>Ga0207655_1000005_pt1 | contig 917277 bp, 858 predicted proteins | sample KBSM44metaG_FD_184398 | JGI IMG/M metagenome (GOLD analysis project Ga0207655, IMG submission 184398) | Miscanthus rhizosphere microbial communities from Kellogg Biological Station, Michigan, USA - KBS M4-4 metaG (SPAdes) (version 2) | ecosystem: Host-associated > Plants > Roots > Rhizosphere...
ATGAAGGCCGGCCTGCCACAGCGCGAACCGCAGATCCTGCAGCGCTGGGACAGTATTGGCCTGTACGGAAAGTTGCGCGAAATTGGCAAGGATCGTCCGAAATTCGTCCTGCACGACGGCCCTCCTTATGCCAACGGCACGATTCACATCGGTCATGCGCTGAACAAAATCCTCAAGGACATGATCCTGCGCTCGAAAACCCTGTCGGGCTTCGATGCGCCGTACGTGCCGGGCTGGGACTGCCACGGCCTGCCGATCGAGCACAAAGTCGAAGTGACCTACGGCAAGAACCTGGGCGCGGATAAAACCCGCGAACTGTGCCGTGCCTACGCCACCGAGCAGATCGAAGGCCAGAAGTCCGAATTCATCCGCCTGGGCGTGCTGGGCGAGTGGGACAACCCGTACAAGACCATGAACTTCAAGAACGAGGCCGGTGAAATCCGTGCCTTGGCCGAAATCGTCAAGGGCGGTTTCGTGTTCAAGGGCCTCAAGCCCGTGAACTGGTGCTTCGACTGCGGTTCGGCCCTGGCCGAAGCGGAAGTCGAGTACGAAGACAAGAAGTCCTCGACCATCGATGTGGCCTTCCCGATCGCCGACGACGCCAAGCTGGCCGAGGCCTTTGGCCTGGCTAGCCTGAGCAAGCCTGCGGCCATCGTGATCTGGACCACCACCCCATGGACCATCCCTGCCAACCAGGCGCTGAACGTGCACCCGGAGTTCACCTACGCCCTGGTGGACGTCGGTGATCGCCTGCTGGTCCTGGCCGAGGAAATGGTTGAAGCCTGCCTGGCCCGTTATGAGCTGCAAGGTTCGGTCATCGCTACCACCACCGGCTCTGCGCTGGAACTGATCAACTTCCGTCACCCGTTCTACGACCGTCTGTCGCCGGTGTACCTGGCTGACTACGTCGAACTGGGTTCGGGTACTGGCATCGTTCACTGCTCGCCCGCCTATGGCGTGGACGACTTCGTGATCTGCAAGAAGTACGGCCTGGTCAACGATGACATCATCAACCCGGTGCAAAGCAACGGCGTGTATGTGCCGTCGCTGGAGTTCTTCGGCGGCCAGTTCATCTTCAAGGCCGACCAGCCGATCATCGAAAAACTGCGTGAAGTCGGTGCGCTGATGCAAACCGCCACCATCCAGCACAGCTATATGCATTGCTGGCGTCACAAGACTCCGCTGATCTACCGCGCGACTGCGCAGTGGTTCATCGGGATGGACAAAGCGCCCACCAGCGGCGACACCCTGCGTGTGCGCTCGCTCAAAGCCATCGAAGACACCAAGTTTGTTCCGGCCTGGGGCCAGGCGCGCCTGCACTCGATGATCGCCAATCGTCCCGACTGGTGCATCTCCCGCCAGCGTAACTGGGGCGTGCCGATCCCGTTCTTCCTGAACAAGGAAAGCGGCGAGCTGCATCCACGTACCGTCGAACTGATGGAAGAAGTGGCCCAGCGCGTTGAGCAGGAAGGCATCGAAGCCTGGTTCAAGCTGGACGCTGCCGAACTGCTGGGCGACGAAGCGCCGCAGTACGACAAGATCAGCGACACCCTCGACGTCTGGTTCGACTCGGGCACCACCCACTGGCACGTCCTGCGCGGCTCGCACCCGATGGGCCACGAGACCGGCCCGCGTGCCGACCTGTACCTGGAAGGCTCGGACCAACACCGTGGCTGGTTCCACTCGTCGTTGCTCACCGGTTGCGCCATCGACAACCACGCACCGTACCGCGAACTGCTGACCCACGGCTTCACCGTCGATGAGACGGGTCGCAAGATGTCCAAGTCGCTGAAGAACGTGATCGAGCCGAAAAAGATCAACGACACCCTGGGCGCCGACATCATGCGTCTGTGGGTAGCGTCGACCGACTACTCGGGCGAGATCGCCGTGTCGGACCAGATCCTGGCCCGCAGCGCCGATGCCTACCGCCGTATCCGCAATACCGCACGCTTCCTGCTGTCGAACCTGACCGGTTTCAACCCGGCCACCGACATCCTGCCGGCCGAGGACATGCTTGCCCTCGACCGTTGGGCCGTCGACCGTACCCTGTTGCTGCAACGCGAACTGCAGGAAAACTACGGCGAATACCGCTTCTGGAACGTGTACTCGAAGATTCACAACTTCTGCGTGCAGGAGCTGGGTGGTTTCTACCTCGACATCATCAAGGACCGCCAGTACACCACCGGCGCCAACAGCAAGGCGCGCCGTTCGGCGCAGACCGCGCTGTTCCACATCTCTGAAGCGCTGGTGCGCTGGATCGCACCGATCCTGGCTTTCACCGCCGACGAACTGTGGGAATACCTGCCGGGCGAGCGCAACGAGTCCGTGATGCTCAACACCTGGTACGAAGGCCTGACCGAACTGCCGGCCGACTTCGAACTGGGCCGCGAGTACTGGGAAGGCGTAATGGCCGTCAAGGTCGCGGTAAACAAGGAGCTGGAAGTGCAGCGTGCGGCCAAGGCCGTCGGTGGCAACCTGCAAGCCGAGGTCACCCTGTTTGCCGAGGAAGGCCTGACCGCCGACCTGGCCAAGCTGAGCAACGAACTGCGCTTCGTACTGATCACTTCGACCGCCAGCCTGGCGCCGTTTGCCCAGGCACCGGCAGACGCCGTGGCCACCGAAGTGCCGGGCCTCAAGCTCAAAGTGGTCAAGTCGGCTTTCGCCAAGTGCGCGCGTTGCTGGCACTGCCGTGAAGACGTCGGCGTGAACCCTGAGCATCCGGAAATCTGCGGCCGTTGCGTCGACAACATCTCGGGTACTGGCGAGGTTCGCCACTATGCCTAAAGCCAGTCGTTTTGGACGTCTGGGTTGGCTCGTACTGAGCGTGCTGGTCCTGGTCATCGACCAGGTCAGCAAGGCTCACTTCGAAGGCGCCTTGCAGATGTACCAGCAGATCGTGGTCATTCCCGACTACTTCAGCTGGACCCTGGCCTACAACACCGGCGCTGCCTTCAGCTTCCTGGCTGACAGCTCCGGCTGGCAGCGCTGGCTGTTCGCCGTGATCGCCGTGGTGGTCAGTGCGGTGCTGGTGGTGTGGCTCAAGCGCCTGGGCCGTGATGACACCTGGCTCGCCATCGCCCTGGCCTTGGTGCTGGGCGGCGCGCTGGGCAACCTGTACGACCGCATTGCCCTGGGCCATGTGATCGACTTCATTCTGGTGCATTGGCAGAACCGCTGGTACTTCCCGGCGTTCAACTTTGCCGACAGCGCCATCACCGTCGGTGCAATCATGCTGGCGTTGGATATGTTCAAAAGCAAGAAAACCGGAGAGACCGTCAATGACTGATCAGGTATTGGCTGAGCAACGCATCGGCCAGAACACGGAAGTCACTTTGCATTTCGCACTGCGCCTGGAAAACGGCGACACGGTCGACAGCACGTTCGACAAGGCCCCGGCGACCTTCAAGGTCGGCGACGGCAACCTGCTACCGGGTTTCGAAGCGGCCCTCTTCGGTTTCAAGGCCGGCGACAAGCGTACCCTGCAGATCCTGCCGGAAAACGCCTTTGGCCAGCCGAACCCGCAAAACGTGCAGATCATCCCGCGTTCGCAGTTCCAGAACATGGACCTGTCGGAAGGCCTGCTGGTGATCTTCAACGATGCAGCGAACACCGAACTGCCGGGCGTGGTGAAAACCTTCGATGACGCGCAAGTGACCGTCGATTTCAACCACCCGTTGGCCGGTAAAACCTTGACCTTTGACGTTGAAATCATCGACGTTAAAGCGATCTGACTGACGAAACCAGCTCCTGTGGGGGCTGGCCTGTGTAGGAGCCGGCTTGCCGGCGATGCAGACGCCCCGGTGTATAGGTTTCACCGCGGTGATGGTATCGCCGGCAAGCCGGCTCCTACAGGATTCGGCGCTCGCAGGGGCCCGAATTGATCCAACTTCTTGCTCAGCAAGACACGAGGCACAGCATGCAAATCAAACTCGCCAACCCCCGTGGCTTCTGCGCCGGCGTGGACCGGGCGATCGAAATCGTCAACCGCGCCCTGGAAGTCTTCGGGCCGCCGATCTATGTGCGCCATGAAGTCGTCCACAACAAATTCGTGGTCGAAGACCTGCGCGCACGCGGCGCCATCTTTGTCGAAGAGTTGGACCAGGTGCCGGACGACGTGATCGTCATTTTCAGTGCCCACGGCGTTTCCCAGGCGGTGCGTACCGAAGCGGCAGGCCGTGGCCTGAAAGTCTTCGATGCCACCTGCCCATTGGTCACCAAGGTGCACATCGAAGTCGCGCGCTACAGCCGTGATGGCCGCGAGTGCATTCTGATCGGTCACGCCGGCCACCCGGAAGTCGAAGGCACCATGGGCCAGTACGATGCCAGCAATGGCGGCGCTATCTACCTGGTGGAAGACGAAAAAGACGTCGCCAACCTCCAGGTGCATAACCCCGAGCGCCTGGCGTTCGTGACCCAGACCACCTTGTCCATGGACGACACCAGCCGCGTGATCGATGCGCTGCGCAGTCGTTTCCCGGCTATCGGTGGGCCGCGCAAGGACGACATCTGCTACGCCACGCAAAACCGCCAGGACGCGGTCAAGCAACTGGCCAATGAGTGCGACGTGGTCCTGGTGGTGGGTAGCCCCAACAGCTCCAACTCCAACCGCCTACGTGAGCTGGCTGAACGTATGGCAACACCGGCGTATCTGATCGACGGTGCCGAAGACCTGCAACGCAGCTGGTTCGAGGGTGTCGAGCGTATCGGCATCACCGCCGGCGCCTCGGCGCCGGAAGTGCTGGTGCGTGGTGTCATCCAGCAGTTGCACGCATGGGGCGCCACTGGTGCCGATGAACTGGCCGGGCGCGAAGAGAACATCACCTTCTCCATGCCCAAGGAGCTGCGGGTTCGCTCGCTGCTCTGAGTGCCAGGATGTCGGAGCTGCTCCGGCACAGCGCCTGCTCGGCGGCTTCGCTGCGCAGGCTGATGCGCCCACTGGGTGCCAGCACTACCTGATACAGGCTCTGCGCCTGGTCGGCGGCGCATACGTGCACAGTACCGGCTCGAAACCCGCCGCCTGAAAATACCGGTTCGCCCAGCCCGTTGAAGCGGACCTCGTGCTTGACTGGCCCATTTCCCACGATGGGCACTCGACCATCGTCCTGCTGTTCCAGCAGTACCGGGTTGTCATCGTCCAGTTGCCCGCGCCCGCTGACATCCAGAATGACCCGCCAACCCCGGCTCCAGTCCTCTTCCCGTGCGTGAATGATCACCGCGTGATTGCGTGAAATGGCCTCGGTGCGCGCGTAGCGCAGCCCGGCAGTCAAGGAGTGCGCGGCGCTTTGTCGTTGTTGCGACTCAAGCAAACCTTTGAAACCAGGCACGGCAAGGTGCGCCAGAAGGCCGCTCAGGACCAGGCTGAGCAGCAGTTCGATCAGGGTAAAACCTCGTTGGGTCATGTGCCGTCCCTCCATGGACGCGACGAACGTTAACGTTGCAGAGGTAGGTATAGCCCCGGGTATTGGGGGGTAAGTGATGGCCTTTATGTCCAAAGTATTTCCCTTTGTTCCGGGAGCAGCGCCAGGCAAAAACCGGCGCTAGTCTTGGCCCGCACAGCAGGAATGCCCTGCTTTTTTTGGCCTTCGACATGGACGACGACGGTAATGCTTACCTGCCCGAACCTATTGTTTCCAAGCATTTTGCCCCGGCGCCAAGCCGGCATGACGTTGATCGAGGTGCTCGTGGCGGTGCTGATACTCGCTATCGGCCTGCTGGGGGCTGCGGTCATGCAACTCAATGCGCTCAAGTACACCGACAGCTCAAGGATGACTAGCCAAGCCAGTTTCATCGCCTATGACATGCTGGATCGTATTCGTGCAAATGCGGGGGCCGATTACGCCTGGGGCCAGGACGAGCGTGCTCCGGCGAGCATCGCTGGGGCCAACGTACGTGATGTGGACCTGCACGATTTCGAAGCCAATATCCTCGGCTTTGCCGGCAAAAGTGCAAAAGGTTCGGTAACGATCAACGCCAATGAAGTGACCGTCAGTATCACTTGGGAGGACAGTCGCGGTACTCACCGCCCTGGAGCACGGGAGACCTTCACCCTGACCAGTCGCATTGGCAGCGAACCGCGGGTGGCGCCATGAGCGGTTCGGCCAGGGGATTCAGCCTGGTGGAGTTGCTGATCGCCCTGGCCGTCGGGCTGGTGATGGTGCTGGGGATAAGTCAGGTGATGATCAGCACCCGGGCTACCCAGGCCAGCCAGCAGGCGGCCATGGTGCTTCAGGATGATGCGCGGTTTGTCCTGGGCAAGATGGTTCAGGATATTCGACTTGCCGGCATGTTCGGCTGCCTCGCGCCAGCCTTTATCGATAACGTCCCGCCGGCGTTCGATCACCCTGTCAGTTGGAGTGCAGCGGGCGATGCAAGGTCATTGACGGTGGTCACCGCCGATGTCGGGGAGGGCGGTGGCAAGCCCGATTGGACGGTGCTCTCCGACTGTACCGGGACTGCCCAGGCCTATGTCGGGGCGGCGCCAACCCCGGCGCCCGGGCAGATCCGGTTTGCCATGCGCCAGCTGACTTACACCTTTGAGGGCGGACAGTTGAAGGTCAGCACACCTGCGGCGCCGGCCAAGGCGGTGCTGGTGGATAACGTGCTGGCCTTCGACATGAGTTTTGGTCTGGCAGCCAGTCAGGATTCTTTGCCCGTGGTGCGCTATGACGCCAGCCCGGCCGACAAATCGCTGATACGCAGTGTTCGGCTGCTCCTCACGCTGCGAGATCCGACGGGGCGTGTAAAGGATCAAACCTACAGCGTCGTGGCGGCGCTGCGTAACCGGTTGGGGTAGGGCGATCATGAGGGTGAGTGGCGGCTTTTATTCGCGGCAGGCGGGCCTGGTGTTGCTGATCAGCCTGGTGTTTTTACTGTTGTTGTCCCTGGTCGGTTTGTCATCGATGCGGGGGGCGATGTCCCAGCAGAAAATGGCGGGCAGTGCCTGGCACCGCAATCAATCGTTTCAAAGTGCGGAAAGCGGCCTGTGGGTGGGTGAGTCGATTGTCCAGCGGGCAGGGGGCACGTTGCCGCTCTGCCACTCGATCATCACCTGCGCGCCGCCGAGCGAGTCCGTCTCGGTGGTGGGGGCGGGGACGAATCCGGTTTCAGCGGTCTCCTGGGTGGCGGTGAGCGGAGGGCTTTACGGCGTTCAATCGATAGGGGTGGGCGTGGGGCTGGCGCGTTTGCCGCCACTGACGCCTGCTGCGCTGTTCCGCGTGACGGCAGTGGGGTTCAGTGGTCAGTCGCGCACGGTGCTGGAGTCGGTGTTTGCCCGTTTCGACGAGGGCGCGAGCCCGCGCTTCAGGCGGGTTTTGTGGCGGCAACTTCAATAAGGAGTGTTTAATATGGGCAAGGATTGCCAAGGGTTTACCCTGTTCGAGTTATTGGTGGCGGTGACGATTATCGCGTTGTTGGCCGCTATCGCTTACCCCGGGTATACCCGCCATGTGAAAAAGGTCTATCGCGCAGAAATCGTTGCGTTGCTCATCGAGCAGGCCCATCACCTTGAGCGGTTTTATACGAGAAACGGCACTTTTATTGATGCAAACGGCATCAGTGCAGGTAATGATCGCTATAGAATCGACGCTGTATTGAACCCTGAGGATTTCAGCCTGGTAGCCATACCTGCCGCCGATGCTGTCATGGCGGGTGACCCCTGCGCAGCGTTCCAGCTGACGAGTACGGGGGAGCGAAGCAACCCTGGCGCAGCATCCGGGCAATCGCGCAAGGCGTGCTGGGGGCAATGATGAGCGTACGGCATGCGTGGGCGCCTGGGGCGCTTTTCCCTTTTTTTCGGCTGGATCAAATGATGGCTAAGCAACAACAAGTGGTGATTGTCGGCGGTGGCGTGATCGGGTTGTTGACGGCGTTCAACCTGGCCAGCCAGGGGCAGGCGGTGGTATTGCTGGAGCGCTGTGGCCTTGGGCAGGAATCGTCATGGGCAGGGGGCGGCATTGTTTCTCCGCTGTATCCGTGGCGCTACAGCCCGGCAGTCACCGCGTTGGCCCATTGGTCCCAGGACTTTTATCCACAGTTGGCGCAACGGCTGTTTGCCGCCACGGGCATTGACCCCGAGGTTCACACCACGGGCCTTTACTGGCTCGACCTGGATGATGAGGCGGATGCCCTGGCGTGGGCAGCCCGTGAAGGCCGGCCATTGAGCAAGGTGGATGTGTCGGAGGCCCATGACGCGGTTCCGGTGCTGGGTGGCGGTTACTCGCAGGCGATCTACATGGCTGACGTCGCTAACGTACGCAACCCGCGCCTGGTCAAATCCCTGAAGGCGGCGCTGTTGGCGCTGCCCGGTGTTACGGTGCATGAGCAGTGCGAAGTGGCGGGTTTTGTCCTGGAAGGCGGCAGGGTAGTGGGGGTGGAAACGGCGACGGGGCCGGTTCTTGGCGATCAGGTCGTGCTGGCGGCAGGGGCCTGGAGTGGCGAGTTGCTGGGCAAGCTGGGCCTGTCGCTGCCCGTTGAGCCGGTCAAGGGCCAGATGATCCTGTACAAGTGCGCTTCGGACTTCCTGTCGAGCATGGTCCTGGCCAAGGGGCGCTACGCGATCCCTCGGCGCGACGGGCATATTCTGATCGGCAGTACGCTGGAGCATGAAGGGTTCGACAAGACCCCGACCGACGTGGCGCTTGAAAGCCTCAAGGCGTCGGCGGTGGAGCTGATTCCCGCGCTGGCGAATGCCGAAGTGGTGGGGCATTGGGCCGGATTGCGTCCTGGTTCACCCGAAGGCATCCCTTACATCGGAAAGGTGCCCGGACTTGACGGGCTTTGGCTCAACTGCGGGCATTACCGCAATGGCCTGGTGCTTGCCCCCGCGTCCTGCCAGCTGTTTGCTGATTTGTTGCTGGAGCGTGCGCCAATTATTGATCCGGCGCCTTATGCACCAGAAGGCCGGCTCAGCGCTGGATAGACTTCGGGCCTTGCTCAAGATGCGCCTGGGTGCAGTACCACTCCTGGCGTGAGCTCAGGGCGCGGTCCTGCGGCAGGTGCACGCCGCAGTGGGCGCAGCGCACCATCAGGGCTGCGTCGGGTTCGCTGGCTCTTTGCTGCTTGGCGGCCGGGCTTTTGAATTTGCGCCAGAACCATACCGCGGCAGCAATAACGGCAATCCAGAACAGTAGACGAACCATGATGGGCAGTTTCTCGACAGGGAATGCGCCAGTTTAGCCAAGGACGTGGCAGGCGCACAGCGCAATAATGCTTGCCCATTAAAAAGGGAGCCCCTAAGGGCTCCCTTTTGCGTTGCGCCGACGTATCAGTCGAACACACCGAAGGTCATGTAGCTGAACCACGAACGGTCCTCGTTGTTGCCCAGGGCCTGCGGCGTCTCTTCTTCAATCACGTCGCCATTTTCATCATGCGGCTTGAGGTCCGAAGGGATTGCATCCTTGGCGTCCTGGAACTGCTTCATCACGTCCTGGTTGGCGCGGGTTTCGCCCGGCGGCAGCGGTGGACGGGACTCGATCAGGCCCAGAGTGTATTTGCTCAGCCACGAACGGTTGTCCGCTTCGGCAACCTGAGGCACGAATTGGCCGTCTTTCAGGCTTGGGTGATCCGGGTAGTTGAGTTTGAGGGTTTCCAGGCTGGTGGCCGCCAGGGCGTCCAGGTGCAGGCGCTGGTAAGCCTCGGTCATCACGGCCAGGCCATCACCCACGGAAGGGGTTTCCTGGAAGTTTTCCACGACATAACGGCCACGGTTGGCGGCAGCGACATAGGCCTGGCGGGTCAGGTAGTAGTGGGCCACGTGGATTTCGTAGGAAGCCAGCAGGTTGCGCAGGTAGATCATGCGCTGCTTGGCGTCTGGCGCGTAGCGGCTGTTCGGGTAGCGGCTGGTCAGCTGGGCGAACTCGTTGTAGGAGTCGCGGGCGGCACCCGGGTCACGCTTGGTCATGTCCAGCGGCAGGAAGCGCGCCAGCAGGCCAACGTCCTGGTCGAACGAGGTCAGGCCCTTCATGTAGTAGGCGTAGTCCACGTTCGGGTGCTGAGGGTGCAGGCGGATAAAACGCTCGGCGGCGGACTTGGCAGCTTCCGGCTCGGCGTTCTTGTAGTTGGCGTAGATCAGCTCGAGCTGGGCCTGGTCGGCGTAGCGCCCGAACGGATAGCGCGACTCCAGGGCCTTCAGCTTGGCTGTGGCGCTGGTGTAGCTATTATTGTCCAAGTCTTTCTGAGCCAGTTGGTACAACTCGACTTCGCTCAGGTTTTCGTCGACGACTTCCTTTGTTGACGAGCAAGCAGCAGTCATGGCGAGGATGGCGATCAGCAGCAGGTGTTTCACTTGCATGGCGGCTTGCGTCCCTATGACGGCCGCTGTCTTGGGCGGGGCCGTCCTGTTATGATGAGCGCCCCGTTGAAAGCCTCGGGGCAAAAGACGCCGTATTTAACCACAAGCGCGCAGCCGAAACCAAAGGCTGTGCCACGCCTAGTCTGAGCATGTCCGATAAAATTGAACTTCGCGCAGAGGTGCCGTCCGAATTGGGCGGCCAACGCCTCGATCAAGTCGCCGCACAATTATTCGCTGAGCACTCGCGCTCGCGCCTTTCCGCCTGGATCAAAGACGGCCGCCTGACTGTGGATGGAGCGGTTATCCGCCCGCGAGACATAGTGCATGGTGGTGCGATTCTTGAGCTGACTGCCGAGCAGGAAGCCCAGGGAGAATGGGTCGCCCAGGACATCGAGCTGGACATCGTCTATGAAGACGACGACATCCTGGTCATCAACAAACCCGCAGGCCTGGTGGTTCACCCGGCGGCTGGGCACGCTGATGGCACCTTGCTCAATGCCCTGTTGCACCACGTGCCGGACATCATCAACGTCCCGCGCTGTGGCATCGTGCACCGCCTGGACAAGGACACCACCGGCTTGATGGTAGTGGCCAAGACCATTCAGGCGCAAACGCAACTGGTTACACAGTTGCAGAGCCGCAGCGTCAGCCGCATCTACGAATGCATCGTGATCGGCGTCGTGGTGGCGGGTGGCAAGATCAACGCACCCATTGGCCGTCACGGCCAGCAGCGCCAGCGCATGGCGGTGATGGAGGGTGGCAAGCAGGCCGTGAGCCACTACCGTGTGCTGGAGCGTTTCCGCTCCCACACCCATGTGCGGGTCAAGCTGGAAACCGGCCGTACCCACCAGATTCGTGTGCACATGGCCCACATCAACTTCCCGTTGGTCGGCGATCCGGCCTACGGTGGTCGCTTCCGCATTCCGCCAGCGGCCAGTGCCACCATGGTTGAGTCGCTCAAGTCATTCCCGCGCCAGGCGCTGCATGCACGCTTCCTGGAACTGGATCATCCGACGAGCGGTAAGCGGATGAGCTGGGAATCGCCTCTTCCAGACGATCTGGTGTGGCTGTTGTCGCTGCTCAAGCAGGATCGCGAGGCGTTTATCGGATGAGTGACTGGCTGATTCCTGACTGGCCCGCGCCGGCTCAGGTCAAGGCCTGCGTCACCACCCGTGCGGGCGGCGTCAGCCTGGCGCCGTTCGACAGCCTCAACCTGGGCGATCATGTCGAGGACAGCCCTGAGGCGGTGCTCGAAAACCGTCGTCGCCTGACTGAAGCCTTTCATATCCAGCCGGCCTGGCTGCGTCAGGTCCACGGGGTGGTGGTGGTCGAGGCTGACCCGAGCCGTATTGCCGAAGCTGATGGCAGTTGGACCAGTACCCCGGGTATCGCCTGTACGTCCATGACGGCCGATTGTCTGCCCGCGCTGTTCTGCAACCGTGCCGGTACCCGCGTCGCCGCTGCCCATGCCGGCTGGCGTGGCTTGGCGGCGGGCATCCTGGAGGCGGCTGTCGAAAGCCTGGAAACCGAGCCTGCCGATATCCTGGTGTGGCTGGGCCCCGCGATTGGCCCGCAAGCCTTTGAGGTTGGCCCGGAAGTGCGCGAAGCCTTCATGCAACAGCTACCGGGTACCGCCGAAGCATTTGTGCCGAGCCGCAACCCTGGCAAGTTCATGGCCGATATCTACCAATTGGCCCGTTTGCGCCTTGCCGCACGCGGTGTCACTGCCATCTACGGTGGCGATTTCTGCACCGTGACCGATCCCCGCTTCTTTTCCTACCGGCGCAATCCGCGCACCGGTCGATTTGCCTCCCTTATTTGGCTGGAGCGCTAGACTCTTCTGATCTGCGTCAATTGGCCATAGCTTGAATCTCCCAGAATCGGCCACATCTATAAGGCTATCTGGCAGGTTTCTTCATTCAGGATGTGTTACTCGCGAGCATGCTCGCTCATACATAGCTCCGGCCTGCTCAAAAGGAAGGTGACTAATGCGTATTGATCGTTTAACCAGCAAATTGCAGTTGGCCTTATCGGACTCCCAATCCTTGGCGGTCGGTCTCGACCATCCGGCGATTGAGCCTGCGCACTTGATGCAGGCGCTTCTGGAACAGCAAGGTGGTTCTATCAAGCCGCTGCTGATGCAAGTGGGCTTTGACGTCAACAGCCTGCGCAAGGAGTTGAGCAAAGAGCTCGACCAACTGCCGAAAATCCAAAATCCTACCGGCGACGTGAATATGTCGCAGGACTTGGCACGCCTGCTCAACCAGGCTGACCGCCTGGCGCAGCAGAAAGGTGACCAGTTCATCTCCAGCGAGCTGGTGTTGCTCGCCGCGATGGACGAGAACAGCAAGCTCGGCAAGTTGTTGCTGGGCCAGGGCGTGAGCAAGAAAGCCCTGGAAAACGCCATCAACAACCTGCGCGGTGGCGACGCGGTGAACGACCCCAACCATGAGGAGTCGCGCCAGGCACTGGACAAGTACACCGTCGACCTGACCAAGCGTGCCGAAGAGGGCAAGCTGGATCCGGTGATTGGCCGTGACGACGAAATTCGTCGCACCATCCAGGTTCTGCAGCGCCGCACCAAGAACAACCCGGTGCTGATCGGTGAGCCTGGCGTGGGTAAGACCGCGATTGCCGAAGGCCTGGCCCAGCGCATCATCAATGGTGAAGTGCCAGACGGCCTGAAGGGCAAGCGCCTGCTGTCCCTGGACATGGGGTCGTTGATTGCCGGTGCCAAGTTCCGTGGCGAGTTCGAAGAGCGCCTCAAATCCCTGCTGAACGAGCTGTCGAAGCAGGAAGGGCAGATCATTCTGTTCATCGACGAGTTGCACACCATGGTCGGCGCCGGTAAAGGCGAAGGCTCCATGGACGCTGGCAATATGCTCAAGCCCGCGTTGGCCCGGGGTGAGCTGCATTGCGTCGGTGCGACCACGCTTAACGAGTATCGCCAGTACATTGAGAAAGATGCGGCCCTTGAGCGTCGCTTCCAGAAAGTGCTGGTGGAAGAGCCGAGCGAAGAAGACACCATCGCGATCCTGCGTGGCCTGAAAGAACGCTATGAGGTCCACCACAAGGTAGCGATTACCGACGGCGCGATCATTGCGGCGGCCAAATTGAGTCATCGCTATATCACCGACCGTCAGTTGCCGGACAAAGCCATCGACTTGATCGACGAAGCGGCCAGCCGCATTCGCATGGAGATCGACTCCAAGCCGGAAGTACTCGATCGTCTGGATCGGCGCCTGATTCAACTGAAGGTCGAATCCCAGGCCCTGAAAAAGGAAGAAGACGAGGCCGCGAAGAAACGCCTGGAAAAACTCCAAGAAGAAATCCAGCGTCTGGAACGTGAGTATTCGGACCTCGAAGAAATCTGGACCTCGGAAAAAGCCGAAGTGCAGGGGTCTGCGCAGATCCAGCAAAAAATCGAGCAGTCGCGCCAGGAGCTGGAAGCGGCACGCCGCAAGGGCGACCTGAACCGCATGGCGGAGTTGCAGTACGGGGTGATCCCCGACCTGGAGCGCAGCCTGCAAATGGTCGACCAGCACGGCAAGAGCGAAAACCAGTTGCTGCGCAGCAAGGTGACCGAGGAAGAAATTGCCGAAGTCGTCTCGAAGTGGACCGGTATCCCTGTGTCGAAAATGCTCGAAGGCGAGCGCGACAAGCTGATGAAGATGGAAAGCCTGTTGCACCAGCGCGTCATCGGTCAGGAAGAGGCGGTGGTGGCGGTGTCCAACGCGGTACGACGTTCCCGGGCTGGCTTGTCCGACCCGAACCGTCCGAGTGGCTCGTTCATGTTCCTCGGCCCGACCGGTGTGGGTAAGACTGAGCTGTGCAAAGCCCTGGCCGAGTTCCTTTTCGATACCGAAGAGGCCATGGTGCGCATCGATATGTCCGAGTTCATGGAGAAACACTCCGTGGCTCGCCTGATTGGGGCTCCACCAGGCTATGTAGGCTACGAAGAGGGCGGTTACCTGACCGAAGCAGTGCGGCGCAAGCCTTACTCGGTGATCCTGCTGGATGAGGTCGAGAAGGCCCACCCGGATGTGTTCAACATCCTGCTGCAAGTGTTGGAAGATGGCCGCCTGACGGACAGCCACGGGCGTACCGTGGATTTCCGTAATACGGTGATCGTGATGACCTCCAACCTGGGGTCGGTACAGATCCAGGAACTGGTGGGTGATCGCGAAGCCCAACGCGCTGCGGTGATGGATGCCTTGACCTCGCACTTCCGCCCGGAATTCATCAACCGGGTCGACGAAGTGGTGATCTTCGAGCCTTTGGCGCGGGATCAGATTGCGGGTATCACCGAGATCCAGCTGGGGCGCCTGCGCAGCCGCCTGGCCGAGCGCGAGTTGTCGCTGGAGCTGAGCCGCGAGGCGTTGGACAAGTTGATCGCGGTCGGTTACGACCCGGTGTATGGCGCACGGCCATTGAAACGTGCGATCCAGCGCTGGATCGAGAACCCACTGGCGCAATTGATCCTGTCGGGCAGCTTCATGCCAGGGACCAGCGTCACGGCGACCGTGGAAAACGACGAAATCGTCTTCCACTGAGCCTTGCCTGTATGGCGATAAGAGGAGGCCCCGCATTGCGGGGCCTTTTTTTTCGTTAGGGCGTTGAACTGTAAGGCAAAGGCTTGTAAAGTGCGCCCCGCAGCAACGTCAGCCCACGGGTTTCTTCTCCCCAAGGAGAAATCAGAAAGAAGCGCAAATCATTGTCTTAAAAGCAATTTAAAGGGTTGACAGGGGTTTTTAAGATTGTAGAATAGCGCGCCTCAGAGACACGAACGTAGCGATACGGACGGATCGAAGAGAAGGTTGTATCGCAGTAAAAGTTGTAAATTTGAAATGTGTAGTTCCGTGATAGCTCAGTCGGTAGAGCAAATGACTGTTAATCATTGGGTCCCAGGTTCGAGTCCTGGTCACGGAGCCAATTTCAAAACCGGGGTATAGCGCAGTCCGGTAGCGCGCCTGCTTTGGGAGCAGGATGTCAGGAGTTCGAATCCCCTTACCCCGACCATTTTTGGGTCGTTAGCTCAGTTGGTAGAGCAGTTGGCTTTTAACCAATTGGTCGTAGGTTCGAATCCCACACGACCCACCATTTTTGAGACCAGTTCGCTGGAATCGAATCTTAAGATCAGAGGCCAAAAGCGCTGATCGAAGAAGGCGCCTCTTGAGGGTGCCTTTTTTTTACCGGGGTATAGCGCAGTCCGGTAGCGCGCCTGCTTTGGGAGCAGGATGTCAGGAGTTCGAATCCCCTTACCCCGACCATATTCAGAAAAAAGACATCCAGATGGATGTCTTTTTTTTTGCCTTGACGATTTAGAGGCTGCTTGGGTGCGGGGCTGTTCATCACTTGGTGAGCATGCTAAAACCCACTGCTGCGCTTGTGTTTCGCCCTATCGGTAATGATCGCTCCAGGCTGGTTGGAGATTTTGGTTGCTTTCTCGATCCATGCGGAGGCGGCTTTCGAGGCTTTGATTGAATTTCTTGCTCCAAGGTATTTTTGTCTATGAGCGTTTTGTTGAAAAATATATCGGCAAGTTTCTTCGGGCAGGGCTGGGTCGCCTTGATGGGGATTTGCTTTGTTCCGGTATATTTGAAGTTTATTGGGGTAGATGGGTACGGGTTGGTTGGTTTTTTCTTGATTCTTTCCGCGGCCCTGACGCTGTTGGATGGAGGGTTTGGTGCTGCGGCAACCCGCGAGGCTTCAGTCTATGGAGCCTCCGGTGATGAAGATAAGGCCAGAATAATCAAGGTATTACGCAGTACTGAGGTTGTATTCTGGGTAGCGGCCATATTTTGTGGGTTGATGATTTTTTTTCTGGCGCCCTTCATTGTTAATCATTGGCTTGCTGTAGAAGCGGAGAAAAATGATTCGATCACGACAGTAATAAGGGTCATGGCTGCTGCCATGCTGTTGCAGTTTCCTGTGCCTTTTTACTATGGCTGTCTTGTTGGTCTCCAGCGGCAAGTTCTGCTGAATATATATAGTTCTGTTTTTGCGACTGTGAGGTCCGGGGGGGCGGCGCTTGTTTTGTGGTTGCTTTCTCCGACAGTGGAGGCTTTTTTTATATGGCAGTGTATTGTTAGTCTCTTGACGTTATTAGTGGTGCGTGGGGGCGTGATTCGGCTGTTGCCTGGTTGGGGCGATAGTCCTGCCTTTTCTATTGAGGCGCTCAAGCGTTTGGGGCAATTTGCGACAGGTATGGGCTTCTCTAATTTGCTATCATTTGCATTGATGCAGGTTGACAAAATTATCCTGTCCAAGCTCTTGTCGTTGAAAGACTTTGGCTATTATATGTTGGCCTGGACCGTCGGGACGATAGCTTTTCGTTTGATGTCTCCAATTTTCAACTCCTACTATCCAAAAATGGCATCTCATGTGGCTTTAGGTGAGTATGATGAGGTTTCAACTCTGCTCCTTCGGGGGAGTCAGCTGCTGTCCATGCTGGTAGTGCCGATTTCGTCATGGATAGCGATCTACAGTGCTGATGTGCTGCTGTTCTGGACTCGGGATGGAACGGTATCCCAGGTCGCTGCCGGGCCCTTGAGTCTTATTGCGTTGGGTACGATGTTTTATTCTTTCATGCACATGCCTTATGCCCTGCAGTTGGCACATGCTCGTTCAAAATTTAGTGTGTTGCAGAACTTTGCTTGCTTGGTGTTCATGGCACCGCTCACATACTTTCTTTTACAGTCATATGGTTTGAGAGGTAGTGGTTGGCCATGGCTGCTTATGAATGTTGCTTGTGTTGTGATTGTGTTGCCTATAGTTTTTAATAGATTGAAGATATCCTGTTTGCGTTGGTATCTGCATGCTGTGCTTTGGCCTTGCTTTATTTCCTTTCTGATTTTATGGGGTGGGAGTATTTTGATTGCCCCGCTGGGGGGCTACAAGTTTTTCCTGGGTATGGTTTTCCTGGGTCTTAGCTATTTTTTTGTTGCTTTTCGTTTTTTTGTATTGAGTCTTGATTTGAAAAAAATCAGATGGCGAGCGATTGACTGATATGTGTATCGGCGGTTCGGGGAATTTGAGGGGGTTAAATGCGGGTTGCTTTTGATCATCAGATATTTTGCCTGCAAAACTATGGTGGCATATCACGATATTTTGTGCGCATGGCAGAGAATATGCTGGAATCAGGTAATGACCTGGTTTGCTTTGCACGGTTGCATCGTAATAATTACTTGAAGGATCTTCCACAATCTGCTGTGTCTGGCCGCTGGGTTGAACGTTACTGGCCTCGGACAACGCGTGCTATCTTGGCCTATAATTATTTTCTGAGTCGGCAGGATATGCGCAAGTGGCAGCCTGATGTCGTGCATGAAACTTATTATTCCCGTTTCGGCTCTGGCTCCAAGGGTTGTCCGAGAGTATTGACGGTCTATGATATGATTCATGAACTGTTTCCAGAAAGCTTTTCTGATCGGGATAATACGACTCAATTGAAGCGCATGGCTGTTGAGCGTGCTGATCACGTGATCTGTATTTCGGAGAGCACGCGACGTGATCTCCTGAAGTTTTTTTCTGTTCCTGAACACAAGGTTTCGGTTGTTCACTTGGGATTTGAGCATTTTACTGCGCCATCGCTAGGTCCCAGTCTGTCCCGGCCTTATTTGCTTTATGTTGGAAGCCGGCATGGTTATAAAAATTTCTCCGGCTTGCTCCGGGCTGTTGCCTCGTCGGCTCGTTTGAAGCGTGACTTTGATATTGTGGCCTTCGGCGGCGGCGGTTTTTCCGACGCCGAACAGCAATCTATTCGCAACTTGGGGTATGGTGCGGGTCAGGTTCGGCAGGTCTCTGGTGATGACGTCGTGCTGGGTGGGCTTTATGATGCTGCCAGGGCGTTTGTTTATCCGTCCTTGTACGAAGGCTTCGGTCTTCCTCCTTTGGAAGCCATGCGCCATTCCTGCCCTGTCATCAGTAGCGGCACGAGCTCGATGCCTGAGGTGATTGGCGATGCGGGTGTTTTTTTCGATCCGAGCGATAGCGATGAGATGGCCGGAGCAATAGAGCGCGTGGTCTATTCAGAAAGTGAAATCGCAGATTTGGTGGGCCGTGGCCATGAGCGACTCAACCATTTTTCCTGGCAGCGCTGTACCCAGGAAACACTATCTATCTATCAGGGCCTACAAAGGTAACGCTTTGAAATATCCAGACAGAACAGCGCTGATCTGTGGGGTGAGTGGCCAGGATGGCGCTTATCTTGCAAAATTTTTGCTCGACAAGGGATACACGGTTTGGGGAACGTCTCGTGATGCGCAGGGTTCCTCATTTGGGAACCTGGCGCGTCTGGGTATTCTGCCGCGTTTGAAATTGCTCTCGATGGTTCCGGAAGATTTTCGCAGTGTGTTCATGGCGCTTAACCGCAGTCAGCCCGACGAGGTCTACTTTCTTGCGGGGCAATCGTCCGTTGGCCTTTCGTTCGAGCAACCTGCCGAGACGATCCAGAGCATTACCCTGGGCACGTTGAACATGCTCGAGGCATGCCGAATGATTGAGCGTCCGATCCGTTTTTATCAGGCCGGATCGAGTGAGTGCTTTGGTGATACCAAGGGTGAACCGGCTTCCGAGCAGACCCCATTTCATCCGCGCAGCCCCTACGCGGTGGCGAAATCCTCGGCTTTCTGGCTGGTCGATAATTATCGTGAAGCCTATAATCTGTTCGCTTGTACCGGAATTTTGTTCAATCATGAATCCGCGTTGCGCCCCCTCAGGTTTGTTACACAAAAAATCGTTACAACGGCCAAACGTATTGCTTCTGGCTGTAATGAGCGCCTGACGCTTGGACGGCTGGATATTGCTCGTGACTGGGGGGCCGCTTCCGAGTACGTTGACGCGATGTGGCGGATGCTTCAGTGCGAGCAGCCGAATGACTTTGTGATTGCTACTGGCAGGACGCACACGCTGGAAGCCTTCGTATCGGAAACCTTCACTCAGCTTGGCCTGGATTGGACTGCATATGTCGATCAGTCGGAAGCTTTCTTTCGACCCACCGATCTCCTAGTCAGCCGTGCAGACCCCTCGAAGGCCGAGCGGGTTCTGGGCTGGAAGGCTCAAGCGACGATGTCTGACGTTATCGCCAGCATGCTAAGTGCCGCTTAAATACAAATTCAAAGAATTCTAGGATGTAGAAATGACCCTGAAAAAAGCACTGATCACCGGGATCACCGGCCAGGATGGCTCTTACCTGGCTGAATTGCTGCTGGAAAAAGGTTATGAGGTTCACGGCATCAAGCGACGTGCATCTTCCTTCAATACACAGCGCGTCGACCATATTTACCAGGATCCACATGTCGACAATCAGCGTTTCATTCTGCATTACGGCGACCTGTCCGATTCTTCGAACCTGACTCGTATCATTCAGGAAGTGCAGCCTGATGAAGTTTACAACCTGGGTGCACAGTCCCACGTAGCAGTCAGCTTCGAGTCACCGGAATACACGGCTGATGTCGACGCAATGGGCACCCTACGCCTGCTGGAAGCGATCCGTCTGCTAGGCCTTGAGAAGAAAACCCGGTTCTACCAGGCTTCCACCTCCGAGCTTTATGGCCTGGTTCAGGAAACCCCGCAGAAGGAAACCACTCCCTTCTACCCGCGTTCCCCCTATGCGGTAGCCAAGCTGTATGCTTACTGGATCGTTGTGAACTACCGCGAAGCCTATGGCATGCACGCCTGCAACGGGATTCTCTTCAACCACGAGTCTCCACGTCGTGGCGAGACATTCGTGACTCGCAAGATTACCCGTGGCCTGGCAAACATCGCTCAGGGGCTGGAGCAGTGCCTCTACATGGGGAACATGGATGCCTTGCGTGACTGGGGTCATGCCAAGGACTACGTTCGCATGCAATGGATGATGCTCCAGCAGGACGTACCGGAGGACTTCGTCATCGCAACGGGGGTCCAGTATTCCGTTCGTGATTTCATTCGTTGGTCCGCTGCCGAGCTGGGTATCACCCTGCGCTTCGAGGGTACTGGCGTGGAAGAGCGTGGCCTCATTGAAAGTATCACGGGTGACAAGGCTCCTGCTCTCAAGGTTGGCGATACCCTGGTGCGTGTCGATCCCCGCTACTTCCGGCCGGCAGAGGTGGAAACCCTGCTGGGCGACCCCACCAAGGCGAAAACCAAGCTAGGCTGGGTCCCGGAAATTACCGCCCAGGAGATGTGTGCCGAGATGGTTCGTGAGGACCTGAAGGTTGCTCAGCGGCATGCGCTGTTGAAGACCCATGGCTACGATCTGCCTGTATCGTTGGAGAACTAGGATGTCACGTCAGTTGAGCGAGTGTGTTTTTGTCGCTGGGCACAAGGGAATGGTTGGTTCGGCCATCGTCCGTCGTCTGCAGGCTTTGGGCTACACGAACATTGTGACTCGCGACAGGGCTCAATTGGATCTGCTGGACCAGCGTTCGGTGGCTGCTTTTTTTGCCGAAAACAGGGTTGACCAGGTTTACATGGCGGCAGCCAAGGTAGGCGGTATTCATGCCAACAATACCTATCCGGCCGAGTTCATCTATGAAAACCTGATGATGCAGGCGAACATCGTTCATGCTGCACATCAACATGATGTGCAGAAAATGCTGTTCCTGGGATCGTCTTGTATCTACCCGGTCAAGGTTCAGCAGCCGATGACGGAAGCAGCTTTGCTGACGGGTGTCCTCGAGCCTACCAACGAGCCCTACGCAATCGCCAAGATTGCCGGAATCAAGCTGTGCGAGAGTTACAATCGCCAGTATGGTCGGGATTACAGGAGTGCCATGCCAACCAATCTGTACGGGTCGCATGACAACTTCCATCCTGAAAACTCCCATGTGATTCCGGCGTTGCTACGCCGCTTCCATGATGCTGTCGAGCAGGGAGTGGAGGAAGTGGTGATCTGGGGCAGCGGTTCACCTATGCGTGAATTTTTGCATGTGGACGATATGGCCAGCGCCTCGGTTCATATCATGGAACTCGATCGGGACGTTTACGAGACTCATACGCAACCCATGCTCTCGCACATCAACGTCGGTACTGGTGAGGATTGCACGATCCGCGAGTTGGCTGAGACCATTGCCAAGGTAACCGGATTCAAGGGGCAACTGAGCTTTGACGCAACCAAGCCTGACGGTGCGCCGAGAAAACTGATGGATGTGTCTCGACTTCAGCAACTGGGGTGGCGTGCAACCATCAGCCTCGAAGATGGGCTGCGTGATGCTTACGCCTGGTTCACCGAAAATACCCTGAACACACGTTCGCGGTAGCTTGAATACGCATGACAAGACCTCTTTAGAGGCTTTGTCATGTGTACTCTCCTTCTGGGTGCGCTTCGCAGTGGTCTTTCTCTTCTGCCAGATGCCGCCTTCTCCCATTGGGGTATGCCCCTCTGAGGCTTAATCGGTACTTATGATCAGGCACCTAATCAATATCCTTCTTTCTCTTTTTCCGCCTTCCCGGTTTTTTTCTGTCAGGGCAGTTCTCTTGCGCTTGGCCGGTGTCGAAATAGGCGAGGGCGCGAAACTTTGCGGCCGCGGATGGATTTATGGACGGGGCCGCCTGATTGTTGGTGAGGGGACTTGGATCAGTCCGGGGGGGATCTTCCACACCCATCAGGAAGCGGATATTCGATTAGGCTCGCGTTGCGATCTGGGGCCAGGCGTCGAGTTCATCCTGGGTAGCCACGAACTGGGTTCGCAGGAGCGCCGAGCGGGCGAAGGTACTGCTCGTTCCATCTTGGTGGAAAACGGCTGCTGGATTGGCGCAAGGAGCGTCATTCTGGGCGGTGTGACGATTGGTGAGGGAGCCATTGTTGCAGCAGGCGCAGTGGTAACCCGAGACGTTCCCGCCAATACCCTGGTTGCTGGTGTGCCGGCTGTTGTGAAAAGGCAACTACCATGACGCGCCCCCTGGTCCTGGTGGTATGTAACGCCCTGGATGACAAGACCCGTATCGAGCGAGGAATTGTCAGTGATAGCCCAGCGGCTTCTCGCAAGGTATTCATGCTTTGCCAGGCGCTACGTGAAGCGGGCGCACGTCCTTGTATCCTCAGTCTGGGGCGGGGGCGTGCCAATGGCACATTCAGCTATTTCCCCCGTATTGTCAGGCGAGTGGCGGGCGTACCGGTTGTCTATGCCCCTTTCTCCCATACTCGGTTCTTTTCCCAGTTTCTCTCCTTGTTTTTCCTGATAGGTACACTGTTTCGACTGTCATCCAGTCCACGCAAGGCCGTCATTTTCTATAACCGGATGGGTGCCTATCTACCATTGCTACTGGCTTCATCCGTGACCGGCTACAGGCGATTTCTTGACCTTGAGGACGGCGAGGTAGCGGGTCAGAGCAGTGGTTTCCTGAAAGCTTTCCTAGGGCGCTCGATCACTTGGCTTTATGATCGATTGTGCCCGCATGGCGCATTGCTGGCATGTAGTGCGTTGGCCGCAATGACAGATATACGCCCAGTCCACTGTTATTACGGCTCAACCTCCAAAAAGGCATTCGGGATAAGGCCGGCTACCAATCCTCTGTCAGTGCTCATGGGGGGTACGCTGAATGCGGATACCGGTGCCGACCTTCTGATTGAGACGGTTCGTTCGCTGCGCCAGGGAAAAAATGACTGGGCGCAAAACCTGCAGTTTGAAGTGACCGGCAAAGGTGAGGCGCTCCAGGCTCTGGAGCGCCTGGCATCTGAGCCTGGGGCTCCGAAAGTGCTCGTTCATGGTCGGACCACTGATGCCCAGTACGCCGAGGTACTCGACCGGTGCAGTGTGGGGTTGGCATTGAAACCGGTAGGTGGGCCATTGGCCGACACGACCTTTCCATCGAAGGTCATCGAGTTCGCCGAGGCTGGTCTCCTGGTGCTGAGTACCGATATCAGTGACGTGCGGACCGTGCTTGGTACCGGGGCCATGTATCTGACGAGTAATGATCCGTCGGAGCTGGCGGCCTTGTTCCGTGAAATTGTCGAGTCCCCCGAGGGCAGTCAGCTTTGTGCCCGGCGTGGTCAGCAAGCTGCCATTGCCCGTTGTGCTCCACAGTTGGCCGGTCAGGCAGTCTTCAGTTTTCTATTTGGTGGTCACCAATGACCGAAAAACCTTTGATCGTCACCTGGCAGCCGGTGCTGACAGACCATCAGGCCTTTACCTACGAAGAGTTGTCTCGGCAGGCCGAGACCCCGGTCCTGGCTTACGTGTTGACCATGGAGGACGCCACTCGCCGGGCGCAGGGCTGGCGCGATACCCAGGTTGAGTCGATTGAGCGACGGCTCATACCTGAACGCGGTGCCTTCTCGTATTGTTATAGAAAAATGCGTGGACACCGGCATGATGTGCATTTGTTTGGTAGCGCTTTTCAGGGGCCGAAGATGCTCTATTGCCTGCTGCTGGCAATGTTTTTTCGTGTTGAGTTTTATATTGTTTCTGAACCATATTCACCTATTGCTAGCGGGTATTTCAGTGATGATCTTCCACTCATAGGGCGTTTGAAGGCTGCCCTGCGTCCTTGTATATATAAAATATATACAATGATTTTCAAAAGTCGATTGTCAGGGATTTTTTCGATTTCCAGACGGGCTGTCGATCAATATTCAAAAGCTGGAGTTGTGAGTGAAAAACTATTTCCCTTTGGATACTTCGTGCCTTCAGCTGGAAATAATTCGGGAATCAAGCCGAAAAGCCTAGATGGTAGCATGATGTTAAATCTGGTTTATGTCGGGTCGCTAATCAGTACCAAAGGCCTTGATCTTCTAATTAGTGCTGTTCATGGTTTGAATGTCCCTGTTCGTCTTGACGTTTATGGTCCAGGTGATCCCTCATTGTTTGCGTTTGATGAGGAAAAAATCCGTTATTGTGGAACTATTCCGTTTGGTAATGCGCAAGAGGTTATATCGAATTACGATGTTCTTGTCTTGCCTAGTCGTTATGACGGCTGGGGCGTAGTTGTCAATGAAGCGTTGTGCGCGGGGGTTCCTGTTATCTGCAGCGACCAAGTGGGTGCCAGAGTGCTGGTAGAGAAATTTGGCGCAGGAGCGGTCTTCGATTCGGCTGATCCTGAAGCGCTCTGCTCTGCGATCAGATCGCTCTGTGCAGAGCCCGAGCGATTACTATCGATGCGTTCTGCTACCTGTCACGCGGCTGTTGCTATACAGCCTGACGTCGCTGCAGGTTATATGCTGGCAGTCGTTCGCGCCAAGCCTGAGGACAAGGCAAAAGTAGTCTCTCCCTGGTACTCGGAGTCATCGTCGTCATGAGCCAGAATCACATCCGTCTGCACTTGACCAATATTTCCGGACAGGGAGCGGTCCAACTGCTCAAATCATTGTTGCCGGCTCTGGAGCAGAGTGTGGATGTGCGTGTTGTCGAAGCTTATCTGCCTGACAGGGGAGACTTGTCCTTCTACGACGGAGCAGGTGGTGCGATAAAGGTCACAGGCTATCGGCGCTACCTACCCAATGCTCTTTCCCGTGTGGTGGAGTGCTTGCTTCTGGGCTGGCGCTTCAGTGGGGATGTCCCGTTGCTGGTGATGGGGGATTTGCCCATTCGTTGCCGTACACGGCAAACGGTTTTTGTCCAGAACTCCCACCTTCTGCGTCCAGCGGCGACCTCCCGGAATCTTTCTAGCCTGAAGTTTGCAATACTCAGATGGATCTTTCGCGTGAACTTGCGGTACGCGGAAGCTCTCATCGTGCAAACGACGCTGATGCGTGACGCTCTGGTTGATTCATACCCTTCGTTGCATTCCCGTGTACATGTCGTGCCGCAGCCTGTTCCTGTCTGGTTGTTGCGCTCCGGGCTTAAGCGTACTGGGCGTATTGAGTCCTTGGACAAGCCCTTGCGCTTGATCTATCCGGCTGTGGGATATCCGCACAAAAATCATAAGCTGCTGGCTGCCATTGGTAGTGGCGATGTGATGCAATGGCCGGTCGAGAGCCTCGATCTCACCCTGACGGAAAAAAGTAATCCGGCCCCTGGTGTTCCATGGCTGCATTGCCGCGGGGTGTTTTCACCGCAACAGATGCTTGATGCCTACGGCCGAGTGGATGCCCTTCTATTTCTATCGACGGACGAGAGCTACGGGTTTCCGCTTGTGGAGGCGATGTTTGCAGGTTTGCCGATCATTTGTCCGGATCTGCCGTATGCACGGGTTCTGTGTAGGGACGAGGCTATCTATTTTCAAGTGAATGATTTGGCCTCTTTGAAAGAGGCCATCAAGGAACTGCACGCAAAGCTATCGGCAGGCTACTGGCCTGATTGGAGCGAGCAGTTGAAAGCGATACCCAGGGATTGGGAGACCGTGGCGCAGACCATGCTGGACATCGCCGCACAGCCGTTGGTTGAGGCGAAAAACGAATTGAATGCAAGGAATGATTAAATGTTGATCCCGGTAATTATGGCCGGTGGTTCTGGCTCCCGCCTCTGGCCGCTGTCGCGTCAGCTTAATCCCAAGCAGTTTCTCTGCCTGGCCGATGCCGAGTTGTCCATGTTGCAGGCCACGATCAAGCGATTGGATGGGCTCGACGTTGGTTTGCCACGCCTTATCTGTAACGAAGAGCATCGTTTCCTGGCTGCCGAGCAACTGAGACGCCTGGGACTGGAAGATGCCAACATCCTGTTGGAGCCCGTAGGTCGCAATACTGCGCCTGCCGTGGCCCTGGCTGCCTTGCAGGCTGTGATTGACGACCAGGATCCCGTGTTGCTGGTGCTCGCCGCTGATCATCTGATCAGGGATGTTGCAGTATTCCAGCAGAGTGTCGAACGAGCGATGCCATTGGCGCTTGCCGGAAAACTCGTCACGTTCGGGATTGTGCCGACGCAGGTCGAGACGGGCTATGGCTACATTGAAAAGGGCAGCGATCTGGAGACCGGTGGGTTTGAGGTTGCCCGTTTTGTAGAAAAACCGGATGAGCAGACCGCGCAGGCCTACCTGGACAGTGGCCGTTACCTCTGGAACAGTGGCATGTTCATGTTCCGTGCCCGCCGTTACCTGGATGAGCTGGAAAAATTCCGTCCCGACATCCTCGCTGCCTGCCGTAATGCCCTCGCGGCGGGGTCGCAGGACATGCATTTCACCCGGATAGGGCGCGAGGCGTTTGCCGATTGTCCATCGGACTCCATCGACTATGCCGTCATGGAAAAGACCGAAGATGCCGTGGTCTTTCCGCTGGATGCCGGCTGGAGCGACATCGGTTCTTGGTCGGCCCTCTGGGAGGTCGGTCAGAAGGATGCCCAGGGGAATGTGTGTCATGGCGATGTGCTGGTCGAGCAGACAAGCAATACCCTGATCCACTCGCAAAGTCGTCTGGTCAGTACCGTGGGGGTCGATGATCTTGTCATCGTTGAAACCAAGGATGCTGTTCTGGTCGCTCATAAAGACCGTGTGCAGGACGTGAAGAAAATTGTCGACAGGCTCAAGAGTGACGGCCGTGGTGAGTCGATGGATCATCGTGAGGTCTATCGGCCATGGGGGGTCTACGACTCTATCGACAAGGGCAGCCGCTATCAGGTGAAGCGGATCACGGTGAAACCAGGAGCGAAGCTTTCGTTGCAGATGCACCACCATCGTGCGGAACACTGGGTGGTAGTCAGCGGTACGGCGAGGGTGACCAATGGTGAAAAAAACTACCTCGTCACTGAGAACCAGTCGACCTACATTCCAATCGGACAGGTTCATACGCTGGAAAACCCTGGGGTGATCCCGTTGGAACTCATTGAGGTCCAGTCAGGTACCTATCTGGGAGAGGACGATATCGTGCGCTTTGAAGATGTATACGGTCGTAAATAAGAGGTAGTTTTGAAGTTATCAATTATTACGGTCTGCTATAACAGCGCGGCTACGATCAGGGACACCATTGAGTCCGTGCTGGCACAGGACTATGGCGATATCGAATATATCGTGGTTGACGGTGGCTCGACGGATGGTACCCAAGCAATCGTAGAATCCTACGGTAACCGTATCAGCACGTTCGTCAGCGAGCGTGACAAAGGTATTTACGACGCGATGAACAAGGGGGTGGCGTTGGCTAGTGGAGAAGTTGTCGGAATTTTGAACTCTGATGACTTCTACGAGGGAACAGAGATTATTTCCTCCGTGGTCGAGGCATTTCAGTTGCACCCAGGCAGTGATGTGGTGTTTGGCGATGTTGTTTTTGTCAATTCCGATAATCTTCAGAAAATCACGCGCTTCTATCGGGGTAACCGCTTCGCCCCTTGGAAACTGCGTTTTGGCTGGATGCCCCCCCACCCGGCGAGTTTCATTCGTAGAGCGGCCTACGGAAAAGTCGGTGCCTATGCGTTGAAATACAGGATTTCAGCGGATTACGAGTTTTTTGTCCGTTTCTTCCTTATTCATCGTCTCGGCTATTCGTACCTGAACAAGGTACTGGTTCGCATGCGTGCCGGTGGCGCCAGCACGGCGGGCCTGAGGAGCAGCCTGAGGCTGAACCGGGAGATTGTCGGTGCTTGCCGAAGCAATGGTGTGTATACCAATCTGTTCCTTCTGCTTTTTAAGCTGCCATTCAAGCTCTGGGAGCTGCGTAAACGCCCTGAGGATACTGCTTGATGCTTACGGTTTTCCTTACCGGTGGGACCGGTTTTGTTGGTGGCGCGATTTTGCGGTACTTGAGTCTCAGTGCCGATTACAAGGTGATTGCTGGTGTCCGTAAATACAGCAGCCGGATCCCCGAATCGGTTATCCAGATCGTAGGAAAGCAAAACAGTCTTCTTTTTACGGAGCCTGATCTGTCTGGAGTGGATGTCATGATTCACGCAGCAGCTCGCGTGCATATCATGAATGGAGAGGGGCCCGAGGCCCTGGAGGAGTTCCGTAAGGTCAATACTGCAGGCACTCTGGCTCTTGCCCGTGAAGCCGCCGAGGCAGGAGTCAAACGGTTCGTGTTTATCAGCTCGATCAAGGTGAACGGTGAGGGTACGTTACCGGGAAGCCCTTATCATGCCGATGACGCTCCTGCTCCACAGGGGGCTTATGGCGTTTCCAAACTCGAAGCCGAACAGGGGTTGCAGGCGATAGCGGCAGAGACCGGTATGGAAGTCGTCATTATTCGTCCTGTCCTGGTCTATGGACCGGGGGTAAAAGCTAATTTCCGGACCATGATGAGTTGGCTGGAGAAAGGTATTCCCTTGCCATTCGGGGCTATCAACAATAAGCGAAGCCTGGTTGCCCTGGATAATCTGGTTGACCTGATCGTGACGTGCATCGACCATCCGGCTGCTGTCAATCAGGTGTTTCTCGTGAGTGATGGCGAAGACTTGTCGACTACATCGCTTCTGCGACGCCTTGGACAGGTACTTGGGAAACCGGCGAGGCTGATGCCAGTCCCTGTATGGCTATTGACGACTCTGGCGCAGGTATTGGGAAAGGGAGCACTCTCCCAGCGTCTGTTCGGATCACTGCAGGTGGATATTGAGAAAAACAGGGCCTTGCTTGATTGGGTGCCTAAGGTAAGTGTCGAGAGTGCTTTGGCACAGACAGCTAAAAATTTTTCAGAAAGGCGGATGTGACAGGTGGGTGAGATAGGCTGCGGAAGTCTTGCTACTCCCTCGTATCTGGAACCTAAACGTCATCGTCTATCTACTGATAATGGGCGTGGAGTCAAATGCAAAATCAATCTTTCAAGGCATCAGTGCCAACGGCAGGGCAATGTCGGCTTTGTCATGGCCCGCTACAGCCATTATTCAAATCGACCCTGTTGCGAAAATACGAAGTCGACTATTTCAAGTGCACTGAATGCCATTCATTGCAAACTGAGCCACCTTATTGGCTGGATGAGGCATACGGGAAAAACCTGTCGAGCCTGGATACTGGAGCCGCGCAGCGCAATATTCATAACTGGGCAGCCTGCTCTTTCATTTCAAGATTGTTTGCTGTCAAGAATGTGATTGATATGGGCGGAGGTGATGGCCTGCTTTGTCGGTTGTTGCGCGATCATGGACTGAATTGCTACGTCAAGGATCGATATGCCTCTCCTAACTATGCGCAAGGATTTACTGATCCCGATTTCGAAACGCCAGACTTGGTACTCGGCTTCGAAGTGATGGAACATTTTGCAAATCCTGCTGAGGATCTTGAAGATATTTTCAAATATAAATCGAGATTTGTTCTGCTCAGCACAGAGCTTTATGCCGGCCAGACGAAGGAATGGTGGTACCTTACTCCTGATTCAGGGCAGCATATCTTCTTCTATAGCCAGCAGGCTATTGAACTGATCGCCAATAAACATGGCTATTCTTTTGTGGTCAGTGGCGGCTTTATACTTTTCTTCAGAAACGATGTTTCATCGATTAAACGGATTTTCGCCAATATTCTGCTGAAGGCACGGATCTGTCGACTGTTGAAACCATTGGTTGTCATGTTGCCTTGCCCAGGTGTGGGTGCAGACTATGTGCGCCATACTGAAAAAATAAAAAAGGTCGGCTAAATACTTCTTTAACCGTCCTTGTCTAAGGGGCTGCGCATGGCTGTCAGCCAGGCGCAGCCTGTGGAATGCCAACGGACCTAGTGCAGTTTCAACCGCGGATCGGTCCCGCGTCCGATCCGGCTTCCCAGCATCAGCATCAGCGTGCGGAATGTGCCATACAGCGCCATCTGGTGCATGCGATACAGCGACACGTAGAACATCCGCGCCAGCCAACCCTCAAGCATCACGCTGCCGGTCAGGTTGCCCATCAGGTTGCCGACGGCCGAGAAACGCGACAGCGAAATCAGCGAGCCGTAGTCGGTGTAGCGATACTCCGGCAGGGCCTGAGGCTTGCCTTCAACCCGTTGTTTCAGTGACTTGGCCAGCAGCGATGCCTGCTGATGGGCCGCTTGCGCCCGGGGTGGCACGTTGCGGTCGGTCCCCGGCTGTGGGCAGGCCGCGCAGTCGCCAAAGGCGAAGATGTTTTCGTCGTGGGTGGTCTGCAGGGTCGGCAACACCTGGAGTTGGTTGATCCGGTTGCTCTCCAGGCCGTCGATGTCCTTGAGGAAGCCGGGCGCGCGAATACCGGCAGCCCAGACCTTGAGGCTCGCCGGAATGACCTGGCCATCCGCGGTGACCAGGCTTTCGGCGGTCACTTCGCTGACCGAGGCGTTGGTCATGACCCGCACCCCTAGCTTTTCCAGGGTTTTATGCACAGGTCCGCTGATCCGCTCCGGCAAGGCCGGCAACACCCTCGGCCCGGCTTCGATCAGGGTGATGTGCATGTTTTCCGGTTTGATCCGGTCCAGGCCATAGGCCGCCAGCTCATGGGCCGCATTGTGCAGTTCGGCGGCCAGCTCCACGCCGGTGGCACCGGCACCGACGATGGCGACGCTGATCATCTGCTCGGGAGCGTCGTGGTTTCCGGCGTGGGCCCGCAGATAGTGGTTGAGCAACTGCTGGTGGAAGCGTTCGGCCTGCTTGCGGGTGTCAAGGAACAGGCAGTGCTGCGCGGCGCCCTGGGTGCCGAAATCGTTGGTGGTGCTACCGACAGCGATCACCAGGGTATCATAACCCAGTTCACGGGCCGGCAGCAGTTCCACGCCGTGTTCATCATAGGTCGCGGCCAGCTGGATCTTTTTCCCGGCGCGATCGAGCCCGCTCATGCGGCCCAGCTGGAACTCGAAGTGGTTCCATTTCGCCTGGGCGACATAATTGAGTTCGTCTTCCGAAGAGTTCAGGGAGCCGGCGGCCACTTCGTGCAGCAGTGGCTTCCAGATGTGTGTCAGGTTCGCGTCGACCAGCACGATGCTGGCGCTGCCACGTTTACCCAGAGTCTTACCCAGGCGGGTCGCCAACTCCAGGCCGCCGGCGCCGCCGCCAACGATCACGATACGATGGTTCATAGGGATATCTCGCAAGGCTGAAGGAAATCTGTGCCTGCGTTATCCGGGCGAGCGCAAGGCAGCTCATAGCGCCAGATAACTCAGGAGGCGGCTCAGCAGACCCAGGCCGATCACCGCGATGAGCACCACCACCAGGAGCATCCACGGCCGAAAGGGCCGGCGCTCGACCTGGTGTTGGGAAAGTTGCAGGTACTCTTCGACATGCTTCTGGTCTTCCGGGTTCAGGCGGCTGCTCATAAAGAAGCTCTCTTCAGATAGACGTTACCGAATGTGTAAACGCTACATGCAGACTCCCATGGCGTTACTGGAGCATAGCCACCTGCTGGGCGTGTTCGTCGTACCTGAGGTCGACGTTTCGGCTCAATGATAACGCTTTGTATTATCCGAGCGGCCATTGCTTCAGGAAGCTACAGGCTGATGCCCACATCGAAAACGATGCTGCGTCCCAGGTTGCCGCGCAGGAAGTCGGGGGCATCCGGGTGGGCGAACAGTACCCGGGCGAAGGTCGGCCCGACCAGGGACAACGAGCGCCACCCCTGGCGCAGGTATTCGGTGGGCGGCGGGAAGTGGCTGTTGAGATCCAGCACCTCGCGCTTGAGGCTGGCGAAGGCAATGATGTCCAACTCGCCCAGGTCCAGGCCGCGTTCCTTGTAGTTATGGGCTTTCTTGCGCAGGGTCGGCGCCAGGCGCAGCAGCAACTCCGAGGCGGGAATACGCCTGGGTTTCGCCTCGCGGCGTACCAGTTGGCTCAGGGAAAACGCGCTGCGTCGGCGTTGCAGTTCCTCACGCCATTCGTCGTTGAGGCGGCGGCCTTCATCGAGGACGAAAAACACCTCGAAGCAGGCATCGCGAAACAGTACGTCCGGGGGCTCCTGGCCTGCTGGGTGGAAGTCCTCGTGACGGTACGGCACGTTCAGTCCTTGCAGCAGGCGTTGGCAGACCCAACGCTCACGCTCCCATTTGCGGGCATTGGAAAGAAACATGTTGGCTTGCTCGGCCTGGATGGTCAGCAAGCGTAAGAAGTCTGAGTCGTCCATGGCCCAAGCTTAGCGTTGAAATCGTGACAGCAGGAAGTGGCCTGTGGACTTTATCCGGGCCGGCGCCGTATTGCCCGGTGTAGACTGTAGGCCCTACGCGGACAAGGAGTTCGGTGCTCATGATCGGTGCGCAATTGCTGTCACCCGGCAGCTTGATCATCGGCTGGCTGATCTATCTGCCCGTGGTGCTGTGGGCGATCTGGCGTTCGCCCTGGGTCGAGTTGTTCACCGACAGCCGGCGCCAACATCTGTTGTTCGGCACCGTGTTCGCCTTGTTCCTGCTCTGGCTGTTGCGCCGCGATTTCGACAGCGGCGTGTCCTATCACTTCATCGGTCTTACTGCGGTCACCCTGTTGCTCGACTGGCCGCTGGCGATCGTCGGCGCCTTGGTGGCGCAACTCGGGCTGGTGCTATTGGGACGACAGGACCTGGCGGCGCTGGGTGTCAACGGCACGTTGCTGATCCTGTTGCCGGTGCTGGTCACGGAGGTCTGCGCGAGGCGGGTAGAGCGCGCCCAGCCGCGCAATCCCTTCGTCTACATCTTCTGCTCGGGGTTTTTCGCTGCGGCCCTGGCGGCGTTGCTCTGCTTGTTGGCGAGCCTGGCCTTGTTGTGGTTTGACGGAATTTTCGCGATGCCGGAATGGCTGGAGGACTTTGTCGGTTACCTCTGGCTGATCATCTTCCCCGAAGCTTTCATCAATGGCACGGTGATCAGTGCGCTGGTGGTGTTCTGCCCCGAATGGCTGGAAACCTTCAACCGTACGCGTTACCTGTCAGCGCCCTGGAAGGACAACGAACCGCCCGGGAACTCCCGTTGACCTGCATCAAATAACTCGATTCGCAGGGCGCTCATGCTGGGGAAAACACCCGGGGAGGGGCGCAGTGATGAGTGTGTACGAATGGGCGCGTCAGGAAGTGCAGGCCAGTCTGGATGCCGCACAGGCCGTGGGATTCGAACCGGGGCTGGGGCTGCGTGCCCTGCTCAGTGCTGTCGTGCAGCAGAGCAAGGCGTTGCGCAGTGCCGAGGATCTGGCCGACGAGTTGCAGTTTCTCGCCGAAAACCTCGATGACGATCAGGACTACAGCTTCATGCGACCCTGATCGTTGCTGGCTCAATGAGTGCGCGGTGACAGTTCTTCGGAAAACAGCTCTTCCTCGGCATCCGGGCTGACAGGGATCTTGTGTTCTTCCGCCGCCCACGCGCCCAGGTCGATCAGCTTGCAGCGATCGGAGCAGAATGGTCGGTGGGTGTTGGTCGCTTTCCATTCCACGGGGGCTCCGCAGGTTGGGCATTCGACGGTCAGCGGCTGGCTCATGTTCGGCCTCCAGGTAAAGTCAGGTAAAAGGTGTGCAGGCGCTCGACTTCGCTGTGCAGCCAGGCGAGGTCGCGGTCGTTGACCAGCACGTCATCGGCATGTTTCAGGCGTTCCTCGCGACTGGCCTGAGCCTTGAGGATGGCTTGCACCTGTTCTTCGCTGGTCTGGTCTCGTTGCAGGGTGCGCTGCACCTGCAGCGCCTGCGGCGCGTCGATGACCAGCACGCGCTGGGTCGTGGCGTACTGGCCGGATTCTATCAGCAGCGGTGAAACCAGAATCGCGTAGGGCGACTGGGCCTTGGCCAGGTGGCTGGCAATCTCTGCGGCGATCAATGGGTGCAGCAGTGCTTCCAGCCAGCGCCGTTGCCCGGCATCCTCGAAAATCAGCTTGCGCAGGGCGGTCCGATCGAGCTGACCGTCAGCCTGCAGCACGCCTGGGCCAAAGTGTTCGGCAATCTTCTGCAACGCCGGGCGACCGGGTTCCACCACCCAGCGGGCGGCGTGGTCGGCATCCACGGCGTGGATACCCAGGTCGATGAAGTGCTGGGCGGCAGCGCTCTTGCCACTGCCGATGCCGCCGGTCAGGCCGAGAATCCAGGGTTTTGCAGCGGGTGTGGTCATTAGAAACCGGCAAATTGCAGATAGGAGGCGGTTATTTGACCACCCCAGAGCAATGCAATCCAGCCGGCAATCGCCAGATAAGGGCCAAAGGGGATCGGCGTCGAGGTCTGGGCGTTATGCAGGCGCAGCAGAATCAGCCCGAGTATCGCGCCTACCAGTGACGACAGCAGGATGGTCAGCGGCAGTATTTGCCAGCCGCCCCAGGCGCCGAGCATCGCCAGCAGCTTGAAGTCGCCATGGCCCATGCCTTCCTTGCCGGTCAACAGCTTGAATACCCAATACACCGACCACAGGCTCAGATAACCGGCGACGGCGCCCCACAGCGCATCGTTCAGCGAGGTGAACATCGCGAAGTGGTTGGCGATCAGGCCCAGCCAGAGCAGGGGCAGTACCAGGACGTCGGGGAGTATCTGGTGGTCGGCATCGATCAGGCTCATGGCCAGCAGCCCCCAGGTCAGCACCAGCATCAAGCCGGCAGGCCAGCCGAAGCCGAAGTACCAGGCAATAAATGCCGAGAGCAGGCCGCAGGCCAGTTCGGTCAGCGGGTAGCGCTTGCTGATCGGGGCCTTGCACTGGGAGCATTTGCCGCGTAGCAGGACGTAGCTGAGCAGTGGCAGGTTTTCCCAGGCTCGGATGCGATGGTTGCAGTGCGGACAATGCGAATGCGGCAGTAACAGGTTATAGGTCGAAGTGGGTTCGGGGGGCGGCAGGCCGAGTACATCGTGGGCCTGGGCGCGCCAGTCGCGTTCGAGCATTTTCGGCAGTCGCCAGACGACGACGTTGAGGAAGCTGCCGACGATCAGGCCGAGAATGAGTGCGCAAAAAACAAAGGCCAGCGGGTAGCTGGCCAGGAAATCGGGTAGGGGCATCGGTTAGACCACTTGGCCAAGCTTGAAGATGGGCAGGTACATGGCGATCACCAGGCCGCCGACGATGACGCCGAGTACGGCCATGATAATGGGTTCCATCAGGCTGGTAAGGCTGTCGACGCTGTTGTCGACTTCGGTTTCATAGTAACTCGCGACCTTGTCGAGCATGTCGTCAAGGGCGCCGGACTCTTCACCGATGGCCGTCATCTGCAGCGCCATACTGGGGAAAACACCGGTGGTGCGCATGGAAAAATTCAACTGCATGCCGGTGGAAACGTCCTGCTTGACGCGGTTGACCGCATTCCTGAACACCACGTTGCCGGTGGCGCCCGAGACCGAGTCCAGGGCTTCGACCAGTGGCACACCCGCTGCGAAGGTGGTCGACAAGGTACGGGCGAAGCGTGCAACGGCAGACTTGTAGAGTATCGGACCGACAATCGGGAACTTCAGAAGCGCTCGATCCATCCAGTTGCGAAAGCGTTCGGAGGTCTTGTGCGCGCGTATCAGTGCATAGACACCGCCTCCCAGGCCAAGTGCCACTGCCCACCACCAGTCCTGCAGTATCTGCGACAGACCGATCACCATCAGCGTGAAGGCCGGCAGTTCCGCGCCGAAGCCGGCGAAGATTGCCTGGAACTGTGGCACCACCTTGATCAGCAGGATCGCGGAAACAATGATCGCTACCAGGATGACCGCGATCGGGTAGTTCATGGCCTTTTTGATCTTGGCCTTGAGCGCTTCGGTTTTTTCCTTGTAGGTCGCTACCCGCGAAAGCAGGCTCTCCAGGGCGCCGGCTTGTTCACCGGCGTCGACGAGGTTGCAATACAAGTCATCGAAGTACTCCGGCTTCTTGCGCAGAGAGGTCGCGAAGCTGTTACCTGCCGCGACCTCCTGCTTGATATCGTCCACCAGCTTGCGCATGTTCGGGTTGTCGAAGCCTTCGGCAATGATGTCGAAGGACTGCAGCAGCGGTACGCCGGCTTTCATCATGGTGGCCATCTGGCGGGTGAACAGGGCGATGTCCAGAGGCTTGATGCGTTTGCCTTTACTGAACAGCGAGGTGCCTTTCTTGCGAACCCGGCCCGGATTGATCCCCTGCTTGCGCAACTGCGCCTTGACCAGGGCCGGATTGTGGCCGGTGAGTTCGCCGGAAACCTTGGTGCCTTTCTTGTCGGTTCCTTCCCAGGCGTAAGTGCTGATTTTTACCGCTTTCGTCGCCATGAATCAGTCCTTGGTCACCCGGTTGACTTCTTCCAGGCTGGTCAGCCCCTGCATGGCCTTGCGCAAGCCCGAGGTGCGCAGGTCGTTGAAGCCTTCCTTGCGCATCTGGTCGGCGATCTCGATCGAGTTGCCTTCAGCCATGATCAGCCGTTGCAGTTCCTGGGTGTTCTTCACCACTTCATAAATCCCCACGCGGCCCTTGTAGCCGCCGTTGCACTGATCGCAGCCTACAGGTTCGTAGACCTTGAATGTGCCGATCTGATCCGCTGGGAAGCCTTCCTTCAGTAGCGTCTCCTGGGGAATGTCGATTTCCTTCTTGCAGTGCGGGCACAGTTTGCGCGCCAGGCGCTGGGCAATGATCAGGCTGACCGAGGTGGCGATGTTGAAGCCGGGAATGCCCATGTTCTGCAGACGGGTCAGGGTTTCCGCCGCGCTGTTGGTGTGCAGGGTCGACAGCACCATGTGGCCGGTCTGGGCCGCCTTGATCGCGATTTCGGCGGTTTCCAGGTCGCGGATCTCGCCGACCATGATCACATCCGGGTCCTGGCGCAGGAATGAGCGCAGCGCCTGGGCGAAGTCCAGCCCTTGTTTCGGGTTGACGTTGACCTGGTTGATGCCTTCCATGTTGATCTCCACCGGGTCTTCGGCAGTGGAGATATTGATATCCACGGTGTTGAGGATATTCAGGCCGGTATAGAGCGAAACGGTTTTACCCGACCCGGTGGGGCCGGTCACCAGAATCATGCCCTGTGGCTGCTTCAGCGCGGCCATGTACAGGTCTTTCTGATCCGGCTCATAACCCAGGGCATCGATGCCCATCTGGGCACTGGACGGATCGAGGATCCGCATCACGATCTTTTCGCCCCACAGGGTCGGCAGGGTGTTGACCCGGAAGTCGATGGCCTTTGTCTTCGAGATACGCATCTTGATCCGACCGTCCTGGGGTTTGCGGCGCTCGGAAATATCCAGGCTGGCCATGACCTTCAGGCGTGCGGCGATTCGGCTGGCCAGGTGAATTGGCGGCCGGGCGACTTCCCTGAGCATGCCGTCGGTACGCAGGCGCACACGGTAGATTTTCTCATAAGGTTCGAAGTGCAGGTCGGAAGAACCGCCCTTGATCGCATCCAGCAGCATTTTGTTGACGAAGCGCACTACGGGGGCGTCGTCGGCATCCTGGCCGGCGATGGGATCGTTTTTCTTGTCATCGATCGATTCGATGTCCAGGCCTTCGAGATCGACATCGGCCATGTCTTCAAGGCCAGTGGTGTTGCTGTCGAAGAACTTGTCGATGGCGTCGGTAAGCTTGTCATCCTCGACCAGGATCGCCTCGGTGTTGAGGCCGGTGCTGAACTGGATATCGGTGATCGCCTGATGGTTGCTCGGATCGGAGATGCCGACGAACAACTTGTTGCCGCGCCGCCATAGAGGCAGGACATGGTGTTGGCGGATCAGTTTTTCACTGACCAGGCCCTTGGGCTGGCTTTCCTTGTCGAGGCAACTCAGGTCGAGCAGGGCGACACCAAAATGCTCGGAGGCAATCTCCGCGACCTCGCGGCTTTTTACCAGCTTGTTCTGGACCAGGTAGCTGACCAGGGACATCCGATTGCGTTGGGCTTGCTGATACGCCTGCTGAGCGTTCTTGTCGGTAATCAGCTCGGCCGCCACCAATTGCTTGGCCAGACCGGAGAGGGCGATATCGTTCATTGAGGCACCAGATACAGACATTGCGAGTTTTATAGCGTAGTCGGGCGGTGGTGCCAAATCGGGGAGTGGTAGGTGACAAAAAATGTCAGGTTTTGTTGTTCTGGAGCAGTATTCAGGCGAAGCGAGGGCTCTGTCGCAGGCGTGGGGCAACCCGATGAGGCATGGCACGGGGCGTGCTTTGGAGTACATGAGCCATACGGCCTTTTCACGTCTGGAGACGAAATATGAATGCTCAAAAGGGTTTCACCTTGATCGAACTGATGATCGTTGTGGCGATTATCGGGATTTTGGCGGCGATTGCGTTGCCAGCGTATAACAGCTACACGCAGAAGGCCCGCTTTGCCGAAGTGAATACTATGGCTGACGCCTATAAGACGGCCGTGGCGGTCTGCATTAATGATCTAGGTACTAAAACCAACTGTACGGCAGGTTCCAATGGTATCCCTGCCATCCCTGCTGCCACTCCTAACTTCGCGTCTGGTTCTGTAACTGACGGTACAATCAGTTTGACGGGGACTAATGCTGCGGGTAACTGGACAACTATCCTCACACCTACTCTCAATGCTGGTAATATCACTTGGGCTCAGACTGGCACCTGTGCAGCGGCTAACACTTGTAAATGATATTGAATACTTACGTGGGGCCTAATAATCCAGCGTAGTGAAATGAAACTGGTATTCACTTTAAAGAGTGCCAGTTTCATGAGCGCTAAGCGTTTGAACGGCTAAATAATTAGGAACGCTATGGTCTCGCGCCGATTGTTTTTTTTGTTGCTTGTCGTTTTTTCTGCTGGCCTGTTGCTGATACTTTGCTTTCCCTTCTTGAATAATCCCTTGGTTTTTGATGATGAGGCCTTTTTCGGGGAAGGTATTCCTAGCTCCATGCTATCCATGGGCTTTAGCCTTGCTCCACGGTTATGGGTGTACCACTCCATGGCCGCCAGCTTCGTCTATCTCAGTGACAAGATCATCTGGTTGCGAGTGGAGAATCTGATTCTTCATGGCTGCACGGCCTTAGTGGTTTTCGGACTTATTCGTCAGCTTCTCAACAGCCTGGAGAGACGAACCTCTTTTTTTCTGAGTACAGATACCGCGGCCTTTATTGTCGCTTTTCTATTCGCCGTACATCCGTTGGCCATCCAGGCTCAGGGTTACCTAGTCCAGCGCACTATAGTGTGTGCCACTCTTTTTGGCCTGTTGGGACTATGGGCGTTCTGGCAGGGGCTGTGTGGAAGACGCTGGGCGCTTTGGATGTCCTGCCTTTGCATTTTCTTTTCCCTGTATGCCAAAGAGCATGCCGTGATGTTGCCGGCATTGTGTTTCCTGTTGTGGGTATTGCACCGTCGTAGCCGACTCTCCGTTTCGTTTGATACTAGGGAAGTTTTTACAGTGCTGGCGGTCCAGGGCATTTTTGCCCTGTCAGTTGTATTTTGGGCCAAGGGTTTGATCGGCAATGCCTATGAGCTCAAGAGTGAGGAAGTGCTCAGTGATGAAGCATTCCAGCCGAATGGTTCGCTGTATGTGTTGAGCGTGCTCAACCAGATGGGGCTTTTCTTCAAATACCTCTCGATTCTGATTTTGCCTCAGGGGAGTACCATGGGGCTCGATCTTCGGGTGCCTTTTCCTCTGGGGTATGGTGTCTGGTGGGCTTGGGCTGGTCTGGTGGCGTTTTTTGCCTATGGCTTGGCAGCCTTCGTGTTGCTGCTGCGTGGTATGAGTAAAGGTCTTTTGGGGTTCGCACTATTGTTCCCATGGGTGCTGTTTGCCACAGAGTTGGTATCAGTGCGATTGCAGGAGCCTTTTGTACTGTATCGCAGCTATCTCTGGATACCGGGATTATTTATTGCCTTGGCGTTGGGGTTGCGGCGACTCAAGAAGATTTATCTGGTCACTTTGATTCCTGTGTTTGCACTTTACCTATTTGGGCTCTCCTATGATCGCCTGATGACCTTGTCTGCACCTGTGTTGTTGTGGAATGAAGCAGTGCAATACTATGAAGGCCAAGGCGACAAGCCAGGGCTTTTTGGCGGTTACCGCGTTTATTACAATCTGGGTATCAGTTACCTCAATATGGGGTTCGTTGATTTGGCCTCGGAAAATATTGAAAAGGCAGTCGCGCTGAAGCCGAAATATGAATACGCCCATTATCAGCGAGGAAAGATTTTTCTTTTGCGTGGCAAGGCCGCAGAAGCAAAGTTGGAGTTCGAGCGAGCTATAAGTCTCAGACCTAATTACACAACACCTTACTTGGGCATGGCGGACGCCTTGAGAAGCTTGGGGCAGAATGATGAGGCCCAGCACTACCTTGAACTGGGGTGCAATAAAGGCAGCCAGCTTGCCTGCGACCGCGCACGCCCTCAAACACCTTTGATGCTGCTCCCGAAAAAGTGAGCTTTCTCGAGACTGCTTGATATGGATGTTTCGATACCCCTGATGAACGTCGCTCGTGCTGGACGAACAAGAATCTGGTTGTTATTCGCCCTGTTCCTCTTGGGCATGATGGTGCTCGGGCGCGGTTTTGGTGAGCATACGGTTCAGCGCCTTGGACAGATCATGGTGGCCGGTACCGCGTTTGTCTTTCTCCTGTGCTGGCGGAGACCCTATTCACCACGCTTGGTTGATCAGCCTGTTGTTCTGGGCTGTGGATCGGTTCTGGTAATAGGTACCATTTCTTCTCTGCGCTCGCACCAACCGCTTTGGGCTTTCGCGGAAGTGGCTCTGATCACGGCAGGTTGTCTCTGTGCCGGAGCCATCGCCCATACGCGCCGGTCAGATGACGTTTCTCTCGATCGGGTGCTGATGCTCTTCATCGTGTTCATCTGCGCCTTCAAAAGTTTCGACTTCCTGACTTTGGCGTTTCATTCGCTTTCCTCCGGTGTCGGCACGCTGGACGCCGATACGTTCCTGAGAGGCTTCTCGAACAAGCGCTTCTACGGCCAGTTCCAGACCTTTACCCTGCCGCTGCTGTCCCTTCCATTACTGTTGGCGAGTAAACGCACCACCCGGCTCTGGGTATTCGTGCTGCTGGCTATCTGGTGGATGATCGCGATCTCGGGTGGTACGCGTGGCACCTGGCTCGGTATGGGCGTCGCCGGATGCCTGATGGTCATTTGCGGGCGCAGCGGTAGACGTTGGTTCTCATGGCAATTACCGGCAGCTGCAACTGGCCTGTTGCTGTTCTGGTTTATATTTGGCGTATTGGCTGATCATCTCGGCCTTACAGTGCTGAACTTTGCCGGCGATCGATTGACCACCTCGCTCTCTGCCCGTGACGTGATCTGGCAACAAGCCTGGGACATGATCCGCGCACGTCCCTGGCTCGGCTTCGGCCCCATGCACTTCGCCGATATCCACAACCCCATCGCCGCCCACCCGCACCAGGCCATTCTGCAATGGGCCTGCGAGTGGGGTATCCCTTCCACCCTGCTGGTGATGTGGCTGGTCGGCCGCGGACTCTGGGCCACTTTCCGCCTGGTCCGCGAACGCGCCGACTCCAACGACCCGGTCGATCTGCTGCGCGTCTGCCTGTTCGCCAGCCTGATCGGCGCCCTGACCCAATCGATGGTCGACGGGGTGATTGTCATGCCGTACTCCCAGTTGTGGCTGTCCCTGGTGGTCGGATGGCTGATGGGCATTCATGTCTGGAACAGTGACCCCACCAAACCCAATGCCTTTATCCACTGGTCCTGGATGGGCATCAGCAGCGCCGCCGTGCTGTTCCTGGTCTACGTGGTGATCCGTGACTTGCCGCACCTGGACGAGCGCAACAAGCTCTATCAGCAGCAATACGGCGGGCACTTCCAACCCCGCTTCTGGGCCCAGGGTGTCATCGCGATCAAGCCCGAGTAGCTTGCTCCGTTCGTCGCCTGGTGCTAGCGTTAGCGCCACGCCGGTGTAGCTCAGTCGGTAGAGCAGCGCACTCGTAACGCGAAGGTCGTAGGTTCGATTCCTATCTCCGGCACCAGAACAATCAAGGCTTGCAGTGATGCAGGCCTTTTTTGTTTTTGGGGTGGGCCTGCATGGGGCTCGCAGAAGTCGGCCGTTTCACTGCCTGTATGCGTAGACCTCAGGGCCGCGCCAAGCACGCTAAGACAAAGGCTGGCGCGCTCGCTGAATGCGCTGAAGAATGTCCACCTCGCGCCATTCTTTAAGCAAGATCTGCTTCCGACGAGGGTAGCGCTCGGGCTCTACTCTCAAGGCCGATATGCGATCCGTCCTGAAGTGACGGAACTCTTGCCGTAGTTCGCACCACCCGGCAAGCATCCGAACCTGGTCAAAATAGCCCAGCGCAACGGGCCAGATCGTTCTCTCTGAACGGGCTCCCTTCAGATCCAGGTACTTGATCTGTACCTTGTGCTCGATTCGAATGGCTCGGCGAATCTGCGACAGATCGATGGCCTCTGTTTCTGTTTGAGCGACTGTGCCAACCATCAATGAGCTGGCATCCAGTTCGGTTCGCAGGTCTTGGGGTAATACAGAAGCTATTTTTGACAAGGCTACCTTTGCGGCTCTACTTAGTTGAAGGTCGGCCCGCTCGGACACCCAGCGAGAGCCCAAGACAAGGGCCTCTATTTCCTCTTCGGTAAACATTAATGGCGGGAGCATGAAGCCAGGGCGTAATACGTAACCAAGTCCTGGCTCTCCTTCAATATTGGCACCTTGCCCCTGAAGTGTTGCGATATCTCTGTAAAGCGTACGAACGCTTATCCCCAGTTCTTTGGCCAAATGATTGCCAGTCACTGGAAACCGATGGCTTCGCAGGGTCTGAATCAAGTCAAATAATCGTTCTGTGCGAGACATGAATGGCTTTGTTGAGGAGTGGATCTCAACGAGATCCTGCCATCATTGGGCGGTAAGTCAAAGAGCTGATTGCCCTCAAGCCCTGGGCAGGACTGCAGCCCCATGGATCATGCTGATAGCGGCGGCTGACAGGAGCGGACAGCAAGCACGCATTGCATCACTACTGACACTTTCTGTCAGTGTGCAGGGCAATAATGGCTGCGTTGATCACTAGACAAGGAGCAGGAAACCATGCGTCTTCACTACCACCCCGTATCAACTTGCAGCCGGCGGGTGCTGATGGCCGTACAGCACCTCGAAATCAAAGTCGATCTCGTGTTGGTGAACCTGTTCAAGGGGGAGCAGAACTCTCCAGAGTTTCTGAAACTTAACCCGAATCATCAGGTTCCAGTTCTCGAACATGATGGATTTGCTCTTTGGGAGTCTTACGCCATCATGCAGTACTTGGCGGATATGACCCCAGGCCAAACCATTTACCCTGTCGATCCCCGTGGCCGTGCGGACGTTAACCGCTGGCTTTTCTGGTGTGGGCAGTACTTCATGCCGGGCGCCAGTATTCTTAATTGGGAGAACTCGATCAAGTCTTTGGCTGGAATGGGTTCGCCCGACCCCATTGAGGTTGCTCACGGAGAACAGCTTATGACTGAGGCCGCGAGAATTCTTGACGCGCATCTGGGTAATCGGGAATGGATTTGCGAAACCGGTCTTTCGCTCGCCGATTTTGCTATCGCCGCACCACTCGCTGACCAGCACCGCAGCAAATTCCCCGTAACGGATCTGCCAAACCTCCAGCAGTGGTTTAGGCGAGTCCAGGCGCTTGATTCCTGGAAGCAGACGGAAGCAGGAGCTCTTTAAGCTCAAGGTGTCCGGGGAGTCGATCACTGCAAGGGATTCATGCCTGAGCCGCTCGATAAGCCATGAGGGGGACGTGCGACAACTCTGGGCATTGCTGTCCGAAAACGGCGAGTTCGATTCTCCGCGCGGTGCTAACCTGCGCCCATGAACAGGACAATCACTGCACCCTTTCCCACCGCCGATATCTGCGAGAAGGCTCGTTTGAGCCGCGATGCGCGGTTCGATGGGGTGTTCTTCACCGCTGTGCTCAGTACCCGGATCTATTGCCGGCCGGTCTGTCCGGCGCGGCCGCCCAAGGTCGAGAACGTGCAGTACTACCCCAGTGCCGCGGCTGCCGAGGCCCTGGGCTTCAGGCCTTGCCTGCGCTGCCGCCCGGAGCTGGCGCCGGGTAATAGTGTCTGGCTGCACGGCGAACATCGGGTCGCCCGGGCGCTGAAGCTGATCCATGAGGGTTTTCTTGCCGAGCACTCGCTGGACGAACTGGCCGCGCGACTGGACGTCGGTGGGCGGCAGTTGCGCCGGCTGTTTGTCCAGCACCTGGGGGCCTCACCCATTGCGGTGCATGCGACTCAGCGCCTGCTGTTCGCCAAGCAACTGCTGACCGAAACCGCCCTGCCGATCACCGAGGTGGCGTTGGCTTCCGGCTTTCAGAGTCTGCGTCGGTTCAATTCGGCCTTTGCCGAGGCCAATCATGTCGCGCCCCGGGAGTTGCGACGAAAGCCCAAGACGTCTGCCGGCAATGCTCTGGTGCTGCGTCTGGGCTATCGGCCGCCCTACGATTTCACGGCGCTGCTCGCCTTTCTCGCCGGTCGCGCCTTGCCCGGTATCGAGGTGGTCGAGGCGGACAGCTATCGCCGGGTATTCGGCAGCATCGAGTCGCCCAGTTGGCTGCACGTCAGCCCCTGGCCCGGCGAAGCACGTGCGCTGAAACTGGAGTTGTTCAATGTGCCACCGGCACAGATGCTGCCGGTGGTTACGCGGATTCGGCGGATGTTCGATCTGGATGCCGATCCGCAGGCGATTGTCGCCACCCTGGGCGCGAGCCCCGTGCTGGCGCCGTTGGTCGAGCGTTATCCCGGGCAGCGCTTGCCCGGCGGCTGGGACGGTTTCGAGGTTGCGGTGCGGGCGGTGTTGGGGCAGCAGGTCAGCGTTGCCGCGGCACGCACCTTGGCCGCGCGCCTGTTGAGTCGTTTTGGTAGCGTCATTGAAGCACCACCCGCGCCCGGACTGGACCGACTGTTCCCGACACCGGAGCAACTGCTCGAGGCCGACCTGGGCGCCATCGGCGTTACCCGGGCCCGCACCGCGACGATCCAGGGCATCGCCCGGGCTCTGCTCGATGGGCGGGTGAATTTTCGCACCGAGCAGCGTCTGGAGGATTTCGTACGCAACTGGGTCTCTTTGTCGGGTATCGGCGAGTGGACCGCCCATTACATTGCCATGCGGGTGCTCAATCACCCGGATGCGTTCCCCGCTGCAGACCTGATCCTGCGTCGGGAAGTGGTCACGCAAGGGCCACCATTGAGTACCCGGGCCCTGGAAGCCCTGGCCGAAGACTGGCGCCCATGGCGGGCGTACTCGGTCATGTACCTGTGGCGCCAGGCCGTGGCGTCGGAATTGATACGCAGGAGCCGCAAATGACAACACACCCGATCTATTACGACGTGATCCCTTCGCCCATCGGGCCGATGATGCTGGTGGCCGATGACGACGGTCTGCGCGAGCTACGTTTCGAGCTGGATTACCGGCCCCAGACGCCATTGGCCGGTTGGCTGCACTCGCCGGAAAAACTCGCGCCGGTGCGGCGGCAACTGGAGGAGTATTTCGCCGGTGAGCGCCTGGTGTTCGATCTCAAACTCAACATGCAGGGGACGGTTTTTCAGCGTGAGGTGTGGGACGCATTGGTGACCATTCCCTATGGCGGCGTCACCAGCTATGGGCAGATCAGCCAGCAGATCAACCGACCCAAGGCGTCACGGGCGGTGGGTGCGGCCAACGGGCGCAATCCGGTGCCGGTGATCGTGCCTTGTCACCGGGTGATCGGCAGCAACGGCACGCTCACCGGTTTTGGTGGTGGGCTGGTGGCCAAGCAGTGGTTGCTGGAGCATGAGGCGCGGCACTTTCAGTTGCACTGAGTGCCGCACCCAGAGGTGCGGTGGCGGTCAGAGGCTCAAGCGCATCGACAGGTCCACCGCCTTCACATCCTTGGTCATCGCGCCAATCGAGATATAGTCGACGCCCGTCTCGGCGATCGGCCGCAGGGTCTGTTCATTGATGCCGCCGCTGGCCTCCAGCTTGGCCTTGCCGGCATTCAGGCGCACGGCTTCGCGCATGTCGTCCAGGCTCAGTTCGTCGAGCATGATGATATCGGCGCCGGCCGCCAGCGCTTCCTTCAACTCGTCCAGGCTTTCCACTTCGACTTCCACCGGCTTGCCCGGAGCGATCTTGTGCGCCGCGCTGACGGCCTGGGCAATCCCGCCGCAGGCGGCGATGTGGTTTTCCTTGATCAGAAAGGCGTCGTACAGGCCGATGCGATGGTTGTGACAGCCGCCGCAGGTCACCGCGTACTTCTGCGCCAGGCGCAGGCCCGGCAAGGTCTTGCGGGTGTCGAGCAGTTTGACCTGGGTGTCGGCGACCTGGTCGGCGTAGTAGCGCGCATGGGTGGCGACGCCCGACAGCATCTGCAGAAAGTTCAGCGCACTGCGTTCGCCACTGAGCAGCGAGCGCGCCGGGCCTTCGAGGTGAAACAGCGCCTGGTTCGGGCTGACCCGTTCGCCATCGCCGACCTGCCAGTGCACCGCGACCCGTGGGTCGAGCTGGCGGAACACCGCATCGACCCAGGCGGTTCCGGCGATGGTTGCCTCGTCGCGGGTGATGATGGTGGCTTTGGCCAGCCGTTCGGCGGGGATCAGTTGGGCGGTGATGTCGCCGCTGCCGATGTCTTCGAGCAGCGCACGGCGTACGTTGGCTTCGATTTCGGCGGTCAGGTCGGCGAGGCGTAGATTCGGCATAACGGGCTCCACAAACAAAGTCGCCCGATTATAGGGGCCAGGCGCCCGCCAACCCAAGGCGCGTCCATCGACCTGGGCCGGCGAGCCTGCATTTTGTCGTTTGCCGTGAGCGTTTTCACGTCTTCGGCGGTCTACTCAACGACAGGGTGAAAACGAGTTGCAGAGTTCGCTGGCAAAAGTGACATCTTTTGCAAGATAATATGACTTGTAATTGGCGTCATAGCTTTGACGTATCTGTGATTCCCCCGATTATCGACACCGACGGCCGCCTTTGCAGCCGCCGAGAGCGGTTTGCGAGCGACTACACCAACATCGCGCGCAAACCGATTGTTCACGCCGAATCAAAGAACCGCAGTGGGAGGCTTGGATGCACAATGACGGGAAGGTCGTGCCTTTGCACAAGGCCACCGAAGAACGAGCGACGCCGTCGCCGCTCGCCCGTTTGCCCGTGGTTCTGATTCAGGTCCGCGACAAGGCGGCCCTGCAACTGCGACAAGGCTTGCAGGCGTTGTTCGATAATGCCGACGACACGCTGTTCGAAATGGCCGACAGGGCGCTGAACAACGTCGATCAGAACACCTTCTTCGAAGCCATGCGCGACCTGCGGCTCAAGCGCAAGCACATCGAGCGCGGCTTCCACGAGCGCTTTGCCGAGGCATTCGCCGCTCTGGACCAGTATGACGTTCATGAGGTGACACTGGCTGCGCCGATGTCCTACGACAAATTGGCACTGGTTCCGAATGATGAGCTGGAAAAAACGGTCGCGCTGGATGCAATGGTCGCCAAGGTCCTCAGTCGCGATGGCCTGGCCCTCGGGCAACTGACCGCTCGTCTGAATGCGTTGATCACCCGGCGTCTCGATGATCAGAGCAACCCCATGGGCCCGGCGATGCTTTGCGAGTATTTCCTCGAGGCCGGGCGTGACCTCGGCGTGGAGATCAAGGTCAAGCTGATCATCCTCAAGCTGTTCGAAAAGTATGTCTTGAGCGACGCCGATCATTTGTATGCCGAAGCCAATCAGTTGCTGATTGCCACCGGCGTATTGCCCGAGCTCAAGGCCGCGCCGGCCCGTCGCGCTTCCGATCGTCCGGTGGCGAGCGCACGCTCCAGCCAGGGTGAGGCGTCGGGCGCATCATCACTCGATGCCAGCGTTCAGGAAGTGTTTTCGGCCCTGCAGGAACTCTTGCTGCATGTGCGTGGCAGTGTCGCCCCCAAGCTGGACGCCGCCTCGGAAGTCCAGCCGATTTCCACCCGCGACCTGCTGCGGCTGCTGTCACACCTGCAGCAATACGTGCCGGCCCAGGCGGCAGCGGACGATTTCGACCTGCGCAATCAACTGGAGCAATTGCTCACCCGCGTCAGCGTCAAGAGTGGCAAATCGCGGGTGGTGGGCGGCGTCGACGAGGACGTGATCAACCTGATTGCGATGCTCTTTGAATTCATCCTCGACGACCGCACCCTGCCGGACTGCCTCAAGGCGCTGATCGGGCGCCTGCAGATCCCGATGTTGAAAGTGGCGGTGGTGGACAAGAGCTTTTTCAGCCGTGGCAGCCACCCGGCCCGACGCCTGCTCAACGAAATCGCCTCGGCGTCCCTGGGTTGGGGGGCTCGCGACGATTATCAGCGTGACGTCCTGTACCTGCGTATCGAGCAGATCGTGCAGCGGCTGCTGAATGATTTTGTCGACGACCCGGCGATTTTCACCGAGTTGCTGACGGATTTCCTCGCCTTCACCAGCGATGAGCGTCGCCGCAGCGAACTGCTCGAACAACGCACCCGCGATGCCGAAGAGGGCCGGGCCAAGGCCGAGCTGGCACGGCAACGGGTCCAGGAAGTGTTGAACGAGCGGCTGCTGGGCAGAACCCTGCCCGAAGTCGTGGTGCGTTTGCTGCAAGAGGCCTGGAGCAAAGTGTTGCTGCTGGTCTGGCTCAAGCACAGTGAGCAGTCGGCCGAATGGCAGGCCGGCCTGCAAACCATGGACGAGTTGATCTGGAGCGCCGATCCCCAGGGCTTGGCAGATGCGCGTCCGCGTTTGCTCGAACTGGTGCCCGGCCTGCTCAAGGCGCTGCGTGACGGCCTGGCCAGCGCGGCGTTCGATCCGTTTGCCACCAGCGAATTCTTCAGTCAGTTGGAAAGTCTGCACGTCCAGGTTTTCCAGCGCCTGGCCAAGCAGAGTGTCGAACCGGTGGCGAGCGATGCGCAACAACCGGCGATGGTCGAGGTGCTGGAGGAAATTGTCCTGAGTGCGGCCGATGACAGCCACCGCGAGGAGCGTGTGGTCGCATTGCCGGAGGACGATGCCGGTCTGGTGTGGGTACGACAGTTGCGGATCGGCAACTGGGTCGAGATCCGCGAGGACGAGGAGTCTGTCCTGCGCTGTAAATTGGCGGCGATCGTCGAGCCCACCGGAAAGTACATTTTTGTCAACCGTACCGGCATGAAGGTACTGGAGCGTACTGCCCAGGGACTGGCCGTCGAATTTCGTCGCGGCGCGGTCCGTCTGCTGGACGACACGCAGTTGTTCGACCGCGCCCTGGCGTCTGTCATCGGCAACCTGCGGCGGCTGAAGAGCCGCTGAGGTTTTTCTGCGCAGTCGCTGCCCATAGCGGTTGATCTCACGGCATACTGGGGCTGTCGCTTTCATCCTCGAAGGAATCTGTATGCAGCTGGATCCCGCCACGGGTTGGTGCCAGGAGGTCGTTCACTGTCCTTCGCCCAACTTCAACGAGCGCCCCGAAGGGGAAGTTTCCCTGTTGGTGATCCACAACATCAGCCTGCCGCCGGGGCAATTTGCTACCGGAAAAGTACAGGAGTTTTTCCAGAATCGTCTGGATATTTCGGAACACTCCTACTTTGAAGGTATCGCCCATTTACGCGTATCTGCGCATTTTCTGATTGAACGTGACGGCCAGGTCACGCAATTTGTCTCCTGTCTGGGACGGGCCTGGCATGCGGGCGTGTCGAGTTTCGAAGGGCGCGAAACCTGCAACGATTTTTCCCTGGGCATCGAGTTGGAAGGCACCGATGATCTGCCATTCACCGAGGCGCAGTACCATTCGCTGATTACCTTGACTCGTCAGCTGATGGCGGCCTACCCGGCCATCACCCCGCAAAGGATTTGCGGTCACAGTGACATCGCTCCCGGACGCAAGACCGACCCGGGTGCGGGCTTTGATTGGCAGCGTTTTCGCGCTGCCCTGCTGGAAGAAGGAGAATCGCAATGAGTTTTCTGGTGCTGCTGCTGGCGGTCTGGATCGAGAAGTTCTCGGCCTTGCGCCAGCGTGTCCAGCGTGATGGCGCCTGGCTGGGCGAACTGGCCAGACTCGAAGCCAGCCCGCGTTGGTGTCAACATCCCTGGCTGATCCTGGGGCTTCTGGTGCTGTTGCCAGTGCTTCTGCTGGCCCTGCTGTTGATGGTGCTGCAGCCGGTGGCCTATGGCTTGCTGGCGTTGCCGGTGCACCTGTTGGTGGTGGTCTACAGCCTGGGGCGCGGTGATCTGTTGGCAGCGCTGGGGCCGTTCCGCGATGCCTGGCGGCGCGGTGATCTGCAGGCCGGCGTCCATGTGGCCCGGCGCGACATGGACCTGACCTGCGCCGACAATGGCGAAGAACTGCTGGAGAAGGTCCAGGGCTATCTGCTGTGGCAGGCCTACCAGAGTTTCTTTGCGGTGATCTTCTGGTACTTCCTGCTCGGGCCGGTGGCGGCCTTGAGTTATCGCCTGCTCGCCCTGGCGGCGGAGCACAGCCAGAACCCTGCGCTGGCCGAGCGTGCCACCTTGCTGCGCCATGCCTTCGACTGGCTGCCGGTGCGGCTGTTGGCGGCGAGCCTGGCGTTGGTCGGCAACTTTGTCGCGGTCAGCCGGATCATGCTGCACGAACTGCTCAACTGGGACATCAGTGCCCGGCAACTGATCGAAAAGGTCGGGCGCGTGGCCGGTGAAGTCCCCGCCTCGGCCGAGGGCCCGGACGGCGTCTCCAGCCTGGACAGCCTCTGGGAACTGCTGCTGCGGGCAGCGGTGCTCTGGTATGCCGGGTTTGCTTTATGGACGGTGTTGATTCGCTAGTAGCCACTCAGGCCACTAGCGATTGGCGTTGCCTGTTCTGGTGGATTCGCGGATAAATCCGCTTCCCCCAGGGCCGTGCCGGGCCCATTTTCTGTATACATCACAGAACCCGTGGGCGCTGGGTTCAGGCGCGAAAGCGCCGGCCCGTCAGCGCTGACTCCTAGGGTCGGTTAACTTTAAGTTACAAAAACTCCTTCCAAATTACGTTATACAGGCAGTCGCTACGGGTACTGGCTGTATGCCTCGCTGTGGTCGCCATGATAAAAATAACAGGAAGGGAGCGTTCTAGTGAAAAGTCTGCTATTGCCCGCCGTCACCCTGATGAATCGCCTGAGTTTCGGACGCAAGTTCAGCCTGATCAGCGTGCTGTTCTTCTTGCCGATGCTGGTGACCAGCTTCTATCTGGTTCGTGATTCCTACCGCGAGTTCTCCGCAACCGAAGTCGAGCTGCAAAGCCTGGATCTGCTCGGCAGCAGCCTGACCCTACGTCGAGATCTGGAAACCCTGAACAACCAGGTGCAGATCAATGCCGTGCTCGGTCAATCCGGCAAGGCCGGCGATCTGGAAGGGCGGATCAGCCAACTCGAACAAAACGTATTAGCCCGCCTGCAAGGCCTGACGGCGGTAACCGGCGATCCGGAACAACTGGTATTGTTCACCAGCAAGCGCGATGAATTGATTGCTGCACTCAAGGCCCAGCAAAGCGAAACCTCCCTGCAAAGCAAAAGTGCGCTGATCGAAAAGCTGCTGGGCAAGGCCCAGATCTTCGCCAAGATCGTCGCCAGCCAGTCAGGGCTCAGCCGCGATGGGCAAAGCGACCTGCGCCAGTTGAGCGAATTGATCACCAGTGTCACGCCGCAAGTCACCCAGACCCTTGGTGAAGGTCGTGCCATGGGCGCCTATTCCCTGGGTCAGGGATTTCTCAATTCCTCATCAAGCACCCGCTTCGACGAGTTACTGCAACAGCTCGAAAAGCTACAGGCCGAATATGCCCTCAGGCTGCAGGATGCGCTGGGCGGCAGTCGCAATGCCCACACGGCGCTGGACTCACTGGCCAGCGCCAGTCATGCCTCGCTGAAAAAGGCCAGCGAGCTGTTCGAGGAGCAGGTCGTGATGGCCGACACCCTGGACGCGCCCTGGTCGGCGTTTTATGAGCAGATCAGTAGCGTGATGGCCCAGACCTACCAGCTCAATGATGCGACCCTGGCCTACTTCGGCCAGGAACTGCAGCAGCGTCTGCAGCAGAAACGCCTGCAAATGCTCCTGCTGGTGGCGGCGCTGGCGGTAGTGTTTCTCTCGATCGTCTATCTCTACGGCGGTTTCTACGTCTCGACCCGTACCACGCTGCGGCGCCTGGGCCATATGATGGACAAGGTCGCGGCGGGGGACATGACGGTCAACTTCGTGGCCCACAGCCGCGACGAGTTGGGTGAGTTGGGCGCTGTGTTCAACGGTACCGTGGCGAAGATCCACGATCTGATCGAGCGCGTTGGAGATACCGTTGGCGAAGTCGAACGCCAGGCCGGACAAGTGGAGTCAGTATCGGCTCGCAGCAATCAGGCGGTAGCCGGCCAGCGCAGTCAGATCGAGCAGGTCGCCACGGCCATGAACCAGATGTCGGCGAGTGCCCAGGAGGTGGCACGCAGCGCTGCGGTGGCGGTCAGCAGTGCTCACCGCGTCAATGACGAAACCCTCAGCGGTCGGGCCCTGGTGGAGTCGCAACAGGGCTGTATCGTCCAGTTGGCCGGTGAAATTGACCAGTCGGTGCAGGTCATCAATCAGTTGGCGATCGACAGCCAGTCCATCAGCCAGATCCTCGACGTGATCAAGAGCATTGCCGAGCAGACCAATCTGCTGGCTCTGAACGCCGCCATCGAAGCTGCGCGCGCCGGCGAGCAGGGACGCGGTTTTGCCGTGGTGGCCGACGAGGTCCGCACCTTGGCCAAACGCACTCAGCAATCGACCGAAGAGATCGAGCAGATGATTGGCAAGCTGCACAGCGGTGTCGGCGCGGCAGTCAAGGCCATGGGCGTCAGTCACCAGATGGCCGATGGGACGGTCGGGCAGTCGGAAAAAGTCCAACGGGCGCTGGAAAATATCCTGGGTGCGGTGGGCATGATCGTTGACCAGAACCAGCAAATCGCCGCTGCCGTTGAACAGCAGACCGCAGTGGCCCATGACATCGACCAGAACATCGTCGAGATCAATCGGGCTGGCGAGCGGACTGCCGAGGGTGCACACCAGACCGAAAGTGCCAGTCGGCAGCTATCGGCCCAAGTGGTCGAGTTGAAGCAACTGATCGGGGCCTTTCGGGTGTGAAGCCCTGGCGAACGTTCAGGCCGGAGTCGCTGACCAGTTGAACAGCGCGCAGGCGTTGGCGCTGCTGGTGGCGGCCAGGGTCTGCGGGCTGATGCCCATCAGTTCGGCGAGGGCGGCGCAAATGGCCGGCAGGTGTTCCGGGCTGTTGCGCATGCCGGGGAACATCACCGGGGCCATGTCCGGCGAATCGGTTTCCAGCACCACGGCCTCCAGCGGCAGCTCGGCGATCACCTTGCTCAGGCGCAGCGCCTGCGGCCAGGTGCCGGCACCGCCGAGGCCGAGCTTGAAGCCCAGCTTGAGGTATTCCCGAGCTTCCTCGCGGCTGCCGGCAAAGGCATGGATGATCCCGCCCCGCGCCAGGCGAAAGCGTTTGAGCGTAGCGATAGTCGCGGCATGGCTACGCCGCACATGCAGCAGCGCAGGCAGCTCGAAATCCGCTGCCAGCTTCAGTTGCGCCTCGAACAGCGCTTGCTGGCGTTCACGATCGAGTTGCGCGAGAAAATAGTCCAGGCCGAATTCGCCCACTGCGCACAGTTGTGGGTGGCCGGCCAGGCGATCCAGCCAGTCGCGCAGGTCGTCCAGATCGCCCGGGCGATGTTCGTCCAGGTACACCGGGTGCAGGCCGAGCGCCGCATGCAGTTGCGGGTCGCTTTGCACCAGATCCCAGACCCGCTGCCAGTTGTCCCGATAGACCCCCAACACCACCATCCGCCCGACGCCGAGGGCGCGGCTGCGTTCGAGCAGTTCGCGGCGGTCGGTGTCGAAGTCGGGGAAATCGAGGTGGGTATGGGTGTCGATCAGTTCCATGTTCAAGCCTCGCGGATGCGCTGCTTGAAGGTCCGGGCGATGGCCTGGACGCCGGGTTGGTAGTCCTTTTCCTCAATGGCGGCCAGGGCCAGTTGCAGGGCCTTGTCCGCGATCAGTTGATGCTGCTGGGCCATGGCGTTGACCGGCAGCGGCAGGAAGTCCAGCAACTGCGTGTCGCCGAAGGTGCCCAGGCGCAGCGGTTGCGCGTTGAGCGGGTGCGCCTGCAAGGCATCGAACACGCCTTGCAGCAGCACGTAGGAGGTAGTCACCAGGGCGTCGGGCAGATGGCCCAGGCGCTGGACCAGTTGGTCCATGAGCGTCCGGCCACATTCGCGGCTGAAGGCTTCGCCATGCTCGATCAGCACCTCGCCGGCGAAACCGTCCAGCGCTTCCTGAAAGCCCGCGGACCGCTGCTGACTGATGCTCAGTTCAGCCCGGGCGCCGATCAGGGCGATATGCCGGGGTGTCGGTTGCAGCACACTGCGGGTCAGTTGCAGGCTGGCCTGATGGTCATCGCTGACCACCGAACAGAAGTGTTCCGGTTGCATTTCCCGGTCGATGGCGATGATCGGCAGGCCGCGCTCCTGCAACTGCCGATAGCTGTCGTCCTCGCCCGGCAGGCAACTGGCGACGAACAGCGCATCGCAGCGGCGGGCGCGGAACAGTTGCAGCAGCTCGCGTTCGCTCTGCGGTTCATCGTCGGAGCTGGCGATCAGCAGTTGGTAACCCCGCGCTCGCGCACCTTGCTCCAGCAGTTTGGCGATACGCGCGTAGCTGGGGTTTTCCAGATCCGGCAGGATGAAACCGAGGGTGTGCGTCTTGCGACTGCGCAGCCCGGCAGCCTGGGGGTTGGGGGTGAAACCGTATTGCTCGACCACCGCCCGTACCCGTTCCACGGTACTGCTGCTGATGCGCTGTTGCTCGGCCTTGCCGTTGATGACGTAACTGGCAGTGGTGACGGACACACCGGCCAGTTGGGCAATATCACTGAGTTTCAAGCGGATAATTCCTTGTTGGCTATAGCTCAAGGCTGCATGTTTATTGATCGTATCCTATTTTTGGCCGATGGCTGTGAGAAGGGGCCTGCGTATGGGCTTCAAGGAATAGGGCTTCTGTCGCCGTCGCTTTATCAGCACGGTGGATACACGGGGTCTGGGCGGCTTGTAACGTGGAGAAATAGCTTTCAAAAAGAACTTATATTTCCTACGGGTTTTAGGCATGGGAGAATGTTGTGTGCGTCGGTGGCCGTGTCTACATTCCTGATGTCGCTGCCTATTCAGCGATACGGGTTTCGCAGCCCGGCGGTTTCTGTTGGCGCACAGCGCCGCGTAAGCGGCTTTTTCATGTCTGCGTTATGGCGGGCTGTGCGCAGGAGGCTTATGCCTGCCGGTGTCCAACAGACCGGTCTGCGAACCTGCGTACAGTTCGCCACCCTTGTATCGCAGCAAGTGTGGAGATCTCCTTAACCTGTTGGAGATTCACCATGACCAAGAAAATCACCCCCGATCCGCCTCCCGTTTCCGACCCACCTGTGAAACCTTCGCGGCCCGATGCGGCCCGGTTGCTTGATTCCCTCGCTGTCACCCTGTCCAGAACCGTCGACCCCGCCGACCCGCTCAAACCCATGCTCTTTGCCATTCAACCCGGCGTCACGGCTCACGATGCGCTGAGCTACGTATCGAAATTGCTGGAGGTTGCCGAGTTGAACGGTGACGAAATCGGCCTGCATGCCAATCCGGTAGAGCGCAGCCTGTTCTGGGGCATGTTGCACTCGGTGGAAATGGCGAGGGCGGTAGTGGACGCGTTGCTTGAAGGTTCGTCCAGGGTCCCTACCTCGGCCGGCAGCCGCTAAAACCGGTTATCACGCTCTGTAGGAGCCAGGCTTGCCCGCGAAGCTTTTGGCGGCCTCAAGGGCCCATTCGCGGGCAAGTCCGGCTCCTACAGGGATGTAGCCGAACACAAGATTTGTCTGGTGTCGTACGCCTATTCCTTGTTCGACGCGCCCTTGCAGGCACGTGGCTTACCCGCGAAAAGGCCCTCAAGCCTTGCCCATCACCCCATACTCTTCCCACCGCTCATGCCACGTTGCCGACCGCCAGGGCTTCTACGTCGGACAATAATCGAGTAACGTGTCCTACATTTCGGGTTAAACGTTTCAGCACGCGTATTTTCAGGCGATTGCGGCCCGTGTCACGGTTCTGCCCCACGACCGTTGCACCTTGTTCGGTCCGCGCGCCTAAGCTGATGTATTCAAAACAATACCTAGCGCCCAGCCGTGGACGCTGAATAGGAGAAAGGCATGCTCGAGCTCACCGTTGAGCAGATTTCCATGGGCCAGTCGGCTGTGGACAAATCTGCCGCCCTGCAACTGCTCGCCGATTCACTGGTGGCCGACGGCCTGGTTGCGGAGGGTTACCTGGCCGGCCTGCAGGCCCGTGAAGCGCAAGGTTCGACCTTTCTCGGCCAGGGCATTGCCATTCCCCACGGCACGCCGCAAACCCGTGACCTGGTGCATGTCACCGGCGTGCGCCTGCTGCAATTTCCCGAGGGCGTGGATTGGGGCGACGGGCAGATCGTCTACCTGGCCATCGGCATCGCGGCGAAATCCGACGAACACCTGCTCCTGTTGCAACTGCTCACCCGCGCCCTCGGTGAAACCGATCTGGGCCAGGCCCTGCGCCGTGCCAGCAGCGCCGAAGCGCTGTTGAAACTGCTGCAGGGCGCGCCGCAGGAACTGGCGCTGGACGCGCAGATGATCGGCCTCGGTGTGGTCGCCGAAGATTTTGAAGAGCTGGTCTGGCGCGGTGCCCGCCTGTTGCGCCAGGCCGATTGCGTGAGCAACGGTTTTGCTGCGGTGTTGCAGCAGGTCGAGGCGCTGCCGTTGGGTGACGGCCTGTGGTGGTTGCACAGCGAACAGACCGTCAAGCGTCCGGGACTGGCCTTCGTCACCCCGGAAAAACCGATCCGTTACCTCGGCCAGCCGTTGCACGGTCTGTTCTGTCTTGCCAGCCTCGGCGAAGCCCACCAGGCTCTGCTGGAACGCCTCTGTGCACTGCTGATCGAAGGCCGTGGCCACGAATTGGGCCGCGCCACCAGCAGCCGTGCGGTACTGGAAGTGCTCGGAGGCGAGCTGCCGGCCGATTGGCCGAGCGCGCGCATTGGCCTGGCGAATGCACACGGCCTGCATGCCCGTCCGGCGAAGGTGCTGGCGCAATTGGCGAAAAGCTTCGAGGGTGATATCCGCGTGCGCATCGTCGACGCGCCGGGCAGCGCCGTCTCGGTGAAAAGCTTGAGCAAGCTGCTCAGCCTCGGCGCCCGTCGTGGTCAGGTGCTGGAGTTTATTGCCGAGCCGACCATCGCCGCTGACGCGTTGCCGGCGCTATTGGCCGCCGTGGAAGAGGGGCTGGGCGAAGAGGTCGAGCCATTGCCGGAAGTCGCCGTTGTCAGCGCCCCGGTGGAAGAGCCGCCCGTGGTCCTGACGGCTCCCGCCGCAGGCAGCCAGCTCCAGGCGATCGCTGCCGCGCCAGGGATCGCCATTGGCCCGGCCCATGTCCAGGTGGCCCAGGCATTCGACTATCCGCTGCGCGGCCAGTCTGCCGCCACCGAACGCCAGCGTCTGCAAGAGGCGTTGGGCGAAGTCCGCAAGGATATTGAAACGCTGATCCAGCGCAGCAAGGCCAAGGCGATCCGCGAGATTTTCATCACCCACCAGGAAATGCTCGACGACCCGGAACTGACCGATGAAGTCGATTCCCGGCTCAAGCTCGGCGAAAGCGCCGAGGCGGGCTGGATGGCGGTGATTGAGGCCGCGGCGCGCCAGCAGGAGTCCCTGCAGGATGCCTTGCTGGCCGAGCGTGCGGCGGACCTGCGCGATATTGGCCGGCGGGTGCTGGCGCAGTTGTGCGGTGTGCAGACTCTGGCCGAGCCGGACGAGCCCTATGTGCTGGTGATGGATGAGGTCGGCCCGTCGGATGTGGCGCGCCTCGATCCGACGCGGGTCGCCGGTATTCTCACCGCCCGTGGCGGGGCCACTGCCCACAGTGCGATCGTGGCCCGGGCCCTGGGGATTCCGGCGCTGGTCGGCGCGGGGGCCGAGGTATTGTTGCTGGCATCGGGTACCACGCTGTTGCTCGATGCCTTGCGCGGTCGCCTGCATGTGTCGCCGGATGAGGCGGTCTTGCAGCGTGCGCTCCAGGAGCGCGACACCCGCGAACAGCGCCTGCGTCTGGCGGCCGAACAACGTCACGAACCGGCGCTGACCGGCGATGGTCACGCGGTGGAAGTTTTCGCCAACATCGGTGAAAGCGCTGGCGTTGCCGCTGCGGTGGAGCAGGGCGCCGAAGGCATCGGCCTGCTGCGCACCGAACTGATCTTCATGGCGCACTCGCAGGCACCGGACGAAGCGACCCAGGAAGCCGAATACCGGCGTGTGCTCGACGGCCTGGGCGGCCGGCCGCTGGTGGTGCGTACCCTGGATGTCGGCGGCGACAAGCCGCTGCCCTACTGGCCGATCGCCAAGGAGGAGAATCCGTTCCTCGGTGTGCGCGGCATCCGCCTGACCCTGCAACGGCCGCAGATCATGGAAAGCCAGTTGCGCGCGCTGTTGCGGGCGGCTGACAACCGGCCACTGCGGATCATGTTCCCAATGGTTGGCAGCGTCGCCGAATGGCGCCAGGCCCGCGACATGACCGAGCGCCTGCGCCAGGAAATTCCGGTGGCCTACCTGCAACTGGGGATCATGATCGAAGTGCCATCGGCGGCGCTGCTGGCGCCGGTGCTGGCGGCCGAGGTGGATTTCTTCAGCGTCGGCACCAACGACCTGACCCAGTACACCCTGGCCATCGACCGCGGCCATCCGACGCTCTCGGCCCAGGCCGATGGCCTGCACCCGGCGGTGCTGCAACTGATCGACATCACCGTGCGGGCTGCCCATGCCCATGGCAAGTGGGTCGGCGTGTGCGGCGAGCTGGCGGCCGATCCGCTGGCGGTGCCGGTGCTCGTCGGCCTCGGCGTCGATGAATTGAGTGTGGCCGCGCGGAGTATTCCCGAGGTCAAGGCGCGGGTGCGCGAACTGGCTCTGCCGGCAGCCCAGGCGTTGGCCCGCTCGGCCTTGGCCGTGGGCAGCGCCGAGGAAGTGCGTGCTCTCGTGGAGGCGATGTAATGGCGCGGATTCTGACCCTGACACTGAACCCGGCGCTGGACCTGACCGTGCAACTGGCACGGCTGGAACCCGGCGAGGTCAATCGCAGCCTGTCGATGCAGACCCACGCGGCTGGCAAGGGGGTGAACGTCGCCCAGGTGCTGGCCGATCTGGGCCATCAACTGACCGTGAGCGGTTTTCTCGGCGCGGACAATCCGCAGCCCTTCGAGACGCTGTTTGCCCAGCGTGGTTTTGTCGATGCGTTTGTTCGCGTGCCGGGAGAAACCCGCAGCAATATCAAGTTGGCCGAGCAGGATGGACGCGTCACCGATCTGAACGGGCCGGGCCCAGAGGTCGATGATCAGGCTCAGCAGGCCTTACTGGACACTCTTGAGCGGATCGCCCCCGGCCATGATGCGGTGGTGGTCGCCGGCAGCTTGCCTCGGGGCGTCAGCCCGCAATGGTTGCAAACGCTGTTGTTGCGCTTGAAGCAACTGGGGCTGAAAGTCGCCCTCGACACCAGTGGTGCGGCCTTGCAGGCCGGGTTGGCGGCAGCGCCGTGGTTGGTCAAACCCAATACCGAAGAATTGTCCGAGGTTCTGCGGCGTCCGGTGGACACTGCCCAGGCACAGGCCGAGGCTGCAGCCAGTCTGCTGGCCCAGGGCATTGAGCACGTGGTGGTGTCCCAGGGCGCCGAAGGGGTCAATTGGTTTGGCGCGAGCCAGGCGCTGCATGCACAGCCGCCGAAGGTCAGCGTGGCGAGCACCGTCGGTGCCGGCGATTCGTTGCTGGCGGGCATGCTCCATGGTCTGCTCTGTGGCCATCCGGCTCAGCAGACGCTGCGTACCGCCACGGCGATTGCCGCCCAGGCGGTGACCCAGATCGGTTTCGGCATCAGTGACCGGGCGCAATTGGCGCAGCTTGAACACGGCGTCAGCGTGCACGCCCTGACAGAAGAATAAGAGGGATTGTGATGAACGTAGCCATTGTTACCGCCTGCCCGAATGGCATGGTCACCAGTGTGTTGTGCGCTCGCCTGCTTGAGGCAGCGGCCTTGCGCCTGGGTTGGAGCACCAGCGTAGAAGTACACGACCCGCGCCACCCGGAACGTCAACTGTCGGCGAGCACCCTCGCGGCGGCGGAGTGGGTGCTGCTGGTCAGCAGCGTGCCTGTGGATATGTCGCGGTTCGTCGGCAAGCGGGTCTATCAGGCCGCGCCGGCTCAGGCCCTGCAGGATGTCGACGGCGTGCTGAGTCGCGGCGCCGCAGAGGCCAAGGTGCATGTCGCCGCTGAGCCGGTGGTCGACGCGACTGCGCCCGGTCAGCGGCCGGCGCGGCTGGTGGCGGTGACTGCCTGCCCGACTGGCGTCGCTCACACCTTCATGGCGGCCGAAGCCCTGCAGCAATCGGCCAAGCGCCTCGGTTACGAGTTGCAGGTGGAAACCCAAGGCTCGGTTGGCGCGCGTAATCCGCTGAGCGCCCAGGCCATCGCCGAGGCCGACGTGGTGTTGCTGGCGGCCGATATCGAAGTCGCCACCGAGCGTTTCGCCGGCAAGAAGATCTACCGCTGCGGCACCGGCATCGCCCTCAAGCAGCCGGATGCGACGCTGAACAAGGCCCTGGCCGAGGGGCAACTGGAAAGCGCGGCGGCGGGTGCCAGCCAGGCACCGGCCAAGCAGGAAAAGACCGGCGTCTACAAACACCTGCTGACCGGTGTGTCGTTCATGTTGCCGATGGTGGTGGCGGGTGGTCTGTTGATCGCCTTGTCGTTCGTGTTCGGCATCACCGCCTTCAAGGAGCCCGGTACCCTCGCGGCGGCACTGATGCAGATCGGTGGTGAGAGTGCGTTCAAACTGATGGTGCCACTGCTGGCCGGCTACATCGCCTACTCGATTGCCGACCGTCCCGGTTTGGCGCCGGGCATGATCGGCGGCTTGCTGGCGAGCACCCTCGGTGCCGGCTTCATCGGCGGTATCGTCGCCGGTTTCCTGGCTGGCTACAGCGCCAAGGCGATCAATCGTTACGCCCGCTTGCCGGTCAGCCTGGAAGCCTTGAAGCCGATCCTGATCATTCCGTTGCTGGCGAGTCTGTTCACCGGATTGGTGATGATCTACGTGGTCGGCAAGCCGGTGGCGGGGATGCTCGAAGGTCTGACGCATTTCCTCGACAGCATGGGCACCACCAACGCGATCCTGCTCGGGGTGGTGCTGGGCGGGATGATGTGTGTCGACCTCGGCGGGCCGATCAACAAGGCGGCCTATGCGTTCTCGGTGGGGCTGTTGGCGTCGCAGAGTTATGCACCGATGGCGGCGACCATGGCGGCTGGCATGGTGCCGCCGATCGGCCTGGGGATCGCCACGCTGATTGCCCGACGCAAGTTTGCCCAGAGCGAGCGCGAGGCGGGCAAGGCCGCGTTTGTGCTGGGGTTGTGCTTCATCTCCGAAGGCGCGATCCCGTTTGCCGCGAAGGACCCGTTGCGGGTGATTCCGGCGAGCATCGCCGGTGGTGCGCTGACCGGCGCCTTGTCGATGTACTTCGGCTGCAAGCTGATGGCGCCCCATGGCGGGTTGTTCGTGCTGCTGATCCCGAATGCGATCAACCATGCCTTGCCGTACCTGCTGGCGATCATTGCCGGCAGCTTGCTGACGGCGGTGGTTTATGCGGTGCTCAAGCGGCCGGAAACGGTCGAGCTGGTCGCGCAGCCAGCGCAGGCCTGATCCACGATTTAGCCTGCTGACAGTACGCCACTCTGTGGTGAGCAGGCTTTTGTGGCGCGCGGTTTTTTATGGTGAGCGGGCTTGCCCGCGCTGGGGAGCAACGCTCCCCCAAAGCCTGCACTTGCGGTTCATCAGATACGCGGTGGTGTTGGTTTTGCGGCTGCTTTACCACTGAGCGCGGCGGTGCGGCGTTCCGAAAAGCACGCTCGCCATGATTCGCTTACTCCGCTTGCCGCTGTCATACCTCTTTCATTCCCCGAAGCTAAGTTCAGCACTTGGCTTTTTCAGGGAATTCACCATGAGCGATTTCAATCTCGGACGCCGTCGTGTCATGCAGGCCGTAGGCGCCGGTATTCTCCTGCCCGGCCTGGCCCCCGCAGTGATCGCTTCGGTCAAGGATCGTCCACAATTGACCGATGGCGTGCAGTCCGGCGACTTGCAGGGCGACAAGGCAATAGTCTGGAGCCGCACCGATCGTCCGGCCCGGATGGTGGTGGAGTGGGACACCCGCAGTGTCTTCAGCAACCCGCGCCGGTTCGTCTCGGCGCTGGCCGACGCCCGTACCGACTTCACCGCCCGGGTAGAACTGACCGGCCTGCCGGTCGACCAGGCGATTTTCTACCGCGTGCGCTTCGAGGACGCCCAGACCGGTACTTCCAGCGAACCCTGGTTCGGCCACCTGCGCAGCGTGCCGCAACAACGTCGCGACATCCGCTTCGTTTGGAGCGGTGACACCGTCGGCCAGGGCTTCGGCATCAACCCGGACATCGGTGGCATGCGCATCTACGAGGCCATGCGTCTGCGCCTGCCGGACTTTTTTATCCACAGCGGCGACACGATCTACGCCGATGGCCCGATACCGGCGCAGATCACCACGGAAAGCGGACGGATCTGGCGCAACCTCACCACCGAGGCCAAAAGCAAGGTCGCCGAGACCCTCGACGAGTTTCGCGGCAACTACCGCTACAACCTGATGGACGACAACCTGCGGCGCTTCAACGCCGAGGTCCCGCAGATCTGGCAGTGGGACGATCACGAGGTGACCAACAACTGGTCGCCCAGCAAGCAGTTGGACGAGCGCTACAAGAGCAAGGATATCCACAGCCTGGTCGGCCATGCGCGCCAGGCCTGGCTGGAATACGCGCCGTTGCGCCGGCAGCAGGCCGACGGCGGTGGGCGGATCTATCGCAAGCTCAGCTATGGGCCGCTGCTTGATGTGTTCGTGCTCGACATGCGCAGCTATCGCTGGCCGAACGACGATAATCTGGGCGCGCAAAAGGCCTTTCTCGGCCGCGAGCAACTGGAATGGCTCAAGGGCCAACTCAAGGGTTCCCAGGCGCAATGGAAAGTCATCGCCGCCGATATGCCGATCGGCCTCGGTGTGCCTGATGGTGAGGTCAGCCCGGGTGTGCCGCGCTGGGAAGCGATTGCCAACGGCGACCCCGGAGCGGCCCAGGGGCGTGAACTGGAGATCGCCGAACTGCTCGGCTACCTGCGGGCGCAGCAGGTGCGCAACACGGTCTGGTTGACCGCCGATGTGCACTATTGCGCGGCCCACCACTATCACCCGGACCGTGCCGCGTTCCAGGATTTCGAGCCGTTCTGGGAGTTCGTTGCCGGGCCGTTGAACGCCGGTAGTTTCGGTCCCAATGTGCTGGACAAGACTTTCGGCCCACGGGTGGTGTTCGAGAAGGCGCCCGCCGTGCAGAACAGTTCACCGTTCGCCGGTTTCCAGTTTTTTGGCGAGGTGAACATCGACGGTCAGAGTGGCGAGATGAATGTGGTGTTGCGCGATCTGGAGGGTGTCGCGGTATTCGAGCAGAAACTGCAGCCGGTCTGAAGGTTGGCCGCGCCCATGCAACTGGGCGCGTTTCTCAGGGGTTAGTAGACGTCCCGGCGATAACGTCCCTGCTCGATCAGCTGCTCGACCGCCTCGGCACCGAGCAGCTCGACCAGCGTCTGGTCGACGCCCGCAGCCATCCCTTGCAGGCTGCCGCAGATATAGATCGCTGCGCCTTCGGCGAGCCAGCGATGCAGTTCGTCGGCGGCTTCACGCAAGCGATCCTGCACGTAGATCTTGGCGTGCTGGTCGCGGGAAAACGCCAGGTCCAGGCGCGCCAGATCGCCGCTGGCCAGCCAGCCCTGCAACTCTTCCCGACAATAGAAATCATGGGCCTGGTTGCGTTCGCCAAACAGCAGCCAGTTGCGTTGCTGACCCTCGGCGATGCGCGCCTTGAGCAGGCTGCGCAAGCCGGCCAGGCCGGTGCCGTTGCCTATCAGGATCAGCGGGCAGGGGGCTTCCGGCAGGTGGAAAGCGCTGTTGCGCCGCAGGCGCAGGCTGATCGCCGTACCCAGCGGTGCCTGCTCGGTCAGCCAGCCGGAACACAACCCGAGGCGGCCATCGGCGTGCCGTTCCTGGCGCACCAGTAGCTCCAGTTCACCGTCGCTGGCGATGGACGCAATCGAGTATTCACGTTGCGCCAGCGGTACCAGAGCATCGACCAGCGCCTGGGCATGCAGGCCGACCAGGTGTCCGCGATGTTCCGGTAGCTGGCGGCTTGCCAGGGCCTGGGCGAGTGTTTCCGACAAACCGTCGACCTGGACCGGGCTGGCGGCGTCCAGGCCGAGACCGCTGAGGAACTGCTCGACGACCGCGCTGCTCTGGCGTGGCAGGATTTCCACCAGGTCGCCGGCTTGCCAGGTGCTTGCAGAGGGGGCGCTCAGGCCGAGCAGGTAGACGCCGCAACCCTGGCTGTTCGGGTTGAGCCATTCGCGCCGACGCAGGGTCCAGTTGTCGAAGCGCGGTGTCTGCCAGGCCACGACGGGCGCGCCGCCAGTGATTTGGCTGAGCTGCTGCTGCCAGTAGCGCAACGCGTACGGATCGCCGCTGTCGACCTCGACCGGGGCGAACAGCCTGTGGCCGCCCCGGGTTTCGAGCCAGTGGTGCAGGCGTCGGGCAAAGCCGCAGAATTGCGGGTATTGGCGATCACCGAGGGCCAGCACCGAATAGCTCAGTCCATCGAGTGCCAGCGCCTGGCCGAGCACCTTGCGTTCGAAGCGGCGAGCGCTGTCCGGGGCTTCGCCATCACCGAAGGTGCTGACGACGAACAGGGCCTGGCGTGCTTCGCACAGTTGCTGCTCGTCGATGTCCGCCAGCGGCTGGACCCGCACCGACAAGCCGGCGGTCTGCAACTGGCCCGCCGTCTGCCAGGCCAGTTGTTCGGCAAAACCGCTCTGGCTGGCGAAGCCGACCAGCCAGGAGTGGCCGTTGTCACTGTTCTGGCCGAGTCCGTCGCGGGCCTTTTTCACGGCTTGTTGCTTACGCCGGCGGTCGAGGTACAAAAGCCAGCCGGTCACGAAGAACAACGGCATGGTCAGGCTGGAGATCGTCAACAGGACTCGGCCGGTGATACCGAAATAACTACCGGTATGCAGCGCGTAAAGACTGGTCAGCAATTGTGCCTTGAGGCTCTTGTCGGCGTAACGGAAGTGCTCGCTGATGGCACCGGTGGCCGGATCCAGGTTGATCTGGTTGAGGGCGCGATCGTGGGGCGAGTCCTGCAGCATGTAATACACGGTCGCCGGCTGGCCGGCCACTGGCGGCAGGCGGATGTTATAGGCGCTCAACCCCGGGCCTGCGGCCTGCTGGATACTGGCCCAGATCGCGTTGTAGTCGGCGGTGGGCGCAGGCCCTGTCTGGGCCGGGCCACGTGTGCTGCGCCGCTGCTGAGCCGGGGCGTCGGCGAGCAGTTTGTTCAGGCCGTTGGAGTACCACTCGTAAGACCAGGACAAGCCGGTCAGCGCCGATAGCAGGTAGAACACCAGGCACCAGGTACCGGCCACCGAGTGCAGGTCCCAGTTGAAGGCGCGGCCCTTTTTTGCCCAGTCGAACGTCAGCCAGGCGCGCCAGTCGAGGGCCTGGCGGGGCCAGCGCAGGTAGAGCCCGGACAGGCAGAAGAACACCAGCATCAGCGTGCAGGCGCCGGTGATCTGGCGACCGGTATCGCCCAGGGCGAGGAAGCGATGCAGTTGCAGGGTCAGGCCGAAGAAGCCCTGGCCGAAGGCATCACCCAGATAGTCGCCGGTATACGGATTGAAATAGCGCTGCTCGCCGCGGCGTTCGCCCGGCTTGGCTGCGAAGATCACCCGTGCCGCCTCATCGCCCTGGGTTTCTACCCACAGCATCGCGACGCTCTTGCCTTCGCTGGCTTCCAGCTTGCGCACCAGTTCGGCGGGAGGCAGGGCGGGATGGTCAGCCACCTCGACGTGCAGCACCGAGGGATTGAGCAGGCGCAGCAGTTCGTCCTGGAAAGACACCATGGCCCCGGTAATGCCCATGAAGGCCAGCACCAGTCCGGCCGTGATACCGAACAGCCAGTGCAGTTGAAACAGCGCTTTCTTCAACACGGTGACCCGCCTTGCTCAATCTGAATGATTCTCCACGGTGCGTATTATGCCGTTTCTGCAAATGCGAAGAATTCATATTTGTTAGCTATTTACAAAAATCCTCCGTCATAACCCGGGGCCTGAGCGGGGAGCGCCAGGTTTCGGGGGCCGGTGTTGTCCTTGGCGTGCCCTCCTTGAATCGCGCGCACAAAAAAAGGCCCGTGACGAGCACGGGCCTTTCCAGGGGTATCGCAGGCGCGAACAGTTACACGTAGAACGACTTCAGCGGCGGGAAACCATTGAATTCGACGGCGCTGTAGCTGGTGGTGTAGGCACCGGTGGACAGCCAATACAGACGGTCGCCAGCGGCCAGGTTCAGTGGCAGGCCGTATTTGTAGTTCTCGTACATGATGTCGGCGCTGTCGCAGGTTGGACCGGCGATCACCACTTCTTCGACTTCACCGTTTTTCTCGGTCCAGATCGGGAACTTGATCGATTCGTCGGTGGTTTCGATCAGACCGGAGAACTTGCCCACGTCGGTGTAGACCCAACGCTCCACGGCGGTACGCGACTTGCGCGCCACCAGCACCACTTCGCTGACCAGGATACCGGCGTTGGCGATCAACGAACGGCCCGGCTCGAGGATGATTTCCGGCAGGTCATCGCCGAAGTCTTCCTTGAGGAAACGGATGATTTCCTCGGCATAGGTTTCCAGGCTGTTGGTGCGGGTGATGTAGTTTGCCGGGAAGCCGCCACCCATGTTGATCAGCTTGAGGTGGATGCCGTCTTCTTCCTTCAGGCGTTCGAAGATCACCTTGACCTTGGCGATCGCCGCGTCCCACACGCTGATGTCGCGCTGTTGCGAGCCCACGTGGAAGGACACGCCGTAAGGCACCAGGCCCAGGTCGCGGGCGAGGATCAGCAGGTCCATGGCCATGTCGGTCTGGCAGCCGAACTTGCGCGACAGCGGCCAGTCGGCCGTGGTCGAGCCTTCGGTGAGAATCCGCACGTAGACTTTCGAGCCTGGAGCTGCCTTGGCGATGTTGCGCAGGTCGGCTTCCGAGTCGGTGGCATACAGGCGCACACCTTTCTCGTAGAAGTAGCGGATGTCCTTGGATTTCTTGATGGTGTTGCCGTAGCTGATGCGGTCGGGACCGACGCCCTGGCCCATCACTTTATCCAGCTCGTAGATCGAGGCGATGTCGAAGTTGGAGCCTTTCTGGTTCAGCAGGTCGATGATCTCGACCGCCGGGTTGGCCTTGACCGCGTAGTAGACCTTGGCGAATTCGAAACCGGCACGCAGGTCATCATAGGCCTGGGAGATCATCTGGGTATCGATGACCACGAAAGGGGTTTCTTGCTTGTCGGCGAATGCTTTCATTTTCTTGAAAGTATCGCGCGCGAAATAGTCTTCGACCTGGATCGACATACGGGGGGGACTCCTAGTGGCAAACGTGAGTTATCAATGGGTGCAAATGAACGTCCTCCGTATCCCCACTTTGGTTCGCCTACTTCCCAAGGCATGTCGCCGAAAGCAAAAAGGCCATCCGGGCTTGCCGGATCTGGTTCCCTTGGCCTTGCTGTCTCGTCGTCAGTACTTGAGCCGGATGGATCGTTTCCAGCATGGACGTTCGGCGCGAACTGTAGGACTTGAGGGGCTTGAGATCAACTAAAAATGTCGCGTTTTTACACGCGCTCGTCGCGTAATCCGGATCAGCCATTTATTTAACCGACCCGGATGACAATCTGATGTTCCTCTTCAGCGACCGATGGTCTTATGCCTCGACCAGTTCAGCCGGCGAGACGATGCTGGTCTTGGCGCCTCGCGAACGTCCGGAACTCAGGTACGCGGCGATCGATTCCTGGGTCACCTCGCCGAGGAACACCCGTTCGGCATCCATCACCGGCAGCCACGAACGGTTGAACTCGTACATCCGTGACAGCAGGATGCGCAGGTGTTCGTCATAGGCGGCCGTGGCGTTGAACTCACGCAGGAACTGCCCACAATCGCCGCTCTGGCGATGCAGGTCGCGACGGCGCACATAGCCCAGGGCCTTGTTGTCGGTGTCGGTGACCACCACGTAGCGGCGGTCGTGCTCATCCATCAACTCCAGCGCTTCGGCCACCGGCGTGTGCGGGCTGACCGACGGCGCGTTGTCCGCCGCATCCTCGGCCTTGACCAGCAGCAGGCGTTTGAGGGTGCTGTCCTGGCCGACGAAGTTGCTGACGAACTCATCCGCCGGGTGCGCCAGCAGGGTGTCCGGATGGTCGATCTGGATCAGCTTGCCGCCGCGGAAGATGGCGATCTTGTCGCCCAGCTTGAGGGCTTCGTCGATGTCGTGGCTGACCATGATCACGGTCTTGTTCAGCGCCCGCTGCATCTCGAAGAATTCGTTCTGGATCATTTCCCGGTTGATCGGGTCGACCGCGCCAAATGGTTCGTCCATCAGCAGCAGCGGCGCTTCCGCCGCCAGCGCACGGATCACGCCGATGCGCTGTTGCTGGCCGCCGGACAGTTCGCGGGGGTAACGATTGAGGTACTGCCTGGGCTCGAGCTTGATCATGCTCATCAGCTCGCGGGCCCGTTCGTGGCATTTCTGCTTGTCCCAGCCGAGCAGGCGCGGGACCACGGTGATGTTTTCCTCGATGGTCATGTTCGGGAACAGGCCGATCTGCTGGATCACGTAGCCGATGTTGCGGCGCAAGGTCACTTCATCCAGTTCGGTGGTGTCCTCGCCATTGATCAGCACCTTGCCCGAGGTCGGCACGATCAGCCGGTTGATCATTTTCAGCGTGGTGCTTTTGCCGCAACCGGAAGGGCCGAGAAACACGCAGATCTCGCCCTCGTTGACGGTCAGGCTCACGGAGTCGACGGCCTTGACCGCCTTGCCGTTGCTTTGGAAGGTTTTGCTCAGGTCTTGAAGTTCGATCATTTCAGGAGTCCTTTTGGAGTCAGCGTGCGTTGCAGGCGTTGCAGCAGCAGGTCGGCGACGATGGCCAGGACACTGACCAGCACCGCACCGACCAGCAGCATCGACATGTCACTGCGGCTGATGGCGGCCAGAATGAGTACACCCAGGCCACCGGCGCCGATGGTCGCGGCGATGGTCATGACGCCGATGTTCATCACCACGGCGGTACGCACGCCGGCGAGAATCACCGGCACCGCGATCGGCAGTTCGACCATGCGCAGGCGTTGGCCGAAGGTCATGCCGATGCCGCGGGCCGCTTCACGGATGCCCGGCTCGACGCCGGTCAGGGCCAGGTAGGTGTTGCGCATGATCGGCAGCAGGGAATAGAGGAACACTGCGGTGATTGCCGGCAGCGGGCCGAGGCCCTGGCCGAATTTCGAGTAGAACGGCAACAGCAGGCCGAACAGCGCGATCGATGGAATGGTCAGCAGCACGGTGGCGCTGGCCTGCAGCGGCCCGGCCAGCGCCGGGAAGCGGGTCATCAGCACGCCCAGCGGCACGCCGATGACGATGGCCAGGGTCACGGCGATACCGACCAGGGCGATATGTTGCCCGGTCAGATGCAGGACCTGTGACCAGTCCAGGTGGGAAAAGGCGTTGATAAAGTCCATGTCTTCTCCTCAGTGGATGGGGTGTTGGCGCAGGAAGTCGGCGGCCACGGCAGCCGGGCTTTCGTGACCGACGTCGACCCGGGCATTGAGCTGGCGCATGGTTTCGTCGTCGAACAGCTCGGCCAGCGGCTTGAGGTCGGCGGCCAACTGCGGGTGAGCGTCGAGGAATACTTTGCGCACCACCGGCGCTGCGGTGTAGTCCGGGAAATAGTGCTTGTCGTCTTCCAGCAGCTTGAGCTTGAAGGCGTTCAGCCGGCCGTCGGTGGTGTAGACCAGGCCGGCGAACACCTGGCTGTTGCGCAGGGCGGTGTAAACCAGCCCGGCGTCCATCTGGCGGATGGTGCGGCGGTCGAGGTTCATGCCGTAGAGCTTGACCATGCCGTCGAGGCCGTCCGAGCGATTGGCGAACTCGGTGTCGAGAGCCACCAGGTGGTGTTCCTGCTCCTCGGCGGCGAGCACCGTGGTCAGTTGGCTGATCGTGTTGATCTGCGGATATTGCTGCGCCACTTTCTGCGGCAGGGCCAGGGCATAGGTATTACTGAACTTCGATGGGGTGAGCCAGACCAGGCCCTTTTTCGCGTCGAGTTCCTTGACCCGGGCGTAGGACTGTTCGCTGTCGAGCTTTTCCGTCACATGGTTGTAGGCCACCAGCGAGACGCCGGTGTATTCCCAGAGCATGTCCAGTTGGCCACTTTCCTGGGCGCTACGGGCCAGGTTGCTGCCCAGACCGCCGGTTATCTGGGTGTCGTAGCCCTTGCCGCGCAGGTATTGCGAGGTGATTTCGGCGAGCAGGGTCTGCTCGGTGAACACCCGGGCGCCGATACGGATCAGCGGCTTGTCGGCGGCCTGGGCGGTTGCCGCGCACAGCAGGGCACTGGCGATGAGGATGCAGAGTCTTTTCATGTCGTTTCCTTTGCTCAGGCAGGGCGCAGCCCGCGTTCCAGCCAGAGGCGGCTGGCCAGGGTCACCAGGGCGTCGAGCAGCAGGGCCAGCAGGGCGGTGCAGGCGGCACCGAGGATCAACTGCGGCTGGTTGTTCAGGGCGATGCCTGGGAAGATCAGGCTGCCCAGGCTGTTGGCACCGATCAGGAACGCCAGGGGCGCGGTGCCGACGTTGAGCGCCAGGGCGATCCGCACGCCACCGACGATGATCGGTACGGCGTTGGGCAGTTCGACTTTCCACAGCACCTGGCGAGGTGTCATGCCGATGCCGGTGGCGGCTTCCTTGAGCGAGGCCTCGACGTTCTTCAGGCCTTCGTAGGTGTTGCGCACGATCGGCAGCAGCGAAGCGAGGAACAGCGCGAAAATGGCCGGGCCGGCGCCGATGCCGAGAATCCCCAGGGCAATGGCCAGTACGGCCAGGGGCGGCACGGTATTGCCGATATTGAAGACCTGCATGAAGCGCTCGGCGCGCGTGGCCATGGCCGGGCGGCTGAGCAGGATACCGGCGGGAATGCCGACGATCAGCGCGGCGAACATCGAGGCGAGCACCAGGAAGAGGTGCGCTTGCAGGTAGAACCACAGATCGGCCTGGTAGTGCTCGATCGTGCTGATGCCGATCCAGTGGATCAACAGGGCGAGGAGGGCGATCACGATCACTCCTCCCATAAGCCCTTTGCCATAGCGATTAGCCACAGAGGGACTCCTTTTTTTTCGGTCGGCGAACACTTCCCCGTGGGGCACTGCCATTCCTGGCTGCCGGAAAAATGTTCGCGAAGAGCAGCTTTGTCCTGGCCGATAAGCGGCACGGGAAAAGCCATGAGCGCCGCCCTTGTCAGGCTAACTGACTGATTTTTCTACACCTGACGAAAGGTCATGACAGGGGAGTGGACGCCTGCGACCTTTAAAAGGTTCCGCAATTGGCAGCAGTTGGCCATCTCGCTGGGGTGGCGATGAGGGGTGTCGGTCGGGTGGGCGGTGGCCGCTGGGCAGCAGTCTGGTCTATAATCTGCGCCCTTTTTTGAATCACCTGTCAGGCGATTTCCCATGACCAACCAGGCCGCCGAAGTCGCGAAACGCCGCACCTTCGCCATTATTTCCCACCCGGATGCGGGTAAGACCACCATCACCGAAAAGCTCTTGCTGATGGGCAAGGCGATTGCGGTGGCCGGTACCGTGAAATCGCGTAAATCCGACCGCCATGCCACCTCCGACTGGATGGAGATGGAGAAGCAGCGGGGTATTTCCATTACCACCTCGGTCATGCAGTTCCCTTATCGCGAACATATGATCAACCTGCTCGACACCCCCGGTCACGAAGACTTCTCCGAAGACACCTACCGGACCCTGACTGCCGTGGACTCGGCGCTGATGGTGCTCGACGGCGGTAAGGGTGTAGAGCCACGGACCATCGCCCTGATGGACGTCTGCCGCCTGCGCGATACGCCGATTGTCAGCTTCATCAACAAGCTCGACCGCGATATCCGCGACCCGATCGAACTGCTCGACGAGATCGAGGCGGTTCTGAAGATCAAGGCCGCGCCGATCACCTGGCCAATTGGTTGCTACCGTGACTTCAAGGGTGTGTACCACCTGGCGGGCGACTACATCATCGTCTACACCCCAGGTCACGGTCATGAGCGCACCGAGGTGAAGATCATCGAGAAACTCGACTCGGACGAGGCGCGCGAGCACCTGGGCGACGAGTACGATCGGTTCCTCGAACAACTGGAGCTGGTGCAGGGCGCCTGCCACGAGTTCAACCAGGAGGAATTCCTCAGCGGTCACATGACCCCCGTATTCTTCGGTACCGCGCTGGGCAACTTCGGTGTCGACCACGTGCTCGACGCGGTGGTCGACTGGGCGCCGATGCCGCTGGCCCGCGTGGCCAACGAGCGTTCGGTGGCTCCGGTGGAAGAGAAATTCACCGGTTTCGTGTTCAAGATCCAGGCGAACATGGACCCCAAGCACCGCGACCGTATCGCCTTCATGCGGATCTGCTCCGGCAAGTACGACAAGGGCATGAAGATGCGCCACGTGCGGACTGGCAAGGACGTGCGAATCGGCGATGCGCTGACCTTCTTCTCCTCCGAGCGTGAGCAACTGGAAGAAGCCTACGCTGGCGACATCATCGGTCTGCACAACCACGGCACCATCCAGATCGGCGACACCTTCACCGAAGGCGAGGCCCTGGGGTTCACCGGTATTCCGCACTTCGCCCCGGAACTGTTCCGCCGCGTGCGTCTGCGCGACCCGCTCAAGTCCAAGCAATTGCGCCAGGGCCTGCAGCAGTTGGCGGAAGAGGGCGCGACCCAGGTATTCTTCCCCGAGCGCAGCAACGACATCATTCTCGGCGCCGTCGGTGTGCTGCAGTTCGATGTGGTCGCCAGCCGCCTGAAGGAGGAATACAAGGTCGAGTGCTCCTACGAGCCGATCACCGTGTGGTCCGCGCGCTGGATCGATTGCAGCGACAAGAAGAAGCTCGAGGAATTCAGCAACAAGGCCGTGGAAAACCTGGCGGTGGATGGCGGTGGTCACCTGACCTACCTGGCTCCGACCCGGGTCAACCTGGCGCTGATGGAAGAGCGCTGGCCGGACGTGAAATTCCGCGCGACCCGTGAGCATCACTAAGTCCAGCAAGTGAAACGAAAAAGGCAAAACAGGAATGTTTTGCCTTTTTCGCCTGGGCTGTTCCTTGATCCAGCCATAGGCTGGCGGGCGCTGTCCCGTGGCCTCATTTCACGACGAAGTGTACTTCCTGGCCCTCGAACTCAAAGTCACCTTGAGGGTCCGGCACAATCACTTTCGCCCTGATCCGGTATTCCCGGCGTCCATCATACGGAGCCCAGTTGACCCCATAGGGGCCGTTTGACGCCTGGGCAATCTTTAGGCCCCCTTCCCAATATTCAACCCGCAGGGCGATGGGACTCCACGTGTCAACGATGGACACTGTCGGGAGCAGGTCGATTCTGCCCAGGGAGGCATGGTATTCCCCCCCATTCTGCGGGCTGCGCAGGCTGACTCCGTGATTGTCGCCGGGACGGGGCAGCACCCTGAAGCTCTCCTCGTGCGATTCGCGTTGATTGCCCATGGTGTCCGTAGCCCGGATACGCACCGTGTGGGTGCCCACGGACCACAGCTTATCCCAGAAAACCAGAGGGCCCGGCCCCTCCGTGCGAGTCAACACATAGCCGTCCTGGTTGATGAGTTCCAGCTGCCGGACTCCGGCATCGGAAAACGCACTGCCTTCGTATCGCACGTCTGACCAGCGAATGAAGCCGCCTTCCGGTGGGATCACCTTCACCTCGGCTCGGAACTCCCCCTCTTCAAGACTGACTGTAACTTCTTTCATCTCCTCGTCCGAACCATCTTGCAGGAACACCTTCGCCGAGACGTGGTGAGTGCCGATGCCGAAGTCTTCCGTAGGGAGTTGGACGGTATACGGCACTCCAAACAACCGGATGGTGTAGGCATTCAGGTAACACTCGACTTTAACGACCCGTTTATCCGGGTCGTCAGGAAGTTTTACCGAGACTTCAAAAGGGATACCCTTGATATTGTTGTACGTCAGACCTTCTTCGGGCTGTAAAAGACGAACTTCGAATACTTCTTGTGGGCCTCCATGTACATAAACAGGAAGAGGCGGCCATGAGATGGCGGTATTACCGAGATCATCAAAGGCACGAACGACACAGTCGTAGGTACCTTGTATTCGAAGAGGAATCGTGACGTCGATCTTATCGCCAGGAACGCTGGCCAGAACTGTCGAGTCCGAGACTATCTCTATCTTTTGGACTTTCCCCAACATTATCGCGGATGCGATGAAATTGACCTCTGAACCCACTATGAAGTCGGCGCCATCTTCGGGGGCATCAAAGCGAATTCCAACATCTTCCGATGAATTAGGCCTCCCTATTATCAGTTTTGATAGGAACTGTTCTCTGTTCATGAGATTTCACCTCTGTACGGGAAATGGTGGATTATGCAAAAAGTTCGAACCTATCTTTGCTGGCAGGGAATTGGGCTTTGGGTGTGAAGCTGTTTTTCTGATGTTCATGTTAGGAATGCTGATAGGCGGGCGCTACTGTCACTTCTGACAGGTTTTAATATCTTTTTGGAATGATCGTCCCCACGCTTTGTTTGGTAACGCAGCCGGTGAAGCTCCGCGTCACAAGAATGGACGCCGGAGCGTCCAGAGAGTCATTCCCACGCGGAGCGTGAGAACGTTCGGCGTTCTGTGGGATGGTTAATAAACTGTTCTAAGAGTTAGTCGCAATCGATCTAAAGGCGCGCACCAAGTTTCATGTAGCCACCATGGCGAAGTTGGCCGTGCGGGACTAGGTTCAGTCAAGGCCGGGCCGTTTGGTGCGCCGGTGTTCGCGATTTACCTGCTAAAGGAAGGAGCGACGATGAAGATCTTTCAAGGCATTGTGATGCTGATCAAGGTGCTGGTGATGCTGTCGCTCGGAACGACAGCCGCCTGGGCCAGCGCGAATCCGCCCCAGGCCCATGGCTTTTGGGGTGTGAACAGCGCCCAGAGTAATGGCCAGATGCTTGCCAAGTCCGACTCCGAGCCGGGTGACGAAGGCCAGGGCGGCAGCAAGGGCGATGACGACTCCACCACGGACGAACCAGACACCGATGACGGTGATGACGGTGACAGCGATACTTGAACCATGAAAAAGCCCCTGCTGCCCGGTTGATGCGCAACCTGGCAGAAGGGGCGGGGTCTAGCGGTTTCAGCGCTCTCGCTGGTTCAGGAGAGCGCTTTTTGTTGCCTTACAGGAACTGCTCGGCGTAGTGGCAGGCGACCTGGCGGGTGTCTACCTGGCGCAGCTCCGGCAGTTCGCTGGCGCAACGCTCGGTGGCGTACGGGCAACGCTTGTGGAACGCGCAGCCGCTCGGCGGGTTGAGCGGGTTGGGCAGTTCGCCGGCGATCTTGATCTTCGGCTTCAGCGGGTCCGGGTGAATCGCTGGAGTCGCCGACAACAGCGCTTGGGTGTAAGGGTGCAGCGGACGCTCGTAGATGTCCTCCTTGGGGCCCATTTCCGCCGGGCGACCGAGGTACATCACCAGCACCTGGTCGGCCACGTGGCGCACCACCGCCAGGTTGTGGGAGATGAACACGTAGGCCGTGTTGAACTCCTGCTGCAGGTCCATGAACAGGTTCAGCACCTGGGCCTGGATCGACACGTCGAGCGCCGAGGTCGGTTCGTCCGCTACCAGCACCTTGGGTTGCAGCATCATCGCCCGGGCCAGGGCGATCCGCTGGCGCTGGCCGCCGGAGAACATGTGCGGGTAGCGCTGATAATGCTCGGGGCGCAGGCCCACCTGCTTCATCATCGCCTGCACTTTCTCGCGGCGCTCGTCAGCCGACAACTTGGTGTTGATCAGCAGCGGCTCGCCGAGCTGGTCACCGATCTTCTGTCGTGGGTTGAGTGAGGCGTACGGGCTCTGGAACACCATCTGCACGTCTTTGCGCAGCTGCTTGCGCTGGGCCTTGTCGGCCCCGGCGACTTCCTGGCCGGCGATTTTCAGCGAGCCGGAGGACGGCTCCTCGATCAGGGTCAGGGCGCGGGCCAGGGTGGACTTGCCACAGCCCGACTCGCCGACCACGGCGAGGGTCTTGCCGGCTTCCAGTTCGAAGGACACACCGTTGAGGGCGCGTACGGTCGCATGACCCTTGAACAGGCCACGGGAGACTTCGTAGTGACGGGTGAGGTCGCGGGCGGTAAGAACGACGGCCATTACGCCACCTCCTGGTTCAGCGGGTAGAAACAACGCGCGAGACTATGGGCTTTGGGGTCCAGGCTCGGGCGCTGCTGGCGGCAGCTTTCCTGGACGTAGGGGCAACGTGGCGACAGCAGGCAACCCTGCGGCCGGTCGTAGCGACCGGGGACGATGCCCGGCAGGGTCGACAGGCGCTCGGCGCCCAGGCTGTGCTCCGGGATCGCCTTGAGCAGCGCCTCGCTGTAGGGGTGCGCCGGGATGTCGAACAGGTCAGGGATCTGCCCGACTTCCACGGCTTGGCCGGCGTACATCACGCAGACCCGCTGGGCGGTCTCCGCGACGACCGCGAGGTCGTGGGTGATCAGCACCAGGCCCATGTCCTGTTCCTGTTGCAGGTTGATCAGCAGGTCCATGATCTGCGCCTGGATGGTTACGTCCAGGGCGGTGGTCGGTTCGTCGGCGATCAGCAGCTTGGGCTCGCCAGCAATCGCCATGGCAATCGCCACGCGCTGGCTCATGCCGCCGGACAGTTGGTGCGGGTAGGCGTCCATGCGGCTCGCGGCGCCTGGGATCTCGACTTTTTCCAGCAGCTCGATGGCCCGTTTGCGCGCCTGTTTGCCAGACATTTTCAAGTGCAGGCGCAGGACTTCCTCGATCTGGAAACCCACGGTGTAGCTGGGGTTCAGCGCGGTCATGGGGTCCTGGAAGACCATCGCCAGGTCCTTGCCGACGATCTGCCGGCGCTGCCGGGCGTTGAGGCTGAGCATGTCCTTGCCGTCGAAGCGCAGGGCGTCGGCGGTGACGATGCCGGGGTGATCGATCAGGCCCATCAGCGCCATCATGGTCACGGATTTACCCGAACCCGACTCGCCGACGATGGCCAGGACTTCGCCCTTGTTCACGCTCAGGTCGAGGCCATCGACCACTGGCACGGCGTTCTTGTCGCCGAAGCGGACATTGAGATTCTTGATTTCTAGCAGTGACATGGGAATCTCCTCAGGCGGCATTCTTGAGTTTCGGGTCCAGCGCATCGCGCAGGCCGTCGCCCATCAGGTTGATTGCCAGCACGCTGAGCAAAATGGTCAGGCCGGGCAGACTCACTACCCACCAGGCGCGTTCGATGTAGTCGCGGGCCGAAGCCAGCATGGTGCCCCACTCCGGGGTTGGCGGCTGCACGCCGAGACCGAGGAAGCCCAGGGCGGCGGCATCGAGGATGGCCGAGGAGAAACTCAGGGTCGCCTGGACGATCAGCGGTGCCATGCAGTTGGGCAGCACGGTGATGAACATCAGGCGCGGCAGGCCGGCACCGGCCAGGCGCGCGGCGGTCACGTAGTCGCGGTTCAGTTCGCCCATCACTGCGGCGCGGGTCAGGCGTACGTAGGACGGCAGCGAAACGATGGCGATGGCGATCACGGTGTTGATCAGGCCAGGGCCGAGGATGGCGACGATCGCCACGGCCAGCAGCAGCGAAGGCAGGGCGAGCATGATGTCCATCAGGCGCATGATGGTCGGCCCGAGGATGCGCGGGAAGAAGCCGGCCAGCAGGCCCATCAGGATACCGGGGATCAGCGACATCACCACCGAGGACAGACCGATCAGCAGCGACAGGCGCGAGCCCTGGATCAGTCGCGACAGCAGGTCGCGGCCCAGCTCGTCGGTGCCCAGCAGGAACTGCGTCTGGCCGCCTTCGAGCCAGGACGGCGGAGTGAGCAGGAAGTCGCGGAACTGTTCGCTCGGGTCATGCGGCGACACCCAGGGAGCGAAGATTGCGCAGAAGATCACCAGCGACATGAACAGCAGGCCGGCAACGGCGCCCTTGTTCTTGGCGAAAGCTTGCCAGAACTCTTTGTAGGGCGATGGGTACAGCAGGCTCTGGTCGACTGCTGAGGAGATTGGAGTACTCATGAATAGGCTCTCAGCGCTGGTGACGGATACGTGGGTTGGCAAAGCCGTAGAGGATGTCCACTACGAAGTTGACCAGGATCACGATGCAGGCAATCAACAGGATGCCGTTCTGCACCACCGGATAGTCCCGGGCACCGATGGCTTCGATCAGCCATTTGCCGATACCGGGCCAGGAGAAAATGGTTTCGGTCAGGACCGCACCGGCCAGCAGTGTGCCGACTTGCAGGCCCATCACGGTCAGGACCGGGATCAGCGCGTTGCGCAGGCCGTGGACGAATACTACGCGCGCTGGCGACATGCCCTTGGCGCGGGCGGTGCGGATGTAGTCTTCACGCAGCACTTCGAGCATCGACGAACGGGTCATCCGGGCGATGACCGCCAGCGGAATGGTGCCCAGCACGATGGACGGCAGGATCATGTGGTGCAGGGCATCCCAGAAAGCGTCCGGCTGGTCGCTGAGCAGGGTATCGATCAGCATGAAGCCGGTTTTCGGCTCGATGTCGTAGAGCAGGTCGATTCGTCCGGAGACCGGGGTCCAGCCCAGGCTGACGGAGAAGAACATGATCAGGATCAGGCCCCACCAGAAGATCGGCATCGAATACCCCGCGAGGGAGATGCCCATGACGCCGTGGTCGAACAGTGATCCGCGCTTGAGCGCGGCGATCACCCCGGCCAGCAGGCCGAAGACGCCGGCGAACAACAGGGCGGCCATGGACAGTTCCAGGGTCGCCGGGAAGAGGGCGGTGAATTCGGTCCATACGCTGGTTCGCGTGCGCAGGGACTCACCGAGATCACCATGGGCGAGCTTGCCCACGTAATCGATGTATTGCGCGTAAAGCGGCTTGTTCAGGCCGAGGCGTTCCATCGCCTGGGCATGCATTTCCGGATCGACCCGGCGCTCGCCCATCATGACTTCCACGGGGTCGCCAGGGATCATGCGAATCAACGCGAAGGTCAACAGTGTGATGCCGAAGAACGTGGGGATCAGCAACCCCAGTCGGCGGGCAATAAAACTAAACATCTTGTGGTGTACCTCATCAGCCGGTTAGGCGTACCGGTCGCGGCCCGGGGTGCGGGCCGCTGCCAGCGTATTTTTCTACTTCACCTGGGTCGTGGCGAAGTTATTGGTGGACAGCGGGTTAATGTGATAACCCTCAACATTGTTGCGCATGGCGGTAAACATCTTCGGATGCGCCTGGGCGACCCAGAGAACCTGGTCGTGCAGGATTTCCAGAGCTTTCTCGTAGAGCGCGGCGCGTTCGGCAGGTTCCGTCTTGGCACGGGCCTGGTCGATCAGCGTCTGGAACTGCGGGTTGCACCAGCGGCTGTAGTTTTCGCCGTTTTTGGCGGCTTCGCAACTCAGCAACGGGCTGAGGAAGTTGTCCGGGTCACCGTTGTCGCCACTCCAGCCGGCGGACACCAGGTCATGTTCGCCTTTTTTCGCGCGCTTGAGCATTTCGGCCCATTCCATGACCCGAATATCGATCTTGATGCCGATCTTGGCCAGGTCCGACTGGATCAGTTGGGCGCCCAGTTGCGGGTTCGGGTTGGTCGGGCCGCCGCCGTTGCGGGTGTACAGGGTGAACACCGTGCCTTCAGGCACACCGGCTTCCTTGAGCAGGGCACGGGCCTTGTCCAGGTCCAGTGGCGGGTTCTTCAGCTTGTCGTTGTAGCCCAGCAGGGTCGGCGGATACGGGTTGACCGCAGCAATGGCATTGCCTTTGCCATACAGGGTGTCGACATAGGTACGCTTGTCCAGGGCCAGCTCGATGGCTCGGCGCACGCGCACGTCGCTCAGGTACTTGTGCTCGGTGTTGATGGCGGTATAGCCGGTGGCCATGGCCGCCATGCTGACCACCTGGAGCTTCGGATCGGCCTGGATGCTCGGTACGTCGTCCGGTTTCGGATAGAGCGCCACCTGGCATTCGTTGGCCTTGAGCTTCTGCAGGCGGGTGTTGTTATCCGGCGTGATGGCGAAGACCAGGACTTCGGCCGGCGGCTTGCCGCGGAAATAGTCCGGGTTGGCCTTGTAGCGTACCTGGGCGTCCTTTGAATAGCGCTGGAAGACGAACGGTCCGGTGCCGATCGGCTTGGCATTCAGGTCGTCCAGCTTGCCGGCCTTGAGCAACTGGTTGGCGTATTCGGCGGAGTGGATCGAGGTGAAGGCCATGCCCAGGTCGAGCAGGAACGGTGCCTCGGGGCGGGACAGGGTGAACCGCACGGTCATGTCGTCGAGTTTCTCGACGTTCTTCAGCAGGTTCTGGAAGTCCATGCTCTCGAAGTACGGGAAGCCCACCGGGGACTGCTTGTGCCATGGATGATTCGGGTCCAACTGGCGCTGGAAGCTCCAGAGCACGTCATCGGCATTGAGTTCGCGGGTCGGCTTGAAGTAATCGGTGGTGTGGAACTTGACGCCCTTGCGCAGGTGGAACGTGTACTGCAGGCCGTCGGCGCTGATTTCCCAGCTTTCGGCCAGAGCCGGCTGGATCTCGGCGGTGCCTGGCTTGAAGTCCACCAGACGGTTGAACAGGGTTTCGGCCGCTGCGTCGGAAGTGACGGCAGTGGTGTACAGGACCGGATCGAAACCTTCAGGGCTGGCTTCGGTGCAGACCACCAAGGGTTTGGCCGAAACGCCGATGGCTGCGGTCAACAAGCAGGCTGCGACGGCCGCTCGCAGGGGAAGCATTTTCATAGGAACCCTCCGTAATCAATGGAGCCAGAGTAGTCGTCAGGGCCGATTCGTCGAGCCGGCCCTGACAGCGTCAGTTACTGCAATCAGAGAATCTTGAATGGGACGGTGGTGACCAGACGGAACTCGTTGATGTTGCCGTCAGCCTGGTTTTCCGATGCACGGTGAGTGGTGTAGGTAGCACGGATGGCGGTGGCTTTCAGCGGGCCGCTCTGTACCGCATAGGATGCGCCGATGCCGTATTCCTGGTGTTTCTCGCCGTCCATCAGACGCAGGTCACTGCGGCGTTCGCCAGCGGTGCCGTAGGCGGTACCGGTGTAGTGGGTACCGTCGATACCCCAGCCACGGGAGCTGTAGATATTGAACTTCAGGCCCGGCACACCGTATTCGGCCATGTTGATGCCATAGGCGATCTGGAAGGATTTCTCGTTCGGGCCGTTGAAGTCCGACAGCAGGGAGTTGGCCAGGTAGATGCCGTTGGTTTCATGCAGGTAGTCGAAGTACTCGTCACCGTTCACCTGCTGGTAGGAGAAGGTCAGGCTGTGGGCCTGGTGGGTCAGGCCGAGCGACAGGGAGTAGGTGTCGTTGTCGATCTCGCCCATTTTCTTTTTGCCGGTGTCGACGGTCTTGTAGTAGTTCAAGCCGGTGGTCAGACCCAGGATCGAGCTGTCGCCCAATTCGTGGGTGGCGCCGAAGTAGTACTGGTTCCAGAAGTCTTCGACCTTGGCCGCGTACAGGCTGGTTTTCAGGCTTTTGAACGGCTGGTAGTTCAGACCGGCGGTATTGACGTGGTCGGTTTCCTGACCGTTGCCGTATTCGCTGCGGAATTTCGACAGGCTCTGCTCGGTCCGTGGCGATACGCGATCAAAGGTGGCGGCATCGAAGGACAGGTTGTTCAGTTCTTCGCTGTGCAGGCTCACGCCTTCGAAGCTGGAAGGCAGCGCACGGTTGCCGATGGTGTCGACGATCGGGGTGCTGAAGTTCTGGCGGCCGGCGGTCAGGGTGGTGTTCGAGACGCGGAATTTGACGTTGGCCAGGCCCAGTTTGCTCCACTGGCCGACGGCATCGCCGTCGCTGTGGGTCAGGGTACGGTTGGAGCCGCCGGCCATGTCCTTGCGGTCACGGTCCAGGGCGATGGCGTTGTAGGCGGCCACTTCGGTGCTGACGCCCACGGTGCCCTGGGTGAAACCCGAGGTGTAGTTGAGGATGGTGCCCTGGGTCCAGTTGATCCGACGCGGGGTTGGGGTCGGGGTCGTGCCGTCCTTTTTGTAGGAGAAGCGGTCATCACGGCGTTTCAGTTCGTTGGCGTACCAGTTACGGGTAGTCCCGCCCAGGCTCTGACCATCGATGAAGCCTTTGGCTTCACTCTGGGCATTGCTGGTATTGAGGCCGGTCGGAATGAATTCCTGGCTCTGGGATTCCGCATGGGCCGTCAGGCTGACACTACTGATTGCTAAGGCTAATAACGCTTTCTGAGAGAGTTTCAAGGTCAAGCTCCTTTCTTTCTTTTTTGAATACCGGCTTTTTTTGGGTAGGCCGGTTATGGGTGGTGAACTCTTTTTGTTATCGCAAACGTTTGCTTGCCACTGGTTCGCCGAATTTCGGCCGAAAAATTGCGTGGGAGCGAAATTCGCCCCCAACGCCGGGATCACGGTTTTTAGGGTTCTATACTGACGCCCGAGAAGGCGTTGCGACCAAAGGGACTGACCTTGAAGTCATGGACCTTGGTGCTCAACGGCTGGTTGACCGTCGAGTGGGCGATCGGGGTGATGGGCACCTGCTGCTTGAGCAATTGCTGGGCCTGTTTGTAGAGCACGGTGCGCTGGTCACGATCGGTGACGATCTTGGCTTGCTTGATCAGCTTGTCGTATTGCGGGTCACACCACATGGAGTAGTTGTTGCCGCCAATCGCGTCACAGCTGTAGAGGGTGCCGAGCCAGTTGTCCGGGTCGCCGTTGTCGCCGGTCCAGCCGATCAGACTGATATCGTGTTCGCCGTTCTTGGTGCGCTTGATGTACTCGCCCCATTCGTAGCTGACGATCTTCACCTTGAGGCCGATTTTTGCCCAGTCGGCCTGGAGCATCTCCGCCATCAGTTTGGCGTTGGGGTTGTACGGACGCTGGACGGGCATGGCCCACAGGGTGATTTCCGTGCCTTCCTTGACGCCGGCGGCCTTGAGCAGTTCCCTGGCCTTTTGTGGGTTGTAGGGGGCGTCCTTGATGGTCTCGTCATAGGACCACTGGGTCGGCGGCATGGCGTTGACGGCCAACTGCCCCGCACCCTGGTAGACCGCATTGAGGATGCTCGGCTTGTTCACCGCCATGTCCAGCGCCTGGCGTACCTCGAGCTGGTCGAATGGCTTGTGACGGACGTTGTAGGCGATGTAGCCAAGATTGAAGCCGGGTTTCTCGATCACCTGCAGCTTGGGATCGTTCTTGAGCGCTGCGACGTCGGCTGGGCGTGGATGCAACGTCACCTGGCATTCATTGCGCTTGAGCTTTTGTACACGCACCGAAGCGTCGGTGTTGATCGCGAAAATCAACTGGTCGAGTTTGACCTGACTCGGGTCCCAATAGTGCTTGTTGGCGGCGTAGCGGATCTGCGTGTCTTTCTGATAGCGCTGGAACACGTAGGGTCCGGTGCCGATGGGGTGCTGGTTGATGTCGCTCGGATTGCCAGCCTTGAGCAACTGCTCGGCGTACTCGGCGGAGAGGATCGCGGCGAAGCTCATGGCGATATTCTGGATGAACGCGGCGTCGACGCTGTTGAGGGTCATGACCACGGTCAGCGGCCCGGTCTTTTCGACCTTGGCGATATTCTGGTTCAGGCTCATCCCGTTGAAGTAGGGGAACTCGGTTGGGTAGGCCTTGCGGAACGGATGCTCGGGATCGAGCATGCGGTTGAAGGTGAACAGCACGTCATCGGCATTGAAATCACGATGCGGCGTGAAGTATTTGGTGGTGTGGAACTTTACCCCTTCGCGCAAGTGGAAGGTGTAGACCAGGCCATCCGGCGAGATATCCCAGCTTTTGGCCAGCGCCGGTGCGACGGTGGTCTCGCCCCGGACGAATTCCACCAGCCGGTTGTAGATCGGCTCGGCGGCGTCGTTGTCGGTAGCGGCGGTGTACTGCGCGGTGTCGAACCCGGCCGGGCTGCCCTCGGAGCAGAACACCAGGCTGCCGGCAGCCTGGGCTGAAGAAGCACCCGCCAGCAGGGCGGTGCCGATAAAAGCGGATAAAACGAAGGTGTGGCGCATGACGGTCCCACTCCATTTTTATTGTCATTGGTGAACAATTGCCATGTGCTGCTACATGGAAACATCACCAACCCGATCAGTCGAATTCAGCCGTGCCGCTCGTGAGCATTTGTCGGTGATGTCTCGACGTTATGGCGCCAAGTCATCTTCGTAAATGCGTAGAGCCTGAGAGAGTTGTAGGAAAAAAACTGCGCTTCTGACTCGTCTTTCCTAAGTCTGACGATCAGGGAGAGGGCAATTCCTGCAATTCTGGCGGGTAGCACGCAGGCGACGTCGGTGACATCGCCTGCGCGGGACCTTATTTGCTGACGCTGACGCCGTAGAACGAGTTCAAGCCGAACGGGCTGATCTTGAAGTCCTTCACGGTAGCGCTCATGGGCTGATACACCGTCGAGTGCGCGATAGGTGTATACGGGACGTCATCCTTGAGAATGTGCTGGGCCTGCTTGTACAGCTCGGTGCGTTTGGCCTGGTCGGAGGTCGACTTGGCTTCTTTCATCAGGCTGTCGTATTTCGGCGTGCAGTACTTCGAGAAGTTGTTGCCGTTGATGGCATCGCAACCGAACAGTACGTTCAGCCAGTTGTCCGGGTCACCGTTGTCGCCGCTCCAGCCGATGATCATGGCCTGCTGCTCGCCGGCCTTGGCACGCTTGAGGTACTCACCCCACTCGTAGCTGACGATCTTTACGTTCAGGCCGATGTTCTTCCAGTCGGACTGAAGCATTTCAGCCATCAGTTTGGCGTTCGGGTTGTACGGACGCTGGACCGGCATGGCCCACAGCTTGATCTCGGTGCCTTCCTTGATGCCCGCTTCCTTGAGCAACTGCTTGGCTTTCTCGGGATCGTACTTGGCATCCTTGATGGTGGTGTCATAGGACCACTGGGTCGGCGGCATGGCGTTGACGGCCAGTTGGCCCGCGCCCTGGTAGACCGATTCGATGATCTGCGGCTTGTTCACGGCCATGTCCAGCGCCTGGCGAACACGCAGGTCGGCCAGTGGGTTGGCGGCGGTTTCGCCCTTGAGTACTGGCATCACGTTATAGGCGATGTAGCCCAGGTTGAAACCGGCCTGGCTCGGCATCTGCAGTTTCGGATCGGCCTTGAGCGGCGCGAGGTCGGCCGGGCGCGGATAGACGCTGACCTGGCACTCGTTCTTCTTGAGTTTCTGCATCCGCACCGAAGCGTCGGTGGTGATGGCGAAGATCAGGTTGTCGATCTTGACGTCTTCAGGCTTCCAGTAGTCCTTGTTCCCGGTGTAGCGGATGTTGGAGTCTTTCTGGTAGCTCTTGAACACGAACGGGCCGGTGCCGATCGGCTTCTGGTTGATGTCGCTGGCCTTGCCTTCCTTGAGCAGCTTGTCGGCGTACTCGGCGGACTGGATGGAGGCGAAGCTCATGGCCAGGTTCTGGATGAACGCGGCATCAACGGTCTTGAGGGTGAACTTGACGGTATGGTCGTCGAGCTTTTCCACCTTGGTGATGTTGCTGTCCATCCCCATGTCGGTGAAGTACGGGAACTCGGTCGGGTAGGCCTTGCGGAACGGCATGTCCTTGTCGAGCATGCGGTTGAAGGTGAACAGCACGTCGTCGGCGTTGAAGTTACGGGTCGGCTTGAAGTAGTCGGTGGTATGGAACTTGACCCCTTCGCGCAAATGGAAGGTGTAGGTCAGGCCATCGGGCGAAATATCCCAACTGGTCGCCAAGCCAGGAACCACGGCGGTGCCGCCACGTTCAAACTGGCTCAGACGGTTGAAGATGGTTTCGGCCGACGCATCGAAGTCGGTTCCGGCGGTGTATTGGCCTGGATCAAAACCGGCCGGGCTCCCTTCGGAGCAGTACACCAGATTGGTCGCAGCGAGGGCGAACGGTGCGCTTGCCAGGAGGCCTGCGCCAACTAAAAACGGAAGGACTGCTTTTTTGAGCATGGGTGGCCTCATGATTTGTTGTCATTTTTGGTTGTGAGGACGACCTCGTGAGTCGACCTGCGGATACTTATGCAGGGCCTGTACCCATTGCAAGATGCAGAGAGGCCGCAGGTCTCAAAGTGTGGCACGAACGTACAGGAATGTCGCAAATGTGTAAAATTTGCCGCATTTGACCGTTTGCGCAGGTTTTTTCCGGTGCATGGGGCGCACCGCAGGTGGGCAACCGGGGCGTCAGACGCACCCGGTTGGGGCGAGATGTTACTGTTGCAGACTCACGCCGTAGAAGGGTGTCAGGCCGAATGGGCTGATCTTGAAGTCATGGACTTCCTTGCGTAGCGGCTGGAAAACCGTCGAGTTGGCGATCGGCGTGATCGGCACCTGTTGCTTGAGGATTTTCTGCGCCTGCTGGTAGAGCTTCACCCGCTCGTCGCGGTCGCTGGACAGCTTGGCCTTCTGGATCAGGCGGTCATAGTCGGGGTCGCACCACTTGGCGTAGTTGCTGCCCTTGACCGCGCCGCAGCTGTACAGCACGCCCAGCCAGTTGTCCGGGTCACCGTTGTCGCCGGTCCAGCCATAGATCATGACGTCATGTTCGCCGTTCTTGGCGCGCTTGATGTACTCGCCCCATTCGTAGCTGACGATATTGGCCTTGATCCCGACCTTGGCCCAGTCCTGCTGGATCATCTGTGCCGACATCCGCGCATTCGGGTTCGAGGCGCGCTGTACGGTCATCGCCCACAGGTCGATGCTGGTGCCCGGGGCGACGCCTGCTTCCTTGAGCAGCGCCTTGGCCTTGGTCGGATCGTAGGGTGCATCCTTGATCGTCGGATCGAATGACCACTGCGCCGGTGGCAGGGCGTTCTGTGCCAGTTGCCCGGCGCCCTGGTACACCGCCTTGATGATCGCCGGCTTGTCGATCGCCATGTCCAGCGCCTGACGTACCTTGAGCTGGTCCAGCGGCTTGTGGGTCACGTTGTAGGCCAGAAAGCCCAGGTTGAAGCCGGCCTGTTGGAGCACCCGCAGGTTCGGGTCCTGCTTCATCACCTCGATGTCGGCCGGGCGCGGGTAGCCGCTGACCTGGCATTCACCGGCCTTGAGTTTCTGCAGGCGCGCGGCGGCATCCGGGGTGATGGCGAAGACCAGATTGTCGAGTTTGACGTCCTCGGGTTTCCAGTACGCCTTGTTGGCGCTGTAGCGGATCTGCGCATCCTTCTGGTAGCGCTTGAACACGAACGGCCCGGTGCCCACCGGCTTCTGGTTGAGTTCTTCGGCCTTGCCTTCCTTGAGCAGCTTGTCGGCGTACTCGGCGGACTGGATGGAGGCGAAGCTCATGGCCAGGTTTTGCACGAAGGCGGCGTCGACATTGTTCAGGTTGAAGCGCACGGTGTGGTCATCGAGCTTTTCGACATTCCTGATCGTGCTGTCCAGACCCATGTCGGTGAAGTACGGCGACTCGGAAGGGTAGGCCTTGCGGAACGGCATGTTCTTGTCGAGCAAACGATTGAAGGTGAACAGCACGTCGTCGGCGTTGAAGTCGCGGCTCGGGGTGAAATAGTCGGTGGTGTGGAACTTCACGCCCGGGCGCAGGTGAAAGGTGTAGCTCAGGCCATCTGGCGAAACCTCCCAGCTCGTTGCCAGGCCGGGTTCGACCTCGGTGCCCCCGCGCTTGAACTGGGTCAGGCGATTGAACACGGTTTCGGCCGATGCATCGAAGTCGGTGCCGCTGGTGTACTGGCTGGGATCGAAGCCGGCCGGGCTGGCCTCCGAGCAGTAGACCAGGGTGCTGGCAGCCTGGGCCAATGGTGCGCACGCCAGCAGGCCGGCGGCCAGCAGCAGCGGTTTGAATACGGTTCTTTCCATGGAGTCCCCTGGCAGTGCATTCATCGAGCGAAAAAAAACGGCGGTCACCGAGGTTACCGCCGTTTCGGGCTGCTTAGAAAGCACTTGTGGGGGCTTTCTCCCAGGGCGGGAAGCGGTTTATTGCAGGACTTCGATCACACCGTCGGCGCTCATCTTGACTTCGCTGGTGCCGGCCTCGATTTGCGGTGTGGGCGCCGAATCCATCTCGGCCGCCTTCATCATCATGGGGGCACGGGCGTAGGGCTGTGGATAACCGCCGCTGGTGAGGTTCAGATTGACGATCTTGTAGCTCTTGCCGCCGAGGGCTTCGGTGGCGATCTGGGCACGCGCCTTGAAAGCGTCCACGGCGTCCTTGAGCAGGGCGTCTTCGTTGGTCTTGCGGGCCGCGGTGGAAATGGCGAAGTTCATGCTGTCCATTTTCAGCGTCTGCATCAGGTCGCCGGTCAGCTTGGACAGGGCGGCGAAATCCGAGCTTTCCAAACGCAGTTCGGCACGCTCCTGCCAGCCGGTGATCCGCTGGGACTTGCTGTCGTAGATCGGGTAGCTGTTGCGGCTGCCCTGGCGCAAGGTCACGGCCTTCACTTCGCGGGCCTCGTCGAGGGCCTTGTTCATGCTGGTGGTGATCTGCGCGGCGAGCTTGGCCGGGTCGGCATTCTGTGCCTCGGTGTACAGGGTGACGATCATCAGGTCGCGAGCGACTTCCCGGTTGGCTTCGGCCCGCAGGGAAATCTGGTTGTAGTGAAGCTCATCGGCAGCCACTGCCGGCAGGCTGGCCAGGGTGGCGGTACTGAGGGCGAGCAGGGTGGCGCTGCGAGTCAACCGTTGCATAAAAGCTCCTTGAGATACGGACGCGGTCACCGTCGGGCGGTATCGCGTTAACCTATCAGACTCTGGCTTCCCGAGTCGGGTTCACCCCATTACAACTTCTATACATATGTAAGAAGCTGTGGCGGTTTGCCGCAGTTTCGCCTGTCGGCGGCCAGGCTTGGGTATACTCGTGGCGATCCGCCTGGAGCGCTCATCAGGAGAGCTCATGCTCGCCCCCTTTCAACTGTTGTCCGCGACTCGCCAGAACCTCTGGCGCCTGACGTTCATCCGTATCCTGGTGCTGGCTGCCCAGGCCGGTTCGGTAGGCATTGCCTATGGCTTTGAACTGCTGCCGCTGCCCTGGCTGCAACTGTGGACCACGCTGATCTGTTCGGCGGTGCTCTGCGCCTTCACCCTGGTGCGTCTGCGCACCACCTGGCCGGTCACCGAACTCGAATATGCCGTGCAATTGGCCTGCGACCTGTTTATCCACAGTGCGCTGCTGTATTTCTCGGGCGGTTCGACCAATCCCTTCGTGTCCTATTACCTGGTACCGCTGACGATTGCCGCGGTGACCTTGCCCTGGCGTTATTCGGTGGTGCTCTCCGGCGTGGCGCTGGCGCTGTACACCCTGATGCTGGTGCAGTTCTATCCATTGGAGACGTTGCCGATCTCGCGGGAAAAACTGCAGATCTACGGCATGTGGCTGAGCTTTGCCCTGGCGGCTGCGGTAATCACGTTCTTTGCCGCGAAAATGGCCGAGGAATTGCGCCGCCAGGAAGAGCTGCGCGCACTGCGCCGTGAAGAAGGTCTGCGCGACCAGCAACTGCTGGCCGTGGCGACCCAGGCTGCCGGCGCAGCCCATGAGTTGGGCACGCCACTGGCGACCATGAGTGTGCTGCTCAAGGAGATGCGCCAGGACCATCCGGACCCGCTGCTGCAGGACGATCTCAGTGTGCTGCAGGACCAGGTCAAACTGTGCAAGGAGTCGCTGCAGCAACTGGTGCGTGCCGCCGAGGCCAACCGGCGGATGGCGGTCGAGATGCAGGATGTCACCGTCTGGCTCGACGAGGCCTTGAACCGCTGGCACCTGATGCGCCCTGAAGCCAGCTATCGCTTCCAGCGTCTGGGGCAGGGCGAAGTGCCGCGACTGGCGCCGCCGGCGGATCTGACCCAGGCCCTGCTCAATCTGTTGAACAATGCCGCCGATGCATGCCCCGAGGGTCTGGAAGTGCGGCTTGACTGGGACGAAGAGAATTTCACCATCAGTATCCGTGACCACGGCGCTGGTGTCCCGCTGGCCATCGCCGAACAGATCGGCAAACCGTTCTTTACCACCAAGGGCAAAGGCTTCGGCCTTGGCCTGTTCTTGAGCAAGGCCAGCGTGACACGCGCTGGCGGCTCGGTAAAACTCTACAGTCATGAGGAAGGCGGCACGCTCACCGAGCTGCGCCTGCCCCGTGTTGCCCAAGGAGACGAAGCATGAGTGACGAGATCCAGGTCGAAGGCGAGGAGCTGCCCCACCTGTTGCTGGTGGATGACGATGCCACCTTTACCCGCGTGATGGCGCGGGCCATGAGCCGTCGCGGTTTTCGCGTCAGCATTGCCGGCTCCGCCGAAGAGGGGCTGATTCTGGCCCAGCAGGACCTGCCGGACTACGCCGCGCTGGACCTGAAGATGGACGGCGACTCCGGCCTGGTGCTGTTGCCCAAGTTGCTGGAGCTGGACCCGGAGATGCGCGTGCTGATCCTGACCGGCTATTCCAGCATCGCCACCGCCGTGGAGGCGATCAAGCGCGGTGCCTGCAACTACCTGTGCAAGCCGGCGGATGCCGACGACGTGCTGGCGGCGCTGCTTTCCGAACATGCCGACCTCGACACCCTGGTGCCGGAAAACCCGATGTCGGTCGATCGCCTGCAGTGGGAACACATCCAGCGCGTGCTGACCGAGCACGAGGGCAATATTTCCGCGACGGCCCGTGCCCTGGGCATGCATCGGCGGACCTTGCAGCGCAAATTGCAGAAACGGCCGGTGCGGCGCTGAACCGGCGCTGAACGGAGTCCGTTCTATCTGCACGCCAGTCCAGGCGAATCATTTATGATCGGTTGGTGAAATTTCTTACGCCAACCGAGCCTTAGAATGACTAAGAACGCAGAATATTCCGCGGTCAACGATGCAGTAAAAGGGCACTTTTTTCGTAGGGTCTGGCAACTGGCATCGCCTTACTGGCGCAGTGAAGAGAAGGGCAAGGCCTGGTTGCTGCTGATCAGCGTGGTGGTACTGTCGCTGTTCAGTGTCGGCATTTCGGTCTGGCTCAACAGTTGGTACAAGGATTTCTATAACGCGCTGCAGGAAAAGAACAGTGGGGCCTTCTGGCACCTGATCCTGTATTTCGGCGCGATTGCCGCCGTCGCGATACTGGGGGCGGTGTATCGGCTTTACCTGACGCAGATGCTGACCATCAGCTGGCGCCGCTGGCTGACCGAGCAGCACTTCAAGCGTTGGCTCGGGCACAAGAATTACTACCAGATGGAGGCCGGCGGGCACACCGACAACCCGGACCAGCGGTTGAGCGAAGACCTCAACAGTTTCACCAGTGATACCCTGACCCTGAGCCTTGGGCTGTTTCGCACGGTGGTCAGCCTGGTGTCGTTCTCGATCATCCTCTGGGGCGTCTCGGGGAGTATCGAAGTCTTTGGTATCAACATCCCCGGCTACATGTTCTGGTGTGCGTTCCTCTACGCAGCCATCGGCAGTTGGCTGACCCGGGTGATCGGCAGCAGCCTGATTCCGCTGAACAACCAGCAACAGCGCTTCGAAGCCGACATGCGTTTCTCCCTGGTCCGGGTTCGCGAGAATGCCGAGAGCATCGCCCTGTACGATGGCGAACCGAACGAGAACCAACACCTGAGCAGTCGTTTCGGCAAGGTCTGGTCCAACTATTGGGCGTTGATGCGCGTTACCAAACGCCTGACCTTCTTCACCGCCGGTTATGCCCAGATTGCGATCATCTTCCCCTTCATGGTTGCCGCGCCACGCTACTTCGCCGGCAAGATCCAGCTGGGCGAACTGATGCAGATCAACTCGGCCTTCGGCAATGTGCAGGAAAACTTCAGCTGGTTCATCGATGCCTACTCGAACATCGCGGTGTGGAAGGCTACTTGCGACCGTCTGCTGAGCTTCCGCCAGGCGATGCTCGACAACGAAGAGCGAGCTGCGGCCATCGATGTACAGAACCAGGGCGATACCTTGCAGGTGAGCAACCTGAATCTGGATCTGGCGGATGACCGACACCTGCTGACCGGGGCGAGCATGAGCGTGGCAGCCGGTGAGCGGCTGATGCTCAGCGGGCGTTCCGGTAGCGGCAAGAGCACCTTGCTGCGGGCCATGGGCAAACTCTGGCCACGGGGTGCCGGCAGCATCCGGCTGCCAGCCGCGCGTTCGCTGTTCCTGCCGCAGAAACCTTACCTGCCGATCGGTAGCCTACGGGAAGTGATGAGTTATCCACAGCCTGGCGATGCCTATTCGGATGAGCGTTACCTGGAGGTCCTGCAGACCTGCCGCCTGCCGCATCTGGCCGACCGCCTCGATGAGAGCAATCATTGGCAGCGCATGTTGTCACCGGGTGAGCAGCAACGACTCGCGTTTGCCCGGGCGCTGCTGTATGCCCCGCAATGGCTGTTCCTCGATGAGGCCACGGCAGCCATGGATGAAGAGGATGAGGCGGCGCTGTACCAGGCATTGATCGACCAGATCCCCGGCCTGAGTATTGTCAGCGTTGGGCATCGCAGCAGCCTGAACAAGTTCCATCCGCGGCATTTGCGTATCGAACAGGGACATTTGGTCACCCAGCAGCCCGTCGGCGCATAGCCAGACGGTGATCGTACAACCTGGTTGAGCTATGATGAAGCTCAGCCGTTCAGCCGAGATAGATGTTCGATATGGAAAACCAGAGCGCCGCGCTCCGCGCACCTCGTAAGCGCCGCAGTCTTGCCCAGGAGTTGGTCACCGTCTTGACCGAGCAGATCCGTGACGGTCAGCTCAAGCGCGGCGACAAATTGCCCACCGAGTCGGCCATCATGGACACCCATGGGGTCAGCCGCACGGTGGTGCGCGAGGCGATTTCCCGCCTGCAGGCGGCTGGGCAAGTGGAAACCCGCCACGGGATCGGTACTTTCGTGCTCGATACGCCGAGCCCGAGTGGTTTCCGTATCGACCCGGCCACGGTGGTGACCCTGCGCGACGTGCTGGCGATCCTCGAGTTGCGGATCAGCCTTGAGGTCGAATCGGCGGGTCTGGCCGCGCAACGGCGTTCGCCCGAGCAGTTGGCGGCGATGCGTGCAGCACTGGATGCGCTGAGTGACAGCGTGGCGCATGCCAGCGATGCGGTGGCCTCGGATTTCCAGTTTCACCTGCAGATCGCCCTGTCGACCGGCAACCGCTATTTCACCGACATCATGACTCACCTGGGTACCAGCATCATTCCGCGTACCCGCCTGAATTCCGCGCGCCTGGCCCACGACGACCAGCAGCACTACATGAGTCGGCTGGGCCGCGAGCATGAGGAAATCTACGAAGCCATCGCCCGCCAGGACTCCGATGCGGCACGGGCGGCGATGCGCCTGCACCTGACCAATAGCCGCGAGCGGTTGCGTCAGGCGCACGAAGAGGCCGAGGCGCAGAAGGTCTAAGGGGTGTTATCACTGTTCGCCGGGCCGCCGCGAACAGCGATAACGCGGTTCAACCGACCGCTTACGCCTCCAGGATCGTACGGTCCACGCGTATCGCCCACTGCACGGCTTTTGCCGCCACGTCGAACACCACTTCCCCGGTTTCATCCGCCTTCGCCCGGGCAACTGCCACGCCATCGGCCAGCAGTTCCAGCGGCATATCCTTGAGTGACTGGCCGGACGCCAGTTCGAGTCTTACGGTAAAGGTCATCGCTGATCTCCCTGTCATTGATGGTTGTCGATAAAGGTTATTGCCTGGTTGTCCAGGGTGCCGATCAGCTCGGGCGAGCCACCGCGGAACTGGCGGAACACATTGCGCCCGGTCGCAGCGGAGGGGGTATTGGCCGGTACGTTCAGGGTTGGCTGGAAGCGGTCGGTCAGTTCGGTGTAGGCCGTCCAGGGACCGATATAGGATTCGTCCAGCCCCTTGCTGTAACTGAAGGCGTAGCGCACGGCGTGCCCGGGTAGCCAGTTGGGTTCGCTGGCGGTGCGGCTCTGCCAGCCATCGGCCTGGATCGTCGGGGCCGTGTCGGGCGGGTTCAGATAACCGGCGGGCTTGTTCGGCTGATAGTCCTTGAGCAGCAGATAGGTGCTCCAGCCCCACCAACTGTCGCTCTGGCTGCGGTCATTGAGGTCGTTGACGTCCTTGCGCCGCAGCACGGTCTTGCCCTTGAGAGCGAATAGCGGGGCAAAGTTCAGGCGATCCTGGCTGTCTTCCACCTTCGCCAGGTCCGGCACCGAAGCCAGGGCGGCATAACTGTCCACAGGCACCACGGTACCACTGAGGTAGGTTGCGAACACCTCGTCGGCCGACTGCTGCACCGCCTGCTTGACCTGGCGTCGGTTGCTGTCGTCGAGGCTGTCGAAATAACGTTTGTCGCCATAGCAGTTCCAGCGCTCGCCGCGGGCGTTGCTGACCTTCAAGCCGTATTGGCTGTCCTCGTCGTGCATGAACCGCGAAATCAGCGAGCCGACATCGCTGGGGGTGACGCTGTCGGCCAGTTGCTTGCGGGGGACGCGCAAGTGGCCGGCGGAGAACAGGTCGGTGAGGAAGTGGTCGGCAAAGGCGTTCATCGCGTAGGCCAGCTCCAAGTCCTGATCACGGCCGCTCTGATGGGCTACCACGGCTTGTTGCAACGCCACGGCATGCCCTGCCTTGTAGGCGAGCAGGGCCCATTCGCCGAAGTGGTCCCAGTTGCTGGCCGCCAGTTTCAGGTAGCGGCCAAGGGGGAAGAGAGGCGAGGCAACGCTGCCGCCGCCGGTGATCCTGTTCCACTCGCCTGACAGGGTATCGCCTAATTCGTCGTAGGCTTCGTGGGGTTGGCGACCATCGCGGATCGCCTGGTGGGTGGCGTTGATCTCGGTTTTCATCACTTGCAGGATGTTCTGCGCTTCCTCGCGGGACGCAGGCAGTACCGCCAGGGAGTCGAATGCCGCGCGAAAGCGCGTCTGGCGCTCCTGTGGGTTGCTGCCATCGGCGATCGGCCGACCCGGGATGCCGTAGAAGTCGCCGCCGAGGGCGATGACCTGGCCGTAGGTCAGGGCCAGGCCGTTGGCGAGGTGCAGTTCCACCTGCCATGCGGGAATGGGAGGTGCGTCTGCGGCGAAGCGCAGCAATGTGCCGTCGCCGATGGCGGTGTGTTCGCCACCTTCGAAGCGAACCTGGGGCGAACCCTTGAGCTGGGCGGCGGGTTCATTCGGCAGCTGTTCCGGGCGCTGATACCTTGAGGCGTGATGCCCTTCGGCAAGCAGTACGACGGTACTGCCATCGCCGGGCAGGGGAATGCCCTGTTCGCTGAACAGGCTATCCAGTTCGGCAATGAGTTTGCCCTGGTGCAGCAGGTTTCGTTGCTGCGTGTGTTCAATGTCTGACATTTCTAGCTCCTTGATATGTCATCGTTCTGCTCGTGTTAACTGTATAAATGTACAGTATTTGTGAGCATAGATGGGATATCTCCTACGTCAAGAACGGAAATGGTCTGTGAGATCTATTGGTCGATAGCTGTTGACCTTTACAATTTAAGTTGTACGATAACGTATGACTTCGGCAGGTGCTGCCCTGTCGCTTTCATCACAATCTACTTCCAGGGTGTTCGAATAATGAATCCACAAGAACTGAAGTCCATCCTCTCCTCCGGACTGCTGTCTTTCCCGGTTACCGATTTCAATGCCCAGGGCGACTTCCATCGCGCGGGTTACATCAAGCGCCTGGAGTGGCTGGCACCCTACGGCGCGACGGCGCTGTTCGCCGCCGGCGGTACCGGTGAGTTCTTCTCTCTGGCGGCCAGCGAATACTCTGAAGTAGTGAAAACCGCTGTAGACACCTGCTCGGGCAGCGTACCGATTCTCGCCGGCGTCGGTGGCTCGACCCGCCAGGCCATCGAATACGCTCAGGAAGCCGAGCGCCTGGGTGCCAAGGGCCTGCTGCTGCTGCCGCACTACCTGACCGAAGCCAGCCAGGACGGCGTTGCCGCCCACGTCGAAGCCGTGTGCAAATCGGTGAAGATCGGTGTGGTGGTGTACAACCGCAACGTCTGCCGCCTGAACGCCGACCTGCTGGAAAAACTCGCCGAGCGCTGCCCGAACCTGATCGGCTACAAGGACGGTTTGGGTGATATCGAACTGATGGTCTCGATCCGTCGCCGCCTGGGCGATCGTTTCAGCTACCTGGGCGGCCTGCCGACCGCTGAAGTCTACGCCGCGGCCTACAAGGCCCTGGGCGTGCCGGTGTACTCGTCGGCGGTGTTCAACTTCATCCCGAAAACCGCGATGGACTTCTACCACGCCATTGCCCGCGACGATCACGCCACCGTTGGCAAGATCATCGACGACTTCTTCCTGCCATACCTGGACATCCGTAACCGTAAGGCCGGCTATGCCGTGAGTATCGTCAAGGCCGGTGCCAGGATTGCCGGCTACGATGCCGGCCCGGTGCGTACCCCACTGACCGACCTGACCGCGCAGGAATACGAGGCACTGGCCGCCCTGATCGACAAGCAGGGCGCCCAGTAACCGCCGTCCAAGCCAGGGCCGTGCATCGCGCACGGCCCTGGATCAGAACACCGACCAGCCGATCCGCTGGCTCAGCAGTTCCAGCGCCGCCATGCCGACCAGCGAGTTGCCGGCTGCGTTGAGTTCCGGCGACCACACGCAAATAGTGAAGCGCCCTGGTACCACCGCGACAATCCCCCCACCCACGCCGCTCTTGCCGGGCAGGCCGACCCGATAGGCAAAGTTGCCGGCCTCGTCGTACAACCCGCTGGTGGCCATGATCGAGTTGACCTGCTGGGTCTGGCGCGGCGTCAGGATCTGCTCGCCACTGTGTTTGCAGAAACCGTCGTTGGCCAGGAAACAGAAAGCCCGGGCCAGGTCGATGCAGTTCATGCGCAGTGCACAATGACTGAAGTAGCTGCGCAGCACGGCTTCCACGTCGTTGTGAAAGTTGCCGAACGACTGCATCAGGTAGGCCATGGCGGCGTTGCGCGCACGATGCTGGTATTCCGACTCGGCGACCTTGCCGTCGACCATCACCTGCTGGTTGCCGGACAGCCGCCGCACGAAGTCGCGCATCGACAGGGAGGGAGCGGCAAAACGCGACTGGTTGATGTCACAGATCACCAGGGCGCCGGCGTTGATGAACGGGTTGCGCGGTCGTCCGCGTTCGAACTCCAACTGCACCAGCGAATTGAACGGCTGGCCCGAGGGTTCATGGCCCAGGCGCTCCCAGATCGTCTCGCCGGAATGGTTGATCGCCTGGACCAGGCTGAACACCTTGGAAATACTCTGGATCGAGAAGGGCGTCTGCGCATCGCCGGCGTAATACAACTCACCGTCGTTGCCGTACACGGCGACGCCCAGCTGATTGCCGGGCACATCGGCCAGTGCCGGGATGTAATTGGCCACTTTGCCCTGGCCGATCAGGGGGCGCACTTCATCGAGGATTTCGTTCAACAGCGCTTGCATGCTCGGGCTCGCAGTCACTTCCCGCGGGTTACGGGACTACAAGCTGCTAGACGCTGGGCGCGGGCTTTGGAGCACAGTTTTTGTGTCGAGCAAACGCCGCACGGCTCTGTGCTAGAGTGCCCTGCCAAGCGCCCTGGAGCCTGCCATGACCCTTTCGATTCGCCGTGCCGCGACGCTGTTGATGTTCGCCGGGCTGCCGCTGGCCGTCGATGCCGCGCCGAACACGCCGCTGCACGGGCAATATCTGCCGCCGGATGACCTGTCCCTGCGTAGCGAAGAACCCGAGCAGCAGCAACTGTTGCAGGTCACCGAGTACGCGGTGGTGGTCGGTAGCCAGCGCCAGTCCAACCAGCAGCCGATCCCGGTGACTTCGTCGCTGCTGGTGCGCCTCAAGGGCAAGCCGCTGAGCAAGGGGGCGACGGTCAGCCAGGTGCTGGTCAGTTTTGACGGCGAGAGCAAGAGCCTGAAAAAACCGGTGTTTGACGAAGCGAGCAAGACCCTGAACCTGTATTACCCACTGACCCAGTATCGAGTGGTGATGGACCTGTTGCGCAACGACACGGTGTATTGCCAGTTCCTGACCTATGCCAACGGTCATATCTGGGCCGATCTGCATACCGGATCAGTTAGTACTCGTTGAGAGCGGAGCAGATGCGGGGGTAAACTGCCCGCCCCGTGTAATATCTGTGGCTGGAGCCGGTAATGCGCAAAGACAAGAAACAGGTGATTGGTGACGAGATCGGCGACGCGCAGATCAAGTTGTTCCTCGATTTCGAGCCGGCCGATGCGACTTCGCCGTCCCTGCACAAGCTGATCAAGGCCTACCGTGGCCTGCGTATCGACGACTTCGAGCGTTTTCTGGTGTTCTTCAAGGAAGCTGGCCATGACCTCGACGGCAAGGACGAGCAGGGCCGGGACTTCGTGACGCTGATCCAGGACCAGCGTCACGCGCAGGACTACATCGAGCTGATCAACAACGCTCGCGGCTGAGTTTTCCACAGCCCATGAAAAACGCCCCGGACCTCAACAGGCCGGGGCGTTTTTCATGGTGCGATCACTTCAGGCGTAGCTTTCGGTCTCGCTGCTCGGTTCCACCAGCTCCAGGCTGATGTTGTTCCGGGCATTGATCTGGCGATACAGCGCCGCATCGGTTTCCAGGGCCTTTTCCCGTGCCGGGAAGATTTCCTGGAGCTTGGCGGCCCATTCACCCTTGGCCTTGTCGGCGAAGCAGCGCTCGATCAGTTCCAGCATGATCGAGACGGTCACCGAGGCGCCTGGCGAGGCGCCGAGCAAGGCGGCCAGCGATCCGTCCTTGGCCGCGACCAGTTCGGTACCGAACTGCAGGATGCCGCCTTTCTTCGGGTCCTTCTTGATGATCTGCACCCGCTGGCCGGCCACTTCCAGACGCCAGTCCTCGGCTTTTGCCTCGGGGTAGAAGCGTCGCAGCGATTGCAGGCGTTGCTCCATCGACTGCATCACTTCGCTGATCAGGTACTTGGTCAGGTCCATGTTGTCGCGGGCCACAGCCAGCATCGGGCCGATGTTGCCGGCGCGAACCGACAGCGGCAGGTCCATCAGCGAGCCGTGCTTGAGGAACTTGGTGGTGAAACCGGCATACGGTCCGAACAGCAGGGACTTCTTGCCATCGACCACGCGGGTGTCCAGGTGCGGCACGGACATCGGCGGCGAGCCGACGGCGGCCTGGCTGTAGACCTTGGCCTGGTGATGCTTGACCACTTCCGGGTTGTCGCAGCGTAACCACTGGCCACTGACCGGGAAGCCGCCGAAGCCCTTGCTTTCCTCGATGCCCGAGGCCTGCAGCAGGGGCAGGGCCGCGCCGCCGGCGCCGAGGAAGACGAACTTGGCATCTATTTCACGGCTGCTGCCGCTGTTCACGTCCTTGATGCTCACGGTCCAGCCGTTGGCGTTACGCTTGAGGCCGGTCACGCGCTTGCAGTATTTGACCTGGGTGTCCGGGGCGCTGGTCAGGTGCTTGAGCAACTGCTGGGTCAGCGCACCGAAGTTGACGTCGGTACCTTTCATCACGCGGGTGGCGGCGATGGGTTCGTCGGCGGGACGCCCCGGCATCATCAGCGGCATCCACTCGGCCATCTTCGCCCGGTCTTCGGTGTATTCCATATCGGCGAAGGCGTGGTGCTGGTGCAGCACCTCGAAGCGCTTCTTCAGGAAAGCGATGCCTTTATCGCCCTGGACGAAGCTCAGGTGCGGTACCGGGGTGATGAACGATTTGCACGAGCCGAATGCGCCTTTCTGGGCCAGGTAGGCCCAGAACTGCTTGGACACCTCGAACTGGCTGTTGATGTGCACGGCTTTCTTGATGTCGACAGAACCGTCGGCGGCCTGTGGCGTGTAGTTCAGCTCGCACAGCCCGGCGTGGCCGGTCCCGGCGTTGTTCCACGGGTTGGAACTCTCCGCGGCACCCGAATCCATCAGCTCGACGACTTCCAGCTTGATCGCGGGGTCGAGCTCTTTGAGCAGCACCGCGAGGGTCGCGCTCATGATGCCGGCCCCAACCAGGACCACATCGACTGTTTCGTTATGCGCCATTAACGCGTCTCCAAAATCTGCAGCACCACATTGACGGCATGGCCGCCAGGAATTGACAGGGCCACTTCAGCCCGGTGTCACTCATGGTCAGGTTTGCCATGTCCGATTTTTCGCAATTCTTTGCAACTTCAGCGGATGCTGTCGGTGGGCTTGGGATGCGTATGAACGCATTTCAAGCGACCGCCGGCAATTCGACTTATGGCCGAGGGCATCCGATCGTGCAACCAAATCCGTAGGCGGACAGGCTTCAAGCACCTGCCTGGGAATATCGGGTCCTGTGTGATTGGGTCCTTAAGGACGCTAATGGTGCATTTCCAGAGGCAAAACTTTTCATTTGCTCGCCACACTCTCGTGAAGTAGTGAATACCCGTTTTTTCACGCTCTTTTGAAGACGTGAACCTCAAAAAAGGGCTGCCACGGCCTGTCACCGGGCCCGCGAAGCATGTGCCGGCCGGAAAAAGGCTGGCGTACGGGCAAACAGCTCAGTGAACGAGCGCAAGGGCAGCTCTGGCAGATTCGGTAAACCGGTGGTTTGCAGGTTCAACAGCAAGCACACCGACTTCACTCGATCTGTGTGGGCGGCTCTCTGTGGGCGGTGCGGGGGAGCCAATGCAGGTGCATCAGCGATACTGCGAGGCCCGATCAGGAGACGTCCTTATAATCGGGGGCAGATTGTAACCAAGAAATGCGCAGAAATGACCCTGTTGAATGACTTTTATTAGCCGTCCGGTCAGATGGTCAACGGCAGAGCGCGCCGTGGGTGTTGTGCACGTGGGTTGACACGGGCGTTGGCGGGCAGTGGCTGGTGCATCCAGGCCAGGTGGATCTCCTCGACTTCGATCCAGCCATCGCCGGTGGGCGGCAGCTCGCATTGCTTGAAGGCCTGGCAACGACCGTCGGCATCGAGTCGAGCGAAGCTGCGCTTGGGCTTGCGAGCGAAGAATAGCTGCCAGAGGAATTCCATTGCCGAACCACCCATCGTTTCGTGATGGAACGGATGCTGGAGCAGGGCGGTTACGCGGTCATGTAAGGTCGGTGAATTAAATGTGACAAGGGGCTCAAAGGTGGATAGCGGGGGGCGTGTCGGGCGATGTCTGGTTAGCGGCGCCCGTGCACGGCTATACTGATGGCCTGATTGTGCCTAGTCCTTGGAGAGATGAGCATGTTGCAACGCCTGTTGTTCGGTTTGATCACTGTGACCAGCCTGACCCTGGTCGGCTGTGCCAACAGTCCTCAGCAGCTTAGCCCGCAACCCACGCTCACTACCCAGCTGGCCCCGGTGGGACATGGTCAGCAGGTCGTGGTCCGGGTCGTCGACGGTCGTCGTTCGCCGGTATTGGGTACCCGTGGTGGCCTTTATCCTGAAACCAGCTCCATTACCGTTCAGGGCGCCGATCTGATACCCAAGCTGCAGGCCCAGGCCGACGCAGCCGTACGCCTGCTGGGCTTCACACCGACGCCGAATGCCATGAATGCGCCAACCCTGACCGTGACCCTGTCTGATCTGACCTATCAGTCGCCGAAGGACACCACCTACGTGACCGAGGCCACCATCGGCGCCAATTTCCGTTCCGACGTGACCAACGCCAACCAGCGCTACAGCGGTCAGTACGGCGCTTCGATGAATCAGCGTTTCGGCATGGCACCCAATGAGCAGACCAACACCAAGTTGGTCAGCGACGTGTTGAGCGATGCGCTGACCCGGGTCTTCAAGGACCCGAGCATCGGTCGGTTGCTGAGCCAGTAACCCGACGCAGTATGAAAAAGCCCGGCTGTCGAAGCCGGGCTTTTTATTGCCTGTCTGTTATCACGCGGCTTCGATGTGAAAGTCCAGCAGGCTCACGCCGGTCGTCAGGTCGGCTTCGGGCAGGTCGGCATGTTGATGGCCGCCGAGGGCGCAATAGACCAGCCAGTGGCGGTCCTGGACGTTGAACGACATGGCGTCCACCAGGGCTTCCTGTTCATCGCTGGGGGAGATCAGGTAGAGGCGATCCTGGTTGTTGGCGTGCAGCATGACAAGCTCCGTGAAGGTTCGAGGGCGACAGGGTGGCCTGTTAAGGTGACGTTCAGGTGACAGCGCAAATTAATCCGTAAATTGTCCGAGACCGGACACAGGAAACTGTAACGCAGGGGTGTTCCCATACCAGCGTGCGCGGCAACGGCTCTTTGCCGTTTGTCCGGAGTTCGAAAGGCGCTGGTTCATCCGAGGGTTCATGATGTCGTTGCAAGTGATCTGGGGCGCATTCGCCGGCCATCCGGGCAAGTGGCTCAATCTGTTTGCACTGCTGGTGGCGTGTCCTGGCGCGTGGCTGTTGCAGCTCACGCGTCGTCGAGAACAACGGGCGCTGGAACAGCTGGAGACACAAAGCGAAGGGCGGTCGATCGACCAGCCCCTGTTGTTGCTTGACTCACGTGTGCAGCGGGCGAACCGATTTTTCTACCGGTTCGGCTTTGCCTGCCTGGGGCTGGCGCTGCTGATGTCCTGGATCAGCACCCGGTTTTAGGGGAACGACCAGCGGCCACTGTGACTTACAGTGGAAGGCCGGCCTTGACGCGGTACTGGTTGCGCACCGGGGTCGCGTATTGCTGCACCAGGTACGGTTGATGCTCGACCGGGCAGGCATCCAGCCGGCTCTGCCACTCGGCCTGGGCCTTGCTCAACTCCTCGCTGGCAAACAGCTCGGCGGCCTTGGGCACCTGCAGTTGCGGATCGGCTTCGCTCCATTGCGCGTAGGCCAGGTAATGCACCGGGAACAGGCGGTAGCCAGCGAGGATCTGCCGATCCATTTCCTGTGCCAGGACCTTGGTGTCCTCGAACTCCCCGTCCAGCGGTTTGGCGAAGTTCACATGCACCCGGCCCTTGTAGCCTGTGATGCCCTTGGCAATGCTGACGTCATCTTCGCCCGGCGCCTTGCTGTAGCTGCCGGTGGTCGCGCGGATGTACAGCTCGCGGGCCTTGGCCTGGTCACAAGGGTCGTATTCGTAGCTGATCGACACCGGGGTGAGGTTCAGCGAGCGGATGACCTCGGCGAAGGGTTCATCCTTGCGGCTCATGTGGAACATTTTCAGGATGGCCGACTCGGTACGGTCGTCACCATCCTTGGCCCGGCCCTCGGCCTGGGCGATCCAGATCGACTGGCAGTCGTTGCGGATCGAATGGTTGATGTAGGCCGACAGCAACTGGTAAGCCGCCAGCTTTTCCCGCCGTCCGCTGATCGAGCGATGGACGATGAAACTCTTGTTCAGGCGCATCAGGTCGCTGACGAACGGTTTCTGCAGCAGGTTGTCACCGATGGCGATGCGTGGCGTCGGCAGGCCGGCATGGTAGACGGCGTAGTTGACGAAAGCCGGGTCCATGACGATGTCGCGATGGTTGGCCAGGAACAGATAGGCGGTCCCGGACTTGAACTGCTCGACGCCGGTATAGGTCACGCCATCGGTGGCCCGTTCGATGGTGTTGTCGACGTAGACTTCGATCTTGTCCTGCAGGGTTGCCACGCATTGGACGCCGGCGAACTCACGCCGCAGCCGATAGGCGATCAGGGGTCTGAGCAACCAGCCGAAGGCACCGACCAGGCGCGGGAAACGGAAATGCGTGAGAATATCCAGAAAAGCCTTGTCGCCGAGCAACCGGGCCAGCACGGCTGGCACTTCGGAGTCGTCGTAAGGCCGGATGGCATCAAATTCGCCCATCATGCTCTCTTGTTGGAAACGGCTAGGGTAAGTAGAGGGTTGAGTGATAAATAATAAAGCCTGATCGTAAAAATAAGGCCAGGATCACTCATCAGCCTTATAAATAGACCGGCGATTATACGCACAAGTCACCTTCGGAGGCCGCGATGCTGGAAACTGAGTACTACTCATGTCCCTACTGTGGTGAGGAGGCCGAGGCCGTGCTGGATCTTTCCGGTGGCGACCAGACCTATATCGAGGATTGCCCGGTGTGTTGCCGGCCGATCGTGTTCACGCTGCAGACCGACGGTCAGGAGTGGATGCTCGACGTCCACACGGAAAACGAGTGACGAGGGCGCCTCGATGCAACGCATCTACGAGCCGGAAAACCTGATGGAGGGCGAGCTGCTGCAAGGCATGCTCGCCAGCGAAGGCGTGCAGGCGCATCTGGTCGGGCGCGACCTGCTGGGTGGTGTTGGGGAACTGCCGGTGTTCGGCCTGCTGGCTCTGGCGGTGGAGAATGAACAGGCGCAGTACGCACGTGAACTGATCGCCGCGTACAATGCCGCGCTGCCGCTGCCGGGTGATGAGCCGGAGCTTGTTGCCGGGGTGCTGCTTTGCTAGCCGCTCCAGACCCCTGATCGAGTTACAGAACGAGTCGTATTGCCCCATGTGTGGACGTTTTGCCCTGTTTCGCTGGAACCCCGCCTTTGCGGCCTTGCCCGGCTTTCCCGCCGACCAGCAGGCGCAATGGAATATTTCGCCCAACGATTCGGTGCTGATCCTGCGTGCCAACGCCGGACAACGTGAGCTGGCCCGTGCCCGCTGGGGTTTGACGCCGGCCTGGCTGACCGACCTGTCGCGCACGCCGGCCCATGCCCGGGCCGAGACCCTGGCCGAGCAGCCGATGTTCCGCCAGGCGTTTCGCGAACGGCGTTGCCTGTTGCCGGCCAACGGGTTTTACGAATGGCGTGGTACGCAGCGCAAGCGCCCGTATTGGCTGACGCCCGCCGAAGGCTCCAGCCTGTTTTTTGCGGCGATCTGGGAGGCGTACCCGGTGCAGGAGCAGGTGTGGTTGAGTACCGCGGTGGTGACGCAGCCGGTGTCGAGTCAGCGGCGGCCACTGATTCTCGACGAGGCGGGCCAGGCCGCCTGGCTGGCTGAGGATACTCCGCTGCATGTGCTGCAGGGATTGTTGGCCAGCCCGCAAAGGCCGTTGCGCGAGCGTTTGCTGGCCAACCTGGTGAATGACCCCAAGCTCAATGCGCCGGAGTGCCTGACGCCGGGTTGATGTCCTGTCGGGGTCGTTCCGGGTGTTGAAGCCAAAATCCTGTCGGGGGAAGCCCGGCTCCTACAGGTGGAGTGTTTCAGAGGGGCTAGACCTTGAACTGATTGATCAGGCGTCGCTGCTGCTCGGCCAGCTTGGTCAGTTGTGCACTGGCTGTGCTCGATTCGTCGGCGCCGCCGGCCACTTCGTTCGCCACCTGGCCGATGTTGATCACGTTGCGGTTGATATCGTCGGCCACAGCGCTCTGCTCCTCGGCGGCACTGGCGATTTGGGTGTTCATGTCGTTGATCACCGACACCGCCTGGGTAATGGTCTCCAGTGCCTGGGCGGCCTTGGCCGCGTGCTGCACGCTTTCGTCGGTCTTGTGCTGGCTGTCCTCCATGACCCTGACCACTTCGCGGGTGCCTTGCTGCAACTGCTGGATCATCGACTGGATTTCTTCGGTGGCCTGCTGGGTCTTCTGGGCCAGGTTGCGTACCTCGTCGGCCACCACGGCAAAACCACGGCCCTGTTCTCCGGCGCGGGCGGCTTCGATCGCCGCGTTGAGTGCCAGCAGGTTGGTCTGCTCGGCGATGCCACGAATGGCGGTCAGGATCGCGTTGATGTTCTCGCTGTCTTTGGCCAGGGTCTGCACTACGCCCACGGCACGACCGATCTCCACGGCCAGGTTGCCGATGGCGGTGGACGTATCACGGACGATACGCAGGCCGTCGCTGGCGGCCGTGTCGGCATGGCTGGCGGCCTGCGCGGCCTGGGTGGCATTACGGGCCACATCCTGGGCGGTCGCGGTCATCTCCTGCACGGCGGTCGCCACCTGGTCGATCTCGGCCATTTGCTTGTGTACGCCCAGGTTGGTGCGGATCGCAATGTCGGCAGTGTGCTCGGAGGAATCACTGACGCTCTGCACCGAAGTCACCACCTGGGTGATCATCGCCTGCAACTTGATCAGGAAGGTATTGAAGCCCTTGGCAATGGAGCCGAGTTCGTCGGCGCGGTCACTGCTCAGGCGGCGGGTCAGGTCGCCTTCGCCCTGGGCGATATCGTCGAGCATGGCCACCATTTGGCGCAGCGGCCGGGCGATACCGTGGCCAACCAGCCAGATCACCAGCAAGCCCAGCGCAGCGATGACCAGACCGACCACTGCCATGCCGAACACGTCGGCCTTGCGTTGTTCGTTCAGTTCAGCCTGGAGTTTGTGCAGGTCGGCCATCACCGCGTTCATCGGCAGTTGCATCATCAGGGTCCAGCGCGCATCGCTCTGGCCGATGCCGAAGGGCAGGTACAGTTCGATGATGCCCTGGGTCTTGTCGATGTTGTAGGTTACTTCACCGCGATTGAGCCGGCCCATGGCCGCGACCTTGTCGGCATCGAGAATGTCGCTGAGTTTCTCACCGAATTTGCTCGGGTCCTTGGTGTAAGCCACCAGGCGTCCATTGGTGCCGACCAGGGTCATGTTACCGGCGCCGTTGTAGAGTTTCTGGTTGGCCGCCACCAGCATGTCCTGGATGAAGTTTACCGACAGGTCGGCACCGACGATGCCCTGGAACGCGCCGTTGAGCATGATCGGCTGGATGAAGGAGGCGAGCATCACGATCTTGTCGCCGACCTTGTAGGGGGCCGGGTCGATCACGCAGGTCTTGCCGGTTTCCTTGGGGCACAGGTAGTACTCGCTGGCCCTTACGCCGGTGGACAGGACTTTCTGGTCGTCCACATCCACCAGGGTCGAGAAGCCCAGGCTGCCGTCGTCGTTGCGGAACCACCAGGGCAGGAAACGACCGTCCTTGGCTGACCCGGCCTTGGCGTTATCGGCGTAGTCTGCATCATTGTGCTCCAGGGCGTTTTTTTCCCAGCCGATGTAGGCACCCAGCACTTTGGGGTTCTGCTGGAGGTTTTCCTTGATCAGGTTGATCAGTTGTTCACGGCTGATGTTCAGCAGTGGCTTGCCGTCGGCGTCCTGGCTGCCTAGCAGTGCATTGACATGTACCAGTCCCGCGCCGATCAGCAAGGGCGCTTCGAGTTCGCGCTGGATCTGGCTGACCTGGGTCCTGGCCAGCGCGTTGAGGCGTTGTTCGATCACCTGCTCGAACTGTTCCTGGGTGCGCTGCTGCACCTTCTCCTGGGTCTTGGCCCCGGACACCAGGGCATAGATCACCAGCGCGGCGACCACACTGAGGACGATGGCGCCGGCCAGGGCCGCGACGGAAAATTGAATCGACTTGAATTTCATGGAGGCTCCGGACGCGGTAGGTGACGTCTCTTCGGTGGTATCGGCAAAGCTGCGGGCGGACATGAGGGTAGGCGATGCAAATGACTGTTTTGAATTCGTCCGTGTCGTAAATGAAGCATTCTTCAGGCTCGAGGTGTCTCGTCGTGCCGCTGATCGTGAATTTTTTCCTGCAAATGTTGAAGCTTGTCTGAAATTCGGGATTACAGAATTTTTGTATCTGGATTTGATACAAATCCCCGCCTAGGATAGCCGGCAGTTTTCAGGGAGAGTGTTCATGACTAAACGATTGGTTTTGTGTGCGTTGACGACGGGACTGCTGCTGGCCGGGTGCCAGGCGGTCAATACCACCAATGGTGGTGCCGTTGGGGTGCAACGCCAGCAATATATGTTCAGTATGTTGTCGAGTCAGGAAGTCGATCAGATGTACGCCCAGTCGTACCAGAAGACGCTGGGTGAAGCCAAGGGCTCGGGCGTGCTGGACAAGACCAGCGCCAATGCCAAGCGGGTCCAGGCCATTGCCGATCGGTTGATTGCGCAGGCGCCGAACTTCCGTCCGGATTCGGCCCAGTGGCAATGGGAAGTCAATCTGATCAAGAGCGATGAACTCAACGCCAACTGCGGCCCTGGCGGCAAGATCATTTTCTACAGCGGCCTGATCGACCAGCTCAAGCTGACCGACGACGAGATTGCTGCGGTGATGGGCCATGAAATTGCCCATGCCCTGCGTGAGCATGGGCGTGAGGCGATGTCCAAGGCCTACGGGATCCAGATGGCCAAACAGGGTGCTGGCGCGTTGTTCGGCCTGGGCCAGGACAGCCTGGCGCTGGCCGATACCGTGGCGAACTACGGCATGACCTTGCCCAACAGTCGCGAGAATGAAAACGAGGCGGACCTGATCGGCCTGGAACTGGCGGCTCGCGCCGGTTACAACCCGAACGCGGCCATTACGCTGTGGAACAAGATGAGCAAGGCTTCTGAAGGCGCGCCGCCGGAGTTCATGAGCACTCACCCGGCCTCCAGCAACCGGATCGCCTCGTTGCAGGCGGCGATTCCCAAGGTCATGCCGCTGTACCAGCAGGCCCGCAAGTCCTGAGGCTCATGCCCTCGTTGTTGCAGGGGAGCTGTGGCGAGCGGGCAAGCTCGCTCGCCACATGAATCGGTACACCTCGCAAGTTTGTACGTCACTCTACCCCTTGCCAGCTGAGTCCGCTCGCCACACAAGCCTTCGCCCCGGCTTGCCCAGCAAGCAGGGGGAGGGCATCGCCTCTAGATCCAGCCGCTGCTCTGCATCGCCTTGTACACCGCGACGATCGCCAGGATGAAGAACGCCGAGGCGGCCAGGCGACGGATCAGGGTCAGTGGCAGCTTGTCGGCGGCGAAGTTGCCGGCCAGCACCACCGGTACGTTGGCGATCAGCATGCCCAGGGTCGTGCCGATGATCACCAGCCACAGCTCCGGATATTGCGCCGCTAGCATCACCGTGGCGACCTGGGTCTTGTCGCCGATTTCGGCGAGGAAGAACGCGATCAAGGTAGTCAGGAACGGGCCGAACTTGCGGCCGGTACTGGCTTCGTCATCGTCCATCTTGTCCGGGACCAGTGTCCACAGCGCAGTGGCGGTGAAGCTCGCAGCCAGGATCCAGTGCAAGACCGAGTTGGAAAAGAAACTGCCGAACCAGGCACCTACTGCGCCAGCCGCCGCATGGTTGGCGAGGGTCGCGGCAACGATACCGGCGATTATCGGCCAGGGTTTGCGAAAACGAGCTGCCAGGATGAGCGCGAGCAATTGCGTCTTGTCGCCGATTTCGGCCAGGGCAACGATTGCGGTGGGAACGAGGAGAGAATCCAGCATCAGGTTTTCCTAAGGGGCGGGTCGACACGGCTATGACACGTACAGCCTTCCCGCCCCGGGTAAGGTGTGCGTGTCATAGGTCTTGTCAAACCCCGGGTTCGTCTGTGCGAACCGTGGGTCGCATGCGCCATGGTCTGAGGACCAAGTATGTTGACGCATGCCGGACGAGCGTGGCGCTCGTGGGAGACTACTCCCCTAGGACGGAGCGGATTCTGCCTAGGCAGAATCCATTGCGCAAGCGTTTATTTTTCAGCCGCGTCTGGCGCTGTAGATTCGAAAACCGTCTCCCTCGGCCTGGGTTACACAGCTCCCCAGGTGTTCTTCGATCAGTGGCTGGTAGCGCAGGAAGCTATTGGCAACCAACCGAAGTTCGCCGCCTTTTTGCAGATGTTTGGCGGATTTTTTCAGCAAGTTTTCACTGGCTTGATAGTTGGTATGCACCCCGGTGTGGAACGGCGGATTGCTCAGGATCGCCCGCAGTTCCAGCGGCGCGGCATCGATACCATCGCCGGTCAGCACCTCGCCTTCCAGACCGTTGGCAGCCAGGGTCAGGCGACTGCTGGCGGCGGCGAAGGCATCGACGTCGAGCAGGATGACGCGGTTGTCCGGATAACGACGTTTCACCGCGGCGCCGAGCACACCCGCGCCGCAGCCGAAGTCGAGTAGCGGGCCGTTGGGCAGATTGTCCAGGTGTTCGAGCAGCAGCGCCGTGCCACGATCCAGCCGACCATGGCTGAACACCCCGGGCAGGCTGACGACCGTCAGTGGGCCCTCGGCCAGATCCAACTGGTAATGCCTGGCCAGGCTTTCCAGCGGTTTGGCCAGCGGAGCCTCGACCACGGTGACTTGCCACAACTGGCAATGCCGGGCACTGTCGAGCTTGCGCGGTTTACCGAGCACCGCCAGTTGTTTGGCCGCGCCTTCGATACCGCCGCGTTTTTCGCCGACGAGGAAAACCTCGCCACCGGGCAGCCGTGCGGCGACGGCATTGAGCAGGTAGTCGGCCAGTTCGCGGGATTTGGGCAGGAACACCACGGCGGCGTCGAACGTCGCTTCGGGTGGATTCACGCCAAAGTGGCTGCGCCCGGCGAAGCGGGCCTCCAGCGCAGCCTGGTCACCGGCATGCCAGCACCAGCCATGAGCGTTGGGCAAGTGTCCGAGCAGGTCGTCGGCGGGCAGACCGACCAACAGCAGGTTGCCCTGGAAATATTCGGCCTGACGAAGCAGTACTTCACTGCGCGGATCCATGGTCTGCTCCCTGAAAAAAAGTCCGCCAGTCTATCAATTGACGACCCGCAACGCTGCTCCGGCGAAAAAGCCCCGGGCATTCTCCGCGAGTTGGCCGACGATGCGCTGCCGGGCCTCGCGGCTGCCCCAGGCATTGTGCGGAGTGATGATCAGACGCGGGATATCGCCGGCCAGCAGTGGGTTGCCATTGCTCGGTGGTTCGACGCTGAGCACGTCAGTCGCCGCTCCGCCGAGGTGGCCGCCGCGCAGGGCGTCGGCCAGCGCCTGCTCGTCGATCAGGCCGCCGCGCGCGGTGTTGACCACAAACGCTCCGGGTTTGAGCAGGGCCAACTCGGCGGCGCCGATGAAATGCCGGGTGTGTTCGTTCAACGGACAGTGCAGGGTCAGGGCGTCGACCTGCGGCAGCAGCTCTGCCAGGGGAAGGCGGTCTTCACGTGCCGGGCGACCGGGAATCTGTCCCAGTACCACACGCATGCCGAACGCCTCGGCCAGCTTCGCTACCGCCCCGCCCAGTTCGCCATGACCGAGCAGGCCGAGGGTCTTGCCTTGCAGCTCGACGATCGGGAAGTCCAGCAGGCAGAACTGCGTCGCCTGCTGCCAGCGGCCTTCGCCCACGGCTTTCTGGTAGTCGTTCAGGCGGGTCGCCAGGACCAGCAGCAACATCAGCGTGTGCTGGGCCACCGACGGAGTGCCGTAGCCCTGACAGTTGCAGACAGTGATCCCCTGGGCCCGAGCGGCTGCCAGGTCGACATTGTTGGTGCCGGTGGCGGAGATCAGGATCAGCTTCAGATCAGGGCAGGCGGCCAGGGTCTGGGCAGTCAGCGGGACCTTGTTGCTGATCGCCACGCTGGCCCCGGCCAGGTGTTCGAGCACGTTCTGCGCGGTGGTGCTGCTGCACAGCCGCAGTTCATCGAAGCACTCGCGCAGCGGCTCGAAGTCGAGATCACCGAGGTCCAGGGAAGGGTGATCGAGAAATACCGCGCGGCGAGGATGGCTCATCAACTGTACCTTTTGTGCTGTCGAGTGAAGGCGTAAGGTAGCCAGCCTACCAGATGACCTATTCAGATACCGAGGAGTCCACAGGCGTGTCCATGTACCTGACCGAGTTTTTGACCGTCGCGCTGATCCACCTGCTGGCGGTGGCCAGTCCGGGCCCCGACTTTGCCGTGGTGGTGCGTGAGAGCGTGACCCATGGTCGTCGCGCCGGCCTCTGGACGGCGCTGGGAGTGGGCACGGCGATCTTCCTGCATGTCGGCTATTCGCTGTTGGGGATCGGCCTGATCGTGTCGCAGTCGATCGTGTTGTTCAACGCTTTGAAATGGCTGGCGGCGGCGTACCTGCTGTACATCGGTTTCAAGGCGATCCGCGCCAGGCCGGCGGCACCGGCCGCCGAGGATTTGGCTGCGTCGGCTGGCGAGCGGACGGCGCGTGGCGCCTTTACTTCGGGTTTCGTGACCAATGGCCTGAACCCCAAGGCGACGCTGTTCTTCCTGTCCTTGTTCACCGTGGTGATCAACCCGCATACCCCCTTGTCGATCCAGGCCGGCTATGGCGTCTACCTGGCCGTGGCGACCGCACTGTGGTTCTGCCTGGTAGCGATGCTGTTCAGCCAGCAGCGGGTCCGTGCCGGTTTCGCCCGAATGGGGCACTGGTTCGACCGGACCATGGGCGTGGTATTGATCGCCATCGGTGTGAAGCTGGCCTTTACCGAGATGCATTGATTGCGCTGAACTGGTTCAGGTTGGCGACATATTCCCGCGGGTTCTCCCCGAGCAACCGCCGGAACATCGCACTGAACGCCCGGGCGTTGCCATAGCCGCAGACCTTGGCCACGCGTTGCACGCTGTCTCCGGCCAGCAGGCGTGGCAAGGCTTCCATCAGGCGCAACTGTTGGCGCCAGGTGTTGAAACTCATCCGTAGCTGCTGCTGGAACAGCCGCGCCAGGGTTCGGGTGCTGGCACCGACCTGCAGTGCCCAGTCTTCCAGGGTGTTGGGGTGGGTCGGCGTTTGCAGCAGGGCCATGCAGATCCGCTGCAGTCGCCGGTCGCTGGGCATCGGGATGTGCAGCGGCAGGTTCTCCAGGGTGGCGAGTTCTTCCAGCATCAGTTGCTGGATCAGCGGATTGCCGGCCTGTTCCGGCCCCTGTACCGCGCGGATGATCAGTTCGCGCAGCAGCGGTGTGACCGCGAGCACGCAGCAACCCTGCAGGTTGGCTGGCGAGAGTTCAGCGGCGACGAACAGGGAACGCATGCGCACTTCGCCGCTCATGAAGATCTCATGCTCCACCTGCGGTGGAATCCACACCGCTCGGGTCGGCGGTATGACCCACGCGCCCTGGCTCGTCACCAGGCGCATCACGCCACAGACCGCATACAACAATTGCGCTTCGGCATGTCGATGCAGTTCCTGGTGGGCTCCATCGGGATAGTCCCGTGGATAGGCACTGACGGGACCATGGAGGAAGTGGCTGATCAGCATGTGCGATGGGCTCGATTTGTCTTGTTTGATGACTTATATGGCACAAATGCGTTTTGTTGCCAACCTAGCATGGGACTCCCTTGAGCTTCGTGAGGCGTGTCGCAATGCATCAATCCAGAAACGTAATCCGCTACATCAATGCTGCCCATGTGATCGATCACATGTTCATGCTGATCTTCCCGGCAGCCGTGCTCGGCATGGGCGAGAGCTTTGGCCTGGACTTCGCCCAGCTGATTGGCCTGTCCCTGGGTGGCTTCATTGCCTTTGGCGCCTGTTCGCTGCCAGCTGGCTGGTTGGGTGACCGTTGGAGTCGACGCAGCATGATGCTGCTGTTCTTTTTCGGTATCGGTGCTGCGGCGATCTTCAGCGGTTTCACCAGCACGGCGCCGATGCTGACGCTGGGGCTGACCCTGATCGGTATTTTTGCCGCGATCTACCACCCGGTGGGCACGGCGATGCTGGTCAGTTACGCCCGGAACCGGGGGCGGGAAATCGGTATCAACGGCATGTGGGGCAACCTCGGCGTGGCGTTTTCGGCGTTGGTCACCGGCTTGCTGGTGGCGTACCTCGGTTGGCGTGCGGCATTCATCCTGCCAGGAGCGATCTCGATCCTGCTGGGCGTGCTGTTTGCCCTGCAGGTCCGCGAGGAGCCGATTCCGCTGATCGCCCATGCCCGACCCAAGGGCGAAAATGGCCGGCAGGTCTCGATGGTCATGGTCTTTGCCGTGCTGGCCCTGGTCACCGCCACCGGCGGGGTGGTATTCAACGCGACCACCATGACCTACCCGAAACTGTTTCAGGAGCGCCTGCATGAGCTGTTCGCAGCCCCGCAGACCCTTGGGCTGATTGTCAGCCTGGCCTATGCCTTCGGTGCAGTCGCCCAGTTGAGCATCGGCCGGGTGATCGACCGGGTCAGTCTCAAGTGGCCCTTCGTGCTGTTGACCCTGTGCCAGGCGCCGCTGCTGTTCGGCCTGGCGCATGTCGATGGGTTGTCGGTAATGGTGCTGGGAGCGGCGCTGATGTTCGTGGTGTTCGGCCAGGTCACGGTGAACGATGCGATGGTCGCCAACTTCGTTGCCCCGCAATGGCAATCGCGGGTGTTCGCCTTGCGTTACTGCCTGTCTTTCGGCGCCAGCGCCACGGCGATACCGTTGATTGCCTATATCGAACCACGCCAGGGGTTTGTCGGGCTGTACCTGGTGCTCGCCGGATTTGCAGGCCTGACGTTCATCGCAGCGCTGGTTTTTCCACGCACGGCGGCCCATGCACCCGCTGGGCAAGTGGCCTGATCAGGGATTCGGCAGTGGATGCTAGCTTGGGGCTAGTATTCACGTCCGTCTGCAAATCATTCCTTTGGCTGATTTAGCGCGTGCGTAGCGGCTCTAGAGTGCCTATCTTTAGCCACGACCGTGCAGTCAGAGAAAGGGAACTCCATGTTGCAGACACGTGTAATCGCGCCCGCCGAAGGCGCCTATCGGTACCCCCTGTTGATCAAGCGATTGCTGATGTCCGGCAGTCGCTATGAGAAAACCCGCGAAATCGTGTATCGCGACAAGATGCGCTACAGCTATCCGACCCTGGCCGAGCGGGTTGCCCGCCTGGCCAACGTGCTGACGGCTGCCGGTGTCAAGGCGGGCGACACTGTGGCAGTGATGGACTGGGACAGCCATCGCTACCTGGAGTGCATGTTCGCCATTCCGATGCTCGGGGCGGTGATCCACACCATCAACGTGCGCCTGTCGCCAGAGCAGATTCTCTACACCATGAATCACGCCGACGACCGCTTCGTGCTGGTCAACAGCGAGTTCGTCGGGTTGTACCAGACGATTGCCGGGCAACTGACCACGGTACAAAAGACCCTGCTGCTCACCGATACCGACGCGACTACGGCCGACCTGCCGGACCTGATCGGGGAATATGAGCAACTGCTGGCCGCCGCGAGCCCGGTCTACGACTTTCAGGATTTCGACGAAAACTCCGTCGCCACCACCTTCTACACCACCGGCACCACCGGCAATCCCAAGGGCGTGTACTTCAGCCACCGGCAACTGGTACTGCACACGATGGGCGTGGCGACGGTCATGGGCAGTGTCGACAGCGTGCGGCTGCTGGGTACCAACGATGTGTACATGCCGATCACCCCGATGTTCCATGTGCACGCCTGGGGCTTGCCCTACGTGGCGACCATGCTTGGGCTCAAGCAGGTCTATCCCGGACGCTACGATCCGGAGTACCTGGTGGAGCTGTGGCGCAAGGAGAAGGTCACCTTCTCGCACTGCGTACCGACCATCCTGCAGATGGTGCTCAACGCCAAGGCAGCGCAGGGCACCGATTTCAAGGGCTGGAAGATGGTCATCGGTGGCAGTGCGCTGAACCGTACGTTGTACGAGATCGCCAAGAGCCGTGGCATCCAGTTGACCGCTGCCTACGGCATGTCGGAAACCGGGCCGCTGATATCCTGCGCCCATCTCAACGAAGAACTGATGGCTGGCAGCGACGACGAGCGCACCACCTACCGGATCAAGGCCGGTGTGCCGGGGCCATTGGTCGAGGCAGCGATCATCGACGATGACGGCAATTTCCTGCCGGCCGATGGTGAAAGCCAGGGTGAACTGGTGTTGCGTGCGCCATGGCTGAGCGAAGGTTATTTCAGGGAGCCGGAAAAGGGCGCCCAGCTCTGGGCCGGTGGCTGGCAGCACACGGGCGATGTTGCGACCCTGGACAGCATGGGCGTGATCGATATCCGCGACCGCATCAAGGACGTGATCAAGACGGGCGGCGAATGGGTCTCGTCCCTCGCTCTTGAGGATCTGGTCAGTCGTCATCCGGCGGTACGCGAAGTGGCAGTGGTGGGCATTGCCGATCCGCAGTGGGGCGAGCGTCCGTTTGCCCTGCTGGTGTTGCGCGAGGGGCATCAGGTCGGTGCGCGGGAACTCAAGGAGCATCTCAAGCCCTTCGTCGAGGAGGGGCACCTGAGCAAGTGGGCGATTCCGAGCCAGATCGCCGTTGTTACTGAAATTCCCAAGACCAGTGTCGGCAAGCTCGACAAGAAGCGTATGCGCCTCGACATCGCCGAATGGCAACAGAGCAACAGCGCCTTCCTCTCCACCTTGTAATCTCCCCTTCGCCACGCCCGCCAGGGCGTGGCGAGCCCCACCCGGCAAGCGCTTGCCTTGCCAAATCGTTTTTTTCAGCCATTCTTGCCGAGCCGATGTCGGCGAAGCGGTCAAAGGGCTGCGCCACAGGGGTGGGTGACTGCAAATCACACTTTAGAGGGATCAAGCAGTACTACCTGCTGGCTATAGTCCCCCAGGGATTTTCAATAACGGAGCAGGCGCGCGCGATGACCGTGCCACCTCGAACGAGCAGGGAAGCAGGCTTTCCGTGTGCCGGGGCGTTCTTGAAAGTGCTTACCGCCATAAAAATAAAGCACATGGAGTAGCGTCGATGATCTCAGTAAACCAGTTCTGGCGCCGGGCGAAGCTGCCCCTGGCCGTCAGTCTCGCCTCTACGCTTGCTGGCCCCGCATTTGGTGTCAGTTTCAACATCGGTGAAATCGAGGGGAGTTTCGACTCATCGCTGTCGTTGGGGGCAAGTTGGTCGACCCAGAATCCGAACAAGAACCTGATTGGTGCCAATAACGGTGGTAAGGGCCTGTCGCAAACCTCCGATGACGGTCACTTGAACTTCAAGGCAGGGCAAACCTTCTCGAAGATCTTCAAGGGTATCCATGATCTGGAACTGAAGTACGGCGACACCGGTGTGTTCGTGCGTGGCAAGTACTGGTATGACTTCAAGTTGCAGGACGAAGATCTGGATTTCAAGAACGTCAGCAACGACAACCGCAAGGAAGGCGCCAAGTCTTCCGGCGGGCAGATTCTCGACGCCTTCGTCTACCACAACTACTCCATCGCTGATCAGCCGGGTTCCGTGCGTTTCGGCAAGCAGGTGGTGAGCTGGGGGGAAAGTACCTTCATCGGCGGCGGCATCAACTCCATCAACCCGGTCGATGTGTCGGCATTCCGCCGTCCGGGTGCCGAGATCAAGGAAGGCCTGATCCCGGTCAACATGTTCTATGTGTCCCAGACCCTGACCGACAACCTGTCGGCCGAGGCGTTCTACCAACTGGAATGGGACCAGACGGTAACGGATAACTGCGGGACGTTTTTCTCGCAGCCTGATGTGATTTCGGACGGTTGCAAAGACAACCTGCGCCTGCTGGCCAAGCGCTCGACGATTGCTTCGGCCAGTCCGGCTGCCCTCGCGGGTTTGACTGCACGGGGGGTGGATATCAATGAGGAAGGTACCCTGGTTCGTCGTACCGGCGACCGCGATGCGCGTGACAGTGGTCAGTTCGGTGTCGCGTTCCACTATAACTATGAGCCGCTGGATACTGAGTTCGGCGCCTATTTCATGAACTACCATAGTCGCGCGCCGATCTTCAGCGCCACGGCTGCAAACCGCGCGGCGTTTCTTACCGCCCCCGCATTCGGCGCTTTGGCCCCGGTCTATGTCGCGGGTAACTCCAGTTACTTCGTCGAATATCCGGAGGATATTCGCCTGTATGGCCTGAGTTTTTCGACCACGCTGCCTACAGGCACTGCCTGGAGTGGTGAGCTGAGTTACCGCCCGAACGCTCCGGTTCAATTGAACACCACCGATATCCTGTATGCGGGCGTGAAGCCTCTGGGCGGCCCGGTATTGGGCAACGCTTCGGTGCTCACTGGTGCGCCTGGTCAGGATCTGAATGGTTATCGCCGTAAGGAAATCACTCAATTCCAGACGACGTTCACCCACTTTTTCGACCAGGTCATGGGGGCTAATCGCCTGACACTCGTGGGCGAAGTCGGTGTGACCCATGTGGGCGGTCTGGAGAGCAAGTCAGACGTGCGATATGGCCGTGACCCGGTGTTTGGTCCTGGCACTTTGCCCAACGGCGCCTGCGCCGCGCTGAATACGTCCACGGCCCAAGGCGCAGGCCTTGCCAACGCCAATGGCCTGAACACCAACTGCAACAACGACGGCTTCACCACCGCAACCTCCTGGGGCTACCGCGCCCGGGCCATCTGGGAATACCCGGATGTCTTCGCCGGGATCAACCTCAAGCCGAACGTGGCCTGGTCCCACGACGTGAAAGGTTATTCGCCAGGCCCTGGCGGCAACTTCGAGGAAGGCCGCAAGGCGGTCAGCCTGGGCCTCGATGCCGAATACCAGAACACCTACACCGCGAGTCTGGCGTACACCAACTTCTTCGGTGGCGACTACAGCACGGTGGATGACCGTGACTTCGTCGCGCTGAGCGTCGGTGTGAACTTCTAAGTACGCTGAATTTCAGGAAGAACAAGAATATGAAGATAACCAAGAATCTGTTGCAGCTCGGCGTACTCGGACTGTCTCTGCTGGCGAGCAGCGTGATGGCCGCGGTGTCGGCCGATGAAGCCGCCAAGCTGGGCACCACCCTGACTCCAATGGGCGCGGAAAAGGCCGGTAACGCGGCCGGTACCATTCCGGCCTGGACACCGATGCCGAAGAATGCCGGCACTGTGGACAGCAAGGGCTTCCTGTCCAACCCGTATGCCAGCGAGAAACCGCTGTTCACCATCACCGCGCAGAACGTCGAGCAATACAAGAACCAGTTGGCGCCCGGCCAGTATGCGATGATCAAACGCTATCCAGACACCTTCAAGATGCCGGTGTATCCGTCCCATCGCGGCGCCACCGTGCCGGACGATGTGTTCGCGGCCATCAAGGAAAACGCCACCAGGACCAACCTGGTCAGCGGCGGCAACGGCCTGGAAAACTTCAAGACGGCGGTCCCGTTCCCCATTCCGAAAAGCGGTGTCGAGGTGATCTGGAACCACATCACCCGTTATCGTGGCGGCAGTGTGACGCGCCTGGTGACCCAGGCCACGCCGCAGGCGAATGGCTCTTACAGCCTGGTGTACTTCCAGGATCAGTTCGTGTTCCGCGACAAGATGAAGGATTTCGATCCGGCCAACCCAGGCAACATCCTGTTCTACTTCAAGCAGAAAGTGACCGCACCGGCGCGCCTGGCTGGTGGGGTGCTGCTGGTCCACGAAACCCTCGACCAGGTCAAGGAGCCGCGTTCGGCGTGGGTCTATAACGCCGGTCAGCGTCGCGTACGGCGTGCGCCGCAGGTTTCCTATGACGGCCCGGGCACTGCGGCCGATGGCCTGCGTACTTCCGACAACCTCGACATGTACAACGGTGCGCCGGATCGCTACGACTGGAAGCTCGAAGGCAAGAAGGAAATGTACATCGCCTCCGACAGCTACAAGCTCGACGATCCGAAACTCAAGTACGCCGACATCATCAAGGCGGGTCATATCAACCAGGACCTGGCACGCTATGAGCTGCGTCGGGTCTGGCATGTGGTCGCGACCTTGAAGGAAGGCCAGCGCCATATCTATGCCAAGCGTGACTTCTACATCGACGAAGACACCTGGCAGGCAGCGGTGATCGATCACTACGACGGTCGTGGCCAACTGTGGCGCGTGGCCGAGGCCCATGCCGAGAACTACTACGACAAACAGGTGCCGTGGTACGCCCTGGAAACCCTCTACGACCTGCAGTCCGGCCGGTACCTGGCGCTGGGCATGAAGAACGAAGAGAAGCAGGCCTACGACTTCGGCTTCACCGCCAGCACCAGCGACTTCACGCCCGCTGCGCTGCGTCAGGACGGTGTTCGTTGAGTCTCGTGTAAGACAAAGGCGCATCCTCTGTCAGAACGCCCCGACTGATTCGGGGCGTTTTTTTGTCTGGAAAAACTGTGGCTAGATATTTCGAGATGAAGGCATTTCGATACATTTGCGATAAAAAAGCCTTCGGTACGCTGATATTTCTCGTTAGTCTGCATTGATGTGCCTTGCCGACAACCGCCTTTGACAAGAGCCGGCCATGACTGATCTGTTCCGTATGCCAGGGCCCGTGAGCCCGGCCATACCCGCGCTGGAAGGACGTTTCTACCGACCGCCATTGCCAGACGGCTATGTGCTGCGGCCACGTCTGTGCGAGCGTCTGGGCGCCGGCCTGGAAGGTCGACTGCTGCTGATCAGCGCCCCCGCCGGTTTCGGCAAGAGTTCATTGGCAGTGGAGTTCTGCCAGAGCCTGCCGGATCAGTGGCAAAGCCTGTGGCTGGGGCTCAGCCCGCGTGACAGTGATCCGGGGCGCTTCCTTGAGCGTCTGCTCGATGGTCTGCAGCAGTGCTTTGCGAACCTGGGCGGTCGTGCACTGGGTTTGTTGAAAATGCGCCAGCGTCATCAGCCGTTCGCCTTCGAGGAGTGGCTGGACGGCCTGCTCGATGAGTTGGCGGTTCATCTTTCCAGTCATGCTCCCCTGTTGCTGGTGCTTGACGATTATCACCTGGCCCAGGGCCCGGTGTTGGACCGCTGTCTGCAGTTCTTCCTTCACCACCTGCCGCCGGGATTGCTGGTGCTGGTCACCAGTCGCCAGAGGCCGGAATGGCACCTGGCGCGCCTGCGGCTGTCGCGGCAATTGCTGGAACTGAACGAGCAGGACTTGCGACTGACGCCTGGCGAGTCCATGTCTCTGTTCGACCAACACCGCAATTCGTTGAGCGACGAAACCTTGCAGGCCCTGATCGAGCGCAGCGAAGGCTGGGTTGCCGGGCTGCGCTTGTGGTTGCTGGCGGCGCAGGCCAATGACGAGGCCTTGCCCCAGGTCCTGCATGGCGGGGAGGGACTGATCCGCGACTATCTGCTGGAAGAGGTGCTCGATTGCCTGCCGACGCACGTCCAGGCCTTTCTCTACGACACCGCGTCTCAGGAGCGGTTTTGCCGCGAACTGTGCGATGCGATCCGTGAGACCCATGACAGCGGGCAGATTCTCGATTATCTGCAATCGCATCAGGTGTTCCTCGTACCGCTGGACGAGCACGGGCACTGGTTCCGTTACCACCACCTGTTTTCCGATCTGTTGCGCAGCCGTCCTGCCGCCAACACCCTGGCCCCGCCCGCCAGCCTGCACTTGCGTGCCTGCCGCTGGTTCAGTGCCCAGGGCCTGCTCGATGAGGCGGTGGAGCAGGCCCTGCGCGCCGGTCATCTGGATGTCGCGGCCAATCTGGTGCAGAACCTTTCCGAAGAGCAACTGCTGGCCGAACAGAATATCGGCATGCTGCTGCGCTGGAAGATGGACCTGCCCGACAGCCTGCTGATCAGTTCGCCACGACTGATCGTGTTGTATGCCTGGGCGCTGGGGCTGGCCTGTCAGTTGGACGCAGCGCAGGAGTTGGCCAGCAACCTGAGCCACTTCCTGCCGGCCCCGTCGGCCAGTGCGCAGAAATCCATGCTGGCCCAATGGCTGGCCCTGAGCGGCATCATCGCCCGTGGGCGTGGCGACCGCGAGCGGACCCTGGCCTATTGCAGTGAGGCTCTGCTCAGCCTGCCGCCCAAACGCTACGGTCAACGCCTGGTGTGCCTGTCGACCCTCTCCAACCTGGCGATTGCCGAGGGTGACCTGTGGCGCGCCCGGAGTTTGAACCGCGAATCCCTGGAGTTGGCCCAGCGGGTCGGCAATCCGTTGTTCGAGGCGCTGGCCCATTACGACCGCGCGCGCGTGCTGCAGGCCCGCGGCGAGGTGCTGCGCGCACTCGATGAGGTGCGCCAGGGCTTGCAGCGCCTGCAGGGTCTGCCTGCGCAGCGGCTGTATGCGGCCCGGGCCCGGTTGACACTCTACGAAGGCTATCTGCTGAACCTGCGTCTGCAACCTGAACAGGCCCGTCAGCGTCTGTTGGCCGGTTTGCATGAGGCGCGGGCCTGCCGCGATATCAGTGTGCTGATCGGCTATTGCGTGATCGCCAGCCAGGAGGGCAGCCAGGGCGATTTCGCCAAGGCCTTCGCCGAACTCGCCGAAGCCGAGCGCCTGATGCATATCTGGGATGTGCCACCGATCTACTACCTGGCGATGATCACCCTGGTCAAATGCGAGTTGTGGCTGGCCCAGGGGCGTATCGATCTGGCCGAAGCCTGGCTCGCCCGCCTGGGGCAGACCTACAACGGCGGCCAGCCGGCCGCCGCGCCGGAGTTCCAGCCGCAGTTGCCGGCGCATATCGAACTGCAGCAGGCACAACTCGATGTACACCAGGGCGAGACCGATGCGGCCTGTCAGCGCCTGGACCAGTTGGTAGCGCAGGGCCAGGCCAGTGGCGGGCAACTGCTCTGCATCCAGGCCTGGAATCAACGGGTCATGCTGGCCCTGGCCGAGCGGCAGGAGTCCTTGGCCCGGTCGCTATTCGCCCGTGCCGTCGAAGCGGGCAGAGGGGGCGCCTTGCTGCCGTTCCAGGCCCTGCTCTTGAACCATCCCGACTGGATGCGTGAACAACTGCTATCGGGGCCGGATACGCTCCTGCGCCAGAGCCTGCTGGAGCGGCTTCCGGTTCAAACGGTGCGCGGGCCGGTCGAGCCCTTGCCACCGACCGAACAACTGAGCATCCGTGAGCTGGCGGTGCTGCACCTGATTGCCCAGGGCTGTTCGAACCAGGAAATCAGCGACCAGTTGTTCATCTCGCTGCATACCGTGAAAACCCATGCCAGTCATATCAACAGCAAGCTCGGTGTGGAGCGGCGGACTCAGGCCGTGGCGCGTGCGCAGGAGTTGGGGCTGCTGGGCGAAGCGCGCTGAGCGATCATTTTTTGCAGCGCAATCCCAGCTTCCGGGGTGGCTATCTACCTTGTCTGCGCTATAACCAATAAATGTGTGATTTGCCTTGCCGCGCCAGAGGTGCCGCAGGCCTTGCGCTGGCTCCGGGGGCGGGAGGCCGTCGGCGTCCTTCGATCATGAGTTAGCAAGGAATTGCCTGGGAGCAAGGAATGCGTGAAAACTCCTTCAACCCCGCTCCAGTTGTCCTGATTGTCGATGACCAGACAACCGATGCGCTGATTCTCAGTGAGTCGGTCCGGGACCTGGCGCAGGTGTATGTTGCCAGCAGCGGTGAGGAAGCCTTGCGGGTGGCCCGCCAGTTTCGTCCGGATGTGGTCCTGCTCGATATCGTCATGCCAGACATGAGTGGCTTTGAGGTCTGCAAGGCGCTTAAAGCCGACCCCAAACTGTCCGACGCCGCAGTGATTTTCGTCACCTCCCACGCCCAGGCCGACTACGAGCTGCAGGCCCTGGGCTACGGTGGCATCGACTTCATCCAGAAACCCCTCAACCTGCCGGTGGCCCGGGCCCACATCAACGCCCATCTCACTCTGCGCAACGAAGCCAAGCGCCTGGCCAATCATGACGCTCTCACCGGGCTGCCCAACCGCATGCTGCTGCGGGACCGTGCGGAACAGGCGCTGAAAATGGCCCGGCGCAATCACGGGCGGCTGGCGATGCTGCTGCTGGATCTGGACAACTTCAAGGCCATCAACGACGCCATGGGGCATTCGGTCGGTGACCAGATGCTCAAATACGTCGCCACGCGCCTGTCGATGATCCTCGGCAGCATGGACACACTCAGCCGCCAGGGGGGCGATGAGTTCATCATTCTGTTGTCGGAAGTCGACAGCTTCGAGGCGGTGGGCGACTTTGCCGACCAGGTGCTGGCGAGCATCTCCAACCCGTTCTCTCTGCAAGGCAATCGCTACGACCTCAGTGCCAGCATCGGCATCGGGGTATTCCCGGAGGACAGCGATGACCTGGAATCGCTCTATCGCCATGCCGATTCCGCGATGTACCAGGCCAAGCAGGCCGGGCGTAACCGCTACCAGTTCTTTTCTCCGGCCATCGAAAGCGGCATGCGTGCCCGGCATCTGCTGGAGCGGCACATGCGCGCAGCCATCGACGATGGCGTCTTCGAGGTGTTCTATCAGGCCAAGGTCGACGTCCGCGAACACCGGGTGGTGGGTATGGAGGCGCTGATCCGCTGGCATGATGGCAACGGTAACCTGGTGCCACCCTCCGACTTCATTCCGCTGGCCGAGGAAACCGGGCTGATCATCCCCATCGGCAAGTACGTGCTGCTGCAGGCCTGCAAGGACACGCGCAAGCTGCATGAGCAGGGTTGCCCGGTCTGCGTCAGTGTGAACATCAGTGCCGTGCAGTTTCGTGAAGAATCGTTCCTGGGGATGGTCAAGGACATCCTGCGCGACTCCGGCCTTGCCCCGCAGTGGCTGGAGCTGGAAATCACTGAAGGCGTGCTGGCTCGCGACATCGACAATGCCCGTGAAACCCTGATGGCGCTCAAGGCGTTGGGCGTGCACGTGGCTATCGACGATTTCGGCACGGGCTATTCGAGCCTGGCCTACCTCAAGCGTTTCCCCATCGACGTGTTGAAGATCGACCAGAGCTTCGTGCGCGACATGCTCACCGACAAGAGCGACCTGGCGATTGTCGAGGCAATCATCAAGCTGGGCCAGGCATTGGGCCTCGAACTGGTGGCCGAGGGCGTGGAAACCCTGCAACAGGCCGAGCTGCTGTTGGAACTCGGTTGCCGTGTCATGCAGGGCTACCTGTACTGCCGACCCGTGCCGTTCGCCCAGATCCGTACGCTGCTGGCTTCATGGTCTCAGGCCCGTTGAGGAGCCGATGGGCAGGCCTTGGCTGGCATCATCGTGTTACTCAAGAGGGAGTCTGAGTTGAAACCATTTCGCCTGTATGCCGTGAATTGGCGTGCCATCGTGCTGTTGGTCATCGGCCTGGTGGCGACGGTCGCGGGCGCTCTGGTCCTGCAGAACGTCAATGAACGACGTGCACGGGAAGCCCTTGCCAGTGTGGCCGAGGACGCGGTAGAGGCGGTGATGGGCCGGATGCAGCAGTATCAGTACGGACTGCGCGGCGCGCGTGGCGCGATCGTCGCAAGCGGCGAAGAAAATGTCAGTCGCGAGACTTTTCATCGCTACAGCCTGACCCGCGATGTACCGACGGAGTTTCCCGGTGCCCGTGGCTTCGGTTTCATCCGGCGGGTTCCGGCCAAGGATCTGGAGTCATTCCTGCAGCGTGTGCGCAGCGACAACGTGCCCAATTTCAACCTGCGCCAGTTCGCTCCCCATGAGGGCGATCTGTATATCATCCAGTACCTGGAGCCTAACCGCGACCAGGCGGTGGCCCTCGGCCTGGATATCGCCTCGCAGCCGGACCGGGCCGAAGCGGCGCGGATGGCAGCGCGCACTGGCGAGGTGCGGCTCACCTCACCGATCACCCTGGTGCAGGCGGTGGGCAAGCCACAGCAGTCGTTCCTGATCCTGTTGCCGATCTACAAGGGTGGGTTGGTGCCGCAAACCGAGTCGGAGCGCGAGGCGGCGGTGATCGGCTGGAGTTATGCACCGCTGATGATCGAGAGCGTTCTGAATGGTCTGCTGCCGGAACGCGAGGCGGTCAGTCTGCGCCTGCGCGATATCACCGGGCCAGGGCCTGCGGTGGAGTTCTACCAGACGGGTCATGGCGCGCAAGAACCGGCGATCGGGGCGATGGCCCAGGCCCTTGACCTGGACGTCTATGGCCGACGCTGGCAGATCGAGTTGCAAGCGTTGCCGTTGTTCACGCAGCGTCTGCACCAGGTCTCGCCGACGCTGGTATTTGTCCTGGGAACCTTGGTCAGCGTGCTGCTGGCGGCGCTGGCCGTCATTGCCGGGGTCAGTGCCCAGCGGCGTCTGCAGGTGATCACTGAACAGGGCCGGTTGGCGCTGCTCGTCGAGAGTTCGGCAGATGCGATCATCGCCACGACCCTGGACGGTGTCGTGACCAACTGGAATCGGGGGGCGCGCAAGCTGCTGGGCTATACCGCCCAGGAAGCGGTTGGCCTGCCGTTGTCGAAGCTGATTGTACCGCTCAAGCTGGCCTCAGAAGAGACCGACATACTCAGGCACATCGCGCTCGGCGAGGCGATCGTCAACCTCGAAACCGTACGGCGCTGCAAGGACGGTCGTCTGATCAATGTCTCGGCAAATGTTTCGCCGATCTGCGACGAAAGCGGTACGGTGATCGGTTCGTCGAAGATTCTGCGCGACATTACCGCGCACAAGGCTGCCGAGGCGCAGATTCTTGAACTCAATGCCAGCCTCGAGGAACAGGTGGCCGAACGTACCTCGCAGTTGCAGCGCCTCAACCTGCTGTTCAGCAGTGTGCTGCGTTCGGCCTCCAAGGTGTCGATCATCGCCACCGGGCTCGATGGTGTCATCAGCCTGTTCAACGAGGGGGCCGAGCAGATGCTCGGTTATCGCGCCGAAGAACTGGTCGGCAAGGCCACTCCGGCGATCCTGCATGTCGAGCAGGAGATCATCCTGCGTGGCCGCGAGCTGAGTGAGGAATATGGGCAGGTCATCGAAGGCTTCAGGGTCTTTGCCCACAAGCCGGAGTTCGAACACTCGGAAGTGCGCGAATGGACCTATGTGCACAAGGATGGTTTCCATGTGCCGGTGAGCCTGGTGGTGACATCGTTGCGCGATGAGAACGGTCGGTTGACCGGTTACCTGGGGATTGCGGTCGATATCACCCAGCGCAAGGCCGCCGAGCATCAACTGGAATTGAGCCTGCAGGCGACGCGGGTGATTCGCGACCAGTTGCTGATGGCCGCCGATGTGGCGGAACTGGGGATCTGGACCTGGACCCTGGCGGACGACAAGCTGCAGTGGAACGAGCGGATGTTCGAGTTCTATAGCCAGCCCTTGAGCCTCCAGGACAATGGCCTGAGCTATGCCCACTGGTATGAGCGCGTGCATCCCGATGACGTCGAGGCCGTGGCCGCGCAACTGGCTGCGGCAGTGGCGGGTGAGGTCGTCTACGATCCGGTGTTCCGGGTGCTCGCTCCGGATGGTCGGGTCCGTATCATTCAGGCCGGGGCGCAGATCGAGCGCGACGCCGAAGGGAAGGCATTGCGCGTGACCGGCATCAATCGGGATATCACCAGCCAGCGCGAGCTGGAAGCGCATCTGCTTCAGGCCCGGGACCGCGCCGACAGCGCCAGTGCGGCCAAGTCGTTCTTCCTGGCGAACATGAGTCATGAGATCCGCACGCCGATGAACGCGGTGCTGGGGATGCTGCAACTGGTACAGCACACCGACCTCAATGCCCGCCAGCACGATTATGTGGTCAAGGCCCAGACGGCAGCCAAGTCGTTGCTGGGACTGCTCAACGACATTCTCGACTACTCCAAGATCGAAGCCGGCAAGTTGCGCCTGGACCTGCATCCCTTCGAGCTTGAGCCGCTGATGCGCGATCTGGCGGTGGTGCTGGCCGGTAACCAGGGCAGCAAGGAAGTCGAGGTGATGTTCGACCTCGACTCGCAACTGCCGGGCAGTCTGGTGGGCGACAGCCTGCGTCTGCAACAGGTGCTGATCAACCTGGCGGGCAACGCCTTGAAGTTTACCCAGCAGGGGCAGGTGGTGGTCAGTATCCGCCAGTTGCAGCATCTGGAGGGTTCGGTAAGGCTGCGGATCGAGGTGTTCGACACCGGCATCGGAATCAATGCCGAGCAGTTGCAACGGATCTTCGAGGGCTTCACCCAGGCGGAAGCCTCGACCACTCGCCGCTTTGGTGGCACCGGGCTGGGGCTGGTGATCTGCAAGCGGCTGGTGGGGCTGATGGGTGGCGAGTTGCAGGTGCACAGTGAGGTGGGCGTCGGCAGTCGGTTCTGGTTCGATATCGATCTGCAGGTGGCACATACCGAACCGCTGCGTCTGTCCTGCCCTGGCGTGGACTCGCAGATGCGCCTGCTGGTGGCCGATGACAACTCCATGGCCTGTGAGCTGTTGTTGCGCACCGTGCGCGCCCTGGGCTGGACGGCGGACACGGTGAACGGCGGCACGCAGGCGGTGGAAAGCGTGCGCAACGCGCAGATACGCGGTGAACCCTATGACGTGGTGCTGATGGACTGGCGCATGCCGGATCTGGACGGGCTCAGCGCAGCCCGACTGATCAGCCGGCAGGAGCAGAGCGTGCCACCGCCGATGGTGATCATGATCACCGCCTATGGGCGCGAAGTCCTGGCGGATGTGCATCAGGAGGGTGATGCCCCCTTCGTCGGCTTCCTGACCAAGCCCGTGACGCCCTGGCAATTGGCCGATGCGGTCCAGCGTGCGTTCAGTGCCACTGAGGTGATGCCCGAAACCCGGACGGTACCTGTCCGCGAACAGCGCCTGGCTGGCATGCGTCTGCTGGTGGTGGAAGACAACGCACTCAATCGCCAGGTCGCCGACGAACTGCTCAGGGGCGAGGGCGCTCAGGTCATCCTCGCCGAGGGAGGACTGGAGGGCGTCAGCCAGGTACTGACGGCGACGACGCCATTCGATGTGGTGCTGATGGATATCCAGATGCCGGATATCGATGGCATGGAAGCGACCCGACGCATTCGGCAGCAGCCCGGTCTGGCCCAACTGCCGATCGTGGCCATGACCGCCAATGCCTCCAGCAGCGACCGCGAGGCGTGCCTGGCGGCAGGCATGAACGACCATGTGAGCAAGCCGATCGACCTCGAAGAACTGGTGCTGACCCTGCGGGTCCAGGCCGGGCGCGAAGGCCCACAACCGCTGGCGAGCGAAACAGTGACGGAGCCTGCGGACACGGTGCTCGAAGCGCGTCATTCGATCATGTCGCGTTTTGGCGGCAACCTCGAATTGATCTGTACCGTCCTCTACGGCTTCGGGGCTGAGCTGGACAAGCAGTTGTCCTTGTTGCCCGCCCATGTGCAGGACCGTGACGGCCCGGCGGTGGCTGCGGTCCTGCATGCGATCAAGGGCAGTTCCGGGACCATGGGCGCCCAGATCCTGTCGCAACGTGCCGGTGCCCTGGAGCGTGAGTTGCTGTATGGCGACAGCGCTGCCGTTGCCCGGGTGCTCGACGACCCGCTGTGGCTGCCCGAACTCAAGGATTTGCTGGTGCGCAGTGTCGAACAGTTGCAGGAGGCGTTCGGTAACGGCTATCGAGGCGACCCAATCCGGGATGTGGCAACCGGACCGCGTTCTTGATGGGGACTTGAACGAGTCCTTATACTTTTCACAACACGGTCCCTGGTGGTTTTCGAGCTTCGGCACGCGAATCGCCAGGGGCTTTTTATTGTTTGTCGAGCCTGTTTCTGGAGCAGCCCATGGACTCCGCAAAACCCGCGCTGATCCGCGAAACCTTCCCCGTCGGTCCCTTGCAGTGCAACTGCACGATCATTGGCGATCCGCTGACGAAAAAAGCCATCGTCGTCGATCCGGGCGGCAATCATGAGTTGATCCTGGCCCGGCTCGACGCCCTGGGCCTGAAGGTGGTCAGCATCATCCATACCCATGCGCACCTGGATCACTTCCTGGCCTCCGGCCAATTGAAGGAGAAAACCGGCGCGACCCTGCATCTGCACAAGGACGACCAGTTCCTTTGGGACAACCTGGAGATGCAGTGCAATATGTTCGGCGTGCCCTACACGCCGGTGCCGTCGCCGGACAAATGGCTCGCCGATGACGAGGAACTGGCCTGTGGGTGTGGCGTGGCCCTGCATACGCCGGGACATACCCCAGGCTCCATGAGCTTCTGGTTTTCCGAGGCTAGACTGTTGATTGCCGGAGATACGCTGTTTCGCCGGGGTATCGGCCGTACCGACCTGTGGGGCGGTGATCAGGCGACCATCGTGCGCTCGATCAAGCAACGGCTGTACACGTTGGACGAAGACGCAACAGTGGTCACCGGCCACGGTCCTGACACCCGACTGGGCGATGAGATACGTGAAAATCCATTCGTTCGCGGTTGAAATGTTTCATGGAATTTTTGCCGTTCGTCGTGTTCAAACGCCAGCACAGGTCTATTGCCAACGGCCTCTGCACCTTTATTGAGTAGGAGCTAGATCCATGTTCACCTCGCGCCGTTTGATTATCGTCGCTACTGCCGTTGCCATGTTGTCCGGCTGTGCTTCGCAAAACCCTTATGACAACCAGGGACAGATGGAGCAAGGCGGCTCCTCGGGTATGAGCAGAACCGCCAAGTATGGTGGCCTTGGCGCCCTGGCCGGTGCCGTCGCCGGTGCCGCCATCGACCACAACAACCGTGGCAAGGGCGCGCTGATCGGTGCCCTGGTCGCTGGTGCCGGTGCTGCCGGTTATGGTTACTACGCCGACCAGCAGGAAAAGAAACTGCGTGAAAGCATGGCCAACACCGGTGTTCAGGTGCAGCGCCAGGGTGATCAGATCAAGCTGATCATGCCGGGCAATATCACGTTTGCCACCAACTCCGATGCGATTGCCAGCAGCTTCTATCAGCCGCTGAACAACCTGGCCAATTCCCTCAAGGAGTTCAACCAGAACCAGATCGAGATCGTCGGCTATACCGATAGCACCGGCAGCCGTCAGCTGAACATGGACCTGTCGCAACGCCGTGCCCAAAGCGTGGCCAATTACCTGACCTCGCAAGGTGTCAACGGAGCCAACCTGTCGGCCCGTGGCGCCGGTCCCGACAATCCGATCGCCAGCAACGCCGACGTCAATGGCCGGGCGCAGAACCGCCGGGTGGAAGTCAACCTGCGCGCCATTCCTGGTCAGCAGTACGGTCAACCACAGGGCCAGTATCAGCAGCAAGGTCAGTATCAGCAACAGGGCTACCAGCAGCAGTACCAGCAGCCGCAGGGCCAGCAGTACGGTCAGCCGGTCCAGCAATACCCTTGAATGCCTGACTGAACCCCAGGCATGAAAAAGCCCGCCCGATCACAGATCGGGCGGGCTTTTTTGTAGGACTGAAGTCGGCTTATTTCTTCAGGCCGTAATGCTCGTCGAGCATGCCGGGTGAGTTCGGCGCCTTGGGCGCGTAGTCACGCGGCGGCTCCTGGTTTTCCCGTGGTGGGGTCAGGCGTTCCCGTGGCGACTGCGGGGCTTCGGAATGCAGGGCGGCCAGCAGGCGTTGGCGAGTCAGCTCGTCCAGGGCCAGGCGATTGGCGCCCTCGGCGAGGTGGTCCTGCACTTCCTGGTAGCTCTGGGTGAGTTTCTTGACCAGAGCGGCGGTGCTGTTGAAGTGGGTGACCACTTCATTCTGATAACTGTCGAAACGTTCCTGGATATCGTCCAACTGACGCTGCGTGCTGCTGGGAGCGGCACTCGGGACCAGACGGGCGACCAGGAAACCGATGGCGACACCGGCAACCAGGGCAAGAGTCGGCAACAACCAAACTAAGAGCGAGTGTTCCACGAGTCCTTCCTCTATAAACGGCTTTGCTTTACGTTAACGGCTCGGACCTGCGCTGTATACCGCGATCTTCGGGTCGCAAGCTGCCAGGCACAGACTTTTAGCTAGACGAGTCGACCCTCAGAGAGGTCACGGAGTTCATTCCTTGCTTATGCGTGAAACCGCTTTTTTCATCGACGGCCCGGTCGGTCAACTGGAAGCCTTGTACCTCGACAACCCCGAACCGCGTGGGCTGGCGCTGATCTGTCACCCCAATCCGGTACAAGGCGGAACCATGCTCAACAAGGTCGTCTCGACCCTGCAGCGCACGGCTCGCGATGCCGGATTGATCACCCTGCGTTTCAACTATCGGGGTGTCGGTGCCAGCGCCGGCAGCCATGACATGGGCAGTGGCGAAGTCGATGATGCCGAGGCCGCCGCACAGTGGTTGCTGGCAAAACACCCGAACCTGCCGCTGACACTGTTCGGTTTTTCCTTCGGCGGTTTCGTTGCAGCGACCCTCGGAGGGCGTCTGGAAGCCCGTGGTCAGTCGCTCAAGCATCTGTTCATGGTGGCGGCGGCGGTGATGCGCCTGCGTGCCGAGGACCGTCTGCCTGAAGGCTGCCCCCTGACCCTGATCCAGCCGGAAGCCGACGAAGTGATCGACCCGCAAGTGGTCTATGACTGGTCCGCTGCCCTCCAACGCCCCCATGAGCTGCTGAAAGTGGCAGAATGCGGACACTTTTTTCATGGCAAGCTGACCGATCTGAAGGATCTGCTCCTGCCGCGCCTCTCGAACTGATAGCAGTCTGACTAAGCGATTATCCATGACGACTCGTACGCGTATCCTCACCGGCATTACCACCACCGGCACGCCGCACCTGGGCAACTATGCCGGCGCCATCCGCCCGGCGATCCTGGCCAGCCGCGACAGCAATGCCGACTCCTTCTATTTCCTGGCCGACTACCACGCGCTGATCAAGTGTGATGATCCGCTGCGCATCCAGCGTTCGCGCCTGGAAATCGCCGCGACCTGGCTGGCCGGTGGCCTGGATGTGGACCGCGTGACGTTCTATCGCCAGTCGGACATCCCGGAAATCCCCGAACTGACCTGGCTGCTGACCTGCGTCGCGGCCAAGGGCCTGCTGAACCGCGCCCATGCCTACAAGGCCTCGGTGGACAAGAACGTCGAGGGCGGTGAAGACCCGGATGCCGGGATCACCATGGGCCTGTACAGCTACCCGGTGCTGATGGCTGCGGACATCCTGATGTTCAACGCCCACAAGGTGCCGGTCGGTCGCGACCAGATCCAGCATGTGGAAATGGCCCGCGATATCGGCCAGCGCTTCAACCACCTGTTCGGCCAGGGCAAGGAGTTCTTCGCCATGCCCGAGGCACTGATCGAGGAAAGCGTGGCAACCCTGCCGGGCCTGGATGGCCGGAAAATGTCCAAGAGCTATGACAACACCATTCCGTTGTTCACCAGCGCCAAGGACATGAAAGACGCCATTTCGCGGATCGTCACCGACTCCCGTGCGCCAGGCGAAGCCAAGGATCCGGACAATTCTCACCTGTTCACCCTGTACCAGGCGTTTGCCACGTCCGAACAGGCGGCCGGTTTCCGCGACGAGCTGCTGGGTGGCCTGGGCTGGGGCGAGGCGAAGAACCGGCTGTTCCAACTGCTCGACGGCGAGCTGGGCGAGAAACGCGAGCGTTATCACGAGCTGATTGCCCGTCCGGCGGACCTGGAAGACATCCTCCAGACTGGTGCGCAGAAAGCCCGCAAGGTGGCGACGCCGTTCCTCGCGCAATTGCGCGAAGCGGTCGGCCTGCGTTCGTTCGTCAACCAGGTGCAGGTGGCCGAGACGGGCAAGAAGAAAGCCGCCAAGGCCGCGCGTTTTGTCAGCTTCCGTGAAGATGACTGCTTCCGTTTCCGCCTGTTGGCGGCCGATGGTGAGCAATTGCTGTTGTCGCGCAACTTTGCCGACGGCAAGGCGGCGGGCGCGGTGACCAAGCAACTGCAGTCGGGCCAGGCCCTGGATATCCGTCCCGAGGCCCGCGCTTTCAGCGTCTGGCTTGACGGTGCGTGTGTCGCTGACAGTCCCGAGTTCGCCGACGACGCGGCCCGTGATGCGGCCATCGAGGCCCTGCGGGTAGCCCTGACGCCTGTTCAGGACTGACTAACGGTCGGCCCGATCAAGGGCTGATTGCCATTCCTACGGGCCATCGCTACAGTGACGGCCCGTTTTTGTTACCTCGCTAACGAAATTATGACGCCCCTAGAACGATATCAAGCTGATCTGAAACGCCCCGAGTTCTTTCACGACGCGGCCCAGGAAACGGCTGTGCGTCACTTGCAGCGCCTGTACGACGACCTGATCGCAGCCTCGCAGAACAAGCCGGGCCTGCTCGGCAAACTGTTCGGCAAGAAAGACCAGACGCCGGTCAAGGGCCTGTACTTCTGGGGTGGCGTGGGCCGTGGCAAGACCTATCTGGTCGATACCTTCTTCGAAGCCCTGCCGTTCAAGGAAAAGACCCGTACGCACTTCCACCGCTTCATGAAGCGGGTGCACGAGGAAATGAAGACCCTGGGCGGCGAGAAGAACCCGCTGACCCTCATCGCCAAGCGTTTCGCTGCCGAGACCCGGGTGATCTGCTTCGATGAGTTCTTCGTTTCCGACATCACCGACGCGATGATTCTCGGCACCCTGATGGAAGAACTGTTCAAGAACGGCGTGACCCTGGTCGCGACCTCGAACATCGTGCCGGACGGCCTCTACAAGGACGGCCTGCAACGTGCGCGTTTCCTGCCGGCGATTGCGCTGATCAAGCAGAACACCGAGATCGTCAATGTCGACAGCGGCGTCGATTATCGTCTGCGTCACCTGGAGCAGGCCGAACTGTTCCACTTCCCGCTCAACGAAGCGGCGCATGAGAGCCTGCGCAAGAGTTTCCGCGCGCTGACGCCGGAATGCACCCAGGCGGTGGAAAACGATGTACTGATCATCGAGAACCGGCAGATTCGTGCCCTGCGCACCTGCGACGACGTGGCCTGGTTTGACTTCCGCGAACTGTGTGATGGCCCACGTAGCCAGAACGACTACATCGAACTGGGCAAGATCTTCCATGCGGTGCTGCTCAGCGGCGTCGAGCAGATGAGCGTCACCACCGACGACATCGCCCGACGTTTCATCAACATGGTCGACGAGTTCTACGACCGTAACGTCAAGCTGATCATCTCGGCGGAAGTCGAGCTCAAGGATCTCTACACCGGCGGTCGCCTGAACTTCGAATTCCAGCGGACCCTCAGCCGCCTGCTGGAGATGCAATCCCACGAGTTCCTGTCGCGGGCGCACAAGCCTTAGCAACGCCTGCGGGGTGCCATTCGGCGCCCCTTCAGCCTTCCCGAAGTCCGCTGCGGCTCAGGCCGCCTGCTGGAACTGTTGCCGATACTGGTTCGGTGACAGTTCGGTGTGCTGGCGGAACAACCGCGCAAAGAAGCTGGCATCGTCGTAGCCGACCTCGTAGCTGATGGTCTTGATGCTTTTGCGGGTACCGGACAACAAGCCCTTGGCCGTCTCGATGCGCAGGCGTTGCAGGTAGTGCAGCGGCTTGTCACCGGTGGCTGTCTGAAAGCGGCGCATGAAGTTGCGGATGCTCATGCCGTGCTCGCGGGCAACATCCTCGAAGCGGAACTTGTCGGCGAAATGTTCTTCGAGCCACTGCTGGATCTGCAGGATGATCACGTCCTGGTGCAGCTTCTGACCGCCGAAACCGATGCGGCCCGGCGCGTAGCTGCGCTGCACTTCATAGAGAATGTCGCGGGCCACGGCCTGGGCGATGTTGGCGCCGCAGAAACGCTCGATCAGGTAGATGTAGAGGTCGCAGGCCGAGGTGGTGCCGCTGGCGCAGTACAGGTTGTCGGCGTCGGTCAGGTGTTTGTCCTGGTTCAGTTGGACAGTGGGGAAACGTTCGCTGAAGGCGTTGAAGAAACGCCAGTAGGTCGTGGCTTCCTTGCCGTCGAGCAGGCCGGCTTCGGCGAGCCAGAACACTCCGGTTGCCTCGCCGCAGAGCACTGCGCCACGGGCATGCTGCTCGCGCAGCCAGGGCAGGACCTGTGGGTAACGTTGGCAGAGGTTGTCGAAGTCGTCCCAGAACGCCGGAAGGATGATCACATCGGTGTTCGCGAGGGCGCCGTCCACCGGCATGATCACGTCGCTGAAACTGCGCACGGGATTGCCGTCGGGGCTGACCAGGCGTGTCTCGAAGGCCGGGGTCAGGCCCTGGCCGAGTTGCTTGCCGTAACGCAGGCTGGCCAGGTGGAAGAAATCCTTGGCTTGCATGAGGGTCGAGGCGAAGACCCGATCGATCGCCAGGATGCTGACGCGCCGCAAGGGCGTCGAAGAAGTGTTAGCCATAATCATTTATTCTTATAAGGTAAAGTGGTCAACAGACGGCTGGATCGTCTTATTTTTTGTCGTAGGTGTCCAGTGGTTCGCGTTAAAACGCGGGCAGGGGCTCTGAGGGGCGTGGCAGGCACAGGGGCAGGGGCAGGCGCGGGGAGCCATCATGGTGGGCGCGCCGTGACGGACAGCGTTCATGACGGTTAGAAGAAGTGGCGAGTGGGCACGCCCACTCGCCAGACATCGTGGGCTGATTGGAGTGTGCGTTTACGGCGCCGGGTTGGGGTGATCCTTGTGGATCGCCTCGATTCCCGCCAGCACGTCATCCGAGAGCTTCAGTTCGGCGCTGGCAATATTGCTCTCCAGTTGTTCCAGGGTCGTGGCGCCAATGATGTTGCTGGTGACGAACGGTTGTTGAGTGACGAAGGCCAGGGCCATCTGTGCCGGGTCCAGGCCGTGTTCGCGGGCCAGGGCAACGTAGCGGCTGCAAGCGGCTTCCGACTGTGGGTTGAAGTACCGGCTGAAGCGGCTGTAGAGGCTCAGGCGGGCTTTGTCCGGCCGTGCGCCACCTTCATACTTGCCCGAGAGAAAACCGAAGGCCATCGGCGAGTAGGCCAGCAGCCCGCACTGCTCGCGCAAGGCGACTTCTGCCAGGCCGACTTCGAAGCTGCGGTTGAGCAGGTTGTAGGGGTTCTGGATCGATACCGCCCGCGGCCAGCCGCGACGTTCGGCTTCGAGCAGGAACTTCATGGTGCCCCACGGCGTTTCGTTGGACAGGCCGATGTGGCGGATCTTGCCGGCCTTGACCTGTTCGTCCAGGGCTTCGAGGATGTCCTCGATCGGCGTGAACGCCTCGTCGGCCTTGTGCTTGTAGCCCAGTTGCCCGAAGAAGTTGGTGCTGCGCTCCGGCCAGTGCAGTTGGTACAGGTCGATCCAGTCGGTCTGCAGGCGTTTGAGGCTGGCGTCCAGGGCCTCGACGATGTGGCGACGGTTGTGCTTGAGGTTGCCGTCGCGAATGTAGCTGATGCCGTTGCCCGGACCGGCAATCTTGCTCGCCAGGACCCACTGGTCGCGGTCGCCGCGCTGCTTGAACCAGTTGCCGATGATGCGTTCGGTGCTGGCGTAGGTTTCGGCCTTGGGCGGCACCGGATACATCTCGGCGGTGTCCATGAAATTGATGCCGGCGGCCTTGGCGTGTTCGATCTGGGCAAAGGCTTCGGACTCGGTGTTCTGCTCGCCCCAGGTCATGGTACCCAGGCATATTGCGCTCACGTTCAGATCGGTCCGGCCTAGCTGACGGTATTCCATTGGCTGCTCCTGTGGGAAAACACTCATAAAAGCAGGTTGAATTTTTTTTCGCAATCTGCATAATTGCGCACCTCTTTATGCAGTGGAAGTGATGCGCCGCCGCCAAAGAATCTTGCCGTTGAACGGACGCGCCGACCCGAGCCCCCGAAAGCGTCTGTATCCGGCTGCCTTTGACCTTGTCAAAGTACGCACTATTCAGTAAGATCCGCCGTCTTATTTACAGACGGCCCCTGAGGCTATAAAGAATGAAGACTTTTACTGCTAAACCGGAAACAGTTAAGCGCGACTGGTTTGTCGTCGACGCTGCTGGTCAGACCCTGGGTCGTCTGGCCACCGAAATCGCGAGCCGTCTGCGTGGCAAGCACAAGGCCGAGTACACCCCGCACGTCGATACCGGTGACTACATCGTTGTCATCAACGCCGAGCAGGTTCGTGTGACCGGTGCTAAAAGCACTGACAAGATGTACTACTCCCACTCCGGTTTCCCGGGCGGCATCAAGTCGATCAACTTCGAAAAGCTGATCGCAAAAGCCCCTGAGCGCGTGATCGAGACCGCGGTGAAAGGCATGCTGCCTAAGAACCCGCTGGGTCGCGACATGTACCGTAAGCTGAAAGTCTATGCGGGCGCTGTACACCCTCATACTGCTCAGCAGCCCCAAGAACTGAAGATTTAACGGAATAGTTCATTATGTCGGCGACTCAAAATTACGGCACTGGCCGTCGCAAGACCGCAACCGCACGCGTTTTCCTGCGTCCTGGTACCGGTAATATCTCCATCAACAACCGCTCCCTGGACGTGTTCTTCGGTCGCGAAACTGCCCGCATGGTAGTTCGTCAGCCGCTGGAACTGACCGAGACTGTCGAGAAATTCGACATCTACGTCACCGTCGTTGGTGGTGGTGTGAGTGGTCAAGCTGGTGCAATCCGCCACGGTATCACTCGTGCTCTGATGGATTACGACGAGACTCTGCGCAGCGCCCTGCGTAAAGCTGGTTACGTAACCCGCGACGCTCGTGAAGTCGAGCGTAAGAAAGTTGGTCTGCGTAAAGCGCGTAAGCGTCCGCAGTACTCGAAGCGTTAATTCGCTCCCAGCTTCAAAAAGAAGCCCGGTTCCCTTGTGGAACCGGGCTTTTTTTATGGGCGAATATTTGCTGTGACAACTTGCCACATCCGTAGACCCCCTATACTACAAGGCCTGGGGCAATGTGGGTCCGGTAATTACCTTGTCAGAGGTGGGGCTTTTCATTACCATTCGGCAAAATTTTTATAACGATAGATTTTTACTTAGACGCCTGATTTAACAGGCCACAAAGCTGATGGGAGAGGACTGAATGAGCAATGACGGCGTGAATGCAGGCCGGCGTCGCTTTCTCGTAGCAGCCACATCCGTGGTAGGAGCTGCAGGAGCGGTGGGGGCTGCGGTCCCGTTCGTGGGGTCATGGTTTCCCAGTGCCAAGGCGAAAGCCGCCGGTGCACCGGTGAAAGTGAATATCGCCAAGATCGACCCAGGGCAGCAGATGATTGCCGAGTGGCGGGGTCAACCGGTGTTCATTGTTCGCCGGACCGAGGAGATTCTGGGGAACTTGAAGAAGATCGAGGGGCAGCTCTCCGATCCATCCTCCACGAAGTCGGTACAACCCACCTACGTCGATCCAGAAACGCGTTCGATCAAGCCAGAGGTCCTTCTGCTGATCGGTATCTGCACCCACCTGGGTTGCTCGCCAACCTTCCGTCCTGAAGTGGCGCCTGCCGATCTCGGCAAGGACTGGGTCGGCGGTTATTTCTGCCCCTGCCACGGTTCCCACTACGATCTGGCCGGTCGCGTCTACAAGGCTCAGCCCGCGCCCTTGAACCTGCCGGTTCCGCCACATTCCTATGAGTCCGACACGGTCATTGTCGTTGGCGTCGATCAGGAGAAAGCGTGATGAGCAAGTTCATGGATTGGGTTGATGCACGCTTCCCCGCCACCAAGATGTGGGAAGACCATCTCAGCAAGTACTACGCACCGAAGAACTTCAACTTCTTCTATTTCTTCGGCTCCCTGGCGCTGCTCGTGCTGGTCAACCAGCTCGTCACCGGTGTCTGGCTGACAATGAGCTACACCCCGTCGGCAGAAGAGGCGTTTGCCTCCGTCGAATACATCATGCGGGATGTCGAATACGGCGCGATCCTGCGTCTGTTGCACTCCACCGGCGCTTCGGCGTTCTTCATCGTGGTCTACCTGCACATGTTCCGTGGCCTGCTCTACGGTTCGTACCAGAAGCCGCGTGAGCTGGTCTGGCTGTTCGGCATGCTGATCTATCTGGCGCTGATGGCTGAGGCCTTCATGGGTTATCTGCTGCCTTGGGGACAGATGTCCTACTGGGGCGCGCAGGTGATCATCTCGCTGTTCGGTGCGATTCCGGTTATCGGTGACGACCTGACCCAGTGGATTCGCGGTGACTACCTGATTTCCGGAATCACCCTGAACCGCTTCTTCGCCCTGCACGTGGTTGCCCTGCCGATCGTCATTCTCGGCCTGGTGGTTCTGCATATCCTGGCGTTGCACGAAGTGGGTTCGAACAACCCCGATGGTGTCGACATCAAGAAGAAAAAGGACGAAAACGGCATACCGCTGGATGGCATTCCGTTCCATCCTTACTACACCGTGAAAGATATCGTCGGCGTAGTCGTGTTCCTGTTCGTGTTCTGCTCCGTGGTGTTCTTCTTCCCGGAAATGGGCGGTTATTTCCTCGAAAAACCGAACTTCGAAGTGGCCAACGCCTTCAAGACGCCTGAGCACATTGCCCCGGTCTGGTACTTCACACCGTTCTACGCGATCTTGCGGGCGGTGCCGGACAAGCTCATGGGGGTTGTCGCCATGGGTGCCTCGATTGCCCTGCTGTTCGTGCTGCCGTGGCTGGATCGCAGCCCCGTCAAGTCGATGCGTTACAAGGGCTGGCTGAGCCGGATCTGGCTGGTGATCTTCTGTGTTTCCTTCCTGATCCTTGGCTGGCTGGGCGTGATGGCGCCGACTCCGGGTCGTACGTTGCTGTCGCAGGTATGCACCGTGCTGTATTTCGCCTACTTCATTCTGATGCCGTTCTATACCCGGCTCGAGAAGACCAAACCGGTTCCGGAAAGGGTGACTGGCTGATGAAAAAACTATTTGCTGTTTTGTTGCTTGCGGCTCTGCCGGTACTGTCCTTCGCTGCCGAGCATGGTGGCCCCGAGCTTGAGAGCGTCGACATCGACGTTTCCGACAAGGCCGCCATGCAAGATGGTGCGCGGACTTTCGCCAACTACTGCATGGGTTGCCACAGTGCCAAGTTCCAACGGTACGAGCGGGTCGCTGACGACCTGGGCATTCCTCATGACCTGATGCTCAAGAACCTGGTGTTCACCGGCGCCAAGATCGGCGACCACATGAGCATCGGCATGCAGCCGGCGGATGCCAAGGCTTGGTTCGGTGCAGCTCCGCCTGATCTGACCCTGGTGGCGCGAGTGCGTGGCACCGATTGGCTCTACGGTTACCTGCGGTCCTTCTATGAAGATCCTGCGCGTCCATGGGGCGTGAACAACAAGGTCTTCCCGAACGTCGGCATGCCGAACGTGCTGGTGGGCCTGCAAGGCCGCCAGGTGGTGGGTTGCAAGCAGGTTCAGGTCGTCGAGGATGGCAAGAAGCAATATGATCCTCTGACCGGCACGCCATTGACTCATGAAGCGTGTGATCAGCTGACCATCGTGCCCAAGAGCGGGACGCTGACTCAGGAGCAGTTCGATGAGAAGGTCAAGAACCTGGTGACCTTCCTGGCCTACTCGGCCAACCCGGTGAAGCTGCAGCATCAGCGCATCGGTACTTACGTTCTGCTGTACCTGGCCTTCCTCTTCGTATTCGCTTATCTGCTCAAGCGCGAATACTGGAAGGATGTGCACTGATAACGTTGTAATATAGCTGTCAGTCAATCGTGCGCGCCCAAGGGTGCCTCTGAAGACGTAGCAGGCTGGTGTGACAAGGCGAAACCGAAGGGCTTCGCCGGCTGTCAGTCCAGTGGCTACGGGAGGCTTTCCTTGGGCGCGCTCGTTTTTGCGTTTCGATAATTTTAAACAAGCGAGGAGGACCGCCATGGGCGTGACCAATCGGTTGGCCTGTTACTCCGACCCCGCCGACCACTATTCCCACCGTGTGCGTATTGTGTTGGCGGAAAAGGGTGTCAGTGCCGAGATCATCAGTGTCGAAGCTGGACGCCAGCCCGCCAAGCTGACCGAAGTGAACCCTTACGGCAGCCTGCCAACCCTGGTCGATCGCGACCTGGCGTTGTGGGAGTCGACTGTGGTGATGGAATACCTGGATGAGCGCTATCCGCATCCGCCGCTGCTACCGGTTTATCCGGTGGCGCGGGCCAACAGTCGTTTGCTGATGCATCGCATCCAGCGCGATTGGTGCGGGCTGGTCGACCTGATCCTGGATTCGCGAACCAAGGAACCGGCGCGTGTGCAGGCCCGTAAAGAGTTGCGCGAGAGCCTGACCGGGGTTTCGCCGTTGTTCGCCGACAAGCCATTCTTCCTCAGTGAGGAGCAAAGTCTGGTCGATTGCTGTCTATTACCGATACTCTGGCGTCTGCCGATGCTGGGTATTGAATTGCCGCGGCCAGCCAAGCCGCTGCTCGATTATATGGAGCGCCAGTTTGCGCGTGAGGCTTTCCAGGCGAGCCTGTCTGGTGTCGAACGCGATATGCGCCAAGGAGCTGTTCAATGAACTCCAGCCGTCCTTATTTGATTCGTGCCTTGTACGAATGGATAGTGGATAACGATTGCACGCCGCACGTCCTGGTCAATTCCGAAGCACCTGCAGTGCAGGTGCCGCAAGGTTTTGCCAGCGACGGGCAGATCGTCCTGAATATTTCGCCAAGTGCCGTGCGTCATTTGCACATGGACAACGAAGCCGTCAGTTTCGAGGGGCGCTTCGGTGGTGTGGCTCATACGCTGTATGTGCCGATTGGCGCCATTCTCGGGATCTATGCCCGGGAAAACGGCCAGGGCATGGTGTTCGACCTCGAGTCTCCACTGGAGGACGAGGAAGAAGTCGAGCCGGATGATGATGGTCCGGAGCCGCCGCGCCCCAGTGGTCGTCCGAGCCTGAAGGTTGTGAAGTAACAGCCATTCACGTGCCCACGAAAAAGCCCCTGTCACCGAAAGATGACAGGGGCTTTTTCGTGGGGGCAGTCCGCTTGGTGGGAAAGCCCTCAGTCGATGTACTCGAACAGCTTGACGATTTTCTGCACGCCGCCGACACCTTGCACCAGGTTGGTCGCGCGCGTGGCTTCCTGCTGGGTGACCAGGCCCATCAGGTAGACGATACCGTTCTCGGTGATCACCTTGATGCGTGAGCCGGGGATGGTGTTGTCGGTCAGCATCTGAGCCTTGATCTTGCTGGTCAGCCAGGTGTCGTTGCTGCGGGCCGCGAGCGAGGAGGGCTGCAGGATCTGCAGTTCGTTGTTCACTTTCTTCACGCGCTGGACGCTGGACGCAGCCTGCTCGGCCTTGGCCTTGAGGTCTTCACGCGGCGTCTGCCCGGCCAGCAGCACGATGCCGTTGTAGCTGCTCACCACGATATGCGAGGCAGCGTCCAGATCCGGATCGGCCTTGGCGACGTTGACTGCAACCTTGGTTTCGATCACGGAGTCATCGATCTTGCTGCCCAGGGTGCGCGTTCCCTGGTCGTCATTGATCGGACCATCACGGGTTGCGGTCAGCACCGAGCTGCAGCCGCTGAGGCCCAGGCACAGAGTCAAAGCCAGCAGGCTAAGGCGGTTAATGGTCATTCTTCACTCCCGAACAGTTGGCTGTCGATCAGATCGCACAGGCAGTGGATCGCCAGCAAGTGGACTTCCTGGATACGTGCGGTGACGTTGCTGGGGACGCGAATTTCCACATCCTCGGGCAGCAGCAGTGAAGCCATACCGCCACCATCACGTCCCGTCAAAGCTACGACAACCATTTCGCGATCATGTGCGGCCTGGATTGCCTGAATAATGTTGGCCGAGTTGCCACTGGTGGAAATCGCCAGCAGAACATCGCCGGGTTGGCCGAGGGCGCGGATCTGTTTGGAGAAGATTTCGTTGTAGCTGTAGTCGTTGGCGATCGAGGTGATGGTCGAGCTGTCGGTGGTCAGTGCAATGGCCGGCAGGCTCGGTCGTTCGCGTTCGAAGCGGTTGAGCAGTTCAGAGGAAAAATGCTGGGCGTCGCCCGCCGAGCCACCATTGCCGCAGGAGAGCATCTTGCCTTCGTTGAGCAGGGCATTGACCATGATCTGGCTGGCTTGCTCGATGTGAGGTGCAAGAACGTCCATCGCCTGTTGCTTGGTGTCGATACTGGCCTGGAAAAGCTGGCGAATTCGGGATTGCATGTCCATCAGTGTAGGTGACCTTAAGTGGGGCGGTTGCCTGGCTCGAACGCTGTCCGGGTTTCCCTCGGAGCTGTCCGGCGCAAGGAATGTGCAGCCCGCAAAGCAAAGAGCAAAATCGGTGAATGAAAGTAACCGGTTCGACAGTCTGGGTCAGCTGTCGAAGGCATTCCGTAGCCAGTTCAGCCGGGGTGCTGCATCCAGTGCGCCCTCTATGGCGATCACGTCGAAACGGCAGGGGCTATTGGCCCAGCGTGACTCGCGTTGCAGAAAATACTGCGCCGCGAATATTAACTTCTTGCGCTTGCGGGCATCGATGCTGCCCGCGGCGCCACCCCATTGGGTGTTTTTTCTATAACGAACTTCGACGAATACTACTGTATCGCCGTCGAGCATGACCAGATCAAGCTCGCCGCGTTTACATGACCAGTTCTGCGCCAGCAGGCGCAGCCCCTGTTGTTCGAGATGCCGGAGCGCGAGGCTCTCGGCATCCTTGCCGCTCTCCAGGTGTGAGCCTTGCGGCATCAGCGTGGGGTATTCGGCAGGCGCTGGACCTGGCCATTGACGAATTGTGCCCATGGCAGCTGGCGTTCTATCCGTTGGCCCTGGTCCATGCTCAGGCTGCCGGAGAGGCCGTCGATACGGCTGTCCGGCAGTGCCTTGAGCTGGCCCAGGCGCGGTGCCAGGCGATAGGCGTCGACACCCATGGCATACAGGCGGCCGAGGCTGCCGGCGGCCTGTGGCCATTGGGCGGTGACCTGTTGGCGCAGGGGGTCGTTGGCGTCCAGCAGCCATGGGGTTTCGCAGAAGCGAATGCCGTTCATGTCGTTGTACTGGTTGATGTCGCCGGTTGCGCTGAACAGGTGGGAGGTGCCGTATACCGGGACGTCACCGGCGTACTGGAAGTTCAGGGTCGGTTTGATCTGCTGGGCCTGCTGCGGGGTGGCGGCGAGGAAGATGAACTCGATGTCCTGGCGACGCGAAGGTTGTGCGGCAACCTGGCCACCGACGGTGCTCTGCAGGCTCTTGGCGCGACCTTCGCTCTGGCGCAGTTGGAACAGGTCGGCGATCTGCTGGGCCAGGGCTACCGGCTGGTCGACACGCTCGACACCGATCACGGTGCCGCCGTTGGCTTCCCAGTCCTGGCGGAAGGCTTTCAGCACGCGGTCGCCCCATTCACCTTTCGGCACCATGGCTGCGGCGCGGTGCAGGCCGTCGGCGCGGGCACGACGCGAGACTTCGCGGGCTTCGTCTTCGGCGGCAAGGCCGAACTGGAACAGCTGTGGTGGGTTTTGTGCGCTTTCGCTGTAGTTCAGTGCCAGCGTGGTGATCGGCAATTGCGCGCGAGCGCTCAACTGCTTGACCAGCGGTTTCTCCAGCGGGCCGATGACCAGTTGCACGCCGGCGGCCTGGGCCTTGCGATAGAAGTCGTCGAGAGAGGTCAGGCGCGAGCTGTCGTAGAACTCAATCGCTGGTGGCTTCTGGCCGGCCTGTTGCGCCTGGTATTGGGCGGCCATGAACCCTTCGCGCAGCGCCTTGCCGACCGAGGCCAATTGGCCGTCGTTAGGCAGCAGCAGGGCGATCTTGTTCAGCGGCTGGCTGGCCAGTTCCTTGAGTTTCACCAGAGCCTGTGGCAACTGCACGGCGGCAGGGTGCTTGGGGTTCTGTGCGCGCCAGGTATCGATCGCGGCCTGTTGCTGTTCCAGGGTGCCGGAAGTCTTCACCGTCAGGGCCAGGCTGAGCCAGCCGCTGAGGTCGTCGTTGCCGGTCGGTTGCAACTGGTCGGTTGGCAGGGCGGCTATCAGTGCCCAGATCGCCTCGTGGTTGGCACGGGCGGCGTCGCCACTGAGCAGCGGTGCAATGAAAATGCGTTCGCGCGCGGCAGCCAGGGTCTGGCCGTCGGCTTCGAGGGCGCGGGCGCGGACGGTCTGGGTGCGGATCTGCTGGTCTACTGGCAGTTCACCCAGGTGTTCCAGGCTCGGATGGCTCAGGGCGGCGAGCGCGGCCTTGGGCTGGTTGCGGCTCATTGCCAGTTCGGCGGCGAGTGTACTGGCGAAGACCTGTTGGGCCGGCTTGAGCTGGTCCAGTTGCACCTGGGCAAGAATCTGCGAGGCGCGACCGTTGTCTTTCTGGCGATAGGCCAGGTCGGCGGCGCTCAGGCGCAGCAGGGCGGCCTGGTCCTGTGTTTTGCTGGAAGAGGCCTGTTCGAGCAGTTGCTCGATGCTGGCATCCGGGGTCCGTGGAAGTTCGCCAAGGCTGGAGGAGGGCGAGCTGGCGCAAGCCGCCAGCAAGGCAGCGAGGCAGAGGGCAGAGAACAGCCGCAGGCAAGCGATCATGTAAGTGTTCCTGATACTCGATCAAATTAGCGTGGAATTGTACCCAAGCACTGGCCGGGGCGCGATGTTGCTGGCGTGAAACCGTTAATTTAGGTCGTACAAAGCGTGTCAGCGGGCTCTACCGGGCCCTTGTGGAGCGTATCGGCAGGGCTTCTACGCGCTACAATGGGTTTTTCGTTCTTCTTGAGGTGTGCGCTTTGACTGCTCCAGGTGCTTTGAATTCCGCGATGGGCTCGCTTTATGTGGTGGCGACGCCCATCGGCAACCTGGATGACATCAGTGCGCGGGCGATGAAGGTGTTGCGTGACGTGGCGTTGATCGCGGCAGAGGATACCCGGCATTCGTTGCGGCTTTTGCAGCACTTCGGTATCACCACGCCACTGGCGGCCTGTCATGAGCATAACGAGCGTGACGAAGGCAGTCGGTTTATCGCCAAACTGCTGGCGGGCGAGGATGTCGCCCTCATCTCGGATGCCGGCACGCCGCTGATTTCCGATCCTGGTTATCACTTGGTGCGCCAGGCGCGAGCCGCAGGTATCAAGGTGGTGCCGGTTCCGGGTGCCTGTGCGCTGATTGCGGCGCTGTCGGCGGCCGGCCTGCCTTCCGATCGGTTCATTTTCGAGGGGTTCCTGCCGGCCAAGGCCGTGGGGCGTCGTTCGCGCCTTGAGCTGTTGCGTGAGGAGCCGCGGACACTGATCTTCTATGAGGCGCCTCATCGAATCCTCGAGTGCCTGCAGGATATGGAGGCGGTGTTCGGCGGTGAGCGCCCGGCATTGCTGGCCCGTGAACTGACCAAGACCTTCGAGACGCTCAAGGGTTTGCCGCTGGCCGAGCTGCGCAACTTCGTCGAAACCGACAGCAACCAGCAGCGTGGCGAGTGCGTCGTGCTGGTCGCTGGCTGGACTGCTCCTGAAAGCGACGAGGCGGTGGGCGCCGAGGCCATGCGTGTGCTCGATCTGCTGCTCAAGGAAATGCCGCTCAAGCGCGCAGCGGCTCTCGCTGCGGAAATCACTGGGGTGCGCAAGAACCTGCTGTACCAGGCGGCCTTGGATAAGCAGAAAAGCGACTGACATTTTTTGAGTGAGACCGTTCTGTGATGGATGTCGGATTGCTCTGTGGCGGTCTGTGTTGTCCCGGTATCTCGGGTCGCGGGCGGCTTTAAAGCTTGTCCTTGAGGCCATGTGCCGGTAACCTTTGCGGCGGAGAGTCGATTGGACAGTCGCTGCCCTCTATGAAAATTAGAGGGGGGAGGAAAGTCCGGGCTCCATAGGGCGGAGTGCCAGGTAATGCCTGGGAGGCGTGAGCCTACGGAAAGTGCCACAGAAAATAACCGCCTAAGCACTTCGGTGCCGGTAAGGGTGAAAAGGTGCGGTAAGAGCGCACCGCACGTCTGGCAACAGTTCGTGGCTAGGTAAACCCCACTCGGAGCAAGACCAAATAGGGTTCCAAGGCGTGGCCCGCGCTGGAACCGGGTAGGTTGCTAAAGATGTCCAGTGATGGCCATCGTAGAGGAATGACTGTCCTCGACAGAACCCGGCTTACAGATCGACTCTCCACCTCCTTCCTTCTCTGCTCGCAATCGCTGGCAGAAGCACATTTGTAATACCGAAAAAATCTTACTCTTAACAAAGCACTTTAACTTCAGGCCTCAACCTTCTGAGGCTTCTTGAGTTTGTCTGGAAAAAGCCTCTGCGAATTCTCGCGAATTCTCCCTTTATGCTCCTAAATCTCCGTTCTGTAAGGGTTTTCCTTAAGACCGTGCCTTGACGGTGTGGTGGCCGCATTCCTATAGTGTGCGCAAGTGGAGGAAAGTGGCATGAAGTGGGTTTCTGGGACATAAAACGCTAATATTTGGAGAAACGCATCTGTGTTTCGTGGAGCAAACGCTATCAGTCTCGATGCCAAGGGTCGTCTCGCCATGCCGAGCCGGTACCGTGACGAGCTCGATTCGCGTAGTTCCGGACAACTGATTGTCACCATTGATGCCGTTGACCCTTGCCTGTGTGTGTATCCGCTCGACGAGTGGGAGCTGATTGAAACCAAGTTGCGTGCGTTGCCGTCGCTGCGGGAAGAGAACCGTCGTCTGCAACGTTTGCTGATTGGTAATGCCGTCGATCTCGAACTCGATGGCAGCGGCCGTTTCCTGGTGCCGCCGCGCCTGCGCGAGTACGCGAAGCTGGACAAGCGCGCGATGCTGGTGGGCCAACTGAACAAGTTTCAACTGTGGGACGAGGACGCCTGGAATGCTGTTGCTGCAGCGGACCTGGTGGCCATTCAACAACCGGGCGCGATGCCTGATGAACTGCGTGATCTGATCCTGTGACTATTGATAGCGGCTTTAACCACATCACCGTACTGCTTGACGAAGCCGTCGAGGCTCTCGCCGTACGTCCTGATGGCTGCTATCTGGATGGCACCTTCGGTCGCGGCGGTCATAGCCGCCTGATTCTCAGCAAGCTCGGGCCAGGGGGGCGACTTCTCGGTTTCGACAAGGATCCACAGGCGATTGCCACCGGGCAAGCGCTAGCGGCCGAAGACGGCCGCTTTGTCGTTGTGCAGCGCAGCTTTGCCGAGCTGGCGGCGGAGGTCGCCGAACGGCAGATGGCCGGCAAGGTCAACGGCATCCTGCTTGATCTGGGCGTCTCCTCGCCGCAGTTGGATGATCCGGAGCGCGGCTTCAGCTTCATGAATGACGGGCCGCTGGACATGCGCATGGACCCTTCGCGGGGTATCAGTGCCGCCGAGTTCATCGCCTCCGCGCCGGCTGAGGAAATCGCCCGCGTCTTCAAGGAATATGGCGAGGAGCGGTTCGCCGGACGCATGGCCCGTGCCGTGGTCGAGCGCCGTGAAATCAAGCCTTTCGAGCGCACGGCCGACCTGGCCGAAGTGCTGAAGGTCGCCAACCCGGCCTGGGAAAAGGGCAAGAACCCGGCAACCCGGGCCTTCCAGGGGCTGCGTATCCACGTCAACAATGAGCTGGGCGATCTCGAGGCTGGCCTCGATGCCGCGCTGGACGCTCTGGAAGTCGGCGGTCGGCTGGTGGTGATCAGCTTTCATTCGCTGGAAGACCGCATCGTCAAACTGTTCATGCGACGCCTGGTCAAGGGCGAGGCAGACAACCTGCCGCGTAACCTGCCGGTGCGTCATCAGGCATTCGAGCCGCGCATCAAGGTGCACGGCAAGGCCCGGTTCGCTTCCGAGGCCGAACTCAAGGCCAACCCGCGTGCACGCAGCGCAGTCATGCGCATCGCGGAGAAGTTGCGGTGAGCAAGCTCTACGCCAAGCCACTTCCTGGCGGGAGCTTTTTCATGTTCCTGCTGTTTATCGCCGTGCTGGTCTCCGCCATCGGCGTGTCCTATAGCGCGTATTGGAATCGCCAGTTGCTCAACTCGCTTTACAACGAACTGAGCGTACGCGACAAAGCCCAGGCCGAATGGGGTCGGCTGATCCTTGAACAGAGTACCTGGACTGCCCATAGCCGTATCGAGACGCTGGCCACCGAGCAACTGAAGATGCGCATCCCAAGCCCATCCGAAGTCCGGATGGTGGCGCCATGATGAAGCTTGAGGGCGCACTCTATCCATGGCGTTTTCGTGTGGTGCTCGGTGCACTGGCGATCATGGTCGGCTATATCTGCTGGAAAATCGTCGACCTTCAGGTCTTCGACCGGGCCTTCCTGATTGGTCAGGGCGATGCACGCAGCATGCGTCACATCCCCATTCCGGCACACCGCGGGCTGATCACCGACCGCAATGGCGAGCCCCTGGCCGTCAGTACGCCGGTCACCACGCTGTGGGCCAACGCCAAGGAAATGCAACTGGCCAAGGACCGCTGGCCGGCCCTGGCCCAGGCTCTCGGGCAGGATCCCAAGCAGTTGGCCGAGCGCCTGGAGCAGCAGGCCAACAAGGAATTCATCTATCTGGTCCGTGGCCTGACTCCGGAGCAGGGGCAGGCGGTACTCGATCTCAAGGTACCCGGTGTCTACGGCATCGAGGAATTCCGGCGTTTCTATCCGGCCGGTGAAGTGGCGGCCCATATGGTCGGCTTTACGGATATCGATGATCACGGTCGTGAAGGTGTGGAACTGGCCTACGACGAATGGCTGGCCGGGGTGCCCGGCAAGCGACAAGTGATCAAGGACCGGCGCGGCCGACTGATCAAGGATGTCCAGGTCACCAAGAACGCCAAGGCCGGCAAGCCCTTGGCGTTGTCGATTGACCTGCGCCTGCAATATCTGGCCAACCGCGAGTTGCGCAACGCCCTGGTGGAAAACGGCGCCAAGGCCGGCAGCCTGGTGATCATGGACGTCAAGACCGGCGAGATCCTCGCGATGGTCAACCAGCCGACCTACAACCCCAACAACCGTCGAAACCTGCAGCCGGCGATGATGCGCAACCGCGCGATGATCGACGTGTTCGAGCCGGGTTCGACCATGAAGCCGCTCTCCATGAGTGCCGCCCTGGAAACCGGGCGCTGGAAACCCAGCGATACGGTCGAGGTCTATCCCGGCACCCTGCAGTTGGGCAAGTACACCATCCGCGACGTCTCCAAGACCGAAGGCCCGGTGCTCGACCTGACCGGTATCCTGATCAACTCCAGTAACGTGGGGATGAGCAAGGTCGCCTTCGACATCGGTGGCGAGGCGATTTTCCGGGTCATGCAGAAGGTCGGCCTGGGTCAGGACACCGGCCTCGGTTTCCCCGGCGAGCGCGTCGGCAACCTGCCGAACTACCGTGAATGGCGCAAGGCCGAGACCGCGACCCTGTCCTACGGCTACGGCCTGTCGGTGACCGCTATCCAGTTGGTGCACGCGTTCTCGGCACTGGCCAACAATGGCAAGATCGTGCCGCTGACCCTGATCAAGACCGACAAGATGCCCGAGGGTACCCAGGTCATCCCGGAAAAGGTCGCCAAGACCATGCAGGGAATGTTGCAGCAGGTGATCGAGGCGCCGCGGGGTGTCTGGCGTGCCAAGGTCCCGGCCTATCATGTCGCCGGCAAGTCCGGTACTGCACGTAAGACTTCGGTCGGTACCAAGGGGTATGCCGAAAACGCCTATCGTTCATTGTTCGCCGGTTTCGGCCCGATGAGTGATCCGCGTTACGCCATCGTGGTGGTGATCGACGAGCCGAGCAAGGCCGGTTACTTCGGTGGCCTGGTTTCGGCGCCGGTTTTCAGCAAGGTGATGTCCGGCACGCTGCGGCTGATGAACGTAAGCCCCGACGACCTGTCGAGTATTCCGCAACAGCAAGCCGTTGCCGCCCCTGAACCTGTAAAAGGAGGGCGTGGTTAATGTCCTTGAGTCTGAACAAGATATTCCCCCACGCAGGCCGCGAACTGCTGATTCGCGAGCTGGCGCTCGACAGCCGCAAGGTGCGTGCCGGTGATCTGTTCCTGGCGGTACCGGGTGGCAAGGTCGATGGCCGTGAGCACATCGCCGATGCGCTGCAGCGCGGGGCGGCGGCGGTCGCCTATGAGGCTGATGGCGCCACCGTACTGCCGATCACTGATGTGCCGCTGATTCCGGTCAAGGGGCTGACGGCACAGTTGTCTGAAATCGCCGGGCGCTTCTATGGCGAACCGAGCCGGCAGTTGAATCTGGTGGGGGTCACCGGCACCAATGGCAAAACCAGTGTCAGTCAGTTGGTAGCCCAGGCCCTCGACCTGCTCGGCCAGCATTGCGGCATTCTCGGGACGCTGGGCAGTGGTTTTCATGGCGCGCTCAACAGCGGCATGCTCACCACGCCCGACCCGATTGCCGTGCAGGCGACCCTGGCGGACCTGAAAAACGCCGGTGCCAAGGCGGTGGCGATGGAGGTTTCCTCCCATGGCCTGGATCAGGGTCGGGTCAGCGCGTTGGCGTTCGACGTGGCGGTGCTGACCAACCTTTCGCGCGACCACCTCGATTATCACGGCACCATGCAAGCCTATGGTGCGGCGAAGGCCAAGCTGTTCGACTGGGCCAACCTGCGTTGCCGGGTGATCAACCTCGACGACGACTTCGGCCGGCAACTGGCCGCTCGCGAGGCTGAATCGCGGCTGATTACCTACAGCCTGCAGGACAGCGCCGCTTATCTGTACTGCCGCGACGCCCAGTTCAGCGATGAAGGCGTACGCGCCACTCTGGTGACTCCGCATGGTGAACACCATCTGCGCAGCACGCTGCTCGGCCGGTTCAACCTGAGCAATGTACTGGCAGCAGTCGGCGCCTTGCTGGGGCTGGATTACGCGCTGGATGAAATTCTCCGGGTATTGCCGCAGTTGGAAGGCCCAGCCGGCCGGATGCAGCGCCTGGGCGGTGGTACACGACCGCTGGTGGTGGTCGATTACGCCCACACCCCGGATGCTTTGGAAAAAGTGCTGATGGCCTTGCGCCCGCATGCCAAGGGACAACTGCATTGCCTGTTCGGCTGTGGCGGCGACCGCGATCGCGGCAAGCGTCCGCTGATGGCCGAGCTGGCCGAGCGCCTGGCTGACAGTGTGCTGGTGACCGACGACAACCCGCGTACCGAAGATCCTCAGCAGATTTTCGATGACATCCGCCCCGGTTTCAGCACCCCCGATGCCGTGCGTTTCGTGTCCGGCCGTGGCGTGGCGATTGCCGAACTGATCGCTGCTGCCCGTGCCGACGACGTGCTCGTCCTGGCCGGCAAGGGCCATGAGGATTACCAGGAAATCAATGGCGAGCGCCATGCTTTCTCTGACTTGGCCGAGGCTACAAAGGCTCTGGATGCCTGGGAGGCCGCCAATGCTTGAAGCAATGAAGTTGAGCGCGGTTGCCAATGCCCTGTCCGGTCGCCTGAGTGCGGCCGATGCCAGTTTTTCCGGGGTGAGCATCGACAGTCGGTCGATTCAGCCGGGCCAGTTGTTCGTCGCCCTGACGGGGCCGCGTTTCGATGGTCATGATTATCTGGACGACGTGGCAGCCAAGGGGGCCGTTGCCGCATTGGTTGAACGCGAAGTTCCCGAGAGCCCGCTGCCGCAACTGGTGGTGCGCGATACCCGTCTGGCCCTGGGCCAATTGGGCGCATTGAATCGCGCCCTGTTCAATCAGCCGGTGGCGGCGATTACCGGCTCCAGCGGCAAGACCACGGTCAAGGAGATGCTGGCGAGCATCCTGCGTACCCGTGGCCTGGTCCTGGCGACCCGGGGCAACCTGAACAACGATCTGGGCGCGCCGCTGACCTTGCTCGAGCTGGCACCGGAGCACAGTGCCGCGGTTATCGAGCTGGGTGCTTCGCGTATTGGCGAGATCGCCTATACCGTCGCCATGACCAGGCCCCATGTGGCGATACTGAATAACGCCGGAACCGCCCATGTCGGCGAGTTCGGTGGCCCGGAGAAAATTGTCGAGGCCAAGGGCGAGATCATTGAAGGGCTGCAGGCCGATGGCACCGCAGTGCTCAATCTGGACGACAAGGCCTTCCCGATCTGGAAAGCCCGGGCCGGCATGCGCAAGGTGTTGACCTTTGCTCGGGACAACGACAACGCCGACTTCCACGCCAGCGCGATTTCCCGTGATCCGCGCGGCTGTCCGCGCTTCGAACTGCACAGCCCGGAAGGGTCGGTGCCGGTTCAATTGAACCTGCTGGGTGCTCACAACGTCGCCAATGCCCTGGCCGCTGCTGCGGCGGCTCATGCGCTGGGCGTGTCGCTGCCGGGCATCGCTGCCGGGCTGGAAGCGGTCCAGCCGGTCAAGGGCCGGACAGTCGCGCAGTTGGCAACCAACGGTATTCGCGTGATCGACGACACCTACAATGCGAACCCCACCTCAATATGTGCCGCTGTTGATATACTCGCCGACTTTTCCGGTCGCACCGTTCTGGTGCTCGGAGATATCGGCGAGTTGGGCGAGTGGGCGGAGCAGGGTCATCGTGAAGTAGGGGCTTATGCCTCAGGCAAGGTTTCCGCGCTGTATGCGGTGGGACCGATGATGGCCCACGCCGTCGACGCATTTGGCCAACACGCTCGTCATTTCGCCACCCAGGCTGATCTGATCGCGGCGCTTGGCGCCGAGCAGGACACCAACACCACCATTTTGATCAAGGGTTCGCGTAGCGCGGCGATGGAAAACATCGTGGCGGCTTTGTGCGGGCCTGCGCCGCATGTTAAGGGAGAGACGCATTAATGCTGCTGCTGCTAGCGGAGTATCTGCAACAGTTCTACAAAGGCTTCGCGGTCTTCCAGTACCTGACCCTGCGCGGGATTCTTGGGGTGCTGACCGCGTTGTCTCTGTCGCTGTTCCTGGGCCCGTGGATGATTCGCACCCTGCAGAGCCTGCAGATCGGCCAGGCAGTTCGCAACGACGGCCCACAAACTCACCTCTCCAAGTCGGGTACACCGACCATGGGCGGTGCGCTGATCCTGTCTTCCATCGGCATCAGCACCCTGCTGTGGGCAGACCTGCATAACCGCTATGTCTGGGTGGTTCTGCTGGTCACCCTGCTGTTTGGTGCCATTGGCTGGGTCGACGACTATCGCAAGGTGATCGAGAAGAACTCTCGTGGCCTGCCGAGCCGCTGGAAGTATTTCTGGCAGTCGGTGTTTGGTTTGGGCGCGGCGATTTTCCTGTTCATGACCGCACAGACGCCGGTGGAGACCACCCTGATCGTGCCGATGCTCAAGGATGTCAGCATTCCCCTGGGCGTGGGCTTCGTGATCCTGACCTACTTCGTGATCGTCGGTTCGAGCAACGCGGTCAACCTGACCGATGGTCTCGACGGCCTGGCGATCATGCCGACGGTCATGGTCGGCGGCGCGCTGGGGATCTTCTGCTACCTGTCGGGTAACGTGAAATTTGCCGAATACCTGCTGATCCCCTACGTACCGGGCGCGGGTGAGTTGATCGTGTTCTGCGGCGCGCTGATCGGTGCTGGCCTGGGCTTCCTCTGGTTCAACACCTATCCGGCCCAGGTCTTCATGGGCGACGTCGGTGCCCTGGCACTGGGCGCGGCCCTGGGCACCATCGCGGTGATCGTTCGTCAGGAAATCGTCCTGTTCATCATGGGCGGCGTATTCGTCATGGAGACCCTCTCGGTGGTCATCCAGGTGGCCTCTTTCAAGATGACCGGGCGCCGTGTGTTCCGCATGGCACCGATTCACCACCACTTTGAACTCAAGGGCTGGCCCGAGCCGCGTGTGATCGTCCGTTTCTGGATCATCACCGTGATTCTGGTGCTGATCGGCCTTGCCACCCTGAAGCTGAGGTAGAACCTGTGTCGCTGATCGCTTCTGACCACTTCCGCATCGTTGTCGGCCTCGGCAAGAGCGGCATGTCCCTGGTTCGCTTCCTGGCGAACCGGGGCGTTGCCTTTGCGGTGGCCGATACGCGGGAGAATCCACCGGAGCTGGCCACGCTGCGTCGTGACTATCCGCAGGTGGAAGTGCGTTGTGGCGAGCTGGATGTCGACTTCCTCTGCCGTGCCGATGAACTGTATGTGAGCCCCGGGCTGGCCCTGGCGACTCCGGCTTTGCAGGCCGCTGCCGCCCGTGGCGTGAAATTGTCCGGTGACATCGAGCTGTTCGCGCGCAACGCGAAGGCGCCGATCGTTGCCATTACCGGCTCCAATGCCAAGAGCACCGTCACCACCCTGGTGGGCGAGATGGCGGCTGCCGCCGGCAAGCGCGTGGCGGTCGGTGGCAACCTGGGTACCCCGGCGCTGGATCTGCTCGGCGACGATATCGATCTGTATGTGCTCGAGCTGTCGAGCTTCCAGCTGGAAACCACCGAGCAGTTGAATGCTGAGGTGGCGACCGTGCTCAACATCAGCGAAGACCACATGGATCGCTACAGCGGTCTGCCTGCCTATCACCTGGCCAAACATCGGATTTTCCGTGGGGCGAAACAGGTGGTGGTCAACCGCCAGGACGCCTTGTCCCGACCACTGATGAGCGAAGGCCTGCCTTGTTGGACCTTCGGTCTGGGCAAGCCGGACTTCAAGACCTTCGGTGTGCGTGAGGAAAACGGCGAGAAATACCTGGGCTTCGAGTTCCAGAACCTGATGCCGGTACACGAGCTGAAGATCCGTGGTGCCCACAACCAGTCCAACGCCCTTGCCGCGTTGGCGCTCGGTCACGCCGTAGGGTTGCCGTTCGATGCGATGTTGTCGAGCCTGCGCACCTTTGCTGGCCTCGAACATCGTTGCCAGTGGGTGCGCGAACATCACGGTGTGAACTACTACAACGACTCCAAGGCCACCAACGTCGGTGCTGCGCTGGCGGCCATCGAGGGCCTGGGCGCCGATATCGGTGGCAAGCTGGTGCTGATCGCCGGTGGCGACGGCAAGGGTGCAGACTTTTCCGCCCTGCGTGCGCCGGTGGCGGCCAACTGCCGTGCCGTGGTCCTGCTGGGGCGTGATGCCGAGTTGCTGGCCCAGGCGTTGGGCGACGAGGTGCCGTTGATTCGTGTGCAGACCCTGGACGAGGCGGTACAGCGTAGCGCCGAGCTGGCGCACAGCGGTGATGCGGTGCTGCTGTCACCGGCCTGCGCAAGCCTCGACATGTTCAAGAACTTCGAAGAGCGTGGGCGCCTGTTCGCCCAGGCCGTGGAGGACTTGGCATGATTTTCAACATCATCAAACCGTATCCGTCGCCAATCATTACCGGTCGGGGTGTCGATGTCGATTTCCCGATGCTCGCCGGCTGCCTCGCATTGCTGGGTCTTGGCCTGGTGATGATTACCTCGGCTTCCTCCGAAGTGGCGGCCGTGCAGTCGGGCAATGCGCTGTATCACATGATCCGCCACCTGATTTACCTGGTGATCGGTCTGGGCGCCTGCATCGCCACGATGATGGTGCCGATCGCCACCTGGCAGCGCATGGGTTTCATGATGCTGGTGTGTGCCTTTGGCCTGCTGGTGATGGTGTTGCTGCCCGGTATCGGCCGTGAGGTGAACGGCTCGATGCGCTGGATCGGTTTCAGCTTTTTCAACGTGCAGCCCTCGGAAATCGCCAAGGTGTTCGTGGTGATCTACCTCGCCGGTTATCTGGTGCGGCGCCAGAAGGAAGTACGCGAGAGCTGGATGGGCTTTTTCAAACCGTTCATTGTGCTGCTGCCGATGGCTGGCCTGTTGCTGATGGAGCCGGACTTCGGCGCCACCGTGGTGATGATGGGCGCGGCGGCGGCGATGCTGTTTCTCGGCGGCGTCGGCCTGTTGCGCTTCGGCCTGATGGTGTTGTTGGCGGTGGTCGCGGTGGTGGTGCTGATCAAGGCACAACCTTATCGGATGGCGCGTCTGACCACCTTTACCGACCCTTGGGCCGACCAGTTCGGCTCCGGCTACCAGTTGACCCAGGCGCTGATCGCCTTCGGTCGCGGCGAATGGCTGGGGGTCGGTTTGGGCAACAGCGTGCAGAAGCAGTTCTACCTGCCGGAAGCCCATACCGACTTCGTGTTCTCCGTACTGGCTGAAGAGCTGGGTGCGGTCGGTTCGCTGTGCACGGTCGCGCTGTTCGTGTTCGTCAGCGTGCGGGCCATGTACATCGGCCTGTGGGCCGAGAAGGCCAAGCAGTTTTTTGCCGCCTACATGGCCTACGGCCTGGCTTTCCTGTGGATTGGTCAGTTCCTGATCAATATCGGCGTGAACGTCGGCCTGCTGCCGACCAAGGGTCTGACCTTGCCGTTCCTCAGCTATGGCGGCAGCTCCCTGGTGATCTGCTGTGCCTGTCTCGGCCTGCTATTGCGGATCGAGTGGGAGAGCCGAACCCATTTGGGCAGCGAAGAGATGGAATTCGATGAAAGCGACTTTGCGGAGGACACTCCCCATGGGCGCTAACGTACTGATCATGGCTGGCGGCACCGGCGGCCACGTGTTCCCGGCGCTGGCCTGCGCCCGCGAGTTCCAGGCGCGGGGTTTCACCGTGCACTGGTTGGGTACGCCGCGCGGTATCGAGAACGAGCTGGTGCCTAATGCCGGCTTGCCGTTGCACCTGATCAACGTCGCGGGTCTGCGCGGCAAGAGCAAACTGTCGCTGCTCAAGGCGCCGTTCGTGCTGCTGCGGGCGGTCTGGCAGGCGCGCAAGCTGATGAGCCAGTTGAAACCGGTCTGCGTGCTGGGCTTCGGTGGTTATGTCACCGGTCCCGGCGGTGTTGCGGCGCGCCTGTGCGGTGTACCGGTCATCGTGCACGAACAGAACGCCGTGGCGGGTACCGCGAACCGTCTGCTGGCGCCTCTGGCTGCCCGGGTCTGCGAGGCGTTCCCGAACACCTTCGGCGCCTCGAGCAAGCGCCGCACCACCGGCAACCCGGTGCGCTCCGAGCTGTTTCTGGAAACCCCGCGCCAGGCGCTGGCAGGGCGCCCGGCCCGCCTGCTGATCCTGGGGGGCAGCCTCGGTGCCGAACCGTTGAACAAACTGCTGCCCGAAGCACTGGCCCAGGTGCCGGTCGAATTCCGTCCGGAAGTCTTCCACCAGGCTGGTCGCAACCATGACCAGGTGACCTCCGAGCGCTACCAGGCTGCGGGTGTCGAGGCGCAGGTGGCGCCGTTTATCAAAGACATGGCCCAAGCCTATGGCTGGGCCGACCTGGTGGTCTGTCGCGCAGGCGCGTTGACCGTCAGTGAGCTGGCTGCGGCTGGTCTGCCCTCGTTGCTGGTGCCTTTGCCCCATGCGATCGACGATCACCAGACCCGCAATGCCGAATATTTGGCCGGGGAGGGCGCTGCCTTCCTGCTGCCGCAAAGAACGACTGGCGCCGCCGACCTGGCGGCACGCCTGACAGAGGTTTTGATGCAACCGGAACGACTGAACACCATGGCGAGCACCGCACGCCGCCTGGCCAAACCCGATGCTACCCGCACCGTCGTCGAGATCTGCCTGGAGGTGGCCCATGGTTGAAAGTCAGAAAGCCATTCCCCAGCCGGAAATGCGCCGTATCCGTCGCATCCACTTCGTTGGAATCGGCGGCGTGGGCATGTGCGGGATTGCCGAAGTGCTGCTGAACCTGGGTTACCAGGTGTCCGGCTCCGACCTGAAAACCTCGCCGGTCACTGACCGGCTCGAGTCGTTCGGTGCGCAGATCTTCATCGGCCACCGTTCCGAGAATGCCGCCAGCGCCGATGTGCTGGTGGTATCGAGCGCCGTGAACAAATCCAACCCGGAAGTCGCGACGGCTCTTGAGCGTCGTATTCCGGTGGTACCACGGGCCGAGATGCTCGCCGAGCTGATGCGCTATCGCCACGGCATCGCGGTCGCCGGTACCCACGGCAAGACCACCACCACCAGCCTGATCGCTTCGGTGTTCGCCGCTGGCGGTCTGGATCCGACCTTCGTCATCGGTGGCCGACTGAACGCCGCGGGCACCAATGCCCAGCTCGGCACCAGTCGCTACCTGATCGCCGAAGCCGATGAAAGCGACGCCAGCTTCCTGCACCTGCAGCCGATGGTGGCCGTGGTCACCAACATCGACGCCGACCACATGGACACCTACGAGGGCGACTTCAGCAAGCTGAAGAAAACCTTCGTCGAGTTCCTCCACAACCTGCCGTTCTATGGCTTGGCCGTGGTCTGCCTGGACGATCCGGTGGTGCGTGAAATCCTTCCGCAGATCGCCCGTCCGACCGTGACCTATGGGGTTCACGAAGACGCCGATGTCCGCGCGATCAACATCCGCCAGGCCGGCATGCAGACCCATTTCACCGTGCTGCGCCGCGACCGCGAGCCGCTGGACGTCTCGGTGAACATGCCGGGCAACCACAACGTGCTGAACTCCCTGGCGACCATCGCAATCGCCACCGACGAGGGCATCAGCGATGAAGCCATCGTCCAGGGCCTGTCTGGCTTCCAGGGCGTCGGTCGACGCTTCCAGGTCTACGGCGAATTGCCGGTGGACGGCGGCAGCGTGATGCTGGTCGACGACTACGGCCACCACCCGACCGAAGTCGCGGCGGTGATCAAGGCCGTGCGTGGCGGCTGGCCGGAGCGTCGTCTGGTGATGGTCTATCAGCCGCACCGCTATACCCGCACCCGCGATCTGTACGACGACTTCGTCCAGGTCCTGGCCGATGCCAACGTCCTGTTGTTGATGGAAGTCTATCCGGCGGGTGAAGAAGCCATTCCGGGGGCGGACAGCCGCCAGTTGTGCCGCAGCATTCGTCAGCGTGGTCAGCTCGACCCGATCTACATCGAGCGTGGCGTCGACCTGGCGCCGCTGGTCAAGCCGCTGCTGCAGCCGGGCGACATCCTGTTGTGTCAGGGCGCCGGTGATATCGGCGGTCTCGCGCCGCAATTGCTCAAGAGTTCGTTGTTCGCAGGTGCGGTTGCCGCAGCCGGCGCGGAGAAGTCGAAATGACCGCCGCCTACGCCAACCTGTTCTCGACCCTCGAGCCGAAGGACTTCGGTCGTGTTGCCGTGCTGTTCGGTGGCAAGAGCGCCGAGCGCGCCGTGTCGCTGAAGTCCGGCAATGCGGTGCTTGAGGCGCTGCTGGGCGCTGGCGTCGATGCCTTCGGTATCGACGTGGGTGACGACCTGCTGCAGCGTCTGCTGAATGAAAAGATCGACCGTGCCTTCATCATTCTGCACGGCCGTGGCGGTGAAGACGGCAGCATGCAGGGCCTGCTGGAGTGCCTGGAGATTCCCTACACCGGTAGCGGCATCCTCGCCTCGGCTCTGGCCATGGACAAGTTGCGTACCAAACAGGTCTGGCACAGCCTGGGCATTCCGACTCCACGCCATGCGGTGCTGGGCAGCGAAGCCGACTGTATTTCAGCCGGTGCGGAACTGGGTTTCCCTTTGATCGTCAAACCTGCCCATGAAGGCTCCAGTATCGGGATGGCCAAGGTGACCGGCGTCGACGATTTGATCGCCGCCTGGAGAGCTGCTGCCACCTACGATTCGCAAGTGTTGGTCGAACAATGGATTCAAGGTCCGGAGTACACCATTGCAACACTGCGTGGCCAGATTTTGCCGCCGATCGCCCTCGGCACCCCGCATTCGTTCTATGACTACGACGCCAAGTACCTGGCTTCCGATACCCAGTATCGGATCCCGTGCGGCCTCGACGACACCAAGGAAAAGGAACTGATGGACCTCACGGCGAAAGCCTGCGAGGCGCTCGGTATCGCCGGTTGGGCGCGTGCCGATGTGATGCAGGACGCCGAAGGGCAGTTCTGGTTCCTGGAAGTCAACACCGCCCCGGGCATGACTGACCACAGTCTGGTTCCGATGGCGGCACGTGCGGCCGGCCTCGATTTCCAGCAGTTGGTGCTGGCGATCCTGGCGGAAAGTGTCGCCAGCCACCCAGGGCCGAGAGGTTAACGATCCCATGCACGGCGCGCAGTTTCGTCATCAGTCACCCGGTCCCGGCCGTAACAAGCCGGTGCCGCGGGGTGCCAGCCGAATGGTGGCCAAGGAGCCGGTGTCTGCGCGCCTGCCAAAAGCCAATTTCGGCTTTTTCAAGCGCCTGATGTGGCCGGTGTTGCTGGTGGCCCTGGGCTTCGGCACCTATGAAGGCGCCCAGCGTCTGTTGCCCTATGCGGATCGGCCGATCAGCAAGATCAACGTCCAGGGGGACCTGAGCTATATCAGCCAGCAGGCGGTACAGCAGCGGATCGCACCGTATGTCGCGGCGAGCTTCTTCACCATCGACCTGGCAAGCATGCGCGCCGAGCTGGAAACCATGCCGTGGATCGCCCATGCCGAAGTCCGCCGGGTATGGCCGGACCAGGTGGTGATTCGCCTGGAAGAGCAGTTGCCGGTGGCCCGCTGGGGCGACGAGGCACTGTTGAACAACCAGGGCCAGGCGTTCGCGCCACGGGAACTGGCGAACTACGAGCACCTACCGCAGCTGTTCGGCCCGCAGCGGGCTCAGCAGCAGGTGATGCAGCAGTACCAGGTGCTGAGTCAGATGTTGCGCCCACTGGGCTTCTCCATCGCCCGGCTGGAACTGCGCGAGCGCGGCAGCTGGTTCCTGACCACTGGTGCGGGCAGCTCGGGGCCGGGTATTCAGTTGTTGCTGGGCCGCGACCATCTGGTCGAGAAGATGCGCCGTTTCATTGCCATTTATGAAAAAACGCTGAAAGAACAGATTACGAACATTGCCAGCATCGATCTGCGCTATTCCAACGGCCTGGCCGTCGGATGGCGGGAACCTGTGGCGCCCGCGACGGACAAACCCGCCGTTGCGAAGAATTAAGAAGAGGCAGGACCATGGCAAACGTGCAAAGCGGCAAAATGATCGTCGGACTGGATATCGGCACCTCCAAGGTGGTGGCGCTGGTGGGCGAGGTCGCGGCCGATGGCACAGTGGAAATCGTCGGCATCGGTACGCACCCTTCGCGCGGCTTGAAGAAGGGCGTGGTGGTGAATATCGAATCCACCGTGCAGTCGATCCAGCGCGCGGTGGAAGAAGCGCAACTGATGGCCGGTTGCCGGATCCACTCGGCGTTCGTCGGCGTCGCGGGCAATCACATCCGCAGCCTGAACTCCCACGGTATCGTCGCCATCCGTGATCGCGAAGTCAGCTCGGCGGACCTGGAGCGCGTGCTCGATGCCGCCCAGGCCGTGGCGATTCCGGCTGACCAGCGGGTACTGCACACCCTGCCGCAGGACTACGTGATCGACAACCAGGAAGGCGTGCGTGAGCCCCTGGGCATGTCCGGCGTACGTCTGGAAGCCAAGGTCCACGTGGTCACCTGCGCAGTGAATGCCGCGCAGAACATCGAGAAGTGCGTGCGTCGTTGCGGCCTGGAAATCGACGACATCATCCTCGAGCAACTGGCTTCGGCCTATTCGGTGCTGACCGACGACGAGAAAGAGCTGGGCGTGTGCCTGGTGGACATCGGTGGTGGCACCACCGATATCGCGATCTTCACCGAAGGTGCGATTCGTCATACCGCGGTGATCCCGATTGCCGGTGACCAGGTGACCAACGACATCGCCATGGCGTTGCGCACCCCGACCCAGTATGCCGAAGAGATCAAGATCCGCTACGCCTGCGCCCTGGCCAAGCTGGCCGGTGCCGGCGAAACCATCAAGGTTCCGAGCGTTGGCGATCGTCCACCCCGCGAGCTGTCCCGTCAGGCCCTGGCCGAAGTGGTCGAGCCGCGTTACGACGAACTGTTCACGCTGATCCAGGCCGAACTGCGCCGCAGCGGTTATGAAGACCTGATTCCGGCGGGCATCGTGCTGACCGGCGGTACTTCGAAGATGGAAGGTGCGGTCGAGCTGGCCGAGGAAATTTTCCACATGCCGGTGCGTCTGGGCGTGCCGCATACCGTCAAGGGTCTCTCGGACGTGGTCCGCAACCCGATCTATTCAACTGGGGTAGGGCTGTTGCTGTACGGACTGCAAAAGCAGTCGGACGGCATTTCCCTGTCCGGCTACAACGGCGGCAACAGAAACGACTATCGCGATGAAGAACAGAAAGCACCTGTGCTGGAGCGCCTCAAGCGCTGGGTACAGGGCAACTTTTAAAGTTTCAAAGCAGTAGAAGTAGGCGAAAAAACTAGAGAATGAAAGGAGAGGGAACATGTTTGAACTCGTAGACAACGTCCCACAAAGTCCGGTAATCAAGGTTATCGGCGTCGGCGGTGGCGGTGGCAACGCCGTTAACCATATGGTCAAGAGCAACATTGAAGGCGTCGAGTTCATCTGCGCCAACACCGATGCCCAGGCGCTGAAGAATATTGGCGCACGGACCATCCTGCAACTGGGCACCGGCGTGACCAAGGGCCTTGGCGCTGGCGCCAACCCGGAAGTCGGTCGTCAGGCCGCCCTGGAAGACCGCGAGCGTATCGCTGAAGTGCTGCAAGGCACCAACATGGTCTTCATCACCACCGGCATGGGTGGCGGTACCGGTACCGGTGCAGCCCCGATCATCGCCGAAGTGGCCAAGGAAATGGGCATCCTCACCGTTGCAGTGGTGACCCGTCCGTTCCCGTTCGAAGGCCGCAAGCGCATGCAGATCGCCGACGAGGGCATCCGCGCGCTGAGCGAAAGCGTCGACTCGTTGATCACCATTCCCAACGAGAAGCTGCTGACCATCCTGGGCAAGGACGCCAGCCTGCTGTCGGCGTTCGCCAAGGCTGACGATGTGCTGGCCGGTGCCGTTCGCGGTATCTCCGACATCATCAAGCGTCCGGGCATGATCAACGTCGACTTCGCCGACGTACGCACCGTGATGAGCGAAATGGGCATGGCGATGATGGGCACTGGCTGCGCCAGCGGTCCGAACCGTGCGCGTGAAGCCACCGAGGCGGCGATCCGCAACCCGCTGCTGGAAGATGTGAACCTGCAAGGTGCACGCGGCATCCTGGTGAATATCACCGCCGGTCCTGACCTGTCCCTGGGTGAGTACTCCGACGTCGGTAGCATCATCGAAGCCTTTGCTTCCGAGCACGCCATGGTCAAGGTTGGTACCGTTATCGATCCGGACATGCGCGACGAGCTGCACGTGACCGTGGTCGCCACCGGTCTGGGTGCCCGCATCGAGAAACCTGTGAAGGTTATCGACAACACCCTGCAGGCTGCCAGTCAGCCGGCCGCCACTCAGGCACCTGCTGCTGCTCGTCAGGAACTGCCGTCGGTGAACTACCGTGACCTGGATCGTCCGACCGTCATGCGCAACCAGGCCCAGGCCGGGGCTGCGACTGCCGCGAAGATGAATCCGCAGGACGATCTGGACTATCTGGATATCCCGGCCTTCCTGCGTCGCCAGGCCGATTGATGGAATGTATCAGGAGTATTAGGGTGATTGGTGTTCAGCAAAGGTCTGGTCTGCTATTATCGCCAGCCTTTGTTGATACCTGTTCGCAATTTGCGCTGAAGCGGCCAAAGCCATGATTAAACAACGCACCCTGAAAAATATTATCCGTGCTACAGGTGTCGGCCTGCACTCGGGCGAGAAGGTCTATCTGACCCTCAAACCAGCCCCTGTGGATACCGGCATCGTGTTTTGTCGTGCCGACCTCGACCCTGTGGTGCAGATTCCTGCGCGCGCGGAAAACGTTGGTGAAACCACCATGTCGACCACCCTGGTCAACGGTGACACCAAAGTGGACACGGTGGAGCATTTGCTCTCGGCCATGGCCGGTCTGGGCATCGATAACGCCTACGTCGAGCTCTCCGCGTCCGAAGTCCCGATCATGGACGGCAGCGCTGGACCCTTCGTATTCCTGATTCAATCTGCCGGCCTGGAAGAACAGGACGCAGCCAAGAAGTTCATCCGCATCCTGCGTGAAGTCACAGTGGAAGACGGCGACAAGCGCGCCACTTTCGTGCCTTTCGACGGGTTCAAGGTGAGTTTCGAGATCGACTTCGATCACCCTGTATTCCGTGACCGCACCCAGAGTGCAAGCGTGGATTTCTCCAGCACGTCGTTCGTGAAGGAAGTCAGCCGCGCCCGTACCTTTGGTTTCATGAGTGATATCGAGTACCTGCGCAAGCACAACCTCGCACTCGGCGGTAGCGTGGAAAACGCCATCGTGGTGGACTCGGACGGTGTATTGAACGAAGACGGCCTTCGTTACGAAGACGAATTCGTCAAACACAAGATCCTCGACGCCATCGGTGACCTCTACCTGCTGGGCAATAGCCTGATTGGTGAGTTCAAGGGCTTCAAGTCCGGTCACGCGTTGAACAACCAGCTTCTGCGTAAGCTCATCGAGCAGAAAGATGCCTGGGAAGTGGTGACCTTCGAAGACGCCAGCACGGCGCCGATCTCGTACATGCGTCCTGTTGCGGCCGTGTAACGACTTTCTCCTTTTGTTGTTCTTCAAAGGCTGCCTTCGGGCGGCCTTTTTTTATCTCTGCAGTTCGATATCCCGAGCATGCACCAATTGGTCACGACCATTGCGCTTGGCCTGATACAGGGCCTGGTCGGCATCTTCCAGCAGTTGCTCGATCCTCGCGCCGAGGGCAATCGCCTCGCGGGAAACCCATTGGGTACTGGCGCCGATACTGACGGTGATGGGGCACGCATCGGCTAACAAGGGCGGCATCTGGCGGATGGCACTGCTGATCTTTTCGGCCAGGCAGCAGGCTCCCGTTTCGTCGGTTTGTGGCAGGATCACCGCGAACTCCTCGCCGCCATAACGTGCCACCCGGTCTCCCGGACGACGAATACTGTCACCGATCACCCGAGCGATCTGGCGCAAGGCTTCGTCACCCATCGGATGTCCATGACGGTCGTTGAACGCCTTGAAATGGTCGGCGTCGATCATCAGCAACGATAGGGGCTGGCCTGAGCGCTGTGCCCGGTTCCACTCCAGTAGTAACGTCTGATCCAGTGCCCTGCGGTTGGCGATGCCGGTGAGCGCGTCGGTGGTTGCCAGCTCGGCCAGCTCCTGTTCGGCCCGTTGGCGTCGTTGCAGTTCCCGCGCCAACAGCCAGCTCAGCCATAGCAGGCCGACACACAGCCCGCCGGTGGCACTGCCGACCAGCCAGGTGGTGCGCCACCAGGAGGAATAGACTTCCTCCCCCGACAGGGCCACCACCACGATCAGCGGCAAGTCACCCACCCGGGAAAAGTTGTAGAGGCGCTGCTTGCCGTCGATGCCGGAGATAGCGCTGAAACTGCCGTTGCCCTCGCTGACGATGCGTTGGAAATTGGGGCGCTGGCTGAAGTCCTTGCCGACCATGTCGGCATTCATCAGCGGTTCCTGGGCGAGCAGAATACCGTCGCTGCTGAGCAGATTGACCGTACTGCTGGCCCCGACATTGAGGGTCTTGAACAGCTCGTTGAAATAGCTCAGGCGGATGGCGGCCCGAGCGACGCCAAGAAACTCGCCCTCGGGCGACGAGACTCGGCGGCTGAAGCTGATGCGCCAGTCCACCCACCTCTCCCGAGCGAGAAACGGCTGGCTGATCATCATCGCGTCACTGGGGTTTTCGATGTGGGCCTTGAAATACGCTCTATCGGCGTAATTACCGGTCCGAGGGGTGACCGAAGAGGAGTCGGCAATCACCTCGCCATCTTTGTCGAGCAACAGGATATCGCCCTTGTTCGGAGCTGCCGTGGCGCTGTCGAACAGGGCCAGATGACGAATCTGTGGCGAGACGTGCTTGAGGTCCTCACGCCGTGAGGCGGCGATGAGGTCCAATAATGACTTGTCGTAGAGTTCGGCATTGCGCAGAACGTCGGCATCGATCAATTGCACGATGTTCGTGGCGGCGCGTATGGCGACGAGTTCTGCACTGCCTCGCTCGCGGATCAGCAGATAGATGACGATGCCGAGGATCGCACTGACACTCAGGCCGCTGCCGAGTATCAGCAGCAGGCGAGGCATCGCCGAGCTGTTCGAAGGATAATTGATGGTAAACCTCAAGCGGTTCGGGGTTATTGGCCCCTCTATAAAGCCCCAGCGGCAAAAAGGCCAGCATCAGGGTGCTGACCTTTACGCATGCTAGAAGATATTCACCGGGTAGTCGACGATGCCCCGCTAATCGTGGTGTCGCTCAGGGCGCATGACGGTTGATCATCACGCGGGCAGATGGATACCGAAGGTATTGACGCCGGCACCACTGCGCACGAATACATCACCGCCATGCATCAGCGCGATCGCCTTGACGATCGCCAGCCCCAGGCCGTGGTTGGCGCCGCTGTTGCTGCGTGACGCGTCGACCCGGTAGAAACGTTCGAACAGGCGCGACAGGTGTTCGCTGGCGATGGTCTCTCCAGGGTTGGAGACGGCGATCGTCACCTGGTCGCCCTCCTGGTCGATGTGTACCGTGATCACCTGGCCGGGCGCGGTGTGCTGTACCGCATTGCTCAACAGATTGATCAGCGCCCGGCGCAGATGGGCAATCTCGATCCGCACCTGCGCATCGCCACTGACGTCGACCCGGACCTGGGCGTCTTCGAGAATGAAGTCGAGGTAGTCCAGGGTCGTTGCGACCTCGGCGGCCAGCGAGGTGCTGATCAGTTTGGTGGCCTTGCTGCCCTGGTCGGCGCTGGCCAGGAACAGCATGTCATTGATGATCGAGCGCAGACGTTCCAGCTCCTCCAGGTTCGATTGCAGCACTTCGAAATAATGCTCGGCAGAGCGGCCGCGTGTCAGCGCCACCTGGGTCTGGCCGATCAGGTTGGTCAGCGGTGAGCGCAGTTCGTGGGCGACATCGGCGTTGAACGATTCCAGTCGTGAATAGGCCTGCTCAACGCGCTCCAGGGTCGAGTTGAAGGAGTTGACGAACTGGCTCAGCTCCGGCGGCAATGGCGACAGTTGCAGGCGGCCGGTCAGGCGCGGCGGCGCCAGTTTGCGCGCTTCCTGCGATAGCCTGATCAGCGGCTTGAGGCCGATCCGCGCTACCCAGTAGCCCAGGGCCGAGGCCAGCAGTACGCCGACGATCGCCAGGCTGACCAGGGCGATCAGCAACTGGTGCTGGGTCTTGCGGAAGGTCTCGGTGTCAATGCCGATCAGAAACTGCAGAGGCGGGCGCTGGTCCTTGGCCGGCATCGTGTTGAGCAACACCTTGAACGGGTAGGCGTGCCCCGGCAGGAGCAGGTCGCGCATGCCCTTGGCACCGGCAGCGAAGGCACGGATCTGCGCGTCGGGTGCGCCATATTCATAGTTCGGATCGCCGCTGACCACCCAGAAACGGATACGTTTGTCTTCCTCGCCCAACTGTTTGAGCTTGGCGCTGAACTTGCTCCAGTGGTCCGGGGTGCCGAAACGGTTGATCGAGGACTCGAGCACACTGTAGCGCGCATCCAGTTCGGCCTCGGGCAGCAGGCCCAGGCCTTTTTCCACCTGCAGGTACAAGGCGCCGCCGATCAGCAGGAACACCGCCAGCGCGACCAGACTGAACAGCCCGCTCAGGCGCAGGGCAATCGAGTTAGTCGACACCGCGGTTCTCCAGCACATAGCCCATGCCACGGATGGTGTGCAGCAGTTTCTGTTCGAATGGCCCGTCGAGCTTGGCCCGCAGGCGTTTGATCGCTACCTCGACGACGTTGGCATCGCTGTCGAAATTGATGTCCCAGACCATCTCGGCAATCGCTGTCTTCGACAGGATTTCGCCCTGGCGACGAGCCAGTACGCTGAGCAGCGAGAACTCCTTGGCGGTCAGATCCAGGCGCTGTCCGGCGCGACTGGCCTTGCGGCTGATCAGGTCGACCCACAGGTCGGCGACGCTGATCTGGACCGGCTCATGGCCGCCGCCGCTACGCCGGGTGAGTGCCTGCAGGCGGGCCACCAGTTCGAGAAAGGAAAACGGTTTGCCCAGGTAATCGTCGGCGCCATCGCGCAGGCCACGGATGCGATCCTCGACCCGTTCGCGGGCGGTGAGCATGATCACCGGCGTCTGCTTGCGCGCCCGCAGGGCCTTGAGCACGCCGAAGCCATCGAGTTCCGGCAGCATCACATCGAGGATGATCACCGCGTAATCGCTCTCCAGCGCCAGATGCAGGCCGCCGACGCCATCCCGAGCCAGATCGACGGTATAACCCTGCTCGGTCAGACCCCGATGCAGGTAATCGGCGGTTTTTTCTTCGTCTTCGATAATCAGGACACGCATGACCCCGCCTCAATGAGTGATCGCCGGCACGCTGGCCGGTTTGGGCCGATGGAAAAGCCGTTCGAGCCACAAGTATATGATGGGTGTGGTGAACAGCGTCAGCGCCTGACTCACCAGCAGGCCACCGACCACGGCAATGCCCAGCGGCTGGCGCAGCTCGGCGCCTGGGCCGTGGCCGAGCATCAGCGGCAGCGCACCGAGCAGGGCCGCCAGGGTGGTCATGATGATGGGCCGGAAGCGGGTGATACAGGCCTTGTAGATCGCGTCCTCGGGTGTCAGCCCTCCCCGCTGGGCTTCCAGGGCGAAGTCGATCATCAGGATGCCGTTCTTCTTCACGATGCCGATCAGCAATACCAGGCCGATCAACGCCATGATCGAGAAATCCTGGCCCAGCAGCCAGAGCATGATCAGGGCACCGAGGCCGGCCGAGGGCAGGGTGGAAATGATCGTCAGCGGATGGACGAAGCTCTCGTAGAGTACGCCGAGAATGATGTACACCGCCACCAATGCCGCGAGGATCAGCCACGGCTGGCTGGCCAGGGAACTCTGGAAGGCCTGCGCGGCGCCCTGGAAGTTGCCGCTGATGGCGGCCGGCATGCCGATCTCCTTCTTCGCCTGGTCGAGCATCAGCACCGCATCGCCCAGGGCGACTCCAGGGCTGAGGTTGAACGACAGGTTGGCGGCCGGAAACATGCCATCGTGGGCGATCGACAGCGGACCGCTGGTGGGGACGTCGAAGCGCGCCAGGGCCGACAGCGGGACCATCTCGTTCGTCAGCGGCGAGCGTAGGTAGAAGTAATGCAGGCTCTCGGCCTTGCCGCGCTGGGCGGCATCCAGTTCGAGGATCACGTTGTACTGGTTGGTCTCGGTCTGGTACTCGTTGACCTGCCGCTGGCCGAAGGCATCATAGAGGGCTTCGTCGACATCGCTGGCGGTCAGGCCGAAGCGCGCAGCGGCACTGCGGTCGATGGTGATGTGGGTGATACTGCCGCCCAGTTGCAGGTCGTTGGACAGGTCGCGGAACGCCGGGTTGGTGCGCAGCTTGTCGGTCAGGCGCTGGGTCCAGGTATTCAGCAGGTCGCCATCGTTGCTCTTGATCACGTATTGATACTGGGCCCGGCTCGGCCCGGAACTGAGGTTGATGTCCTGGCCGGCACGCAGGTAAAGCACGATGCCGGGGATCTGCATCAGCTTGGGCCGGATGCGGTCGATGAAGGCGCTGGCGGAAACATCGCGCTGGTCCCGGGGCTTGAGGGCGATCCAGAAGCGGCCGTTGGCGATGGTCTGGTTGCTCCCCGAGACCCCCACCGAGTGGGAGAAGGCCTGAACCGCAGGATCGGCAGCGACGATTTCGGCCAGGGCCTTGTGCTTGGCGACCATGGTGTCAAACGACACGTCGGCGGCGGCCTCGGTGGTGCCCAGCACGAAACCGGTGTCCTGGACCGGGAAAAAGCCCTTGGGAATGAACACGTAGCCGGCGATGGCCAGGCCCAGGGTCAGGCAGAACGCGCCGAACATCAGCTTCTGGTGGGCCAGGGCGCGGCGCAGGCCACGTTCGTAGACGGCCAACAGACGCTCGCCGAACGTCGCCTTGGTGTGTTCGTGATGCACCGGTGCGCGCATGAACAGCGAGGCCAGGGTCGGCGCCAGGGTCAGTGAGACCACCACCGAAATCAGGATGGTCGAGGTGGCGGTCAGGGCGAATTCCTTGAACAGCCGACCGACCACGCCACCCATGAACAGCAGCGGGATGAACGCGGCGATCAGCGAGAAACTGATCGATACCACGGTGAAGCCGATCTCTCCTGCGCCCTTGATGGCCGCCTCGCGCATGCCGTCGCCGGCCTCCAGATGACGGTGGATGTTTTCCACCACGACGATCGCGTCGTCGACCACGAAGCCGACGGCAATGACGATCGCCACCAGGGTCAGGTTGTTGAGGCTGAAGCCCATCACGTACATCAACGCGAAGCTGGCCACCAGGGAAACGCCGAGTACCGCCGAGACGATCAGGGTGGCCGACAGTTGACGCAGGAACAGCGCCATCACTGCCACCACCAGCAGCACGGCGATCAGCAGGGTCATTTCCACTTCATGCAGCGAGGCGCGAATGGTCTGGGTCCGGTCGACCAGCTCCTTGACCTCCACCGAGGCTGGCAGCATGGCTTCCAGGCCGGGCAGGGCAGCCTTGATCCGGTCCACGGTCTCGACGATGTTGGCGCTCGGCTGTCGGGAAATCACCAGGTTCACTGCCGGCACATCGCCGGACCAGGCTTGCACATAGGCGTCTTCGGAACCCCGGATCACCCGGGCGACGTCCTTGAGCTGCACCGGCGCACCGTTTTTGTAGGAGACGATCAGTTCGCCGTATTCCTCCGGCTGGAACAACTGGTCGTTGGTCGACAGCGTCGAGATACTCGATTTGCCGTACAGCGCACCCTTGGCCAGGTTGAGGCTGGTCTGCTGGATTGCCAGGCGGATGTCCGCCAGGGTCAGGCCGATGGCCGCCAGTCGGTCCGCCGAAGCCTGTACGCGAATGGCCGGCCGCTGCTGGCCGGTGATGTTGATCTGGCCGACGCCGTCGATCTGACTGAGCTGACGGGCCAGCAGGGTTTCGGCGTAGTCGCTCAGTTCGGTGCCGGGCATCTGCGCGGAACTGACGCTGAGGATCAGCACCGGGCTGTCCGCCGGGTTGACCTTGCGCCAGGTCGGCAGGGTCGGCATGTCCTTGGGCAGTTTGCCCGAAGCGGTGTTGATCGCCGCCTGGACTTCCTGGGCGGCGGTGTCGATGCTTTTGCTCAGGGTGAACTGCAAGGTCAGAGTGGTGGTGCCCAGGGCGCTACTGGAGGTCATCTGGGTCACGCCGGGAATGGCGCTGAACTGCACCTCCAGTGGCGTCGCCACCGAGGAGGCCATGGTCTGCGGGCTGGCGCCGGGCAATTGCGCGGAAACCTGGATGGTCGGGAATTCGGCTTCTGGTAATGGCGCCAGCGGCAGGCGTGGAAAGGCGATCAGCCCGAGCAGGACCAGGGCGAAGGTGAGCAGGATGGTCGCTACCGGGTGATTGATGCACCAGGCCGAGACGCCACGACTGTCCTTGATCATGGTTTGGGCTCCACGGCCACGGCCTGTTCAGCCGGCTTGGGCGAGCCGAGGATTTCGACGATGGAACCGGGCTTGAGCCGCGACTGGCCATCGCTGACCAGCAGGTCGCCGGCTTGTACACCCTCGATGATGTTCTGCTCGCTGTCCTGGTAGGGCACCCGTACCGGCACCACTTCCACACCCTTGTCCTTGACCCGGTAGACGAAGTAACCGTCCAGGCCACGCTGCACCACGGTCGCAGGTACGACCAGGGCGCCGTGGTCGAGGTCGGTCTGGATCCGGATGTTGACCAGTTGGCCCGGCCACAGCTTCTGATTCGGGTTGCGGAACTCGGCCTTGGCCTTGATGGTGCCGGTGGTCGCCGAGACCTGGTTGTCGATCAGCGTCAGATGGCCAGCGCCGAGCAGGCTGTTGCGGTGGTCGTCGTCGCCCAGAGAGGCATCGACCAGCGCCGGACTGGCGGCGCCGAGCAGCCCTTGCAGGGTCGGCAGCATCTGCTGGGGCAGCGAGAACTCGACGGCGATCGGATCGATCTGGGTGACAGAGAACAGACCCTGGGTATCGCTCATGCGCAGGAAGTTGCCTTCGTCGACGGTACGGATACCCACCCGGCCAGTGACCGGCGAATGGATCTGGGTATAGGACAGTTGCACCTGCGCTGCGGTAATCGCCGCCTGGTTGCCCTGGACGGTAGCCTTGAGCTGGTTGACCAGCGCTTGCTGCTGGTCGTAGGTCTGTTTCGAGATGCCGTTATCGGCGCTCAGCAGTTTGTAGCGCTTGAGATCGACCTCCGCCACCTGCAACTGCGCCTGGCTCTGTGCCAGTTGTGCCTTGGCCTGGGACAGGCTGGCCTGGATCGAACGATCGTCGAGGGTGGCCAGCAGATCGCCCTCTTTGACCAGTTGCCCTTCCTTGACCAGCAGGCGGGTCAGGATGCCATCGATCTGCGGGCGGATCACCACGCTGTGCAACGACAGGACCGTACCAATGCCACTGGCATAACGGGGGACGTCCCGCTGCGTGACGGGGACGACCTTGACCGGGATCGGCACATTGCCGGCGTGGCGTGGCGCGGTGGGGCGGCTCAGGGCCCAGGAGGCACCGGCGGCGACCAGGACGATCACAACAAGGCCCAACACGGTTTTCTTTTGAATGTGCATGGTGTCAAAACGCCGGAACCAGTGGTGGAAGGACAATGCTGGCAGAACAATATCGTCTTTATAACCCCATCACCCGGTCAGTACGGTGACCGCAACCTGACACGGCTGTCAGCTACGGCCGGATGCTGGCCGGACAGGCAAATGTCTGAAGTCTCGTTAAAGAAAGAAAACGTGCAGGCGATAAACCGGAAGAACTTACGAGCTTTTTAGCTGCTTGTTTTTAAAGACATGTTTCTGCAAAGCAGCACGAATGAGGCACGTGTATGTTTAATTGAATATAAGAAGTCCTACGGATATTCCTCGTTTTTTCAGTGGAGTGCTCTCGTGTAGGCTTTAATTGATAGGGGGTTCACCCTGTTTGGGAGTGGCTGATATGAAATACACACTATCGGTATTCGGTGTCCTGTTGTTGATGGGCGTTTGCTCCAATGTGGTAGCAGCCAATGCGGGGCAGATTCGTTTCAGTGGTCAGATTGTGGAGGCAGCGTGTGAAGTGTCCTCGACCTCGTCGAACAGTCATGGCGTTTCTGAACGAATCAACGTCGCACCCGGCGTCATGGTGCTGGTCGATACTGCGCATAATGCCTGCAGTAATGGCATATTGCCCTTTAATGCACGCTTCCAGCCCTTGCCCAGCAAAGCTTCCAGCGTCAAGGCGACATCCTCCCAAGGTGTCGTGGTTATCACGTATCTATAAAGTTGTACGTGTATCAGAACATCAGCGAATGCCTGGTCGTATACAGGCAAGCGCTGTTCTGTGAAATATCCGGCATCAAGTTGACTCTGTCTCGCTCAGGTCAGGGTCAGCTGATCTAACTTTTTGATCGATATAATTAAAATATCATCGAAGAGTGTCTGGTCTTGTTCAGGGTGCAGGGACTGGTAATGGATTTCATAGAGAGGACGGCTTTAATTTTAAACACGCTCCTGATCGTTTTTCCGTGCCCATGGAATGACATTTTCTTCTGACGGAGACAGATGTCTTGCCAGCGGGTTGAATCGGCACCCGGAATAAGGCCAGGTCTGATAGTTCAATTCACGATCCGCGACTATATTGGCCGCCACCCAATTGATGGGTGCAAACGATTAACTCGAAGGATTGTGTTCGCATGAAAAAGATTTCCGTGATGTTGGTTCTATTGGGTTCAGCCCTGGGCGTGACGAGTTCCGTCCACGCGGCCAACGGTGGGACGCTGAACTTCACCGGTGCACTGACCAACACCAGTTGCGATGTGTCGTCCGGGGGCGGCTCGGCCGACAATATCCCGGTCGACCTTGGACGGGTTTCCTTTGCCGATATCGGCAACCGTACCGAGGCGCGACTGGGCACGGCCAAGGACATCGATCTGTTGGTGACGTGTCTGCAACCGGCCGCTGAAAGCACCGTGAGCATGTCATTCCGTCCAGCCCAGGCCGACCAGGGCGACCCCTACCTGCTGCCGACCGCTGGCGCCGCCAAAGGTGTCGGGATCGGTCTGGTCCGTCGCGATAGCGATAACTTCCTGAACATCCAGGACCCTGCCGATACCATCGACGGCATCCTCCAGCCCAGCGGTACCGGCTCCAGCGGTACCTTGTCCCTGCGTGCGGTCTTCGTGAAGAACGGTGTCTCCACCGTACCTGGCGCGGCGACTGGCACCGTGCCTTTTGTCTTGACCTACAACTGAGTGAGTGTCCCGAACGGAGCTGCAAGGCTCCGTTTCTTCCGAACAGATGGATCGCAACATGCGCAAGTTGATGAGAGCGCTGATCGGCATGACGCTGGTCACGTGGGCGGCGGGTCAGGCCCAGGCCGGAATCGTGCTCAACAGCACCCGGCTGGTGTATCCGGCGCAAGACAAGGAAGCGGTGCTCAGCGTATCGAACCGCAACAGATCCACCATCCTGTTGCAGTCCTGGCTGGAGGCCGAGGACCCGTCTGCCGCAGACCTGCCGTTCGCCGTCGTGCCGACCCTGGTGCCGTTGCCCGCCGGCGGACGGCAAACGGTGCGGATCATTCATTCCGGCAGCGAGATGCCGACCGATCGGGAGTCGTTGTTCTGGCTGAATGTCCAGGAAATCCCACAGGTCAGCGAACAGGAGAATGTGCTGCAGATCGGTATTCGCCAGCGAATCAAGCTGTTCTATCGACCTCGTCAGTTGCAGGCCGATCCCGAGTTGGCCCCGCAGCAATTGCGTTGGCGCCTGAAACCCGCAGGCGTGCTGGTGGCGAGCAATCCCGCGCCGTTCTACGTCAGCCTGGTGGATATCGAGTTGTTCGACGGCGCGACCCGGCTGCTGCATCGCAAGAACTCGATGCTGGCTCCCGGCCAGGCGCAGGAGTTCATCCTGCCCGCGTCGGTCACCGGGCAGCAGCTCCGGTTGAGCTTCAAGAGCATCAACGATCATGGTGCTGTCGTGCCTTATCGGCTTTCCGACTGGAAAACCGGCCAGGCGCTGAGGGCCGAGGATTAGCTGCTCCGTCGCGCATCCCATTCATTCTCACGTTCGTCGCACCCTCGCAAGAGCCTGTGCGCGTAGGCGTTCGCCTTTAACAAATATCTCAAGACATTGAGTGAAGGTTGCAAATGGATTGGCTTTACCGAAGAACAAAGGAAGTTCTGTTGCCATCGTGTTGCGGGAAAACACAGACCACCGCCTCTTTCCTGTTGCCGGGCAGGAGCCGCCAGACCGGTTTGCCGCTGTCCCTCGGGCTGTGCCTGCTGATTCCGGAACTGGCATTTTCCGAGCCGGTGGGGGAGAGCGTCAGGTTCAACACCGCCTTTATCCATGGCGGCGAGCAGCCGGCGGATATCCATGCCTTCCTGGAGGGCAACAGCGTGCTGCCGGGTACCTATCGGGTCGACATCTACCTGAACCGGGCCCTCAGTGCGCGGCGGGATGTGCGCTTCAGTCGTGACAGCACGAGCGGGCGCGTGGAGCCGTGCCTGACCCTGGCCCTGCTGCGGGACCTGGGACTGGATACCGACCGTCTCGCCAGCCTGGCCGGAGCGCCGTCGGATATCGCCGGTGAGCAGTGCTTCGATCTTGGCAAGCTGGAGAGTGCCAGTGTCGACTATCAACCCAACACCCTGGCGCTCAACCTCGGCGTGCCGCAGGTCGCGCTGCGGCGCGAGGCCCGTGGCTATCTGTCGCCGGAATTGTGGGACCAGGGTATCAACAGCGGTTTCGTCAGCTATGCCTTCAACGGCAATCGCCGCGAGTTCGACCGGCAGAAAATCAGCAGTTATTACCTGGGCCTGCGCAATGGGCTGAACCTCGGGCCCTGGCGCCTGCGCAACGAGTCGTCGTTGGTGCAGGGCGACTCGCAGGCCACGCGCTTCACCAGCAATCAGACTTACGCTCAGCGTGACCTGACCGCCTGGAAAGGCCAACTGACCCTCGGCGAGACCTACACCGATGCACGGGTGTTCGACAGCGTGCGCTTTCGTGGCGTCCAGGTGGCGTCGGACGACGGCATGTTGCCCGACAGTGAGCGAGTCTATGCGCCGACCATTCGCGGTGTGGCGGAAAGCAACGCCACCGTCGAGATTCGCCAGGGCGGCTATCTGCTGTACAGCTCGAACGTGCCGCCCGGGCCGTTCGAGATCAATGACTTTTACCCCAGCGGTTCCAACGGCGATCTGCAGGTGACGGTGATCGAGGCGGACGGCCGGCAGCGCAGCTTCGTCCAGGCGTTCGCCTCGTTGCCGTTGATGCTACCCAAGGGAAGCTTTAGCTACAGCATCGAGGCCGGCCAGTACGACAGCAACGACAGCCGGCAGGCGAATCCCGGGTTCGCCAGCACCACGCTGATCTACGGCCTGAGCGAGCGGATCACCGGGTTCGGCGGGGTGCAGTTGGCTGACGCGTTCGAGGCCAGCAACCTCGGAGCCGGGGTCAATACCGGGTTGGGCGCGGTTTCGGCTGACCTGACCCATTCGGTCAGCCATCAGGCCGGCACCGATCTGGGCGGCCAGAGCCTGCGACTGCGCTATGCCAATACTCTGAATGCGACCCGAACCACCTTCGCCCTGGCCGGTTATCGTTATTCCAGCGAGCAGTACCGCAGCTTCGAACAGCATGTGGATGGGCGCGACCACCTGGCGCGCAACCCGATCGGTCGGGCCCGTGATCGCTTCGACATTACCCTCAGTCAGCCGCTGGAGGCCGGGACGTTCAGCTTCACCGCGCTGGAGCAGCGGTTCTGGAACCTGCCGGGCAAGTCGCGGCAGTTCAATGCCACCTATGGCGGTTACTGGCGCGATCTCAGCTACAGCCTGTCCCTGGATCGCAGCCGTTCGACCGACCTCGACGGTCGGATTGCCACCGACCACCAACTGACCCTGACGCTGTCGCTGCCGCTGGGCCGCCCTGAAAGCTCGACCCGCGCCTCGCTGACAGCGGTCCGCGACAACCAGGGCGACGCCAGCGTGATGGCCGGTCTGACCGGACGTGTACTGGACCGTAATGCCTTCTACTCGGTACTGGCCGGTCATGATGGCAGTGGTGGTCGAACCGGTTCGGCCAGTGTCAATGCGACGACTTCGGTCGGCCGGTTCGAGGCCGGCTACAGCCATGGTCAGGACTTCAACAGTTGGAACCTGGGGGCACGGGGCTCGCTGGTCGCCCATGCGGGTGGGGTGAACCTGGGGCAGTCTTTGGGTGACACCTTCACATTGGCCGAAGTGCCGGGTGTGGCGGGCGCGCGTTTCAACAGCTTCGCGGGGGTTGAAACGGGACGCAACGGCTTTGCCGTGGTGCCGTATGTCCAGCCTTATCGTGCCAACTGGGTCAGCCTGGATACCCGTCGCCTGGGCGCCGATATCGAGGTGGAAAATGCTATCGCCCAGGTGGTGCCACGGCGTGGCTCCTCGACCCACGCCGTGTTCCAGGCCAGCGCCGGGCGTCGGGTGCAGTTCGAGCTGCGCCTGGCCGATGGCAGTGCCCTGCCGTTCGGGGCCAGTGTCCAGGATGCGCAGGGCAAGGCGTTGGCAGTGGTCGACCCGACCAGCCGGGCACTGGTGCTCAGCGATCGGCAAGAGGGAACGCTGCAGGTTAGGTGGTCCGGGCGCAGTTGCCAGTTCCCGTTCCGCCTGCCGCCCCGCGACCCGCAACTGACCTATGACCGGGTCCAGGTGGTCTGCCAGTGAACGGTCGGCAGTTGTGGCTCCTGATGCTGGGCCTGGTCACGATGGCTCCGGTGCTGGCGAGTGTCTCCCTGAGTGGCACGCGGCTGGTGTTCGACGGGCGTTTTCCTGACGTGAGCATCGAAGCCCGCAATCGCGGGCGCCAGGAGGTGTTGCTGCAAGCCTGGCTGGAAGGCCATGAGGAAGCCCGCTCGAACCCCTTGCCGTTCGTGCTGACCCCGCCGATCTCGCGGCTGGCGCCCGAGGGGCGGCAAGCCTTGCGGCTGATCTATGAAGGGCGTGGCATGCCGACGAACCGCGAGTCGCTGTTGCATCTTTATGTGATGGAAATTCCCCGTGCGCCATCCGGCGAAGGCCGTTTGAGCATTGCCATTCGCCAGCGGATCAACGTGCTGTTCCGACCGCCGGGGCTGGCCGGTGATCCGGCGCTGACCCCGCAACACCTGCGCTGGGTGCTGGAACGCGATGCCAGCGGGGTGTTGCGGCTCAAGGTGGAAAACCCGACGCCGTTTCATGCGTCGCTGCTGAGTCTGGAACTGGCCGACGAGCAGGGTCGCCATCTTCTGGGCGATGACCTGCTGGTACCGCCGGGTGGCCGCCGTGAATTGCTGTTGACCTCGCGCGCCCTGGGCGCCCGTCAGGCCTGGCTGCGGTTCAACGCCCTGACCGATTACGGCGGCCAACGAACCTACCGGGCCCGATTCGATTTCGGTGCTCCTTTCAGTGCGTCGCTGGTTGGCGACGCTTCTCTTTCACAGAGTGGATCTGCCCATGATTAAGCTGTCTCCCATGACCTGGCGGCGTTGTCTGTTGCTGCTCGGATTGTTCAGTCCCGCCAGTTGCTTTGCCCTCACCTGTACCCTGCAAGGCAGCGGAGCGCTGGTGGCCAGTGCCGACCTCGGCAGCAGTGTGGCGATTCCTGCGTCGGCGCCCAATGGCACATTGGTCTGGCGTTCTGAACCGCTCAACCTGGCCGTCGAGTGCATCACGGATAGTCAGTCGACAGCAGCCCAGGACATCTATATCCATCTCAACCCGGCGCGCCAGGTGGTCGGCCAGGGTATCCGCCTGGGGCTGACTCACGAAGGTGTCGACTATCGTCAGAGCAGTGGCCGCATAGCCACCGGCCGTAGCCTGCCGGCCTGTGTCGGTGCGCAGGGCTGTGCGCCGTTGCGCTTCAATCTGGGGTTTTCCCTGTTCATCGAAAAGTTCGGCCCGACACCGCCCTCGGGTGTGGCCAGTCAGTTGCAGGATTACCGGTTGTTCCAGCTCGACGGCAGCACTGGGCCAGGCAACGAGGGCCATTCGCTCAACTACGTGATCAATAACCTGGCTGGTTTGCGCTTCGTTGCCTGTGATGCGCAATTGCAAGTCATCCCGGAGACCATCGACTTTGGGCCGATCGCCATCCAGCACGTGGTGGTGGGGCAAGTGGTCGAACGGCGGCCGTTCGCCTTGCACACCAGCCGTACCTGCGACAGTGCCTTCAGTCTCGATGCCCGTCTGAAACCGGTGTCGGGAACCCTGGCCGGGGATTTGCTGATACCTAAAGGCAATGACGGTGTCGGTATCCGTATCGTCAGGGCCGGCGGCGGTGCGCCGATTCCGTACAACCGTTCGTTTCATCTGGCCGAGCTGCTGGGCGGCACCCATGCCGCCACCGCGCGGTTCGATGCCGAACTGCTGTGGAACAGCGACCGGCCCAAGGCCGGTCCATTCGCCGCCGAGGTTGTCGTCGATCTGTTCTATAAATGATGGCCTGCGGGTGCGCTGGCCTTATCGCCTGAAGCTGATCTGGATCAGTGTTTTGGATTTTGGTCCGCTTAGAGTCGACGCCCTGCTGACCCTACCTCATCATCCGAGCGCGTCCCTCATGAAGATCAATCTCCCGGTTACCGGCCGAAACGTCGAGGTCGCTCGCGACGCCAATATTCTTTCGACCACCGATCTGAAAGGCTGCATCACCTACGCTAATCCGGATTTCATCCGGATCAGTGGCTACAGCCAGGAAGAGTTGCTGGGCTCGGCGCATAACCTGCTACGCCATCCCGACATGCCGCCCGAAGCGTTCGCCCATCTGTGGCAGAGCCTCAAGGCTGGCCGCCCGTGGATGGGTATGGTGAAGAATCGCTGCAAGAACGGCGATCATTACTGGGTCAGCGCCTACGCCACGCCAGTGAGCAGGAACGGCCAGACCGTCGAGTACCAGTCGGTGCGGACCCAACCCACGGCCGCGCAGGTCGAGGCCGCCGAACGTGGCTACGAACAATTGCGCAGTGGCCGCCGCTCATGGCGCCGACGCCTGCCAAGGCTCGGCTTGTCACACCGGCTGGCGCTGCAGTCCAGCCTGGCATTCGCTGCAGCCCTGGCGTTGGGGCAATGGTTTTCACCGCAACCGCTGTTGTTCGAACTGGGTTTGTGGGTTGTGGGCAGCGCCTTGTGTTGCGCGACCATTCATGGCGTCTTGCGCCCGTTCGGCCGCTTGACCGAGCGCGCGCGCGATCTGGCCGACAATCCGTTGAGCCAGGCGATCTACACCGGCCGTAGTGATGAGTTCGGCCAGATCGAGTTCGCCCTGCGTATGCTCGAGGCCCAGGTCGGTTCGGTGGTCGGGCGCATCGGTGATGCTTCGCAGCGTCTGTCCGGGCACGCGCAGGAGTTGGTTCGGCATATCGAGAGCAGTCACAGCAGCACCCTGGAGCAGCAGGCGGAAACCGACCAGGTCGCGGCGGCCATTCACGAGATGGCTGCCAGCGTTGCCGAAGTCGCCAGCAATGCCCAGCAGGCTTCGGTGGCGGCCGACCTGGCCGGTAGCGAGACGCGTGACGGTCATCATCTGGTGGGCGAGAGTCGCAGTTCGGTGTTGCGCCTGGCCGAAGAGCTGGCCCGGGCGACCGAGGTGATTCATCACCTGGAAAACCACAGCATCGAAATTTCCGGTGTGCTTGAGGTGATTCGCGGTATTGCCGAACAGACCAACCTGCTGGCGCTGAATGCGGCCATCGAGGCGGCGCGGGCGGGCGAGCAGGGGCGTGGTTTCGCGGTGGTGGCCGATGAGGTGCGTGGGCTGGCTCAGCGGACCCAGCAATCGACCAGCGAGATCCAGCGGATGATCAGCAACCTGCAGGACGGTGCACGGGAGGCGGTGCTGGTCATGCGGCAAAGCAGCCAGCATGCCGAAGACAGCGTGCAGCAGGTACAGCAGGCCGCCGAGGCCCTGAGCGGCATCAACGAACGGGTCAGCCGGATCACCGAGATGAGCCTGCAGATTGCCGCGGCAGTGGAAGAGCAGAGTGCGGTCAGCGAAGACATCAATCGCAACATCATGAGTATCCGCAACGCCTGCGAAGTGACCGTCAGCGCCGGGCAGCAGAGCCATCTCAATTCCGGCGACGTCGCCGGGCTGGCGGATGACCTGCGCTCGCTGGCGCAGGAGTTCTGGGGGCGTGGCAGCCGGGTGTAGTTGCCGGGTCGTCAGGCCGCGCGCAGGGGAATGAACGTATAGGTCAGCGGCGTATCGCTGACCACCCGCGCTCCCGCTGCGCGCAGTTGCTCGGCAATGTCGTGGCCGGAGACGTGAAACGCCCATTCACTCTCGGCAGGCCAGTGCGACTGTTGTTCCACACGCTCAATGGCCTGGGCGAACGCATTCATCTGTGGCAGGTAGGCGGTGAAACCATCGCCCTTGAGTGCCGTGATGTGAATACCCAGGTGGGCGCAGATGGCTTGCTTGGCCCGAATGTCGTCACGGTCGGCCTGGCGCGAATCCTCGATCAGCCGCGCCAACCCGGCATCCACCAACTGGTCGCCGCTGATCAGCAGCGGCTGTTCGGCCAGCCATGATTCTGGCGGGCACTCCTTGGCCGTGGGCCGGAGCGGAATGTGCGGATTGATTTCCATCGGATAGATGCGGCACACCAGTGGTCGCCGTTCGTAGATCCGGCAGAGCAAGCGTTCGTCAAGATTCCGGCAGGGACCGACATTGTAGGCGGCGAAGGTGATCGCCACGCGCGCTTCGGTACTGCCGCAGGGTACTCCCCAGGATCGGCGTTGCGCGTGTTCGCGCTGCTGCGGCGTTATGCCGGTGCCATCCGGCAGGAAGGCTTCCACCAGCACGATGACTTGGCCGCCATCGTCGGCCCACTGCCGGGCTTCGGCCAGGGTCAGCGGGACATGGTGATCGGTGCAGCATTTGCCGCAGCCTACGCAGGAGAAATGGGTGTTCATGGACTGACCGACAACAGGGTTGTGACTGGCGCAGTGACACAAAACCGACAGGCCGTCACCACATGGACTCTGAACGAAGCAAGTTGTGCGCCAGTCGCCAGTCGCTAGTGGCTGCGTGCAGGCATCACCGAGTCCCATTCGGTCACGGCAGCGGTCTTGCTCTTCTTGTTGTACAGGCAGAGTTCGGTGCCCGGCTGGTTTTTCATGTGGGCCTGGGGGTATTGGCCGCGAAGCAGTACCGCGGTGTAGCCGACCTTGTCGTCGAACTGCGCCGGATTGCCCAGCGCTTTCACGTTCTTGAGGCTGCTGGCCTTGGTGCAACTGGCGAGCACCGCCTTATTGTAGGCCGCCCACTCATTGGGACCGGATGCATGGGCCTGGCTGGCCAGTGTGGTGAGGCTGATGAAGATCAGGGTGGAGGCTTTCATGGCAGGTCTCCTGAAGGTGCATCCGGCAAAAACGCGATTATGCCTGAGCCGGGCTGACTTCATAGCGCTGGATGAAGCGCATGCCGGCGGCATCGTACAGGCATCGGGCCGGCAGGTTGTCTTCCATGACCTTGAGATCGACGAACGCTTCACCCCGCGAGGCGAAGACCTGGAAGGTATGGCGCAGCAGCGCCTGACCCAGACCCTCGCCACGGCGGCGGGGGTGGACCACCAGGTCCTTGATGTAGGCGCTGGTCCAGCACTGGGCGACGCCGACCAGGCCCTGTTCGTCCATGGCGAGCAGGCACAGGCTTGGATCGAATTCGGCATCGCAGGTGAAACGCTCGCGCCAGTTCGAGAAGTCCTCGATCTCCAGGTCGTCGTCATGGGCCTGTATCAACAGGGCGTGTACCGCCTCCATCTGTTCCGGGTGCAATGCCTCCAGGCGAATGTCCGCCGGCCACTGCGGTACATCGAGCAAACCGTCGAGGTCCTTGCGCAGCAGCAGGCAGTGGCACCGGGACATTTCAGAGGCCCTGTTCGGCTACGGTCCTGGCGGCCAGGATCAGGCACTTGGTCAGTTCCGGCGAGGAGAACTTGGTCAATACACCGTTGGCTCCGGCCTGGCTGGCCTTCTCGGCGTTCATGGCACTGTCCAGGGAGGTGTGCAGCAGAATGTAGATGTCCTTGAAGTCCGGGGTTTCACGTATGGTGCGGGTGAGCGCATAACCGTCCATTTCCGACATCTCGATGTCCGAGACGACGATATTGATCTGTTCGGCAGTGCCTTGCAGGTCGAGCAGGCAGCCGATGGCATCCTTGGCGCTGCGGGCGGTGTGGCAGGTCAGACCGAGGTTGCGCAGGGTGTGGACCGATTGCTGCAGTGCCACCTGGCTGTCGTCGACCACCAGAATCCGCGCATTGCCGAGCAGGTCGGCTTCTTCCATGCTCAGCTCGGTCGGTGCGACCTCGATCTGCGCCGGGGCGATGACATGGATGACCTTTTCGATGTCCAGTACCTGCACCAGGGTGCCATCGACCTGAGTCACCCCCGTGATAAAGGCCTTGGGACCACCGGAGCCGAAGGGGGGGGGGCGAATGTCGGTGGTCAGGCAGTGGACGATCTTGCTCACCGCCTGGACATGCAGACCCTGCTTGGAGCGGCTGACATCGGTGACGATCAGGCAGCCGCCGTCGGGGTCCGCCAGTGGGCGCTCGCCGAGGGCCCTGCTCAGGTCGATCACCGACAGCGAGGCGCCGCGCAGAGTGGCGATTCCTCGGACATGCGGGTGCGATTCCGGTAGCTTGGTCAGCGGCGGACAGGAGATGATTTCGCTGACCTTAAGCAGGTTGATCGCCATCAGCTTGCCGCTGCGCAAGGTAAAAAGCAGAAGCGACAGTGAATCTGCGCGAGCTTTGTTCGAGGACATAAAAACCTTCTATACAAAGAGCTGCGTTGGGGCGAATCAGCCCCGAACGGGTATCTATCAAGAGTTATCGACCTGAGCGCGAAGGGCTTTAGGTGAATCTTGCCATTGGCCGTCTCACTTGAGCCCGAGCCGTCTGGCCAGGCGGCCCAGATTCGCCCGGTCCAGGCCCAAATCCCGCGCCGCTGCGGCCCAGTTCTGCTGATGACGTTCCAGGCAGTCAGTGATCAACTGCCGTTGATACTGCTCCGTGGCTTGGCGTAAGTCGAGCCCGGTCTGCCGGTTCAATGGGCTGTCCGTCTGGACTTCAGGCGTCTGGGCAGCGTCAGTCGGCAGGTCGAGGTCGGCGGCGCTCAGGCTGAGAATTTTCGGCCGCTCCCGGCAATTGCCCAGAGCCTTGAGGGCGCTGCGTCCGATCAGGTGCTCCAGTTCCCGCACGTTACCCGGCCAATTGTAGGCCAGCAGCGCCGTCTGGGCATCCGGGCTCAGGCGCAAGCTGCCCAGGCCCAGGCGCGAGCGGTTCTGCTCAAGGAAGAACCCACTGAGCAGCAACACGTCGCGACCGCGCTCGCGCAGGGCCGGTACTTGCAATGGATAGACGCTGAGGCGGTGGTAGAAGTCTGCCCGGTAGCGGCCGTTGCGCACTTCCTCGGCCAAGTTGCGGTTGGTCGCGGCAATCAGGCGTACATCCACCTGGTGCTCGCGGTCCGACCCCAGCCGCTGCAGCTGGCCGCTTTGCAGCACCCGCAACAGTTTGGCCTGGACACTCAGCGACAACTCGCCGACTTCATCGAGGAACAGTGTGCCGCCATTGGCCAGTTCGAACTTGCCGCGCCGGTCGCACACCGCACCGGTGAAGGCGCCGCGCACGTGGCCGAACAGCTCGCTCTCCACCAGGGTATCCGGCAACGCCGCGCAGTTGAGGCTGATGATGGGCTTCTCCGAACGGGGCGAGGCGGCATGGATCGCCTGCGCCACCAGTTCCTTGCCGACCCCGGTTTCGCCAGTGATCAGCACCGTCAGGTCGCTGCCGCCGACCAGGTTGATCTCTTCCATCAGGCGTTTGTGGGCCTTGCTCTGCCCGATCATCTCGCGCTGTTGCGGGCCATGGGCCTGGCGATAGAGTTCGGCGCGCTGGTGTTCGTCCTCGGCGCGCAAGGCCAGGCGTTCGATGCGTTCGGCGGCGTTCACCGTCGCTGCCGCGAGGCTGGCGAACGCCTGCAGGACATCCAGTCCGATCTGTTCGAAACGTTCCGGATCGAGGGCGTCGAGGGTCAGCAGGCCCCAGGGGCGCTCGTCGATGAACAGGGGGCAGCCCATGCAGTCATGCACTTCCAGGTGTTCGTTCAGTCCGTCGACCAGGCCGTCGTAAGGGTCAGGCAGTTCGCTGTCACTGTCGAAGCGTATCGGGCCGGGAGCGCCGAGCAGGATCCGGAAACGCGGGTGCTCGCTGACCTTGAAGCGCCGCCCTAGGGTGTCGGAACTCAAGCCATCGACGGCAAGCGGCACCAACCAGTCGCCATCCAGGCGTAGCAGTGCAGCGGCGTCGCAAGGCAAAAGGGCGCGCATGGCGTTGAGCAGGCGTCGATAGCGTTCGCTTTCGGGCAGTTCCCGTGAGAGATCCGCTACCAGGGGCAGTAGGGCGGTCAGCAAGGGCTTTGCAGTCATATTGACTCCATTCATGTCTAAATGACTATAAGACAGGCCGTGTCATTATGACTAATATTATTTTAAGCTATTGATTTTAAATGGTTTATATCTTGGCATAGAGTGTGATTGGGACAGGTCAATTCAGATAAAACCGTCCTATCAGGAGTTGACCCATGCTGAGCGCTCAAGACCGTGCCATCGTCAAATCGACCGTGCCTTTGCTGGAGAGCGGTGGGGAGGCGCTGACCACCCATTTTTACCGGATGATGCTGTCGGAATACCCGCAGGTGCGCCCTCTGTTCAACCAGGCCCACCAGGCCAGCGGCGACCAGCCAAGGGCTCTGGCCAATGGTGTGCTGATGTATGCCCGCCATATTGACCAGCTCGATCAATTGGGCGACCTGGTGGCGAAAATCATCAACAAGCATGTCGCCCTGCAGATTCTGCCCGAGCACTATCCGATTGTCGGCGCTTGCCTGTTGCGGGCCATCCGCGAGGTGCTCGGCGAGGAAATCGCCACACCGCAAGTCATCGCGGCCTGGGGCGCGGCCTACAACCAGTTGGCCGATATCCTGATCGGTGCCGAAGCCGCCATCTATGAAGAAAAGGCCGTGGCACCGGGTGGCTGGCGCGGCAGCCGGCTGTTCAAGCTGGTGGCGAAGGTCGAAGAAAGCGCGGAAATCACTTCCTTCTATTTCGAACCGGTCGATGGTCAGGCCATTCTGGCCTTCGAGCCAGGGCAGTACATCGGCATGAGGCTAGTTATCGATGGTGAGGAGTTGCGCCGCAACTATTCCCTGTCGGCGCTGGCGAATGCCGTGCAGTACCGGATCAGCGTCAAACGCGAGGCGGGCGGGCGGGTGTCGAACTACCTGCACGATCAGTTGACGCTGGGGGCGACCCTGGAACTGTTCCCGCCTGCGGGCGAGTTCACCCTGGCTGTCAGTGACAAGCCGCTGGTATTGATCAGTGGCGGGGTGGGGATCACCCCGACCCTGCCGATGCTGGAAGCGGCACTGGCCAGCGAGCGACCGGTGCATTTCATCCATTGCGCGCGCAACGGTGCGGTGCATGCCTTTCGTGACTGGGTCGACGGCCTGGCCGAGCGTCATCCGCAACTCAAGCGTTTCTACTGCTATACCGAGGATGACGGTGTCAGCCCGGCTGCCGACAAGGTCGGCTTGTTGACCCAGGAACAACTGGCCCAGTGGTTGCCGGAGCAGCGTGACCTGGATGCCTATTTCCTGGGACCCAAGGGTTTCATGGGGGCGGTCAAGCGTCATCTGAAGGCTCTGGGCGTGCCCGAGAAGCAGAGCCATCATGAGTTCTTCGGCCCGGCGTCGGCACTGGAATAAGCCCTTGGCTCGAGTCCCCCTGGTGTCAGGGGGGCTTGTACAAAAAACTGCCTCCTGTACGCCTCCCCTCTGCAAAAAACCTCCTTGGTTAATCCGCCTTTAATCGACTTGGCGTTAATTCGCCGGAGTTGATGCGCGCATCTGCCTTTATCGCCTGCTCGATACGCTCAAAGGTCATCGCCTGCGTGTAGACTGGCGAGCCAGGGATCGACCCCGCCCGAGCGGCGCCAGGCGCGTTGTTCGACGGCAAACTCGGCCTGAAACAGTTGCTGCAGCACTGCCTTGCGGCCGATTCCATAACAAGTCATAAGGGAAACGGGATGAATGACGAAATGATGCGGTTGGGACGAGAACGGCGTTTTCTCGTTCTGCTCGGGGTGATCTGCCTGGCCTTGATCGGCGGCGCGCTGTACATGCAGGTGGTGCTGGGTGAGGCGCCTTGCCCGCTGTGCATCCTGCAGCGCTATGCATTGCTGTTCATCGCGATCTTCGCTTTCATCGGCGCGGCGATGCCGACCCGGCGCAGCCTTTCGGTGCTGGAGGGGCTGGTCTGGCTGAGCGCAATCGGCGGTCTGGCCGTGGCCGGTCGGCATGTCTATATCCAGGCTTTTCCCCAGGTCAGTTGTGGCATCGATGTGCTGCAGCCGATCGTCGACGGGCTGCCGCTGGCCAAGCTGTTCCCGCTGGGCTTTCAGGTCGACGGTTTCTGCGAAACCCCTTACCCGCCGGTGCTGGGTCTGTCCCTGGCGCAATGGGCGCTGGTGGCCTTCGTGCTGACCGTGGTGCTGGTGCCGCTGGGTATCTACCGCAACCGTAAAAACGCTCGCTGAGCAGCCTCCCGAGGCGCCCCGGTTCCGTTGCTCGGAACCGGGGCGTTTTCGCATTCGCGCCCCGGTAAAAAAGACCGTGATGGAGGGCAATCCTGGGCCTGGAAAAAGTGCGACATATTGTCACGTCGCAGTGGTCGCACTGAGCGTTTTCAGCTCGCCGAGGTCTGTCCAATCGACAACAATTCTCGGGAAAGTTCCCGGGGGGGATTTTTCTCCGTCCCCCCCGCCAGAAGCCCCTTCGAGGCTCTCCAATACTTGCCATCGCCCCAGTTTTACAGGGGGTAGACCGGTTTCGTAGGTGCTTCGGGAACGCTTGTACAGCCGAGCGGGCTGGCCGGTAGAAGCCTGTACCAGTGCTTTTTGTTGAGAATGAAAAGCGATACGATTCTGTATCGTTGCAAAAACGGTGAATGATTGTTGCACCGCTGGATAAAAAATATTTCAGGATGAGACATGGTTTATAAAACCCGACATATCTACAATCGCCGGCACTGAGTGTCCTGCGTGGCTCAAATTTCGAGCACACACAGGGGCCAAAAGGTGCCATGCGATCCCGGGTGCAGGCAACCTTTCACGTATCCGCACCAAATGGAATTGGTCTGTAACAAGGCCTTTGACCGACGAAATCGAATAAGACTCACTGCCAGCTCCGATGTGCCGATCAGCGATTAGCGCGAAGAGCCGGCCCTTATTCAATTGAAGAAAAATGCCAACCCTTGGCAGGGTGAAGTGTTGGCGATCAAAACCCAACTGCATTGCGCAAGCTGCTTTAGAGGTCGTGAGATGAGTAAAACTAGGTACCCCAGATTGCTAGGCTTATTGCCGCTGCTCGGCACGTTGTTGCTGGGAGGGTGCAACATGACCTTGCTTGACCCCAAAGGTCAGGTAGGCCTGGATGAACGTAACCTGATCATCACCGCCACGCTGCTGATGTTGTTGGTCGTGGTGCCGGTGATCTTCATGACCCTGGCCTTTGCATGGAAATACCGTGCATCGAACAAGGACGCCACCTACGCGCCAAAATGGAACCACTCGACCAAGATCGAAATCGTGGTCTGGGCTGTTCCGGCCATCATCATCCTGTTCCTGGGCATCGTGACCTACAAGTCGACCCACGCCCTGGACCCGTATCGTCCGCTGGAATCGAACGTCAAGCCGATCAACGTCGAAGTGGTCTCGCTGGACTGGAAATGGCTGTTCATCTACCCGGACCAGGGTATCGCCACCGTCAACAAGCTGGTGTTCCCGGCCAATACCCCGGTCAATTTCAAGATCACCTCCGACTCCGTGATGAACTCGTTCTTCATCCCGGGCCTGGGTGGTCAGATCTACGCGATGGCCGGCATGCAGACCAAGCTGCACCTGATCTCCAACGAGAATCATGAGTACGAGGGGATTTCCGCCAACTACAGTGGCGCCGGCTTCACCGGTATGAAATTCAAAGCGATCGCAACCAGCCAGGCGGATTTCGATGCCTGGGTAGCTGAGGTCAAGCAGTCACCTAAACAGCTTGAACAAGCCGAATACGCAGAACTTTCCAAGCCGAGCCAGGACAACCCGGTCGCGCTTTATTCTTCCGTCACGCCGAACCTGTTCCAGATCATCGTCGACAAGTACGAAGGTATGAAACCAGGCAAGCCGGTCGAGCACGAGAAGAAAGAAGTGGCCGCAACGGAAGGTTCGCATTCAGCTGCCGGGGCAGAGGAGTAAACGATGTTTGGTAAATTAAGCTGGGACGCGGTCCCGTTCCACGAACCGATCGTCATGGTGACTATCGCCATGATCGCCCTCGGTGGTCTGGCGGTCTTCGCGGGCATCACCTATTTCAAGAAGTGGACCTACCTGTGGTCCGAGTGGCTGACCTCGGTCGACCACAAGAAAATCGGCGTGATGTACATCGTCGTTGCCATGGTCATGCTGCTGCGCGGCTTCGCCGACGCGATCATGATGCGTTCCCAGTTGGCCATGGCCACCGAGGGTTCCCCTGGCTACCTGCCTCCTCATCACTATGACCAGATCTTCACCGCTCACGGTGTGATCATGATCATCTTCATGGCGATGCCTTTCTTCACCGGCCTGATGAACATCGTCGTGCCGCTGCAGATCGGTGCGCGTGACGTTGCCTACCCGTTCCTGAACTCCCTGAGCTTCTGGCTGCTGGTATCCGGCGTGGTGCTGATCAACCTGTCCCTGGGCGTCGGCGAATTCGCCAAGACCGGCTGGGTTGCCTATCCGCCGCTGTCGGGGCTGCAATACAGTCCGGGCGTGGGTGTGGACTACTACATCTGGGCGCTACAGCTATCGGGTCTGGGTACGACGCTGACCGGGGTCAACTTCCTGGCCACCGTGCTGAAAATGCGTACCCCAGGCATGAAAATGATGGACATGCCGATCTTCACCTGGACCTGCACCTGGGCCAACGTTCTGATCGTCGCTTCGTTCCCGATCCTGACCGCTACCCTGGCACTGCTGACGCTTGACCGTTATCTGGATTTCCACGTGTTCACCAACGAACTCGGCGGCAACCCGATGATGTACGTCAACCTGTTCTGGGCTTGGGGCCACCCCGAGGTATACATCCTGATCCTGCCGGCTTTCGGTGTGTTCTCGGAAGTCATCTCGACGTTCTCCGGCAAGAAACTGTTCGGCCACCACTCGATGATCTACGCCAGCGGCGCGATCTCGGTACTGGGCTTCATGGTTTGGCTGCACCACTTCTTCACCATGGGTTCGGGTGCCAACGTCAACGCCTTCTTCGGCCTGGCGACCATGCTGATCTCGATCCCGACGGGGGTGAAGCTATTCAACTGGCTGTTCACCATCTACCGTGGCCGTCTGCGTTTCACCAGCCAGGTTCTGTGGACCCTGGGCTTCATGGTGACCTTCGCCATCGGTGGTATGACCGGCGTTCTGCTGGCTGTTCCAGGTGCTGACTTCGTTCTGCACAACAGCCTGTTCGTGATCGCGCACTTCCACAACGTCATCATCGGCGGTGCGGTATTCGGTTACATCGCCGGCTTCAGCTTCTGGTTCCCGAAAGCGTTCGGCTTCAAGCTGCACGAAGGCTGGGGCAAGGCTGCATTCTGGTTCTGGATCTCGGGCTTCTTCGTCGCGTTCATGCCGCTCTATGCACTGGGCTTCATGGGCATGACCCGTCGTCTGAACGCCACCACCAACCCTGAGTGGGTACCGTACCTGTACGTTGCCTTCGTGGGCGCCGTCATGATCGCATTTGGTATCGCCTGCCAATTGATCCAGATCTACGTCAGCGTGCGTGATCGCAAGCAGAACCTGGACGTGACCGGCGACCCATGGAATGGCCACACCCTGGAATGGTCGACTTCGTCGCCACCGCCGTTCTACAACTTCGCCGAACTGCCGAAGGCCGACGAGGTCGACGCGTTCACCGAAGCCAAGGAAAACGGTACTGCCTACAGCGTGCCCAAGCGTTACCAGCCGATCCACATGCCGAACAACACCGCGACCGGTCTGGTCATGGGTGCTCTGCTGACCGTCTTCGGTTTCGCGATGATCTGGCACATCTGGTGGATGGCGATCGCCAGCCTTGCAGGTACCGTGATCTATTTCATCATCCATGCCGCCCGTGACGATCAGGGCTACATGGTGCCGGTCGAGACCATCGAACGCATCGAAGCCGAACAGCAGAAAGTGCTGATTGCGGCCAAGGCGATTCCGGCCTCCCGTGTTGAAACCTCGTTGGAAAAGGCTTAAACCATGTCGAACGCAGTGACTCATGCTGGACACGCCCATGGTCATGACCATGGGCACGATGACCATCACCACGACTCGGGCGAGATGACCGTATTCGGTTTCTGGCTCTACCTGATGACCGACTGCATCCTGTTTGCGTCGATCTTCGCAGCGTACGCGGTACTGGTTAACAACGTAGCGGGTGGCCCGTCGGGCCACGACATCTTCGAACTGCCATACGTGTTGGGCGAAACCGCCTGCCTGTTGCTCAGCTCGATCACCTACGGCTTCGCCATGCTGGCGTTGTTCAAGGGCAAGAAAAGTCAGGTACTGGGCTGGTTGGCGATCACCTTCCTGTTCGGCCTGGGCTTCATCGGCATGGAAATCAACGAATTCCACAAGCTGATCGAAGAAGGCTACGGTCCTAACCGCAGCGGCTTCCTGTCCGGCTTCTTCACCCTGGTCGGGACCCACGGTCTGCACGTCACCAGCGGCCTGATCTGGATGGCCGTGATGATGTACCAGGTCTGGAAAAAAGGCCTGACGCCGACCAACACCACCCGCCTGAGCTGCCTGAGCCTGTTCTGGCACTTCCTGGACGTCGTGTGGATCTGCGTATTCACCGTTGTTTACCTGATGGGGACCCTGTAAATGGCTAATGCACACCATTCCAGTGATGCCAACCATGGCAGCGTGAAGTCCTACATGATCGGCTTTGTCCTGTCGATCATTCTGACTGCCATCCCGTTCGGCCTGGTGATGTACCCGTCGCTGCCTAAAGCCGCGACCCTGTGGATCGTGCTGATCTTCGCAGTCATCCAGGTGCTGGTGCACCTGGTGTACTTCCTGCACCTGGATCGCTCCGCCGCGCAACGTAACAACGTGATCGCGTTTATCTTCGCGGCGCTGGTGATCGTCCTGCTGGTAGGTCTGTCGCTGTGGATCATGTTCACCATCCACGCCGTCATGATGGCGAAGTGAGGTAAACCCGATGTCGCTCAAGCACTTTATCCAAATCACCAAACCGGGGATCATTTTCGGTAACGTGCTTTCTGTGGCGGGTGGTTTCTTCCTGGCCTCCAAGGGGCATGTCGATCTGGCCATCTTCCTGGCGGCCATGATCGGCACTTCGCTGGTGGTCGCGTCCGGTTGCGTGTTCAACAACTGCATCGACCGTGACATCGACCTGAAGATGGAACGCACCAAGAACCGCGTGCTGGTCCAGGGACTGATCTCCCTGAAACTGGCACTGGTCTATGCAACCGTGCTCGGCGTGGCCGGCGTGGCCTTGCTGTACCGCGTCGCCAACCCGTTGGCGGCGCTGTTCGCGGTGATCGGTTTCATCATCTACGTCGGCCTCTACAGCCTGTACTTCAAGCGCAAGTCGGTTCACGGCACGCTGATCGGCAGTCTGTCGGGGGCGATGCCACCGGTGATCGGCTATGTGGCGGTGAGCAACAGCTTCGACATGGCAGCGTTGACGCTGCTGGTGATGTTCAGCTTGTGGCAGATGCCGCATTCCTACGCTATCGCGATCTTCCGTTTCAACGATTACCTGGCTGCATCGATTCCGGTGTTGCCAGTCAAGCGTGGAATCATGGTAGCCAAGAAGCACATCCTGCTCTACATCCTTGCTTTCGTCGCCGCGACGCTGATGCTGACCTTCAGCGGCTATGCCGGCATGAGCTACCTCGCCGTCGCCGCGGCCATGGGCATGTACTGGTTGTACATGGCCTGGACCGGTTACAAGGCAGTGGATGACACGGTCTGGGCACGCAAGCTGTTCGTGTTCTCGATCTTCACCATTACCGCCTTGAGCGTAATGATGTCCCTGGATTTCAAAGTGCCGACCGAGTTGTTGCTGACTTATGCGCACTGAGTAACCCGCATCACTGAAAAGCCCCGCCTTCCTAGGAAGTGCGGGGTTTTTTTATGGGTTTGTCCAACCGCTTGCCGATGAATAGGCCATGACTCCCGCCACAAAGCGTCCAGGTACCTGCCTTGTCGAGGAGCCTTGTGCCTGGTGGTTCATTCGTCGAGCAATCGCAGGAAGCGTTCCCGGACACGTTCATCATCGCTGTGGGCAACGTTGAACCGCAGGAAGCTCTTCGCATCGTCCGTCACGCTGAGCAAGGTGCCGGGCGCCAGCACGATGTCATTTTCCAGACCCTTGCGGGCCAGCACCTCGGCGTTCATGCCGGCCGGCAGGCGTGTCCAGAGAAAGAGTCCCTCTCCTGGACAGGAGGAGACCGCGCAACCGGCTTCGCCCAGCCACTGCGCGACCCGCGCATTCGATTCGTACAGGCGGTCGACCAGTCGCCGGGCATGTCGGGTGTAGCTGCCGTCGCTGAGCATCCGGTAGGTCATCTGTTCGGCCAGCTCCGAGGTCACGCCGCCGCTCATCATCTTCAGCGCGATCATCCGCGCGGCCAACTGCGGCGCCAGCACGGCGTAACTGACCCGACTGTTGGCGCTCAGCGTCTTGGTGAAGCCCGACACATAGCTGATGTTTTCCAAGCCACCGGCTGCGGCCAGTCGAGGTGTGCGCTTGTGCTGGATATCGCAGTACAGGTCGTCCTCGACGATATGAAAGTCATAGCGGTGGCTCAACTCCAGCAGGCGATAGACCTGGGCCGGGGAAAAGGAGTGTCCGGTCGGGTTGTGCAGCGTGGTGTTGGTCAGATACAGCACCGGACGATGTTGTTCGAGCAACTGTTCCAGGCAGGTGAAGTCCAGCCCCTCGCAACCGCGGGCGATGCTGATCGCCTTGGCGCCATGCAGAGACAGGTTCGAACGCAGGTTGAAATAGCAGGGATCATCCAGCAGCACCGTATCGCCTGGTTTGATCAACAGGCGCATCAGCATGTCGATGGCCTGCACCGTGTTGGCGGTGGTCACGATCTGCTCGACCGGAACTTCAATACCGAAGCTCGCCAGCTTGACCCGCAGGGCCTGGCGCAACGGTAGATACCCGGCGGGTAGGCCTGCTTCACCCATGCGCAGGGTGGTTGCGCGCAGGGCGCCGCGGGCGGCCTTGAGCAATTCTTCGGCAGGCAGCCAGGAGGAGGGCAGGAAGCCGCAGCCGGGGCGCAGGGCCCCGTTGTCCAGCAGCAGGGCGCGCCGCACCACGCTGAGGGTGTCCTGCGGCAGCAGGTCACGGCCAACGCCTGCATGGGCGGCCGCGCTGAGGCGCGTGACATAGTGTCCCGAGCCTTGCCGGGAGGCGATCAGGCCCTTGGCCCGCAGGCGGTCCAGGGCTTCGACGACGGTCGATTTGCCGACGCTCATCAACTCCGAGAGTTCGCGGATTGGCGGTAGCTTGGCTCCGTGTTGCAGGGATCCCTGGCTGATAGCCGAAGTGAAGTGTTCAACGATCTGCTGGACCAGTGGCGGGCCGGACTCGAACTCGATAGCAGCGATTACGGCTCTTTGCGCCTGCATTTTACTGGTCATCCGAGCAATAAAGTTCGGATGATTCTAGTCCAACTTGCTCTGATCAAGAAGACCTTCGCTCACTAGTATCGACTCCATCATCCAGTGTGTCGTTCTGATTGAAGAGGTTTTCCATGAGTCTTGAAACAACAGCCGAGATGACCAAGCCGGCCGTTAACGTCCGCTTGTTCATTATTCGGATCATTACTGCGGTGTCGCTGTTCGCAGTATTGGGCAAGGCCAACGTCTGGCTCGACACCGCCACCAACAGTATCCTGGCGTTGGGCTATCGCGCACTCCTGCTATTGTTGCCATTGACCCTGCTGCTGCTGGGGCGTCGCTCCCTCGGCGTCACCCTGCTGTGCGCTGCGGGGGGATTGGTACTGCTGGCTCTGACCAAGGACCAGGGGATTGTCATGTTCGGTGCGGCCCTGTTCGCCTACGGGATCGCCATCGCCGGTTATCTGATCAAGAGCGAGGCAGCCCAGACCAAGGAGGGGGCGGCGTATAACCGTGTGGCCATGAACATGGGCAGCCTGATCGCCGGCCTGATCCTGTTGTCGCCACAATTGACTCCCACCCTGTTCTTTCTCGGCGCTGCCGGTTTCGTCCTGATGTGCCTGCCGGTCGCCATTGGCGCGAGCATCCAACTGCCGGTCATTTCCACTCCGACGAAGAGCCAGGGTGGTACCGGCTGGCTGGGCAAACTGCCCTGGGTGATCGCCGGGATCATCATGGGTATCAAGCTGTTCGGCGTGTTTTCCATCCTGCCCCAGGCGATCCTGCGGGAAACTGGCGAATTGCCCTCCTGGTATGGCCTGATGCTGATCCTCAACAGTGCCGTTGTGGTGTTTCTGCAGGTGCCGGTGATGCGGGTCATCGAGGCGACCGGCCGGTTCAAGGTATTCACCGTGATCGGCATCATCTTCGCCGGCTTCCTCGTGCTTTCCTCGCCTGCGCTTTTCCATGTGCAGACCCTGCTCGGCGCTTTCATCTGGGTCACCCTGCTGTCCATCGCCGAGTGTGCGTTCAGCTATCTGGACTACTTTTCCGTGAAGCAGAACAGCATGTTCGCCAAGGAGGTGTCCCTGGGTGTCGGTGCCGGTGTGACCGTGCTGTTGATGCGGGTACTGCCGGATCCCTACAACGCCTACGTCCTGGGGTTGATCGGTGCCCTCGGGATCCTGGCCTGGTACGGCCTCAATCGCAAACTCAACGCACCGTTGAATGACTGAGTCCGCAAGGGAGATCTGACATGAGTGCAAAACCCTGTGTGATCGTGGTCGGTTACAACGGCAATCGCGTGCATGACATCGCCAAGCTGCGCCAGCTGTGCCAGTCGCTTTATCAGGCCAAGCTGATCCTGCTGGTGGAGAAGGTCCAGTTGGAAGACTACGAAGTGGCGGACTACGTCTGGACCACCTCGCTTGCCGCCGAACACCTGGATTGCGCCCTGGAGGCGGTGTGCGGCTGCCTGGATCTCGAACAGTGGAACCTGATCGGTGTCCTGCCGTTTTCCGACCGTGGAGTCCTGCTCGGTGCCGGTCTGGCCACGCGCCATGGCTTGCCGGGGATTACCCCCGATGAGGCCCGAGCCGGTCTGGACAAGGAAATCTTCCGCCGCCTGGAAGCGGCTTCGCCCAGCTCACCGGCGACTTATCAGCCGGTGTTTTCCTGCCGGGTCGAGCAACTGGATGAATTGCGCCAGCGCGTTCAGGCACTGGGCGGCAAGGCCTTCATCAAGCCCGCCTGCGAGGGCGCCAGCCGGGGTTGCCGGGTCATTCACTCGCTGGCCGAATGCGCCGAGGCCTGGGCCGCGCTGGAGCAGTATCGCTCGGGTGGCATCATTGTCGAAGAGCTGGTGGAGGAGGCCCGGGAATACAGTTGGGACTGCGTAGCGGGATGTTCCTGGATCACCGAGAAAACCACCACTGAAGGTGCCTATCGTGCCGAGATCCAGCAGGTGGTCCCGGCGCCGCTGAGTGGTGATGCCCTGACGGCCATCGCCTCCGCGGGCGAGCATATGCGCCAGCTGGTTTCGCCGCACAATGGGGCTTATCACAACGAGGTGTTTTTCAAGCGTAACGGCCTGACCTCGGCCGTGGAAACCAACATGCGCCCAGGTGGCATGCACATCTGGGACCTCGCCTGCAAAGCCTTTGCCGCCTACAACCCCTGGGAAAGCTGGGTGCGCTGGGCGGTAGAAGGGCGGATGGAGGCACAGCAGCCGGTAGCGCAAGGCTACTGTGGTATACGGCTGCTGAGTGCTCCGGCCAATGGTGAGCTTCAACATCTGCCGGACATCCGGGGGTTGGCTGCCGAACTGGGTATCGAGGTGATAGAGGCGTTGTACAGCAAGGGCGTGGGTGAGCGCGTTTGTGCTCTGGTAACGGACAACACCTCGTTCATCGGCCACGTCATTCTCTTCAACAACGACTATTCCAGGCTCAACGAGCAACTGCTGAGGCTGGTCAAGGCCATCGAGTCGCAGATCATTGTCGCGCCGCTGGAAGTCGAACCCTCAGCCCGGCGTGAAGAGGCCCTGTCGTGAACCCCGGTGGCTCATGGCTTGAGTCTTCAATCCCGGAGCTTGCCCAGTCTCATAAGGAAGTGATGTCGATGTCGTGTGATGAACGTTTTATCGCTGTAGCCCAGGAACTGGCTTATGACATCTATGGCGAAAATACCGCTGGAGGGCATTACTCGCCAGTACTGCGGCTGCATGACCAGGTGTTCGTCAGCGGCCTTGTACCGATGATGAGCGGCAAGGTGATCCTTCCCGGCCGGGTCGGTGCCAACCTGACTCTGCAAGAGGCGCAGAAAGCTGCCGGTATCAGCGCCATGCGCGGGCTGGCGTTGATTCTGCAAACCATTGGCTCGCTGGATCGCATAAAGTCCCTTGCGCGGGTGACGGTCTACGTCAAGTCGACAGAGGATTTTCCCGAACTCAGTGAGGTCGCCAACGGTGCTTCGGATGTGTTCCATCGAGTATTGGGAGATGCCGGCCGGCATACCCGGACGACGGTTGGGGTGTATCAGTTGCCGAAGAATGCCGCCATTGAAGTCGATATCATTGCCGCGGTTAACGAAGGGGCGTTGCGCCAGCTATAAAATCAATGTCTGCGCGGTGGGAACGTTTCGCCGCAAAAAAATGGAATGACACATGGACACCTTCAAAGGCAGCTTTTTCACCTACCAGGATTTTCGCGACAGTCTGCAGGGCGAGTCACCTCGACCGCAGGTATGGAAGGGGGCGGACCTGGCCAACCTGCAACGCGATATGCAACCTGGTGATACCGACATTGTCGCGCTGTCGAGCGAGTCGAGCATTGGCGGTTGCGAAATCCTGCCGGGTACCGTGATCTCGATGCAATGGCTGAACCCCGGCTCCACTCTGAACCAGCATGCCCATACCTGGTGGCACCTGTTCATCATCCAGTCGGGCCAGGGGCAACTGACCCTGGGTGATGCCCAGCCCGTGCCGGTCAGTGCAGGTGACGTGATCGTCGTGCCCGCCTGGAACTCCCACGGGTTCGTCAATGGCTCCGTGGACGAGGCACTGGTCATGCTCAACATCAGCAACATGCCGCAGGTGGCGGCGCTGTCAAATTTTGCTGATCAGAACGGCCGGATCAGCAAGGCCCGGTAACGCGGCATAATCCCCCCTCATTGTTCTCCCCGACAGGGAGCCAGCGTCCGCTGGCTCCCTGTCTGCATTCATGCCTGCTATTTCCCTCCGCGCCCCGCTCTTTCTCTCTCGAAGATCGCTGCAAGCATTCCCTCATTCAGCCGTCATCTGTATCGATACAAACTGATATTTTCTGTATCTATCGAAGGTTCATGCAGTTATTTACGATCCATCTCGTAGGCAGTATCTCTGAGTTAATTCGAGTGATGGCAACCGGATGTACACCTGTACGTTGCCTGGTTGTCTGCCTGCCGGACAGTTTTTAATCGAGCAATTCGGTTAAAGCTTTTCATATATCTGAAGAAGGAAGGGAGCATCCTGTGCTAGAGCAAAAACTAACTCTTCATGTTGGCGCCGATTTTGTCAGCGCTTTTGCAATGTCGGCTTTTGTTGCGTTGAAAGAAAAAGAACTTCCGTTTGATATCGTCACTGTCGACCTCAAGAAGCGCGATAACTACCTGCCGGCCTATCGTGACCTGTCGCTGACCTGCAAGGTTCCGACCCTGGTGCACAACGGTTTCGCCCTGACCGAGTCGTCGGCCATTGCCGAGTACCTCGACGAGGCATTTGCCGATGCAGGCCATAAATCGGTTCTGCCCCGGGGTCTGCAAGAGCGTGCCCGGGCCCGTCAACTGCAGGCCTGGTTGCGCAGCGATCTACTGGTGATCCGGCAGGAGCGGCCGGCCGACCTGATCTATTTCGGCAAGCGCGATCAACCCCTGTCCGATGCGGCCAAGGCGGCTGTAGAGCGTCTGTATCGGGTGGCGGGTACCTTTCTGGGTGACAGCGATGGCCATCTGTTCGGTGATTGGAGTATTGCCGATACGGACTTGGCGATCATGCTCAACCGCCTGCTGGCCAATGGTGACGAGATGCCCGAGCCATTGGCGGCCTATGTCCGTCGGCAGTGGAGCCGCGCCAGTGTCCAGGCCTGGGTCGGGCAGGAGCGCGTGACGCCGTTGCCCGCAAGCTGAAAGCGCCCTGGTCGATCCGTTGGGGACAAGGATCGATTGATCTTGATGAGTGGCGTGAAGATCCCAATAGGCACGAAGTTGCTGGCAGTGGTCGATGACCTCTAATTAATAAAAATAAGTTGCCGCGTTTATATGACGTTCAGGGCAATGGGATTTTTTTGTCTGTGATCGCCGGGTAATTATCCGGCAAATCTGTCTGGTTCAAAGTCATAAATAGCCGAACTCATAACAGAATCTTCAGGAGCGCTGTCATGCAGGGAATGTCCGAACCGCAAAAGTATAAACCTTATAATTCACGAACTATCCGCGATACGGTGTATTGGCAAAGACTGACTCCACAGTTGCAGGAAGCAATGACAGTCGTATCCAAGGTCATGCCGTTTCGCACCAACGATTACGTGCTCAGTACCCTGATCGACTGGAACAATATTCCGGACGATCCGATTTTCCGCATGACCTTTCCCCACCGCGACATGCTTCACCCCCATGAGTACGAGGCTCTGAAGGCCCTGATCGATGGGGATGACAGCGCGGCGGTCAAGCGTCAGGTGGAACAGGTCTGGCAACGGATGAACCCGCATCCGGCCGGACAACTGACTCATAACACCGTGACCCTGGACGGCAAGCCCTTGTCGGGTATCCAGCACAAGTATCGGGAAACCGTGCTGTTCTTCCCCGGTGCCGGTCAGACCTGCCATGCCTACTGCACCTTCTGTTTCCGCTGGGCGCAGTTCATCGGTGAGGATGAGCTCAAGTTCAACGCCCGCGAATCCCAGGAACTGGCGGCTTACCTGCGGGTGCATACCGAGGTCACGGACGTGCTGATCACTGGCGGTGATCCGCTGATCATGAACACCCGCTCCCTGGCCGAGTACATCGAGCCGCTGCTGGCGCCGGACATGGCGCATATCAAGAGTATCCGCCTGGGTACCAAGTCGGTCGCCTACTGGCCACAACGCTTTGTCACGGACAAGGATGCCGACGCCCTGATCGATCTGTTCAGGCGGGTGGTGGCCTGTGGCAAGAATCTGTCGGTGATGGGGCACTACAACCATCCGGTAGAGATCAGGCAGGACATGGCCCGCCAGGCCATCCAGCGGATCCGCTCGTCCGGCGCGACCCTGCGGATCCAGGCGCCGCTGATTCGCCACATCAACGAAGATCCGGCCGACTGGGCGGCGCTGTGGACCGAAGGGGTACGGCTGGGCGCTATTCCCTACTACTTCTTCGTCGAGCGCGATACCGGTCCCAGCCACTACTTCGCGATGCCCTTGTACCGCGCCTTCGAGATCTACCAGTCGGCTTATCGCACGGTCTCCGGGTTGGCGCGCACCGTGCGCGGACCGTCGATGAGTACGTTCTACGGCAAGGTGGTGATCAACGGGATCGAGACCGTGGCCGGTGAGAAAGTCTTCGTCCTGCAATTTCTCCAGGCCCGCGATCCACAGTGGGTATTGCGAACCTTCTACGCCAAGTTCGATCCGCAAGTGACCTGGTTCGATGAACTGGTCCCGGCCTTCGGCGAAGAGTTCTTCTTCTTCCAGAACGAGAGTACCGCGCCGCCGAAACTGATTCCCGCCGTGCTGGAAGTCGTTTGATCTCAAACCCATTCGATGGAATGAACACCATGATTTATCTGAATCCGCACACTGCTCGCCAGGTCTGTGCCCAGGCGGTCAAACGCCGCGGCGTGTCGACGGAGCACGCCAAATGGTTCGCCAATGCCCTTGTGGACACTTCTCTGATGGGGGTCGATACCCATGGCCTGCGCCTGCTCCCCCTGTACCTGCGGGAGCTGGATGAAGGCCGTAGCCATGCGATTCCGAACATCCATGTGCAACGACGCAACGGTAACGTGATGGTCCTCGACGCCGACCAGGCACTGGGCACCGTGGCTGGCATGTACGCGGCCAAGCTCGCTGTTCAGGAGGCTCGCAGCAGCGGCATCGCCGCAGTCGGCGTCGGCAACTCCAACCACTTCGGCGCAGCGTCGGTCTACGGACTGGAGATCGCCAACAGCGGCATGATCGGTATCGTCACCACCAGCGCTGCCGCGCGTATGGCGCCGTTCAAGGGCAAGCAGCCGATGTTCGGTACCAACCCGATCTGTTTCACCGCGCCGGCGGACGAACAACCGTTCGTGCTCGACATGGCAACCAGTCAGATCTCCTACTCCCAGGTCAAGCACTACCGCAAGCTCGGTCTGTCGCTGCCGCTGGGATGGGCGCTGGACAAGGATGGCAACGATACCGCCGAGCCGGATGAGGTGGTTTCGCTGTCCCCTCTGGGTGGCTACAAGGGACAGGGGCTGGCGATGATGGTGCAGGTGCTCAGTTGCCTGCTGACCGGCATGCCGCTGGATCACCAACTGGATCATCTGGACACCGGCTCTTTCAGCAAGGGGCGTCAGATCGGTCATTTCATGATCGCCCTGGATATCTCTGCCTTCACCGACCTGCGCAGTTTCCAGAGCAGCCTTGCCGGCTTGATGGAAACCATCCGTTCGACTCCGGCCCAGGCCGGCGAGCGTATCAATGTGGCCGGCGATCCCCAGGCACAGACCCGGCGTAATCGCCTGATTGCCGGAATCCCGGCCTCCGAGGAAGAGGCGAGCGTATTGATGGCCGAGGCACGGCTGTGTGGGCTGGAAGTGACCAGCGTCCTGATGAACACCGCGGAGGTGACGGTATGAGTGGCTTGGCAGCGATTCCTTTCGACCAGCGTGACGGCTACATCTGGCTCGACGGCGAGTTCGTCGAGTGGAAGGCCGCGAAGATCCACGTGCTTACCCATGGGCTGCACTACGCCAGTACGGTCTACGAGGGCGAGCGTGTCTACGGCGGCAAGATCTTCCAGCTGCGAGCGCATTCCGAGCGCCTGTATCGCTCCGCGCAACTGATGGATTTCACCATCCCCTACGACCTGCAGACGCTGGAGGATGCCAGCCATGCCTTGCTCGAACGCAACGGCGTGACTGACGGCTACCTGCGCCCCGTGGCTTGGCGCGGCAGTGAAATGATCTCGACTTCGGCCCGTTTCAACAGTGTCCACCTGGCGATTGCCTGCTGGCAGTGGCCGAGCTACTTCGACCCGGCAGCGAGGATGGCTGGGATCAAACTCAAGACGGCGGTCTGGCGGCGTCCACCACCGAGCAGCAGCCCGTTCGACGCCAAGGCCTCGGGGCAGTACATGATCGCGACCCTGAGCAAGCACGACGCCGAGAACAACGGTTACCACGATGCGCTGATGCTCGATTGGCGTGGTCATGTGGCCGAGGCGACCAGCGCGAATATCTTCTTCGTCAGGGGCCGGCAACTGCATACACCGGTGCCGGATTGCTTCCTCAATGGCATCACGCGCCAGACGGTGATCCGCCTTGCGCGTGAGCTGGACTACGAAGTGATCGAACGCACGCTGCTGCCGCAGGAGCTGGGTGACTTCGAGGAGTGTTTCCTGACCGGAACCGCCGCCGAGATCACCCCGGTGCGCAGCATTGATGAGCATCAGTATCAGCCCGGGCAGGCCTGTCGTGATCTGATCGCCGCCTACTCCGCTGCCGTCATCGCCTGATCAGAAAAAGGACTTTCGTCATGTTGGAAGAAATTGTTGCAAACGTGGCTCCGCGACGCGCCCTGAATCCTCATCACCGCGAACTCGCCGAGCAGGGCTGGACCCTGTTGCAGCCCGAGGAACTCAGTGCCGATCTGTACCAGACGCTGGCGCCATTCGGCCGGGTGATCCCGCAGTTCAACGGTCTGTATACCTTCGAGGTGACCCTGAAGCCGGGCTTCGACGACCTGCCGTATTCCCAGAGCATGAATGGCATCGGTCCGCACACCGAAGCACCGGTCTACGATCCGCCGCCGCACTATCTGGTACTGCACTGTCACCACCAGGCGACCTGCGGTGGCGGATACACGCAACTGGCTGATGGGTTGGAGTTTCTCAAGACTCTGCCCGCCGATCTCAAGGACTGGATCAAACACAACCCGGTGGCCTTCAACGCCACGGCCAAGCCCGGCGAGACGACCCGGCGCGTTCTCGAAGAGTACATTTTCAAAGCGAATACCGAGGGCGACATCTTTCGCTTCAGCTACAACCAGTTCCACTACGGCGACGTGAATCCGTCCCGCGAGGACCTGAGCGCTCCCGAGGCACGTAACAGCGGCACGCCCCTGGGTCGAATCGCTGCATTGGGCGAGCAGTTCTTCCTGGAGCACTCGACGCCTTTGCTGATTCCCGATGGTTGTGTGCTGATCTGGGACAACTGGCGCCTGATGCATGCCCGTAGCCAGTACAGCGATCCCAAGCGGCACCTGACCCGCTACTGGCTCGCCTGAGCCGTACAGGCCCCGCAACTTCCCTTTGCTTGCGCGCACGGCTGCCGTGCGCGCTCTACAGGTATTACGTCATGCAACAAGCGATTGTCATTGCCAAAGTCGACCACAAGCTGGTCGTGCAACTCAACAAGGCCTGGACCAAGCGGGCAACAGTCTGCGCCGGCGACAAGTTTGCGCTGATCGATGTATTCGATCCGAGCAAGCCGGACTATCCGATAGCCATGGTCCCGTTCTACCACCATCCCAAATTTCAGGCGCTGAGCGAGGAACTGAAAAGCGCCGTGCTGACCTGGGGCTGGATTGGCTACAACCTGCGTACCGTCACGGCCGAGGAATGTGTGGTCAACCCGGCCTTGAGCGTCATCGCCAACCAGTATCTGGGCAAGGATGACTGGCACTTTCGCGAAGCCATGCAGCAGACGCTGATCGACGAGCATTATCACACCCTGATGCACCTGCGGGCGATCCAGCGCAGCAAGGCCGATCGCAATCTGGAACTGGACCTGGACCTGCCACCGTCGGTGACCTACCTGCGCCTGCAGGCACTCTGTGCCCAACTGCCCCATGCCTGGCAGCGGGATCTGGCCGCTATCACCTTTGCGGTGGTCGCCGAGATCAGCGTCAATGCCTACCTGGACATGCTCGCCGATGACCAGAGCATCCAGCCGCAGAACCGGCGGGTCGCCGAACTGCACAACCGTGACGAGTACGCCCATAGCAAGGTGCTCGCCGAAGTGGCAAAGGTAATGTACGAGCACATGGACGCCGAGAAGCGCCGTTTCTTCGTACAGACATTGCCCGAGGCGCTGAACGCTTTCGTGGCCCAGGACTATTCGATGTGGGAGGCGATCCTGACGCAGCTCGGGGTGGCCGATGTCGACGTCATTATCGGCGACACCCGCGAAGCCAGCCGAGGCAGCGCGATCATGCGCGACTACAGTGGCTTGTATCGACTGGCCGAGGACCTGGGTATCACGGCGGACATGAATTTCGATTTCAGTTCGACCGTCAAGTCGGCGTCTGCCGCACAACCGGCCTGAGGAGAGTCCCTGTATGTCGAATCCATCGCTGTCGCCGATCTATGAGGTCTTTGCCATCCGTGTCGGGGCCAACTCCCAGCGTACCGCCAGGGAGAACTTTCTCTACGATGCCTGCTGTGGCGATCCCAATGCGCCGATGCCGCTCGACTATTACTTCTGGGTGATTCGCAACGACCGGCACGTCGTGGTCGTGGACACCTGCTTCCAACCGGCCACGGCGGATCGCCGCAACCGCGAGATGTATCGATTGCCAGAAGAGTCGCTGCAACGGTTGGGGATCGATCCGGCCGAGGTCGAGACCCTGATCCTGACGCACCTGCACTGGGACCATGCCGGCAACCTGGGGTTGTTTCCCAAGGCCACCATCCACTTGCAGGAGGAAGAGCTGCGTTTCTGCACCGGGCCGAAGATGACCCATCGGGCGATCAGCAAGACCTACGAGGTGGACGATGTGATGTCGGCGATTCCGCCGTTGTTCGAGGGACGCCTGCGCCTGCACCAGGGAACCTCGGAGATCGTCCCGGGTGTGACGATCCATGCGGTGGGCGGGCATACGCCGGGCAGCCAGGTGGTCCGGGTGCCGACTCAGCGTGGCTGGGTCGTGCTGGCCTCGGATTCGGCGCACCTGTGGGCCAATATCCGTCTGCGCAGCCCGTTCCCGATTCTCGATGACATGGCCCAGACCCTGGAAGCCTTCGCCACCATCGATGCCCTGGTGGATGGTGAGGATCACGTCATTCCGGGGCATGATCCGCAGGTGGCCCAGCGCTTCCCGCGCTGGCAGGGCGACCCGCACATCATCTGCCTGCATGAGCATCCGCTGGACCGGGTGTAACGTCATGGGGAGGCCTCCTGGCGATAAGGAGGCTTCCCCAGCACCGGCTCAGCCCTGTCGCGCAATCAACTGTCCGAGGATCTGCACCGCATTCTCGATACGGGGCGAGTAGGGTGTTCCACAACCGATGCGGATGAAATGATCGAAGCTGCGGGAGTTGGAAAAGATCATCCCCGGCGAGATATAGATACCTTGCTGCAACGCCTGGTGAAACAGCTCCAGCGACGAATGTCCCGCGGGCAGTTCCACCCAGAGCAAGGTCCCGCCACTGGGATTGGTAATGCGCGTGCCTTGCGGAAAGTGCTGCATGATCGCGTTGCTCATCTGCTTTCTCTGCTCCGTCAGTTGCCCGCGCAGCCTTCTCAGGTAGCGCTCGTAGGACGGTGTCTTCATGAAGGCGTCGACCGCCAGTTGCGGCAGCATTTCGCAGTTGCGCGATTGCGTGTGCTTGAGCATCTCGATCCGGTCATGCCATTTCCCCGCGGCAATCCAGCCAAGTCGCAGGCCGGGGGCGAGCGTTTTGTTCAGGGACGCGCAGTAGATCAGGTTGCCGTGGCGGTCCCAGCTTTTCAGGGCCGACAACGGTTGTTCGGTATCGGCCAGGTCCGAGTAGGTGTCATCTTCGATCAGTACCGTGTCGTAATCCGCGCACAGTTGTACCAGCAGCGCCTTGTGTGCATCGGGCATCACGCTGCCCAGTGGGTTGTGCAGGTTGGGAATGACGATCAGCGCCTTGATCCGTTCCGGTCCCTGGAGCAGTTGTTCGAGGGCGAACAGGTTGATGCCGGTCTTGGTCGTCGTCGGTACTTCCAGTACGCGCAGATTCAGGCTTTCGAGAATCTGCAGGAGGCCATAGAAGGTCGGTGATTCCACCGCCACGATGTCTCCCGGTTGAGTCACCGCGCGCAAGGCCAGATTGATGGCCTCGGTGGCACCGTTGGTGATGACGATCTTGTCGGCGGTGATGCTGATTTTCGAACCCAGCGCCCGCCGGGCCAGCAAGTCGCGCAGTGGGCGTGCGCCACTGGCTGGGGAGGGGCTGCCGAGCAGATACGGGTCCTGGCGCAAGGCCTTGATCATGTGGTCCTGGAGTGTTTTCAATGGATAGATCTGCGCGCCGCAGTAGGCGCTGGCGAGATTGACCTGGATCGAGGCCTGCTGGCTGGCCTTGACCACCGCAGAAACCTGCTCGTGGATACCGACGTAATGACTGGTATCCAGTGGCAGCAGCGCTTCGTTGGCGGTCGAAATTGCCTGGGGCTTGGCCGGTTGGCGAATGAAGTTGCCGGAGCGTGGGCGGGCTTCCAGCACACCGTAGTCTTCCAGTTGACGACAGACCTGGACGGCGGTGGAAAGGCTGATGGCATGTTTTTCCATCATCAGGCGAATGGATGGAAAGCGTTCACCGGTCTTGAGTGTTCCGTTCTGGATGGCGTTGAGGTAGTGGTTGGCGAGTTGGCGATAGAGGGGAGGCGAGTTCATATTGACCATCGAAGTCGCATCACGGAAGTCGTGACTGTAAAGCGCATTACGTATTGCAGGCGGACCCGTGATGCTTTCAGGGTGGGAGGGAGGTTCTTGGTACATGACCATCGGGCATCCCCTATCCATGGCGCGGCCCTCCTGATCAGGCAGGGAGTCTCTGCTGGCTTGCAGGGTGTTGTGCTCTCCGAGGACTTTGCAAGTTCGATGGCCATCAGATGCGATGGTCTTTCTGCGCGGCGCCGATCATTCGAAGAGGGGAAGCGGAGTTGGCTGATTGGCCATGGACTGAAGTGAATTCTATCTAGGTATGGCGAAAGGCTTACAAATGGACACCGAGATCTCCTCTTTCCGGCCTGTGGGCGGGGGGGTAATCTTTACTCACTGCTGCTACGCAAGGATGTGTACAGCGTCACGGAAGACAGACCCAGGCCAGGATGGCCGACGACAGGAGTCGTGATGGTCAGCAAAGAACCCGCTTCGGCGGGTTTTTTGTGGCCGGTGGAAAAGTGATGTTTCACTTAATCTCCCGGTCTTTTGGTCTTAAGATCCGGCCAGCCGTGCTTTGCTGCCCAGCAACTGCACCGAATGTAGGTATGACCGTCGCCGCCAAGGATGCTTAAGATGGACAAATTCTGGTTTTTCATGATCCTGGCCGTGACCTCGGCTACCGCTATCGCGGGCGATGCCTACAAATGTGTAGGAAATGACGGCAAAGTCAGTTTTGCTTCCCAGCCTTGCGCCCCGGGCCAGGGGGTATCGACCTGGCTGGCTCATACCCAGCACACAGAGCTGCACAGTCTGGTTCCACAGGATGCCAGTGCAGATGCAATCAACAAACGAGCCACGCGCATTTTGCGCACGAGCTATCGCGCCGCCATCCATTACAAGGTCTCGATCGTACCGGCTGCTGGGCAAAAGACGCCCTAGAGCGACCGGATTTCTTGCGCCAGTCACAGCAGGTTTCCAGTCGGTGTGCAGGGGGCTGGCATCTGGCCCTATTTTCCGACGTACATTTCAAGTTGTCATATGACTTGCCGATAACCTGCCAATCGTCGGCGGCCACGCCCACGTCATTTCACTTCGGATCATCCAGGAAAAGGCTGCCGTCATGTTTCTTCGTCGATTGAATATTGCGCCTCGCGCCGCACTCGGGTTCGCTTTGATTGCGTTGCTGGTGGCTCTGCTTGGCCTGTTTGCCCTCGAAAAGATGGCGAGTATCCGGGACAGTGAAGTGGCGGTTGAAACCCAATGGCTGCCGAGTATTCGCGGTGGCGACGAGATTCGCGAGATCATGCTGCGCATCCGTACGATCTCCCTGCGCATGGCCCTGGACCCGGACCCGAAGAATATCGCCACGTACCGTTCCCAGATGGATACCCGCGACAAGGAGCTGAGCGCGAAGATCGTTGCATACGACAAGCTGGTGACCACGCCTGAAACGCGCGTCTTGTATGACCAGTTCAAGTCGACCTTCGCCACTTACCGCACAGGTATCGCTCAGTCGTTCACGCTGGCGGAGCAGGGGCGACGCGACGAATTGATCAAACTGCTGCTGGTGGATATGAAAACCGTGGTCGACGGTTCCGGCAAGCAGCTCACCGACCTGGCGGACCTCTTCAGCAAGCGGGTCGAGGCCGAGAGCCTGAAGGCCGAGGCGCACTACAGCAGTTCCCGGACCGTCGTCATTCTGTTTATCGCCCTGGCCGCCCTGGCGACCGTGGGCCTGGCAATGTTGCTCACCCGCAGTATCGTCAAGCCGCTGGGTGAGGCACTGGGCGCCGCGCAGAACGTTGCTCGTGGTGACCTGACCCGCGATATCGAGGCGCAAGGCACTGACGAGGTGAGTCAACTGCTCGAAGCGCTGGCGACCATGCAGCAGACTTTGCGCAACACCTTGCAGGGCATCACCGGTTCGTCGGCGCAACTGGCGACCGCAGCGGACGAGTTGAATGCGGTGACGCTCAACAGCACCCGGGACCTGCAACAGCAGAACGATGAAATCGAGCAGGCGGCCACCGCCGTCAATGAAATGACCGCTGCGGTGGAAGAGGTGGCGCGCAATGCCGTGTCCACGTCCGAGGCCACTCGCGAGTCCAGTGAGTCGGCTCAGTTGGGTCAGGAGCGCGTCAGTGAAACGGCCGAGGCGATCAATGCCCTGGCCGGCGAGGTGGAGCAGACCGGCGAACTGGTGCAGTCACTCGCCGCCCAGTCTCAGGATATCGGCAAGGTGCTCGATGTGATTCGGGCGATTGCCGAGCAGACCAACCTGCTGGCCCTCAACGCCGCCATCGAAGCGGCCCGTGCCGGCGAGAGTGGGCGCGGTTTCGCGGTGGTGGCTGACGAGGTGCGGGCGCTGGCCCATCGTACTCAGCAATCGACCCAGGAGATCGAGCAGATGGTGCATGGCATGCGCAGCAGCTCGACCCAGGCCCTGGATTCGATGCAGGCCAGTTCCCGGCGTGCTGCCAGTACCCTGGTTCTGGCCGAGCGCGCCGGCGATGCCTTGAAGACCATCACGGCCTCGGTGCATCAGATTCATGAGCGTAATCTGGTCATTGCCAGCGCTGCCGAGGAGCAGGCCCAGGTGGCCCGTGAGGTCGACCGCAACCTGGTGAACATTCGCGACCTGTCGCTGCGCTCGGCAGCCGGTGCCAACGAGACCAGTGCTTCCAGCCACGAGCTGGCGCAACTGGCCAACTCACTGCGTGGGATGGTCGGGCAGTTCCGCCTCTGACCGGCGCGCCTTGCGCCGGGCCCGTTGATGGCGGATCAGGGCGATACCGGCCATCAACAGCACCACGCCAACCGCGATGGGCAGGCGATAGGGTTTGAGGTTGCCGAACATCTCTTCGAGAAACTCGCCGGCCCAATAACCGCCCGAGGCGAACAGGGTGGCCCAGACCAGCGCCCCGAACAGGTTGATCACACTGAAGCGCAGCGGCGACAGGCCGCTGGCGCCGATCACCAGCGGGCCGACCAGGCGCATGCCGTAGAGAAAGCGCACGGAAAACACCGACGCCAAGGGGTAGCGCACGATCAGGCCGGTGACCCGGTCGATCGTCGCCTGTTGGCGGTGCAGGCGTGGCAGCAGGCGGGTACCGAAGAAGCGGCCGGCCCAGAACAGCAACTGGTCGCCGAGCATACCCCCAAGGCTTGCCCAGAAGATCACCGTCCAGAGGTTCAGGACCTGCTGGTGCGCCGCCATGCCGCCCAGAATCAGGATGCTTTCGCCCTCCAGCAGGCAGCCGATGAAGATGGCCCAGTAACCGTAAGTGGCGAGCAGAGAGTTGAAGTCGATGTGTTCAAACATAACGGTGGGTCGTTCCGTGTCGCGGTCCGTGGATGGGCTTGCCTGTGCGTCGAATTGTTCACGGACAAGCGCCTTGTAGGGTCTGATCGGTCTCTCTGGCGAAAGTGCCCTGGCAAGCGTTTCAGAGCGACGGGGCGGGGTTTCTCGGTTCGCTCGACTGGCGTCCCAGCCACTCCCGTGGGCTTTCGCCGATCTTGCGCCGAAAGGCCCGCGCCAGTGCCGACGGGCTTTCGTAACCGACCTCATCGGCGATCAGGGCGATCGGTCGGCCTTCGCGCAGGCGCTTCTGGGCCAGGCTGACCCGCCAACTGAGCACATAGTCTGCCGGGGTCTGACCGACCACCTTGTGAAAGTGCGCGGCGAAACTGGCTCGCGACATGTTGGCCTGCTGTGCCAGGTCGGCCACGGTCCAGGACCGTTCGGGGTGATTGTGCATCAGGGTCATGGCCCGGGCCAGGCGCAGGTCTGCCAGGCCCGCCATCATCCCGGTGGTCATGCTGTGGTAGGCCATCATGTGACGCAAAAACTGGATCACCATCAACTCGAACAGACGGTTCATCACCGCTTCGCGACCACAGTGTTCGGCGAAGGCTTCGCCGAACAGCCAGTCCAGCGTGCCTTCGATCATCGGTACGGCCTTGAGCGGCATGACCAGGGTGTCGGACAGGGCCACCGACAACGGGTTGTCGATCCCCCCATCGAACCGCAACGAGGCGCAGACCAGCTCGGCAGCATCGGCTGCGCCAGCGACCAGGCGATGGGGCAGGGGACGGGGAATGAGGATCAGGCTCGGTTCTTCGACAGACACTGTCCTGCCATCGGCTTCCAGTTGCAGCCGGCCACTCTTGAGCAGGTGGACATGCCCACAAGGCTTGCGACCGTCGAGCTCGATTTGCCCCAGCAGCCGGCCGCTGTGGAAGGTGTTGGCGGCGATACCGAAGTGGGTCAGCAGGGTCGACAGGCGATCCATGGGTGGGTTCTCGCTAGAGGGTTTAGACGATCTGCCGCATATAATCGACAAAAAGGCGCCATTCGTAAACGTGTTTTCGCCATCATGGCTCCACGTTCAAGCCGCCGCTTCCGGCGGGTCCGTCACTTCAAACGAAAGGAATTAACGATGAAAACGTCCCGTCTTTCTGCTGTATCGAAACTGTTCGCTGCCGTAGCGATTGCCGCTGGTGCGCTGTCGCTGGGGTGGAGCGGCTCGGCTGCAGCCGCCACGGAACCGGCCAGGAAGGCCACCGTGGTTCTGGTTCATGGTGCTTTCGCCGAGTCTGCCAGTTGGAGCGGGGTAATTGCCCGTCTGCAGGCCAAGGGGTATCCGGTGATCGCGGTCGCCAACCCGCTGCACAGTGTGAAAGGCGATTCGGACTATGTGGCCGATATCGTCGAGCATACGCAAGGTCCGGTGATTCTCGTGGGGCATTCCTACGGCGGCGCGGTGATTTCCAACGCCGTCCATGGGCAATCCAACGTCAAGGCACTGGTCTACGTCGCTGCCTTTGCCCCGGAAAAAGGCGAGACCGCCATCGAACTCTCCGGTCGTTTCCCGGGCGGTAGCCTTGGTCCGACCCTGGCACCGCCTGTGAAACTGAAAGATGGCAGCGTCGACCTGTACATCCAGCAGGACAAGTTCCCGGCGCAGTTCGCTGCCGATGTTCCGGCCAAGGAAGCCGCGCTGATGGCTGCAACTCAACGGCCGATCGCCGAGGCCGCGCTCAAGGAAGCTTCCGGCGAGCCGGCCTGGAAGACCCTGCCGTCCTGGTTCATCTACGGTTCGGCGGACAAGAACATTCCCGAGGCGGCGCTGAAGTTCATGGCCGACCGCGCCGGCTCGCGCGAGACCGTGGACATCAAGGGCGCGTCGCATGTGGTGATGGTGTCCCATCCGGACAAGGTGGCGGCCCTCATCGAAGATGCGGCCAAGGCGACTGCCCAGTAAGGTGCTTGAGGGTATGGGTGAAGCCTCAGGGCTTTGCCCATTTCTCCAGGACAAATTCGACGAAGCTGCGCAGCTTGGGCAACCGATAGCGGTCCTGGGCGTAAAGCAGGTTCATCGGCCGTGAAGGCAGTTTGTAGTCGCCCAGCAAGGGCACCAGTCGTCCCTCGCGCAGATCGTCGCGCAACAGGGCATCGGGCAACATCACGATGCCCATGCCGGCGAGCGCCGCCTGGTACAGCGCCGATGAACTGTTGATGGTCATCGGGCCGCTGACCGGCACCCGAATCTCTCCCTCCGGGCCGCTCAGGCTCCATTGTTTTTCCACCGTCCGCCAGTCATCGCCCGCCGGATAGGCAAAAGCCAGGCAGTCGTGGTGTTCAAGGTCCTGGGGAATCAGCGGGGTGCCCCGGCGCTTGAGGTAGGCAGGCGAGGCGCAGACGGTCAGGGCGTAGTTCTCCAGCGGCCGCGCGATCAGCGCCGATGGCTCGGGAGTGCCCAGGCGGATTGCCACATCGAAGCCGCTGTCGATCAAGTCCTCGCGCTGGTTGCTGAGCATCACGTCGAGCCGGATTCGTGGATAGCGCAGGACGAACTCGCTCAGTGCCGGCGTCAGGCGCTCGGAGCCGAAGGTCAGCGGAGCGGTGATCCGCAGGGTACCGCTCGGTTCGCCCTGGACCTGCTCGGCCAGGCGTTCGGAGTCGGCCACCAGGCCCAGCACTTCAAGACAGCGCTGGTAGTAGGTCGTGCCGAATTCGGTCAGACGCTGACGGCGGGTCGTGCGATTGAGCAGGCTGACGCCGAGGCGCTGCTCCAACGAGCGCAGATGGTTGCCGACCATGGTGGTGGAAATTCCGCAGTCCAGGGCGGCAGCGGTCATGCTGCCGCTTTCCACCACCTTCACGTATACCTGCATGGCCTGGAACAGGTCCATTATCAATCTCTACTTTAAAATGAATGAAGTTCAAGGGAGTTTATCCAGCTCAGGTGGCTAACGATACTGCTCGCACGACCTCACTGCCTGGAGCCTGCTGTCATGACCGCCGCCTGCCTGATGACCACCTATCAACCGCTCGACCTGGGGTTTGTCAAAGGCCTGGGCACCCGCCTGTGGGATCAGGACGGCCGCGAGTATCTGGATGCCGTGGCCGGGGTGGCGGTGACCAATGTCGGTCACTCCCATCCGCGCCTGGTCGAGGCGATCAGCGAGCAGGCTGGCCTGCTGTTGCACACCTCGAACCTCTACACCATCGACTGGCAACAGCGGTTGGCGCAGCGGTTGTCCGGCTTGTCCGGGATGGACCGGGTGTTCTTCAACAATTCGGGGGCCGAGGCCAATGAAACGGCGCTGAAGCTGGCGCGTCTGCATGCCTGGCACAAGGGTATCGAGCAGCCGTTGGTGGTGGTCATGGAAAACGCTTTCCACGGTCGTACCCTGGGCACACTGTCGGCCAGTGACGGTCCGGCGGTGCGTCTGGGCTACAACGCGTTGCCGGGGGACTTCATCAGGGTCCCGTTCGGCGACCTGCCACTGCTGCACAGTCTGGCGCGCAGCCATGGCGAGCGGATTTGCGCGGTGCTGATGGAGCCGATCCAGGGTGAGGGAGGGGTGCAACCGCCAACGCCGGGTTATCTGAAAGCCGTGCGCGACCTGTGCAAGCGGCGCGCCTGGTTGCTGATGCTCGATGAGATCCAGACCGGGGTGGGGCGTACGGGGCAATGGTTTGCTTTCCAGCACGAAGGCATCGTCCCGGACGTGATGACCCTGGCCAAGGGCCTGGGCAACGGCATTCCGATTGGCGCTTGCCTCGCGCGGGGCAAGGCAGCGCAACTGTTCACGCCGGGTAGCCATGGCAGCACGTTCGGCGGTAATCCGCTGGCCTGCCGGGTGGGCTGTACCGTGCTCGATATCATTGAGGAACAGGCACTGGTCGCCAATGCCCGGCACCAGGGCGAACGCCTGCTCGCGCGTTTGCAGGATGAACTGGGCTCGCATCCGCAGGTGATGGCGATCCGTGGTCGGGGCCTGATGATCGGTATCGAACTCAGGCAGCCGGTCCGCGACCTGGCGCTGATCGCTGCCCGCGAACAGGGTGTGCTGATCAACATCACCCGGGGCAAGACCATTCGCCTGCTGCCACCGTTGACGATCGACGCCACGGAGGTGGAGATGATCGTCGCGGGCATCTGTGGTGCGCTGGCGACCGCCGGCGCCGAGTCTGTGGCAAACGCTGCGGCGGTATAGCCAAAGGCTTACACGCCGCACTGGCGATCACGTCTTTGCCCATCCCTGTCGTTGCCCTAATCTACACCCATCACTGCTGCATACGGATGTGCGCAGGATCAAGGATGATCGACCTGGCTAGGACGGCTACCGACAGGATGTTGGGCAGGTCAAAAAAAAACCCGCTTCGGCGGGTTTTTTTGTGTCTGCGCAAAAAGCCACGTGGGGCAGGAGCATTGCCGGCTTGGGTCGGTTGGCTTTCTGGCCGCTGTCCTGCGCCGGCAAGCGCGTCTTTCTGCGAGCCGTTCTTACTGTTGAGCCACGCTGTAACCGGCAAACGCCGTCTGCTGCTGAATCGCGGTGACGATATTCTTGCGTGTCGCCGGCTGTTCATTGCCCTCGTTATCCACAAAGGTTTCGCTCAGCAGTTCGGCCAGATCGCCGTGGCCGGCAAAGGCGAAGCCGAGGAACTCGAACGCCTCGCGGTCGGCGTTGGCCTTGGTGCGTGGCGTGCGCAGCGGGAAGTTGACGCTGGTGCCGTCCTTGCTGATGACGAACACTTCGGCTTCCTTCTTCGCACGCGCAGTCTTGCCCTTGCCGGCGTTCGGATTGGTCACCGCCTGGTGGGTCTGGTTCAGCACCTTGAGCGCCAGGCCATAGACCAATTCCTGAAACGCCGGATCGTCCTTGTAGCTGGACAGGATCCGGCTGATCGGGAATTTCGTGCTCAGGTCTTCCAGCGCGGCGATTTCTGCAGCTTCGGTATCCTTGAGCTGCTTGAGTTGGCCCATGAGTGTGTAGGCCTGATCGTCGTCGAAACGGTCGTGTGCCTGGCGGATCGCTACACGCAACTGGCGGATTTCCTCGCTTTCCCTGGAGGTGTGGAACGCGTCGAGCACCATTTCGCTGATGTTCTTGGCCTGGGCCACATGCTGGGAAAGGTTGATCGCGTTTTCGTATGCGTGCTTGGCGGACAAGTTGGTTACGGCTTCATCGGTATGAGAGTCAGGCATCGAAATTTCGCTATTTCATTTAACAGGGGGTAAGGCTCAAAATGCCGCAGCATTTTTGGGCGGTTAATCTATTGGACCGGCGCGCTGTTGTCACGGCTCAACCGGCGAGCGGCCAGCTCAGAAGCGGGTGGGCGGGTTTTGCCAAATGTTTCAAAGTTGTTCGCCAAAATTTTGGCTTGTCGATTATTCGGGCTGAACAAAATCAATTAGACAACAAAATAATGACACCATCATATTGCTACTACCGGTAGGGGAAGCCGTTGGGAATAATGGACGTTGTAGGACCAGGGTTGGTGCTTGTCCCTTTGGACGCTTGTTTCGAATTTCTATTGTACAAAGGGACACCTGCATGCATCTTTCTGACGATATCGCGAATCTCTTCAAGAGATTCGGAGGTAGTGCGCAAGACTATCTTGAAGTCGAGCCGTCCTATGACTACGCCGAAGAGACTGCGACTCAACTGATAGAGACGTTGAATGCTCTGCAGCCGGTGGCCCCGGTCGAACCCTTGTCACAAGCCGCTGCTTCGGCACCTATCGACATCCCGGATGTGCCGTCGCCGGCCGTCTCAGCGCCCCCTGTTTCTGTTGCGCCGCTGCCAGCGGCCATCAACGCAACGGCGGTTGCCCCGCTGGCAGCGGCGGTGGGCGTGACATCCCTGAGCCGGCTGCTGGCGGAAATCGAGCAGCAACGCGAAGTCAGTGCCGTCAATGCTCCTGCGCAGGCCGGTGAACGTACGGTGCTCAAAGCCAAGGTCATCGCCATGGTCTCGGCCAAGGGGGGCGTCGGCAAGAGCACCTTGGCCGCTGCCCTGGCCAGCACGCTCAAGCGTGACGGTGGCCGGACCCTGGCACTTGATTTCGATCCACAGAATGCCTTGTGTCTGCATCTGGGGGGCAACGACCAATGGCCGGGCATCGCCCAGGATCATTCCCAGCAGGATTGGCGACGTCTGTTGCGTGACGGTTTTTCGGCCAGCCACTGCCTGGCCTATGGCGTGGTGAGCGAGGACGAGCGTGTCGATTTCGAAAGCGCTCTGCGTGCCGATCCGACCTGGCTGGCTCGGCACCTGGCCGGTCTGGAACTGGGCGAGCGCGACACCGTGATCATCGATACACCCTGCGGGGCGACGGCTTACCTGGCCCAGGCGCTGGCCATCGCCGACGTTGCGGTGGTGGTGACGCTCGCCGATGGCGCGTCCTATTCCAGCCTGGAACAGATGGACCGCCTGCTGGCGCCTTATCGGCAGGGGGAGAGGCCGTTGTCGTGCAAATATGTCATCAACCAGTTGGATACTTCGCGCCAGTTCAGCCTCGATGTCTGCGAAGTATTGAAAAGAAAAATCGGCAACTCGTTGCTGGGTGTGGTCCGTCAGGATCACTTCCTCGGCGAAGCGTTGGCCTATGAGCGTAATCCGCTGGCGCATACCCCGAGTACTCGAGGCTGCCAGGACATTCTCGACGTGGCAGGCGCGCTGTGCGAACTGCTCATGCAAGGTACGCAAGAGTCTCATCTGTCATGACCATCGATCCCAATTTCACGTCCCAAGACCCGGGGCGCTCCGAGTTGCGCCTCAATTCCTGGCTGGCACACATCAAACAGTGGCCGAGCGTATTGCGCCGCACACTGGTTCTGGCGGGTGCGATCATCGCCTGCCTGTTGCTGGTCTGCATCGTCAGCGCGCCGCTGGATCTTTACACCCAGTGCCTGTTCGCGGCGCTGTGCTTCGGTTCGGCCTTGCTGATCAAGCGCGTGCCTGGTCGTTTTCCGATCCTGGCGCTGATCGTGCTGTCGCTGGTGGCGTCCCTGCGTTATCTGTATTGGCGTCTGACCGATACCCTGGGCTTCGAAGGCTGGCTGGACATGCTGTTCGGCTATGGCCTGGTCCTGGCGGAAATCTATGCGCTGGTCGTACTGGTCTTCGGTTACGTGCAGACCGCCTGGCCGCTGCGCCGTCGTCCGGTGCTGCTGAGCGGCGACCCGAATGACTGGCCGACGGTGGATGTGTTCATCCCCACCTACAACGAAGCCCTGAACATCGTGAAGCTGAGCATCTTCGCCGCCCAGGCGATGGACTGGCCGAAAGACAAGTTGCGCGTGCACGTGCTCGACGATGGTCGCCGCGATGAGTTCCGCCTGTTCTGCAACCGCATCGGGGTCAACTACATCACCCGCGACAACAACTTCCACGCCAAGGCCGGTAACCTCAACGAAGCGCTCAAGGTGACCGATGGCGAATACATCGCCATGTTCGACGCCGACCACGTGCCGACCCGTTCCTTCCTGCAGATCGGCATGGGCTGGTTCCTCAAGGATTCGAAGCTGGCGATGCTGCAGACGCCGCACTTCTTCTTTTCCCCGGACCCGTTCGAGAAAAACCTCAATACCTTCCGCGCCGTACCCAACGAAGGCGAACTGTTCTATGGCCTGGTGCAGGACGGTAACGACCTGTGGAACGCCACGTTCTTCTGTGGTTCCTGCGCGATCCTGCGTCGCAAGCCGCTGGAAGAGATCGGTGGGGTGGCGGTCGAGACCGTGACCGAAGACGCCCACACCGCGCTCAAGCTCAACCGTGCCGGCTACAACACCGCTTACCTGGCGATTCCTCAGGCGGCGGGTCTTGCGACCGAAAGCCTGTCGCGCCACATCAGCCAGCGTATCCGCTGGGCACGGGGCATGGCGCAGATTTTTCGCGTCGACAATCCCTTGATGGGCAAAGGCCTGAATCTGGGGCAGCGTGTCTGCTACGCCAACGCCATGCTGCACTTCTTCTATGGTCTGCCCCGGCTGGTGTTCCTCACCGCGCCGCTGGCCTACCTGATTTTCGGTGCGCAGATCTTCCACGCCTCGGCGTTGATGATCACCGCCTATGCCTTGCCGCACCTGTTCCACTCCAACCTGACCAACTCCTGCATCCAGGGGCGCTTTCGGCATTCGTTCTGGAACGAGGTCTACGAGACGGTACTGGCCTGGTACATCATGCCGCCGGTGCTGATGGCGCTGGTCAACCCCAAGTTCGGTGGCTTCAACGTCACCGACAAGGGCGGCATCATCGACAAGGAATATTTCGACTGGAAGCTGGCCCGGCCCTACATCGTGCTGCTGGCGCTGAACCTGATCGGCCTGCTGTTCGGCATCCATCAGTTGATCTGGGGCGAGGCCGATACCGAGATCACCGTGCTGATCAACTGTGTCTGGACGCTCTACAACCTGATCATCACCAGCGCTGCGGTCGCGGTGGCTTCTGAAACCCGCCAGGTCCGTTCCGAACCTCGGGTTCGCGCCGAGCTGCCGGTCAGGATCGAGCTGTCCGATGGCACCGAGGTCTACGGCATGACCCAGGACTTCTCCCAGCGCGGCCTCGGCCTCAAGTTGCCGGAGGGCACCACGGTGGCTGCCGGTGAACGTGTGCGCGTGTCGCTGTTCCGCAATTCGCACACCAGTCAGTTCGACACGACCGTGGTGTTCAGCAAGGGCCAGTACCTGGGCGCGCTGTTCGACCCGCTAAGCCTGCGTCAGCAGAGCGAGCTGGTACGCATGACCTTCTCCCGCGCCGACACCTGGGCTACCAGTTGGGGCAGCGGCAAGCTCGATACCCCCCTGTCGGCCCTGCGCGAAGTCAGTGCCATCGGCGTGATCGGCATGGGCGCCTTGCTCAAGGCCATCGTCCTGCAGACCCGCGACCGTCTCGCTGCCAAGTCCGCTCATTCGAAACCGCTCGACCCCCTTATGGACAAGTCATGATCATGAAATCCTCGGATCGCCGCGCCGCTCGCTGCCCACGTCACCCTTTCATGCGCCTGGCTTCGTCGGTGCTGTGTCTGGGTGCAATGATTCACATGGCTTACGCCGACACCGCTGCGGGCAACAACGCCGCGCTCAGCCCTGCTGTGGGCAATGTCGTCGCGACCAATGCCGTGGCCCAACCGGCCGGCAGCTACACCCGTGAGCTGACCCTCAAGCAACTGGGGCGCCTGGACACCATGAACCTGCAAGGTGTCGAAGCCTCGGATGCAGTGAACTTCGATATCCGTGCCGATGAAGTGGTCAACGGTGCGCAACTGGTATTGAGCTACAGCTACTCGCCGGCGCTGCTCGCCGATCTGTCGCAGATCAACGTGCTGGTCAACGACGAAGTCGCCGCCAGCCTGTCGCTGCCCAAGGAAGGCGCTGGTCAGCCTCAACAGCAGGTGGTGAACATCCCGCCGCACCTGATCACCGAGTTCAACCGTCTGCGCCTGCAATTCATCGGGCACTACACCATGCAGTGCGAAGACCCGCAGCACAGCAGCCTGTGGGCCAAGATCAACGTCGGTTCCGAGCTCAAGCTCAGCATTTCGCCGATCGAACTCAAGAACGACCTGTCGATTCTGCCGCTGCCGTTCTTCGACCGTCGCGATTCGCGCCAACTGGAGCTGCCGTTCGTGTTTGCCCGGCAACCGGATAACGCCACGCTTGAAGCCGCAGGCGCGCTGTCGTCGTGGATGGGCGCACTGGCCGCTTATCGTGGCGCCAACTTCACCAGCGTCCAAGGCCAGATTCCCCAGCAGGGCAACGCCATTGTCTTGGTCGAAAGCAAGGAGGCCGTGCAACTGGGCAGCCTGCAGATCCCGGAACTCAAGGGCGCGACGGTCTCCTTGCAGACCAATCCGAACGATCCGCATGGCAAGTTGCTGATCGTCGCCGGTCGTGACGCCGCCGAACTCAAGCTGGCCGCCAGCGCCGTAGCACTCGGCAGCAAGGCGCTGGTGGGCAACAGCGTGGTGATCGATCATCTCGATCCGCTGAGCCCACGCCGCCCCTACGATGCGCCGAACTGGCTGCCGTCTGACCGCCCCGTGCGACTGGGTGAGTTGATCGACACCAAGCAGCTCAGCGTGTCCGGCTACAACCCTGGCAGCATCAGCATTCCCATGCGCCTGCCGCCCGACCTGTTCAACTGGCGCGAAGCAGGTGTGCCGCTGGACCTGAAATACCGCTACACGCCGCAACAGGAATCGGCGAATTCCTCGTTGCTGGTGAGCCTGAACAACACCTTCATGAAGTCGATGCCATTGCCTTCGCTCAAGAGCCTCGACGGTGGCGAAAACCTGCTGGCGATGCTCAAGAAGGATGAAAGCCTGCCGCGCGAAGCCCAGGTGCTGTTGCCGCTGGGTGTCGCCTCGTCGCGCTCGCAGTTGCAACTGCGCTTCATGTTCGACTACATCAAGCAGGGCGAATGCCGCGACATCATCATCGACAACATGCGCGGTCTCATCGACCCGGATTCGAGCCTCGACCTGCGCGGCTTCAACCATTACGTCGCCTTGCCCAACCTGGGGATCTTCAACGATAGCGGCTTCCCGTTCACCCGCCTGGCCGACCTCTCGCAGAGCGCCGTGGTCTTGCCTGATGGCAGTGGCCCGCAGGAGTGGGGCGCGTACCTGACCGTGCTGGGTCGGTTCGGCGAGTCCACCGGCTACCCGGCGACGGGCGTGACCGTGGTGCAGCCCAAGGACGTGCAGGCGGTCAGCGACAAGGATCTGCTGGTGTTCGCTTCGGGCGACAACCAGCCATTGCTGCAACAGTGGGCCAACCGCCTGCCGGCGGCTGTCGAAGGGACGGGCCACCGTTTCAACCTGTCCGACCTGACCTTGCGCGTGCGTGACTGGATCAGCCCCGATCCACAGGCCAACCAGCGCAAGCCGCGCCTGCAAGTGACCTACAGCGGTGCCAACAGCAGCACTTACCTGGCCGGCTTCGAGTCGCCGCTCAAGGCCGAGCGCAGTGTGGTGGTGATTGCCAGCGGCAAGCCCGAAGGCCTGGCCGATGCCACGGCCGCGCTGATCGGTGGCGATCAGTACAAGGACACTATCCAGGGCAGTCTGGCCGTGGTGCAGGACAAACGCATCACCTCGCTGGTGGCGGATGAGCAGTATTACGTCGGCGACCTGAGCCTGTTCAAGCGCGTGCAGTGGATGCTTTCGCAGAACCTGATATGGATGCTGCTGGTGACGGTCTGCGGACTGGCGCTGGTGAGCCTGCTGCTGTTCCTGTTCCTGCGCTCGCGGGCTCGGAAGCGTCTGTCATGAGTGTGCGCAATTTGAGCGGTGTAAAAGGCCTGGGGCGCTTGCTCGGGCGTGGCCTGCTGCCCCTGGCATTGCTGCTGCCGATGGCGGCGCAAGCCGGCGAGGGCTGCAGCGTGCAGAACTGGCCCCTGTGGAAGAACTATGCCGAGCGCTTCGTGCAGAAGGACGGACGCATGCTGGGTTCGAGCATGGACCCCAACCAGAGCAGTTCCGAGGGCCAGTCCTACGGTATGTTCTTCGCACTGGTCGCCAATGACCCGGTGACCTTCGATGCCCTGTGGCGTTGGACCCGGGACAATATGGCCGGTGCCGATATCGCGCAGAACCTGCCCGGCTGGTTGTGGGGGCCGACACCGGCCGGTACCTGGGGGATCATCGACAAGAACTCTGCCAGCGATTCCGATCTGTGGTTCGCCTACGCCTTGCTCGAAGCCGATCGCCTGTGGAAAAAACCGGCTTACCGGGCCGATGCACAGCGGATTCTGGACAACGTGCAAAAGACCCTGATCCGCGACATCCCCGGGCTCGGCAAGATGCTCCTGCCAGGACCTGTGGGTTATGAACACCCGGATCAGCTGTGGCGTTTCAACGCCAGCTACACACCGATCCCGCTGTTGCGGCGCTTCAACAAGGAGCTTCCCGCCGGCCCCTGGAACGCAGTGGCCGAAAGCACCGCGAAGATGATCGCCGACAAGAACATGAACCGCTTCGGCTTTGTCCCGGACTGGGTGGGGTATCGCGGGACGGACCTCAACAAGGGCATGTTCGTGGTCGACAAGTTCACCAATGCGCTGGGCAGCTACGATGCGATCCGTACCTACCTCTGGGCCGGCCTGACGTCGCCGGCCGATCCGCTGGCCAAGCCGATGCTCGACCATCTCGATGGCATGGCACAGTCCACCGCGTCCACTGGCGTGCCGCCGGAGAAGGTCCAGGTACTGACCGGCGCCACCGAGGGTATCGGGCCCTACGGTTTCTCGGCATCGCTGGTGCCGTACCTGCGGGCCAAGGGGCTGCCATTGCTGGCGGACCAACAGCAACGCCTGGTTGACCAGGCGATTGCGCACTTCACCGATCCGGCCGACCCGGCCTATCAACAGCATCAGTATTATCACGTGATGCTGAGCCTGTTTTCCCTGGGCTGGAGTGAACACCGCTATCAGTTCAACAAGGACGGCACTGTGAACGTATCCTGGGAGGCCGCATGCGCCAGCAAACCCTAGCCCTGGCGGTCTGTGCCGCCCTGGCTTCCAGTGTCGGCTTCGCCGCCGAAACCGGCAGCCCGCAATCGTTGCTGATCCAGCAGGGTTATTACTGGCAGGCCAAGGAAAAACCCGATCGCGCGGCCGAGGCCTGGAGTCGTCTGCTGAGCCTGGACGCCAATCAACCGGATGCGCTGTACGGCCTGGGTCTGATCGAGGTGCAGCGCCAGCGCATCGCCAACGCGCAGAACTACCTGGCTCGCTTGCAGGCGATCCAGCCGCTGCCGCGTCAGGCACTGCAGCTTGAGCAGGACATCGCCCTGAGCCCGCCGGAAAAAAAACAACTGCTGGAAAAGGCCCGCGAGTTGAGCGATGCCGGCGAGCGCGACCAGGCCGTTGCGGTCTATCGACAACTGTTCGATGGCCACCAGCCGCAGGGCCTGATCGCCCGCGAGTATTACAACACCCTGGGTTTCTCCACCAGCGGCTGGCCCGAGGCCCGTGTCGGTCTGGAGCGCCTGCACCGCGAACGTCCGGACGATGCGATCCTCGACCTGTGGCTGGCACTGCACCTGGCACGTAACCCCGAGAGTCGCCCGGAAGGTATCCGTGCCCTGGCGCGGCTCTCGCATAACCCGGACATCGGCGGCAACGCCGACGAGACCTGGCGCTTCGCCCTGGTCTGGCTCGGTCCGCCGTCGCGGGACCAGGTCTCGCTGTTCGAGCAGTACCTGCAGGCGCACCCGGATGACAGCGAGATCCGCGCATTGATGAACAAGGGCATCGCCCAGGGCCGCACAGGTTCCGGTTGGCAGCGCGATCCGCATGTCGCCCGCGGCCTCAAGGCGCTCGATGCGGGTGACCTGGCGACCGCCGAGCAGGAATTGCAGGCACGCCTCAAGGACAAGCCCGACGACTACGATGCCCTGGGTGGCATGGGCATCCTGCGTCAACAGCAGAAACGCCTCGGTGAAGCGGAAAACTATCTGGTGCAGGCGACCCGTACCGGTGCCGGTGCGCAATGGAAAAGCGCCCTTGAAGACGTGCGTTACTGGATTCTTCTCGACCGTGCCAATGACGCCCAGCGCAGCGGCCGCCAGGCCCAGGCTCGGGAACTGATCGAGCAGGCCATCGCCAAGAACCCCGTGGAGCCCGCAGGTCCGACCGCACTGGCGGGTTGGTACGCCCAGGCCGGACAGTTGGATACCGCCGAAGCCGGTTATCGCCAGGTGCTGGCGAGAAATGCCAACTACCCGGATGCCTTGAGTGGACTGATCGGCGTGCTGTCGCGGGCTGGCAAGTCCGACGAAGCCTTGCAACTGATCGATCGGCTGTCATCGGCGGAACAGGCTCGCCTGGCGCCGAGCGTGCATATTCGGGCATTGCGCGCGACTCAGGTGGCCAAGCTCGCCGAGCGTCGTGGTGATCTGACCGGTGCGCAGAAAGCCTACAAGGAAGCTCTGGCCGACGATCCGAAAAATCCCTGGATCCGTTTCGCCCTGGCCCGGGTCTACCTGCGCCAAGGTCAGGCCCAGGTCGCTCGTGATCTGATCGACGAGTTGCTCAAGCAGCAACCCGACCAGCCCGATGCGCTCTACACCAGCACCTTGCTCTCGGCCGAACTGGGCGAGTGGAGCAAGGCCCTGCGCACTCTGTCACGGATTCCGGCGGCCAAGCGCAGTACCGACATGAACGAGATGGAGCTGGACATTCGCCTGCACGTGCAGACCGAACTGGCGGTGGACGTTGCCCGTCGCGGTCAGCGCCAGGACGCCTGGGGCCTGCTGTCGCGCTGCGAACCGCTGACCCGTGGCAAGCCCGAGCGCGTGGCGGTGCTGGCCAGCGCCTACGCCGAAGCCGGTAACCCGGACCAGGCCGTCAGCCTCATGCGTGACCTGCTGGACAAGTCCGAATCGACCCCGGATCTGCAATTGTTGTACGCGGGCGTGTTGCTCAAGGCCGACCGGGATGCCGAGGCCAGCGAGATCCTGCGTCAGTTGCAGGGCAAGCCGATGGGCGAGACCGCCAGCAAGCGTTATGAGGACCTGGTGTTTCTCTATCGGGTCAAGCAGGCCGATGAGCTGCGCGAGAAGAATGACCTGGTCGCCGCCTACGACATGTTGTCGCCAGCGCTGCAACAGCGTCCGAATGACAGCCTGGCGATTTCCTCGCTGGCACGCATGTACGCTGCCAGTGGCAACGTCGACAAGGCGCGCAACCTTTATGAACCGCTGATCAAGGCCGACCCCGGCAATGCCAAGCTGCAACTGGGCCTGGCCGATATCGCCATGCAGGGCCGCGACTACTCGCTGGCCGAGCACTCAGTGGAAAAGGCCCTGGAACTCGAGCCTGGCGTGCCGCTGACGTTGACCGCCTCGGCGCGAATCTATCGTGAAATGGGCAAGACTGGCGAAGCCGCCCGTTTGCTGCGCAAGGCCATCGAGATCGAGAACGGCCAGCGGGTCGACACCTATGTTGCCAACGTTGCGAGTGGCAGCGCCGTGTCGTCCAACCCCTTCGTCGGGTTGGCCGGACAGCGTCGCCAGGGTACGGCACTGGCCCAGGCGTCGTTGATTCCGCCGCCGGTCGACGCTTCATCCACCGGCCTGAGCGCGGGCGACATGGAACTGATTCCGGCTCCGGTCGCGCAGAAGGCTCAGGCCACTGCGCCCGCCCCGGTCGCCAGCCGCAGCGCCAATCCGTTTGGCGAGGAGGCCTATGCACGCGACACCGCACCCGGAGCGGGCTTGAGCCCGGCGCAGGCGGCGCTCAACGATATTCTCCAGGACCGCACGGGTTATGTGGTTCAGGGGCTCACTGTGCGCAACAACAACAGCGAGAAGGGCCTGGGCAAGCTGACGGACATCGAGACACCGTTCGAAGCCAGTTTCCCTGTCGGCTCGAACCTGGCGAGCATCGCCTTGCAGGTCACTCCGGTCTTCCTGTACTCGGGCAGCCCCGGTGCCAATGGCTCGCCACGCTTCGGCACCAGTGGTACCGCTCTCGTCGGCAGCCAGAAGGACAGCGGGGTCGGTTTGGCCGTTGCCTATCGTGACAAGGATAACGGGCTCAAGGCTGATGTCGGCATGAGTCCGATCGGCTTTACCTACAGTACGCCGATCGGTGGTGTCAGTCTCAATCGGCCGTTCTCCGCCAACCCGAACTTCAGCTATGGCGTCAGTGCTTCGCGCCGTATGGTCACCGATAGCGTGACCTCGTTCGCCGGCTCCCGTGATCCGCGTACCGGCGAGAAGTGGGGCGGTGTCACCGCCAATGGCGTGCGGGGCGAGTTGGGCTACGACAACCAGAAGTTCGGTGCCTACGGCTACGGCTCGGCGCATCGGCTGACGGGCAACAATGTCGACGACAACAACCGCTTCGAGCTGGGCAGTGGTGTCTACTGGTACCTGCGCAACACGCCGGGCAGTATCCTCACCGTGGGTCTGAGCGGCTCCGCCTTGCACTACTCCGAGAATCAGGATTTCTACACCTACGGCCATGGCGGCTACTTCAGTCCGCAGACCTTCTTCGCCCTGGGCGTGCCGGTCAGTTGGTCGCAGCGCACCGAGCGCTTCACCTACCGGATCAAGTCCTCGATCGGTGTCCAGCATATCGGTCAGGACAGTGCCGATATCCTCCCCGGCCACAGCGAGTATCAGGCCAATGCCACGGCAGCCGGCCTGAGCCGCTATGACGGCGATAACAAGACCGGCATCGGCTACAGCTTGAGCGCTGCCGGCGAATACAAATTCGGTTCGAACTTCTTCCTTGGCGGTACGCTTGGCGTGGACAATGCCAGTGATTACCGTCAGGTCGCCGGTGGTCTGTACCTGCGTTATACCTTTGAGGACATGACCGGTCCGATGGACCTGCCTGTCAGTCCCTTTGGTTCCCCCTATTCGAATTGATTCAACGAGGAATGTTTGATGGCTTCTTCCGTGCTCGCTGGTTTGACGTTGCTCGTGATTGGCGAAAGCCACATGAGTTTTCCCGACTCGCTGATGAACCCGCTGTATGACAACCTGACCCAGCAGGGTGCCCAGGTGCATGCGATCGGTGCCTGTGGCGCCAACCCGGCCGACTGGGTCACACCGAAACTCAAGCTCGACTGCGGCGCTACCCGCGAGCCCGGCGAAAAGATCAAGGTCATGAGCCGTGGCACCATGGACACCCAGCCGATCAAGGACGTGATCGCCAAGGACAAGCCGGACCTGGTGGTGTTGATCATGGGTGACACCATGGCCTCCTACAAAACCACGCCGTTTCCCAAGGTCTGGGCCTACCAGAGCGTGACCGCGCTGACCAAGCAGATCGCCGACAGCGGCGCCAAGTGCGTCTGGGTCGGGCCGGCCTGGGGCAAGGCCAACGGTAGCAACACCAACGAGAACACCTACGGCAAGAACCAGGTGCGTACGCAACTGGTCGCCGGCACCCTGGCGAACATGGTCGCGCCATGCACCTACATCGACTCGACCAAGTTCTCCAAACCGGGCGAGTGGATCACCTCCGACGGCCAACACTTCACCATTGCCGGCTACAAGTCCTGGGCGGCGGCGATCGGCAAATCCATCGGTGAACTGCCTGCCAGCGCAGTGAAGGGAGCGAAATAAGTGAAACGGACTTTTGGTCTTGTCGGCGGCCTCCTCGGGGCTGCCCTGATCGCGCCGGCGTTCGGTGCGCAGATCGCCCTGTATCCCACCGGTCCTTCCCAGGACTCGGCCTATCTGCGCTTCGTCAACGTGTCCGCCAGCCCCCTGGAGCTGACGCCCGACGGGGCCAAGACCAGTCTGAAGCTTGAAGGCGACAAGACCGTCAGCGACTTCATCCCGGTACCCGGTGGCCAGTCGATCAAGGGCACCTTGAGCCGTGACGGTCACAAGGTCGCGCTGGACGCGAAGGTCGCTGCTGGCGACTTCGCCACGGTGTTTGCCCTGGACGATGGCAAGCAGGGTATTCGCCAACTGGTGGTCAACGAAGCTTTCGACATTCCCAATCAGCTCAAGGCCTCGCTGGCGCTGTTCGATGCCGACTCCGGTTGCGCCGAGGCCCGGGTCAACCTGGCCGGGCGTGATGTCGACCTGTTCCAGAAAGCCCCGGCCGGCAATCCGCGACGCCAGGAACTCAACCCGCGTGGCTCGCTGGCGGTCCAACTGGTCTGTGCTGGCAAGCCGGTCGGTGCGTCTGTCGAACTCGGAGCGTTGGAGGCCAACAAGCGCTACAGTCTGTTGATACTGCCTTCGTCGACGGGGCCGCGCCTTATTACCGCCACGGACAGCGTGTCCAACTGAATCGGAAGCACCCGTCGCCATGGTTTTCGCCTCGCTCGAGTTCCTGACGCTGTTCCTGCCTGCGTTCCTGCTGGTCTATGCCTTGGCAAGACCGGCATGGCGCAACGTCATCCTGCTGATCGGCAGTTGGCTGTTCTATGGCTGGCTCAGCCCGTTGTTCCTGTTCCTGCACATGGTCCTGACGGTGCTGGCCTGGGTTGGCGGCCTGCTGGTCGACCGCTCGCGGGAGGACGGTCGTGGGCGAATCCGGCTGCTGGTGGCGTTGATCGTGATCAACACCGCCGTGCTCTGCTGGTACAAGTACGCCAATATCCTTGTCGGTACCTGGAACGAGCTGATCATCGGATACGGCGCGATGCCGATTGCCTGGCAGAAGGTGGCGTTGCCGGCGGGGTTGTCCTTCATCGTGCTGCAGGCGATTTCCTACCTGGTCGATGTGCATCGGCACGTGGTGCCGGTGGAGCGTAGTTTCATCAACTACGCGACCTACATCTCCATGTTCGGTCACTCCATTGCCGGCCCGATCATTCGTTATGACTGGGTTCGTCGCGAGCTCAACCAGCGTTACTTCAACTGGCTGAATTTCTCCCTGGGTGCACGCCGTTTCATGATCGGCATGTGCATGAAGGTGCTGGTGGCGGACACGCTGTCGCCGTTGGTCGACGTGGCGTTCCATCTGGAAAACCCATCGTTCGTCGATGCCTGGATCGGCTGCCTGGCGTACTCGCTGCAACTGTTCTTCGACTTCGCCGGCTACAGCGCCATGGCCATCGGCCTGGGCCTGATGCTGGGCTTTCACTTCCCGGAGAACTTCAATCGTCCGTATCTGGCTTACAGCATCCAGGACTTCTGGCGGCGCTGGCATCTGTCGTTGTCCAGCTGGTTGCGCGATTACCTGTACATCTCGCTGGGTGGCAATCGCAAGGGCTCCTGGAAAACCTATCGCAACCTGTTCCTGACCATGGCCATCGCCGGTCTGTGGCATGGCGGTGATAGCTGGAACTACCTGCTGTGGGGGTCGGCCCATGGTGTGGCGTTGTGCGTCGACCGCGCCTGGTCGCGCTCCAGTCTGCCGGGCCTGCCGCGCTGGGCCTCGCACACGGCGACGCTGCTGTTCGTGTGCCTGGCGTGGACGCTGTTCCGCTCTCCGGATTTCGCCACGGCGTTGAGCATGTATGGCGGCCAGTTCGGTCAGCACGGTTTTGCCCTGGGCGATGCGCTGGCGGTGACCCTGCGGCCGGTACACGGCCTGGCGGCCTTGCTTGGGGTGGTGTGCATCCTCGCGCCGCTGTTGCAACCGCGTTGTGAAAGACGATTCGCCGGCAGTGCGTGGTTCGCGCTGACTGCGGCCCTTTGGCCCGTGCTCGGGTTCATGCTGTCGTTCGCTCTGATCGCCAGCCGTGAAGCCGTGCCCTTTCTGTACTTTCAGTTCTGATGACCAAGCCAACGCAATCCCCGTCGACCGCCCCCACGCCCCCCACGGAGCTGGCGCTACGCGTCAGCCCGTTGGCGGGGGTGATCTTCATGCTGTTCCTGGCGCTGGGCCTGGTGTCCTGTGTCTGGCTGATGTTCAAGGGCAAGATCGAGTTCCTGCCCAAGACCGTCACCCGGGACATGCTGTTGCACGGCGACATTACCCATCGGTTTGCCAAAACCCTGTCCGATGCCCCGGTACCGAAACAGGCTGCCGATCTGGAGCGGGGCGGCAGTTGGCTGGCCTTCGGCGATCTCGGTCCGCGGGTACGTGAAGGGTGTCCGGACTGGCTGTTCCTCACCGATGAGCTACGGCTGAACCGTAATGCCGCGCTCAATGCCCGGGCCAAGGTCCAGGCGGTGAGCGAGTTGCAGCAGGCATTGGGCAAGCGGGGTATCCAGTTGGTGGTGGCGGTGGTGCCGGACAAGAGCCGGATCGTCGCCAGCCAACTGTGCAAGCTGAGCCGCCCGGCGGTGTTGGCACCCCGCATTGATGAATGGCTGGGCTTGTTGCAGGGCGCAGGGGTGACTGCGTTGAACCTGACACCGACCTTGCAGACGGTTGGCGAGGCGGCCTATCTGCGCACCGATACGCATTGGAGCGAAGCCGGGGCGAAGGCTGCGGCGGGGCAGGTTGCCCGGATGATCGAAGGGCTGAAGTTCGAGCCGACGCCACGCAAGCATTTCGACCTGGTGAGCGAGCCGAGTGCCGTGCGCCCGGGAGACCTGGTGCGCCTGGCGGGTATCGATTGGTTGCCGACGAAGTTACAGCCACGGGCTGAGAACGTGGTGGCAACGCAGATCAAGGAGCAGGTGCAGGAAGCGGGTGGTGACAATCTCGACGACCTGTTCGGCGACGACAACCTGCCCAATACGGCGTTGATCGGCACCTCGTTTTCGCGCAACTCGAACTTCGTCGGTTTCCTCGAAGCGGCACTGGGCGCACCGGTGGGCAACTTCGCCAAGGACGGCGGCGAGTTCTCCGGCGCGGCCAAGGCCTACTTCGACAGCCCGGCGTTCAAGCAGACGCCGCCGAAGCTGATCGTCTGGGAGATTCCCGAGCGCGATTTGCAGACGCCGTACGACGGGAATGTGCGTTTGCCTTGAACACGGGGACCTGGTGGTCCCCTTGTTCTTCATGCCGGTGATCAGGCCGTGCGGGGCGAGCCCTTCGCCAGGCGCAGGCGGTACAGTCCATAGATGAACAGCACCCATACCGGCATCACGTAGACCGAGACGGCGATGCCCGGGATCATCAGCATCACGACGAGGATCATCGCGACGAACGCCAGGCACAGGTAGTTGCTGAACGGTGTCCAGAACGCCTTGAAGCCCGGTACCACGCCTTGCTGCTCCATGGCCTTGCGGAATTTCAGGTGGGTCAGGCTGATCACGATCCAGTTGATGATCAACGAGGCGACCACCAGTGCCATCAACAGCTCCAGTGCCTCATGGGGCGCAACGTAGTTGACCACCACGCAGAGCAGGGTGACCAGCGCCGAGACACCGATGGCCCGCACGGGTACGCCCTGCTTGTTCAGTTTCATCAGCGACTTCGGCGCATCGCCTTGTTCGGCCAGGCCGAACAACATGCGGCTGTTGCAGTACACGCCGCTGTTGTACACCGACAGCGCGGCGGTCAGTACCACCACGTTGAGGATCTGGGCGGCGGTGTCGCTGCCGATCAGGGCGAAGATCTGCACGAACGGGCTGCCGCTGTAGGCGTCGCCGGAAGCACCCAGGGTGACCAGCAACTGGTCCCACGGGTACAGCGACAGCAGCACGGTCAGTGCGCCGACGTAGAAGATCAGGATGCGCAGGACCACCTGGTTGATCGCCTTGGGGATCACCTGGCGTGGCTCGCTGGCCTCGGCGGCGGTGATGCCCACCAGCTCCAGGCCACCGAACGAGAACATGATGAAACACAGCGCCATCAGCAGGCCGCTGACGCCGTTGGGGAAGAAGCCGCCATGGCTCCACAGGTTGCTGACCGTGGCCTGCGGGCCGCCGACACCGCTCACCAGCAGGTAGACGCCGAGGGCGATCATGCCGACGATGGCCACCACCTTGATGATCGCGAACCAGAACTCGGCCTCACCGAAGGTCTTCACGTTGGTCAGGTTGATCAGGTTGACCAGTACGAAAAATACCGCTGCGCTGACCCAGGACGGTACCTCAGGCCACCAGAATTGCACGTACTTGCCCACTGCAGTGAGTTCGGCCATGCCGACCAGTACGTAGAGCACCCAGTAGTTCCAGCCGCAGAGAAAGCCCGCATAGCCGCCCCAGTACTTGTGGGCGAAGTGGCTGAAGGAGCCGGCCACCGGTTCCTCGACAATCATCTCGCCCAACTGGCGCATGATCAGGAAGGCGATGAAACCGCAGATCGCGTACCCGAGGATCATTGCCGGTCCGGCGGACTTGAGCACCCCGGCGGAACCAAGGAACAGCCCGGTACCAATCGCCCCACCGAGGGAAATCAGCTGGATATGGCGGTTTTTCAAGCCGCGCTTGAGCAAACCCGGTGTCAGGTTGTCACCCGTCATTGCTTCACCTTCTGTAGTTTTTCTTCTCAGCGGGGCCCTGACTGGATCAGATCTGCAACCGGTACTGAGTGCTCGACATAAGCGGCGTGGATATTAAATCCCGGAGGGGGGAGGCTCAAGTATTACGCGGGCTCGCGGGCAAATTAGGCGTTGAATCGGAGCTTTCTGACAGCTTGATGGCTTGGGGTGGAAGGCTCAGGCGCATTATCGCGGGTTTGCCTGATTGTGGGGGTGGCTGTTATACAGTGCGCTTGAAGTCGGCATAAACATGCATAGTCAGGCGAAAACATGCAAAACCTTCATTCTTCCTCCGAACTGCCCCATGTCCGGCGGCAGAAGATCCTGCTGTTGCTGGAGCGCGACGGCAAGGTCATGGCCTCGGAGTTGAGCCAGCATTTTTCGGTGTCCGAAGACACCATCCGCCGTGACCTCGCCGAGCTGTCCCAGGCCGGTTTGCTGCAACGGGTTCATGGCGGCGCCTTGCCTCGGCCCAAGGACACCGGCAAGGACTACTTCACCCGCATCGCCGAGACCGACGAGGTAAAACGGCACCTGGCCCAATTGGCGGTGCAACGGATCGAGGACGGGCAGATCGTCCTGTTCGACTCGGGCAGTACCACCCTGCAGATCGCCCAGTCACTGCCGGCGGGCCTGTCCATCACCGCCGTCACCTGTTCGCCGATGATTGCCATGACCCTGGCCGAGCACAAGGGCGTCACGGTGATTCTCGCGGGCGGCACGTTGAACCCGGCCACCATGGCGGTGGAGGGGCATGAGGCGGTACGACTGATCCGGGGGATCAAGGCGGACCTGTTGTTCACGGGCGTCTGTGCGATTCATCCACAAGTCGGCATCAGTTGCTCGCGTTACGACGAGTTGGCCGTCAAGCAGGCGCTGCTCGACAGCGCCTCCCAGGTGGTGGCCGTGACCACGGCGGACAAGCTCGGTGCGGTGGAGCCGTTCGTGGTGGCGCCTTGTGCGCGGTTGCAGACGATGTTCACCGAGCAGCACCTGATGGACGATATCGAGGCGTATCGGCGGTTGGGGATCGAGGTGGTGCAGGCGCGGGTGTGACGGCTACTTCTCGTCAAACCGCACTGAACGAATGATTGCGTCGAGGGTGTCGAAGTCCTGGTAGTAACCGACGGTGTCGAACAGGAGTTGGGTCTTGGCGTTGTAGACAATCGCCATCAGGCAGGTGCCGCCGGCGGCGTGAAAACCGGTTTCGGCATCGCTGACACCACAGGTCTGGGTGGTTTGCATGCCTTTCCAGCCAGGGCCTTCGATCAGGTCGACGGGGCTGGGCGAGTCCATGCCTGCGCTACGCATCCAGACGCCATCTTCCAGGGAGAAGATCATGCTGTCGGCCGCCTGCTCCAGGGTGCCATGCTGGACGCACAGGTTGAGGGTGTACTCTTCGTTGGTACGGGTTTTCGGTTGATTGAGGTTCAGGCAATTCTGGACCTGGCTGACCTTCCAGCCTTTTGGATAGCTGAAGCTGAAGCCTTTGGCCTGGTAGGACGTCATCGCGCCTTTCGGGGCAGGCGGCGGGGCGAGTGGATGTTCCGGTTCCCGCAGCGTTGTATCGTTGCGACAGGCCGCCAGTGGACGGGCGGTGGCCTTGGTCAGGTTGTTCAACTGGTGGGTATCGGGATCGGCGCTGGCGGTCATGCAGCCACAACCGTAGCCGTAATGGCCATTGGTGCGGACCCACTGCGCACCGCTGAACTGCGGCCAGTCGCCTTCGGCCTGGTAGCCGCCCTGGCTGGCGATTTCCCAGGTGCCGTCACGGTCGGTGAGGGTGGCATTGGCCGGTGTCGGGTTTTCGAACCAGCCGCAGCGCCGTTCCACCTTGGCGGCGGCATGGGCCGGCAGGGCCAGGCAAGCCAGCGTGAGGGCCAGCAGGCAGTGCTGGTTGCGCGGGGAAAGACGGAGCATGAAACATCCTTGTCGTTGATCATTTCGGGACGGCGCGGCACAGGCCTGTCCGCCGCAGGTTACGTCGATAATAGCGAAAGTCGGGTGGGCGTAGCGACGCCTGTCAGGGCAGGGCTCGATTTTCGTGCCCGGCAAGGTATGCTGGGGGTACTTTTCCCCTGACATCCCGACGTTCCTGCGAGCCGACAGCGTTCCATGATGACCCACCTTGCCCTGTTCCTTTGCACCTTCGTCGCGATGGAGGGGGTCGGCTACCTGGCGCACAAGTACGTCATGCACGGCTGGGGCTGGTTCCTGCACCGTTCGCACCATGAGGAGCACCTGGGGGCATTCGAGACCAACGATATCTACCTGCTGGTGCTGGCGGCGGTGGCGATCACGTTGATCGTACTCGGTAACAGTGGGCACGATCCCTTGCAGTGGGTCGGTGCTGGCGTTGCGGCTTTCGGGATCATCTATGTAATCGTGCATGACGGCATGGTGCATCGCTACTGGCCGTTTCGGCCACGGCCACGCAATCGTTACCTGAAGCGGCTGTATCAGGCGCACCTGCTGCATCATGCGGTGAAAGGGCGCAGGAACAGTGTGTCGTTCGGCTTTCTGTATGCGCCGCCGTTGCGCACGTTGAAGCGGCAGTTGCGCGAGTCGCGCCATGGTGTTGCGCGCCGGGAAGAGGCGGGCGAGCAGGCCTGAGTCGGGACGAAAAAAAACCGCCTTAGTAGGGCGGTTTTTTTCGCAAATCCAGTATGGAACTGATTTGCTGATCTCATAGAGACCTTCACGTGGACGGTTCAATGTTACTGAGACTCTTTGTGTTGTGCAATGCTCATCCACCGAGAGGTCTGGATGGAACAAAGACTGGCTCAGCCTGAAATGTCTTGATTGAACTTCGTCGAAAAAACAGCCTGATGGAAACATCTGACGACTGGCGTTCGGATACGATGTCGGCGCTCTCACGTTAAAGGAGTGCTACGAGGCAGCCAGGCCTGCGCGCGCATTTTCGGCCCCCCTGACACGGCTTAGTAACCCGTGCCGGATTCGCTCAGGGGGCCATCAGCCTGGCCGCCTCATGGAGTCCTTCACGTGGACTTGAAGGCGTACGTGTTCCGGTAAGTACGCTGGAGGTTTGGCCCACCTTGGGGGGCCGAAGTATGTCAAAGATCCTGCGACGTACCTGGAGCTTCGTAGTGAACGCATTTCGGGCTTATCGCCTGTATGAGTTTCTACGGGATCATTTCGATAATCAGCGGTAAGGGTTGTTGAGGTGGCCTGCCCCGACTTCGGTCGGGGCGGGTTTGAATTCGTACAAAACTCGCGGAATTCTCCTGCAAATTGTGTTCGTTTGCGGGGCTTTGATCAAAGGCTCGAATACCCCCTTGGCCCGCTTTCACAGGCCAAGGGGGGTATTCCAAGCAGCCCTGTAGACCTAAGCCTCCCAGCCCGCCCCGCTGACTGCGGCCTGCGCCAGCGGATGCAGATCCGCGCCCTGGTGTTCCGTCTGCCAGGCCAGCAGTTCCTTGCGCATGCCCGGGGTCCAGAACATCTGCAGGTGATTGCGCACGCCGAGCATGGCCAGTTGCTCGTCCGGTTCGCTGGAGAAGTACTGGGCGATCTGGTTGGCCATCTTGATCAGGTTGTCGGTGCTCATCGGCGTACCTCCGCTTTTGCTCCGGTGCTGCGTGCCTGGCGGCGTTCGTCGAGCAGGCGCTGTTGTTCGTCACTGAACGCCTGGTAGCGCTTTTGCCACTCCGAGGGGTGGTAGACGCGGCTGACTTCCACGGCGGTGACCTTGTACTCCGGACAGTTGGTGGCCCAGTCGGAGTTGTCGGTGGTAATGACGTTGGCTCCCGATTCCGGGAAGTGGAAGGTGGTGTACACCACGCCCGGTGCGACCCGCTCGGTGACCCGCGCGCGCAGTACGGTCTGACCCGCGCGGCTGCCGATACCGACCCAGTCGCCTTCGTTGATGCCCCGGCTCTCGGCATCGGTCGGGTGGATTTCCAGGCGGTCTTCGTCATGCCAGGCGACGTTGTCGGTGCGTCGGGTCTGCGCGCCGACGTTGTACTGGCTGAGGATGCGGCCGGTGGTCAGCAGCAGCGGATAACGGTTGTTGACCTTTTCCTCGGTGGGCACGTAGCCGGTGAGCATGAAACGGCCCTTGCCGCGTACGAACTCGTCGATGTGCATGGTCGGCGTGCCGTCCGGCGCCGCCGCGTTGCATGGCCATTGCAGGCTGCCGTGACGTTCCAGGGCGGCGTAGCTGACGTGGGTGAAGGTCGGCGTCAGGCTGGCGATTTCATCCATGATTTGCGAAGGGTGCTGGTAGTTCATCGGGTAGCCGAGGGCGTTGGCCAGGGCCACGGTGCCTTCCCAGTCGGCCTTGCCACCCAGTGGTTCCATGACCTTGCGCACCCGCGAGATACGTCGCTCGGCGTTGGTGAAGGTGCCGTCCTTTTCCAGGAACGAGCTGCCCGGCAGGAACACGTGGGCGAACTTGGCGGTTTCGTTGAGGAAGATATCCTGCACCACCACGCATTCCATGGCCGACAGCGCCGCGGTGACGTGTTGGGTATTCGGGTCGCTCTGGGCGATATCCTCGCCCTGGCAGTAAAGGCCCTTGAAGCTGCCGGCCAGCGCGGACTCGAACATGTTGGGGATGCGCAGGCCCGGATCAGGTTGCAGGGTCACGTTCCAGGCCTGTTCGAACTGCGTGCGCACCGCTTCGTTGGAGATGTGCCGGTAGCCGGGCAACTCGTGGGGGAAGGAGCCCATGTCGCAGGAACCCTGGACGTTGTTCTGCCCGCGCAGCGGGTTCACGCCGACACCTTCGCGGCCGATATTACCGGTGGCCATGGCCAGGTTGGCGATGCCCATCACGGCGGTGCTGCCCTGGCTGTGCTCGGTGACGCCCAGGCCATAGTAGATCGCCGCGTTGCCAGCACCGGCATAGAGGCGGGCGGCGGCACGAATATCGGCGGCTTCGACGCCGCAGATCAGTCCAAGGACTTCCGGCGAGTTTTCCGCGCGGCTGACGAACTCGCTCCAGCGGGCGAAGTCGGCGCCTTCGCAACGGGCGTCGATAAAGGCCTGGTCGAGCAGGCCCTCGGTGACGATGACGTGGGCCAGTGCGTTGAGCATGGCGACGTTGGTGCCCGGGCGTAGCGCCAGGTGCAATTCGGCGCGGGCATGGATCGAGTCCACCAGGTCGATGCGCCGTGGGTCGATGACGATCAGCCGGGCGCCTTCGCGCAGGCTGCGCTTGAGTTGCGAGGCGAACACCGGGTGGGCGTCGCTGGGGTTGGCACCCATCACGAGGATCACGTCGGCCTGCATCACCGAGTCGAAACTCTGGGTGCCGGCGGATTCGCCGAGGGTCTGTTTCAGGCCATAGCCGGTGGGCGAATGGCAGACCCGCGCGCAAGTGTCGACGTTGTTGTTGCCGAAGGCGGCGCGTACCAGTTTCTGTACCAGGTAGGTTTCTTCGTTGGTACAGCGGCTGGAAGTAATGCCGCCGATGGAGTCGCGCCCATATTTCTGCTGCAGGCGACGGAATTCGCTGGCGGCGTAGGTCACGGCTTCATCCCAGCTGACTTCCTGCCAGGGGTCGCTGATGTGCTTGCGGATCATCGGCTTGGTGATGCGATCCGGGTGGGTGGCGTAGCCCCAGGCAAAGCGGCCCTTGACGCAGGAGTGGCCATGGTTGGCCTGGCCGTTCTTGTCGGGAACCATGCGTACCAACTGGTCGCCTTTCATCTCGGCGCGGAACGAGCAGCCCACGCCACAGTAGGCGCAGGTGGTGATCACGGCATGTTCGGGCTGGCCCAGTTCGACCACGCTTTTTTCCATCAGGGTCGCGGTGGGGCAGGCCTGCACGCATGCACCACAGGACACGCATTCGGAGTCGAGGAAGTTCTCGCCACCGGCCGCCGCGACCCGCGATTCGAAGCCACGCCCGGTAATGGTCAGGGCAAAGGTGCCCTGGGTTTCTTCGCAGGCGCGCACGCAGCGGTTGCAGACGATGCACTTGCTCGGGTCGTAGTCGAAGTAGGGGTTGGAGGTGTCTTTCCGGTCGGCCAGATGGTTTTCACCGGCGTAGCCATAGCGCACTTCCCGCAGGCCGACCTGGCCGGCCACGGTTTGCAGTTCGCAGTTGCCGTTGGCCGAGCAGGTCAGGCAGTCCAGCGGGTGGTCGGAGATGTACAGCTCCATGACGTTGCGTCGCAGGGTGGCGAGCTTCGGCGTCTGGGTATGTACGGTCATGCCCTCGCTGACCGGCGTGGTGCAGGACGCGGGATAGCCGCGCATGCCGTCGATCTCCACCAGGCACATGCGGCAGGACCCGAACGGCTCCAGGCTGTCGGTGGCGCACAGTTTGGGAATGCTGGTCCCGAGCATGGCCGCCGCCCGCATCACCGAGGTGCCTTCGGGCACGCTGATGCTCTGGCCGTCGATGTTCAGGGTGACCTGTACCTGGCTGTCGCGCGCCGGGGTGCCCAGGTCCATGTCGGTTTTCGGGTCGAAGAGAGTGATCATTGGTCGGCCTCCGAAGGCTGCAGACCGAAGTCGGCAGGGAAGTACTTGAGGGCGCTGGCGACCGGATAGGAAGTCATGCCGCCCAACGCGCACAGCGAACCGTATTGCAGGGTGTCGCACAGGTCCTTGAGGATGATTGCCTGTTCATCGCGACCGCTCTGGTCCGGCGCGGCCAGCAGGCGGTCGATCACCTCTACGCCGCGCGTCGAGCCGATCCGGCACGGGGTGCATTTGCCACAGGACTCCTCGGCGCAGAACTGCAGGGCGAAGCGGGCCATGTGGGCCATGTCGAGGCTGTCGTCAGCGACCACCACGCCACCGTGACCGAGCATGGCGCCAATGGCCGCAAAGGCCTCGTAATCCAGCGGGGTGTCGAAGTGTTCCGGGGGAACCCAGGCGCCGAGCGGGCCTCCGACCTGGGCGGCCTTCAGCGGTCGACCGCTGGCGGTGCCGCCGCCGTAGTCTTCCACCAGCTCGCGCAGGGTCAGGCCAAACGCCCGCTCGACCAACCCGCCGTGACGGATGTTGCCGGCCAGTTGGAAAGGCATGGTGCCCAGGGAGCGGCCCATGCCGTAGTCGCGATAGAACTGCGCGCCCTTGGCCAGGATCAGTGGCACCGAGGCCAGGGTCAACACGTTGTGTACCAGTGTCGGTTGGCCGAACAGGCCTTGCAGCGCAGGGATCGGCGGCTTGGCGCGGACGATCCCGCGTTTGCCTTCGAGGGAATCCAGCAGGGCGGTTTCCTCGCCGCAGATATAGGCGCCGGCACCGACCCGCACTTCCAGGTCGAAGGCCAGGCCGCTGCCGCCGACATTGCTGCCGAGGTAGCCGGCGGCACGGGCGATGCCGAGCGCCTCGCGCAACGTCGCCACTGCTTGTGGATATTCCGAGCGTACATAGATGTAGCCGTAGCTGGCGCCGACGCTGAGCCCGGCAATGGCCATGCCTTCGATCAACAGGAAGGGGTCGCCCTCCATGAGCATGCGGTCGGCGAAAGTGCCTGAGTCACCCTCGTCGGCGTTGCAGACGATGTACTTCTGCGCCGCCTGGGTGCCACGCACCGTGCGCCATTTGATCCCGGCAGGGAAGGCCGCGCCGCCACGACCGCGCAGGCCGGAATCGAACACGGCGGTGGCGGTCTGTTCGCCACCGAGAGCGATGGCCCGGGCCAGGCCCTCGAAACCACCGTGGGCGCGGTAATCCTCCAGGGACAAGGGGCGGGTGATGCCGGCGCGGGCGAACAGCAGGCGTTGCTGGCTCTTCAGGTAGGGCAGTTGTTCCACCAGGCCCAGGGCCAATGGATGGCTGGACGGGTCGCCTTGCAGAGCATCGAGCAGCGATGGCACATCGGCGGCGGTCAGTGGGCCGAAGCCGATACGGCCTTGGGCACTGTCGATTTCCAGCAGCGGTTCGAGCCAGTACAGGCCACGGGAACTGGTGCGTTGCAGATCCAGCGACAGATTGCGCTCCCGGGCCTGGGCGACCAGCGCCGTGGCGATTTCATCGGCACCGACGGCGCGGGCCAGGGAGTCAGCGGGCAGGTAGAGAGTCGGCATCATGCGTCCTCCCGGCAGGCATCGAGCAGGGCGTCCAGGCGTTCGGCGCTGAGCCGTGCATGCACCTGGCCATCCAGCTCCAGGGCGGGCGAGCAGGCGCAGGCACCGAGGCAATAGACCGGACGCAGGCTGATGCTGCCGTCGGCGCTGCTGCCGTGGTCGTCCAGTTGCAGGCGGTCGCGCAGCTGCGCAGCGAGTTGTTCGGCGCCGCGGCTCTGGCAGGATTCGGCCCGGCACAGGCGCAGGATATGTCGAGCGGGGGGCGCGGTGCGGAAATCGTGGTAGAAACTGATTACGCCGCGAACCTCGGCCTGGCTCTGGTTGAGGGCGTGGGCAATCTCTGGAATGGCGGCATCGGGGATATAGCCGATGCCCTCCTGAATTTCATGAAGGATCGGCAACAGGGCGCCGGGGGAGCCTTTGTGGCGCTCCAGCACGCTGTTGACCATAGGCAGGTGCAGCATCTCATCAGGCATACAGCATTCCTCACGGTCACGGACAAACCCGGTGGTTGTCGTTTGTCCGAAAGTGTCGGCTGCGGCATACACACCACGTCACGGTATCGTGGCATGCCCGTTGGCCAGGCACCCTGAGTGGCCTCTTTTGGGTCCGGTGCGATCTTTGTCGCACCTCTTCAGGGCATAAAGAGCAGATTGCCATGCGGCTTTGGGTTCATCAGTACCAAAGCGACGTGGACGGTTCTTTCTGCGACTGGACTTGAGTATAGAAGGCTACGGCTCGGGGTATGGGACAGGATGGCAAAGGCCAAAAATGCAGGCGAAAAAAAACCGCCTTAGTAGGACGGTTTTCCACAAGCCAGCTTGTCGCTGGCCTGCTGGTGTCACTGAGTGCATCAACGTGATGTGCTCACTTTACTCAGACCTTTTAACGTCTGCAATATTTGGGTGTAACCGAAATTTTCCAAGAGTGCGACGGAGACAGCTGAAAGCGTACGTGTTCCGGTAAGTACGCTGGAGGTTTGGCTCACCCTTGGAGGGCCAACGTATGTCAAAGATCCTGCGACGTACCTGGAGCCTCGTAGTCAACGCATTTCGGGCTTATCGCCTGTATGAGTTTCTACGGGATCACTTCGATGACCAGCGGTAAGGGTTATTGAAGTGGCCCGCCCCGGTCTCGGCTGGGGCGGGTTTAACGAAAATCCTTTCAGTCGAGCCCTTCCAGTAGATTCGCTTCGCGCAGAATATCGTTAATGACCGACTCTCGGGCCTCGACGAAGCTTCGGCTCAGCACGGATTATAGTGAATTATAGAGCGATTATAGATTCGCCATGGTGACGGTGATTTCGGGTCAAGGGGCACTGAGCAGGTGTCGACTGATTGCCCTGAAATATTTCGCTTCAAACGCTTTTTGAAGCACTCCACGTATCTCGCTATTCTCGAAGTGTCGTTGAAAATCCAGCGACCAGGTCTGGAAACCTGCGGAACTTAGGAAGCATTGGTGCCGCCGTTCATCACGACTGCTGGTGCCCTTTAGATTCAGTATTCCGCAGGAGCCAAGCACATGAGCGTTTCTTGTAAACCGATGGTTCAGGTTTTAACCCTCAGCACCCAGGCATTCGCCGGAGGTGCCCAATGAGCACATCACCTCCAATCAAAACCCTCGGCGCCGTCACCTTTTCTACCTGCGGTTCCCAAGGCCGCGAGCTGTTTCGCGTCAATGGCGATGTGCCGATGCTGGAAGCCATGGAGCATGCTTCCCTGTTGTTGCAGTGCGCCAAGGCGTTGTCCCTCGATGCGGCATTAGACGCAAAGGATGGCGAGCGATATGCCTGGGCGGCGCATTATCTGGGGGAGATGGGCAAGGCAGTGATCGATGACCTTACGCAGGGGATGTTGCTTGAGGCATAGGCCTGCGCGGTTCAGGACGTAGCGCTTTGGCGGTGGGCGTTGGCAGGCTCACCGCGTTATCGTTCTTCGTCGGAACGCCGCCCGGAGCAAGCTCTGCTCCTACAGGGGGGCGCGTGTTTCCTGATGCTTGAGAGTTCTTCAGGCGGTCCTGATTTCTTTCAGCAGCTCTGGGTGCCGGTCGAGTAATTTAAGCAGCTTGACCAAGGCCAGCGATGGCTTGGTTTTGCCATTCTCGTACCGAGAGAAGGCATTGATGCCTCCGCCGAAGATTTCCGCCGCTTCTCGCTGATCAAGGGAAAGTTTCTTGCGCACGCTGGCAATGAATCCTGGATCAACAATGGCTGTGTTGACCTGTTTCGAGAACGCGCGCATTTCACGCATGACGCGGTCCGATTCAGCCAGGTTCAGAACGGACTCGGCGCATACTGGGCAGAAGTCACCTGTCACTGCCGTGATCACGGTGTTTTCGCCCTTGTAGGTGTAGGGTAGGTCACGAGTATCGTGGAGCAGTTCTGCCGCACCACAGGCAGGGCATTTCATGTTCATAGCTCCTTGAAGGATACGATCAGTACGTCATCGATCACCGTCAGTTTCAAATACACATCGCCGACCCGGGTTTTGGGACGGTATACGTCCTGCCAGATCGTGTGATCGGCGTGTGTGGTCATGCTCTTGTAAAAGTCCGAGGTAGCCAGGTTCATCACAACGCCCAGCATATCGAACAATTCCAGCCCGAGCTCATCCGCCCCCATTCGGGCAGAGTGCGTGGTACGTACCTTCCCCGCCTCGACCAAGACTTTGATGATCGATAGTTTGCAATGGGGAGTGCTTTTTTCCATGAGATTAGATACTAACCTACTAGGTTTTTATTTGGCAACTTGGTGGATGCCTCAGAGGGCCAAGACTACCTTGAAGCTCCCATCGGTGCTGTCGGGGTGTATTTCAGAATTTGAATGTTGGAAGGGGGTGGGGAGGGAGATTTTGGTCGGGTGCAGCCAGCCAGGGGATCTTCATGGGTTGGCCCACTCTCACAGTTGAGGCTATCCATGATGAAGGGATGACCCCGATGCGCTTTTCGTCACTGAATGTCTTTCAGATAGTCCCTGAGCAAGCCAAGCGGGGCCTTCAGTTCTTCGGTCGTCTGAGCCTGATCACAGCCATCTGCCAGTCGCTGTAGCTCTCGGCCCAAGGGCTTTTGCGTTCCGCCAACAGCTTCCATCGCCACCGCCACGCAGGCCTTGACCTTGCCCCGGATCGTCTCGATATCCCCCTTGCGCAGCAGCAACTCGAACACTTCCTTCTGGTACTCGCCCATCACCACGTCATCACGCAAAAGCGGGCTCCCGCCGTCAGTTTCGTAGGCCAGTTTGAGGGCAAAAAGGGCGACGGTTTCCAGTTGCGATTCCATGAGGCGTTTTCCTCCGTCGACCGCTGCGGCCGCGGGTGGTGGCTTTTCTGCAGGCGAAAAAAAAGACCTTGATAATCAAGGTCTTTTTTAATTTTGGTGCCCCGAGGGAGACTCGAACTCCCACTCCTTTCGAAAACGGATTTTGAATCCGCCGCGTCTACCAATTCCGCCATCAGGGCTCAATGGCGGCGAAGTATAGAGACGTGACTACCGTTGGTCAATCGCCTTTCATGGTCAATTTTGACGAATTCCGCTAAACTTTCCGGCCCTGCTGGACGAACCCCCATCATGCGCGTCGCTGACTTTACTTTCGAACTTCCCGATTCCCTGATTGCTCGCCATCCGCTGGCCGAGCGTCGCAATAGCCGCCTGCTGACCCTCGATGGGCCCAGCGGTGCCCTGGCACACCGTCAATTCACCGATCTGCTGGAGTATCTGCGCCCGGGCGATCTGATGGTGTTCAACAATACCCGGGTCATTCCGGCCCGCCTGTTCGGGCAGAAAGCCTCCGGCGGCAAGCTGGAAATCCTGGTGGAGCGGGTGCTCGACAGTCACCGCGTGCTGGCGCATGTACGCTCCAGCAAGTCGCCCAAACCCGGCTCGAAGATCCTCATCGAGGGCGGTGGCGAGGCCGAGATGCTGGCCCGCCACGACACTCTGTTCGAACTGGGTTTCGCCGAGGAAGTGCTGCCCTTGCTGGAGCGCGTCGGCCATATGCCGTTGCCTCCTTATATAGACCGCCCTGATGAGGGGGCCGACCGCGAGCGTTATCAGACGGTCTACGCCGAGCGTCTGGGCGCCGTAGCCGCGCCGACTGCCGGCCTGCATTTCGACCAGCCGCTGCTGGAGGCCATTGCCGCCAAGGGCGTGGAGACCGCGTTCGTCACCCTGCACGTGGGCGCCGGCACCTTCCAGCCGGTGCGCGTGGAGCGCATCGAAGACCACCACATGCACAACGAGTGGCTGGAGGTCACCCAGGACGTGGTCGACGCCGTCGGGGCCTGCCGTGCTCGCGGTGGCCGGGTGGTCGCGGTGGGCACCACCAGTGTGCGTTCGCTGGAAAGCGCTGCTCGCGATGGCGTGCTCAAGCCGTTCAGCGGCGACACCGACATCTTTATCTACCCGGGCCGGCCGTTCCATGTGGTCGATGCCCTGGTCACCAACTTCCATCTGCCCGAATCCACGCTGTTGATGCTGGTTTCGGCCTTCGCCGGTTATCCCGAAACCATGGCCGCCTACCAGGCCGCCGTGGACAACGGTTACCGCTTCTTCAGTTACGGTGATGCGATGTTCATCACCCGCAACCCCGCGCCGACCGGACCCCAGGAATCGGCACCCGAGGAGCAAGCATGAGTCGTACCTGTCGTATGTCGTTCGAGTTGCTGGCCACCGATGGCAAGGCCCGTCGCGGTCGCCTGACGTTCCCGCGCGGCACCGTCGAGACCCCGGCCTTCATGCCGGTGGGTACCTACGGCACGGTCAAGGGCATGCTGCCACGGGATATCGTCGCCACTGGCGCCGAGATCATCCTCGGCAACACCTTCCACCTGTGGCTGCGTCCGGGGACCGAGGTGATCAAGGAGCACGGCGACCTGCATGATTTCATGCAATGGAAAGGCCCGATCCTCACCGACTCCGGTGGTTTCCAGGTGTTCAGCCTGGGCGCCATGCGCAAGATCAAGGAGGAGGGCGTGACCTTCGCTTCGCCGGTCGATGGCGCCAAGGTGTTCATGGGGCCGGAGGAGTCGATGCAAGTGCAGCGCGACCTGGGCTCGGACATCGTGATGATTTTCGACGAGTGCACGCCGTACCCGGCCGATGAAGACGTCGCGCGGGTGTCGATGGAGTTGTCGTTGCGCTGGGCCCAGCGCTCGAAGAACGCCCATGGCGACAACACCGCCGCGCTGTTCGGGATCGTTCAGGGTGGCATGCATGAGAACCTGCGCATGCGCTCCCTCGAAGGCCTGGACAAGATCGGCTTCGATGGCCTGGCTATCGGCGGTCTGTCGGTGGGTGAGCCCAAGCACGAGATGATCAAGGTGCTGGACTATCTGCCAGGCCGGATGCCGGCTGACAAACCTCGTTACCTTATGGGCGTTGGCAAGCCGGAAGATCTGGTGGAGGGTGTGCGCCGCGGGGTGGACATGTTCGATTGCGTGATGCCAACCCGTAATGCCCGCAATGGGCATCTGTTCATCGATACCGGCGTGCTGAAGATCCGTAACGCGTTTCATCGCCATGATGATTCGCCGCTGGATCCGACCTGCGATTGCTACACCTGCCAGAACTTCTCCCGTGCTTATCTGCATCATTTGGACAAGTGCGGCGAAATGCTCGGGAGTATGTTGAATACCATCCACAACTTGCGTCATTACCAGCGCCTGATGGCTGGTTTGCGCGAGGCTATTCAACAGGGTACATTGGCCGCCTTTGTCGATGCCTTCTATGCCAAGCGCGGACTTCCCGTGCCGCCCTTGGACTGACTTTTCAGAATTGTATTCTCGTAATTGGAGTGCCAAATGAGCTTTTTCATCTCTAACGCGTTCGCTGATGGCGCGGCCCCTGCTGCTGCCGGTCCTGCGGGCGGCTTTGAGTGGATTTTCCTGGTCGGTTTCCTGGTCATCTTCTATCTGATGATCTGGCGCCCACAGGCCAAGCGTGCCAAAGAGCAGAAGAACCTGCTGGGCAGCCTGGCCAAGGGTGACGAAGTGGTGACCACCGGTGGTATCGCCGGCAAGATCGTCAAGGTGACCGATGAGTTCGTGGTACTGGAAATTTCCGACACCGTCGAAATGAAGTTCCAGAAGGGTGCCGTCGCGGCCACTCTGCCTAAAGGCACACTGAAAGCGATCTAAGTTTCAACATTCAACAATCGACGGGGCGCGCAAGGCGCCCCGCGTCATAAGCGGGCGGCGTGATGCTGAACAAATACCCTCTGTGGAAATACGTACTGATCGTGGTGGTGCTGGCGATCGGTTTTATTTATTCCGCTCCCAATCTCTACCCTGACGATCCGGCTATCCAGGTCAGTGGTGCCAGCACGGCGCTGCAGGTCAACCAGGCCGATCTGGACCGGGCGAGCAAGGCGCTCACCGATGCCGGTATCACGGTCAAGGCTGCTACCCTGGCTGCCAACGGCAAGGACGGTCTGCTGCGTCTGAGCAAGCAGGAAGACCAACTGCCAGCCAAGGATGTCGTGCGCAAGGCGCTCGGCGACGATTACGTGGTTGCCCTCAACCTGGCACAGACCACCCCGCAGTGGCTGCGCAATATCGGCGCGCACCCGATGAAGCTGGGTCTGGACTTGTCCGGTGGTGTGCACTTCCTGCTGGAAGTGGACATGGACAAGGCTGTCGACGCCCGCCTGAAAGTTTACGAAGGCGACGTCAAGAGCCTGCTGCGCAAGGAGCGTGTGCGTTATCGCAGCCTGCCGCAGCTCAATGGTGCCATTCAGCTGGGCTTCACTGACAACGATACCCGCGAGCAGGCCCGTGCCCTGATTCGCAAGGGTTTCAATGATTTCGACATTGTTCCGGCCGACCTGAATGGCCAACCGGTACTGCGTCTGGCGATGACCCCGGCCAAGCTGGCGGAAATCCGTGAATACTCGATCAAGCAGAACTTGACCACGGTGCGTAACCGCGTCAACGAGCTGGGTGTGGCCGAGCCGCTGGTACAACGCCAGGGTGCCAACCGCATCGTGGTCGAGCTGCCGGGCGTACAGGACACCGCAGAAGCCAAGCGGATCCTCGGCAAGACCGCCAGCCTCGAGTTCCGCCTGGCCGCTGAGCCGGGTGCGTCGAAGGCGACCTCCGAAGAGTTCGAATTCCGCGAGGGCAAGCGTCCGCCTGCGCTGATCGAGCGTAGCCTGATCATCACCGGTGACCAGGTGACCGATGCCAAGGCCGGTTTCGGCGAGCACGGCACTCCGGAAGTGAACATTCACCTGGACAGCCATGGTGGCGAGCTGATGAGTCGTGCCACGCGCACCAACGTCGGCCGTCAGATGGCGGTGATCTTCATCGAGCAACGTCCGGTGACGACTTACGCCAAGCAGATGGTCAACGGCGTCGAGAAAGAAGTGGCGGTGCAGAGCTTCAAGGAAGACAAGAAGATCATCAGCCTGGCGACCATTCAGTCACCGCTGGGCTCGCAGTTCCGTATCACCGGCCTGAACGGCCAGGGTGAGTCGTCCGAACTGGCGCTGTTGCTGCGTGCCGGTGGTCTGGCTGCGCCGATGTACTTCGCGGAAGAACGTACCATTGGCCCGAGCCTGGGTGCCGACAACATCACCAAGGGTATTGATGCGTCGCTGTGGGGCATGCTGTTCGTGTCGCTGTTCATCATCGCCATCTACCGCTTCTTCGGCATCATCGCCACCGTGGCCCTGGCCTTGAACATGGTCGTGCTGCTGGCGCTGATGTCGCTGCTGGGGGCAACGCTGACGCTGCCGGGTATTGCCGGTATCGTGTTGACGATGGGTATGGCGGTGGACGCCAACGTGCTGATCTTCTCGCGGATCCGCGAAGAGATTGCCGCGGGCATGACCGTGCAGCGGGCGATCAACGAAGGCTTCAATCGGGCCTACACCGCGATCGTCGACGCCAACCTGACCAGCTTGCTGGTGGGCGGGATCCTCTTCGCCATGGGTACCGGTCCGGTCAAGGGCTTCGCGGTCACCATGTCCCTCGGGATCTTTACCTCGATGTTCACGGCCATCATGGTGACCCGCGCGATGGTCAACTTGATCTTCGGCGGTCGTGACTTCAAGAAGTTGTGGATTTAAGGGGCTGCCATGTTACGTACAATCAACTTCATGGGCGTTCGCAACATTGCGTTCGGCGTCACTGTGCTCCTCACCGTTCTGGCGTTGTTCAGCTGGTTCCACAAGGGCTTGAACTACGGTCTGGACTTTACCGGCGGTACGCTGATCGAGCTGACCTACGAGCGTCCGGTGGATGTGACCAAGGTCCGTGCGCAACTGGGCGATGCCGGTTATCACGAGGCGATCGTGCAGAGCTTCGGGGCGACCACCGACTTGCTGGTGCGCATGCCGGGTGAAGACCCGCAACTGGGTCATCAGGTAGCGGAAGCGCTGCAGAAGGTCGGTGGCGATAACCCGGCGCAGGTCAAGCGCGTCGAGTTCGTCGGCCCGCAAGTGGGTGAGGAACTGCGCGACCAGGGCGGCCTTGGCATGCTCCTGGCGCTGGGCGGTGTTCTGGTCTACCTGGCTTTCCGCTTCCAGTGGAAATTCGCCGTCGGCGCCATTGTTTCGCTGGTGCATGACGTGGTGGTGACCGTGGGTATCCTGTCGTTCTTCCAGATCACCTTCGACCTGACAGTGTTGGCGGCGGTGCTGGCGATCATCGGCTACTCGCTCAACGACACCATCGTCGTATTCGACCGGGTTCGCGAGAACTTCCGGGTACTGCGCAAGGCCAGTCTGATCGAGAACATCAACATCTCGACCACCCAGACCCTGCTGCGGACCATCGCGACTTCGATCTCCACCCTGCTGGCGATCGCGGCCCTGCTGTTCTTCGGTGGCGACAACCTGCACGGCTTCTCCGTGGCGCTGTTCGTCGGTGTGATGGCGGGTACCTACTCGTCGATCTATATCGCCAACGTGGTGCTGATCTGGCTGAACCTGAACAGTGAGGACCTGATTCCTCCGGCCAGCACGCAGAAGGAAATCGACGACCGTCCTTGATGTCCGTCATTTCTCCGGTTGTTATCTGAAAAAGGCGCGAGTATTGAACTCGCGCCTTTTTTTGTGCTCCAAGGCTAGGAGAGATGCGGATAGGTTCCGCGTGTGATGGTCAGGAGGTTCACGTGAACAAATCGTTGCTGGTGGGTGCGGTTTTGGGTGCTGTCGGTGTCACCGCCGGAGGTGCTGTTGCGACCTACAGCATGGTGAAGAGCGGTCCTGAGTATGCGCAAGTGTTGGCGGTCGAGCCGGTGAAAACCCAGGTCAAGACGCCACGCGAAGTTTGCAAGGATGTGGCCGTGACCCGGCAGAAGCCGGTGCAGGATGAGCATCGTCTGGCCGGTACGGCGCTGGGCGCGGTCGGTGGTGGTCTGCTTGGCAGCCTGGTCGGCAACGGCCGTGGCAAGACCCTGGCGACGGTGGTCGGTGCCGTAGGTGGCGGTTATGCGGGGAACAAGGTGCAGGAGGGCATGCAGGAGCGTGACACCTACACCACGACCCAGACCCGCTGCAACACGGTCAACGATATCAGCGACAAGGTCGTGGGTTATGACGTGCGTTACCAGCTCGACGGCAAGGAAGGTCGGGTGCGTATGGATCGTGACCCGGGCAACCAGATTCCGGTGGACAAGGATGGTCGTCTGATCCTCAGTCAGGCGCAGACCCAGCCAGGCCAGTAATCACTCTTGGGTGCGTCGCTGCCTCTTGTAGGCGTCGGGCTTGCCCGCGAAGCTTTTGGCGATCTTGAGGACGCCTTCTCGGTGGTTCGGCGTCCCGAAAAGCCCGGCTCCTGAAGGGCTTGCTGGTAGTCGGTAATTGCGGGCACAAAAAAAGCACCCCTCGGGGTGCTTTTTTATTGGCTGTCGCTTAGCGCTTCAGCGAGGCCGGCAGGTGCGGCTGGATTGCCGTCAGTACGGCTTTGAAGCACTTGGTGTTACCGGCGACGATGTGGCCTTTCTCGAGGAAGTCATGACCGCCGGTGAAGTCGCTCACCAGGCCGCCGGCTTCCTGAATCAGCAGGGCGCCTGCAGCCATGTCCCATTCGGACAGGCCCGATTCCCAGAAGGCATCGAAACGACCGGCAGCCACGTAGGCCAGGTCCAGGGAGGCGGAACCGGCGCGGCGGATGCCGGCGGTCTGGCCGACCAGGGCGCGGAACATGCCCAGGTAGTTGTCCAGGTTGTCCATCTGGTCGTCACGGAACGGGAAGCCGGTGCCGAGCAGGGCGCCGTCGAGGCTGGTGCGCGGGCTGACACGCAGGCGGCGACCGTTCAGTTGGGCGCCACGGCCACGGCTGGCGGTGAATTCTTCCTGGCGAACCGGGTCGAGGACAACGGCGTGCTCCAGGCGGCCACGGTATTTGCAGGCGATGCTGACCGCAAAGTGTGGAATGCCACGCAGGAAGTTGGTGGTGCCATCGAGTGGGTCGATGATCCACAGGTATTCTTCGCCTTCGCCGCTGCCAGCGTGGAAGCCGGTTTCTTCGCCGCGGATGGCGTGGGTCGGATACGCTTTGCGCAGCGCGTCGATGATTTTCTGCTCGGCGGCACGATCAACCTCGGACACATAGTCCTTGGCGTCTTTTTCGTCGACCTTGATGGTATCCAGGCGCTCGATGGAGCGGAAAATCAATTCACTGGCGGCGCGGGCGGCGCGCAGCGCGATATTCAGCATGGGCTGCATGGACATTTCACCTAGAGTGTTAAAGAAAGCCGAACATTCTAACAGAAAAGTTTTGCCGGAAAAGGACGACGTTCGGTTTCGTGGCGTAAACCTGAGTGCTTCTGTAAGATTTGATCCCCTTTGCCTTGTCCGAGAGCGCTTCGTCGTGCTGCAAAATATTCGTATCGTCCTGGTCAATACCAGTCATCCGGGCAATATCGGCGGGGCCGCGCGAGCCATGAAGAACATGGGGTTGTCGCGCCTGGTGCTGGTCGAGCCGCGCAGCTTTCCGTCCAGTGAAGCCGACGCGCGGGCATCCGGTGCTACCGATATCCTTGAAAACGCCCAGGTCGTCGCCACCTTGGAGCAAGCCTTGGCCGGTTGCACTCTGGTGCTCGGTACCAGTGCCCGCGACCGCAGCCTGCCCTGGCCGATGCTGGAGCCGCGAGAGTGCGGGGTGAAGGTGATCGAGGAGGCGGCCAAGGACGTGCAGATCGCTCTGGTGTTCGGTCGTGAAGATTCCGGCCTGACCAATGACGAGTTGCAGCGATGTCATTATCACGTGCATATCCCGTCGGATCCCACGTTCAGCTCGCTGAATCTCGGGGCGGCGGTGCAGGTCTTGAGTTATGAGGTGCGCATGGCCTGGCTGGCGCTGGAAGGTCAGTCGCACAAGGTCGAGAAGGGTGATGCGGGCGAAGAGCTGGTCACCATGGATGAGTTGGAACGCTTCTATGAGCATCTGGAGCAGACTCTGGTGGCCATCGAATTTCTCGACCCGCAGAAGCCCCGGCACCTGATGGCACGCCTGCGCCGGCTTTACGGACGCAGCTCGGTCAGTCGGGTGGAAATGAATATATTGCGTGGCATTCTCACGGAGACCCAGAAAGCGGCCCGTGGCGAACTCCTTAAGCGGAAGGAATGATGATGTTCGAGCGTTTGCGTGAAGATATCCAGAGTGTATTCCATCGTGACCCGGCGGCGCGCAATGCCTTTGAAGTGCTGACCTGCTACCCCGGCATGCATGCCATCTGGCTGCATCGACTGAGCCATTGGCTGTGGGCGCGCAACTGGAAGCTGCTGGCGCGGGTGGTGTCGAACTTCGGCCGCTGGCTGACCGGTATCGAGATTCATCCGGGGGCCAAGGTCGGGCGGCGGTTCTTCATCGACCATGGCATGGGGATCGTGATCGGCGAGACGGCCGAGATCGGCAATGACGTGACGATCTATCAGGGCGTGACCTTGGGAGGTACCAGCTGGAACAAGGGCAAGCGTCACCCGACCCTGGAAGATGGCGTGGTCGTGGGCGCGGGCGCCAAGGTGTTGGGGCCGTTCATCGTGGGTGCCGGCGCGAAGGTCGGCTCCAATGCGGTGGTGACCAAGGCCGTGCCGCCGGGAGCGACGGTGGTCGGTATTCCCGGGCGGATCATCATGAAGGCCGATGATGAACAGGAGGCCAAGCGCAAGGCGATGGCCGAGAAGCTCGGTTTTGATGCCTATGGGGTCAGTGGCGACATGCCGGACCCGGTGGCGCGGGCTATCGGGCAGATGCTCGATCACCTGCAGGCAGTCGATGGGCGTCTGGAGGGGATGTGCGGCGCGCTGAAGGACCTGGGGAGCAACTACTGCGCCAAGGATCTGCCGGAATTGCGCTGCGAAGGGTTTGCCGAAGTGAAGCCCGAGGATGAGGTCAAGGCGGGCTGATCGGTATTGGGCTTTCGGGGCTGTTTGCGGGCAGGCCCTGGTGCTACAAGGTGAGGGCGCAGACAAGGTAGGTGTACGACGCCAACTTGTAGGAGCAGGGCTTGTCGGGGCGCCGAACCGCCGCGAAAGCGATTTCAGGGGCACGAAAAGCCATCGATCTAGCGCGATGCCATTACGCGCAGATTTTGCTATGATACGCGCGCTCTTTTTACGGGTAAACCTGACTAAAGTACTGGGTCTTATAGTTGACTTAAATACTCGGGAATTGCATACTCGTACCCATTCCGTAACTCCGTGGTAATTGTCCATGCGACTGACTACAAAAGGCCGATACGCCGTGACCGCCATGCTTGACCTGGCATTGCACGCGCAACACGGGCCGGTGTCCCTGGCCGATATCTCCGAGCGCCAAGGCATCTCCCTGTCCTACCTCGAACAGCTGTTCGCCAAGCTGCGCCGCAGCAATCTGGTTTCCAGCGTCCGTGGTCCCGGTGGCGGCTATCAGCTGTCGCGTGACATGCAGGGGATTCAGGTCGCTCAAGTGATCGATGCGGTGAATGAATCGGTCGATGCCACCAAATGCCAGGGACTGGGTGATTGCCATTCCGGTGACACCTGCCTGACCCACCACCTGTGGTGCGACCTCAGCCTGCAGATCCACGAATTTCTCAGTGGTATCAGTCTGGCGGACCTTGTCACTCGCCGTGAAGTGCAAGAGGTTGCCCTGCGTCAGGATCAGCGCCGCTGTAATGGCAAGGCGCCGCGCCTGGATAAGATCGAAACGTCCGCCGTCGAATGACAGCCAGAGAGCCAGCGGTGCGTCAGCCAGCCTGATTTAGGAGATAGTTCATGAAATTGCCGATTTACCTTGATTACTCAGCGACCACCCCGGTTGATCCGCGTGTCGCGCAAAAAATGAGTGAATGCCTGCTGGTCGACGGAAACTTCGGTAACCCGGCCTCGCGTTCCCACGTGTTCGGCTGGAAAGCCGAGGAGTCGGTGGAAAACGCTCGCCGTCAGGTTGCTGACCTGGTCAACGCCGACCCACGTGAAATCGTCTGGACTTCCGGTGCTACCGAGTCCGACAACCTGGCGATTAAGGGTGTCGCGCATTTCTACCACACCAAGGGCAAGCACCTGATCACCAGCAAGATCGAGCACAAGGCGGTCCTCGACACCACGCGCCAACTGGAGCGCGAAGGTTTCGAAGTCACCTACATCGAGCCCGGTGAAGATGGCCTGATCACTCCGGCCATGATCGAAGCCGCGCTGCGTGAAGACACCATCCTGGTGTCGGTGATGCACGTGAACAACGAAATCGGCACCGTCAACGACATCGCCGCGATTGGCGAGCTGACCCGCTCGCGTGGCGTGCTGTTCCACGTTGACGCCGCCCAGTCGACCGGCAAGGTCGAGATCGACCTGCAGAAGCTCAAGGTCGACCTGATGTCCTTCTCGGCCCACAAGACCTACGGCCCGAAAGGCATTGGCGCGCTGTACGTCAGCCGCAAGCCGCGTGTACGTCTGGAAGCGACCATGCACGGTGGTGGCCATGAGCGTGGCATGCGCTCCGGCACCCTGGCGACTCACCAGATCGTCGGCATGGGCGAAGCGTTTCGCGTGGCCAAGGAAGACATGGCGGCCGAAAACGTGCGCATCAAGGCGTTGAGCGATCGTTTCTTCAAGCAGGTCGAGCACCTCGAAGAACTCTACGTCAACGGCAGCATGACCGCCCGCGTCCCGCACAACCTGAACCTGAGCTTCAACTACGTCGAAGGCGAGTCGCTGATCATGGCGCTCAAGGACCTGGCGGTTTCCTCCGGTTCGGCCTGCACCTCGGCGTCGCTGGAACCTTCGTATGTACTGCGTGCCCTGGGCCGCAACGACGAGCTGGCACACAGCTCGATCCGCTTCACCTTCGGTCGGTTCACCACCGAGGAAGAAATCGATTACGCCGCGCAGAAAGTCTGCGAGGCCGTGACCAAGTTGCGCGCCCTGTCGCCGCTCTGGGACATGTTCAAGGATGGCGTCGATATCTCGAAGATCGAGTGGGCGGCACACTAAATAAAGAAGCCGCCACATACAGAACCTGTAGCGACGCGGTAAAGATGTCTGGCGTAGCTACAGGGTCGAGAGCGGCCCTGATGAGTGAGGATCAAGTACCATGGCTTACAGTGAAAAGGTCATCGACCACTACGAAAACCCGCGTAACGTCGGCAAGATGAATGCCGAAGACCCGGATGTCGGCACCGGCATGGTCGGTGCTCCGGCGTGCGGCGACGTGATGCGTCTGCAGATCAAGGTCAACGAGCAGGGCATCATCGAAGACGCCAAGTTCAAGACCTATGGCTGTGGTTCGGCCATCGCTTCCAGCTCCTTGGCCACCGAGTGGATGAAGGGCAAGACGCTGGACGAAGCAGAAACCATCAAGAACACTCAGCTGGCTGAAGAGCTGGCCCTGCCGCCAGTGAAGATCCACTGCTCGGTACTCGCCGAAGACGCCATCAAGGCCGCCGTTCGCGACTACAAGCAGAAGAAAGGCCTGGTCTGACCGATCCGGCGTTGAAGATTTGAGCGAAAAGCTAAGGAGTCCCCGATGGCTATCAGCATGACAGAAGCGGCTGCTCGACACGTGCGGCGCTCCCTTGACGGGCGCGGCAAGGGTGAAGGCATTCGCCTGGGTGTTCGTACCACAGGCTGTTCCGGCCTTGCCTACGTGCTGGAGTTCGTTGACGAGGTAGTGGCGGAAGACCAGGTATTCGAGAGTCACGGCGAGAAAGTGATCATCGATCCGAAAAGCCTGACCTACCTCGATGGCACCGAGCTGGATTTCGTCAAGGAAGGGTTGAACGAGGGCTTCAAGTTCAACAATCCCAACGTGCGCGGTGAGTGTGGCTGCGGCGAAAGCTTCAACGTCTGAGGCTATTCGTGGGTACTCCTTGTCATTTCGCTTTGTTCGAGTTGCAACCTGGCTTCACGCTGGACCTCGATCAGTTGGCCGCGCGCTATCGTGAGTTGGCGCGCGCCGTTCATCCGGACCGTTTCGCCGATGCTTCCGAACGTGAGCAGCGCCTGGCGCTCGAGCGTTCCGCCAGCCTCAACGAGGCCTATCAGACTCTCAAGAGCCCGCCCAAGCGTGCGCGCTACCTGTTGGCGATGAATGGGCGCGAGCTGCCGGTGGAAGTTACCGTGCACGATCCCGAGTTCCTCATGCAGCAGATGCAGTGGCGTGAAGAGCTTGAGGATCTGCAGGACGATGCCGATCTGCCGGGCATCGCCGCCTTCAAGCGGCGCCTGAAGACCGCCCAGGATGAGTTGAACGACAGCTTCGCGGCTTGCTGGAACGATGCGGCGCAACGCGAACAGGCCGAACGCCTGATGCGGCGCATGCAGTTCCTCGACAAGCTCACCTACGAAGTGCGCCAGTTGGAAGAGCGCCTCGACGATTAACCCCGTGCTGCTGCACGCCTGATATTCAGATAAGCCCAGATAACCATGGCCCTACTGCAGATCGCCGAACCAGGCCAAAGCCCACAGCCGCACCAGCGTCGTCTGGCGGTGGGGATTGACCTGGGCACTACCAATTCGCTGGTCGCTGCATTGCGCAGTGGTCTTTCCGAGCCCCTGGCCGATGCCGACGGGCAGGTGATCCTGCCGTCCGCAGTGCGTTATCACGCCGATCGCGTCGAGGTTGGCCTGTCGGCTCGGCAGGCGGCCTCCAGTGATCCGCTCAATACTGTGTTGTCGGTCAAGCGCCTGATGGGCCGCGGCCTGTCGGACGTCAAACAGTTGGGCGAGCAACTGCCTTACCGCTTTGTCGGCGGTGAGTCGCACATGCCGTTCATCGACACCGTGCAGGGCCCTAAAAGCCCGGTCGAAGTCTCCGCCGACATTCTGCGGGTGCTGCGCCAGCGCGCCGAGGCGACCCTGGGTGGCGAACTGGTCGGTGCGGTGATCACCGTGCCGGCCTATTTCGACGATGCTCAGCGCCAGGCGACCAAGGACGCGGCCCGATTGGCCGGTCTGAACGTCCTGCGCCTGCTCAACGAGCCGACCGCCGCCGCCGTGGCCTATGGTCTGGATCAGCACGCCGAAGGCGTAGTGGCGATCTACGATCTGGGCGGCGGCACGTTCGATATTTCTATCTTGCGCCTGACCGGCGGCGTTTTCGAGGTCCTGGCTACGGGCGGCGATAGCGCCCTGGGTGGTGACGATTTCGATCATGCGATTGCCGGCTGGATCATCGAGCATGCCGGGTTGTCGGTGGATCTCGATCCGGGGGCGCAACGCAGCCTGCTGCAGGCCGCTTGTGCCGCCAAGGAAGCGCTGACCGACGCTGTCGCGGTGGATGTCGCCTATGGCGATTGGCATGCGCAACTGACCCGGGAAGCCTTTGCCGATCTGATCGAGCCGATGATCGCCCGCAGTCTCAAGGCTTGCCGCCGTGCGGTGCGCGATTCGAATGTCGAACTCGATGAAGTGCAGGCTGTGGTCATGGTCGGTGGCTCTACCCGTGTGCCGCGCGTGCGCGAAGCGGTGGCCGAGATGTTCGGTCGTCAGCCGTTGACCGAGATCGACCCGGACCAGGTGGTTGCCATCGGTGCTGCGATCCAGGCCGATACCCTGGCTGGCAACAAGCGCGATGGTGGCGAATTGCTGCTGTTGGATGTGATTCCATTGTCCCTGGGGCTGGAAACCATGGGCGGCCTGATGGAAAAGGTGATTCCGCGCAACACCACCATTCCCGTCGCCCGTGCCCAGGAGTTCACCACCTACAAGGACGGCCAGTCGGCCATGGCGATTCACGTGCTGCAAGGCGAACGTGAGTTGATCAGTGACTGCCGCTCGTTGGCGCGCTTCGAATTGCGCGGTATCCCGGCGATGGTCGCAGGTGCGGCGAAAATCCGTGTGACCTTCCAGGTCGACGCCGATGGCCTGCTCAGTGTCTCCGCCCGCGAGCTGGGTTCGGGCGTTGAGGCGAGCATCCAGGTCAAGCCGTCCTACGGCCTGACCGACGGCGAAATTGCCCGGATGCTCAAGGATTCCTTTCAGTACGCCGGCGACGACAAGGTTGCCCGCGTGCTGCGTGAGCAGCAGGTCGATGCCCAGCGTCTGATCGAAGCGGTGCAGGGCGCTCTTGAGGCGGATGGCGAGCGTCTGCTCGACGCCGACGAGCGACTGGTCATCGAGCTGCAGGTGCAGGAACTGAGCGAACTGATAACAGGCACCGATGGCTATGCCATCGAGCAGCAGACCAAGCGTCTGTCGCAAGTGACCGATGCCTTTGCGGCCCGCCGCCTGGATTCGACGGTGAAAGCCGCCCTGGCCGGACGCAACCTGAACGAGATTGAGGAATAACGATGCCGCAGGTCATTTTTCTGCCCCATGAGAAGTTTTGCCCGGATGGCATGGTGGTCGAGGCCGAACCCGGTACTTCCATCCTCGAACTGGCGCATGAGCACCATATCGAGATGGAAAGCGCCTGTGGCGGCGTGTGTGCCTGTACCACTTGTCATTGCATCATTCGCGAGGGCTTCGATTCGCTGGAGGAGGCTGACGAGCTGGAAGAGGATTTCCTCGACCGTGCCTGGGGGCTGGAAGCCCAGTCCCGCCTGGGTTGCCAGGCCATTGTCGGTACCGAGGACCTGACCGTCGAGATTCCCAAGTATTCGCTCAATCACGCTGCCGAAGCGCCGCACTGATTCAGTGGGTCAAGGGTTCAAGGGGTTATCGAGGAGCTATCATGAGTCTCAAATGGACAGATGTACTGGAGATTGCCATCCAACTGGCTGAAAGCAAGCCGGACATCGACCCGATATCGGTCAATTTCGTCGATCTGCGCAAGTGGGTCATGCAATTGCCGGAGTTCGACGACAAACCGGAACATTGTGGCGAGAAGATTCTGGAGGCCATCCAGGCCCACTGGATCGAAGAACGCGACTGATCCGGTCAAGCAATACCCGAGTTAGGCAATACCCAAGAACCCGCGTATAATTCGCGGGTTTAATTTTTCGCAAATTATCGTTTCTGGAGTTACACCATGGCTGTTCAACGCACTTTCTCCATCATCAAGCCTGACGCTGTTGCAAAAAACGTCATCGGCGAGATCACCACCCGTTTCGAAAAAGCCGGCCTGCGCGTTGTGGCTTCGAAACTCAAGCAACTGTCGAAAGCTGAAGCCGAAGGCTTCTACGCTGAGCACAGCGCTCGTGGTTTCTTCGCTGATCTGGTTGCCTTCATGACTTCCGGCCCGGTTGTTGTTCAGGTTCTGGAAGGTGAGAACGCTATTGCTCGCAACCGCGAACTGATGGGCGCTACCAACCCTAAAGAAGCTGCTCCAGGCACCATCCGCGCCGATTTCGCTGAATCCATCGACGCCAACGCTGTTCACGGTTCGGACTCCGAAGCCGCTGCTGCTCGCGAAATCGCTTACTTCTTCGCTGCTACTGAAGTAACCACTCGCTAAGCCACGGCTAATGAGTGAAGGTGAATCCATGACGACATCTGCTGTGAAAACCAACCTGCTGGGGCTGACCCAGCCGGAAATGGAGAAATTCTTCGACTCGATCGGGGAGAAGCGTTTCCGTGCCGGTCAGGTAATGAAATGGATTCACCACTTTGGCGTCGACGATTTCGACGCCATGACGAACGTCAGCAAGGCACTGCGCGAAAAGCTCAAGACCGTTGCCGAGGTTCGTGGTCCCGAAGTGGTCAGCGAGGACATTTCCAGCGACGGCACCCGCAAGTGGGTGGTGCGCGTGGCGTCCGGCAGCTGTGTCGAGACCGTCTACATTCCCCAGGGCAAACGCGGCACCTTGTGCGTTTCGTCCCAGGCAGGCTGTGCCCTGGACTGCAGTTTCTGCTCCACCGGCAAGCAAGGCTTCAACAGCAACCTCACCGCCGCCGAAGTGATCGGCCAGGTGTGGATTGCCAACAAATCCTTTGGCAGCATTCCGGCCTCCATCGACCGCGCCATCACCAACGTGGTGATGATGGGCATGGGCGAACCGCTGCTGAACTTCGACAACGTCATCGCTGCCATGCGCCTGATGATGGACGACCTGGGCTACGGCATTTCCAAGCGCCGCGTGACCCTGTCGACCTCCGGCGTGGTACCGATGATCGATGTGCTGGCCGAGCACATCGACGTGTCCCTGGCGTTGTCGCTGCACGCGCCGAACGATGCGCTGCGTAACCAGTTGGTACCGATCAACAAGAAGTACCCACTGAAGATGCTGCTCGAGTCGTGCCGTCGCTACATGGACACCCTGGGCGAGAAACGCGTGCTGACCGTCGAGTACACCCTGCTCAAGGATGTGAACGACCAGGTCGAGCACGCGGTCGAGATGATCGAGCTGCTCAAGGACACGCCCTGCAAGATCAACCTGATCCCGTTCAACCCGTTCCCGCATTCGGGTTACGAGCGCCCGAGCAACAATGCGATCCGGCGTTTCCAGGATCTGTTGCATCAGGCCGGTTATAACGTCACTGTGCGGACCACCCGTGGTGAAGACATTGATGCTGCCTGTGGGCAGTTGGTCGGGCAGGTGCTGGATCGCACCCGTCGCAGCGAGCGGTATATCGCGGTGCGTGAGTTGAGCGCTGATTCCGATATGCCACTTGGCGCTTCGAGCCGAACCTGAGAGAGGACCTCCATGACCTTGCGCGCTGCGCTCCTTGTACTGTTCGTCGGTCTGTTGGCCGGCTGCGTTTCGACGGGCAATGTCGATCCGATGAGTACCGGCAAGGGGCGTGATGAAGCGCGCAATGCGTATGTGCAGTTGGGGATCGGTTACCTGCAGCAGGGGCAGACCGAGCAGGCCAAGATCCCGCTCAAGAAAGCCCTGGAACTGAACAGCTCCGATGCCGATGCCAATGCCGCACTGGCGCTGGTGTTCCAGGCGGAAATGGAATGGGACCTGGCCGACCAGCACTTTCGCAAGGCGCTGTCCTCGCGCCCGAACGATGCGCGGATCCTCAACAACTACGGTGGCTTCCTGTACGAACGCAAGCAGTACAAGCAGGCCTACGAGCGTTTCGAGCAGGCCGCCGCGGACAGTCTTTACCCCGAGCGTTCGCGGGTCTACGAGAACCTCGGTCTGACCGCCCTGGCCTTGGGTGATCGCGAGCTGGCCCGGCAGAATATGGACAAATCCCTGCGTCTCAATCGTCAGCAGCCACGGGCATTGCTGGAAATGGCTGAGTTGTCTTACGAAGACAGGCATTATGTGCCCGCGCGTGATTATTACGAGCGGTTCAGCCAGCTCAGCGAGCAGAATGCCCGTAGTCTGCTGCTCGGTATTCGCCTGGCGAAGATTTACGAAGATCGCGACAAGGTCGCCAGTTACGGCCTGCAATTAAAACGACTCTATCCCGGTACGCCGGAATATCAGCAATACCTGTCGGAGCAATGATGAAAGCGGCGCATCCAGAAGTTGTAGCAGCCACTCGCGTAAATCCCGGTGAGACCCTGCGTCAGGCCCGCGAAAGCAATGGTTGGACGCTGGCCGAGGTGGCCCTGAAGCTCAACCTGACCAGCAGCTCCCTGAGCAATCTGGAGGCCGGCGCCTTCGACAAGCTGCCGGGGCACACCTTTGCCCGGGGTTATATCCGTGCCTACGCCAAGCTGCTGGGTATGGACCAGACCTTGCTGGTGCAGCAGTTCGACCAATGCACCGGCACCGACTCCCAGGGCAGCAACGTTCATGCCCTTGGTCGGATCGAAGAGCCTGTGCGGGTTTCCCATACTATCTTGCGAATTGTCAGCCTGTTGCTGCTCATTGCCGTGATCGGAGGTGGTTTTGTCTGGTGGCAGGACCAGACCAGCCAGCGCACCAAGGATCAGGCGGCGATCAGCATGGAACACGTCGAAGTCGAAAGCGCCGACGGCACCACGCAGATTCATCCGATCGACGAGCCGGAAGATCAGGCGGTCGCGCAGAACCAGTCCAGCCCGCAAGCCGAGCCGGCCGAACCTGCGACTGAGACCCAGGCCAATGCCCAGGCTCCAGCGGCCCCGGCAGTGGTCCCTGTGCCTCATGCGGCGCAATCGCTGGTAGTCGCACCGCCGCCTGCGCCAAGCCCGGTGTCGCCCGTGTCGCCGAGCGCTCCGGTCAATGGCGCTGCAGGCGCGCCTGCCGCCGAGAGCAGCGCGCCGGTAGCCGGTGCCGGTCAGGTCCACCTCACGTTCGTCGCCGACTGCTGGACCCAGGTCACCGACGGAGGGGGCAAGGTTTTGTTCAGCGGCCTCAAGCGCAAGGGCGATTCGCTCGAAGTGAGTGGCAAGCCGCCGTTTGCGGTGCGTCTGGGCTACGCCAAGGGCGCACAGATTACTTACAACGGTCAGGCGGTCGATGTCGCACCGTTCACCAGCGGCGAGACTGCTCGCCTGAAGCTAGGTCAATAAGTCATGCACGGCGAATCCCCAATCAAGCGTCGCGAATCGCGTAAAATCTGGGTCGGCTCGGTGCCGGTGGGCGGCGATGCGCCTATCGCGGTGCAGAGCATGACCAACAGCGACACCAACGACGTCGCGGCCACCGTCGCCCAGATCAACCGGCTGGAAGCGGCGGGTGTGGATATTGTCCGGGTTTCCGTGCCGGACATGGACGCTGCCGAGGCCTTTGGCCGGATCAAGCAGCAGGTCAAGGTGCCGCTGGTCGCCGATATCCACTTCGATTACAAGATTGCCCTGCGGGTCGCCGAGCTGGGTGTGGATTGCCTGCGGATCAACCCGGGTAATATCGGTCGCGAGGACCGGGTGCGTGCGGTGGTTGACGCGGCCCGTGATCGCGGGATTCCGATCCGGATCGGCGTCAACGCCGGTTCCCTGGAAAAGGATCTGCAGAAAAAATATGGCGAGCCGACCCCGGCCGCGCTGGTAGAGTCTGCACTGCGCCATGTCGAGCACCTGGAGCGCCTGAATTTCCAGGACTTCAAGGTCAGTGTCAAGGCTTCCGACGTGTTCATGGCGGTAGAAGCCTATCGCCTGCTGGCCAAGGAAATCGTCCAGCCGCTGCACCTGGGTATCACCGAGGCGGGCGGTTTGCGTTCAGGTACGGTGAAATCGGCGGTCGGCCTCGGTATGCTGCTGGCCGAAGGGATTGGCGATACTATTCGCATCTCGTTGGCGGCCGACCCGGTCGAGGAAGTGAAAGTCGGCTACGACATTCTCAAGTCCCTGCACCTGCGGTCCCGTGGGATCAACTTCATCGCCTGCCCGAGCTGCTCGCGGCAGAATTTCGATGTGGTCAAGACCATGAACGAGCTGGAAGGGCGCCTGGAAGACCTGCTGGTACCGCTGGATGTTGCGGTCATCGGCTGTGTGGTGAACGGTCCCGGTGAAGCCAAGGAAGCCCATGTCGGCCTGACCGGCGGTACACCGAACCTGATCTACATCGACGGCAAGCCGTCGCAGAAACTGACGAATGACAATCTGGTGGATGAGCTGGAAAAGCTGATCCGGCAGAAGGCGGCCGAAAAGGTCGAAGCCGACGCGGCAGTCATCGCACGCGGCTGATCGAAGAATTTAAGGAATATCTGTGAGCAAGTCCCTGCAAGCCATTCGTGGCATGAACGACATCCTGCCTGAGCAGACGCCACTGTGGCGTTATTTCGAAGGTACCGTGGCCCGTCTGCTGGATAACTACGGTTACAAGCAGATCCGCATGCCGATCGTCGAATTCACCGAGCTGTTCAAGCGCTCCATCGGTGAAGTGACCGATATCGTCGAAAAAGAGATGTACACCTTCGAGGACCGCAACGGCGATTCGCTGACCCTGCGTCCGGAAGGTACTGCGGCCTGTGTGCGTGCGGTGCTGGAGCACGGTATCAGCGGTGGCGGCCAGCAGCAGAAACTCTGGTACATCGGTCCGATGTTCCGTCACGAGCGTCCGCAGAAAGGCCGTTATCGCCAGTTCCACCAGATCGGTTGCGAAGTGTTCAATATCGACGGTCCGGACATCGACGCCGAACTGATCGTGCTGACCTGGCGTCTGTGGGGCCTGCTGGGCATCCGCAACGCCGTCAAGCTGGAACTCAACAGCCTGGGGACCAGCGAGTCCCGTGGACGTTATCGCGAAGCGCTGGTGGAGTATCTTTCCGCACGCTTCGAACAACTGGATGAAGACAGCCAGCGCCGTCTCAAGACCAACCCGCTGCGCGTGCTCGACACCAAGAACGCCGACACCCAGGCGGTGCTGGTGGATGCGCCGAAGCTGGCCGACTACCTCGACGAAGAGTCGCGCCTGCACTTCGAAGGCCTCAAGGCCCGTCTCGATGCCGCGGGCATTCCCTACGTGCTCAACCCCAAGTTGGTCCGTGGCCTGGATTACTACAGCAAGACCGTGTTCGAGTGGGTCACCGACCAACTGGGTGCCCAGGGTACCGTCTGTGCCGGCGGCCGCTACGACGGTCTGGTCGAGCAGATGGGTGGCAAGCCGACCCCGGGCGTCGGTTTCGCCATGGGTATCGAGCGCCTGATCCTGCTGTTGGAAACCCTGGAGCAGGTACCTGAAGAGATTTCCCGTCAGGTCGACGTGTACCTGTGCGCCTTCGGCGAGGCTGCCGAAGTGGCGGCGCTGGCCCTGAGCGAGAAGGTTCGTGACCAGTTGCCGAACCTGCGTTTGCAGATCAACGCCGGCGCCGGTAGCTTCAAGAGCCAGTTCAAGAAAGCTGACAAGAGTGGTGCGCTGTACGCCTTGATCCTCGGAGACGACGAATTGGCTCAGCAAGTGGTAGGTTTCAAACCCCTGCGTGGCCAGGGCGAGCAACAAAGCATTGCCTGGGATGCTCTTTCCGAGCACTTGTCCACCTGCGTCGTGCAGGGTTGAAGCTGTAAAACAGCCGATTTAGAGAATAAGGAGTATTGGGGTGTCGAGTTCCGAAGATGATCACGTAGCCGAGATGAAGGAATGGTGGCAGCGCAACGGCAAACCCCTGGTCACCGGTGGCCTGCTGGCGCTGGTGGTGGTGTTCGGCTGGCAAGCCTGGCACAAGTACCAGAGCAACCAGTCGCAAGGTGCCTCGGTGCTCTATCAGGAGTTGCTGGAAAGCACCCTGACGCCTGACGGCAAACCTGATCCGGCGCGTGTCGCCGACCTGGCCGGCAAGCTCAATACCCAGTATGGCGGCACCGCCTACGCGCAATACGGCAGTCTGTTCGTCGCCAAGGTCGCGGTCGATACCGGCAAGCTGGACGACGCTGCCACCGAGCTCAAGGCCGTGCTCGACAAGCCCGCCAATGCTACCTTGGGCGAAGTCGCGCGTCAGCGCCTGGCTCAGGTACTGGCGGCACAGAACAAGGCTGACGATGCACTGAAACTGCTCACTGGCGATGCCGACAAGGCGTTCCTGGCCAGTCGTGAAGAACTCAAGGGGGACCTGCTGGTTCAACTGGGTCGTAACGATGAAGCCCATGCTGCGTACCAAAAGGCCAAGGCGGCGCTCTCTGATGAAGCGGCGGTCGGTGGCTTACAAATCAAGCTCGACGACTTGGCCAAAGGGGATGCGTGACGTGATCCGTTGGAAACATGCAGCATTGCTGGCTCTGGCCATTCTGGCCGCGGGTTGCAGCAGCAACAGCAAAAAAGAACTGCCACCGGCCGAACTGACTTCCTTCAAGGAAGAAGTGGTTCTGCAGAAGCAGTGGAGCCGCTCCATCGGTGATGGCCAGGGCAAGATCTACAACCTGCTGGTTCCGGCTGTCGACGGCGATACTATCTATGCGGCTGACGACAGCGGCATCGTGGTCTCCATGGATCGCATGAACGGCGACGTGAAGTGGAAGAAGGACCTCGAACTGCCAGTATCCGGTGGCGTTGGCGTCGGCTACGGCCTGGTGCTGCTGGGGACCCTCAAGGGCGAAGTCATCGCCCTGGACGCCAGCAGCGGTGAAGAAAAATGGCGCGCGCGCGTGACCAGCGAGGTGCTGGCTCCGCCGGCAACCAACGGTGACGTGGTGGTGGTCCAGACCCAGGATGACCGGGTGATCGGCCTCGACGCCGCCACCGGCAACCAGCGCTGGTTGTACGACAGCTCGCCAGCGGTACTGACCCTGCGCGGCACGGGTGCACCGTTGGTGACCAACCACCTGGCGGTGGCTGGCCTGTCGACCGGCAAGGTCGTTGCCCTGGATACCCAGAACGGCGTGCCGGCCTGGGAAACCCGCGTGGCGATTCCTCAAGGTCGTTCCGAGCTGGAGCGGGTAGTTGATATCGACGGTGGCCTGCTGTTGTCCGGCGGCACCTTGTATGTCGCCAGCTACCAGGGCCGCATGGCTGCTCTGGATCTGGAAAGCGGTCGGATCCTCTGGCAACGCGATGCGTCCAGCTACGCGGGTGTCGCCCAAGGTTTTGGCAGCGTCTATGTTGCGCTGGCGTCGGGTACCGTCGAAGGTGTCGACGAGCGTTCCACCACTTCAATCTGGAGCAACGACTCCCTGGCTCGTCGCCAACTGTCGGCTCCGGAAGTGTTCTCCAGCTACGTGGCGGTCGGCGACTTCGAAGGCTACCTGCACCTGCTGAGTCAGGTGGACGGTCGTTTCGTCGGTCGCGAACGTATCGACAGCGACGGCCTGCGGGTTCGTCCGCTGGTGGTCGGTGACATGATTTACGTGTATGGCAACAGCGGCAAACTGGAAGCCCTGACCATCAAGTAGTTTTTAGCGTCTGAAGCTGCCGAGCGAAGATCAGGCAAGGCGAAGATCGGGGAACATTGTGAACTGATCTTCACCGCCGCATGATCGAGCGCAGCGGCTTGCGGTGCAAGAAACAGGTTTGACTATGCTTGGGGGTATCTCCAAGCGGCCTCGCTCTGCGAGGTTTGCGGCACCCAAGGGGGCCGCCCCCGAGCACCAGCCGCTGCCACGCAGCGGCTTTTGTATTTTCTGAAATAACGAAGTGGAGAGCCGCATGGTTCCCGTAATCGCCCTGGTGGGCCGACCGAACGTCGGCAAGTCCACCTTGTTCAACCGCCTGACCCGCAGTCGCGACGCCATCGTCGGCGACCTGTCTGGTCTGACCCGTGATCGCCAATACGGTGAGGCTAAGTGGCAAGGGCGCTCCTACATTGTGATCGACACCGGCGGTATTTCCGGCGACGAGCATGGCATGGACGAAAAAATGGCCGAGCAGTCGCTGCTGGCCATTGAAGAAGCCGATGTCGTGCTGTTCCTGGTGGATGCCAAAGCCGGTTACACCGCTGCCGATCAGATGATCGGCGAGCACCTGCGCAAGCGTAACAAGCGTTCCTACGTGGTCGCCAACAAGATCGACAACATCGATCCGGACATGGCCCGTGCCGAGTTCAGCCCGATGGGGCTGGGCGATGCGATCCCGATCGCCGGTGCCCACGGTCGTGGCATCACCCAGATGCTCGAAGTCGCCTTGAGTGACTTCCCCAGAGACGACGAGGAAGAGCCGCCAGAGGGTGAAGAGGAAGAAGTTGCCGAAGGCGAAGAAGCCAAGCGCATTCCTGGCCCGAGCGAGAAGGACGGCATCAAGATCGCCATCATCGGCCGGCCGAACGTCGGCAAGTCGACCCTGGTCAACCGCATGCTCGGTGAAGACCGGGTGATCGTCTACGACCAGCCTGGCACCACCCGTGACAGTATCTACATCCCGTTCGAACGTAACGAGGAAAAGTACACGCTGATCGACACCGCCGGTGTGCGCAAGCGCGGCAAGATCCACGAGGAAGTCGAAAAATTCTCCGTGGTGAAAACCTTGCAGGCGATCAAGGACGCCAACGTGGTGATCTTCGTCATGGACGCCCGCGAAGGTGTGGTCGACCATGACCTGAACCTGCTTGGTTTTGCCCTGGAGTCCGGTCGGGCGATCGTGATCGCGCTGAACAAGTGGGACGGCATGACCCCGGGCGAGCGTGACTACGTGAAGACCGAGCTGGAGCGCCGGCTGTTCTTCGTCGACTTCGCCGACATCCACTTCATTTCGGCCTTGCACGGCACCGGCGTGGGTAACCTGTACCAGTCGGTGCAGAACTCGTTCAAGTCGGCGGTGACCCGCTGGCCGACCAGCCGCCTGACCCAGATCCTCGAGGATGCGGTGTCCGAGCACGCGCCACCGATGGTCAACAACCGGCGGATCAAGCTGCGCTACGCTCACCTGGGTGGTGCCAACCCGCCGCTGATCGTGATCCACGGCAACCAGGTCGAGAAAGTCCCGAAATCGTATGTGCGCTACCTTGAAAACACCTATCGCCGGGTGCTGAAGCTGGTCGGTACGCCGATTCGCATCGAGTTCAAGGGCGGCGACAACCCCTACGAGGGCAACAAGAACACGCTGACTGACCGTCAGGTCAACAAGAAGCGTCGCTTGATGTCGCACCACAAGAAAGCCGAGAAAAAGCGCCGCGACAAGCGCTGATCCCGGACTCGAAAAAGGGCGCCCATGGCGCCCTTTTTCATGCCTGGCGGATACGTTATTCTCGAACTGTCCCGTGCCGTCTAGAGCCGGATGTTGAGCAGGGAAAACGGCCCCATGATCACCAGCAAGTTGCCGAATGTCGGCACCACCATCTTCACCCGGATGTCCCAGCTCGCCGCGCAAACCGGTGCATTGAACCTGTCCCAGGGTTTTCCGGACTTTGATGGCCCGCCTCCGCTGCTTGAGGCTGTAGGTCGGCATATCGCCAGTGGTCACAATCAGTATGCGCCGATGACCGGCCTGCCTGCCCTGCGCCAGCAGGTGGCTGCGAAGGTTTTCAACAGCTACGGCGTCCATGTGAGCGCCGATGCGGAAGTGACCATCACCCCGGGAGCCACCCAGGGCATCTTCTGTGCGATCCAGGCGGTGATTCACCCCGGTGATGAAGTCATCGTCTTCGACCCCAGCTATGACAGCTACGAGCCTTCGGTGGAGCTGGCGGGCGGCCGTTGCATCCACGTGCCGCTGGCTCCGGATGATTTCGCCATCGACTGGCAGAAGCTTGAGGACGCGCTGAGTCCGCGTACCCGGATGATCATCCTCAATACGCCACACAACCCGAGCGGCGCCTTGATCAGCCATGCCGAGCTGGACCAGTTGGCGGCGTTGATTGCCGACCGCGATATCTATCTGATCAGCGACGAGGTGTATGAGCACCTGGTCTATGACGATGTGCCGCATGCCAGCGTGCTGGCCCATGAGGCACTCTATCAGCGTGCTTTTGTCGTCAGTTCGTTCGGCAAGACCTACCACGTGACTGGCTGGAAGACCGGTTATGTGATCGCGCCGCCGGCCCTGAGTGCGGAGCTGCGCAAGGTGCACCAGTACGTCAGTTTCTGCGGCGTGACCCCGCTGCAGTACGCCCTGGCCGACTACATGGAAGCGGATCCCGGCCATGTGCAGCGCCTGCCGGCGTTCTACCAGAACAAGCGCGACCTGTTTTGCGACCTGCTCAGTCAGTCACGTTTCAGCTTCAAGCGAGTCGCCGGTACCTATTTTCAGTTGGTCGATTATTCGCAGATCCGCCCGGACCTGAATGACATCGACATGGCAATGTGGATGACCCGTGAACATGGCGTGGCGGCGATCCCGGTGTCGGTGTTCTACCAGACGCCGCCGGAGGGCCAGCGTCTGGTCCGCCTGTGTTTTGCCAAACGCGAGGAGACGCTGCGTGAAGCTGCGGAGAAACTATGCGTGATCTGAGTGCATTGCCCGACCTCAAGTTGGCCCTGGTGCAAACCTCTCTGGTCTGGCACGACCGCCAGGCCAACCTGGAGCATTTCGAGGTGTTGCTGGAACAGGCTCGGGGGGCTGATCTGATCATCCTTCCGGAAATGTTCACCACCGGCTTCTCCATGGAGTCCCGGACCCTGGCTGAGTCTGAAGAGGGTCCGACCACCCACTGGTTGCGCGGCCAGGCGAAAAAGCTCGATGCGGTGGTCACCGGCAGCGTGATCGTGCATGCCGCTGATGGTAGCCACCGCAACCGCCTGTTGTGGGCGCGTCCGGATGGCGAGGTCTGGCATTATGACAAGCGCCATCTGTTCCGCATGGCGGGTGAGCACAATCACTACACCCCGGGCGAGCGCCAGGTGCAGTTCGAACTCAAGGGCTGGCGGGTCCGTCCGCTGATCTGCTACGACCTGCGCTTCCCGGTGTGGAGCCGCGATGCCCATGACACCGACCTGTTGCTCTATACCGCGAACTGGCCGGGGGCACGGCGTCTGCACTGGAATCGTCTGTTGCCGGCCCGGGCGATCGAGAATCTCTGTTATGTGGCGGCGGTGAACCGCGTGGGTACCGATGGCAAGGGCTTCTCTTACACCGGCGACAGCCAGGTGCTGGATTTCCAGGGCGAGTCGCTGCTGGGGGCGGGGGAGGCCGATGGCGTGTTCCAGGTCAGCCTGAGCGCTGCCGAGCTGGCGGCGTATCGTGAGCGGTTTCCGGCCAATCTGGATGCCGATACCTTCGAGTTTACTTGAATGATTGGTTGGTAGTGCCGGCCCTTTCGCGGGCTTGTCGGAGCGCCGAACCGCCGCGAAGAGGTCCTGAAATCCAACCCAAATCCCAGCATGAAAAAAGGCCCCGAGGTTTTCACCCCGGGGCCTTGTTCATTGCGGTGGACGCTTACGCGGCCTTGCTCGCAGTCGACTGGCTCAACGAGCGGTTCAAGGCGCTGAATACCGCCTTGAAGCTGGCCGTGGTGATGTTTTCATCGATACCCACGCCGTGCACCGCCCGTTCGCCGTTCACGCGCAGCTCGATGTAGGCCGCCGCCTTGGCGTTGGTGCCCGCGCCGATGGCGTGTTCGTTGTAGTCCATGATCTCGACCGGAACCGGCAGGCCGGCCACCAGGGCTTCCAGGGCGCCGTTGCCCTTGCCGCGCCAGTGCAGGTTGGTCTCGCCCTGGCCTTTGCTGGCCACTTCGACTTCGACGTTGCTGTTGCCGTTCTCTTCCTGCAGACGATGGCTGACCAGCGCGTACGGAGTGTTGGCTTGCAGGTACTCGCTGTGGAGCAGCGCGTGGATCTGCTGGGCAGTCATCTCCAGGCCCAGGCGGTCGGTTTCGCGCTGTACCACCTGGCTGAATTCGATCTGCATGCGACGGGGCAGGCTGATGCCATATTCCTGCTCCAGCAGGTAGGCGATACCGCCCTTGCCCGACTGGCTGTTGACGCGGATGACCGCCTCGTAGCTGCGACCGATATCGGCCGGGTCGATCGGCAGGTACGGCACTTCCCACAGCGCGTCCGCTTGCTGCTGGGCAAAGCCCTTGCGGATTGCATCCTGGTGCGAGCCGGAGAACGCGGTGTGAACCAGGTCGCCGACATAAGGATGACGTGGGTGCACCGCAATCTGGTTGCACTCCTCGACAACCTTGCGCACGCCGTCGATGTCGGAGAAGTCCAGCTCAGGGTTGAGGCCCTGCGTGTACATGTTCAGAGCCACGGTCACCAGGTCGACGTTGCCGGTCCGTTCGCCGTTGCCGAACAGGCAGCCTTCGACGCGGTCGGCGCCGGCCATCAGGCCCAGCTCGGTGGCAGCTACGCCGGTGCCACGGTCGTTGTGGGTGTGCAGGCTGATGATCACGCTGTCACGGCGGTTGATGTTGCGGTGGAACCATTCGATCTGGTCGGCGTAGACGTTCGGCGTGGCCACTTCAACGGTCGCGGGCAGGTTGAGGATCACCTTGTTCTGCGGCGTGGCGTTCCACACCTCGACCACGGCGTCGCAGACTTCCTTGGCGAACTCCAGCTCGGTGGCGCTGAAGGTTTCCGGGGAGTATTCGAACTGCCACTGGGTTTCCGGCTGCTGGGCGGCGTATTTGACGAACAGCTTGGCTGCGTTCACCGCGATGTCCTTCACGCCCTGCTGGTCCTGATTGAAGACGATGCGGCGGAACGACGGGCTGGTGGCGTTGTACAGATGCACGATGGCCTTCTTGGCGCCGCGCAGGGATTCGAAGGTGCGGGCGATCAGGTCTTCACGGGCCTGGGTCAGCACCTGGATGGTGGTGTCGTCCGGGATGTGGCCGTCTTCGATCAGGGTGCGAACGAAGTCGAAGTCGGTCTGCGAAGCGGCCGGGAACGAGGCTTCGATTTCCTTGACGCCGACACTGACCAGGGTTTTCCAGAAGCGCAGCTTTTTCGCCGCGTCCATCGGTTCGATCAACGACTGGTTGCCATCACGCAGGTCGGAGCTGCACCAGATCGGCGCGGCGGTGATGGTTTTCGATGGCCAGGTGCGGTCAGGCAGGTTGATGACCGGGAACGCACGATATTTCGAAGACGGGTCTTTGAGCATGCTCATGGGGAATTCCTTGTTTGTCAGGACCGAAAAGAGGCGGCCAGCCGATGTAGCGTTGTCAGGAAACAGCCTGGGGATGAGGCACCGCGATGTCAGCCCGGCAGTCGTGCACTGACGAGGCAGAGACTGCGGTGTTGACGACGCTGAATGAGGGTATGGGACGTTTTCATGCTTCCAACCCTAACCACTGGGGTGAAAGATGGCAAGCCTGTAGGGAAAATTGAGAGGAATACTCGATAAAGTAGCTTTTTCGAGATTTTATTTTGCTTCTTTAGCGGAAACTCTAGAACAATTGCGCACTATTTTGGACCGGCGCAATTCCTCTTGCCGTGTTGCAGGGTGTGGAAGGGGCGCCATCGTACGCTGCCCAGGTGACACCGAAAATAAAAAGGGAGGCTCGCAGGCCTCCCTTTTCAACGGTTCCACCCCTTTACAGGCTGGAGATCCGGGCATGTTGCTCGGCCAGCTTGCCCAGGGCCTGTTCGGCCTCGGCGAGTTTGGCGCGTTCTTTCTCGATGACTTCGGCCGGGGCCTTGTCGACGAATGCGGCATTCGACAGCTTGCCGCCGACGCGCTGCACTTCGCCTTGCAGGCGCTGGATTTCCTTGTCCAGGCGGGCCAGCTCGGCACCCTTGTCGATCAGCCCGGCCATCGGCACCAGCACTTCCATCTCGCCAACCAGGGCGGTAGCGGACAGTGGTGCCTCATCGCCGGCAGCCAGCACGGTGATCGATTCGAGTTTGGCCAGCTTCTTCAGCAGGGTCTCGTTTTCCTTCAGGCGACGCTGATCCTCGGCACCAGCGTTGTTCAGGAACAGTGCCAGTGGCTTGCCCGGGCCGATGTTCATTTCGGCGCGGATGTTGCGCACGCCGAGCATCAGGCCCTTGAGCCATTCGATATCGTCTTCGGCGGCTTGGTCGATGCGTGCTTCGTTCGCTACCGGCCAGGCTTGCAGCATGATGGTCTTGCCTTCGGCACCGACCAGCGGCGCCAGGCGCTGCCAGATTTCTTCAGTGATGAACGGCATGAACGGATGCGCCAGGCGCAGGGCCACTTCCAGCACGCGTACCAGGGTGCGACGGGTGCCGCGCTGGCGTTCGACCGGCGCGTTTTCGTCCCACAGCACTGGCTTGGACAGTTCCAGGTACCAGTCGCAATACTGGTTCCAGATGAACTCGTAGAGTGCCTGGGCTGCCAGGTCAAAGCGGAACTGGTCGAGCTGGCGGGTCACTTCGGCTTCGGTGCGTTGCAGTTGCGAGATGATCCAGCGATCGGCCAGCGACAGCTCGTAGGCCTCACCGTTCTGGCCGCAATCCTCGCCCTTGTCCAGCACGTAGCGGGCGGCGTTCCAGATCTTGTTGCAGAAGTTGCGATAGCCTTCGACGCGGCCCATGTCGAACTTGATGTCGCGGCCGGTGGAGGCCAGCGAGCAGAAAGTGAAGCGCAGGGCGTCGGTGCCGTAGCTGGCGATACCTTCGGCGAACTCGGCGCGGGTCTGCTTCTCGATGGCTTTCTGCAGCTTGGGCTGCATCAGGCCGGTCGTGCGCTTCTGTACCAGTGCTTCGAGTTCGATGCCGTCGATGATGTCCAGCGGGTCGAGGACGTTGCCCTTGGACTTGGACATTTTCTGGCCCTGGCCGTCACGCACCAGGCCATGGACGTAGACGGTCTTGAACGGAACCTGCGGCGTGCCGTCCTCATTCTTCACCAGGTGCATGGTCAGCATGATCATCCGGGCGACCCAGAAGAAAATGATGTCGAAACCGGTCACCAGCACGTCGGTCGGGTGGAAGGTCTTGAGGAAGTCGGTCTGCTCCGGCCAGCCCAGGGTGGAGAAGGTCCACAGGCCCGAGCTGAACCAGGTGTCGAGTACGTCGTTGTCCTGTTGCAGGGTTACGTCTGCGCCGAGTTTGTGCTTGGCACGCACTTCGGCTTCGTCGCGACCGACATAGACCTTGCCGGACTCGTCGTACCAGGCCGGAATGCGATGGCCCCACCACAACTGGCGGCTGATGCACCAGTCCTGGATATCACGCATCCAGGAGAAGTACATGTTTTCGTACTGCTTGGGCACGAAGGCGATGCGGCCGTCTTCCACGGCAGCGATGGCCGGTTCGGCCAGCGGTTTGGTCGACACATACCATTGGTCGGTCAGCCACGGCTCGATGATGGTGCCGGAGCGGTCGCCCTTCGGTACTTTCAGCGCGTGGTCATCGACGCTGACCAAAAGGCCAGCGGCGTCGAAATCGGCGACGATCTGCTTGCGCGCCTCGAAACGGTCGAGGCCGGCGTATTGGGCCGGGATCTTGCCGTCGATGCTGTCGTTCAGTGTGCCGTCGAGGTTGAACACCTGACAGGCCGGCAGGACGCTGGCGTTCTTGTCGAAGATGTTCAGCAGCGGCAGGTTGTGGCGTTTGCCGACCTCATAGTCGTTGAAGTCGTGGGCCGGGGTGATCTTCACGCAGCCGGTGCCGAACTCGGGATCGCAGTAATCGTCGGTGATGATCGGGATGCGGCGGCCAACCAGCGGCAGCTCGACGAACTGGCCGATCAGGGCCTTGTAGCGCTCGTCGTTCGGGTTCACCGCGACGGCGGAGTCGCCGAGCATGGTTTCCGGGCGAGTGGTCGCGACGATCAGGTGATCCAGGCCTTCGGCGGTCTTGGCGCCATCGGCCAGCGGGTAGCGCAGGTTCCACAGGAAACCCTTCTCGTCGTGGTTTTCCACTTCGAGATCGGAAATCGCCGTGTGCAGTTTGGTGTCCCAGTTGACCAGGCGCTTGCCGCGGTAGATCAGGCCGTCTTCATGCAGGCGCACGAAGGCTTCCTTGACCGCTTCGGACAGGCCGTCATCCATGGTGAAACGCTCGCGGCTCCAGTCCACCGAAGAACCCAGGCGGCGGATCTGTCGGCTGATGTTGCCGCCGGACTGATCCTTCCACTCCCAGACCTTTTCCAGGAACTTCTCGCGACCCAGGTCGTGCCGGTTCTGGCCCTGGGCTTCGAGCTGACGCTCCACCAGCATCTGGGTGGCGATACCCGCGTGGTCGGTGCCCGGCTGCCACAGGGTGTTGCGGCCCTGCATGCGGCGGAAACGGATCAGGGCATCCATGATCGCGTTGTTGAAGCCGTGACCCATGTGCAGGCTGCCTGTGACGTTCGGCGGCGGGATCATGATGGTGTAGGCGTCACCCGCGCCTTGCGGAGCGAAGTAGTTCTCGGACTCCCAGGTCTGGTACCAGGAAGTTTCAATCGCGTGTGGCTGGTAGGTCTTATCCATGCGCGGCGGGACCCTTAGGCATTAATTCAGGAAAGCCGACAAGTATAACGGGGATATGGCGCGGGGCGTAGAGCGAGGTGAGGGGTGGCGGCAAAATAGGCCCGCCAATGCAGTGCATACATTTCAGGAGCCTGGCTTGCCCGCGAAGCTTCTGGCGATCTCGCGGGCCTCTTCGCTGGCAAGCCAGGCTCCTGCAAGGACCGCGTAGGCCCAGGTGGACGGGCTGTCAGGACGGATACTGGCTGAGCAGACGCTCCATCCGGGCATCCAGGCGGCGCTTGATCTCGGTTTCGATATGCGGCGCGAAGTCGTCGATCACGTCCTGCATGATCAGTTGCGCGGCAGCACGCAGCTCGCTGTCCAGGTGCAGCAGGGCGTCCTGGTTCTTGTTGCGCACAGGTTCGACAGCAGGGACGGTCGTCACGGGTTCGGGCGTCGGTTCGGGCTTGATCTCCACCGGCGTGCTGACCTTGGGCGTAACTGCTACCGGGGGCTCGGCCTGAACTTCGGTCTTGGCCTTGCCGCCCACCATGTCGAACAGCAGTGGAATCTGCACTTCAGGAGTAACGGTCTCGGTCAGCAGGGGCGGTTGCAGGGTTTCATCACCCAGCAGCTTGCGGATCGACTCAAGCTCGTCCAGCAGGGGCGCAGCTTTTTGTGGTTGTTTGGGAGTGTCCATCGGGGTGCTCAAAGTCGCTGTAGACGGTGATCTTGCAGAGGATAGCCCTGTTCGCGGTAGAAGCGGAAACTCTCCCGTGCCGCCTGGCGGATGCTCGGGTCTTCCACCACGACTTCCGCTATGCGGGCAAATCGCGAGGCAAACGGCGGAACCCGCTGGTCGAGGTTGACCAGCAGGTCCTGATGCGTTCCGGGATCGTCGCCCAGGCCCAGCACCACGCTGCCTTCCGGCTCACTCTCGGCCGGGCCGTGGGGCACGAAGCTCTCGCCCTTGAAGCGCCAGAGGCGGGCATCAAGTTCCTCGCGCTGGTCGGCATCGCTGCAGTGCAGGTAGATCCGATGGCCCAGGCGCCAGGCCTTTTCGGTCAATTTGCAGGCGAAATCCAGCCGCGCGAGGGGATCGGCGCTGGGAAGAATATAGAAGTCGACTTGGGTCATGGGGAATTCCGCAGGCCAGGCGGCGGCATTGAGGGTCGCCGCCCGGCAGGCTCAGGCTCAGGCTCAGGCCTTGGCACGGTCCAGCAGGTATTGGGTCAGCAGGGGGACCGGACGACCGGTGGCGCCCTTGTCCTTGCCACCGCTGATCCAGGCGGTGCCGGCGATGTCCAGGTGTGCCCAGTTGAGGTTTTTGGTGAAACGCGACAGGAAGCAGGCCGCAGTGATGGTGCCGGCCTTCGGCCCGCCGATGTTGGCGATGTCGGCGAATGGGCTGTCCAGCTGCTCCTGGTACTCGTCGAACAGCGGCAGTTGCCAGGCGCGGTCATCGGCCTGGCGGCCGGCACTCAGCAGTTGCTCGATCAGTTCGTCGTTGTTGCCCAGAAGGCCCGAGGTGTGCGAGCCGAGGGCGACGATGCAGGCGCCGGTCAGGGTGGCGATGTCGATCACGGCCTGCGGTTTGAAACGCTCGGCGTAGGTCAGTGCATCGCACAGCACCAGGCGGCCTTCGGCGTCGGTGTTGAGGATTTCCACGGTCTGGCCGCTGAGGGTGGTGACGATGTCGCCCGGACGGGTTGCGCCGCCGCTTGGCATGTTCTCGGCACAGGCCAGGATGCACACCAGGTTGATCGGCAACTGGAGTTCCAGCACGGCCTTGAGCGTACCGAAGACGCTGGCGGCGCCGCCCATGTCGAACTTCATTTCATCCATGCCGGCACCGGGCTTGAGGCTGATGCCGCCGGTGTCGAAGGTGATGCCCTTGCCAACCAGGGCGAACGGCTTCTCGGATTTCTTGCCGCCGTTGTATTGCATGACGATCAGGCGGGGTGGCTGGTCGCTGCCCTGGCCGACGGCATAGAACGAGCCCATGCCCATTTCCTTGATCTTCTTCTCGTCGAAGATCTCCACCTTCAGGCCCTTGTGGGTCTTGCCCAGGGTCTTGGCCTGTTCGGCGAGGTAGCTTGGATGGCAGACGTTCGGTGGCGCGTTGCCCAGGTCGCGGGTGAAAGCCATGCCGCTGGCGATTGCCTTGGCGTGGGTCACGGCACGTTCGACTTCGGCCTGAGCCGCCTTGATGGTGACCAGGGTGATTTTCTTCAGGGCGCGCGGCTCTGCTTTCTGGCTCTTGTAGGCGTCGAAGGTGTATTCGCCATCAAGCAGGCTTTCCGCCAGCAGGCGGGTCTTGCCATAGCTGTCACGGCCCTTGACCACTATTTCGTCGAGTGCGAGCACGGCGTCGCTGCCGCCCAGGCCCTTGAGGGTGCCGAGAATGCTGGCAGCGATCTTGCGCAGTGGCCGGTCGCCCAGTTCGGCGTCCTTGCCTACGCCCACCAGCAGCACGCGTTCGGCTTTCAGGTTCGGCAGGCTTTGCAGCAGCAGGCTCTGGCCGACCTTGCCGGCGAGGTCGCCGCGCTTGAGGATGGCAGCAATGGCACCGCCACTCAGTTCGTCGATCTTCTGCGCGACAGCGCCGAGCTTGCGACCTTCGCCGACGGCGACTACCAGGGTGGCGGTCTTCAACGTTTCCGGGCTAACGCTTTTTACAACCAATTCCATGTCTGGGTCCTTGAATAAAGGTCAGTGGGTGCGCAGCGAGGCTCTGCGCCGGGCGGCTTGGTAACACGGTGGTGCGCAAGCGGCAAAGGCCGCAGTGTGAACCTCGCCGACCGCTGCTGACAACCCTGTGTTGCAGCTTTGCGTGCGTGGTTGAGCGTGCGCAGTGACAGGGGCGATCAATCACAGGATAATGCGCCATCCTTTCGGGTGGCTCGCAGTGCAGGCCGCCCTGTTTGCTTGTTCGGCCGCCTTAGCCCGACAACCCTGGAGTGTCTGGTTTGATCGTCTTTCGTTATCTGTCTCGCGAAGTCCTGGTTACATTGAGTGCCGTCAGCGCCGTCCTGCTGGTAATCACCATGAGCGGGCGCTTCGTCAAATTCCTCGCCCAGGCCGCCTCGGGTGCCCTGGATCCGGGTTCTTTGTTCCTGATCATGGGTTTTCGCCTGCCTGGCTTCCTGCAACTGATCCTGCCACTGGGGCTGTTTCTCGGCATCCTGCTGGCGTATGGCCGGTTGTACCTGGAAAGTGAAATGACCGTTTTGTCCGCCACGGGCATGAGCCAGCAGCGCCTGCTTGGCATGACCATGGCGCCTGCATTGCTGGTGGCACTGCTGGTGGCCTGGTTGAGCCTGGCCCTGGCGCCACAGGGTGCCTATCAGTTCCAACTGGTGCTGAACCGGCAGGATGCCCTGACCGAGTTCGATACCCTGGAGCCGGGGCGCTTCCAGGCGTTGAACGACGGCTCGCGGATCACCTATACCGAAAAGCTTTCCGATGATCGTTCCCAATTGGGTGGGGTGTTCATTTCGGAGAAGCGCTTGGGTCAGGACAAGAAGGATCGGGGTATTTCGGTGCTGGTCGCCGATCATGGCCGTCTTGAAGTCAAACCGGACGGTAACCGCTACCTGATCCTGGAGGATGGCTATCGCTATGACGGCAGCCCGGGACAGGCGGACTACCGGGCGATCAAGTACGACACCTATGGCGTACAGATGGAAAAACCTGAAATCAGCAACGAAGTGACTGACCGCGATGCGCTGGCCACCCACGACCTGTGGGGCAGCAGTGAACTCAAGTCGATTGCCGAACTGCAATGGCGTCTGTCGTTGCCGTTGCTGGTATTCATCGTGACCTTGATGGCGGTACCGCTGTCGCGGGTCAATCCACGCCAGGGGCGCTTCCTCAAGCTGCTGCCGGCGATCCTGCTGTATATGGCCTACCTGACCATGCTGATCTCGGCCCGCGGTGCTCTTGAAAAGGGCAAACTGTCGCCGGCGCTCGGTCTGTGGTGGGTGCATGTGCTGTTCCTGGCGATCGGCCTGGGACTGCTGTATTGGGAACCGTTGCGTTTGAAGCTGGCGAGTCGCCGCGGCATGAAGGAGATGGCTCGTGGTTAAGCTCGATCGCTACATTGGCAGCGCCGTATTCATGGCGATCCTGGCCGTACTGGGGATAATTCTCGGCCTGGCCTCGCTGTTTGCCTTCATCGACGAGATGGGCAGTGTCAGCGATACCTACACCTGGGGCGATATCCTCAGCTTCGTGCTGCTGACGGCGCCCCGGCGCGTCTACGACATGCTGCCGATGGCCGCGCTGATCGGTTGCCTGATCGGTCTTGGCAGTCTGGCCAGCAACAGCGAACTGACCATCATGCGTGCCGCAGGGGTGTCCGTCGGGCGTATCGTCTGGGCGGTCATGAAACCCATGCTGGTGCTGATGCTCGTTGGCGTCCTGGTTGGCGAGTACGTGGCGCCGGTCACGGAAAGCAAGGCCCAGGCTGATCGTGCGCTGGCCCAGGGTTCGGGTGATGCGCAGAGTTCCAGGCATGGCCTGTGGCACCGTCAGGGTGACGAGTTCATCCATATCAACGCCGTGCAGCCCAATGGGCTGCTCTACGGGGTGACCCGCTACCAGTTCGACAACCAGCGGCGCCTGCAATCCTCGAGCTTCGCCAAGTTGGCGCGTTTCGACGAGGATCACTGGAATCTGACGGATGTCACCACCACCTATTTCCGTGGCGATCACACCGAAGTCATCAATGCGCCGCAGGAAACCTGGGCGGTGTCCTTGAAACCGAACCTGCTGAGTACCGTGGTGATGGTGCCCGAGTCGCTGTCGATCAGCGGCCTGTGGGGGTACATCCACTACCTGGCGGATCAGGGCTTGGCCAACGGTCGTTATTGGCTGGCGTTCTGGGTCAAGATCCTGCAGCCGCTGGTCACTGCAGCGCTGGTGCTGATGGCGATTTCGTTCATCTTCGGTCCGCTGCGTTCGGTGACCCTTGGTCAGCGGGTGTTCACCGGGGTATTGGTCGGTTTCACCTTCCGCATTGCCCAGGACCTGCTCGGGCCGTCGAGCCTGGTGTTCGGTTTCTCGCCGCTGTTGGCGGTGCTGGTGCCGGCGGGGATCTGCGCCATTGCCGGACTCTGGCTGTTGCGGCGCGCCGGATAGAAGGCTTGCACCCATCGGGATAGCCCGAAAAGAAGCCTCTGCCGACCAGCAGGGGCTTTTTTGTGCCTGTCGTCCTGCCGGTTGACGTGACGCCTTGGCTGCGCATCAGGTACAATTCCCGGCTATTTTTCGGCGGGCAGTCTGCCTGCAACCTTTTTGAGTGTTGACCCGTGAGTGATTTGAGTCATATCCGCAATTTCTCCATCATCGCCCACATTGACCATGGCAAGTCGACTCTGGCCGATCGCTTCATCCAGATCTGCGGCGGCCTGGCCGAACGCGAGATGGAAGCGCAGGTGCTGGATTCCATGGACCTCGAGCGCGAGCGCGGGATCACCATCAAGGCCCACAGCGTTACCCTGTATTACAAGGCTAAAGACGGCGTCACCTATCAGCTGAACTTCATCGATACCCCGGGCCACGTGGACTTCACCTATGAAGTCAGCCGTTCCCTGGCGGCCTGTGAAGGTGCGCTGCTGGTGGTCGACGCCGGTCAGGGCGTCGAAGCCCAGTCCGTGGCCAACTGCTACACGGCGATCGAACAGGGCCTGGAGGTCATGCCGGTTCTGAACAAGATCGACCTGCCGCAGGCCGAGCCGGAGCGGGTGAAGGAAGAGATCGAGAAGATCATCGGTATCGATGCCACCGACGCCGTCACGTGCAGCGCCAAGACCGGCCTGGGTGTCGACGATGTGCTCGAACGCCTGGTGACCACCATTCCGGCGCCAACCGGCAATATCGAAGATCCGCTGCAGGCGTTGATCATCGACTCCTGGTTCGACAACTATCTGGGCGTCGTGTCCCTGGTGCGTGTGCGTCACGGCCGGGTGAAGAAGGGCGACAAGATTCTGGTCAAGTCCACCGGCAAGATCCACCTGGTGGACAGCGTCGGTGTATTCAACCCGAAACACACCGCCACCGTTGACCTGAAGGCGGGCGAAGTAGGCTTCATCATCGCCGGTATCAAGGACATTCACGGGGCGCCGGTCGGTGACACCCTGACCTTGAGTTCGACCCCTGATGTCGACGTGCTGCCGGGCTTCAAGCGTATCCAGCCGCAGGTTTATGCCGGTCTGTTCCCGGTCAGCTCCGACGACTTCGAGGATTTCCGCGAAGCCCTGCAGAAGCTGACCCTCAACGACTCCTCGCTGCAGTACACCCCGGAAAGCTCCGACGCCCTGGGCTTCGGTTTCCGTTGCGGCTTCCTCGGCATGCTGCACATGGAGATCATCCAGGAGCGCCTGGAGCGCGAATACGACCTGGACCTGATCACCACCGCACCGACGGTAATCTTCGAGCTCAAGCTCAAGAATGGTGAAACCATTTACGTCGACAACCCGTCCAAGTTGCCGGATCTGTCCGCTATCGAAGACATGCGCGAACCGATCGTAAGAGCGAATATCCTTGTGCCTCAGGAGCACCTGGGTAACGTCATTACGTTGTGTATCGAGAAGCGTGGCGTCCAGTACGACATGTTGTTCCTCGGCTCGCAGGTACAAGTGACCTACGACCTGCCGATGAACGAAGTGGTTCTGGACTTCTTTGACCGCCTCAAGTCCACCAGTCGCGGCTATGCTTCGCTGGACTATCATTTCGATCGTTATCAGTCGGCCAACCTGGTCAAGCTGGACGTGATGATCAATGGTGAGAAGGTCGATGCCCTGGCGTTGATCGTGCATCGGGATAACGCGCACTACAAAGGTCGTGCGTTGACCGAGAAGATGAAAGAACTGATTCCTCGTCAGATGTTCGACGTTGCCATCCAGGCCGCCATCGGTGGTCAGATCGTGGCTCGGACAACCGTCAAGGCGCTCAGAAAGAACGTACTGGCCAAATGCTACGGTGGTGACGTGAGCCGTAAGCGCAAGCTGTTGGAAAAGCAGAAAGCCGGTAAGAAACGCATGAAGCAAGTAGGTAACGTGGAAGTTCCACAGGAAGCCTTCCTTGCAGTGCTCAGGTTGGATAGTTAGGTCCTATGTCACTAAATTTCCCGCTGTTGCTGGTCATTGCCGTCGCTGTCTGCGGTCTGTTGGCGCTGCTCGATCTGGTCTTTCTGGCGCCACGTCGACGTGCGGCGATCTCTTCCTACCAGGGCAGCGTCGCGCAGCCTGACGTGGCCGTGGTCGAGAAACTGAACAAAGAGCCTTTGCTGGTCGAATACGGCAAATCCTTTTTTCCGGTGCTGTTCATCGTGCTGGTGCTGCGTTCGTTTCTGGTCGAGCCGTTTCAGATTCCGTCCGGGTCGATGAAACCGACCCTGGATGTCGGCGACTTCATCCTGGTGAACAAGTTTTCCTACGGGATCCGTCTGCCGGTGATCGACAAGAAAGTGATCCCGGTGGGTGATCCGCAGCGCGGCGATGTCATGGTGTTTCGTTATCCCAGTGATCCGAACGTCAACTACATCAAGCGTGTAGTCGGGCTGCCAGGTGATGTGGTGCGTTACACCAGTGACAAGAAACTGTTCGTCAACGGTGAGCCGGTAGCCGAGCAGTTGGTCGGTAACGAACCCGGCATGCTGGGCAGTGCCGAACTCTATAAAGAGAAGCTGGGCGCCGCCGAGCACCTGATCCGCAAGGAAATGGGGCGTTATCGCGCGCCGCCTGATCATGAGTGGAAAGTGCCAGCCGGCCACTACTTCATGATGGGCGACAACCGCGACAACTCCAACGACAGCCGCTACTGGGACGATCCCAACATTCCCAAGGATCTGCTGGGCATGGTTCCCGATGAGAATATCGTCGGCAAGGCCTTCGCGGTCTGGATGAGCTGGCCCGATCCCAAGTTCAGCCGCCTGCCGAATTTCTCGCGGGTCGGTCTGATCAAGTAACCCAAACGGCGCTGTTGAATACAGCGCCGAATGTTTTTTCAGGTACTTGAAGACGATGAGAGCGACTATGCGCCATGCGGGCTCCCAGAAAGGCCTGTCGTTTTTCGGCTGGTTGCTGGCCCTGGCGCTGATTGCCTTTGCCAGCAGCACGGCATTCAAGCTGGTGCCGTTTTACCTCGACTACATGTCGATGAAGAAAATCATCATGTCGGTCGAAACCGACAGGGCGGCGGACGTCACCACCGTCAACGACTTTTACTCCCATGTTGCCCGTGGCATGCAGGTCAACAGTATTCAGGATGTGGATTTGAACAAAGCGTTAAGCGTCACGGTGGAGGGCAGCCGATTTCATGCCCATCTGAAATACGAGCAGCGCGTTGCGCTGATCCAGAATATCGATCTGGTGGTTAAGTTCGACCACGAATTCAGCGTGGGTAAACCGTGAGCCTGTCCCTGAACCGTCTCGAGCGCAAGCTCGGCCATACCTTCAAGGATCAGGAGCTGATGCTCCTGGCCCTGACACACCGCAGCTTCGCCGGGCGCAACAACGAGCGTCTGGAGTTCCTTGGCGATGCGATTCTCAACTTCGTGGCTGGCGAGGCGCTGTTCGAGCGTTTTCCACAGGCTCGCGAAGGCCAGTTGTCGCGTTTGCGCGCACGCCTGGTAAAAGGTGAAACACTGGCCGTGCTGGCCCGTGGTTTCGAGCTGGGCGACTACTTGCGTCTGGGCTCCGGAGAACTCAAGAGCGGTGGTTTTCGCCGTGAGTCGATCCTGGCCGATGCCCTGGAGGCGCTGATTGGCGCGATCTATCTGGACGCGGGCATCGACGTGGCGCGCGAACGCGTGCTGGACTGGCTGACCTCGGAGTTCGACAGCCTGACGCTGGTCGACACCAACAAGGACCCCAAGACCCGCCTGCAGGAATTTCTGCAATCGCGGGCATGCGAACTGCCGCGTTACGAGGTGGTGGATATTCAGGGCGAGCCGCATTGTCGGACGTTCTTCGTCGAATGCGAAGTGGCCCTTTTGAACGAAAAAAGCCGTGGGCAGGGCGTCAGCCGTCGTATTGCCGAACAGGTAGCGGCCGCTGCAGCACTGATCGCCCTGGGCGTGGAGAATGGCAATGACTGATTCAACTGCAACACGCTGCGGCTATGTCGCCATCGTTGGCCGGCCGAACGTGGGCAAGTCCACGCTGCTGAACCATATTCTCGGGCAAAAGCTGGCGATCACCTCGCGCAAGCCGCAGACCACCCGCCACAACATGCTCGGGATCAAGACCGAAGGCGCGGTCCAGGCGATCTATGTCGACACCCCCGGCATGCACAAGAGCAACGACAAGGCGCTGAACCGCTACATGAACAAGACCGCTTCGGCGGCGTTGAAAGACGTCGACGTGGTGATCTTCGTCGTCGATCGTACCCGCTGGACCGATGAAGACCAGTTGGTCCTGGAGCGTATCCAGTACGTCGAGGGGCCAGTGATCGTTGCCCTGAACAAGACTGACCGGATCGAGGACAAGGCCGAACTGATGCCGCACCTGAGCTGGTTGCAGGAGCAGTTGCCCAAAGCGCAGATCGTGCCGATCTCCGCGCAGCAGGGGCACAACCTCGATACCCTGGAAGGCCTGATCGCTCAGCACCTGCCGGAAAACGAGCACTTCTTCCCGGAAGATCAGATCACCGACCGCAGCAGCCGCTTCCTCGCCGCCGAACTGGTGCGCGAGAAGATCATGCGCCAGTTGGGGGCTGAACTGCCTTACCAGATCACCGTGGAAATCGAAGAGTTCAAGCAGCAGGGGGCGACCTTGCATATTCATGCGCTGATCCTCGTCGAACGTGATGGCCAGAAGAAGATCATCATTGGTGACAAGGGCGAGCGTATCAAGCGCATCGGCAGCGAGGCTCGCAAGGATATGGAGCTGCTGTTCGATTCGAAGGTCATGCTCAACCTGTGGGTCAAGGTGAAGGGCGGTTGGTCCGATGACGAGCGCGCCTTGCGTTCGCTGGGCTACGGCGACCTGTAGGGTCTGAGGGTGTTGTCGCGGGTGTGCAGGGCTGCTGCGGGCCCAGCCCGCTCGCCACAGTGAGTCGCTCCGACTCACTACCACTTGTATCCTCCAGAGACATTCACAGACCGATGTCCACCCACCCGCCTCCCGGCCAGCCGGCCTACGTCCTGCACTCCCGCGCCTATCGCGAAAACAGCGCCCTGGTGGATTTCATCACCCCCCAAGGTCGTCTGCGCGCGGTGCTGCGCAGTGCGCGGGGCAAGGCCGGCACCCTGGCGCGGCCGTTCGTGCCCTTGGAAGTCGAGTTCCGTGGTCGTAGTGAACTGAAGAATGTCGGTCGCATGGAGAGCGCCGGCGTGGCGGCCTGGCTGGTCGGGGATGCGCTGTTTAGCGGTCTTTACCTCAATGAACTGCTGATTCGCCTGCTGCCCGCCGAAGACCCGCACCCGGTGTTGTTCGAGCATTACGCCCTGACCTTGCTGGCCCTGGCCGAAGGCCGTCCGCTGGAGCCGCTGTTGCGCTCGTTCGAGTGGCGGCTGCTGGATGATCTCGGTTATGGCTTTGCCTTGAACGCGGATATCCATGGCGAACCGCTGGCGGCAGACGGGATGTATCGACTTCAGGTCGACGCCGGCCTGGAGCGGGTCTATCTGTTGCAGCCCGGGTTGTTCCAGGGGCACGAACTGCTGGCGATGGCCGAGGCCGACTGGAGTGCAGTGGGAGCCCTGTCGGCTGCCAAGCGGCTGATGCGCCAGGCCCTTGCCGTACATCTGGGTGGCAAGCCGCTGGTCAGTCGCGAGTTGTTCCGCAAGCCCTGAGCGGGCAGGGCGGTTCGCTGAAATTGATCGATACAACTGAACGTGCAAGCCCACGTCCCGTGTATGCTGTGGGCCGAATCTTCAACTCTTCAGGAGCCTTTTCGTGAGCACCAGCACCCGCATTCTTCTTGGCGTGAATATCGACCATGTGGCCACTCTGCGTCAGGCTCGGGGCACCCGTTACCCTGATCCGGTCAAGGCCGCGCTGGACGCCGAGGAGGCTGGGGCCGATGGCATCACCGTGCACTTGCGTGAAGACCGCCGGCACATTCAGGAGCGCGATGTGCTGTTGCTCAAGGACGTGCTGCAGACCCGCATGAACTTCGAAATGGGCGTGACTGAAGAGATGATGGCGTTCGCCGAGCGCATTCGTCCGGCCCATATCTGTCTGGTGCCGGAAACCCGCCAGGAACTCACCACCGAAGGTGGCCTGGATGTGGCTGGGCAGATCGATCGAATCCAGGCAGCGGTGGAGCGATTGAGCCGGATGGGCAGTGAGGTGTCGTTGTTCATCGATGCCGATGAGCGGCAGATTGCGGCTGCCAGGCAGGTCGGTGCGCCGGCGATCGAGCTGCATACCGGGCGTTATGCCGATGCCGAAACGCCGGCCGAGGTGGCTGAAGAACTGAAACGTATCGCCGATGGCGTGGCGTTTGGCGTGGCCCAGGGGCTGGTCGTCAATGCCGGGCATGGCCTGCATTACCACAACGTCGAGGCGGTGGCGGCGATTGCCGGGATCAACGAGCTGAACATCGGCCACGCGCTGGTGGCTCATGCGTTGTTCGTCGGTTTCAAGGGCGCCGTGGCGGAAATGAAGGCCCTGATCCTGGCGGCTGCGGCCAAGGCCTGAGGTCCTGTAGGTGCCGGCTTGCTGGCGATTGCGGACGCGTCTTTGTCGCCTGACGCACCGCCATCGCCAGCAATCCGGCGCCCACGCCTATCTCTTGTGAGTATCGGATTGATCCGCGAATAGGCTGGCTCAGAGCTGTGACGGTTGCTCGGTGGGTTTGGTCTTGTCGACGCCGGGGATGTGCAGTACGCCTTCGGCGACCTGGCTGCCCTCGAGCTGCGGCTGAGTCACCCAGGTGAGAATGTCGTAGTAGCGGCGGATGTTGGCGACGAAATGCACCGGCTCGCCACCTCGGGCATAGCCATAGCGGGTCTTGCGGTACCACTGCTTCTGCGACAGGCGCGGCAGCATCTTTTTCACGTCCAGCCACTTGTTCGGGTTCAGCCCCTCGTTTTCGGCGAGCCTGCGTGCATCGTCAAGGTGGCCGCTGCCAACGTTGTAGGCGGCCAGTGCGAACCAGGTCCGATCCGGTTCCTCGATCTTGTCGTCGAGCTGATCTTTCATGGATGCCAGGTACTTGGCGCCGCCGAGGATGCTCTGTCGGGCATCCAGGCGGTTGGACACGCCCATGGCCTGGGCGGTGTTCTGGGTCAGCATCATCAGACCACGTACGCCGGTCTTGGAGGTGACGTCCGGCTGCCACAGCGATTCCTGGTAGCCAATGGCGGCCAGCAGGCGCCAATCGATCTTTTCCTGCTTGGCTGCGGTCTGGAAGTGTTTCTCGTACTTGGGCAGCCGTTGTTGCAGGTGTTGGGCGAAGGTATAGGCGCCGACATAACCGAGAACATCGACGTGCCCGTAGTAGCGATCCTTCAGGCGTTGGAGGGTGCCATTCTTCTGCACCTTGTCGAGGTAGGCGTTGATCTCGTTGAGCAGGCTGTTGTCTTCCCCGGGCGCCACGGCCCAGCGCTGGTCACGGGCATCGCCGAGGTCGAAGGCGACTCGCACGTTGGGGAAGTAGACCTGGTTCATTGCCACTTCGTTGGAATCCACCAGCGTCAGGTCGATCTGCCCCTCATCGACCATGCGCAGTAGGTCGACGACTTCGAAAGCGTCGGACTCTTCGTATTCTATTGCCGGATTCTGCTTTTTCAGTTCAGCCAGCTGTTCGGCGTGGGTGCTGCCTTTCAATACTGTGATGCGCTTGCCTACCAAGTCCGCCGGAGTGGTGGGGCGCGGCTGGCCGTTGCGGTAGATGACCTGTGGGGTGACTTCCAGGTAAGGGTGGGAAAAGCGCGCCTGTTGCTTGCGCTCGTCGCTGCCGACCAGGCCGGCTGCTGCCAGGACCGGGCCGTTGGGTTTGCCCAGTTGGCTGAATAGGTCGTCGAGGTTGTCCGCTGTTTCGATCTCGAGCTTGACCCCCAGGTCGTCGGCAAAGCGCTTGACCAGTTCGTATTCGAAGCCGGTTTCGCCGTTGCGGTCCTGGAAATAGGTGGCCGGACTGTTGCGGGTGATCACGCGCAGTACGCCGTCCTCCTTTACGCGCTCAAGCGTGCTGGGTTTTTCAACACAGGCACCGAGCATCAGGAAGAGTCCGGTTGCGATGAGCCACTTGGCACAGCGCGGGCGGAAAGCAGTTCGAGAAAACATTTGCGCAGTATACGCAAAGGACCTCGGCCGCCATATCTCGACAGATGGGTGCCGGTCTGCTAGCGAATCCGCCGCAAGGCTGGAGGCCGCAGGAATGGGGCTGTGCGATGTGCCCACAGCGCAAAAATAACCGTCCTGAATGGCTTTGATGCCTATTAATAATAAGCAGCGCTGTCCAAGGCGACACCTGGCCTGAGTCGAGGATGCCGTTTCGGGTGCCGACGCGGGCGGTTTAGGCTAGAATGCACGGCCTCAAAGCACACCCCCTTCCCGAGGCTGTCCCGAAGATGTTGATCCTGCGCGGTGCTCCTGCCCTTTCCGCCTTTCGCCACGGCAAACTTCTCGAGCAACTGAGCCAGAAAGTTCCGGCTGTCAGTGGCCTGTATGCCGAGTTCGCCCACTTCGCCGAAGTGACTGGCGTCCTGACCGGCGACGAACAGCAAGTGCTGGCCCGTCTTCTGAAATACGGCCCGAGTGTGCCGGTTCAGGAGCCTACCGGTCGTCTGTTTCTGGTGTTGCCGCGTTTCGGCACCATTTCGCCCTGGTCGAGCAAGGCCAGCGACATCGCCCGCAATTGCGGCCTGGGGAAAATCCAGCGGCTGGAGCGCGGTATCGCGTTCTACGTGGCCGGCCAATTCAGCGAGGCCGAGGCCGAACTGGTCAGCGCCGTCCTGCATGACCGCATGACCCAGATCGTCCTTGGCAGCCTGGAGCAGGCTGCGGGTCTGTTCAGCCACGCCGAGCCCAAGCCGCTGACCGCGGTGGATATCCTGGGTGGTGGTCGCGCCGCGCTGGAAAAAGCCAACGTCGAACTGGGCCTGGCCCTGGCCGACGACGAAGTCGACTACCTGGTGACGGCGTTCACCGGCCTTGCGCGCAACCCGCATGACATCGAATTGATGATGTTTGCCCAGGCCAACTCCGAGCACTGCCGTCACAAGATCTTCAACGCCAGTTGGGATATCGACGGCGAAAGCCAGGAAAAAAGCCTGTTCGGCATGATCAAGAACACCTACCAGATGCACAGCGAAGGCGTGTTGTCCGCATACAAGGACAACGCTTCGGTGATCGTCGGTAACGTGGCCGGCCGTTTCTTCCCGGATCCCGAGACCCGCCAGTACGGCGCGGTGCAAGAGCCGGTGCACATCCTGATGAAGGTCGAGACTCACAACCACCCGACCGCGATCGCGCCGTTCCCTGGCGCCTCGACCGGTTCCGGTGGCGAGATCCGTGACGAGGGTGCCACCGGTCGCGGCGCCAAGCCGAAGGCCGGCCTGACCGGTTTCACCGTGTCCAACCTGCAGATCCCCGGTTTCGAGCAGCCTTGGGAAGTGCCTTACGGCAAGCCCGAGCGCATCGTCAACGCGCTGGACATCATGATCGAAGGCCCGCTGGGCGGCGCCGCGTTCAACAACGAGTTCGGTCGCCCAGCCCTGACCGGCTACTTCCGGACGTTCGAGCAGTCCATCAGCACCCCGCACGGTGAAGAAGTGCGCGGTTACCACAAGCCGATCATGCTCGCCGGCGGTATGGGTAACATCCGTGCCGAACACGTGCAGAAAGGCGAAATTACCGTCGGTTCCAAGCTGATCGTGCTGGGTGGCCCGGCGATGCTGATCGGCCTGGGTGGCGGTGCGGCCTCGTCGATGGCGACCGGTACCAGCTCGGCTGACCTGGACTTCGCTTCGGTACAGCGCGAAAACCCGGAAATGGAGCGTCGTTGCCAGGAAGTGATCGACCGCTGCTGGCAGTTGGGTGACAAGAACCCGATCAGCTTCATTCACGACGTCGGCGCGGGCGGCCTGTCCAACGCCTTCCCGGAGCTGGTCAACGATGGCGACCGTGGCGGTCGCTTCGAGCTGCGCAACGTTCCCAACGACGAGCCGGGCATGGCCCCGCACGAAATCTGGAGCAACGAATCTCAGGAGCGCTACGTGCTGGCGGTCGATGCGGCCGACTTCGAGCGTTTCAAGGCGATCTGTGAACGTGAGCGTTGCCCGTTTGCCGTGGTGGGCGAGGCCACTGCCGAACCGCAACTGACCGTGACCGACAGCCACTTCGGCAACAGTCCGGTGGACATGCCTCTCGAAGTCCTGCTGGGCAAACCGCCGCGCATGCACCGTTCGGTCAAGCGCGAGGCTGAGCTGGGCGACGATTTCGACCCGAGCGGCCTGCCTCTCACCGAGAGCATCGAGCGCGTCCTGCACCACCCGGCCGTGGCCAGCAAGAGCTTCCTGATCACCATCGGTGACCGCTCCATCACCGGCCTGGTCGCCCGCGACCAGATGGTCGGCCCGTGGCAGGTCCCGGTCGCCGACGTGGCCGTCACCGCCACCAGCTTCGACGTCTACACGGGTGAAGCCATGGCCATGGGCGAGCGCACTCCGCTGGCCCTGCTGGATGCCCCGGCATCCGGCCGCATGGCGATCGGCGAGACCCTGACCAACCTGGCAGCCTCGCGCATCGGCAAGATTTCCGACATCAAACTGTCGGCCAACTGGATGTCCGCTGCCGGTCACCCGGGTGAAGATGCGCGTCTGTACGACACCGTGAAAGCGGTCGGCATGGAACTGTGCCCTGAGCTGGGCATTACCATTCCGGTGGGCAAGGACTCCATGTCCATGGCCACCCGTTGGAAAGACGAAGGCGTCGACAAGAGCGTGACCTCGCCGCTGTCGCTGATCGTGACCGGCTTCGCGCCCGTTACCGACATCCGCCAGACTCTGACCCCAGAGCTGCGCATGGACAAGGGCATCACCGACCTGATCCTGATCGACCTGGGTCGTGGTCAGAACCGCATGGGGGCGTCGATTCTCGCCCAGGTGCACGGCAAGCTCGGCAAGCAGGCACCCGACGTCGATGACGCCGAAGACCTCAAGGCTTTCTTCGCGGTGATCCAGGGCCTCAACGCCGACGGTCACCTGCTGGCCTACCACGACCGTTCCGATGGTGGCCTGCTGGTCAGCGCCGTGGAAATGGCCTTCGCCGGTCACTGCGGCCTGAGCCTGAACCTTGATGGCCTGGCGGAAACCGCTGCGGATATCTCGGCCATCCTGTTCAACGAGGAACTGGGTGCGGTGATCCAGGTGCGTCAGGACGACACTGCCGAAGTGCTGGCGCAATTCAGCGCCGCCGGCCTGGGCGATTGCGTCTCGGTGATCGGCCAGCCGTTGAACAATGGCGATATCAGCATCAGCTTCAACGGTGAAGCCGTGTTCACCGGCGAGCGTCGTCTGCTGCAGCGCCAGTGGGCTGAAACCAGCTACCGCATTCAGCGTCTGCGCGATAACGCCAACTGCGCCGACCAGGAATTCGATGTCCTGCTGGACGAAGGCAACCCGGGCCTGAGCTACAAGACCAGCTTCGACGTGAACGAAGACGTGGCCGCACCGTACATCAAGAAGGGCATTCGTCCACAGGTGGCGGTACTGCGCGAGCAAGGCGTCAACGGCCAGGTGGAAATGGCGGCGGCGTTCGACCGTGCCGGCTTCAGCGCCATCGACGTGCACATGAGCGATATCCTCGCCGGTCGTGTCGACCTGAACGAGTTCAAGGGGTTGGTCGCCTGCGGCGGCTTCTCCTACGGTGACGTCCTGGGCGCCGGCGAAGGCTGGGCCAAGTCGGCCCTGTTCAACAGCCGTGCCCGCGATGCCTTCCAGGGCTTCTTCGAGCGCAACGACAGCTTCACCCTCGGTGTGTGCAACGGTTGCCAGATGATGTCCAACCTGCACGAACTGATTCCGGGCAGCGAGTTCTGGCCGCACTTCGTCCGCAACCGCTCCGAGCAGTTCGAAGCGCGCGTGGCGATGGTGCAGATCCAGGAGTCGAACTCGATCTTCCTGCAGGGCATGGCCGGTTCGCGCATGCCCATCGCTATCGCCCACGGTGAAGGTTATGCCGAGTTCGAAAGCGAGGAAGCGCTGCTGCAAGCCGATCTGTCGGGTTGCGTGGCCATGCGTTATGTCGACAACCACGGCAAGGTCACCGAAACCTATCCGGCCAACCCGAACGGCTCGCCGCGCGGTATCACCGGCCTGACCAGCCGCGACGGTCGCGTCATGATCATGATGCCGCACCCTGAGCGGGTCTTCCGTGCCGTACAGAACTCCTGGCGTTCGGACGACTGGAGCGAAGATGCACCGTGGATGCGCATGTTCCGTAACGCCCGCGTCTGGGTGAACTAAGCGCGGTATGTACAAGCTCGCTTTCTTCGTTCCGCCCAGCCATGTGGAACAGGTCAAAAGTGCCGTATTCGCCGCCGGTGGCGGGCGAATCGGCACCTATGACCATTGTGCATGGCAGGTGCTGGGCCAAGGTCAGTTTCGCCCGCTGGACGGCAGTCAGCCGTTCCTCGGGCAGACCGGCGTGGTCGAGCAGGTGGAGGAGTGGAAGGTCGAGCTGGTGGTGGAGGATGCCCTGATCGCAAGCGTGGTCGGGGCTCTCAAGCACAGCCACCCCTATGAAACGCCCGCTTACGAGGTCTGGCGTCTCGCGGACTACTGATTTTCCCTTCTTCTACCTGGCCTTCCATTGGGCCCGGTGTCCTTGTCTCGCCTTTCGACGCATCACCAGCCCTTGCTTCAGGGGCGAATCTCTACCAGCGTGCCATCCTTGACCAGGCTCCAGACTTCACGCATGTCGACGTTGCGCATGCCAATGCAGCCGTCGGTCCAGTCCAGGGTGTGCAGCCACTGTTCCGGGTAGTCCTCGGAGTCCGGGGTGCCGTGGATCATGATCATGCTGCCGGGGTTGACGCCTTCGCGGCGGGCACGGGCGGCATCGCTGATGTTGGGGTAGGAGATGTGCATCGACAGGTTGAACTTGTCGCTGGTCTTGCGCCAGTCGATCCAGTAGAAACCCTCCGGCGTGCGGCGGTCACCCTCGATCAACTTGGGTCCCCTGGGGTTGCGGCCAAGGGAAATCCGGTAGGTCTTCAGCGGCTTGCCGTCGTTGATCAATTGCAGTTGGTGGGCGGACTTGAGCACCAGAACTTTCTCGATGACCCGACCCTGCAGCGGGTCGGCGGCGGTGGCCTGGGACAGCGTGGCAAACGACAGGCAGAACACAGCGAACAACCAACGCATTGAAACGATATCCCTGAAAGTGGCAGAGCGGCTTATTGTGGTTCGACGGCTTTCGGTACCATCGGCGGCACGGCTTCGCTGCGCACCGGGAATTGCTGGCTCGGGCGATCGGCGAAGAAGCATTCTAAGGTACGCCCGACAGTCCTGAAAGCCAGCTCTGACCAGGGGATCTCATGTTCCTCGAACAACCGTACTTCCAGGCTTTCGGCACCGGCGGAAAAATCCAGGTCGGCCAGGTCGGCGCGATAGAACACGTGGACCTGATTGATGTGCGGTACATCGATCAGGGTATAGATGTTCAGGTTGTTCACCCGGGCGCAAGCTTCTTCCCAGGTCTCCCGGCGCGCGGCTTCCTCTACGGTTTCGCCGTTTTCCATGAACCCCGCCGGCAGGGTCCAATACCCCAGTCGTGGCTCGATGGCTCGTCGGCACAGCAATACCCGGGTTCCCCAGACCGGCAGGCAGCCGGCGACGATATTGGGGTTTTGGTAATGAATGGTCTGACAGTGATCGCAGACAAAGCGCAGGCGCGTGTCGCCCTCGGGGATACGTTGACTGACCGGTTTACCGCACTGGCTGCAGAACTTCATGCTGGATTCTCTGAGTGGCCGTCTATCTTCGCGTGCCCGGTCGGCTGTCGGCAAGTTGTGTGTTCGCGAAACCGCCGAGGGGTTGGGCGCTCCGACGGTTTGGTGCATGATGGACGGTAAGTCAGACATCGAGATCAGCCATGCAGGATGAGCTACTTCGACGTGTAAGAGAGCATACCCCGCGCCCTTTGGAGACTGACCGACGTTTTCCTGAAGCGGCGGTATTGGTGCCGATCACGCGCCATGAGGAGCCGGAACTGGTGTTGACGTTGCGTGCCAGCGGCCTTTCGACTCATGGTGGCGAGGTGGCGTTTCCTGGCGGGCGGCGTGATCCGGAAGACCCGGACCTGGCCTTCACTGCGCTGCGCGAAGCCGAGGAGGAGATCGGCCTGGCGCCCGGCCTGGTGGAAATCATCGGTCCGCTCAGTCCATTGATTTCCCTGCATGGAATCAAGGTCACGCCTTATGTCGGAGTGGTCCCGGACTTCGTCGACTACCGCGCCAACGACGCCGAAATCGCCGCAGTATTCAATGTGCCGCTGGAGTTCTTCCGCCAGGATCCACGTGAGCATACGCATCGGATCGACTACCAGGGGCGCAGTTGGTACGTACCCAGTTACCGTTACGGCGAATTCAAGATCTGGGGGCTGACGGCGATCATGATCGTCGAGTTGATCAATCTCTTGTATGACGCCAAGATCAGCCTGCACAAACCGCCCGAGCGGTTCATCAATATCTGAAGCCAGGCCATCGTCAGTAGGGCGCTGCATCCCGAACCGTGAGGACTACCGCATGAAATACCGTCTGGGCGACTTTCGCGTCGAAACCCATCCGCAGAGCTGGGTAGCACCCAACGCCGTCCTGGTTGGCAAGGTCAAGCTGGAGGAGGGCGCCAGCGTCTGGTTCAACGCCGTGCTGCGCGGTGACAACGAACTGATCCTGATCGGCCGCAACAGCAATGTGCAGGACGGTACGGTGATGCACACCGACATGGGCTATCCATTGACCCTCGGTACCGGCGTGACCATCGGTCACAACGCCATGCTGCATGGTTGCACTGTCGGCGACTACAGCCTGATCGGTATCAATGCGGTGATTCTCAACGGGGCGAAAATCGGCAAGCACTGCATCATCGGCGCCAATTCGCTGATCGGCGAAAACAAGGAAATTCCTGATGGTTCGCTGGTGATGGGCTCGCCGGGCAAGGTGGTGCGCGAGCTGACCGAGCAGCAGAAGAAGATGCTTGAAGCCAGTGCGGCGCACTACGTGCACAACTCGCAACGTTATGCCCGTGATCTGCAGGAAGACCACGAATGAGCACGGTTGAACGTCCGGTGGCCTCTCCCTGCGTGAGTATCTGTGCGCTGGATGAGCAGGATATCTGCACCGGCTGCCAGCGCACGGCTGGGGAAATCAGCCGCTGGGGGCGGATGGATAACGCCGAGCGGCGTGATGTGCTGGGGCGTTGCCATGAGCGGGCCAAGGCGGCCGGGCTGCTGTGGACAGTGGCCCGGCCTGCTGCCTCCTGACCCATTGAATGAGGGCCGCTGGCCCTGCGTCTCCCTCTACAGTACCCTGTGCGGCTATATCGACAAGTAGTCCTGCAGCCATGCTCTTTCTCATTGCCTACATCGCCAGTGTCGTGCTGATCAACTTCGCGTTTTCCAGCGCACCGCACCTGGACATCATCTGGTCGGCCTGGGGTGGGTTGGTGTTCGTGCTGCGCGACATGGTGCAAACCCGCTTCGGCCATGGCGCCATCGTTGCCATGCTGGTCGCGCTGCTGCTGTCCTACGTCACTTCCGATCCCGCCATTGCCCTGGCCAGCGCCACTGCCTTTGCCGTGTCCGAATGCATCGACTGGCTGGTGTTTACCGTCACCCGGCGGCCGCTGCATGACCGCTTGTGGATCAGTTCGGCGCTGAGTATCCCGCTGGACACCTTCATTTTCTTCGGCCTGATCGGTGCGCTGACTCCCGCTGTGATCCTGACGGCGCTGGGCTCCAAGTTCGCCGGGGTCACTGTGGTCTGGCTGGCGATGGCCTGGCGCCAACGCAACACCGTTCATCAGAACGGATAGCCCCAGCGGGCACAGGCCATACAGGCGAATCGCCGCAGTTCATGTAAAATGCCCGCCTTTCTTCCCTGCAGGCGCCCGGTGAGCGGGTGCCTTCGATGATCCGCTTCCCCGAGGACCTGAAATGACCCGTATCGGAACTCCACTGTCGCCGACTGCGACTCGCGTATTGCTCTGTGGCTGTGGTGAATTGGGCAAGGAAGTGGTGATCGAGTTGCAACGCCTGGGGGCCGAAGTGATCGCGGTCGACCGTTATGCGAACGCGCCGGCCATGCAGGTCGCCCACCGCAGCCACGTGATCAACATGCTCGACGGTGCTGCCCTGCGGGCGGTGATCGAGGCCGAGAAGCCGCATTTTATCGTGCCGGAAATCGAAGCCATTGCCACCGCCACCCTGGTGGAGCTGGAGAGCGAAGGTTTCACCGTGGTGCCGACCGCCCGCGCCGCGCAACTGACCATGAACCGCGAAGGCATCCGTCGCCTGGCCGCCGAAGAGCTGAAGCTGCCGACCTCGCCTTACCATTTCGCCGACACCTTTGAAGACTACAGCAAGGCCGTCGAGGATCTCGGCTTCCCCTGTGTGGTCAAGCCGGTGATGAGTTCCTCGGGCAAGGGCCAGAGCCTGCTGCGTAGCGTCGATGACGTTCAGAAGGCCTGGGACTATGCCCAGGAGGGCGGACGTGCCGGCAAGGGCCGGGTGATCGTCGAGGGCTTCATCGATTTCGACTACGAAATCACCCTGCTGACCGTGCGCCACATTGGTGGTACCACGTTCTGCGCGCCGGTCGGTCACCGCCAGGAGAAGGGCGACTACCAGGAGTCCTGGCAGCCGCAGGCCATGAGCCCGTTGGCCCTGGCCGAATCGGAGCGGGTCGCCAAGGCGGTCACCGAGGCCCTGGGCGGGCGCGGCATGTTCGGTGTCGAACTGTTCATCAAGGGTGACCAGGTGTGGTTCAGCGAAGTTTCGCCGCGTCCGCACGATACCGGCATGGTCACCATGATTTCCCAGGACCTGTCGCAGTTCGCGCTGCATGCGCGGGCGATCCTCGGCTTGCCAATCCCATTGATCCGTCAGTTCGGCCCCTCGGCCTCGGCGGTGATCCTGGTGGAAGGCCAGTCGACCCAGACCGCTTTCGCCAACCTCGGCGCAGCACTGAGCGAGCCAGATACCGCTTTGCGTCTGTTCGGCAAGCCGGAAGTCAACGGCCAGCGCCGCATGGGTGTGGCCCTGGCGCGTGACGAATCGATCGAAGCGGCGCGGGCCAAGGCAACCCGTGCGGCCCAGGCGGTCGTCGTAGAGCTGTAAAACCGCGTCGCCTTATTCGCGTCGCCCCGACAAGCCCGCTCCCCAAAAGTCCGAGTACAATTCGGTCATTGTGGGAGCCGGCTTGCTGGCTAACCGCCAAAGGTGGCCATCCCCCGCGGTTATCAGCCGACCTTGTCCAAATCGCTGTAGCGCGTCTCCTTCAGGCACAGTACGGCAATCAGGCTCAGCAGCGCCGCCGCCGACACATACCCGCCGACCCAGCTCAAGCCGCCCATCGCCACCAGCTTCTGGGCAAAGAACGGCGCCGCCGAGGCTCCGACGATGCCGCCCAGGTTATACGCCGCCGAGGCGCCGGTATAACGCACGTGGGTGGGAAACAGCTCCGGCAGCAGTGCGCCCATCGGTGCAAAGGTAATCCCCATCAAAAACAGCTCAAGGCTCAGGAACAGTGCCACGCCCCAGGTCGAACCATGGCTCAGCAGTGGCTCCATGGTGAACCCGGAAAGCAACGCCAGCACGGCGCCGATGATCAACACCGGCTTGCGCCCGAAGCGGTCGCTGGCCCACGCTGCCAGCGGTGTTGCGGCGGCCATGAAGAGGACGGCGAAACACAGCAGGCCGAGAAAGGTCTCACGGCTGTAACCCAGGTTGGCGACGCCGTAGCTCAGGGAAAACACCGCCGAGATGTAGAACAGCGCGTAACACACCACCATGGCCACCGAGCCTAGCAGCACAGGCATCCAGTAGCGGCTGAACAGCTCGATCAGTGGCATCTTCACCCGTTCGTGACGGGCTACCGCGTTGGCGAAGATGGGGGTTTCCTCCAGCTTTAGGCGTACATACAAACCGACGATCACCAGCACGGCACTGAGCAGGAACGGAATCCGCCAGCCCCAGGAGCGGAACTGCTCGTCGCTGAGGCTCATGGCGAGGATCAGGAACAGGCCGTTGGCCGCCAGGAAACCGATCGAAGGCCCCAGTTGCGGAAACATGCCGAACCAGGCGCGCTTGCCTTCGGGAGCGTTCTCGGTCGCCAGCAGCGCCGCGCCGCCCCATTCCCCGCCGAGCCCAAGGCCCTGGCCGAAGCGCAGCACGCAGAGCAGCACCGGCGCCCAGGCACCGATGCTGGCGTAACCGGGCAGTACGCCGATCAGCGTGGTACACACGCCCATCAGCAGCAACGAGGCGACCAGCGTCGACTTGCGACCGATCCGGTCGCCGAAGTGACCGAACAGGATCGAGCCCAGTGGGCGGGCCAGAAAGGCAATACCGAAAGTCAGGAATGCCGACAGCATCTGTGCGGTGCTGTCGGTCTGGGGGAAAAACACCGGTCCGATCACCAGTGCGGCGGCGGTGGCGTAGACATAAAAGTCGTAGAACTCGATGGCGGTGCCGATGAAGCTGGCGGTCGCTACCCGGGCAGTGGAGTTCTGCGGTGTGGTCGAGCTGGCGTCATCGAAGGTGCTGCTGGAAGTCATTACGCGATTCCCTGAAAGTCTTGCTCGTAAGAATTATTAGTAGTGAACACCCAGGGATAAGGGCTTTTCCCGGGCCGGACGGGGTTCTGTCCGGCGCGGGGGAGTTGCAACACGTGCGGGGCCGGAGGGCGAGTTGCGGGTAGGCAGGCGGTCCGGTGAGGCTGGGTAAGCCGATTCGATTATAGGAAGCTGCCCGTGAATCGAACAAGAGTGCAGCTCATGCGTCTAGCGTATGCGCTTGTAGGCGCCGGCTTGCTGGCGATTACGATTTCGCCAGCGCGACCAGAGAGGTGGGGGTTCGATTTCGGCGTTTACGTTAGACCGAAGGGGGTGTAGGTATCGGCGTGGCGCTGGTGTGCCAGGCGAGCACGCGACTGACCCGGTTGTCTTCGGTCTCGAGGATTTCCAGGCGATAGCGCCCGATCTTCAGGCAGACCGCGCTTTCCGGAATGGTTTCCAGGGCTTCGGTCACCAGGCCGTTGAGGGTCTTGGGGCCGTCGCAGGGCAGGTGCCAGCCGAGACTCTTGTTCAATTCGCGAATCGATGCGGCGCCTTCGATCACCAGGCGGCCATCGGCCTGGGGGTGAATATGCGGATTGTCGAGGCTGTGCTCGCTTTCGAACTCGCCGACGATTTCTTCGAGGATGTCTTCCAGGGTGACGATACCCAGCACTTCGCCGTATTCGTCGACGACCATGCCCAGGCGCCGCTGTTGCTTGTGGAAATTCAGCAACTGCAATTGCAGCGGGGTGCTTTCAGGAACGAAATAGGGCTCGTGGCAAGCACTCAGCAGGCTGGACAGGGTCAGGCTGGCATCGGGCAGCAGGTGGCGGATCTGACGGGTGTTGAGAACTGCTTCGACCTGGTTGATATCGCTGTGGAACACCGGCAGGCGCGTGCGCTTGTTATTGCGCAGTTGGGTGATGATGTCTTCGATCGGGTCGTCCAGGTTGATCCCGTCGACCTCGCTGCGCGGTACCAGGATGTCGTTGACCGTGATGTTGTCCAGCGCATGAATCCCGGACAGCAGTGGCCGGCGACTCGAATGCTCCTTGCCGAGCTCTTCCAGGTCGATCGGCGGCATGTCCTCGTCACTCTGCTTGACTGCGCCGGCCTTGCTGATGAAGGGGCGCAACAGCAGGCGCGCGGCACCGTGCAGCAGCCAGGGCGCGGGGTAGATGATTTTCAGCGGGATGGCCAGCAGGGTGTTGCCGACCACGAGCATTGCTTCGGGATAGCGGGCGGCGAGCAGGCGTGGCAGATAGTCGGCCAGTACCAGCAGGGCGACCGCGCTGCCCAGGCAGGCCAGCCAGGGGCCGTGGTTGCCCCAGAGCAGCAGTGAGAGCAGGGTGGCGATGATCACCACGACGATGCGGCACAGGGTGTTGCAGAAAATCAGACTTTCGCGCGGAAAGCTCAGGCGGGCTGCCGGTTTGTCGCCCGAGCGCGATGTCGGGCGTTGGGTCGTGAGCAGTTGCTGGGCGACCTCGATGGCCGTGAACAGCGCCGACCAGAGGATCAGCAGGGCCAATACAGCGAGCATCGGCCCAGCGGGCAAGTTGTCCATGTTCTCGGCCCGTCAGATGTGCAGGATGTATTCGCGGACCAGCTTGCTGCCGAAATAGGCCAGCATCAGCAGGCAGAAACCGGCCAGGGTCCAGCGGATCGCCTTGTGCCCGCGCCAGCCGAGACGATTGCGTCCCCAGAGCAGCACGCTGAACACCACCCACGCCAGGCAGGCCAGCAGGGTCTTGTGCACCAGGTGCTGGGCGAACAGGTTCTCGACGAACAGCCAGCCGGAGATCAGCGACAGCGACAACAGCGTCCAGCCGGCCCAGAGAAAACCGAACAGCAGGCTTTCCATGGTCTGCAGCGGTGGGAAGTTGCGGATCAGGCCGGAAGGGTGCTTGTTCTTGAGCTGGTGATCCTGCAGCAACAGCAGCAGGGACTGGAAGACGGCGATGGTGAACATGCCGTAGGCAAGGATCGACAGCAGGATGTGCGCGAGTATGCCCGGTTCCTCATCGATGATCTGGACTGTGCCCGATGGGGCGAACTGCGCCAGCAAGGCTGTCAGCAGGCCCAGCGGAAAGAGCAGCAGCAGCAGGTTTTCCACGGGAATTCGCAAGCAGGCGACCAGGGTCAGCGCTATCACCGCGACAGCGATCAGGCTGGCGGCGTTGAAGAAGTCCAGGCTCAGGCCGACCGGTGCCGCCAGGTGCGTGCACAAGGCAATCGCATGGGCCAGTACGGCGACGGTGCCGAGCCCGACGAGCAGGCGTTTGTCGGCCTTGGCGCGCTGGCGCAGGCGAGCGCCTTGATAGAGGGTCGCGGCGGCGTACAGGCAGGCAGCGGCGATGCTGGTCAGAAAACTGGGTGACAAAGAGAACATAAGTCCTGGGAAGAAAGCCTGGAAGACGCTGAGTTTGGCATATATCCGCCAGTCCACGAAAGACCGTGGCGCTAGTGCCGCGCACGCAGTCTCGCTATAATTCGTGATCTGCCCACGCTGCAGGCTCGTCAGACGCGTTTTTCGGATCGTCGGCGGCCCATTTCCTCAGTGGCTTCAAAGGATCGCGCATGTTTGAAAACCTGACCGACCGTCTCTCGCAGACGCTGCGCCATGTCACCGGCAAGGCCAAGCTGACCGAGGACAACATCAAAGACACCCTGCGTGAAGTGCGCATGGCGTTGCTCGAAGCCGACGTCGCCCTGCCGGTGGTGAAGGACTTCGTCAATTCGGTCAAGGAGCGCGCGGTCGGTACCGAAGTCTCGCGCAGCCTGACGCCGGGCCAGGCGTTCGTGAAGATCGTCCAGGCCGAACTCGAAAGCCTGATGGGTGCGGCCAACGAGGACCTGAACCTCAATGCCGTGCCACCTGCCGTCATTCTGATGGCTGGTTTGCAGGGTGCAGGCAAGACCACCACGGCTGGCAAGCTCGCGCGCTTCCTCAAGGAACGCAAGAAGAAGAGCGTGATGGTGGTGTCGGCGGACGTCTATCGTCCGGCCGCGATCAAGCAGTTGGAAACCCTGGCCAACGATATCGACGTGACCTTCTTCCCGTCCGATATCAGCCAGAAACCGGTGGCGATCGCCGAAGCGGCTATTAAGGAAGCACGGCTGAAGTTCATCGACGTGGTGATCGTCGATACCGCCGGTCGCCTGCACATCGACGCCGAGATGATGGGCGAGATCCAGCAGTTGCATGCGGCGATCAAGCCGGTGGAGACGCTGTTCGTGGTCGACGCCATGACCGGCCAGGATGCGGCCAATACCGCCAAGGCGTTCGGTGATGCACTGCCGCTGACCGGCGTGATTCTGACCAAGGTCGACGGTGATGCCCGTGGCGGTGCCGCGCTGTCGGTTCGTGCCATTACCGGGAAGCCGATCAAGTTCATCGGTATGGGTGAAAAGAGCGAAGCGCTCGACCCCTTCCATCCGGACCGGATCGCTTCGCGGATCCTCGGCATGGGCGACGTGCTCAGCCTGATCGAGCAGGCCGAACAGACCCTCGACAAGGAAAAGGCCGACAAACTGGCCAAGAAACTGAAGAAGGGCAAGGGCTTCGACCTTGAAGACTTCCGCGATCAGTTGCAACAGATGAAGAACATGGGCGGCCTTGGCGGCCTGATGGACAAACTGCCGAGCATCGGTGGCGTGAATCTGTCGCAGATGGGCAATGCCCAGAATGCGGCGGAGAAACAGTTCAAGCAGATGGAAGCCATCATCAACTCCATGACCCCGGCCGAACGCCGTGACCCCGAACTGATCAGCGGCTCGCGCAAGCGCCGGATCGCTCTGGGTTCCGGTACCCAGGTGCAGGACATCGGTCGCTTGATCAAGCAGCACAAGCAGATGCAGAAGATGATGAAGAAATTCACCGCCAAGGGTGGCATGGCCAAGATGATGCGTGGTCTTGGCGGCATGATGCCCGGTGGCGGCATGCCGAAAATGTAAGGAATCTGCGCCGGCCGTCGTGTCGGCGTTGCCCTGCCGGGAGGCGGGGAACTCCAGCAAACCCGCGTTATGCGGGAGCTGATCTGCCGTTGATCATGACGGCTCCATGGCACATCTCTATTGCACGGCGCTGGACGCCGGAAAAAGTCATTGGCAAAAGTCCGGATATTCCTTAGAATATGCGGCCTTTCGGGCACCCATGCCCGCTGTGCATTTAGATTTGCAGCACCGACTACAGGAACGATGTTCACATGCTAACAATCCGTCTTGCCCTTGGCGGCTCCAAAAAGCGCCCGTTTTACCACCTGACCGTAACCGACAGCCGCAACGCTCGTGACGGTTCGCACAAAGAACAAGTGGGTTTCTTCAACCCGGTTGCTCGTGGTCAGGAAATTCGTCTGTCCGTGAACCAAGAGCGCGTCAACTACTGGTTGAGCGTTGGTGCACAACCTTCTGAGCGTGTTGCTCAGTTGCTGAAGGAAAACGCTAAGGCTGCGGCCTGAGCAATATGAACGCGACGCCTGCTTCTACCGATGATCTGATCGTTATCGGCAAGATCTATTCTGTTCATGGCGTTCGCGGCGAAGTGAAGGTTTATTCCTTTACGGATCCGATCAAGAACCTGTTGGAGTACAAGACCTGGACGCTGCGGCGCGAAGGGAATGTGAAACAGGTGGAACTGGTCAGTGGACGCGGGAACGACAAGTTCCTGGTCGCGAAGCTCAAGGGTCTTGAAGATCGTGAAGAAGCCCGTCTTCTTGCCGGTTATGAGATCTGCGTGCCAAGCAACCTGTTCCCTGAGCTGACTGACGGCGAGTACTACTGGTACCAGCTGGAAGGTCTCAAGGTTATCGACACGCTTGGACAACTGTTCGGGAAGATCGATCACCTGCTCGAAACCGGTTCGAATGATGTCATGGTGGTCAAGCCTTGTCCGGGCAGCCTGGATGATCGCGAACGCCTGTTGCCGTATACCGAGCAATGCGTGTTGGCTGTCGACCTTGCCGCTGGCGAGATGAAGGTGGATTGGGATGCGGACTTCTAAGCAATGGCTAGCCTGCGCGTAGAAGTGATCAGTCTGTTTCCCGAAATGTTTTCCGCCATCAGCGACTACGGCATCACCAGTCGTGCGGTGAAACAGGGGTTGTTGCAACTGACCTGTTGGAACCCGCGGGACTATACGACGGATCGACATCACACTGTGGATGATCGCCCATTTGGCGGTGGTCCGGGCATGGTGATGAAGATCAAGCCCCTCGAGGACGCCCTGGTTCAGGCCAAGGCAGCAGCGGGGGAGGCGGCGAAGGTGATCTACCTGTCGCCCCAGGGTCGGCAACTGAATCAGTTGGCGGTTCGCGACCTGGCGAAAGAGGATGCCTTGATCCTCATTGCTGGTCGTTATGAAGGCATTGACGAGCGCTTTATAGACGCTCATGTCGATGAAGAGTGGTCGATTGGGGACTATGTCCTGTCCGGTGGCGAGCTGCCGGCGATGGTCCTGATAGATGCGGTTACACGGCTGCTGCCCGGAGCTTTAGGGCATGCGGACTCCGCGGAGGAAGATTCCTTCACGGATGGTTTGCTGGATTGCCCGCACTACACCCGTCCGGAGGTGTATGCGGATCAGCGTGTTCCCGACGTGTTGCTCAGTGGCAACCACGCACATATCCGGCGTTGGCGTCTGAAGCAGTCCCTTGGCAGGACCTCGGAACGACGCGCCGATCTTCTGGAAAGACGCTCGCTTTCTGGAGAAGAGAAGAAGCTGCTCGAGGAATACATCCGCGAGCGGGACGATAGTTAACAACGTATCGATGGTAGATCAGACGATTTACCTTAGGAGCACAGCATGACCAACAAAATCATTCTGCAACTCGAAGCCGAGCAGATGAGCAAAGAGATCCCTACCTTTGCCCCGGGCGACACCATTGTCGTTCAGGTGAAAGTGAAGGAAGGCGACCGTTCGCGTCTGCAGGCATTCGAAGGCGTGGTAATTGCCAAGCGTAACCGCGGTGTGAACAGCGCGTTCACCGTACGTAAAATCTCCAACGGTGTTGGCGTAGAGCGTACCTTCCAGACCTACAGCCCGCAAATCGACAGCATGGCTGTCAAGCGTCGCGGTGACGTACGTAAAGCCAAGCTGTACTACCTGCGTGACCTGTCGGGTAAAGCAGCTCGCATCAAGGAAAAACTGGCTTAAGTCCAGCTTCCGATGCAGAAAAAAGCAGCCTACGGGCTGCTTTTTTGTTGCCTGCGTTTTGATCCTTGGGCACTCTGACTGCGTTTGAAATATCGTGTTTCTCGAGCCCTTATGCCTGCCATCGATCACCCTCTCATCGACCAGTTCCTCGACGCCCTGTGGTTGGAGAAAGGTCTCTCGGACAATACCCGCGAGGCTTACCGAAGCGACTTGACGCTGTTCAATGGCTGGTTGCAGGAAAAAGGTGTGGAACTGTCCAGCGCCGGACGTGAGCTGATCCTCGACCACCTGTCCTGGCGGGTGGAGCAAGCTTACAAACCGCGTTCCACGGCGCGCTTTCTCTCTGGTGCACGGGGCTTCTATCGCTATCTGTTGCGCGAAAAGCTGATCAGTGTTGACCCGACCCTGCAGGTCGAAATGCCGCAATTGGGCAGGCCACTGCCAAAATCCCTGTCGGAAGCCGATGTCGAAGCATTGCTCAAGGCTCCGGACCTGAGCGAGGCCATCGGCCAGCGTGATCGGGCCATGCTCGAAGTGCTGTATGCCTGCGGGCTGCGGGTGACCGAACTGGTCAGCCTGACCCTCGAACAGGTCAATCTGCGCCAGGGTGTGCTGCGGGTCATGGGCAAGGGCAGCAAGGAACGGCTGGTGCCGATGGGCGAGGAGGCGATCGTCTGGGTCGAGCGTTACTTGCGCGATGCCCGCAGCGAGTTGCTCGGTGGTCGCCCCAGCGACGTACTGTTTCCCAGTCTGCGTGGCGAACAGATGACCCGTCAGACCTTCTGGTACCGGATCAAGCACCAGGCCAAGGTTGCCGGGATCGCCAAGTCACTGTCGCCTCACACGCTGCGACATGCCTTTGCTACTCACCTGCTGAACCACGGTGCCGACCTGCGGGTGGTGCAAATGCTGCTGGGGCACAGTGACCTGTCGACCACCCAGATCTACACCCATGTCGCCCGCGCCCGCCTGCAGGATATGCACGCCAAGCATCACCCGCGTGGCTGAACTACGCTGAAGTCGATGGCCGTAGTCGCGTAATCCTGTAACCGCGTAGCCGTTTATCCGGACAGCAATTCCCTGGCAAGTCGAGGATGGCTGTTCAAACGACCGACGCCACCTCCCTCCGTTTTTGTGGCCGACTTTTTCCAAGGTATATGGAGAAAAGTATGTCTATTAAAAAAGGAAATAAAAGAACCAAAGAACTGCTCGGGAAAGTAAGCGTCAATACCATCAACGGGTCTGGTGTGAGCCGTCGGCGCTTTATGAAAACTGGCTTGACCGTTGCGGCCGCCTTGTCGCTCAGTGGTATTGCTTATAGAGCAAACGCACTCACGGGAAATACCGTGGCCATTCTGGGTGGTGGCGTGGCAGGGCTGACAGCGGCACATGAGCTTATTGAGCGGGGTTATACGGTTACTGTTTATGAGCGCCGCGCATTGGGCGGAAAAGCACGCAGTATCCCGGTTCCCAATACAGGAACCAGCGGCCGCCTGGATTTACCCGGTGAGCATGGCTTTCGCTTTTATCCCAATTTTTACCACAACCTTCCCGATACACTAAGGCGAATTCCCTATAGTGGTAATCCCCATGGCGCCTGGAGCAACCTCGCAGCGTTGCAGAAGTTCCTGATTGCGTTGACGGGGCGCCCTGATTTCTATGTGGATACCACCACGATTCTGGTGTTTCCGGGAACGCCCGCCGGTATTCCCCAGGCCCTGACCTCACTGGTCAATCTGCTCTCGGCGGGTCTGCAGATCCCGCCTCACGAATTGGCGTTTTTTGTCCAGAAACTGCATGTGTTCTTCACCAGCGGCGATTTGCGGCGCCTGGGGCAGTGGGAGAAGATGAGCTGGTGGGACTATACCCAGGCAGCCAATATGTCTGCTGCCTATCAACAGTTGTTGGGCAGGATCATTATCGGCTTTGTGGCGGCGCGGCCCGAAATTGCCAGTGCCCGCACCATAGGGCAGGCGGTGGAAGGCTTTTTCTACAGTTATGCCAAGCGCGATGTCGATAACCCCTTTGCGGGTATCCTGCGCTTGATGAATCATCCCACCAACGAAGCCTGGATCGACCCCTGGGTGCACTACCTGAGCCAATCGGGTGTGACCTTCAGCGTGGGAACGCAAGTGACCGGGTTTACCTTCAGCAACGGCCATATCAGCAGCGCGCAAGCCACCGATGTCAATCACGCCGGCATCAATATCAGTGCAGACTATTTTGTGCTTGCGGTACCTGCCGAGCAGGTTGTGCCCTTGATGAGTCCGGCGATGGTTGCCGCTGATGCCCAGCTTGGTCGTATTGCCAATCTGCAAACACGCTGGATGAATGGCATACAGTTTTTCCTCACTGCGGCCACCGCTGTTCCGTTAATGGAATGTATCGACTCGCCCTGGGCTATCGGAGGTGGAACTCAGGCACAGTTATGGCCCGTTGGTTTCTCTACAACCTATGGCGATGGCAGCGTAAAGGATGTGCTGTCGATAATTATTGCCGAGTGGACGCAGCCCGGTATTGTTTATAACAAACCGGCCAATCAATGTACGCCACAGGAAATTGCCAATGAGGTGTTGGCGCAAATAAGGGCCGGCTTGGATAATGGCGCAAGTGTGCTCCCGGACAGTCTGATTCATTCGTGGTTTCTCGACCCAGGCCTGTCCAATGTGGGGACGAGCACTATTCGCAACGATGATCCGTTATTGGTCAATACACCCAACTCATGGATCAATCGGCCGGATACCAGTAGCCAGATCGACAACCTGTTTTTAGCCGGCGATTACGTACGGGCCAAAGGCTTCGATCTGGCGTGCATGGAAACCGCCAATGAAAGTGGACGGCGGGCCGCCAATGCGATTCTTGTCGCCAGTAACAGTACGGCCGCGCCCGCTCCGATCGTCTCACGTTACAAGGAGCCTTTGCTGGCATTGGATCAGACCCTGGACGACACGCTGTATCGCTTGGGGTTACCCAATCAATATGATTTGATTTCACCTTACCGACCGTCTTGATCACAGGTTCGGCGAGCAGGATGATTATCCGGCGCCCTGGTGCATCGTATTGCCGGGAGTCGGTCATGCCGGCCTTATGTGGTAGGCTTGACCCGTTTACACGGTGGGCGCTCGTAACCCGGATCCGCTGATCGGTGTTTCCCGTCCCATTGGTTGTCCGCCTTCAGGAGTTCCCATGCGTTTGACCCAGATTTTCGCTGCTGCTGCCCTCGCCCTGGTCAGCTCCCTGGCCCTGGCCGACGACACCGCCGAACAGGCAATCCGCAAGAGCCTCGACAGCCTCCAGCTGGAAACCCCGGTGGAGAGCATTACCGCCAGCCCGCTGAGCGGTCTGTATGAAGTCAAGCTCAAGGGCAGCCGCGTGCTGTATGCCAGCGCCGATGGTCAGTTCGTCATGCAGGGCTACCTGTTCCAGCTCAAGGACGGCAAGCCGGTCAACCTGACCGAGAAGACCGAACGCCTGGGTATCTCGAAGCTGATCAACGGCATTCCAGTGGCCGAAACCGTGGTCTACCCGGCTATCGGTGAAACCAAGTCGCATATCACGGTGTTCACCGATACCACCTGCCCGTATTGCCACAAGCTGCACGCCGAAGTGCCTGCATTGAACAAAATGGGCATCGAGGTCCGTTACGTGGCGTTCCCGCGTCAGGGGCTGGGCTCGCCGGGCGACCAGCAGTTGCAGGCGGTCTGGTGCTCGACCGACAAGCGCGCGGCCATGGACAAGATGGTCGAGGGTGAGGATATCAAGGCTGCCAAGTGCGCCAATCCGGTTTCCCGGCAGTTCGCTCTCGGTCAGTCGATCGGCGTCAATGGGACACCGGCCATCGTTTTGGCCGACGGTCAGGTAATTCCAGGCTACCAGCCGGCCGCACAAGTCGCCAAACTCGCGCTGGCAGCCAAGTAATTCAGTCTCGTCGCAGTCAGCCTTCAGACGAGCATGGCCGCGGGCATCTGGCCCGTCGGTCCTAAACAACCAGCCGCTGGCGGATCAGCGGCTGTTTTTCACGGCCGACCTTGTGTCGGCCGTTTCATGGGGAGTCAAGAGTGAAACCGGTCAAAGTAGGCATCTGTGGGTTAGGTACCGTCGGTGGCGGCACCTTCAACGTACTTCAGCGTAACGCCGAGGAAATTGCTCGTCGTGCCGGGCGTGGAATCGAAGTGGCGCAAATTGCCATTCGCACGCCAAAGCCTCAGTTCCAAACGACCGGTATTGCGATTACCAACGATGTCTTCGAAGTGGCCACGAACCCTGAGATTGACGTCGTCGTAGAGTTGATGGGCGGCTATACCGTTGCCCGTGAGCTGGTACTCAAAGCGATCGAGAACGGCAAGCACGTGGTTACCGCGAACAAGGCGCTGATCGCCGTGCACGGTAACGAAATTTTCGCCAGGGCCCGTGAGAAGGGCGTCATCGTGGCTTTCGAGGCCGCAGTGGCTGGCGGTATTCCGGTGATCAAGGCGATCCGCGAAGGCCTCTCGGCCAACCGCATCAACTGGGTTGCCGGCATCATCAACGGCACGGGCAACTTCATCCTCACCGAAATGCGCGAGAAGGGTCGTACCTTCGAGGACGTACTGGCCGAGGCCCAGGCCCTGGGTTACGCCGAGGCCGATCCGACCTTCGACGTCGAAGGTATCGATGCCGCGCACAAGCTGACCATCCTGGCGTCCATCGCCTTTGGTATTCCGTTGCAGTTCGACAAGGCCTACACCGAAGGCATCACCAAGCTGACCACCGCTGATGTGAACTACGCCGAGGCCCTGGGCTATCGCATCAAGCACCTGGGTGTGGCGCGCAGCACCGCTGCCGGTATCGAGTTGCGGGTTCACCCGACGCTGATCCCGGCCGATCGGCTGATCGCCAACGTCAACGGGGTGATGAACGCCGTGATGGTCAATGGCGATGCCGCCGGTTCGACCCTGTTCTACGGCGCTGGTGCCGGCATGGAACCTACGGCCTCTTCGGTCATCGCCGACCTGGTCGACGTAGTGCGCGCCATGACCTCCGATCCGGAGAACCGCGTACCGCACCTGGCCTTCCAGCCGGATTCGCTGTCGGCTCACCCGATCCTGCCCATCGATGCTTGTGAAAGCGCCTATTACCTGCGTATCCAGGCCAAGGACCATCCAGGTGTGCTGGCCCAGGTGGCGAGCATCCTGTCCGAGCGCGGGATCAACATCGAGTCGATCATGCAGAAGGAAGTCGAGGAACAGGACGGCCTGGTGCCGATGATCCTGTTGACCCATCGCGTGGTCGAACACCGCATCAACGATGCCATCGAAGCGCTGGAGGCCCTGCAGGGTGTGGTCGGTCCTGTCGTGCGGATCCGCGTCGAGCACTTGAACTGAGTCGGCATTGTCGACTGGAGAGGAATTTTTCATGCGTTACATCAGTACCCGCGGCCAGGCGCCCGCGCTGAACTTCGAAGACGTGCTGTTGGCCGGTCTGGCCAGCGATGGCGGCCTGTACGTGCCGGAAAACCTGCCACGTTTCACCCAGGAAGAAATCGCTTCCTGGGCTGGCCTGCCTTACCACGAGTTGGCTTTCCGGATCATGCGCCCGTTCGTCACCGGCAGCATTCCGGATGCGGATTTCAAGAAGATCCTCGAGGAAACCTACGGTGCCTTCGCCCATAACGCTGTGGCGCCGCTGCGTCAGTTGAACGGCAACGAATGGGTGCTCGAGCTGTTCCACGGCCCGACCCTGGCCTTCAAGGACTTCGCCCTGCAACTGCTGGGACGCCTGCTCGACTACGTGCTGGAAAAGCGTGGCGAGCGCGTGGTGATCATTGGCGCGACCTCCGGTGATACCGGTTCGGCGGCGATCGAAGGCTGCAAACACTGTGAAAACGTCGACATCTTCATCCTGCATCCGCACAACCGGGTTTCGGAAGTTCAGCGTCGGCAGATGACCACCCTGTTCGGTGAGAACATCCACAATATCGCCATCGAAGGCAACTTCGACGATTGCCAGGAGATGGTCAAGAACAGCTTCGCCGACCAGAGCTTCCTCAAGGGCACGCGCCTGGTGGCCGTGAACTCGATCAACTGGGCGCGGATCATGGCCCAGATCGTCTACTACTTCCACGCGGCGCTGCAGTTGGGTGGCCCGGCGCGTTCGGTCTCGTTCTCGGTGCCGACCGGCAACTTCGGCGATATCTTCGCCGGCTACCTGGCGCGCAACATGGGCCTGCCGATCAATCAACTGATCGTCGCGACCAACCGCAACGACATCCTGCACCGCTTCATGAGCGGCAACCAGTACGTCAAGGAAACCCTCCACGCCACGCTGTCGCCGTCCATGGACATCATGGTGTCGTCGAACTTCGAGCGGCTGCTGTTCGACCTGCACGGTCGCAATGGCGCGGCCATCGCCGGCTTGATGGATACCTTCAAGCAGGGTGGTGGTTTCAGCGTCGATCAGGACCGCTGGAGCGAGGCGCGCAAGCTGTTCGATTCGCTGGCGGTGGACGATGCGCAAACCTGCGAGACCATCGCCGAAGTCTTTGCTCAGACCGGTGAGGTGCTTGACCCGCATACCGCCATTGGCGTGAAGGCTGCCCGCGAGTGCCGCCGTAGTCTGGACACGCCGATGGTGATCCTCGGTACGGCGCACCCGGTCAAGTTCCCTGAGGCAGTTGAGAAAGCCGGCGTAGGAAAAGCACTTGAACTACCTGCACACCTTTCAGATTTGTTTGAAAGAGATGAGCGCTGCACAGTTCTGGCCAACGACCTGAAAGTCATGCAGGCCTTTGTCAGCCAGCATGGCAACCGCGGCAAGCCGCTCTGACCGACTAGAACGGTCACACTTTAGAGCCCGCCCCTTGGCGGGCTTTATCGTTTTTGCATGCCAAACTTTCCCCCTGTTTTTCATTTCCATTGAATTGAAGGGGGCGGGTATTCCGTCATGGCGTGTTTGCGAAGAGCGATATATTCCATTCTGGCGTTACTGCCATGGGTACTGCTTGCGGGTCTACCGGGTCACCTGATGGCCGCCCAGGGGCTGCCATTCAGTTTGCCCGCGTCGTTCGTCGAGCTCGCCCGCCTGCCTCTCAGCGCAGATGAACAGCGTTGGCTGGGGCCCGAGCGCAGGCTACGGGTAGGTATCTCGGTGGCCGACTATGAGCCTGTCGATATCACCAGCGACCGTAACCGCTACCAGGGCATCAGTGCCGACTACGTGGGCCTGATCCGTGATCGGCTCGGTGTGACGGTGGAGGTCCTGGGGTTCGCCGAGCGTGACCAGGCCGTGGAAGCATTGCGTCACGGGCAGATCGATCTGCTCACCAGTGCCAATGGTTTCGAGCGGGGTTTTCCCGACCTGGTGTTCTCCAGTGACTACATGCCGGACCGCTCGGTGATTGTCAGTCGCAGCGACACCGCCGACCTGAACAACCTCAGGGGACACAAGGTGGTCCTGCTGGAAGGTTATGCCGATGCGCAAGTCGTGCATGCCACATATCCCCAGAGCCGGATCATCCTCGCTCCGACCCTCTACAGCGCACTCGAGGCTCTGGCCCAGGGTGAGGTCGATGCCTTCATCGGCAACGAGGTCATTGTCCGGGCCTACAAGACCATGCGACCCCACATGGACCTGCACATCCGGGGGCAAAGTGCCTTGCCTCCGATCGGTTTCGCGTTCGCCACGCGTCGTTCGGAGCCACAGCTTGGTGGCCTGATCCAGCGCGTGCTGGACAGCATCGACGAAGCGGTGCGGCGGGAAATCCTGGCACGCTGGACCACCGGCTTCGGTTCGGATATCGCCCAGCCCAGGCTTGAGCTGACGCTGACGGAGCAGGCCTGGATCGACCAGCACCCGCAGGTCGTCGTTGCCGCCCAGCAGTATCAGCCGTACATCTACAAGGACGTCCACAATCGTTGGGTCGGCCTCAATGCGGACCTGCTGGCGCGCATTTCCCGCATGACCGGTCTGCAATTTGTCTTCGAGGAAAGTTTTTCCACGGTCCAGACCCTCGAGATGCTCAAGGACGGTCGGGCGCTGATGAACGGTTCGCTGGCCGAAAGCCCCGAGCGCAAGGCCTTCCTTAATTTCACCTACGCCTTTGGCGGCAGTTCCTGGGTCTTTGTCGTGCCGGCCCATGACGCTCAACTGGGATCGCTCAAGCAACTGGCCGGTCGGGTGCTGGCGTTGCCCCAGGAGCATGCCCTGCAAGGCATGATCCGTCGGGAGTATCCGGATATCGTGCTGCGCAGCGTCAGGACACAGGAGGAGGCCCGGTCGCTGGTCGAAAGCGGCGAGGCGGCGGCCACCATCCAGAGTGATTCCCGAGCCTATCTCTACCCCATGAGCAGCCTGAAGGTCGGGCGCAGCGTGGACGGTCTATGGTCTGCCGACAACTTTTCGGTGGTCAAGGCCGCCCCCGAACTGCTCAGTATTCTCAACAAGTCCCTGGAGGCCTTTCCCGTCGCGGAGCTGCGGGCGCTGCGAATCAAGTGGCTGGGGGCCGTCCCGGTTGCGCCGCCGCCCTCGGTCTGGAAACGGGTGCCGCCATGGGTCTACGCACTGTCCGGTGCCATGTTGCTGCTGGGGGGCGTCTCGCTCGCCTGGAACCGGCGCCTGAACATCCAGATTCGCCAGCGCCGCCTGGCGGAGCAGGAGCTCAATGATCGCCTGGCATTCCAACGCGCGTTGCTTGATGGTATTCCCGATCCGATCTTCGTTCGCGACCTGCAGGGCCGGTTGATCACCTGTAATCGCAGCTACGAGCAACGGCTGTCGACGACCCTGGAACAGGTTCAGGGGTGTCGTATCACCGAGGAGTGCCTGCTGCTGCCTCGGGCCGCACAAGAACTGCACGACGAGTTCCTGCGGCTGCTGGAGAACCAGCAGCCGGTCTTTCGGGACCTGCAACTCGAACTTCCCAACGGCAGCATCGATATCTACCTGTGGATGGTGCCATTCCACTCGGCAGGCGCGCAGTTGCAGGGCTTGCTGGGTGGCTGGATCGATATCACCGAAAGAAAGCAGCTCGAAGGGCAACTGACCGAGGCCCGTCGCCAGGCAGAGCGGGCCAGTCATGCCAAGAGTGCATTCCTGGCAACCATGAGCCATGAAATACGCACCCCCATGGGCGCGATCATCGGTTTGCTGGAGGTCGAGCGCGAGCAGGCGCTGGCCAGTGGCAAAGCGTTCTCGCACGGTTTGCAGGTGGCCTATCAGTCGGCCCGTGAACTGACCGCCCTGATCGGCGACAGTCTTGATCTGGCCAAGATCGAGGCCGGTGGTATGCGCCTGGTGCTGCAGCCGACTGACCTGAGACCTCTGCTGGAGGGCGTGGTGCAACTGTTCGAGGCGCTGGCGCGGGAAAAGGGTATTGTCCTGAGCCTCGGCATCGATCCTGCGCTGGCAGGGCTCTATCGACTTGATCCACTGCGTTTGCGCCAGGTTCTGCACAACCTGATCGGCAATGCGTTGAAGTTCACCAGCAAGGGATTTGTCCGCGTACGGGTCCGGCGCCTCTCGCAAGGGGCGGATACCGATCGCTTGTCCATTGATATCGAAGATTCCGGCAAGGGTATCGGTCCGCAACAACAGGCGACCTTGTTCGCACCCTTCATGCAGGCGCGCGGGGAAGCCGATGAGGAGCATGAAGGGACCGGTCTGGGCTTGAGCATCTGCAAGCAGTTGGTGGAGCTGATGGACGGTGTTATCGAACTTGAAAGCCAGCTGGGACGAGGTACTCGGGTATATATCGAACTGCCACTCAAGCGTGAAACACAGCCTTCTGTCCCGGTGTCGCTGGACAGCGCACGATTACGACTGCCTTGTCTGAATGTGCTGATTGTCGATGACTTGTCCGCCAACCGCCTGGTCCTGCAACAGCAGCTCAGCTTCCTCGGGCAGCGCGTCGATACGTGCCAGACGGCACAGGCCGCGTTACAGGCCTGGAGAGACAGGCACTTCGATCTGGTCATCAGCGATTGCAACATGCCCGGAATGAGCGGCTATGAGCTGGCCCGGGCCATACGGCGCATAGAGGAGCAGGAGCAGCGGGCCGCGTGTGTGATCATCGGCTGCACGGCCAACGCCATCAGTGATGAACGTCAACGCTGCCAGCAGGCCGGCATGAACGACCTGTTGGTCAAGCCGGTGCTGCTTGACGATCTGACCCGCCTGCTGGCGCAGATCGACCCGCGGGAAAAGTCCTTCGATCTCCAGACCCTCCGGAGCATGACGCAGGCCGATGCAGCGGTGCTTCAACACATGCTGCTGGAACTCTGGAAGAACCTGCGCGATGAGCGACGAGAGCTGCAAACCCTGGTCGACCGGGATGACTGGGACGGGGTGGCGGCCGGTGTGCATCGTCTCAAGGGCATTGCCTGCCTCGTCGATGCCATCGCCCTGGCGCAGGCCTGTGTCGACATGGACCGTTGCGTGAAGTTGAGGAGAACCGAGCGCTTGCGTGCTCACTGGCCGGTGCTCAAGGCGGTGATCGAGCGGATGATCGCCGACATCGAGCCGAGCCTGCAGGAAAAGCCGGCACTTTAGGACTTGTCCTATGGGGAACACCAACCGGGATGGCTAAGGTGGAGGGCCGTTGCGGGTAATGACCGCTTCCACTTGCGGAGATCATCGATGCGTGCGCTCAGGATCCTGATTCTTGAAGACAACCCCTTTCAACTGATGGCGTTGCATCAGATGCTCAATGCCAATGGTGTGTTCGATGTGCTCACCGCCGAAAACGTCGAGAGTGCACGTCAATCCCTGGCCAACCGCGGACCGATTGATGTCGCTATCTGCGATCTGCACCTGGAGGACGGCGATGGCCTGGAATTGATCCGGCACCTGGCCGAAACCCGCGAGGCCCAGGCGCTGATCATTCTCAGCAGTCTGGAAGTGGAGCTACGCGAAGGCGCGGCGCACATCGCCCGGCAGCAGGGGCTGCATGTGTTGGGTTGCCTGCTCAAGCCTGCTTCGGCAGCCATACTCGGTGAATTGCTGACGACCTACCAGCGACGTTTTGGCCGCCAGCGTCCGGGGCTGCCGTTGGCGCAGGTCTGCGAACTGCTCTCGCTTCACGAGCTTCAGGCCGGGGCCGGGCCTGGTGCTATCGGCAGGTACTGCGAGGCTTTTTTCCAGCCCAAGGTGAGCTGTGATGGTCGTGTACAAGGCGTCGAGGCATTGGCCCGCTGGCAGCACCCGGAACGGGGCATGCTGTTGCCCGACACCTTCATTCCTGTGCTGGAATATGCTGGGCTCTCCCAGGCTCTGACGTGGCACATGCTCGAACAGGCCATCGGTCTGTCGGTCGAGGTGCACATGGACACCGACCGGTATCTGCCGGTGACGGTAAATATTGCGGGGCTGATGCTCGAGCAGGCGGACTTCGCCGCAGACCTGGGCGAGCTTCTGCGTCGTTTTCATCTGCCAGCCCAATGGCTGACCCTGGAAGTGGTCGATGGTGCCGATTGCACCAGCGAGGCGGCCCAGGCCGAGGGAATGCTGCGTTTACGGATGCTGGGTTGCCAATTGTCGATCGGTGATTTCGGTGTGGCCAGCGCGGGGCTGCAACGCTTGCTCGAACTGCCGTTCTCGGAACTCAGGATTGCACCGCGTTTCGTCAGCGGGATGGCCGAGGATTCGCGCAAGCGCTCGATCGTCGCTGGCGTGTTGAGCATGGCCCAGGGCATGGGCTTGCGAACGGTCATTACCGGGATCGAAACCGACGAGGAGTACCGGCTGATCCAGGAACTGGGTGACGTGCTGGTCCAGGGGCGTTTCATCGCTGCGCCGATGAGCCGTGTGGAACTACTGCCCTGGCTGAAAATGGCCGGACTTGCCAGTGCGCCCGAGCATGAGCGCCAGCCGGGCTAGGCCGCACAGGCTATCAGGACAGTCCCTGTTCCTGTAGGTACAGAAACAGGGCGGCATCGTTGGATAGGCCGAGCTTGCGCATTGCGCTGACTTTCTGAGCGCTGACGGTCTGTTTGCTGCGACACAACCGTGTCGCGATTTCACTGACCGTACGGCCTGTCGCCAGCAGGCGGGTGACTTCCAGCTCCCGTGGCGAAAGCATTTCCCGGTCACCCAATCGGTGTGTGCCGACTTCCCCGGCCAATGCCAGGGTCTGGCGTACGGAGTTGGCTACGAATACCTTGCGTTGTCGCACATGCTCGATCGCAACCGGCAACTCATCCGCAAGGCTGGCTTTGCTCAGCAGCCCCATCACGCCCTGATCGAGGAGGTAGCGCAACAGCCCGGCATTGTTGAGCATGGTAACGACCACGATCGGTAGCCCCGGATAGTTGCGCAGCAGCGCCTCGATCATGCGCAGGCCGTCATTCTGCTCTGCCGTGGGCATCATGAAATCGGTGATGAGTGCGTCACAGGAACCACTCTCGAGCCGTTCGAAGAGCTCTCCAGGATTGCTGGCTTCGCCAACCACGCTGACGGCGGGAGCTCGTTCCAGGACAACCCGCAGGCCAATCAGGAAAATCGGATGATCATCCGCCAGGACGATCCGTAATGGCGCAGGTGAGGGCGAACTCAAGGCAGGTCTCCGATGGGCATGGCGCTGAAGCGGATGAACACATGATCAAAAAAACAGATGCTTTGGCTCATGTCCATCAGTAAAGCCGACGTGTGTCGTAGTAAAAGTCTAAAAACCATCGATCTGATTTTAGTCGCGCTTTTCCCGCTGTTTTTTCCTTGTCATCTTTCTCGTTCATGTTCGATAGACGTCGATCAGTTCGTGAGGCCTGAACGGGCCAGCGAACTTTATTCTCCGGCTGGTGGTCACTGACTACAGGCACCTTTGTTTTCGACCTTTCGGGTTTTGACTATTGAGTGGTGATCAAGATGGAAAATATCAGCCTGTTGCTCAGTGAAGCGCTGAGTCCTTATTCCGTTACCCTGACGCCATCCGGCGGGCACGGTGAATGCGTGGTGAGCGTGCGCGGCGTGGCCGGACCGATTCTGGTGGAGCGCGAGATCAATCAGGCGCAATTGACCGACAAGCGCCTGCTGACCGACGTGGTCGATGGTCTGCACCGTGATCTTCGAATCGCCGAGGGCCGTCTGGAACCCTGCATGATTGCTGCCTGGCGCAATGCCGCTGAACATCGTGGCACTCACAGCGTCAGCCTGTAGAGTTTTTTGGGAACCTTCATTCCTAAAGTGCTGTCAGACTTTATAACGGCAAGAGCAGGCATTGTGCTCCGGTGAATGTGGCTTGTCGTACTGGTCTTTGTAGGCCATGTTTAACCCCGAGTCGTCTCCCCACTTCTCGGGGTTTCTTTTGCCTGAAATTTGTCACTGATCATCCGGCGTGAGGAAAAAGCTTTTGGCGTCTTCGCGGTATTTTTTCTGGTCGGCGGGTGTCAGCCAGCGCGCATACAGCTCCACCAGTTGCTCCTTGCGCAGTTGCAGTAGAATCTCGTTGATATGCGCGATCGCCGCACTGCCTTGCGGCGTGTTGGAACAAGCGACCCGGATGAACTGGTAACTGGCCGTGCCCTTGATCGGGTAAAACGCCAGGTCGTTATCGTCGATCTGTTGTTGTCGGGCTTGATAGCGAATTTCCACCCAGTAGCCCAGCAAGGCTTTCAAACGGCCTATCCGTTGCATCTGCAGCAGGCTGCCCAGGGCGTCGTTGCCATAATGACGCACCAGCAAAGACTCGCTGGTATGGGACAAGACATCATCGATCGGGTGGCCATAGCTGCGCTCGGCGACAATCCCCAATTGCAGCGTGTTGCTCAGCAACAATGCGGCCAGGTCCAGTTTGCCATCGAGCAGAAAGGGTTCGATCAGGGCTCGGTCTTTCTGGCGAACCACCAGACCGTTGCTGGTGGTAGCCATGCTGCGAATGGAAAACAGCATTTTCTGCGCCCGTGCCTCCGTCCACAGTAAAGCTGGATCGCAGGTGAACGATGGCTCATTGAGCATTTGCATGCCCCGCGCCCGGTTGACCCGCAGGATGGAGTGGTCGTATTCCGGCAGCCTTTCCATCAGCAGTGGCAGCATCTGATCCACCGCGCCCTGACCCTGTTCCGGCCCATCGAAGATACTCAGCGGTGGCAGGTCCCGCAGCAGCCAGATCAAGGTTTCCCTGGCCTGAGCCACCGGCGGCAGCACCACAATCAGCGTAGCCAACAGCGCGACAACGAGGCGTTGCCACAAGGCACTGGGGGTCATGAGGTGGATACCTTCCTCGGCTTGAAATCAGTCGTTGGTGACCGTGATACGTCAGATGGCGCCACTGGCACGCAACCGGACAATCTGTGCCTCATCGTAGCCGAGGTGGCCCAGTACCTCGGCATTGTGCTCGCCCAGTTGCGGCCCGACCCATTCACTTGAGCCGGGTGTCTCTGAGAGTTTCGGCACGATGCCGGGCATCTTGAAGTCCTTGCCATCCGGCAGCTTGGCCTGCAGGAACATTTCCCGGGCGAGGAATTGCGGGTCGCCGAACATGTCCTCGGCGCTGTAGATCCGGCTGACGGGAACTTCGGCACGGGTCAGTGCAGCGAGTACCGCATCCAGGGACAGTGAGTTGACCCAACGGTCGATCACCCCGTAAAGCTCGTCCCGTCGACTGTCGCGCCCGTCGTTGCTGGCAAGCGTGGGGTCGTCTGCCAGGTCCTCGCGACCGATAGCGAGCATGAAGCGCTTGAAGATCGCATCGCCGTTGGCGCCGATCTGCACATGGCGGCCGTCGGCTGTGGTATGGATCGACGAGGGCGTGATACCTGGCATGATATTGCCGGTGCGTTCGCGGATGAAACCGAATACATCGAACTCAGGCACCATGCTTTCCATCATCGCGAAGATGGCCTCATACAGGGCGACGTCCACCACTTGGCCCTGTCCACCGTTCACTTCGCGATGACGCAAGGCCATCAGGGCGCCGATCACACCCCATAACGCGGCAATCGAGTCGCCGATGGAAATACCGGTACGCACCGGTGGACGGTCCTCGAAGCCGGTGATGTAACGCAGCCCGCCCATGGATTCGCCGACCGCGCCAAAGCCCGGTTGGTCCTTCATCGGGCCGGTCTGGCCGAATCCCGAAAGGCGCACCATCACCAGCTTGGGATTGAGCGCATGCAGGGTTTCCCAGCCCAGGCCAAGTTTTTCCAGAACGCCGGGACGAAAGTTCTCGATCAGGATGTCGGCTTCGCTCAGCAGTTGTTTGAGAATTGTCAGACCGTCAGGATTTTTCAGGTTCAGTGTCAGGGATTTCTTGTTACGCGCCTGGACGAACCACCACAGCGAGGTGCCTTCGTACAGCTTGCGCCATTTGCGCAGTGGATCGCCGCCGTCCGGCGACTCGACCTTGATCACCTGTGCCCCGAATTCGGCGCAGATCCGCGAGGCGAAAGGGCCGGCGATCAGCGTTCCGAGCTCGATGACTTTCAGACCGGAGAGGGGTTTGGCGGTGAGTGACATGGGCGATCCTGTAAGACAAGACAAGGGCTATAGAGCTTTTTAACATGGTGCGCGTCATCTTCATAACCATCGACAGTCGTTGATTGAGCCGCGTATCGGTTAGACTTGGCACCTTTCCCGTCTTTAGAAGCCCCGTTCATGGCCCAGCCGTCCACGACCTACAAGTTCGAACTCAACCTCACCGACATGGATCGCAACGTCTACGAGAGCGTCAAGCAGACCATTGCCCGCCACCCGTCGGAAACCGAAGAGCGGATGGCTGTGCGGCTGTTGGCTTATGCCCTCTGGTACAACGAATTGCTGGCCTTCGGTCGTGGTCTGTCAGAGGTAGACGAACCAGCTCTGTGGGAAAAAAGCCTGGATGACCGCGTACTGCACTGGATTGAAGTTGGCCAGCCCGATGCCGATCGCCTGACCTGGTGCTCGCGTCGTACCGAACGCACCAGTCTGCTGGCCTACGGCAGCCTGCGCGTCTGGGAAGGCAAGGTGGTCCCGGCGGTCAAGAATCTGAAAAACGTCAATATCGCCGCGGTCCCCCAGGACGTACTGGAAACCCTGGCCAAGGACATGCCTCGGGTGATCAAGTGGGACGTGATGATCAGCGATGGCACCGTCTTCGTCACTGACGACCGTGGCCAGCATGAGGTCCAGCTCCAGTGGCTGCTGGGCGAGCGCGGCTGAGTCCGACTGCTGTTTCAATTCCTGCGTACTGAAGAGAAAATTCCCCAGCGTTATGCGTATCGAATCTCGTCCACTACCCGCCACTCTGCCTTTTCTCGGCGACTTGCCGCCGCTGCTGACCCGCTTGTATGCGGCACGGGGGGTGATGTCGCAAGATGAGTTGGATACGAGCCTGCAACGACTGATCCCGTATCAGCAACTCAAGGGCATTGATGCCGCAGTGGATTTGCTGGTGACGGCCCTTGAGCAACGTCAGCGCATCCTGATCGTTGGTGATTTCGATGCTGACGGTGCGACCGCCAGTACCGTAGGCGTACTGGGCTTGCGGTTACTGGGAGCCGCCCATGTCGATTATCTGGTGCCCAATCGCTTCGAGTTTGGCTACGGCCTGACGCCCGAAATTGTTGCCGTGGCATTGCAGCGCGAGCCGCAGTTGCTGATCACCGTCGATAACGGAATCTCGAGTATTGATGGCGTGCTGGCGGCTAAGGCGGCCGGTCTGAAGGTGCTGGTTACCGATCACCATTTGCCGGGTAATGAGTTGCCTGCGGCGGACGCCATTGTCAATCCGAACCAGCCCGGCTGTGAATTTCCCAGCAAGGCGTTGGCTGGCGTTGGCGTGATTTTCTACGTTCTGATGGCATTACGTGCTCGCTTGCGCGACGACTTGGGTTGGTACACCAGTAAAAATCAGCCGAATATCGGCGAGTTGCTTGATCTGGTTGCACTGGGCAGTGTTGCGGACGTGGTACCGCTCGATGCCAACAACCGTATCCTGGTTCAGCAGGGGCTCAAGCGTATTCGTGCCGGGCAGGCTCGTGCAGGACTCAAGGCAATTTTGAAAATTGCCAAGCGCGATCATGCGCGTATCACCTCCACTGATCTGGGATTCATTTTGGGGCCACGCCTGAATGCGGCAGGGCGCCTGGATGACATGAGTCTGGGCATTGAGTGCCTGCTCAGTGATGATGCTGACGCAGCGTGGGAAATGGCGACCCAGCTTGATGAGATGAACAAGGACCGTAAGTCCATCGAGCAAGGTATGCAGCGTGAAGCACTGAAGCAATTGAAGGACTTATCCTTGGAGACGATGCCGTTCGGCCTGTGCCTGTTCGATCCGGATTGGCATCAGGGGGTGATCGGCATCCTGGCATCGCGAATGAAAGACCGTTATCACCGTCCGACAATTGCCTTTGCCGATGCGGGTGATGGCATGCTCAAGGGGTCGGGGCGTTCGGTTGCGGGGTTTCATATTCGTGATGCCTTGAGCGTAGTGGCGGCGCGCTATCCTAATCTGATGGGGAAGTACGGTGGGCACGCAATGGCCGCTGGCCTGAGTCTGCCGAAAGAGCATTTCCCGCAATTTGCACAAGCTTTCGATGATGAGGTGCGCCGTCATCTGGGCGAGGACGACCTGACCGGTAGGTTAGTGACGGACGGACCGTTGTCGGTGGAAGAGTTCAACCTCACCTTGGCTCGCGCATTGCGCAACGCTGGCCCTTGGGGTCAGCATTTTCCTGAGCCGGTGTTCCATGGTGTATTCGAACTGTTGAACAAGCGCATCGTGGGTGAGCGGCACCTGAAAGTGCAGCTGAGAAGCGAATGCGGCTCGTTGAAACTTGAGGGCATCGCTTTCGGTATCGATCCCGAGGCCTGGGCGAACGCGCGGGTAGATTGGGTCGAGTTGGCCTACAAGCTGGACGTGAATGAATATCAGGGCAAGGAAACCGTCCAGTTGAAGATCGACCACATCGAACCGCGCTGAGCTTTAATCAGATGAACCCTTCGGTCTCCGTCATTGTCGACTAGGCTCTAAGCACTGTCTGAATGGTCCTGTGACACTGTCCTGTATTTCTACCCGCCGGGGGGCGGGATTTCACTTCGTTCCTGTCACTTGCCGACGTTCTCACAGAACCCTGGAGCCAGCCCACTTGATTTGAGAGGTGCCCCATGAGTCTGCTGCTTGAACCCTATACCCTTCGCCAACTGACCCTGCCGAATCGCATCGCCGTTTCGCCCATGTGCCAATACTCCAGTGTCGATGGCCTGGCCAATGACTGGCACCTCGTTCACCTCGGCAGCCGCGCCGTGGGCGGTGCCGGGCTGATCTTTACCGAAGCCACGGCCGTGACGGCCGATGGCCGCATCACCGCCCAGGACCTGGGGCTGTGGAACGACGAACAGATTGAACCGTTGCAACGTATCACCCGCTTCATCGCAGCCCAGGGTGCGGTGGCCGGCATCCAGCTGGCGCATGCCGGGCGCAAGGCCAGCACCCATCGGCCATGGCTGGGCAAGCATGGCAGCGTCAAGCCGCAAGAGGGTGGCTGGACCCCGGTTGGCCCCTCGCCGATTGCCTTCGACCCACAACACACCCCGCCCGTACAACTCGACGAAGGGCAGATCGCCGAGGTGATCCAGGCCTTTGTCGCGGCGGCCCGACGGGCACTGGTGGCGGGCTTCAAGGTGGTCGAGGTGCATGCGGCCCACGGCTATCTGTTGCACCAGTTCCTCTCGCCGCTGAGCAATCAGCGCCGTGATCAGTATGGCGGCTCGTTCGAAAACCGCATCCGTCTGGTCCTGCAGGTGAGCGAGGCGGTCCGTGCTGTCTGGCCCGAAGAATTACCGCTGTTTGTGCGTGTGTCGGCCACCGACTGGGTGGAGGATGGCTGGAACCCGGATGAAACCGTGGAACTGGCGCTGCGTCTGAAGGCTCTTGGGGTCGACCTGATCGACGTCTCCTCGGGAGGGACCGCCGCGAACGCGGAGATTCCTACAGGCCCCGGCTACCAGACCCGTTTCGCCGAACGTGTGCGCAAGGAGTCCGGCATTGCCACCGGCACGGTGGGCCTGATCACCGAGCCGGCGCAGGCCGAACACATCCTGCGCACTTGCCAGGCCGACATCATCCTGCTGGCTCGAGAACTGCTGCGCGATCCCTACTGGCCGTTGCACGCCGACGACGATCTCGGTGGACGCAAGGCGGTCTGGCCTGCGCAGTACCAGCGGGCGACGCACCGGGATCAGCCCATCCATGAGTCTGATCTGCGGGAGTAGGGACGGCTGTCAGAATCGGCGGCAGGGCCCACCTCAGTGCTTGAACATCACATGGCGTACGGTGGTGTAGTCCTCCAGCCCGTACATGGACATGTCCTTGCCGTAGCCGGACAGTTTCTGTCCGCCGTGGGGCATCTCGCTGACCAGCATGAAGTGGGTGTTGACCCAGGTGCAGCCGTATTGCAGGCGTGCCGACAGGCGATGGGCGCGGCCGACATCGGCGGTCCAGACCGACGAGGCCAGGCCGTAGTCCGAGTCGTTGGCCCATTCCAGTGCCTGCGCCTCGTCGCTGAAGCGGGTCACCGAGACCACCGGGCCGAATACTTCGCGCCGGACAATCTCGTCGTCCTGCCGGGCATCCGCCAGCACGGTGGGTTCGAAGAAGAAACCATTGCCTTCCACCGCCTTGCCGCCGGTCACCAGGCGGATATGCGGCTGCGCCAACGCGCGCTCGACGAAACCGACGACGCGGTCGCGATGCTGGGCGGTGATCAGCGGTCCGAGTTCGGTCGATGGGTCGTCCTGCAGACCGTACTTGATACTGCTCACGGCTGCGCCGAGCTTTTCGACGAATTTCTCGTAGATACCGTCCTGGGCATACACGCGGCAGGCGGCGGTGCAGTCCTGTCCGGCGTTGTAGAACCCGAAGGTACGGATGCCTTCGACGGCGGCCTCGATATCGGCATCGTCAAAGATGATCACCGGCGCCTTGCCGCCCAATTCCATGTGCGTGCGCTTGACGCTGTCGGCGGTGCTGGAAATGATGTTCGAGCCGGTGGCGATCGAACCGGTCAGCGACACCATGCGTACTTTCGGATGGGTCACCAGCGGGCTGCCGACGCTTGGACCGCGGCCGAACACCAGGTTCAGCACACCGGCCGGGAAAATTTCGGCGGCCAGTTCGGCCAGGCGCAGCGCGGTGAGGGGTGTTTGCTCCGAAGGTTTGAGCACCACGGTGTTGCCAGCGGCGAGGGCCGGGGCGATTTTCCAGGCGACCATCATCAGCGGGTAGTTCCACGGCGCGATGGAGGCGATCACGCCCACCGGATCACGGCGGATCATCGAGGTGTGGCCCGGCAGGTATTCACCGGCGGCCGAACCGTTCATGCAGCGGCTGGCGCCGGCGAAGAAACGGAACACGTCGGCAATTGCCGGGATCTCGTCGTTGAGTGCCGCGCTCAGCGGCTTGCCGCAGTTGTCCGATTCCAGCTTCGCCAGTTCCTCGGCATGCTTTTCGATGGCATCGGCAAGTTTGAGCAACAGCCGCGAGCGATCCTTCGGCGCGGTCTGCGACCAACTGTCGAAGGCGGCGTCGGCGGCGCGCACGGCAGCATCGACCTGGGCCTCGCTGGCTTCCTGGATTTCCACCAGTACCCGGCCCAGGGCCGGGTTGAATACGGGTTGTGCCGGGCCTTCGCCAGTGACGAGTTGGCCGTTGATCAGCAGTTTGGTTTGCATGTCTATATCCTCATGGAGCAATCACTGGTTCCGATGAGCACCGATTTGTAGGAGCCGGTGTTCATCCGGGTAAAGAGGTTATTTGCCGCCGCTACCGGCCACGCTTTCACCGCCCCGGGTCAGGTAGTAGGCCCCGAGGATCGGCAGCATGGTGACCAGCATCACCAGCATCGCGACTACGTTGGTGACGGGGACGTCCCGTGGCCGACTGAGCTGGTTGAGCAGCCAGATCGGCAGGGTGCGTTCATGCCCGGCGGTGAAGGTGGTGACGATGATCTCGTCGAACGACAGGGCGAAGGCCAGCATGCCGCCGGCCAGCAGCGCCGAGCCGAGGTTCGGCAGGATGATGTAGCGGAAGGTCTGCCAGCCATCGGCCCCGAGGTCCATCGACGCCTCGATCAGGCTGTGGGAAGTGCGCCGCAGCCGGGCGATGACGTTGTTGTAGACGATCACTACGCAGAAGGTCGCATGGCCAACCACGATGGTGAACATGCCAGGCTCGATCCCCAGTGACTTGAACGTCGCCAGCAGGGCAATGCCGGTGATGATCCCCGGCAGCGCGATCGGCAGGATCAGCATCAGCGAAATGCCCTGCTTGCCGAAGAACTCGCGGCGATACAGCGCGGCCGACGCCAGGGTGCCGAGGACCATGGCGATCAGCGTGGCAATAGCCGCGATCTGCAGCGACAGCTTGATCGATTCCACTACGTCCGGCCGTGAGAAGGCCACGCTGAACCACTTCAGGGTGAAACCCTGGGGCGGAAAACTGAACGCCGCGTCTTCGGTGTTGAACGCGTACAGGAAGATGATCAGGATCGGGAAGTGCAGGAACACCAGCCCGCCCCAGGCCGCGATGCGCAAGCCCAGGGACGCGCGCTCCCCCTGCTTTTCTGACTTAGAGTGCATCGAAGGCCCCCAGGCGTTTGACGATGGACAGGTAGACGGCGATCAGCACGATCGGCACCAGGGTGAAGGCAGCCGCCATCGGCATGTTGCCGATGGCGCCCTGCTGGGCATAGACCATGCTGCCGACGAAGTAGCCGGGCGGGCCGACCAGTTGCGGCACGATGAAATCACCCAGGGTCAGGGAGAAGGTGAAGATCGAGCCGGCGGCGATGCCGGGGATCGACAGCGGCAGGATCACCTGCATGAAGGTCTGGCGCGGCTTCGCTCCGAGGTCGGCTGAGGCTTGCAGCAGCGACGGCGGCAGGCGTTCCAGGGAGGCCTGGATCGGCAGGATCATGAACGGCAGCCAGATGTAGACGAACACCAGGAAGCGCCCCAGGTGCGAGGTCGACAGAGTGCTGCCGCCCACCCCGGGAATGCCCAGCACGAACTGCAGCAGCGGCTCCAGGCCCAGATGCTGAACGAACCATTGCGCGACGCCGCCCTTGGCCAGCAGCAGGGTCCAGGCGTAGGCCTTGACGATGTAACTGGCCCACATCGGCATCATCACCGCGATGTAGAAAAATGCCTTGGTCTTGCCGCTGGTGTAGCGCGCCATGTAGTAGGCGATCGGGAACGCGACGATGCCGGCGGCGATCGACACCACCACCGCCATGCTCAGGGTACGCACGATGATGTCGAAGTTCGCCGGGTTGAACAGGGCGGTGAAGTTCGCCAGGGTCAGGTCCGGCGTGACCGCCATGGTGAAGTCGTCGAAGGTGTAGAAACCCTGCCAGAGCAGGCTCAGCAGCGAGCCGAGGTAGATCGCGCCAAACCAGATCAGCGGCGGCACCAGCAGCAGTGCCAGGTAGAAATTGGGCCGGCGGTAGAGCAGGTTGGAAAACCGCCGCATCAATGACGGGCTGGCCGTCGTCGGAGTCAGGGCCAGGCTGCGCATGTCACACCTCGCTCGCCAGCACAGTCATGGCTTCTCGCGCCCAGCGGGCGGTGATGCGCTGGCCTGTCTGGTGGCGGGCACTGGTGTCCAGCCACTGGGTGTTGGGCTGGCTGATGTTGAGGGTCTGGCCGTTGTCCAGCTTCAGCTCGAAACGGGTGGCGCTGCCCTGGTACTGGATATCGTGGAGCACGCCGCTGATCTCGACTTCATTGCCCTCGGCCGGGCCTTCGGCGAAGCGCACATGTTCCGGACGGATCGAGAAGGGCTGGTCGCTGCCGCCCAACTGCCGGGCCAGATCGCCACGGATCACGTTGGAGGTGCCGACGAACTCGGCGACGAAAGCCGTAGCCGGTTTCATGTAGAGGTTGCGCGGGGTGTCGACCTGTTCGATACGACCCTTGTTGAAGACGGCCACGCGGTCGGACATCGACAGGGCTTCGGTCTGATCGTGGGTGACGAAGATGAAGGTGATGCCCAACTGGCGTTGCAGCTTCTTCAATTCACTTTGCATCTGTTCGCGCAGCTTGAGGTCCAGTGCGCCGAGCGGTTCGTCGAGCAGCAGCACCCGCGGGCGGTTGACCAGCGCGCGGGCCAGGGCCACCCGCTGACGCTGGCCGCCGGACAGTTGCACCGGCTTGCGCTCGCCGTAGCCGCCCAGGGCGACCATGGCCAAGGCTTCTTCGGCGCGCTCCAGGCGTTCAGACTTGCCGACGCCCTTGACCTTGAGGCCATAGGCGACGTTGTCGCGTACGTTCATGTGGGGGAACAGCGCGTAATCCTGGAACACGGTGTTCACGTCGCGCTGGTACGGCGGCAGCCCGGCGGCTTCCTCGCCATGGATGCGGATCGAGCCGGCGCTGGGTTGTTCGAAGCCGGCGATCAGGCGCAGGCAGGTGGTCTTGCCCGAGCCGGAAGGGCCGAGCATGGAGAAAAACTCGCCGTCCTGAATATCGATGGAAACCCGGTCAACGGCTTTTACTTCGCCAAACTGACGGGAAACTTGGGTGAACTGGACTGCAAGCGTCATGAGGCGGTGCTCCAAGAAGGCACGGGTCGCCGCAGCGGCCCGGCCTGGACTTCTGAAAAAGCTGAATCGAATACGACAGGAGAATCTGGCCCCGCACCGCCTGCTCCTACAGGATGGCGGGGCGCTCAGGGGGGCGGTCGATCAACGACCACCCATGATCGCGATATAGTCCTGGGTCCAGCGGCTATAGGGGACGAACTTGCCGCCCTCGGCCTGCGGGGTTTTCCAGAAGGCGATCTTGTCGAAGGTGTCGAAACCGTTGGTCTTGCAGCCCTCGGCGCCGAGCAGTTCGCTCTCTTTGCACGCCGCCGGTACCGCTGGCAGCGAGCCGAACCAGGCGGCCACGTCGCCCTGGACCTTCGGTTGCAGCGACCAGTCCATCCATTTGTAGGCGCAGTTGGGGTGCTTGGCCTCGGCGTGCAGCATGGTGGTGTCGGCCCAGCCGGTCACACCTTCCTTGGGAATGGTCGAGGCCACCGGCTGCTTGTCGGCTTGCAGACCGTTGACCATATAGCCCCAGGAGCTGGAGGCGGCGACGCCTTCGTTCTTGAAGTCGCTCATCTGCACGGTCGCGTCATGCCAATAGCGGTGGATCAGCGGCTGCTGGGCCCGCAGCAGGTCGAGTACCGCCTTGTACTGGGTCTCGGTCAGCTCGTAGGGGTTCTGGATGCCCAATTCCGGTTTGGCCGACTTGAGGTACAACGCCGCGTCGGCGATGTAGATCGGACCGTCATAGGCCTGCACACGGCCCTTGTTCGGTTTGCCATCCGGCAGGTTCTGCGCTTCGAACACCACACTCCAACTGGTCGGTGCCTGCTTGAACACCTGGGTGTTGTACATCAGCACGTTCGGTCCCCATTGGTAAGGGGTGCCGTAGGTCTGCTGGTTGACCACATACCACGGGGCGTCTTTCAGGCGCGGGTCGAGGTTTTTCCAGTTCGGGATCAGTTGCGGGTTGATCGGCTGCACCCGCTTGCCGACGATCAGGCGCAACGAGGCATCGCCCGAGGCAGTGACCAGGTCGTAGCCGCCCTTGGCCATCAGGCTGACCATTTCGTCGGAGGTGGCGGCGGTCTTCACGCTGACCTTACAGCCGGTTTCCTTCTCGAAACCGCTGACCCAATCGTAGGCCTTGTCGCTTTCACCCCGTTCGATATAGCCCGGCCAGGCGACGATATCGAGTTGGCCTTCGCCGGCGCCGACGGCTTTCAGCGGTTCGGCGGCTTGCAGGCTGGCACTGGCCAGCAGGGCGGTGGTCAGTGCGCTGAGCAGTGCGGTCTTGTGCGCGAACATCGGTTTTCCCTCTTCTTTAATTATGGTCGGGGCAGTCGAACGGGGTACTGCATGCCGCTGGCGGCTTGTTGTTAGGGGCGTGGGTGTTACAGATGCTGGCCGTGACGCGCCATGATGTGACGCACCACGCTGTAGTCCTGCAGTGAATCGCTGGACAGGTCCTTGCCGTAGCCGGAGCGCTTGAGGCCGCCGTGGGGCATTTCGCTGACCAGCATGAAGTGGCTGTTGATCCAGGTGCAGCCGTATTGCAGGCGTGAGGCGACCTGCATTGCCTTGTCCAGGTTCTGGGTCCAGACCGATGACGCCAGGGCGTATTCCGAATCGTTGGCCCAGTCCACTGCCTGGCTCAGCTCGTCGAAGCGGGTCACCGTGACCACCGGGCCGAACACCTCGCGCTGAACGATTTCGTCGCTCTGCTTGCAGCCTGCGAGCAGGGTCGGTTGATAGTAGAAGCCGGCACCTGAATGTACGGCGGCACCGGTCACCCGTTCGATATGCGGCTGGCCGAGGGCGCGCTCGACGAAGCTGGCGACGCGGTCGCGCTGGCGGGTGCTGATCAACGGGCCGATCTCGTTGTCGGCATCGCGTTTACCGGCAAAGCGCAGGCTGCTGACCGCCGCGCCGAGTTCGGCGACCAGGCGGTCGTGAATTCCGGCCTGGGCGTAGATCCGGCAAGCAGCGGTGCAGTCCTGACCCGCGTTGTAGTAGCCGTAGCTGCGCACGCCTTCGACCACCGCCTGGAGGTCGGCGTCGTTGCAAACGATCACCGGCGCCTTGCCGCCTAGCTCCAGGTGGGTGCGCTTGACACTTTTCGCCGCAGCCTGGAGGATTTTCTGCCCGGTGACGATATCGCCGGTCAGCGACACCATGCGCACCTTGGGATGGCTCACCAGGTGGCTGCCGACGCCTTCACCACCACCGCAGACGATGTTGATCACCCCGGCCGGCAGCAATTCGGCCAAGGTGGGCGCCAGGGCGAGGATCGACAGCGGCGTGTGTTCGGACGGCTTGAACACCAGGGTATTGCCGGCCGCCAGGGCCGGGGCGATCTTCCACGCGGCCATCATGATCGGGTAGTTCCACGGCGCGATGGAGGCCACCACGCCGATCGGATCGCGGCGGACCATGCTGGTGTAGCCCGGCAGGTATTCGCCGGACAGTTGTCCGGTCTGGCAACGCACGGCGCCGGCGAAGAAACGAAACACATCGACGCTGGCGCTCAGGTCGTCCTGGCGTGCCAGATGCAGCGGCTTGCCGCAGTTCAGCGATTCGAGGCGGGCCAGCAGGTCGGCGTTTTTCTCCACCGCGTCGGCGATCGCCAGGAGGATGTTCGAGCGTTGCTGCGGAGTGGTCCGCGACCAGTCGGCAAACGCGCGGTGGGCGGCGAGGATCGCGCTTTCGACCTGCTCGGGGCTGGCTTCGGCGATCTGCGTGATGACCTCGCCGGTGGCCGGGTTGAGGATCGGTTCGACGAAGCCTTGGCCTGCGACGAGTTCACCATCGATCAGCAACGAGGTGAACAGCGGGGTCGGATGCGCACCAGCCATTTTGCGAGTTCTCTTTTCTTGTGTGGCCATGGCGCTTCCCTTGCAGCTGGAGTCCGGCCTTTCTCCTGTGGATGGAAAGAGACTAGTGGCCGGAGCAGAGGTCGACAAATACTAAATACTGAAAGCGGCGTTCGATTAAATAGATGGCTTGCGCCCGCCAGCAGGTTGTTCGCGGGCGACGGTCAGGAACGGGTCGACCAGCGTCGGCCGGGCAGCGCCGCGACGCCAGGCCAGGCCGACGTCGAGGGTGTGGTTCAGGTCGGCGATCGGCCGTGCCTCGATGATGTCGCCCTCGAGTGACCACGGCCGGTAGGTCATGTCCGGCTGGATCGACAGGCCGAGCCCGGCGGCCACCAGGCTGCGCACCGCTTCGGTGGAGGCGGTGCGCAGGTTGATGCGCGGTTGCAGGCCGGCACCACGCCACATGCGCTGGGCGTTGCGGTCCATTTCATCGACATTGAGCTGGATCAGCGGCTCGCGGGCGACATCGGCGAGGTTGATGCTGTCGTGCTCCAGCAAGGGGTGTTGCGCGGGCAGCCACAGGCGGTGTGGCGAATGGGTCAGGACTTCGGTCTGCAGAGCGTGGCGGTCTTCCAGATTGGAGAGAATCAGCACCCCGACATCGATCTCGCCACTGACCAGCAGATGCTCGATGTACGGGCGTTCGTCCTCGGTCACACGGATTTCCACGTTGGGATAGGCCCGCTGGAAGCGGGTCAGCAGGTCGGCCAGGTAGTAGCCGGCCACCAGGCTGGTGACACCGACCGTCAATTGTCCGCTGACCTGATCGGTGCTCTGTTGCAGGCTGCGTTTGGCGTTGTCGACGGTGGCCAGGATCAGGTGTGCCTGGCGCAGGAACTGATGGCCCTGGTGGGTCAGGGTCATGCCCTTGGCATGGCGGTTGAACAGGCTGACGCCGATCTCCTGTTCGAGTTGCTGGATTGCCAGGGTCAGGGTGGACTGGGAAATGAACACGGCCTGGGCGGCGGCCGAGATCGAGCCGGTTTCGGCCACGGCAATGAAATGGCGGATCTGACGCAGGGTCATCATGGGGCGCTACCCTTGCCGGTTTTTTCGGTGAATGGCTTTTTTGGAGATGGGGCAGTGTATATCTTTTTAATCGATCGCTTGATTGCCGAGTCAGGCGTGGCGCCCGGATATGCAACATCTGGAAGCACACTTACCCACCATCGTCCGAATCCTCGTTTTACCCTGTCGGCTCATTCCTCGCTTGCGGAGACGGCCGATGAACACCCGTGGATTGCTCGATCAGTTACTCAAATCCGGTCAGGACCTGTTGCAGAGTCAGGCGCGAGGTCGGCCGGACAGCGCTGCTGACAAGGGTGCATTGGGTAGCCTGCTCGGCGGCGGGAAGGGCGCTTCGGCAGGGTTGGGCAGCCTGCTGTCGGGGGCCGGCGGTGGCGCCTTGGCGGCCGGGGCAATGGGGCTTTTGCTGGGGAGCAAGAAGGCGCGCAAGGTCGGTGGCACGGTATTGACCTATGGCGGGTTGGCGGCGCTGGGTGTCCTGGCCTACAAGGCTTATGGCAACTGGCAGGCGCAGCAGGCGAATGCCGTCGCGGTCGAGCCTCGAACCCTCGATCGCCTGCCGGCGGAGCAGGCTGAACAGCACAGTCAGGCGATTCTCCAGGCGCTGGTGGCAGCGGCCAAGGCCGATGGTCATGTCGACGCTCGGGAGCGTGAGTTGATCGAGGGCGAATTCGCCAAGCTGGGCAACGATCGCGAGTTGCAGCAGTGGCTGCATGCCGAGTTGAACAAGCCGCTGGACCCGGCACAGGTTGCCCGGGCGGCAAGTACGCCGGAGATGGCGGCGGAAATGTACATTGCCAGCGTGCTGATGGTGGATGAAGAGCACTTCATGGAGAAGGCCTACCTGGACGAGCTGGCGCGTCAGTTGCGGCTGGACCCCGGTTTGCGTCAGGAACTGGAGCGTCAGGTGCGCCAGTCCGCCTCTGCGTGATAACGCCCGTCACTGAAAGTCGGGTAGCACATTCTCCGCCTGATGGAAGTGCGTCTGTCCCTTGCCGGCATGCTTGGCTCGATAAAGGGCTTTGTCCGCCAGCCCCAGCGCGTCGCTGAGGTCCGGGGCGTCGAGTGGCCAGATCGCGCCGCCGATGCTGCAACCGATCTGCGCCGGCACCTGGTGTAGCATGATCGACTGCGTCAGGCTGGCGAGCACTCGGCTGGCGATGGTCCTGGCCTGCTTCAGTGCATCGCCGCGTTGTACCTGCAGGACCATCAGGAACTCGTCACCGCCCAGGCGTGCGACCATATCGCCGTCGCGCAGGCAGTTGCGCAGGCGTCCCGCCACCTCTCTGAGCAGTTCATCGCCAGCGGCATGGCCGAACTGGTCGTTGATGGGCTTGAACCCGTCCAGATCCAGATACAGCAGCGCCAGGCAATTCGTTTGCGATTGGCTGCGTTGCTGCGCCCTGAACAGGTGCTTTTCCAGTGCCGCCCGATTGGGCAGGCCGGTCAGCGAATCATGATGAGCCAGGCTTTCCATCACCCCCAGGGCCGTCTGATGATTGCTCAGACTGTCGACGAGATGGCGGATCGACTGGCTCAATTGGGCGATTTCCCGGGTTCCCTTGAGGTCCGGGATCTCTATCGATTCACCGATACTCAGACGATCGGCGGCATCGGCGATGGCTTTCAGTGGCCGGGTGTACCAGGTCGCCAGTAGCCAGCCGATAAGGGCGACGATCAGGGCCAGCGCGATACCCCAGACCAGGATATCGCGCTGCAGCTCCTTGGCCGGGGCGTATGCTTCATCGAGGGTCTGGCGGGTGACCACGGTCCAGCCCAGGCCGTGGTAATCCTCATGACCGTGACTGCTGGCCGTGCCGGTCAGGTACTCACGACCGTCCGGCCAACGCTGGATGGCCCAGTGCTGTTGTTGTTCCGAACCGTCCAGCAACGGCAGAGGCAATAGCTGGCCGATGTCGTCACGGGGGCCGAGCAGTATCCGGTGATCGGCGGCCACGACAAAAAATTCGATCTTGCGCCGTTGTTGTAGCGGTCCCGCCAACGACTGGCGCATGTTTTCGGCCCAGGTCCAGGACAGGTGCGCGGCGAGTACCCCGACTTTCTCCTGGGCTTTACCGTTGGCACCATTAAAGAGCGGCAGGCTGATGTCGACGAACTTCAAGGTCTCGCCGCTGGGATTGGGCAGCAGTTTGGACAGCAGCAGGGCTTCGTGGACGTCGCCGACGAACATCTGCTCGCGTCCCTGGCTGAACACCGGGCGCTGGCTGATGTTGGTACCTTGCAGAATGCCCCCGGTCGAGGCCCGGACGCGACCCTCGGTATCGGTGATGCCAAGCCAGGCGATATCGGGGAAATCGGCTTGCAACTGATCGAGCAACTGGCGGACCTCGACCAGGTCTGAGCCCTGCTGCAAGACCTTGAGGCGGCTGAAGACACTCAATAGATGAATGCGGTTGGCCATGGCGCGGTCCAGCCGATCGGACATCTGATAGGCAGCCTCCGCCAGATCCTGGCCGATCTCGCTGCGCATTCGCTCGCTGGAGTCATGCCCGATCAACGAACCCAGCAACCAGCTCAGCATGCTCACCAACAACGCGATGATCAGCGCAAAGCGGCTACGCAGGCTTGGAAGTATGGGCATGCAGCAAATCCCGGGTCAGTACGACTGCAAGGTCGAGGTGATGAGTGCTAGCCATTTGCTTCAAGCCATGGCCGCGTTGTAAGAGGGTGTCGGCCAATATCCTGTCAGGATTAGAAAACTCCTGTCAGTCATATCCTCTACATTTGTCATCTCTGTCGCGGCTTGTGCATAAATGATGGCATACCCTCGGCTATACTGCCTTCCATTTGAAATGGTTCCCGAGGACTGACTGTGAAGAACTGGACTCTGCGTCAACGAATACTGGCGAGTTTTGCCGTCATCATCGCGATCATGTTGTTGATGGTTGTTGCCGCGTATTCACGGTTGCTGTCGATCGAGTCCAGCGAGGAGAGTGTACGTAGCGACGCTATTCCCGGCGTCTACTACAGCACCATGATTCGCAGCTCCTGGGTTGAAAGCTATGTGCTGACTCAGCAGTTGCTCGGCTTTGATGGTAACGGCGTGATCAGCGCTGCCGACCAGGAGCTGTACAAGTCCTTCGCCAGTCGTCTGCTCGAGCAGATCGACAATTATCAGAAGACCATCTTCGACAGCGCGGACAAGGCGCAATTCGAACTCTTCAAGCGCGAGCATCAGGCCTACACCAAGGCTTTGGCCAACGTGCTCGACCTCTATGAGCGCAAGCAGAATGAAGAGGCGATCCGCCAGTTCCAGTTGCAGTTGACGCCTGCCTGGATGAATGGGCGTAAAGAGCTCAACGACATCATCGTTCAGAACAAGGACGTCGCCGACAAGGCCACCGATAGCATCAGTCGCGCCGTGTCGTCCGCGAAGATCAGCATGGTCATTTCGCTGTTGCTGGCCGTGCTCGCTGCCGGCTTGTGCGGTTGGTTGCTGATGCGTGCAATCACTTCGCCGATGCAGCGTATCGTCGACATCCTCGAAACCATGCGTACCGGCGACCTGAGCAAACGCCTGAGCCTGGACCGCAAGGACGAGTTCGGTTCGGTGGAAACCGGTTTCAACGACATGATGACCGAACTGACCGCCCTGGTGTCCCAGGCGCAGCGTTCGTCGGTGCAGGTGACCACCTCGGTCACCGAGATTGCCGCCACGTCCAAGCAGCAGCAGGCCACGGCCACTGAAACCGCCGCGACGACCACCGAAATTGGCGCGACGTCGCGGGAAATCGCGGCGACCTCGCGGGACCTGGTGCGGACCATGACCGAAGTGTCCTCCGCCGCCGATCAGGCCTCGGTACTTGCAGGTTCCGGCCAGCAGGGGTTGGCGCGGATGGAAGACACCATGCATTCGGTGATGGGCGCCGCCGAGCTGGTGAACTCCAAGCTGGCGATCCTCAACGAGAAGGCCGGCAACATCAATCAGGTGGTGGTGACCATCGTCAAGGTCGCCGACCAGACCAACCTGCTCTCGCTCAACGCCGCCATCGAGGCGGAGAAGGCCGGGGAGTACGGCCGCGGTTTCGCCGTGGTCGCCACCGAGGTGCGCCGCCTGGCCGACCAGACCGCCGTCGCCACCTACGACATCGAGCAGATGGTGCGCGAGATCCAGTCGGCGGTGTCCGCCGGGGTCATGGGCATGGACAAGTTCTCCGAGGAAGTGCGTCGTGGCATGTTCGAAGTGCAGCAGGTGGGCGAACAACTGACGCAGATCATTCATCAGGTTCAGGCCTTGGCGCCGCGCGTGCTGATGGTCAACGAGGGCATGCAGGCCCAGGCCACCGGTGCCGAGCAGATCAACCTGGCGCTGGTGCAGTTGGGCGATGCCAGCAGCCAGACCGTCGAATCGCTGCGTCAGGCCAGCTTCGCCATCGACGAGCTGAGCCAGGTCGCGGTCGGCCTGCGCGGCGGCGTTTCGCGTTTCAAAGTCTGATGAGCGAATGGGTGGCTAAACGCGTCGCCAGCGCGCAGCCCAGGAACAGCCTGTTTCTGGTTTTTCGCATCGGCAGTGAACGCTATGCCCTGCAAGCCGTGGAAATCGCGGAAGTGCTGCCGCGTCTGCAACTCAAGGCGATTGCCCATGCGCCAAGCTGGGTCGCGGGGGTATTTGCCCATCGCGGCTCGATGGTGCCGGTGCTCGACGTCAGTGCGATGACCTTCGGCCAGCCTGCCGCAGCCCGCACCAGCACGCGCCTGGTCCTAGTGCATTACCGGCCGGTGCCCGATGCCGCGGGGTCTCTGCTCGGGCTGATTCTCGAACAGGCCACCGATACCCTGCGCTGCGACCCGCAGGATTTCCAGCCCTATGGCCTGGATAACCGCCAGGCGCCTTACCTGGGCCCGGTACGTGAGGATGAGCATGGCCTTGTGCAACGCATCAGTGTCGACGCACTGCTCAGTCCGCAAGTGCGTGCCTTGCTGTTTCCCGAATCCGCCGAGGGCCTGTGATGAGTGGCGACCAGCGATTCTTCGACTTTCTCAAGGAACGTATCGGCCTGGATGTCGCGTCGGTCGGTCCACTCATCATCGAACGCGCCGTACGCCAGCGCTGCATACAACTGCAGATGGCGACGACCGAGCAGTACTGGAGCCGGTTGCAAGGCAGCGCCGATGAACAGCAGGCACTGATCGAAGCGGTGATCGTGCCCGAGACCTGGTTTTTCCGTTATCCCGAGTCCTTCTCGACCCTGGCCCGCCTGGCAACCGAACGTCTGGAGCAACTGCGCGGCATGCGGGCGCTGAAGATCCTCAGTCTGCCATCCTCCACGGGGGAAGAGCCCTATTCGATTGCCATGGCGTTGCTGGATGCGGGACTGGCGCCCCATCAGTTCAAGGTCGATGGCCTGGATGTGAGCCCTGCGTCGATCGAGCGGGGCAAGCGCGCGATCTATGGCAAGAACTCGTTTCGGGGTGAGGACATCGCTTTTCGCGAGCGGCATTTCACTGCGGTGGCGGAGGGGTACCAGGTCAGCGAACGAGTTCGCGAGCAGGTGCGGCTGAGCGCCGGCAATCTGCTGGAGCCCGGGCTGCTGGCCGGCGAGGTCTATGACTTCGTGTTCTGCCGCAACCTGCTGATCTATTTCGACCTGGCGACCCAGCAGCAGGTCTTCGAGATTCTCAAGCGCCTGACCCATGTCGATGGCGTGCTGTTCATCGGTCCGGCCGAGGGCAATCTGCTGGGCCGGATGGGCATGCGTTCCATCGGGGTACCGCAGTCGTTCGCGTTTCGCCGACATTCGCCAGTCGAGCCTGAGCCGGTGCCCGCGTGGGCGCCGCCGCCGTCGCCGATCACACCACCACCGCCGCTGCGTACGCCGCCAGGCAGGATGGCCGCAGCCAAGACAGCGCCCCGTCCGTGGTCGGCTCCAGCACCGGCGCCGGTGCTCCGGCCTGCCCGGCCGCAGGCGTCGGACGATGCCGCGAGCCTGCTGGCGCGGATTGCCGAGTTGGCCAATGAAGGCCGCAGCGATGAAGCCAGGCAGGCCTGCGACAGCTATCTGCGTCAACACGAACCGGTGGCCCAGGTGTTCTATTGGCTCGGCCTGCTGAGCGATGTGGCCGGCAATGCGCAACAGGCCCAGGGTTTCTATCGCAAGGCGTTGTACCTTGAACCGCAACACCCCGAAGCCTTGGCGCAACTGGCCGCCCTGCTGGCCTCCCAGGGCGATGCGGCCGGTGCCCGGAGATTGCATGACCGCGCCGCCCGTAGCGGGCGTGCCGCTGACAGTGAGCGTAAACGATGAGCGGTTTGACAGGCTTGAACCTGACCCATGAAGACGCCGAGGCCATCGACGATTGCTGGAACCGTATCGGTATTTACGGCGATAAGTCCTGCCCGCTGCTGGTGGACCATATCCATTGCCGCAACTGTGCGGTGTATTCCGCTGCGGCCACCCGCCTGCTGGATCGTTATGCCCTGTTGCAGGAGAGCCACGAGCAGGTTGCGGTGGTGGCGGGCGAAGAGATCGTCACCCGCTCCCTGTTGATGTTTCGCCTGGGCGAGGAGTGGCTGGGCCTGGCCACGCGTTGCCTGGTGGAGATCGCTCCGTCACGGGCGATTCATTCGCTGCCGCACCAGCGCTCGCGAGCGCTGCTGGGCGTCGCCAATGTGCGCGGAGCGCTCGTGGCCTGCCTGTCGCTGGTGGAACTGCTGGGTTTGGACGCCAGTGTCACGGTCACGCCGGGCGGCCGGGTCATGCCGCGCATGCTGATCATTGCGGCCCATGGCGGTCCGGTGGTGGTGCCGGTGGATGAGGTGGACGGCATCCATGCCATCGACCAGCGCCTGCTCGACGGTGCCTCGGCCGCCGGCCCCCAGGCCAGTGCCAGGTACACCCGTGGGGTGTTGCCGTTCAGGGGGCGCAGCCTGCGCTGGCTGGATGAAGAGCAACTGCTGTCGGCCGTGACCCGGAGCCTTACATGACCCCCGATCAAATGCGCGATTCGTCGTTGCTCGAATTGTTCAGCCTGGAAGCCGAGGCCCAGACCCAGGTACTCAGTGCCGGCCTGCTGGCACTGGAGCGCAATCCGACCCAGGCCGACCAGCTCGAAGCCTGCATGCGCGCCGCCCACTCGCTCAAGGGCGCGGCGCGGATTGTCGGTGTCGATGCCGGCGTCAGCGTGTCCCACGTGATGGAGGACTGCCTGGTCAGTGCCCAGGAGGGGCGGTTGTATCTGCAGCCCGAGCATATCGACGCCCTGCTGCAGGGTACCGACATGCTCATGCGCATTGCCACGCCGGGCAGTGCCAATGTCGGGCCGGTGGATGTCGAAGCCTATCTGCTGTTGATGAAAACCTTGCTCGACCCGTCTGCATCGAGCGCACGCATGGCGCCGCCGAGTCAGCCGGCAGCCGCGAAGCCAGCGCTTGAGGCGCCAGCCCCAGCCATCGGCGTCGTCGAGCCCGTGGTGCTGCCGGTCGAGCCCGAACCGCCGTTGCAGAACAAGCGCGCCGCCACCGAGGGCGGCGAGCGGGTGTTGCGGGTTACCGCCGAACGTTTGAACAGCTTGCTTGACCTGTCGAGCAAGTCCCTGGTCGAGACCCAGCGGCTCAAGCCTTATCTGGCCAGCCTGCAACGCCTGCGGCGGATGCAGGGCAACAGCCAGCGGGCACTGGACAGTCTCGGCGACCAGTTGAAAAGTGTCGGCCTGAGTCTGGAAGCCGAGGAAGCGCTGGCCGACGCGCGGCGCCAGTTGGCCGAGTCGCAACAGATGCTGACCGCGCAGATTGCCGAACTCGACGAATTCGGCTGGCAGGCCGGACAGCGTGCCCAGGTACTTTATGACACGGCCCTGGCCTGCCGCATGCGGCCTTTTGCCGATGTTCTGGGCGGGCAGGCACGGATGGTCCGTGATCTTGGGCGTAGCCTGGGCAAGCAGGTGCGGCTAGAGATCGAGGGCGAGAAAACCCAAGTTGATCGCGATGTTCTGGAAAAGCTCGAGGCGCCGCTGACCCACTTGCTGCGCAACGCGGTCGACCACGGTATCGAAAGTCCGGAGCAGCGTGTACTGGCTGGCAAGCCCGCCGAGGGCCTGATTCGTTTGCGCGCCTCGCACCAGGCTGGCCTGCTGGTGCTGCAGTTGCAGGATGACGGCGCTGGCGTCGACCTTGAGCGTCTGCGCCGCAATATCGTCGAGCGCAAATTGTCGCCCGCCGAGACCGCCGCGCAGCTCAGCGAGGAAGAACTGCTGACCTTCCTGTTCCTGCCCGGCTTCAGCCTGCGCGACAAGGTCACCGAGGTTTCCGGGCGCGGTGTCGGCCTGGATGCGGTACAGCATATGGTCCGGCAATTGCACGGTGCGGTCGTGCTGGAACAGGAGGCCGGGCAGGGCAGTCGTTTCCATCTGGAGGTGCCGCTGACCCTGTCGGTGGTGCGCAGCCTGGTGGTCGAAGTCGGGGGAGAAGCCTACGCTTTCCCGCTGGCGCATATCGAACGGATGCTCGATCTGCCGACGGAGGAGATCGTGCAACTGGAAGGCCGCCAGCATTTCTGGCACGAGGGGCGGCATGTCGGTCTGGTCGCGGCCAGCCAGTTGCTGCAGCGCCCGGCCGGTGAGCATGCCGGCGACACGCTCAAGGTCGTGGTGATTCGCGAGCGCGACGCGGTCTACGGGCTGGCGGTCGAACGATTCATCGGCGAACGCACCCTGGTGGTGCTGCCGCTCGACCCACGCCTGGGCAAGGTTCAGGACATTTCCGCCGGTGCCTTGCTCGACGATGGCTCGGTGGCGCTGATCGTCGATGTCGAGGACATACTGCGTTCGGTGGACAAGTTGCTCAACACCGGTCGCCTGGAGCGTATCGACCGGCGCAATCGCCAGGCCAGCGAAGTGGCGCGCAAGCGTATCCTGGTGGTCGACGATTCACTGACCGTGCGCGAGTTGCAACGCAAGCTGCTGCTCAATCGCGGTTACGATGTGGCGGTCGCGGTGGATGGCATGGATGGCTGGAATGTTCTGCGTGCCGAGGATTTCGACTTGTTGATCACCGATATTGATATGCCTCGTATGGATGGGATCGAATTGGTCACACTCTTGCGCCGGGATGCCCGCCTGCAGTCACTGCCGGTGATGGTGGTTTCCTATAAGGATCGTGAAGAAGACCGTCGACGTGGACTGGACGCCGGAGCCGACTATTATCTGGCCAAGGCCAGTTTCCATGACGACGCCTTGCTCGATGCGGTGGTGGAACTGATAGGAGGCGCGCAGGGATGAGGATTGCGATCGTCAACGACATGCCCATGGCCGTCGAGGCCTTGCGCCGTGCCTTGGCATTCGAACCGGCCCATCAGGTGATCTGGGTGGCGAACAATGGCGCCGATGCGGTGAGGCAGTGCGCCGAGGACATCCCGGACCTGATCCTGATGGACCTGATCATGCCGGTCATGGATGGTGTGGAGGCGACACGCCGGATCATGGCCGAATCGCCCTGTGCGATTGTCATCGTTACCGTCGACCGCCAGCAAAACGTGCACCGGGTTTTCGAGGCCATGGGGCACGGTGCGCTGGATGTGGTCGATACGCCGGCCATTGGGGGGGCCAATCCGCGGGACGCCGCCGCGCCACTGCTGCGCAAGATCCTCAATATCAGCTGGCTGATCGGCCAGAGCGGTAGCCGGGTGCGCAGCGTCGCAACGCCTGAGGGAAATGGTAGCACTCGGCAGAAATTGGTGGCCATCGGCTCCTCGGCCGGTGGTCCGGCAGCCCTGGAAAGCCTGCTCAAGGGCTTGCCGGTCAATTTTCCTGCCGCGATTGTGCTGGTGCAGCATGTCGACCAGGTGTTCGCTGCCGGCATGGCCGAATGGTTGGGTAGCGCCTGTGGGCTGCCGGTACGCCTGGCCCGTGAAGGCGAGCCGCCGCAGGCCGGTACGGTACTGCTGGCCGGTACCAACCACCACATCCGCTTGTTGCAGAACGGCACGCTGGCCTATACCGCCGAGCCGGTAAACGAGATCTATCGCCCGTCTATCGATGTGTTCTTTGAAAGTGTCGCCAGCTACTGGAAAGGTGACGCAGTGGGTGTGCTGCTCACTGGTATGGGACGCGATGGTGCCCAAGGATTGAAGTTGATGCGTGAGCGAGGCTATCTGACGATCGCCCAGGATCAGGATAGCAGCGCGGTGTATGGGATGCCCAAAGCGGCAGCCGCTATTGATGCCGCGGTGGAAATTCGCTCACTTAACAGGATTGCACCACGTTTGCTGGAGATATTTCCAACATGAGCCCTACAACCAGCACGCCTGGTTTGAATGCAGTAAATCAGGTGACCGCGCATGATTGACCTAGAGCTGGATGATTTCAAAACCGTCGATGAAAACGTCTCCATGGTGCTGTTGGTCGATGACCAGGCCATGATCGGCGAGGCCGTGCGTCGGGGGCTTGCCACGGAAACGAACATTGATTTTCACTTCTGTGCCGATCCTCACCAAGCCATCGCCCATGCGATCCGGATCAAACCGACGGTGATCCTGCAGGACCTGGTGATGCCGGGCCTCGACGGCCTGAGCCTGGTGCGCGAATACCGCAACCACCCGGCGACCAAGGACATCCCGATCATCGTGCTGTCGACCAAGGAGGATCCGCTGATCAAGAGTGCGGCGTTTTCTGCAGGCGCCAACGATTATCTGGTCAAACTGCCGGACACCATCGAGCTGGTGGCGCGAATCCGCTATCACTCGCGCTCCTACATGATGCTGCTGCAGCGTGATGCCGCCTACCGCGCCTTGCGCCTCAGCCAGCAGCAACTGCTCGATACCAACCTGGTGCTGCAGCGGCTGATGAACTCGGACGGCCTGACCGGGCTGTCCAACCGCCGGCATTTCGACGAATACCTGGAGCTGGAATGGCGCCGGGCCCTGCGCGAGCAGGCACAACTGTCGCTGCTGATGATCGACGTCGATTATTTCAAGTCCTATAACGACAGCTTTGGTCACCTCGAGGGTGACGAAGCGTTGCGCAAGGTCGCGGTGGCCATTCGCGAGGCCAGCAGTCGCCCTTCGGATCTGCCGGCACGCTATGGTGGCGAGGAGTTCTCGCTGGTGCTGCCCAGTACCTCGCAAGGCGGCGCGCGATTGGTGGCCGAGAAGCTGCGCCACAACGTGGCCGCGCTGAAAATTCCGCACAGCATGCCCAGCGAGGGCTCGGTGTTGACCATCAGCATCGGCTTGTCGACCTTGATACCGCAGCAGGGCAGCAACTACCGGGAACTGATCCTGGCTGCCGACAAAGGGCTCTACCTGGCCAAGCACAATGGGCGTAACCAGGTGGGCATCGGGCAGCCGTAAGGCGTCATGGGGCAGGCAATTCACCTGATTGCGCTCACTGCCCCGCCAAGCGGGATGCCGGGACAGTTACAATTGCGTTATACTCGTCGGCTTTCAAAAGTTCACCGACGAGTGCTGCCCGCCATGGAAATCAACCCGATCCTTAACAGTATCAAGGACCTGTCCGAGCGCTCCGAAACTATTCGGGGGTATCTTTGACTACGATCAAAAGCATGAGCGCCTGATCGAAGTCAACCGCGAGCTCGAAGACCCAAGCGTCTGGAGCAACCCCGAGTACGCCCAGAACCTGGGCCGCGAGCGTGCCACCCTGGCCCAGATCGTCGAGACCCTGGATGAGATGTCCAGCGGCCTGAGCGATGCCAGTGACCTGCTGGAAATGGCTGCTGCCGAAGAAGATCAGGGCGCTGTCGACGATGTCGCCGCCGAGGTCGAACGCCTGCGCGCAATCCTCGAGAAGCTGGAATTCCGCCGGATGTTCAGCGGCGAAATGGACCAGAACCATGCCTACCTGGACATCCAGGCCGGTTCCGGCGGCACCGAAGCCCAGGACTGGGCCAACATCCTGCTGCGCATGTACCTGCGCTGGGCCGACAAGCGCGGCTTCGATGCGACCATCATGGAACTGTCCGCTGGCGAAGTCGCCGGGATCAAGGGCGCGACCGTGCATATCAAGGGCGAGTACGCCTTTGGCTGGCTGCGCACCGAAATCGGCGTGCACCGCCTGGTGCGCAAGAGCCCGTTCGACTCCGGCAACCGTCGCCACACCTCATTCTCGGCGGTGTTCGTCTCGCCGGAAATCGATGACAACATCGAAATCGACATCAACCCGTCTGACCTGCGGATCGATACCTATCGTTCCTCCGGTGCCGGTGGTCAGCACGTCAACACCACCGACTCGGCGGTACGGATCACCCACGTGCCGACCAACACCGTGGTCAGTTGCCAGAACGAGCGTTCCCAGCACGCGAACAAGGACACCGCGATGAAGATGTTGCGGGCGCGCCTGTACGAGCAGGAAATCCAGAAGCGCAACGCCGCTTCCCAGGCTCTGGAAGACACCAAGTCCGACATCGGCTGGGGACACCAGATCCGCTCCTACGTACTCGATGCCTCGCGGATCAAGGATCTGCGGACCAACATCGAACGCAGCGACTGTGACAAGGTGCTGGACGGCGATATCGACGAATACCTGGTGGCCAGCCTCAAGCAAGGGCTGTAAGACACTGCTGTGGGAAGCCGGCTTGCTGGCGATCCCCGGCCGCAGGCCGGGGGCAACGAACCTGTGATGGAAAATTTAAAGACATGAGCGACCAACAACTCGACCCGCAAGCCCTGCAACAGGAAGAAAACACCCTGATCGCCCTGCGCAAGGAAAAGCTTGCCGCCGAGCGCACCAAGGGCAATGCCTTCCCCAACGACTTCCGCCGTGACGCCTACTGCGAAGACCTGCAGAAACAGTACGTCGACAAGACCAAGGAAGAGCTGGCAGAGGCAGCGATCCCGGTCAAGGTTGCCGGTCGCATCATGCTCAACCGTGGTTCGTTCATGGTGATCCAGGACATGTCCGGGCGCATCCAGGTCTACGTCAACCGCAAGACGCTCTCGGAAGAGACCCTGGCAGCGGTGAAAACCTGGGACCTGGGCGACATCATCAGCGCCGAAGGCACCCTGGCCCGTTCCGGCAAGGGCGACCTGTACGTCGAGATGACCGATGTGCGCCTGCTGACCAAATCGCTGCGTCCGCTGCCGGACAAGCACCACGGCCTGACCGACACCGAACAGCGTTATCGCCAGCGCTACGTTGACCTGATCGTCAACGAAGACACGCGCCAGACCTTCCGTGTGCGTTCGCAAGTCATCGCCCACATCCGCAGCTTCATGATGAAGCGCGACTTCATGGAAGTCGAAACGCCGATGCTGCAGACCATTCCGGGCGGTGCCGCAGCCAAGCCGTTCGAAACCCACCACAATGCGCTGGACATGGGCATGTACCTGCGGATCGCGCCGGAGCTGTATCTCAAGCGTCTGGTGGTTGGTGGCTTCGAGCGCGTCTTCGAGATCAACCGCAACTTCCGTAACGAAGGTGTATCGACCCGGCATAACCCCGAGTTCACCATGCTCGAGTTCTACCAGGCCTACGCCGACTACGAAGACAACATGGACCTGACCGAAGAGCTGTTCCGTGAACTGGCCCAGGCCGTTCTGGGCAGCACCGACGTGCCCTATGGCGACAAGGTGTTCCACTTCGGCGAGCCATTCGTGCGTCTGTCGGTGTTCGACTCGATCCTCAAGTACAACCCGCAACTGACCGAAGCCGACCTGCTGGATGTCGACAAGGCTCGCGAAATCGCGAAAAAGGCTGGCGCCAAGGTGTTGGGCCACGAAGGCCTGGGCAAGCTGCAGGTGATGATTTTCGAAGAGCTGGTCGAGCACAAGCTGGAGCAGCCGCACTTCATTACCGAGTATCCGTTCGAAGTTTCGCCTCTGGCGCGTCGCAACGACAAGAACCCGAATGTCACCGATCGCTTCGAGCTGTTCATCGGTGGCCGTGAAATCGCCAACGCCTACTCGGAGTTGAACGACGCCGAAGACCAGGCCGAGCGCTTCAAGGCTCAGGTGGCGGAGAAGGATGCCGGCGACGACGAAGCCATGCACTACGACGCCGATTTCGTCCGCGCGCTGGAGTACGGCATGCCGCCGACCGCCGGTGAAGGTATCGGTATCGACCGCCTGGTGATGCTGCTGACCAACGCACCGTCGATCCGCGACGTGATCCTGTTCCCGCACATGCGGCCGCAAGCGTAAGACCGTTGTTGACGAAGCCGCCCTCGCAAGGCGGCTTTTTTATTGCGTGCTGGTACGAATGTTTCAGATTATTACAAGAGAGGGATGTCAGGATTGGACCGTGCAATAGCGCAAAAGGGAGCGGCGGGTGTGGCCAGCGCATTGGCTGAAAGCGTTCAGTATCAAGGGCGCAAGGCCAGCCGGCAGGGCAGTGAGCAACGGCGGCAGGACATTCTCAACGCCGCCATGCGGATTGTCGTGCGTGACGGTGTGCGTGGCGTGCGACACCGGGCGGTGGCTGCCGAAGCGGGGGTGCCGCTGTCGGCCACCACCTACTATTTCAAGGATATCGATGACCTGCTGACCGATACCTTTGCCCAGTATGTCGAGCGCAGTGCGGCCTACATGGCCAAATTGTGGGAGAACAACGAAGGCTTGCTGCGCGAGATGGTTGCCTATGGCGATGGCAGTCCGGGTTCGCGGGCGCAGTTGGCCGATGACATCGCCCGGCTGACTGCCGAGTACGTTCAGCGCCAGTTGCACAACCGGCGCGAGCACCTGATGGCCGAGCAGGCGTTTCGTCAGGAAGCCCTGCTCAACCCGCGCCTGGCGCTGCTCGTGCGTGCGCACCAGCAGATTCTCCTGCAGGGCTCCTGCCAGTTTTTCCAGGTGCTGGGCTCCCGTGAGCCGGAGCAGGATGCCAAGGTGTTGACGGCGATTATCGGCCGGATGGAATATCAGGGCCTTCTCGACGAAGCGGAACCCGAAACCGAGCAGGACCGGCTCGGGATTCTCACCCGTTACATGCATCTGGTGCTGGCCTCCGTCTAAGCTACTGGGCACGGTCATTCACCGCAGCAACGATCAGGAGTTTTCCTTGGACGAATACCAGCAGACGATACGCAGCCTCTCCGACCGCATTGTGCTGGCGCAGACGCCGATTCGCGTGCTCGATGCGGTGAAGTGGGACGAGAACATCCGCCAGGGGTTTCTCAAGGCCAAGGGCAAGGAAATGCCGGCGGTGGACCGTGACTACTACACCTCGCGGCCGCTGTCGTTCGACTCTGGCGCGGTCAAGCTGGAGTTCCAGAACATCGAGCGCGACATCACCCGCCGGTTGGGCCAGTTCAGCCCGGTGGGACAGATCATGCGGCGCATGTGCCGGGAATACCGCATGGTGGTGCGGATGCTCGAGGCGCGCGGCACCCCGGACTTCGGGCTGATCTCCCAGGAACTCTATGGCGCCGCCTCCGATGCGTTCCATGCCGGCGACCCGACCCTGGCCGACCTCGGCCTGATGCTGTCCGACTACCTGAACAACATCGATGGCCGCGGTGATCTCAAGGATGAACCCAAGACCCTGACCGCCAAGGACGCCGTCGATATGCTGCAGCGGCGGCTGAACAAGGTGTTCGGCGAGGCCGAGGAAACCATCCGGGTATTCGAGTCCGATGGCATCGTCGCCGATGCGGCGGCCGGCGCCGACTACATCAAGATCCGCGCCGATGCGTTGTTCAACTCGCGGGATGTGCGGGCGCTGGAAGTGCATGAGGGACTGGTGCACGTCGGCACCACGCTCAACGGCCTGAACCAGCCGATCTGCACCTTTCTGTCCAAGGGCCCGCCCTCGTCGACGGTGACTCAGGAAGGGCTGGCGATCCTGATGGAAATCATCACCTTCGCCTCCTACCCGAGCCGCCTGCGCAAGCTGACCAACCGGACCCGGGCCATCGACATGGTGGAGCAGGGCGCGGACTTTCTCCAGGTGTACGAGTTCTTCCGTGAGCAGGGCTTCGAGATGGCCGAGAGCTACGGCAATGCCAGCCGGGTGTTCCGTGGTTCGGTGCCCAATGGGCTGCCGTTCACCAAGGACCTGTCCTACCTCAAGGGCTTCATCATGGTCTACAACTACATCCAGTTGGCCGTGCGCAAGGGCAAGCTCGAACAGGTGCCGTTGTTGTTCTGCGGCAAGACCACCCTGGAGGACATGCGTACCCTGCGCCAGTTGGTGGACGAAGGGCTGGTGGTGCCGCCCAAATACCTGCCGGAGCAGTTCCGCGACATGAATGCGCTGTCGGCCTGGATGTGTTTCAGCAACTTCCTCAATCACCTCAGCCTGGACCGGATCGAGGCGGATTATTCCAATATCCTCTGACCCTTCCGGACTCTCAACACCGCTGTCCTGTGTGGGAGCCGGCTTGCTGGCGATAGCGGTCTATCAGCACCCGATGTGTCGTCTGACACAGCGCAATCGCCAGCGAGCCGGCTCCTGCAAGGGCATTGGCGTTGCTACTGACATTGAGGTTTAAATCGGATGAGAGCCCTCGGCATCCTCTGCCTGCTCCTGACCCTGAACGGTTGCAGCTCACTGCTGTTCTACCCCGAGCCCGGCCTGCCATTCACCCCGGACAAGGCCCATCTGGCCTACCGTGACGTCACCCTGACCACCGCCGACGGCACCCGCCTGCATGCCTGGTGGCTGCCGGCCAAGGCCGGGGTGCCGGTCAAGGGCACGGTGCTGCACCTGCACGGCAATGGCGGCAACCTGTCCATGCACCTGGGCGGCAGCTGGTGGCTGCCGGAGCAGGGGTATCAGGTGTTGCTGATCGACTATCGCGGCTACGGCGTGTCCGAAGGGGAACCGAGCCTGCCGGCGGTCTATCAGGACATCGATGCCGCGTTCCAGTGGCTGGATAGTGCCCCGGAAGTCCGGGACAAGCCGCTGGTGGTCCTGGGGCAGAGTCTGGGAGGGGCGATGGCGGTCCACTATCTGGTTGAACACCCCGCTTATCAGCCCCGCCTCAAGGCGTTGGTACTCGACGGCGTGCCGGCCAGCTATCGCGCAGTGGGCCAGTTTGCCCTGAGCGGTTCCTGGCTGACCTGGCCCTTCCAGGTGCCGCTGTCGTGGCTGGTGCCCGATGGCGACAGTGCGATTCACGCGATGCCGCAACTGAACGGCGTGCCCAAGCTGATCTTCCAGAGTATCGACGATCCGCTGGTGCCCATGAACAACGGTATTGTCCTGTATCAGGCTGCACCACCACCCAGGGTGTTACAACTGACCCGCGGAGGGCATGTGCAGACCTTCGCCGACCCGACCTGGCGCCAGGTGATGCTGCGCTATCTGGAGGACCCCCAGCATTTCAACGGCCTGCGCCGATTGGGCGAGATCCCGAATTATCCTGCTGCCCCGAATTCGAATGTTGAACCAGAGAGTCCGCAATGACCGAAGAACGCAACGCCATTCCCATGATCATCACCGGTATCTGCAGCATCATCGGCACCGTGGGGTGCCTGTGGTACTACGGCTACCTGCATTTCGCCAAGCCGGAGGATGCGTTGGAACTCAACCAGTTCACCATGCTCAAGACCGTTCCGGGTGAAGACTATAAAGTCTCGCTGACACCGGCCAACCAGGTTGCCCAGTGCATCGACGGCGTGCTGGTGCTGTTCGACACCGAGCAGAAAGGGCTGACCGGTGTACTGGTCAATGACAAGAAACAGGCGGTGCGTTGCATGGGCCAGGAAACCCCCAAGCTGGAGCAATAGGACTCTGGCGAGCTGCATGAAAAAGCCCCGCCTGATTCGATCAGGCGGGGCTTTTTCGTAGGCGTTCAAACGATTATTGGTTGCTGCTCATCGAAGAACGCGGTGCCACTGGCTGGTTGTCGTTGGAAATGGTCACTTCCACGCGACGGTTCATGGCCCGGCCGGAAACGCTGCCGTTATCCGCTACAGGGTATTCCTTGCCATAGCCCTGGGTGACAATGCGGCTCGGGTCCACGCCCATCTTGATCAGGGCAACCTGTACCGAAGTCGCACGGCGTTCGGACAGGCTCTGGTTGTAGGCCTCGCTGCCGGTGCTGTCGGTGTAGCCTTCGACAATCACCTTGCGGTCAGGGTTTTCCTGGAGGAACTGCGCCAGCTTGTTGATATTGACCAGGCCGTTGGATTTGAGGTCGGCCTTGTTGGTGGCGAACAGCACATCACCGAAGGTCACCAGGGTGCCGCGCTCGGTCTGCTTGGCGTTGAGGCTGTCCTGCAACTGCTTGATCTGCGCGTCGCGGGCATCCAGGCGGGCCTGGGCCCGTTGCGCTGCGGCGTTCTTCAGGTTGGCCTCGGCGGTGCGCAGGGCAATGGTCTGCTTGGCGACTTCAACACGCTGGTTGGTCAGGTAGGCCAACTGGTCGACGGTCTTTTCATCTTCACGGTTCTGGTAGGCCTTGTCCGCCTTGTCCAGATAGTCACTGGCGTCCTTGGTTTCCAGGGCCGCGACCTTGCTCGCCTGCGGGTCGGCCTGCAGGCCGGAGAAGTTGGTGCGCGCCTGTTCCAGGTTGGCATTGGGCTGCGACGAGCAGGCCGCCAGGCCAACGCTCAGAGCCAGGAGGGCGGGGATCATCAGTTGATTGCGCATAATGTTCGTCCTTTATTCTGTCCGTTGAAACTTCAGGCTGCGGGAGGGCTTATTGCGCCGGCTGCACCACGGGGCGCTGGCTTTCCTGGCGCAGTTCCTGAACACCTTTCTGGGCATCCTTCACGGCAAGCTCGGCCTTGGCAGCCTGGGCCTTGCGCTCGGCGACGCGGGCATCCCACTCGGCCTGTTCGGCCAGGCGACGGGCGTCGTCGTATTTCTTGTCATGCATGGCCAGCTCAGCTTGTTTGAGCTTGTCCTGCGCCGATTTCATTTCCACGGCGGCGTATTCGGTACCGCCAGCGCTGACTGCGCTGTTCACGGCAGACTGTGTCACCGCGTACTGCTCGCTCGGCGGGTTCCCGGCGCAACCGGCCAGAATGAAGCTGGTGCCCAGGGCCAGCGCGGCCAGTTTCAGCCCGCGCAGATGGTTAAACGAGGATGTGGCAATGCTGGTTTTCATGGTCTTCAACTCCATTGGATAGCTCCTGAAAAACATCAATCCCCATCACGGGCCCGAGGGCCTTCAGCGCAGATCACGCCGCTTCGTTCAGGCGTGTTTCGCAGCAGCTGTGCCAGTGATGGCTACTGGCTGTGACCCGAGGCTTTTTTGAATAGTTCAGCGCAGATGGCTAATCGCCCGAAAAAAATACTGACTGATCGGTCAATGCAGAAAGTCTGAACTTTCGCGATCCGCAGCGGTATTCCCGACTCGCTCGGGAGCCAGGAATACCGGAGATTTTCGGGACGCTGGCGGCCCGTTCAGTGCTTGGACTTGTCGGTCCCGCCAGACAGGTTATTCAGATGGCGACGTGACAGGGTGAGGAAGCGTGGGGTTGCGCCGACATCCTCGTACAGTGGATCACCTTCCTCGTCGGTGGCGACCACCTGCTGACCCTGGACGTAGGGGAAACTCGCCTCAAGCTCCTCCAGAGCGGCGCCGATCAGTTCGCCGAGCAGTTCCTCGGGGCTGCGCTTGGGGTACATTTCGCTGATTGCGGCGAGGCGGGCGGCGGCTTCCACGTCCAGATGAACGGCGTAACCGGTGTCGGTCAGGCGACCCTTGGCATTCTCTTCCCAGTGCTGGGCTAGCTCTCGGATTTTCATGATGACCTCAATTCCTACCCGTCGATGACGGGGATTGATGAGTGGTCGGATCGGCATCGCTGCCAGCCCGCCATCAGCCTTCATGGGGCTGCTCAATTATCAGACTAGCTTCTGCCGGTGAGGTTCGGCGGGGAATTTTCCCTCTGCGCCCGTCGCTTGCCCGGCTTGTAAGCACGCGGCGCAGTGGTGCACTCTTGGCTTATGGAAACGTTCCAGAGCCTGCCGGAGAGCCTGCCGATGTCCGATATCGATGTGCGTTTGCGTGAAGACGTTCACTTGCTGGGTGAGTTGCTGGGCAATACCATCCGCGACCAGCATGGTGACGAATTCCTCGACAAGATCGAGCGGATTCGCAAGAGCGCCAAGGCCGATCGCAGCGATTCGGCCAGTACCGAACTGAGCGCCAGCCTCGATGATCTCGGCGATGACGAGTTGCTGCCGGTGGTCCGCGCGTTCAACCAGTTTCTCAATCTGGCGAACATCGCCGAGCAATATCAACTGATTCACCGGCGTGACGATTCGCAGCCGGCACCGTTCGAGGCACGGGCGTTGCCGGAGTTGCTTGCCCGGCTGCGGGCCGAGGGCCATGGCGACGACTCCCTGGCCCGGCAACTGGGGCGTCTGGACATCGAACTGGTGCTTACTGCGCACCCGACCGAGGTGGCCCGGCGCACGCTGATCCAGAAGTACGACGCGATTGCTGCGCAACTGGCGTTGCAGGATCACCGTGACCTCACCGCCGCCGAACGTGAGCAGATCCGCCAGCGCCTGCAACGGCTGATTGCCGAAGCCTGGCACACCGAGGAGATCCGCCGCACCCGGCCGACCCCGGTGGACGAGGCCAAGTGGGGCTTCGCGGTGATCGAGCACTCGCTCTGGCAGGCCATTCCGAATTATCTGCGCAAGGCCGATGAAGCCCTGCACGCCGCGACCGGCCTGCACTTGCCGCTGGAGGCGGCGCCGATTCGCTTTGCTTCGTGGATGGGCGGCGACCGTGATGGCAACCCCAATGTGACGGCCAGGGTGACTCGCGAAGTGCTGCTGTTGGCACGCTGGATGGCGGCTGACCTGTACCTGCGCGATGTCGATCACCTGGCCGCCGAGCTGTCGATGCAGCATGCCAGCGAAGCCTTGCGGGCCCGCGCCGGTAACAGTGCCGAGCCTTATCGGGCGGTGCTCAAGCAACTGCGCGAGCGGCTGCGGGCAACCCGCCAGTGGGCCCATGATTCGCTGGAGTCCACCCAACCGGCCACGGACCAGGTTCTGCGCGACAACCACGAGCTGCTGGAGCCCTTGCAGTTGTGTTATCAGTCCCTGCACGAATGCGGCATGGGCGTGATCGCCGATGGGCCGTTGCTCGATTGTCTGCGGCGGGCGGTGACCTTCGGGCTGTTTCTGGTGCGTCTGGATGTGCGTCAGGACTCATCGCGCCATGCCTCGGCGATGAACGAGATCACCGACTACCTGGGACTGGGACGCTACGAGGACTGGGATGAAGATGCTCGGCTGACGTTCCTGATTCGCGAGTTGGGCAATCGTCGGCCACTGCTGCCGCCATATTTCAAGCCATCGGCGGATACCGCCGAGGTGCTGGCAACCTGTCGGGAAATCGCCGCAGCCCCGGCAGCGTCCCTGGGCTCGTATGTGATCTCCATGGCAGGAGCGGCTTCCGATGTGCTCGCCGTACAGCTGTTGCTCAAGGAATCCGGGGTGTTGCGGCCGATGCGCGTGGTGCCGCTGTTTGAAACCCTGGCCGATCTGGACAATGCCGGGCCGGTAATGGAGCGCCTGTTGCAGTTGCCCGGTTATCGCTCGCGTTTGCAGGGGCCGCAAGAGGTGATGATCGGTTACTCCGACTCGGCCAAGGATGCCGGCACCACGGCTGCGGCCTGGGCCCAGTACCGCGCCCAGGAACGGCTGGTGGACATCTGTCGGGAGCAGCAGGTCGAGTTGCTGTTGTTCCATGGCCGTGGCGGCACCGTCGGTCGTGGCGGCGGCCCGGCCCATGCGGCGATTCTGTCGCAGCCGCCGGGTTCTGTGGCGGGACGTTTCCGCACGACCGAGCAGGGCGAGATGATCCGTTTCAAGTTCGGCCTGCCGGACATCGCCGAACAGAACCTCAACCTGTACCTGGCGGCAGTGCTCGAGGCCACCTTGTTGCCGCCACCACCGCCACAACCGGCCTGGCGCAAGCTGATGGACGAGTTGGCGGCGGACGGCGTGCGCGCCTATCGCGCCGAGGTGCGCGACAATCCGCAGTTCGTCGAGTATTTCCGCCAGTCGACGCCGGAACAGGAACTTGGGCGCCTGCCGCTGGGCAGTCGTCCGGCCAAGCGTCGGGCTGGCGGTATAGAAAGCCTGCGGGCGATTCCCTGGATCTTCGGCTGGACCCAGACCCGACTGATGCTGCCGGCCTGGCTCGGTTGGGAGACGGCACTGCGGCATGCGCTGGAGCGTGGTCAGGGCCCACTGCTGGAGCAGATGCGCGAGCAATGGCCATTTTTCCGGACCCGTATCGACATGCTGGAAATGGTTCTGGCCAAGGCCGACAACGATATCGCCCGTTCCTACGACGAACGTCTGGTGGAAGCCGAACTGCTGCCGCTGGGTGTGCACTTACGCGACCTATTGTCGCAGGCGTGCGAGGTGGTACTGGGATTGACCGGCCAGTCGCAACTGTTGGCCCACAGCCCCGAAACCCTGGAATTCATTCGCCTGCGCAATACCTACCTCGATCCGCTGCACCTGCTGCAGGCCGAGTTGCTGGCGCGTACGCGGCGTCAGGAAAGCAACCAGAACAGCCCTCTGGAACAGGCTTTGCTGGTGTCCGTGGCGGGGATCGCCGCCGGCTTGCGCAATACCGGCTGAGGTCATGAAAAGCATGAGGCACGGGTAGCGGGGCAGGTACGAGCGCAGGGTCAGATGCGGTCGTGCCTGTGTACGTGACACGGGGTGGTCGGGTTACGACCCGTGGTAGCAGGTTTGGGGTGTCGTGGCGGCTCGGGTCGATGCGACTTTGGGCGGCTTGTGTGGGGTCGGTCGGCTGTGTATCTTGATCAGCCCTTGGCCGTTTGGGCGGCTGTCACCCTATTGTTGAGATTGGCCCCACGAGGCGAATCCGAGCGTTTCTAAATAAAAAATTGAGGAGCACATCGATGCGCGTCATTCTGCTGGGAGCTCCCGGGGCCGGTAAAGGTACTCAGGCTAAGTTCATCACCGAAAAATTCGGCATCCCGCAAATCTCCACCGGCGACATGTTGCGTGCCGCGGTCAAGGCTGGCACCGAGCTGGGCGTCAAGGCCAAGGGCATCATGGATGCCGGTGGCCTAGTGTCCGATGACCTGATCATCGCACTGGTCAAGGACCGGATTGCCCAGGCCGATTGCGCCAACGGCTTCCTGTTCGACGGCTTCCCGCGCACCATTCCCCAGGCTGAAGCCCTGGTGCAGGCCGGTGTCGAGCTGGACCACGTGGTCGAGATCGCCGTCGACGACGAAGAGATCGTCCAGCGTATTGCCGGCCGCCGCGTTCACGAGGCCTCCGGTCGCGTTTACCACGTCGTCTACAACCCGCCGAAAGTCGAAGGCAAGGACGATGCGACGGGCGACGAGCTGGTTCAGCGCAAGGACGACACCGAAGAAACCGTTCGTCATCGCCTGTCGGTCTACCATTCCCAGACCAAGCCGCTGGTGGACTTCTACCAGAAGCTGTCGGCTGCCCAGGGCAAGCCGAAGTACAGCTACATCGCCGGCGTCGGCTCGGTCGAAGCGATCACCGGCAAGGTGCTTGAAGCGCTGAACTGATCGTCGCGATTGCGTCTCTACAACAGCCCGCTTGCGGGCTGTTGTTGTTTATACTGTTGCACTTTTTCATTCTGACCTGACGGAAACATCGATGAGCACCTTGCTGGCCCTGGACACCGCGACTGAAGCTTGCTCCGTCGCCTTGCTGCATGACGGCAAGGTGACGAGCCACTATGAGGTGATCCCGCGCCTGCACGCGCAGAAGCTGCTGCCGATGATCCAGCAATTGCTGGCGGATGCCGGGATCGGCCTGTCTGCGGTCGATGCGATTGCCTTTGGCCGTGGGCCAGGTGCCTTTACTGGCGTGCGGATCGCGATTGGCGTGGTCCAGGGCCTGGCCTTTGCCCTGGAGCGCCCGGTGTTGCCGGTGTCGAACCTGGCAGTGCTGGCTCAGCGGGCATTGCGCGAGCATGGCGCCAGCCAGGTCGCGGCGGCCATCGATGCACGGATGGATGAGGTGTATTGGGGCTGTTATCGCGAGGAGGCCGGGGAGATGCGTCTGGCTGGCAGCGAAGCGGTGCTGGCACCGGAAGTCGCGGCGCTGCCGGCAGCGGCCACCGGCGCCTGGTTTGGCGCGGGCACGGGCTGGGGGTATGGTGAGCGGATCAAGGTTGCGCTGAGCGGCCAGGATGCTGGCATGCTGCCCCACGCCGAGGACCTGCTGAGCCTGGCGCGATTCGCCTGGGCGCGTGGCGAAGCCATCGTTGCCGACGAAGCGCAGCCCGTCTACCTGCGTGACAAGGTTGCCACGCCCAAGGCTCGCTGAACCCCGGGTGAATTTCGAAGCTACACTGAGGGTTAAGCCGAACGCTCGGAATATCGTCTGAAGCAGTCAAAAATGTGCCGTCCGTCATGTTTTTCCCACGCTGGCAGCGCTATGTGAAAACCTTTTTCCAGTTCTGTGGTCTGGTTATCACTTGGGCAATAGCCAAGTACGGCGCGTACTGCTAAATTGCCATCATCGACACCGAGCATGCCCCAATGCGTATAGACGGCGTTTCATCACAGTCTTATTCCATCAAGCGCAAGCCCCGCAAGGGCGGCGTTGTGCTGGACGCTGATGGTGAACTGCTGAGCAACGACAGCGAGGATCTCTCCGAAGTCGCTGCCCGTGCCGAAGCCGCAGGTGAACGCCTGGCCAACCTGCCGGCCCGTCCGCAAGACATGATCTTCCATCGCTCCATGAGCAAAAGTGTCGCCACGGCCCTTGCCAGCTACCTGACCACTGCCGGTTTCGTCGAGTGGGACATGGAAGTGTTGGGGCTCGACCTGCATATCTGATCTAATCGGTGCCATGACCGATTCAGTTCTCCCTTATTACCTGGGTTGTCCGTCCTGGAGTGAAAACGCCTGGCGCGAATTCCTGTACCCGGAAAACGCTCGTCCAGCGGATTTTCTCGACCTCTACAGCCAGGTCTTCAACGCCGTCGAAGGCAACACCACATTCTACGCGCGACCCGCCGCGAGCACCGTCGAGCGTTGGGCGCAGACCATGCCTGAGCATTTTCGCTTCACCGCCAAGTTCCCCCGCGATATCAGTCACGGTGGAGACCTGCGTGATCAGGTGCTGGCGGCCGAGGCGTTCCTGCAACTGCTCAAACCGCTGGGCGCGCGGGTGTCGCCATTGTGGCTGCAACTGCCGGCGAGTTTCGCGCCGCATCGGTTGGGCGAACTGGCTGGATTCATCGACAGCCTGCAGCAGCCGTTGGCTATCGAGGTCCGTCATCCCGAGTTCTTCGCCAAGGGCGATGCCGAGCGGATGCTCAATCGATTGCTGCTCGATCGGGGCGTGGAGCGCATCTGTCTTGATCCACGGGCGTTGTTCAGTTGTACCTCGACCACCCCTGCGGTGCTGCATGCCCAGTCGAAAAAGCCCAAGGTGCCGCCGCGACCGGCAGCCTTTACCCAGTTTCCGCAGGTTCGTTTCATCGGCCACCCGGAGTTGGCGGCGAATGAATCCTTCCTGACACCCTGGGTCGAGAAGGTGGCGGCGTGGATCGAAGAGGGGCGCACGCCGTATATCTTCCTGCATACCTCGGACAATCTGCTGGCCCCGAAGCTGGCGCAGCGCTTTCATCATCGGCTGATGGCACGTTTGCCTGGCCTGCCCGCGCTGCCTGAGCTATACAGAGAGCCCGCTGCGGAGCAACTCGGCTTGCTCTGACGGCGCCTGTTCTTACTGCCAGGAGTCGCTCATATGGATGCGCAAACCCTTCGAGCCCAAGCCTTCAAGGCCCTGCACGAACGTGCGGGGGCTTTTGTGATCCCCAATCCCTGGGATGCCGGCTCGGCGAAAATGCTCGCGGCGCTGGGCTTCGAAGCCCTGGCCACCACCAGCGCGGGGTTGGCGTTTTCCCTGGGGCGTCCGGATGCGGAAGGTGCGGTCAGCCGTGCCGATGCCTTGGAGAACGCTCATGTCATTGCCAGGGCCACGCCGCTGCCGGTGGCGGCGGACCTGGAAAACGGTTACGCCGACAGCCCTGAAGGTTGCGCCCAGACCATCCTGATGGCTGCCGAAGTCGGCTTGGTCGGAGGCTCCATCGAGGATGCCACGGGCAATCCCGAAGAACCGATCTATCCCTTTGCATTGGCTGTCGAACGGGTTGAAGCGGCGGTGGCGGCAGCGCGTAGCCTGCCGTTCGCGTTCACCCTGACGGCACGGGCGGAGAACTTTCTGGTCGGGCGACGGGATCTGGCTGACACCATCCGCCGCCTGCAGGCTTATGCCGAAGCCGGGGCCGATGTGCTCTACGCACCGGACTTGAGCACCGCCGAGGAGATCAGTGCAATCGTCAAGGCGGTGGCCCCAAAGCCGGTGAACGTGCTGATGTCCGGTGGTGTGCCACTGTCGGTGGCTGACTTGAGCGCGCTGGGTGTCAAGCGCATCAGTGTCGGTTCGGCGCTGGCGCGTGCGGCGTATGGGGCTTTTTACCAGGCGGCGCAGGAGATCTGCGGGCCGGGCACCTTTGATTTCACCGAGCAGGCGATACCGTTCGGCAAGATCAACCAGATGTTCAAGGGATGAAGCGGATGCTGGCGGCTCAGGCCGCCAGACGCAGGTTGTGCGCCACCAGCGGGCGTGCCCAATTCTGGTCGTAGTCCAGGGCCTGCTGTTGTTTGACCAGGGTTGGTTCGTCGTACGGAATGGCCGGTTTCGGTAGCAGGTCGAGTTCGAACTCGGCAATCGGCAGGTGCAGTGGACGTGGTTGCGGTGCCGGGCCGGGCTGTACTTGTGCTTGGCCGGCCGTCAGTACGATGGGACGAACCCATTCGCTTTCGAAATCCTGTTGGCGCTGCTGGGCGATGAGCTCGTCTTCCGGGTAAGGCGGTGCCGGTTTTTTCAGCAGGTCGAGCTCGAACTCGGCGATCGGCAGGAACAGCGGTTCTGGCGGGCGGACCGGATTGTCGGTGACTTCGCAGTGCAACTGGTCGACGATCTGGGCCAGGGTCTCGGCACCGGCGGTGGGTTCGACCGGGCCATCAATCGGCAGTTCGGCCACTGCCTGCTTCGGTGCATCACCCACCTGCTCGGCCATCGCCCGTGCGAAGAAATCCTGCCACAGGTGGCTGACGCCACTCAGTGCCTGGGAGTTTCGCAGGCCGTAATCGCCGACGGGCGATAGATAACCTATGGATGTGCGCTGAATGTCTGACATGGCTCTTGGTGGTGACCCAAGCTCTGGCAAAATGACGGATAATTCTTTTATCGGCCGTTTTTGCCGATCATTAAATTTTTGAGCGTTTTTTTCATGAGTGAGCAGCAAGCAGCCGTACGCATCAGGGTCGAGGCACTGGCCGAAGGGTTTCAATCCCAGGCGCAGGAGTGGGCCCGACGGCTGGCGCTACCCTTGCAGGAGCCCGAGGCCGAGTTCGCCCTGCAGGTGTCCGAACACGGATTGCAGTTGCAGCAACTGGGGCCGGATGCACCGGGGCCGGTACGGGTCGATTTCGTCGAGGGTGGTGCGGCGCATCGGCGCCTGTTCGGTGGCGGCAGCGGCCAGATGATCGCCAAGGCGGTCGGCATCCAGCAGGGCGTGCGTCCTCGGGTACTGGATGCCACCGCAGGGCTGGGCAAGGATGCCTTCGTGCTGGCGAGCCTGGGCTGTGAGATGAGCCTGATCGAGCGCCAGCCACTGATCGGTGCGTTGCTGGAGGATGGCCTGGCCCGGGGCCTTGAGGATCTGGAGGTGGCGCCGATCATTTCCCGCATGCGCCTGCTCAAGGGCAACTCCATCGAGGTGATGCGCAACTGGGAGGGTGAACCGCCGCAGGTCATCTACCTGGACCCGATGTTTCCCCATCGTGAGAAAACTGCGCTGGTGAAGAAGGAAATGCGCCTGTTCCGGCCGCTGGTGGGGGATGATCCGGATGCGCCTGCGCTGCTCGCGGCCGCCCTGGCCCTGGCGACCCATCGGGTGGTGGTCAAGCGCCCGCGCAAGGCTCCATGCATCGACGGCCCCAAGCCCAGTCATGGGCTGGAGGGTAAATCGAGCCGTTACGACATCTATCCGAAAAAAGCGCTCAAGCCCTGAGCGCTTCCTGTGGCGAGCCCGCTCGCCAGACTATGTGCACTGCGCGGGCTTGGCTCAGGGCCGATAGGCCCGCATGAACAGGCCCACCACCTCGCGCACATGGGCTTCACTGTCCTCGGCATTCAAGCGCTGGCCGCAGCCATACAGCAGGCGGAAGTTCGCCGCGCCCTTGAGCAGGCAGAAGAAGTGTTCGGCAGCGTTGTGCGGCTTGTCGATATTCAGCGCACCGCTCTGATGAATCCGGCTCAGCAGCCGTTCCATCTCGGTCAGCATCCGCTGCGGGCCAGCCTCGAAGAAAATCTGCGACAGCCTGGGATCCTGGCTCCCCAGCGCCACAATCAGGCGATGCAGGTTCACCGATTCGTCACTGTTGATCAGCACGTGAAAGCCCCGAGCGATGTTGAGCAGCACCGTTTCGACCGGCACACCTTCGGGCAAGGCGAATAGCAGGTCGGGTAGCTGCGCCTCGCACTTGGACACCACCGCAGCGGAGAACAGCGTCTCCTTGTCGTTGAAATGGCTGTAGACCGTCAGCTTCGAAACACCTGCCGCTGCTGCTACCGCGTCCATGCTGGTGCTGGCGTATCCATTACTCAGGAACAGATCTTCCGCTGCTTCAAGAATGGCCTGGCGTTTTGCCGGGTCCTTGGGGCGGCCGGGGCCGCTGGGCACAGAAAGATTGTCGGACATTTTTCACTTTAATACTGGACTGGTCAGTTTGGTATAAATACCATACTGATCAGTATAATTATTTCAAGCACTCTTGGCGAAGGGTACACACCATGTTCCGCTATGTCCTGCCTCTGGCGTTGCCTGCCAGTCTAGCCTTTTTCCTCGTGGGCTGTGGTCACGAAGAGTCCGCCCAGGTCACTGTACGTCCGGCCATGGTGGTGCAGCCTCAGTTGGCAGCCCAGGGCATGGACAGTTATCCCGGTGAGGTGCGTGCCCGTTTCGAGCCTGAACTGGCGTTTCGCATTGCTGGCAAGGTTTCTCGACGCCTGGTCGAGGAGGGCCAGCGGGTCAAGGCCAACCAGCCGCTGGCGGAGCTCGACCCGCAGGACGTGCGTCTGCAACTGGAAGCCACCCGGGCCCAGGTGGCGGCTGCCGAAGCGAACCTGAATCTGGTGCGTTCCGAGCGCGACCGTTACAAGACCTTGCTGGATCGGCAGATGGTCAGCCGTTCGCAGTACGACAACGCGGAAAATGCCTACCGCGCCGGTGAAGCCAGGCTGAAGCAGATCAAGGCTGAATTCGATGTCTCCAGCAACCAGGCGGGCTACGCGGTGTTGCGTGCGCCGCAGGACGGCGTGATCGCCAAGCGTCAGATCGAGGTCGGCCAGGTGGTGGCTGCCGGCCAGACGGTATTCACGCTGGCGGCCGATGGCGAGCGTGAAGTGCTGATCAGTTTCCCGGAACAGGCGTTCGGGCGCTTCAAGGTTGGCCAGGATGTTGCGGTCGAACTCTGGTCGCAGCCGGGCCAGCGCTTCAACGGGCATATCCGCGAGTTGTCGCCGGCAGCCGATCCGAAATCCCGGACCTTTGCCGCGCGCATTGCGTTCAGCGCCGGGAAGGTGCCTGCCGAACTGGGGCAGAGCGCCAGGGTCTTCGTCCAGGCTGCTGGGGACGTACCGTTGTCGGTGCCGTTATCGGCGCTGACCGCTGAAAATGGCGCTGCCTATGTCTGGAAAGTCCAGGCGGACAATACGCTCAAGCGCACCCCGGTGCGGGTCGGTGCCTTCGGCGAGAAAAGTGTGCCGGTGCTCGAAGGGCTCAACGCCAGCGATTGGGTGGTGGCGGCCGGTGTGCATGTGCTTCATGAGGGGGAACAGGTGCGTCCGGTGGACCGCTCCAACCGTGTCGTCAACCTGGCGGCCAAGGAGTAGTCCCCGATGGGTTTCAACCTTTCCGAATGGGCATTGCGTAACCGCCAGATCGTACTGTTTCTGATGCTTTTGCTGGCGATGGTTGGGGCTATGTCCTACACCAAGCTGGGGCAGAGCGAAGACCCGCCGTTCACCTTCAAGGCCATGGTGATCCAGACCAACTGGCCCGGGGCGACGGCCCAGGAAGTGTCGCGGCAGGTCACCGAACGTATTGAAAAGAAACTGATGGAAACCGGCGAGTACGAGCGGATCACCTCGTTCTCGCGGCCAGGCGAGTCCCAGGTGATCTTCATGGCCCGCGACTCGTTGCATTCGGCGCAGATCCCCGAACTCTGGTACCAGGTGCGCAAGAAGCTCAGCGACATCCGCCAGACTCTGCCGCCGGATATTCAGGGACCGTTCTTCAATGACGAGTTCGGTACCACCTTTGGCAATATCTATGCGCTGACCGGCGACGGTTTCGACTACGCGGTACTCAAGGACTACGCCGACCGCATCCAGATCCAACTGCAACGGGTCAAGGATGTCGGCAAGGTCGATCTGTTGGGGCTGCAGGACGAAAAGGTCTGGATCGAGTTGTCGAACGTCAAGCTGGCCACGCTCGGTGTACCGATGGCGGCCGTGCAGCAGGCGTTGCAGGAGCAGAACGCGGTTTCGACCTCGGGTTTCTTCGAAACCCCGACGGAGCGTGTGCAACTGCGCGTCAGCGGCAACTTCAAGAGCGTCGACGAGATTCGCAATTTCCCGATCCGGGTGGGTGACCGGACCTTGCGCATCGGTGATATCGCCGAGGTCCGTCGTGGTTTCAACGATCCACCGGCGCCGCGCATGCGTTTCATGGGCGAAGACGCCATCGGCCTGGCCGTGGCGATGAATGACGGTGGCGACATCCTGGTGCTGGGCAAGGCGCTGGAAACCGAGTTCGCCAGAATTCAGAAAAGCCTGCCGGCGGGCATGCGCCTGAGCAAGGTGTCCGACCAGCCAGCGGCGGTCAAGACCGGTGTCGGCGAGTTTGTCCAGGTCCTGGTGGAGGCGCTGGCGATCGTGCTGCTGGTGAGTTTCTTCTCCCTCGGTGTGCGCACCGGCATGGTGGTGGCGCTGGCGATCCCGCTGGTGCTGGCGATGACCTTTGCCACCATGTATTACCTGGGTATCGGCCTGCACAAGATTTCCCTTGGCGCCCTGGTGTTGGCGCTGGGCCTGCTGGTGGACGACGCGATCATTGCCGTGGAGATGATGGCGATCAAGATGGAGCAGGGCTTCGATCGGCTCAAGGCGGCGAGCTACGCCTGGACCAGCACCGCATTCCCGATGCTGACCGGCACGTTGATCACCGCCGCTGGTTTCCTGCCGATCGCCACGGCGCAGTCGGGGACCGGCGAGTACACCCGTTCGATTTTCCAGGTGGTGACCATCGCCCTGTTGGCGTCGTGGATCGCCGCCGTGATGTTCGTGCCGTATCTGGGGGAGAAACTGCTTCCCGACCTGGCGAAACTTCACGCCGCCAAGCATGGTGCCGATCAGCCGGATCCGTATGCCACCCCGTTCTATCAGCGGGTGCGGCGAGCGGTGGAGTGGTGCGTGCGGCGGCGCAAGACGGTGATCGTGTTGACCGTCCTGTTGTTCGTGGGGTCGGTGGCGCTGTTCCGCTTCGTGCCCCAGCAGTTTTTCCCGGCCTCTGGACGGCTGGAATTGATGGTCGACCTCAAGCTGGCCGAAGGCGCATCGCTGAATAACACCACCGAACAGGTCAAGCGCCTGGAAGCGCTGCTCAAGGGCCATGATGGTATCGACAACTATGTGGCCTATGTCGGTACCGGTTCACCGCGTTTCTACCTGCCGTTGGACCAGCAGTTGCCAGCGACCAGTTTTGCCCAGTTTGTGGTGCTGGCCAAATCCATCGAGGACCGCGAAAAATTGCGGACCTGGTTGATCGACACCCTCAATGAGCAGTTCCCGGAACTGCGGGCGCGGGTCACGCGTCTGGAGAACGGCCCGCCCGTGGGGTACCCGGTGCAGTTCCGTGTCACCGGTGAGCATATCGAGGTGGTCCGGGCCCTGGCCCGCAAGGTGGCGGCCAAGGTGCGCGAGAACCCCCATGTGGCCAACGTGCATCTGGACTGGGAAGAGCCGAGCAAGGTGGTCTACCTGAATGTCGATCAGGATCGCGCCCGGGCGCTGGGGGTGAGCACGGCCAACCTGTCGCGCTTCCTGCAGAGTTCGCTGACCGGTTCGACCGTCAGCCAGTACCGCGAAGACAATGAGCTGATCGAGATTCTGCTGCGTGGCACCGTGCAGGAGCGCACCGAGCTGTCGGCGCTGTCGAGCCTGGCAGTGCCTACCGACAATGGCACCAGCGTGGCGCTGTCGCAAATCGCCACGCTGGAATACGGTTTCGAGGAGGGCGTTATCTGGCACCGCAATCGCCTGCCCAACGTGACCATCCGCGCCGATATCTACGGGCAGGAGCAGCCGTTGACTCTGGTCAAGCAGATCATGCCGACCCTGGATTCGATCCGGGCCGAATTGCCGGACGGTTATCTGCTGGAGGTGGGCGGTACCGTGGAGGACTCGGAGCGCGGCCAGGCTTCGGTGAACGCCGGCGTGCCGCTGTTCATCGTGGTAGTGCTGACCTTGCTGATGTTGCAGTTGCGCAGTTTCTCGCGGGTAGCGATGGTGTTCCTCACTGCCCCGCTGGGGTTGATTGGTGTGACGCTGTTCCTGTTGGTGTTCCGCCAGCCGTTCGGGTTCGTGGCGATGCTCGGGACGATTGCGTTGTCGGGGATGATCATGCGCAACTCGGTGATCCTGGTGGACCAGATCGAACAGGATATCCGCGCTGGCATGTCGCAGTGGCAGGCGATCATCGAGGCGACGGTGCGGCGCTTCCGGCCGATCGTGTTGACCGCGCTGGCGGCGGTGTTGGCGATGATCCCACTGTCGCGCAGCGTGTTCTACGGACCGATGGCGGTGGCGATCATGGGCGGTCTGGTCGTGGCGACGGCCTTGACCCTGTTGTTCCTGCCGGCGCTGTATGCCGGTTGGTTCCGGGTGAAGAAAACCGTGGGCGAGGGATAAAACCTGATGGGGAGAGCCAGCGAGCTGGCTCTCCCTGGCACATTACAGTGCGCCAAACACCTTTTTCGCCAGGCTGGTGGCCGCTTCCGCCGGATTGGCGCGGATGCCTTCCTCCTTCTGGGCGATCATCTTGAACAGGCCGTCCAGGGCCTTTTCGGTCACGTAGCTTTCAATGTTGGCACTCTTGGCATCAAGCACGCCGAGGCTCGCGGCCTGCCCGGCGAACGAGTTGTATTGCTGGGCCAGGCCCACCTGATCGGTGGCCTGCTTGACGATCGGCAGGAACTTGGCGCGGATCTGCTCGCGGCTGGTCTTGTCCAGGTACTGGGTCGCCGAGTCCTTGCCGCCGGTGAGAATGCCCTTGGCGTCGCTCACGGTCATCTTTTTCACTGCATCCACCAGCAGCGCCTGAGCCTGCGGCACGGCTGCCTCGGCCGCCTTGTTCATACTCGTTTCCAACTGATCGACCTGGGCGCCCATGCCGAACTGCTTCATCTTGCTGGCGACCTTGCCCAGCTTGCCGGGCAGTTCGATCTTCACCTCTGGGTTGTTGCTGAAACCACCCGGCTTGCCGAGCGTGGTGACGGCTGCTACGGCACCCTGGGCCAGGGCGTCCTTGAGTCCACCCGAGGCTTCGCCCTGGGACAGGCTGCCCAGGGACAGGGCCAGCGCGTTGGCGGAGATCAGCAGGCCGGCGCAAAGGCCGACCAGGCGTAGGGAGGGACGGAGCATGGAAAGCTTCCTTATTCGAAAAATGAAGAGATGACCGGGCGAAGCCGGCACGCCGGTGCAAGCGCTGTGGAACCAGCGGCTCCAATGGGCGGTGTGCGCTTCGCTGGTGATAACAGTAGCTGGCCGGCGTGCTCGAAGCGAGCATTGATCGAATAGATTCAGGGCGCCACTAGGCCTAGGCCCTTAGGGTCAGGCTCTGGGGTTTCTCTTTCTGCAGCACGACGGTTCTGGGGATGGGTTTGAGGGTGAATTTGCGTCGGCTGCCGAAGGTGCCCTGGGTTTCGTAGATCTGTCCGGGTTTGACGCGGTTGGGGTCATAGCGCAGGTAGCGGGGGATCGCGCCCTTGAGCAGGGTGATTTCCTCGCAGAGGATGTAGGGCGGCAGGCCCGAGTCGTTCAGGGCCACCAGTTTCAGGTTGGCCAGGGTGTTTTCCTCGGTGCCGATCATGGGCACCAGCGCGGCGCTCAGGTACAGGTAGCCGGGGGGACTCAGGTGAAAGACTTCTTCCTGGTTGTCCTTGCGCCACCTGAAGCTGTAGCGGATGTCGGCCAGCAGCGAGACGTCATCGACGCTCATGTCGAACTCGATCTCGATCCTGCTGTTATAGCGCAGGTCCAGCGGCAGTTCGAAGACGAAGCTCCAGGGGCTCCTGGGCGGCAGATTGGTGCTGGTCCAGGTGCCGAGAGCGGCATGGGTGTCGCGGTTGCGCAGGGTGATCCGGGTTTTTGCCCGCGCTGCAATGGCGTAGTCTGGGGGGAAGTGGAAAATAGCGGTCACGACGTTTTTCGCAGTCATCTCGATGTCCTTATCGAACGCGTCAAAGGCGACGCAATATCCAGTCTATACGAGTGTTTGCCGAGGAAATTCGACAGAGAAACATCCGTGTTTCTTTGCCGAATCGTCTGTCATGAGGCTGCCGGTTATCCGATATCAGTCGGCGCTTGGGCTGTCATCGGTGTTCTGTTCCGGGCCGGTGTCGTGCAGCGCCACCTGGCGGATCGACAAGCGGATTTCCGCTGGCAGGACCCGCTTGGCCGCGCCCTCGGCCAGTTCGCCGAGCAGGTCGTGATAGCTCAGCTTGCCGGCTTCGTCGCGACGCAGGACGTCGAGGTCGAGCAGGGTCTGGATAAAGTGGCGGAACAGACTCTTGTCGAAGAATTCCGGCGCATTGAGCCCGTGCAGGATCGACAGGCGCTGGGCCATGATCGTGCACAGGTCTTCCAACTCCTCGGCGCTGATACTGTGCTGGCCGCTGTTGAGCAGCAGCGAGATCGCCATGTAGAAGCGTTGCAGGGTCTGGGCGATGCTTCTGGACAGCAGGGTAAGCAGCACGAAATGCCGCGAACTCGGCGCCGGGCGCAGGTAGACCTCATTTTCGAAGCGCAGCAGGCCCTGCTCGACGAAGGCCTCGAGCCATTGATCGACCACCGCGTCGAGTTCCTCCAGTGACCAGCGGATAAACAGTTCCGACTGCAGGTACGGGTACAACGCCCGGGTGTAGCGCAGCAGTTGTTCGCGGCTCATGCGGGACGAGCTCTGGAAGAAGCTGGCGAGCAACGCCGGCAGGGCGAATATATGCAGGACGTTGTTGCGGTAGTAGGTCATCAGGACCGCGTTCTGCTCGTCCAGGTAGAGAATCTTGCCCAGCGCATCGCTTTGTTCGGCGAGCAGGTCCATGTCCTTGACGTGCTGGATCAGTGCCCGGCCATCGCCCTCGGGCAGGGTGGTGTGGGGCGAATAGGGAACGCGACGCAGCAGCACCAGGTACAGATCCAGTACCCGCGCCATGGCACGCTCGTCCAGGGCCAGTCGGCTGGTGGACAACAATGCCAGGGCCACCAGGTTGACCGGGTTGATCGCAGCGGCTTCGTTGAGGTGGCGTGCCACGCGTTCGCCGAGGCGGCTGGTGGTTGCGCTCAGCCAGTCCGGCTTGAATTGCGGGCCCAACTCCTGGGTACGCCAGTCCGGTTGTTCCTGGTCGAGGAACTCTGCCAGTTTGATTGGTTCGCCGAAGTTGACCGCAACCTGGCCGAAACGCTGCTTGAGGGCACCGATGACCTTGAAAATGTCGAAGATCGACTCTTTTTTCTTGCTGGCGCCACGCAGTTCGCCGAGGTAGGTCCGGCCTTCCAGGACCCGCTCGTAGCCGATGTAGACCGGCACGAAGACGATCGGCATACGCGATGAGCGCAGGAAACTGCGCAGGGTAATGGCCAGCATGCCGGTCTTGGGTTGCAGCATGCGTCCGGTGCGCGAGCGCCCGCCTTCTACGAAGTACTCCACCGGAAAGCCCTTGGTGAACAGTGTGTGCAGGTACTCGTTGAACACGGCGGTATAAAGCGGGTTGCCCTTGAAGGTACGGCGCATGAAGAACGCGCCGCCACGGCGCAGCAGGCTGCCGATCACCGGCATGTTGAGGTTGATCCCGGCGGCGATGTGCGGTGGGGTCAGACCGTTGCGGAACAACAGGTAGGACAGCAGCAGGTAGTCGATGTGGCTGCGATGGCAGGGCACGTAGATCACCTCGTGTCCCTGGGCCACGGCTTGTACGCCTTCGATGTGATTGACCCGGATGCCGTCGTAGATCTTGTTCCAGAACCAGCTCAGCACCACTTCCAGGAAGCGGATGGCGGTGTAGGTGTAATCCGAAGCGATTTCGTTGCCGTAGCGCAGCGCCTGGGTCTTGGCTTTCTCCGCCGGGATGTTCTCGCGCTGGGCGTGTTCGAGGATCGCCTGGCGGACCTGTGGCTCGTTGACCAGGCCCTTGACCAGGTTGCGACGGTGGGACAGGTCGGGACCGATCACTGCGGTCTTCAGGTTGCGAAAGTGCACCCGCAGGATGCGTTGGGCCATGCGTACGGTGCGTTCGTGGCCCTTGTTGTGTTCCACCAGTTCGCGCAGGTTGATCGGCGCGGAGAACTGCACGCGGGTCTTGCGGCCCAGGATCAGGATGCTCAGCAGACGCCGTAGCCGGCCGGTGACCGCCCAGCTGTCGGCGAACAGCAGTTTCCATGGGCTCGACTCGCTGTCCGGCGATTGTCCCCAGAACACGCTGACCGGGATCACTTGGGCATCCTCGGCGGCATTCTGGCTCAGGGCGTCGACCAGGCGGGTCAGAGTCGGCGGAGCGCCGCGCTTGTCCTGGCGGCCGAGCCAGTCGGGCTCCGGCGTCAGGTAGAAAAACGCCGCCGGCTCCAACAGCGGACCCACCGAGACCGGCAGCACCGGACGCGGCAGGCCGGCCCGGGTACATTCGCGGTCGACCACCGCCAGGTCGCTCAGCGACGGCGACTGGAGTACGTAGAACACCGGGCGGCTACGGTCCAGGTTGAGGGCCAGAGACGATTGGTTGATCGTCTCCGAGCGCACCCACAGGTACAGGAGGCGGCGCAGGGTGCCAAACACAAGACGGCGCAAAGGCGAACGGGTCATACGGTTTCTGCTTCAGATGGAATGAACCGAGCGTTTGCTCGGGCGGGCGTAGTGTGCCGTATCTGGCGAAAATCGGCAAAAATGCGACGAAGCAATATCGATCGCGCGTTTTGCGGGCTGTCCTGGGCTCCGAGATTCGCACTGAGTGCTATGACCTACGAATGTCATCCCAAGTTCTGGCGATCAGGCGGGAAGAATCCTCAGGCCGAGGATGGGGTGGGTGGCTTAGGGCGAGGGTGGGAACGACTCGGCCTTGTGGCAAGCACGCTCGCCACAAGGGAGGGGCATGGCAGGGCCTCCCAGCGCAGAGCTGGCCAGTGCAAGGCTGGCCATGGCAGGAGCGGCCCGTGCAAGTCCTGCCAGGTCAGGCTCGGATGGGGTCAGGCCGTACGCCAGGTAATCTCTTCTTCGCCGTCGGCACTGATGCGAATCCAGCGGTCGGCGCTTTCTTCGCCTTCCTCCTCGACCCAACTGCCAGGTGCGCAACGCACTTCCACCTGTAGCGCCGCGAAGGCGGCGCGGGCACAGGCAATGTCGTCGTCCCAAGGGGTCTGGTCGCTCTCCAGGTACAGGCTGTTCCACTTGCCTACGGCCTTGGGCAACCAGGTCACCGGCACGCCGGCGGCCTCGCATTTCCAGGTCTGGCCTTTCTGCGTCCACTCGGTGCAGGGGCCAAGCGCCGTATTCAACCAGGTGGTAATTGCCTTGTGGTCGACGTCGGCGTCTTTCAGGTAAATCTCTATGTCAGGCTGGCGCATGGATGTCCTCGCTGCGGCTGCTGAAAAATCCATTCGCGGATTCTGGCGGTCGCCAACCGGGGTTGGCGAGGTTTGTCATGGGGATCATTGCAGAACGAAGTAATCGTAGCGCATCGACACACTGACCTCGAACGGCTCGACCTGCTCGATCACCCGGGCGCGACGCTCGGCGCTGGCGCGCCAGCCGTGCGGGGTCATGGCCAGCAGGTTGGCGCGATCGACGGGCTGTTCCAGGCGCAGCGTGAAGTCGAGGACTTCACTGTGCTCTAGCCGCATGCCGTCCGGCACCAGGGCCAGGTGCTTGTCGTCGGTATATTCACGCACTTCGTCATAGAGCCGTTCGCGCAGTTCCATCAGGTGGCCGCTGGTCGGGCCGACTTTCATCAGGCCGCCACCGGGGCTGAGCAGGCGCTTGGCCTCTTGCCAGTCCAGCGGGCTGAACACGCTGGCGAGAAACTGGCAACTGGCGTCCTGCAGCGGAATACGCGCCATGCTGGCAATCAACCAGGTCAGTTGCGGGTTACGACGGCAGGCCCGCTTCACCGCTTCACGCGAGATGTCCAGGGCATAGCCGTCGGCTGCTGGCAGCGCCTGGGCGATCTGGGCGGTGTAGTAGCCCTCGCCACAGCCGATATCGACCCAGCGTTGCGGGGTCCGCTCGGCCGCCAGTTCGGCCAGGCGGCGGGCGACCGGGGCATAGTGCCCGGCATTGAGGAAATCGCGCCGGGCTTCGACCATGGCCTGGTTGTCGCCCGGGTCTCGGCTGTTCTTGTGTTGCACCGGCAGCAGGTTCAGGTAGCCCTGGCGTGCGCGGTCGAAACGGTGCCCGGCCGGGCAGGCCACACCGTTGTCGACTGCGCTCAGCGCTGCGCTGCAGAGAGGGCAGGTGAGCATCAGGCGAGCAACTTGATCAGGGTCTGGTAGTAGATTTCGGTCAGCACATCGAGGTCGCTGGCCAGGACTCGCTCGTTGACCTGGTGAATGGTCGCGTTGACCGGGCCGAGTTCCACCACCTGGCTGCCGAGGGTGGCGATGAAGCGCCCGTCGGAGGTGCCGCCGCTGGTCGAGGCCTGGGTTTCGCGGCCGGTGATGTCCTTGATACTGGACGATACCGCGTCGAGCAGCGCGCCCGGCTCGGTCAGGAACGGCAGGCCGGACAGCGCCCAGTCCACGTGCCAGTCCAGTTGGTGTTTGTCGAGGATTGCCGCGACCCGATGTTGCAGGCCTTCGACGGTCGATTCGGTGGAGAAGCGGAAGTTGATCAGGGCCACCAGGTCGCCGGGGATCACGTTGGTCGCGCCGGTGCCGGAGTTGAGGTTGGAGATCTGGAAGCTGGTCGGTGGGAAGAAGGCATTGCCGTCGTCCCAGTGCTCGGCGGCCAGCTCGGCTAGGGCAGGGGCGGCCAGGTGGATCGGGTTCTTCGCCAGGTGCGGGTAGGCCACATGGCCTTGCACGCCGCGGATGGTCAGCTTGGCGCCGAGCGAGCCGCGCCGACCGTTCTTCACCACGTCGCCGACCAGCGAGGTGCTCGACGGTTCGCCGACGATGCACCAGTCCAGGCGCTCCTTGCGCGCGGCCAGACGTTCGACCACCGCCTTGGTGCCGTGGTGGGCCGGGCCTTCTTCATCGCTGGTGATCAGGAACGCCACTTTACCCTTGTGGTCCGGGTAGTCAGCGACAAAACGCTCGGTCGCGACCAGCATCGCCGCGAGGCTGCCTTTCATGTCGGCAGCACCGCGACCGCAGAGCATGCCGTGCTCGTCGATCAGCGCATCGAACGGATCGTTTTGCCAGGCCTGGAGCGGACCGGTCGGGACCACATCGGTATGGCCGGCGAAGCACAGCACCGGGCCTTCATGGCGACCATGGGTGGCCCAGAAGTTATCCACATCCTCGATACGCATCGGCTCCAGGTTGAAGCCGGCATCACCCAGACGCTGCATCATCAGTTTCTGGCAGTCGGCGTCGACCGGTGTCACCGATGGGCGGCGGATCAGATCACAGGCAAGTTGCAGGGTCGGCGAAAGCTCGGCGTGGGCCGTCATGAAAAACTCCGGATGCAGGGGCAAGGTCGGGTAATACGTGTGGGCACCAGGCTTGCCTGCCAAAGCGCCCTCAAGGGCGCCAGAGCTTCGCTGGCAAGCCAGGCTCCTACAGTCATCGGGTTTGGCCGTGGAAGCGTACTTGACCAAGGCGCGGAAAGTGGCGGATATCTTAAAGCAAAATGGCCAACAGAGGCTGTAGGAGCAGGATTTATCCGCGAAGCTTTCAGGGCTTCTGTCGGGTAAATCCTGCCCCCGTCCGTTTACGCCACGGGCACCTGCTCAGGTTCTTCGGCCGGTTTCGGCAGCGAAGAGACGAAGGCCATGATCAGGGCCGCCAAGTACGGCAGCGACTGCACCAGCAGCATGGTCACCCAGAAGCGCATGTCGTTGCTCGGCAGGCCCTGTACCAGGAAGATCCCCAGCGCCGCGCCCCACAACAGCAGCATGATGAACAGCTCTTCGCGGGCTTCCGAGATCGCCACCCAGAGGCCGTGTTTATCGGCGTTCTTCGGCGTGCGGAAGAACGGAATGCTGCTGGTGAAGAAACCGTACAGCACCGCCTTGGCGATCGTGTGCGACAGTGCCAGGCCGGCCAGCGCGGCAGCGAAGGCATCCTTCATGTTCACACCGACTGCGCGCCGGTAGAGGAACAGGATCTTGCCGACCTTGAAGGCGAACAGCGCCAGTGGCGGGATCGCGAAAATCAGCAGCGGCGGGTCGACCCGTTGCGGCACGATGATCATCGCCGACGACCAGAGCAGGGCACCGACGGTGAAGAAAATATTCATGCCGTCCGCGACCCACGGCAGCCAGCCGGCGAGGAAGTGGTAGCGCTGGCCACGGGTCAGTTCGGTGTCCTTGCCGCGCAACAGGCTCGCAGTGTGCCGCTTGATGATCTGAATCGCACCGTAGGCCCAGCGGAAACGCTGCTTCTTGAAGTCGATGAAGGTGTCGGGCATCAGGCCCTTGCCGTAGCTGTGGTGGTGGTAAGCCGCCGACAGGCCTTTCTCGAACACCCGCAGGCCCAGCTCGGCATCTTCGCAGATACACCAGTCGGCCCAGCCCAGTTCTTCCAGGACCGAACGACGGGTCATGGTCATGGTGCCGTGCTGGATGATCGCGTCACGGTCGTTGCGGGTGACCATGCCGATATGGAAGAAGCCCTTGTATTCGGAGTAGCAGAGCTTCTTGAAGGTGCTTTCGTTCTGGTCGCGATAGTCCTGTGGCGACTGCACGATGGCGATCTTCGGATCGGCGAAGTGCGGCACCATGTGCTTGAGCCAGTTGCGGTCGACGCAATAGTCCGAGTCGATCACCGCGATGACTTCGGCATCCTTGGCGGTATGCGGGATCAGGTAGTTCAGCGCCCCGCCCTTGAAGCCGGCCAGGGGCGCGACGTGGAAGAAGCGGAAGCGCGGGCCGAGGGTTTCGCAATAGGCCTGCACCGGCTCCCAGACTGCCGGGTCCTTGGTGTTGTTGTCGATGATCAGGACTTCGTAGTCCGGATAGTCGAGGGCGGCGAGGGCGTCGAGGGTCTGTTTGACCATCTCCGGCGGCTCGTTGTAGCACGGCACATGGATCGAGACTTTCGGTCGGTAGTCCGACTCACCTTCGACCGGCAGGAATTCACGTCGGCGCTTGTGGGTCCAGACTGCCTCGGCCAGTTCGTGGGCTTCGGTCAGCAGGACGATGAACACCCCCAATGCCCCGAGGGCGAGCAAAAAGCCCACGGTCAGGCTGAACCAGGTGCTGTATTGCTGGCTGTAGTCGTAGCCGATCCACACCAGCACCGAACCGCAGAGGAAGGCGATGAAGGTCAGGAACGTCCGGCCACGCTGGCGCAGCGCCGAGCCGTCGATCAGCAGGACCGCCAGGGACAGCATCGCCAGCACCACCGAGCCGATGGCCAGGACCCGCCATTGCGGAATGGCGACCACCGGGCCTTCGAAGTTGAATTTCTGCTGGCGCGCGGCGTTGTACACGCCCCAGTAGGCGCCCACGGAGCCTTCGTCGCTGGCTTTCCAGGGTTGGTCGAAGGCTTCGATCACGAAGTAGTTGAAGCCCTGGCGGTTCAGCTTGTTCACCAGCGTGCGCAGGTAGATCGCCTGGTCCGCCTGGGTGGCATCGGCACCGCCGCGCATGCGGCCGTTGCTCGGCCAGCCGACTTCCGACAGCAGCAGCGGCTTTTTCGGGAACATGCGCTTGAGTTCACGGGCACGGTCGAGCACGAACTGGCCGGATTTCTCCATCGGGATGAATTCCCAGTACGGCAGGATGTGCGCGGCGATCAGGTCGACATGCTTGGCCAGTTCCGGGTTGTGCTCCCAGATGTGCCATTGTTCGGAGGTGGTGACCGGGACCTTGACGGCGGCTCGCACACGATCGAGCAGCACGCCCAGTTCCTTGGCGGTGATTTCCTTGCGGAAGATCGCCTCGTTACCGACCACGACCCGAACCACGCTGCGCGAGGTATTGGCCAGTTCGATGGCGCGGGTGATTTCCCGTTCGTTGCGCTCCTGGTCCGGGCTGATCCAGATCCCCAGGGTCACCCGCAAACCGAATTCCTCGGCGAGCTTGGGAATGTCCTGCAACGTACCGTCAACCGAATAGATCCGGATGTTGTCGGTCAGCTTGCTGATGATCTCCAGATCTCGACGCATCTCATCGTCGGTCGGGTACTGATCCTTCTGTGGGAACTGGCCCTGCTGGAAGGGTGAGTAGGAGAAGCCGGAAATATGTTCAGGCCAGTTGGGGGCCGAGACCGGACGGTTGATCAGCGCCCAGAAACCGGTGAACAGCGCGGCGATTGCCAGCACCACCACCAGATTGAGTCCAAGTTTACGCGATGACATAGATATTTCGGGTTCCGAAGTAGAACGTTGAACAGCGCGGCGCGCATCCTACACGTGCGACTCGTGCTAGAACACAGCCGAGCTTAGGCAATCGGCATGGGTTTAAGTTCTTTCCTGAGTCTTTGTAGTCGGTTTCTTGTGAAGATGTTGTCATTTTCACTCTAGCAGCCACCATTCGTAGGCTAAAGGTGCCTGTGCCCTGCGATCTGCCTATAATACGCGCCGATTTTTCCGGTGATTGGTCATGAGTGCAGAAGATCCACGATTTGCCGGCGTTGCCCGGTTGTATGGCGTTGACGGGCTGGAGCGGCTCAAGGCTGCTCACGTGGCCATTGTCGGCGTGGGCGGCGTGGGTTCCTGGGCGGCGGAGGCCATGGCCCGCTGTGGCGTGGGCGAGATTTCCCTGTTCGATCTGGACGATGTCTGCGTCAGCAACAGCAATCGCCAGTTGCATGCCCTGGACAGCACCGTGGGGCGGGCCAAGGTCGAGGTCATGGCCGAGCGGCTCAAGGGCATCAACCCGGAGTGTCGCGTGCATGCGGTGACGGATTTCGTCACCCGCGAGACCATGGCCGAGTACATCACCGCGCAGATCGACTGTGTGATCGACTGCATCGACAGCGTCAACGCCAAGGCGGCACTGATCGCCTGGTGCAAGCGCCGCAAGATCCAGATCATCACCACCGGTGGCGCGGGCGGGCAGATCGATCCGACGCAGATCCAGGTCTGTGACCTGAACCGCACCTTCAACGACCCACTGGCCTCCAAGGTGCGTTCGACCCTGCGTCGTGACTATGGCTTCTCGCGGACGGTCACTCGCCATTACAGCGTGCCGTGCGTGTTTTCTTCCGAGCAGTTGCGCTATCCGAAACCGGACGGAAGTATCTGCCTGCAGAAGAGTTTTGTGGGTGACGGCGTGAAGCTGGACTGTGCGGGTGGATTCGGTGCGGTGATGATGGTGACGGCGACCTTCGGCATGGTCGCGGCGACCAAGGCCATCGACAAGCTGGTCGCCGGTGTGCGGCGGCCAGCGGAGCGTGCCAAACCGCAATGACCCTCTCGCCACAGGGGGGGGCGTTCAGGCCTGTTGAGTCAATTCCCGCATCCGTTGCAGCACCGCGTTCAAGCCATTGCTGCGCGACGGCGATAGCTGCCGGGACAGCCCGAGCTGGTTGAACCAGTCCGGCAGGTCGATCGCCGATAGCGCCTCGGCATTCAGGCCATTGACCCGTACCAGCAGCAACGCCAGCAGCCCACGAATCATCCGCGCATCGCTGCCGGCGACAAACTGCCAGTGGCCGTCCTGCAAGGCGCCGGTCAGCCAGACCTGGCTTTCACAGCCATGTACCCGGTTGGCCTCGATTTTCTCGGCCTCGGCCAATGGCGGCAGGCGTTCGCCCCATTGCATCAGCAGGCGTGCCCGCTGTTCCCAGCCGGCTGCCGCCTGAAAACTCTCCAGGGCATTCTGCGCTTCGCTCGGCCAAGTCATCGCAGCAACTCCAGGGCCTGATCCAGTGCGTCGAAAAAACGCTCAAGGTCTTCGGCGTCGTTGTACAGCCCCAGCGACACGCGGATCGCCCCGGTCAGTCCGAGCCGTTTCATCAAGGGCATTGCGCAGTGATGGCCGGCACGCACGGCGATGCCCTGTTCGGTCAGCAGGTGAGCGAGGTCGGCGTTATGCACACCGTCGACGGTGAAGCTGGCCAGGGCCAGTTGAGGTTCGCCCAGCAGGCGGATGCCGTTGCGCACCTTGAGGCCTTGCAGCAGGTGGTCGTGCAGCGCCGCTTCGTGGGCGAACACTGCGGCCTGGTCCAGTCCCGCCAGATAGTCGAGGGTTGCGCCGAGGCCGATCACACTGGCAATCGGCGGTGTTCCGGCCTCGAAACCCAGCGGTGCAGGGCGGAAGCTGGCGTGCTGGTAGTCGGCGTCCTGGACCATCTCGCCGCCGAACTGCCAGTGACGCAACTGCCGCAACGCATCGACGCGGCCGTAGAGCACGCCCAGCCCATCGGGGCCGTACAGCTTGTGGCTGGAGAAGACATAGAAGTCGCATCCCAGTGCCTGCACATCGTGCCGTCCATGCACCACGCCTTGTGCGCCGTCGACGATCGTCAGGGCGCCGCAGGCTTTCGCTCGGGTCAACAGTTGGGGCAGCGGTTGCCAGGCGCCGAGCACGTTGGACAACTGGCTGACGGCCAGCAGGCGGGTCCGCTCGCCGATCAGGTCGAGCGCGGCCTCGAGGTCGATCAGTCCGGCGGCATCGATGGGCAGGACCACCAGCTTGAGTCCGCGTCGCTGTGCCAGCTGTTGCCATGGCAACAGGTTGGCGTGGTGCTCCAGGGCGCTGATGACCAGCTCGTCGCCCTGTTCGAATACGTGTTCCAGGCCATAGGCCAGGAGGTTCAGCGCCGAGGTGGCGCCATGGGTGAAGATGATTTGCCCGGGGTTGCTGGCCCCCAGCCACTGGCCGATCTTGTACCGGCTGTCTTCGAAAGCCTGGGTCGCATGGGCACCCGGCAGGTGTTGGGCTCTGTGCACGTTGGCTGCGCCATTGGCGTAGTAGTGCGCCAGGGCATCGAGCAGGGCTTGTGGCTTTTGTGTGGTGGCGGCGCTGTCCAGGTAGGTCTGGTCTTGCCGTTGCAGGGCGGCGATGGCCGGGAAGTCGGCGCGCCAGGGGGAGGGTATCGGCATGGTGTTGGCCCTGGTGGTGGGATCGCGGTTTGCCAGCGGAGGTTGGGGTTGGCTCAATGGCCTCTTCGCGGGCAAGCCCTGCTCCTACAGGTACGGCGTTGAGCGGTTCCTTGCAGGAGCAGGGCTTGCTGGAGAAAGCAGCCTGGCTGTCGGCATCTCCGTGGTCCGGGACACCGCTATCGCCAGCAAGCCGGCTCCCACAGGGGAGTGGGCGCTATCAGTTGTGTGCGTGCAGCGCTTCGTTCAGCTCGATGGCCGATTTGTGGGTCTTGCACTCCACTGCGCCGGTTTCCGAGTTGCGACGGAACAGCAGGTCCGTTTGGCCGGCCAGATCACGGGCCTTGACCACCTTGACCAACTGATTGTTTTCGTCGAGCAGCGCGACCTTGGTGCCAGCGGTCACGTACAGACCCGACTCGACGGTGTTGCGGTCGCCCAACGGGATACCGATACCGGCGTTGGCGCCGATCAGGCAGCCTTCACCGACCTTGATCACGATGTTGCCGCCACCCGACAGGGTGCCCATGGTCGAGCAGCCGCCGCCCAAGTCCGAGCCCTTGCCGACGAACACGCCGGCCGAGACACGGCCTTCGATCATGCCCGGGCCTTCGGTACCAGCGTTGAAGTTGACGAAGCCTTCGTGCATCACGGTGGTGCCTTCGCCGATGTAGGCGCCCAGGCGGATACGTGCGCTGTCAGCGATACGCACGCCGCTCGGCACCACGTAGTCGGTCATTTTCGGGAACTTGTCCACCGAGAACACTTCCAGCAGCTCGCCGCGCAGACGCGCTTCCAGCTGGTGCTCGGCCAGTTCGCCCAGGTCGATTGCGCCCTGGCTGGTCCAGGCCACGTTTGGCAGCAGCGGGAATATGCCCGCCAGGCTCAGACCATGCGGCTTGGCCAGGCGGTGGGACAGCAGGTGCAGCTTGAGGTAGGCCTCGGGGGTGGAACTCAGTTGCGCGTCTTCGGCCAGCAGGGTAGCGACCAGCGGCTTGTGGCTTTCGGCCAGACGGGTCAGCAGGGCGGCTTGTGCGGCGTCGACGCCCTTGAGGGCTTCGGCCAGTTGCGCGGCCTGTGTCGGGGTGAAGCTGATGGCCTGGTTGCCACCGGTGTAGCCCAGGACCGGAGCGATTGCCTCGACCAATGCGGCCGATGGCTGGATCAGGGGCTGTGCGTAGAACACTTCCAGCCAGGCGCCTTGACGATTCTGGGTGCCGACACCGAAGCCCAGGCTGAACAGAGTAGTGGACATGCAGTTACCTCTTGCGAAATTAAGTGGGGCCTTGAACTCATGGGTTCAGGTGAGGGCCGCCGCGTAGATATCTGGCTTGAAGCCAATCAGGGTTCGGTTGCCGAGATCGAGCACCGGGCGCTTGATCATCGAAGGTTGAGCGAGCATCAGCTCGATCGCTTTCGCCTGGTCGAGATCGGCCTTGCTGGCGTCGTCGAGTTTGCGAAAGGTGGTGCCAGCACGGTTGAGCACCACTTCCCAGCCGTGCTCGTTGCACCAGCGGGTCAGGTGTTCACGGTCGATGCCAGCACTCTTGTAATCATGGAAATCGTAGGCTACGGCGTGTTCGTCCAGCCACGTGCGGGCCTTCTTCATGGTATCGCAGGCCTTGATTCCGAAAAGGTGCAATGTATTGCTCGTATCGGTCACGGGAATTGCCCCCCTTTGCAGATGTGCGAGATGAACAATCGACAATTATGCCATGGCCGAGTCGGTTCGGGGCCAGCACCGTACCTGCCTATTGGGCTGGCGCAGATTTCCCCTGTGACCCGGGGCAACGTTCGCACGGCAGGTTAAGCGGTTAATATGGCACTTTGGCGGCTGGTTGCTGCCGGATAGATTGTCGAATGATTGGGAAGTCGCCTTATGCAAACCGCCTACACCGTCCTCATTTTGCTGATGCTGGTCGGCGTCTCGCGTTTGCTGGCACGGGTTATTCCGCTGCCCTTGCCCCTGGTGCAGATCGCTGCTGGCGCGGTACTGGCGTGGCCGACCCTGGGGTTGCATGTCGCGCTGGACCCTGAGCTGTTTCTCTTCCTGTTCCTGCCGCCGTTGCTGTTTTCCGATGGTTGGCGCATGCCCAAGCGCGAATTCTGGCGTTTGCGCGGACCGGTCCTGACCCTGGCGGTGGGGCTGGTGCTGTTCACCGTTGTGGGGGCCGGTTACTTCATCCACTGGCTGTTGCCGGATATACCCTTGCCAGTGGCCTTCGCCCTGGCTGCGGTGCTGTCGCCGACGGACGCCGTAGCGGTTTCGGCGATTGCCCAGAACCGTCTGCCGACGCCGTTGATGCACATGCTGCAGGGCGAGGCATTGATGAACGATGCTTCGGGCCTGGTGACCTTCAAGTTCGCCCTGGCGGCCGCCATGACCGGCGTGTTTTCCCTGGCCAATGCCAGCCTGACGTTCCTGCTGGTGGCGGTCGGTGGGCTGGCCATCGGCGTGGTGCTGAGCTGGTTGGTCGGGCGTTTGCGGGCCTGGATGATCGCCCGCGGCTGGGACGACCCGGCGACCCATGTGGTGTTCATGTTGCTGTTGCCGTTTGCTGCGTATGTCCTGGCCGAGCGTCTTGATGTATCGGGCATCCTGTCGGCGGTGGCGGCGGGGATGATGCAGAGCTGGCTCGATCTGCTGCCTCGGCAGACCAGTACCCGGTTGCTCAATCGAAGCGTCTGGTCGCTGCTGGAATTTGCCTTCAACGGCCTGATCTTCCTGCTGCTGGGCCTGCAACTGCCAGATATCGTCAAGGCGGTCGCCAGCCATGAAACCTCGCTGTGGCCAACGCTTCTGTATCGTTGCCTGGAGGTGCTGGCGATTTTCCTGGTGCTGCTGGTGTTGCGTTATGTCTGGGTGCAGAGCATCTGGCGGTTGTCGGTGCTGTTGCGGCGCTGGCGTGGCCAGAGCGAGCTGGTGTCGATGCCCAAGGCGCGTTCCTGCTGGTTGCTGACGCTGGGTGGTGTGCGTGGTGCGGTGACGCTGGCTGGCGTGATGTCGGTACCGCTGTTGATGGCGCCGGGCGTGGCGTTTCCCGAGCGCGACCTGCTGATCTTCATTGCTGCCGGGGTGATCCTGCTCTCGCTGGTGACCGCGTGTATCGCCTTGCCGGTACTGTTGCGCGATGTTGCACCGAGCCCGGACGATGCCCGTCGCCATGAGGTGCGCGAGGCTTGGCGGCGCACGGCCGAGGCAGCGATCCGCGCACTGGAAGTCGAAGAGTCGGCCGAGTCCAACGCGGCGGCGGATGCGGCCCAGGCGGCGCTGGCGACTGAACTGAAGGCGCGGATCATGTCCGAGTACCGACATCAGTTGGAGGTGTTCAACGATTCCGCCGAGGCCCAGGCCCTGGCATTCCAGATGGACCTGCTGGAGCGGCGCATGCGTCTGAAGGCGCTCCGGGCGCAGCGATTGGAGCTTTACAGTCTGCGGCTTCACCACCAGATCGGCGATGAGGCGTTGCGGGAGGTACTGGGGGAGTTGGATCTGACTGAGGCCAACCTGGGGCAGGTGAAATAGCCGCGCACTGGGCATATGGCCCAGGAGGGTGTGGCTCTCGCGTCTACCGGTGGAGACTGGATCGCTCAGTGGGGCTCACCATCCCGGCTCTCGACCGTCGTTGGCATGTGGGGCATCCACCACCAGTGTCGGTTGAACCATGCGGATCCGGCGTTCCACATGGTACGCACCGTCATCATTGTGGCGAAGGTAAAGGCGTCGGCAGTGACTGCAGCACCATACGGAACTCTGGTTGTAGGGGTAGTAGAGCGGCGCAATGGGCGCCTGGGGTGACCAGTAGGTGGTGCCCTGAGGGTGGTACTCGTCGATCACTGCCTCTTCTGGAGGATACTTGGCCAGCGTGCCGATCTCGATGAAGGCTTCTTCCCGATAGCCTACCGGCCAACTGCTCCAGCCTTCCAGGCTACGTTGCAGGCATGTGCATTCGAGGGTGATGGCCGATGACTCGAGTGCCAGGTCGAGAAGGGTTTGGGCGTCGATGAGTCGCTGCGCCATGACGATAATCTCTCCGTGATTCGCTTACGGGTTCGCAACGTGCCTGGGCGGTTGGAGCAACAATTGCGCATAGTGCTCAAGGTCGACATTGCCGCCAGACAATATCACGCCAACCTGCTTGCCTCGAAGCTGTTCCCGCATCTTGAACGCGGCGGCGGCCGCCAGGCACCCGGTCGGCTCGACGACGAGATTCATCCGTTCGGCGAGGAATGCCATGGCCCCCAGCAACTCGTCGTCGGTCACTGTGACGATATCACTGACCCGCTCCCGGATGATCGGGAACGTGAGCTTGCCCAATGACTGGCTCTGCGCGCCGTCGGCTATGGTGATGGGGGTAGGGATGGTGACAAGCGAGCCCGTGCGCAACGAGCGCTGCGCATCGTTTCCCGCTTCTGGTTCAACGCCGATGATCTGGCAATCCGGAGCCAGGGAGCTGGCGATCAATGCCGTCCCGGCAATCAGTCCGCCACCACCGACCGGAACGAGCAGCACATCCAGCTGGCCAACCTCTTCGAACAGCTCCAGGGCGGCAGTGCCCTGTCCCGCAATGACATCGGGGTGATCGAACGGAGGGATAAAGGTGTAGTCATGTTCCTGCTGCAGTTGTCTGGCGATCGCCAGCCGGTCTTCGGTGTGGCGGTTGTACTCCACCACTGCCGCCCCGTAGCCTATTGTCGCGGCCTTCTTGGTCGCCGGTGCATCCGAAGGCATGACGATGACGGCCGGTATGCCCAGCTCTCGTGCGGCCAGGGCGATTCCTTGCGCGTGGTTACCCGAGGAGTAGGCCACTACGCCCCTTTGTCTGGCCGATGCATCGAGTCTCATCAGCGCGTTGAGTGCTCCGCGTATCTTGAAGGCGCCCATGCGCTGAAATTGCTCGCACTTGAAGTGGATTCGGCTTTGCAGCCAGTTGTCGAGAGTGGACGAGGTGAACACGGGCGTTCGCCTGACCTGCCCTTTCAGACGGATAGCAGCGGCCTGCACATCCTGTGCGGTGGGCAATGACGGTTCGCTCATGGTGGCTCCAGGGAAGGATGCAAGGGGACGACACGAAAGGACTCGCCTTTGTGCCGTCCAGGCGTAGCAGTCTGTTCAGTTGCCGTGACCGCGCTCGGCACAGGCCAGCAAGACCGAGTTGGCAATGATTTCGGTCGCCTGGTCGATCTGTGCCAGGCTGAGATAGGACGGCGCAATGCGCAGGTGGCGCCCATGGGCGTCATGACCGTGGCAGTGGGTCGCCCCGGCGGGTGTCATTTTCACCCCCGCTTCGGCGGCGATGGCAACCACGCGCCCGGCCAGCCCTTCGGGCACCAGCAGGGTGATGAAGTAGCCGCCGCTGGGGCGTGACCAACTGACCTGCGGCAGACCCGTCAGCGTCCGGCTGAAGACCTGCTGGACACGCTCGAACTTTGCTCCTAGCGATTGGCCATGATGTTTCATGTGCGCCAGCAGGTTCTCTTGGCTGCGGAAGAACATCAGGTGCCGGACCTGATTGACCTTGTCCGGGCCGATCGTCTTGTACTGGCGGCAGTCGAGCCACCAGCGAAGGGTCGCGAGGCTGCCGCCGATCATCGAGATGCCGGAGCTTGGAATGACCATCTTGGACGTCGAGGCAAACATGAGCAACCGGTCCGGGTTGCCGCTACGCACACAGGCTGCGTACGGATCAGGTGCTTGCCCTGGGGCTTCGTGGAAGTCATGAACCGCATAGGCATTATCCCAGAACAGCTTGAAGTCACTGGCCGCGGTTGGCATGCCGGCGAGCCGGTTGACCACTTCCTCGCTGTAGATCGCGCCATTGGGGTTGGCGTGCCGAGGCACGCACCACATGCCGCGAATGCTCGGGTCGGCCGCGACCAGACGTTCGACCGTCTCCATATCAGGCCCTTGCTCGTCCAGGGCAACAGGAATCATTTCGATGCCGTAATACTCGCAGATCGAAAAGTGCCGGTCGTAGCCGGGTTCCGGGCAGATGAAACGCACCTTCTCGGCCTTTCCCCAAGGCTGCATGCCCGCGAATCCCCTGATCCAGGCGTGACCAATGGCTTCGTGCATCAGGGCCAGGCTGGAGTTCTCGCCGATGGCGACCTGTTCGCCAGGTAGCCCCAGCATGGCCGGGCCAAACAGTTCACGAACCTCCTTGACACCTTGTAACCCCCCATAATTAAGCCAGTCCTGACCGTCTGCGGAAGAGAACTGATGGGTGCCGGGGAGGCTCAGAAAATCGTGCGACAGCGAGATCTGTTCTGGCGATGGCAAGCCGCGGGTCATATTGATCGACTCATGGCGTTCGCAGAATCCGGCGTGTCGTTCACGCAGTTTTTCCAGTTCTGGCATTGGTGGGCGAGAATCAGGCATTGCGTCAAGCTCCTACGAAGAACGTCATGGCGATGAAAAAACCGAGGCAGATAAAGAGGGTCTTGAATACGCCTCTGAAGCGCGCGGCGATGAATACGGCGAGGCACAGGGTTGCCAGTTTCAGCAGGGCCAGATGATTGTCGAAATGCCCCATCCAGTCGTTGTAGTAATGCTCGCCCAGCAGGGCGGAGTAGATGATTCCACCCATGACGCCAAAGGCTGCGTAGTTCAGAAAGCGGTAGATCAAGCCATCGGAGGCGATCTGAAACTTGTGGAACACCAGGATGGGAATGGCTCGCAAGGAATAAGAGGCGAGTGAGGCGACGAGAATCAGTGTCCAGTTGTTCATTTGTTCTTCCCTTCAAACAATGCGTCCCAGATCAGCAGGGCGCCGCCGATCGCGAAAGGCACCACGAAGATCTGGTACTCGTGCAGGTAGCGACCAACGATCGGCGTCAAGACGAAACCGGTGCCGGTGGCGATCATCGGCTTGAGTTTCGGCCATGCCAGTGAGGCGAGCACGGTGAAGTGGATGGGTAGAATCACACTGATGGTCGATTGCAGGAGAGGGTTCTGCTCGGCGCTGACCCAGTAGCCCAGACCCGTGGCGAGAATGGCGATGGCCAGGGTGCTGATGCCACAACCCAGGTAGTAGTTGTAGACATTGGCGATCATGCCCTTCCTGGCATTGGACAGCGTGAAGGTGGAGATCGACAGAAGTTGGGCCGACAGCAGCGATTTCCACAACGGCACACCCTTGAAGTGCTCGGTGAGCACCGAGGACATGATCAGGAAGCGAAAGTTGACCACCAGTGTGGTGAACAGGATCGACATCACGGTCAGGTTCTCCCCATGCTGGGCGAGGAATACCTGCAACGGTGCTGCGTGCACAGTGAAGGTCATCAGCAACGCCTGGAGCCCGGTGAAACCCGCCCCCCGGCTGGCCGCACCAATGGAAAAGAACAGGAACATGAAGGTCAGGCAGACGGGGAGTGAATCGATGCAACCTTCCGTGAAGGAACTGCGTCCGGTCAGGCGCTGCCCTGCGGGCGATTCAGTGACCGATGCTGGGTTTCCCATGGTAAAGCCTCCGGCGCTGACGGCGAGGCGAGCCCGCCGTCAGCGCAACAGATTATCGAGCGCTGGACGCTACGAGTTGGTTGAGAAAGTCGACACTGCCGCGCAGGGTGCCGCCGCGGGTTTCGAAGCCGACCATGCCTTTCCAGCCGGTGTACTGGACGGCCTCGATCAGGCCGGGGAAGTTGAGGTTGCCCTGGCCCAGGGGGAAATGCGAATCCCGGTCGCCGTTGTTGTCACTGAAAGACATGCCAACCACACGGTTGCTGAACTTCCAGAAGAAGGACAGCGGGTCGCCTTCGTTGACGTAGGCGTGGGATACGTCCAGGAACATGTGTAGGCCCGGCACGGATTCCAGCACGTGTCCTACTTCGTCTTCGGTGGTGCAGATGTAGTAGAAGGGGTGGAAGCGGGTGTAGTTGCACAGGTTTTCCAGCCAGATCTGCACGCCACGGGCCTCCCCATAGGCGACCAGTTCCTGAAGATTGCCGATGAGGCGCTCCAGGCCCTTCTGGCGAGCCTCCTTGACCAGGCGTGGTTCGACCACGCCACCGCCGTGCACGATCAGCGGTGCGCCGCCCAGTGCGGCACAGATGTCGACCTCTTTTTTCACATAGTCCAGTGCGGCGCTGGCCAGGTCTTCCACATCGCTGCCCAGGGGGGCCTTGAAATTACCGTGAAAGATGGGTTTTACCCCAGTGCTGGCGATCATTTCGTTCAGCGCCGCAATACGTTGCCCAGTGAAATCGCTTGGACGCTCGCCTTCGAGACTGCCGTCGATGTACCAGTGGCTGTAACCCTGTTCGAAGGCCCGTTGCAGGCCGGCCTCCGCTGCCAGATAGTCCTGTTGAGCCGTGGCGGTGATGAACGCGGGCCAGGTTTCCCGGCTGGCGAACTCGGCGCTGTTGTGTTCTGGCAAGTCAATCACGGTGTCCATTTGTCATCTCCACAATCCGGTTATATTTATGATGAAAGCGTGATGTCTGCATGTCAGCGCTGGGCAGCGTGCGTTGGCCGCAGCCCTGCGATGCGGTAGGAATCATCCGTCAATCTGTTGGCGGGGCAACCTATCAATTTGACAGGTCGGGCTCGGACTCTCGGAGTGGCAAGGCATCCAGAGTCTTCTGATTGAGGGCGATGGACAGTGCTACGGCGCGTTCGACACCAATGTTTCTGGCCGGGCCGAGTCGGCGAACATCCAGGCCAAGCCTGATCAACAGCTTCTCGACACCGACGGTGGTGACGGTGACGAAGTGCTTCAAGCCCCGTTCGACCCCGAAGTAGACGACCGCCCTGATGGCGATCAGCGATTGATCGGAAAAGGCATAGGGGCGTCCGCTCTGATGGCAGATCGCAAAGCGGCTGAGCTCCCAGGTATCTTCGGCGCAGGGAACCGGCGCACCTGCCAGCAGTTCGGGGAAAGTATCGGCCAGCATGTTTGGGCCTGTGGTCGGCAAGAGTCGCCAGCAACCACAGACACTTTCATTGAGGTCCGGGTCCTGCAAAATCATGTAATAGGGATTCAAGGCATCGTAGCCATCGATCTCCATTCCGCCGATCACACTGACATCCCAGTCTTTCTTGTCGCGAAATATCTGTGCTCGCAGGATATGCATCTTTTGCAGGCAGTTCTGATCAAAGTTATTTCTTGTATTAATAGCTATGTTCACGGAAGTCACCTCGGAAAGATGACTTATTTGTATATCCAGTCTGGATAATTGACAGCCTATCAATCTGGTAGGTGGTGGCCAATACGACAGTCGAATATCGTCTGGGTTTGCTGATGAGGCACCGAGATGAGGGTTGAGCGAAGTTTGATCAGGCAGGCTGTTGCGTTACGCCTACAACTGGGCAAGAGCCAGGGTGCGTTCTGGAGAATGTTCGGTTTGAGTCAGCCGGCGGCTAGCCGGCTGGAATGCACTGGCAGGGGGACGGCAAGTCTTTGCGTCCTGCTCGGTCTGTATGTGGCCGGGCGGATCGACGACGGCGACCTTCTCTCCCTACCTGATCAGGAGGAGACCTCAGGGACTGATGAGGTCTAGTTGGATGGCTCTTGCCACGGCGAGCCGTCTGGAGGTGACTTTCAACTTTCGGCGAATGTTCTTGAAGTGAAACTCTACGGTGGGCTCCGACAGACTGAGAATCTTGCCAATTTCCCAGGTGGTTTTTTCAGCCCAGGCCCAGTGCAGAATTTCCAGCTCGCGAGGTGTGAGGTGAGGTGCGGTGTAACCGGAGCCTTGTTGAAAATGATTGAAGCTGCTGGTCACGGCATAGTCTCGCAACAGGGTCGCTGCCCCGAGGCTGTTTTTCAGCGTTTTCTGATACTCGGGCTCCGACATCGGGTCGCAACTGAGACTGAGCATGCCCACCTGGCCTTGCGGTCCATGGATGGGGAGGGTCATGCCATGGCTGAGTCCTGCCCACCTGGCTTCTTCGGCAAACTCTTTTTCTTTTTGGGTCTTATAGAGTTTGTCTTCCCAGGGAATGGGAAGCGAAGACGAGAAGCTATGAAATACGGTTGGGTCGATAATGGAATAATTCTCATTGTCGTAACGGCGGCGCCAGTCGTCTGGAAAATTGCTCATGATTTCGGCGGCGTTGTTCTGTGCCTCTTTATTGGGTTTGAGTGCGTACAGGACCTTGCTGTAACCGAGTTTCCGGGCGGAGAAAACCAGTGACTCGAACCAGGTGCGTGCATCTATGGCACTTAACAGCTCTACACATTCATCCATGAATAGCATCGAGATATCCGCTTGTGGTTAATCATTGTTTTTAGAAAACAGGGTGCCCGGCGATCAGCCCTCGGCAATCCCGTTACCTGATATATACAAGGAAAGTACATATGAGCGCCAGCCTGCAGACTGTTCGTGTCAGAAGTATTACCCGAGAGACCCACAGCATCCTGTCGATCGACCTCACGCCTGTCGGGCCGCAACCGCTATCTGCGTTCGAAGCCGGAGCGCATATCGATCTGCACCTGCCAAACGGCCTGGTGCGCAGCTACTCGTTGATGAACTCGCCATCGGACTTGAGCCATTACCGTCTCGGCGTGCTGCATGATCGCAGAAGCCGTGGTGGTTCGGCGTTCATCCACAAGCACTTGCGGGTGGGAGGGCTGCTCAAGGCTTCGGCGCCGCGTAACAATTTCCCGGTGAGCCATGCGCAGAGGGCCGTTTTTATCGCCGGTGGTATTGGTATTACACCGCTTTTGAGCATGGCCCGGCATCTGGCGGGGACTGGTGCTGTCGTGGAATTATTGTACTGCGCACGCTCAGAGACCGACGTGGCGTTTCGTGACGAGCTTGCCAGCTTGCCAGGGGCGGTGACCTACCATTTCGATGATCAGCACGGTGGCGCGCCTGATCTGGAAAACCTGCTGCGAGGCTATCCTCGCGATACGCATTTCTACTGTTGTGGTCCTGTGCCAATGCTGGAGGCATTCGAACGGGCCTGCAATGTGCTGGGTATCGAGCACAGCCACACCGAGCGCTTCTGCGGCGCCGGGCCGAGCGAGAATCAAGGAGTCGGGTTTGAGGTTGTGCTCTCGCGCTCTGGCAAGCAGCTTTACCATGATGGTAAAGGCAGTTTGCTGGATACCCTGATCGCCTCGGGGCAAAACCTTTCCTACAGTTGCCGGGAAGGGGTGTGCGGTGCTTGCGAGACCAAGGTTCTGGAAGGCACCCCCGAACACCGTGACTTTGTCCTGAGTGCTTCCGAGCGTGCTGCAGGGAAAACCATGATGCTCTGTGTTTCAGGGTGCAAGTCCAGTCGTCTGGTGCTGGATCTCTGACGTAGTCTTCGTCTAACCGAGGGCCCTGGCAGCAGCGAGCGCCACCGCCAGGGTCCGGAGTTTACGACTTGCGACGCTCGATAAAGGCACGGATCCGCTGTGCTGCCTCGACACACTCGGCCAGCGGGGCAACCAGGGCCATGCGCACCCGGCCAGCGCCTGGATTGACGCCATCGACCTCGCGGGACAGGTAGGAACCGGGCACCACGGTCACATGTTCTTCGGCGAACAGGTCGCGGCAGAACTCGGCATCGTCGCCCTCCACATTGGGCCACAGGTAGAAGCTGCCATCCGGCCGCTGAACATCCAGCACGGGCGTGAGGATCTCCAGCACCGCGTCGAACTTCTCCCGGTACAGCGCACGGTTGGCCCGTACATGGACCTCGTCGTTCCAGGCTGCGATGCTGGCCAGTTGGGTCTGAACCGGCATCGCGCAGCCGTGATAGGTGCGGTACAGCAGGAAGGCCTTGAGGATCTCGGCGTCGCCAGCGACGAAGCCGGAGCGCAGGCCTGGCAGGTTGGAGCGCTTGGACAGGCTGTGGAACACCACGCAACGCTTGAAGTCCTTGCGGCCCAAGGCTGCGCAGGCGCTGAGCAGGCCAGGTGACGGAGTCTGCTCGTCGAAATACAGCTCGCTATAGCACTCGTCGGCGGCGATCACGAAGTCGTGTTCGTCGGCCAGGGCGATCAGCTTTTCCAGGGTGGCCTGGGGAATCAGCGCGCCGGTCGGGTTGCCTGGCGAGCAGAGAAACAGGATCTGGCAGCGTTGCCAGATTTCCACGGGAACGGCGTCGAAGTCCGGGTTGAAACCATTGGCGGTCAGGCACGGCAGGTAATGTGGTTTGGCCCCGGCCAGGAACGCGGCGCCTTCGTAGATCTGGTAGAAGGGGTTGGGGCTGACCACCAGTGCGTCATCGCCACGATTGACCACGGTCTGGGTGAAGGCGAACAAGGCTTCGCGGGTACCATTGACCGGCAACACGTTGCGCGCCGGGTCGATCCAGCCGGCTGGGACGTTGAAACGGCGTTCGCACCACGCGCCGATCGCTTCGCGTAGCGCGGGGATGCCCAGGGTGGTGGGGTACACCGACATCTGATCGAGGTTACTCGTCAGGGCCTCGGCGACGAAGCTGGGCGAGCGGTGCTTGGGTTCGCCGATGGACAGCGCGATCGGACGCTTGTCCGCATCGGGCTTGACGCTGCCGAGCAGGGCGCGCAGTTTCTCGAACGGATAGGGTTGCAACTGGTTCAACGCGTTGTTCATCGGGTGCGGCTCTCAATCAAAATCAGGTTCATGGCCCGCTGCTAGATACTCAGGCGGGTCATCTCGAGGGTCGGTTCGGAGTTGACGCTCAGTTGTTCGACGATGGCATCCTGCAGACGACTGCACAACTGCGGATCGGATAGCGGTTGGTTCTGCGCATCGGTGACGAAGAACACGTCTTCCACCCGTTCGCCCAGAGTGGCGATCTTCGCGTTCTGCAGCGACAGGTCGAACTCCAGGAAAATCTTTCCAATGCGCGCCAGCAGGCCCGGACGATCCGGGGCGCTCAGTTCGAGCACGGTCACCGGGCGCTGGGCATCGTTGTGGATGGTCACCTGCGGGGCAAAGGCGAAGTGCTTGAGCTGACGTGGTACCCGGCGCTGGATGATGGTCGGGTAGTCGTCGGGGTTGCGCAGGGCTTCGGTCAGGCCGTCGCGGATCTGCTTGACCCGCTTGGGGTTGTCGCCGATGGAGTCGCCGTCGGTGTCCAGCACGATATAGGTGTCGAGGGTGAACTGGCTGCTGGAGGTGATGATCCGGGCGTCGTGGATGTTCAGGTTCAGCTGATCCATCACGGCCACGGTCACGGCGAAGAAATCGTGCTGGTCCGGGGCATAGATGAAGATCTGCGTCCCTCCCTCGAACTCGCGCTGGGTGGTTTCCTTGATCAGCACCAGTGGGCCGCCATCGGCTGGCTGCTGCAGGATCGCATCGCTATGCCAGGCCACGTCAGCGGCGGTGTGGCGCAGGAAGTAGTCGTCGCCCAGTTGCGACCAGAGCTGCTCGACATCGTCGGGGTCGGTGCCGGTACGGACCAGAATGTCCAGTGCCGCGCTCTGGGTCTGGCGAATCTGCTCCTCGCGGTCCACCGGGTTCTCCAGGCCACGGCGCAGAGCGCGCTTGGTCTCGGTGTAGAGCTGGCGCAGCAGGCTGGCGCGCCAGGAGTTCCAGAGGGTCGGGTTGGTGGCATTGATATCGGCCACGGTCAGAACGTAGAGATAGTCCAGGTAGGCGTTGTCACCGACGATCTGCGCGAAATCGTGGATCACCTGTGGGTCGGAGAGGTCCTTGCGCTGGGCGGTCGTGGACATGACCAGGTGGTTCTGCACCAGCCAGACGATCAGGCGGCTGTCCCAGGCCGGCAAGTGGTGACGCTTGCAGAAGGCTTCTGCGTCGACCGCGCCGAGTTCCGAGTGGTCACCGTGGCGGCCCTTGCCGATGTCGTGGTAGAGCCCGGCCATGTAGATCAGTTCGGGCTTGGGCAGCTTGGCCATCAGCTTGGCGGCCAGCGGGAATTTCTCGGAGACCTGGGTGTACTGCAGTTTGCGCAGGTGCTTGATCAGGTTCAGGGTGTGCGCATCGACTGTATAGATGTGGAACAGGTCGTGCTGCATCTGTCCGACGATGTCGCCAAACTCCGGCAGGTAGCGGCCGAGGATGCCGTAGCGGTTCATCCGGCGCAGGTTGCGGTGGATACCGATCTTGCATTTGAACAGTTCGATGAACAGGCTGGTATTGCGGATGTCCTTGCGGAAATCGTCGTCGATCAGGTAGCGATGTTCGCGCAGCAGGCGGATGGTGTCGGCACGTACGCCCTTGATTTCCGGCTGCTGGGCCATCAATACGAAGATTTCCAGCATGGCGAACGGCGTACGCTTGAAGACGTTCGGGTTGCTCGCCTCGATATAACCGTCGTGCAGTTGGAAGCGCGAATTCAAAGGTTGCGGCGGCGCTTCGTCTTCCGGAGCGAGGATGACTTCTTCGAAGTGCTGGATGATCAGGTCGCTGAGCTGGGCAATGCTCATGACCACCCGGTAATACTGCTGCATGAAGTTTTCGATCGCTTGCTTGGCGTCATCGCCCTGGAAACCCAGCAGCCCGGCGATGGTGCGCTGGTGGTCGAACAGCAGGCGGTCCTCGGAACGTCCGGCGAGCATGTGCAGGGCGTAGCGGACCTTCCAGAGAAATTCCTGGGAGGAGGCCAGCAGGGCGTTTTCGCTTTCCACCAGGAAGCCTTCGCCGGCCAGGGCGCGCAGGTTCAGGGTGCCGTACTGGCGACGGGCGACCCAGAGAATCGTCTGGATATCCCGCAGGCCGCCGGGCGAGCCCTTGACGTTGGGTTCCAGGTTGTATTCGGTGTCGTTGTACTTGTGGTGACGGGCCTTCTGCTCGGCGCGCTTGGCCAGGAAGAAGTCCTTGCTCGGCCACATGTGGGCGGTGCTGGTGACGTCGAGCATGCGCAGGCGCAGGCGTTCGGGGCCGGCGATGGTGCGGCTTTCCATCAGGTTGGTGATGACGGTCAGGTCGGCCCGCGCCTCTTCGGCGCATTCTTCCACCGAGCGAACACTCTGGCCGACTTCCAGGCCGATATCCCACAAAAGAGTCAGAAAACGCTCGATGGAATCACGAAAGATCTCATGATCGGCGCTGTCCAGCAGAATCAGCAGGTCGATGTCCGAGTAGGGATGCAGTTCACCCCGACCGTAGCCGCCAACCGCCACCAGGGCGATATCGGCGTCTTCGCTCCAGTCGAACTGGTCCCAGGCCTGTTCCAGGATATTGTCGACGAACCAGGCGCGGTCCTCGATCAGCCGACGGATGTCGCGCCCTTTGCGAAAGCGCGCGTCAAGGACCTCATGGGCCTGGCGGATGACTTTCTTGAATGCCGCTATGGGGCTGGATTTCAGCGCCAGTTCCGCCTGGAACTGGCCGCGGTCGAAAAGTTCGGGGTCCACCTGCGGCATCGTTCGGGTTTCCTTCAGGGATCAGGCGGAAGTGCGCGCGATGGTATCGTCGCTGCGCAGGGTGAAGATCTCGTAGCCGGTTTCAGTGACCAGCAGGGTGTGTTCCCACTGTGCCGAGAGCTTGCGGTCCTTGGTGATCGCGGTCCAGCCGTCGCCCAGCACCTTGGTGTCGGCCTTGCCCTGGTTGATCATCGGCTCGATGGTGAAAGTCATGCCTGCCTTGAGTTCCATGCCGGTGCCGGCACGGCCATAGTGCAGGATCTGCGGCTCTTCGTGGAAAACCTTGCCGATGCCATGGCCGCAGAATTCACGCACCACGGAGAAACCGTTCTTTTCCGCATGCTTCTGGATGATTTCGCCGATATCGCCCAGGCGGCAGCCAGGCTTGACGATCTCGATCGCCTTGTACATGCATTCCTGGGTCACCTGGGACAGGCGTTCGGCCCAGACCGGCACGGTGCCGACATGGAACATCTTGCTGGTGTCGCCGTGGTAGCCGTCCTTGATCACCGTGACGTCGATGTTCAGCGTATCGCCGTCCTTGAGTGGCTTGTCGCCAGGGATGCCGTGGCAGACCACATGGTTGACCGAGGTACAGATCGACTTGGGGAAGCCCTTGTAGTTGAGCGGGGCGGGAATGGCCTGCTGCACATTGACGATATAGTCGTGGCAGATGCGGTCCAGTTCCTCGGTGGTGACGCCGGGCTTGACGTATTCACCGATCATTTCCAGTACATCGGCGGCCAGTTTCCCGGCGACGCGCATTTTTGCGATGTCCTCGGGAGTTTTGAGGGTGACGGTCATACAGGCTCTCTATGCGCTCGATCGCGCGGATAAACACGGAAAAAGGTCGAAGGTCGCAACATCCGGTCATGGAGTATTGCGTCCGCGAACCCTGAAAAATGCGATTCTAACAGACGGACAGAGCAAATCATGACGTCTGGGCATCGCTTCTCTCTATCAAGGATGGGGCATTCTGGCGTGAAACCAAGGGCCACGCAAAAGCGACAGGTGGGATATGCGAATCCGGGTTCCGTTTTCAGCGTCCTTGTGGTATAAAATGCGCCGCTTTCCGGGGATGCCCCGAAAAGCTTAAATCCACACACGTGTCGACACGATGACCTGGGTGCCTTCGGCTTGATGCCGATCGGTTGGTCATTGGGATACGTGGAGGCCAAACCCGACTTATCAAGGAACTATCATGTCCCAAGTCAACATGCGCGATATGCTGAAGGCCGGTGTGCACTTCGGTCACCAAACCCGTTACTGGAATCCGAAAATGGGCAAGTACATTTTCGGCGCGCGTAACAAGATTCACATCATCAACCTTGAAAAAACCCTGCCAATGTTCAACGAAGCTCTGACTTTCGTAGAGCGTCTGGCCCAGGGCAAAAACAAGATTCTGTTCGTCGGCACCAAGCGTTCCGCTGGCAAGATCGTTGCTGAAGAAGCAGCACGTTGCGGTTCGCCGTACGTCGATCACCGCTGGTTGGGCGGCATGCTGACCAACTTCAAAACCATCCGTGCTTCCATCAAGCGTCTGCGTGACCTTGAAGTGCAAGCCGAAGACGGTACTTTCGCCAAGCTGACCAAGAAAGAAGCGCTGATGCGCACTCGCGATCTTGAGAAGCTCGATCGTTCCCTGGGTGGTATCAAGGACATGGGCGGTCTGCCAGACGCACTGTTCGTTATCGACGTTGATCACGAGCGCATCGCGATCACCGAAGCCAACAAGCTGGGCATCCCGGTTATCGGCGTAGTCGATACCAACAGCAGCCCGGAAGGCGTTGACTACATCATCCCAGGCAACGATGACGCCATTCGCGCCATCCAGCTGTACATGGGTTCGATGGCTGACGCCGTGATCCGTGGCCGCAACAACGTTGCTGGCGGCACCGTAGAGTTCGCTGCTGAAGAAGCACCGGTCGCTGCTGCTGAGTAATTGACGCCCTGGCGTTGACTCAGTAAGCAAAAAGGGGGCTTGGCCCCCTTTTTGCCACCTCGAAAACCATTTGTCTGGCGCGCCGCTACAGCGTCTGTAATGTGCAGCTGCTAACAAGGGTGGTTCGGGAAGAATTGAACGCCCGTTCGGTCGGGTGGAATGGTTGATAACCTATCCAAGAGGAATTTTGAAATGGCAGAGATTACTGCAGCGCTGGTCAAAGAACTGCGCGAGCGTACCGGCGAAGGCATGATGGACTGCAAGAAAGCCTTGACCAAGGCTGGCGGCGACATCGAAAAAGCGATCGACGACATGCGCGCATCGGGCGCCATCAAGGCCGCCAAGAAAGCTGGCAACGTTGCTGCTGAAGGCGCTATCGCCATCAAGGGCGACGGCAAATCCGCCGTGATCATCGAAGTCAACTCGCAGACCGACTTCCTGGCTCTGCAGGACGACTTCAAGAACTTCGTCACTGAAAGCGTCGAGAAAGCCTTCGCAGAAAAACTGACCGACGCCGCTCCGCTGATCGCTTCCCAGGAAGCCGCTCGCGAAGCCCTGGTTGCCAAGGTTGGTGAGAACGTCAACATCCGTCGCCTGGCTCGTATCGAAGGTGATGTTGTGGGTGCCTACCTGCACGGCAACAAGATCGGTGTGGTCGTTTCCCTGAAAGGCGGCACCGAAGAGCTGGCCAAGGACGTTGCCATGCACGTCGCTGCAACTAACCCTGAGTTCCTGCTGCCATCGCAGGTTTCCGCTGAGGCCATCGAACGCGAAAAAGGCGTTTTCCTGACCCTCAACGAAGAAAAAATCAAGGGCAAGCCTGAGAACATCGTTGAAAACATGGTCAAAGGCCGTATCAGCAAGTTCCTGGCTGAAGCCAGCCTGGTTGAGCAGGCTTTCGTCAAGAACCCAGAAGTCACCGTCGGTGCGCTGGTCAAGAAAGAAGGCGCTGAAATCGTTTCCTTCACTTACTTCAAGGTAGGTGATGGCATCGAGAAGCCAGTCGACAACTTCGCTGAAGAAGTTGCTGCTCAAGTGGCTGCCAGCAAGCAATAAGACGGTTTTCAACTGTCGACCCGAGAGGCTGCCCGCTTACGCGCGCAGCCTCTTTTCAAATGGGAAGCAGGTTTCCCCTGGTTTCCCTCGGAACTGGCTTACAAAGTTGTGTTCCGATGGCGCTGTAGCAGCGCCAAGCTAGAGTTAGCGCAGGCTGCAAACAGCTCGCAAGATTTTTTAAACGCCGCAGGAGAGATTCGCAATGGCTCAGCAGGGCAGTGGTTATCAAGCTCGCTATAAACGCATTCTACTCAAGCTTAGCGGCGAGGCCCTGATGGGCTCGGAAGAGTTCGGGATCGACCCGAAAGTCCTGGATCGCATGGCGCTGGAAGTCGGTCAGCTGGTAGGCATCGGTGTGCAGGTCGGTCTGGTGATCGGCGGTGGCAACCTGTTCCGCGGTTCCGCGCTCAGTGCTGCCGGCATGGACCGCGTTACTGGCGACCATATGGGCATGCTCGCGACCGTGATGAACGCGCTGGCGATGCGCGATGCGCTGGAACGTGCGAATATCTCCGCCATCGTGATGTCGGCCATTTCCATGGTTGGCGTGACCGATCACTATGATCGCCGCAAGGCCATGCGCCACCTCAATGCCAAGGAGGTGGTGATTTTCGCGGCGGGTACCGGTAATCCGTTCTTTACCACGGATTCGGCGGCCTGCCTGCGTGCGATCGAAATCGATGCCGACGTGGTGCTCAAGGCGACCAAGGTCGATGGCGTCTATACCGCAGATCCGTTCAAGGACCCGCATGCCGAGAAGTTCGATCATCTGACCTATGACGAGGTGCTGGATCGCAAGCTGGGTGTCATGGATCTGACCGCTATCTGCCTGTGCCGCGATCACAAGATGCCGCTGCGCGTATTTAACATGAACAAGCCTGGCGCCCTGCTGAATATCGTACATGGCGGCGCTGAAGGAACCCTGGTCGAGGAAGGCGTACAATGATCAACGAACTCAAGAAAGACGCTCAGGTGCGCATGCAGAAGTCCCTGGAGTCCCTGGCCCACGCATTTGGCCAGATTCGCACTGGCAAGGCGCACCCCAGTATTCTGGGTAGCGTGATGGTGCCTTACTACGGTACCGATACGCCGCTGAGCGGCGTCGCCAACGTGACGGTGAAAGACAGCCAGACCCTGCAGGTCGTGCCGTTCGAGCGCAACATGCTGGGCGCTATCGACAAGGCCATTGGCAGTGCCGGCCTGAACTTCAACCCGACCAACCTGGGCGAGTTGCTGCTGATCAAGATGGCGCCGCTGACCGAGGAAACCCGCAAGGGCTTCACCAAGCAGGCGCGTGCCGCGGCCGAAGATGCACGGGTTGCCGTGCGCAACATTCGTCGCGATGTGCTGGGCGATCTGAAGAAACTGGCCAAGGACAAGGAAATCAGCGAAGACGAAGAGCGCCGTGCCAGTGCCGAGATCGACAAGCTGATCAAGGAATTCGAAGCCCAGATCGCCAAGGCCACCGAAGAAAAAGAAAAGGACCTGATGGCCGTATAAGGGTCAGGATGCCTTCAATGGAAAAGACCAAGCAGGCTGTGCCATCCGCGGTGCCGCGCCATGTGGCGATCATCATGGATGGCAACAATCGCTGGGCCAAGAAGCGTTTCTTGCCTGGCGTCGCCGGCCACAAGGCCGGTGTCGATGCGGTGCGGGCGGTGATCGAGGTGTGTGCCGAGGCCAAGGTCGAGGTGCTCACCCTGTTTGCCTTCTCCAGTGAGAACTGGCAGCGCCCCGCCGATGAAGTCAGCGCCTTGATGGACCTGTTCTTCAAGGCGTTGCGTCGCGAGGCCAAGCGCCTCAACGACAACAACATCAGTCTGCGGATCATTGGTGACCGCTCGCGCTTCCATCCTGAATTGCAGGCGGCGATGCGCGAGGCGGAAGCCGCGACGGCGGGCAGCAATCGTTTTATTCTGCAGATCGCGGCCAACTACGGCGGGCAATGGGATATCGCCCAGGCTGCCCAGCGCCTGGCCCGTGAAGTGCAGGCTGGACACCTGCGTCCGGATGACATCACGCCGGACCTGTTGCAAACCTGCCTGGCAACCGGTGACCTGCCGTTGCCGGACCTGTGTATCCGCACCGGCGGTGAGCATCGGATCAGCAACTTCCTGTTGTGGCAGCTGGCGTATGCCGAGCTGTATTTCTCCGACCTGTTCTGGCCGGACTTCAAACACGATGCCATGCGCAATGCGCTGGCTGATTTCGCTTCCCGCCAGCGTCGTTTCGGTAAAACGAGCGAGCAGGTCGAAGCCGGGGCCCGGGTTTAATGCTCAAGCAACGCATCATCACGGCACTTATTCTCCTGCCTATCGCCTTGTGCGGTTTTTTCCTGCTCTCCGGGTCCGGTTTTGCGCTGTTCATCGGCCTGGTCGTGACCCTGGGGGCCTGGGAGTGGGCGCGGCTGGCCGGTTTCGACGCGCAGCCGGCCCGGGTGGGCTATGCCGCGCTGGTCGCGGTTCTGCTGTTCTTCATGTACATCCTGCCGAACCTGGCGCCCTGGGTGCTGGGTGCATCGGTGTTGTGGTGGGGGTTGGCGACCTATCTGGTGCTGACCTATCCGCAGTCCAGTGCCCGGTGGTCGAGCGCGGCGAGCAAGCTGGTGATCGGTTTCCTGATCCTGTTGCCGGCCTGGCAGGGCCTGATCGAGATCAAGCAGCATGCGTCAGGCAAGGGCAACTGGCTGATCATGGCCGTGATGATTCTGGTGTGGGGCGCCGACATTGGTGCCTATTTCTCCGGCAAGGCCTTCGGCAAGCGCAAGCTGGCGCCGTCGGTGAGCCCGGGCAAGAGCTGGGAGGGCGTGTATGGCGGCCTGTCGCTGAGCCTGGCGATCACTGCGGTGTTCGGTCTGGTGTCCGGCTGGGGCTTTGGGCAGATCCTCGCCAGCCTGATGGGCGCGGCAATCATTGTCTTCGTTTCGGTGGTCGGCGACTTGACTGAAAGCATGTTCAAGCGTCAGTCGGGGATCAAGGACAGCAGCAACCTGTTGCCCGGTCATGGCGGTGTGCTCGACCGTATCGACAGCCTGACCGCCGCGATCCCGATGTTCGCGGTGTTGCTGTGGATCGCCGCATCGTGAGCCGGCCACAACAGATCACCGTCCTGGGGGCTACCGGCTCGATCGGTTTGAGCACCCTGGACGTGATTGCCCGGCATCCGGAACGTTACCAGGCGTTTGCCTTGAGTGGTTTCAGTCGCCTGGCCGAACTGCTTGCCTTGTGCGTGCGCCACCGTCCGCGTTTTGCGGTGGTGCCGGATGCGGCCGCTGCCCTCAGCCTGCAAGAGGGTTTGCGTGCAGCAGGCCTGCCCACCGAGGTATTGGTGGGGGAGGAGGGCTTGTGCCAGGTCGCCTCCCATTCCGAGGTCGATGCGGTAATGGCGGCAATCGTCGGGGCTGCCGGCTTGCGCCCGACCCTGGCGGCGGTCCAGGAGGGCAAGAAAATTCTGCTGGCGAACAAGGAAGCACTGGTGATGACCGGCGCCTTGTTCATGCAGGCCGTGCGCAAGAGCGGCTCGGTGCTGTTGCCGATCGATAGCGAGCACAATGCGATCTTCCAGTGCCTGCCGGGGGATTTCGCGCGGGGGCTTGGCCCGGTGGGCGTGCGTCGGATTCTGCTGACCGCTTCCGGTGGTCCGTTCCGGCAAACGCCTCTGGCCGACCTCGAACATGTCACTCCCGACCAGGCCTGTGCCCATCCCAACTGGTCGATGGGGCGCAAGATTTCGGTCGATTCGGCCAGCATGATGAACAAGGGCCTGGAACTGATCGAGGCCTGCTGGCTGTTTGATGCCCGGCCTGAGCAGGTCGAGGTGGTGATTCATCCGCAGAGTGTGATTCACTCTCTGGTCGATTATGTCGACGGCTCGGTATTGGCCCAGTTGGGCAATCCCGATATGCGCACGCCAATCGCCAATGCCCTGGCCTGGCCGGAGCGTATTGACTCCGGTGTAGCGCCGCTGGACCTGTTTTCCGTGGCGCGCCTGGACTTCCAGGCACCGGATGAGCAGCGTTTTCCGTGCCTGCGCCTGGCGCGAGCGGCTGCGGAGGCGGGCGGCAGTGCGCCGGCGATGCTGAATGCGGCGAATGAGGTGGCGGTGGCGGCGTTTCTCGAACGGCGCATCCGTTACCCCGAGATCGCGAGTATCATCGAGCAGGTGTTGAATCTGGAACCTGTTGTTGCGGTCGATGAACTCGACGCGGTATTCGCGGCAGATGCCAAGGCACGGGCATTGACCGAACAGTGGCTGAGTCGCAACGGACGTTGAGTCGGCTTGGCGTTCGAGCGATGCGGCACTTGATAGGATTGCGGAGAAAGTAGATGAGCGCACTCTATATGATTGTCGGCACCCTGGTGGCACTGGGGGTGCTGGTCACTTTCCATGAATTCGGTCACTTCTGGGTGGCGCGCCGTTGCGGCGTCAAGGTGCTGCGTTTTTCCGTAGGCTTTGGTACGCCGCTGTTACGCTGGCATGATCGCCAGGGCACCGAATTCGTGGTGGCGGCGATTCCGCTGGGCGGCTACGTGAAAATGCTCGACGAGCGCGAGGCGCCTGTCGCACCCGGTGAGTTGGACCAGGCGTTCAACCGCAAGTCGGTGCGTCAGCGTATCGCTATCGTTGCCGCCGGTCCGATTGCCAACTTCCTTCTGGCGATTACTTTCTTCTGGGTGCTGGCGATGCTTGGCAGCCAGCAGGTCCGTCCGGTCATCGGTGCAGTCGAAAGTGGCAGTATCGCTGCCAAGGCCGGTTTGGTCGCGGGTCAGGAAATCGTTTCGATAGATGGCGAACCGACCACCGGTTGGTCTGCCGTGAACCTGCAACTCGTACGCCGCCTGGGTGAGAGTGGTACGCTCCGGTTCCAGGTGCGCGAAGCCGGTTCGAGCGTCGACTCTCCACGCGAACTGGTTCTGGATCGCTGGCTGCAAGGTGCCGATGAGCCGGATCCGATCAAGTCCCTGGGTATTCGCCCTTGGCGTCCGGCCGTACCGCCGTTGCTGGCTGAACTCGATTCGAAAGGGCCGGCCCAGGCCGCTGGTCTTAAAACCGGCGACCGTTTGGTGTCGTTGAACGGCGAGGCGGTGGGCGACTGGCAGCAGGTGGTGGACTGGGTGCGTGTGCGCCCTGATACCAAAATTGTGCTGCAAGTCGAACGTGATGGTGCTCAAATTGACGTCCCGGTGACCCTGGCGTCCCGTGGCGAAGGCAAGTCCGCCACCGGTTACCTGGGGGCTGGGGTCAAGGCGGCGGATTGGCCGCCACAGATGCTTCGCGAGGTCAGCTACGGGCCTGTTGCGGCGATTGGCGAGGGTGCCAGGCGCACCTGGACCATGAGTGTCCTGACCCTGGATTCCCTGAAGAAAATGCTGTTCGGCGAGCTCTCGGTAAAAAACTTGAGCGGACCGATAACCATTGCTAAAGTGGCGGGCGCTTCAGCCCAGTCGGGCGTTGCTGATTTCCTGAATTTCCTGGCTTATCTGAGCATCAGCCTGGGGGTTCTGAATTTGTTGCCCATCCCCGTACTGGATGGGGGGCATTTGCTGTTTTATCTGATCGAGTGGGCACGTGGTCGCCCCTTGTCGGAACGAGTACAAGGTTGGGGGATACAGATCGGTATCAGTTTGGTGGTCGGGGTCATGCTGCTTGCCCTTGTCAACGATCTGGGTCGACTGTAACGCGTCGCTAAAATTGCGAATCTGCCGCATTTTGCGGCAGTTTGTTTATTGCCAGTTGGAATAAGAAAGGACTTCATGAAACGTCTGCTGCTAACTGCGGTTCTCACCGTATTGATGATCGCCGAAGTTCACGCCGAGTCCTTCACTATCTCCGATATCCGTGTCAACGGCCTCCAGCGGGTGTCCGCTGGTAGCGTGTTCGGTGCGTTACCGTTGAACGTCGGGGATCAAGCTGATGACCGTCGCCTGGTGGAATCCACCCGTGCGCTGTTCAAAACCGGTTTCTTCCAGGATATCCAACTGGGGCGCGACGGTAACGTCCTGGTCATCTCGGTCGTCGAGCGGCCGTCGGTGGCCAGTATCGATATCGAAGGCAACAAGGCGATTTCGACTGACGACCTGATGAAAGGTCTGAAACAGTCCGGCCTGGCCGAAGGTGAGATCTTCCAGCGCGCAACCCTCGAGGGTGTGCGTAACGAGCTGCAGCGCCAGTACGTTGCCCAGGGCCGCTACTCGGCCGAGGTCGACACCGAAGTGGTGCCGCAACCCCGTAACCGCGTCGCCCTGAAGATCAAGATCAACGAAGGCACCGTTGCCGCTATCCAGCATATCAACGTGGTGGGTAACACGGTATTCCCTGACGATGACCTGACCGATCTGTTCGAACTCAAGACCACCAACTGGTTGTCGTTCTTCAAGAACGACGACAAGTACGCTCGTGAAAAACTGTCCGGTGACCTGGAGCGTCTGCGTTCCTACTACCTCGATCGCGGCTATATCAACATGGATATCGCCTCGACCCAGGTGTCGATCACCCCGGACAAGAAAAACGTCTATATCACCGTCAACATCACCGAAGGCCAGAAGTACAAGGTCCGCGACGTCAAGCTCAGCGGCGACCTGAAAGTGCCTGAGGACCAGGTCAAGTCGCTGTTGCTGGTCGAGCCGGGCCAGGTGTTCTCGCGCAAGCTGATGACCACCACTTCCGAGCTGATCACCCGCCGCCTGGGTAACGACGGCTACACCTTTGCCAACGTCAATGGCGTACCGACGCCGCACGACGACGACCACACGGTCGATATCACTTTTGTGGTCGATCCGGGCAAGCGTGCCTACGTCAACCGTATCAACTTCCGTGGCAACACCAAGTCCGAGGACGAAGTGCTGCGTCGTGAAATGCGTCAGATGGAAGGTGGCTGGGCTTCGACCTACCTGATCGACCAGTCCAAGACCCGTCTGGAGCGCCTGGGCTTCTTCAAGGAAGTCAACGTCGAAACGCCGGCCGTGCCGGGTGTCGATGACCAGGTCGACGTCAACTACGCCGTGGAAGAGCAGGCTTCCGGTTCGATCACCGCCAGCGTCGGTTTCGCCCAGAGCGCCGGTCTGATCCTCGGTGGTTCGATCACCCAGAACAACTTCCTCGGTACCGGTAACAAGGTCAGCATCGGCCTGACCCGCAGCCAATACCAGAGCCGCTACAACTTCGGCTACGTTGACCCCTACTGGACTGCCGATGGCGTCAGCCTGGGCTACAACGTGTTCTACCGCACCACCGACTACAAGGACCTCGATGTCGACGTAGCCAGCTATGCGGTGGACAGCCTGGGTGCCGGCGTGAGCGTGGGTTACCCGATCAGCGAGACTTCTCGTCTGACCTTCGGTCTGACCGCCCAGCAGGACAAGATCAAGACCGGCCTGTACACCGTCGACGAGATCTTCAACTTCGTCAACGATAACGGTAGCAGCTACCTGAACTTCAAGGCATCGGCCGGCTGGTCGGAGTCGACGCTGAACAAGGGCGTGCTGGCAACCCGTGGTCACTCCCAGAGCCTGACCCTGGAAACCACCACGCCGGGTAGCGACCTGTCGTTCTTCAAGCTCGATTACCGCGGCCAGGTGTTCGCACCGCTGACCGATACCTACACCATGCGCTTCCATACCGAACTGGGTTATGGCGATGGTTATGGTTCCACTAACGGTCTGCCGTTCTACGAGAACTACTATGCAGGTGGTTTCAACTCGGTCCGTGGCTTCAAGGACAGTACCCTCGGTCCACGTGGTACGCCGAGTCGTGGCGTGGGTGTGACTGGCAACGTCGGTACTGTTGCCGACACGGATACCAGCGCGCTGCCGTTCGGTGGCAACGTGCTGATCCAGGGCGGTGCCGAACTGATGTTCCCGCTGCCGTTCGTCAAGGATCAGCGCTCTCTGCGTACCTCGCTGTTCTGGGACGTGGGTAACGTGTTCGACTCCAAGTGCGAGCAGGTCAAGAACACCAACGGCACGCTGTCGCAGACACAGTGCAACGACGTCAGTTTCAGCAACCTGGCCAGCTCCGTGGGCGTTGGGGTGACCTGGGTGACGGCGCTGGGTCCATTGAGTTTTGCCCTGGCGATGCCGGTCAAGAAGCCAGACAATGCCGAAACTCAGGTGTTCCAGTTCTCCCTTGGTCAGACCTTCTAAGGTTCTGCCCTCAGCTAATGACAATGGATTTTGTAGGAGTTTATCGTGCGTAAGTTGACCCAACTGGTACTGCTGGCAACCGTTCTGGTAGCGACCCCGGCCTTTGCCGAAATGAAAATCGCAGTACTGAACTATCAGATGGCTCTGCTGGAGTCCGACGCCGCCAAGAAGTATGCCGTCGATGCCGAGAAGAAATTCGGCCCGCAACTGACCAAGCTCAAGACCCTGGAAAGCAGCGCCAAGGGTATTCAGGATCGCCTGGTAGCCGGTGGCGACAAGATGCAACAGGGCGAGCGTGAGCGTCTGGAACTTGAATTCAAGCAAAAGGCCCGTGACTTCCAGTTCCAATCCAAGGAACTGAACGAAGCCAAGGCTGTTGCCGACCGTGAAATGCTCAAGCAATTGAAGCCGAAGCTGGACAGCGCGGTTGAGGAAGTCATCAAGAAAGGTGCCTTCGACCTGGTGTTCGAGCGCGGTGCGGTGATTGATGTCAAACCTCAGTACGACATCACCCGTCAGGTTATCGAGCGTATGAACCAGCTGAAGTAATCCATGACTGCGACTATCAAGCTCGGCCAGTTGGCCGAGGTCCTCGGCGCCACCCTGCGTGGCTCCGCGGAGAAGGAAATCACTGGGCTGGCCACCTTGCAGGAGGCCGGCCCAGCTCAATTGAGCTTCCTGGCAAATCCCCAGTACCGCAAGTTCCTGGTGGATAGTCAGGCCGGAGCCGTTCTGCTCAAGGCTGCCGATGCCGAAGGCTATGCCGGCGATGCGCTGGTGGTGCCTGATCCCTATCTGGCCTATGCACGCATCTCGCATCTGTTCGATCCCAAGCCCAAGGCTGCTGCGGGTATTCACCCGAGTGCCGTGGTGGCAGCGGATGCTTCGGTCGATCCGACGGCAAGCATCGGCCCCTTCGTGGTGATCGAGAGCGGTGCGCGTATTGGTGCAGGCGTCACCCTCGGAGCCCACTGCTTTATCGGTGCGCGTTGCGAAATCGGTGAGGGTGGCTGGTTGGCCCCCCGCGTGACGCTGTACCACGATGTTCGTATCGGAAAGCGGGTGGTCATCCAGTCGGGCGCCGTGCTCGGGGGTGAGGGCTTCGGTTTCGCCAACGAAAAAGGTGTCTGGAACAAGATCGCCCAGATTGGCGGCGTGCTGGTGGGTGACGATGTGGAGATCGGTGTGAATACCGCCATCGATCGCGGCGCGTTGGCCGATACGATTCTCGGGAACGGTGTCAAACTCGATAACCAGATCCAGATCGCCCATAACGTCCAGGTGGGCGATCACACGGCCATGGCCGCGTGCTGTGGTATTTCCGGCAGCACCAAGATCGGCAAGCACTGCATGCTCGCCGGCGGTGTCGGGCTGGTGGGGCATATCGAGATCTGCGATAACGTTTTCCTGACCGGGATGACCATGGTGACCCACTCGATTACCGAGCCAGGCGCCTATTCCTCCGGTACGGCGATGCAGCCAGCAGCCGAATGGCGCAAGAGCGCAGCACGTATTCGCCAGCTCGACGACATGGCGCGGCGGCTGCGACAGTTGGAAAAACGTGTCGGGGACGTGACCCCGGACGCGCATGCTTCATCTGAAGGCTGATACCATTTCCATATCAAGTAGTCGTTAGACTGCCTCCTTGATTTGCTAGAGGAGTTCGCCCTGTCGGGGCGTGCTCCCCATCTTTACTACAGGCTTCCCCACGAAATGATGGACATCAACGAGATTCGCGAATACCTGCCTCACCGTTACCCGTTCCTGCTGGTGGATCGGGTGGTGGACCTGGATGTCGAGGCCAAGCGCATTCGTGCCTACAAGAATGTCAGCATCAACGAGCCTTTCTTCAATGGTCACTTCCCGGCGCATCCGATCATGCCGGGTGTGTTGATCATTGAAGCCATGGCCCAGGCTGCCGGCATCCTCGGTTTCAAGATCCTGGACGTGAAGCCCGCTGATGGCACCCTTTACTATTTCGTCGGTTCCGACAAGCTGCGCTTCCGTCAGCCGGTCAAACCGGGTGATCAACTGATCCTCGAAGCGACCTTCATCAGTTGCAAGCGCAAGCTCTGGAAGTTCGAGTGCCAGGCTTCGGTCGATGGCAAGCCTGTATGCTCTGCCGAGATCATCTGCGCGGAACAGGAAGTATGAGTCTGATTGACCCTCGTGCAATCATCGATCCGACGGCCGTGCTGGCCGAGGGTGTCGAGGTCGGCCCCTGGTCGATCATCGGCGCAGGTGTGGAAATCGGCGAGGGAACAGTGATCGGGCCGCATGTGATCCTCAAGGGCCCGACCCGGATCGGCAAGCATAATCGTATCTACCAGTTTTCCTCGGTAGGTGAGGATACGCCCGATCTGAAATACAAGGGCGAGGAGACTCGCCTGGTGATCGGTGACCATAACGTCATCCGCGAAGGTGTGACGATTCACCGTGGCACCATCCAGGATCGTTCGGAGACCACGCTGGGCGACCATAACCTGATCATGGCCTATGCCCATATCGGTCATGACAGCGTAATCGGCAACCACTGCATCCTGGTCAACAACACTGCGTTGGCCGGGCATGTACACGTCGACGATTGGGCGATTCTCTCCGGCTATACCCTGGTGCACCAGTTCTGCCATATCGGTGCCCACAGTTTTTCCGGTATGGGGACCGCCATCGGCAAGGACGTGCCAGCTTATGTCACGGTGTTCGGCAACCCGGCCGAAGCCCGCAGCATGAACTTCGAAGGCATGCGCCGTCGTGGTTTCAGCGATGACGCGATCCATGCGCTGCGTCGAGCCTACAAGGTGGTCTATCGCCAGGGCCTGACTGTAGAACAGGCGATTGCCGAATTGGCCGAACCGGCCGCTCAGTACCCCGAGGTGGCAGTGTTTCTCGAATCGATCCAGTCCTCGACTCGCGGTATCACCCGCTGACCATGGCCGGTTTGCGTATTGCGCTGGTCGCCGGCGAAGCGTCCGGAGATATTCTCGGCTCCGGCCTCATGCGGGCACTCAAGGCCCGTCACCCTTCTGTCGAGTTCATCGGCGTGGGTGGTCCGTTGATGGAAGCCGAGGGCCTGGTTTCCTATTTCCCCATGGAGCGCCTGTCGGTCATGGGTCTGGTCGAAGTGCTCGGGCGCCTGCCTGAGCTGCTTAAACGGCGCAAGCTGCTGATCCAGACGTTGATCGACGAGAAGCCCGACGTATTCATCGGCATCGATGCACCGGACTTCACGCTCAATATCGAACTCAAGCTGCGTCGAGCCGGGATCAGGACGGTGCATTACGTCAGCCCTTCGGTTTGGGCGTGGCGCCAGAAACGTGTGCTGAAGATCCGCGAAGGTTGCGACCTGATGCTGACGCTGCTGCCGTTCGAAGCGCGTTTCTACGAAGAGAAGGGCGTACCGGTGCGTTTTGTCGGGCACCCCCTGGCCGATACCATTCCCCTGCAGGCCGATCGCGTGGCCGCCCGTGCCGAACTCGGGTTGCCGGATGGTCCGCTGGTGGCGTTGATGCCCGGTAGTCGCGGTGGCGAAGTCGGGCGTCTCGGCGCGTTGTTCCTGGATACGGCCGAGCGGCTGCGGGCCGCTCAGCCCGGTATCCGCTTTGTCATGCCATGTGCCAGTGCGCAGCGGCGAACCCAGATCGAGGCCTTGCTGGTCGGGCGCGATTTACCGTTGACCCTGCTCGATGGTCAGTCCCACAAGGCCCTGGCGGCCTGTGATGCGGTACTGATCGCGTCGGGTACCGCGACGCTGGAAGCCCTGTTGTACAAGCGTCCGATGGTGGTCGCCTATCGTCTGGCGCCACTGACGTTCTGGATTCTCAAACGGTTGGTGAAAAGCCCCTACATTTCCTTGCCCAACCTGCTGGCCCAGCGCCTGTTGGTGCCTGAGTTGCTGCAGGACGACGCCACGCCCGAGGCGTTGGCGAAGACCCTGTCGCCACTGATCGAGGGAGGCGAGGAGCAGACCCGCAGTTTCGACGAGATCCACCGGACTCTGCGCCTGGATGCTTCGAACCAGGCCGCCGATGCAGTCCTGGCATTGATCGCAAAACCTGTATGAGTAATACCAAGATGCAGATGGGACTGGATTTTTCCCTGGTGGCGGATGCCGAAGACCTGGTGGCCGGTGTTGATGAAGTCGGCCGTGGCCCGCTCTGCGGCGCAGTGGTCACGGCGGCGGTGATCCTCGATCCCAAACGACCGATCCTCGGTCTGAACGATTCGAAGAAGCTGACCGAGGCACGACGCGAAAAGCTCTTTGACGAGATTCGTGAGAAGGCGCTGAGCTGGTGCATTGCCCGGGCTGAAGTCGAGGAAATCGACGAACTGAATATCCTCCATGCCACCATGCTCGCCATGCAACGCGCGGTCGAGGGGCTGCATATTCAGCCCAAGCTGGCGATGATCGATGGCAACCGTTGCCCCAGGTTGTCGATGCCGGCGGAAGCGGTGGTCAAGGGTGATAGCAAGGTGCCGGCGATTGCCGCGGCATCGATCCTGGCAAAAGTCAGTCGCGATCGGGAAATGACTGCCTTCGAAGAAATCTATCCCGGTTACGGCATTGGCGGGCACAAGGGTTATCCGACGCCGGTGCACCTGGAGGCCCTGAGCCGCCTGGGTCCGACGCCGATTCACCGACGGTCGTTCGCGCCGGTGCGACTGGCCTGGGAGGCCCGCGAAGGGCGTTAGTCTGCTGATGTTTTAGCCAAGGCCCGGTACAATCCGGGCCTTGTTGTTTTCCAAGCTTTGGACAGGATCACTATGCCGGCTTCATTCGTTCATCTACGCCTGCACACCGAGTTCTCCCTGGTCGACGGTCTGGTCCGGATCAAACCGCTGGTCAAGGCCCTGAACGGCATGGGCATGCCCGCCGTGGCGGTGACCGACCAGAGCAACATGTGTTCCCTGGTCAAGTTCTACAAGGCCGCCATGGGGAGCGGGATCAAGCCGATCTGCGGCGCCGACCTGTGGCTGTCGAACAAGGATCCCGAGGCCCCGCTGAGTCGTATCAGCCTGCTGGCGATGAACGCCGAGGGTTATCGCAACCTCACCGAACTGATCTCCCGTGGGTATATGGATGGTCAGCGCAACGGCCTGATCGTCATCGAGCGTGAATGGGTGGCAGAAGCCGCGCAAGGCCTGATCATGCTTTCCGCGGCCAAGGAAGGTGAGATCGGCATGGCGCTGGTGGCCGGCAATCCGGAGGTGGCCGAGGCGTTGGCGCTGGAGTGGATGGCGATCTTCCCGGATCGTTTTTATCTGGAAGTGCAGCGCACCAACCGCCCCTACGATGAAGAACATTTGCATGCGGCCGTGGCCCTGGCTGACAGGATTGGCGCACCGCTGGTGGCAACCAACGATGTGCGCTTCATCAAGCAGGATGATTTCGACGCTCACGAAACCCGCGTGTGTATCGGCGAAGGCCGGGCCCTGGACGATCCGCGCCGCTCGCGCAACTACAGCGACCAGCAGTACCTCAAGAGCGCCGAGGAAATGGCCGAGCTGTTCAGCGACCTGCCCGAGGCGCTGGAAAACACGGTCGAAATTGCCAAACGCTGCAATATCAGCGTGCAGTTGGGCAAATACTTCCTTCCCGATTTTCCGACGCCCAACGGCATGGGGATCGACGACTACCTGCGCCATGTTTCCCATGAGGGGCTGGAAGAGCGTCTCGCAGTGCTTTGGCCGAAGGAAACCACGCCCAATTACGAGGAAAAGCGCCAGGTCTACCTGGACCGCCTGAAGTTCGAGCTGGACATCATCATCCAGATGGGCTTCCCCGGCTACTTCCTGATCGTTATGGACTTCATCAAGTGGGCCAAGAACAACGGCGTACCGGTCGGTCCTGGTCGGGGCTCGGGTGCCGGTTCGCTGGTGGCCTATGTGTTGAGGATCACCGACCTCGACCCGCTGGCCTACGACCTGCTGTTCGAACGTTTCCTCAACCCTGAACGTGTTTCCATGCCCGACTTCGACGTCGACTTCTGCATGGACGGTCGTGACCGGGTGATCGATTACGTGGCCGAGGCCTATGGTCGTAACGCGGTAAGCCAGATCATCACCTTCGGTACCATGGCTGCCAAGGCGGTGGTGCGTGACGTGGCGCGGGTCCAGGGCAAATCCTATGGCCTGGCCGACCGACTGTCGAAGATGATCCCCTTCGAGGTCGGCATGACCCTGGAGAAGGCCTACGAGCAAGAGGAGATGCTGCGCGACTTCCTCAAGGTCGATGAGGACGGCCGGGAAATCTGGGAGATGGCCCTCAAACTCGAAGGGGTGACCCGCGGTACCGGCAAGCACGCCGGTGGCGTGGTGATCGCGCCGACCAAGCTCACCGACTTCTCGCCGATCGCCTGTGATGAAGAGGGCGGCGGCCTGGTGACCCAGTTCGACAAGGATGATGTCGAGGCGGCCGGCCTGGTGAAGTTCGACTTCCTGGGCCTGCGGACCCTGACCATCATCAAGTGGGCGATGGAAACCATCAACCGCGAGCAGGCCAAGAGCAACCTGCCTGACCTGAACATCGACTTCATTCCGCTCGATGACCGCAAAACCTACGAGCTGCTGCAGAAAGCCGAAACCACGGCGGTGTTCCAGCTTGAATCGCGGGGCATGAAGGAGCTGATCAAGAAGCTCAAGCCAGACTGTCTGGAAGACCTGATCGCACTGGTGGCGCTGTTCCGTCCGGGGCCTTTGCAGTCGGGCATGGTGGATGACTTCATCAACCGCAAGCACGGCCGTGCCGAGCTGGCCTACCCGCATCCCGACTACCAGTATGACGGCCTGAAGCCAGTCTTGGCGCCGACCTACGGCATCATTCTGTATCAGGAACAGGTGATGCAGATCGCCCAGGTCATGGCGGGCTACACCCTGGGTGGTGCGGACATGCTGCGCCGGGCAATGGGTAAGAAAAAGCCCGAGGAGATGGCCAAGCAGCGCGGCGGTTTCATCGAAGGTTGTGCCAACAACGGCATCGATGGCGAACTGGCGGGTAACATTTTCGACCTGGTGGAAAAGTTCGCCGGTTACGGCTTCAACAAGTCGCACTCGGCTGCCTACGGGCTGGTCTCGTACCAGACCGCCTGGCTCAAGACCCACCACCCGGCGCCGTTCATGGCCGCGGTACTCTCGGCGGATATGCACAACACCGATAAAGTGGTGATCCTGATCGAGGAAGTACGCAGCATGAAGCTGCGCCTCGATGCGCCGGATGTGAACAGTTCCGATTTCAAGTTCACGGTCAACGACGATGGGCGCATCGTTTATGGGCTGGGGGCGATCAAGGGCGTGGGCGAGGGGCCGGTCGAGGCCATCGTCGAGGCGCGGGCCGAAGGGGGCGCGTTCAAGGACCTGTTCGACTTCTGCAGCCGGGTCGACCTCAAGCGTATCAACAAACGCACCCTCGATGCTCTGATCCGCAGTGGTGCGCTGGATCGTCTGGGGCCGTATTTCCATGACGAGATCAAGGCCTACCAGGCCAACATCGACCGCAACCGCGCGGTGTTGCTGGCGGCGCTGGAAGAGGCGATCAAGGCCGCCGAGCAGACCGCCCGGACTGCCGACAGTGGTCACGCCGACCTGTTCGGCGGACTGTTCGTCGAAGAGGATGCCGACGTCTACGGCAGTCATCGCAACGCTCGCGAGTTGACCTTGAAAGATCGTCTGCGCGGTGAGAAGGACACCCTCGGCCTGTACCTGACCGGTCACCCGATCGACGAGTACGAAGGTGAGATCCGCCGTTTCGCCCGTCAGCGCATCATCGACCTGAAACCGGCTCGCGACACCCAGACCGTGGCGGGAATGATCATTGCCCTGCGGGTGATGAAGAACAAGAAGGGCGACAAGATGGGCTTCATCACCCTCGACGACCGCTCGGCGCGGATCGAGGCTTCGTTGTTCGCCGATGCATTCATGGCGGCTCAGTCGCTGTTGCAGACCGACGCGATGGTGGTGGTCGAGGGCGAAGTCAGCAACGACGATTTCTCCGGCGGTCTGCGCTTGCGGGTCAAACGCGTGATGAGCATGGAAGATGCACGGACCAACCTGGCCGAGAGCCTGCGCTTGAAGGTGCAGGGTGCTGCCCTGAAGGTCAATGAGCTACGCTGGCTGGGCGACCTGTTCAAGCAGTACCGAGGTGCCTGTCCGATCACCCTGGAGTACACCGGCCCTGATGCCAAGGCGCTGTTGCAGCTGGGTGACAGCTGGAAGATCGACCCTGCGGACGGTCTGATTCAGGCATTGCGTGACCAGTTAGGGCGAGACAACGTCTTTCTCCAATACCGTTGAGGGGGTGGGTGCCATCGTTGTGCCCCAACCTTGAACTTACTTTAATCTCGACCTGAATGCGCCATATCCCTTAAGGTAGGGCGCGATACAGATCAATCGGCCGGCCAGGCTGTGTAAAAACGACTGTGCTCGACCCAAGACGGACGCTTATGAACCCGAATTTTCTCGATTTCGAACAGCCGATCGCTGACCTGCAAGCCAAGATCGAAGAACTGCGCTTGGTCGGTAATGACAACTCGCTGAACATCGGCGATGAGATTTCCCGACTGCAGGAAAAGAGCAGTACGCTGACAGAAGATATTTTCGGCAAACTGACCAGCTGGCAGATTGCTCGTCTGGCGCGTCACCCGCGTCGCCCCTACACCCTGGACTACATCGAACACATCTTCACCGAGTTCGATGAGTTGCACGGTGACCGGCATTTTTCCGATGACGCCGCCATCGTGGGCGGTATTGCCCGCCTGGACGACCAGCCGGTGATGGTTATCGGTCACCAGAAAGGCCGTGAAGTGCGCGAGAAGGTTCGTCGCAACTTCGGCATGCCGCGTCCGGAAGGTTACCGCAAGGCGTGCCGCCTGATGGAAATGGCCGAACGCTTCAAGATGCCGATCCTGACCTTTATCGACACGCCGGGCGCCTATCCGGGTATCGATGCCGAGGAGCGTAACCAGAGCGAGGCGATCGCCTGGAACCTGCGGGTCATGTCGCGCCTGAAAACGCCGATCATCGCCACCGTTATCGGTGAGGGTGGTTCCGGTGGTGCGCTGGCCATTGGTGTCTGCGACCAGTTGAACATGCTGCAGTACTCAACCTATGCGGTGATTTCGCCGGAAGGTTGTGCTTCGATCCTCTGGAAAACCGCCGAGAAGGCCCCGGATGCCGCCGAAGCCATGGGTATCACTGCCGAGCGCCTGAAAGGCCTGGGCATCGTCGACAAGGTGATCGCCGAGCCGCTGGGCGGCGCTCACCGTGATCCGGCTGCTGCCTCGGCGCTGATTCGTGCCGAACTCAGCTCGCAGTTGGCAATGCTGAAGAAATTCGACAACGATACGCTGCTGGCTCGTCGTTACGAGCGACTGATGAGCTATGGTCTCTAAATAGAGGCCACCTCGTCATTCGTCGCGAGCCTGCTCGCTCCTCCAGGATACTGTAGGAGTCGAGCTTGCTCGCGAACCGCCGCAGGCGGCCATTCAGTGAGTTTGCCTCGTAGGTGAAATCGCTTTCGCGAGCAAACTCTGCTCCTACGGAATCCGGGGGCGTCTCAATTCATGCGTCAGTCAGATATCGATCTACCCTCCCGGCTCCTTAAAGCCTTGGCGCCCTGGCGCAGCGCTTCGACCTGGCGGCTGGCCTTCTCCGGCGGCCTCGATTCCACCGTTCTCCTGCATCTGCTGGCCCGCCTGGGCAAAACCGAATCCCTGCCCGAACTCAAGGCCCTGCATATCCATCATGGCCTGCAGATCGCTGCGGACAGTTGGCCAGAGCATTGCCAGGCCATCTGCGATTCGCTGGGCGTGCCGTTGCAGGTGGTGCGGGTGAGTGTCCAGCTTGGCGCCAGTCTCGAACGTGCCGCACGCGACGCGCGCTACCTGGCGTTTGCCGGAGTGACCCAACTGAACGATGTCCTGCTCACCGCCCAGCACCGCGATGATCAGGCTGAGACTCTGCTGTTCCGCCTGTTGCGGGGAGCAGGGGTGCGTGGCCTGGCCGCGATGCCGGTCGAGCGGGAAGTGGGGGGAGGGTATCTGGTTCGACCGCTGCTCGACGTTTCGCGTGGGCAACTTGAACGATACGCTCATGAACACGGCTTGAACTGGATCGAGGATCCGTCCAACGCCGATGAGCAGTTTTCGCGCAACTACCTGCGGCATCGGGTTTTCCCCGGGTTGGCCGAGCGCTGGCCGCAGGTGGTCGGCAGCATGGTGCGCAGCGCGGCGCACCTGCGCGAGGCTCAGGAACTGCTGGATGAGCTGGCCGAGATCGACCTGGAAAATGCCCAGGCCCATTCCCGCTATGACTGGCTGGGCATGCCCTCGCTGGCCCTGGACGCACTGACCGAGTTGTCCGAGGCCCGTCAGCGCAACCTGCTGCGGCATTGGCTGGAGCCGTTGACGCGACTGCCGGACAGCGACCACTGGGCCGGTTGGGATGATTTGCGTGATGCCGGGCACGATGCCCGGCCCAGGTGGCGCCTGGCCGAAGGCGAGTTGCACCGCGCCGACGAACACCTGTGGTGGCTGAGTGGCTCCTGGTTGCGCCAACCCGTGGCGGATCTTGAATGGAGCCACCCGCAGCGCGCCCTGGAATTGCCGGACAACGGCGAGTTGCTGATCGTCGGTGATGCGCCGCCCGGACCGCTGCAGGTGCGCTATCGCCAGGGCGGCGAAGTGCTGCACCTGCCCGACCGTGGGCACCGCGACCTGAAACGCCTGCTCAATGAAAGCGGTGTGCCCTGGTTTGTCCGCGGCCGATTGCCGCTGGTCTACCGCGACGGACAGTTATTGGCCGTGGCCAACCTGGCGGGGCTCGACGGGCGGGCCTTTGGCGACTGGCATTTGCAGTGGCAACCACCTTCGAGCGATCAAGGTTTGAGCTGAAAGCCGCTTTCCGGTAGACTACGCTCCCTTCTTGATACAACTTCTGTTGATTCGCCTGAATGACAGCAGTTGCCGATTACCAAGCAGTCTTTGCTGGGCGATTCCAAAAAATGTGTAGCGAGCAACGTACCGGTGTTTTCACTTCCGGTCTGTCCCAACGCGGCGGTTTTTTTGAAAGATGCACTGTGATTAATGCTGGTGATCGGGGGCTTCGGCCTTCCTTCGCTTTCCCGGGCGGCTCGGACCGCTTTAACGCAGACTTCTAGGGTTTTTCATGACGCGCTATATATTCGTCACGGGCGGTGTTGTTTCTTCATTGGGGAAAGGCATTGCCTCGGCTTCATTGGCGGCTATCCTGGAGGCGCGGGGGCTGAAAGTCACCATGCTCAAGCTGGATCCGTACATCAACGTCGATCCGGGCACCATGAGCCCGTTCCAGCACGGTGAAGTGTTCGTCACCCACGATGGCGCCGAGACCGACCTGGACCTGGGGCACTACGAGCGGTTCATCCGCACCACCATGACCCAGAACAACAACTTCACCACCGGCCGCGTCTACGAGCACGTACTGCGCAAGGAGCGCCGTGGTGACTACCTGGGCGCGACCATCCAGGTGATCCCGCACATCACCGACGAAATCAAGCGTCGTATCATCAAGGGCGCCGGCGATGCCGACGTGGCCCTGGTGGAAATCGGCGGTACCGTGGGCGACATCGAGTCGCAACCGTTCCTCGAAGCCATCCGCCAGTTGCGGGTCGAAGTCGGCTCCAAGCGCGCGATGCTGATGCACCTGACCCTGGTTCCGTACATCGCCACCGCTGGCGAGACCAAGACCAAACCGACCCAGCACTCGGTCAAGGAACTGCGCTCCATCGGCCTGCAGCCTGACGTGCTGATCTGCCGCTCCGACCATCCGGTGGATGTGTCTTCGCGTCGCAAGATTGCGCTGTTCACCAACGTTGAAGAGCGTGCGGTGATCTCCCTGGAAGACGTCGACACCATCTACAAGATCCCGGCTGTGCTGCACGCCCAGGGTCTGGATGACTTCGTCGTCGAGCGTTTCGGCCTGCAATGCAACGGTGCCGATCTGTCCGAGTGGGAAAAGGTGGTCGACGCCAAGCTCAACCCCGAGCACGAAGTCACCATCGCCATGGTCGGCAAGTACATGGAGCTGCTGGACGCCTACAAGTCGCTGATCGAAGCGATGAGTCACGCCGGCATTACCAACCGCACCAAGGTCAACCTGCGCTACATCGATTCCGAGGATATCGAGAACCAGGGCACCGGCCTGCTCGAAGGTGTCGATGCGATCCTGGTTCCGGGCGGCTTCGGTCTGCGCGGCGTGGAAGGCAAGATCACCGCCGTTCAGTACGCCCGTGAGAACAAGGTGCCGTACCTGGGCATCTGCCTGGGCATGCAAGTGGCGGTCATCGAGTTCGCCCGTAACGTGCTGGGCTGGAAAGACGCCAACTCCACCGAATTCGACCGTACCAGCGCTCACGCGGTCGTGGGTCTGATCACCGAGTGGGAAGATGCCACCGGCGCGGTCGAGACCCGTACCGAAACTTCCGACCTGGGCGGCACCATGCGCCTCGGCGCCCAGGACTGCCTGCTGGAGTCGGGCTCCAAGGTTCACGACTGCTACGCCAAGGACGTGATCGTCGAGCGTCACCGCCACCGCTATGAAGTGAACAACAAGCTGCTGCCGCAGATCATGGAAGCCGGCCTGAAAGTTTCCGGTCGTTCCGGCGATGGCGCGCTGGTCGAAGTGGTTGAAGTGGCGGATCATCCATGGTTCGTCGCTTGCCAGTTCCACCCGGAATTCACCTCGACGCCACGTGACGGTCATCCGCTGTTCAGCGGTTTCGTCAAGGCGGCGCTGGCCCAACACCAGAAGAAGGCGTGAGACTGATGGCCCAGAAGATCATTCGCGTCGGCGACATCGAGATCGCCAACGACAAGCCGATGGTGCTGTTCGGTGGCATGAACGTGCTGGAAAGCCATGACATGGCGATGCAAGTCTGCGAAGAGTACGTGAAGGTGACCGAAAAGCTCGGTATCCCCTACGTGTTCAAGGCCAGCTTCGACAAGGCCAACCGTTCCTCCGTGACCTCTTACCGTGGCCCAGGCCTGGAAGAGGGCATGCGGATCTTCCAGGACATCAAGCAAGCCTTCGGCGTGCCGATCATCACGGACGTCCACGAGCCGGCCCAGGCCGCCGTGGCCGCCGAGGTCTGCGACATCATCCAGTTGCCGGCCTTCCTGTCGCGCCAGACCGACCTGGTGGTCGCCATGGCCAGGACCGGGGCGGTGATCAATATCAAGAAAGCCCAGTTCCTCGCGCCCCAGGAAATGAAACACATCCTGAACAAGTGCGTGGAAGCCGGTAACGACCAGTTGATCCTCTGCGAGCGTGGTTCGAGCTTCGGCTACAACAACCTGGTGGTGGACATGCTCGGCTTCGGCATCATGAAGCAGTTCGAGTACCCGGTGTTCTTCGACGTGACCCACGCCCTGCAGATGCCGGGCGGTCGCGCGGATTCGGCGGGTGGTCGCCGGGCCCAGGTCACCGATCTGGCCAAGGCGGGCATCAGCCAGGGCCTGGCGGGCTTGTTCCTTGAGGCGCATCCAGACCCGGACAACGCCAAATGCGATGGCCCTTGTGCCTTGCGCCTGGACAAGCTGGAGCCATTCCTGAGCCAACTCAAGACACTGGATGAGTTGATTAAGAGTTTTCCGACGATAGAAACCGCTTAATCGGAAAATCTCCGGTAAAGTACCGCACGATTCAGGGCTCTGGACCAAGGTTCGGAGCCTTTTCGTCTGCAAGGCTGCCAATTTTCATACGCTTGCCGGCGAATAAAGATTTCCTTCAGCTGCGTCGTTTTCGTCAACTTTGGAGTGTTTACAACAATGGCAAAAATCGTCGACATCAAAGGTCGTGAAGTTCTCGACTCCCGTGGCAACCCCACTGTGGAAGCGGACGTGCTTCTGGACAACGGCATCATCGGCAGCGCCTGCGCTCCGTCCGGTGCTTCCACCGGCTCGCGTGAAGCGCTCGAGCTGCGTGATGGCGACAAGAGCCGTTATTTGGGCAAGGGCGTACTGAAGGCCATTGCCAACATCAACGGCCCGATCCGTGACCTGCTGCTGGGCAAGGATCCGTCCGACCAGAAGGCTCTGGATCACGCGATGATCGCCCTGGACGAAACCGAGAACAAGGCGAACCTGGGGGCCAACGCCATCCTCGCGGTATCCCTGGCTGCGGCCAAGGCTGCTGCACAGGACCAGGACCTGCCGCTGTACGCGCACATTGCCAACCTGAACGGCACCCCGGGCGTCTACTCGATGCCGGTGCCGATGATGAACATCATCAACGGTGGCGAACATGCCGACAACAACGTCGACATCCAGGAGTTCATGGTTCAGCCGGTTGGCGCCAAGACCTTCTCCGAAGGCCTGCGCATGGGCACCGAGATTTTCCATCACCTCAAAGCCGTGCTGAAGGCCCGTGGCCTGAGCACCGCAGTGGGTGACGAAGGTGGCTTCGCGCCGAACCTGGCCTCCAACGAAGATGCCCTGAAAGTCATCTCCGAAGCCGTCGCCAACGCCGGTTACACCCTAGGCACCGACGTGACCCTGGCTCTGGACTGCGCCGCCAGCGAATTCTTCGAAGACGGCCAGTACAACCTGTCCGGTGAAGGCCAGGTGTTCACCGCCGAAGGTTTTGCCGACTACCTGAAGGGCCTGACCGAGCGCTACCCGATCATCTCGATCGAAGATGGCCTGGACGAGTCCGACTGGGCCGGCTGGAAAATTCTCACCGACAAGATTGGCGAGAAAACCCAACTGGTGGGTGACGACCTGTTCGTGACCAACACCAAGATCCTGAAGGAAGGCATCGACAAGAAGATCGCCAACTCCATCCTGATCAAGTTCAACCAGATCGGTTCCCTGACCGAAACCCTGGAAGCCATCCAGATGGCCAAGGCGGCCGGTTACACCGCGGTGATCTCGCACCGTTCCGGTGAAACCGAAGACTCGACCATCGCCGACCTCGCCGTGGGCACCGCTGCCGGCCAGATCAAAACCGGCTCGCTGTGCCGCTCCGACCGCGTTTCCAAGTACAACCAACTGCTGCGTATCGAAGAGCAATTGGGTGCCAAGGCGAAATACAACGGTCGTTCCGAGTTTCGCGGTTAAGCCGTAGATGGTAAAAAGACACCTGATTGTGTCGGAAAAGTCGCTATAGCGATTTTTCCGCTACTAATCTGATGGCTGACAAGCACAAGCCTGGGTATACCCAGGTTTGTGCTGTTGGTGTATTGACGTCGGCTTGGCTGTCTTTTTCACTGGGTAAACGAAATTCGATGCGCAGTCCCAACTGGTTGTTCCTTGTCTTGCTCTTGCTGCTGGCTGGCCTGCAGTACCGCCTTTGGGTGGGTAACGGGAGCCTGGCGCAGGTAGCCGACCTGACCCAACAGATTGCCGAACAGCATGCCGAGAATGCGCGCCTGCTGGAGCGTAATCGCGTCCTAGATGCAGAAGTTCTTGAACTGAAGAAAGGCATGGAAACCGTAGAAGAACGGGCCCGCCATGAACTGGGCATGGTCAAGGACGGCGAAACCCTTTATCAGTTGGCGCAATGACTGACTCATCGTTACCGGCCTTCTGGGCCGTGATTCCTGCCGCGGGTGTGGGTGCCCGTATGGCTGCCGACCGTCCCAAGCAATACCTGCAACTGGGCGGACGAACCATTCTCGAACACAGCCTTGGCTGTTTTCTCGATCATCCGGGTCTCAAGGGGCTGGTGCTGAGCCTGGCGCCCGATGATCCCTACTGGCCGACCCTGACCTGTGCCGGCGATTCGCGTATCTGCCGTGTCGACGGTGGTGCCGAGCGTGCCGATTCGGTGCTCAATGCCTTGTTGCATCTGCATGCCCTGGGGGCGGCGGATGAAGACTGGGTGCTGGTACATGATGCGGCCCGACCGAACCTGTCCCGCGACGACCTCGATAACCTGCTCGCCGCACTGGCCGACGATCCGGTGGGTGGCCTGCTGGCCGTGCCGGCGCGTGACACGCTCAAGCGTGTGGACAAGCAGGGGCGGGTGCTGGAAACCGTCGATCGCGCGCTGATCTGGCAGGCCTACACGCCGCAGATGTTCCGCCTGGGCGCCTTGCATCGGGCGCTGGCCGACAGCCTGGTGGCCGACGCGACCATCACCGACGAGGCTTCGGCGATGGAGTGGGCCGGGCAGGCGCCACGGTTGATCGAAGGACGTTCGGACAACATCAAGGTCACTCGTCCCGAGGACCTGGAGTGGCTGCGCCTGCGCTGGGCCAATCGCCGCTGAGACCTTCAAGTCTCACCGCCCCTGTCGACGCCATCGCCGGAACGCCGGTCAGACGGTGTACTCGGGCCGTTGCGCCAACCCCTCCTTGAGATAATCCACCAGCTTGCGCACCTTCGGTGACAGGTGCCGTTGTTGTGGATACAGCGCCCACACCGCTGTATTCGGCGGCTGGTGTGCGTCGAGCAGGGAGATCAGCGTGCCGTTGTGCAGATGCTCCAGCACGTAGTAGTCCGGCAACTGGCATAAGCCGACCCCTTGCAACGCCGCATCGAGCACGGCCTGGCCGCTGTTGCAGCGCCAGTTGCCCTGCACCCGCTGGGAAAACTCGCGGCCCTCCTGTTCCAGTTGCCAGATATCCGAACTGCCGATCAGGCAATTGTGCCGGCTCAGTTCCGACAGGCTGTGGGGCCGGCCGTAGCGCTCCAGATAGGAAGGGGAGGCGCACAGGTACATCCGCCGCGGTGCCAGCCGCGTCGCTACCAGCCGTGAATCCTGCAGGCGACCCAGCCGAATGGCCAGGTCCAGGCCCTCGTGCACCAGGTCCAGCGTGCGGTTGCTCAATTCGATGTCGACCCGCAACTGCGGATACAACCCCATGAAGGTGGTCACCAGCGGCACGATGAAGCGTTCGCCATAGGCCACCGCACAGGTCATGCGCAACATGCCCTTGGGTTCGCTGGTCAAGTCGCCCACCGCGCGCAGGGCTTCTTCGCGACCATCCTGAAGGCGCTGGCAATGCTGCAGGAAGGTCTGGCCGGCCTCGGTCAGCGTGACACGGCGGGTGCTGCGATACAGCAGGCGGGTTTGCAGGCGTTCTTCCAGGCGGGCGATCTGCCGGCTGATATGCGAAGAGGACACCCCCATGCGTTCCGCCGCCGCAGTGAACTGGCTGCACTCGGCCACGGCGACGAATTCGTCGATCCCTTCCCAGCCGTTATCGCTCATCTGATTATCCCTGTATGGCAATAATGTTTTGCTTTTGGCTGGATTATTCACCAATAGTCGATGATTTACACTGGGGTCTTTGCCATTCACTTTCAGGAGTTGCTGGATGATCAAGTCACGTGCTGCCGTTGCCTTCGAGGCGAAGAAGCCTCTGGAAATCGTCGAAGTCGATGTCGCCATGCCCAAGGCCGGTGAAGTGCTGCTGCGTGTCGTCGCCAGCGGCGTCTGCCATACCGACGCCTACACCCTGTCTGGCGCGGATCCGGAAGGCATCTTCCCATCCATTCTCGGTCACGAAGGTGGTGCGATTGTCGAGGCCATCGGCGAAGGCGTGACTTCGGTGGCGGTCGGTGATCACGTGATTCCGCTGTACACCCCGGAATGTGGCAAGTGCAAATTCTGCCTGTCGGGCAAGACCAACCTCTGCCAGGCGATCCGCGCCACCCAGGGCAAGGGCCTGATGCCGGACGGCACTTCGCGTTTCTCCTACAAGGGTGAGACGATTTTCCACTACATGGGCACCTCGACCTTTTCCGAGTACACCGTGCTGCCGGAAATTTCCGTGGCCAAGATCGCCAAGGATGCACCGCTGGAAAAGGTCTGCCTGCTGGGCTGTGGCGTCACCACCGGGATCGGTGCAGTGCTCAACACTGCCAAGGTCAAGGCTGGCGATACCGTGGCGATCTTCGGCTTGGGCGGTATCGGTCTGTCGGCGGTGATTGGCGCGGTGAAGGCCAAGGCTGCGCGGATCATTGCCATTGACATCAACCCGGCCAAGTTCGAGATCGCCCGGCAACTGGGCGCCACCGACTGCGTCAACCCGAAGGATTTCGATCGTCCGATCCAGGAAGTCATCGTCGACATGACCGACGGCGGTGTGGATTTCTCCTTCGAATGCATCGGCAATGTGCAACTGATGCGTGCGGCGCTGGAATGCTGCCACAAGGGTTGGGGCGAATCGGTGATCATCGGCGTGGCCGGAGCTGGCCAGGAAATCGCCACCCGTCCGTTCCAGTTGGTGACCGGTCGTGTCTGGCGCGGTTCGGCATTCGGCGGCGTGCGCGGCCGCAGCGAACTGCCGAGCTATGTCGACATGGCACAGAAAGGCGAGATTCCGCTGGATACCTTCATTACCCACACCATGGGGCTGGAGGACATCAACAAGGCGTTCGACCTGATGCATGAAGGCAAGAGCATCCGTACCGTCATCCACTTCTGATTACTTGCAGGGGCCTGCGTGTCAGCCGGCCCCTGCCGTGCGGAGTTGTCCCAATGTCTCTGGAAAACCTCTCTTGCCAGAAGAGCTTCGGCGGCTGGCATAAACGTTATAAACATCATTCCGATGTGCTCGGTTGCGACATGGTCTTCGCCGTCTATCTGCCGCCGCAGGCCGAGCAGGGCGTCAAGCTGCCGGTACTGTACTGGCTGTCCGGGCTGACCTGTACCGATGAAAACTTCATGCACAAGGCCGGCGCCCAGCGCATGGCCGCGCAACTGGGGCTGATCATCGTTGCGCCGGACACCAGCCCGCGCGGCCCTGAGGTGCCTGGTGATCCCGATAACGCCTGGGACTTCGGGCTCGGTGCCGGTTTCTACCTGAATGCCACCCAACAACCCTGGGCTCGTCACTACCGCATGCACGACTATGTGGTGCACGAGTTGCCTGCCCTGGTCGAAGCGCATTTCCCGGCTAGCGACAAGCGCGGCATCAGCGGCCACTCCATGGGCGGCCACGGCGCGCTGGTCTGCGCCTTGCGTAATCCGGGGCGTTACCAGTCGCTCTCGGCCTTCGCGCCGATCAGCAATCCGATGGATTGCCCGTGGGGGCAGAAGGCTTTCTCGCGTTATCTGGGTGACGAGCGTTCGCGCTGGCGCGAGTGGGACGCCTGCGCGCTGATCAGCGAGGCGAGCGAGAAGCTGCCGATCCTGGTGGACCAGGGCGACCGCGATGACTTCCTGACCAATCAGCTCAAGCCTGAAGCCTTGCAGCAGGCGGCCAGGCTGGCCGGGCATCCGCTGACCCTGCGTATGCAGCCGGGTTACGATCACAGCTATTTCTTCATCGCCAGCTTCATCGACGACCATCTCAAGCATCACAGCGAAGCTCTTGGCGCAGGTTCTGCACGATAATTGTTCGCGCCCGCTCAGCCTGTTTTGCCTGGCCTGGTCTTCGCGCGAAAACATTTCGTACAGACCCTAATACCGAACAAAATGGGTAGAATCACGCCCTGACTAAATCGGGGCGTTTTTTTATGCGTATTGGCCACGGCTATGATGTTCACCGTTTCGCCGAAGGCGACTTCATCACTTTGGGCGGTGTGCGGATTGCCCACCACCATGGGCTGCTGGCTCATTCGGACGGCGACGTGCTGCTGCACGCCCTGAGTGACGCGCTGCTGGGCGCGGCGGCATTGGGCGACATCGGTAAACATTTCCCCGACACCGACCCGACCTACAAGGGCGCCGACAGCCGCGTGCTGCTGCGTCACGTGGTGTCGTTGCTCAAGGCGCGCGGCTGGCAGGTCGGCAACGTCGACAACACCATCGTTGCCCAGGCCCCGAAAATGGCGCCGCATATCGAATCGATGCGCGCGCTGATCGCCGAAGATCTTGAAGTTGAGTTGGACCAAGTGAACGTAAAAGCCACCACCACTGAAAAGCTCGGTTTCACCGGGCGCGAAGAAGGCATCGCCGTGCATTCCGTCGCCTTGTTGCTGCGCGCATGACGGAACTTGAACTGCTGGGCCCCCGAGCCCATGGCGATGCCCTGGGCCGCGCGGTACTGAAGGCCACTGCGGAAGATTTCCAGGTCGATGAAGTCCTCGATATTCCCTTGTCCGGTGATGGCGAACACCTGTGGTTGTGGGTGGAGAAGCGTGGCCTGAACACCGAGGAAGCGGCCCGGCGCCTGGCCAAGGCCGCTGGCGTGCCGCTGCGGACGGTCAGCTACGCCGGCCTGAAGGATCGCCAGGCCCTCACCCGGCAATGGTTCAGTATCCAGTTGCCGGGCAAGGCCGATCCGGACATGACGGCCGCGCAAAACGATACGCTGCGGATTCTCAAGAGTGTCCGGCACAAGCGCAAACTGCAACGCGGGGCCCATTCGGCCAATGGCTTCACCTTGCGCTTGAGCCAGTTGCAGGCTGACAAGGCGGGCCTGGAACAACGCCTCGAACAGATCCGTCAGTTGGGCATTCCCAATTACTTCGGCACCCAGCGCTTTGGTTACCAGGGCGGCAATCTTGGTGAGGCCCGCGACTATGCGGCCCGCCAGGCCTTGCCGGAGCAGCGCAACGTACGCTCGCGGCTGCTTTCCACCGCCCGCAGTTATCTGTTCAACCAGGTGCTGGCGGCGCGGGTCGCCGAGGGCAGTTGGAACCGCGCCCAGGTCGGCGACCTGCTGGCCTTTACCGACAGCCGCAGCTTTTTCCCGGCCAACGAAGCCGAATGCCACGACCCGCGCCTGGCGATTCTCGACCTGCATCCGACCGGCCCGCAGTGGGGCGAGGGGCCTTCGCCGACCGACGGGGCGACCTTCGATCTGGAACAGGCGGTCGCAGCCGGTGAGCCGCAACTGTGCCAATGGCTCGCCAAGGCAGGAATGGAGCACGAACGTCGCATCCTGCGGCTGCCCATTGGCGGGCTGACGTGGCATTATCCGTCGCTGGACATTCTGCAACTGGAATTCGTCCTGCCGGCCGGATGCTTCGCCACTGTTCTGGTGCGCGAACTCGTTGATCTGGTGCCGGTGGGACAGACGGACAGCTCATGCGTATTCTGATTTCCAACGACGATGGGGTTTTCGCCCCCGGCCTCGCCGCGCTTCACGCTGCGCTGGCGGACTATGCCGAGTGCCGGGTGATTGCCCCGGATCAGGACAGGAGCGGTACCAGCAGTTCGCTGACCCTCGACCGTCCGCTGCATCCGCACGCCTTGCCCAATGGCTTTATCAGCCTCAACGGCACGCCGACCGACTGCGTGCACCTGGGGGTCAATGGCCTGCTGGGCTACGAGCCGGACATGGTGGTCTCGGGTATCAACCTGGGCGCCAACCTTGGCGATGACGTGCTGTATTCCGGTACGGTCGGGGCGGCGCTGGAAGGCCGTTTCCTCGCCCGGACCTCCTTCGCCTTCTCGCTCGCCTCGCACCAGGTCGACAATCTGGCGAGCGCGGCGCATTTCGCAAGGTTGCTGGTGGAGGCCCACGAGAGCCTTCAACTGCCGCCGCGCACCGTGCTCAACGTCAATGTGCCGAACCTGCCGCTGGAGCATATCCGTGGCATCCGCCTGACCCGCCTGGGACACCGGGCACGGGCGGCCGCGCCGATCCGCGAGGTCAATCCGCGCGGCAAGGCCGGATACTGGATCGCGGCGGCCGGTAATGTCGAGGATGGCGGTCCCGGGACGGACTTCCATGCCCTGATGCAGGGTTTCGTTTCGGTCACGCCGCTCCAGCTGGATCGTACGTTCAACGATGCCTTTGCCAGTCTCGACGGTTGGCTGGAGGGGCTTGCCTGATGGCACGTGAAAACGATTTGCTGCGGGGCGGGATCGGCATGACATCGCAACGGACTCGCGAACGTCTGATCCAGCGACTGTACGACGAAGGGGTGTCCAATCCCCAGGTGCTGGAAGTGATCCGCCGTACGCCGCGCCATCTGTTTGTCGATGAAGCCCTGGCCCATCGGGCCTATGAGGACACCGCGTTACCGATCGGACACAACCAGACCATTTCCCAGCCTTATATGGTGGCCCGCATGAGCGAGCTGCTGCTGGAGGCCGGGCCGCTGGACAAGGTAATGGAGATCGGTACCGGCTCCGGCTACCAGACCGCCGTGCTCTCGCAACTGGTCGAGCGGGTGTTTTCGGTGGAGCGGATCAAGGTCCTGCAGGACCGCGCCAAGGAGCGCCTGGTCGAACTCAACCTGCGCAACGTGGTGTTCCGCTGGGGCGACGGCTGGGAAGGGTGGCCGGCGCTGGCACCGTACAACGGCATTATTGTCACCGCGGTCGCGACCGATGTGCCCCAGGCGTTACTCGACCAACTGGCTCCCGGTGGGCGCCTGGTAATTCCGGTCGGGTCGGGCGAAGTCCAGCAACTGATGCTGATCGTGCGTGAGGAACATGGATTTTCCCGGCATGTGCTCGGCGCGGTACGCTTTGTGCCGCTGCTCAACGGGCCGCTGGCCTGAGCCTTGATGTTATTTGTTCAGGTCGTGCGCTGAATTCTGTTGAGTGTTGTCGGTCTTAGTGCCGGAACTTGCAGGCAGCGTCTGTTTAAAAGTGTGTCGAGTTTCACTGTCGAACTGTACAAGCTGCTCGCATATCGGGCTTTGCTGTCCGTAAAACTCCAACGGCCAGTTATACTTGCGTCACACTACGGCCTGTATGGGCACTCTATTATTCATGTCAGCCAACACAAAGGGAGCGGCGGGTGAGTCTCACAGTCATTCGGCAGCGTATGGGTAAAACAAGCGTTCAGCGCCTGATGATCGGTCTTGCCCTCAGTGCGTTACTGGCTGGTTGCTCCAGTGCTCCCAAGAACGGCGTACGCGTCGTGGATCGCAATGGCAATGTAACCAGCTCCGCCAGTGCCGCACCGCAACGACCGATGACCACTACTGGCCAGCATGTGGTGGTCCGGGGCGATACCTTGTTCTCGATCGCCTTTCGCTACGGCTGGGACTGGAAAGCCCTGGCTGCACGCAACAATATTCAAGAGCCGTACACCATTCACGTCGGTCAGGCGATTCGCTTTGACAGCCGTTCAAATTCAACAGCGGCTGTGGCGACATCGACGACGACCTCGTCGTCCTCTTCGTCGAGCAAAACCACCATCACCCGACGCCCGGCGACCGTCGCCGGCACCCCGGCGGCAGCGACTCCCACGCCGACCGCCACGGCGACACCGACCCCTCCACCGGGGCCCGCCCCGAAGGGCTGGGCCTGGCCGGCAAACGGCATTTTAATTGGAAAATTTGCTTCAAACGGTAGTTTGAATAAAGGTATTGATATCGCCGGGGATTTGGGACAGCCTGTTTTAGCTGCGTCTGATGGCTCAGTTGTATACGCCGGAAGTGGGTTACGGGGCTACGGCGAACTGGTCATCATCAAGCACAGCGATACCTACGTCAGTGCCTACGGTCATAACCGCAGGCTGTTGGTTCGGGAGGGGCAGCAGGTCAAAGTCGGACAGACAATTGCCGAGATGGGATCAACTGGTACAGACCGGGTGAAACTGCACTTTGAGATTCGCCGCCAGGGTAAACCCGTAGATCCGCTGCAATTCCTGCCCCGTCGTTGATCCGTTTTCCAGCCTGTTCTCATGATGTAGTGGGAACAGGCTCCAGCGTTGCCAGGGATAAAGGCGCCGCTCGAGCCTGAGGTCGAACTCACCAAGGGACTATAAAAATGGCTCTCAGTAAAGAAGCGCCGGGGTTTGACATCGACGATGAGGTGCTCCTTATGGACTCCGACATTGTCATGGACATGATGCCGGAGGACGACGGTTCTCCACCCCCAGTTCGTGCCAAGACCAAAAATGCTGCGACACTCAAGCAGCACAAATACATTGATTACACCCGGGCCCTTGATGCGACCCAGTTGTATCTCAATGAAATCGGTTTTTCCCCTTTGCTGTCCCCGGAAGAAGAAGTCCATTTTGCGCGTCTGTCGCAAAGCGGCGATCCGGCGGGCCGTAAACGCATGATCGAAAGCAACTTGCGTCTGGTGGTGAAAATTGCCCGACGTTATGTCAATCGTGGGCTTTCGCTGTTGGACCTGATCGAAGAGGGCAACCTCGGGTTGATCAGGGCGGTCGAGAAATTCGACCCGGAGCGCGGCTTCCGCTTTTCGACCTATGCCACCTGGTGGATTCGTCAGACGATCGAACGGGCGATCATGAATCAGACCCGCACCATCCGTCTGCCGATCCATGTCGTCAAGGAACTCAATGTCTACCTGCGGGCTGCCCGTGAATTGACCCAGAAGCTCGACCATGAGCCTTCTCCCGAAGAAATCGCCAACCTGCTGGAAAAGCCGGTCGCGGAGGTCAAGCGCATGCTCGGCCTGAACGAGCGGGTCTCCTCGGTGGACGTTTCCCTCGGTCCGGACTCGGACAAGACCCTGCTCGATACCCTGACGGATGACCGGCCGACCGATCCCTGCGAGTTGCTGCAGGACGACGACCTGTCCCAGAGTATCGACCAGTGGTTATCGGAGTTGACCGACAAGCAGCGTGAAGTGGTGGTTCGCCGCTTCGGTCTGCGTGGCCACGAAAGCAGCACGCTGGAGGATGTCGGCCTGGAGATCGGCTTGACCCGTGAGCGGGTACGGCAGATTCAGGTCGAGGGCCTCAAACGGCTGCGCGAGATTCTGGAGAAGAACGGTCTGTCCAGCGAGTCGCTGTTCCAGTGACTGCCGAGGGCCTGTAGGAGCAAGGCTTGCCTGCGAAGGGGCCAGTGCGGCCATTGAAAGCTTCGCGGGCAAGCCCGGCTCCTACAGGGAACGCTAGATCACTCGCCCCTATCAGGCATTGTTCCTGAACCCAGCTTCAAGCATCCTTCCTCGCCAGCAGGCTGTAGACGCATGGCAGCACGAACAGCGTAAACAGCGTGCCCACCGACATCCCGGTAGCGATCACCATGCCGATGTCGAAACGACTGACCGCCCCCGCACCGCTGGCGAGAATCAACGGCACCATGCCGAATACCATGGCCGCCGTGGTCATCAGCACGGGTCGCAGGCGAATCGCCGCAGCTTCTTCCACCGCCTCGCGAGCCGACAAGCCCTTGTCCTGGCGCAACTGGTTGGCGAACTCGACGATCAGGATGCCGTGCTTGCTGATCAGCCCGATCAGTGTCACCAGGCCCACCTGGGTGTAGATGTTCATGCTCGACCAGCCCAGGAACAGCGGAATCAGCGCCCCGCAGATCGACAACGGCACGGTCACCAGGATCACCAACGGATCGCGGAAACTTTCGAACTGGGCGGCCAGCACCAGAAAGATGATCGCCAGGGCCAGGCCGAAAGTTATCCACAGGGCGTTGCCTTCGTGGACAAATTGCCGCGAGGCACCGGCGTAGTCGCTGGCAAACCCCGTCGGCGCCTCTTCGGCGGCGATCTGGCGAATGGTCTCGATAGCCTCTCCCATGCTGACGATGGGCACGCCGGAAATGATCGCCGAGTTCAGTTGCTGGAACTGGTTCAACTGGCGGGGGCGGGCGCGGTCCGACACCTTGATCAGCGTTGAGAGCGGTAGCAGTTTGTCGGCGCTATTCTTCACGTAATAGTTGTTCAGCCAGTCGGGATTGTCCCGATAGGCGCGCTCCACCTGGGCAATCACCTTGTAGCTGCGGCCTTCGAGCGTGAATCGATTGATCTCGGCTTCCCCGAGCAGGGTCGCCAGGGTCGCGCCCAGGTCCTGCATCGATACGCCCATCTGCGCAGCCTTGCCACGGTCGATATCCACCACCACTTCGGGTTTGTCGAACGCCAGGTCGATGTCGAGGAACGCGAACTTGCCGGATTCCAGTGCCCGCTTCTTGATGCGGTTGGCAACGTCCAGCAGGGCGCTGTAGTCGTTGGGGGTATTGAGCACGTACTGGAACGGCAGGCCCTCGCCGGTGCCTGGCAGCGACGGCAGGTTGAAACCGAAAACCTGCAGCCCGCTGATACTCGCCAGCTTGCCCTGGACCTCGGGCAGAATCTGCATCTGGGTCCGTTGGCGCTCATTCCAGGGTTTGAGCAGGAAGCCGCCGATACCCGACTGCACACCGTTGAAACCGTTGATCTGGAACGACGAGTAGTACTCCGGGAACTCCTTGAAAATGGTGATGAATTCGTCGGTGTAGTGGTTCAGGTAGTTCAGGTTGGTGGGCTGCGGTGCGGTGGCCATCATGAAAATGATGCCCTGGTCTTCGTCGGGTGCCAGTTCCGAATGGGTGAATTTCAGCAGCACCGGAATCAGTCCGAGGACAATGACCGCGAAGACCACCACCACCGGCCGGGTATCGAGGGTGCCATGCAGCAGTGTGCGGTAGCGCCGCTTGAGCCCCTCGAACAGTTGGTCGAGGCGATGGGCCAGGCCCGAGGCATTTGCATTGTGGCGCAGCAGCAGGGCACACATCATCGGTGACAGGGTCAGGGCAACTATCCCGGAAATCACCACCGCGCCGGCCAGGGTCAGGGCGAACTCCTTGAACAGCGCGCCAGTCAGGCCCTGCAGGAAACCGATGGGGGCGTAGACCGCTGCCAGGGTGATAGTCATCGAGACCACCGGCAGGGCGATTTCCCGTGCACCTTCGAGGGCGGCTTCCAGCGGTGTCTTGCCTTCCTCGATATGTCGGTGGATGTTCTCCACCACCACGATTGCATCGTCCACCACCAGCCCGATGGCCAGTACCATCGCCAGCAGGGTCAGGAGGTTGATCGAGTAGCCCATCAACTGCATGAAGAACAGCACGCCAACCATCGACAGCGGAATGGTGATGACCGGAATCACCACCGACCGCAAGGCACCGAGGAACAGGAACACCACGACGATGACGATCAGGACCGCTTCGAACAGCGTCTTGATCACCTCGTTGATCGACGCCTGAATGAACAGGGTCGCGTCGTAGGCAATTTCCGCCTTGAGATTGGTGGGCAGTTGGGCCTCCAGTTCCGGCATGATCTTGCGCACTTCCTTGATCACATCCAGCGGGTTGGCGCCCGGCGTGGCCTTGATCCCGATGTAGACCGAAGGCGTGCCGCCGAAGGAACTGATGGTGTCGTAGTTTTCCGCGCCCATCTCCACCCGGGCCACGTCGCCGAGCAGCACCCGGCTGTCGCCGGCGGTCTTGAGGGGAATCGCCGCGAACGCCTCGGCAGACTTCAGTTCGGTGCTGGCGTTGATGCTGGTGACCACGTATTCGCCCTTGACCTCACCGGCTGCAGACAGGAAGTTGTAGTGGCGTACCGCGTTGGTCACGTCGGCTGCGCTGAGGCCGAAACCGGCCAGCTTCACCGGGTCCAGCCACAGGCGCATGGCGAACACCTGGTTACCGAGAATTTCCGCTTCGGCCATGCCGGGCAGGGTCGCCAGCTTGGGTTGGATCACCCGCGACAGGTAGTCGGTGATCTGCGGGTTGCTCAACTGGTCGCTGAAAAAGCTGATATACATCAGCGCCGAGGCGTCTGCGGCTTCCTTGCTCAGGACCGGATCTTCGGCATCCTGTGGCAGCTTGTTCTTGACCTCGTTGGCCTTGGCCAGCAGTTCGGTGAACAGCCGGTCGCTGTTGGCGCCGATGCGTGCATAGACCGAAATCACCGAGAAGTTCTGGCGGCTGACCGAGGTCATGTAGTCGATGCCTTCGGCACTCGCCAGGCTCTGTTGCAACGGTTGGGTGATATAGCCCTGAATGGTCTCGGCGTTGGCCCCGGGGTAGGCGGTGGTCACCGTGATCAGGGCGTTTTCCATCTGTGGATACTGGCGCAGCGGCAGCTTGCTGTAGGCCTGGAAACCCAGCAGAACGATCAGCAGGCTGACCACACAGGCAAGCACCGGACGACGGATGAACGGGTCGGTAAAGGCCATGATCGACTCCCTGATCAGTTCGCTGGAGGGGCTGGAGTAGCTGCCGGGGCCATCTTGTCCGGGCTGATGGCGATGTGTGCGCCATTGTCCAGCTTCAACTGACCGCCGCTGACCACCTGCTCACCGTCCTTGAGGCCCTCGATGACCTTCACCAGTCCGTCGCGTCGTTCGGCGGTCTTGATGAACCGGCGCTCCGCCATCAACTGTGGCCGGCCGTCGGGCTCCTTCAGCAGCGTGCCATCCTCGGCCTTTTTCTCGGCCACGACATACACCGAGTTGCCATAGAGGGTATAGGTGACGGCACTCTCCGGTATCACCACCTGGGCTTGCGGGTCTGGCAGCAACACCTGCAGGTTGGCGAACATGCCCGGCAACAGCTTGCCATCAGGATTGGCCAACGTGGCCCGGACCAGCACGTTGCGGGTGGCTTCATCGACCTTGGGGTTGATGGCGCTGAGCCGACCCGGGAACACTTCCTGGCCATAGGCGGCGACGCTCAACTGCACGGGTTGGCCGACCGCCAGTTTGGGGACGAACTGTTCGGGCAGGTAGAAGTCGACGTAGAGGCTGCTCAGGTCCTGCAGGGTGGCAATCACGGTGCCGCTGGCGAGGTAGTCGCCGACATCCACCTGGCGAATGCCGATGGTCCCGCTGAAGGGGGCGAGGATCTTCTTCTTCGCCAGAGAGGCCTTGAGCTGGTTGACCGTGGCCCGGTTCTTTTGCCGAACCGCCGAAAGCCGGTCGAACTCACCCCGGGAGATCGCCTGGCTACCGACCAGCTTGGCGCCGCGTCCATAGTCCAGTTCCGCCAGACCGAGGTCGGCCTGGGCGGTTTCCAACTGGGCGCTTTCGACATCGCTGTCGAGTTGCAGCAGCGCTTGACCGGCCTTGACCTTTTGCCCCGACTCGAACTGCAGGGTCTTGACCGTGCCAGCAACTTCCAGGCTCAGGTTGACGCCTTGCAGTGCCTTGAGGGTGCCGACCGTGGGGAGGCGCTCCTGCCAGGGGCGGGCGTTCGCGGTGACGGCAGCGACCTGAATGGCCGGCTTGGGGGCGGAGTAGACCTGGATCTGCTTGTAGATCGAAAAGGCCTTGTAACCGGCGAGCGCCAGTACGACAAGCAGGACGATACCCAACATGATCAGCATGCGGCGACGCAGCATATTCCAGTTCCTTGGAAGCGAGGCTAAAGGGAGGTCGAAAAACCGCCTTGCACGATAACTCCCGCACCCAGGCGTCGCCTTGACGCTATGTGAGCAGATATTACGCCAATGGCGAGAGTTGAGAAGAGGGGGTATTTGGTGAGGGATGCGGTGGCTGGTCGGGCCCTTTCGCGGGCAAGCCGGGACCCCGCACCGCCAGGGGCCCTCCAGGTCCTACACCAGATGCAGGTGGTTGTCCCAAAGCCCTGCAGGCAGATCCAAGGGTTTTGCTGTCAGCTCTTTCTGCCGGCAATCATAGAAACGGCAGCGGCCCTGGCCGGAAGTGACCACGAATCCATCGGCGACTGCGCCGACACCGGCACAGTCGGGCAGTGGTGCATCCAGGCGCAGTTGTCCGCTATCCAGCTCCCAGATGAAGAATCGGTTGCCCCTGGGCGCCGTCAACGCCACCAGGCGTAGTTCACTGTGCACCGCAACACTGGCGGTGTAGTGCCCCATCGCCTGCAGTTGCTGTTCGGCCACCGGGAAGGCCACGAACGGTTGGCCGGGACGCTTGATCGCCAGCAATTCGGACGACTCATGAGACGGCCCCATGAACTGCTGGCCGGCGACAATGGTGCCGTCCCTGGCCACGCCCAGATGTCGGACGCTGTTCATCTGCTGGGCCAGGCGCTCCTTGCTCAACAGGGTACCGTCACGCCGCATCAACACCAGGCTCGGTTCCATGGCATCGAGGTTCATCTCCACCCGGCTTTCGGCCTCGGTACGGATACCGCCGTTGGCGACGACCAGTGTTTCGCCATCGGGCATCCACGAGACCTGGTGCGGGCCAATGCCATGGGTCGGGATTTCTCCATGATGGACCAGGCGCTCGTCCTCGAACCGATAGACCCCCAGCAGGCCCCGCCCGGGATCGCGGGTGTCGTTCTCGGTGGCATACAACCAGTCGCCGCTCTGATGGATTACCGCATGGCCGTAGAAGTGCCGGTCCGGCTGCGACACGAGGGTCTGCAACAGGCGTCCGTCGCGCAGGTCGATCAGGTAGCTCTCGGTGCCGGGACGACGGGCGATGAACACCGCCAGGGGCAGTGTCGGGTGGTTGATGATGTCGTGGCAACGCTGGCTGACCCGGGTCGCGAAGACCTGCTTGCCGTCCAGCCGATAACCCACGGCATAGTGTCCGCCGTCGCCATCGTCGCGGGCCGAGAGCAGCAGCGGGTTTTGGTCTTTCTGTCGGAACAGGGTCCAGCCACCCAGCGTGATCGCGCTGAGCAGCAGGCTACCCAAGGTCAGGGCCTGGCGTCGCAACATCATCAGTCACCGTCGTTGGCATTGAAGCCGAGTTGGATGCCCAGCGCCTTGGCCAACTCGCCTTCGTGCAGGCGGTGGACGACGTTGAGGCTGTCGTAGAGGTCATTGAGTTGCTGGCGACCGGCGTCGTCGCCGAGCATCTCGGTCAGCGAGCGCTGGTTGCTGGCGAACAGCTTCAGCGACGCAGCATAGGCGGCGTCGATCTTGTCGGCCAACGGCTTCTGCTCGGCCGGCAGCAGGCCGCGCAGGCCCTTGTCGTCGACCCCGGCCCAGACGGTGCGGGCGGCGGCCAGGCTGGCTTGCAGGCTTTGCAGCGAAGACTGGCTGCGCCAGGCGTCGGCCTGAAATGGTTGGGCGATCCCCTTGGCCTGACGCCCCATCGGCGTGCCGAGTTTTTTCTTCAGGGTGTCCAGCGCGGTGACCTGCACTCGCAGCAGATCGGCGATGGCTTCGTGGGAATCGGCGTAGCGCTGGTTCGGGAACTTGCTCATCTGCGCGAGCATGCCGTCCTGGGTGTTCCAGCTCGACAGGATCTCTTCGGCAAGGTTCTTCTGGCGTTCGCCAATGGCCATCAGCAGGGGGCAATAGCGGGCTTTCTGGGCGCTGTCGGCCATGTCGATCCGGCTGTCGAACAGGATGTATTCGTAGGCTGACAGGCCTTGCACCACCACGCTGGACTTGGCCAGGGTCGCGGCATCGATCTGTGGCTGGGCGCTGACCAGTTGCTCGACCTGGCGTCCGACGAGGTTCTTCTTGTCCGGCCAGAACTGGACCTGCCAGGAGCGATTGCCTTCGGCCAGAGGCCCGATCAGCAACGGCTGCAACTCGGCCCAGGCTTTTTGCGCGTGGAGGAAATCGGCACGGGCGGTGTCCAGGCTGGCTTTGCCTTGGCAGAACGCCAGGGCGCTGACCGCCAGTTGCCGGTCGGCATCGACCCAGCGGCTGTAGGTCGGCAGGATCACCTGCTTGGCGATGGCCGCCGAGGTGATTGCCTGCGGGTCCTGGGGGGAGCAGGCGCCAAGGGCGAGTGCGGCGAGGCTGGTGAACAACAGTTTGGGGCGGAACATGTCCAGGTCCTCTGATTTAAGGATTTCTTATAGCGAATTCAGGAAAGCCAGCAACGCAGCGCGCTGCTCGGCATTGAACGACAACACGCGTTGCTGCGCCGGCAAGGCTTCGCCGCCGTGCCAGAGCACCGCTTCGAGCAGGTCGCGGGCCCGACCGTCATGCAGGAACTGGCTGTGGCCGCTGACGGTGCTTGTCAGGCCGATGCCCCACAGCGGCGGGGTACGCCAGTCGCTGCCGCTGGCGAGGAACTCGGTACGGTTGTCCGCCAGGCCCGGGCCCATGTCATGCAGCAACAGATCACTGTAGGGGCGGATCACCTGGCTGGCCAGTTCCGGTTCGGCGGCGGTGGCCGAGGTAGTGAATTGCGGGGTATGGCAGTTCTGGCAGCCGGCCTGGTGAAACAGTGTCTTGCCGGCCAGCACTTGCGCCGCACCGACGTCCCGGCGGGCTGGAACGGCCAGGTTGCGGGTGTAGAACAGCACCAGGCGCAGGATGTTGTCGCTGACTTCCTGTTCGCCGTCGGCACCGTTGCCGTTGGGGGCATTGCGGCAGGCGGTCTGGGTGGCGGTGCAGTCATCGAAGGGCCGCAGAGTCGTGGTGAGGCCCATGTCACCCGAAAAGGCGTGAACGTTCTGTTGATTGAGGTTGGGTTGCCCGGCTTTCCAGCCGAAGCGGCCGAGTACGGTTTTACCCAGGGCATCGTCCCAGACCCGGTTCGGCCGCCCGGCGATGCCATCGCCGGGCGGGTTTTTCGCGTTGGCGAGAATCGCTTCCTCGGGAATCGCCTCCAGCAGGCCCAGCCCGATCATCGGCGGGGCGACGCGGGCGGAAAGGCGTGTGTCCGGGTGCATCGGACCGTAACCCAACTGGCTGATCAGCAAGCGTGGCTTGCGCAGCTCGACTTCGGTGCCGTCCTTGAAACGTACCGGCACGGGCTCGTACTCGACCCGGACCTTGCCTTCCGGCACAACGCCGGGAATGGCCATGTCCTGCAACTGGCCGCCGTAGACCGGTTCGGGTACCACGCCCTGCTGTTCGATCAGTTGCGCGTAGGCCGGGGCGTTGGGGATCGACAGGCGCACCAGCATCGAGACGGCGTTATCCGAATCGGCGCTGGGCGGGTGGCCGCGCCCATCCCTGATATGGCAGTTCTGGCAGGCATTGGTATTGAACAGCGGCCCCAGGCCGTCACGGGCCGTGGTGGTCGAGGGCGCGATCACCCAGGGGCTGCGAAAGAAACTGTTACCGACACTGAAGTCCAGGCGACGGTTCGGCGACAGGTTGGCCGCCGGTAGCGAAAAGGCGTTGCGATCGCTCCCGTTCACCGTGGTCTGGCCACCAGAGCGCGCTTCGCCGGGTTCGGGCGCGGTAAAGCGCGAGGCGTCATCGCAGGCACTCAGGCCCAGGGCCAGGAGCAACGAGGACAGGCGAAGGGGTAACGAAGGCATGGACATAGGAACAGGATTCGAGACAGGGCGCGAATTTTATCGGGCCGGGACTGGGCAAGTATTTGCCCAGATCAGTAAATGTTGTGCTGAACCAACCGTTATCCGTGACGGCATCAGCCGTTTTTGGCCAGCGGGTTCGTTTGTGGCGAGTGGGTATCCGTCTACAGGACCGCCCCTCTGTTCAGGAGGGGCGGCCAGGCGTCGATCAGAACTTGTGGTCGGCGCTGTCCGGGTTCAGTTCACTGATGCCCAGCTTGCCGGCAGCCTGTTCGATCGAGCCGGTCTGCTTGACCAGCGCGGCGATGGCGTCGCGCACGATCTTGTTGCCCGCGTCGTTGCCGGCGGCGATCAACTGGTCATAGTGCTCGCCCTTGTTGGCATGATCGACCATGACCTGGATCTTCGCTTCGGTCGTTTCCAGGTCGCTCTTGAGCGCGGTGTCGGTGGCCGGGTCGACCTTCGCCACCAGCGACGACAGGCTCGGGCCGGTCAGCTTGGTGCCGTCGGTACGGGTGTATTCACCCAGGTAGACGTTGCGGATGCCCTTGGCATCGTAGAAGTGCGAGTTGTGGGTGTTGTCGCTGAAGCAGTCCTGTTCGTCTTCCGGGGAGTTGGCCTCCAGGGACACTTTCATCCGCTCGCCCGCCAGTTCGCCGAGCGACAGGCTGCCCATGCCGAACAGCATCTTGCGCAGGCCGCTTTCTGCCGGTTCGGCTTCCAGGCTGGCGCGATAGTTGTCGGCCACGTTCGGCTTCCAGTTGTCGACCATCTCATCCAGGTCGTTGACCAGCAGTTGGGTCACGGCCTTGAGGTAGGCACGGCGGCGATCGTTATGACCACCGGTGGCACCGGCACCTTCCAGGTAGTCCGAGGCCGGACGCTGGCCGGCGCCCGGGCCGGTACCGTTGAGGTCCTGGCCCCAGAGCAGGAACTCGATGGCGTGGTAGCCGGTGGCGACGTTGGCCTCGGAACCGCCCAGTTCGTTCAGTTTGGCGAGGTTTTCCGGGGTGATCTCGGAGACATCGAACTTGTCTTCGCCGACCTGGACCTTCTTGTTGGCGATGATATTGGCGTTGGCACCCGCGTTGCCCACGGTGTGCTCGTAGGAGGCATCGACATAGTCGATCAGCCCCTCGTCCAGGGGCCAGGCGTTCACCTGGCCTTCCCAGTCGTCGATGATGGTGTTGCCGAAGCGGAACACTTCGCTCTGCAGATAAGGTACACGAGCCGCTACCCAGGCGGCCTTGGCGGCCTTGAGGGTGTCGTCGTTCGGCTTGGCGAGGAAGGCGTCGATGGCTTGTTGCAGGGTCTTCGCGGTGGATTCGGCGTCGCTGTATACCGCGAAGACCAGTTCGGCGTAATGCGCGACCACCGCCTTGCCGGCGGCCTCGTCAACCTTGCCGGCAGCGTCGCTGGCAGGCGTGGCCGCAGCGCTGGCGGCCGGTGTCGGCGTGGCGGCTGCGGTTTTTTCCTTGTCCTTGTCGCCACAGCCGGCGAGGGCGATGGCAAGGGCCAACAGGCTGGCGGTGGCCAGAGGCATACGAATCATGGCGGAGTATCCTGCTTCGAGAGGTTGGGCAAGTGCGCGTGGGGACACGCAAAACCGGCACATAATGCGAAAGATTTGCATTTTGTGTAAAGGATTAGTGGTGGAAATATTTACTAATAATCTATTGATTGATTACGGTTTGATATATGCATGGGGCGGCAGTTACTGAAGGAGGACCGCGTTGTTGCGTTGGGCCTGTTTGAGATAGGCGCCCAGCTCTCGCGCCGGCAGTGGCTTGCTGTAGTAATAGCCTTGGCCTTCATGGCAGCCTTCGGAAATGATATAGGCCTCCTGCTCGACGGTTTCCACGCCTTCGGCAATCACCTGCATGCCCAGGCTCTTGCCCAGCTGGATGATCGCTCGGACGATGGTCGCATCGTCGTCATCGTCCAGCAGGTCCTGGACGAAGCTCTTGTCGATCTTGATCTTGTCCAGCGGCAGACTCTTGAGATAGCTCAGTGACGAATAGCCGGTGCCGAAGTCGTCGATGGCAATCAGTGCGCCGGAGCGGCGCAGGCTCAGCAGATGCTGGGCGGCGGTGCTGATGTCTTCCATCAGGCCGGTTTCGGTGACTTCCAGTTCCAGGCTGCGCGGCGGCAGGCGGTACATCTGCAGCAGATTGTTGACCACCCTTGGCAGCTCGGCGTGGTGCAACTGCACGGTGGACAGGTTGACCGCCATGCGCAGCTCGGTGAAACCCAGGTCATGCCATTCGCGCAGTTGGCGGCAGGCCTGGTCCAGTACCCATTCGCCGATGGCGATGATCGTGCCGTTCTGTTCTGCCAATGGAATAAACAGATCCGGTGGTACCAGCCCATGCTCCGGATGTTGCCAGCGGATCAGCGCCTCGACACCGACCACGCGATGATCGCGGTAGCTGATCTGGGGCTGGTAGACCAGATAGAACTGGTTGCGATTGAGGGCTTCGCGCAGGTCCTTTTCCAGCTCGCGCCGGCGGCGCATTTCGCTGTCGACACTGGCGATGTAGAACTGGTAGCGGTTGCGCGAGCGGGTCTTGGCCAGAGTCATGGTCTGCTCGGCCTTCTGCAGCAGCTTCTCGGTGCTGTCGCCATCTTCCGGGAACAGCGTGATGCCGATGGTGGCCCGCAGGCGGATTTCCTGGTGGTCGAGGGCGAACGGTGCTTCCAGGTCATCGAGGATGCTTTGCGCCAATTCGGCGGCTTCGTAGGGCTGTTCGATGTCGGCCTGGACCAGGGCGAACTGGTCACCACCCAGCCGTGCCAGGGCGCCGAGGCGTCCACTGTGGGCGCGCAGGCGGTCGGCGAGGGCGAGCAGCAACTGGTCGCCCGCCTGGTAACTGAACTGTTCGTTGATGCCCTTGAAGTCATCGAGGCCGACCACCAGTACCGCAACCCGACGTTGCAGGCGTCCGGCGTCGATGAGGATCTTGTCCAGTTGTTGCTGCAGTTGCAGACGGTTTGGCAGACCGGTGAGGAAGTCGTACTGGGACATGCGCAGCAGGCTGTTTTCCGCTTCGTGGCGCAGATGGGTATTGCGTTCGATCGAGGCCAGCAACTGGTTGGCGGTGTTGATCCAGGTACCCAGTTCGTTGGTCTCGTGGCCCTTGAGCAGGGGCAACTGGTTGGCGGCGGGGCGATCGGGATTGATGTTGGTCAGGTGATCGATGATTCGCGACAGCGGCTTGGTCAGCAGCCAGTGGTAGACCAGGTACAACACCAGTGCCATGAGCAACGCCCGCAGCATGCCAGAGATGAAAATGATCACTGAACTGAAGAGAAAGCTCTGGCCATAGGTTGCCGTGTCGAGGGTGATGCTCAGGTCGCCGTAATATTCGCTGTAGGGTCCGCGGCCCACCAGTTGAGTGGTGAAGGTACGTTCCTTGCCGAGGATCAGATCGGTGAGCCAACGGCTGGAGGAGGTCTGTAGCTCACGGGATTTTTCTGCGAGCATGGTTTCATTCGGATGGCCGATGGACGCCATCCGCACGGATTTGTCCTGGAACAGGCCTTCGATTACCTGCATGCCCATTTCCCGGTCGAGGCTGTAGACGGCTTGAGTCGAGGGATCACGGAACATGTCGAGGATCCGCTGGGCGTCGTTGGCCACGGCCTCGCGGGTCTTGTAGGCATCGAACACGATTTGCGCACAGCTCAGCAGCACGCCGACAATCAACGCCGACAGCAGCACGACCCGGAGCAACTTCACCGACAAGCTGTTCTTGAGTTCCAGCTTCAAAGGGCTATTCCTTGTTCCGTGCGGGTAGCATCAAGTAGCCATGAGTATTGGCAATCCGGCCCCGGCAGTCAAAGGGACAATGCGGCGGGGGATGATCGGTGTCTATGCTTGGCCAAAATGCCACGTTTGTGCCTTTTCGGACCCTAGGCACTGTGTCGGTAGAGCGGTTGCTGAACTTGAGGGTTCATCTTTCAATTTAGCTGACTTGGCGGCAATCGGCTGGAGCGTTTAAACGATAAACAACACCCTGGCAAGGGACTTTCGCGGGCAGGCGCCGTCAACGACTGCCGCGTGGGCATAAAAAAACCCGGCAGGGCCGGGTTTCTTGAAGGCGAGCTTCAGTCTCAAGCGGTGAAGGTTTTGCCTTCGAACTGCTCGGCGACGAACTTCCAGTTCACCAGGTTCCAGAACGCCTCGACATACTTCGGACGTACGTTGCGGTAGTCGATGTAGTAGGCGTGTTCCCAGACGTCGCAGGTCAGCAGCGGGGTGTCACCGCTGGTCAGCGGGTTGCCGGCGCCGATGGTGCTGGCCAGGGCCAGGGAACCGTCAGCCTTTTTAACCAGCCAGCCCCAGCCGGAACCGAAGGTGCCGACGGAAGTCTTGGTGAACTCTTCCTTGAACTTGTCGAACGAACCGAAGGCGGCGTTGATCGCTTCAGCCAGGGCACCGGTAGGTTGACCACCAGCGTTTGGCGCCAGGCAGTTCCAGTAGAAAGTGTGGTTCCATACTTGAGCGGCGTTGTTGAAGATGCCACCCGACGAAGTCTTGACGATTTCTTCCAGAGTCTTGCCTTCGAACTCGGTGCCTGGCACCAGGTTGTTCAGGTTCACGACATAGGTGTTGTGGTGCTTGTCGTGGTGAAACTCCAGAGTTTCCTTGGAGATGTGCGGCTGCAGGGCATCGTGTGCGTAGGGCAGCGGCGGCAGTTCGAAAGCCATGATTGTTCTCCTAATCAGGTCAGTTGCGGTGAGCGCAAGGCCGATCACGGGCGGCCCGACAATGCGCCGTGGAGTTTGTACTCCTTGCGGCACAGGCTTTCGATCATAGCACCGGGGTGGCGGCTTAACCACGCAACAACTGTGTGGAATAAAGGTTCCAGAGCCTTTTGTCCCCTTAACCGGCAGCGATCAGTTGCGCCGCCACGCCGAACATCATCGCCGCCACCAGCAGGTCGAGCACACGCCAGGTCGCCGGTCGCGCCAGCCAGGGCGCCAGCCACGCGGCACCCAGGGCCAGGGTGAAAAACCACAGCAAAGAGGCACTGGCGGCGCCGATCACATAGGCGCCCGGCTCGGTCTGTTGGGCGCCGAGTGAGCCGATCAGCAGCACGGTGTCGAGATAGACGTGGGGGTTGAGCAGCGTCACCGCCAGGGCGCTGAGCAGTACCGCCCGCAACGAGCGCGTGGTCTGGCCGTCGCCCTGGCGCAGGCTTTGCTGCGAGCAGGCGCGACGCAGTGCCTGGCTGCCGTACCAGATCAGGAAAGCGGCGCCGCCCCAGCGGGCGATGGCCAACAATGTCGGGCTGTGGGCCAGCACGGTGGCCAGGCCAAACACACCGGCCGCGACCAGGATCGCATCGCAGGCGACGCACAGTGCGGCGACCGGCAGATGATGTTCACGGCGCAGGCTCTGGGCCAGGACAAAGGCGTTTTGCGTGCCGATCGCCATGATCAGCCCGGCCGCCACCAACAGGCCATTCACATAACTTTGCCACATAACGAGGGTGTTCCTTATCGTTCAAGAGTTCGGGTCGTTCAACCGTTCTGGCGGGCATTCTCCGTCGTGATCCTGTATAAGAAAAACCAATATTGATGATCGCTCATTAGGAAAACTGATGTTCGACTACAAATTGCTTTCCGCCCTGGCCGCCGTGGTCGAACAAGCGGGGTTCGATCGTGCTGCGCAGGTACTGGGATTGTCCCAGTCGGCCGTTTCCCAGCGGATCAAACTGCTCGAGGCACGGGTCGGCCAGCCGGTGTTGGTGCGGGCGACGCCGCCGAGTCCGACCGAGATCGGTCGGCGCCTGCTCAACCACGTGCAGCAGGTGCGGCTGCTCGAACGCGACCTGCAGAGCCAGGTCCCGGCGCTGGACGAGGAGGGCCAGCCGGAGCGTCTGCGCATCGCCATCAACGCCGACAGCCTGGCGACCTGGTGGGCACAGGCGGTGGGGGACTTCTGTGTGGCCAACCATCTCTTGTTGGATCTGGTGGTGGAGGATCAGACCGTGGGCCTCAAACGCATGCGTGCCGGCGAAGTGGCGGCCTGTGTCTGTGCCAGCGAGCGTCCGGTCGCCGGTGCGCGCAGCCTGCCTCTGGGCGCCATGCGATACCGGGCGCTGGCCACCCCGGCGTATGTGGCCCGGCATTTCCCCGGCGGGGTCGATGTGCATTCGCTGGCGCGGGCGCCGGCGCTGGTGTTCGGCCCGGACGATCTGCTGCAGCATCGTTACCTCGCCGCGTTGGGCGTGGAGGGCGGTTTCGAGCACCATCTGTGTCCGTCGGCCGAAGGTTTCCTGCGGATGAGCGAAGCCGGCCTCGGTTGGGGCCTGGTGCCCGAATTGCAGGTCCAGGAGCTATTGGCACAGGGGCGATTGGTGGAGTTGATTCCAGATAGGCCGGTCGATGTGCCGTTGTACTGGCATCATTGGCGTAACGGTGGCCAGTTGCTCGGCCACCTGACCGAACACCTCGCGCGTTCGGCGGCCCACTGGCTGGTGCCTTTGCTGTGAGCGGCAGCGTTTAAGTAGCAGGCAACACGAATCAAGGTATTTGGAGACGACATGAAAATTCTGGTCACCGGCGCGAGCGGCTTTATTGGTGGACGCTTTGCGCGTTGCGCCCTCGAGCAGGGCTATGAGGTGCGGGTCAATGGCCGCCGGGCCGAGGGCGTCGAGCATCTGGTGCGCCGTGGTGCCGAGTTCATCCAGGGCGACCTTGGCGACCCGCAGCGGGTGCGCGAGTTGTGCCGCGATGTCGAGGCCGTGGTGCACTGCGCCGGCGCCGTCGGCTTGTGGGGGCGCTACCAGGCATTTCACCAGGGCAATGTGCTGGTCACCGAAAACGTGGTTGAGGCGTGTCTGAAGGAGCAGGTGCGGCGCCTGGTCCACTTGTCTTCGCCTTCGGTGTATTTCGACGGCCGCTCGCATCTGGGGTTGACCGAGGAGCAACTGCCCAAGCGCTTCCGGCATCCCTACGCGGCGACCAAGTTCCTCGCCGAACAGAAGGTCTTCGGCGCTCAGGAGTTCGGCCTGGAGGTGTTGGCCCTGCGTCCGCGTTTCGTCACCGGGGCCGGCGACATGAGCATCTTCCCGCGGTTGTTGAAAATGCAGCGCAAGGGCCGTCTGGCGATCGTCGGCAACGGCTTGAACAAGGTCGATTTCACCAGTATGCAGAACCTCAACGAGGCCCTGTTGAGCTGCCTGCAGGTCAGCGGCTCGGCGCTGGGCAAGGTCTACAACATCAGCAACGGCACGCCGGTGCCGTTGTGGGATGTGGTCAACTACGTGATGCGCCAGATGCAGGTTCCGCAGGTGACGCGTTACCGCTCCTACGGTCTGGCCTACAGCGTCGCGGCGCTCAACGAAGCGGCGTGTGCGTTATGGCCGGGACGCCCGGAGCCGACGCTGTCGCGACTCAGCATGCAGGTCATGAACAAGGATTTCACCCTCGACATCAGTCGCGCACGGCATTATCTGGGTTACGAGCCGAAGGTCAGCCTGTGGGCGGCGCTGGATGAGTTCTGCCACTGGTGGCAGGCCCAGGAGTCGGCTGTACGCTGAAACATTCGGTGACCAGCACTGAACCGAACGCCCGGTTCAGAGTCGATCAGAGCGGCGGGTAACGGGTTTATACTCGCGTATTTAGCCATTAAACGGGTTCGTAAAGGTTCTTTCATGCGTAACGATGCCAACGACGATTTCGATGATGTACCGAGCCTGCGTGCCGACGTGGAGGATGACGACGAGTTTCCGGTCACTCCCGCCGCGCGTGAGCGCACGCGGGTTGCTTCGCGCAGCACGCCGGTGGTCAAGGTCAAGGGGCCCAGTACCGGTCCATTGTGGGCGCTGGTGGGGGCGCTGTTCTTCGCCTTTGCCGGGCTGGCCTGGTGGAGCTTCCAGCAGATCTCGCTGATGGAGCAGCAACTGGTGGCCACCCAGGAAAGCTTCGCGCGTATCAGCGAGGAAGCGGCGGGGCGTCTGCAGGCGATCTCCGGCAAAGTAGCGTCGAGCGAAACGAGCAGCACCAGCGATACCGAAGCCCTGAAGTCGCAGATCCGGCAACTGGAGGGCAAGTTGCAGGAACAGGATCGTCAGCAGCAGGGCGTCGCCGGGCAGCAGACCGGTCTGGATCAGCGCCTGCAGAAAATGAACGAGCAGACCGCTGACCTGAAGACCGCCAACGGCCAGTTGCAGGCGCAGCTCAAGAGCCTGAGCAGCGATCTGGCGGCACTGAAGGCGGCCCAGTCCGATAACACCAAATACGACGCCGAGCTCAAGAGCCATGCGGCCGACATTGCCGCCTTGAAGAAGCAGGGCAATCCGAGTGCGGCGCTGGAGCGTCTGGAGCAGGACATGATCGTGCTCAAGAGCGAACAGGACAATCGCCAGGCGGCGGGCGGCCAGGGCGCCAGCACGGCGGAGTTCGACGCTTTCCGAGGGCAGGTCACACGCAATATCAACACCCTGCAGAGCCAGATCCAGAACCTGCAACAGCAGCTCAACGCGCGTCCCTGAGACAGTCGCGCGAATCCCTTGGGTGCCGTTGAATGCATGTTTCAAAATATTGCGTAAACGGCACTTCATGAGGGTTTCAGTGTCTTAAAGGTAGGCGTCGATATCCCCATCGGCGTCTGCCAACCAGCGTCGCTGGCCTGGCATCTTCGCGGTCCAGGAGGCCGCCATGTCCCTTCGAATTCTTCTCACGGCAAGCCTGGCTTTGACTCTCTCCGCGTGTGCGCCTTATTACGAGGGCGGTGGGAGCTATTACCGTTCCGACGTCTACACCTCACCGGCTCCGGTCTATTACGGCGGCGGTTCCTATTACCGGCGCGACTACTACTACGCCCCGCAACCTCGTTACTACGCACCGCAGCCGCGTTACTACTCGGCGCCGTCGCCGCGCTATTACGCTCCGCCGCCACGCCCTTATCCGAACCGGGGCTGGGGGCAGCCTAACTGGCAAGGCTGGGGCGAGCACGGTGGCAACGGCGGTCATGGTCACAACGGTGGCCATGACGGGCGTGGTGGAGGCCGTGGCCACTAGACAACACAGTGTGGCGAGCCACAAGACCTGCCACTCCCCTCAGTAATTGGAGAGGTCCGCCAGCGGATGGCGCCCTTCCCAGGCCTTGTGGAAATGCGCCTCGACCACCGCTTGCGGCACACTTGCCACATCCGGCCAGTGCCAGCGCGGCTGCTGGTCCTTGTCGATCAGGCGGGCGCGCACGCCTTCGCTGAATTCCGGGTGACGGCAGCAGTTCAGGCTCAGCGTGTATTCCATCTGGAACACCTCGGCCAGTGACAGGTGACGCGCCCGGGCGAGCTGTTCCCAGACCAGGTGAGCGGTCAGCGGACAGCCGTCCCGCAGGTTCTTCGCCGCCTGGGCAAGCAGGCTGTCGGCGTCTTCGGTGTGTTGCACCAGCACCTTCCAGGCACAGCCAACGTCTGCCACGTCCAGCAAGGCATCGATGCGCTCCCGACGCGGCATCCACTGCGCCGCCGGACGCAGCTCGCGGGCCTGATGTTCCAATGCCCTGAGCAGGCTGTTGAGTTGCAGCGCCGGGTGTTCCTGCCAGTTGAGCTGCAGCAGGCCGTCGATCAGTTCATCCTGCTGTGCGTCGTGCAGGATGCGGTCGGCGAGGCCGAGGTCGACCGCATCGCGGGCGTTCATCCGGGCACCGGTCAGGCCGAGGAAAAGCCCCAGCTTGCCGGGCAGGCGCGAGAGGAACCAGCTGGCACCGACATCCGGGTACAGGCCGATGCCGATTTCCGGCATCGCCAACTGGCTGCCCGGCGTGACGATCCGGATGTTGGCACCTTGCAGCAGGCCCATCCCACCGCCCAGCACATAACCATGCCCCCAACAGATCAGTGGCTTGGGGTAGGTGTGCAGGGCATGATCGAGACGGTATTCGGCAGCGAAAAAGTCCGCGGCCAACGCCGGTACTTCCCCGGGCCGGGCGCGGCAGGCTTCGGCCAGGCTGCGCACTTCGCCTCCGGCACAGAAGGCCTTGGCGCCATTGCCGCGCAACAGCACACAGACGATCTGAGGGTCTCTGGCCCAGGCATCGAGTCGTTCGTGCAGGGCGGTGATCATCGGCAGGGACAGGGCATTGAGGGTGTGTTCGGCATTCAGGCTGGCGATGCCGATGCGTGCGCCATCGCTGCCGATGAGTTCTTCGAAAAGCAGGTTCATCGCGACCTCTGACTGCGGGTTGAATGCTCAGTATGATCCCTGTGTGGGAAACTGCCGGTAATGCCTCGGATCAATTGACAAGCGCGGTGGGCTTTCCCTAGTGTCCGCCCATTGTTATTTCCGGACACCTGCAGGCCATGACCGACGACGACCGCATCAAACTCGAACCGAGCTGGAAACACGCGCTGCGTGAAGAGTTCGACAAACCCTACATGAACGAGTTGCGGGAATTTCTGCGCCAGGAGCATGCGGCGGGCAAGCAGATCTATCCGCCCGGTCCCTTGATCTTCAATGCGCTGAACACCACGCCGTTGGACCAGGTGAAAGTGGTGATCCTCGGCCAGGATCCCTACCATGGTCCCGGCCAGGCCCATGGCCTGTGCTTCTCGGTGCAGCCGGGCGTACCGACGCCGCCTTCGCTGGTGAATATCTACAAGGAATTGCAGCGCGACCTGAACATCGACATCCCCAACCACGGTTACCTGCAAAGCTGGGCCGAGCAGGGCGTGCTGTTGCTCAACACCACCATGACCGTGGAGCGGGGCAATGCCGCCTCCCATGCCAACCGCGGCTGGCAGTTCTTCACCGACCGGATCATCGAAGTGGTCAGCGAGCGCCAGGACAAGCTGGTGTTCCTGCTGTGGGGTGCCCATGCCCAGGGCAAGCAGAAACTGATCGACGCGACCAAGCACCTGGTGCTCAAGTCGGTGCACCCGTCGCCGCTGTCGGCCTATCGCGGCTTTATCGGTTGCGGGCATTTCAGCCGCACCAACAAGTTCCTCGAACAGAACGGCCTGACGCCGATCGAGTGGGCCTTGCCGCCACTCTGACACGGCCAGAACTCGCCAACGCCCCCCGCCAGAACCCCCCAGTCCCTGCTACCCGGAGGCTGATTTTTCAGACGTAAGGCCTTGCGACCTGTCATTTCTGACAGTACCCGTCGCACGGCTTTGCGCATTAAATGTGCTTTACGGCCTTGTCGGTTGGTCATGCGCCAACCCGGTGGTCAACGGCCGCCTCGTTGATCAATTGCTCAAGGAGCACCGACATGTCCAAGCCTACTCCACCCCCCATGGCAGGTCCTGCCACGCGCAGCATTCTGCGCCTCGAGGCCTTGCAGGTGCCCATCGCCCTGCCCATGGAAGCCGATGATTTCGGTTATCAGATTCCCCGCGAGGCTCAAGCGCAAGACTTGAAAGTCGTTATCGAGAATGTCTGGGATAACTACGAGGGCACCGTGCCGGGAGAAATCACCTATGTCCATGTCTATTTTGACTATACGCCGGGTGCATCACCCGTCGTCACGGAGAAGTTGGAGTGGCCTTACGATCCCAGCGAGGTCTTTCCACTGTCCTTATCCATTCCGCAAAGTCACCTCAATTCGCCGGGGCGTCACGAACTTTCCTATATCGTGACGCTGGATGGGAATCCGTCACCGCCTTCGGACCTGACCGTGATCGATCTCGACAAGCTCGCTCCCAACCAGGGGGCGGCTTGGCGCAGGCTGGAGTTCCCGGTTGATGTCATCGACGAGGTGTATCTGGAGGATCACGATCAGGTGGTCGCCACGATTGAGCCATGGAACGACATCAAGCTCAAGGATGTGGCCAGGGGGCACTGGGAGGCCTTGAATGATCCCGATACGGAGGCGGTGTGTGAAGTGGTTATCGAGCCGCGTCACCTGAAAGTCGACCCCGATCCGATAGAGCTGGTGTTCACAGGCGATGATATTCGAGACAAGGGCACGGGCGAATTTTTCCCCTATTACGTCCTCTATGACAAAGTGGGCAATGAGGGGGTCAAGTCCCTGAGGACCAGTATCGAAGTCGACCTTGCCCCGGCACCTGTCACCCTGCGGCCGCCCCGAGTGCCGCAGGCGGACGATGGCCTGATCGATCTTGAGGATGCCCGGGCACCGAATGGGGTTCTGATGCTGGTCGACGAGATCGTCGGTGCGGCTGCTGGCGATGTGCTGCATTTCTACTGGAACCTTCAGCACCTGGGTGAACATCGGATCGCCGATCCTCAGCCCTGGCCCATTTCCATTCCGGTGAGCTGGGCTGCCTTGATTTCCGGCGGCACCCAGTTGGCCCGCCAGACGATCAGGGTCCACTACACCTGGGCGCGAGGAGTTATCGGGCCCAGGCCATCGGCGCCCAAGTTCGTCCCCGTCGACCTGACGGTCGCCGGGCCGATCCAGCCCTCCGATCCTGATCCGATCAATCGCGCATTGCCCCAGGTGACAGTCAAGGGCGTGACGGGAGACAACGTGCTCACGGTCGCCGACAGTGATCAGGATGCCCGGGTGGTGGTGCCGCTGTATGCCGACCCCGAGCCGGGCGAGGTGCTGGAGTTGATATGGGACAACCTTTCGACACCCGTGGACACCCACACGGTGCAGTCCGGTGAAAGCGAGGGCGATGAAATCGTAATGTTCGTGCCCTGGTCGTTCATTGCGCCCGTGGGCACTGGCCAGATGCCCGTCTATTACTGGACGTTCAACGGCATCAATCGCCAGCGTGCAATGGATACCTCGGTAAGTGTCGACGTTGCTCCGATCATTGGCTTGAGACAACCGATCTTTCCGGATGTCAGCACGGCCCCCGGAGCCGGTAGCAACACGATCAACTGTACACTCGAGCCTTGGCTGGGGGTACGCGTGGACATACCGGGTGATCCGCAGAGGCTGGATGAAAACGATGAAATCCTGCTCGACTGGACGGCCTATGCGAGCCCCAACTGGCAATCGGGTACCGAAATACCACACGCCAGTGGAATTTTTCCCCATCGGCTCAGCGCCGAAGAAGCGATCACTGGCTACCAGTTCACGGTGGCATTCGATCCGTATGTCAAGGAGCCGGGCGTGGTCGATCCCGGCACGGGTTCTGTCGCTGTGTTCTACCGCCTGCGCAAGGCCAATGGAGGGAGAGGCACGTCCTCAAGCAGAAAGGTTTATGTGAGCTTGATCAGAGCCAATCGCCCGCCTTGTCTCGGGGACGATTGATCAAGGCGACGCAAACAAGAGGAAGTCCTGGCTTCTTCTTGTTTGCGTGTACCCGGCATGGACGTCATCGTGTGGAGAAAGGCCCGCATTCTCCGATTTTTTCTTAGACGATTTCGCACTTCCCGCTCATGTTCTTATTCGCCCACCCGCCGAATCGACAGTGACCAAGGCTCTGCGCTATCGAATTTTGCCTACGCAGAACCCATGCATGTTTTTCACCCCGGCACACCTGTCAGTTCTGACAGGTGTGCCGGGGTGAAAAAGCCGGTTTAATTCTTGCTACTCGAAGGCGCCGTCGCTGAATGGCGTGAGTGTTCGAATGTCCAGCGGCCATCGAAGACCTTCCCAGGCAGTTTCGAACGCTCCTCAAGCTAGCGTCAACCTCGTTGGCGCGATGGAGTATGCGGACATGGCAACTTGCAACGACCTGGAGAAAAAAGAGCTGCGCGAACTGCGCAAGAAAGCGGACCGCACGGCTGCCCAGCAGCCCCGCTCGTTACTGCCCGAGCCCCGCGGCTCGAACCTGCTGCCTGAAGTCGCTGGCGACGACCAGGGCAAGATACTCGGGCGATACGCCGCGGCAACGGGGTTGGAACTCGAGATTGACCAATGGGATGACGAAACCGAGGGCCCCGGCGATTTCAATATCCTCAAGGTGTTTGTCAACAACACTGAAATCACGGCCCTGGAAACGCACTACCCTCCTGCGGGGATCCCCTCCACGGTGCTGCTGGCGGTGCCGGTCCTGTACCTGGGAGCGCACGGGTTGAAGTCGGTGCGTTATGAAGTCTCGACCCGGGTGGACCTGAACCCAAGGGATTCGGGCGTACTGACGTTCTTTTACGATACCCGCGACCCGGACCTGGGCAACCAGCCCAAACCCGTCCAGCTCGATGCCGATCTGATTGCCAACAACAAGCAGGTGACCCCCGATTACCTGAGCAGCCATGGCGATGAAGTGGTCCTGTCCGTCGTCGATCCCATTGATCGGCGACCCGGTGATACCTTTGCGTTTTACTGGGGGACAGGTCTGAGCCAGCCCACGCTCGATGGACTGCTCCCCCCCGGCCCCATCCAGTTCCGCATGGACGCCGGCCTGATCAGTACCATGGGGCAGGGTGAGAAAATACTCCAGTACACCCTCACGGATCGGGGAGGCAATCGAAGTCTCTACTCGGATCCCGAGACTGTCTATGTGCTGCTCACTGATCCGCCCGGCGGGCTGCAGGCTCCCGAGGTACCGGCGGCACCGATTGACCGGGAGGAAGCGCGCGCGGGGGTAATGGTCAATGTGCTGGCCTATGACAATGCACAGGGTGGCGATGAAATCCTGCTGTTCTGGCACGGCACGTACGTGGACACCAAGCGCGTCGCCGCGATTCCGGCATTTCCCATTCCGTTCACCGTGGATTACAACGTGATTGCGTCTCACGGAACGTTGTTGCCCTACATCGCGAATGTCCAGTATTTCGTTCGTCGTGGTTCGGACACCGACTCGCCCATCGCGCCCATCGTCGTAAACCTGGTGGTGCCAGGCGATCCTCTGAACCCCACCAACCCTGGCCCTGAAGACCCTTCGCTGCCGGTGCCAGGGCTCGTGAGCCATACCGGGGAAATAGACAAGATCGTGCCCCTGGACAGTGGTGAACCCGCCAGAGTGACAATTGCGATGCCCAACAACCTGGCAGCCGGTGATTTGATCGAAGTGTTCTATGGTCCGGGCAACGGCGAGTTTGTCGACGACTATACGGTGATTGGCGGTGAAGGCCCCGGTTTTGTCATTCCTATCCTGTTGCCATGGGATCCGATTATCCGCGATGTAGGCAACGGCAAGATTCCCCTCTGGTACCGCATCAGTGATGCGAACAACTACAAGGTCTCGAAGGAAAAGATCATTGATGTATCGGTCAACAACTTCACTATCACGGATCGAGCGACCTTCACGAACGTCGATCCCGAAGATGGTCGTATCAGGTGTGACCAAAAGCCGTGGCTGGGTATTCCGGTGAGGATCTTTGCCCCGACGAGCCTTGCGGAAAACGATGAAGTCGAATTGCATGCATCGGGTTACGACTTTTCGTTCACTACCGAACTGTCGGGACCTCCGCCGCAAATCATCCCGCACAGGGTTACTAAGAATGATGAGACCCAGGGCATCTCCCTGACGCTGGACTGGAGGTACTTCGTCCTCAGTAGTAACCGTTGTGGTATCAGGATTTTCTGGACGATCAAGAAAGCAATCGGCGGCGGCGGCGGTTCTTCTCCAACTACCGATGTTCAGGTGACTGTCAACCAGGCCGGTGCGACATGTGACCCCACTCGACCTTGAGTTCTTTCCTTCATCCTGAAAAAAGTCCGGAGCACCTTGCGCTCCGGACTTTCGTATAGAAATTCTTTCTCGCTCATAAACTTCAGGACTTTTCCTATCAAATAGTTGAAGAGTGGATCGCTTTTTTATGGGAATAATATTTCCATTGCAAAGGAAAAATCCTACATATCAAAAGGTGTTGCGTCCGTAGCCTCTGCGTCCTGAGAAAACGGAAGGCGTGCTGTTCGATACGCAGTTCCGGGTTCGAACAGCTATTCCTTCAGAGAGTGATGCAACATGTTTAATAGCAAAGTACTGAGTGTTCAATATTCGAAGTTATCGGCGGCCGTCAAGGTGGCAGCCCTGGCTCCTTTGTGGCTGTTGAGCGAGCAGGCGCTGGCGGAGGTGATCAGGGTGGACAACCGGACCCAGAACGTCACGACCTCCAATTCCAATCAATACCGGGTGAGCAATAACGGTACGTTGAACGTCACCGGTGCCAATGTCCGCGATATTGATGCCAATGGCTCCACCGTCAACCTCACCAATGGCAATGTCAACGCGTTGAACAACACGATTGCTCTGCGCCTGAGCAACAGCCAGGGCACGATTTCCGGTGCCAACATCACCAGCGGTCAAAATGATGGGCTGCACCTGGTGCGGGCTCCGGCCTCGACCACGGGCTCGACGGCCACCGTGACCAACAGCCGTATCAGCGGCCTCAATAGCGGCGTGCATATCACCGCGTTCAGCGTACTGGATCTGATCGGCTCGAACGTCACCGCCACCAGCGCGACAGGCCAGGGCATCAACCTGCTGGGTGGTCATGTCAACGCCAGTGGCAGCACCATCACTGGCGGTGCGAACGGTGTTCGCCTCGCTCGCGAGGGCACGGCTGCCGACCAGGAACCTCAGCTGTCGCTGGACAACACCCATGTGGTGGGCGTGAACGGCGCAGCCTTGCGGGTCGATCGTAATGCCGTCGCGGAAATCGATGTCAACAACGGCTCGACCCTGACCGGCGGCAACGGCAACATGCTGGAACTGGAAGACAACGCCAGCGCCAACATGCGCGTCAACCACAGCGCCCTGACCGGCAATATCCAGGTCGGCAGCGCCAGCACCCTGGACCTGAGCCTGGACGGCGCCAGCATGACCGGCGACATCGTCAAGGACGCCAATGGCACCGCCCATGTGGCCCTGAACAATGGCTCGATCCTTACCGGCCGCCTCGACAACGTCGACAGCCTGGCGCTCAACAGCGACGCCACCTGGGTGATGACCGACGACCAGAGCATCGGTGACCTGAACATGGCCGGCGGCAACGTCAAGTTCGGCGACCTGGGCGCGTTTTACCAGCTGGACGTGGAAAACCTCGCGGGCAACGGTACCTTTATCATGAGCGCCGACTTTGCTCATCTGCAGGGTGATTTCCTCAACGTCACCGGCACCTCCGAAGGCGCGCATCAACTGCTGATCAACAGCAGCGGTGCCGACCCGCTGTCCGAGGACCGCCTGCACGTGGTGCACACGGCCGATGGCCGGGCGACCTTCAGCCTGCTGGGCGACCGCGTGGACGTCGGGACCTACTCCTACAGCCTGATCGCCGATAACGACGGCAAGGACTGGCACCTGGACCCGGACACCAAGGTCATCAGCCCGGGCACCCGTTCGGTACTGGCCCTGGCCAATGTCGCGCCGACCGTGATGTACGGCGAGCTGACCTCCCTGCGTTCGCGCATGGGCGAGTTGCGCTTCAACGGCGGCCAAAGTGGCGGCTGGATGCGCACCTATGGCAACAAGCACAAGGTCGATGCCGGCAAGGGTGTCGCCTATGACCAGAACCAGCAGGGCTTTGCCCTGGGTGCGGACGGGCGCCTGCCGGTCGGTGAGGGGCAATGGCTGGCCGGTGTGATGGGTGGCTACAGCAAGTCCGACCTGAACCTGGGTCGTGGTACTCACGGCACCGTGCACAGCACCTATGTCGGTGGTTACGCCACCTGGCTGGACGAGCAGAGCGGTTACTACTTCGACGGTGTGGCCAAGCTCAACAGCTTCCACAACAAATCGTCGGTGGCGCTCAGCGACGGCCAGAAAGCCAAGGGCAATCACAAGAACATGGGTGTGGGTGTTTCCGGCGAGTTCGGTCGTCACATCAAGCTCGACAACGACTACTTCGTCGAGCCGGCGGTACAGCTTTCGGCCATGGCCGTGGGGGCCAAGGACTACAAGCTGAGTAACGACATGAAGGCAGAAAACGGTCGTACCCTGTCGCTGCTCGGCAAGGTCGGCGTGACTGGCGGGCGCAACTTCGACATCGGCGACGGTCGCGTGGCCCAGCCGTACCTGCGTACTGCCTTCGTGCAGGAGTTCGCCAAGAACAACAAGGTGCAGGTCAACGACAACACGTTCCACAACGACCTCTCGGGTTCGCGGGTGGAAGTGGGGACCGGTGTCGCGGTGTCCTTGAGCGATAAGTGGCAAGTGCATGCCGACCTGGACTTCAGCAAGGGCGAGAAGATCGACCAGCCTTGGGGTGCTAATGTCGGGATCCGCTATAGCTGGTAAGCGGGTTGTGTCATACAAAAAGAGGAAGCCTTGGCTTCCTCTTTCCGGTTTATCGGGCCGAGAATCAGTCTGTCATTTCTCGATGAGAACCTGCACCCAAACATCCTGCTCGAACGAAGGAGTCGTATAGCCTTTCAAGATCGTTTTGAAGGTTCCCTTATAGCTACCTGTTGGTAGAGCGCTGTTGTCTTGCATCACAAGGGTAAGGTGCATGAATGTTGAGCCTCCACCCTGTGCATCCCCTGCGTTATTGAATTGAACACGGGGGCCGCTTCCGACTGCGCGCTCACCTCTCACGACGACATTTCTTGATGCCCCCTGGTTGTTGGTCACCGGAATACTCAAACTTGTGAATCCACTTCCTCCCATCTTCAATGTGGTGGGACCCATCGTCGCCGAGGGCATGATGAATGCAAACGTACCGGGTACCTCTGGAACGAATCGTCCCCTTTCATAACCATCTGCCCTGTTTGCCGCCAAGAGGAAATAGTGTGTGAACGTTATCTCCAGGGGGGGAAGGTTGACGCGTGTTCGACCTCCATCCAGGCTTATCTGGCCGGTCACTCTGAGAGGGGTGTTATGTCCCAGTTGATCGAAATAGCTTTTTGCGATGGCGCGATTCAAGCCTGATTGTGCTTCTGTGGCCGTAATCGTCGTACCGACGTCGATCGGTAGGTTTTTAGAAGCTCCCAGTGCTGTGCGTCCCTCCAACGTCAGCCACACCTGCTGTCCTTGCTCGCTGAAAGCCCATGCCGGCACATGTAGGGTTTCGGTGGCGGCCATGTTCTGCCAACTCAGGTAGCTCATTTTACTTCTTGGCCATTGAGGTTGCGGCAAAACGCCGATTTTCAGTACTGGGAACACCAGGGCATCAGCCTCGTCGGATCCCCCACCGAACACCACCTTGAACACGACCCGCACTTCTCGACCGCTTGGTAGCGCCCGTAGCCATGCCGCATGAACCGAGTTGCTGGTGATTACGCGTTGCAGGTATTTCTGATTGAATTCCGAGGAGTTTATGGCGGATGCGGTCCAGATCGGCAATCTATTGAGGCCCCCATCCGGATCATCGCTTTCCAGCGCCAGCCAAACCCGGTCGCCCCGGCGATAGAACGGCCAGGCATCGACCCGGAACGTCACGGTGCCGTTGACGTCCACCTGGCCAGAGTTTGCCTGGAGGATCTGCAACGACGGCAAGGCCGAGACGGGCAGGCTCTGTACGGTCAGGTTCAATGTCGGCGAGGGCTGGGTCGCCCCCGCACGGGTCATTTCATAGCTGACCTCCACGGTCTTGCCTATATTCGGGCCCACGGCCGTGGCTCCCGACAGAGTGAAATCGACATAACCCTGGGCCGCATTCCCCTGTTGTGGGGGGATATCCGGGCTGCCGATCCCGTCGACGCCTTTCCAGTAAAGCCGAATATCGTCGGTATTTTTCATTCCGTCGTAACGCACACGCACGGTGACGGCGGTCTCGGCATTGATCGGGTTGAGCTGATTGCCGCCCGGCTCTGTGGTTTCCAGTACTTCGGGCTTTTTCAACTGCAGGGCGGTGCCGACAGTGAGTGGAAACACATGGGAGTAACGCACCGGCTCACGGCCACGCTCGACGATGTAGAACACCTTCACCGAACCGCCCTTGTTGGCATCGACATATTCACGCTCGATCGGAAACGGAATATCACTGTCGAGCCAGGCACTGGTCACTTCGAACTTGCGGTAGGAGAAGTTGCCACCGGGCTTGCTGCCTTGCCAGTAGACGCTGAGCAGATCGCCTTCCTCCAAGTTGGCGGCCCTGGGCACCACGACGGTGGCGCCATCGGTCTCGGTCTCCGGGTCCAGCACGCCGTCCGGGGCTTCGGGGACCTTCGGTAGGGGCAGGGTGGCGGTGGCTTCACCGACATTGAGCGGGGTGTGCAGGGACTCACGTTCACCTTCGGCATTGGTGACCACGTAGTGCACCTCCAGCTTGCCGCCATTGAGCCCGGCAATGTCGATGTCCAGATCATGTTTTAAACGGAAGATCACCGGGTCATCGGTGCTGCCGGCCATCTTGAAGAAATGCCAGAATTCCCGCTCACTGTTGGCGCGTGTCCCCAGCAAGTACAGGTCGACGCGGTCGCTGGATTGTTGGCCGATGTAGGGGCTGATTTCCACGGTCGCCAGCAACGAGGTGGGGTCAAGGAAGTCCCCGATCGCTTCGAGCACCAGGGGCTTTGCCAGGCGACTGAGGAAGCTGCCGACAATGACGAGACGGGTCACTTCCGAGGGTTGTGGTTCAGTGCCGGGGCGAATCCGCTGATAGCTCAAGACAGCCGTGCCGCCAACCAGTTCGCGCAGAATTTCGTTGCGCAGGGGCAGTTCAATATTTCTGCGGGTGTCGGCGTCCTGAAGGGGATAGTCGATGGTTTCACGGATGATGGCGCCTTGCGCAGTACGTCCCTCCAGGACGACATGCACACTGTCTCCCATCTGATAACCCTGGCGGATGGTGGTGATGACGAGCGTGGCATCGTCGTCCTCGCCGATAAGGTCGTAATCGACCGTATCGAATTCGGCACCAAATTCCGCTGATTCCTCGATATAGGCGTAGGGAAGACGGGGCCGAGAGTCGTTGCCGATATCGACCCGGAGCACGGTTTGCGGCGACCATTTCACCGAGTAGTTGCCGCACTGGTCGATGACTTCGTATTCGAGCACCTTCTGGCCGTCGCCGACCTTGAGCCAGGTTTCGTAGTAGATGGTCAGGGTCAGCGTCCGCCGGTTGTTGGCCTCGTCCCAGGTGACGGTGTGCACCGGAACCGGGACGCCGCCGATAAACAGGCGGACCTTGTCATGCTCGGCCATTTTCCAACTGGCCGGCGCGGATTCATCCAGCGGATAGGGTTCGATGGTGACCGGCACGCCTTGCTCGGCGGTGCCCTTGTCGACGCCGTAGTCGATGACGAACTGTGGCGGTAGCGGCGGGGCCAGTTCCTCGTGCCAGGGCGTGCTGGGGATCGGGTCGTGAGGGCCGGCGGGCGGAATGGTGTCGACCAGCAGGCTGTAGTGGGGCGTCTCTCCCGGGTTGCCGCCACTGAAACGGGTGAGGCGGAAAAACAGCGGTTGGATGAGGCCTTCAGGTAGACGGGGGTAGGGAATGAACAGCGGAATTTTCTCGCCTTTTTCCGCCTGGGCGTCGGTCACTGAGGTAAAGGCTACAGGGTCATCGACGTTGCCACAGAACAGCTCGATGAAGTCGCCCGATTCCTGATTGTCGTAGGGGTACAGGTAACAGAGCAACCCTTCGGGATAGTAGGTGTCGAGAGCGCCCTTGTTGACGCCAATATCGGCGTCGATCACCTTGCGTTGACCATAGACTTCGATGAACAGGTCGTTGAAGGCACGGCGTTCGGGTTTTGGTTCACGTTCGAAGCTATGGTCGGTTTGGGGAGGGACGAAGAGCGGGTCGATGACGGTGGACGCGGGCAGGGAAGGATCTTCGTTCATGACGAGGCACCTTTGGAGTACTCGAAGAGGTGACCCGAAAGCCCGACTGCCAGGTCCTGAAGGTGTATTCAACGCCGATAGGGAGGGGCTGCCTAGCTGTCAGAAATGACAGGGGCGACGAGTGGTTGAAATGACAGGGCGCGAGTCAGACTTAGAAAACGAAGAGGGGAGCAAAGCTCCCCTCTTGAATTTTCAAGCTCAAGTAATCTGCTCGATTTCGATCAGTACGTCATCAATCTCAAAGTCATTACCCACAAGACTGGGCTCCTCATTCCGGATGTCCAATCTTGTGGATGATGATGTCGGCCTGAAAACCGCTGAGAGTGTGTGCCAGGCAGTGCCTGAAATTGTTACGGGTCTTAAGAACGTTACGTTATTCATTCTGAAGGACAACCTGGCGGACAGTTGATGGTTTTGGTATCGTTTGGCTTTGCAGCTCAGGCGATATAGGGTATTGGCAAAAAGGTTGATGACTTGGCCCAGTACCACACCACTGTTGTCGGCCTGGATAGTCGGGCAACGTAATACCCTGCTGCCGGATACGGTTTCAAAGGTGCTGTCGGCGGCTCCTTTTCCTCTTGTCCAGAGGCCTGTGGTGTCGTCCTCGAAGTCGGTGAGTTGTCTCAGTGGGGTGGAAATAGTATAGGCCTGCGTCGGGAACACTTGAGCCTCGGCTTCGTTGCTACTGCCACCGAACGCTACCTTGAAGACCACGCGCAGTGTGCTGGTGTATGCCAGGGCTCTTAGCCAGGCGGCATAATCCGATGTGCTGGTGATCACCCGTTGCATGTAGCCCTGGATGAAACTCGGGTAGCCTATGAGGTATGCGGTCCAGATCGTCAATTGATTGACGCCTCCGCCCGGATTGTCACTTTCCAGTGTCAGCCAGACCCGATCACCAATGCGAAAGAACGGCCAGGCATCGACCCGGAAGGTCACGATGCCGTTTGCATCCACCTGGCCGTCGGCGTTGGCCTGGAGGATCCGCAAGGGCGGCAAGGCCGAGACGGGCAGGTTTTGTACGGTCAGGTTCAGTGGCCGCGAAGGCTGGGTCGCCCCGGCACGGGTCACCTCATAGCTGACTTCTACCGTCTTGCCGATATTGGGCCCCACGGCGGAGTCCCCCAACAGGGTGAAGTCGACATACCCCAGGGCCGCATTCCCCTGTTTCGGGATGATGTCCGGGCTGCCGATCCCGGCGACGCCTTTCCAGTAGGGCTGGATATCGTCGGCATCACTCATGCGATCATAACGAACCCGCAAGGTGACGGCAGTCCGCCCATTGATCGGATTGAGCAGGTTGCCACCCGGTTCGGTGGTTTCCAGTACCCAGGGCGCCTTCAGGTCCCGCGCACTGCCGACGGTCATGACAAACGGATGGGAAAGACGGGTCCGCTCGCCGGCCCGGGCGAGGGTGTAGTACAGGCGCATGGAGCGATCCAGGTTGGGCAGGATGTACTGGCGCCGCAGGGTGAAGGGCAGATCCTGGCCGACCCAGGTCTCGGTGACGGGAAAGCTGAACACAGGTGCACTGCCACCGGCCACGCTGCCCATGGCATACAGCTTGATGAGGTCGTTCTCGATAATCTCGACGTTCGCCTTGATGACCACCCTGGCATCAAACAGCGACACCTCGGGGTCGAAGACCTGGTCGGGTGGCGGGGCTTCGTCCACTTCCACAGGCGGTAGCGAGGCCTGTGGTTCACCGACATCGAGCAGCAGATCCTCGGACGGGCGTTTGCCCGTGTCGTTTTCCACGAAATAGTAGAGCCGTAACGTCCCGCCTTCGAGCTGGGCGATGTCGCCATTGGCACCGTTCTGCAAACGGAAGACGATATCGCCGGTGCCGGCCATGTCGTCGACTTCCCGGTAGTAGGGCTGGCCATTGGCAAAGGTGCCGTCGAGCACCAGGGTGACCCGGTCGGAAGGATCCTGGCCCACATACTCCTTGATGTTCACGATCAGGAATGGCACGTCCGGCGGCAGCACATTGTCCGGTGCCTCGTCGACCCAGGGCGGTGGCAGGCCGGTGCCGGTTTGGGTACCGATGACATAGACGATCACGCTGCGTGAACCCCGGTCCGGCGCCGAGGCGCGGATCCGGACATAGGAGATCTGCACACGGCCCTTGATCAGGGGCAGGATATCGGCGTTCTTCCAGGGGATACGTGCGGTACGCCCCAGCTCGCTGCTTTGAACGGGGTGATCGAGGTATTGGATAACGGGCAGGCCATCCGAGGTTCTGCCGTTGAGTCTGACACGGATGGTATCGCCGACGGTGAAATCCGCCCGGTGCACGGCCACCACTAGGGTGGCGTCAGCCCCCTCGAGGGCATCGGCATCGAGCACATTATTCTCGTCGGACTCTTCCACATAAGGTTCGTAGAGCAACGGCTCGGCCTGGTCGTCGAGGCGAACCTCCAGTTGCTGCGCCGGTGACCAGCCATCGGAATAGTTGCCAACCTCGTCGACGACTTCGTACTCGCAGACATGTTCGCCGCTGCCGATTTTTGCCCAGTCGCCGGTATTGATCCAGAGGGTTATCGGCTCCTGTCCTTCGACTTCGCCCTCGGTGACCTTGTGCTCGATGATATGGCCGCCGATGCTCAGGCGGATACGGTCGCGCACGGCCCGGTTGATGTCCGGTGCGGGGTTGCTGATCGCCGGGTAAAAATCGACGAGGACGGGGACCGGGGTGCCGATATCGCCTTCACTGACACCAAAATCGATCAGGTCCTGGGGAAAGACCGGCATTGGCAGGTTTTCGTTCTGGTAGGTGCTGGCGACAGGGTTTCGACCGGCAGGGGCGACAGTATCGACCTTGAGGCGAAAGCGCCCGCTTTCACTTGGGTTGCCGCCCACGCGGGTGAGACGAAAGAACACCGGCTCGGCCGTACCGTCGGGCAGGCGCGCGCGTGGAATGTACAGGGGGATCTGCGAGCCGTTGGCGGCCTCGGTATCGCTGACGGTATGGAAGGCGACCGGTGTGGTGAGGTCACGGCAGAACAGCTCGATGAAGTCGTTTTCGGCCATGGGCTCGTAGGGCAGCAGGATGCACAAGAGGCCCTTGTCCTTGTGGGTGTCGAGGGCAGCGCGGTTGATGCCGCCGTCGACACCGATGACCGGGGTGGTCAGACCGGGGATGTAGAGCGGCAGCTCATCGAAGGGCACCGGGGGGAAGTGTTCGGGCTGGGTCAGGTCGAAGGTGCGTACCTGCGAGGCGTTGTCGGCAGGTAGCAGGGGATCGAGACGGAGGTTCATGGTCGTGTTCCTGACAGGTACGGATGAGCGTGACCCGAAAGCCCGACTGCCAGGTCCTGAAGGTGTATTCAACGCCGATAGGGAGGGGCTGCCTAGCTGTCAGAAATGACAGTGGCGACGAGTGGTTGAGATTGCTGGGCGCGAGTCTGACGCGGAAAACGAAAGGGTAAGCAAAGCTCCCCTTTTCGTTTCCTGTCGATTCTTCAAGTTCAAGTAATCTGCTCGATCAGTACGTCATCAATATCAAAGTCATTACCCGCAGGACTGGCCTCCTCACTCCAGATTTCCAATCTTGTGGATGATGATGTCGGCGTGAAAACCGCTGAGAGTGTTTGCCAGGCAGTGCCTGTAATGGTTACGGGATCTAAGAACCGTACGCTATTCATTCTGAAGGACAACTTGGGGGACAGTTCAAGGGTTTGGTATCGTCTGGCTTTGCAGCTCAGGCGATATTGAGCATTGACAGTAAGGTTGATGACTTGGCTCAGTACCGCACCACTGTTGTTGGCCTGGATAGTCGGGCAACGTAATACCCTGCTGCCGGATACGGTTTCAAATGTGCTGTTGGCGGCTCCATTTCCTCTTGTCCAGAGGCCTGTGGTGTTGTTCTGGAAGTCGGTGAGTTGTCTCAGTGGGGTGGAAATAATATAGGCCTTCGTCGGGAACACTTGAGCCTCGGCTTCGTTGCTACTGCCACCGAACGCTACCTTGAAGATCACGCGCAGTGTGCTGCCGTGTGCCAGGGCTCGTAGCCAGGCGGCATGGTCGGCATTACTGGTAATGATTCGGTTCATGTAGCCCTGGTTGAACTCCGAGGCGGTTATGGCGGATGCGGTCCAGATTGGCAAACTAATGACGCCCGACCTATCGCTTTCCAGCGTCAACCACACCCGATCACCCTGGCGAAAGAACGGCCAGGCATCGACCCGGAAGGTCACGGTGCCGTTTACATCCACCTGGTCGGCCGCGTTGGCCTGGAGGATCCGCAAGGGCGGCAAGGCCGAGACGGGAAGGAACTCTATGTTCAGGTTCAGTGGGTCCGAAGGCTGGGTCGCCCCGGCACGGGTGACCTCATAGCTGACTGCCACCGTCTTGCCGATATTGGGCCCCACGGCGGTGGCCCCCGACAGGGTGAAGTCGACATATCCCTGGGCCGCATTCCCCTGTTTCGGGAGGATGTCCGGGCTGCCGATCCCGGCGACGCCTTTCCAGTAGGGCTGGATATCGTCGGTATCACTCATGCGGTCATAACGAACCCGCAAGGTGACGGCAGTCCGCCCATTGATCGGATTGAGCAGGTTGCCACCCGGTTCGGTGGTTTCCAGTACCCAGGGCGCCTTCAGGTCCCGCGCATTGCCGACGGTCATGACAAACGGATGGGAGAAACGGATCCGTTCGCCGGCCCGGGCGAGGGTGTAGTACAGGCGCATCGAACGATCCAGGTTGGGCAGGATGAACTGACGCCGCAGGGTGAAGGGCAGGTCGCGCCCGACCCAGGTAGTGGTGACACGAAAGTTGATGGGCGGCGCGCTACCACCGGCCACGCTGCCCATGGCGTACAGGTTGATGATGTCGTTTTCGATAATCTCGACGTTCGCCTTGATGACCACCCTGGCATCGAACGGCGACACCTCGGGGTCGAAGACCTGGTCGGGCGGCGGGGCTTCGTCCACTTCCACGGGCGGAAGCGAGGCCTGTGGTTCGCCGACATCGAGCAGCAGATCCTCGGACGGGCGTTTGCCCATGTCGTTTTCCACGAAATAGTAGAGCCGCAACGTCCCGCCTTCGAGCCGGGCGATGTCGCCATTGGCGCCGTTTTGCAAACGGAAGACGATATCCCCGGTGCCGGCCATATCGTTGACTTCCCGGTAGTAGGGCTGGCTATTGGCAAAGGTGCCGTCGAGCACCAGGGTGATCCGGTCGAAAGGATCCTGGCCCACATATTCCTTGATGTTCACGATCAGGAATGGCACGTCTGGCGGCAGCACATTGCCCGGCGCCTCGTCGACCCAGGGCGCAGGAAAGCCGGTGCCGGTTTGGGTACCGATGACATAGACGATCACGCTGCGTGAACCCCGGTCCGGGGCCGAGGCGCGGATACGGACATAGGAGATCTGCACACGGCCCTTGATCAGAGGCAGGATATCGGCGTTCTTCCAGGTGATGCGTGCGGTACGCCCCAGCTCGCTGGTTTGGACGGGGTGATCGAGGTACTGGATAACGGTCAGGCCATCCGAGGTTCTGCCGTTGAGTCTGACACGGATGGTATCGCCGACGGTGAAATCCGCCCGGTGCAAGGCCACTACCAGGGTGGCGTCAGCCCCCTTGAGGGCATCGGCATCGAGCACATCATGCTCGTCGGACTCTTCCACATAAGGTTCGTAGAGTAACGGCTCGGCCTGGTCGTCGAGGCGAACCTCCAGTTGCTGCGCCGGTGACCAGCCATCGGAGTAGTTGCCGACCTCGTCGACGACCTCGTATTCGCAGACATGCTCGCCGCTGCCGATTTTTGCCCAGTCGCCGGTATTGATCCAGAGGGTGATCGGCTCTTGTCCTTCGACTTCGCCCTCGGTGACTTTGTGCTCGATGATATAGCCGCCGATGCTCAGGCGGATGCGGTCGCGCACGGTACGGTTGATGTCCGGTGCGGGGTTGCTGATCGCCGGGTAAAAATCGACCAGGACGGGGACCGGGGTACCGATATCGCCTTCACCGACACCAAAGTCGATCAGGTCCTGGGGAAAGACCGGCATGGGCAGGTTTTCGTTCTGGTAGGTACTGGCGACGGGATTACGGCCGGCGGGGGCAACGGTATCGACCTTGAGGCGAAAGCGCCCGCTTTCATTCGTGCTGCCGTCCACGCGGGTGAGACGAAAGAACACCGGATCGGCGGTGCCCTCGGGCAGGCGCGCGCGGGGAATGTACAGGGGTATCAGCGAGCCGTTGGCGGCCTCGATATCGCTGACGGTATGGAAGGCGACCGGTGTGGTGAGGTCACGGCAGAACAGCTCGATGAAGTCGTTTTCGGCCATGGGCTCGTAGGGCAGCAGGATACACAAGAGGCCCTTGTCCTTGTGGGTGTCGAGGGCAGCGCGGTTGATGCCGCCGTCGACACCGACGACTGGGGTGGTCAGGCCGGGGATGTAGAGCGGCAGCTCATCGAAGGGCACGGGGGTGAAGTGTTCGGGCTGAGTCAGATCGAGGGTGCGTACCTGCGGCGTGTTGCCGGCGGGCAGCAGGGGGTCGAGGCGCTGGTTCATGGTCGTGTTCCTGACAGGTACGGATGAGCGTGACCCGAAAGCCCGACTGCCAGGTCCTGAAGCTGTATTCAACGCCGGGAGGGAGGTGCTGACTAGCTGTCAGAAATGACAGTGGCGACGAATGGAGACGGGCGCCCGACGATCCTCAAGCCTGGCGCATCCACCAGCGAAACAACGGCTCTGCCAGAAACAACACGAACAACAACCGCATCACCTGCATGGCCGTCACCAGGGGCACCGACAGTTGCAGGGTTTCCGCGGTCAGGCTCATTTCCGCGATGCCACCGGGCATCATTCCCAGGGTCAGCGAACGCAGGTCGAGGTGGGTCAGGGCGCTCAAGGCCCAGGCCGACAGGCTGGCGATCAGCATGGTCAGTGCCGTGCCGAGCAGGGTTCGGCCCATGAACGAAGGCGCCCTGCGGAAGAATTCACGATTGAAATGACAACCCAGGCCACTGCCGATCAGCCACTGGCCGATCTGGCTGCCACCGTTGGGCAGGCCGATATGCAGGTCCCAGGCGATGCTCACCGTCGCGCTCAGCAGCAAGGGGCCGAACAACCACGGGTTGGGTTGGCGCAGGCGCTGCCAGAGCCAGGCGAGCAGGGCACCGAGAGGAAACAGCACGGCCAGCCAGTGCCAGTCGACGACGCTTGCGCCGTTCAGCGGCACGCCGTCGCCGAGCAGGTACTTGAACGCGGCTGGCACACAGAGCACCACCACCAGCACCCGCAGGCTCTGCCCGGCGGCGACCCGGCTGAGCACCGCGCCGTTACGGGCGCCGAGGTTGACCATCTCGCCGGAGCCGCCCGGCATGCTGGAAAAGAATGCCGTGGCGCGATCTTCACCGGTGCGCCGTAGCAGCCACACGCCGAAGACGCTGGAGAGGCTGGTGACCAGCGCGCCGAACAGGATCAGGCCGAAATGCGCCAGCACCTGTTCCATCACCAGTGGCGTGAAGTGCAGGCCGATACCGATGCCGACCACCCACTGGCCGGTCTTGCGTCCACCGGGAATCTCCGCCAGTTGCCAGGGGGTCAGGCAACGCACCAGGATGATCGCCAGCAACGAGCCGACCATCCACGGCAGCGGCCAGCCGACCTGGCTGGCGAGGTAACCGCCAGCCAGACCGACCAGCGGTGTTCCCCACCAGCCACGCCAACCGGTGTCAGGCATTGGCCAGCGCACGCCGTTGGGCGGCACGCTTGCGCCAGATGCGCAGCAACGGCATGGCCAGCATGAACACGGTCAGCACCCAGACACCCATGCTGATCGGGCTGGCCCAGAGGATCTCCAGCGCACCGTTGGAAATCGACAGCGCCCGACGCAGGTTCGACTCCATCAGCCCGCCGAGGATAAAGCCCAGCAGTACCGGCGACAGCGGGAAGTCGAGCTTACGCAGGATGTAGCCGAAGATGCCGATGCCGATCATCAGGAACAGGTCGAAGGTGGTGGCGTGCACCGCGTAGACCCCGATCGCGGTGATGATGGCGATCACCGGCACCAGCGCCCAGTTCGGCACCGAGAGGATGCGGGTGAAGATGCGGATCATCGGGATGTTCAGGATCACCAGCATGATGTTGGCGATGAACAGCGAGGCGATCAGGCCCCAGACGATATCCGGCTGCTGTTGGAACAGCAGTGGGCCAGGGGTGATGTTGTACAGCGACAGGGCGCCGATCATCACCGCGGTGGTGCCCGAGCCGGGTACGCCGAGGGTCAGCATCGGCACCAGGGCACCACAGGCCGAGGCGCCGATGGCGGTTTCCGGTGCCGCCAGGCCGCGCTTGTCGCCCTGGCCGAAGGTGCCGCTGTTACCGGCCATGCGTTTCTCGGCCATGTAGGCCACGGCGCTGGCCAGGGTTGCGCCGGCACCGGGCAGTACGCCCATGATGAAACCCAGCAGGCCGCAACGGATGTTCACCACGAACACCGACGCCGCTTCCTTGAAGTTGAACATCATCCGTCCGGTGGCCTTCACCGCTTCCTGGCCATGGTGGGTCTTTTCCAGCAGCAGGAGGATTTCACTGATGGAGAACAGGCCCAGTACCAGCACGACGAACTGGATGCCGTCGGTCAGGTGGATGTTGTCACCGGTGAACCGGTACACGCCACTGTTGGCGTCGATACCGACACTCGACAGGAACAGCCCGATCAGCGCCGCGATGAAGGTCTTGAGCGGGCGGTCGCCGGCCATGCCGCCGAGGCAGACGATGGCGAAGACCATCAGCACGAAGTATTCCGCCGGGCCGAAGGCGATCGCCCATTTCGCCAGCAGCGGGGCGAACAACACCATGCCGCAGGTGGCTATGAAAGCACCGATGAACGAACTCCAGGCCGACAGCGAGAGGGCAACGCCGGCCAGGCCCTGGCGGGCCATCGGGTAGCCGTCGAGGGTGGTCATCACGGTGGAGGCTTCACCGGGGATGTTGAGCAGGATCGAACTGATCCGTCCGCCGTACTCGCACCCGAGGTACACCGCTGCCAGCAGGATCAGCGCCGACTCCGGCGGCAGACCGAGGGCGAAGGCGATCGGGATCAGCAGCGCAACGCCGTTGATCGGGCCCAGGCCCGGCAACAGGCCGACGACGGTGCCGATCAGGGTGCCGCAGAGGGCGGTGACCAGGTTGTAGGGACTGAGCGCGACGCCGAAGCCCTGGCCCAGGTAGCTGAAAGTATCCATGTCAGTTCTCCAGAACGTCGAGCAGTCCGAGGGGCAGCGGTACGTCCATGGCCTTATCGAACAGCAGATAAAGGCCGACGCTCATCAGGCTGATAATCACCACGCTGGGCAGCCAGCGGCCGCCATACAGGCGCGCCATCGGCACACCGATCAGAATGCTGCTGAGGATGAAGCCCAAGGGTTCGAAGGTCCCGGCGAACACCAGCAGCAGGCCGGTGCAGATCGCGATCTTGGTCAGGGTTTCGCGGTCCAGCGGCGGCTCGTCGTCGCTGTGCTTGATCGGCGCCGGGCGAAACAGCATGTACAGCAGGGCCAGACTCATCAGGCCGAGCATCAGCAGCGGGTAGGCACGCGGCCCGACCGGCTCGTAGGAAAAGGCGGCCTGATAGGGCCAGGCCATCAGCGCCAGGCCGGCACAGGCCAGCAGCAGCACGGAGGCAAAGAGACGTTGCAAGAGCATGAGCGACTCCTGGGCCACACCCCGCCATGCAGCGGGGTGTGGCCGCGACTAGAGGACGGTGGTCACTGGATCAGGCCGAATTCCTTGGCCAGCACTTTGTAGTCGGCGACTTGCTTCTTCACGTAGCTGTCCAGCTCCGGGCCGGTCATGGCGAACGGGAAGAGTTCACGCTGGTCGCGCAGCTTGGCGAACTCGTCGGAGGTCAGCAGCTTGTCGAAGGCGTTTTTCCACCAGGCGTAGTCTTCGTCGCTGACCTTCGGCCCCAGGTAGAAACCGCGCACCACTGGCCAGACGATGTCGTAGCCCTGTTCACGAGCGGTAGGGATGTTTTTCATTTCCGGCTCGTCCAGGCGCTGTTCGGAGAACACCGCGAGCAGGCGCATGTCACCGCTGAGGATGTGCGGCATGGAGTCGGAGATATCGGTACTGCCGACCTGGATGTGCCCGCCGAGCAGGGCCGTGGCGATTTCGCCGCCGCCTTCGAGGGCCACGTAGCGCAGGTCGCGCGGGTTGATCCCGGCGGCCTTGGCGATCAGTGCGGTCTGCATCCAGTCCTGGCTGCCGACGGTGCCGCCGGAGCCGATCACCACGCTGCCCGGGTCTTTTTTCAGAGCCTTGACCAGGTCGTCGAGGCTCTTGTACGGCGAATCGCTTTTCACCGCGATGGCGCCGTAGCTGGTGCCGACCGCTGCCAGCCAGCGGACTGCGCTTTCATCGAAGCGACCGAACTTGCCCTGGGCCAGGTTCAGCAGCGAGCCGCTGGACCAGGCCACCAGGGTCCCGGCATCGGCCGGGCGCTGGGCGACCACCGCGTTGTAGGCCACGGCGCCGACGCCACCGGGCATGTAGGTCACGCGCATTGGCTTGCTCAGGACTTTTTCGTTGACCAGGGCGCTTTGCGCCAGTTTGCAGGTCAGGTCGAAGCCGCCGCCGGGTGAGGCCGGGGCGATGCATTCCGGGCGCTTGGGCTCGGCGGCGAAGGTCTGGCCGGCCAGCAGGGCAAGGCTGGCGGCGAGGGCGATTTTACGTAGTGACAGGTCCATTGTTCTCTCCACGGGAGTTGTTGTTATGGGGTGTTCGATGTCCATGGGGCCACGCAGCGGCGTGCCGGCGGGTGCGCGCTGGCGTTGGCGGGATGCGTGGAAGCGGCCAGGGTAGTTGCGCTGGCGCAAAGGGGGGGAGCGGTAGGGGAAAGCGGGCCAGGTAGGCAGGCCTGAGGCTTTGGGGACAGCATGCTGTCGGACTCCGTTATTGTTCTTATTCTTGATGGAAACGCATCGTGGCGTCTCTCGAGGTATTACTATTCTGGAAGCAGTTGCAATGCGTAGGATCTTGCGCTTGGAACTGTCCGTAACAAGACTGTAAAGACTTAACCTTTCACCAAGCTTTCAGCAGGAAAGGCCCGCCAAACAAGGGCGAAGGTGACTGGCGGGCGCGGGTTTATTGGGTAAACTCCGCGCTCAGAAGGGCCTCCAGCAGCCCCAGTCGAGGTAGCAAATCCATGCGTGTGCTTCTGGTCGAAGACCACCTGCAGTTGGCCGAAAGCGTTGCCCAGGCCCTCAAGAGTACCGGTTTGACGGTGGACGTCCTGCATGACGGGGTCGCTGCTGACCTGGCCCTGAGCAGCGAGGACTACGCGGTGGCAATCCTCGATGTCGGCCTGCCGCGCATGGATGGCTTCGAGGTGCTGGCACGCTTGCGGGCACGCGGGAAAAACCTGCCGGTACTGATGCTGACCGCCCGCAGCGATGTGAAGGACCGGGTCCATGGCCTCAACCTGGGGGCCGACGATTACCTGGCCAAGCCGTTCGAACTCACCGAACTTGAAGCGCGGGTCAAGGCGTTGCTGCGGCGTAGTGTGCTGGGTGGCGAGCGCCAGCAACGCTGCGGTGTGCTGGTCTATGACCTGGATACCCGACGTTTCACCCTCGGTGACGAACTGCTGACCCTGACCTCCCGCGAGCAGGCGGTGCTGGAAGCGCTGATCGCCCGCCCAGGCCGGGTGATGAGCAAGGAGCAACTGGCATCCCAGGTCTTTGGTCTGGACGAGGAAGCCAGCGCCGACGCCATCGAAATCTATGTGCATCGCTTGCGCAAGAAACTCGACGGCCATGCGGTGGCTATCGTGACCTTCCGTGGCCTCGGTTATCTGCTGGAAGCCCGTGATGCATAAGCCCAGCAGCCTGCGTTGGCGGTTGCTGTGGAACCTTGCGTTGTTGTTGGTGCTGCTGATGCTCGCCAGTGGCCTGAGTGCCTACTGGAACGGACGCGAGGCGGCCGACACCGCCTATGACCGAACCCTGCTGGCCTCGGCCCGGACCATTGCCGCCGGCCTGTCGCAGCGCGATGGCACCCTCAGCGCCGACGTGCCCTATGTGGCGCTCGACACCTTCGCCTACGACAGCGCCGGGCGGATCTACTATCAGGTCAACGACATTCACCGGCAGCCGATTTCCGGCTACGAAAACCTTCCGCCGCCACCGCCCGGCACGCCGCGCACCGATGATTATCCGGCCCTGGCGCGGTTCTACGACGCCCAGTATCGCGGGCAGAACGTGCGGGTGGTGAGCCTGCTCAAGGCGGTCAGCGAGCCGAACATGAACGGCATGGCGGAAATCCGCGTGGCCGAAACCGATGAGGCGCGAGTCAACATGGCACGCAGCCTGATGGCCGACACCTTGCTGCGCCTGGGCATGCTGGCGGTGGGCGCGCTGCTGCTGGTGTGGTTTGCCGTGAGTGCGGCGCTGCGACCGCTGGAGCGTTTGCGCACGGCGGTGGAAGAGCGCCAGCCGGACGACCTGCGGCCCTTGCCGCTGGTGGAGGTGCAGCATGAACTGGGGCCGCTGGTGCGCTCGCTCAACCATTTCACCGAGCGCCTGCGTCGGCAGTTCGAGCGCCAGGGTCAGTTCATCGCCGATGCCGCCCACGAACTGCGTACGCCGTTGGCGGCCTTGAAAGCGCGGCTGGAACTGGGCTTGCGCGCCTCGGACGCCGACACCTGGCGCAGCACCCTGGAAACCGCAGCCCAGGGTACCGATCGACTGACTCACCTGGCCAATCAGTTACTGTCCATGGCGCGGGTGGAGAACGGCGCGCGGGCGATTGCCGAGGGCGGCGCGCAACGGCTCGACCTGAGCCAACTGGCACGGGAACTGGGCATGGCCATGGCGCCGCTGGCCCATGCCCGGGGCGTGGCCCTGGCGCTGGAAGCGGACGACCCGGTGTGGTTGCGGGGGGAGCCGACCTTGCTCAACGAACTGCTCAGCAACCTGGTGGACAACGCGCTGGCCCACACGCCGGCCGGCGGCAACGTGATCCTGCGGGTCAGTGCGCCAGCCGTGCTGGAAGTGGAAGACGATGGTCCGGGCATTCCGCTGGAAGAACGCGACCGGGTATTCGAGCGTTTCTACCGGCGCAACCAGCAAGGCCTGGGTTCGGGTCTGGGTCTGGCGATTGTCGGTGAAATATGCAGGGCGCATCTGGCGCAGATCAGCTTGCATGATGGCGAGCCGTGTGGCTTGAAGGTGCGAGTGAGTTTTACTGTTGCCTGACCCAATTTGTAATGCCTTAGGAGTAACTAAAAAAATAAAAAAAGGACCCTGTCTTTACCCGTTTGGAAAATGGCATATGTATATTGAAGAAGTCATCGAGTTGGGTGGAAAATTGTCTCTGTATATTTCGATGTGAGAATCGTCAGTTGTAATTTTAGTTTTGTTGAAGGTTTTTCGATGCTTGGGGTTTTATTATTGTCGCAGAAAAAAACATCTGGTGATCTTTTTTATTTATTAAAGTTCTCGCAGGTAGTGTTTTTCCCTTGTTCCGTCGAATAATGCATAAAAAGATTCAATGTCGATAAGTTTTTCGCTACCGATTTTTACAGAAGATGAGTCTTTTAAGAAAAAGTCAAAATGGTACCTGGGATGAATTTTTCCATTCTGGTTTTTGGGGTCGTCATCAAATCTAAAATATCCGTGATCTTCCATGGTTAATTTGGCGAAGGTATCATAGAAATACGTGGCTTCATGTACTTCTAGTCCAAAGCTATCTACTAAGGAAATGATGATTTCTTCATGGGAGTTTTTTCCTAGCTTTGACGTTGAGATGGCATTTCTTAGGATGGATATTAATCGTCCATCAACTTCTATGCCGAATTCATCATAGTTGAAATAAAGTCGGCCATCATCTACAATTTGAAATGGGATCGCCATTGTGAAAAAACCATCAGTCTTTCTAATCAGGGCTCGTGAGTATTCTCCAGAGAATATAACGAAGTCAAACCCCTTGTCGTAATTTTTGATCTTGCAGTGTGCGCATGTATTGATAAGCTCAACTAGATTTAAGACGTTTTTTAAATTGTCGAGAGAGTCCCTGACAGCGCAGAACTTTCTGAGTCGCCCTTTGTCTACGCCCTTGAAGAAATAGGCAGTCATAGTTTTTTATGCCTCTCGTACTCAGCTTTTACGATGGAGTATAAGTAATCCTCATCATACTCACTATTTTCTAACATCTGATTAACCCTGCTGATGAGTTTCGCAATAAGCCGCGGACTGCCACCGTGTTCATCGCAGTAGCTTCTCACCGCGTCTTCAATAGAGGAGAGTTCATCCAGGATGATGAACTCTCGCTGAGCAACTTCTTCTGGTGGTGGGATTCTCAAATTCATATAAGAATTTCGCGTCAGGTCGTCTAAGCCGCATTTGACTTTTGTTAGGGTGTCGGTATCAACTGATGAACCAACTATCATGTGGCTTTCAAGGAATGAGCGGGCCATCATCGTATAAAGAGCATTTCGAAAAGAAAAATCTCTACGCAGGTTTCTTGAGTAGCAGATAACAAAGGGGAACTCTAATCCCTTTGCATTGTTTACATTAGATATAAAGAATCTTTCTGAGTCACTTTCTTTGGTTTCGAAGGAAACGTTTACTTGCCATTTAAATTTCTCCTCTATGGAGTCTTTGAGTTTTGGGACGAGATTGTAAACGTACTCGCTCTTGTCAAGAAAAATAACAGCGAAGTCACCTGGCTTGACCGTGGGATGCCGGCGGCGAATATCCTTGATTACATTGGCTATATCGTCGATAAGAGAGCTTCCTTGGGAGCGCTCATGGATAATTGTGCTTTTATAATCTTCTGGAATATCTTCAAATCTGCGTAATGGGTCACGTGAAACTTGTGCTCGGCCCTTGTGTTCTTTGTAAACATAGCCGCACGCATCCCATTCATTGGGTTTCAGCCAGCGTAATACTGGTTCTTCGAACAAACCCATTCCAAGTGCATGTGAGAACATTAGGTTTTTTGGATCTGTGCGGTAACACTTCTTTAAGATCATGTCGGCACGATTAACTTCTTCGTTTATTGGTCTGAAAATGTTTTGGAAAACATCGCCGGCTACATAAACTTTTTTTGCTGTCACGAGCTCGCAAAGATCTGCGAAACTTTTTTCAAAATCCTGGCTTTCATCAATGAAAACATAGTCAAAAGCATACTTCTTATCACCTGAAATTGAGGTGATTGCTTTGATGGCTTCTTTGCAAACGTAATCAAATGAACCGGCTTGTAGGCTTTTGAAGGGTATTCCATAGTAGTGGCAGATATATCTATATAATCCGGAATACGGATCTCTGCCTGACCCCCAAGAGTGAAAACAGAATAGTTTTTTGTCCCAATCTATCTGTCGTTCCACTCGCATAAAGTCAAAGAAATTTGGGATCCTGCTCCTCATTGATGAAGCTAGGATTTTGTTAAAGCAAGTGAAGGCGACCTTGGCGTCATGGTCTTTAGAATATATTTCCTTTATTTTGTGTAAAAGTAGCTCTGTTTTTCCTGAGCCAGCCAAACCTTGAATGACAAATCGCTTGCCGGTAGAGTTTTTAAAAACAAAGCTTGTTTGGTCTGTGTCGAATAAAATAATCTTTGATTTAATAGTGTCTAATAGCTCTGCGGCTTGCAAGTTTATTTTCGAAATGTCGTTTATGCTACCTACTACTAGAGACGTCAGCAGGTCGGCAACACGCCTTTCATTTGCAGGCTCTATGAACACAAGTGGGATTTTGAGATCGTCGGCCTCGAATTTATCTAGTAAATTTATCCAATGCTTCTTTCTACCGATCTTTTCTCGGTAATCGAATTTTTCTGAAAGAAAGGCAATGTCATCTATAAAGTCATTAACAAAATCGTCGAATGCGTCTTCATTATTCCCCACATTGATAAAGCAGGGGCGGAAGCCGGATGAAAAAATCGCAAACGCTTCATCATACTCGTAGTCGGCATCTTTTTTTGCTAGTGGGGCATGAAGGATATAAGTTTGCCTCTTTTGAGATTCGGCAAATTTGTCAATCCGTTTTTTTATCCCCGCTTGCTCAGCCATTGCTTGAGCTTCGGGGGTGTAGAAGCAGTACCCGCTCATTTTTCACCTTGTATCCGATACTTACACAGGCTTTGAATATTAATCGCTAGAAAGTAAAAATCAAGCCTTCATGAGGAATTTGCTAGATGTCGGCATGGATTGGCAGATTTTTAGTAAGCCCCTTGAAGGTGGTCGTATTGTTAAGTGACGTGTGCTTATCAAAAATTCTTCGAACACCTAAGAAAGCTCTCACATAGCAATCCTGCTGTGTCTTACAGTCATGAATTTTTTCTATAATTATTTTCATACGAAAAAATTACATCAAGAGCAGTCTGATGTAGGGGCGTTAGGGGACATTCGGTTTTTTGGGGGCATTTCCTTAAATATCTGAAAAGTCTAGGCTTTTAAATAATTCTCGAATTAATTAATTTGGGGTCTATACTGCTATTTTTTTCTATAGTTTAAGCTTGGTTGCATCGCTCTCGCCTTCGTCACTTTACGCTACCGCACCCTCTACACTCTCCGGCTCGGATCCTTGGTCTGATTCTGAGTTTACGAGCGAAGGTGGCTGTGTTCTTTCGACGAATATTACATCTGCAAATTCTGTCTGAGGCGACATCGTAACTTGCTGTTGCGGTACTACGGCCTGTAGCGGGAAAAGGCTATGATCAAAAACTCGGATCCTTTACATCGAAGCTTTTTCACCGTATGCCGAATGGCCCGTTATGGCATGCAGTGGTCTCATTGGATGTACTTAAGTTCATCTATCTGCCACTGGTGCTGATAGGTGAAAAATTGGAATTTGAGGTGCGTTTGCTTCGTCTGCGCTGTGTATAGCGGATTATCGATCCTGCATTGTTCAAGGCAATGCTGAATTCGGTGCTCGGGCTGTGGGTGTTGCGGTTGGAGGCGAATGTATCATTATTCGCTAGTGCTGGCATGCAGGTATTTCCGGCAGCCCTAGGTGTTCAGTCCCGGAAAGTCATGGTGCATCCTTAACACCCCAGGAGGAGGATGCATTTTGGAAGGACGTATCCATGGTTCAGCCCGAACGACGCCGCGAATTCGAGCCGAGCTCCAAGCGTCGCAAGAGTCGAATCGAAAGCTTGCCGCTCGCCACCGATTGAACGTTAAAACCGTAGCCAAGTGGCGCTCGCGATCAACAACCCAAGACTCTCGAATGGGGCCGTCTCAACCTCGTAGCGCTAAGCTGACAGAGTCTGAAGAGGCGATGGTGGTTGAGTTCCGTCAACGGACGATGCTGCCTTTGGATGACATGCTGGGGCATCTTCATGAGTACCTTCCCCAGTTAAGTCGTAGCGCCTTGCATCGCTGTTTGAGGCGCCATGGAATCAGTCAGGCCCCCAAAAACAACGACGTGACCAAACGCGGAAAATTTTCACAGACCGAGATGGGTTATCTCCATATCGATAGCTCTGAACTCCGCTTGGAGAGCGGCAAACAGCATATGTTCGTGGCCATTGATAGGGTGACGAAATTCACCTATGTCGCATTTTTTGATGCCGCAACAAAGCGCAACGGTGCGGAGTTTTTACGGCAAGTGGTTCAAGCCTTTCCATACCAGATCCATACGGTCCTGACAGACAACGGAGCAGCGTTCACTGAGCAGCCTAGATATCGAAATGGTGCTACCAACCGATTTGGCGGACATATCTTTGATCGTGTTTGCTACGAACACAACATCAAGCATCGCCTAACCAAACCCTATCATCCGTGGACTAACGGCCAAGTCGAGCGTATGAATCGAACGATAAAAGAGGCGACGGTCAAGGCGTTCCACTACCCCAATATTGATGCTCTAAAGGCCCATGTGCTGGCTTTCGTGATGGCCTACAACTTCGCTAGGCATCTGAAGGCTTTGCGCTGGCGAACCCCATTCAAAGTGATCTGTGAGGCCTGGACCCAAAATCCAGACCGTTTCACAATTAACCCGCACCACCTCATTCCGGGACCAAACATTTAATTGAGCATCATCCGCGCATCATTGAGCTTCTCGATCCAGGCCTCGCTGTTCGGGTCCAGCCCCAGTTTGCGAAAGGTCGGCAGACTGCTCGGCTCGACATGGGCGAAGGCCTGCGTCGTGCCCTGGTGGCAGAACACCGTGGCGATCTGCACCAGGTCGACGTAATCCAGGCTCGCGCTGTCGCGTTGCAGGTCCAGATACTGGCCCGGCAGCTTGGCCAGTTGCTTGGGGAAGTCCCACACCCGTAGCAGCTTGTCGCCCAGTATCGGGTGAATGCTGTCGATCATATGATCCAGGCTCAGCGGGTCGGCCAGCAGTTCGTAATGATCCTCGGCATACGTCAGGATCGGTAGCGCGCCGATCTGGTGTACCAACCCGCCGAGGGCGGCCTGATCCGGCTTGAGCTGGGTGAAGTCGCGACACAGTACGTAGCAGATGCCGGCGATTTCCAGGCTCTTGCGCCAGATATCGCGCATCTTCTGTTCGACTACCTCGGAGCGGGCATGGAAGATCTGCTCCATCACCAGGCCGATCGCCAGGTTACTGCTGTAGTTCACCCCCAATCGGGTGATGGCGGTATACAGATCGGTCACTTCATGGCTGGCACGCAGTAACGGGCTGTTGACCACCTTGATCAGGCGCGCCGACAACGCAGTATCGCCGCCGATCACTTTGCTCAAGGTGCTGACGCTGATCTCCGGATCCTCGGCCGCCTCGCGAATCTTCAGGGCGACCTCCGGCAGCGTGGGCAGCACCAGGTCATCGTTATCGATGGCTGCTACCAAGTCCCGTAGGACCTTATCCGCCAGCTTGTTCATTCGTGGTCTCTACAGCGGTGCGATTAACGCTGGATTTCGCGGTCGCGGTCCAGTTGATAAGGCAGATCCAGCAGTGCCAGTACGGGGCCTTGCAGGTCGCCCAGGTGGACAGTGCCTTCTTCGGCCGCTTCAGCCTGCAGCACAGCCAGCAGTTCGATACCGTCTTCGGCCCTGGCCGCTATCACCACCTCACCGATGGCGCTGTTATGAGACGGCGAAAACAGTTCGGCACCCGGTTGCGGCAGTTGCTCGGCGCTCAGCACCAGGCGATACAGGCGGCGCTTGAGCTTGCCCAGGTACTGCATGCGCGCGACGATTTCCTGGCCGGTGTAGCAGCCTTTCTTGAAGCTGACGCCGCCGACGGCCTGCAGGTTGAGCATCTGCGGGATGAACAGCTCGCGGGTCTGTGGCATGACCTGGCCGATGCCGGCACGTACCTGGCCGAGCAGCCAGGTATTGAGGTCGGCTTCGCGCAGTTGGCTGGTCAGTTGGGCCCGTACCGGTTCGGCCTGCGCCACCGGCACCCAGAGTTCGCTGCGCCCGGGCGATACGCGTACCGCGATCAGGTCATTGGCACGGATCGCGCTGTCGTTGTCGTGTGGCAACTCCAGACCCAGGCTGGCCAGAACGGCGTCGGCGTCGCCGAGGCCGAAACGGACCCAGCCGGCGCTTTCATCGGTGAGCTTGGACTTGGAGAACACCGCATACTTTTTCAGGTCCGCCAACTGTGGCTCAAGCAGCTCGCTGGCCATGGCCAGCAACACCCCATCACCTTCGAGCAGGATGCGAAAGCTCGATTGCATGCGGCCTTTTTGCGTGCAGCGCGCGCCCAGGCTGGTATGGGTGTCGCTGAGGTAATTGAGGTTGCAGGTCAATTGGCCTTGCAGGAACTTGCTGGCATCGGCACCGCGAACGGCGAGAACGCCTTCGTGGGAAAGGCTACAGAAAAAAGCGGAATCGGCCATGGGTCTTCGCAGCATGAAAAGGTCTGGTACACATCATAGAGGGGTGCCCTGGAAATGGATAGTTTACAAAGCACGGGGCCATGTCGACCAAAGCCGACTGTGCGGTGACGATCAGGCCTGTATACTTGCGCGCAAATTCGAGGAGTGTTCCATGGTCGAAGATGTAGAACTCAACCGCCTCTATTGGCACAGCCGTCGCGGCATGCTGGAGCTGGACGTGCTGCTGGTCCCCTTCGTCAAGGAGGTGTACCCGCACCTGAATGACGTCGACCGCGAGTGCTATCGCAATCTGCTCGAGTGCGAGGATCAGGACATGTTCGGCTGGTTCATGGAGCGTGCCGAGTCGCCGGACCCTGAGCTGCAGCGCATGGTGCGCATGATCCTGGATCGTGTTCAGCCCAAGTAATCGCTTCGAATGCCGCTGGCAGGCCTCACGGCTGTTGCTGGCGGCCTATCTCGGGGCCCTGGGCCTCTCGCTGTTGTCGTTGCTCCTGCTGGATATCCCGTTCTGGGCAAGCCTGTCCGGGGCGTTTGCGTGCCTGTTGCAGGCTGCCTGGGTGCTGCCGCGACACATCCTGTTGAATCATGCGTCGGCGGTGACCGGACTGCGTCGTGACGAGCAGGGCTGGCAACTCTGGAGTCGGGCAGACGGCTGGCAGCCGGTGCAGTTGCACCGCGACAGCCTGGCCTTGCCCTGGTTGGTGGTGCTGCGTTTTCGTCGACGCGCAGACTGGCTGCCGCGCTCGGTCTGCGTGCCCCGCGACGCGCTGGCGCCCGATGTGCATCGGCGCCTGCGCGTGCGGCTCAAGTTCAGCCGACGTAGGTGGGCGGTACCAGGATAGTATCCAGCGCCTCGGGGAGCAGGTCCGGGTAGTCGAGGGTGTAGTGCAAGCCCCGGCTTTCCTTGCGCTCCATGGCGGAGCGGATCATCAGCTCGGCCACCTGGGCCAGGTTGCGCAGTTCGATCAGGTCGCGGCTGACCTTGTAGTTGCTGTAGAACTCATCGATCTCGTCGAGCAGCAGGCGCACCCGGTGCTGTGCCCGTTGCAGGCGCTTGTTGGTCCGCACGATGCCCACGTAGTCCCACATGAAACGCCGCAACTCGTCCCAGTTGTGGGCGATGATCACGTCCTCATCGGAGTCGGTGACCTGGCTCGCATCCCAGCTGGGCAGGGCCGTGGGCTGGGCGATCTCGGGCAGTTGCCGGAGGATGTCGGCTGCCGCCGAACGGGCATAGACGAAGCACTCGAGCAGCGAGTTGCTGGCCATGCGATTGGCGCCGTGCAGGCCGGTGAAGCTGGTTTCGCCGATTGCATACAGGCCGGGGACATCGGTGCGGCCTTGCTGGTCGACGAGGATGCCACCGCAGGTGTAGTGCGCGGCAGGCACCACCGGGATCGGCTGGCGGGTGATGTCGATGGAAAACGCCAGGCAGCGTTCGTACACCGTCGGGAAGTGCGTCTTGATGAAGGCTTCGGGTTTATGGCTGATGTCCAGGTAGACGCAGTCGATCCCCAGGCGCTTCATTTCATGGTCGATGGCCCGGGCGACGATATCCCGTGGTGCCAGTTCCGCCCTCGGATCGAAACGCGGCATGAAGCGTTCGCCGTTAGGCAGCTTGAGATGCGCGCCTTCGCCACGCAGGGCTTCGGTGATCAAAAAGCTCTTGGCCTGCGGGTGATACAGGCAGGTCGGATGGAACTGGTTGAACTCCAGGTTCGCCACCCGGCAGCCCGAGCGCCAGGCCATGGCGATGCCGTCACCGCAGGCACCGTCGGGGTTGCTGGTATAGAGGTAGACCTTGGCCGCGCCGCCCGAGGCCAGAATGGTGAAGCGCGCGCCATGGGTATCGACCTCACCGGTGCTGCGATCGAGCACGTAGGCGCCCAGGCAGCGCTCGCCGTCCAGGCCCAGGCGTTTCTCGGTGATCAGGTCGACGGCCACGCGCTGTTCCAGCAGCTCGATATTCGGGCGCTGCCGGGCCTGTTCCAGCAGGGTCTTGAAGATCGCCGCGCCGGTGGCATCGGCGGCGTGGATGATGCGCCGATGGCTGTGGCCGCCCTCGCGGGTCAGGTGGAACTCGAAACCGCCGTCGTCGACCTTGGCATTCTCATCGCGGGTAAAGGGTACGCCCTGGTCGATCAGCCATTGGATGGCCTCGCGGCTGTGCTCGACGGTAAAACGTACCGCGTCCTCATGGCACAGGCCGCCCCCCGCGTTGAGGGTATCCTCGACGTGGGATTGCACCGTGTCGGTATCGTCCAGTACCGCCGCGACCCCGCCCTGGGCCCAGAAGGTCGAGCCGTTGGCCAGGTCGCCCTTGCTCAGCACGGCAATGCGCAGGTGGCCCGGCAAGGTCAGCGCGAGGCTCAGGCCGGCGGCACCACTGCCAATCACCAGCACATCGTGTTGAAAATGTTGGCTCATCTCAATCAATCCGAAAAAGGCACCGCGTGAACGGTGCGGCGGGCCCGGTCAAGTCAGGGCTCGGAACTCGCCACGCAGCCTACTGGTAAGTGCTGAAGGGGATCGGCACAATAGCCGGGCCTTCGTGGCATTGTGAAATTACAGCGGGCAGGAAGTGTGCGCCACTCCGGATCGTCGTGCATGTGGTTTTGCACGGTAAGACGATGATTTTTCGGCGATAACAAGGTTCATGCAGCCTTTGCCCGATGGCACGGCACAATGCTATTACTTACCCTGGCGTCCGGGAACTTTTAACGGGGTCCGGGCTCCAAAGAAGGGGACAGCGTCGGTTGTCTGCGCAGCCTGATCCAGGGATGCGCCAGCAGAATTCGACGACAAGATCATTCACGCAGCCGGCCAGGGCCGTACTGCGTTTTTCGTGTGGGTCCGTTTGACGGGTCGCAGGAAACTTGCTTGAAGGGGGAGAACTTTTGCCAACAGCCCGAGTCTATGTTTACAAGCCTGATCGATTAGCAATGGCAACCTCCTTCAAGTCCTATGAGGAGCGTTCATGCTAACCCAGGAAGAGGATCAGCAGCTGGTCGAGCGCGTTCAACGCGGCGATCGGCGGGCTTTTGATCTGCTAGTGCTGAAATACCAGCACAAAATTCTCGGGTTGATCGTGCGATTCGTGCACGACACCCATGAAGCCCAGGATGTTGCACAGGAAGCGTTTATCAAGGCCTACCGTGCGCTGGGAAATTTTCGCGGTGACAGTGCGTTTTATACCTGGCTGTACCGCATCGCCATCAACACGGCGAAAAACTATCTGGTATCCCGCGGTCGCAGGCCACCAGACAGTGATGTGAGTTCCGAGGATGCCGAATTCTACGACGGCGATCATGGCCTCAAGGACCTTGAGTCTCCGGAACGTGCGTTGCTGCGGGATGAGATCGAAGGCACCGTCCATCGGACCATCCAGCAACTGCCAGAAGATTTGCGTACGGCGTTAACTTTACGTGAATTCGATGGTCTGAGTTATGAGGACATTGCAGCCGTCATGCAATGTCCGGTGGGCACCGTGCGCTCCCGGATTTTCCGCGCTCGGGAGGCCATCGACAAAGCCCTGCAGCCGTTGTTGCAGGAAACCTGAGACAGCGGCGACAGCCAAGAGAGGAATCGTCATGAGTCGTGAAGCCCTGCAGGAATCGCTGTCCGCGGTGATGGATAACGAAGCGGACGAATTGGAATTGCGTCGAGTGCTCAATGCGCTTGATGATGCCGACACTCGTGCAACCTGGTCTCGTTATCAGATTGCCCGGGCAGTGATGCACAAGGATCTGTTGGACCCGCGCCTGGATATCGCATCGGCTGTATCGGCGGCCCTTGCGGGTGAGGATGTACCTGCCAAGAGCATTCGCGGTCCATGGCGCACCCTCGGTCGCCTGGCAGTTGCGGCTTCTGTGACCGTGGCGGTGCTGGCCGGTGTGCGCTTCTACAACCAGGACGACATCGTCGGTGCGCAACTGGCCCAGCAAGCGAACCAGCCAGGTCTGGCAGCTCCAACGGCCAAGGGGCCGGCGGTACTGGCCGGTTACACCGAAGGCTCCGAGCCTACCGGCCCGATGGCCAGCGGTGTGTTGCAGCAGGGGCAGGCCGGCTGGGATCAGCGTCTGCCAGGCTACCTGCGTCAGCATGCTCAGGAAGCTGCCTTGAAAGGCACCGAAAGCGCATTGCCTTACGCACGTGCCGCCAGCCTGGAAACCGCCAAGTAAGGAGGATCATGCGCGCACTCCCTCTTTTATCGCTAGTCCTGGCCGGTGGGTTCGCCCTGACCGCCCAGGCCGACGAAGCCCAGGACTGGTTGAGCCGTCTTGGGCAAGCCGAGCAGCAGCAAAGCTTCCAAGGCACTTTTGTCTACGAACGCAATGGCAGTTTCTCGACCCACAGCATCTGGCATCTGGTCCAGAATGGTCAGGTTCGTGAACGCCTGCTGCAGCTCGACGGTTCAGCACAAGAGGTGGTACGCGTCGATGGTCGCACCGAGTGTGTCAGTGGCACCTTGGTCGCAGGGCTTGGCGCATCGCCCGATGCTCACGCCCATTCCCTCGATCCGCAAAAACTCAAAGCCTGGTACGACATCAGCGTTGCGGGCAAGTCCCGTGTCGCCGGTCGGGCGGCAGTGATCGTATCGCTGACGCCTCGCGACCAGCACCGTTATGGTTTCGAACTGCACCTGGACCGCCAGACCGGCTTGCCATTGAAGTCGTTGTTGATCAACGATAAAGGGCAATTGCTGGAGCGGTTCCAGTTCACCGACCTCAATACCCGCGATATCCCCCAGGAAAGCGAGTTGCAGGGCGGTGCCGACTGCAAACCGGTGGCCTTGGCCAGCACCCAGCCACAGGCGAAGGTGCAGGACGGCAAGGTTGCCCAGCAATGGCATTCCGATTGGCTGCCACCGGGCTTTGACCTGGTGAGCAGTACTTCGCGTTTCGATCCGCAGACCAGGACCCGGGTCAGCAGCCTGATGTATGACGATGGGCTGGCGCGTTTCTCGGTGTTTCTGGAGCCCCTCAACGGCGCCAATATCACCGACACCCGCACTCAACTGGGACCGACCGTCGCAGTTTCCCGGCGCCTGACCACCCCGGCCGGGGAAATCATGGTCACGGTGGTGGGGGAAATTCCCATCGGTACCGCCGAACGCATTGCCTTGTCGATGCGCTCCGGCGATGTACAGACTGCCAAGCAGTGAGAGGCTGACCATGACGCCTGCCGACTCGATCATGCCCTCAACTGCACGCTGATTGGCGGCGAGGTCGAAATGTCTGGTGATCATTTTTTCTTGCAAATTAATCTGGATTTTCCTATAGGTCAGGACCCTTTCGGTCCTGGCCTTGTTTGTTATTTCCGGTCCGTAATCCAGGCTTAATCGTCTTTGGGTTTGATGGTACCTGTCGCTTAACCATGCTCGTTGTTCACGGGAGCCGTATGTCGATACCAAGCTTGAAATCCTATCTGTCCATTTTCGCCACCGTTCTGCTGCTCGGGCAGGCGGTGGCGGCCCAGGCCGCAGACCTGCCCGATTTCACCCAGTTGGTGGAGCAGGCCTCGCCAGCGGTGGTGAACATCAGTACCACCCAGAAGCTGCCGGACCGCAAGGTTTCGGATATCCAGGGGCTCGAGGGCTTGCCTCCGGAGATTCAGCAGTTCTTCCGCGGCTTCCCGCAACCACGTGGCCCCAAAGGGGGTGGCGGTGGTCGGCAGCGCGAGGCCCAGTCGCTGGGTTCGGGCTTCATCATCTCCAATGACGGCTACATCCTGACCAACAACCACGTGGTCGCCGATGCCGACGAGATCCTCGTTCGCCTGGCTGACCGCAGCGAGCTGAAGGCCAAGCTGGTCGGCACTGACCCGCGTTCCGACGTCGCCCTGCTGAAGATCGACGGCAAGAACCTGCCGACCCTCAAACTGGGCAAGTCCAAGGACCTGAAACCCGGCCAGTGGGTGGTTGCCATCGGTTCGCCGTTCGGTTTCGACCATACCGTGACCCAGGGTATCGTCAGCGCCGTGGGCCGCAGTCTGCCGAACGAGAACTATGTACCGTTCATCCAGACCGACGTCCCGATCAACCCGGGCAACTCCGGTGGTCCGCTGTTCAACCTCAATGGTGAAGTGGTTGGGATCAACTCGCAGATCTATACCCGTTCCGGCGGCTTCATGGGCGTGTCCTTCGCGATCCCGATCGATGTGGCCATGGACGTGTCCAATCAGTTGAAAGCCGGTGGCAAGGTCAGCCGTGGCTGGTTGGGCGTGGTCATCCAGGAGGTCAACAAGGACCTGGCCGAATCGTTCGGTCTGGACAAGCCTGCTGGTGCCCTGGTCGCCCAGGTGCAGGACGACGGTCCGGCGGCGAAGGGGGGCCTGCAGGTCGGTGACGTGATCCTCAGCATGAACGGCCAGCCTATCGAGCTGTCGGCTGATCTGCCGCACCTGGTCGGTGCGCTGAAGGCGGGCGAGAAAGCCAAGCTGGAAGTGGTTCGCGAAGGCCAGCGCAAGACCATCGAACTGACGGTCGGGGCGATCCCGGACGAAGGCAAGGAAATGGACGGCGGCAAGTCGGCAACGGCCGAGCGTAGCAGCAACCGCCTGGGTGTTTCCGTCTCTGACCTGAGCGACGACCAGAAGAAGGCCAATGACCTGCTCAAGGGCGGCGTGGTCATCAAGGAAGTCCAGGATGGTCCAGCGGCACTGATCGGCCTGCAGCCGGGTGATGTGATCACGCACCTGAACAACCAGGCGATCACCGATGCCAAGCAGTTCACCGACATTGCCAAGGCCTTGCCGAAGAATCGTTCGGTGTCGATGCGCGTTCTGCGTCAGGGACGTGCCAGCTTCATCACCTTCAAGCTGGCTGAGTAATCACCGCCGGTTTGTCGGTGAAGCCGGTGCCGCGCTGTCGCGCTGGCACCGAGATATGAAAAAGCCCGCCTCGATCCGAGGCGGGCTTTTTCATGGGTGAACGCAAAGTCTCAGCGTTGCTTGGGAATTCGTACCAGCTGGCTGTCGGAGTAGATGTCGTGCCAACTGCGTTTGTTCTTGTCGAAGAGCACCCAGATGAAGCCCAGGCCCGCAAAGATCCAGGACACGATGGCGATGAGAAAACGCAGCAGAGCCTGCCAGAGGCTGATGGCCGAACCATCGGCGTTCTGCACGCGAATGCCCCAGACCTGCATGCCCAGGGTCTGGCCCTTGTAGGTCCAGAATTTGGCGAAGAAGCCGAACAGCACGCAGAACATCAAGGTCGAGAACAGCGGATCGCCGTCCAGGGCTCCGGCTTCCGTCAGGGTCCTGAGGCGTTCTTCGCCCATGATCGCCATCTGCGCCAGCTTGTAGAGGAAGCCGGTCACGATCAGCAGGGCGGTGCACAGCAGGAAGTCATAGAACATTGCCGCCAGGCGACGGCCCAGGCCGGCGGCTGGGAAGTCACCCTGTGGGCTGAGTACGTGCTTCGTCATGGGGGCTTTCTCTCAAGGAAAAGGCCATTTTACGAAGCTACCTCTATAAAACCAGCGCTACATGGGCTGATGCACAAAACCGCACACACAAAAAAGCCCCTGATGTCACCATCAGGGGCTTTTCATGGGCTGAAAACTGAACTCAGTTCTCGGCGATGACTTCGTCAGCCTGCATGCCTTTCTGGCCTTGCACGGCAACGAAGGTCACTTTCTGGCCTTCTTTCAGGCTTTTGAAGCCGTTGCCCTGAATGGCGCGGAAGTGGACGAACAGATCCGGACCGCTTTCAGGAGTGATAAAACCAAAACCTTTCTCGTCGTTAAACCACTTGACGGTACCGCTCTGACGTGTGGACATTTCTTATTTCCTTTGACGCTAAAATTAATGACAGCCCCTTTCACCTGAAAGAGTACTGGGCTGGGTTGCAGGAAAGTAAGAGACGTCGAACGGGTTGTAGCAAAACTTAGAGCTACTGCCCAGGTCACGATTCCAAGCGACCCATGCAAACACAGTAGGGAAACTCTACGCCAACTGTGGGAGAAAAAACAAGCCCCCGGCCAGCCCGCGGTTTGAGGCGGTTTGCCGCAGTTTTCGGGCTTCGGCGGGGTTGTCTCGGAAATACACTTGGCCCGATTGTTATAAGCCAAGTTCATTTGCGAATATATGCACTGATTTGTGGCGATGACGTTACAAACCAGTGCACAGTTTATTACCCTTAGTTGTTACTGAAGGTATCAACCCCGATAGTAACGTTGCGCAACAAATGGCATTTTGCTGACTTTCAGCGGTATGCGCTTGCCGCGCACGATGGCCCAGACCTCGCTATCCAGGGCGCAGTAGGCGCTGTCCAGGTAGCCCATCGCCAGAGGTGCGCCGAGGGACGGGCCGAAGCCGCCGCTACAGACGTTACCGATGACCGTCCCGGCGGCGTCGACGATTTCCGCGCCTTCACGCACCGGTGTACGTTCCTGGGGCAGCAGGCCGACCCGCTTGCGTTTCACCCCGTGCTGTTGCTGGGCAAAAATCTGTTCGGCTCCCGGGAAACCACCGGCGCGTGCGCCATCGGCACGCCGGGCCTTGGACACGGCCCAGAGCAGGCTGGCTTCGACCGGAGTGGTCTGCTCGTTCATGTCATGCCCATAGAGGCACAGGCCGGCTTCCAGGCGCAGGGAATCGCGGGCACCCAGGCCGATGGCCTCGACTTCGGTTTCGGCCAAAAGGCTGCGGGCCAGGCATTCGGCGCTGGCCGCCGGCACGGAAATTTCGAAACCGTCTTCGCCGGTGTAACCGGAACGGCTGACGTAGCAGTCGACCCCCAGCAGGCGCAACGGCGCGAACTGCATGAAGGTCATCCGGCTGACTTCCGGTGCCAGGCGCGCCAGCACGGTCACTGCGGCAGGGCCTTGCAGGGCGAGCAGGGCGCGCTCTTCGAACAGCGGTTGCACCTCGCACAGATGCCCCAGATGCTTTTGCAGGTGGGCCAGATCCTGTTCCTTGCAGGCGGCGTTGACCACCAGGAACAGTTCGTCGTTACCCAGGTTGGCGACCATCAGATCGTCGAGAATGCCGCCGTTTTCGTTAGTGAACATCGCATAGCGCTGCTGGCCTACCGGCAGGTCGACGATATCCACCGGCACCAGGGCTTCCAGGGCCTTGGCGGCTGCGGCACCGACCAGGCGGATCTGGCCCATGTGCGAAACATCGAACAGCCCGGCCTGCTCGCGAGTGTGCTGGTGTTCCTTCAGTACGCCCAACGGGTACTGCACCGGCATTTCATAACCGGCGAACGGCACCATACGGGCGCCGAGTTGCAGGTGCAGGGCATGCAGCGGGGTTTTCAGCAGGTTATCGGTGGACATCTTCAAACTCCTGGAAATTGCCGGGAGGCCGCTTGCGCCGCCTCGCCGATCAGCATTCGATAATGTTTACGGCCAGACCGCCACGGGCGGTCTCCTTGTATTTGCTCTTCATGTCTGCACCGGTCTGGCGCATGGTGCGGATCACCTTGTCGAGGGAGACGAAGTGCTGACCATCGCCGCGCAAGGCCATCCGAACGGCATTGATGGCCTTGACCGAGCCCATCGCGTTACGCTCGATGCACGGCACCTGCACCAGCCCACCGATCGGGTCGCAGGTCAGTCCGAGGTTGTGTTCCATGCCGATTTCGGCGGCGTTCTCGACCTGTTGCACGCTGCCGCCGAGCACTTCGCACAGGGCGCCGGCAGCCATCGAGCAGGCCACGCCGACTTCACCCTGGCAGCCGACTTCGGCCCCGGAGATCGAGGCGTTTTCCTTGTAGAGGATGCCGATCGCGGCAGCGGTGAGCAGGAAACGCACCACGCCATCCTCATTGGCACCGGGAATGAAGCGCATGTAGTAATGCAGCACGGCGGGGATGATCCCGGCAGCGCCGTTGGTGGGCGCAGTGACCACGCGGCCGCCGTTGGCGTTTTCCTCGTTCACCGCCAGGGCGTAGAGATTGACCCAGTCCAGTACCGACAAGGCATCGCGCAGCGCCGCCTCCGGGTTCTTGCACAGTTGCCGATGCAGTGCAGCGGCCCGGCGCTTGACCTTGAGGCCGCCCTGCAGGATGCCTTCGTTGCGGCAACCGGCGGCGACGCAGTCCTGCATCACCTGCCAGATCTTCAGCAGCCCGGCACGGGTTTCCGCTTCGGGCCGCCAGGCGCTTTCGTTGGCCAGCATCACCTGGCTGATGGACAGGCCGTAGGTGCTGCAGTGGCCCAGCAGTTCCTTGGCGCTCTTGAATGCAAAGGTCAGCGGGGTGCTGTCCTCGACGATGCGATCGGCACCGGCGGCGTCTTCATCGACGACGAAACCGCCGCCGACCGAGTAGTACTCGCGGCTGCGGATCTGGATACCGGCGCTGTCGAAGGCGCGGAAGATCATGCCGTTGGGGTGATAGGCCAAGGGCTTGCGGATCATCGCCAGGTGAAGTTTTTCGTTGAATTCGATGGTGTGCTCGCCGAGCAGCTTCAAGCGTCCTTCGTTGCGAATGGCTTGCAGGCGCTCGTCGACGGTTTCGGTATCGACGGTATCGGGGTATTCACCTTCCAGCCCGAGCAATACGGCCTTGTCGCTGCCGTGGCCCTTGCCGGTGGCGCCGAGTGAGCCGTACAACTCGACCTTGACGCAGGTGGTCTGTTCCAGCAACTGCTCGCGACGCAAGCCTTCGACGAACCGTGCGGCGGCGCGCATCGGTCCGACGGTGTGGGAGCTGGAGGGACCGATGCCGATCTTGAACAGGTCGAACACGCTCAGGGACATGGTGGTTCTCCGGTTTTTCTAATAATTATTGGCGTAAACCTTCGTGGATACGCTTAACAGGCCATTTTGCGGGAGACAGTGTGTGGCGAGCGGGCTTGTCGGAGCGCCCCGCTCGGCTGCGAAGTCGCCGTGAAAACAGCCAATGCGTTCTTTCTGATGCAACGCAGTGGTTGGTTTCGACGGCGCTGCGCATCCCAGCGGGGCTATGCGGCGTTCCGACAAGCCCCTTCGCTACAATGAAACGTTAAGCGTAGTTCTCGATCGACGGGCAGGCGCAGACCAGGTTGCGATCGCCGAACACGTTGTCGACACGCCCGACCGGTGGCCAGTACTTGCCTTCGACCAACGACGCCACCGGATACACCGCCTGTTCGCGGCTGTACGGGTGCGACCATTCGCCGACCAGTTCCGCCGCCGTGTGCGGGGCGTTCTTCAGCGGGTTGTCGTCCTTGTCCAGGCTGCCGTTTTCCACCGCGCGGATTTCTTCGCGGATGCGGATCATGGCGTCGCAGAAGCGATCCAGTTCTTCCCTGGATTCACTTTCGGTCGGCTCGATCATCAGCGTGCCGGCGACCGGGAACGACATGGTCGGGGCGTGGAAGCCGAAGTCGATCAGGCGCTTGGCGACGTCATCGACGCTGATGCCGCTGCTGTCCTTCAGCGGACGCAGGTCGAGGATGCATTCGTGGGCCACCAGGCCGTTGCTACCGGTGTAGAGCACCGGGTAGTGCTCCTCCAGACGCCGGGCGATGTAGTTGGCATTGAGGATCGCCAGTTGCGAGGCGCGCTTGAGGCCTTCACCGCCCATCATGCGGATGTACATCCAGGTGATCGGCAGAATGCTTGCGCTGCCGAACGGTGCCGCGCAGACCGCGCCTTCCTTGCGCTCCATGACGCCATGACCCGGCAGGAACGGCGCCAGGTGCGATTTCACGCCGATCGGGCCGACGCCCGGGCCACCACCACCGTGGGGAATGCAGAAGGTCTTGTGCAGGTTCAGGTGCGAGACGTCGCCGCCGAACTTGCCCGGGGCGCAGAGGCCGACCATGGCGTTCATGTTGGCGCCATCGATGTAGACCTGGCCGCCGTTGTCATGGACGATGCCGCAGATTTCGCGGATACCTTCCTCGAACACACCGTGGGTCGACGGGTAGGTGATCATCAGCGCGGCGAGGTGTTCGCGGTGCTCGATGGCCTTGGCCCGCAGGTCTTCGATGTCGACGTTGCCACGGGCATCGCAGGCGGTAACCACCACGCGCATGCCCGCCATGTTGGCGGTGGCCGGGTTGGTACCGTGGGCCGACGATGGGATCAGGCAGATATCGCGACGGCCTTCGCCACGGCTCTGGTGATAAGCGCGGATCGCCAGCAGGCCGGCGTATTCGCCCTGGGAGCCGGCGTTCGGTTGCAGGGACACCGCGTCATAGCCGGTGGCGGCGCAGAGCATCGCTTCCAGTTCGTCGGTCAGTTGCTGGTAGCCGGCACTCTGTTCGGCCGGGGCGAACGGGTGCAGGGCGCCGAATTCGGCCCAGGTCACCGGGATCATTTCGCTGGCGGCGTTGAGTTTCATGGTGCACGAGCCCAGCGGGATCATGGTGCGATCCAGTGCCAGGTCCTTGTCGGCCAGCTTGCGCAGGTAGCGCATCAGCTCGGTTTCCGAGTGATAGCGGTTGAACACCGGATGGCTGAGGATCGGCGACTGGCGCACCAGGGTCGCCGGAATGGCGCTGGAGACCGACGCGGCGAGGGCGGCGAAGTCCGGCAGTGCCTTGCCTTCGGCCAGCAGGCTCCAGAGGGTTTCCACGTCGGTCTGGCTGGTGGTTTCGTCCAGGGACAGGCCCAGGCGTTCGCCATCGACGACCCGCAGGTTGATCTGCCGGGCGCGTGCCTTGTCATGCAGGGCGGCCGTGTGGGCGCCGGTCTTGAGGGTCAGGGTGTCGAAGAAGGCGCTTTGCTCGACGCACAGACCCAGCGCGTCCAGGCCCTTGGCCAGAATGGCGGTCAGGTGATGGATACGGTTGGCGATCTGCACCAGGCCTTTGGGACCATGGTAGACGGCGTACATGCTGGCGATGTTGGCCAGCAGCACCTGGGCGGTGCAGATGTTGCTGGTGGCCTTCTCGCGACGGATGTGCTGTTCGCGGGTCTGCATGGCCAGGCGCAGCGCCGGCTTGCCGAAACGGTCAACGGACACCCCGACCAGTCGGCCGGGCATGTCGCGCTTGAACGCATCGCGGGTGGCGAAATAGGCCGCGTGTGGGCCACCAAAGCCCAGCGGTACACCAAAACGCTGGGCGCTACCGAGGGCGACATCGGCACCGAATTCACCCGGCGGGGTCAGTACGGTCAGGGCCAGCAGGTCGGCGGCGACGGCCACCAGGGCGTTGGCGGCATGGAAGCGTTCGGTCAGCTCGCGGTAGTCGAACAGGTCGCCGTTGCTGGCCGGGTATTGCAGCAGGGCACCGAAGAAGGCGCTGACATCGCTCAGTTCACGCTCGTCGCCCACCACCACCTCGATGCCCAGTGGTTCGGCACGGGTGTGCAATACGTCGAGGGTCTGCGGGTGGCAGTGCACGGAAGCGAAGAAGGCGTGGCTGCCCTTGTTCTTGCTCAGGCGTTTGCAGAAGGTCATGGCTTCGGCGGCGGCGGTGGCTTCGTCGAGCAGTGAGGCGTTGGCGATCGGCAGGCCGCTGAGGTCGCTGATCAGGGTCTGGAAGTTCAGCAGCGCTTCCAGGCGGCCCTGGGAAATTTCCGGTTGGTACGGCGTGTAGGCGGTGTACCAGGCCGGGTTTTCCAGCAGGTTGCGCAGGATCGGCGCCGGCGTGTGGCAGTTGTAGTAGCCCTGGCCGATGTAGGTCTTGAACAGCTGGTTCTTCGCCGCGATGGCCTTGATCGAGGCCAGGGCATCCGCCTCGCTCTGACCGGCCGGCAGGTCGAGAACGCTGGTGCCCTTGATGCTGTCGGGAATCACGCTGGCGCTCAGGGCTTGCAGGGAGTCGAGCCCGAGGGTGGCGAGCATGGCCTGCTCGTCATCCTGGCGCGGGCCGATGTGACGGGCGATGAATTCGTTGGCGGTGCCGAGGTTGATGGTCATGGCGATTCCTCAGGCCTGGGCTTTGATCAGACGGTCGTAGGCGTCCTGATCCAGCAGTTGCTCGACAGCGGCCGCATCGGCGGGTTTGAAGCGGAAGAACCAGCCATCACCCAGCGGGTCTTCGTTGACCCGTTCCGGGCTGTCTTCCAGTGCCGGGTTGATTTCCAGCACTTCGCCGTCCAGGGGCATGTACACGCCGCTGGCGGCCTTGACCGATTCCACGGTGGCGGCTTCGGAGCCCTTGTCGTAGCTCTGCAGTTCCGGCAGTTGAACGAATACCACATCACCCAGGGCGTTCTGGGCGAACGCCGTGATCCCGACCGTTACGCTGCCATCGGCTTCGGTGCGCAGCCATTCGTGGTCTTCGGTAAAACGCAACTCGCTCATGGAAACTCCTCAAGGGCCAGATTCGTCTGGTGGACGCTGATAGAAGGCGAGGACTGCGCCCCGCTTGAATGGGACTCCCTTAGCAAGTTCGCGGCCAATCTTGTCAGAGCCTTTGAAATCAAGGGTTTGGCGGAAGTTTCGAGGGGATGGGGCGGGATGCGCTGTAGCGAAATCGCTACAGCCTTGGCGGCCGGAAAAAGCGCAACAGGATCAAAGCCTTGTCAGGCAGGGGACGCGTGCGTGTGTAGCGAAATCGTTCCGCTGTATCGTTTTCAGCACAGATGGGTGTCGCTTCTGGACTGGTTTGCTGTAGGCGCCGGGCTTGCCCACGAAGCTTTTGGTGTCCCTACTGGCCTCTTCGCGGGCAAGCCCGGCTCCTACAGGTTCCTCAGGGTTTTCCGGGGATTGCGTACTTACGCAGGCGATGGGCGATCGCGGTATGGGAGGTCTGCAGACGGTTGGCCAGTTGGCGGGTCGAGGGGTACTGGGCGTAGAGCTTTTCCAGCAGGTCACGTTCGAAATCCTCGACCGCCTGTTCCAGGCTTTCGATTTCGCCGTCACTCTGGCGCGCCACGGAGGTGCCGGCGATGTCCAGGTCGCCGATATCCACCAGGCTGCTCTCGCAGATCGCCGCCGCGCGGAAGATCACGTTCTGCAACTGGCGGACGTTACCCGGCCAGCGGTTGCCGAGCAGCGCCGGGTAGGTCCCGGGCGCGAGCCGGCAGACCGGGCGCTGGATCTGCGTGCAGGCCTGCTGCATGAAGTAGCGCGCCAGCAGCAGGATGTCCTGGCCACGCTCGCGCAGCGGCGGTACTTCGACGTTGAGCACGTTGAGGCGGTAGAACAGGTCTTCGCGAAAGTTGCCCTCGCTGACCATCTTCTCCAGGTCCCGGTGGGTGGCGCTGATGATGCGCACGTTGACCTTGACCTCGCGGTCACCGCCGACCCGGCGAAAGCTGCCATCATTGAGAAACCGCAGCAGCTTGGCCTGCAGATACGGCGACATCTCGCCAATTTCGTCGAGAAACACCGTGCCCTGGTTGGCCAGTTCCATCAGTCCCGGTTTGCCGCCGCGCTGGGCGCCGGTGAAGGCGCCGGGGGCATAGCCGAACAGCTCGCTTTCGGCGAGGCTTTCGGGCAGTGCCGCGCAGTTCAGGGCGAGGAACGGTGCCGCGTGACGGGCGCTGATGGCATGACAGGCACGCGCGACCAGTTCCTTGCCGGTGCCGGTTTCGCCCTGGATCAGCAACGGTGCATCCAGCGCCGCGACCCTTTGCGCCCGGGCCTTGAGGGTACGAATCGGCACGGACTCGCCGAGCAACGAGTCGAAACCTTCGGCATGGTCGTGATGCAGTGCGGACAGGCGCTCACCGATCCGATTGTGCTGATACAGCGTCAGCAGGGCGCCCGCGTCGGTGATCGGCGTGGCATCGAGCAGCAGGGTCTGGCCGTTGACGGTGATCTCCCGCAGCGGCAGGCGAAAACCGTTTTCCAGCAGGGCATCCAGCAGGCCGGGGTCGGCGAACAGTCCGGCGATGCTTTCGCCCGCCGGCTCGCGTCCGTACAGGGCGATCATCGCCGGGTTGGCGAGCAGTACCAGACCTTGGCTGTCCAGGGCCAGGACCGGATCGGTCATGGCCGCGAGCAAGGCATCGAGCTGCAGGTGCCGGCGTTGCCCGGGAAGAATGTCGACCACCGTCACCGCTTGCACACCACGAACGCTGAACAGCGCATCGCGCAGTTCCTCCAGCACTTGCGGGCTGAGGGTCGGCGCATCGATGTAGACGTTGGGCGGAACCATCTCCACCGCATCCAGGTTCAGGTTGCGCCCACCGAGCAGCGCCAGGACCTCCTGGGTGATGCCAACGCGGTCGATGAAGCTGACGTGGATACGCATGGGACGGGCTACGGTTCCGGGCGAGAAGGGCGCAATTATGCCATCTCTGCCGGAGGCTTCCCACGTGCATGATCGGCGTGGGTGGGGACACGCGCTATTGGAGGTGCTCGGGCTTCATCGGGTCGCCGGATTTGACGTGAAGCTGCGCGCGTACATCCTCGAACATCTCGTCGTAGTATTTGTGCATCGATGCGATATTGGCGCTCTTGGGCAGGCCATGCTGCTGGGCGATACGGCTGGCATAACGGGCGAAGTCGAAGGCCTGGTCCTTGGCCAGGAAGAATGTCTCGTCGAGCGGCTTGCCCTCGATGGTGCCGTGCAACCTGAATTGCATGCCCTGGCCCTCGCGCGGATCCTGGGCGAGCTCGTAGTCGATACACAGGTTGTAGCTGAAATCGTCCTTGTTCAGGGCATGTCGTTCGGTGTGCAAGTGACCGGGCTCGAACTGGGCCATGGCGGTGTCTCCTTACCAGGTGTCAATAGGGCAGACCCTGGCCTGCCCCGAAGGTTCTCATGAATAAACGATGCCGGGCCGGGCGGTACTGATCCGCGTCCCCGCTTTACCTTGGACGATCGCTTCGATATCCGCCAGTGAACCGATCACCGCGACCTTGCCGGTCTGGCGTGCGAACTCGCAGGCGGCCTCGATTTTCGGGCCCATGGAACCGGCGGCGAAACCGAGTTTTTCGAGTTCGTCGGGGTGCGCCTGGACGATGGCTTTCTGGTTTGGCTTACCCCAGTCGACAAAGGCCGCGCTGACGTCGGTGGCGATCACCAGCAGGTCGCTTTCCAGTTGCCGGGCCAGCAGCGCCGAGCACAGGTCCTTGTCGATCACCGCTTCGACGCCCTGCAACTTGCGGTGTTGGTCATACATCGTCGGAATCCCCCCGCCGCCTGCGCAGATCACGATACTGCCGTTTTCCAGTAACCACTGGATCGGACGGATCTCGAAGATACGTTGCGGTTTCGGGCTGGCGACCACCCGACGAAAATGCTCACCGTCGGGGGCGATGCTCCAGCCTTTTTCCGCCGCCAGCCGTTTGGCCTCGGCCTGGGTATAGACCGGGCCGATCGGTTTGCTCGGCTGCTGGAAAGCCGGGTCGGCAGGATCGACCTCGACCTGGGTCAGCAGGGTGGCGAAGGGCACGTCGACGTCCAGCAGGTTGCCCAGTTCCTGTTCGATGATATAGCCGATCATGCCCTCGGTTTCCGCTCCGAGCACATCCAGCGGGTAGGGCGATACCGGCGTGTAGGCGGCCGCCTGCAACGACAGCAGGCCGACCTGCGGACCGTTGCCGTGGGCGATCACCAGTTGGTTGCCGGGATGGATTTTCGCGATCTGCTCGGCGGCGATGCGGATATTGGCGCGTTGGTTGTCTGCGGTCATGGGTTCACCACGACGCAGAAGGGCATTGCCGCCCAGGGCTACGACGATACGCATGGTGCAAGTCCTTCTTCGAGAGCAGTGTGGCCGGTTTTCGTGGGAGCGGGCTTGGGGCCGCCAAAGGCTTCGCGGGCAAGCCCGCTCCTGCAGGTCAGATGTCTGCCAGGGCCGCCACCAGGATTGCCTTGATGGTGTGCATGCGGTTTTCCGCCTGTTCGAAGGCGATGTTGGCCGGCGACTCGAACACCTCTTCGGTCACTTCCACGCCATTGGCCAGGTGCGGATAACGCGCGGCGATATCCTTGCCGACCTTGGTGTCGCTGTTATGGAAGGCCGGCAGGCAGTGCATGAACTTCACCCGTGGATTGCCCGCTGCCTTCATCAGCCGGCTGTTGACCTGGTACGGCAGCAACTGCTCGATACGCTCGTCCCAGGCTTCCACCGGCTCACCCATGGAAACCCAGACGTCGGTGTGGATGAAGTCCACGCCCTTGACCGCCGCTACCGGGTCCTCGGTGAGGGTGATACGCGCGCCACTTTCCTCGGCGAACGCCTGGCACTGGGCGATGAAGTCTTCGTGGGGCCACAGCGCCTTCGGTGCCGCGACACGCACGTCCATGCCGAGCTTGGCGCCGATCATCAGCAGCGAGTTACCCATGTTGTAGCGCGCATCGCCCAGGTAGGCGTAGCGGATGTCATGCAGCGGCTTGTCGCTGTGCTCGCGCATGGTCAGCACGTCGGCGATCATCTGCGTTGGATGGAATTCGGCGGTCAGGCCGTTGAACACCGGCACACCGGCGAACTGCGCGAGTTCCTCGACGATCTCCTGGGCAAAGCCACGGTACTCGATGGCGTCGAACATCCGGCCCAGCACGCGGGCGGTGTCCTTCATGCTTTCCTTGTGGCCGATCTGCGACGACACCGGGTCGATGTAGGTGACGTGGGCGCCCTGGTCGTGGGCCGCGACCTCGAAGGCGCAGCGGGTGCGGGTCGAGGTTTTCTCGAAGATCAGCGCGATGTTCTTGCCCTGCAGGTGCGGGCGTTCGGTGCCGGTGTACTTGGCGCGCTTGAGGTCGCGGGACAGGTCGAGCAGGTAGTGCAGTTCGCGGGTGGTGTGGTGCATCAAGCTCAGCAGGCTGCGGTTACGCATGTTGAAAGCCATGGTGTGGATCTCCTCGATAACGGTCGTTGTCGCGATGGTTCGGTCTTGCCCGCCCGGCTCCTACAAGGAGCAGGGACAGGCTTTGAATCTCGCTCAGTAGTCGATGGGGTCGCGGACGATCGGACAGGTCATGCAGTGGCCGCCGCCGCGTCCTCGTCCCAGTTCACCGGCACTGATGGTGATGACCTCGACGCCGGCCTTGCGCAGTTGGGTGTTGGTGTAGGTGTTGCGGTCGTAGCCGATCACTACACCGGGCTCCACGGCCACCACGTTGTTGCCGTCGTCCCACTGTTCACGCTCGGCGGCGAAGCTGTTGCCGCCGGTTTCCACCACGCGCAGGGCGTTGAGGCCGAGGGCCTTGGCGACGGTGTCGAGAAAACCGGTTTCCTCGCGACGCACGTCGATGCCGCCGGGTTTGCTTTCGTCGGGGCGCAGACTGAAGGCGACGATCTGGTTCACCACTTCCGGGAAGATGGTCACCAGGTCGCGGTCGCAGAAGCTGAACACGGTGTCCAGGTGCATGGCCGCGCGGGATTTCGGCAGGCCGGCGACGATCACTCGCTCCACTGCCTTGTGCTTGAACAGGTTCAGTGCCAGTTGGCCGATGGCCTGGCGCGAGGAGCGCTCGCCCATGCCGATCAACACCACGCCGTTGCCGATCGGCATCACGTCGCCACCTTCGAGAGTGGCGTTGCCGTGGTCCTGGTCCGGGTCGCCGTACCAGACCTGGAAGTCGGCGTTGACGAACTCCGGGTGAAACTTGTAGATGGCGGTGGCCAACAGGGTTTCCTGGCGCCGCGCCGGCCAGTACATCGGATTGAGGGTCACTCCGCCGTAGATCCAGCAGGTGGTGTCGCGGGTGAACTGGGTATTGGGCAGCGGCGGCAGGATGAAGCTGGAGTGGCCGAGGAAGTCGCGGAACATCGAGAGGGTTTTACCGCCGAAGCTGTCGGGCAGATCATCGGCAGAAACCCCGCCGATCAGGAATTCGGCGACCTTGCGCGGTTCCAGGCTGCGCAGCCAGGAGCCGACCTCGTGGACCAGGCCGAGGCCGACCTGGTTGGCAGTGAGCTTGCGTTCGAGAATCCAGTCCAGCGCTTCCTTCTGACCGACGATATCGGTCAGCAGGTTGTGCATCTCCAGCACGTCGATATCACGCTCACGCATCTTGGTGACGAAATCGAAGTGGTCACGCTTGGCCTGGGCGACCCAGAGCACATCGTCGAACAGCAGTTCGTCGCAGTTGTTCGGGGTCAGCCGCTGGTGGGCCAGGCCGGGGGAGCACACCATCACCTTGCGTAGTTTGCCGGCTTCGGAATGAACGCCGTACTTCACTTTTTCCGTGGTCATTGCAGATCCTCCAGATAGAACAAACAGGCTGTTACAGCGTCAGGAAGCCGGCGTAGAGGCCATAGGCGGCGAGCAGTGCGCCGGCTACGACGGCTGCGAACACCAGCTTCTCGACACCGGTGAAGATGGGTTTGCCCAACTCGTGCTTGGCCTTGGCGAACAGGACCGCGCCAGGGGCGTAGAGCAGGGCGGACAGCAACAGGTATTTCATGCCGCCGGCGTACAGCAGCCAGATCGCATAGACGAGGGCGATGGCGGCGATGAGCAGATCCTTGCGGCGTTCACCGAGGGCGTTTTCGTAGGATTCGCCGCGCACCGCCAGCAGCACCGCGTAGGCCGCCGACCAGAGGTAGGGCACCAGAATCATCGAGGTGGCCAGGTAGATCAGCGACAGGTAGGTGCTGGCGGAGAACAGGGTGATGACCAGGAAGATCTGCACCATGGCGTTGGTCAGCCAGAGGGCGTTGGCCGGCACATGGTTGGCGTTCTCACGGCGCAGGAACGCCGGCATGGTGTGGTCGCGGGCGGCGGCGAACATGATCTCGGCGCATAGCAGCACCCACGACAGCAGGGCGCCGAGCAGCGAGATGATCAGGCCGATGCTGATCAGCAGCGCGCCCCAGTGACCCACCACGTGCTCCAGCACCGCGGCCATGGACGGGTTCTGCAGCTTGGCCAGTTCGGGCTGGGTCATGATCCCCAGCGACAGTACGTTGACCAGTACCAGCAACAGCAGCACGCTGACGAATCCGATGACCGTGGCCTTGCCCACATCCGAGCGCTTTCCCGCGCGGGAGGAGAAGATGCTCGCCCCCTCGATGCCGATGAACACCCAGACAGTGACCAGCATCATGTTGCGCACCTGGTTCATCACGCTGCCAAGGCCAGGGTTCTTCACGCCCCAGATATCGGCGGTGAAGATCTCCAGTTTGAAGGCGAACAGCGCGATCAGCACGAACAGCAGCAGTGGGACTACCTTGGCGACGGTGGTCACCAGGTTGATGAACGCTGCCTCGTGAATGCCGCGCAGCACGAGGAAATGCACGGCCCACAGCAGCAACGAGGCGCCGACCACCGCTGCGACGGTATTGCCCTCGCCGAAGATCGGGAAGAAGTAGCCCAGGGTACTGAACAGCAGAACGAAGTAACCGACGTTGCCCAGCCAGGCGCTGATCCAGTAGCCCCAGGCCGAAGAGAAGCCCATGTAGTCGCCGAAGCCGGCCTTGGCGTAGGCGTAGACCCCACCGTCCAGGTCCGGCTTGCGATTGGCCAGGGTCTGGAACACGAAGGCCAGGGTCAGCATGCCCACGGCGGTAATGGCCCAGCCGATCAACACCGCACCGACATCCGCACTGGCGGCCATGTTTTGTGGCAGGGAAAAGATTCCGCCGCCAATCATCGAACCCACTACCAGCGCAACCAGTGCGCCTAAACGTAGTTTTCCGGGAGACTCAGCCATTGCCTGACTCCAGTTCAGGAAAAGTGAGGCTTCAGCGTAGGGCGGTAAGTCGAGGAGGGAGATGATATGGATCAGGTTATTGGGGGAATTTAATCGTGGGTGAATAACTTGAGCTTATTGCGCAGGTGTATTTAATTTATTTTATGTATTTGATTTTTAAGGTTTTATTTAAATCATTAGAAGTTTTTGAGTAATAGGTGTCGCCAATTTGAAAGTTTGTGGCGCCTTGAGTTGAAAAAGTTGATGGCGGGTTTAATTGTTTCCGGGATTTGAATGAGTTGGAAGTAAGAGGGCTGGCTCTGTCATTGCCAGCCCTCCCTCTCACCACTTGGCCGGCTGCATGCCCAGCTTCCCGGCGGGCAATTGCCAGTGCAACGGCGTCCCCTCGATGTTCAGTGGGGGTATCAGGCGATGCGCGGCGCCCCAGGCGGTGTACTCGATCCAGGTGCTACGGTCCCGGGCGGTTTCCCGGCGCAGGGGCTGCGCGTCGTTGACCGTTCCGTGCTCCACCAGCAATTTCGCCGTGCGTGCCAGCGACAGCCTGGCTGAACCGCCGCGTCCGCTGTGCAGCCGTTCGGTCAGCGCACGGATCGCCGTGGCCGCCATCAGGTAGCCGGTGGCATGGTCCAGCGCCTGTACAGGCAAGGGTGTTGGCACATCCGCCTGTTGCCAGCGCTGGCCGGCCTCGGCGATGCCGCAGCTCATCTGTACCAGGCTGTCGAAACCGCGCCGATTGCGCCACGGGCCGTTCCAGCCATAGGCATTCAGGCTGATGTCGATCAACCCCGGCGCCAGTTGCCGGCGGTGTTGCGCGGCGTAGCCAAGTCGCTCCAGGGCGTCGGCCCGATAGCCATGCAGGAGGATATCGGCCTCGCCCAGCAGCTGCTCGAAGGTCTGCCGATCGGTGCTGTCATGCAGGTTCAGGCGGGCACAGCGTTTGCCGCGGGTGACTTCCGGCACCAGGCTCGGTTCTTCCCAATCGGGCGGGTCGATACGCAGCACATCGGCACCGAGCCCGGCCAGCATGCGGCTGGCAACCGGACCGGCAAGGATGCGGGTCAGGTCGAGGACCTTGATTCCTGCCAGCGGTTGCGCCGCCGAACCGGTCCAGACGCGGACTCTCTGATCGTCGTCGAAGCTGCGTTGGATCAGCGCCTCGGCATTCACCGCCAAGCCCTGGGGATGACTTTTCCAGTCGTCCCAGGAACGCATTTCGGCGGCGCAGCCACCGCTGTCGATGACCGCCTGTTCCAGCTCGCCCTTGTTCCAGAGGGCAACCCGCTTGGCCATCGCCGCCCGCTCGCTGACCTGCCCCAGCACCCGTTCGGCGGCGGCTCGATGGTGGGGGGCGTTGGTGTGCAGGCGAATCCAGCCATCGGCCGTGGCGTAATCACCGGCAATCGGGTCCCAGGGCGCCGGCAGGCTCCAGCCGATGGGGCGCAGGGAGCTGGCGAACCAGAAGGAAGCCAGGCGCCGATCGACACTAACCCCCGGACTCTCTCCGGTCTGTTGTCGGCGCAGTTCGGCCACTGCCTGGCCCACGGCCGCCAGGCTGGCGCTGGCGAGGTCCGTGACGGCGAAGGCCGATGGCAGGGCGCCGGATTCGGTGAAGTCAGGGGAAGAGGCGGGTAGCTCGAGTGCGGCTTGAATGGATGTCAGCAGAGCGGTCATCGAAAGGCCCTCCATGAGAAAGGACATTGCAGCGCAAATATTCGGGGCTGTCGATGTTTGCAGGAAAGCCCACCGATGATTGTAGGCCACGTGCGATGACTGAGGTGGACGCCGGCTTGCTGGCGATGGCGTCAGTGTCGGCAGTGCCGGCTTCAGGGCAGTTCGGTGCTCGGCAGGCGCTCTGGGCGGGACCAGATCCACAGGTTGCCGAGGGTCATCCCGGCAATGGCCAGGTAGATCGGCCAGTGGTGTTCGAGCATCACCAGCATCAGCGTCGCGCACAGCAGCATGCTGACCGTGGCGCTGACCTTGGCCCGGCGGGCGATGATCTTGCCGTTGCGCCAGTTGCTGAGGATCGGCCCGAACAGCCGGTGGTTCTCCAGCCAGGCGCTCAGCCGCGGTGAACTCTTGGTGGCGGCCCAGGCGGCCAGCAGGATGAATTCGGTGGTCGGCAGGCCGGGCACGACGATGGCGATCAGGCCGATGCCGAGGCTGACATAGGCGAGCAGGCCGAACAGGATGCGGGCGAGTTTGGACGACGAGGGCGTTTTGCTGGTCATGGTTTCAATTGTGGTGCGCTGGGCGATTTGGCTCAAGCCTGGTGTTTCATTCGCATGGTAGAGGCCCCCGAAATCACCGAAGGCCCCCAGGCAAACCCGAATCACTCAGGCCAGCTCAGGCGCCGATGCGTAAGCCTGTTCCAGCAGCACGGTAAAGCGCACGAACGCATCGATGGCGCCTTTTTCCACCGCCGCTTCCTCTTCGGCGCTGAACTCCAGACTGTCGAGGGTCTTGATGAAGCTTTTCCAGCCCTCGGCACGGCCTCCGGCCGGTTCGCCCAGATGACGGGCGCCAAAGGTTTCGCTCAGGCCCAGGCCGACGGCCCGCTTGATCAGGAACGCCGCACCGAGCTTGGAGCCCTCGGAAACGAAGATCCAGCCCAGGGCTTCGGCCTTGCTCGGGTTCTTCACGGCGCCGGCCACGGGTTCCGGTACTTCGGTTTCCAGGTCCGCCAGGTCGGCCTTGGCCGCTTCGGCCCGGCAGCGCGCCGGCAGGTCGGGGATGAGGGCGATCAGTTCAGGAGCGTTGTACAGCGCAACCAGTTCCGACTGGAACAGGTACTGGGCGACGACGAAACGGGCGAAGTTGGCCGGGGTCTCGAAGGGCGCGTGGGCCTTCACCAACTGGTCGAGCTGGCTGTGTGGTTCGTGGGTGATCTGGTTCAGGCGCTGGGAGCGCAGGCTTGGGCGTTGGGTAGTGTCCTGGGAGGTCATCACGGAGTCCTTGGGAATGAGAGGCGCTTTCAGTTACTAGACGAACAAGGAGACGCGCCACAGTAAAAAAACCTCACCCTGCTGTTGGTTCGGGTGAGGTGTGGGTGGCTCAGATATCCCAGATCAGGTTCACCGAGACGTTGCGACCCGGAGCGGTCAGGCGGTCGAGGTTGGCCGGGCTGAGCACGCCGGCTTCGCCCACGCCGTCGTAGCCGCGCACGTCATCCCAGTTCCAGTATTTCTTGTCGGTCAGGTTGTACAGGCCGGCATTGACCGTCACGTCGTCGGTGACCTTGTAGAAACCGGTCAGGTCGAGCACGCCATAGCCCGGGGTCTTGAATTGCTTGCTGCTGGTCAGGCCGTCGGGGGCGTTGAAGGTGGTGTCGTCCACCCGGTCCTTGCGCTTGACCAGGGTCCAACTGAGCAGCGCGCCGTAGTGGTCCTGATCGTAGCCCAGGCCGAATACGCCGGTGAGCGGGTTGACGCTGTTGATCGGTTCGCCATTGTCGTTGTTGCGACCATAGGCATAGGCCAGCGAACCCTGGGTGTAGAGCCCTTGCGGTGCGCCGAAAGCGTCCAGGTTCAGGCGCCCCTTGACCTCTGCGCCCTTGATGGTGGCGTGCTTGATGTTGTTGGTCTGGAAGGTCAGCTCGCTGTAGCCGGGAGCGACCGCGTCTTCGTTGATGAAGTCGCGATACTGGTTGTAGAACAGCGCCACGTCGAAAGAGCCGGTATCGAATCGACCGCGCAGGCCGGTTTCGTAGCTTTTGCTTTTTTCCGGTTCCAGGTTCGGGTTGGGTTCGACGTTATAGCCGGTGGTACCGTTCTGGAAGCGACCGTACAGCGCCTTGGCGGATGGGGTACGGAACCCTTCGGCGTATTGGCCGTACCAGGTGTACTGGTCGGTCAGGGCGTAGGTCAGGCCGAACTTGGGCGATACGCGGTGCCAGGTCTTGTTCGAACCATCGATATCGCCACCGCCCGCTGCGGTGATGGTGTTGATGAACGCCTGGGTGATGTGTGGCTTGAGCTGGGTGTAGTCGTAGCGCAGGCCAGGCAGGAAGGTCCACTTGTTCCAGCTGATCTGGTCCTGGGCAAACAGCGAATAGGTATTGATGGTCGGATCGGGGAAGTCGCTGGATTTCACCAGGCGATCCAGCGGGCTGTTGCCGCCAACCGTGGTGCAACCCTGGCCTGGCACGCTGCTCACCGCCAGGCAGGTGCCGCTGCCGCTACGCGAGCCCGTGACTTTCTGCTGCTTGAGCGTGGTGCCGTAGGTCAACAGGTGATCGGTTTCGCCGAGGTTGAAGGCCTTGTCCGCCTGGGCGTCGAGTACCCATTGCTGTTCCTTGTAGACCGTGTCCCGGCTGCGCATCACACGACGCACGAAGGGGAAGTAGTCCTCAAGGGTGCTCTCGTCGGTCTTGGCGGTCTGATAGTTCAGGCTCAGCTTGACGTGATCGGCCACGGCGCTGTCCAGGCCGAAGCTGTTCTCGATGCCGAAGCGTTCGCGGGTGACGGTGTCGTTGCCGGTACGCGAGCGATACATGCCCACTCCCGTGCCGTTGCTGAACGGTCCACCCACGGCGCTGCGCTGGTTGGTGTCGACATCGCTCTTGTAGCGCTCATAGGTCAGGCCCAGGCGCGAGTCGTCGTTGTAGTTCCAGCCCAACTTGGCCAGGACGTTGCTGGTGCGGTTGGTTTCCGGGTTGGCCTCGGTGCGTTTCAGCCCGGTGCCGCCGGTGTCACCGTAGGATTCGGTTTCGCGGCCGTTGCGTTGGCTCAGGTGCAGCAGGCCGTCGAAGTCACCGCTGCGGCCGGCGAAGGTGCCTGAGGTCAGCCAGCTGTTGTCGGCGGAACTGTAGCCGGTCTTCAGGCGGGCACCCACGTCCTCGCCGGGCTTGATGATGTCGCTGGGATCAAGGGTGTAGTAGCTGACCGCGCCGCCGATGGCGTTGCTGCCATAGAGCACCGAGGCCGGGCCGCGAAGGATTTCCACGCGCTTGACGATTTCCGGGTCGACGTAGTTGCGATGGGTTTGCGCGTAGGGCCCGTTGAAGAAACTGTCCGGGATCTCGACGCCATCGACCTGGGTCAGGATCCGGTCGCCGTCGATGCCACGGATGTTGTAGCCACTGATACCACCACCCCGCAGGCCCGCGCCGCTGACGGAAACCCCCGGTTCATGACGCACCAGTTGCCTGATGTTGTTCACGTTCTGCCGATCGAGTTGCTGGCGGTCCTGCACGGTGACGGTGTTGGGGACCGAGGACACGTCCTGTTCCTGACGGGTGGCACTGATGGTCACCTGCTGCAGGTTGAGGGTGGCACCGCTGGTACGTTTTTCCAGCACGACATTGTTCTCGCCGAGCTTGCGGTAGCTCAGGTTGGTGCCGTTCAGCAGTTGCTCCAGGGCCTTCTCCGGTGTCAGTGCGCCGCGCACGCCCGGCGATGCCACACCCTGGCCCAGTTCGGCGGGCAGGCCGATCTGCCAACCGGTCACTGACGTGAAGGCGTTCAGTGCCGAGACCAGGGGCTGCTGGGCAATGGAAAAGTTGTAGTTACCCAGACTGTGTGCCGGTTTGGGGTTGCCGGTGGCTGCCAGTACCGGCGTCGCCTGGGCTCCAGCGAGCAGCACGGCGACGGTGAGCAGGGACAGGGTGCACTGTTGCAGGCCGCCGCTGCCGGCCTTGGAGGTGAAACGAGTGGGCATCGATAGCGCTCCGGTATTCGAAACTTATAGTTGCGATGCGATTCGATATGAGAATCACTTGCATTGGCTATGACGAGACGAATGATCGATGGCTATCGAGTAAAAATATTTGTAACTAGTTGAGAATCACCACGGCCGGGTATTCCGAGATTCGCGCAGAGGTGATGTGAGCCAGTGAGCGGACCACGTCCAGCGGCTTGTCCAGGCGGTAGTTGCCGGTGACGGTGACCTTGGCCAACTGCTCGTTGTTGTTGACGATCCAGCCCGGGTAGTAGCGTCGCAGTTCGGCCAGCACCTGGCCCATCGGGCAGTTTTCGAACACCAGGCGGCCCTGGACCCAGGCCAGGTCCTTCTGGGCATCGAGCTTTTCCGGACGACCGAAACCGTGGGGGCCGACCCGCACACTGCTGCCGGCGGACAAGCGCAGATGGGTGCTGTCATCGCGGGTGCGCAGGTCGACGTCGCCACGCTGGACCTGCACCTGCGCTTCACCGTCCAGGTAGCGCACGGCGAAGCTGGTATCCCGCACGCTGGCCTGGACCGGACCGGCATCGATCTCCAGCGGCTGTTCGCGTTGGCCGGACACCTCGAAAAATGCTTCGCCCCTGTAGAGTCGGGCCAGGTGCTGCTGGTCGGTGAAACGGCTGGAAAACGCTGAATTGGTATTGAGCAGGACCTTCGAGCCATCCTCCAGCTGGAGATGCTGGCGCTCGCCAACCACGGTCAGGTGGTCGGCCTGCAGGCGCAGCGGCAGGTTGCCGTAGATGCCCACGGCAACCAGCAGCACGGCGGCGGTCGCCAGGGGTTTCCAGTGGGGGCGCAGGCGCTGTGACAGCGCGGGACGCTGGCGGGTCGTCGCCTGCAGGGCCTGGGCGGCGGCGATCACCGGCTGGGCGTTCCAGGCGCCGCTGGCGTGGGCATAAGCCTGGGCATGGGCCGGATCGGCGGCAAGCCAGGTGTCGAATTCGGCACGTTGCGTGGCTGTCGGGCACTCCATCACGATCAGCCAGTCCAGTGCCTGATCCATGGCGTCGTCTGGCAACACCTGTCGAGCGGTCTCGGGAGGAGGTGGCTGGTTGGGGCTGTCCGTCACGGGTGTTCCTCGGCAATCGCTGTCACGGTTCGATTCGGTGATCCGCTTGATCAGTGGGCGGCGGATCTTATAGGTCTTGGGTCTGGCGGCAAGCTTACGGGCGATCCAGGCGGTCAGCTACCCCGACGCAAATGGCCATGATCAGCTTGAGGTCCTTTTGCACAGTGCTCAGGGACACTTCGAGTCGTTTGGCGATCTCTTGGTAACTGCAGCCGTGCAGGCGACTGAGGATGAAGATCTGCTGCTGGCGGGCAGTCAATTGGCCAAGGCTCACACTCAGGTGCTCCAGCAGTCGTTCGGCATGGGTGGCTTCTTCCGGGGGACTCAGCGGCGCGGCGACACTCTCCACGACCTCCGCTGGCACGTCTTCCAGCAACGTACGCGACTGGATGCGCCGCGCCCGCAGATGGTCCAGCGCGAGGTTGCGGGCGGTCTGGAAGACGAAAGGTTCAAGGTGATCGATGGGACGTTCGCTCAGCGCCCGGGTGACTCGCAGGTAGGTCTCCTGTAACAGGTCCTCGGCGGTGCTGGGGTTTTGCACCATGCGCTGCAGCGTACGCAGCAAGGTGAGTCGCTGGCTGAGGAAGACCTGGTTGAACTGGGATTGCGTCACGACGACACCTGACCGATTTTGTGATAATGATAATATTTATCATCTTCGTGTCCGGTCAAGGGCCAATCTGCCTGGTGCGTGACTGGGCGGGTTGGGGCCGCCAAGAAAATAGAGTTATTGCTGTTTGCGTTTTTAATTATCTCAAGTGTTCATGGAACACCCAGCTTTAGTTGTTTTGGCAAGGAGTGATTTATCGTGTTTTTGTTTTTCGCTGGTGCGGTAGGTTCTGGAAATACTCGAATCTGCATAGAGGAAAAACATGAAACTTGTGGGTGGTGTCGGTTCCCTGGATTTCACAAGTCAGAAAGTTGCCAATGATATAGGCGGTAGGCAATTGTGGCCTTCGGTGGAAAAGTAGGTGGAAAAGTAGGTGGAAAAGATCAAGGGCGCCCTGTATGTCGAGGACAACCCATGCTGACACCCTGAACAAGGCGTATGAGCCGAAAAAATTTCACCTTTCAGGGCTACTCCTGAGACTCGTTGAGGCACGCAAGGGCGGTGATTTTCTCTGACCTTCAGAAATCCAGAAGCTCTGTTTTGGTTGCCTGGCGGTGTAAGTCTTTGCTTACGCGTTACGTAAGCGATCAAAGATCAGTACCGAAACAGTTTATCGAGCGATCTGTTTAACTATTTGAAGTAGAATGATTTTTTATTTCTGTTTAAAAATCAAAGTGTCGTCGTGTGCCGCTCGATCCCCTTGCGGACGTCCGGAAAGTCATTAATATCAGCCCTGTGTCGACGGATAGACACGGCGATCACGGAGGATCGCTGAGAGGAACATCGCAGGATGCGATTCATCAGGATGATGAAAGGGAAAAAAGGGACTAGGGAAAAAATGTGGGCGGGTTACACCGCCCCTTTTTTTTGCCTGCAGAAAAGTGCCGGCCCTGACCCGAAAATGCAAAAAGGCCCGCAACGGGCCTTTTTTGGCAGCACGCAGAACGTCAGCGTTCGAGATCCTTGATCTTGCCCTTGACGCCATCCCACTCTTCGGCGTCCGGCAGCGATTCCTTTTTCTCGGTGATGTTCGGCCAAATCTCGGCCAACTCGACGTTCAGTTGAATGAACTCTTGCATGTCCTCTGGGACTTCATCTTCGGAGAAGATGGCCACGGCGGGACATTCTGGCTCGCACAGTGCGCAATCGATGCACTCATCCGGGTGAATCACCAGGAAGTTCGGGCCTTCGTAAAAGCAGTCCACCGGACAGACTTCTACGCAGTCGGTGTACTTGCACTTGATGCAGTTGTCGGTGACGACGAAGGTCATTTCTAATTTTCTCCTCAGGCGGCGGCAGCGATAACCCTATCAGGACGGGCTCGCAGGGTTTGGGAGCGGCTCTGCGAACCAGGCTAATAGCCCGCAGCTTCCCAAACCGCGCGAGATTCTAGCAGCTTGCAGCCGTCTGCGTTAGATCCGTGTCTTCAAGGTGTAGAGCATTTCCAGTGCACGGCGCGGCGTCAGGTCGTCCAGGTCGAGTTTGGCCAGTTCGTCGAGCACCGGGTGCGGCAGGCTCGCGAACAGGTCGCTCTGCTGCGGCACCGCGGGCTTGCCGGGCTTGGCCACCGGGGCTTCATGGGGCAGGCTGGTGGTCTCCAGGCGGCTCAGGTGTTCGCGTGCACGGCGGATCACATCGCCCGGTACGCCGGCCAATTGTGCCACCGCCAGGCCGTAGCTCTGGCTGGCTGGGCCGGGCAGCACGTGGTGCAGGAAGACGATACGTTCGTTGTGCTCGGTGGCGTTCAGGTGCACGTTCGCCACCAGCGGTTCGCTTTCCGGCAGCACCGTCAGTTCGAAATAGTGGGTGGCGAACAGGGTGTAGGCCCGCAGGTGCGCCAGCCGCTCGGCGGCGGCCCAGGCCAGGGACAGGCCGTCAAAGGTGCTGGTGCCACGACCGACTTCGTCCATCAGCACCAGGCTGCGTTCGGTGGCGTTGTGCAGGATATTGGCGGTTTCGCTCATTTCCACCATGAAGGTCGAGCGACCACCGGCCAGGTCGTCGCTGGAGCCGATCCGGGTGAAGATCCGGTCCACCGGCGACAGCTCGCAACTGGCGGCGGGCACGTAGCTGCCGATGTGGGCCAGTAGCACGATCAATGCGGTCTGGCGCATGTAGGTGGATTTACCGCCCATGTTCGGGCCGGTGATCACCAGCATGCGGGTGTTGTCGTCCAGTGCCAGGTCGTTGGCGACGAACGGGGTGGTCAGGACCTGCTCGACCACCGGATGGCGACCCTGGCCGATGCGCATGCATGGCTCGTCGACGAACCGTGGGCAATTGAGGTCCAGGTTCAGCGCACGTTCGGCGAGGTTGCTCAGCACATCCAGTTCGGCCAGCGCGGCGGCGGTGTCCTGCAGCGGTGGCAATTCGCCGATGAGCATTTCCAGCAGGGCTTCGTAGAGCATCTTCTCCCGCGCCAGCGCCCTGCTCTTGGCGGACAGCGCCTTGTCTTCGAACTCCTTGAGTTCCGGGGTGATGAAGCGCTCGGCGCCCTTGAGGGTCTGGCGGCGGATGTAGTCGGCCGGTGCCGACTCGGCCTGCTTGCTCGGCAGCTCGATGAAGTAGCCGTGCACGCGGTTGTAGCCGACCTTGAGGTTGGCCAGGCCCGTGCGGGCCTTTTCCCGGGCTTCCAGATCGATCAGGAATTGTCCGGCGTTTTCGCTGAGCGACAGCAGTTCGTCGAGTTCGGCGTCGTAGCCGGTCTTCAACACGCCACCGTCGCGGATCACCGCGGGCGGGTTGTCGATAATGGCCCGCTCCAGCAGGATCGCCAGTTCCGGGTAGGTGCTGGTGGTCGTGGCCAGTTGCTTGAGGTGCGGGGCATCGAGTTCGAGCATCGCATCCTGCAATTGCGGCAGGGCCCCGAGGGCATCACGCAGCCGCGCGAGGTCACGGGGCCGGGCGTTACGCAGGCCGATCCGGGCGAGAATCCGCTCGATATCGCCGATTTCCTTGAGCTGTGGTTGCAGCCGTTCGAAACGGTAGCCTTCCAGCAGGCAGCCGATAGAGGTCTGGCGCGCGGTGAGGATCTTCAGGTCACGCAGCGGACGATTCAGCCAGCGGGTCAGCAGGCGGCTGCCCATGGCGGTCTGGCAACGGTCGACCACCGACTGCAGGGTGTTGTCGCGCCCGCCGGCAAGGTTGGTATCCAGTTCCAGATTGCGCCGGCTGGCGGCATCGAGCACCACGGTGTCGTCCAGTCGCTCGTGACGCAGGCTGCGCAAATGCGGCAGGGCGGTGCGCTGGGTTTCCTTGGCATAACCGAGCAGACAGCCGGCGGCACCGATGGCCAGGGTCAGGGTTTCGCAGCCGAAGCCCTTGAGGTCCTGCACGGCGAATTGCTGGCAGAGGCTTTTATGGGCCGAGTCGCGTTCGAAATCCCACGGTGCGCGTCGACGCGTGCCACGGCGTTTTTCCGCCGGCAGGCCTTGCGGCCAGTCGTCCGGGATCAGCAACTCCACCGGATTGATCCGCTCAAGCTCGGCCAGCAGGTTTTCCCAGCCCTTGATCTCCAGCACGCTGAAGTTGCCGCTGGTGATATCCAGTACCGCCAGACCGAACAGGCGCTCGTCGCCCAGTACCGCGGCGATCAGGTTGTCGCGGCGCTCGTCGAGCAGCGCTTCGTCACTGATGGTGCCGGGGGTGATGATCCGTACCACCTGACGCTCCACCGGGCCCTTGCTGGTTGCCGGGTCACCGATCTGCTCGCAGATCACCACCGATTCGCCGAGTTTTACCAGCTTGGCCAGGTAGCCTTCGAGGGAGTGAAACGGAATCCCGCACATCGGAATCGACTGCCCGGCTGACTGCCCGCGTGCGGTCAGGGTGATGTCCAGCAGCTTGGCGGCCTTCTTTGCATCCTCATAGAAGATCTCGTAGAAGTCGCCCATGCGGTAGAACATCAGCTGATCGGGGTGCTGGTTCTTCAGGCGCCAGTATTGCTGCATCATCGGGGTGTGCGAGGATAGATCTGAAATTTGCTTATTCATCAGTGGGTTAGGCGTTTTCTTCATCATTTTTGGGGCAGGAATGGGGCATTTCGAACGATTTTTTGTTGGCGATGTGCCATGGACCTGCTCGTCATTTTCTCCGCATGCGGGCTATGATGCCCTCAACAACGCCCCTTGGCCCAATTTTTCGTAGGCGTGCGTCAGTTCTGCTTCATCAGCTAATCTGGCGTAGGGAAGAACGATTCAATAAAGGACTGTCATGGCTACACATCCGCCCAGAAAGCCTATCACTCGTACTCTTCAACTGAAACCTATTCAATTCTCTGAGCTTAAAGGTGGTAACGAGACGACGCTTTCCAATCTGATGGTTTTTTTAGCTGAGGCTCTACCAACTGTTGGACAGCGTACAGATACTATTGGTGTCACTCTCGCAGATAGTACTGTTATTCCCCAGCAGTGCACTTTTTTTAATAATTATAAAAAGCTTGATGAGGACTCCTGTATATTCGAAATCTGGACGTATGAGCCTGGTACGATTCCGCAGACGCTTACGCCTGATCCCAATTTGACCAATGCTGTTGTTGATACGGTCTTGGTTGAAGAAGGTGAGGAAGGTCAGGTCAAGGAGTTTATTCATATATCTCACGTTTTGGTCTTTGGACGCTCCGCGATTATAGAAAGTACTCGTAGCACTGGGGGCGTCCATAATATACAACGGTATTTAAACAGAATTTCTCGTTCGCTAGGGGTCGGCAGGAGGGGGAATTTCTATTTTACTGACGCGGTTTCTAGCAAGCTTGCCAAGGAAATTGACAGGGCTGGGGGCGCGAATGGTTTCACCGTAGGCGTAACCTCTGTGGATCCTAATAGCAAAAGCGCGCTGTTGGGGTTGCTTTCTAGTGTTCGTAGTTATATGCCTTCTTCCGGTTTGCTTACCGTCGACTGGAAATCGAAGGACAAGCTCTCTACGGAAAAGGTTATCGCGGCATACGACGAAGCGCAGCAGCAAGAAGAGGTGGAGACTGTTATCATTCACCTGAACGATGGCTCATCCATTCGTGGGCTTGCAAAATTTAAGATCAAAAAGGTTGTACACGTAGAGGATATCGGTGGAAAAAATCCTAATCGTGATGAACTGATGCACAAAATGGTGCTCTATTTAGAGGAGTTATGCACTCCTGGAAGTGATGGTAAAAGGATTTTAGACGAATCTGGAGCGCTGGCAGACAATGAAATATTTATACCTAATTCCAGAAGAAGTAAAAAACGCGAAGCTGGTAAGTGAAGAGCTTGGCGAAGTTGCGCGAACAGGGTCGAGTAATGCTGCATATCTCTGCTGGAATCTTTTTGTTTTAGCGGTCGGCTGGTTGCTTGGTTTCTTGGGGGCGCAATATGTTGATGATAATCTTCTCAATGCTGTGATAGCGTTTGATGGGGTCGTTATTGGTTTTGTGATAACGGCAATGCTTTTCTCGGGGCGGAGTCAATATTTGACTCGCATGAGCTATGAACAGACTTTGCTGTATGCGCACAAAACAAAGTATATGTTGATGTCTCAGATAAATACCTTGTTTTCTTTCTTGATGTGCTTGTTGTTTTGTGTTCTTACTATGGTTTCTATTAAAAGTGGTTTTTTACATAGAGGGGCTTTGGTTGTTTTGTCAGCGGGGTTCTTCATGTTGGGGTGTTATCGTATTCTACTGCTGCCGTTTCAGATCTATGAGGTTCATTCTTTTGCCCTTGATAATTTGGTTGCAGACTCCGAGGGGGAGTCTGTACGGAATGTGAAAAATAAAACAGAGGAAAGGTTGCGCTTGTTAAAGGGTGATTTGAAGGCTCGTTAAGCGGTTTTTTCCTGAGATAGGTTTGACCAAATACGTTGTAGCTCTGTTGGTGATTCGTCATCCATCCACTTAGCATAGACTTCCACCAGCATGGTGAAGTCCTTATGTCCCATCTGTTTCGCGATGAAAGCGAGGTTGCCACGTGCAGTTAGGCACCAGCATGCATAGGTATGCCTGGTCTGGTAAGGTCGACGTGGCCTTATCTCTGACCTACGCTGCAGCGCCGCCCACTTGGTGTTCCAGGCTGATGGTACGAACCACTGGTTGATCACCTTCTTTCGTGCCTGAGTAGCTGGCGAAAGGAGCGGTGTGACCGTTTCGAGGCGGCTCTCATGGCGATTTTGAAAGACATTGATCTCCATTGGTGGTGTGCCTTTAACTAGTTCGATTAGTACTTGGCAGGCCTCAACGGCAGGCGGCATCAGCAGTACGGTTCGTGGTTTTCCAGTTTTGGGTAGTTTAAATGTGCCGCGGGCGGTAATGGCCCTGGTGATCTTGATTTGCCCTAAGCCGAGATCAATATCCTCTACGGCTAGGGCGCACAGTTCGCCGGGACGCAAGCCGGTATATACGGCCAGAGTTACTGCGGCTGAATCCTGAGCGTGTAGACATCCCTTATGTACGAGCTGGTTGAATTCCGCTTTGGTCAGTGGGTCGGGCTCGCGATCCTGCATGGAAAAGCGACTGCACGCGAGGGCTAGTCCTTCCCGTGAGTACTTGTTGCTTTCGCACCAGTTCAAGAATCCGGCGAAAGTGGCGAGGTAATGATTAGTAGTCGAAGGAGCCCTGTCTGCAATCAGCAGCGTCCTTAGCAGTTGGATATCTTCTGGCAGCAGGGTGCTCACCAGCCGGTCCTTGCCTATCAGATCCGCGCAGATATCAAGCGCGTAGCCGTACTTTTCCTCGGTCATCGGTGTGATATCAACGGCTTTTAGTGGCTTGTACCGGTCAATGAGCGTGTGAAGGCGTTCGTCTCTGGCGGTGCTGACGTTGGTAGCGTTTTTTGAGTTTGGGAAGTGTCGGCTGTAATCGAAGTGTCCAGTTTTAATCTCATGAGTAATTGCTGCCCTGAGCAGGGCGGCATGTTTGATATTGGCTTTTGTGAGAGGAAGCCCCAGGGATTCGCGGCAGCGGACTCGGCGCCAGATGAACCAGATACGCAGGTTGCCGCCGTGAACTTCGACCCCTTTGTGCTTCGCCAGCTCTGCCTCTAGGCTGCTTCCTGGGGTGCGCTTTCGGCCCACTTGTCATACTCCGTCATGTTGATTGCGATTCGACCGTCAGGGGTTTTGCGCCAGATGCGGCCTTGGGCCCAGGTCCCATTTTTTACCTTGTGGCGGATAGCGTCTTCGCTGTAGCCAGTCAGCTCCGATGCGCGATTGATCATTACCCAGCGTGGGATGCTCATGCTCCCTCCTGACCTTCCGATTGTTCGTGGGCCTTATGGCGTTCGAAGGCCTCGCGCAGGGCGTCGCGGATGTGCGAATACCCTTCGGTGTCTGCTGTGTGTGGAAAACGAATCTCGCTGGTTTCAAAGGCGGCGGTCAGGTCACCATGGCGGTCCAGCCACTCGATCAGTTGGGTATCCAGCGAGTCGCCGTTGATGCTTGCGGCTGAATTGATGGTGTCGAGCATCCGGTAGGCCAACTCGCCAATGAGGTGGGATTGGCTTATGGCTTTCTTCCGATAGGGCTCGGTGCCAGGGAACGCGTCCCAAGACTCTTTCGCCAGGCGGAGCGTGGTGACGACTTCCAGCAGGGCCAGGTGGTCGGCCTTGGTGAACGGGGTTGCGCGGATCACCCGGGCCCGGCGTTCCAGTTCGGTCAGTCTCGCCTGGTCGGCCTTGTGCAGGCGGTTTAGGTCGGTGATGTCCTTGTTCAACGCCTCAATGCGCTGGCTGTGCCGTGCATTGAGTGAGTTGTGGAGAGCATCGAAGCGCTTGTGATAGGCGCTCAGCAGAATCGCGCGGGTTGTGAAACAGGTCAGCAGGATCAGGCCGATGGCGATACCTGCGAAGATGATCATGTGCTGTGCTTGCATGTGCTGTGTCCTCGGTAGAGCCCGCCGGCCGGGATCGATAAGTGGTGAGAGACCGGGCGGCGGGGTGTTGCAGGCTTATGCCAGGGTGAAGTTGCCCACGGTCAGGGTTGCTTTTTCGCCGACCTGAATCTGGACGACCGATTTGAACTCCTGGGCCAGGTCTTCGCGCAGCTGCGCTTCACCAATCCAGCGCAGTCGCAGCATTGGTTTGTCGCCGCCGGTCAGCACGGCCACGCGCAGTTGAATCACGCGCTCAGCAAGGCCCTCGAAAGGTCGAACCTTGAACAGAAAGTCGCTCGGCAGACCTTCCGAGGACTTGGCCTCGATCCGGTCCATCGCTGATTTCGACTGGCTCAGGTCGCTGACGGTGTGTTCGCTGTTGCGGGCCTGTTCGATAGTGATCGAGCGGATGGCGCCGGCGGCCTTGCGAAGGTCGATTGGCTCCCCGTCCGCGGCGATGGCCGTCAGGTTCGGGGCCCAGTCCTCGATCCAGTCGCTGAGATCCTTCTGGGCCAGTGCCCGGCTGGCCGCGTACTCGAGGGCCACGAACGCGGCGGTCTTCGCCAGGGTGAGGGTGGCGGTGAAGTCGCCATGACCTGGCTCTGCCTCGGTACCGAGGTTGAAGTAGATCTTGCAGGACATGGCCTCACCGTCGACGAAGCCGACGATGTTCGCGCTGACCTGGGTGGTGACGTAGGTAGTGAAGTCAGGCAGCGAATGCGTGGTCATCGCACCGCGGAAGCGGCAGCGGTTCAACTGGTATTGCTCGATGCTCTGGACCTTGACGCCCGCTGGCAGGGCGACAGTGGGGATATGGGTCGCCAGCGACTTGGCGGCTGCGATGATGGCTGTGTCTTGAATCAACTGTACGGCTTGGGCTTCCATTGGATCTGTCCTTGCGGTGGTGAGAGAAATGGCTAGCGGTCGCGTTGGAGTGCGCTACGACCGGGAGTTGATCGGTGCTTCATCCCGGTTGAAGAGCTGGCCGGGGCCAGGCGCTTCAGGGAACAGGGTCAGCTTTCCGCCTTCGCCGACATGCATCGGCGTGTCGAGGGTGGTGTCCTCGGTGCGGCTACCGCGTTTGGTCGGTACCTTGTAGGCCAGCTTGTGGTTCACGGTGACCTGGTGGCTGGTGCCGATCTGCTTCAGGTTGAAGGTCACGGTGACCACGCCGGCCTTGCCGTGGTCGACCACGCCGGCCGCTACTTCGGACAGGGCGTGGCCGATCTGGCTGGCGAAAACCCCGGCGTTGAGTTCGGCGAGGAACTCGGCGGTATCAGTAGGTTTCATGTGCTGTGTCTCTGGTTGGTTTGAGTTCGCCCCTGAGTAGGCAGGGACCACCTTTGAATCAAGCCGCCTTCGACGGCGCCTGGGCATCGAGGAAGGCGGCCAGGTCGTGCAGATAGACCACTCGCTTGGCGCGGGCGGAGTTGTGCAGCTTGGTGACCTTCAGCGCGATGCGGCCGGCGTTGATCTCGTTGAGCAGATAGCGGTCAGTCCGGATGTGAGAGAAGTAGCGCTCCCGGACAGCGGCCAGCGTTGGGCACGGGGTTGCGAAGTCCCGGCGCAACTGGTCGAGGGTGTCGATTGATTTGCTCACGTCGATACCTCCCCGCGCCCCGCCGCAGGCAGCAGCTTGATCCGGATCAACTCGGCCAGACCCTCTTTGCTGACGCCCGTGGCGGCGGCGAGGATCTGTCCGTCCTTATCCGCGACCACAGCGCCGAAGGGCAGGCCGGGGTTGTTGGTCGGGGTGACGTACGCCACCTGGTCGTGACCGGTGACGGCATCGACAGCGCGGAAGACCTCGGCCAGGGCCAGATCCAGAGGCGGTATGGTGCCAATGGCGGCCAAGGCGTCAGCGGTGATGCCGATCAGAGTGTCGCGGGTGACTGTGCCGGGTTGGGTGAAGTAGACCGGGACCATTTTCAGGGCGCCGACGGCGATATCGATCGGGTTCTGTTTCATGCTGCGGCATCCTTGTTCGTGATGGTGATTCCCAGCTTCTTCGCCAGCCACTGCACGCCGACTTCGGTGACCATGACCACTGAGTAGTGCTTGGGGATCTTGGCCTTGCCGACGGTCACGGTGCGCGGGTCGGAGAACAGGTTGCCGCCGTCACGGTGGTGGCTGGCGAGGTCGCCCGAGCTGTTCAAGATCCGCAGTTCGCGCAGCTTCGCGCGAAAGGCCCGTGGCTTGAGGCCGAGCACAGCCGCTGTTTCGTCCAGGGTGCGATTCATGGCTGTCTCCTAGACGATCGTCAGTGAGCCGCAATGCATTGCTTGAGGCTTGGCGCCGCCCTTGATAGCCGCAAGCCAGCAACTGAGCGCCCAGCACAGCGCCTCTACCGTGCTGTTGTTCGTGAGCGTCCAATCGCCCTTCAGGCGGGCGATGCCGGCTTCGCTTGAGTGCGGGTTGACGTTCTTGGCGTCAGGGCGCTTGAGGTGGATCACGATGCCGCCGCGGTCGCGGATGAAGGCGGCCTCGTTCTCGAAGCGCAGATCGCTGACAACGAATCCCTGGGCGGAATCGTGGGTGCGGGCCAGTAGGTCGAGGTTTTGCGCGGCAAGAATCAGCCACAGATCCGGGTGCACAAGGTTGCGACCCCACTCCGTTCCGAGCAGCTGCATCAGTTCGCGGGGGGAGCGGTTGATTGCAGGCAGCGGTAGCTCTTTGCGATCGTCGGCAAAGTCGCATGGGCTCAGGTTGAGTATGTGCATCAGGCCGTCGCGTAGCGGGTCGGCGAACGCGTAGGACTGGAAGTTGTGGTTGTTCACCAGGTGCTGCGCAGCGGTGTCTTTGCCGGAGCGGGCCAGGCCAGCAAGGCCGATCAGTAGAGGCTTCATGCTGCGGGCTCCGTGGTGAGATAGTTCTTGGTCCAGTCCAGTAGCCCGATCAGGCGGTCGGCTCCTATAGCGGCCGTCAGTTCTGGGTTTGGGTGTTGAACTGTCGGTGTGAAAAAGACGCTCTTCCGCTCCCAGGCCTCACTGGTGGTGTCTGGGAAGTCTGGGAGTTCTTGGTCGGCCGGGACGATACGTACTATCGCTTTGCCGACGTGGCCGGAAATTTCGAAAAAGGCAAACCATTTCCCTTGATCATTGATCAAGAGTACGGCTGCCAGGATCTGCATGAGCAGCTGCTCGGGAGTCATTTGGCTCATGCTGCGTCACCCCCGAATGGGCCGTTGTCGACGGGCTTGGTGGTGGTAGCGGCGCGGCGGATGGTGGCGATCACCAGCAGGCCGGTTTGGCGCTGGATGGCTTCCACGGCCTCGGGGCTGGTGCAGGCTGCCGGGTGGATGTACACCCGGCAGCGGGTCGTGCTGTGCTGGTTGGTTTGCATGGCTCGTACTCTGTGGTGAGAGGTTGACGAACCTAAAATTAGCAATGGCTAAATAAATTGACAATAGCTTTTGCTAAAAATAATTTTCGGCGCACAAAAAAAAGCCGCTCAAGGCGGCTTTTCTGATCGACGGTGCTAGTTTTGAAGTTGACTTGGTGGGCTGATGCCGCCGACGTAGTGGATCGACTCGATCTCGGCGCGCGTTACGGTGAGTCGGCTATAAGTATCGTTCACGGCCATCAGGCTGACCTCTTCATCGTTCTCGTACAACAGCTCTTTGACCATCTTGGTCCCGTCGGTAAGCGTGACCAGCACGTACTCTCCTGGCACCAGGTCATGCCTTGGCTCGCACCAGATGATCCAGCCGTTGCGAATGGCTGGTGCAAGGGCATTGCCCTTGATGCGTACGGAATAAACCGTAGGGTCTGAGGTTGGAGCATCCACCCAGCCAGTCCCGGCCGCCAGTTCATCCCATGTTCCATCTTGACTCAATTGGGCCACTCCTTGAAGGGGAGCCCGCCGGAATGGATTCATGGGTATGGGGCCGGGTTCGATGCCTGGCGCCACCCCGTCCTGGGCTAAGCGCGCGGGCATTAACAGTGTTCCGCCAGTAAGGCCGATCTTATCTTCAAGTTTCTTCGCTGCTCTGTCGCCCAATGGTCTATGGCCGTTCAGTAGCTGCGAAAGGTAGGAGGGGTCAATGTTGTAGCGATCGGCAAACTCCTTGGATTTGAGGTTGCCGATCAGGGCCCGGAGGGTATCAATGCGGAGCTGGTTGATGTTCATCCGTGAATCTTGAAAGGCAGTTAGCATTTTGTAAATTACGGTTTGCTATTGTTAAATGCGTTAGCGGTTGCTATATTTTTCGAAACGGAGGTGCATATGAGCTTGCATGCATACATAAAGATTCTCGGAAAGGCGAAGGTTGAAGATCTGGCTGTTCGCTGCGGCACGACAGTGGGGCAGCTGAAGCAGGTGGCCTATGGGAATCGGCGGGCCGGCGCCAGTCTGGCTGTTTCTCTGGAGCGTGAAACCCAGGGGCAGGTCACTTGTGAACAGCTTCGCCCTGACATTGATTGGGCATATTTGCGTGGCTCAAAGGCTGCGTAAGGTGCCAAGCCTAGACCCTCTCACCACAAGATCAGTCTAGGCCTGGCGGGTCGGCGGCGCGGTTCTCTCACCACAAGAATCACCGCGCCGCCTAGAGCGATGTACCGTGCCGCACAGCACGTTTGACACAGCACATCGGTCGTGGCTGTAGGATAGGGCGTGCCTGGTCTTATGGCTACACCGAAAACAGGGGATTTTCGGTTATGAGTCGACAAGACTTGCTGCCGGGCGCTGGCCCGGTTCTTTCATTGCGCGAAGCGCTCTACCGTGCGGGTCGCGATTACCGCGGTGGTATCACTGCCCTCGGCCATGCCATGAGCATGGACTATGACGAACTCCAGAAGAAGCTGATGCTGCGTGAAGAGCGGCGGTGGCTGAATCCCGACGAACTCGAAGAGTTCATAAGCCTGACCGACAGCCCTGCGGTCCTCGACGCCTTGATGCGTCCGGCTGGGGCTGTTTGGTACAAGCCAACGCCAGTGCCGGCCACGGGGCAGGCGCTGCAAGCGGTCGGCAAGTTGCTTGAGGAGACCGGTGAATTCGTTTCCAGCATGCACGACGGCGCTGCCGACAACATCTGGGAGCCTCACGAAGTTGCGACACTCGAAAAGCACGGCCTCGACGTGATCCGCGCTGTACTCGGCATTATGGCCGGGGCGCGGGCAGCGATGGAGGACCAGGCAAATGGTTGATATCGTCGATCAGGCATCCGAGCAGGCCGAGTACCTGCTACAGCTCGCCCTTCATCGCCGCCCGCGGCTCTCTACTTCGGCCAGTGCTCAGTTCTGTGAGGACTGCGACGAGCCCATCCCGTTACTTCGCCAGCAGACCATTCAAGGGTGTGTCACCTGCGTCAGCTGCCAGGGGTTGCGGGAGCGCCGGAGATGAGTGAGCAGGCCAACGGAATGCCCACCTCGGAGTGGGCGCGGCACTACATCGAAACCTTCGGCCTGGCCCTGGTGCCGATCGCACCAGGCGAGAAAGGCCCGAAGGGGAGTGGTTGGAACAAGCCTGGTGGCTACATCACTGATGCTGGCAAGGCTGCTGCGTTCTGGGAGAAGAAACCGAATCACAACCTGGGCGTAGTGCTCGGGCCCAGTCGCGTCTGCTCGCTTGACGTCGACGACGTGCAGTGGACGCGGAGCGTTCTGTGGGACCTGCTCGGGATCGACCTCGATGCGATGGCGCTGGTCTACCCGACCGTCGTCGGCAACCCGGCGCGCTTTCGCATCATGTTTCGTGTGCCTGAGGGGCTGGAACTGAACCGGGTTTCTCTGGCGTGGCCCAACGAGAACGACCCTGACGGTTCTATCCACAGGGCGCTGGCGGCGAAAGCCAGAGCGGCAAAGGAGGCCGGTGACACCGACGGCGAGGCCGCCGCCAAGTCCGAGGCGGAGCAGTACAAGCGCCTCACGGTTTTCGAGCTGCGGGGTGGTCCAGTGCAGGACGTTCTGCCGCCGTCGATTCACCCGGGCACGGGGAAACCCTACACCTGGCGCACGCCGATGAACGCGGAGGGCTTGCCAGAGCTGCCCCGTGACCTGCTCCAGGTCTGGAACAACTGGGATATCTTCAAGCGGGACGGCGAACTCTACTGTCCATGGCAGCCGAAGGCCGCGAAACCGGTGGGCAAGCCGATCAAGCGGGCGGCGCCGAAAGGTGACGGCCCGTCGGTGATCGACGAATTCAACCGCTGTCACGATGTCGAGGGGCTGTTGGCGGCGCACGATTACATCAGGCGTGGCAGCAAGTGGCTCTACCCACACAGCAGCACCGGAATGCCTGGTGTCACAGTGACCGAGGGCAAGGTCTATTCGCACCACGGCGCTGACCCTCTGGCGAACGGCCACATGAACGACGCGTTCGAGGTGTTCTGTCTGCTTGAGCACGGCGGCGATCAGTCGAAAGCGGTCAGGGCTGCCGCCAAGTTGCTCGGCATCCAGCATTCGTCACGGCCAGATCCACGTGATCTTCCCCCGTCCCCATCTGACCTGTCGAGCTGGCCGGGCCCCGCCGATGGAGAGCCGGCCAGCGAGGCCGCTCCGGCTCCTGACGGGGGCGCGGGGGAGGTGTTGGACCTAGCGCAAGTTCTGCGGCGGTATGCGCTCGTCGAAGGTACGACCCAGGTGTGGGACGTCGATCAGGCCAAGGCCATGAAGAAGTCGGCATTCGAGGCTAGGGTCGGAAAGCCCTTGGCGAAAGAGTGGATGAACGACACGGCAAAGCGTCTGATCGGCGAAGACCACGTGCGCGACATTGAGCACGCCAGGAAGCTGGCCGGCAAGAAGGACGGTGCCTTCGGCATGCTGTCGACCGATCGCTACGTGTACATCGATGGCACGAAGGATGTGTGGGATCGTGAGAAGAAGCGCCGGATCCCGGAAGGTGCTGTGAAAATGGCACTGGGCGACACGTATGCGCTTTGGCTGAACAGCCCGGAACGCCGTACTGTCGATGTCGACCACATCGTCTTCGACCCGACGATGACCAAGGACCCGGACGTCTATATCAACACCTTCGACGGGCTGCCGCTGGTGCCTGTTCGCGATGATGCCGCGTGCGCGAATCTGCGGTGGTTGATCTCGTTCCTGTGCAACCACGACGAGGCGGCGGCCACATGGCTGACGCGGTGGCTTGCGTACCCGCTGCAGCACCTGGGCGCGAAGATGGACACCGCGGTGCTGATGCACTCGATCATGGAGGGCTCCGGTAAGAGCCTGCTGTTCGCCGATGCCCTCGGCATGTTGTACGGCCAGTACGCGGCCACGGTCGGGCAGACGCAACTGGAGAGCAACTTCAATGCCTGGCAAAGCCGCAAGTTGTGGGCGGTGTTCGAAGAGGTTGTGAGCCGAGACCAGCGGTACAACCAAGTTGGCAAGATCAAGCACCTGGTCACCGGTAAAACGGTGCGCATGGAATCGAAGTTCATCAACGGCTGGGAAGAAGCCAACCACATGAACGCTGTGTTCCTGTCGAACGAGATTCTGCCCTGGCCGATCAGCGAGAGTGATCGGCGGATGCTGGTCATGTGGCCCCAGGAGACGCTGTCCTTGGATCGGCAGAAGGCGATCGGTCGGGAGCTGGAGCAAGGTGGGGTCGCTGCGCTTTACGCCTGGTTGTTGTCCGTGAACCTCGGTGACTTCGACCAGCGCACGCGGCCGCCCTCGACTGATGCTCGCGAGCGCCTGGTCGCCCTCAGTCGGGCCGGCTGGCAGACGTTCCTCAATTTGTGGAAGTACGGCGAGCTGGGGCACGGCCTGTGGGGCCCTTGTCTGTCCACTGACCTCTATTCACTGTTCCTTGAGTGGTGTCAGCGCAACAAGGAGCACTCGATGAGCCAGACCAAGTTTTCCCTGTTCATCAGTTCGGAGGTGGAGAAGACCCGAGCGATACCCTGGACCGAAGGGAACACACGGCGGTTTGGAGCGTTCTTCTTTCCGCCCCTGGACTCGACTTCCCCGGCCCCATCGCTGAAGGCTGCCGAGCTGGGCAAGCAGGTGGATGAGTGGCGCGCGCGCGCCAGGTTGGGTGGCTGGAACGTCGACAACTGGGACCATGTGAAGGCGGCAGCAGCATGAGTGCGCCCAATAGTGTGTTGGGTGTGTCGGGTGTGTGTTGGGTTGATTTTTCTGACCCTACACAGGTGGAGGCCTTCTATTTCGCTGGTTCTGGGCGTGTGTGTTGGGTGTGTTGGGTTTTTACGCGCGCACGCGCGTGCGCGACGTCAATTCCATCTGTTTTCAAGTCGGAATTGATGGACGTGTTTTTTCTTCATGCGAGAGCAAATAAACCCAACAAACCCAACACACCTAACACAGTCTTGTTGAATTCATTGATTTTTAAAGGTTTTGTCTGTGTTGGGTTTGTGTCGGGTTCGGTGTTTTCTGTGTTGGGTTCGGATTTGATGGGGGTGGCGCGATGATCGACGAGGTTGAAGCGTTGTTGAGGCACTGGGGCCAGCAAGGCCAGGGCTGCGGTTCGAGCGGAGCGCTGGGCAGTCCGTTGGCATCGCTCATCGAGTGGAGCGGCACAGCTCCCCGTAGTACGCCAGGTCCGCGATTCCCTGTTGGTGGTGGGCCTGATGCGGTTTCGCAGGAGGTTGAGGCTGCGTTGTGCGAAATCGATCGGCAGGATGAACGCGGAAAGCTGCTGGTGCGGCTGGCGCTGGTGCGCTACGCGAGTTCTGACGTCACCTGGCGAATGCAGATGCACTTGATTGACCTGAAGTCGCAGGCCCGTCAGACCTACTACGACCTGGTGCATGCCCTGCATCTGCGGGTGTTGCAGGTGCTGACCAAGCGTGCCGAGGGGCGTGGACAGCTAACCGTTCGTCGGGCTGGGCAGACTCAAAGTATCCTCAAAGTTGCGTCAAAGTCGCGTCGAGCTGGATAACCGAAAATGCCCTCTTTTCGGTTCCGTACTCAGGGGGTAAAAAGTCACCACGATATGCAATTTGCGCCTTGGCGCTCCCATCGCACGTGCTGTGCAGCTTCACCCGGGATTCCCTAACCCGGTCACCTGACCCCGCTTCGGCGGGGTTTTTCATTTCGGCGGTCCGCGTCGTTCAATTTCTTGAGGCACAACATGACTAACGAGCAGCAGGCGCTGTTGGAGATGCCAATTTGGATGGTTATCGTCCTGTCCCTGGTTGGCGGCGTATCCGGTGAGATGTGGCGGGCCGACAAGGACGGCATGCGGGGCTGGTCGCTGGTGCGGCGCCTTGCGCTTCGGTCTGGTGCGTGTGTCGTCTGCGGGCTGTCGACGATGATGCTGCTGTATGCAGCTGGTGTGTCGATCTGGACGGCTGGTGGCATTGGTTGTTTGACCGCGATGGCTGGCGCCGATGTTGCCATTGGCCTGTACGAGCGGTGGGCTGCGAAGCGCCTCGGCGTCTGCGAGGTACCAGGTAATGGTGAATCAGGCCAGTGACCGGCGTGGTAGCAGTACCCAGCGTGGGTATGGCTACCGATGGCAACAGTCCCGTGATGCTCACTTGCGGGCGAACCCGTTCTGTTCCGAATGCTCGACCCCGGATCGGCCGGTGGCTGCCACTGTGGTGGACCACAAGGTGGCCCCGAAGCTGGGCCCGGCGAAAGCCGGTGGTGATCCCGCTGTCATCAAGCAGGCCTGGAAGTTGTTCTGGGATCCAGAGAACTGGACCAGCCTCTGCAAGTTCTGTCACGACTCGACGAAACAGCGGGAGGAAAAGAGTGGTCGCCGGCCGGGTTGTCGGGCTGATGGCGTGCCGCTGGACCCGAGGCATCACTGGAACCGCTGATTGGTGGCGGGTTGATCAAGTGAGATAAATTCTCATTTGGTTCTCGGTGGACGGCTTTAAACGAGATTATTTCTCATTTGTGAAAGGGGAGGGGGGGTAAAAAACCTTTTTCCCGACTTCTTCTAGACCGGTCGCCCCCCTCGCTTCGCAACGCCGTGAAAAATGGGTAGGGGGGGGATCGACCGGGGTGGTTTCTGGGATTGATTAAGGAGTTGCTCCATGGCTGGAAATTCGAACTCAGGACGGCCGGGGCAACCGGCTGTTCTCAAACTGTTGAAGGGCAATCCTGGCAAACAGAGTTTCGGCGAGTTGATGGATGACGTGGCAAGCCCTGGTGTGCCGGTGGCAGCTCCGCCGATGCCGACTTGCCTCAGTGACGAAGCGGTCGCCGAGTGGGAGCGAGTGGTCCCGGATCTGCTGCTGCTCGGACTGATCAGCACGCTCGACGGGATGGCACTCGCCACCTACTGCGAAGCTGTCGCTGACTGGCAGCGCTTCCGCCGCCGCATCGCTGAAATGAATGCCATGGCGGATAGCAAGGATGCCGGTGATGTCCAGACCTTTGCCACCGGCGCCAAGCAAATTTCGGTCTGGCGGCAACTGGCAAACGACGCTGAAAAACGCGCGAACAGCGCTGGCGCGCAGTTCGGTTTCTCTCCAATGGCCCGCCGCAACCTGAAAACGACGGCCCCGCAAGGAGAGCTTTTCCCGAATGAGCAACGAGACGCCGCCGCCCGATACTTCTGATCGGGTTCGTGCCTTTGCCGACGAGGTGTTGGCTGGGCGCATCATCGCTGGGCCTGATGTTCGCAACGCTTGCAAGCGACATCTGCGGGATTTGGAGCACGGCCCAGCCCGTGGGTTGATCTGGGATCAGGAGCGAGCCGACCGGGCAATCGGCTTCTTCGAAGACGTACTCTGTTTGAATGGCGGTGAGTATGAAGGGATGCCCTTCCTGCTGGCCCCTTGGCAAGCCTTCGTTGTTGGAAGTCTATTTGGCTGGATGACCGACGACGGTTTCCGGCGCTTCCGCTTAGCGTACATTGAAACCGGCAAAGGCTCTGGAAAAAGCCCCTTGGTCGCCGGGATCGGGCTGTATGGGCTGACTTCCGACGGTGAAAATCGCGCCGAGATCTACGCGGCTGCCACCAAGCGCGACCAGGCCATGGTTCTGTTTCGTGACGCTGTTTCGATGGTCGAAATGTCGAAGCATCTGCGCACTCGGATTCAGCCGTCAGGGCGGGACGAAAAGGTTTGGAACCTGTACTACCCGAAGACTCGTTCGTTCTTCCGCCCAATCAGCGCGGACGAAGGGCAGTCCGGCCCCCGTCCTCATATCGGCTTGTTGGACGAATTGCACGAACACAAATCTGCTACGACCGTGAACATGATGCGGGCGGGTACGAAGAACCGCCGCAAAGCACTGGTGGTGATGATCACAAACAGCGGCTCGGACAAGAAGACCGTTTGTGGCCAGTACCACGATTACGGCGTAGACGTGTGTAAGGGTAAAGAGGAAGACGACAGCTTCTTCGCTTTCATCTGTTCGCTCGATGAGGGTGAGGACCCGTTTAAAGACGAATCCTGCTGGCCGAAGGTCAACCCCTCGCTGGACTACATCGCTGAAGGCCAGACCGACGGGATTCCAGGCCGCAATTATCTACGCGCCCAGGTGCGGTCGGCTCGCGGCTTGCCCGCGCAGGCAGCAGTCGTGAGGCGGCTCAACTTCTGCGAGTGGACGCAAGCAGAATCACCATGGCTCTCCTACGAAGTGTGGAAGCAGGCCGCTGAGCGCGTGCCGATGCGGGTGCTGCGTAACCGTCCCTGTGTGGGCGGGCTCGACTTGTCCAGTACCACCGACCTAACAGCTTTCATCCTGCTGTTCTGGCCAACGCTGGAAGATCCGCACTGGCGGCTTCTCTCGTACTTCTGGATACCTGATCACGATATCGAGGCGCGCGAAAAGCTGGACAAGGTGCCGTACGCGCTTTGGATCAAACAAGGGCATCTGGAAACAACACCTGGTCGTGCAATCAGCAAACTGTTCGTGCTCCGGCGTTTGCGAAAGATCTGCGATTACTTCGACGTAAGCCGGATCGCATATGACCGCTGGCGAATTGAAGACCTGGTGCAGCTCATGAGCGAGCACGACATAGTTCTGCCAGAAATGGTCGGCTTCGGTCAGGGCTACAACTCCATGGGCCCCGCTGTTGATGAGTTCGAACGCCGTCTGCTAGGCCTGCCCGAGAAGACGACAGAGGATCAGTCCGTCATCGATTTAGGGCCGGATGACTTTGAAGTCATCAGCGAGGAGGTCGATCAGGAGATGGTCGAAACCCTGCGCCACGATGAAAACCCGGTCCTGACTTGGAACGCCGGTAACGCTGTCATCACGGCAGACCCTGCCAACAATCGAAAGGTCGACAAGGCCAAGGCGACGGGGCGGGTCGACGGCATCGTAGCCGCAATCATGGCCACCGGCATCAGCAGTAAGGTTTCTGGTGATGGTGGCAAATCCATTTATGACGAAGGTGTCGGCATATGAACCTGACGATATTGGCCTGGGTGGCCGGCCTGCTCGGCTTTGCTCTGCTGGTGGCCGGTGTGGCGCTGGTCCATGTGCCAGCGGCGATGATAGTCGGTGGTGTGTTGCTGCTGCTCTGGGCGCGGCTCGTTGATCGAGCTGCTGCGGCCCGAGCAGCGGCGCAAATCAAAGCGAAGGGGGGTTGAGCATGTTCTTTTCCAGTTTGCTCGGCTCTGGCGAAGGGAACCTGGTGGAGAGCGGTTTCTGGTCGCGGTTCATCGGTCGCGGCAGCAACTCGACGGGCGTCCGTGTCACACCCGACACGGCGCTGGCGCTGCCGATCCTGCAGAACTGCGTCAGTTTGCTGGCCGAGAGCGTTGCGCAGCTCCCGCTGGAGCTGTACCGGCGCGAGGCTGAAGGGCAGCGCGCTGCTGCTATCAGCCATCCGCTCTACGACGTCCTGCGGTACCAGCCGAACGGTTTTCAGACACCATTCGAGTTCCGGGAGTGCAGCCAGCTGGCTGCCGGCCTGCGGGGCAACAGCTACACCTTCATCGACCGGCGCGAGGACGGCAACGTCGCGGCCCTCTGGCCGTTGTGCAATGACAAGGTGCAGGTGCTCAAGGGCGCCGACATGCTGCCTTACTACCGTGTGGGTACCAGTGAGCCGTTGCCGATGCGGATGATTCATCACGTTCGCTGGCTTGGGACTCGACACTACGTTGGGTGCTCGCCGATCGAGCTGCACGCCGAATCGATCGGCCTGGCGCAGGCGGTGCGGCAGTACACCGGCACCAGCTTCAAGAATGGCGTCAGCGTGTCGGGCGTCATTGAGCGGCCCCGCGAGGCGCCGCCCATCAAGGATCAGGCCTCGGTCGATAAGATCGTGGATCAGTGGGGGGCCAAGTTCTCCGGGGTGGACAACGCGAAGAAGGTCGTGCTGTTGCAGGAGGGCATGACCTTCAAGCCGGTATCGATGAACAACGTCGACGCCGAGGTGGTTGGGATCATGAAATTGACTGCCACGGACGTGGCGCGGATCTACAAGATCCCGTTGCCGATGGTCAACGACCTGGAGAAGTCGAACTACAACACCCTGGAGCAACTGCTGATCCAGTTCGTGGTGTTTGCCCTGCTGCCGTGGGTCAAGCGGCACGAGCAGGCGATGATGCGCGACTTCCTGTTGCCGGGTGACCGTCGTGACTACTTCATCGAGTTCAACCTGTCCGGCCTGTTGCGCGGCGACCAGAAGTCCCGCTACGAGGCCTATGCCATTGGCCGGCAGTGGGGCTGGCTCAGTGTGAACGATATCCGGCGGCTCGAGAACATGCCGCCAGTGGCGGGCGGTGACATCTACCTGCAGCCGCTGAACATGGTCGACGCAGGCAAGTCCGGCGCCGATCTCAACAACCCGAAGGTGCGCGCGCAGCTTGAAATGCAGCGTGCTGAAATCGACAGGATCCTGGCCCAATGAAACATCATCTGCGTGCATCAAGCCTGCTGTTCAACCAACCGCTGCTCATTGCCCCGGATATGCTGGAGCTGGGGGTGCGTTGGGCGAATCAGGCGATGAACCTCAACATCATCAACCTCGGTCCGGCCACAGCGCCGAGCATGTGGAAGGATGACGAGGCCGAAGACCGGCTGGCTACCTATGAAGAAAACCGGAGGTCAGCCATCGCTCAGACCGGAATTCAGGTGGTGCCCGTGAGCGGTATCCTCGTCAGCCGCGGCGCACACATCAATGCCTGCGAGCAGATGACCAGCTTCGAGGGGCTGCGCGCGGTCCTGCGCCAGGCTGTCGCCGATCCGATGGTCGAACACATCGTGCTGGATATCGACTCGCCCGGTGGCTCGGCGGTCGGTGCGTTCGAGCTGGCGGCGGACATCCGTGAGATGACCCAGCAGAAGCCAATCACCGGCCTTGTGAACTTCATGGCCTACAGCGGCGGCTACCTGCTCGGTTCCGCCTGCAGTGAATTGGTTGTCAGCCAAACCAGTGGCGTCGGTTCGATCGGCGTCATCGCCAGCCACATGGAGCGGTCCCTGGCCCTGGCGGCGGCCGGCGTGAAGGTCACGACGGTTTTTGCCGGTGCGCACAAGAACGACCTGACACCGAATGAACCGCTGACGGACCAGTCGCTGCAGGTGCTGACTGACCTGGTGCAGGAAAGCTACCAGATGTTCGTCGGCGCTGTGTCCGATTACCGAGGCCTGCCGGTCCAGAAAGTGATCGACACCCAGGCCGCGCTCTACCGCGGCCAGGCTGGTATCAACGCCGGCCTGGCTGACCGCCTGCAGAACCCGCAACACGCTGTTGATGAGTTGTCCCGCGCCGTCGCAAACAGCCGCGCGGCGCGGCCGGCTGGACGCATTGCAGTCCGCGCCGCTGCCATGAACATGCAAACCCTGATCTGACCGCGTTCGCGGCAGTCCTACAGCCCGCCCAGTGCGGGCTTTTTCATGCCCTGGAGGTAATGATGTCCCTTGTACTTCAAATGCGTAGCGAACGCGCCAAGCTGAACGAGCAGGTGCAAGCGCTGGCGAAGATCGAAGCCGACGGCGGAACACTGAGTACCGAGCAGTTGACCCAGTTCGGCCAGTTGGAGGTCCAGATCACCGCGCTGACCGAGAAAATTCAACGCGCGGAATCTGCTGAACGACTCGCCGCCGCAACGGCGGTACCTGTCACCGAGAGTGCTGCCGGGATTACTGGTCCGCCCAAGACCCATATCGAGGGTCCGTATGCGGCCAAGCCAGTGCCCGGTGAGAAAATGGCGCAAATGGCTCGGCTGCTTGCCGCTGCCCAGGGTAACCAGCATCAGGCGGCACAACTGGCGAAGTCCGGCGGGTTCGGTGGAGACATCGAAATGGCCCTTTCTACTGTCACGCCCGGGGCTGGTGGTGTGCTGGTCCCCGAGAACTTCGCGGCAGATGTGATTGAGGCTCTGACGCCGGCGTCGATCATGCGAAGCATGGGAATCATGAGCCTGCCGCTGAACAACGGTAATTTGACCATGCCGCGTGTCACTGGTCGAACCGTCGTCACGTACATCGGTACCGAGACGGACATCCCGCTGACCGGTATGTCCTTCGCTGATACCAAGCTGTCGGCGAAGAAAGCTGCTGCGTTGGTGCCGATCTCCAACGATCTGCTGCGCATGGCCGGTGTCAGCCCTCGCGTCGATCAGTTGGTAGCGAATGATTTGACCCTGAGCATGGGCCTGTCCGAGGACCTGCACTTCATCCGCTCGGACGGTGACAATGGCCTGGCTCCTAAAGGTCTGCGTTATTGGGCATTGCCCCAGAACCTGGTCCCGGCCCCAGCAGTGACGGATATCACGCTGGAAAAAATCGATCTGTACCTGGGCGGTTTGATGCTGCGCGTCGAGACTGCGAACGTTCAGATGAAGGCCTGTGGCTGGATGATGGCGCCCCGCACGATCCGGTGGCTGCAATCGTTGCGTGATGGCAACGGCAACAAGGCTTATCCGGAAATCGAGCAAGGCCTGCTCAAGGGCTACAAGTACAGCCTCACCAACCAGATCCCGGTGAACCTGGGTGCCGGCGGAGATGAGTCGGAAATCTACTTCGTCAACTTTGCCGATCTCATGATCGGTGAAGACATGTCGCTGGTGATGGATATCAGCAAGGAGGCCTCTTACAAGGATGCCAACGGCGACATGGTTAGCGCGTTCCAGCGCGACCAGACCCTGGTGCGGGTGATCGCCAAGCACGACTTCGGGCCGCGCCACGTTGAGTGCGTTGTTGTTGGTACCCAGGTCAAGTGGGGCGTAGGCATGTAACCGCCGGCCCCGACGATCGGGGCTGGCAATAGAGGGGTTCATCATGAGCGAAAAAGTAATCATCACGTTCCTCAAGTCGTGGCGTGGTTATGGTGTGGGTGAAACTGCTGGATTCGATCCTGCCGTTGCGAAGGACCTGGTCAGTGGCGGGGTTGCCGAAAAGTACAAGCCTGTCGAAGCCGACAAGTCCGGCGCACCTGTAAAGAAAGGGGGGCGAGCAGCTAATGCCGGTGCTGCTGGAAACAAGTCGTCGGCGGCACCAGAAAATCCGCCACCACCTGAAGATCCGGGTTCCGGTGGCGGCGATGGTGCTGACAATGGCTCGTCTGCTGGCGGCCCGGGTGATGACGATGAGTCCAAACCCTAATGGCCCGGCGAATCGAGTACCTCGGCGACGCGGTACTGAGCCTGGCGCAGGTGGCCTACCAAGTCCGGGCTGAGCCTGAAGACCTCCAACCTGAGCTGATCGACCAGATCGTCATACCTGGTGTCACTGGTCAGTGCGAGTCACGAACCGGTGCTGCCATTCGGCAGGCCCTCTACGAAGAGGACTGGCCGGTCAGCTATGTGTCTGGGCACTCCCTTGACATGGGGCAGGCCACTGAGGTTGTGTCCGTGGGCGTCATCCAGCGCGACGGCTCAGTCACGCCGGTTGCAGGGCCGTTTGACCTGCGGCGTGGTCAGCGCGAAAGCCAATTGTTCTTTCCTGCCGGCCGGCCTGTTGGCGAGCTGCGTATCCGCTACAAGGCGGGTGTGGATCTCGATCAGTATCCCAGCGTGCGCAGTTGGCTGCTGATGGCTGCGGATACTGCATTCCAGCACCGTGGCCTGATGGTAGTCGGCCAGACCTTGGCGGAGCTGCCGTCATCCTTCCTTGATCATCTGCTGGCGGATATCACGGTACCGCCGAGGTTCTGATTATGGCCCTGCGCGAACCCAGCTCTGGCGAGCTGAATCGACGGATTGGTGTGCGGCGGCGAACGGATTTGCCGAGCAGCGATATGGGTCTGTCGTCCGAGTTCTCGGATCTCAGACCGCGTTGGGCAAGGATCGAGCCGGTCGGTACCGCGGTGTATGCGGAGGGCGTGCAGACGGAAGTCAAGCTGACCCACCGGATTATCTTCCGGCTCCTGAAAGGCATCACCGACTCGCATGAAGTGGTGCATATCCGGGGGCTTCCTGGGTCGCCAGGGCAGTACGAGGTGGTTCAAGGAAGCCCGGTCTACCGAGTCAAGCGTAGTGCTGACATGAACGGTACCGGGCGTTTCACCCTGCTTGAAGTTGAAGAGCTTGGTGGGGCGAATGCCAGCGGAGGTATCTATGGCTAACTCAGTGGGTGTCGAGGGCTATTTTCACATTGAAGGTTTCGAGAACTTCGAGCGGGAGGCCTTCGACAAGAAGAAGATCCGGGCAGGGATGCGCAAGGCGGGTAAGCTGGTCCGGCAGAAGGCCCAGATGAACGTAGCGCTGGCCCGGGGCCAGGGTGACTACCCTCACAACCAGACCGGCCGGCTCCTGCACTCGATCAACTTCAAGGTGTCCCGGTCTGGGTTCCTGGTGAAGATCGCGCCGACGAAAGCCAGCGGGATGAAGGATTTCTACCCGGCATTTCTCTACTACGGCGTCCGGCAGGGAAGCCGGGTCAGGCCGTTGGCGCCGGGCCTCGGTCGCGGCAAGAGCAATCGGCGGGCGAGTGGCGCGCGTGCAGCTCTTACTGCTGCCCGAAAGAACAACGGGTGGCGCATCGCGCCGCGGGCCAACTACATGTCTGATGCTCTGGAGGATGCCCGCTCGGATGTTCAGTCGATACTGGCAGCGGCATTTGCCCAGGCCTTCGTCGGCTGAGTTGCCTTCAACCAACACAACCTCGCTCCGGCGGGGTTTTTTATTCTCTGGGGTTTGCCGATGAGGATCAGTCTGATCGTGGCGCAGCTCCGCCAGTACTGCCCGGGGTTTGGCGGCCGGGTGGCGGGGGGCATCGACTTCGAGGCGGTTGCGAACAGCGCAAAGCTGGCGCACCCGAGCGGCTACGTCATTGCCACGGCTGACCGAGCCGGTGACAACGATGTGCAGAACGGTGTTCGCCAGCCCGTGACAGACCAGTTCGAGGTGGTGCTTGTGGTTGATGCCAACGATGAGCGCGGTCAGGAGGCTTCGGACCTGACGCATGTTTTTCGTGCGGAGATCTGGCGGGCCTTGATCGGCTGGTCGCCAGAGCCGGAGTACAGGCCAATCGAGTATGAGGGCGGGGAGCTGATCTCGATCAACCGTAATCGGGTGGTCTACCGATTTACCTTCTCCGCCGCGTTCCAGCTGGGGCGCAACGCCCCCGGCGACCCGCCGGAAACCTGGCATGAACTGGAGCTTGATGGCCTTCCCGGCTTCACGGGCGTCAGCTTCGATATGGATTGCATCGACCCCGCGGACCCCAACCTCAAACGCCCCGGGCCTGATGGCCGAATCGAGGCGAAATTCTCAGGAGACGTTATCCCATGACTCGCATCACTGTGGTGCCGGCGCCTGATCGCGCCGTGCCCGACCCGGAGGCTGGCGATCTGCTGCCGGCGGTTGGCCGGGAAGTTACTGACAATGCCTGGTGGCGGCGCCGCCTGGCTGATGGTGATGTCAGCATCAAAGCTGACAAGACCCCCACGAAAGCCGCTAGGGCGGCGAACCCCGAGGACGCGCAGTAATGGCTATCGGATTCAGCAATATCCCGGCGGACCTGCGGGTACCGCTGTTCTACGCCGAAATGGACAACTCGGTGGCCAATAGCGCGTCGTCGACCTTGCGGCGGCTGATCGTCGCCCAGGTCAACGACAACGCCAGCAGTCCGGATATCGGTCACCTGGTACTGGTCCCCAGCTCTGGTCTGGCGCGCGATATCGGTGGGGCGGGTTCGATGCTCTCGGCGATGTACGACACTTGGCGCAAGGTCGACCCTATTGGTGAGGTTTGGTGCCTGCCGTTGGCGAGCGCGGCGGGTAGCGTGGCGACAGCGACAATCACGCTCACGGGCGCGGCTACGGAGGCTGGGCTGTTGAGCCTGTACGTAGCGGGTGTGCGGGTGCAGGCTACTGTCGTCTCGGCATCAACGGCGGATGCCGCGGCCACGGCGTTGGCGTTGCAGGTCAATGCCAGTCAGGACCTGCCCGTGACGGCGGTGGCAGTCGGCGGTGTCGTTACCCTGACGTGTAAGTGGAAGGGCGACAGCGGTAACGACATCAGCCTGCAGCTCAATCGCCTGGGTAAGGCAAACGGCGAGGCCACGCCGGCCGGGCTGACAGTCGTACTGACCAAGATGACTGGCGGTACAGGGACACCGGATCCAGTTGCGGCACTGGCGGCGCTGGGGGATGAGCCGTTCGAGTTCATCTGTCAGCCATGGTCTGACACGACGTCCCTGAACGCTTGGCGGGCGGCGATGGACGATAACGTCGGGCGCTGGAGTTGGGCAAAACAGTTGTTTGGCCACGTCTATACGGCCAAGCGCGGGACTGTCGGTACCCTGGTCGCGGCTGGCCAGGCGCGCAACGACCAGCATATGACCATCCAGGCCATGGAGGCCGGGGTGCCCCAGCCGTTCTGGGTGCAGGCGGCGGCGCTGGCGGCCCGGACAGCAGTGTTCATTTCCGCCGATGCCAGTCGACCCACCCAGAGCGGCAGCATGCCTGGCGTCGACCCTGCCTCGGCCAGCGAGCGTTTCACCCTGACCGAACGCCAGTCGCTGCTCAGTTACGGTATCGCCACGGCCTACTACGAGGGGGGCTATGTGCGGATCCAGCGGTCGATCACCACCTACCAGAAGAACGCCTACGGTCAGGCGGATAACTCCTACCTGGACAGCGAAACGATGCACCAGTCCGCGTTCATCATTCGGCGGTTGCAAGGCGTGATCACCAGCAAGTACGGCCGCCATAAGCTGGCGAACGATGGCACCCAATTCGGTGCCGGCCAGCCGATCGTCACGCCGAGCACCATACGGGGCGAGCTGATCGCCCAGTACGCCAAGCTCGAACTGGAGGGCCACGTGGAAAACGCCGAGCTGTTCGCCGAACACCTGGTGGTGGAGCGCGACAGCAACGACCCGAGTCGGGTCAACGTGCTGTTCCCGCCGGACTACATCAACGGCCTGCGCGTGTTCGCGCTGCTCAACCAGTTCCGCCTGCAGTACCAGACGGTCGAGTAAAGCGGCCCGCTGAACCTTCACCCGCCTTGTGCGGTTTTTTTCATTCTGGAGAACATCATGGGCCAATTAGTTGCAGGTACCGCCTACGTGAAAGTAGACGGTGCGCAGTTGACCATTACCGGCGGCGCAGAAGCGCCGCTCATGAACGTCAAGCGCGAGACGGTCGCGCCGGGCTTCTACAAGGAGGAGGACCTGGCCCCGTACTTGAAACTTACGGCGGTCCACACGCCTGACCTCGATATCAAGAAGCTCGTCAATGGCCGCGACATGACGGTCACCTGCGAGTTCAAGAACGGCAAGGTCTATGTCCTGGCCGGCGCTTACTTGGTCGATGAGCCTACCTCGAAAGGGGACGACGGTACCATCGAACTGCAATTCGACGGAATCAAGGGGAGCTGGCAATGACCGATCCGATCAAGTTGAACGTGCCGATTGAAGCTCACGGCGAGCAACTGGCCGAACTCACCCTGCGGCGACCCACCGTGCAGGAGGTCCGCACGATCAAGGCGCTGCCCTACAAGATCGACAAGAGCGAGGACGTCAGCCTCGACATGGATGTCGCTGCCAAGTACATCGCGGTCTGTGCGGGCATCCCGCCGTCTTCGGTCAACCAGTTGGACCTGTCGGACCTCAACACCCTCAGTTGGGCGGTGGCGGGTTTTTTCATGACGCCGGCATCGGGTCAATCGACGACCTGATCGCCCTGACATACGACCTGGCCTTCTTCTGGAAGGTCGACCCCGAGCAGATGGCGGCCAGGCCGTTGGACCGTATCGTCGAGGCGCTGGTGCACGCCCAGCGCATTAACCAGTTGCAGCAGGTGTAGCGATGGCAGACAGGTTTCAGCTCAAGGCGTTGATTACCGGCGTTGACCGGCTGTCGCCGACGCTCACGGGCATTCGCAAGAACGTTGCTAGCTTTCGCAAGACGCTCAATAGCTCAGGGTTGGGCAATATCGGCTTCATGGACGTGCTGCAGGGCGGTGCGTTTGCGGCGCCGTTCGTGGCGGGGGCCAAGGCGGCGATTGATTATGAGTCGGCGATGGCTGATGTGAAGAAGGTGGTCAACTTCGACACGCCGGAGCAGTTCCAGCAGATGAGCAAGGATGTTCTGGACCTGTCCGAACAGTTGCCGATGGCGGCCAACGGTATTGCCGCGATCGTTGCGGCAGGCGGCCAGGCCAGCATTCCGCGGGAGGAACTGAAGGCCTTCGCCACCGATGCCGTGAAAATGGGCATTGCCTTCGACCAGACCGCTGAACAGAGCGGTGAAATGATGGCGAAGTGGCGGACGTCGTTCAAGCTGACCCAGCCCGAGGTCGTGGCGCTGGCCGACAAGATCAACTACTTGAGCAACACGGGCCCGGCCACGGCCCAGCAGGTGTCGGACATCGTGACGCGTATCGGGCCGCTGGGCGCAATCGCCGGCTTGGCGTCCGGGCAGATTGCGGCCATGGGTGCAACGTTGGCCGGTGTTGGCGTCCCAAGTGAGGTCGCGGCAACGGGCATGAAGAACTTCATGCTGGCGCTGACGAAGGGCGGATCGGCCACGAAACAACAGGCACAGGCGTTCAAGTCGTTGCGACTGAATGTGAAGGACGTCGCCAAGGGGATGCAGAAGGATGCCCAGGGAACGATCCAGAATGTGCTGGAGCGGATCTCGAAAGTTGCGCCGGAGAAACAGGCCGGCCTGCTGACGGAGCTGTTTGGTACCGAGTCGGTGGCGGCCATCGCGCCAATGCTGACAAACCTGGATCTGCTGAAGAAGAACTTCAAGGCTGTCGGGGATGTGGCGCAATACACCGGCTCGATGGAGCAGGAGTACGCCTCCCGGTCTGCGACCACGGCGAACGCCATTCAACTGCTCAGTAACAAGATGACGCGTATGGGCATCGAGGTCGGCAATGTCCTGCTTCCGCCGTTGAATGACGTGCTGACGATTATCGGGCCATGGATAAGCCAGTTGACAGCGCTTGCCGCGGCACATCCTGAGGTAATTCGTGGGATCCTCGGCGCCGGCATAGCTTTCGGTGTGCTTCGGTTGGCAGTGGTCGCTAGCACTGTCGCGATGAAGCTGTTCAGCACGGTGACTGCGATGTCGCCGATTGGCCTGCTCGTTCGCGCGATAGCGCTGGCCGCTGGTGTCCTGATCGCGAACTGGTCGCTTGTCGCCCCGTACTTCAAGGCGCTGTGGGAAAAGATCAAGGGCCCGGTCATGGTTGCATGGGAGGTGTTCAAGACCTTTGTGAGCTGGACGCCCATCGGCTTGATCATCGAGAACTGGGGGCCGTTGACCAAGTTCTTCGGCGCAGTCTGGGAGGCGATCAAGGCGCTGTCTGTTCCGTTCTTCGACTTCCTCAAAATGGTGTTCGACTGGTCCCCACTGGGTCTGATCATCAAACACTGGGAGCCGATCACGGCCTGGTTCAAGAATCTGTGGGAACGGATCAAGCCGATTATTGAGCCGATTATGAAATGGTTTGGTGGCGGTGACGGTGGCGATGGAATTGTCCAGAACGCGACGAACAAGGTGAATGCCTTCACTGAGGCGCAGCGACAGCGCAATGCTGGCGTAGGCGGCGGGACTGGGGAGCTGCTGCGCGATAACGCGGTGCAGATCGCCCGCGGGCGGCAGGATGCCAACAACCTCGGTACCGGAGTCGACCCAGCGGCGCTGCTGCGGTCGCCGGGTCAGATGCCTGCGCCGGGCTCTCTGCTGATGCAGTCGGCGGCCAATAACCGCCAGAGCCTGCAGGGTGAGCTGCGCATCAACATTGCTAATGCGCCGGAAGGCACGACCGTTGACTCCGCGAAAACCAACCAGCCCGGCCTGAGTGTCAAACCCAGCGTCGGTCGCCGTAGCATAGGGGGTGGGTGATGGCGGATAGAACTTGGCGTGATGATCTGCTGCCCGCGTCGTTCCGCGGCATCCCTTTCCTGGTCGAACAGGCCGGGGTGCCGGCCGGGCAGAAGGGGCAGCTCCACGAGTATCCCCAGCGGGATGAACCGTACTTCGAGCAGTTGGGCAAGCAGTCGCAAGTCCACAAGATGTCGGCATGGGTGATCGGTGACGATTGCTTCACGCGCCGGGACAAACTGCTGGAGGCACTGGAGGTCGAGGGTCCGGGGGAGCTGGTGCATCCATGGCTGGGGCGGATGCAGGTCAAGGTGGGCGAATGCAGTGTTTCGCACTCCAGACGAGAGGGTGGCGTTGCTCAGTTCGAGTTGACCTTCTATCCGGAGCTGCCGCGCAAGTACCCCACGGCCACGGCGAACACTCGAAAGCAGGTCTCCGAGGCCTCCGAAAGCCTGCTGGACTCGGCGCTGGCGCGTTACAAGGCAGCGATGGCAAAGGTCGATGCGGCTCGCCTGAGCGTCATCGGTTTGCGCAACAGCCTGTCGAACGTCTTCAACGTGATTCAGCAGCAGTTCGCGCCGCTGGTTGGGCTGTTCACGAATATCAGCGGCTTTGTGCAGTCGCTGATCAACTCGCCGGGGGCGCTCGGGGCGTTGTTCTCAAGCTATTTCAGCGACTTCAGTGGGCTGAGCTTTTCGAGCCCGGGGTCCACCTACCGCGGGACGGTTGCTACAGCGACGCAGCACACGGAGGCGGTGAGCAGCATCAACACGGTCAGCCAGGCCAGTGGCGTCGACACCGCTGCAGCCGCGCAGGCCGCCGCGAACCTGGTGCAAGACGCGCTGCTGGTGCAGGTCGGGCTGATCATCAGTGAATTGCCGGTGGCCGTTCAGCCGGGGGCGCTCGACTCGGTGCCGGCGGTTGATCAGCAGACCGTCGCGCCGGTGGAGCGGCCAGATGTTCCGGTCGCCGATGACGTCATTGAGCTGCGCGATAACCTGTCAGAAGCGATTTGGGAGGCGTCACTCAAGGCTGACCCGGAGCACTACCGGGCCCTGACCACGCTTCGTCAGGTGCTGGTGAAGCATCTCACAGCGGTAGCAGCGTCGGGGGTTCGGCTTGTCGACATCACGCCGGCCGAGACTCTGCCGGCCCTGGTGCTGGCTTATCGACGTTTTGGTGACTCGACCCGGGAGGGCGAGGTGGTTCAGCGCAATCGGATCCGTCACCCGGGCTTTGTCCCGCCGCTGCCGCTCAAGGTCGCCCAGGAGTAACCCATGCTTGATGACGAAAATGCGGTCAGCCTGACGGTTGACGGCCTGGACTACCGTGGCTGGAAATCGGTGGAAATCACCGCTGGCCTGGAGCGGCAGACCCGTGACTTCACGCTCGGTATCACCTGGCGCTGGCCTGGTCAGGCCAGCGCGGTCCCGATCCGGCAGGGTGCCAAGTGCGAAGTCCGGATTGGCCGCGACTTGGTGCTGACGGGTTGGGTATTCGCCACGCCAATCAGCTACGACGACAAGCAGATCACACTGTCGATCTCCGGACGCTCTCTCACTGCCGATCTGGTCGACTGTGCCGCGGTGAATCAGCCCGGCCAATGGAGCGGGCAGAGCGCACTGCCGATCGTCAAGGCGCTGGCCGAGCCCTATGGGATCAAGGTGCGCAGTGAAATTGGCGACACAGACAAGGTGGCGGACCACACCATCAAGCCAGGCGAGACGGTGTTTGAGTCGATTGACCGTCTGCTGACCGTGTTCCGGATCTTCTCGACAGACGACGCGGCGGGTATGGCGGTCCTCGCCAAGCCCGGCAGCGAGGGCTGGGCGTTCGATGCCCTGGAGGTCGGCAAGAACATTCTCACGGGTAATGCTGGCCTGGACTTCTCAGGTGTGTTTTCCGAGTACCGGGTTTTGGGGCAGCGCAAGGGCACCGACGAGGACTTCGGCAAGACCGTCAGCGAAATCAATGCCGTGGTCACCGACGACCGTACCACGCGCAAACGGGTGATGATCATCAAGGAATCCGGCCAGATGACCCCGGAGCTGGTTCAGGCTCGGGCGAACTGGGAGCGGGTCACCCGCATGGGGAAGGCGCTCAGTACGACCTACAAGGTACAGGGCTGGCGGCAGAGCAACGGTGCGCTATGGCGCCACAACATGCTGGTGCGAGTGCGTGACCCGGTGATCGGGCTCGATCGCGACATGCTGATCGGAGAGATCACCTACTCGCTGAGCGAGGCCGGGACGGTGACAACGATGGTTGTTGGCCCGCCGGATAGCTTCGAACCAGAGCCGAATGACCGGCGCAAGAACAACAAGCTCAAGAAGGGCGGCAAGGCCGACAACTTCGAGTATTTGATCCCTCCTGATTGGAAGCCTTCAGAATGAGCCTACTTGACGTAGTGATGCGTGGTGTCGTCGTGCTCGGCGCGGGCGCGAAGAAAATGCGGGAGCTGCAAATGCGGTTGTACGCAGGGGAGGTCAAGGACGGCCTGGAACACTTCGAACCCTACGGTTTCACCAGCAGTCCGTTGGCGGGCGCTGAGGGGATTGTCGCCTTCCTCGGCGGGGATCGGTCGCACGGCGTTGTGCTGGTGGCTGCTGATCGCCGATACCGGGTGCAAACGCTGCAGGATGGTGAGGTGGCGATCTACACAGATGAAGGGGACAAGATCCACCTCAAGCGCGGCCGCATCATCGATATCGAAACCCAGACGCTGAATATCAAGGCCGGCGTTGCAGTGAACTTCGATACGCCACAGATCACCCAGACCGGGAAGATCATCTCCCAGGGTGATCAGGTGGCCGCTGGTATCAGCCAGGCCCAACACTTGCATGGCGGCGTTTCACCGGGTGGCGGACAAACCGGGGTTCCCGTCGGGGGTGCCGGATGATCATCGAGCCGGACACCGAGGCCGGTCTGGTGCGTGCCGTCGTTATCAGTCTGTTCACATGGCGGCGGGCCTCACCTGATGACCTGATCGACGACGCCGAGCGCTACGGCTGGTGGGGGGACAGCTATCCCGCTGTTGCTGACGACAAGATTGGCTCGCGGCTCTGGCTGTTGCGTCGGGTCAAGTTGACGGCGGCCACTGAGCGCGATGCTGAATTCTACGCCCGGGAAGCCCTTCAGTGGCTGATCGATGATGGGCACGTCCTTGGGCTCGACGTTCTGACCGAGCGTCAGGACAGCTATCGCCTGAACCTGCGAGTCATCCTCACCCTTTTGACGGGCGACAGCCTGCAAATCAATCCAACTCAGTGGCAGGTGATTTATGCCGTTTGAAACGCCGTCTCTGCCGGTGCTGGTCAGCCGTACCCAGGGCGACCTGGCCGGCGATGCAATGCGCCGGTCTGACGCTCAGGTGCTGGCGCGGGCGCTCAGTGGCAGCGCCTATGGTCTGTATGGTTACCTCGCCTGGATCGCCGATCAGATCCTTCCGGATACAGCGGACGAAGAGACGCTGGAACGCATCGCAACCTTGCGCTTGAGTCAGCCCCGGAAGGCCGCGGCGCCGGCTGCTGGCGATGTCAGTTTCACAGCCGCGGCCGGTGCGGCGTTGGACGTCGATGTTTTGATGCAGGCCGGTGACGGCCGGTCGTACAAGGTCTCGGCCGGCAAGACTACGGTCGCCGGCACCAATACAACGACTGTCGAAGCTGTGGATGCGGGCACGCTTGGTAATGCCGACGCGGGTCTTGTGCTAACCCTCGTACAGCCTGTGGAGGGGATTGTCAGCACCTTCACCGTGCTTGCGCCGGGCCTGGTCGGTGGCGTTGCCCAGGAAAGCGTCGAGTCCTTGCGCGCGAGGGTTGTGCGCTCGTATCGAGTTATCCCGCACGGTGGCTCGAAAGATGACTACGAGACCTGGGCGCTGGAATGTGCAGGCGTGACCCGGGCCTGGTGCCGCCGAAACTACCTTGGCCCGGGCACTGTCGGGCTGTTCTTCATGCGTGATGACGACGGCGACCCGATACCGGGTGACGATCAGTTGGCAGAAGTGAAGGCTTACATTGAGCCGCTGCGCCCAGTCACAGCCGAGCTGTATGTGCTTGCCCCGGTGCCTGTGCCGGTGGTCTACAGCATCCGGCTCACGCCTGACACCACGGCGGTACGGGCCGCTGTTGAGGCTCAGTTGCAGGACCTGCACAACCGAGAGGCGGGGCTGGGCGAATCGCTGTTGCTGACGCATATCGCTGAGGCCATCAGTAGTTCGAGTGGGGAGACTGACCACAAGCTGATCTCGCCTGTAGCTGATGTGCCGGCGGCCACCAACCAGCTTCTGACATACGGGGGGTGTGTATGGCTGGCTTGAGAACGCCGGAACAATACCGGGCGCAGTTAAATGCGCTGCTCCCCCTCGGCCCTGCCTGGGATCCTGACCTGGTGCCGGAGATCGGGCAGGTCCTCACGGGGCTGTCGCAGGAACTCGCTCGGGTCGATGCCCGGGCCTTCGATCTGCTCAATGAGATGGATCTGGGCGGCGTGACCGAACTGGTTCCTGATTGGGAGCGGGTGATGAATCTGCCTGATCCGTGTGTCGGGCTCGAACCGGTCTTCGAGGATCGGCGACTGGCTGTTCGTGAGCGCCTGGTAGCAACGGGTGGGCAGAGCCGGGCCTACTTCATCGATATCGCGATCCGACAGGGATACCCCCAGGCAAGCATCACAGAGCACCGGGCGCCTCGGTTCGGGCGCATGCGCTTCGGTGCAGCGCGGTTCGGCACCTGGAATGCGCAATTCATGTGGACACTTCACACGGGCCCGCGGCGACGCTTGGGACGGCGCTTCGGTGCGAGCTACTGGGGTGAGCGTTTCGGGGTGAACCCGAGCAGTGCGCTGGAGTGCGTCATCCGGCGCAGCTCGCCTGCTCACACACTTGAATTTATCAACTACGGGGAGAGTGAGTAATGGATTTTCCGAAGAGTGTGCCGAATGTTGGTTTGGACGGCGGAAAGTTTGTTGATGAGAATACTGTGACCGGGACACCTGGATCGTTAATTCCGGCGCAGTGGGGGAATGCGGTCACTACCGAAATCCTCGGTGTTATTCAAGAGTCTGGCGCTACGCCAGACGAGTCGAATAACTTGCAGTTGGTTGCAGCAGTTAAGCAAATTGCAGCTCAGTCAAAGCCAGGCGCTGCCACGCAAGGCGTTGCCGGTGTTATTAAGTTGGCAACAAGCTCTGATGTAACGGAAGGAACTGATGACTCGAAAGCTGTAACCCCGTTGAGACTGTTTCAGCGATTGAGTGGATACTTTGTTCAAGCCACTGAAACAGTTCTTGGGTTGGTGAAAATTGCAACGCAGGTTCTGACAAACGCTGGTGTTGATGACAAGACCAGCGTTACACCGAAGAAATTGGCAGTGGCTGTTCAGGGGCAGGCGTTTACTGCATTCACAACAGCAGGATCTGCCCCAGCTTTCACGTTGGAAGTGACACCGGCGGTAACCGCATATGCGCCGAATCAGCGGTTTCAAGTTGCCTTTCATGCGTCGGGTGGCGCAAATCCTACGCTTAATATTTCCGGCGTTGGTCCGAAGTCTCTGAAGCAATATGATTCGACCGCGACAAAAGTTTCTGCCTTTGTTGTGAATGGTCAGATTTCTGATGTTGTTTATGATGGAACTGATTTATTAGTTGTCGACTCGCTTCCGCCTCAAGTCAATAATTTGGTTGGCACGCAGGGGGCGTTTAAAAATCTCACGGTTTCCGCGACCGGGACAAGTTCTGTAGTTTCGATTACAGTCGACGAGATCGTTTTGGAGAATGCGGCTGGTTCATACCAGACTGTGCGCAGTGTTGCGGTTAACCCGAACATATCGGCGAGCGGCATCAGCGGGCTCGATGTCGGTACTGTAGCGGCGTCAACCTGGTATTCAGTTTGGGTCGTCTGGAGCAGCACGAACGGCGCAGCTGGACTCCTTTCTCTGAGAGCGACAGATCCGACCCTTCCTGGAGGATGGACGCATAAAGCGCGGGTGAGTTGGGTTAGGACAGATTCGTCTGGAAGGCCGCTTAACTTCATTCAAGTTGGGCGTCGTGCTCAATACCGAGTTGGCAGTGGTACAAATCTTACTGTGTTGCCTGTGATTTCTAATGCAGTGGCTCCTGTGTCTTTGTGGACACCACTTGCGGTTGCCGCATTTGTTCCGCCCACAGCAGGCGCTATTGACGTCGGTGTGATATCTCAGTCCGCTGCGTCGCAACTTGCCTGGGCATATGTTGTGCCGAACAACTCGTATTCAACTACGCCTTCCGCAACATCTCCTGTTGCGATCGGTTCTGGATCTTACAACTCGTCTCTTACTGCTACGCGGACGCTGATGACGCTTGAAAGCACCAACATCTATTGGGGCACCCTGACATCGAGTGGCGGCAGCATGGGTGTGTATTGTGCAGGCTGGGAAGACAATCTATGAGCTATGCAGTGAAGAGTGATATGACAAGTTTCCGTGCAGTGATTGGGCCGGATAAGAGGTCGGAGGAATTTCCGGACGGGTTGACCGATGACGAGATTTACTCGTTAGAGGTTCCTGTCCTTGTTCCGCCATCCCCAACCGCTGAGGAAGTTCTTGCTTTGGCAAATGCGCAACGCGATCTGTTACTTGGTGAGGCATCGTTGCGCATCGCTCCGTTACAGGATGCCGTCGACTTGGGAGAGGCGACCGATGATGAGGCGGCGAGCCTGAAAGCTTGGAAACAGTACCGCGTTGCCGTGAACCGAGTTCATTTGCAGCCTGGGTGGCCTGATGCCCCGGCTTGGCCTGGCGTTCCGACCTGATCACCGTAGATCAAACCGACCGCCACTTGGCGGTATTTTTTGCCTGGAGGAAAACATGCCCATCAACCAGCAGCAACTGCTGAATATTCTCCCGAACGCCGGCACCAAAGCCGGCGTTTTTGTTCCTGCTCTCAACACCGCGATGGGCAAATACGGCATCGTTGGCCGCCTGCGGGTTGCGGCGTTCATCGCCCAGGTCGGGCATGAGTCAGGACAGCTCCGCTACATGCGGGAAATCTGGGGGCCGACGCCGACCCAGGTCGGCTACGAAGGCCGGAAGGATCTGGGCAACACCCAGCCAGGCGACGGCTCGAAATACCGGGGCCGCGGACCGATCCAGATCACTGGTCGTGCCAATTATGCCGTGTGCGGTGAAGCCCTGGGGCTGGACCTTATCAATCAGCCTGAACTGCTCGAACAGCCTGGCCCTGCATGCATGTCTGCCGCCTGGTGGTGGGCGACCCACGGGCTGAACACGCTGGCCGACGCCGGCAACAACGCCGATATCGGCAGCATCATCAACACCGGTCGGCCAGGGCGAACCCCGAATGGAGCTGCTGAACGCAAGAATCTATATCTCAAGGCGTTGGAGGTGCTGGTATGAGCCCTACAGTCTGGAAGCTTGCGAGCATCGGTTTCGCCCTGTTGCTCTTGATAGGGCTGGGTGCTGCGGGGGCGTGGGTGGTTCAAGGCTGGCGCTACGGGCAACAGCTCGCCAGCCAGGCCGGCCTGCACCAGCAGGATCTGGCTGAAATCAGCATGGCCTCCGCCGCCCAGCAGCGTGCCGAGCAGGATAAACGGGTGGCGCTTGAGCAGCGCCTAGCCGCCTCCGATAAATCACATCAGCAGGAGTTGACGAATGTTCAGAATGATCAGGCTCGCCTGCGCGATCGCCTTGCTACCGCTGATCTACGGCTGTCAGTCCTCGTTGCCCAGGACGCTGCCGGTGGCAGCGCCGACGTGCACGCCTCCGCCACCGCCGGCGGCCTGGTTCATGGAGCCACGCGCGCCAGAATTGACCCGGCGGCTGCTCAACGAATTGTCGCCGTCAGCGACGACGGCGACCGGGCAATAATCGCGCTGAGCGCCTGCCAAGCCTATGCCAGGCAGGTGTCGGGTCAGGGCGGCCCCTAGGTAGTTGTGCTCCCGTTGGATATTCGGGATTATGGCCTTTTGCTGTCAACCAAAGGGAATTGCTATGAAATTGCTGTTGGCTGTCTTCGCTGTGCTTGCCGCTGGTGCATCGTCTTCTGTCCTGGCCCAGGACTATCCCCTCAAGACCCTTCAGCCTCAATCGATCATCTGTTTCAGCTATGGGGACTGGAAGGAAATGGTCTCGGCGTCCATCGACAATGATGCGGCGGCGGCCAGCCGCCTGGTGCAGTCCGGTGCGTGCCGGGTGGTACCTGGTGCAACGAAGGTTGCCTACCTGGACAAGGCCGCCGGCAACCTCGGCGGCCTGATTCAAATGCCCAGCGGAAAGGCGGCGTACACGTCGGACAAGTTCCTGAAGTAAGGGCGGATGCTTGGGGCAAAAATGGGGCATTTCGGGCGCCAGACTATGCCAATCAATGCCAAGTAGCTTGCCTGTCGCAGTTATCGAAAAAGCCCTACACCCCCTGTATTACGGGGGTGTAGGGCTTTTTCTCGTTACTACTCAAACACAATCGGGGTGTGCGAGGACAGATCGGAGATTGGCTTATTCATCAGTGGGATAGGCGATAGCTTGAAAAGGGTGGGGGCAAAATGGGGGTTATTTGCCTGGCAATGGGCGCAAGGTTAACACGGGCGGTCCGGCTCCGTAGACATGGCCTTTTGCTGTTGCTGTAATGGATATGCACTAAATATGCAAATTAGCATTTGCCATTCAGCCAAAGCCCCATCAATATGCGCATTATGCAAATACGCAACGTTTCTACCGTCCTCCGAGCACTGCTCGACCGCCACGGGATCTCCCCCACGGAGCTTCACCGGCGCACCGGCGTGCCCCAATCCACCTTGTCGCGGATACTCAGCGGGAAGATCGTCGACCCTTCGGACAAACACATCTCGAAGATCGCCGAGTATTTCCAGGTCAGTACCGACCAGCTGCGCGGCCGTGCCGATATCGGTGCCGCCCGTGACCAGGAACAGGGCCCGCTGCACTCTGAACTCAAGGATATAAGCCTGTGGGACGACGACACCCCCGTCAATGACGACGAGGTGTCCGTGCCCTTTCTTCGCGAGGTTGAATTGGCTGCTGGATCAGGAAGATTCGTCATCGAGGAAAGCGAGAAGGCCAGCCTGCGCTTCGGCAAGCGCAGCCTGCGTCACAACGGCGTGCAGTTCGACCAGGCCAAGTGCGTGACAGTGCGTGGCAACAGCATGTTGCCGGTGCTGCGTGATGGCGCCACGGTCGGGGTCAACGCCGGCAAGAGTGCCATTGGCGACATCGTCGATGGCGATCTCTACGCGATCAACCATAACGGCCAACTGCGGGTGAAGCAGCTCTATCGTCTGCCGACCGGTATTCGCCTGCGCAGCTTCAATCGCGACGAGCACCCGGATGAAGACTACAGCTTCCAGGAAATCCAGGAAGAGCAGATCACCATCCTCGGCCACGTCTTCTGGTGGGGCATGTACGCCCGTTAACGCTCTCTGATTCGGAAAAAACCCACAGCGATGTGGGTTTTTTTTCGCCTGCAAAAAAGCCCCAGCCCTTGATCGGCGCGGCTTCCATGCGCTTGTGCATTTTCCGCGCAAAAATAAATGCATTTGTGCATTGACTGTATATGCATACATGCATATTCTTTGCTCCAAGCCGGCCGGAAAGGCCAGCCAAGGGCAGCGATGCCAGGGGGTGACCCCGAAGCTCTTTAGTCGTACCGCTTCAAAGAACAGGCAGCGATGAACCGGCCTTGACGGTTCAGAGGGTTGGCAACTGACCCGGGTGTGCAGCGTAAAGCACCGTGAACAGTTATCCGGCGGGCATGGACCGCGGTCGGAAGAACAATTTGAATCGATTCGTACCGCGCCAGTCGCGCCGAAGGATCGGGTGTCCGTTTCGCGTATCCCATGTTCGCCCCAAGGGCGTGCGGGGCCGGAACGGACGCCGGCATTACCAAAGAGCCTGGTATGAGCCGGGCTTTTTGGAATGCCCACCGAACATGGGCTTCGTCGAGAACCCCTTATCTTGAAAAACAAGCCAAACCATCACCGGCCAATGAGTGGCCTTTTTTTATTGCAGGAGGCGTGACATGACGAGCGAGCAACAAGCGTTGGCGGACATGCCTATCTGGCTGGTCATCGTGCTGGCCGTGATCGGCGGCGTATCCGGCGAAATGTGGCGCGCCGACAAGGAAGGCGCCCGCGGCTGGTCGCTGTTGCGGCGGCTGGTATTGCGCTCCGGGGCCTGCATGGTCTGTGGCGTGTCGACCATCATGCTGCTGTACGCCGCCGGACTGTCGATCTGGACCGCCGGCGCCTTCGGCTGCCTGACCGCGATGGCCGGGGCGGATGTCGCCATCGGTCTTTACGAGCGCTGGGCGGCCAGACGATTGGGGGTTGGCGAAGTGCCTCCTCCGGAGCCCGGGAACAGCCAGTGAGCGCATCGCCAGTTGAACAGGGAGGTCCACCGATGTTGCAAGATTTTCGCTGCGGCAAATGCAATCGACTGCTGGCCCGCATCGGCGAGTTCAGCCAGATCCAGATCAAGTGCTCGCGGTGCGCGGCACTCAACCACATGAAGACCGAGCGTCTCCAACCATCGCCCCAGAGCGAATCGTCCAGCGCGCCAGTGCGCGCCTCATCCATTCGATCTTGAGGTCACTACCATGACGTTCCATCAAAAACTGTTTGTTTTCGCGGCGATTGCCGCCAGCTCGCTGCTGGCCTCCATCAACGCCCAGGCGGCGCAGATCCAGCAATGCGAAAACATGTCCCGGCCCATCGGCTACCTGACGGTCGAGGCCAATATTCTCTCCGGAAACTGCCCGACCCGTAAGGCCATTCGCTACCGTACTCCGGAGGAGAACCTGACTATCATCAAGCCACAGGAACTGCCGAGCCTGAGCGAACCGTGGGTGGTGATTTCCGCCAACGACAGCCTGGGTGCGAATGCCAACTATCGTATCGCTGCGGCGCGAGATGGCATTGTCGCTTGCGCGATCCCCGGCACCTATCGTCCGGCGGGTTATTTCTCCCTGCCTGCCGGTCGTGTCGGCGGCTGCGGTAACAGCGGTGGTTCTGTGGACAATGCCCTGACCCACTACAAGATTGTGATCACCGATATCGTCAAGTCAGCAGGCACTCCCGCCTCGATCAAGGTCACGCTCAACCCGAAGAACCCTGAGCGCACCCTCAACTACGTGATCCGCGTCTCCGCCGACCTGAACGGCACCCGCACCACGGTGAGCAAACAAGGGCTGACCGGCTCGGGTTCGTACACCCTCAACAGCCTGGCGCCGTCGCTGGTGCCGCTGGCGCAGCAGAACGCCTACTTCACCTTTGAAACGGAAGTATTTGCCCTGGGCACTTCGCTGACCAAGTCGCTGAACATGGCCTATGGCCTGGAGTTGCTGGGGCAGTAAGCGGCGCCCGACCTGGATGGTTTGCAGTGTCTGACCATTGGCCTTTACCAGCACTGGACGGCCGGGCGTATCGGCATCAATGCGTCCGGCCGTACGCAACTCTCAAATCGGATCCACCGTGACTCTGCAACGGGAACCCCTCATGCATGCAAACCCTATCGATAGCCCCTCGATGCTGTTTTCTACTATCCAGAGCGTGATCAAGGCCGCTTACCCTCAGCTCAAGGTGGGTACTCGCCGCGACTTCGACAGTGTAGTGGTGCCGGCCTGGGTGCTGATCAGCATCGACGGCGACCGTGCTGGCACTCGTTCCAGTAATGGCCGCCGCGCCCATGATTTCAGTCTCTCGTTGCAGGCGGTGGTCGCCACCCAGGAGATGGATGCGACCTTGTCGGCCTGCAACCTGGCCAGCCAGTTGATCGATCTGGTCATCGATAACCGCTGGGGCGCAACAGACCAGTGCGAATTGCCCAGCAATATCCAGGGTGTGCCGTCGACCTTCACCCTTGCCGGTCAGGTCTATGGCGGCTGGACCATTTCCTTCAACCAGACCTTTTACTTCGGTCCCCCGTTGCTGGACGACCCGACCGGAGTTCCCCGGTTCGCCCGCAGTTGGGAAGTGACCAACCTTGATGACCCCGACCAATACACGCCGCTTCCCTAGGAAGCCTGCAAGGAGCTGACGATGTTCGATGCGCTGCTACGCCTGCAACTGAGCCCGATCATCGAGCGCCTGGCTGAAATGGAGGCAGAAATCGACGACCTGCATCGTCGGGCCGAGAGTTTCTGTCGTATTGGCGTGTGCGTATCGGTGGACGCAGCGAGCAATACCTGCAAGGTCAGGCATGGCGAGCTGCTGACCCCGGCGATCCGCTTCTTCAATCCCAGCGCTGGCGAACAGAGCGAGTCGCGTATTCCCTCGGTGGGCGAGCAATGCTTGCTGCTGAACTACGGCGCAGGGGAGGGCGGTAGCCAGTCGGTGGCGTTGTTCGGCATCAATTGCGACCGCTTTCCTCCGGCCGCGACGACGGCAAACCTGACGCGTCGGTTGCACAAGGACGGCACCGAGAGCAGCTATGACGACAGCACCCACATACTCAACTGGAAAAACGGCGAGGCCGCCTTCCGCGGTTCCCGTGAAGGGGTTGAGCTGACCCTGGGGCCGGCGCGTCTGGCGCTGACCGCGCAGTCCATCGAGCTGAAGCTGGGCGCGGTGGGGCTGACCCTCGATGCCGCCGGCGTTCATCTGCTCGGCCCTCTGGTGGATCACCAGGGCCGAGTCATCAGTACCGCATAAGGAGCCCGCCTTGATCGGAGTCGATAGAAACAGCGGAGTGACGGTCGATGACTGGCTCCAGTTCGTCCAACGCGCCACCCGCGCTCTCACTACGCCCCTGGGGACTCGCCAGAAACGGCCCCTTTATGGTTCGCAGATTCCCGAGTTGCTGGGGCAGAACCTCGGTGATGACCTCTTGCTGCTGGCCCAGAGTCACGCGGCGCAGGCGTTCTACAACCAGGCCAACGGCATCGGCGACTTCGTTCCGCAGGTCATCGTCGCCAGCCGCCAGGGGGCTGGCTTGCTGCTGCGTTTCGCCGGGACCTGGAAGAACCGTCAACAGACATTCGAGGTAGTCACATGAGCATGTTGATCCCTGGCCAGAACCAACTGGCGGAACCGGAGATCGTCAAGGTCGAGGTCTTCGAGGACCTGCTCGCCGAGTTCAAGACCTTTGTCGTCGAGTACGTCGGTGCCCGTGCCCCCGACCGCGCGGCCAAGCTGAAAGTCAGCCTGGAGAATGAAAGCGAGTTGCTGACCATGGCACTCGAGGCTTTCTGCGTACGTCTGCAGACCCATGAGCGCAAGTACAACGCCCGTATCAAGCAGATGCTGGCCTGGTGGGCCACTGGCAGTAACCTCGATGCCCGCCTGGCTGACATGGGGCTGGAACGGCAGTTGCTGGATCCGGGGGATCCGACGGCGTTTCCGCCGATTCCGCCCCTTTATGAAAGTGATGACGATGCGCGCCTGCGTTATTACCTGGCGCCCCATGCTCCGGCTGCGGGGTCGCGCATGCAGTATCGCCGTGAGGTGTTCACCTTGGGGGAGCGCCCCTCGGTCAAGGTGGAAAACACGTCACCGGGCGTCGTTGCTGTCACCTACACCTTCGACCCCGATGGTTACGCCGCGCAGGTCAAGGATGGCAACGGCCGGCGCACGGCACCTGGTGAGGTGATGGTGACCGTTCTTGCACGCAGTGGCGACGGTACGCCGTCGGCCGAATTGCTCGATCGGGTTCGCAGTCATTTCTCCCGCCCCGATGTCCGGCCGGAGACGGATCTCGTCAGCGTCCAGGGTGCCGAGATCAAGAACTACAAGATCCGCGTAGTGGCCAGGATCAACGGCGGACCCGATTCGGGGCTCACCCAACTGGCGGCGGTCCGTCAACTCCAGGCTTACGCCGAGGCCTGCCATCGGCTGGAGGGACGGGTCGAACCGAGCTGGATCGACTACACCCTGCACAGTGCCGGCGCCGTGCAGGTCGAGATTCTCGAACCGCGTGAGCCCATTGTCACCACGGCATTTCAGGCACCTTACTGCACGGCTGTCGAGGTTGAGGTGCTGACGTTATGACGGAGGAAGAAAACCTCGACAGCCTGTTACCCGCCAACAGTTCTCCACTGGAAAAGGCCCTTGATCTGGCTTTCGGGAAACTGCTCGAACGTGTTATCCCGCCTTTTCCCGAACTGATGAGCCCGCAGCAGACGCCTATTGATTTCCTGCCTTATCTGGGTGCGGATCGGGGTGTCAGCGAGTGGGATGCGCAAGCCAGCGAGACCGAAAAACGTCTGACCGTCTCCCTGTCCTGGCAGATCCAGCGCCAGGCCGGAGTACACAAGGCGCTGAGTCATGCAGTGGAGTCTCTGGGCTTCACGCCGAACATTTCTGCCTGGTACGAGCAACATCCCCGGGGTACGCCGTATACCTTCGATGTACAGGCGATCATCGGTCGCGTTTGGTCGAGCGGCGATCACAACCGTCTGATTCGTCGTATCAACGCGGCGAAGAGCGAGCGTGACCAGGGCACTATCACCATCGTGCACGAAACCCGCGGGGACGTGCGGGTCGCCGCTGCGCTCGACAGCCCGCTCAGCATTCACGACGACAGCCTCGAAGGCGCGTTGCCCGACCTGAGTCTGCGAGCAGCGCTGGGCCTCGGCAGTGGCACTCATCAGCCGTTAGGCGACGGTGAGCTTTTCCTCAGTGCGGTATTGCCTTGAGCTGACGGGCAGACGCGATCGATGGGGGCCGGTGCCCCTTCCTACACACGAAACTTCAAGGCGAAGCCATGACACAAGACATTACGCGCCTGGTTCGCTTCACTTCAGCCGGGTTGGCTGAAGTGCTGCAGGCAAGAAACCAGGGCTTGAAAGGAAGCATCACCCATATTGGCGCCGGGACCGCGCGCTATGACCCGAACGGTAGCGAGACGGCCCTGCGCGACGAGCGCCAGCGGGTGGCGATCATCGACTACGAGGATCTGGGCTCGCAACAACTGCGTATGGCCGCGTTATTCGACGGCACCGATGAATATGAAATCGGTGAGTTCGGCTTCTACCTTGCCAGCGGCACTTTGCTGGCGGTGTATTCGGTGGCTGGCACGCTGTTGACCTATAAGGCGGCGGCTGCCCGCGTGCTGCAGAAGTTCACGCTGGATATTTCAGCCTTGCCGACCGACAGCGTCACGGTGGTCGTCGGCAGTGAAAATCTCAATGTGTTGCTGGCGCAGGAGATCGCCGAACTGGCCGCAGCCTCGATCGGCAACATGTACCGCCATGTGGACCTGATGTTGCGGGTGATGGCGTTGGAGGCGAAGTAGGGCCTGACGACGGTACCGTGACATTGAATGCCAGTATTGGTTACTTAAATTTTATTGGGGTTGATAATGGGAATTGAAACAACGATTACCAAGGTTGTGGATGCGTGTAACAAACTGACCGAGACGGTGACCAACCAGCTCGGCAAGATCGACGCGCGTATGGATGTCGCACTCGACCAGTTTACGAACTGGCGCAATTCGGTAAAGGCGAAGGACATCAATGGCAAGGAGTCTTATGCCCAGATCATCGACTTGACCGGACTGCCTACGGATATGATGTATCCGGTCTGGTGGCGGATGCCGGGTAACGATCGAGGTGTCTCTGAGATCAGTATCACTCGTACCTTTTCACAGGATTCTGATCGTGATCCGTTCAAGAACAATGCGGAAGTTCATGTTGCAGGCTTGAATCTGGAACTGGAAGGGTGTGGTTGCCTTTGGCATGGCGATGCCAACTTCATGGCTATCAAGCGAGTATCCCAGACATATCGTGAAACAGTGCGCCGTGCTGAGTTTGGCATGTTGTGTATTGCCCGACCAGCTACAGGCACGCTTCCCATGTATGCAGGTATTAAGAGTGGTGACCTGGTCAACTCTTACCAGGACTCGGGTTGCTATTTGCGCGGTGGGCTTACCTATAAGTTGGTCAAGAACTTCTCTGAGGAGGTTCACTACAGTCGTGTTGATAAGGAAGTTGAGATTAGCCGGGCGGTAGTCAATGAGGTAAATAATACGGGAGAGATTGCCTGGATGGTTAAATCATTTTCCATCAATGCGCCTGAGATGGGACAGGCTTATCCTGAAACCCGTCTTGCCTATACCAATGACAACGACAAACGCTACACCGTGAAGGGGGCCTGAGCATGTCCGGTTTTATCGAGAAACTCCTGGTCGCCTCTGGCGAAACCCTGATCAACGTCCCTGCCGACCGCTCCACACTGATCGCATTGGGCTTCAGTGCCGAACACGCTGATGAAATCTGCCTGGAAAACGAACGTGCGCAAAAGCTGGAAAACCTGGTCGCTGCGCGCCGTACCCGGTATGTCAGCGAGGCCGATCCGCTTTTCCTGGAATGGCAATACGACCAGAGCCCCGAAAAGGAAAAAGCCTGGCGCGACAAGGTCGCCGAGATCAAGGCGCTTTATCCCTTGCCGGCTCGTAGTTAATCCACCACCGCGAAAGCTGTTTTTTTTCGCCTGCACACAGCCCCTATCCGGGGCTTTCGTGTTTTTGCGTCTGGAGAAATTCGCAAATGTCCAACCGCCAGAAATACACCGTCATCGTGCCGTTCCCCATCGGGGGCGGGCACTGGTCGAGCGTCGGCCAGGAGCTCGAACTGCTCGATGTCGAAGCCAGCGCGCTGCGTAGCGCCGGACGCCTGGAACTGTCCAGCGTCCTGGCCCAGAACTCCCACCCGGCCAAGACGGCCGCCACCAGGAAGGTAGAATAACCATGGCTGAGGTTTTGAACTTCGAGCACAACGGCATCACTGTCAATGCCACCGAATCGCCGGAGGCCATGGGTGGCCTGGGCGACAACGTCATCGGTCTGGTCGGTACCGCACCGAACGCCAGCGCCCTGCTGCCGCGCAACACTCCGCTGCGCTTGAACAGCTTCACCACCCAGGCACAGTTGGACCCCACCGGTGCTGAAGCCGGCACCCTGTTCCAGGCGGTCTACCAGATTCTGAAAGTGGTCAAGGTACCGGTCTACGTGGTCATCGTCGAAGAGGGCGCTACCCCCGCCGATACCCTGAACAACGTGATCGGCGGCGAAGACCCGACCACCGGTCGCAAGCTGGGCCTGGCGGCGCTGAACAGCGTTCCCGAGGACCTGACCATCATTGGTGCGCCGGGCTTCACCGGCTCCAAGGCTGTTGCCGGCGAATTCGCCGCCTTCGGCAAGCGCATCAAGGCCCGTGTGGTGCTCGATGGCAAGGATGTCTCGGTCGCCGACCAAGTGAACTACAGCAAGGAACTGGGCGGCGCCGAACTGGACTTCGACCGTTGCCTGCTGGTGCACAACCTGCCGGCCATCTACTCCAGGGCGGCGAAGAAGAACGTGTTCCTGGCACCGTCCAGCCTGGCCATCGCCGCACTGGCCAAGGTCAAGCAATGGGAAAGCCCGGGCAACCAGGTGACCTTCGCCGAGGACGTTTCCCGCGTCGTCGAATACAACATCCTCGACACTTCCACCGAGGGCGATCTGCTCAACCGCTATGGCGTCAGCTACTACGCCCGCACCGTACTCGGTGGCTTTTCCCTGCTGGGCAATCGCTCGGTCACCGGCAAGTTCATCAGCTACGTCGGCCTGGAAGATGCCATCAGCCGCAAGCTGGTCAAGGCCGGCCAGAAAGCCATGGCGCGCAATCTCACCAAATCCTTCATGGAGCAGGAGGTCAAGCGCATCAACGACTGGCTGCAGACCCTGGTGGCCGATGAAACCATCCCGGGTGGCAACGTCTACCTGCACCCCGAGCTGAACAGCGTCGAGAAATACAAGAACGGCACCTGGTTCGTGGTCATCGACTACGGCCGCTATGCCCCGAACGAGCACATGGTTTACCAGCTCAACGCCCGCGATGAAATCATCGAACAGTTCCTGGAGGACGTTCTCTAATGTTTACCAACCGCGTAAGACAGGCCATTGCGGCCACCCTCCAAGGCCTGCCGCTGTCGGCCACGGTGGAGGAATTCACCCCGCCGAAGATCGAGTTCGACATGGAAACGATGCAGGGCGGCCGTTTCATCGTCGAGGAAATGGCCAAGGGCGCCAAGGCGCTGTCGGCCAAGCTGATCCTGCAGGGCGCCGGTCCCGAGCTGATGCTGGCACTGGGCGTGACCGTGGGCGACGACATCCTGCTCAATGTCCGCGAGGCTGGCCAGGACCAGGATGGCAACACCTACTTCATCTACCACACCGTCGGTGGCCGGCTGAAATCCCTCGAGGAAAGCACCCTGAAAATGGGCGACAAGCCCAAGACCACCCTGGAGTTCTCCTGCCGTACCTACAACCGCCTGGAAAACGGCGTGCCGGTCATCGACATCGATGTGCGCACGCAGAAATTCATGCTCAACGGCGTGGACATCCTGGGTAGTGCACGCCGCGCCGTGCTGATGCCCTGAGCCGCGTTTCGCGGTTTTTATCGGCCGTCTCGACCCATTCAAGGGTGTCGCTGACGGCCCCATCCGTCTTCAAGGAGTTCACTACATGTCCTGGATGCCCCCCAAGCATCGCCTGCTTTCGCCCATCACCGCCGATGACGGTGGGCAGATCGAGCAGATCCAGCTCAAGCCGCTGCTTTATGCCGCGCAAAAGGAAGCCCTGGCTCGTGCCGGAGACGATGAGGATGATCAGTTCTTCGCGCTGGCCAAGCTGGCGACCGGTCTTTCGGACAAGGTACTCGACCAGCTCAAGCGCCCGGACTACGTAAGCATCGCCCAGTACGTGCACGACATGTCGACGCGCCCCGCCAGCTATTTCCTGGAGCAGTCCGCCGAGGCTCAGCGTGCCACTGGCGAAGTGCAGGAGTCGGATCCCGACCAGGTGCAACTGCTGCAGCCGCTGGACCTGGGCGGGCGCAGCATCAGCTCGCTGAGCCTGGAAATGCCCGCGTTGCGGGCGACCAAGGTGATGAAGACGCTGAAGACGGCCAAGGAACGGGCCGAGTTCATCACCGCCCATTGCACCGGGCTGATGATTCCCGATCTGGCCCATCTCACCGTACCTGACTGGACCCAGTTGCAGGTGCGTATCGATGATTTTTTAAACAAACCGGCGGCCTTCTTTCAGAGCGCGACATCGAAGTAATTCTCGATGTCGTGCCGCTCGTCTACCTGGCGAGCGAGGCGGAGATCCTCGAGTGGGACGCCGCAAAGGCCATGCGCCGCTACGACATAGCGGTGGCACGCCTGGGGTTGAAAGAGGAGTAGCGCCGGATGGCACAAGATAGCACTGAGCGCGCGGCGCCCGGACGGCTGCAGTCAGCGATTGCCCTGGATGCGGCAATCGCTGATCTGGCCGTGGTGCTGCAGCTCGATCGCAATGAGCGCGAAGCCTGGTCGAAAGTCAGTCTGCAGATGGCCAGCGAGCGTCCATTGGCCACCAGGGGAATCAGTGCCGTGGACCTGGTCAAGGTGGAGCGGCTGGCGCTCACCGCAGGTATCGGCAAGGACGCAAGCAACCCCGAAGCCAGGCGCGAAGCCGTGTTGGGCTTCACCCACGATGCCGCACTGATGGCCTCTGCGTTTCGCATGGGTACCGAACAGTCCGGCGAGCTTATGGCCGGTTGGCGCAGCGCACTGAAGCTCAATCAGGTACAGGTGCTGGATCTGGGGGATGCCTCCAGCCTGCTTGCGCAGAAGTTCGGTGCGCTGCCTGCGGATATTGGTGCGGTCGTTCGACAAGTTGGCGCTGCCAGCGCTGTACTCGGCCTTTTGCCGGAACAGACAGCAGCGTTTTCGGCGGTTCTGTTACAAGCTGGCATGAACAAGGACCAGGCGTCTGGTGCCTTGACGACGCTCAGTACTGCCCTGGGCAAGGATGCCTCGGCGGCGCAGCAGGCAGCGTTTACCGATCTCGATCTGGATCGCAACGAGTTATCAGCGGCGATGAAGCAAGACGCCCCTGCGGCCATCGCCTCTTTGCTTGAGTCCCTGGGCAAGGTTTCTCCTGACAAACAGGCCGGTCTGGCGAAAAGCCTGTTTGGCAATGACGACTTGATTCTCCAACTGCTGAAAGACCCGGCTCCGCTGAAGCAGGCCTTTTCCCAGGTTGCCGATAAAGGCAGTTATGCCAGTTCGGTACTGGGTGACAAAAGTGCCCTGCACCAGGCTGCTGAAAGCGGCGGTGATTCTCTGTCTGGGAGTTGGAATCAGTTCTCGGCCAGCCTGAATCGTTTCTCTACGACGTTGGGTAATGCCTTCGCGCCCTTGATCGAGGGAGGGCTGGGGTGGCTCAGCAGTGGGGTCAACGGTTTGAGCCAATGGGCTGAGGGTATGCCCAAGGTGGCCGCCGCCGTTGCTACCGGTGTTGCTGTCCTGGCGGCGGCGGGAGCCAAGGCCCTGGCGGGGGTGGTGGTCAAGCATGGGCTGGAGTCCGTGAAGGCCCGTATCGAGAATAAGGCGGAAGAGAAACTGCCCTCGCTTTTCAAGAAACCGACTGAGAAATCTTCGACGCCGGGCTCGAACGCGCGAGCCTCCAGCACTGAAATCAAATACTGCGAATGCAAGTGCCTCTGTTCCGAGGAGCGCAAGACCGGTGATATTCAGGGCAAACCGCCGAAAACCGCCAAGAACATCCCCCCGCAGCAATCGCAGGACAAACCCCGGGGCAAGTCCCGACAACAGCAGAACAAGCGTCGGGATAACCGTATCCAGTATTGCGAGTGCAAGTGCCTCGGTGCAGACCGTGGCAACAATCTCCGCAAGAGAGGCGGTAAATCGCGCAATAGAACTGGAGCAGCGTCCTCCCTCAGTCATTCCGCTGGTCGTTCCAGGAATAAGTTGCGCAACAACCCCAGGGTGACGAGGACGAAGGTCAACCAGCCTGTCTCGGCGACCGTCCGTTCGCTCTCGGGCACGGCGATAGGTTTCGCTGGGCCTTCCGGTGCAAGCCTGTCGTTGGCTCAGGGGCTGACAGGCTCCATGGCCAGTGAGCGCTTGATGGCCGGTACCCGTTCGATGCGTGGCCGCCTGCCGGGACCGATGAGGTTGCTGGATGCCGGCATGCAGGTGTTCGATGCGGCCCGTGAAGGCGATACCAAATCCATGCTCAGCGGCCTTGGCATGGCTGGCGGTGGCTGGGCGGGGGCCTCTGCCGGGGCTTCGGCAGGCGCAGCCCTTGGCACGCTGATTTTCCCCGGTGTCGGCACGGCCATCGGTGGTGCCTTGGGCGGTGTGCTCGGCGGTATCGCCGGCAGTGATGTCGGCTCATGGCTGGGGGACAAGTTGGGCGACAGGATCAGTAGTCCTGGCAACCGCTTGCCGGCGCCAGGTGCGGTCGGCAGCGAGCTGGCTGCCAAGCCCGCGGACAACCGCCAGGTCAGCTTCGCCCCGGTCATCCAGATCAACGGCCTGGACCAGGCCACCGCCCGGCAGTTGGCCGATACCGTGATGCAACAGATGCAGGCGCAATTCGTGCCGATGATGATGGCCGATCCCCTCGCTGCACGGCGTGGCACGGCCCTGACCGATGGAGGTGACTGATGCGACAGCAGATGGCGTTGGGCGATTTCATCTTTGGCCTGTCCAGGGATTTCGCCTACAGCACGCTGGTACGCAAGACCGCCGGCGGCTGGGTCGAACTGAACATCCTGCAGAGCAAACCGAAGTCCAGCCAGACCGGTCCCGGACTGGAGAGCCTGACCATTGGCGGCAAGGCCATGGGCGCGGCTGGCATGGAGCGGCTCGACCAATTGCGAACCCTGCAGGCCCGTGCCGTGCCCTTGCCGCTGGTCGATGGGATCGGGCGCAACTGGGGACTGTGGCGAATCGACAGTGTGTCGGAGACCCAGGGGCAGATCATCGACGATGGCACGGCCATGGTCGTCGATTGGACAGTGGACCTCAAGGAGTTCGTCAATGCGTAGAGCACGAAGCATGGCCGGTGATTCGGTGAATCTGTTGCTGTACCGCGAGCAGGGACGTTGCGACGACGTTGTGGAGGAGGCGCTCTGGCGTCTCAATCCGCGCCTGGCCGAGTACGGTGCGGTGTTGCCCGCAGGCATCTGGGTGATTCTGCCGGAAGTCGAGGCACGCGCTCCGAGTGCCGCCCCTGTATCGGCCTGGGATTGAGGAGGGAGTCATGAGCCTGGGATTTACCCCCGAGGTAGAACTGTATGGTGCCAATGCCGCGCTGCTCAACCAACGGCTGATCGATTGGGAATACACCGATGCTGCGGGCATCGAGTCCGACCAGCTCAAACTGACACTGGATATCGAGGACTTGCCGGGCCTGCCCAGCCTGGGCGGCAAGGTGGGGCTGCGTATCGGCTACCGGGAGTCCGGGTTGGTCGACAAGGGCGAGTTCATCGTCACCCGACGTACACCGATGCTGTTCCCTCCGCGCCTTACTTTGCTGGCCACGGCGGCGCCGTTCGAGGTCAATGATGCGACCGGTTTCCGGGCTCGTCGCAGTGTCAGTCATGGTCCTACCACCTTGGGCGCACTGTTTCGGCAACTGACCTCCCGGCACGGCTTTTCACCGCGGGTGGCATCGGAGTTGGATGGCATTCGCATCACACATCTGGACCAGTCCAATGAAACCGACATGGGCTTTCTCACACGGATTGCCCGTCGCTTCGACGCCGTCACCAAACCGGTGAACGAGCTGTATGTGCTGGCCCGCCGTGGGCAGGTCAAGTCGCTGTCCGGCAAACAGCTGGAGGATGTGCGCCTATCGGTGACCCGCGACAATCGTCCGGGTGATCCGGCCTTCATGGCTGCCACGCTCGACGACAGCAGCCGCGGCAAGTACCAGGGCTGCCAGACCACCTGGTGGGATGCGGCGGCCGGACGCGAGCGAGTGGTCGAGACCGGCACCAAGCCCTTCAAGAAACTTCGCCAGCGTTATCCCTCCGAGGATGAGGCGCGGGCGGCGGGTGAAGGTGAGGTGCGGCGCATGGAGCGCGAGTCTCTGAAACTGCGTATCGACTGCCCGGGTAATCCGGCGCTGGCGGCCGAAGGGCTGGTGCTGCTGGACAGCAGTTGGCCTGATTTCATGCAGGGGCGCTGGTCCATCGACAAGGTGACCGCCAGTGGCAACCGCGCCAACAGTTACCGCTGCAGTATTTCTGCCAGTTGCCTGGAGCGTTAGCGGATTCGGTTCTCCCTGCCCGATAGCCGGATTGTTGTTCGGTACCCAACGTAACTCGCCCAGTCTGCGACCGCGTCCTTCCATTCGAACCGGAATTTTCCCATGAACATCACCCCAATCATCACGCAACTGCGTGCTGAATGCCCCAGCCTTGCCCAACACATTTCCACCGGCCTCGACCTGGACCTGCTGCAAGGCAACACCACGCTGCCGACCCCGTCAGCCTTTATCACCGTTCGTTGCGACCTGGCTGCCGAGAACACCGCGCAGAACGTTTCCCGGCAGACCATCCGCGACCGCCTGGAACTGACCCTGGTGCTCGATGCCAGCAACGGCCAGGCCCCTTTCGATCAACTCCACGCCCTGCGCGCCGAACTCTGGCGCGCGCTAGTGGGGTTCAAGCCCGACACCTTCTATACGCCCCTGCAATACGGCGGCGGCCGGCTGGTGTCGATCAACGCCACTCGCTTGCTGTATCGCCTGCGTTTCTTCGCCGAGTTCCAACTGGGGCGCAACCGCACCACCGACCCGGCGGAAACCTGGCATGAGCGTGAACTGGACGGCTTGCCGTCCTTTACCGGGGTGACGGTGCGGGTCGATGCCATCGACCCCGCCGACCCCAATCTGCACCGCCCAGGCCCCGACGGGCGCCTGGAGCTGGCCTTTTCAGGAAACGTAAAACCATGACTCAACGTATCAACGTAGTGCCGGCTGCCGGCCGTTCCGTACCGGATCCGGAAGCCGGCGACCTGTTGCCGGTCACCGGTCGCGAAGTGGCCGACAGTGCCTGGTGGCGCCGCCGCCAGGCCGATGGCGATATCACCCTTTCCGCCGTGCAAGCGGCACAACCACAGGAAGCCCAATAATGGCTATCGGATTCAGCAACATTCCTTCGGACCTGCGTGTTCCGCTGTTCTACGCCGAGATGGACAACTCGGCGGCCAATAGCGCGTCGTCGACCCTGCGTCGACTGATCGTCGCCCAGGTCAACGACAACGCCACCAGCCCGGAAATCGGCAGCCTGGTGCTGGTCTCCAGCGTCGCCCTGGCCAAGAGCATCGGCGGTCAGGGTTCGATGCTCGCCGCCATGTACGACACCTGGCGCAAGGCCGACCCGGTCGGCGAGATCTGGTGCCTGCCGCTGCGCAACACCACCGGCGCGATTGCCAAGGCCGACCTGAAACTGACCGGCGCCGCCACCGAAAGCGGTGTGCTCAATCTGTATGTTGGTGGTGTCCGCGTACAGGCCGCCGTGGTCAGCGGCCAGACCGCCGCCCAGGTCGCCAGCACCCTGGCGCTGCAAGTAAATGCCGCCGCCGACCTGCCGGTCAGCGCCGTGGCCACTGATGGCACCGTCACCCTGAGCTGCAAATGGACCGGTGACAGCGGTAACGACATCAGCCTGCAGTTCAACCGCCTGGGCAAGAGCAACGGCGAGGAAACCCCGGCCGGCCTGACCATCGTCAGCGCGAAGATGGCCGGTGGTGCCGGTATTCCGGATCAGGTCGCGGCCCTCGCGGCACTGGGCGACGAGCCTTTCGAGTTCATCTGCCAGCCCTGGTCCGACGTGGCCTCGCTGAATGCCTGGCAGGCGGCAATGGATGACAGCGTCGGTCGCTGGTCCTGGTCCAAGCAACTGTTCGGACATGTCTACACCGCCAAGCGTGGCACCGTGGGCACGCTGGTCGCTGCCGGTCAGACCCGCAACGACCAGCACGTCACCATCCTGGCGATGGAGCAGGGCGTACCGCAACCGGTCTGGGTTCAGGCCGCCGCACTGGCTGCACGCACTTCGGTGTTCATCTCGGCTGACGCCAGCCGTCCGACCCAGAGCGGCAGCCTGCCGGGCGTCGATCCGGCCGCGGCCAGCGAGCGTTTCACCCTGACCGAGCGCCAGTCGCTGCTCAGCTACGGTGTCGCCACCGCCTACTACGAAGGTGGCTACGTGCGCATCCAGCGGGCGATCACCACCTACCAGAAGAATGCCTATGGTCAGGCGGACAACTCCTACCTGGACAGCGAGACCATGCACCAGTCGGCTTTCATCGTGCGCCGTCTGCAAAGCGTGATCACCAGCAAGTACGGCCGCCACAAACTGGCTGCCGATGGCACCCGCTTCGGCGCCGGCCAACCGATCGTCACCCCGAGCACCATCCGCGGTGAGCTGATCGCCCAGTACGCCAAGCTCGAACTGGAAGGCCACGTGGAAAACGCCGAACTGTTCGCCGAACACCTGATCGTCGAGCGCGACAGCCAGGACCCGAGCCGGGTCAACGTGCTGTTCCCGCCTGACTACGTCAACGGCCTGCGCGTATTCGCGCTGCTCAACCAGTTCCGCCTGCAGTACGACGCGGCGGCCTGAGCCGCGTCCTCTTCACGGTTTCATTTCAGCCCGCCATGAGCGGGCTTATTTTTTGGAGATACATCATGGGACAACTGATTGCGGGCACCTGCTACGTCAAAGTGGACGGCGCTCAACTGACCATCAACGGCGGCTGCGAAGCGCCGCTGATGGCTGTCAAACGGGAAACGGTGGTACCGGGTTTCTACAAGGAAACCGACATCGCTCCCTCTTTCAAGGTTACCGCGCTGCACACCGCGGACTTCCCCCTCAAGCAACTGATCGCCGGTTCCGACATGACCGTTACCTGCGAATTCAGCAACGGCAAGGTCTACGTCCTGGCCGGTGCCTACCTGGTCGAGGAGCCGGTCCTCAAGGGTGATGACGCGGCCATCGAACTGAAATTCGAAGGCATCAAGGGGACCTGGCAATGAGCGAGCCGATGAAGCTGCAGGTGCCCATCGAAGCCCACGGCGCAACCCTTGACGAACTCACCCTGCGCCGTCCGACGGTGCAGGAAGTGCGGGCGATCAAGGCGCTGCCGTACAAGATCGACAAGAGCGAAGAGGTCAGCCTCGACATGGATGTCGCGGCCAAGTACATCGCGGTCTGCGCCGGCATCCCGCCGTCGTCGGTCAACCAGCTGGATCTGTCCGACCTCAATACCTTGAGTTGGGCGGTGGCGGGTTTTTTCATGAGTGCGGCATCGCAGCCATCGGCGAACTGATTGCGGTCGCCTATGACCTGGCCTGGTTCTGGAAGGTTGACCCCGAACAGATGATGGCAAGGCCACTGGATGTGCTCCGGGAGTCCCTGGAGCACGCGCAACGGATCAATGCGATGCAGCAGGTGCAGTGATGGCTAAGAAGAAACCAGGTAATGTCCGCTTGAAGGACTTCGTCCACGTGAAGGACTTGAAGGCTTTGGTGGAGACGGTCAGTGCGGCTCTCAAAGATAAAAGCACTCATCAGGAAAAAATCACTGACAAGGACCAAGGCACTGACAAGGATAAAAGTCCTGACGAAAAAAACAGAGGGTTCAACTTCAAGATCAGTGACCTGAAAACGGGATTCACAGACAGCGGTCTTGATAAGGTGGATCTGGAGGGCGGTGGTTTGTTGGCGCCCTTTACCAAGGGACTCAAGGCCGCTATCAACGAGCAGGATCGCCAGGCCCAGGCGGATTTCGCACGTAAAGCGTCGCAGCTGCAGGTGATACCGAAGGCGGGCGAAGTCTCAAACGGTTCAGGAGCTGTGTCCCCTGTAACGCCTTCAATCGGAACCGTGTCCAAGGTACCGATTGCCCAGAAGTCATCTGCGCAGGTACTGGGAGAAACTGCACAGCATGTGGCGGCGCTCAGCAAGGCCCTGGATCAAATCTCCCTGAAGATCGGTCAGGCGTTGCTACCAGCCTTCGACAGTATCGTGACCGCGTTGATACCTCTGGCTACCCAGTTCGGACAATTCGTCGCGAACAATCCAGCCTTGGTACAAGGCTTGGCAGCTGGCGCTCTGGCATTCACTGCGATTGCCGGAGCAGCTGCCGGGTTTATTGCACTGTCCTCGCCTGTTGGGTTGGTGGCAGCAGGTATAGCGGCCGCGGCTACCTTGATTGTCACTTTCTGGAAACCCCTCTCGGGATTTTTCATGGGGATCTGGGGGGCTATCAGTGACTATTTCTCGAGTCATTGGGACACGCTCAAGGCCGGTGTTGCAGCCTATCTCGACTTTATCCTGACGGTGTTTTCCTGGACTCCGATGGGAATAGTCATCAACAACTGGGGACCTTTGGCCGACTTCTTCAGCGCAATGTGGGGATTGCTGAAAGCGTTGGCCCTACCGGTCATGGATTTTCTCAAGGGAATATTCGACTGGCTACCGCTGGACCTGATCATCAAGAACTGGGAGCCGATCATCGGCTGGTTCTTTGGCTGGGTGCAGAAGTTGAAGGAACTGTTTGAGCCGATCCGGGAATGGCTCGGTGGCCACGTCGGAGGCTTCGTCACCCAGATTACGGGCAAGGTGGAGGACTGGACCGAGCAGCAGCAACAGCGCAATGCCGTGACAACCGCAGATGGACGTCATTCGTTCTTCTGGGAGCGTGACGAAAGCACTGGGGCAGGCAGCGGCCTGACGCAGAACGCCAACCTGCTCGTCCAGCAAACCGCCACCAACAACCGTACCCAACTCGAAGGCGGCCTGACCGTGCGTTTCGAAAACGCGCCTCAGGGCCTGCGTGTCGACCAACCCCAAACCAACCAACCGGGCCTGAACCTGACGTCTGCCGTCGGCTACCGCTCGCTTTCCCTCGGAGGTGCCTATGGCGACTAACTGGCGTGATCGCCTGTTGCCGGCGTCGTTTCGCGGCGTGCCGTTCTGGGTCGACCAGGCGAAGACCCCGGTCGGCCAGAAAGGCCAGTTGCATGAATATCCCCAGCGCGACCAGCCGTTCTTCGAGCGGCTTGGCCAGCAGGCGAAAATCCATGACCTGACCGCCTTTATCGTCGGCGCCGATTGTCTGGAGCAACGTGACAACCTGCTCAAGGCGCTGGAGGAGGGCAGCGGCGAACTGGTCCACCCATGGCTGGGACGGATGCAGGTCAAGGTCGGCGAATGCGACATGACCCAGACCCGCGAGGATGGCGGACTGGTGACCTTCAACCTGAAGTTCTACCCGGACCAGCCGCTGCAGTTCCCCAAGCCCATCGTCAACACCCAGGAGCAACTGCAGGTGGCGTCGAGCAAGTTGCTCGACGCCTCGGTGGGCCGTTTCGATGAGGCGATGAAACTGGTCAACCAGGCGCGGATCGGCGTGGAGAACCTGCGCAAGGGCATCACCCAGGCGTATCAGGTGATCGAACGGGAGTTGCAGCCGCTGATCGAAACCTACGCGAATGTCTATGCCCTGGTCCGTACGGTCAAGGAGTTTCCCCATCAGGTGAGCGCGGCGGTCAAGGGCGTGCTCGGGGAGGTCAAGGCCGAGTTCAATGGACTGGTCGGCGAGGTCCGTGGCCTGGTCGGCGAAGTTCGCGGCTTGAAGGACTTTGCGGTCCAGGGCTATCACGGGATGCTGGCCGATCTGTCGAAACAGGTCGAGGAAGCCAAGTCCCTCGACGCCTCGCAACTGGCTATTGGCAAGGACACCGCTGCGGCCTCGCAGGCCACGGTGAACCTGATCCAGGATGCCCTGCTAGTGCAGATCGCCCAGTTGGTGTCGGTGATCCCGGCGGCGACCCAGGCGGTGAAGCTGGCCGTCACCCCGTCGCTGGCGCAACAGGCCCAGCAGCCGGTGCAGCGCGCCGACGTGCCGGTGGTCGATGACGTGCTGGCGCTGCGCGACAACCTCAACGAGGCGATCTGGCAGGCGGCGCTCAAGGCCGATTCGGTGCATTACCAGGCGCTCAATACCGTGCGCCAGGCGCTGGTGCAGCATCTCAACGCGGTGGCCTCCAACGGTGTGCGACTGATTGATCTGGTGCCCAAGAGCAACCTGCCGGCGCTGGTCGTCGCCTACAAGAACTTCGGCGATGCCACACGGGTCGTGGAAGTGGTGCAGCGCAATCGCATTGCCCACCCCGGTTTCGTCCCGCCAGCACCGTTGCAGATCTCCCGGGAGTAAGCCATGAACGATATCGACAACGCCGTCGTCCTGTTGGTCGACGGTCTGAGCTACGAAGGCTGGAAGGCCATCGAGATCAGTGCCGATCTCGAGCGCCAGTTCCGCACCTTCAAGCTGGGCATCACCTGGCAATGGCCGGGGCAGACCCTGGCCGTGCCGATCAAGGCCGGCGCCCGTTGCCAGGTGCTGATCGGCTGCGATCTGGTGCTCACCGGACATGTCTACCAGGCGCCCATCAGCTATGACGGCAAGCAGATCAGCCTGACCATCGAGGGCAGTTCGCTGACCCGCGACCTGGTCGATTGCGCGGCGATCAACCAGCCGAGCCAATGGCGTCAGCAGGGCCTGCTGACGATCGTCGAGGCACTCGCCAAACCCTACCAGGTCAACGTGCGCAGCGAGATCGCGCAAACCACCAAGCTGCAGACCCACAGCATCGTGCCAGGGGAGACGGTGTTCAAGTCCATTGACCGTTTGCTGACCTTGTACCGGGTGTTCTCCACCGATGATGCGAACGGCAACCTGGTGCTGGCCAAACCCGGCAGTGCCGGGCGCGCCAGCGATGTGCTCGAGTTGGGCAAGAACATCCTCTCGGCCAGCACCGCGCGGGACTATAGCGCGGTGTTCTCCGAGTACCGGGTGATCGGCCAGCACAAGGGCAGCGACCAGAAAAGCGGTAGCGCGGTGAGCGAAGTCAGCGGCGTGTCCAGTGAGGCCAACCCGCTGCGCAAGCGGGTCACGGTGATCAGCGAAAGTGTCCAACTCACCTCGGAACTGGCCCAGCAACGGGCCGACTGGGAACGGGCGACCCGCGTCGGCAAGGCCCTGGCTACTACCTACAGCGTACAGGGCTGGCGACAGTCCAACGGTGACCTGTGGCGGCACAACCTGTTGGTGCGGGTGAAGGACCCGGTGCTGGACGTGGACCAGGACATGCTGATTTCGAAGATCACCTACTCGCTGTCTGCACAGGGTTCGATCACCACCCTGGAAGTGGCGCCGCCGGAGGTCTTCGAGGCCACGCCGACGAAGGCCAGGACCAGGTAACCACGTCATCTGCGATGCCGGTTCTGCCGCTATCGCCAGCAAGCCGGCTCCCACAACAGGGGGCGAGGCCGAGCCTGGTTTTTGTGTGCTGCCGCGCACCTTGTGGGAGCCGGCTTGCTGGCGATAGCCATCTTCCAAACATCCAAGATTTCCTGACACACCGCTCGCCCAAGGAACCCCTCATGAGCCTACTGACCCGCCTGCTGGCGCGCGGCACCGTCGTGCTTGCCAACTCGGCCAACAAACTGCAATCGCTGCAAATGCGCCTGACCGCCGGTGAAGTGAACGACGACATGGAGCACTTCGAACCCTACGGTTTCACCAGCAACCCGCTGGCCGGCGCCGAAGGCATCGCGACTTTCCTCGGTGGTGACCGTTCCCACGGCATCGTGCTGGTGGTCGCCGACCGCCGCTACCGCCTGCAGAACCTCGCCCCCGGCGAAATCGCCCTCTACACCGACGAAGGCGACCGGATCCACTTCAAGCGCGGCCGGATCATCGAAATCGAGACCGGCACCCTGAACATCCGCGCCAGTACCGCGATCAACCTCGACAGCCCGACCCTGACCCAGACCGGCAAGATCGTCTCCCAGGGCGATCAGGTCGCCGGCGGTATCAGCCAGATGCAGCACGTGCACGGCGGCATCCAGCCAGGCGGTGGCCAGACTGGCGTACCGGCGGGAGGTGCCTGATGTTCGTTTCCAACAACCTCAAGGCGGCGCTGACCCGTTCGGTGCTGATCAGCCTGTTCACCTGGCGTCGCGCCAACAGCGACGACCCGATTGACGACGATGAGCGTTACGGCTGGTGGGGCGACAGTTTCCCCATGGTCGCCAACGACCGTATCGGCTCGCGGCTGTGGCTGCTGCGACGGGTCAAGCTGACCGCGCAGACCCAGCTCGATGCCGAATTCTATGCCCGTGAAGCCTTGCAATGGCTGATCGACGACGGCCATTGCAGCGCCATCGAGATTCAAACCGAACGGCTCGACGCCCAGCGGCTGAACCTGCGAACGGTTCTGACCCTGGCCGGCGGCGAGCGCCTGGATATCAACCCGAACCACAGTTGGCAGGTGACTTATGCCGTTTGAAACCCCTTCGCTGCCGGTGCTGATCAACCGCACCCAAAGCGACCTGGCCAGCGATGCGCTGCGCCAGTCCGATGCCCAGGTCCTGGCCCGCACCCTCAGCGGCGCGGCCTTTGGCCTGTATGGATACCTCGACTGGATTGCCGAGCAGATCCTGCCCGACACCGCCGATGAATCCACCCTGGAGCGCATCGCCGCACTGCGTCTGCACCAACCGCGCAAGGCCGCCCAGGCGGCCACCGGCAGCGTGAGTTTTACCGCTGCCGCCGGTGCGGTGCTGGACGTCGACACCCTGCTGCAGAGCAATGACGGCCGCAGCTACAAGGTGACCCAGGGAGGCACCACCAGCGCGGGTAGCAATACCGCGCAGATCCAGGCGCTGGATGCCGGCAGCCTGGGCAATGCCGATGCTGGCCTGACGCTGTTTCCGATCCAGCCGGTGCAGGGCATCGGTAACACCTTCACGGTGCTCGCCCCCGGGTTGAGCGGTGGCGTGGCGGCGGAAAGTCTCGAGTCCCTGCGTTCCCGGGTCATCCGCTCGTACCGCGTCACGCCCCATGGCGGTTCGGCGGCCGACTACGAAACCTGGGCGCTGGAGTGTCCGGGCATCACCCGGGCCTGGTGTCGCGGCAATTACCTCGGGCCAGGCACCGTCGGCCTGTTCGTCATGCGTGACGACGATCTGGTGCCGATCCCTGATGCGACTCAACTGGCCCTGGTCCAGGCCTATATCGAGCCGCTGCGCCCAGTGACTGCCGAGCTGCATGTACTGGCGCCGGTACAGGTGCCGGTGACCTACACCCTGCGCCTGGTGCCGGACACCTCGGCCACCCGTGCCGCTGTCGAAGCGCAACTGCGCGACTTGCACAAGCGTGAGGGCGGCCTCGGCGAGACCTTGCTGCTGACCCATATCGCCGAGTCCATCAGCAGTGCCACGGGCGAGAACGACCACTTGCTGGTCACCCCGTCCGCCGATGTGCCAGCAACCACCAACCAGTTGCTGACCTTCGGAGGCTGCGTATGGCTGGAATAAGAACTGCCGCGCAATACCAGGAGCAACTGCGCAGCCTGCTGCCGGCTGGTCCCGCCTGGGACCCGGAGCTGGTTCCGGAGATCCAGCAGGTGCTGCTGGGGATTGCCCAGGAACTGGCCCGGGTCGATGCCCGGGCGGTGGACCTGCTCAACGAAGTGGACCCGGTGACCGTCAGCGAACTGGTGCCGGACTGGGAGCGGGTGATGAACCTGCCCGACCCGTGCCTGGGGCCCAAGCCGCTGTTCGACGACCGCCGCCTGGCGGTACGTCGGCGCCTGCTGGCGGTGGGCGACCAGAGCATCGGCTACTTCCTGGATATCGCCCGCAGCCAGGGTTATCCCAACGCCACCATTACCGAGCAGCAGACCCCCCGTATGGGCCGCGCCCGCTTTGGCCAGGCGCGCTTCGGTACCTGGACGGCGCAGTTCATGTGGACGCTCAACACCGGCGGCCGCCTGCTGCTGGGCCGTCGTTTCGGCGCCAGCTACTGGGGCGAGCGCTTCGGCGCCAACCCGGGCAGCGCCCTGGAATGCCTGATTCACCGCACAGCCCCGGCGCACACGCTGGTGCACATCAATTACGACTGAAGAGGACGGATACGTGGATTATCCAAAAAGCACGCCCAGCATTGGGTTGGTCAATGGCAAGTTTGTTGATGAAAACCCGGTGAGTGGTTCGCCTGGCTCGCTGATTCCGGCGGTGTGGGGGAATGCGGTCACCGAGGAATTGCTCAATGTGGTTCAGGCTGGCGGGCTGGAGCCGGTGGAGGCGGAGCACGATCAGTTGCTCAAGGCCATCAGGACCATCATCCAGAGTTCGTTGCCGCCGGAGCAGATTCGCACGACGCTGGCGGCGTATGGGATTACCGATGCGTATACCAAGGCGGAGGTCGAGGCGCTGTTCAAGAACGCCACTGCGTTGCCGGTCGGGGCGATGATGGCGTTTCCCAAGGGGACTGTGCCGGCAGGGTTCTTGGAGGTCGATGGCAGTGTGCAGAGCATTGCGACCTATCCGGATCTGGCGGCGTATCTGGGTACGACGTTCAACAAGGGGGATGAGGGGGCAGGGAATTTCCGTTTGCCTGAGTCGCGCGGGGAGTTTCTGCGTGGGTGGGATCACGGGCGGGGAGTTGATACTGGGCGAGACATCGGTACTTTTCAGTCCGATGCATTCAAGAGCCATACCCACGAATATGACAATATGCAGGGGGGCGGAGCTCGTAATAGTGTCTCGGATACTGTAGCCGCAGCTAGCAACGCTACTACCGAAACAGGCCATATCACCAGCGCCGCTGGCGGTACTGAAACACGCCCCCGTAACTTGTCGGTAATGTGGTGCATTAAAGCCTGGAATGCCCCGGTCAGTCAGGGGAGTATCGATGTCGCTGCGTTGGCAGCCGATGTCCAAACGATACAGAAAATCGCTGTTGTTGGAGCATTCAAGCGCCTGACAGCCTCAGCCAATGGTTTGAGCTCTGTCGTTAATGTCGCTGCTGATCAATTGGTGGTTGGTAATGATGCCTCGTTTAGGATGGTGAATGGGGTAAATCTCAGTGTCAATGCTACTGCCATGGGGGCAAATGGGCTGGATACAGGAACGTTGACTGCTTCAACCTGGTATAGCGTATGGGTTATCTGGGGCGAACAAGGTGTTGCAGGCTTATTGTCCTTGAGTGCTAATAGTCCCGTACTTCCGGTAGGCTTCACGCATAAGGCACGTGTCACTTGGGCGAGAACAGATTCCACGGCAAATAAATTTCTGCTCTCATTTGTTCAGGCTGGTAATAGCGTTCAGTACAAAGTCTCTTCTGGTTCCAATGTTCCAAACTTGCCGGTAATGGCTTCTGGCACTGTGAGCCCGGCAGCAGACGTTTCTGTATCTGCCTTTGTGCCGCCCACTGCTAGTAAGATTGCATTGGCAGCGGGCTCTACTGGGAGCTATATCTCTTTTGCACCAAGTAGTGCGTATTCTGCGCAGGTTACGACTTACCTGAGTACCACTGCTTTAAATGCAGCCCCGTTTGTTGGTGGTTATAACCCTTCGTCACCTGTTCCCACGGCAAATGGATTGATTCTACTGGAAGGTAACACCGTGCGTTTTGGTTCCAGCGGTGGGACCGGAGTTTTGCAATGTTTGGGTTGGGAGGACAGCCTGTGAGTGGTTATGCAGTGAGAAATGATGGTCAGGGCTGGCGCTCTGTGAATAGTCCGGAAGATGTGTCTCCATATGAGTGGTATGCAAAGGAAAATCCGCCTGACCCGGTTCCGCTTCCTCCCAGCCGAGAGGAGTTGATCGAGCAGACCAATGCAAGAAGAGACAGCCTCCTGGCAGCCGCAGCCAACCGTATGGGGCCTTTACAGGATGCTGTGGAGTTTGATGAGGCGACCCCTGATGAGGTTTCGCTGCTAAAAGCCTGGAAGCAGTATCGTGTTGTATTGAATCGCGTAGAACAACAAACAGGTTTTCCTGTCGACGTGACTTGGCCAGAACTCCCGAAGTGATTCGAAAGAGATAAAACTAATAATACTGGTTCGCTATCTGACGGGTAGTGTTGAATTTTCCTTCTTGAGGGAGTCGACGTGCCTGTCTGTGCTTGGTTTTTTATCTCTATCGTAGTGGCGATGTAGTGGATTTTAAATTCTATCTTACGTTCTTCTGGAGCTGAGGAGGGTTCGTTTTGGCTTGTGAAAAGTTTGGCTCAAAAAAAATTGGGCAGAGATGCCCTGAACAACGCGCCTCGTTTGTTAAGTGGAAGGTGCATATCAATGATGGTTAGAGGAAATGTAAATGGATTATCCGAAAAGTGTACCCGGTGTCGGGCTGGTAAATGGAAAGTTTGTCGATGAGAATCCCCTGACTGGGGCTCCAGGGTCATTGGTTCCCGCCGCGTGGGGAAATGGAGTTACTGAAGAAATTGTCAACGTCATAAAGTCTGCCGGTCTCGAACCTGATGAGGCTAAAACCGATCAGTTGGTAAGAGCGATTCGTAGTCTGGGATCACAGGACTTCAAAAACTCGGTACGAGCAGCCTCCACTACTGCGATGAGTTTGAGCGGGACGCAGCCAGTGGATAACGTTGCAATTGTGGTTGGGGACCGGGTTTTAGTGAAAAACCAGGCATTGGCAGCACAGAATGGGATTTTTATCGTGCAGGCGGGGACGTGGATCCGTTCTGGTGATTTCGCGTCCAATACCGACGTCACGACCAATGCGATTGTTGCAGTCGATGAGGGTAGCATTAACGGCTCCTCGATTTGGCAACTGGTAACAACGGCTCCAATCGATATTGGTGTAACTCCTCTGCGCTTTGAGCTAGCTGTCGGCCCAACGGGAGTGGTTGAAGGGACGTATCGTTCTGTCACGGTGGATAAAAGAGGACGAGTTCAGGGAGGCAGTAACCCGACTACGCTCCAAGGGTATGGCATTACCGATGCCATGGGGAGTGATCGCTTTGTGTACTCTCCCAACGCCCCACTCCCTGCAGATGGTGCCGTGGGCACTTTGTGGCTGCAGTATGAGGCACCATGATGAACTTCCATGTAAAGCTGGCTGACGGATACCGCCCAGGTGTTTTGCCTCAGGTGAAAATACCTGATGGTTGGCGGGAAGGGCTGGAAATGTTCGTCAAAACTCCAGATGGCTGGCGCACGGTTTGGCGTCGAACCATCATATTCATCAATACTGTAGAACGCTCTGGTGCTAGCGTTTTTGAACTCATGGGGAGGCCGACCAAGGCCCGTAATTACATTTTCATCAACCGGGCAACTATCTCGGGAGGCGGGGCAGGATTCTCTCTGCGTACTGGTGTTTTTCCGGCAGGCTCCACGCTGAAAATAGTCAATGAAAGTTACATTCGAGGCGCCGGTGGTGCGGGCGGTTATCCAAATCTGGGCGCTCCTGGCGCCACTGCGATGTGGCTGGATTTTCCTGTGAGTCTCGATAACCGCAACGGTTGCATTTTCGGCGGTGGCGGTGGTGGCGGTTTCATCTACTGGCCCAACACTCTGTACTCCGGCGGCGGCGGTGGAGCGGGCCTTCCTGGTGGCATGCGAGGTGGCATGTATCAGGTTTCTACTTACGGAGTCGTCTATCCGACCGCTGGCGGCCTGGAAACTGGCGGTGCAGGTGGGTACTACTCGGTGGGGTGGAATGGTCCTGCGGGAGGGGCGCCAGGTGCTCCAGGTGGTAATTCCACCTATGCAGGCGGCGCAGGCGGTAACTCAATTGATAAAAAGGGTAACAGCCTGACTTTTGAGGCAGGCAATTCCGCAGATCGACTAAAAGGAAACGTAGTGTGAGTGCATTTAAAGTTTTATCTATTTCAGAAAGTGCCGGAACGATGGTCGTTGACTGGGGGAATGTGACGTTGAATCACTATATCCCTCCGGCAATTCTGGCACATCCTGACATCGAGAATTCGGCGTTGGTTGAAATCATTGAGTCAATGCGTCCTGCGGTCCAACCTGCAGTTGAAGTGCCTGCGGCGCTACAAGCACTGGTTGAGTCGAAAGGTGATGTTGAGGATGAGCGTCTCTGGCGAGACCTAGAGTTGTTCAAGTGGATTGCCATCAGAGACCGTCATCGTGACCAGCTTGAACTCGGTGTTGTTACCACACTCACTCCAGCGCAGTATACAGATGCATTGGCTTATATTCAGGAACTGCGTGAGTGGCCACAGTCTGCGGATTTTCCGATAAAGGAAAAGCGTCCGGTCATTCCTGCGTCTTTGGGCTGAATATCCATGCGTCTCATAACTTCTGGGACTTGCCAATGTTAATTTCCGAGCAACAACTATTACGCATCATGCCCAACGCCGGCCCCAAAGCCGGCGTTTTCGTACCCGCTCTCAACACCGCCATGTCCCGGCACGACATCACCACCCCCAAGCGCATCGCCGCCTTTCTGGCCCAAGTGGGCCATGAGTCTGCGCAACTGCGCTACGTGCGTGAGCTGGGCAGTGACCAGTACCTGAGCAAGTACGATACGGGCACCCTGGCGATTCGCCTAGGCAACACCCCGGACGCCGACGGCGATGGCCAACGCTATCGCGGTCGCGGGCTGATCCAGATCACCGGTCGCAGCAACTATCGTCAATGCAGCCTTGCGCTGTTCGGCGACGAGTGTCTGTTGCAACAACCGGAGCTGCTGGAGCAGCCACAATGGGCCGCCGAATCGGCGGCCTGGTTCTGGGAACAGCAAGGGTTGAACGGGTTGGCCGATGCCGACCAGTTCAACAGCATCACCCGCAGGATCAACGGCGGCCTGAACGGCCTCGATGACCGCCTGCAACTCTGGGCTCGGGCGAGGGCGGTGTTATGCGCCTCCTCGACCTGATCCCGGCGCCTTACCGTCTGTTCGCTGTCGTCGTGCTGCTGGCCCTGGTGGCCGGTGGTTCGGCGGCACTGGCCTGGCGGATTCAAGGCTTGCGTTACGGCCTGCAACTGGAGCATCAAGCCCGGTTGCAGGCTGATGCGCTCAAGCAGATTTCCCTTGCCGCGGCGACGCAACAGCGTGCCGAGCAGGATAAACGCCTGGCCTTGGAGCAGCAGCTCCAGGCCAGCGATCAGACACACTCAAAGGAGCTGAACGATGTGCAACAGGATCAGGCTCGCCTGCGTGATCGCCTGGCTACTGCCGATCTGCGGCTGTCAGTCCTCCTCGATAGCAGCGACCCCGCCAGCGGTTGTGCACTGCCTGCCACCTCCGCCACCGGCGGCGTGGTTCATGCAGCCCCGCGTGCCCGACTTGACCCGGCGCATGCTCAACGAATTATCGCCATCACCGACGACGGCGACCGCGCCCTGATTGCCCTGCAGGCCTGCCAGGCGTATGCCGCCAAGGTCTCGCACTGACATCCTGATGCAAAGCGCGGCTTGAAAGCCCGAGGTGCTCGTGTAGGGTATTCATTTTGCGAAACCGCCCCAGGGCGCAGGCGCGACCCTTGTGGGAGCCGGCTTGCTGGCGATCCGCCAAAGGCGGCCAGCCACTGATGCCTATGGCTTCCGTAAGATCGCTATCGCCAGCAAGCCGGCCCCCACAGAAAAAAGCAGGGCGCGGTTTATCTTCAGACAGGAGAGCAACGTGGACGATATCACCCAGCTTGCCGCCGAACTCGGCAAGCGCCTGCAGACCCTCAAGGCGCAGGTCACTACCGCCGAGTCTTGCACCGGCGGCGGCATCGCCGAGGCGATCACGCGGATTCCCGGCAGTTCGGCCTGGTTCGAGGCCGGCTACGTGACCTACTCCAACCAGCAGAAGACCCGCCAGTTGCAGGTGCCCGAGGCGTTGTTCGGTCAGGTCGGCGCGGTCAGCCGCGAGGTGGTCGAGGCCATGGTCCGTGGCGCCCAGGCGCACAGTGCGGCGCGTTTTGCCGTGGCGGTCAGTGGCGTGGCCGGGCCGGACGGCGGTTCCGCCGAGAAACCGGTGGGCACCGTCTGGCTGGCCTGGGGTGTCGGCGATGAGCTGAGCAGCGAGCGTCGGCAGTTCCCTGGCGATCGCGACGCGGTCCGGCGCCAGACCGTAAAGGCCGCGCTGGAGGGACTGTTGCGACGGGCGGAAGCAGAAATCGCAAATCGGGGGTAGGCGAGTCGCCAAGGCTGTGGAATAATACTGGCTACTTATACAGGTGTTGGCCGTCACAGGCCTTATTGATTACGTGAGGACTTTAATGGACGACAACAAGAAGAAAGCCTTGGCTGCGGCCTTGGGTCAGATCGAACGTCAATTCGGCAAGGGTGCCGTGATGCGTATGGGCGATCATGACCGTCAGGCGATCCCTTCGATCTCCACCGGTTCCCTGGGCCTGGACATCGCTCTCGGCATCGGCGGCCTGCCAAAGGGCCGTATCGTGGAAATCTACGGTCCGGAATCCTCGGGTAAGACCACCCTGACGCTTTCCGTCATCGCTCAGGCCCAGAAAGCTGGCGCCACGTGCGCCTTCGTCGACGCCGAACACGCCCTGGACCCGGAATACGCCGGCAAGCTGGGCGTCAATGTCGACGACCTGTTGGTTTCCCAGCCGGATACCGGCGAACAGGCCCTTGAAATCACCGACATGCTGGTGCGCTCCAACGCGGTCGACGTCATCATCGTCGACTCCGTGGCGGCCCTGGTACCCAAGGCTGAAATCGAAGGCGAGATGGGCGACATGCACGTCGGTCTGCAGGCTCGCCTGATGTCCCAGGCGCTGCGCAAGATCACCGGCAACATCAAGAACGCCAATTGCCTGGTCATTTTCATCAACCAGATCCGCATGAAGATCGGCGTGATGTTCGGTAGCCCGGAAACCACCACCGGTGGTAACGCGCTGAAGTTCTACGCTTCGGTTCGTCTGGACATCCGCCGTACCGGCGCGGTGAAGGAAGGCGACGAAGTGGTGGGCAGCGAAACCCGCGTCAAGGTCGTGAAGAACAAGGTGGCTTCGCCGTTCCGTCAGGCCGAGTTCCAGATCCTGTACGGCAAGGGCATCTACCTCAATGGCGAGATGATCGACCTGGGCGTGTTGCACGGTTTCGTTGAAAAGTCGGGTGCCTGGTACAGCTACAACGGCAGCAAGATCGGTCAAGGCAAGGCCAACTCGGCCAAGTTCCTGGCGGAAAACCCGGAAGTCGCGGCAACCCTCGAAAAGCAACTGCGTGACAAGTTGCTCAATGCCGGCGCAGTGGCCGAGGCCAGCAAAGGCGCTGCAACCGCCGACGAAACCGAAGACGATCTGGCTGACGCCGACATCTGAGTGAGCCGATGAGCGCCGTACTGGATACCCCGGTCGCCGTACGGCGTGCTGCAATGGACCTGCTCGCGCGACGCGAGCATGGTCGAGTCGAGCTGACGCGCAAGTTGCGTCAGCGCGGCGCCCCGCCTGAACTGATCGACACGGAACTCGACCGCTTGACGGAAGAGGGCTTGCTGTCCGAATCCCGTTACCTCGAAAGCTTCGTTTCCTACCGTGCCCGTTCCGGCTATGGTCCTCTGCGTATTCGCGAAGAGTTGAGCCAGCGTGGCCTGCAGCGCACCGATATCGAGTTGGCTCTACGCGAAAGCGGTTTCGACTGGCAGGCGCAGTTGGAAGACACCTGGCGACGCAAGTTTGCCGGGCGCCTGCCAGCTGACGCCCGCGAGCGTGCCCAGCAGGGACGCTTTCTCAGTTATCGGGGTTATTCCATGGACATGATCGGCCGCTTGTTGAGCGGCCGAGGGCTGGATGACTGATCAGGTTACCTTGATCGGTTCCCGCACGCGCGGTTGCGCCGTTGTCGTGGGCTTGCTCCAGTTCTCCGGCTGGTTGATGAAATCCACCAGTTCCCGCAAACGCCCCTGATCCCGCGCCGTGAAGTGAAACGCCAGCCGCGATAAATGGCTGAATTGCGCTTCATCGTGTTCCTCGCCAGCGTAGCCATGCTGATGGAAACCACCACTGACACACAGATCGGCGAACGACGTGTCGAGTTGTGCCAGTGCCTGTTCGTTCAGCGGATGGTTCATGCGAATCACGAACTGGTTCTTCAGCCAGCGGCTGGAGTGGAAGTTGCTGTAGAACTGGTTGATTTGCGCCACGGCCTCGTCAGCACTGTAGACCAGGCGGACCAGTTTCAGGTCGTTGGGCAGGATGTAGCGATTGTCCTCCAACTGGTTGCGGATAAAGTCGATGGCGCTTTGCCAGAAGTTACCGCCGGGCGTATCCAGGAGCACCACCGGCACCAGCGGGCTCTTGCCGGTCTGGATCAGGGTCAGCACTTCCAACGCTTCGTCGAGGGTGCCGAAGCCGCCCGGGCACAAGACCAGTGCGTTGGCTTCCTTGACGAAGAACAGTTTGCGGGTAAAGAAAAAGTGGAACGACAGCAGATTGACGGTACCGTCGACGGTCGGGTTCGCATGTTGCTCGAAGGGCAGGGTGATGTTGAACCCGAGGCTGTGATCCAGGCCGGCTCCTGCATGGGCGGCGGCCATGATACCGCCACCGGCGCCGGTAATGACCATCAGGTCGGACTTGGCCAGTGCAGCTCCCAGTTCGCGGGCCTGGGCATACAAGGGGTGCTCGATGGGTGTACGGGCGGAGCCGAACACGGTCACCTTGCGGCGTCCCTTGAACTGATCCAGCACTCGGAAGGCGTTCTCCAGCTCGCGCAAGGCCTGCAGGACGATCTTGGCGTTCCAGCGATTGCGGTCGTCCTGGGCCATGCGCAGGACGGTCAGCATCATGTCGCGGTAAAGCGCAAGGTTGGGGCTGTCGGGGGCAATCTGTTTGAGTTGTTCTTCGACCTGGCTTGTGAGGTCGACGCCGTTATTCTGGAAATGACGGGACAGGCAATCATCCGGTTCGTAAGGCATTCATATTCTCCTTCTACGCAGACCCTCTGGCGGCGTCGAAATCATCGACGCCGCCGCGACACTGCATGTGTCGCTGTATGCCCAGTCTGATGACTTTGCATGACAACTGGCGAATTGATCATGGGCCCATGAAGTCTGGTCTGGCAACCGCTTGTTGTCATGCCTTAGGCGATTGTTGCCGCTCGTCAGAAGTGCTGTCCCCGAGTGCCCGCTCTGATTTACTTGATGTGGAGTGGGGCGGATGCGCTTTGCTGCCCAGGCAGTTTCAGGCCGCGTTTCGGAGAGGGAGTAGGGGGGCAATGAGGATGGTACTGGAGGTCGAGAACGAGCTGTATCAGCTGTTGCAGATAGCCGCCCAACTGAATCAGCTCAGCCTTGAAGACGAATGTCTGCGGCGCCTGGACGGTGGGCAGCGGCGCTCGCGTTATCTGCAGGCGCTGGTGGCGGAACTGCGCGCCGATGATGAACAGCGGCGCCAGGCCCGGCAGTGATCATTTTTTCTTCGCTGGGGTTTCTTTCGGGCAGTCGCTTTCCACGAAACGGGCGGATGCGACGGGGCGATTGCTCTTGTTCTCGGTGAACTCGTAGCGCATCACTGCGCCCTTGGCCATCAGCTTGCGGTAGTTGGTGTTGCGGCAGACGCTGGCACCCAACTGCAGGTAGACCGCCTTGGCGTTGTCCCGCATGCTTTGGGCGTAGTCCGATTGCACGCTGAGGTGGTCGATCAACTGATTGTCTTCGACCGTGTAGGCAACTTCCAGGATGTGTTCGTTGAGTTCGCGGGGCAGGCTTTCGTTGCTCTTCTGCGCGACGTCCTTGAGCATATTGTTCAGTTCGAAATCCTTCAGCGAGGCCGCCTGGGCACTGAAAGGCAACGCCAGCAAAAGGGCGATGGACGGTACGGTAAGGCGCAGCATGCAACTCTCCTGGTTCAGTGACTGTTGCTTCGACCCGTTACCGGGCTGTGCGTTCAGTGGTCGCGAAGTATAGAGGTCGCTTGTAAGACCTACTAGCTGATGATTGAAGGAAATGTCGGCATCTCGCGAACCAAACCCGACTACTGCCTCTGTTAGACTGCGCAGACTTTTTACCGCAGTGGGTCGTATCTTTCGTGTTCAACCGTTCTTCCTGCCGGTGTAGCCTGCTATGAGCCACGCCGTTTCCCGCCTGCGCACCGAACGTCTGGCCCGCGCGAAAGCGCCGTTCACTGCCCGTGGCTCGCGAGCCGAGCGTTGTGAGGGCTGTCGTGTGATTCCACAGTACTGCCTCTGTGACTGGCTTCCGCGGGTCGACGCACGTTCGGCGGTGTGCCTGTTGATGCACGATGTCGAGCCGATGAAGCCGAGCAACACCGGCTGGTTGATTGCTGACGTGCTGGGCGATACCACGGCTTTCAGTTGGTCGCGCACGGAAGTCGACCCGCAATTGCTGGCGCTGCTGGACGATCCGCAATGGCAGCCGTTTATCGTGTTCCCTGGTGAGTTCGTCGCGCCGCAGCGGGTGGTGACCGAGGTGCTGCCTGTGGAGGGTAAGCGGCCGTTGTTCATTCTGCTGGATGCGACCTGGACTGAAGCCCGCAAGATGTTTCGCAAGAGCCCGTACCTGGAGCGCTTTCCGGTGCTGAGCCTGGAGTCGGAACAGTTGTCACGCTACAAGCTGCGTCGTTCCAAGCGTGATGACCACTTCTGCACGGCGGAAGTCGGCGCGCTCTGTCTGGAGTTGGCCGGAGATACCCGTGCCGGCGAGGCGGTCAGCGCCTTGCTGGAGGTCTTCACCACTCATTATCTGGGCGCCAAGTTCCAGCTGCCGCTTGATCTGGACGATGAGGTGCACCGGCAACTCAGGCCCTTTCTGCCGACGCCGTAGCTTCTGCTCGCGGCCAGAGCTGAGCGATCAGCATGCCGGCGAGCATCAGTGTGCAGCCAATATAGCCACGCAGGTGTAGCGACTCGTTGAGCAACCAGGCCCCGGCAATGGCAGCAAACACCGCCTCCAGCGAGAAAATGATCGCTGCGTGGGAGGCAATCGCATCCTTCTGCGCAATGACCTGTAGAGTGTAGCCGATGGCGACCGCAACGATGCCGCCATAGAGGATCGCCGGGCCGGCCGCGACGATGGCCGACCACTGGATCGGTTCGAGGCACAGGGCCAGCAGCAGGCTGACCACGGCACAGGTGGCGAACTGCAGGAACGCCAGGCGGATCACGTCGTGGCGCTTGGCGAACATGCCGACCAGAATCACATGCCCGCCCCAGACAAAGGCACCGATCAGTTGCAGCCAGTCTCCCGGCGACACCTGGAACTGCTCGCCGACGCTCAGCAGGAACATGCCGACCACCGCGAGCACCGCTCCGAGCCAGGTGCCCAGGCCCGTCTTGTGGCCGATGAGCAGTCCCAGCAGCGGCACGACAATGACATAGAGGCCGGTGATGAAGCCGGCGTTGGTCACGGTGGTGAACAGCAGACCGACCTGTTGCAGGTTGATACCCACCGCCAGAGCCAGCCCCATCAATAGGCCGCCAAGCAGCAGGCCACGGGTGAGAAAAGGCTCGGGACGGATCTGCCGGGGATTGCGGCGCAATACCAACGGTAACAGGCACAGTGAGCCGAGGGCGAAGCGCAGGCCGGAAAAGAGGAAGGGGCCGATATGTTCCATCCCCGACGTTTGTGCGACAAAACCGGAGCCCCAGATCATGGCGGTCAGCAGCATCAGGATATCGGCGCGCAGGGCTTGGCTTCGCATAATGGCACTCTTGTCAGGTAGCCGGTGACTTTGCCGTAAAGCATCGAACTTGACCACCCCGGCTGCGCTGGGCATGCTGGGCGCCGATTCGGGTGCGGCAGAATGTTCAAACGCCGGCTCTTCAGGGCTCCAGGCGTGTAACGTGCCCTTTGGCGCATGGCCTTTTCGGGCTGTCGCTTCGAGATGCCTCGGCGTGTATCGACCTGTTCGGTACTCGCCTAAAAACAGGATCATTTGAAAAATGACCACATACGAAATCCTGATCGCCGATGACCATCCTCTTTTTCGCAGTGCGCTGCGCCAGGCCTTGACCCTTGGGCTTGGCCCTGACGTACGACTGGTGGAGGTGGCGAGCATCGCCGAGCTGGAAACCCGCCTGACCGAGAAGGCTGACTGGGACCTGGTCCTGCTGGACCTGAACATGCCTGGTGCCTATGGCTTCTCCGGCCTGGTGCTGTTGCGTGGCCAATATCCGCAGATTCCGGTGGTGATGGTCTCGGCTCAGGAAGAGGCTGCAGTGGTGGTGCGCTCTCGCGAGTTCGGCGCCAGCGGTTTCATTCCCAAGTCCAGTTCTCTGGAAGTGATTCAGCAAGCCGTGCGCACTGTGCTCGATGGCGAGGTCTGGTGGCCGCCCCAGGCGTTCGAGGCGGTCAGCGTTTCCGACGAGGCCAAGGCTGCCAGTGCCGGGCTATCGAGCCTGACGCCGCAGCAGTTCCGCGTCTTGACCATGGTCTGCGAAGGTTTGCTGAACAAACAGATCGCCTACGAGTTGAGCGTTTCCGAGGCGACCATCAAGGCCCATGTGACGGCGATCTTCCGCAAGCTGGGCGTTCGTACTCGGACTCAGGCGGCACTACTCCTGCAACAACTTGAGTCAATTTCGAGCCAGTAAAGCGCCGGGCATTCACGCTTTTTTGACTTTTGTTGAACTAGCTTTCCTACACTATTTCTGTCAGTTGCCTATCTATGTCGTCGCCTTTTAAAGGTCAAACCGGTTTAAAACGTATCCTTAATGCATCGGGATATTCCCTGGATGGCCTGCGCGCCGCTTTCACGGGCGAAGCGGCGTTTCGCCAACTGGTCCTGTTGAATGTGATCCTGGTTCCGTTGGCGTTCTTTCTGAACGTCAGCCGGGTCGAGCGTGCGCTGTTGATCGCCGTGTGCCTGTTGGCGCTGATCGTCGAGTTGCTCAACTCGGCGGTGGAAGCGGCGATCGACCGGATCTCCCTCGACCGTCACCCCTTGTCGAAAAACGCCAAGGACATGGGCAGCGCTGCGCAGTTCGTGGCCTTGAGCATGATTGCCCTGGTCTGGGCGGTGATCCTGCTCTAACCCGCGCTAGTGGCCGATTCGACGTTGAACCGGCGAATGAGCCGCACAGGCGACTAGACCAGAATGGGCAGCACGATCTCATCGCTGCGGCGTACGCCGGCGGTGAGGTTGCGGCACAGCTCGAGGAACTCGCGCATCGCCGACGTCTGGTATTTCTGCTTGTGCCAGATGAAGTAGAACTGCCGCGCCAGGTCCAGCTCCGGGGTCTCCACCGCCACCAGGCTGCCGCGGCGGAACGCGTCGCGCAGGGCCAGGCGCGAGATGCAGCCGATCCCCAGTCCCGATTCCACCGCACGCTTGATCGCCTCGGTGTGCTCCAGTTCCAGGCGGACGTTCAGCGCACTGCGGTGATGACGCATGGCCTGGTCAAAGGTCAAGCGGGTGCCGGAACCCTGTTCACGCAGGATCCAGGCTTCACGGGTCAGCTCCTCCATGCTCGCGCGACCGCGTTGGGCCAATGGGTGCTGAGGCGCGCAGAACACCACCAGATCATCCTCGACCCAGCTCTGCACCTCGATATCGGGGTGGCTGCAGTCGCCTTCGATCAGACCCAGGTCAATTTCGTAGTGCGCGACCTGTTGCACAATGTTCGCGGTGTTCTGCACATGCAGCTTCACCTGGCTCTCCGGGTGCAGTTGCATGAAGCTGCCGATCAGCAGGGTTGCCAGGTAGTTGCCGATGGTCAGGGTGGCGCCCACGGCGAGGGAACCGAAGCCGGACTTGCCGTTGAGCAGATCCTCGATTTCCTTGGCCTGGTCCAGCAGTGCCACGGCCTGCGGCAGCAGTTGCTTGCCCAGGGCGTTGAGGCTCAGGCGCTTGCCGGCACGGTCGAACAATTGGCAGCTCGATTGGCGTTCCAGCTCGGTGATCGAGGTGCTCGCGGCGGACTGGGAAAGCGCCAGCAGGCCAGCGGCGCGTGATACGCTTTCCTGCTGGGCGACGGCGACGAATACTTGTAGTTGACGGAGAGTAAATCGCATATCGATATAACCGATAACCCTTATCTTGATAATGCATTTAACAGATATTGTCGCCGCCATTAGAATGCTATGCAATTGCGCTCATTGATAGCGCAGGCCAAATCTCCAGGAGCCCCATCCCAATGAGCAACATGAATCACGAGCGTGTCCTCAGTGTTCACCACTGGAACGACACTCTGTTCAGCTTCAAGTGCACCCGCGACCCTGGGCTGCGCTTCGAAAACGGTCAGTTCGTGATGATCGGCCTGCAACAGCCCAACGGCCGGCCACTGATGCGCGCCTACTCGATCGCCAGCCCGAACTGGGAAGAGCATCTCGAGTTCTTCAGCATCAAGGTGCCGGATGGTCCACTGACCTCGCAACTGCAGCACCTGAAGGAAGGCGATGAGATCATCATCAGCAAGAAGCCTACCGGCACACTGGTCCTCGACGACCTCAAGCCGGGCAAGCATCTGTACCTGCTGAGCACCGGTACCGGCCTCGCGCCCTTCATGAGCGTGATTCAGGACCCGGAAACCTACGAGCGTTTCGAGAAGGTCATCCTGTGCCACGGCGTGCGTTACGTCAACGAAGTCGCCTACCGCGAATTCATCACCGAGCACCTGCCACAGAACGAATTCTTCGGTGAAGCGCTGCGTGAGAAGCTGATCTACTACCCCACCGTGACCCGCGAGCCGTTCGAGAACGAAGGTCGCCTGACCGACCTGATGCGCAGCGGCAAACTGTTCCGCGACATCGGCCTGCCGCCGATCAACCCGCAGGATGACCGCGCGATGCTGTGCGGCAGCCCGAGCATGCTCGACGAGACCAGCGAAGTGCTCAACAGCTTCGGTCTGACCGTTTCGCCACGTATGCGCGAGCCGGGCGACTACCTGATCGAGCGTGCGTTCGTCGAGAAGTAAGCGTCCCACAGAAAAAGCCCGCGTTGCCGAAAGGCAGCGCGGGCTTTTTCGTTTCTGGCGTTTCTATTCGGCGGGGACGACTTCCAGCACGCGGATCACGCCCGCCTGCGGGTAGTGCCAGCGCACATCCAGGTCCCAGAACTGCGCGCCGTACTCACGCGCAGGCGTGGGTGTCTGGTAAGCCGGGCGCGGGTCCTGGGCCAGACACTGCTCGATCAGCTCGACCAGTGGCTCGCCAAGGCGCTGGGCGTGCGTTTGGGCCTGTTGCAGGGCATTATCCGTCCACTGCACGGGAATCAGCTGTGGTGCCGCGCTGGCGATGTCGTTGACGGCCGTGGCCACGCTGTCGGCGTAGGGCACGTAGGGCTTGATATCGAGGATCGGCGTGCCGTCCAGCAGGTCGATACCCGAGATCCACAGCCGATGGCCTTCGACCTTGTCCAGCCGGACCACCGACTGACCGATGCCGTTGGGTCGATGCGTCGCGCGCGTGGCAAACACACCGATGGATTTGTTGCCCCCCAGGCGCGGTGGCCGGACCTTGAGCCGCGGCTTGTCCTCCAGGGCCTGGTGGAACAGGAACAGCAGCCAGACATGGCTGACCTGCTCCAGCCCCTGTACGGCATCGCCCTGGTCGAACGGTGCCACCAGTTCCAGTACACCCCGTGCCGCCGGCGCCAGTTGTGGCTGGCGGGGGATGGCGAACTTCTCCTTGAAGCAGGAGCGTACGAAACCGATGGGCGAGACGCTGTAGCTCATGGCGGCGAACCTCAGGCCTCGATCCCGAGGATATTGCGCGCCACGGCTTCGGCGATCCGGATACCGTCGACACCGGCCGAGAGAATCCCGCCGGCATAACCGGCGCCTTCGCCCGCCGGGAACAGGCCCTTGACGTTCAGGCTCTGCAGCGACGCGTCGCGGGTGATCCGTAGCGGCGACGAAGTACGGGTCTCGATCCCGGTCAGGACCGCATCGTGCAGCGAGTAGCCCTTGATCTGCCGCTCGAAGGCCGGCAGTGCCTCACGGATGGCCTCGATGGCGAAGTCCGGCAAGGCCAGCGCCAGATCACCGAGGGCCACGCCCGGCTTGTAGGAGGGTTCGACGCTACCGACGGCAGTCGACGGTTTGCCGGCGATGAAGTCGCCGACCAGTTGCGCCGGGGCTTCATAGTTGCTGCCGCCCAGTACGAACGCGAGGGATTCCAGACGCTCCTGCAACTCGATGCCGGCCAGTGGACCGCCCGGATAATCCACTTCCGGGGTGATGCCGACGACGATGCCGGAGTTGGCGTTGCGCTCGTTACGCGAGTACTGGCTCATGCCATTGGTCACCACCCGGTTCGGCTCGGAGGTCGCCGCCACCACGGTGCCGCCCGGGCACATGCAGAAACTGTAGACCGAGCGGCCGTTCTTGGCGTGGTGCACCAGCTTGTAGTCGGCGGCGCCGAGTTTCGGGTGCCCGGCATACTTGCCAAGACGCGCGCTGTCGATCAGCGACTGTGGGTGTTCGATACGGAAGCCGATGGAGAACGGCTTGGCTTCCATGAACACACCGCGGCCGTGGAGCATGCGGAAGGTATCGCGGGCGCTGTGCCCGAGGGCCAGGACCACATGCTGCGAGTCGAGTTGTTCGCCGCTGTCGAGGATCACGCCGGTCAGTTGGCCGTCGTCGATCAGCAGGTCGGTGACGCGCTGCTGGAAGCGCACTTCACCACCCAGGGCCTCGATTTCCTTGCGCATGTTCTCGACCATGCCGGTCAGGCGGAAGGTACCGATGTGCGGCTTGCTGACGTAGAGAATCTCTTGCGGCGCGCCGGCCTTGACGAACTCGTGCAAGACTTTGCGACCGTGGTGGTGCGGGTCCTTGATCTGGCTGTAGAGCTTGCCGTCGGAGAAGGTCCCGGCACCGCCTTCGCCGAACTGCACGTTGGACTCGGGGTTGAGTACGTTCTTGCGCCACAGGCCCCAGGTGTCCTTGGTACGCTCGCGAACTTCCTTGCCGCGTTCGAGGATGATCGGCTTGAAGCCCATCTGCGCCAGCAGCAGACCGGCGAAGATGCCGCAGGGGCCGAAGCCGACCACGATCGGCCGCTCACGCAGGTCGGCCGGCGCCTGGCCGACCACCTTGTAGCTGACATCCGGTGCCACATTGACGTTGTGGTCGTCGGCGAACTTTTTCAGCAGGGCTTCTTCGTTCCGTGCCGACAGGTCGATGGTGTAGATGAACAGCATTTCGGACGACTTCTTGCGGGCGTCGTAGCTGCGCTTGAACAGGGTGAAGTCCAGCAGGTCATCGCTGGCGATGCCCAGGCGCTGGACGATGGCTGACCGCAGGTCTTCATCGGCATGGTCGAGCGGCAGCTTGAGTTCGGTGATTCGTAACATGACAGGGTCCAGTATGCGGGCCACGCGGGCGCGCCGGCTTTACAACAAACCGGAGATTATAAGCCCCAACGACGGTTTTCCGTGAGGCTTGAATGACTGCTGGTCCGAATCAGTCGTTGCGCGCGCCGCCGAACGTGGCGCAACCGCGCTGCACCTGGCCGTTGACCCGCAGTTCCGCGCTCAGGTTGCGCAGGCTGCCGGTGGTGCTGTCAACACAGCGCTGGGGAGCTACCCACAGTTCGATGTGCTGGTTGTTGGCTTCGGTGCTGAGGCTGAAGCGCCCGTCACCCAGTTGTTCTTCCAGGTAGGGCAGGACCAGCGGCGGCTGTTTGTCGCGTTCGAGCACCATGCCGTTGCCGGTGGCCTTGAACGACCAGTCCGGCGCATGGCCGCTGGCGATGACGGTCTGGCGGCGGAAATCGGGGTCGCTGCAGCCGCCGGTATCGCGCTCCAGGCGATAGAGCTGTTGCAGGTTCAGTTGGCCATCGGAGCCATCGGCCTTGCTGGAGGAGAAGCTGCCGCGCAGGTCGACGAACAATTTGCCGGGCTTGCCGGCGAAGCTGGCGGCTTCCTGGGCGATGCTGGTGTTACCGCTGTCGTTGACGACGAAGCGGCGCTGTTCCTGGCAGGGCTGGAACAGCAGCTTGCCATCGACGCTGCTCAGTTCGCCCTGCATGCGGTTCAGCCCGGCCGTGGGATGCGGACCGGAGGGGGCGAGCATCTGGCAACCGGCGGCGAACAGGGGCAGGGCGAAAATCATCAAGGAACGGGCGGCACGCATCATCGGGTCTCCTGGCAAGTGTCGCCACGTTACCCAGCCTGGCCCCGCATCACAAGCCCGCTATCGACTCCACTGCCAGACCATGCCCATCGTTGCGAGCGGGCTTGCCCGCGCTGGGCTGCGCAGCAGCCCAAGACCGGCCAACGCGGTGCACCAGGCAACCCCATCCACCCAGTGGGCTCAGCCGACGCGATAGGTCTGGCCGGTCTGCAGGCCTTCCACGCTTTTGGCGTAGGCCAGGGCCACGTCCACTGCCGGCACCGGTTTGAAGCCACGGAAGTACGGCGCGTACTTGTCCATTGCCTCGACCAGCACGGTCGGGCTCACCGAGTTGATTCGCAGACCCCTCGGCAGCTCGATGGCTGCTGCTTTGACAAAGCTGTCGATGGCACCGTTGACCAGGCTGGCCGAGGCGCCGAAACGGATCGGGTCATGGCTGAGGATACCGGTGGTCAGGGTGAACGATGCGCCATCGTTGGCGTACTCGCTGCCGATCCGTACCAGGTTGACCTGGCCCATCAGCTTGTCCTGCAGGCCCACGGCGAAATCCTCTTCGCTCAGCTCACCCAGTGCAGCGAACTTGACGTTGCCAGCAGCGCAGATCAGGGCATCGAACTCGCCGGTCTGTTCGAACAGCTTGCGAATCGACGCGCTGTCGCTGATATCCACGTGCAGGTCGCCACGGGTGCGGCCGATCTTGACGATTTCATGTCGCGGGGCCAGTTCCTTGTCGATGGCCGAACCGATGGTGCCGTTGGCGCCAATCAAGAGAATTTTCATCCTGCGTTTGCTCCTGTAGGGGGGGATTGAGCTGTCAGTCTAGGCTGGATTTTTCCCTGGATAAGCCTGCTAATAGGCAACCTTTGGTTTTCTTTTGGAAACAATGTCGTGAGTGAAATGGATGATCTGGCCGCCTTTGCCGTGCTGGTCGATGCGGGCAGCTTCACCCTGGCTGCCCAGCAACTGGGTTGCAGCAAGGGCCAGTTGTCCAAGCGCATCAGCCATCTGGAGGCACAGTTCGCGGTGGTGTTGCTGCACCGTACCACTCGACGCCTGAGTCTCACCGCCGCCGGTGCGGCCCTGTTGCCACAGGCCCAGGCGTTGGTGGTGCAGGTGGAGCGGGCGCGTCAGGCCCTGGCCCGGCTCAAGGACGATATCGCCGGCCCGGTACGGATGACGGTGCCGGTGTCGTTGGGCGAAACCTTTTTCGATGGCCTGCTGCTGGAGTTCTCTCGGGATTATCCCGATGTGCAGATCGAGCTGGACCTGAGCAACAATTTCCGTGATCTGTTGCGCGAGGGTTTCGATCTGGCAATTCGCACCGAGGTCGGCAACGATGAGCGCCTGGTGGCTCGCCCGCTGCTGGTAATGAACGAAATGACCTGCGCCAGTCCAGCCTACCTCGAGCGCTACGGCGAGCCCCGGACGCCCCAGGAGTTGGCCCAGCATCGCTGCCTGCTCAACAGTCACTACAGCGGTCGCGAGGAGTGGCAATACCATCGCCAGCATGAATTGGTGCGGGTGCGGGTCGGCGGCCCCTTTGCCAGCAATCACTATAGCCTGCTGAAAAAAGCTGCGCTGGCTGGTGCCGGTATCGCCCGCTTGCCGTCCTATGCCCTGGCCGCAGAGCTGGCTGATGGGCGTTTGCGCTGGTTGCTGCGTGATTATCGCACCCGCGATATGCCGGCCTACCTGGTGCATCCGTACCAGGGCGGGCTGCCCCGACGCACCCAGGTGCTGGCCGACTATCTGGTCGGTTGGTTCAAGCGCAGCAGCGAGGCGCTGGAGCGGCTCAAGCTTTAGTCACGCAGTCTGCAAGCGGGTGATGGCGCCGTGGCGAATCAGCAGGCCCAGCGTCTGTGCCGGATCGAATGTGCAACTGGCCGCATGGGCACTGTCCAGGGCTGTTTCCAGCCGCTGGCCATCCAGCAGAAGCCGGATGAATACCTGGCTGGCGTGATCGATCCTGAACACTTCGACCTGCCACTGACAGCGCAGGATCAGGGTCGCTTCTGCGCCGTTCGGGTCGATCTGTTCCAGTTGGCCGACGCCCTGGTGGGCCAGCCAGATCGACAGCATCGCATAGGGTGATTCCAGTACCGCGACGCTGGGCTGCAAGCCGACCCGCAGGCTGCCCAGGGACTCGGGATCCGCCAGGTGCCGGCCGATCTGTTCCGGGCTCAGGGGCGTTGCATCGGCGGCGTGACAGGCATTGATCCGCAAGCGTTCCAGGCGGGCAACATCGGCCAGGTAGGGCACGCTGGCGGCGGGGGCGAAGGTGCGGATGAACGCGTCGAAGTCCTGCCCGTAGGCGTTGAGGACCGGGCTGCCGGGTGGGCTCTGGCGGACATGCACGGCGGCCATGGCCCGAAAGAACTCTTCCCCGACCAGTGCCTGGACCACCGGATAGCTGTCGGCCAGGGCATTGATCAGCGAACTCTGGACGTTGTTGCGATACACCGCGAAACGGCTGGCCGGGTCGGCTCCGTTGGTGCTGTACAGACCCGGCGGGCAGGGCTGTTGCGGGTCGAGCAGCGCCGCGCTGAAGGTGTCCTGGTCGCTCATCGGCGGGCCTCGGCAAGATCGAGCAAGGCCTGGGCCTGTGCGACTTCGGCGAGCAGTTCGCTGAAGGCGGGAAGGTGGTTGTCGCGTTCGATCAGTGTGGGTTGCGCTCCGGTCCGGGTCAGGACCTGCTGGTACAGCGCCCAGACATCCGCGTCGATGGGCGCGCCGTGATCGTCGATCAGCAGCCGGTCGCCTAAGTTGTCACGGTCTTCGGCAAAACCTGCCAGGTGAATCTCGCCCACGGCGTGCAGCGGCAGGCCTTCGATATAGGCCAGGGCATCACGCTGATGGTTGATGCAGGAGACATGCACGTTGTTTACGTCCAGCAGCAGGCCGCAGCCCGTACGGTGGACGACTTCGCTGATGAAGTCCGTCTCGTCCAGGGTCGAACGCTTGAACTGCAGGTAGGTCGCCGGGTTCTCCAGCAGCATCGGGCGTTTCAGTGCGTTTTGCACCTGGTCGACATGTTCGCAGACCCGTTGCAGGGTGGCCGGGTCATAGGCCAGTGGCAGCAGGTCGTTGAGAAACACCGGGCCATGGCTCGACCAGGCCAGGTGTTCGGAAAAGGACTGTGGCTGGTAACGCTCGATCAACGCGGCCAGGCGCTGGAGATGCTGTCGATCCAGCGGGCCTTCACTGCCGATGGACAGGCCGACGCCATGCAGCGACAGCGGATAGTCCTCGCGAATCCGTCCCAGGTAGTGGTGGAACGGGCCGCCGGCAACCATGTAGTTCTCGGCATGGATCTCGAAGAAACCGAGGTCGGGACGGCTCTCCACGATTATCTGGAAGTGCTCGGCCTTGAGCCCCAGGCCGGCACGGGGCGGGAGCAGTGGGGCGTTGGCGCGAGCACAAGCAGCCGGCTCGGATTGCGCTGACGGCGACATCTTCGGTTCTCGAACGGGACTGGCGATCAGCCTTTTTCGTCGAAGGCCTGCAACTGACCGAAGCCGGTTGGCGAGGTGCTGCTGGCGGTTTTCTCGCAGGTGCCCTTGGGCACGAGTTTCCAGGCGCTGCCCTGGTTGTCCTTGGTCGAGCTGCCGGCGCAGCTGGTGCCGGCACCGGCGGCGCAATCGTTCTGGCCCTTGGCGGCGACGCCGAAGCATTTCTCGGTGTCGGCGGCCTGGGCGGTCATCGGCACGGCGGCGATGTTCAGGGCGGAACCGAGGGTCAGGGCGAGAGAGGCGGCGGACAGCGTGCGGCGGGTGGCGTTGCTCATGGTCGATCTCCGGTGATGGCCAGGCTGGGTGCGGCCAAAATAATCGATTATTCGAAACGAGGGTACAGACACATTGTTCAGGGGCAAAGAAAAGCCCCGATGAATCGGGGCTTTTCAGTCGAGGCGTTGTCGTTGCGCAGGGCTTGAATCAACCGCCCAGGTATGCATCGCGGACCTTCGGGTCGGTCAGCAGGTCATGGCCGCTGCCTTGCATGACCACCCGGCCGTTTTCCAGCACATAGGCACGGTCGGCGATCTTCAGCGCCTGGTTGGCGTTCTGCTCCACCAGGAACACCGTCACACCGTCCTTGCGCAGTTGTTCGATGATATCGAAGATCTGCTGGATGATGATCGGTGCCAGGCCCAGCGACGGCTCGTCGAGCAGCAGCAGCTTGGGCTTGCTCATCAGCGCCCGGCCGATCGCGAGCATCTGCTGCTCGCCACCGGACATGGTGCCGCCGCGCTGGCTGAAGCGCTCCTTGAGCCGGGGAAACAGTTCCAGGACCTTGTCCATCTGCTCCTGGTAATCGCCCTTGTCGGTGAAAAAACCGCCCATGGCGAGGTTTTCCTCGACGGTCAGGCGTGAGAACACCCGGCGGCCTTCCGGCACCACCGCGATGCTCTTGCGCATGATCTGCGAGGATTCCTGCCCCACAAGCTCTTCGCCCATGTAGCGAATACTGCCACTGTGAGCCTGTGGCGAACCGCAGAGGGTCATCAACAGGGTCGACTTGCCCGCGCCATTGGCGCCGATCAGGGTGACGATCTCGCCTTGGCGAACCTCGACGTTGACGCTGTGCAGGGCCTGGATCTTGCCGTAGAAGGTGGAAACGTTTTCGAACTGCAGCATTTACGCTTCCCCCAGGTAGGCTTTGATCACATCGGGATTGTCGCGGATCTGTTGTGGCGTGCCATCGGCCAGCGGCGTGCCCTGGTTGATCACGACGATATGGTCGGAAATGCTCATGACCAGCTTCATGTCGTGCTCGATCAGCAGCACCGTGACGTCATGTTCCTCACGCAGCACGCTGATCAGCGCCTTGAGGTCGTCGGTTTCCTTGGGGTTCAGGCCGGCTGCCGGTTCGTCGAGCATGAGGATCCGCGGGCGGGTCATCATGCAGCGGGCGATTTCCAGGCGACGTTGCTGGCCGTAGGCCAGGGTGCCGGCCGGGCGGTTGGCGAACTCGGTCAGGTTGACCTTGTCCAGCCAGTACGCGGCGTACTCCATGGCTTCCTTCTCGCTCTTGCGGAACGAGGGGGTCTTGAACAGCCCGGCGAGGAAGTTGGTGTTCAGGTGGCGATGCTGGGCGATCAGCAGGTTTTCCACCGCGGTCATGTCCTTGAACAGACGCACGTTCTGGAAGGTCCGCACCACGCCCTTGCGCGCGATCTCGTGGCCGGCCAGGCCCTGGATCGGCTGACCGTCGAGGATGATGCTGCCGGCGCTCGGCTTGTAGAAACCGGTCAGGCAGTTGAACACCGTGGTCTTGCCGGCACCGTTGGGGCCGATCAGCGCCACGACCTGTTTTTCTTTCACGGTCAGGGCCACGCCGTTGACCGCCAGCAGGCCGCCGAAGCGCATGCTCAAGTTTTCGACTTTAAGGATCTCGCGGCTCATTTGCGCAGCTCCATGTGTGGACGTTGCATCGGCAGCAGGCCCTGAGGACGCCAGATCATCATCAGCACCATCATGGCGCCGAACATCAACATGCGGTAGTCGCTGAATTCACGCATCAATTCCGGCAACAGGATCATCACGATGGCCGCGAGGATCACGCCCAGTTGCGAACCCATGCCGCCGAGCACGACGATGGCGAGAATGATCGCCGACTCGATGAAGGTGAACGACTCAGGTGTCACCAGACCCTGGCGGGCGGCGAAGAAGCTACCGGCGAAACCGGCGAACGCAGCCCCCAGGGTGAACGCGGACAGCTTGATGATGGTCGGGTTGAGGCCCAGGGCGCGGCAGGCGATCTCGTCTTCGCGCAGGGCTTCCCACGCACGGCCGATCGGCATGCGCAGCAGGCGGTTGATCACGAACAGGGCGGCCAGTGCCAGCAACAGCGCCACCAGGTACAGGAACACCACTTTGCTCACCGGGTTGTAGGCGATCCCGAAGTACTCGTGGAAGGTCTGCATGCCCTCGGCGGCACTGCGGTCGAACGACAGCCCAAAGAAGGTTGGCTTGGGAATGTTGCTGATGCCGTTGGGGCCGCCGGTGATGTCGGTCAGGTTACGCAGGAACAGGCGGATGATTTCCCCGAAACCCAGGGTCACGATCGCCAGGTAGTCACCACGCAGGCGCAATACCGGGAAGCCCAGCAGGAAGCCGAACGTTGCCGCCGCCATACCCGCCAGTGGCAGGCAGATCCAGAAGCTCCAGCCCAGGTAATGCGAGAGCAGCGCGTAGGTGTAGGCACCCACGGCATAGAAGCCGACGTAGCCCAGGTCGAGCAGACCAGCCAGGCCCACCACGATGTTCAGGCCCAGGCCCAGCAGCACGTAGATCAGGATCAGGGTGGCGATGTCGACCGCGCCGCGCGAGCCGAAGAATGGCCAGATCAGCGCGGCCACGATCAGGCCGATGATGATCCAGCGCTGGGTCCGTGGCAGGGTCAGGAACTGACCGACCTTGGGCGAAACCAGCGGGCCACGGGAGGTCTTGAACATCGCGCTGACCTGCTGGCTGAACAGCACGCGCAGAAACATCAGCACCGAGGACAGGGCGATGACGGTCAGGGTCACCGGACCGGTACCCTGTACTTCGAGGTTGATCCCGACGATGCTCAGCTTCAGGCCGAGCACCGGAAAGGCCACGGCCCAGACCAGAAGGGCGCTGAACAGCGCCTGTTTGAGATATCTGTTCATACTTTCTCAACCTCCGGACGGCCGAGGATGCCGGTCGGACGGAACAACAACACCAGAACCAGAAGACCGAACGCCACCACATCCTTGTACTGGTCGCCGAACACGTCGGCACCAAAGGCTTCGGACACCCCCAGCACCAGCCCGCCGAGCATGGCGCCCGGAATGCTGCCGATGCCACCCAGGACTGCCGCGGTAAAGGCCTTCAGGCCCACCAGGAAACCGGCGTTGGGGTTGATCACGCCGTATTGCATGCTCAGCAGCACGGCCGCCACCGCCGCGAGAGCGGCACCGATGACGAAGGTCAGGGCGATGATGTTGTTGGTGTTGATCCCCAGCAGGTTGGCCATCTTGATGTCTTCGGCGCAGGCGCGGCAGGCGCGGCCCAGGCGTGAACGGGAGATGAACAGGGTCAACCCGGTCATGGCGATCAGAGTGATCACGAAAACCAGGATCTGCATGTAGGAAATCATGACTTCTTCTGCGCCCCCCGGACCGAAGGAAAAGCTCCCTGGGATCAGGTTAGGGATGGACTTGTCCTTGGAGTCCTGGGACAGCAGTACGGTGTTCTGCAGGAAAATCGACATGCCGATGGCGGAAATCAGCGGGATCAGACGGTTGCTGCCGCGCAATGGGCGGTAGGCAACGCGCTCGATACTGTAACCATAGGCACTGGTCACGACGATCGTCGCGATGAACGCGGCGGTCATCAACAGCGGCAGGGAGTGGATACCCAGCATGGCCAGCCCGGCAAGGACGATGAAGGCCACGTAGGAACCAATCATGTAGACCTCGCCATGGGCGAAGTTGATCATTCCAATGATGCCGTAAACCATTGTGTAGCCAATGGCTATCAAGGCATAGGTGCTGCCAATGGTCAGGCCATTAACCAGCTGTTGGAAGAAGTGATAGATCTCAGGCATTACAGCGCTCCTAAAAACCCGATACGCATTTCACTGGTGGAGTCATGTTCCGGCCCGTTGGGCGTGGTCTTTCGCCACGTTGGCACGAGCGTTTGCCAGCGAACCGCTGGTGACGGTTTTAAGATTTTCAGGTGAGCCAGCTCCCGGATCGCGGGTGTCAGGCCCATAAACCTCGTAAAACAAAGCCCACTGTGTAAACAGTGGGCTTGTTGGTCGGTCAGGTCCGACTTACTGAGGGGATACTTCGGTCTTCGGCTTGCCGAAGTGCCATTCGTAGACCACGAACTTGAAGTTCTTCAGGTCGCCCTTCTCGTCGAAGGACAGATCGCCAGTCGGCGTCTTGAAGGTACCGGCGTGGATGGCCGCTGCCACCTTGGCGGTGTCTTCGCTCTTGGCGTTCTTGATGCCGTCGGCGATCAGCTCGACAGCCGAGTAGGCCGGGAACACGAACGGACCGCTTGGATCCTTGCCGTCAGCCTTGATGGCGTCGACGATGGCCTTGTTTTCAGGCTCGGCATCGAACGACTTCGGCAGGGTGACCAGCAGGCCTTCGGAAGCGTCCTGGGCGATCTGCGAAATCGAGTCGTTGCCGACGCCTTCCGGACCCATGAACTTGGCGTTCAGGCCTTTTTCCTTGGACTGGCGCAGGATCAGGCCCAGCTCCGGGTGGTAGCCGCCGTAGTAGACGAAGTCGACGTTGTTCTGCTTGAGTTTCTGGATGATCGAGGAGAAGTCCTTGTCACCAGCGTTCAGGCCTTCGAAGACGGCGACTTTCACGCCTTTCTTCTCCAGGGTCTGCTTGACCGCGGTAGCGATGCCTTCACCGTATTGCTGCTTGTCGTGCAGTACGGCAACCACTTTCGGTTTCACGTGGTCGGCGATGTAGTTACCGGCGGCAGGGCCCTGGGCGCTGTCCAGGCCGATGGTGCGGAATACCAGCTTGTAGCCACGGGCGGTGATTTCCGGGCTGGTGGCAGCCGGGGTGATCATGATCACGCCTTCGTCTTCGTAGATGTCCGACGCTGGCTGGGTGGAGCTGGAGCAGAGGTGGCCGATGACGAACTTGACGCCGTCGTTGACTACCTTGTTGGCTACGGCCACGGCTTGTTTCGGATCGCAGGCATCGTCGTATTCAACGGCTTCGAGTTTCTTGCCATCGACGCCGCCCTTGGCGTTGATGTCCTTGATGGCCTGTTTCGCGCCAGTGAACTGCATGTCACCGTACTGGGTCACCGGGCCGGTCTTGGGGCCGGCGATGCCGATCTTGATGGTGTCTGCAGCGAAAGAATGGCTGGCAATACCGGCCAGAACCATAGCGGCGAACAGTTTGGAAATCTGCTTAGTCATTAGTGCTCCACTCTTGCTGTTGTAGTTTTTATAGTTCTGACGCCAGGGCGGCAGAACCGGGTTTTAGAGCCCGATTTTACCCGGCAACTGTACCGATACAGTTTAGAGTGCTCGTTTATCGCTTGGATAGCGGGCAGCCAAGGACAAAATCGGGATGTGTCGCTTAAATGAAAGAAAGAGACAGAATGGCGGCAAGTGGCCATGCGGATTGTTAACCGAATGTTGCTGACCTGCACGGCAATCCTTGACTCCCTGCTCCCTCTTTCACCCCCACGTTTACATACGGGTTTTTCTACCTGGGTTGCGACGTTATGATTGCGCCGTTTTTTTCTCAGGTAGAACCCCATGACTCAAGAACCTAGCACCCTCTATGCCAAGCTGCTTGGTGAAACTGCATCTATTCGCTGGGAGGAGTTGCAACCGTTCTTTGCCCGGGGCGCCCTATTGTGGGTCGAGCCGTCGCTGGATCTGGTCGCGGCTGCCGAGGCCATGGCCGAGAATCAGGCCGAAAAAGTGGCGGATTGGCTGGCCATCGGAGCGCTGAGCAAGGTGTCTGAAACGCGGGCCCAGGATCTTTTCGAGCGTGATCCGAGCCTGTGGGCGGTAGTCGTATCGCCTTGGGTAATGATCCAGGAAAGGGCACTGCAGTAAGTCTGTGTATCGTAATGGTGCATGTGCGTTATGCATTTATGGCCTGTAAGTGGGTAGGCCAGTAACCGCGCAACGCCGTAGTGGCTGTTGCTCGTGGAGAAAATCCACAGTCTCGCTGTAGGACCATGATCCCGTAGGAGCCCGGCTTGCCGGCGAAGCTTCTGGCGGCCTGAAGGGCCTCTTCGCCGGCAAGTCGGGCTCCTACAGGGGCATCAGTACTCGGTCCGACCGGTGTGACTGTTCAGCGAAATGACCTTGGTCTTGCCGATGCGGTGGCGATAGATCTCGCGCAGATACTTGATGGCCTTCTTCACGCAGTCGCGGGACAGGCGGATATCGTTGATCGAGACGAACTTGTCCTTGTCGTTGATCAGCTCGCGGTACTTCTTTTCGTACATGGGCTTGATCGCGTACCAGTTGGTATCGAGGATTTTCGCCGGGTTTTCGAACTCGTTGAGCAATTCGTCGATATGCACTTCGTCGAACTCGTCACGGGTGATGAACTCGAGCATCGAGTTGTCCAGCGTCTCGTCGAAGCGGTACGGGTTGCGGGCGAAGCAGCGCTTGATGAAGGCCACGATCAGGGTCAGGAAATCGTCCGACAGGCACGGGCTCTTGGCGATCAGCGTGGTCAGCGACAGGTTGGCCGAGGCGCCGATGACCAGCGCATAACGCTTGAGCGTGGTGTTGGGGAACAGGCTGTTGAGGTGGGTCTTGAGCCGGTTCAGGTCCATGTAGGACAGTTTATAGTCCTTGGGCAGCGAAACGATCGAGACCACCGACGAACAGTTCTTGAAGAAATGCAGGTCGTGCAGCGCTGCTGCGTCGTAACCCGAAGCCTTGTACTGCTCCAGGGCGGCGCGGTAGCGCTTGGACTCGATCGGCAGCAGGCTGATGCCTTCGATGGCCTGGGTGACCTTGTTGAAGTGCGGCAGGTCGATGGAACGGAAGAACAGGTCGTCGATGTTCAGTCGCGGCTGCTCTTTCTCGAACACTTTGAATTTATCGCTGCTGGGTGCCGGCTGTTCCGGTACCACCGATTCGGCATAGGCAATCGCCACCGGGCCGGCCAGACTCATGAACAGATCGTTGGCATCCAGGCGGATGGTCTCGCCGATATCGATGCCGGCACGACGGAAATAGTTCTGGTCGTAGTCGGTGGTGACGGCCTGGGCTGTCAGGATGTTGAAGATCTGCTGGGAGATGTACTGGTTGGCGTGCTTCTCCATGGCATTGACATCGATGTTCTGGATGTTGCCGTCATCGTTTTCTTCGGCATAGCGCATGATGTCGTTGGAGATCAGCATCATCGCGTTCCAGGGACGGATACGGCCCATGACGCTGGCTTCGCTGCTGTCTTCATTGTCGAAGTTGTACGAGAAGTCCCATTCCTCCGACAGGTATTTGCAGAGCAGGCGGCCGGCGTTGATGTGCAGTGCCTCGGACATCTCGCTGCGATGGTCGGAAATATTCGGCAGCACGCAGATGCCGCTGGTGAAGATCGGCTCGAAGACGAAGGAATGACCGCTTTTGCTGTCGTGCTCGTCCATCGGCTTGGTGTCGAACGTCTTGTTCATGTACGAGTACTGCTGGGCCAGGCCGAATTCCGAGGCCATGCCCGAGCCCGTACCGCCGCCGGCACTGAAAATCGAAAAGTACAGGCGCGACTGGTTGGCCTTGATGCCGCAGGAGTCGATCAGGTACGAATGGATCATCTTCCAGTCGGGGCTGGAGAAGCGCTGGGTGTCCTTGTTCAGGATGATCTTGGCCAGGTACTGGCCGAGGATCGGTGCGTTACCCGCACCACCGGCGTGGACTTCCGACAGGTCCATGATCTTCATCTTGCTGTAGTCGCGGATAAAACCGCTTTTCTCGCCTTTACGCGAAAAACGGATACGCCCGGCAATGTCCTTGTCCAGGTCGCCGAGCATCACCAATGGCTCCACCAGGAACACCGGCTTGGCAGATTTGTTCTGAACCAGGCGCAGGTTGTTGCGAATCCACTGGGCTGGGCGGTAGCCCTTGTCGGCGGATTTGTCGTCGTTGTTGAATTCGTTGAGGTAGAACTTGCGGGCGTTGTAGACCAGTTCGGCGACATCCAGCGCGATGTTCGAGCCGCAGCGGCCCAGGCCGATCAGGCAGACCGAAGGAAATTCCTGCTCGCGACGGGCTTCGTTTTCCATCTCCAGGTGCGGCGGACGCGGAAATACCATGTCGCGCAGGCCGTCGAGGTTATCGAGGATACGATCCGTATTGGTTTCGGTGAAATAAAGGTACTGCTGCGTCGCCAGTGGACGGGGCGTCGAGTAGGCCTTGTAGGTTTTTTCCACGACCGCGGGTGACATCAGATCGGATACTGGGTTGGCTGGGTTATTTTTGGAAGTCATTGTGCGCCATATGCCTGGTCTGGTTGGGCGGTCGAGATGCTGTCAACACGCCATCACGGTGAGAAATCGCGACGCTAACGCGCGATATCGGCTTGAGCGATAGGGCTTGGCCCTAGGCTTGCCTGGGGCGATCCTTGCTTTTGGTATCGTTGAATCGGCCAATAATTGGCGTTCTTTAATTGACGGGGAACTTTTTGTGAAGTGTGTATGACATTCCCCCGAGCCTCGCTGGTATTGGCCTGCGAGGGCATTGTCGATGCCGATCAGCGGATGGGACGCACAGTCGATGCGCCAGCCTGGTAGCCGGGGTTATCCGCAAAGGGCGGACGTGACGGCGCTGGGTCCGTGTCCTGGCCCGGCGTGAGGCGCGCGGAGGATGGCGGGCGATACTGGTTGAGCTGTTGGAGCACCGCTGGCAGTTCTTCCAGCAGGACTGGTCGGCTGAACAGGTGACCCTGGATATAGTCGCAGTCGTACTCGGCGAGGAAGTCGTATTGCTGCTGGGTCTCGACACCTTCGGTGACCACTTGCAGGTGCAGGGTATGGGCCATGACGATGATCGCCTGGATGATCTCCATGTCCGGGGCCGACTTGGGGATATCGAGGATGAATGATCGATCGATCTTCAGGGTATTGAGCGGCAGGCGCTTGAGGTAGGCCAGTGAGGAATAGCCCGTACCGAAGTCGTCGATGGACAACGAGACGCCAAGGCTGCGCATCTGTCGTAGCAGTTGCAGGGTATTGGTGATATTGCCCATCAAGGCGTTTTCCGTGACCTCCAGCTCCAGCCGGCTGGCTGAAATACCAGTGGCGCGCAGCGCGCTTTCGATATCGTCGGCCAGTTCCTCACGTGCCAGATTCAGCGACGAGCAGTTCACGGTGACCATCAGTTCGCCATAACCCTGTCCGTCCAGAGTCGCGAGGTCCTGACAGGCGGTGCGCAGCACCCACTTGTCCAGATCGGCGATCAGCCCGTTGGCTTCGGCGATGCGGATGAAGCGGTCCGGTGTCAGCAGCCCGTGTTGCGGATGGTTCCAGCGCACCAGCGCTTCAAGCTTGGCAACCTGGCCGGTCTTGACTTCGCAGATGGGCTGGTAGATCAGTTGCAACTCCTTGCCTTCGCGCAAAGCCTGGCGCAGTTCCTCCTCCAGTTGCAGTTCCAGGGTGGCGCGGGTCTTGAGGTTGGTATTGAAGAAATGCAGGCTGTTGCGCCCCGCGTCCTTGGACTGGTAGAGCGCCAGGTCGGCATTCTTCAGCAGTTCCTCGCAGGACTTGCCGTCCTCGGGGAATACGGCGATGCCGATGCTGGTGGTCATCACCATACGCCGCCCGGCCAGCTCGATGGGCTCCTTCATTTTTTGCATGATGCGCAAGGCCATGTGCCGCGCTTCATCGCGTTTGTGCAGGCTGATGAGAATACAGAACTCATCGCCGCCAAAGCGCGCGACCACGTCGTCATGGCTGCGCGTGGCACTCTTGATGTGCGCGGCGATGACTTTGAGCAGTTCGTCGCCGGCGTCGTGGCCGAGGCTGTCGTTGATCCGCTTGAAATGGTCGATATCGAGGAACATCACCGCGAGCATGCCGCCACTGTTGCTACGTTCGATCAGCCGTTCGGCGAAGATCTGGTTGAAACCGCGGCGGTTGATCAGGTTGGTCAGGGCATCGTAGTGCGCGACCTGGGCGAGGGACATGCGGGCCTGGTCCAACTGGCTGAGCAGGGCGTTGACCCGGCGCAGGTCCTGTTCCTTGTACTGCAGCTTCTTGTCGGCGAGGGCGGCGCTGATACTGCTGCCAATGATCAGAAGGGCGATCAGGGCGATGGTCATGCCCAGTTGCAGGTGATTGTTCTCCACTGCGGAGGGCAGGCTGGTGCCTGCCGGCAGCACCAGGCTCAATGACCACATGCCGGTAAGGTGCATGCTGACGATACCAGCGCCCATGACCAGGCTGGCGCTGTATTTGAGCAACTGATGGAACGTCCCGCTGCCGCTGCGAAAATGCCTGGCCAGCAACAGCGCCGCCAGGCTGGCGACGATGGCGATCAGTACCGACAGGCCGACGAGAGTGGGCTGATAATACTGCTGCGCGCTCGAGCGGACGGCGGACATGCCCACGTAATGCATGGCGGCGATGCCCAGTCCCATCGACAGTGCCGCGCGAACGGTCTGCGACGGGCGTAGTTGCGGGCGACCCAGGGTGTGCATGGCAAGGAACGAGGCGAACAGGGCGATCAATAGCGAGATCATGGTGGTGGGCAGGTCGTAGCTCACCTGAATGGGCGTCTGGAAGGCGAGCATGCCGATGAAGTGCATGGCCCAGATGCCGCCCGCCAGGCAGCAGGCTCCGACCCAGCGCCAGAGCCGCTGTTGCGCCGGCTTCTCGACATGGCCGACGCGTTCGGCCATGTCGAGCGTGGCAAAGGCCGCCGCGCAGGCGACCATGTAGGCCAGCATCACCAGCAACGGATTATGACTGCACTCGAGTAGCAACTGCCCTTCATCGGGCAATTTGTCGACAAAATGCAACCCCAGCCACTCCATAGCTCGTCCTATACCCGATCACCCGGGACTACCGGCGCTGAGTGCACCGCCCAATGGTGAGGAGTATAGAAGCTCGTCTGGAGACGGGAGCCCTGAGGGCAGAGTGCTCCCAATGATTTGGCAATGACCTAAATAGCGATTGGTACTAAGGCAACTGGCTGTTCCGGCTCCAGCGGTGGCAGGCCGAAGGCGGCGCGGGCCGCATCGCAGCGTTCGTTGGGCTCATTGTTGACCCAAGCGGCATCGAACTCGCGGCAGGGGCTGGAGCGCTCATGGTAGATCGAGCAACTGACCGCTTTGCCGACTTCGCCCTCCAGTGCGGTGCAACGGGGTTTTTTCCCCTCGGTGCCGTTCATGGCCACGCGGCTCGGGCTGATCTGGCTGACCAGTTCGTCGGGCACCAGGCCGCCGCCCGAAACGCACTCTCCCCAGTAGAACGAGACACGGAAATACGAACAGCAGGCACCGCAATTCAGACACGGATTAGCATCAGGCATGGAAGGTCAACGGAGAAAGAAAGGAAGGAGGGAGTTTGTCACTATTCTAGGCTTCGCCCAGCGCTTTGTAAGGGGGTGTTACAAGTATTTTTAGCGGGCTCGATAGAGCCTCCATTGGCCGGTATCAGCGCCGCGAATGGTGGCAGACAGGTGTTATTCGGCTGACTAGATTGAGTAGCAGCAAAGCCCTATAACAATAAAGAGACGGACCCCATGCAGAACTCGACCCAAGCGGCGAATGCCTGGCGCATTCTGTTCCTGCTGTTCCTCGCCAACCTGTTCAACTTCTTCGATCGGACCATTCCGGCGATCATCATCGAGCCGATCCGGATGGAGTGGCATCTCAGCGATTTCCAGATCGGCTTCATCGGTACCGCGTTCACGATCGTCTATGCGATTGCCGGCCTGCCCCTGGGGCGCATGGCCGATAATGGTTCGCGCAGCAAGCTGATGGGCTGGGGGTTGGCGGTCTGGAGCGGGTTGACGGCGGTGAACGGCCTGGTGGGCAGTTTCTGGGGCTTCCTGCTGGTACGCATGGGCGTTGGTATCGGCGAAGCCAGTTATGCGCCAGCGGCCAACTCGCTGATCGGCGACCTGTTCCCGGCCCATCGGCGGGCGCGGGCCATGGGTATCTTCATGCTCGGTCTGCCGTTGGGCTTGCTGCTGGCGTTTTTCACCATCGGTGCGATGGTCAAGGCATTCGACAGCTGGCGGGCGCCGTTTTTCATTGCGGCGGTGCCGGGGCTGGTGCTGGCGCTGTTCATGTTTTTCATCAAGGAGCCCAAGCGTGGTGCGGCGGAGAGCGTGCAGGTGGCTCAGGTGCGGATCGAGCGTCCGGTGCGCCGCCTGTTGGCGATCCCGACTTTTCTCTGGTTGGTATTGGCGGGTCTGACGTTCAACTTCGCCACCTATGCCTGCAACTCCTTCCTGGTGCCGATGCTGCAGCGCTACTTCCAGATGCCCTTGCAGGCGGCGGCGGTGGCCACCGGCGTGATCGTCGGCTTGACCGGACTGGTCGGTCTGACGCTGGGCGGCTGGGTGGCGGACAAGATTCACCAGCGTATCGCCAACGGGCGCCTGTTGTTCGCGGCCGCGAGCCTGGTGGTTTCGACCCTCGCTACCGCCTGGGCGCTACAGGCCGGGCGGATCGAGATCGGTGTGTTCGTGGCGGTGTTCAGCGTCGGCTGGCTGTTTGCCTATAACTTCTACACCTGCGTTTATACCGCGATCCAGGATGTGGTCGAGCCACGGCTGCGAGCGATGGCAATGGCGGTCTATTTCGCCGGGCTGTATTTGCTCGGTGGTGGCTTGGGACCGGTGGTGGTGGGCTTGCTGTCCGATCATTTCGCCCATACGGCGATGCTGGCGGCGGGCGCGCAGCAAATGACCGAGGCGTTCAAGGCCGTGGGGCTGCATGACGCGATGTATCTGATTCCGGTGGCGTTGTTGCTGACGTTGCTGTTCCTGTTCCAGGCAGCGCGTTGCTTCAGTCGGGATGCGGCGCGGATGCGCGAGGGAATGGAGCAGGATCAGGTGGGTGGGGCGCCTGCCCCGGCATGAGTCTTGCGCATGACGCTGACACTGTGGGAGTCGGATTCTTCCACGAAGAGGCCCTGAAGCCTTGCGCGAATCCCGCCTCCCACAGTGTGTCGTCACCTCAACCGGCGACCAGCACCCGGATCGCTTCCAGGCGCAGCGCGGCTTTTTCCAGCATCGCCAGACCCTGCTCACGCTGTTTGCGCAATGCCTCCAGTTCACTGTCGCGCACGCTCGGGTTGACCGCTTGCAGCGCGGTCAGGCGCGCCAGTTCTTCGTCGATATCGGCTGCCAGACGACGTTGCGCTTCGGCCACGCGTTCGGCGTGACGTGGCGCGATCTTCGTTTCGCCAGCGTTGATCTTCGGCGCCAGGCTGTCGCGCTGTGCCTGGATGAACTTGTTGGCGCTGGCCTTGGGCACGCTTTCCAACTGGTCGTTCAGGGTCTCGAAGGCGACGCGTGGCGACAGGTCGTTGCCATTGGCGTCAAGCAGGCAGCGCAGGGCCGCCGGCGGCAGGTAGCGGCCCAGTTGCAGTGAGCGCGGCGCGACCACTTCGCTGACATACAGCAGTTCCAGCAGCACGGTACCCGGCTTGAGTGCCTTGTTCTTGATCAGCGCCACGGCGGTGTTGCCCATCGAGCCGGACAGCACCAGATCCATGCCGCCCTGCACCATCGGGTGCTCCCAGGTGATGAACTGCATGTCTTCGCGAGACAGCGCCTGGTTGCGATCGTAGGTGATGGTCACGCCTTCGTCGTCGCCCAGCGGGAAGCTGGCGTCGAGCATCTTCTCGCTCGGTTTGAGGATCAGGGCGTTTTCCGAGTGGTCCTCGCTGTCGATGCCGAAGGCGTCGAACAGGGTTTCCATGTAGATCGGCAGGGCGAACTGGTCGTCCTGCTCAAGGATCGCCTCGACCAGCGCCTCGCCCTCGCCGGCGCCGCCGGAGTTGAGTTCCAGCAGACGGTCGCGACCGGTGTGCAGTTCGGCTTCCAGGCGCTCGCGTTCGGCACGCGCTTCGTCCACCAACTGCTGCCATTCGCCGTCGTCGCCGCCTTCGAGCAGCGGCAGCAGGCGCGGGCCGAACTGATGCTGCATGGCGTTGCCGGTCGGGCAGGTATTGAGGAACGCATTCAGCGCTTCGTGGTACCACTGGAACAGACGTTCCTGCGGGCTGGTTTCCAGATACGGCACGTGCAGTTCGATCACGTGTTTCTGGCCGATCCGGTCGAGGCGGCCGATCCGCTGTTCGAGCAGATCCGGGTGCGACGGCAGGTCGAACAGTACCAGGTGATGGGAGAACTGGAAGTTGCGGCCTTCGCTGCCGATTTCCGAGCAGATCAGCACCTGGGCGCCGAATTCTTCATCGGCGAAGTAGGCGGCGGCGCGGTCACGCTCGAGAATGTTCATGCCTTCGTGGAACACCGTGGCCGGGATACCGGAACGCACGCGCAGGGCGTCTTCCAGGTCCATGGCGGTTTCCGCGTGGGCGCAGATCACCAGCACCTTGGTGCGCTTGAGCATTTTCAACTGATCGATCAGCCACTCGACACGAGGGTCGAAACGCCACCAGCGCTCTTCGTCGCCGCCTTCGGCCTGGGCCTGGAAGCTGACCTCCGGGTACAGCTCGGCGTGTTCGCCCAGCGGCAATTCCAGGTATTCGTCCGGGTTCGGCAGTGGGTAGGCGTGGAGTTTGCGCTCCGGGAAACCTTGTACGGCGGCACGGGTGTTGCGAAACAGCACGCGGCCGGTACCGTGGCGGTCGAGCAGTTCGCGCACCAGGCGGGCGCTGGCTTCGGCGTCGCCATCGTTGACAGCGGTGAGCAGGGCCTCGCCTTCGTTACCGAGAAAACCCTTGATGGTCTTGTGCGCAGCCGGGGACAGGCGGCCCTTGTCCAGCAGCTCCTGCACGGCTTCGGCCACCGGGCGATAGTTTTCGCTCTCGGCGCGGAAGGCGGCCAGATCGTGGAAGCGATTCGGATCGAGCAGGCGCAGGCGCGCGAAGTGGCTGTCCTGGCCCAGTTGTTCCGGGGTCGCGGTGAGCAGCAGGACGCCGGGGATGGTCTCGGCCAGTTGCTCGACCAGCGCGTATTCCGGGCTGACCTTGTCTTCATGCCAGACCAGGTGATGTGCTTCGTCGACCACCATCAGATCCCAGCCGGCGGCGAACAGCGCATCCTGGGCCTTTTCGTCCTCGACCAGCCACTCCAGCGCTACCAGCGCCAACTGGGTGTCTTCGAACGGGTTGCTCGCATCGCTCTCGATGAACCGTTCGGCGTCGAACAGCGCGACCTGCAGGTTGAAGCGCCGGCGCATTTCCACCAGCCACTGGTGCTGGAGGTTTTCCGGGACCAGGATCAGCACGCGGCTGGCGCGGCCGGACAGCAGTTGGCGATGGATCACCAGGCCGGCTTCGATGGTCTTGCCCAGGCCCACTTCGTCCGCCAGCAGTACCCGTGGCGCGATGCGATCAGCCACTTCCCGGGCGATGTGCAACTGATGGGCGATAGGTTGTGCACGCACACCACCCAGACCCCAGAGCGAGGACTGCAGTTGGCGGCTGGTGTGTTCCAGCGTGTGGTAGCGCAGCGAGAACCAGGGCAGTGGGTCGATCTGTCCGGCGAACAGGCGGTCGCTGGCCAGACGGAACTGGATGAAGTTCGACAGCTGGGTTTCCGGCAGCGTGACGCCTTCGTTCTGCCCATTGAGGCCGTGGTAGACCAGCAGTCCGTCGACATCCTCGACTTCGCGCACGGTCATCTTCCACCCTTCGAAATGGGTGATGCTGTCCCCGGGCGAGAATCGCACGCGGGTCAGGGGCGCATTCCTTAGCGCGTACTGGCGGGTGTCGCCAGTGGCCGGGTAGAGCACGGTCAACAAGCGGCCATCCTGTGCCAGAACGGTGCCCAAACCCAGCTCGGCTTCGCTGTCACTGATCCAGCGTTGCCCCGGTTGATACTGCTGCGCCATGCTGCCTGACTCCCGCCTTGAAAAAGCCGACTATCTTAACGGAATCGATGCTTGCAGGCCAAAGCTCTTGATCGAAAGGACGCATTTCAAGAAAGCGCACCGACCCAGCCTAACGGTAGTTCACTGTGACGTTCGTCGGAACGTATTGCACCATCAAGCGATAACCGGGTCACAGTTTCGCGACTGACGCCTCAAGTCACCCGAATCGCAGCCGACAGCCTGCCGACAGGAGAACAAATCATGCTGCCACCGATGCTACCCCTGAGTGTCGTGCCGGTCACTTCACAACAGGATCCGATCCGACCGCGACCGGATATTCCACCTGTAGTGCCCGTGCAGGAAAGCTCCAACGAAAGCACCATCGATCTGCAGAAACGCGACCCGGAAGAGTCCGCATGGCTGTTGCGCGAAGAACAGCGGCGCCAGCAGGAACAACAGCGCCAGCGTCAGCGCGAGGCTGACGACGATCCGGAGCTTCACCTGGCGGTGCCGGGTGATGAGTTGAACGCCGACAACACTGTCCCGGTGGTCGCACTGATGGAAGATCAGCCGCGTCAGGGGCTGTTGGTCGACGTCGAGGTCTGACGAGGCTCCCGAGCCAGTCGCTCGAGGGTTTCGAGCAGTCGTTCGATCTCTTGCGTGGTAGTGAGATAGCTCACTGCGATACGCGCCACCGCCGGCAGTTTGCGGGCCTGCATGTCCAACGGGGTATAGGCCGTACCGTTGGCGCCGATGTTGATATGCTTTTCGGCCAGCCGTTGTTTCAGCGCAAACACATCCCATCCCGCCAAGGTGAACGCAATCAGTCCCGACTGTTGTTCGGGCCGCCCCAGGTCCTGCAATTCAAGGCCGGGGATCTTGCGCAGATCATCCCGTAATTTTGTCGACAATCCCTGGATTCTGCGGCGAATACGCGCGATACCGAGCTGATTGGCCTCCTTCAACGCGTTGTTCAGGCCAGCCATCAGCACCAGCGAGCGCTCGCTGGTTTCGAAGCGGCGGGCATCGTCGCGCAGGACGAACGCCCGGTCGTCCCAAGGTGCTGACAGCACATCGAGATGGCTGGGGATCAGGCGTTCGAGAAAACCTTCGCGTACATACAGCAGCGCGGTGCCCCTGGGCCCGCGGAGAAACTTGCGGGCGGCGCCCTTGAGCACGTCGCAGGCCAGGGCCTGGACATCGCACGGCAGTTGCCCGAGCGCCTGGCCGGCATCGATAAAGTAGGCGATGCCATGACGTCGCGCGATCTGGCCGATGGCTTCGGCCGGATTGATCAGGCCACCATTGGCCGGTAGCCAGGTCAGGGCGATCAGGCGTACGTGGGCGTCGATCATCTGTTCGAGGGCGGTGACCGATACCGCGCCGGTTTCATCGCAGGGGATCACTTCCAGGCTAGCCCCGGCCTTGATCGCTCCGGCCATGCAGGCCAGGTTGCCGGCCCATTCGTGACGACCGATCAGAATTCGCTCGCCGGCGCGCCAGGGGCCCAGCGCCGCGAATGCCTGACCCCAGGCCGCAGACCCGCTGCTGGCGAAGGCGATGTTCCGGGTCTGGGTGTTGAGCAGGTCGGCAGCCGCCTGGCGGGCTTCATCCTCCAGTCTTGCGCCCTGTAGGCCGGCTTCCATCGGGCCGATGCTCGCTTCGAGTTGCAACTGTGCCGTCATGGCGTCCAGGGTGGCCTGGCTTGGCAGTGAGGCACCAGCGTGATTGAAATGAATCACCTGCGAGCAACCGGGAGTCGCGGCGCGCAGGTTGGCTATTTCACTTTCTGACCAAGCGTCGACGCTCATGGCTGTAACTCGAAGATCGCGTCGATTTCCACGGCGACGCCGCTGGGCAGGCTGGACACGCCGATGGCGGTGCGGGCATGACAACCTTTTTCGCCCAATACGTTGACCAGCAGATTGGACGCGCCGTTGGCGACGAGGCCCTGGCGTTGAAAGTCCGGGCTGGCGGCGACGAACACCCCGAGGCGGACGATACGCACCACTTTCGACAGGTCGTCATCGACAGCCTGGCCCAGTTGCGCCAACAGGCCGAGGGCTGCCAGCTCTGCCGCCCTGGCACCGTCCTCGTCGTTCAGGGTATCGCCCAGACGCCCCTGATAAGCGGGTTTACCGTCCTGCAACGGGATCTGCCCGGAGATGAACAGCTGGTTGTGGCTGGTGACGTGATTCACATAGTTGGCAACCGGCTGACTGGGGGGCGGCAAGCTCAAGCCCAATTGGCTGACGCGGTCGGACAGGGAATGGCGCATGGCTGGAATCTCCTGGAAGAAGGTTCCAGCATGTTCGGCGCGAAGTTGGCCGACAAACGGATAGATTCAATCGAACGTATCTGATTGGCTCATGTGTGCACCTGGTTGCATTGTTCCGTCAGCCAGTCACAGAAGCACTCGGCTTCAGGGGAAAGCATTGCGTTGGGCTTGATCAGCCAATAGCCAATCTCGTCTTCATAGGGCGGGGTGTCGAAGGCCGGTACCAGCGAGCCGTCCTTGAGCCGGCGATCGATCAGGCGCTGGCGGCCCATGGCGATGCCCTGGCCGGCCACGGCGGCCTCGACCACGATGTTGTAGTCATGGAGCATGACTGTGGGGTAGGGCTGCAGGTCGACCTGATGATACCGAGCCCAGTCGATCCATTCGAAGGGCTGTCGTGCCTGGGCCATCAACAGGGGGCCGGTGCCTTCGGAGCGGGCCTTGAACGCTGGGCTGCAGACGGGAAGCAGGCGTTCGGTCATCAGGCGCCGGGCATCGACGTCCGGCCAACCGCCCTTGCCGTAGCGGATGGCCAGGTCAACCTGGGCTCCGGCGACATCGGCCAATTGGATCGAGGGCTCCAGGGCGACCTGGATATGCGGATGGCGGGTAATGAAGTCGGTCAGGCGTGGTGCCAGCCATAAGGTGGCGAAGGAGGCCAGCAGGCCGATCCGCACGACTTGGGGAGCAGTGGGTGCGCGCAGTTGTCGGCTGGCTTCGGCGATTTGCTCCAGCGCCGGGCGGATCTGCTGGTAGTAACGGCTGCCGGCTTCGCTGAGGTCGATGGCGCGGGTGCGGCGGATGAACAGGCGCTGGTTCAGATGCTGTTCGAGCTTCTGGATCTGGTGGCTGACGGCGCTCTGGCTGACGGACAGTTCGTCAGCGGCCTTGATGAAGCTCAGGTGGCGAGCCACTGATTCGAAGGCGCGCAGGGCCATCAGGGGCGGGAGGTCCTTGGGCAATGTCACTTCAACGATCCTGGGCGGCCATGCTGAGTGGGCGATTTTGCGGGTAAATCGATGGCACGGACACACTTTAAATGAAGTGTTGGCGAATTTCCCGACTGGTCAGCGTTGGCGCTTGCCCGCATTATTGGAGTATTGCCCGAGCCGGGGGACACGACCTCGGCTGAATTCGACCGATAGCGATGTAGTGACCATGAGCCAAGATGACAAACTGATCGACCTGAATGCCGAGCGAGCCAAGCGTGTCCATGACCTGAACGAGAAGCGCCTGAATGAAGTGCGTCAGGCCTTCGAGCAGGCGATGCCATTGGGCAAGGCCAAGAAAAAGTCGAAGAACAAGCCGAAAAAGCGCTGATATCGGCGTTGAAACTTGATGCAAGTCAGTTAATTTCCTTTCCCAGCGCCCGGTTCCGGGCGGCATTGACGCCGGTCAATTTTCCTCCGCGCCCATTTGGGTAACTTAGCCCCATCGCAACAGGGCGAGTGCAGGAGGCCAGTCATGTTTTTCGATAACGTGGTGATCGCTGGAGTGTTGACCGTAGGTCTCATGGTGGTGTTTCTCGGCGGATTTGGATTTTTTATCTGGAAAGACTCACATAAGAGGAAGAAACCTTAGGTCTTTTCAGAGAACGAGCACGCAAGGCATTTTGGGCGACTTCGGTCGCCTTTTTTTTTGCCCGCTTTTTGGGGAGGGTTGGCTGTTATCGGGTGTGTATATCCGTTTGCGCGTTTTGATGATCTCAGGGGGGCGCCCCTTGCGGGCGAGTCCCTTTTGCCAAGCGCCAGAATTAAATATTGAGACGAAAAAAAAGGTGCAGCCCCAAGGCTGCACCTTTTTTTCAGACCGAAGCAGTCAACTCAACTACCAATAATCTTCGAAGCAATCCAGAACAGTCCGGCAGACAACCCGATGGTCGCTGGCAAAGTCAGCACCCAAGCCAGCAGAATGGTCTTGATCGTACTGCTCTGCAGCCCACTCTTGTTCGCCAGCATGGTCCCCGCCACACCCGACGACAGCACATGGGTCGTCGATACCGGCAGGGCAAAGATGTTCGCCAAGCCAATCATCCCGGCCGTGGTGATCTGGGCCGACATGCCCTGGGCGTAGGTCATGCCCTGCTTGCCGATCTTCTCGCCAATGGTCAGGACCACGCGTTTCCAGCCGACCATGGTACCCAGGCCAAGCGCCAGGGCCACTGCCAGGATCACCCAGAACGGTGCGTACTCGGTGGTGGTGGTCAGGTCCTTGCGCAGTTTTTCCAGGTCCGCCTTCTCACGCGCGTCCAGGCCTGGCAACTTGCCGACCTTTTTCGCGGTGTCGTCCAGGCAGAGCAGGTAGCGACGCACTTCGATGCGCTTTTCAGGCGTCAGCGAATGATAGTCGTTGACCCCCTTGAGGTCGTTCAGCAGGGTCGCGATGGTCGGTTCGGTCTGCTGCGGGTTGCAGCGGAACTTGCCCGGCAGGTCGTCCTGCACGCTCTTGCCCAGGGCCAGGAAGTCGCTCAGGGTGGCGCTGTTACGCTGGTAGAACTGGCTCAGGTGCAACGTCGCGTCACGGGTACGTTCGATCTGGTAGGTGGTGGTGCTCAAGTCGAGCACGAACTGCGCCGGCACGATGCCGATCAGTACCAGCATGATCAGGCCGATACCTTTCTGGCCATCGTTAGAACCGTGCACAAAGCTGACCGCCATGGCCGAAACCACCAGCACCAGGCGATTCCAGAACGGCGGATGTTTCTTGTCGTCGAGCTTGCGGCGCTGTTCCGGGGTCTTGTGCATCTTCGACTGCGGACGCCACCACTTCAGGGCGACCAGAATCAGGCCCGCCACCAGCATGCCGGCCAGCGGCGAGAACACCAGCGAGGCACCGATATCGATCGCTTTTTGCCAATTGACCCCGTCGCCCAGCGGAATATCGTTGAGCAAGGCGTTGGCCAGACCCACACCGAGGATCGAACCGATCAGGGTGTGTGAACTCGACGCCGGTATACCGAAGTACCAGGTCCCGAGGTTCCAGGTGATGGCTGCGGCCAGCAACGAGAACACCATTGCCAGGCCATGGCCGGTATTGACGTTGATCAGCAGCTCGACCGGCAGCAGGTGGACGATGGCATAGGCAACGCCAACCCCGCCGAGCAGGACCCCGAAGAAATTGAATACACCGGAAAAGAACACCGCAAGATGGGGCGGCATGGCCTTGGTGTAGATAACTGTCGCCACCGCGTTAGCGGTGTCATGAAATCCGTTGATGAACTCGAAGCTGAGGACAAAGGCCAGGGCGAGCACCAGGCTCACAAGGACCCAGGCATCCAGTCCGCTGAATAAATCGATCATGTAGGTTTTCTGACCCGGTCATAAGGGGGCGCGATTATGCCAGAAAAGCCCGCTAATCGATGCACTAGCTGCCTATCGGTAACATTCTTCAATGAAAAAAAATGTAGGAACCCGCCAAAACCAAGGCTTTCAGGGGGTATGGCAAGCTTCTGATTTTATTGAAAATGTCGGCCGAGCGCAGGGTCTCGGCAGAGCATCGGATGACCGAAACGGCCGTATGAAATTTCTGCGTGAGGACTTGCCTGGCGTCAATCAGCCCGATGGGTACGCAGGTCAAAGGGCTCCTCGCGGGTAACGCAAGTCGTCGACGTCCAGGCGCCTGATACGATCCGGATAGGGTGAACAGGCTGCCCAGGCAGTCTCACAGGGTTCAAGTCCCAATAATCTAGGATTCCTGAGGCTTGAGTTCCTGTTCCATCTTTTGCAGTTCCTGGGTAAAGGCCTGATCCAGAAGGCTGGCTCGTTTGCGCCAGGGTTTGCGTTCCGGTTCGGGTTGCGCGGCGTAGGTGGTGACTGCCCCGCCGTAAACATCCTTGTAACGTTGTTCCTGGCGCTCAAGTTCCGCGCGCAGTTCTTCTTTCGTCACAGTGTTTCCTAATTTGAATTGAAAGATTTTCCGTTTCTACAAACACGACCGCGCTGATACACCCGTATTGCACACGTGGCCCTTGACAGGGAGCCCTTGAGGAGACGCCAGGGCCCGTAGCCACGATGGCAGCGGACAGTGCTGAATGTCTTGGGCGAATAGGGCGGTCGGTTTGATCAATATTACCGCGAAGAGGGGAGCGTCCGTCAACTTTGCCTCGGGGTTTTGTTGTGTAGGAGTTGTGAACTGCAACTTGAGGACGTGGGTAAGTACGCTCTGTTTCCTGATGACAAATTATTACTGCAAGTTTGTATCGAGGTTCATTGACCTGGTAATACCGGTTTCATATTGAAGTGGATATTGATAGGGGCGCAAAAAGAGAGGGGAGGAGAGAACGGCCTTACTTCGTGGGTAAGGCCGTGCCGGTGAGTTCCCCGGTGGGTACCTGACCAGTATGCCGGGAATCGCAGAGCGGCAAGACCACGTTATAAGCCTGACTCTCGCGGCGGTCAATTGCGATTATCGGCCGTCCGTTCGATAATCGCACAGTGTGGCGTCTGCCTGGCTTGTCTATCGGCTGACAGCAGCCTGTAATAGCGCCTGACAGTGTGAACGAGGATCTGGAATGAACGACCCACTGCGTACTGCCTTCAATTCCGTAGCGCCGCCTATCGTCGCTTCGCCCGCCAAGCGGATCCAGGCCTTTACCGGTGATCCGGATTTCATGACCTCGCTCGCCCGTGGCCTGGCGGTGGTGCAGGCATTCCAGGAGCGTAAGCGGCACCTGACCATCGCGCAGATCAGCCATCGTACGGAAATTCCCCGGGCGGCCGTACGGCGTTGCCTGCATACGCTGATCAAGCTCGGCTACGCCACGACCGACGGGCGGACTTATTCGCTGCTGCCCAAGGTGCTGACCCTGGGCCATGCCTACCTGTCGTCGACACCCTTGGCGGTGTCCGCCCAGCCGTATCTGGACCGCATGAGCGAGCAGCTTCACGAAGCCTGCAACATGGCCACTCTCGAGGGCGACGACATTCTCTACATCGCCCGTTCGGCCACACCCCAGCGGCTGATCTCGGTCGATCTGTCCGTCGGCGGTCGCTTGCCGGCCTATTGCACTTCGATGGGTCGGATTCTGCTGGCGGCGCTGGACGATGCGTCGCTGCATGACTATCTCGAACATGCCGACCTGCAGCCCAAGACCAGTCGTACCCTGCATACCCGCGAGGCCCTGCTCGAATGTCTGCAGCAGGTACGCCGGCAGGGCTGGTGCATCGTCGACCAGGAACTGGAGCAGGGGCTGCGCTCGATTGCCGTGCCGGTCTATGACGCCTCGGGCCAGGTGCTCGCGGCCCTGAACGTCAGCACCCATGCCGGGAGCGTCAGTCGCAGCGAGCTGGAGCAGCGTTTCCTGCCGAACATGCTCGCGGCCAGTCGCGATCTGAGTGCCCAACTGTTCGCCTGAGCCCTTGTTCTTCCGGCAAAGCTGTTCGGTAACCGCCCAATTACGCGTTTATCGAATTGCGCGGTTGGCTGGCGCTTATTAATGTCGCGGCAGCGCCCTGAGTTGAAGTGCCTGCAAGGCTCCGCTCCGGGCAGCCCTAATAATAATGAAGAGGCCAAACCGCCATGAGCATCTCTGCCGATCCCTCTCCCACGCGCCTGCCGTCCTGACACGGCGCGTCTGATCCAACCCGCTGTATCCCACGTCGCCGGCCCGGTCGGCGCCTGTTCGTCTGCGCGCTTGTGTGGAAATAAAAATAATGAACCAACCTCAATCCGCTGTCGGTCACTGCCTTGATGTGCAGTCCCTTATCAATAGCCAACCGCTGTCGAGCTACCAGTGGCGGGTGGTGATCCTGTGTTTCCTGATCGTTTTCCTCGATGGCCTGGACACTGCGGCCATGGGCTTCATCGCACCCGCGCTGTCCCAGGACTGGGGCATCGATCGCGCCAGTCTCGGCCCGGTAATGAGCGCGGCGCTGATCGGCATGGTCTTCGGTGCACTCGGTTCCGGCCCGCTGGCGGACCGTTTCGGGCGCAAGGGGGTGCTGGTCGGAGCGGTCCTGCTGTTTGGTGTCTTCAGCCTGGCTTCGGCCTACAGCAGCAACGTTGACCAGTTGCTGGTCCTGCGTTTCCTTACCGGCCTCGGCTTGGGAGCGGGCATGCCGAATGCCACGACCCTGCTGTCGGAATACACCCCTGAGCGACACAAGTCGCTGCTGGTGACCAGCATGTTCTGTGGTTTCAACCTGGGCATGGCGGGGGGCGGATTCGTTTCGGCCAAGCTGATTCCGGCCTTTGGCTGGCATAGCCTGTTGTTGATCGGTGGCTTGTTGCCGCTGTTGCTGGTGGTGGTCCTGCTGTTCTGGCTACCGGAGTCGGCCCGTTACCTGGTGGTGCGCAATCGCGGCACGGACAAGGTGCGCCAGGCCCTGGCACCGATCGCGCCACAACAGGTGGCGGAGGCGGCGAGTTTCAGCGTACCGGAGCAGAAGACGATCAAGGCGCGCAATGTGCTGGCGGTGATTTTCTCCGGCACCTACAGCGCCGGCACCTTGCTGCTGTGGCTGACCTATTTCATGGGCCTGGTGATCGTTTACCTGCTGACCAGTTGGCTGCCGACGCTGATGCGCGACAGCGGCGCGAGCCTTGAACAGGCCGCGTTTATCGGTGCGCTGTTCCAGTTCGGCGGGGTGCTGAGCGCGGTCGGGGTCGGTTGGGCCATGGATCGGTTCAACCCGCACAAAGTCATCGGTACGTTCTATCTGCTGGCCGGGATCTTCGCCTATGCGGTCGGCCAGAGCCTGGGCCACATCGCCCTGCTGGGGACGCTGGTGCTGGCGGCGGGGATGTGCGTGAACGGCGCCCAATCGGCGATGCCCTCGTTGGCGGCACGTTTCTATCCGACCCAGGGACGTGCCACGGGTGTGTCATGGATGCTCGGGATCGGCCGTTTCGGCGCGATTCTCGGTGCCTGGATGGGCGCTACGCTGCTGGGCATGGGCTGGAACTTCGAGCAGGTACTGACCGTGCTGGTGGTGCCGGCGGCACTGGCGACCACCGCCGTGCTGATCAAGGGCCGGGTCAGTCACGCCGATGCGACCTGAGCCATCCCGGGGGATGCGGTCAGCGTCCGTTCGCTGGTCGCCGGGTGACCTTCGATAGCCTACAAACAATCAGTTCGATTACCGAACACATAAGCGATTATCGGATTGTTTGCAGGCCGAGCCCCGGCTTAATCTGGTTTTACTCCGGCGCTGAACCTCGCGCCTTTTTCTTCCAAGTTGGCTTGTTGAAACCGGGAGTCTGTATCCATGGCTGAAATCCTTTCGCTGCATGAAGCGGTGAAGCAATTCGTCAACGACGGCGATACCGTCGCACTCGAAGGCTTCACCCATTTGATTCCGACTGCGGCGGGTCATGAAATCATTCGTCAAGGCAAGAAAGACCTGACGTTGGTACGGATGACCCCCGACCTGATCTATGACCAACTGATCGGTGCCGGTTGTGCTCGCAAGCTGGTGTTTTCCTGGGGCGGCAACCCGGGTGTGGGTTCCCTGCACCGCCTGCGCGATGCCGTCGAAAAACACTGGCCACACTCGCTGGAAATCGAGGAGCACAGCCATGCCGACCTGGCCAATGCCTACGTAGCCGGTGCTTCCGGTTTGCCGTTCGCGGTGCTGCGGGCCTACGCCGGTTCCGACCTGCCGAAGGTCAATCCGCTGATCAAGACTGTGACCTGCCCGTTCACGGGTGAAGTGCTGGCGGCGGTGCCTTCGGTACGACCCGATGTCACCGTAATCCATGCGCAGAAGGCTGACCGCAAGGGCAACGTCCTGCTCTGGGGCATTCTCGGGGTGCAGAAGGAAGCGGCGTTGGCGGCCAAGCGCTGCATCGTCACGGTCGAGGAGATTGTCGATGACCTCGAAGCGCCGATGAATGCCTGTGTCCTGCCGACCTGGGCCCTGAGTGCGGTCTGTCATGTACCCGGTGGGGCGCATCCGTCCTATGCCCACGGCTACAGCGAGCGCGACAACCGTTTCTACCAGGCCTGGGACCCGATTGCCCGCGATCGTGAAACCTTCACCGCCTGGATCGCCGAATACATCCATGGCACGGCGGACTTCGCCGAGTTCCGGGTCAAGTTGGCCCAAGCCTCGGAGGCAAAATAATGACCTACACCACTAATGAAATGATGACCGTTGCCGCCGCCCGCCGTCTGAAGAACGGTTCGGTGTGTTTCGTCGGCATCGGCCTGCCGTCCAAGGCTGCCAACCTGGCACGTCTGACGTCCTCGCCGGACGTGGTGCTGATCTACGAGTCTGGCCCGATCGGTGCCAAGCCCAGTGTGCTGCCGCTGTCCATCGGTGACGGTGAGCTGGCGGAAACCGCCGATACCGTGGTGCCGACCGGCGAGATCTTTCGCTACTGGCTGCAGGGCGGGCGTATCGATGTCGGCTTCCTCGGTGCCGCCCAGGTCGACCGCTTCGGCAATATCAACACCACGGTGGTCGGCGACTATTTCTCGCCGAAGGTCCGTCTGCCGGGGGCCGGCGGCGCGCCGGAGATCGCCGGTTCGGCGAAGAGCGTGCTGATTATCCTCAAGCAGTCGGCGCGTTCCTTCGTCGACAAACTGGACTTCATCACCTCGGTCGGCCATGGCGAGGGCGGTGATTCCCGTCAGCGTCTCGGTCTGCCGGGAGCCGGTCCGGTGGGGATCATCACCGACCTGTGCATCATGGAGCCGGAAGCCGGGACCCACGAATTTGTCGTCACTTCCCTGCATCCGGGCGTAACTCGCGAGCAGGTGGTTGCCGCCACCGGCTGGCCGGTGCGTTTCGCCGAACAGGTCGCCAGCACCGCCGAGCCGAGCGAAGTCGAACTCAGTGCCCTGCGCGATCTCGAAGCCCGTACCGCCGCTGCCCATGGCCAAGCTCCGGGAGAAGCCTGATGCGCGAAGTCTTTATCTGTGACGCCGTGCGTACCCCCATCGGCCGTTTCGGTGGTGGCCTGGCCGGTGTGCGCGCCGATGATCTGGCCGCAGTGCCGATCAAGGCGCTGCTGGAACGCAACCCGTCGGTGAACTGGAGTGAGGTCGACGAGGTGTTTCTCGGCTGTGCCAACCAGGCCGGCGAGGACAACCGCAACGTCGCGCGCATGGCGCTGTTGCTGGCGGGTTTGCCGCAGAGCGTGCCCGGTGTGACCCTCAACCGTCTCTGCGCATCGGGCATGGAGGCGATCGGTACGGCGTTTCGCGCCATCGCCAGCGGCGAGATGGAGCTGGTGATCGCCGGCGGCGTCGAGTCGATGTCCCGTGCGCCGTTTGTCATGGGCAAGGCCGATGCGGCGTTCTCCCGCAACATGAAGCTGGAAGACACCACCATCGGCTGGCGCTTCATCAACCCGCTGATGAAGGCCCAGTACGGGGTCGATGCGATGCCGCAGACCGCCGATAACGTCGCCGATGATTATCAGGTGTCTCGCGCCGACCAGGATGCGTTTGCCTTGCGCAGCCAGCAACGCACCGCTGCTGCCCAGGCCGCCGGTTTCTTCGCCGAGGAGATCGTGCCGGTGCGTATCGCCCACAAGAAGGGCGAGACCGTGGTCGAGCAGGATGAGCATCCGCGCGCCGATACTTCCCTGGAGACCCTGGCGAAACTCAAGCCGGTCAATGGCCCCGACAAGACCGTCACGGCTGGTAATGCCTCCGGCGTCAACGATGGTGCGGCGGCGCTGATCCTGGCTTCCGCCGAAGCGGTGAAGAAACATGGCCTGACCGCCCGGGCTCGGGTGCTCGGCATGGCCAGTGCCGGTGTGGCACCACGGATCATGGGTATCGGGCCGGTGCCGGCGGTGCGCAAGCTGACCGAACGCCTGGGCCTGGCGGTGAGTGATTTCGACGTGATCGAGCTGAACGAGGCTTTCGCCAGCCAGGGCCTGGCGGTATTGCGCGAGTTGGGGCTTGCCGACGATGCGGCCCAGGTCAACCCGAATGGCGGTGCCATTGCTCTCGGTCATCCCCTGGGCATGAGCGGCGCGCGACTGGTCCTGACCGCCCTGCATCATCTGGAAAAGACCGGCGGCCGCAAGGGCCTGGCGACCTTGTGCGTAGGCGTGGGCCAGGGTCTGGCCCTGGCAATCGAGCGGGTCTGACACCTGCCTCTGCAGGAGCCGGCTTGCTGGCGATCAATACGATGCGGTATCTCAGGTATGCCACATTGTCCTGATCGCCAGCAAGCCGGCTCCTACAAAAGTCTGGTGGGAGTGGGGCGCAGGTTTGTTGCAAAGTATGTGTAGACTGCAACCATCCCTCTACGAGTGAATGAACATGACAACAACAACGACGCCGTACACCGGTGAGGAACGTAGTAAAAGGATCTTTGCCATTGTCGGTGCTTCTTCCGGCAACCTGGTCGAATGGTTCGATTTCTACGTTTATGCCTTCTGCGCCATCTATTTTGCCCCGGCCTTTTTCCCTTCCGATGACCCGACGGTGCAACTGCTGAACACCGCTGGCGTGTTCGCCGCCGGTTTCCTGATGCGGCCCATCGGCGGCTGGCTGTTCGGTCGGGTGGCCGATAAGCACGGGCGCAAGAATTCGATGATGATCTCGGTGCTGATGATGTGCGCTGGCTCGCTGGTCATCGCCTTCCTGCCGACCTACGCCAGTATCGGCGCCTGGGCTCCGGCGCTGCTGTTGGTGGCGCGGCTGTTCCAGGGCTTGTCGGTGGGCGGCGAGTACGGCACCACCGCGACCTACATGAGCGAAGTGGCGCTGCGCGGTCAGCGCGGTTTTTTCGCCTCGTTCCAGTACGTGACCCTGATCGGCGGCCAGTTGCTGGCGGTGCTGGTGGTGGTCATCCTGCAACAGTTTCTCACCGAGCCCGAGCTCAAGGCCTGGGGATGGCGCATCCCGTTCGTGATCGGCGCCATCGCCGCAGTGATTTCGTTGCTGCTGCGTCGCTCGCTGAAGGAAACCACCAGCAAGGAAACCCGTCAGGACAAGGATGCCGGCAGCATTCGGGCGTTGTTCCGTGACCACAAGGCGGCGTTCATCACCGTGCTCGGCTATACCGCCGGCGGTTCGCTGATTTTCTATACCTTCACCACCTACATGCAGAAATACCTGGTGAACACTGCCGGGATGACGGCCAAGACCGCCAGCTACGTGATGACCGGCGCGCTGTTCCTCTATATGTGCATGCAACCGCTGTTCGGCATGATCTCGGACAAGATCGGCCGACGTAATTCGATGCTCTGGTTCGGTGCCCTGGGCGCATTGTGCACGATGCCGATCCTGCTGACCCTGAAGACCGTCACCAACCCGTTCCTGGCGTTTGTGCTGATCACCCTGGCCCTGGCGATCGTCAGTTTCTATACCTCGATCAGCGGCCTGGTGAAGGCCGAGATGTTCCCGGTCCAGGTGCGGGCGCTGGGTGTCGGCCTGGCCTATGCGGTGGCCAACGCGATGTTCGGTGGTTCGGCGGAATACGTGGCGTTGAACCTCAAGTCGATGGGGATGGAAAACACCTTCTATTGGTACGTGACCGTCATGATGGTGGTCGGCTTCCTGTTCAGCCTGCGTCTGCCGAAGCAGGCGGCGTACCTGCACCACGATCACTGATCGACCTGCGCGCCCTCAGTGGGCGCGCCTTTACCAGGGATTTCCCATGCAGCGACCGAGCAACCAACTGTTCGATGCCTATTTTGTTGCCCGCGATATGGCCCAGGTCTTCTCGGATCCGGGCCGGGTCCAGGCGATGCTCGACTTCGAAGCCGCGCTGGCCCGTGCGCAGGCGCGGGTCGGGTTGATTCCGCAGGCGGCTGTCGCGCCGATTGCGGCCGCCTGTCAGGCCGGGCTCTACGATTTTTCCGCACTCGGTGAAGCGATCGCCACCGCCGGCAATTCGGCTATCCCGCTGGTCAAGGCGCTGGGCAAGCAGATCGCCGCTGGCGATGCCGGCGCTGAACGTTATTTGCATCTTGGCGCAACCAGCCAGGACGTCATGGACTCCGGCCTGGTGCTGCAACTGCGCAGCGCCTGGCAACTGATCGATGCTGACCTGCAGCGTCTGGGCCAGGTGCTGGCGGCTCAGGCCCAGCGCCATGCGGCCACGCCGCTGGCCGGGCGGACCTGGTTGCAACAGGCGACGCCGGTCACCCTCGGCATGAAGATCGCCGGCTGGCTGGGTGCGGTCACCCGCCATCGCCAGCGCCTACGCGAACTGCAGCCACGGTTGTTGTGCCTGCAGTTCGGTGGCGCTTCGGGCACTCTGGCTGCGCTCGGTGAACAGGCGATGCCGGTGGCCGAAGCGTTGGCCGAGGAACTGCAACTCAAGCTTGCCGAGCAACCCTGGCACACCCATCGTGATCGTCTGGTGGAGTTTGGCGCCGTGCTCGGCCTGATCGCCGGCAGCCTGGGCAAGCTGGGGCGTGATATCAGCCTGCTGATGCAGACCGAGGCGGCGGAAGTCTTCGAGCCGTCGGCGCCGGGCAAGGGCGGTTCCTCGACCATGCCACACAAGCGCAATCCGGTGGGCGCCGCCGTACTGATCGGCACCGCGACCCGGGTTCCGGGCCTGCTCTCGACCCTGTTCAGCGCCATGCCCCAGGAACACGAACGCAGCCTCGGCCTGTGGCACGCCGAGTGGGAAACCTTGCCGGAAATCTGCCGGCTGGTCTCGGGCGCCCTGCAGCAGGCGTTGATCGTCGCCGAAGGCCTGGAGGTCGACCCGGAGCGGATGCTCAGCAACCTCGAACTGACCCGTGGCCTGTTGTTGGCGGAGGCGGTGAGCATCGTCCTCGCCCAGCGCCTGGGCCGCGAGACCGCCCATCACTTGCTGGAGCAGTGCTGCCAGCGCGCGGTGGCCGAGCAGCGGCACCTGCACGCAGTGTTGGGCGATGAGCCGCAAGTGACCGCGCAACTGTCCGCGGATGAACTGGACCACCTGCTCGATCCGGCCCATTACCTCGGTCAGGCTCGCACCTGGGTCGAGCGCGCAGTGGCCGAGCATCTGGCTTTTACCTGAAGGAGATTGTCGTGGCTTTTGTACAACTGGCTGAAGGCGAACTGCATTACCGTTTCGATGGCCCGCAGGAGGCACCGGTGCTGGTGCTCTCCAACTCTCTGGGCACGGACCTTGGCATGTGGGACACGCAGATTCCGGCGTTCGCCGAGCACTTTCGGGTGTTGCGCTACGACACCCGGGGTCACGGCCGTTCGCTGGTGACCGAAGGCCCCTACAGCATCGAGCAATTGGGACACGACGTGCTGGCCCTGCTGGATGCGCTGGAGATTGAACGTGCGCATTTCTGCGGGCTGTCCATGGGCGGCCTGATCGGCCAGTGGCTGGGCATCCATGCCGGCCAGCGCTTGAACAAGCTGATCGTGTGCAACACGGCGGCGAAAATCGGCGACCCGGCCATGTGGAACCCGCGCATCGAAACTGTGCTGCGTGACGGCGCGGCGGCCATGAGCGCCCTGCGCGACGGGGCGATCGCCCGCTGGTTCACCCCGGCGTTTTCCGCTGCGCAGCCGCAGCAGGTCAAGCCGATCACCGATATGCTCGCCGCTACCTCGCCGCCCGGTTATGCGGCCAACTGCGCGGCGGTGCGTGATGCCGATTTTCGTGAGCAGCTTGGCGCGATCCAGGCGCCGCTGCTGGTCATCTCCGGCAGCGAAGACGCGGTGACGCCACCGGCAGGTGGGCTGTTCATCCAGCAACACGTCAAGGGCGCCGAGTACGCCGAATTCCAGGCCGCCCATCTGTCGAACGTGCAGGCGGGTGATGCCTTCAGCCAGCGTGTGCTGGACTTCCTGCTGGACCGGGTTTGAGGAGATTGTCCGTGGACGAGAAACAACGTTATGCCGAGGGGCTGCAAGTGCGCCGTGCGGTGTTGGGCGATGCCCATGTCGAGCGCAGCCTGAACAACCTCACCGAGTTCAATTCGGAGTTCCAGGAGATGATCACCCGTCATGCCTGGGGCGATATCTGGACCCGTCCGGGGCTGCCTCGGCACACCCGCAGCCTGATCACCATCGCCATGTTGATCGGCATGAACCGTAACGAGGAACTCAAGCTGCACCTGCGGGCTGCGGCCAGCAATGGTGTGACCCGTGAGGAAATCAAGGAAGTGCTGATGCAGAGTGCGATCTACTGCGGCATTCCGGCGGCCAATGCCACTTTCCACCTGGCGGAGTCAGTGTGGGATGAGCTGGGCGTGGAGTCGCGCCAGTAGGCACATCGGTGAGTATTCCCACGTCTGGGCGTGGGAATACTCTATCGTTGCAGGCTGTTCTCATTCGTCTGAAAAAATACCGCACGCTTCGGAACACTGGGCGTTTGCGATAATCTGAGAGGAACGATGGCCCCTCTTGCGTGACGGCGGAGGGCAGGGACGTTGCGCCATTCTGTCAGTAAGATGCGCACTCAAGTTCCCATTCCGTTCTGCATGACGATGGCTTGAATACATCTTGGTTCTGTAATTGTTGTGACCTGGACCAGGCCAACCTCATGAAATCGCTTCTAACCTCTCTCCTGGTGCTTGCGCTCGCCACAAACCTGGCTGGCTGTATCGGCCCGCCGATCCCTTTGAGCCCGGGCACCGAACAGGCCTTGCGCACGCAGCCGCCGATCCGCTTCCTGCTGACCTTCGATGATGGGCCCAGTGCGTCGAGTTTCTACAACCCGACCGCCTCGGTGCTCGACGATCTGGCGCATAACCCGATCCAGCCCGGGATCAAGGCGCTGTTCTTCGTCCAGACCGGTGCGCCGCGGGCCGGCAACAGTGATATTGGTCGGGCGCTGATGCGGCGCGAGCATGCCGAGGGGCATATCCTCGGTTTTCATACCGCAGGCCACTGGCACACCAACCATCGTTCATTGAATCCACAGGAGCTGGAGCAATCGCTGAACGACGGCAGTGCTGCCATCGCCGCGATCACGGGGGCGCCGCCGATCATTCTGCGCCCGCCGTTCTGGAACTATGACAAGCGTACTTTCGCCGCCTATCAGCGACATGGGTTGCATGTGTTGCTGACCGACCTGAGTGCCAATGACGGCAAGGTCTGGGGGATCACGGCGAGCCCGCAACGTCGCGCCAACCTGCTCAAACATCTGGCCGAGGTGCGCGAGCAGATTGCCCGGGGCGAGATGCCGGTGGTCGATGGGGTGATTCCGGTGGTGGTGACCTTTCACGACCTCAACCGCTACACCGCGCGACATATGCAGGAGTATCTGCAGATCCTGATGGATTGTGCGCGGGAGACCGGCGTACGGACGGCCGAGCAGCCGTTCTATACCGACCGTTCGGCACTGTTGCGGGCCGTACTGGCCCGTACGGTGCCGAACAGTTCGGTGCCGGTGCATTTGCCCGGGTTCTGGAATTGGTGGTGGGACAGCGATTCGCATTGAGTCGGTCCCGACTGTGTAGGGTCGCGGGCAAGCCGCGCTCCTACAGGTCGGCGCAGAACACCCTATTGGCGTACACACCTTGGAGTGCGGCTTGCCCGAGAATGGCGCAGCAGGCCATGACCCCGATCCTGGCCCATTGCCGCAGCCTTACAGCAGTGAGATCGGATAGCTGATGAACAGACGGTTTTCGTCGAATTCGTTGGTGCTGAAGTTCTTGCGGATGCTCGAGTTGCGCCAGCGGATGTTCAGATTGCGCAAGGTGCCGCTCTGGATGGTGTAGGCCAGTTCCGACTCGCGGCCCCATTCCTTGCCGTCGGTGATTGCGCCGATGTGCACGTTGTCACCGCTGATGTAGCGGTTCATCAGGGTCAGCCCCGGAATTCCCAGCGCGGCGAAGTTGTAGTCGTGGCGCAGTTGCCAGGATTTTTCCTGGGCGTTGTCGTAGCTGTTGTTGTAGCTGTCGTTGGCCAGGGTGCCGCCGCTGGTGCCGTTGACCCGCATCCAGGCACTCTGGCCGGTGAGCTTCTGCAGGCCGACATAGAAGGTGTTGCCGCCGTACTTGGCCGAGAACAGGCCCGACCAGGTCTTGTTCTCCAGGTCGCCGGCCAGCGCGCTGCCGTCTTCCTTGCCGTAGAAGTAGCCGAGGTTGGCGCCCAGGGTCCAGTCGCCCAGCGGTTGGCTGTGGACGAGGTTGACGTACTGCTGGCGGTAGATGTCCTTGAGCTGGGCGTTCCACAGGCCGACCATCGTGCGCTTGTCGTTGAAGGTGTATTCGCCGCCGGCGAAGTTGAAGCGGTCGGACGTGATGCCGGGCCGGCCGTTCATGAACATGTCGCTCATGCTCGAATCGTTGCGCGGGCTGTTCTTCTGGAACTGACCGCCGTAAAGCGTCAGGCCATCGATTTCCTTCGAGGTGATCTGGCCACCTTGGAAGGTCTGCGGCAGCGAGCGCCCGTCGTCGGAACGGAGGATCGGCAGTACCGGCATCCATTCGCCGACCTTCAGCTCGGTCTTGGAGATTTTCGCCTTGAGGGCCACGCCCAGGCGGCCGAAGTTGTCGGCCGGACGCCCGTCATGGTCCAGTGGCAACAGTTGCGTGCCGCCGGTGCCCTTGCCGCCATCGAGCTTCTGGGAAAAGGTGCCGAGCACATCGGCACCAAAACCGACGGTGCCCTGGGTGAAGCCGGACTTGGCGTCGAGGATGAAGCTTTGTGTCCATTCCTCGGCTTTGCCCTGAGTAAAGGCGGGGTTGGTGAAGTTGCGGTTGAAGTAGGCGTTGCGCAGATTCAGGTTGGCCTGGGCGTCTTCCACAAAACCGTGCTCTTCGGCCATGGCCGGCAGGGCCGTACCGACCATGGTGAGGGTCAGCAGGACACGGGAGGAACGTTTGTTCTTGTTCAGTGGCTTCATGGGGCGGTCTCTCTAATTGTTAGGTATACAGCAGGGCGCAGCCGCAACCGGAGGTTGCAGACAAGGTTTGTCGCAGGGGCGCGAAGGGGGGCGATCAGCCGTTGGGAGCAGGGTGTCGAGGCATGGCGGATGAACCTGTTGTTATTGGTCTGGGTCGATGTGCAGGCATGGTGCTGCGTATCGAGCGGCAGGTTCAATCGGGATTCTGTAGTTTTGGGCGATTATCGAACGAAACAGTGCGGGCATGAAAAACCCGCCGACGGCGGGTTTTTTGTACTGCATGAACGATCTCAGCCTTTGGGGGGCGTGTCGTCGATCGGGCGGGCCTGGCCGGTCTGCTCGTTCCAGCCACCGCCGAGGGCCTTGTACAGGTTGACCTCGCTGGTGAGCTGCGACAGGCGATCGCTGATCAGCGACTGCTGGGCGCTGAACAACGAACGCTGGGCATCGAGGAAGGTCAGGTTGCTGTCGACACCGATGCGGTAGCGACGCTCGGCCAGACGGTAGTAGTCCTGGTTGGCGGCGACCAGGTCACGCTGGGCCTGCAACTGCTCGTTGTAGGTCTGGCGCGCGGTCAGGCCATCGGAGACTTCCTTGAAGCCGGTCTGGATCGCTTTCTCGTAGTTGGCGACGCTGATGTCCTTCTGGATCTTGGAGTAATCCAGGCTGGCTCTCAGGCTGCCGGCGTTGAAGATCGGGATGCTGATCTTCGGCGAGAACAGCCAGGTGCCCGAACCGCCTTTGAACAACCCACCCAGATCCGGGCTCAGGGTCCCGACATTGGCGGTCAGGCTGATGCTCGGGAAGAACGCCGCGCGCGCAGCGCCGATATTGGCGTTGGCCGCCATCAACTGGTGCTCGGCGCTGAGAATGTCCGGCCGGCGTTGCAGCAGGTCTGAAGGCAGGCCGGCCGGCAGATCGCTGAGCAGCTTGGCCGACAGTGGCTGAGCAGCCGGCAGGTTGGCCGGAATCCCGGTACCCAGCAGTTGCGTCAGGCTGTTCTGGTCTTCGGCAACTTGACGGGTGAACTGCGCCAGTTTGACCCGGGCACCTTCCACCGAGGTTCGCGACTGGCTCAGGTCCAGCGCCGAGGCCACGCCGACTTCGTTGCTGCGCGAGGTCAGCCGATAGCTTTCCTCGTAGGCCGCCAGGGTTTCCTGGGTCAGCTTGAGCAGTTCCTTGTCGGCCTGCCAGGTCAGGTAGGCGTTGGCAACACTGGCCACCAGGCTGATCTGCGTGGTACGACGGGCCTCTTCGCTGGCGAAGTAGGTCTGCAGTGCCTGCTCGCTCAGGCTGCGGATGCGACCGAACAGGTCCAGTTCATAGGAACTGACGCCGAGGGTTGCCGAGTATTGGCTGGTGATCGCAGCCTTGCCGCTGCTCGATGCATCGGCCGGGACCCGCTGGCGGCTGCCGCTGCCGTCGGCGGTGACGGCCGGGAACAGGTCGGCGCGCTGGATCTGGTACTGGGCCCGGTAGGCTTCGATGTTCAAGGCCGCGACCCGCAGGTCGCGGTTGTTTTCCAGGGCTACCTGGACCAGTTGCTGCAATGCCGGATCGTTGAAGAACTGGCGCCAGCCCTGTTCGGCTGCGGCGACGTTCGCCGCCTGGCTCGGCGAATAGGCCGGACCTTGCGGGTACTGCGCCGCCACCGGCGCCTGCGGGCGCTGGTAGTCGGGGATCAGCGAGCAGCCGCTGAGCACGAAGGCCGCGACCGCTACAGAGAGAAGGGACTTGCTCATTGGCCAGCCTCATGGGGTGGAGTGTCAGGGGTTGCAGGTTTTGCGTGCTTCTTCTCGCCACCAATGGCCGAGACGGCAACGAAGAATAACGGAACCCAGAAAATCGCCAAGATGGTTGCACTGATCATACCGCCAACCACCACGGTACCGATCGCGTGCTGACTGCCGGAGCCGGCGCCGGTGGAGATCGCCAGCGGAACCACGCCGAGGATGAACGCCAGCGAGGTCATGATGATCGGGCGCAGGCGCATGCGGCACGCCTCGATCGCGGCATCGCGCAGGCTCTTGCCTTGTTCGTGCAGTTCCTTGGCGAACTCGACGATCAGAATGGCGTTCTTCGCCGCCAGACCGATGGTGGTCAACAGCCCCACCAGGAAGTACACGTCGTTGGACAGGCCTCGCAGGGTGGTTGCCAGCAGCGCACCGATGATCCCCAGCGGTACGACCAGCACCACCGCGATCGGGATCGACCAGCTTTCGTACAGCGCCGCCAGGCAGAGGAACACCATCAACAGCGACAGGGCGAACAAGGCCGGGGCCTGGGAGCCGGACAGGCGCTCTTCATAAGACAGGCCGGTCCAGGAAATACCGACGCCGGTCGGCAGTTTCTTGGCCAGGGCCTCGACTTCCGCCATGGCTTCACCGGTGGTGTGGCCCGGTGCCGGGGCCCCGAGGATTTCCATTGCCTCGACGCCGTTGTAGCGGGCCAGTTTCGGCGAGCCGTAGACCCACTCGCCCTTGGCGAACGCGGAGAACGGAACCATGGTGCCGCTGCTGCTGCGCACAAACCACTTCTGCAGGTCTTCAGGACTCATCCGCGAAGCGGCCTTGCCCTGGATGTAGACCTTCTTCACCCGGCCATGGTCGATGAAGTCGTTGACATAACTACTGCCCAGCGCGATCGACAGGCTGTTGTTGATGTCCGACAGGCTCAAGCCCAGGGCGCTGGCGCGCTCATCGTCGATGCTCAACTGGTATTGCGGTTCGTCGTTCAGACCGTTGGGACGCACCGCCGCCAGGACCTTGCTCTGCGCCGCCATGCCGAGGAACTGGTTGCGCGCTTCCATCAGCTTGTCGTGGCCGATACCGGCACGGTCCTGCAGGTAGACGTCGAAACCGGTGGCGTTACCCAACTCCAGTACCGCTGGTGGGGCGAAGGCAAACACCATCGCATCGCGGAAGCTGAAGAAGTGTGCCTGGGCCCGCTCCGCCAGCTTGAACACACTGTTGTCGGCGTTTCGTTTATCCCATGGCTTGAGCATGATGAAGGCCATGCCCGAACTCTGGCCGCGACCGGCGAAGTTGAAGCCGGTGACGGTGAACACCGAACTCACGGCCGCCGATTCATCCTTGAGCAGGTAGGCGCGCATCTTGTCGACCACCGCCTGGGTCCGCTCGGCACTGGAGCCGGCTGGTGTCTGGACCTGAGCGAACAGTACGCCCTGGTCTTCTTCCGGCAGGAACGAACTCGGGATACGGGCAAACAGCCAGATCATGCCGACCACGATCAGTGCGTAAGCCAGCAGGTACGGCAGCTTGCGCGTCAGGATACTGCCGACGCTGCGTTCGTAGGCGCGCACGCCACGGTCGAAGTTGCGGTTGAACCAGCCGAAGAAGCCGCGCTTGGGCGTGCCGTGCTCGCCATGGGGGATCGGCTTGAGCAGGGTTGCGCACAGGGCCGGCGTGAAGATCAGCGCCACCAGTACCGACAGGCCCATGGCCGAGACGATGGTGATGGAGAACTGCCGGTAGATCACACCCGTGGAACCGCCGAAGAACGCCATGGGCAGCAGTACCGCCGAGAGCACCATGGCGATACCCACCAGGGCGCCCTGGATCTGCCCCATGGACTTTTTGGTCGCCTCCTTGGGTGACAGGCCTTCCTCACTCATGACCCGTTCGACGTTCTCCACCACGACGATGGCGTCGTCCACCAGCAAGCCGATGGCCAGGACCATGCCGAACATGGTCAGGGTGTTGATGCTGAAACCGGCTGCGGCGAGGATCCCGAAGGTGCCCAGCAGTACCACTGGCACCGTCATGGTGGTGATGATGGTGGCGCGGAAGTTCTGCAGGAACAGGAACATCACCAGGAACACCAGCACAATCGCTTCGGCCAGGGTTTCGACCACACCCTTGATCGACTCGGTCACTACTGGCGTGGTGTCATACGGGAACACCACTTTCATGCCCGGCGGGAAGAACGGTTCCAGCTCGCTGATGGTCTTGCGCAGTGCCTTGGCGGTGTCCAGGGCGTTGGCGCCGTTGGCCAGCTTGACCGCCAGACCCGATGCCGGGCTGCCGTTGTACTGTGCCGAGACACTGTAGTTCTCACCCCCCAGGCCGACGTCGGCGACATCACCCAGACGCACTTGCGAGCCGTCCTTGTTGACCTTGAGCAGGATGTTCTTGAACTGCTCGGCGGTCTGCAGACGGGTCTTGCCGATGATGGTCGCGTTCAGTTGCTGGCCTGGCATGGCCGGCAGGCCGCCCAGTTGCCCGGAAGACACCTGGACGTTCTGTGCGGACACGGCCGTCTTCACATCCACCGGCGTCAACTGGTAGTTGTTCAGCTTGGCCGGATCGAGCCAGATACGCATCGCGTACTGGGCACCGAACACCTGGAAGTCACCGACGCCCGCGGTCCGCGAGATCGGGTCCTGCATGTTGGAGACGATGTAGTTCGACAGGTCGTCCTTGGTCATGCTGCCGTCGGTCGACACCACGCCGATCACCATCAGGAAGTTCTTCACTGACTTGGTGACGCGGATACCTTGCTGTTGCACTTCCTGTGGCAGCAAGGGGGTCGCCAGGTTCAGCTTGTTCTGGACCTGGACCTGGGCCGTGTCGGAATTGGTGCCCTGCTCGAAGGTGGCGGTGATGGTCATGCTGCCGTCGGAGTTACTTTCCGACGAGACATAACGCAGGTTGTCGATACCGTTGAGCTGCTGTTCGATCACCTGGACCACGGTGTCCTGCACGGTCTGCGCCGAGGCGCCCGGGTAGGTCACGGAAATGGCGATGGCCGGTGGCGCGATCGCCGGATACTGGTTGATCGGCAACTTGAGGATCGAGAGCGCGCCGACCAGCATGATCACCAGGGCGATCACCCAGGCGAAGATCGGGCGGTCGATAAAGAATTTCGACATGGTTTACTCCCCTTTGCTGCTCGCGGCTTTGTCGGTTGCCGGGGCAGGGGCCGGGTTGGCGGTTTTGACGTTGGTGGCTTCGCTGGCCTTGACCTCGGCACCTGGGCGCACGAACTGCAGGCCTTCGGTGATCACGCGGTCGCCGGACTTCAGACCATCCTCGACCAGCCACTGGCTGCCCTGGGTACGGCTGGCCTTGAGCTGGCGCAATTCGACCTTGTTGTCCGGACCGACGACCAGTGCGGTCGGGGTGCCCTTGAGGTCACGGGTCACGCCTTGCTGCGGCACGAGAATCGCGGCGTTGTTCACCCCGGATTGCAACTGCGCATGGACGAACATGCCAGGCAGCAGCGAGTGGTCAGGGTTGGGGAATACCGCACGCAGGGTCACGGAGCCGGTGGTTTCATCCACGGTGACTTCCGAGAACTCCAGCTTGCCCGGCTGGGCATAGGTGCTGCCGTCTTCCAGGGTCAGCTTGACCATGGCGGCGGTGTCGCCAGATTTCTGCAGGCGGCCGCTTTCCAGTTCGCGACGTAGCTTCAGCAACTCGGCGGTGGATTGCGTGATGTCGACGTAGATCGGATCCAACTGGGTGATCACCGCCATGGCATCGGTCTGGCCGGTGCTGACCAATGCACCTTCGGTCACCGAGGAGCGGCCAATGCGGCCGGACAACGGGGCAAGCACCTTGGTGTAGCGCACGTTGATCTGCGCGCTTTGCAGGCTGGCTTCCGATTGCAGGCGGTTGGCCACGGCCGTGTCGTATTCCTGACGGCTGACGGCCTGTTCGTTCACCAGTTGCTTGTAGCGGTCGGCGATCGACTTGGTCGACTGCAGGTTCGCTTCGGCGCTTTTCAGGGTCGCTTCATAGACCGAGGGGTCGATCTGATAAAGCTGCTGGCCGGCCTTGACGTCGCCGCCTTCCTTGAACAGGCGCTTGAGAATGATGCCATTGACCTGGGGACGGACTTCGGCGACGCGATAAGCCGTCGTGCGACCGGGTAGTTCGGAGGTCAGGGTGAAGGGTTGGGCTTTCAGGGTGACGACGCCGACCTGAGGGGTGGGGGCAGCCGCCGGAGCGGCCTCTTCCTTTTTATTGCATCCGCTGAGCAGCGATGCCAGGGCGACGGCGGTGACCAGAGCGGTAACAGCTGGCTTGAGTTGCATGAAGATCCTCGGGTCAGGCGCGCATGAAGCGCACAAGAAGGTTGGAAAGGTGATTCGGCTGGATTAATAGGCTGCTAATGAATATACTTACATTCATGGTTGTTTGTAAAGGCTTGAACTTTTGCTCAAAGTCGTTACAACTCATGGAATTCATCTCGGGAAAAAGGCCCCAGAATCGCCGCCCGTCGTTAAGCCCGGATTAAACCCAAGGATAGTCCGAGGCACCCTGATCGAGGTTTTACTGCCATGGCCCGTCGTACCAAAGAAGAAGCTCAGGAAACCCGCAAGCAGATACTCGAGGCCGCCGAAAAGGCGTTCTACGAGCGTGGCGTGGCGCGTACCACCCTGGCCGATATCGCGACCCTGGCGGGCGTCACACGCGGTGCCATCTATTGGCATTTCAGTAACAAGGCCGACCTGGTACAGGCCATGCTCGATTCGTTGCGCGAACCCTTGGACGACATGGCCAAGGCCAGCGAGGACCAGGACGAGCCCGATCCGTTGGGATGCATGCGGCGGTTGTTGATTCATTTGTTTCAGCAGATAGCCCTTGACCCGAAAGTCCGGCGCATCAATGAAATTCTGTTTCATAAGTGCGAGTTCACCGATGAAATGTGTGACCTTCGACGTCAGCGCCGTGCTGTCAGCCTGGACTGCAACGCGCACATCGAACTGGCGTTGCGCAATGCGGTCAATCGCGGACAGCTTCCCGAGGACCTGGACACGGCCCGTGCGGCCATCACTCTCCATGCCTGGGTCGATGGCATTCTCTATAAATGGCTATTGGTGCCGGACAGCTTCGACCTGAATAAAGATGCCGAGCGTTGGGTCGATACAGGCCTGGACATGCTGCGCTTGAGTCCCAGCCTACGCAATTGAGTCAAAATGCGTAAATGAGTCTAGTTGTGTCAATATCCTCGACGCCAGTCACATCAGCCTGACGATGTGTGTTTCGACAGAGGGCAACATTTATATACTGCTAAGGCGCAGGTTGGTAGTTAGTGTGCTAAGTATTTTGTAGGGAATTTGTTGCGAGCCTGTGAATGAATGTACCCAACCTGCTACACAAGAGCGCCGAGCAGCCCATGCGGGGCATCGCTCTGATCTGTTTGGCGGTGTTGCTGTTCGCCAGCCATGATGCGATGTCCAAATACCTGTCGGGTTTTTATCCGATCGTGATGGTGGTCTGGGCCCGTTACGTGGTCCACACCTTGCTGATGCTGGTGGTTTTCGTACCTCGCAGCGGTTTCTCGGCGGTGGTACGCACCAAGCGGCCCGGGCTGCAGTTGCTGCGTGCGCTGTGCCTGATCGGTACCAGCCTGCTTTTCACTACCGGTTTGCGTTATATCCCCTTGGCGGAAGCTACTTCGGTCAACTTCCTCGCGCCGTTGCTGGTGACAGCGCTGTCGGTGCCGCTGCTGGGCGAGCGGGTCAGCCGCAGCCAGTGGGCGGCGGTCATCACCGGTTTTATCGGTGTGTTGATCGTCATCCGGCCGGGAGGGGCGCTGTTTACTCCGGCAATCCTGCTGCCGCTCTGTTCCGCATTGTTTTTCGGTTTCTATCAGTTGCTGACCCGCATGCTCAGCGGCATCGACAGCCCTACCACCAGCAACTTCCTCACCGGCATTTTCAATAGCCTGATCATGAGTGCGCTGCTGCCGTTCTTCTGGAGCACGCCCAGCCTGGTCCATGGCCTGTTCATGGTCGGCCTGGGCGCCTGCGGGATGCTCGGCCACCTGCTACTGACCCAGGCGTTCCGGCATGCTCCACCGGCGATGCTGGCACCGTTCAGTTATGGGCAGATCCTCTTCGCCGGTATGTATGGCTACCTGGTCTTCGATCATATGCCAGACCTGTTCGCCGTGGTCGGCATCGCTGTAGTCTGCCTGAGTGGGCTGGCCGTGGTCTGGGGGCAGCGTCGGCGCGGTTGATGACTGCCGTGTGTTTAGCCCATGCTGAATTTCACGCTATAGCTGTAGGGGGGCGCCTTGAGTGTCTTGCTCAGGCGTGCCTTGCAGGATGCCTGGTGCTCGCCGATCGATTCGGCCTGGCGAGTCCACACCGGCAGGTAGCTGGAGTGCTCCGGGCCGCTGAAGCGTTGCTTGAGTGCATGCTGGGCAACGAAGCGGCACTTGCGGGGGCCGGAGCCATAGATGAACCAGGCCTTCGATCCCGTCAGGTGCAGCTTGCGGCGTTCGCCGCTGGCGATGGCAAAGCTGGCGACGGGTGCTCCTTGCAGATCCAGGCCGGTACCCAGCAACTCGAGCGGTTGTGCGGAATCGTTGCGGATTTCCACGGTGACGATTCCCGGGACATCGGGCGGCATTGCATAGGCGGCATATGACAGCAGGCTGGACAGGACCGCACAGGACAGGGCTATGCCCAGGACTTGCAGGAGATATGGCATGTTAATTCCTTTTAAGTGGATCGTGCAGCAACGCCATTCCATGACGTTGCCTGCTGTCCGAAGGGTTTCGGGCAGCGCCGCATAAGTATGGTCATCATGACCCAAAAAACCTGGGATAAAGTGCCTCCGATTCTGTGAGTGTTTTCCGATATTCGAGCCGGTCCATTCAACCGAAATACAAAGGCCCCGACTCTTGCGAGCCGGGGCCTTGGGGGACTGCCGAGCGGTGTCGAGGTTACAGCGTCGGGTAATCGATGTAGCCGACCGGGCCCTTGCCATAGAAGGTTTCAGGGTGCGGCGCGTTCAGTTCGGCATCGGCCTTGAGGCGGGCCGGCAGGTCCGGGTTGGCGATGAACGGGATGCCGAAGGCCACTGCATCGGCCTTGCCGTCGGCCAACCAGGCATTGGCACTGTCCTTGGTGAAACGTTCATTGGCGATGTAGGTGCCGCCGAACGCTGCCTTCAGTTGCGGGCCGAGGCTGTCGTCGGCTTCCTTTTCACGCGAACAGATGAAGGCGATACCCCGTTTGCCCAGTTCACGGGCGACGTAGGTGAAGGTTTCCGCCAGGTTGGCGTCGCCCATGTCGTGGGAGTCGGCGCGGGGTGCCAGATGGACGCCAACGCGGCCGGCGCCCCAGATTTCCACCACGGCGTCGGTCACTTCCAGCAACAGGCGGGCACGGTTTTCCAGGGAGCCGCCGTAGTTGTCGGTGCGCTGGTTGGTGCTGCTCTGCAGGAACTGGTCGAGCAGGTAGCCGTTGGCGGCATGGACTTCCACACCGTCGAAGCCGGCGGCCTTGGCGTTTTCCGCACCGACCCGGTAGGCGTCGACGATGTCGGCGATTTCAGCGCTTTCCAGTGCGCGCGGGGTCGGGTAGTCCGCTTGCGGACGGACCAGGCTCACATGCCCCTTGGGCTGGATCGCGCTGGGGGCGACCGGCAGTTCACCGTTCAGGTACGAAGGATGGGAGATGCGGCCGACGTGCCACAGTTGCAGGAAGATCCGCCCACCGGCGCCGTGCACGGCCTTGGTCACGTTGGCCCAGCCGCGAACCTGGTCGTTGGACCAGATGCCGGGAGTGTCGGGGTAGCCGACGCCCATCGGGGTGACCGAGGTCGCTTCGCTGAGGATCAGTCCGGCAGAAGCGCGTTGTACGTAGTACTCGGCCATCAGCGCGTTGGGTACACGACCCTCATCGGCCCGGCAGCGGGTCAGTGGGGCCATGACGATGCGGTTCGGCAGTTCGAGGTCGCCCAGTTTGATCGGATCGAAAATAGTTGCCATGTGTACAAGCCTCTTGATGATGAGTGACTAGCAGGAGCCAGATCGGCAGTGCCGTTCTGGCCAAGGATGATCAGGGCGATTGCGTGGAGCCGGTTGTCGCTTAGAGTTCCTGGCTCATGAGGCGCAGGAATGCCTGGATGGTTTCTTCGTTGCGTTTGAAGAAGTGCCACTGTCCCGCCTTCTGGCTGCTGATCAGGCCGGCCCGTTGCAACGTCGCCAGATGTGCCGACACGGTCGACTGCGACAGGCCGCAGCGTTGGTCGATCTGTCCGGCGCAGATGCCGTATTCATGGTTGTGCAGCTGTTCGGGAAACTGGTTTTTCGGATCTTTCAGCCAATGGAGAATGTCTCGGCGTACTGGGTGTGCCAGCGCTTTTATTATTTCGTCGAGGTCAAGGGTCATGGCTGTGTCTCAGGGGTAAGAAAACGGTATATCGCGATAGGGCGAAATATAGATCGTTATTTCGCGATATCCCAATATGATTTTGCTCTGAGTACCGCACAAATCGCTATATCGGGTTATAACGATATAGGGGTGGAAGATGCTAAGCTGAGCCCATGAACTATCTCGCGCATCTCCACCTGGGTGGTCGGCACCCGGAACAACTGCTCGGCAGCCTCTATGGCGATTTCGTCAAGGGCCGCGTGGAAGGGCAGTTCACGCCTTCGATCGAGGCAGCCATTCAGTTGCATCGTCGGATCGACGTGTTTACCGACAGCCATTCTCTGGTCGACCAGGCGTTGTCGCGTTTCGAACTGACCCGGCGGCGATATGCCGGGATCGTTCTGGATGTGTTCTTCGACCATTGCCTGGCACGTGACTGGTCCCTGTACGCCGAGGGCTCGCTGGAGAATTTTACCGCCGGGGTCTACCGCGTGCTGGCGAGCGAGCCGCGCTTGCCGGGGCGCCTGGCGCAGATTGCGCCATATATGGCAGCCGATGACTGGCTCGGTTCCTATCGGCAATTCGAGGTGCTGGGGCAGGTATTGCGGGGGATTTCCCGGCGCTTGTCGCGTCCGGAGGAAATGGTCCACGCGATGGGCGAACTGGAGGCACTGTACGAGCCGTTGAGCGAGGACTTCCGGTTGTTCTATCCCCGGCTGCAAGCGTTTTCGCAGGCGCAGTTGTAGCGATTGTGCCGGCGGCTGGCGCTCCTGCGCGGGCGACGTACCCGCCCGCGAAGGCGCCTGCCAGGACGCGGATCTCTTGCCGGCAAGCAACACTCAGGCGGCTTGTGCCTCGCTGGTGGCTGCCGGTTGCGGTGCCGGGCGTTTCGCTTCGGCGGCTTCACCGAACAACGCCATCTGCACCGCCTGCTGGGCCTGGAAGGCCAGGGCAGCGCGTTCCTGGCCGTTGCACGGAATCGGCTGCAACAGCTGGATTTCCACATCACCCTGGTCGTTGGAGAACAGACGCATCAGGTGCGACAGCAGGTCATCATCACCGATGAAGGGTGCCAACTGGTCCGGTTGTCCGTCACGGCTGTAACGAATCGCCACCGGCTGCAGCGAGACGTCCGCATCGATGGCCGCCGACAGCAGACGTCCGTGGAACGTGCGCAAGGAGCGGCCATCGGTGGTGGTGCCTTCGGGGAACATCAGCAAGGGATGTGCCTGCTCCAGATGACGGGTCATCTGCTTGCGCACCAACTGGCTGTCACCCGAGCCCCGGCGAATGAACAGGCTGCCGGCTTTCGCCGCAAGCCAGCCAGCCACCGGCCAGGTACGGACCTCGGCCTTGGACAGGAAAGACAGTGGCGTCAGGGCGCCGAGCAGGGCGATATCGGTCCACGACACATGATTGCTGACCCACAGCATCGACTGTGTCGGCAGGTTGCCGCGTACGGTCACGCGAAAGGGCAGCGCGTTGCTCAGGCGGGCCATGAAAAAACGCGACCAGCTCTGCCGACGCGCCATCGAGTTGGCGACCCCCAGGCGCTCGAAGACACCGAACACGCTGGCCATGCTCAAACCGAGCGTCACCACCAGCAGTACCCGGGCGATCCGAGCGTATATCCGCAGCCGGCGCATTACACGGCCGCCTTGAAGTGCCGGGCATAACGCGGGCACAACTCGTCGCGCTTGAGCAGGATGAACACGTCGGCGACCTGGAAGTCTTCGTCCCAGCACGGTTCGCCGCAGATCTTGGCGCCCAGGCGCATGTAGGCCTTGAGCAAAGGTGGCATTTCGGCGATGACGTTGCCGGGGATGTCCAGGGTCGGCAGCGGCTTCTTCGGTTCGGCGCGCAGGTGCTCGGTGCTCAGGTAGCGTTCGCGCAGGCGTTGCATGATCGCCTGGGCCTGGATGCCGCCATCCTGCATCGGGATGCTCGCGCAACCCATCAGATAGCTGTAGCCGCCCTCGTTGAGCACTTCGGCTAGTTCACCCCAGAGCACGGCGATGGTGCCACCGTTGCGGTAGGCCGGATCGACGCAGGTACGGCCGATTTCCAGGATCGGGCCTTGCAGGTGGCCGAGGCCATGCAGGCTGAATTCTTCTTCACTGTAGAATCGTCCCAGGGTGTTGGCGGCCTTGTGGTCGAGCAGGCGGGTAGTTGCCACCAGCCGGCCGCTGTTCAGGTCGCGCACGCCGATGTGGCTGCAGTGCACATCATAATCATCCATGTCCAGGCCAAGCTCGGCGCCTTTCAGCTTGGCATTGAACTCGCCGCTGAAAACGTGGAAGCGCAAGGCTTGGGCTTCTTGCAAGGCCGCGGTGCCCAAGAGGCGTTCGGCTTGCAGGCGGCGTTCACTGCCGGTGTCGCTGATGCGGGCGATCTGAGTCATGACGCGTCTCCGGTTGCCGGCCAGGGTTGCGGCCAGTCGACTTTGTTGTGCAAAGTCAGGCTATGTAGCCCCGGTGTCATCGCCATTAAGCTTTGGTGATGCTTATATGACAGCCCCTTTGAGGGCGTGGACTCCAGATTGAGCTGAACTGTCATCAAGTCCCGCTAGACTGGTCGCAAGCTATTTATCCGAGTTCGCTCCATGCCCAAGGGTTCGACCTTTCTCGCGTTTGCGCTGCTGCTTGTCACCTCCATCACCCACGCCGAGAGCTGGCCTGGCACCGACTGGCCGCAAGGGCCACAGGTTGCCGGTCCCACCGTCGCGGATTTGCAGGCCTATGCCTTCCCGACGCGCGATGACGATACGCGTAAAGGCGTGCGTACCGATGCGCTGCTGGTGATCCACCAGGGGCAGATCGTTTACGAGCGTTATGCCGGGCCGACCCGTATCGATACGCCGCACCTGACCTGGTCGATCAGCAAGAGCATCATGGCCACGGTCCTGGGCGTTGCCTATGGCGAAGGCCTGTTCCAGTTGAATGATCCGGTGGCGAAGTTCTATCCCGCCTTCCAGTCCCACCCCCAGGTCAGCCTGGAGCATCTGTTGAACTGGTCGTCAGGCATCGACTGGCAGGAAGACTATGAATATGCCCCGCTCAATTCCTCGGTGGTGGCGATGCTGTATACCCTCGGTCATGCCGACATGGCCGGCTATACCGCCAAGCAGGGCGAGTACGAGGCGCCTGGTCGGGCCTTCCGTTATTCCAGTGGCGACAGCAATGTGCTGGCAGCGGCCCTGCGCGGTATCGTCGGGCCCCAGCGTTATCCGGCTTATCCGTGGACGACATTGTTCGATCCGCTGGGGATCCAGGGGGCGGTCTGGGAGCGCGATGGCAGCGGCACCTTCGTCGCGTCGTCCTATGCCTACCTGACCGCTCGCGACCTGGCCCGGATCGGCCTGTTGATGGAGCGCAATGGTCGCTGGCAGGACCGGCAACTGCTGCCCAAGGCCTGGGTCGATTTCAACCGACAGGCCTTTGCCGGTTACAAACCGGGTCAGGATGAGGCGGTGGCCGGCGGCCAGTGGTGGCTCAACCGCTCGATCGACGGCGCAGCCAAGCCCTGGCCGGATGCACCGGATGATACTTTCGCCGCTCTCGGGCACTGGGGGCAGGCGCTGTATGTCATCCCCAGCGCTGGCCTGGTGATCGTGCGCTACGGCGATGATCGCGATGGCAGCTATCGTCATAATGAACTGCTCAAGCGGGTCCTGGCGGCCTTCGTGCCGAAGGTGTTGCCATGAAAGTCGCCGGTTTCGTTCGTCGTCACCCCTTCATCAGCCTGCTGGCGCTGTTGCTGCTGGTACTGCTGGCCTGGGTCTGGCATGAGCGCGTGGCCTTGCGCGCCTTCCCGCAGATCATCAGCGCCTATACCGCCAAGGAGTATTGTTCGTGCCGGTATGTGATGAACAACTCCGCCGATTATTGTCAGAGCTATGTGAAACAGTCGGTTCCGATCAGCCGCCTGCTTGATGATCCGCAATCGCGCCGTGTCAGTGCGGCAGGCCTCGGGCGCGACGCCACGGCGATCTGGGTGAGCGAACGCGAAGGCTGCCGGCTGCAACCCTGACTGTCGTTTGCTAGCGCCAGCGTGGCCGGGTAAGGTGGCGCCTACGTTCAATCAGGAGCTTGCATGCACCGGTCCCGCCTTCTTCTGGCCCTTCTCGGGGTACTGGCCCTGCCGGCCCACGCCAACTGGTACCTGGACAACGAGTCCTCGCGCCTGTCGTTTGTCAGCACCAAAAATGCCGATATTTCCGAAGTCCATCGTTTCCTGACCCTGCATGGCAAGGTCGATCGCCAGGGTGTGGCCATCCTCGATGTCGAACTGGAGTCGGTCAGCACCGGCATTCCCCTGCGCGATGAGCGCCTGCGGCGTGAGCTGTTCGAGATCAAGCAGTATCCCGAGGCGCAGGTCAGCGCGCAGATCAACATTCAGCCGATCAACGATCTGGCGCCCGGCGCTCAACTGGAGCTACGCCTGCCGCTGGTGGTGCGCCTGCATGGTCAGGCGCACCGTTACAACGCCGAACTGCTGGCGACCCGCCTCGACGACCGGCGTTTCCAGGTGGTGACCCTGGAGCCGCTGGTGGTGCACGCCGAGGATTTCGGCCTGTTGCCGGGCCTGGCAGAGTTGCGCAAGCTCGCCGGCCTGTCGGCGATCAGTCTGTCGGTGCCGGTGGGTGCGGTGCTGATTTTCACGGCGCGCTGAACCATGGCCGGCGCGGTCTTTCCCTGGCGTAGCGACAACGCTTTCGAGCTGCTGATCGATGGCCCGGAATTTTTCCCGCGCATGCTGGTGGCGATCGCCCGGGCCGAGTCCCGGGTCGAGTTGGAGCTCTATCTGGTCGAGGCCGGCGAGTGCGCCGATGCCATGGTTCAGGCGCTGGTTCAGGCTGCCGAGCGTGGGGTCCGGGTGCGTTGCCTGTTCGATGACTATGGCAGTCTCGCCTTCACCCTGGGGCTACGTCGACGGTTGATCGAGGCGGGTGTCGAGCTGCGTTTCTACAACCGCCTGCGCTGGCGGCGCGGGATGCGCAACCTGTATCGCGATCACCGCAAGCTTCTGCTGGTCGACAGCAGCCTTGCGGTGGTTGGCGGCACGGGCGTCACCGATGAGTTCTGGACGCCCAGTGACAACCGCTTCGCCTGGCATGAGGTGATGGTGTTGATCCAGGGGCCGCTGGTTCTCGACTGGCAGTTGCTGTTTGACCGTCAATGGCTGGCCAACGAACAGCGTGCCGCCTGGAGACCCACCGCCCATTTCGGGCTGCCGCGTCTGCCGAAGTTACCTGCGGCAGGGCAGGGACTGGGCCGGGTGGCCTATGCCGATGCCCGCCAGCATCGCGACATCCTGCAGTCGCTGGTGCGTGCCCTGAACAGCGGCAAACAGCGGATCTGGCTGGCGACCCCGTATTTCCTGCCGACCTGGAAGGTCCGCCGCTCGTTGCGCCGGGCTGCGCAGCGCGGGGTCGATGTGCGACTGCTGCTGACCGGGCCGCGTACCGATCATCCGTCGGTGCGGTATGCCGGTCACCGCTACTATCCCCGCCTGCTCCGGGCCGGGGTGCAGATCTTCGAATACCAGCCATGCTTTCTGCACTTGAAGATGGTGCTGGTCGACGATTGGGTCAGCATCGGTTCGTGCAATTTCGACCACTGGAACCTGCGCTTCAACCTGGAGGCCAATCTCGAGGCGCTGGATCCCTCCCTGACCGCAGCGGTCGCGGCCAGTTTTACGGCTGATTTCGGCCTCAGCCAGTCGGTCAGCCTGGCCGACTGGAAGAAGCGGCCGCTGTGGCGCCGAGTCAAGCAACGGATCTGGGGTTGGATCGATCGCCTGGTGGCCAACGCACTGGATCGGCGCAGCTGATTTTCTCGGTTTGCCTGGCGGGGCCGTGGCATGCGCCATTCTCACCGGTAGAGAGAGGCATGATGAAGCGTGCTGGGGTTATGACCACTGAATGATGCCGATAAAAAGTTACGTATAAGTAACTTTTTATCTTTATGTGATCTATAAGTAACTTTTTATTTTTGACGTTGATTAAAAAGTGATCTATAAGTTACATATTCAGAAAAAGTGATTGATAGCGTACATGAACGATCTTCTGCTCCAGAACCAGCTCGCCCAACAATTGCGGCAGTTGCGTAAACATCGTGGCCTGACTCAGGCGCAGCTTGCCGAGTTGGCGCTGATCGACCGCAAGCAGGTGATCCTGGTCGAGAAAGGCCTGGGTAGTGTGTCTTTCGAGTTCTACAGCAAGATCATTGCCGCCTTGGGTTGCACCATAGAGATCAGGCCAGCAAAGCGCCCTACGCTCGAAGAGCTGCCGGGCATCTTCAATGAGTAGCCCCCTGGCTCTTGAGGTCGCAACGCCCGACGGCTTTGCGGGTGATCTATTCTGGTCCGAGCGGACGAGAAACTACCTCTTCCGCTATGACCGCAGGGCCGGGCACGCTCATGAGCTTTGTCTCTCGATGCCTTTACGTATCGATGAATATTCCAGCGACCAGCTCCACCCGATCTTGCAGATGAATCTTCCCGAGGGATTCCTGCTGGATGAGTTGAAGCGGCGTCTGTCGAAGATCGCCCGACTCGACCCGATGATGCTGTTGGCAATTTCGGGGAGTGGCTATCCGATCGGTCGCTTGCGGGTCAGGGTTCCCCAAGCGGTGATACAGGTAATCGAAACGTCCCGGGAGTCGGGTAATCAGGCCGGGGTCAAACTGCACGATCTGCTGGCCTGGGATGGTACGCAGAGTCTGTTTGCCGAATTGGTGGACCGTTACATCCTCCACTCGGGGATTTCCGGTATTCAACCGAAAGTCCTGGTACCCGAGGCGTTATCGACTGGTCGGGTGACTGGGCTGACGCCCGAGTTGATCGTCAAGGCCGGTCGTCATGACTTTCCCGGTTTGGCGATCAATGAGTTCCTCTGCATGTCCATGGCCCGCTCCGCTGGACTGCCTGTGCCGGAGTTTTTTCTGTCGCAAAACCATGAGCTGTTCATCATGCGTCGGTTTGACCGCACCGCGCAGGGTGAGGCGCTAGGGTTCGAAGATATGGCCGTGATCACCGGGCGCGGTGCAGAGGCCAAATACAGTGGTAGTTATGAAATGCTGGCGAAAGCAATTGATCTCTTTGTGGCACAGGAACATCAGGCAGAGGACCAGCGCCGGCTGTTTCGGATGGTCGCCCTGTCTTGCATCGTCGGCAATGGCGACGCGCACCTGAAAAACTTCGGGCTCCTCTACAGTACTCCCGGTGCTGGCGATGCGCGTCTCGCCCCTGCCTATGACATCGTCAATACAACCGCCTACATCCCTGAGGATGTACTGGCGCTTAATCTCGACGGCAGCAAGAGCCTGTTTGCCTCGCGCCTGGGGTTGCTGGAGCTTGGCCGGCGTTGTCGTATCGAACAGCCGCAGGAGGAAATCCGCCAGGTCATGGCTGCCGTGTTCGAGGTGCTGGAGCGCGAAGTGTTGTTGTGCGAAGCCGTACCGGCTGTGACCAGCGCGATCAGGCAGCATTTGAACCAGTTCGACAGTTGTTTTGGCTGAGCCCAGGGACGGCGGGGCGCCGCGTGTGGCCGTGTATCAGCTTGCTTACAGGTTGCTCAAGTCCGTTTCCCATGCGCCGATAAGCCAATATCAGTGTTTGAGTGAGTGTCGACATGGTTTCCATCAGCAGCGTCTCCATTCACAGTCCAACCCAGCCGTCTGTTCCGGCCAAGGCTGCTGCCGCTGCCGGAAAAGACCAGCCTGTCAGCAGTGCGGGCCAGGCGGTCGAAGGGGTCAAGGTGAGGATATCGTCCGAAGGTCTGGTGGCATCGAAGGCTGCCGGATCCGCTTCGAAAACTTCCGGAACCGCCCAGGCCAAACAGATTGAACAGTTGCGCAAGATGATGGCCGATCTGCAAAAACAGATCGACGAAAAGCGTGTGCAGATTCAGGCGGTGGCCGGTAGTCATTTGAGCGACGAACAGAAAACCCAGCAGATGGCCGCGCTCAATAGCGAGCTGGCGACTCTCAGTGCTTCGCTGACCAGCGCCACCGCGACCTTGTTCAGCCTGATGAAGCAGAAGCCGACACCGGCGCTGTCGACCGACCCCGTTTCAGTCACGGCGAAGGTCGCGTCGAGTGGCGGTTCAGCCGAGGCGGCGCCGCTGGACGCTTGATCAGAAGGGCGCGCCGGAGCTTTCGGAGACGATGACCGGGGAGAAATTCAAGGCATAAAAAACCGGCTCGCATGAGCCGGTTTTTATGTCTTCGTCGCCAGGGTGGGCAACGTCGGTCAATGCAGAGATTGCCCAAGATGAAATAGCGGAATTTCACCCACGCCATCCTCGTCCTGCTTTGGGCTGCAAAAATCCACGGCACGGACGCAGGCGTCAGGGCCGCAGCCAAGAATGTGCGTGAGGCGCGCGCATACAGCTTGCTCAATCACGATGACGGCCTTGACACCTTCCCTCCAGAGACCAAATACTGACTACGGATTCATATAGATGACCATATAACAAGGTGAATCGCTCGATGAGCGCTATATCCAGTGATGTTCGCTTGCCTCTGTATCAGCGTCTGCGTGACCATTTGGCCCAGCAGATTCTGCCCCCCTCGCGGTCAGCCTCGCGCTGGAACTACCCGCTGATGCACCCGTCATCCGCATCGTGCGCGTACGCGTACTCGACGCTCAGCCGGTTCTTGCCGAGCATATCTGGCTACCACTTACACGCTTTCGTGCGCTCCTTGACATCAATCTTGATCAGGAAGGGCAATTGCTTTACCCGATCTACGAAAAGGCCTGCGGCCAGGTCGTCGCGTACGCGGAAGAAACGCTGACTGCCGAATCTGTAGACGAGGTACATGCGGGGTTGCTGCAAGTCCCCGTCGACAGCCCGGTGATGGTGATTGAACGACTGGCCCGTGACTGCGCTGGCACCCCTCTGGAATGGCGCTGCTCCCGGGGGGCCGCCGAACTCTTCCGCTATCACGTAGACATTCGCTGACGGAGCCTATCGGTCGGCCACAACTGCTCTAGCTGAACCATGCTCAACCACAAGGATAAGAACTATGCTCGTTTGGTACCCCCAAGACGCGTCTTGGAATGTAAATAGGTTCTGCTCGCTTCGGCGAGAAATCGCCCAGTACGCTGGAAGAAAGAACCTATCGCTACCGCCTCTGCCTATACGACCCTCTACCAAAAACGAAGAAGCAGGGGGCTACCTTGGAAAGGCCCCGCAAATGCTGGCGTTGGATAGGTTGGTTCGGCTGAACCAGGGGGTTGTTTGTGAAACCATCCAAACGCAACGTGGCTTCTAGCGCACATTGGTAATAGCTCCGGGTTCAAGCGTATTTTCAAGGTGCTGAACGCAGCGTCAGTGCCAGACCAACCGAGATACATTTATGACTTCCTTAGATATACAGCTTTTGATGACTGCGCTTGTCAGCGTACTGGTGCTGGTGGCGCTCATCGTTTCGCGCCTCAAGATGCACCCGCTTCTTGCCCTGCTTGTCGTTTCTGTAGGGGTAGGCTTTGCCACCCATATGGCGCCAGGAAACATCGTTGCTCACTTGATCACTGGGGCTGGAAAGACCCTTGGGGCTGTCGGGATCGTCATCGCGCTAGGGGCAATGCTTGGTAAAATTCTGGCTGACGCAGGTGTCACGGAACAAGTTGCAGAGGTCATTCTCAAGCGCACGTCGGATCGTATGATCCCTTGGGCCATGATGATGGTCGCCTTCGTTATCGGCATTCCCATGTTTTTCGAAGTGGGCTTGGTGATCATGTTGCCGCTGATCTTCAGCGTGGCGCGAAAGCTGGAAAGTCAGGCTCGATTCAAAGGCTCGGCATACATATATGTGGGTGTCCCAGTGATATCAGCGCTCGCTGCCATGCACGGGATGGTACCCCCACACCCTGGCCCGCTAACGGCTATCGCTGCCCTGAAAACCTCAGTCGGGCCAACGATGCTCTATGGTTTCCTTGCGGCTATCCCTGCAATGATTCTGGGCGGCCCGCTTTATGGCGCGTTTATTTCGAAGCGTATGAGCACCCGCCCTGATCAAGCATTGCTTGACCAGTTCACCCTCACTGAAAAAACGGACGATAAAACCCGCCCCGGCGTAGGGATCGGCGTGCTTGCAGCCTTGCTACCAGCGATTCTGATGTTGGTTCACGCTGTTGCCGAGATGTTGCTACCAAAGGACAATTCGATCTTGGAAATGGCTGGTTTCTTAGGCAATCCGCTGATGGCCATGCTCCTGGGCGTTCTTTTCGCCGGCGCAAGCTTGGTATTAGCGCGTGGAGGTGACGCTGAGCAGATGCGTGATTCGCTGGGCAAGAGCCTCAAGCCGATCGCTTCCATCATCATGATCATCGCAGGCGGCGGTGCCTTTCAGGAGTTGCTGACCAGCGCCAAAGTAGGTGATGCGATTGTGCACCTGACTCAGCAGTCCGCCTTCCCTCCGTTGATCCTCGGTTGGCTGATCGCGATGCTGCTCTCAGTGTCGACCGGCTCCGCTACTGTGGGCATTGTGGGAGCCGCCGGCCTGCTGGCACCTCTTGCAGGTGCTGATCCGAGCCTCAACCTGCCGTTGCTTGCGCTGTCCATCGGTTGCGGCTCGCTGTTCTTCAACTATGCCAACCATGCCGGCTTCTGGATGGTGAAAGAATCCTTTGGCATGACCATGGGTGAGGCTACGAAAACCATCTCGGTGGTTCAATCCATCGTGGCTGTGGTCGGATTGATCGTGGTGTTGATCCTGAACGCCGTCATTACCGTAAGTTGAATCAGGATTAGCTCATGAATGGCCATATGAATATGGAGTGTCGGACTTCGCGCTCATTGGCCAGCCAATCGTAGATTCATTCCGCAAGCGTGGTTGCTCGTCAGCAACACGCTGCTGGCGAAAACTGACATGACCGGGGTAGCTAGCGTCAACCACAGCGAATGGCATACCCCGTCATGACTCAGAATAGTCATTGCCTCCCACGGAACTGATGCCAAATGCTGGCATCGTGAACGAGCCCCGTGAAAGACAGAATTGGGGTTGGGCGGGAACGGGGAGAAAGAGTGGTAGTCCGACAATCTGCACTTGGGTGAGCATTGCCTTAGGGGGAGATGCGCTGATGTGCACCTGGATGTCTTCACGGGGGATGGGAGAATTCGCGAGAAGGGACGGCGGCGCTGCTAGCTTGGAAGGGTAATGAGTTTTTGATGTAACCCATTGATTTTCGACAGAAATTTGGAGCGGGTAGAGGGAATCGAACCCTCAACTAAAGCTTGGGAAGCTTTCGTTTTACCACTAAACTATACCCGCAAAACTACACGCTTTTGCCTATCTCTTGACTCACCTGAGCGGCTTGTCCAGATGAGCACGCTTGTGATCACTCTGGAACGCTGGAGTGATGCCATCCAGTGACACCCGCTCGGGTGGCCACTTTGTACCAGATGTTGCCGCGCAATTGAAGTTTTTCTTTGAAAATCTGTATTTTAGCGGCGGTTGCCGACGGCACTTGTGCGAAGGCGCGTCACGGGCGAGCGACCCTGGGCCTGAGTGTTCTGCCAGGCCGTTGCCCGTGACCTGATCGGCTCACATGGCGTGCGCATGGTGCTCCTGGACGTGTTGGTAATAACGCGCCCGGCTTTCCTGGTGACTGGGTTTGAGGAAGTCGAGCAGGACATGACGAGTGTCACGGCAGGCGGACTTGTGCTCCATGTCGAGGAAGTGGCCGGTGCCGCGTATGGTGCTGAAGTGGCTGTTGCGCACATGTTTGCCGAACTGCCGGGCGTCCTCGGGGGCGGTGTACTCGTCCCACTCGCCGTTCATGAACAGGACCGGGATGTCGATCCTGTGGGTGGTCTTCAGGCACTTGTGGCGATCATCGCTGAGCACTTCGCGAATATGGAAGTTCATCTGCTTGTACTCATGCTCGGCCAGGCTGCTGACATGCCGGTAGTTGAAACGCTTGAACAGCGACGGCAGGTGCTTGCCGATAGTGTTGTTGACCAGATGGCCGACCCGTGCCCGGTCGCAGGCGCCCAGATAGTCGACGCCGCGCTCCAGGTAGTCGCGCATCGGTTCGTTGATCACCGGCGAGAATGAACTGATCACCGCTTTCTCGATACGCCGTGGCCGTTGGGCCAGGGCACTCAGGGTCGCCGCGCCACCCCAGGAAAACGACATCACATGCTCGGCAGCGAAGTGGTCGATCAGTTCCAGCAGGATCTGCCCTTCGATTTCGCGGGTCAGCATCTGCTCGTGATGGTTGTGTGCCCGGGACTTGCCCGCGTAAGGCTGGTCATAGCACACCACGTTGTATTGCGGGTGCAGGTTTTTCACCGTTTGGGCAAATGACGCCGTCGTCGCCATCGAGCCATTGACCAGAATGATGGTCTTTTGCGCGGCATCCGCGCGATAGAACTCCGTGTAAACCCGATATTGACCCTGTATATCCAACACAGCGATTTCTGGTGTCATGTCAAAGACTCCTGGCAAGCGGGTATGCGCGCAACTGACTGTGCACGAGCTATATGACAGGTAGGCATTCGCCTGGAGTTTCTGGCCCATGTCGGTCTTGAAAACAACTGGCCGACGGATGTTCTTATAGGCGGGCAATCTGCCGCGAAGCCAGGGCTGGCAAGCCCTGCAGCGAGCAGAAAGTTTCTTGGAGTTATGGGGTGACCGTTCAGTCATATTTTGGCTGACGGTTTGATTCAAGCAGTGACCTGGCGATTGCGCAAGGAGCGATTTGGCATAAGCTGATGACTTCTGCCCAATGGTCGCCGATTCAGATCTGCTGGATTTCTTCGCTCGTCAGTGCACGGTATTGCCCGGGTGCGAGGGCGTCGTCGAGCACCAGCGGACCCATGCGTTCGCGGTGCAGGCGCACGACCTTGTTGTCGAAATGGCCGAACATGCGTTTGACCTGGTGATAACGACCTTCGACGATGCTCAGCCGGGCCTTGCGCGGCCCCAGCAATTGCAGTTCGGCGGGCTGGGTGGTGAGGTCTTCGAAGGCGAAGTACAGGCCCTTGGCGAACGTCTCGGCGTAGTGCGGGCCGATCTCCTGCTCGGTTTCCACGTAGTAGACCTTGGGCAGTTTGGTCAGGGGCTGGGTCAGTCGCCTGGACCACTGGCCATCGTTGGTCAGCAGCATCAGGCCGGTGGTGTTGAAGTCCAGGCGCCCGGCGATATGCAATTCGTCGACATCCGGCTCCTGGAGCAGATCGAGCACGGTGCGGTGCTGCGGATCGCGGGTCGCGCTGACACAGCCCTGGGGTTTGTGCAGCATGAAGTAGCGGGCCGGCCGGCCAGCTTGCACAACCTCGTCGTCGACCTCGACCCGACTGAATTCGCGCACCTCGTGGTGTGGATCGGCGGTGGCCTGGCCATCGACCCTGATCCGTCGTTGCACCAGCAGCAGGCGCACTTGCTGGCGATTGAAGCGGGGCAGGTTGCTGAGGAAGCGGTCAAGGCGCATGGAGAGGGACAGTCGTGGCAACGCGGGCGGGTATTTTACGTCATGCCGACGGGGCCTGCCGCCTGAGTTGTTCATCCACTCGGGCGCAGCGTGGGCACAGGCATGCCGCGTTGCGCAATTCGTCAGGCAGGGCCTGGAGCACGGCCGGATCGATGCTCACGCTGTAGCACCAGCAGGGCTGGTCGGCGGTGCGCGGGTCGGCCAGGCGGCAGTCGTTGCGCGCACCGCAGGCCGGGCAGAGGTTGGGATCAGGCATGGGCGGGTTGGCTGAGGTCGCAGCAGACGCGGTTGCGCCCGCTTTGCTTGGCACGGTACCGCGCCTGGTCGGCACGCGCCAGCAGGTTGTGCAGGGTCTCGTCGGATCGCAGCGAAGTCCGACCGATGCGGACGGTCAGTTGCAGGCTCTGGCCTTTGTAGCGGTAACGTGGCTGTGCGATGTATTGGCGAATCTTGCGGCCCATGGTCATTGCGGCCACCCCAGCTTGCTGAATGCTTCCGTATAGGCCACGGCGGTCTACGCTCTTGGCTGATCAATAAAAACGGGGGATGCACCATGGGGTTGGGTTTGATTCGGGCCTTGTCAGGCTGCCTGATGCTGTTGTGTCTGGGGCCGGTGCTGGCAGCGACTGCCCCGGGCGATGAGGCGCCGGCGGCCAGGGCGTTGCTGGAAAAGGCCGTGGCCTATTACCACGAGCAGGGCGACAAGGCGTTCGCGGCATTCAGTCGCCAGGGCGAGTTCATCGACCAGGATCGCTATGTCTTCGTGGTTGATACCCGTGGCGTGATGCTTGCCAGTGGCGGGCCGTCCTCGGCCCTGATCGGCCGGGATGTGTCCGAGGTGCTCGGCGCGGATTTGCGCAAGGCCTTCAAGGACGTGCTCAAGACGCCGGATAACGGTGCCGTCCAGGAGGCCGAGTACCGCTGGCAGAACTGGAAGGATGGCAAGGTCGAGCGTAAACGGGTGTTTTACCAGCGGGTCGGTGAGCGCATCCTGGCGGTCGGCTATTACCTGCCCCGGGCGTCGGCGGAGCAGGCCAGGGCGTTTCTGGCCCGGGCAGCGACCGAACTGGCCAGGAACCGCCAGGGCATGCTGGATGAGATCAACGCCTTGCCGGGTGGTTTTCTGCAGGATGACTTGTACGTCTTCGTGGTCGATCTGAAAACCCGGCGATATCTGGCGCACGGCAGCAACCAGCGGTTGGTGAATACCGATTTCGCCAAGGTCAGGGACCCTGATGACAAACCGGTGGGCGAGCCGATCCTGGCCTTGATGAACAAACAGGAGGAGGGGGAGTACGAGTATCGCTGGAAAAATCCGGTGACCGGCAAGATCGAGAACAAGCACACCTACCTCAAGCGCGTCGGATCACTGCTGGTCGCAGTCGGGTACTACCGCCCTTGAGGCCCATGGAGTGAACCATCGCGGGGCTCATGCCTGTTGTGGCTTGCCCCTGCTGTGGTTCAGCCCTGGCGTGTCCGTTTATTCGATAGCCTCGTAAGGCAGGCCGACATAGTTCTCCGCGATGGTCCGACGCCCGGCTTCGGATTCGACGAAGTACTCAAGCTCGGTTTGCTGCAGCCGTTGGCTGAAGGCGTCGGTGTCGGGGAAGCGATGCAGGATGGAGGTCATCCACCACGAAAAGCGTTCGGCCTTCCATACCCGTCGCAGGCAGATCTGCGAATACTGTTCCAGCAACTCGCTGCGTCTTTCTCGGTAGACCTTGAGCAGGATATCGAACAGCGTGCTGACGTCGCTGGCCGCCAGGTTCAGACCCTTGGCCCCCGTGGGCGGGACGATGTGGGCGGCATCACCGACGAGAAACATCCGACCGTACTGCATGGGCTCGACCACGAAACTGCGCAGTGGCGCGATGCTTTTCTCGATCGACGGGCCAGTGACCAGGCTCTGGGCCAGGCTTTCCGGCAGGCGTGCCCGGAGTTCGTCCCAGAAGCGCGCATCGGACCAGTCTTCGACCTTCTCGTCGGCCGGCACCTGCACGTAATAGCGGGTGCGGGTCGGCGAACGCATGCTGCACAGGGCAAAACCACGCTCATGATTGGCGTACACCAGTTCCTCGTTGACCGGCGGGGTATCGGCGAGAATCCCCAGCCAGCCGAAGGGATAGACTCGTTCGAAGACCTTCAACGACTCGGCCGGAATCGACTGGCGGGCCACGCCGTGAAAACCGTCGCAGCCGGCAATGTAGTCGCAGTCCAGGCGGTGGGTCTGGCCGTCCTTCTCATAGGTCAGCCAGGGCGCGTCGGTTTTCATGCCGTGGGGGCGGACATTCTCGGCACTGTAGATCGTCCGCGCACCGGCGGCCTCGCGGGCGGCCATCAGGTCGCGGGTGACTTCGGTCTGGCCATAGATCATCACGCTCTTGCCGCCGGTCAGGGTCTTGAGGTCGATATGCACCCGACGCCCATTGAACGCCAACTCGAAGCCATCATGCACCAGGCCCTCGGCATCCATCCGGCGATTGACCCCGGCCTGGCGCAGCAGGTCGACCATGCCCTGTTCCAGCACGCCGGCGCGGATGCGGCCGAGTATGTAGTCCGGGGTCTGGCGTTCGATGATCACGGTGTCGATCCCGGCGTTGTGCAGCAACTGGCCGAGCAGCAGGCCGGACGGGCCTGCACCGATAATGGCGACTTGAGTTTTCATGGTCGTTCTCTCTGCAAGCTTCACGCGGCGGGCCGGTGAGCGGATTGTTATGGTTTGTGCTTGTATTTTTCGCTTGCGAAAGGCGCTTTAGAAGGTGAAAACTGCGTCTTTATCGGTACTTTTCAACAATCAGGGCGATTATCGCCCGAGGCATCTCACTGATGAGCAAGCCCGTGGCGGCATCGATCCCGGTGTTCAAACTCTATGGGGAAAACCAGGACTGGATCGCCCCGGACCTGCTGCACTGCGAGACCATTCCCAAGCGCAGCCGTCTGCATCATTGGGAAATCCAGCCGCACCGGCATGCCGATCTCTGCCAGTTGCTGTTTCTCCACAAGGGCGAGGCCCGGGTCGATATCGAGGGGCAGCGCAGTACCCTGCGGGAATCGGCGATCCAGGTGGTGCCGCCCTTGTGCGTGCACGGTTTTCAGTTCTCCGAGAACATCGACGGCTACGTGCTGACCCTGGCGTCACCGCTGGTGACGCAGTTGCAAGCGCAACTGGGCAGCTCGCCGGATGCGCTGGCGGTGCCTGCAAGCTATCCGGCGGGCCACGACCGGGTCTACCTCCATCGGCTGTTCAGCGCCTTGCAGAGCGAATACGCGGCTAACCAGCCGGCACGGGACATGCTCCTGTGCTCATTGGTCAGCGTGTTGCTGGTATGGCTCAGTCGCCAGGTGATCCACCGCGAGGCGGCCGGCCAGCTACCCGAACGGGGGCGTGAGTACCTGAGTCGTTTCAGCGGGTTGGTCGAGGCGCAGTTTCGCCAGCATCCGAGTGTCGAGCAGTTGTCCCATCAGGTCGGGATTTCCGTGGCGCACCTGAACAGCATCTGCCGGGAGTGGGCGGGACAGTCGGCCTTGCAGATGATCCACCAGCGGCTGCTGCTGGAGGCCAAGCGCAACCTGATCTACACGCGCATGAGTGTCAGCCGGGTGGCGGACGAGCTGGGGTTCGCCGACTCGGCCTACTTCGCTCGGTTCTTCCGCCGCATGACCGGGCTGTCGCCCAGCGCCTTTCGCGCCGATCTCGATCGCCAGGACCTATCTCAGGGCACTCAGGCTCGCGGTGTGCGGCACGCAGTGCGCCAGGTCGCAGATGGCGACTGAGTGGGGTGTTTGCCTGATCTGTTCAACCCGCCAGGCGGCGGTGGCATACAGAGCCAGGACGGCGCTGATGGCAAGTACGGCGGCACATTTTCTTGTTTTAAGAATATTCATGACGCAGACCTCTGACTGTCGCTAGAAGTACTGAGTTAGAGATTAGGTCAGTTGCCGTGACTTGCCAGCTTTTCGCCGATCAGAGGTCCTTGTCCCATACCGGTACTTCCGGAAACCGCAGCACCAGGAAGTCGAGCATGCTGCGCAGCGTCGCCGGCATGTGCTTGCGCGAGGCATACACGGCGTACATGTCCATGGTCCGGGGCTCTGCATGGGCCAGCAGACGCACCAGCTCGCCACTGCGCAGGTATTCCCAGGCCTGGTAGGTCGGCAGCATCGAGATGCCGGCGCCGGCCACGGCGGCACGCAGCAGGGTACTGGCCTCGTTGGCGCTGATGTTGCCCTGTACCGGTACCGACACCGGCTCGCCGTCCTGTTCGAAGTGCCAGAGGCTCTTGCCGAAGTAGGAGTGCGTCAGGCAGTTGTAGCGGCTCAGGTCTTCCACCCGCTGCGGCGCCGGATGCTCGCGCAGGTAGGCCGGCGAGGCGCAGATGACCGAGCGGCAGACGGTCAGCCGCCTGGCGATGAGGTTCGGGTCCAGGTCGTTGCTGGCGCGGATCGCCAGGTCGATGCGTTCGTCGACCAGGTTGACGGTGCGGTCGAGCATTTGCAGGTCGACGTTGACGCCGGGGAAACGCCTGACGTACTCGGTCATCGCATCAGCGAACTGGGCCTGGCCGAACGAGGTGCTGACGCTGATCCGCAGCAGGCCACGGGGCGCTTCGTCGGGAGTGCGCACGGCCGCCTGCAGGTCGCCGGACAGTTCCAGCAGTTGCCGGCAACGCGGCAGGGTTTCGCTGCCGGCGGCGGTCAGGCTGAGCTTGCGGGTGGTGCGATGCATCAGCCGTGCGCCGATCCAGTCTTCCAGTTCCGCCAGGTAGCGCGATACCACCGGGCGTGACATTTCCAGGTGGTCGGCCGCCGCCGACTGGCTGCCGAGGTCGACTACCGTGACGAACACCCGCATTGCGGTGAGGCGATCCATGATTTGCTCGCTTTGAGAAACAAACTATGTCCCAGCATCGCATTTTTTGTATCGGTTCGGGCAACTAAGCTCTGTTCATCGCCGATCACGGCCAACCGATACTGGAGCACCACATGATTGGATTCACCTCATTTCGCCGCATCCTGCTCGCCAGTGCGGTGCTGGGGTTCGCCGCCCATGCGGCGGCGGCCGAGCCGGCCCTGACCCTGGATGTCTACAACCCCGGCACCTCGGCGATTTTCCCGGTCACTTCGGTACTGGTCAGCGGCAGCAAGGAGGCGGTGCTGGTCGACGCCCAGTTCGGCAAGGCCCAGGCCGAGCAGGTGGTGGAGAAGATCCGCGCCAGCGGCAAGCAACTGACCACCATCTACATCAGCCACGGTGACCCGGACTACTACTTCGGCCTGGACACCCTCACCCGCGCGTTCCCCCAGGCAAAAGTGCTGGCGTCGGCGCCGACCGTTGCCCACATCAAGGCCACCGTCGACGGCAAGCTGGCGTTCTGGGGGCCGAAAATGGGCACTGATATTCCGGCTAGAACCATCGTGCCCGAGGTGCTCAAGGGGAATCGACTGATGCTCGAAGGACGCGAACTGGAGGTGATCGGCCTGGATGGCCCGCAGCCGGATCGTAGCTTCGTCTGGATCCCATCGCTCAAGGCGGTGGTCGGCGGCGTGGTGGTGGCGCAGGGCATCCATGTGTGGATGGCCGATACCCAGTCCGCCCAGTCCCATCAGGATTGGCTGGCTACGCTGCAACGGATCCAGGCGCTGCAACCGAAGACCCTGGTGCCGGGCCATTACCTCGGCGATGGCCCGCACTCGGTGGCGGCCGCGCAGTTCACGGCGGACTACATCAAGGCTTTCGATGAAGAAACGGCCAAGGCCAAGGATTCCGCGCAACTGATCGCGGCCATGAAACAGCGTTATCCGGACCTGGGCGAGGCGTCCTCACTGGAACTCAGCGCCAAGGTCGCCAAGGGCGAAATGAAGTGGTGAGCCGGTTCGCTCACTGATGCAAGGAATTAGCGCATCAACCGTCCTGTTCCCTGGACAGGACGCTCCCTCGACGCACAGCGTCATTCGATTGGAACTGGAGAGTGTCATGAGCAAGATTGCAATCATCGGTGCCACCGGCCGTGCCGGTAGCCAATTGCTGGAAGAAGCCCTGCGTCGCGGTCACAGCGTGACGGCCATCGCTCGCAATACGGCGAAGATCGCGGTGCGCCCCGGCGTCACCAGCAAGGCGGTCGATGCCCTGGATGCCGCGGCGTTGGAAGCGGCGGTTGCCGGCCACGACGTGGTGATCAGTGCGGCACATTTCGCTACCTTGCCGGCGGCAGCGGTAGTCGGGCCGGTGAAGAAGGCCGGGGTCAAGCGCCTGCTGGTGGTCGGTGGGGCGGGCTCGCTGTTGTTGCCGGATAACAGCCGGGTCATCGACAGCCCCGGTTTTCCGGCTGAGTACAAGAATGAAGCCAGCGCGGGTGCAGCGTTCCTGGAAACCCTGCGCCAGGAGAAGGAGTTGGACTGGACCTTTCTGTCGCCATCGGCCGAGTTCGTCGAAGGCGAGCGTACCGGCAGCTTCCGTCTGGGCAAGGATCATTTGCTGGTGAGCGCCGAAGGTCGCAGTTGGATCACCTTCGCCGACTACGCGATTGCCTTGCTGGATGAAATCGAGAAACCGGCCCATTCGCGTCAGCGTTTCGCCGTCGGTTACTGATGCCGTTGGGGGGCAGTCGACAGCGATGGGGCGTCTTTAAGGATCAGCCCGTTGCGCCGCCTGCCCCACCAGCCATTCCCGCAGCTCATGCAACGCCGCCGTCCCCTCCGAGCGCTTCGGATACGCCAGGTAGTACGCCTGTCCGGTACGTACCCGTAATTCGAACGGCATCATCAGCCGCCCAGCGCTCAGGTCCTCGCCGATCAACGACCAATCGCCGATCGCCACGCCTGTACCCTGGGACGCCAGGGACATCGCCAGGTCCATGGTTTCCAGATGCTGGCCCTGGCCGATATTGCCCAGGCTCACGCCTGCCGCGTCGAGCCAGGTCTGCCAGTCCTGCTGATCCAGTGTTGGATGCAGCAGTGTGTGATGTTCCAGGTCGCTGACCTGCCGTAGGGCGATTGCACCCTGTTTCAACTGCGGCGAACAGACCGGCGTCAGTTGCTCGTCGAACAGGTGGTGGGCATTCGCCGCAGACCCTGGCGGGGTGCCATAGACCACTGCCAGGTCGAAGTCTTCGCGGCGGAAATCGACGCTGTGCTGCAGGCTGGTGCTCAGTTCCACCGGCACGTCCGGGCGCTCCTTGCGCCATTGCAGCAGACGCGGGAGCAGCCAGCGGATCATGCAGATCGGGGCCTTGAGCTTCAGCGCCGGATGCTGGGTGCCGACCTGTTCCACGGCGTCCTCGATCTGGCGGAATACCTCCTGAATACGCGGAAACAGCTTGCGGCCCTGAGTCGTCAGGCTCAGGCCTCGGGCCTGGCGCTGGAACAGCGTATAGCCCAGGTGCTGTTCCAGCCCGGCGATCTGCCGGCTCACCGCGCCCTGGGTAATGTGCAGTTGCTCGGCGGCCCGGGTGAAGTTGCAGCACTGGGCGGTGATCAGGAAGGTATGCAGCGCCGGCAGTGGTGGAAGACGTTTCATGGCGGACTCAGGCATGACGACAGGACATGGCTAGTATGACTATTTTTGCGTTGTGCCTGCCATCGCCCGGACGCTCCAATAACGCCACCGCCGTGGGCTGCACTGTCACGGTCAAGACGAACAGGAAAGGTGGAGCCTGATGGCGACGTGCGGCGAAGTATTGGTCAAGTTACTCGAGGGCTACGGGGTCGAGCAGGTCTTCGGCATTCCCGGCGTGCATACCGTGGAGCTGTATCGCGGCTTGGCGGCGTCGCCCATCGAGCACGTCACGCCGCGCCATGAGCAGGGCGCGGGGTTCATGGCCGATGGGTATGCGCGGACCAGCGGCAAGCCCGGGGTGTGTTTCATCATCACCGGTCCCGGCCTGACCAATATCACCACCGCCATGGGCCAGGCCTATGCCGATTCGATTCCGATGCTGGTGATTTCCAGCGTGCAGTCGCGCAACCAGTTGGGCGGTGGTCGCGGCAAGCTTCACGAGTTGCCGAACCAGAGCGCGCTGGTGGCCGGCGTGGCGGCGTTCTCCCACACCTTGATGTCAGCGGCGGAACTGCCGGCCGTACTGGCGCGGGCATTTGCCCTGTTTCAGGCCGGGCGACCGCGTCCGGTGCATATCGAGATTCCGCTCGATGTGCTGGTGGAAAATGCTGACGCCGTGCTCGACAGCCAGCCGGTGCAGATTGCCCGGGCCGGTGCGGCGCCGAGAGCCGTCGTGCAGATGGTCGACTTGCTCGCGGCTGCCCAGCGTCCACTGATCCTCGCCGGTGGTGGTGCCATCGACGCCGCGCCGGCGCTGACCCGGCTCGCCGAACGGCTCGAGGCGCCGGTCGCCCTGACCATCAATGCCAAGGGCATGCTGCCGGGCGAACATCCGCTGCTGATCGGTTCGACCCAATCGCTGGTCACCGCCCGCGCGCTGGTGGCCGAAGCCGATGTGGTCCTGGCGATCGGCACCGAACTGGCGGAAACCGATTACGACATCACCTTCGCCGGTGGTTTCGAGATTCCCGGAACCTTGCTGCGCATCGATATCGACCCGGACCAGACCGTGCGCAACTATCTGCCCAAGGTCGCCCTGGTCTGCGACTCACAGGTGGCGGCCGAAGCCTTGCTCGCCGCGCTCGACTGCCGGAGCCTGGCCGTGCGTCGCGACGATTGGGGACATCGACGCGCAGCGGTCCTGCGTGCCGAACTCGAACGGCAGTGGGACGCACCGACCCGCGCCCAGACCCGCTTTCTCGAAACCATTCTCGACGTACTGCCGGACGCGGTGCTGGTGGGTGATTCGACCCAGCCGGTGTATACCGGCAACCTGACGCTGAATCCGCAGCATGCCCGGCGCTGGTTCAACTCATCCACTGGCTACGGCACCCTCGGTTACGCCTTGCCCGCAGCAATTGGCGCATGGCTCGGGCGTTCCGCCAAGCGTGACGAGCGTGGTGCGGTGGTCTGCCTGATTGGTGACGGTGGTCTGCAATTCACTCTGCCGGAGCTGGCCAGCGCGGTCGAGGCGAGCACGCAGGTGATCGTCCTGTTGTGGAATAACCGGGGTTACGAAGAGATCAAGCGATACATGGTCAACCGCGCGATCACCCCGGTGGGCGTGGATATCCATACCCCGGATTTCGTCGCGGTCGCCAGGGGAATGGGTTGTGCCGCCGAGTCAGCGAGCAGCGAAGACAGCCTGCGCAGTGCATTGCATGCGGCTGCCGCGCGTCCGGGCCCCACCCTGATTGAAGTCGACCAGGACCTCTGGTGTTCACACGTTCGGTGAGCGCGCCCGATCCCTGTGGGACCTGGATCGTCGCGTATTTCATACACTCTGGCGCAACCGCGCCAGATCCCGCAGTGGCGGTGCACCGAACAGCCGGCTGTATTCACGACTGAACTGCGACGGGCTTTCGTAGCCGACCCGATAACCTGCCGCCGAGGCGTCCAGCCCTTCGGCGAGCATCAGCCGCCGCGCTTCCTGCAGGCGCAACTGTTTCTGATATTGCAGCGGACTCATGGCGGTCATCGCCTTGAAACGGTGATGCAACGTCGAAACACTCAGGTTGACCTCCCGTGCCAGATCATCGATGCGCAAGGGTTGCTCGAAATTGCCGTTCAGCCATTTGATCGCCTGGTTCACCCGATGCCCCTGACTGTTGGCAATAGCAATCTCGTACAGGCGATGGCCCTGCGGGCTGCGCAGTAACCGATAAAGGATTTCCCGCCGCACCAGCGGCGCGAGCATGGGAATGTCCTTGGGCGTATCGAGCAGCCGGGACAGGCGCAGCAAGGCGTCGAACATCTGGGTATCGACGCGTTCGACATAGAGACCCAGCCCGGTCGGCCGACTGGGCACGCCCAAAGGTCCGGCCTCGGCGATCAGCGCACTGATTTCGTTCGGGTCGATATCCAGGCGCAAGGCCAGGATCGGTGATTCTGGCGAGACATTGACCACTCGCCCGGCCAGGGGCATGGACACCGAGACCACCAGGTAATGCAGCGGGTCATAGATGAAATAATCGTCGCCCAGGCGTATTTCCTTACGACCCTGGGCCATGATGCACAGCGTCGGTTGCGCCAGCACCGGGGCGAAATCATGGGGATGGCTGTGGCGCCCGAGCACCAGCGAGCCGACGGCGGTCGGGTAGTTGCCATCTTCGACCGTGTGGCGCTGAATGATGTCGGCCAATTCCAGGCGCTGCTTTTCCATCTCCGGGGGGATCGGCTCTTGCGGATGGTAGGACAGTGGCATGCAGAATCCCCTCGCGAAAGTTTCGTTCAACGGGGCATAGCTTAAGTTTGGGCAAGTGGGATCGCCAGTCGGATCCTGCGCAATTCTTGCCTGATCCTGCCGTGAGCCTCGATGACAACCTGATGACTGCCCAGGCCGGGGAGCGCGCTTGCTTAAAGCTGTGTATCAGCGTGTTGGCCGCGGGATGGCCGCAGCAGCAAGGGGGCAAACCGCTCCGGCAGGATTGTGCAATAAGCCGACAGGAATCGACTAACGACCGCTCGCCGTGTGCACTAATCTGTGTTCCTGTCGCCGTCATCCCTGCGGTTGATGGCGCGAGAACAACATTCCTTTCGGGAGAGCCGAGCATGTCCAAGCATATCCCTGTCAGTCACATGGCCTTCGTTCGCGCACGCCCGGGTCGCTCCGCCGAACTGGGCGCCCGTCTGAGCAGCCTGATCGAGCCTTCCCGCCAGACGCCCGGTTGCCTGCAGTTTTCCCTGCAGCACTCCCTGGCCGATGCCGACCTTTGGCTGGTCTCCGGTTTCTGGGTCAACCAGTCGACGATGATTGCCTATTTCAACACCCCGGCCATGCAGGTCTTCGCCGAGCTGGTGCAGGATCTGGTGGTCAACAGCCTGGACTTCCATACCTTCAGCGAGGTGTCCGCAGTCCGGGCGCAGTGCGACTATCACCTGTCCAGCACAGGTTCTCTGCAACGGCTGGCCAGCTGATTTAGAATGCCGGCCCATCAATTGGCCGGGATAAACAGGCATGGCACGTAGAGAGTTTGCACAGTTCGAAGCGGTTTCCGCCGCAGTTCGCGGCGAGGCCGGTTACAACGCGGCAATTGCGGTAAAGGCCCTGGGTGGTTTCGAGCCGCCACGCTTTCATAAAGTCCTCACAGACCAGACATTCAAGACTGCCCTCGACGCCGACCAGGCTGCCGAGCAGGAGCTGGCGCGGCTGATTGATGTTGACGCCGAGGGTGAGTTGTCCTGGTGATCGCGATGGTCCGCCGTGATCAGTCGGTCACTGTGGACGGTGCATCTTGAACAGCGCTTGCGGGCCCAACTGGAAGTAGTCCGCCGGACCGCCACCGCGCAGGATCGGTTCGGCCGCAGCGGTATCGTAGACCCCATCCTTGAGCAGATGCCTGGCGATATGCACGGCGACCACTTCGCCGAGGATCAGCCAGCTAGGCACCAGAGCCTGGTCGGCGCGTTGCAGCTGGATGATCTGGGTGACCTTGCATTCGAAGGACACCGGGCTTTCCTGCACCCGTGGCACGCTGATGATCTTCGAGGCGACGGGGGTCAGGCCGGCCAGTTGGAATTCGTCGACTTCAGGTGGCACGGCCGCGCAGCTCTGGTTCATCGCTTCGGCCAGTGGGCGGGTGGCGAGGTTCCAGGCGAATTCGCCGGTCTGTTCGATATTGTTCAGGCTGTCTTTGCGCCCGACGCTGGAGAAACCGATGATCGGCGGGATGTAGTTGAAGGCATTGAAGAAGCTGTAGGGCGCCAGGTTCAGGCGACCCTCGGCGTCTTGTGACGAGATCCAACCGATGGGGCGCGGGCCGACGATGGCGTTGAACGGGTCGTGGGGCAGGCCGTGGCCGTTGGCGGGTTCGTAGTAGTGGATGTCGTCAGGCATGGTGGGCGGGTTCCGCAGGGAATTCGGGGACCGATAGTGTGCTTGGCATCGCCGGCAAAGGCGATAGGCAGTTCGCAGGTGTGGCCCTGGGTAGAGCGGATTGCAGGTTTTCCTTTCAGGGATTTTCTTCTGGGCTACAAGGGCAAGCCCCCTCGCCACACGGCATTTTTCCTGTCTCCAGAAATGACTAAGCCCGGCCTGAGCCGGGCTGTGATGCCATCTGGACCTGTCAGCTGATGGCTGAGGCACCTGGGGTTTTGTCGTAACCATCAGCAGCGACAGCGTTGGCACCAGGGGTTTTGTCGTAGCCGTCAGCAGCGACAGCGTTGGCACCTGGGGTTTTGTCGTAGCCATCAGCAGCGACAGCGTTGGCACCTGGGGTTTTGTCGTAGCCATCAGCAGCGACAGCGTTGGCACCAGGGGTTTTGTCGTAGCCGTCAGCGGCGACAGCGTTGGCACCAGGGGTTTTGTCGTAACCATCAGCAGCGATGGCGTTGGCACCAGGGGTTTTGTCGTAACCGTCAGCAGCGATGGCGTTGGCACCAGGGGTTTTGTCGTAGCCGTCAGCGGCGACAGCGTTGGCACCAGGGGTTTTGTCATAACCGTCAGCAGCCACGCTGTAGGCGCCTGGCGTGTGGCTGTAGCCATCGGCGGCATAGGTGTTGGCGGCCAGTACGGAAAGGGTCAGAGCAAGGATCAGTTTGGTTTTCATGGTGGTGACTCCAGTCGGGTATGCGGTTTGTTCAGTGGGTGTGGAAGTGATATTACGCTTGTTTATTTGATTAAAAAGCGCAAAAAAACGCTTAAATATATCGTTTATATCGATGTATTTGGCCGGTGGTTCAGACGGCGGTTACGGGATGTCCGAGGGCCGGTGCGTACATCGATTTAGCGTAGGATCAGGATGGCGGAGGGGAATTAACGGGTCATTAATGCCAGCGCATCTTCCCCGCGTGCATCAAATACAGGCGGGCCCTGTGGTGGGAGACTCCAGGGGATGAGCAAGGCTTGAAGGGCTTTTCGCCGATAAATGCTGCTCCTGCACAAGAGCAGTGCCGGTCCCCGTCACTGAGGACCGGCAGGGGAGTGATCAGTCGGTCTCGATTCGCGAGTGCTTACGGGTGTCTTTCATAGTGACGTACACCAGCAGCGACACTGCGATGCAGGCGGTCACGTACCAGTAGTAGCCGGTTTCCATGCCGATGCTCTTGAACCACAGCGCAATATATTCGGCGGTGCCACCGAAGATCGATACGGTCAGTGCGTACGGCAGGCCCACACCCAGGGCGCGGATTTCGGTAGGGAACAGCTCGGCCTTCACCACCGCGTTGATCGAGGTGTAGCCGCTGACGATGATCAGGGCCGCCATGATCAGGAAGAACGCTCCCCACCAGGTCTGGATGGTGTGCAGGGTGCTCAGGATCGGTACGGTGCAGAGCGTGCCGAGGATCCCGAAGGCGATCAGGATCGGTCGCCGCCCCACCTTGTCCGACAGCGCGCCGATCACCGGTTGCAGGCACATGAACAGGAACAGCGTTGCCGCCGAGATCGTGGTGGAGTCGGAGATGCTCATGCCGACGGTGTTCACCAGGTACTTCTGCATGTAGGTGGTGTAGGTGTAGAACGCCAGGGTGCCACCCATGGTCAGGCCGACCACGGTCATCAGTTCCTTGGGATGACGCAGTAGTGTGCGCATCAGGCTCTCTTTCGGCTTTTCCTTCTTCTTCACGAACGACTCGGTTTCTTCCATGCCGCGCCGCAGGTAAAGCGCGACCACCGCACAGAGGGCGCCGATACCGAATGGAATCCGCCAGCCCCAGTTCTGCAACTGCTCGACGCTGAGGGCCTGTTGCAGCACGATCAACACTGCCAGGGCGATGAGTTGCCCGGAGATCAGGGTGACGTACTGGAAACTGGAGAAGAAGCCACGGCGCTCCTTGGTCGCCATCTCGCTGAGGTAGGTGGCGGAGGTGCCGTATTCGCCGCCGACCGACAAGCCTTGCATCAGGCGAGCGAGCACCAGCAGGATCGGTGCGCCGACGCCGATGGTTTCATAGCCCGGGGTCAGGGCGATGATCAGTGAGCCGAAGCACATCAGCAGGACCGAAGCCATCAGTGCTGCCTTGCGACCCTTGCGGTCGGCGTACAGGCCCATCAGCCAGCCGCCGATCGGGCGCATCAGGAAACCCACGGCGAAGATCGCGGCGGTGTTGAGCAGTTGGGCGGTGGTATCCCCCTTGGGGAAGAAGACCTTGGCGAAGTACAGCGAGAAGGCCGCGTAGACGTACCAGTCGTACCACTCGACCATATTGCCGACCGATCCGCTGAAAATCGATTTCAGGCGGTTGGCGGTGGTTCTTTCTTTTGCCGGCGCAGCCGCCGACCCCAGGGGCAGGGTAGTGGAGTTATCCATCGAGGGAACCTTCTGATTCATTTTTGTTGTGTAGAGCGCGCGTGAGCGCAGCCTGACTGCTCCATAGCAGGAGCCGTGCCAGGGCGGGAAGGGCCGTTCCAGAGGGGTTTTGAAGATTTGGTGAGCGGAAATCCGCTTATGCCGGCGTGGGGCATGAGCGGATTTCCGCCGATATTGCCGCGATGCCTGCGGCGTATCGCTGTGGCGTGGTCAGTCGTCCAGCAGGAAGCTTTCGCGTGTCAGCCCGTGGCGCTGCATCTTCTCGTTGAAGGTACGCCGTGGCAGTTGCAGTTCTTCAAGCACCGCCTTGATGTCGCCCTTGTGCCGGGCCAGTGCCGAACGCAGGCATTGCGCTTCGAAGGCTTCCTGCTGGGCTGCCAGGGATTGGCCCGGCTCGATGCCGGTGGGCTCCGGTTCGCTCAGGCCGAGTACCGAGCGCTCGGCGGCATTCGCCAGTTCACGGACGTTACCTGGCCAGTCATGGCTCAGCAGCCGACTCAGTTGCGCCCCGCTCAGTGGCGTCGCACTGCGTCCCAGACGCTCGGCCGCGTCCTGGGCAAAGTGTTCGAACAGCAGGGGGATGTCTTCTCGTCGATCACGCAACGGCGGCAGGCGCAGTTCGGCCACGGTCAGCCGATACGCCAGGTCTTCGCGAAAACGCCCGGCGCGGGATTCTTCCAGCAAGTCGGGCTTGGTCGCGGCGACGATACGCAAGTCGACCGGGATGCTCTGGTTGGAGCCCAGGCGTTCGAGCTTCTGCTCCTGCAGTACCCGCAGCAGTTTCACCTGCTGGGCCAGCGGCATGCTCTCGATCTCGTCGAGAAACAGGGTGCCGCCGTCGGCATATTCCAGCTTGCCGATCCGCTTGCCCTGAGCGCCGGTGAAGGCTCCACTCTCATGGCCGAACAGTTCGGCTTCGAACAACGGCTCGGGAATCGCCGCGCAGTTGAGGGCGACGAACGGCTTGGCCGAACGTGGCCCGAAGTCATGCAGACAACGGGCGACCCGCTCCTTGCCGCTGCCGGTTTCGCCGCGGATCAGCACGTTGACCGGCAGTTGTGCCAGTTCCAGCACTTGGCGACGCAAGGTCTGCAGGCTGCGCGAAACGCCCAGCAGGCAGGCATCGAGGCGCGAGCGGCTGTCGGCCTGTTCGTGCAGGCGGCGGTTCTCCAGCACCAACTGGCGTTTTTCCAGCGCGCGCCCGAGGCTGCCAAGCAGGGCTTCGGGGCTGAAGGGTTTTTCCAGGAAGTCGTAGGCGCCATCACGCATCGCCTCGACCGCCATCGGCACATCGCCGTGGCCGGTCAGCAGAATCACCGGCAGGTCGGGGTCGAGTGCCCGCACCCGCGCCAGCAGTTCCAGGCCGCCGAGGCCGGGCATGCGCACGTCGCTGATGATCACGCCGGGAAAGTTTGCCGGCAGTTGTGCCAGGCATTCCTCGGCGCGGCTGAACAGTTGGACCGAGAACCCCGACAGGCTCAGCCACTGCTCCACCGCCAGACGAATGCTGGCTTCGTCATCGACTACGATCACCGAGTTCAACATGATTCGCGGGCCTCCAGAGCAATTGGCAGTGCCAGGGTGAAGACGGCGCCGCCATGCTGGTTGGCGACGCTCAGGCGACCGCTCTGTTCATGGACGATCGCGTAGGACACCGCGAGGCCCAGGCCCAGGCCTTCGCCGACCGGTTTGGTGGTGAAGAACGGATCGAAGACCTTCGCCAGGTGTTCCTCGGCAATGCCACCACCACTGTCGCCGACGGTCAACAGCCACAATTGCTGATCGGCTTCGATGCGGATTTCCAGGCGCTTGAGGGGTTTGTCGTGCATGGCATCGAGGGCGTTGCGCAGCAGGTTGATCAACACCTGTTCGAGACGGATCGCATCGCCGCGTACCCAGGCCGGCCGGGTCAGGTGCAGGACGATGCTGACATTGTCTTCGCGCAGGCGCGGGTCGAGCAGTTGCAGCGCCTGGTCGACCACGCAGGCCAGGTCCAGCGGTTCGCGCAGTCCGCTGGGGCTTTGTCGGGCGTAGGTCTTGAGATGACCGGTGAGCCCGGCCATGCGCGTCAGCATCTGCTCCAGGGGCGCCAGGGCCTTTTGGGCCGCCTCGATCCGGCCATGGTCGAGCAGCAGGCGCAGGGTCGCCAACTGCATGCGCTGGGCGGTCAGCGGCTGGTTGATTTCATGGGCCAGGGCGGCGGACATCTGTCCCAGTGCCGCCAGCTTGGCTGACTGCACCAGGCCATCCTGGGCCGTGCGCAGGTCGCGGGTGCGCTCCTCTACCAACTGCTCCAGTTCCTCACGGCTGCGCTGGCGCAACCGGGCCAGGCGCCAGCGCTGGTTGAGGAACAGCGCGAGAAACACCACGGTCAGCCACAGGCCGGCACCGGCCAGCGCGGCGTTGCGCCGCTCCTCGGCGGCCACTGGCGGCTTGCGCAGCAGGTGCAGGGTCCAGTTCTCCGTCTCCAGCGGCAGCGAGTCCCAGAGCAGGTCGGCGCTGCCGTCGGGGGTTTCGACCCGGCTCAGGAAACTGTGGTTGTCGAAGACGCGCAGGGTCTGATGCTTGATGTTGCCCAGCGGCTGCTTGTCATATTGGCGGGTGCGGCCGATTTCACTGCGGTCGTTGTCCGACAGCGGGCGCAGCAGGCGATAACGCCAGTTCGGCTGGTTGGCGATGAATACGATGTCGCGGGAGTCGCTGACCAGCAGGGTGTCGTTGCCCTTGCTCCATTCGCGTTCGATCTCGGGAAACTCCAGCTTCACCACCATGGCCCCGATGAATTCACCGTGGTCGTTGTACACCGCACTGGAGAGGAAATAGCCGGGAATTCCGCTGGTCACGCCGACCGCGTAGAAGTGCCCGCTGCCCTGGCTGCGGGTCTGGTTGAAGTAGGGGCGAAAACCGTAGTAGTTGCCGACGTAGCTGCTGGGCAGACGCCAGTTGCTGGCCGCCACCGACAGACCGTTACGGTCGAGCAGTTGCAGGGTCGAGGATCGGGCGGCGCCGTTCATGCGTTCCAGCTTGCGGTTGAGCGCATCCTGCTGTTGCGCGCTGATCGGTCCATTGAGTGCCAGGCGCAGTTCCGGGTCCAGGGCGATGACGGCTGGCAGTGCGCGGTAGCGCTCGATCAGGGTGTGCAGGGAGTTGGCATATAGCGCCAGTTGCCCATGGCCGCGTGCGGCGTCGTCCAGCAGTGCCTGTTGTGTGGCGCGGTGCATGGCCCAGCCAGCGGCCAGCGCTGTGCCTGCGAGGATCAGCAGGGTATGGAGCAGCAGACGCAGGGAACGGGGAATCGGCGGCATGCGGGCAACGACGGGCTTGAGAGAGGGCAGAAAAGATAACACGCCCGGCCAGGCCGACGTTGACTTGTAGGCGCCGGCTTGCTGGCGATCAGGGCCAGCAAGCCGTCTCCTGCAGGGGGAGGGTTACAGCAGTTCGAAGCTCTGTTGCGTCACGTTCTGAGAGTCCAGGCCAATCTGCACGTTGAACTTGCCCGGCTCGGCGGCGTACTTGAGCTGGGTGTTGTAGAACTTCAGGTCGTTCTCGTCGATGCTGAAGTGAATGACCTTCTCTTCACCGGCCTTGAGCAGCACCTTCTGGAAGTTCTTCAGTTCCTTGACCGGACGGATCATCGAGCCCGCGACGTCCTGGATATACAGCTGGACCACGGTCTCGCCATCACGCTTGCCGGTGTTGCGCACGGTGATGCTGGCGTCGAGCTTGCCGCTCTTGTTCAGCGTGGTCGAGGACAGCGCCATGTTGCTCAGGCTGAAGTCGGTGTAGCTCAGGCCATAGCCGAACGGATACAGCGGGGTGTTTTCCTCGTCGAAGTACTGCGAGGTGTAGTTGCCCGGCTTGCCCGGCGTGAATGGCCGGCCGATGGTCAGGTGGTTGTAGTACATCGGCACCTGGCCGACCGAGCGCGGGAAGGTGATCGGCAGCTTGCCCGACGGGTTGTAGTCGCCGAACAGCACGTCGGCGATGGCGTTGCCGCCTTCGGTACCGCTGAACCAGGTTTCCAGCACGGCGTCGGCCTGATCCTGTTCATGGCCGATGGTCAGCGGACGACCGTTCATCAACACCAGCACCAGCGGCTTGCCGGTGGCCTTGAGGGCGGCGATCAGCTTGCGCTGGGTCTCGGGGATGTTCAGGTCGGTACGGCTCGACGATTCGTGGGACATGCCACGCGATTCGCCCACCGCTGCCACCACCACGTCGGCCTGCTGTGCGGCCTTCACCGCCTCGTCGATCAACTGCTGCTCGGGACGCGGATCGTCGACCACTTCCGGGGCATCGAAGTTGAGGAAGTTGAGGTAGTCGACGACCTTCTTGTCGGTGGTGATGTTCGAGCCGCGGGCATAGATCAGTTGGCCCTTGTCGCCCAGGGCACGGCTCATGCCGTCGAACAGGGTGACCGATTGTGCTGGCAGGCCGGCGGCGGCCCAACTGCCCATCATGTCGATCGGCGCCTTGGCCAGCGGGCCGACCACGGCGATCTTCGCCGACTTCTGCAGGGGCAAGGTCTGCTTCTCGTTCTTGAGCAGCACCAGGCTGCGCTTGGCCACGTCGCGGGCTTCGGCGCGATGCAGGCGGCTCTCGGCGTTGGTGTCGGCCGGATCATCCTCGGCCTTGCCGATACGCAGGTACGGGTCCTTGAATAGGCCCATGTCGTACTTGGCGCCGAGCACTTCACGCACGGCGTTGTCCAGATCGCTTTGCGGCACTTCGCCGGACTTGATCAGCCCTGGCAGTTCCTTGCCATACAGCGAGTCGTTCATGCTCATGTCGATGCCGGCCTTGATCGCCAGCTTGGCCGCTTCGCGACCGTCCTTGGCGACACCGTGCTTGAGCAGTTCGAAAATCGCTCCGTGGTCGCTGACGGCCAGGCCCTTGAATCCCCAGTCCTTGCGCAGCAGGTCCTGCATCAGCCAGGTATTGGAGGTGGCGGGTATGCCGTTGATCGAGTTCAGCGCGACCATTACCCCGCCGGCACCGGCATCGATGGCGGCGCGATAGGGCGGCAGGTAGGTCTGGTACATCTTCACCGGGCTCATGTCGACCACGTTGTAGTCGCGACCGCCTTCCACCGCGCCGTAGAGGGCGAAGTGCTTGACGCTGGCCATGATGCTGTCCGGTTCGCTCGGGCTCTTGCCCTGGTACGCCTGGACCATCACCTTGGCGATGCGCGAGACCAGGTAGGTGTCTTCGCCGAACCCTTCGGAAGTCCGGCCCCAGCGTGGGTCGCGGGAAATGTCGACCATCGGAGCGAAGGTGATGTCGAGGCTGTCGGCGCTGGCTTCCTGGGCAGCGATGCGCCCGGAGCGACCGATGGCGTCCATGTCCCAGCTGGAGGCCAGGCCCAGGCTGATCGGGAAAATGGTCCGGTGGCCGTGGATCACGTCATAGGCGAAGAACATCGGGATCTTCAGCCGGCTGCGCATGGCCGCGTCCTGCATCGGACGGTTTTCCGGGCGGGAGATGGAGTTGAAGGTGCCGCCGATGTTGCCTGCGGCGATTTCCTTGCGGATCAGTTCGCGGGGCATTTCCGGGCCGATGCTGATCAGGCGCAACTGGCCGATCTTTTCCTCGAGGGTCATCTGCTTCATCAGGTGGGTGATGAAGGCGTCCTTGTTTTCGACGGGGACGGGCTTGGTGTCCGCCACAACCGGGAGACTGGCCAGGCCGACAGCAAGGCCCAGCAAACACAGCTTCTTCATGAATGATTATCTCGGGAGCCCGATCCCGTGACTGCAGCTTGAGCACTGGTCGGGCTGTTTCGTTATAGGGAGCAACTATTGTTGTGCCAATAAATCCAGCACACTACTGAACTGTTTTTCGCGCTGGGCATCTTTTAGCTGATTGGCTTCATACATTCCAGTGCCGCTGGCGGATTATGTCCTGAGCATGGGAATGAAAAGCCGCCCTCTCACTATCGTTTCAAGGAGCGTTTCGAGCATGCAGGCACCATCGGGTTTACATTCGAGCTGGCGAGTCCTCGCTCTGGCTCTGCTGACCAGCGTGCTGGCTGGCTGCGGCATCAACAATATTCCCACCTACGACGAGCAGGTGAAGTCCAACTGGGCCCAGGTGCAGAACCAGTACCAGCGGCGCGCGGACCTGATCCCGAATCTGGTGGAAACGGTCAAGGGCTATGCGAAGCAGGAACAGGACACCCTGACCGCAGTGGTCGAGGCACGCTCGCGGGCGACCTCGGTCCAGGTCGACGCCAGTACCCTGGACAATCCCGAGAAACTCAAGCAGTACCAGGAGGCCCAGGGCCAGTTGACCGGCGCGTTGAGCCGGCTGATGGTGGTTTCCGAGCGTTACCCGGACCTCAAGTCGAACCAGAACTTCCTCGCCCTGCAGTCCCAGCTCGAAGGTACGGAGAACCGTATCAGCGTGGCTCGGCGCGACTTCATCCTCAGCGTGGAGAAGTACAACACCGAGATCCGCACCTTTCCCGGTCGTCTCTGGCATAGCCTGATGTACAGCGATCTGCAACTGCGGCCGAACTTCGAGGCGACCACGCAGGACGCCGACAAGGCGCCGCAAGTGAAATTCTGACCGGCCGTGTCATCACGGATGAGGTAGACATGCGTATATTCAAAGGTGCCCTGTTGCTGTTGCTGTGCACGTTGGCATTGACGGCCAGGGCCCAATTGCAGTTTCCCGAACTGACCGGGCGGGTAGTGGATAATGCCCAGCTCATCGAGGCGCCGGTGATCGCGACCTTGAACCAGGAACTGCAGGCCCACGAAAAGGCGACCGGTGAGCAGATCGTGGTGGTGACCCTGCCCGACCTGCAGGGCACCAGTATCGAGGACTACGGTTACCAGTTGGGCCGGCACTGGGGCATCGGCCAGAAGGACCGGAACAATGGCGCGCTGCTGATCGTCGCCCGTGACGAGCGCAAGGTGCGTATCGAAGTGGGCTATGGCCTGGAGGATCGTCTGACCGACGCCCGGGCCTCGCTGATCATCAACCACTTGATCGTGCCGCAGTTCAAGCGTGGCAATGCTTCAAGCGGCATTCGTGCCGGGGTTGAGGCGATACTCGACACCTTGGGCGGTCCCGTGGAAGAGAAACCCGAGCCGGCGGGTGATTTCGGTTCGCGACACCCCTATCTGACGGCCTTTCTGTGCGTGTTGTTCGTGCTGTTCTGCGCAATCATGCAACTGATGGGTTACGGACCCCGGGGCGGTGGCTCGGGCGGTTCGAGCAGCGGTGGCGGTCGTTCCGGTGGTGGTTTCAGCGGCGGCGGTGGCAGTTTCGGCGGTGGCGGATCGTCGGGCAGTTGGTAACCATAATAATCAGAGAGCAGCACAACCATGGCCTTACTCAGTGAATACGAACAACGCCAGGTCGCCGAAGCGATCGCGCGGGTGGAGCGCCAGACCGATGCCGAACTGGTAACGGTACTGGCCCGCCGCGCCGACGACTATGCCTATCTCCCGTTGCTCTGGGCCAGCCTGCTGGCGCTGCTGGTGCCGGGCGTGATCAATTTCGTCTTCGGTTGGCTCAATGGCCACACCCTGCTGGCGGTGCAGTGGAGCAGTTTTATCCTGCTGTGCCTGGTGTTTCGCATTCCGTCGGTGACCAGCCGGCTGATTCCGCGCTCGGTACGGCACTGGCGCGCCTCGGGGCTGGCGCGGCGGCAGTTTCTCGAACAGAACCTGCACCACACCGTTGGCGGCACCGGGGTACTGATTTTCGTCAGTGAGGCCGAGCGTTACGTGGAAATCCTGGTGGATGAGGGCATTTCCCGGCGCCTGGACAACAGCGTCTGGGAGCCGATCGTCAAGACGTTCACCGAGCAGGTCCGGCAGGGCCAGACGCTACAGGGCTTCGTGACCTGCATCGAGGCCTGCGGCACGCTGCTCACTACCCATGTGCCCTTGACTCAATCGCGTAACGAGTTGCCGAACCGCCTGGTGATGCTGGGCTGATACAATGCCCGGCATTCCCTGATCCGATTTCTGCACGCCCGAGGCGCTTCTTTCATGTCAGTCACTGCAAAACCCGCCCAGTCCGTGCCGGACCATCACGCCCAGTTCATCGAGTTGCTCGAAACCAGCCTGGCGCAGAACGCCTTTATCAAGCTGGTACTGGCCAAGTACGTGGGCACCGAGGCGGACCTGCAGCGGGTGATCATCAAGCAACTGACGGTCAAGGACCAGGCGTGCCTGTCCTTCGTTTACCGCTACAAGACCCGCGACATCACCAAGAATTTTTCCCTGGCCGAGGGCGTGGCGACCATCGGCGCCCTGCTGCCGACGTCGTTCAAGAATGCCCACCTGCTGTCGTTGACCGATGAGGTCCAGCTTGAATACAGCAAGAAGGGCAAGAGCAGCCTGTTCAAGGGCAAGGCCCAGCAGGCGCGGGAGGTGCCGTCCGCCGAGCACAACCGCGAGAAGAACCGTTATCTGGAGTTGAGCCGGCCATTCCTGACCGACCTAGGCGTGACCAACAAGCAGCACGAGTTGATCCCGGCCATGTCGCGCAAATGGAAGCAGATCAACAAATTCATTGAAGTGTTTTCCCACGCCCTGGGCAGTTCACCGATCAAGCTGGACCAACCGGTGCGGGTGGCGGATTTCGGTTCGGGCAAGGGCTACCTGACCTTCGCCATCCATGACTACCTGTGCAACACCCTGGAGGCCGAAGGGCAGGTGACCGGTGTCGAGTTGCGCGAAGACATGGTCAGCCTGTGCAATGCGGCGGCGGCGCGTCTGGAACATCCGGGGCTGCTGTTCAAGTGCGGCGACGTGCGCAGCGTGGCGCCGAGCGAGCTGGACGTGATGATTGCCCTGCATGCCTGCGATATCGCCACCGACTACGCGATCCATACCGGCATCCGTTCCGGGGCGGCGATCATCATGTGCTCGCCGTGCTGCCACAAGCAGATCCGCCAGCAGATCCAGAGCCCGGCGCTGCTCAAACCGATGTTGCAATACGGTCTGCACCTCGGCCAGCAGGCAGAAATGGTCACCGACAGCCTGCGGGCGCTGTTCCTGGAAGCCTGTGGCTACGAGACCAAGGTCTTCGAGTTCATTTCGCTGGAACACACCAACAAGAACAAGATGATCCTCGCGGTCAAGCGGGCCGAGCCCCAGGATCCGGCCCGGCTGCTGGCGAAGATCGACGAACTCAAGGCCTTCTACGCCATCCAGGAACACTGCCTGGAAACCCTGCTGCGCGCCGATGGCTACTTGAGCTGAACCCCAGGCGGCAGTTGGCCCGGTTGTGCCGGGCGCACCCCGGACTTGCGCCCCAGCATCACCGTGACGATCACCCCGGCGGCGAACAGCCAGGTCACCGGCTCGACCCGCTCGCCGAAGAACAGCGCCGAAAAGGCGATGGTGAAGAAGATCTGCAGTAGCTGGATCTGGCTCACCCGGGCGATGCCCCCCAGGGCCAGCCCGGCGTACCAGGCGAAGAACCCGAGAAACTGCGAGAACATCGCCACGTAGCCAAAGGCCCACCAGGTCTTGCTGGAAATCGCCCCCTGATGCTGCCAGGCCAGGTACAGCACCGGGCCGATCAATACCGGCACCGACAGCACCAATGCCCAGCAGATCACCTGCCAACCGCCCATTTCCCGGGCCAGGCGGCCACCTTCGGCATAACCGAGGCCGCCGACGGCGATGGCGCCGAGCATCAGCAGGTCACCGGCCTGGATGCTGCCGGCACCGCTGAGCAAGGCATAACCCAGCACCAGCGCACTGCCCAGCGCGGCGCAGGCCCAGAAGGCTTTGGACGGCCGTTCGTGGGACAGCCACGCGGCATACAGTGCCACGCACAACGGTTGCAGGCCGTTGACCAGTGCGCCATGGGAGGCCGGCAGACTCTGCATGGCCCAGGCCGACAGCACCGGGAAGCCGAGGATCACCCCGGCGATCACCAGCCACAAACCCTTGAACTGGCTCCAGGTCGGCCATTTCTCCCGTCGCCAGAGCAACAGCGCCGCCGCCGGAATCGCCGCCACCAAGGCCCGGCCGAGGCCGTTGAGCATCGGGTTGATTTCCTGCACCACGATGCGGGTGAAGGGCAGGGTCAGGCTGAAGATCACGACGCCCAGCAGGCCGAGCAGCATGCCGGTGTTTTCACGGGAGGACATAAGGGGGAACCGAAAGTAGGGTGGAAAACGAGTGTTCATCAAGCCATAAAACCCGCGACGGCGGCTGCTACAGATAGGTGCAGAGTTGTCCGTACAGTTCCAGTCGGCGGAGAGCCGTAGTAGCCGGCGATTACCTGCCTCGGTGTGCAGCGACTACCTTGGCTACTCTTGTCTGCCCAAGCGTTCATCCAGAGGAGTTCACCCCCATGGCTGCGAAAAAGATCCTGATGCTGGTTGGCGATTACGTCGAAGACTACGAAGTGATGGTGCCGTTCCAGGCGTTGCAGATGGTCGGTCACCAAGTGCATGCGGTATGCCCTGGCAAGACCGCGGGACAGACCGTGCGCACTGCGATCCATGATTTCGAGGGGGACCAGACCTACAGCGAGAAGCCCGGTCATCTGTTCGCGTTGAATTTCGATTTCGCCCAGGTCGATGCCGCCGACTATGACGGGTTGCTGGTTCCCGGTGGCCGTGCCCCGGAATACCTGCGCCTGAACGACAAGGTGCTGCAACTGGTGCAAGCCTTCGACAAGGCCGGCAAGCCGATCGCCGCAGTGTGCCATGGCGCGCAATTGCTGGCGGCGGCGGGTATCCTTGATGGTCGCGAGTGCAGTGCCTATCCGGCCTGCGCCCCGGAAGTTCGCCTGGCCGGAGGCCGCTACATCGATATCGCGGTCGACAAGGCCCATGTCCAGGGCAATCTCGCCACCGCTCCGGCCTGGCCGGCCCATCCAAGCTGGCTGGCGGCATTCCTGGGCCTGCTGGGCACCCAAATCACCTTGTAGGAGGAGGCTGCGCCCATGTGCGAGCTCTACGTCAAAGCCGATCCGATTCTCTATGAGTCGCGTTCCCGCTCACTGCGTATCGGTGGGGTGGTGACCACCCTGCGCCTGGAAAACCAGTTCTGGGACATCCTCAGCGAGATGGCCGAAGGGGAAGGTGTGACCACCAACCAGATGATCACCCGCCTGTACGAGGAGGTGATGGATTTTCGCGGGGAGGTGGTGAATTTCGCCTCGTTTCTGCGGGTTGGCTGTACCCGTTACCTGAGCCAGAAACGTGCCCAGGTCCGGGAGTTGAGCGTGGTGCGGGCGAACGCCGGCTGATGGCGGCATGGCTGGAGCAAGGGGCTGTTGTGGGAGCGGGCTTGCCCGCGAAGCTTTGGGGCCTTCAAGCCCGCTCCCACAGGTAAGCAGTCCCCACAGGTAAGGAGTACCGGCAGGTAAGCAGCCCGACAGGTGAGCAGTTTTCACGGATAGGCCGTTTCCATAAGAAGCAGCTTCCACTGAAAGCTGCTTTCATTGGGGCAACTGATGGTCAGAAGTAGCGGGTCAGGCTCACCTTCAGGTTGCGTCCCACACTGTAGGCGCGGTCGCCGCTCAGTTCCGGGAGGTAGTTGCGGTTCATCAGGTTATCCACCGTCAGGTTCACTTCCGTCCCCTTCAGGTAGCGTTGCTGCGGTTTCCACTGGGCGAACACGCTCTGCACCACATAGCTGTCGTTGGCGTACTGGTCGTAGAAGGCGTCGCCGACGCTGGTGCCCGGGCCACTGTTGTATTTGTCGCTGGGCAGGCGGTCGGTCTTGCGTACGTAGACGCCCTGCCAGCCGACGCGGGCATCAAGGGTGGGGATCTTGGTACCCAGCATCAGCACCCATTTTGCCGGTGGAATGTCCCGCGCCCAGACCGACGACCCCCAAGGGTTGGTATAGGGGTTGTCGCGCTTGCCGGTCAGGTAGCTATACGACAACTGGCCGAACAGGTAGCTGGAGTCGTAGAAGCTCTCGACCTCGAAACCCTTGATGGTCATGCCGCCGACATTGCGGTAGTTGGACATCGGGCCCGGTGGGCAGGACGTGCTGATGGTGCCGCCGACAATCGTCTGGTTTTCGCAACCTACGCCGGTGGCCTTGAAGATCTCGTCCTCGATCCGGTTGCGCAGGAAGGTGGTACGGATCATCAGGTCATCGTTTTCGGTGAGCAGTTGGGAGTAGTTGCTGATGCTGCCGAAACGCAATGCGGTGATGCGCTCGGGATCGAGGTCGACGCTGGTCGCAGTGCGGCTGCCCACCCCTTGCACTTCGTACTGCTCGTCGATAACCGGGGCACGCCAGGTCTTGCTGTAGTTGGCGTACAGGCCCTGGGTCGGGGTCACTCGCCAGAAGGCCGCCAGGCGTGGCGACCAGCCGGTGTAGGTGCGGTCGCTGTAGTCATGGCCGACGGCCGGATCTGGGTTCGAATAATACGGCGCGTCGTTGGCTTCGCCACGGTTGCGTACGTGGTCGTAGCGCAGCGATGGCGTCAGGGTAAAGTCGCCCAGGGTCACGGCATCCTCGATGAAGAATGCATTGGCGTCGACCTTGCCGTGCGGCATGAAGGCCGGCTGGAAATGGCCGTAGTTGTAGCGGGCGGTGTTGTAGGTGGTGCCCGGCATCCACATCTCGGTTTCGCGGGCATGCTTGCGGATCTGTGTGCCTACCGTCAGCGCGTGTTGCAGGGAGCCGCTATCGAACAGACTGGTGTTCTTGATTTCCAGCTCGCGGTCCTTGTAGTCGGTGTCCATCTTGCGCCCGCCGGTGGCGAGGCTGAAGAAGGCGCTGGCGTTGCGTTCGTCGGTCTGGTCGGTGTTGGACTCGGAGTACTTGATCTGCAGGTCCACCAGCGGATTATCCGATGGCTTGTACTCGTATTTGCCCGACCAGGTGGTGTCGATGGTTTCACGGTTGGCCAGCATGCGTTTCAGGGCGCCTTCGTAGCCATACAGGCGGATGTTGGACGCAGTCGGTGGAGTCGGGTAGCTCTGGGCCGAGAAGGGGGTCCAGCGCTCGCTGTTGGAGCGTGAGTAGGAGAGCTTGAGGCTCTGCTCGTCGGTGAGGTTCAGGTTCAGCTTGAGCAGCACCGCATCCAGGTCCTGAGCGGTGTTGGGGATGCGTTTGGGATTGACCGGGTACTGATTGTTGGGGTTGGGCGGGGCCTCGGCCAGTTTCATGTCGCCGCCGTCACGCTGGGTCAGGAACACCAGGCCATCGGCCTTGCCATCGTCGGTACGGCCATAGACCGCACCGCTGTAGGTCTGTTCATGGTTGTTACTGGCGTAGCCGTACTTGACCATGGCACCACTGTTGCGACCTTCTTCCAGCAGATCGGGTGCGTCCTTGGTTTCCATGTGCACGGTGCCGCCGAAACCGCCATTGCCGGTTTCGGGCGAGTGCGGGCCCTTTTCCACCTCGATGCTCTTGATCAGTTCCGGCTCGATGAAGATGGTGCCTTGCTGATAGCGTTCGAAACTGCTCTTGTTCGCGCCATCGACGGTCAGCGGTACGTCCTCGGCATCGCCAAGGCCCCAGATGTTGATGGTCTGGCCGCCTGGCTTCATCGAACCGCCCATGCTGACGCCGGGCAGGGTGGAGAGCAGTGAAGGAATATTGCTCGGTTGGCTGCGCTCGATGTCGTCCCGGGTCAGGGTAGAACGGCCGACGCTGCTGGAATCGACTTCCTTGCCGTCGCCGAGGATGCTGACCGCGCCCAACTGGATGGCATCTTTATAGGCTGCCGGTTCAGGCTCGATCTGGCGTACCACGAAAGTGTTGCCGACCTGGATCAGCTTGAAGCCGCCACCCATGAGCAGCAGGCCGATGGCTTGCTGGGCGGTGAACTGGCCTTCCAGTGCGCGGGCCTGAATGCTGCGCAACTGGTCCTCGTCGAACAGCAGCTGGATGCGGGTCTTCTGCGCTACCTGGCTGAGGGAGGTCGCCAGGGACTGCGATGGCAGGTTCAGGGCGACCTTGTCAGCAGCCTGGACCTGAAGGCTGGCTACCAGACCGGCCGCGATCAAGGTGGGGCGGGAACAGCGATGGAGCAGTTCGTGAGCAGCGCGAAACATTGAATCCCCCGATGTGGCCAAAGGCCAAAAAGGCGTTCGTTCAGAACGCAATCGGGGAGGAAGACGCGGCAGAGAAAAGAAACCTCACATGCGAATGCAAAATATTCGCATATAAGGTTATTTGCGGCTTTCGATTCTGACTTGGCCGTCGTCCAGAGCCACGGTCCTGATCGGGATCAGTGCCGGCAGAGCGTTGAGCAAGGCATCCGGGTCACTGGCATCAAGGCTGCCGGAAACCTTGAAATGAGCCAGCGGACCGTCGGCCAGTTGTACCGGTTTGCTGCGGTACAGGTTCAACTCGTCGATCAGGCTGAGCAGTTCACGGTTGCGAAAGGTCAGATGGCCGCTGCGCCAGTCGGCGATCTCCTCGGCACTCACCCCCTGTTGTTGCACGGTGCCTTTGGCGTAGTCGTAGACTCCGCGTTGGCGGGCTTCGAGCAGGGTTGCGGTATTCGGATTGCCTTCGGGCTCGAAGGCAACCTGGCCGTGGGCGACGCTGACCACCAGCTGTTTCTGGCCGCGACGCATATCGAACGCGGTGCCGACCACCCGCACCCGCGCATTGCCGGCGTGCACCCAGAGTGGGCGCTCCTTGTCGGCAGCGACTTCCAGATAGAGCTGCCCCTGATCCAGGTAGATATCCCGTTGCAGGCTGCGGAAATTGATGCGCAGGCGCGTGTTGGCATTTATATACAAAGTGCTGCCGTCCGGCAGTTTCAGCGTGCGGGTGCCTTCGGCATGGGCGGCGACCTGATGTCGGTAAGGACTGTTGGGGGCTCCGACATTGCTGCTCAGCACCGCACAGACCAGTGCGGCGGCCGCAGCCAGGGCCGGGCGCCAGGGTTTGTGGCGGCGTGAAGGCAGGGGGAGCGGTTTGTTCCGTTGTCTGAGTTCGGCCAGATCGGCCCACAAGGCTTCGAACTCGGCATAGGCCTTGGCGTGGGCCGGTGTGGCCCGCCATTGTTCGAAGTCCTTGTCGATGCCGGGAGCCTGCTCGCGATTGCGCGCAAACCAGCTGGCTGCCTGGGCTTCGACGCTGTTTTCATCGAACTCGATATCGGTGGCTTGGGTCATTCCGGCTGCTCCTTGCCAGGGTCCTGTTCCAGACGCTGTTTGCAGTGCAGCAAGGCAAAGGCGATATGTTTTTCCACCATGCTGACGGAAATCCCCATGCGTTCAGCGATCCGGGCCTGACTCAGGCCCTCGAAGCGGGCAAGCATAAGGGCTTCTCGGCGCCGAGGCGAGAGTTCGGCGAGAACCTCCTTCAATTGCTCGAGCCGTTGCAGACGCTGTACGGCGACCAGCGGATCGTTGCGATCGTCTGCCACGGGCTCCTGCTCGGGGTCGACCTGCTCACTGTGCACCGCTTGTCTGACCTTCTGCTTGCGCCAGTGATCGCGCAGCAGATTGCGTGCCATCTGGAACAGGAAGGCTCGTGGCTGCTCGACCTTGGCTTGCTGGTCGTAGTCCAGCCATTGGGTGAAGACATCCTGGGTCATGTCCGCGGCATCACTGGCGTTGTCCGTGCGTTTGCGCAGGAAATGCAGGATGTCCGCATAGAACCCGCGAAAGGTATCAGCCGACAGAGGGTCGGGCTTGGGACGAGACATGGCGATCCTTCACGACTTCAGGGGGCAAGGGCTGGAGTCGTGAATGATATCGATAATTATTGCTATTTGTCTTGTTTGAAATACTTCTCCCGCTGCTGAAACCCACAAGGTTGGTTTCCGACAGCGGGAACCGGTTTTCACCGCCAGCCTGCCGCCCGATGTTCGGAGGGCGATGCCGACGGCTGCAAGGCCAACCGCCTCATTTCCATTGGTGAATCGGCCAACCGGCCTTTTCCGCCTGTTCGCGCAGCACGGGATCGGGGTTCACCACGTGAGGGTGATCGACCCTGAGCAGCAACGGCAGGTCGTTGCGCGAGTCGGAATAGAAACTCGCGCCTTCGAGATTTTCCCCTTCGGCGTCGAGCCATTCCAGCAGGCGGGTGATCTTGCCTTCGCGGTAGGTCAGGATGCCGGTGGTATGGCCGCTGTAGACGCCGTGCAGTACTTCCAGCTCAATGCCCAGCACTTCGTCGATGCCCAGGCGTTCGGCGATCGGCTTGACCAGGTGGGTGCCCGAGGCGGAGATCACCAGGATGCGGTCGCCGGCGTCGCGGTGGGCGGCGATGGCCGTGCAGGCATCGCTGTAGATCAGCGGCTCGATCACGTCCTCGACCCAGGGCTCGACCAGATGTTCGATTTCCTGCGGAGTACGTCCGGCCATTGGCTCCAGGCTGAACAGCATGAAATCTTCCATGGCCAGCTCGCCCTTGCTGTAGGCATCCATCAGTTCGTTGTTGCGGCGCATGAACGATTCCGGGTCGACCCAGCCCAGGCGGCCCATCTGCTCGCTCCAGAGCGTGGCGCAGTCGCCGTGAATCAGGGTTTCATCCAGATCAAAAATTGCCAGGGCCATCAGTGCAGATCTCTCTTCAAAAGGACAGGCTTCAAACAGGGCATCAGGCTACCTCACACAGCGCTGTCGGATCGATGGACAATGCCAGGCGTCGACCATCGGGGTGCAGGTCGGCGGCCGAGCGATTGAGCACGTCGACCACCAGTTCGACGCCCCGTGCCTCGATCCGGTAGCGAATGACGTTGCCCAGCAGGCTATGACCACGGATCAACGCATCCAGCTCGCCTTCGGTGTGCAGCTCGATGGCTTCCGGGCGAATGGCGATACGGCTGCTGACCGGCCGTTGCAGCAGGCGGCTGGCGGCGTCGGCTTCGAGCAGGTTGTAGTTGCCGATGAAACCGGCGGCGAAGACATCCACTGGCGCAGTGTAGAGCGATTCGGCATCGCCGCTCTGGACGATCTGGCCCTGGTTCATCAGGAAGATGCGGTCACTCATGGTCAGGGCTTCTTCCTGGTCGTGGGTGACGAAGATGGTGGTCAGGCCCAGCTCACGCTGGATCGCGCGGATCTGCTCGCGCAGGTGCTTGCGAATCCGCGCGTCCAGGGCCGACAGCGGTTCGTCGAGCAGCAGCAGGCGCGGACGGGTCACCAGCGAACGGGCCAGGGCCACGCGCTGGCACTGGCCACCGGAGAGCTGGTGCGGATAGCGGGCGGCGAAGTCGTGCAGTTCCACCAGCTTGAGGGCTTCGATCACCCGCTTGTGGCTGTCATCGGCGTTGACCTTCTGCATCTTCAGGCCGAAGGCGACGTTCTGTTCCACGGTCATGTTGGGGAACAGCGCGTAGCTCTGGAAGACCATGCCGATGGCGCGTTTCTGCGGGCTCAGCGGGACGATGTCCTGGCCATCGAGCAGGATCGTGCCGCTGTCCACCGGCGTCAGGCCGGCGATGCAGCGCAGCAGGGTGGACTTGCCGCAGCCGGAGGGGCCGAGCAGCGTGATGAACTCGCCCTTGGCGATGTCGCAATTGATGTCGCTGAACACCGTGGTGCCGGCGTAGGTCTTTTTCAGGTTCTGGACACTGATGAAACTCATTGGCTTTTGTCCTTGTTCAAACGATTGGCGACCCAGGTAAGCACCAGCACGAAAAGGAAATAGGAGATCACCAGGGCACTGGTGAAGTGACCGCTGCTGTTGCGCATGTTGTTCAGGTACACCTGCAGGGTCTCGTAGCGGGTGCCGACGAGGATGTTGGCGAACACGAACTCGCCGAACAGGAACGAGAACGACAGCAGCAACGCCACCATCAGGCCCTTGCGCAGGTTTGGCAGGACCACCAGAAACGCCGCCTGCCAGGTGCTGGCGCCGAGCAGATGGGCGGCGTCCATCAGGTCGCGCAGGTTGATCGCCTGCAGGTTGTTGGTGATTGCCCGGTACATGAAGGGCAGGGCCACGGTGAAGTAGCAACCGATCAGGATCCACGGCGTACCGACCATGGCGAACGGCCCGGAGCCGTACAACTGCAGCAGGCCCACCGAAGACACCACCGGCGGCACGGCGAAGGGCAGCAGAATCAGGATGTTCATCAGCGCGTCGAGCCGCGGGAAGTGGTAGTGCACCACGAACAGCAGCGGCAGGATCAGCACCACCGACAGCACCAGCGAACCGACGCAGACGATCAGTGATTGGCCGAACGCGTTGAGAAAGCGTGGATCGCTCCACAGTTGCAGGTACCACTTGAAGGTGAAGCCGCTGGGCAGCACGGTCGCCGACCAACTGCTGGCGATGGAGTAGACGAAGGTTCCGAGCAGCGGCAGCAGCAGGATCAGGAACAGCAGATAGACCACCACACGGTGGTAGAGGTTGGCGGAGCCGGGTTCAGCGCGCGACATGGTGGCTCCTTTTCAACAGCCATTGATGGATGACGGTGACGAAGGTCATCAGACCGACCAGGATCACCGCCAGCGCACTGGCCATGTTCGGATCGAGGCTGATGTCGCCGGACACCAGCGCGGCGATGCGGATCGGCAGCACGTTGAAGTTGCCGGTGGTCAGGGCGTAGACCGTGGCGTAGGCCCCAAGGGCGTTGGCCAGCAGGATGACGAAAGTGCCCAGCAGCGCCGGGGTCAGTACCGGCAGACCGATGTGCCGCCAGAACTGCCAGCCGTTGGCGCCGAGCAGCGCGGCGGATTCGCGCCAGTCTTCGCGCAGGGCGTCGAAGGCCGGGTAGAGCAGCAGCACGCCCAGGGGAATCTGGAAGTAGGTGTAGAGAATGATCAGACCGGTCTTCGAGTACAGGTTGAAATCCTGGATGATTCCGGCCTGTTTCAGCATCAGGGTGATGGTGCCGTTGAAGCCCAGCAGGATGATGAACGCGAAGGCCAGCGGCACGCCGGCGAAGTTGCTGGTCATGTTGGCGAAGGCGTTGACGAAGTCGCGCAGGCGCGAATCGACCCGCCGCAGCGAGTAGGCACCCAGCAGGGCGATGAGCATGCCGAACACGCTCGACCAGAAACTGATCTCCAGGCTGTACTGGATTGCCTGCAGGTAGAACTTCGAACTGAAGATCTTGCTGAAGTTGGCCAGCCCCCAGCCGTTTTCTTCCGATTGCAGGCTGTTGATCAGCACCCAGATCAGCGGGGCGATCTCGAACACGATGAAGAACAGGGCGAAAGGCACCAGGCAGAGCAGGGCGAGCCCTTTGCCACGGGTGAGTGAATTCACTTCAACAGCTCCCGGCATACAGGTTTGTCGTGATGAACGCCCAGCAGTGTGCAGATCGTGCCGCAAAGCTCGGTCTGCCGGGGCGTGGCATCGGGATTGAAACTGAAGGCGTCGCCGAGCACGAACAGCGGGACCTCACGCTCTTCGGCCAGCAGGCCGTTGTGCGAGCGGTCGTTGTTCATGCCATGGTCGGCGGTCACCAGCACCTGGTAGCCGGCATCAAGCCAGCCTTGCAGGTAGTCGGCGAGGATGATGTCGGCCGAACGGGCGCTGTTGCGGTACTGGGCGCTGTCCAGGCCGTGCTTGTGGCCGGCGTCGTCGATGTTCATCGGGTGCACCAGCAGGAAGTTCGGCGCATGTTGCAGGCGCAGGCTTTCGGCGTCGGCGAACAGATGGGAATCGGGATAGTGGTCCATCCAGTAGAAATGTCCGTACTGGATCGGCAGGCTGTCGTTGTGGGTATGGCGATCCCGAGCCGCGACGAAGGGCGAGCGGTTGTACAACTCGCTGACCCAGTGATAGGCCGCCGCCGCTGTCTTGAGACCGGCATCGCGGGCGTAGTGGAACACGCTGCGCTGGTTCGACAGCCGGGTGACGTGATTGTGCACGATGCCGCTGTGGATCGGCGCGACACCGGTCAGAATGCATTCGTAGAGCGGTCGTGAGAGCGAGGGCAACTCGCATTCCAGTTTGTACAGCGCTGCGCGTCCTGCGCCTGCGTAAGCCTGGAGATGGCCCATGGCGTGGCGGGCGACCTCGTGGTTCAGGCCATCGAGCACGACCAGGATGACGTTGTGCTGCATGAGCCGGGCCTCTGTTTCAAGGAGTCTGCAAAACCTGTAGGAGCAGGCGGTGCGGCGATCCGCCTGCTCCTACAGTTCAGTGGTGGCAAACAGTCAGTTATTGCATGTTGATGATGACTTCTTCCTGCCACTTCTGCGGCAGTGCCTTGGAGGTTTTCTCCCAGGCGTCGGCATCCTTGATCGGGGTGACGTGCTTGTACTGCTCGTTAGGCAGCAGCTTGGCCTTGACGTCTTCCGGCAGGGTCAGGTGTTCGGCGCGGATCGGACGGGCATTGCCACGGGCCAGGTTGATCTGACCGGCGTCACTGAAGATGTACTCACGCGCCAGCTTGGCGGCGTTCGGGTGCTTGGCGTACTTGTTGATGATGGTGGTGTAGCCGGAAATCACCGAGCCGTCGGACGGGATCAGCACGACGTAGTCATCGGGGCTGGCCATCTTGGCCTTGTAGCTCAGGCCGTTGAAGTCCCAGACCACGCCGACTTCCACTTCACCCTTTTCCATGGTGGCGATGGTCGGGTTGGCGAGCGACAGGCGGCCCTGCTTGGCGATGTCGGCGAACATCAGCAGTGCCGGCTGGATGTTCTTCTCGTCGCCACCGTTGGCCAATGCCGCTGCCAGCACGCCGTTGGCGGCCTGGGCCGCGGTGCTCACGTCACCGATGGAAACCTTGTACTTGCCGGTCTTGAGGTCAGCCCAGCTTTTCGGTACTTCGGAGCCGTGCAGCAGCTTCTTGTTGACGATGAAGGCGATGGTGCCGGTGTAGGCCAGTGCCCAGTTGCCGTCCTTGTCCTTGGCCCAGGCCGGAACCTGTTCCCAGGTGCTCGGCTTGTACGGCTGGGTCACGCCCTGCTTGGTCGCGATCGGGCCGAAGGCCGCGCCGACGTCGCCGATATCGGCGCTGGCGTTGTCTTTCTCGGCGGCGAACTTGGCGATTTCCTGGGCCGAGCTCATATCGGTGTCGATGTGCTTGAGGCCGTACTTGTCGCTCAGGTCCTTCCAGGTGCCGGCCCAGTTCGCCCAGTCATCGGGCATGCCGACACTGTTGACGGCACCTTCTTTCTTGGCGGCGGCCTCCAGCGTTTGCAAATTGGTATCGGCGGCCATGGCGCTGGTGCACAGGGCAATGGTCGAGCCTAACAGTGATGCCAGGAAAAGCTGTTTCATCCGAAGCTCCTTTGGGCGTTGTTCAACGCTGAGATCTTGATCGACAGTTTTTATATACGTAGTGCGGCGGTTGGACGTTTGGTCTAGGTCAGCAATACCTGAGCCAATTTAAGCTCGCTGGATGACATTTTAATGTCGGCATCAGTCCTGCAAGGTTTTTCCCCAGTAGCACCCGTGACCACCGAACTAAGCGTAGACTATTTTTAAGTAATTGATATTTAAGGTAATTACTGATTTTAGGCGAGCGTTCTATTGCACCGTTTCGTCGCTTTGTCACATACCAGTCATGTGTATTGCCTAGGCTGGGTGCTGCAACTGGAGACCGTGGCGCTACACGGTTTTGCCCTGAAACAGTGCTGGACTAGTCCACATAGGTAACGTTGATGCGCGAAGAGGCACCAAAGGCGGTGACAGCCATCTGTCAGGCTCTGTGCGAGCAGATCGAACACGGATTGTTGCCCGGCGCAAGCAAGCTGCCGGCCGAGCGCAAGCTCAGCGAGCTGTTCAGTACCACCCGGATCACCGTGCGCGAGGCTTTGCTGCAACTGGAGGCCCAGGGGCTGATCTACCGCGAGGAACGCCGGGGCTGGTTCGTCTCGCCGCCCAGGCTGGCCTACAACCTGATGCAGCGTAGTCACTTTCACGCGATGGTCAGTGCCCAGGGCCGGGTGCCTTCCACCCAGGTCTTGTCGGCGCGGCTGCAGCCGGCGTCGGCGGCGGTGTGCGAGTGGTTGCAGTTGCCGGCGCTGTCCAGTGTGATCCAGGTCTGTCGGGTGCGGCGGATCGATGAGCGGCAGGTGCTGTATGTCGAGCACTACCTCAACCCGCAGTATTTCCCGGGGATTCTCGAGTTCGACCTGAACCAGTCGATCACCGAACTGTATGCCCGCCACTACGATTTGCACTACGGGCGGGTGCGCTTCGAAATAGTGCCGACCTCATTGCCGCTGGAGGCTGCTGCGGCGTTGCGGGTGTCGTCCGGCAGCCCGGGGTTGCGGATTGCCCGGGTCAACTACGACCAGCACCAGCGGCTGATCGACTGCGACCTGGAATTCTGGCGGCATGATGCGATTCATGTCGGGGTGGATGTGCTGTAGGAGCGTGGCTTGCCCACGAAGCTTTTGGCTGCCTTGAGGGCGCATTCGCCGGCAAGCCGGGCTACTACAGGATAGGACGGTGGTGCTCAGGATCTGGCCGGTTGTTCGCTTTGCGCACCACCACCGGCCGTCACCACCTGCACGCTCAGGCGCGGGGTCGCCAGATCCAGGCCGGCTTCGTCCATGGTCCGTTTCAGCGCCAGGTTGAAGGCCCGCGAAACCTCCCACTGCTTGATCGGCGCGGTCTTGAAGCGGGCCCGCAGAATCGCGCTGCCGGACTCGAAGCTCTCCACCCCCTGGATCTCCAGCGGCGACCAGATGTTGCGCCGCTGCAGTGGATCGGTACGCATCTTCTGGCCGACATCGCGCATCAGCTTGATCGCATCGTCGATGGCCATGTTGTAGGGGATCGCCACCCGGAAAATTGCATAGCCGAACTCCCGTGAGTAGTTCTTGATGCTCTTGATCTCGCTGAACGGAATGGTGTGGACGATGCCGTCGATGTCCCGCAGCCGTACGGTGCGTATGGTCAGGCCCTCGACGGTACCAAGGTGACCGCCGACATCCACGTAGTCGTCGATGGCCAGGGAGTCCTCGATGATGATGAACAGACCGGTGATCAGGTCCGCCACCAGCGACTGCGCACCAAAACCGATGGCCAGACCGATCACACCGGCACCGGCCAAAAGCGGCGTGACGTTCATGCCCATGTTTGCCAGGGCGACGATCAGCGCGATGATGAAGATCGCCACGAACAGCACGTTGCGGATCAGCGGCATCATCGTCTGCGCCCGGGCATTGGCCAGGCCCTTGCGCGAGCGGGTGAGGGCGTGGTGTACGGCCGTGTCGGCAAGAATCCACACCAGCCAGGCGAAGATCAGCGTACCGCCGAGGCTGAACAGGCGGACGCTGACTTCATGCCCTTCGCCTTCGGTGAAACGGATCAGCGACATGCCCCAGACGCGCAGGCCGAGTTCGATGAACACCAGCCAGACGAACAGATGCACCAGGGTGTAGCCAAAACTTTTCAACCGCTCGGAATACAGCGTATGGCGCTTGTGTCCACGCTGTGGCTTGAGCGCATGGCGCCGCACCAGGCCGTTGATCACCATGCACAGCACGACCAGCACGGTGCAGATCAGCGACTGGCGCAGGGCGGTGCTGGTATCGCCGGCGGAAAAGAACGTTGCGAACAGCGAGATCGCCACGAGGATCAGCGCGGGGATGAACCAGAAGCTGCCGAGAATATCGATGGTATCGCTCAGGGCGCGACGGGTCAGGCGCCGGGACAGCGGCTGGTTGCGGATCAGGTGGGCGATGGGCCGGCGGAAGCGCAGGATGAACAACCCTGAGGACAGCGCGGCCATGACGTTGATGAGGGTCGCGGCGGTGTGCGCCAGGTGGCTGCCGAGGCTGGCGATCAGGCGCGGGTCACTCAGCGCCTCGCCGAACGCGGCGAAGCTGCCGATCAGCCACAATGGCCGGAAGGCCCGACGTCGCAGGATGTGCAACGCCTGATGACGGTGTGGCCCATCGAGCAGCGAGAAGGCGATGACGCAGATCGCCGAAAAGCAGGTACCGACCACCAGCGCATAAGCCAGGGCCATCGCCAGATCCTTGCCCAGGGACGAGGGCAGGGCGTAGGTCAGGTAGACGGTGATCAGCAGGGCGATCATCCACGGGCCGAGCTTGCGCAGGGCGAAGCGCAGCAGGTCGACGGTGCGCGGATGCTGGGGCAACTCCTCGGTCAGGCCGAAGCGCAGACGGACCCGGTGGCCGAGCCAGATCATCGCCCAGGCGAGACAGCTCCAGAGTAGCAGGATCAGGGCAAAGGCGAAGATGATCGGCAGCCACTCGCTGGCCGGGAGCATCAGCGCCAGCATTTCCTGCTTGGCCTGGTCGAGTTCCAGCGACCAGCGATTGAGCGGGCTGTCATTGCCGGTGAACTGTTTTTCGAAGTCGCTCAAGGTGCTGCCGATCAGTCCCAGTACTCCGACTTCAGCGGCCGGCTGGGCTTTTTTCGTGCTGTCCCGGAGCTTTTTCAGGTCGCTCAGCAGCTTGCTGCGTTGCTGATCGTTCTCCAGATTCTTGATGACCTCATCCAGGGACTGGGCCAGCGGTTCGGTCGGTTGTGGCTGGGTTTTCTCGGCGCTGCCCAACAGGCTTGGCAGGCCGACAGCTTGGGCGGGAGCCAGTGGCAGCAGGGCCAACAGGCAAATCAGCAGGCAGGCGGGCAGAGCAAAAAGACGGGCGAACACTAGTCAGTCAACCATACGGAATGCAGATCGACCGAGTGTACGCCAGCCTTGGGCGTCGCGCATTTATTCGGCCAGTTTGGCGAGGATCTTGTAGAGCACGGTCCCGAGGATCAACAGCATGCCAGACCACATCAGCGCCGGCCCGGCCCGGTTTTCCCGGAAGTTGAAGCCCACTGCCAACAGCAGCATACCGGCCAGGATCGGGATGAGCATCGAGTGGAATTCGAACGGGGTGATCATGACGACGGCCTTGTCGAGGGATATACCTTCAGTCTAGGTCGCTTTGGTGGGGATGCCTTGATGTGCATCAGGCGTTATCAGGTCGGGTGATGGGCCTGATGAAGAGGGGAGGGGCGATACTGTGGGGGCAGGATTTGCCGAGGTTTCGGACCGTCGAGAAGCTTTTGGCGATCTCAACGGCCTCTTCGCGGATAAATCCTGCTCCCATAGTCCGGATTTTTCTCATCGTCCGGAATGTTCCCTGGGCTCTGGGGTTGCCCCCAGACCAAGGGGCGCCCGGGCTCAGGGCAGTTCGTGGCTGGCGTAGAACGCGCCCAGGACTTTCACCAGATGCGCCAGGTCGTGGCTGCCCGCCAGTTCGCGGATCGAGTGCATGGCGAAGGTCGGCAGGCCGATGTCCACGGTACGCACGCCCAGGTGACTGGCGGTGATCGGTCCGATGGTCGAGCCGCAACCCATGTCGCTGCGCACCACGAAGCTCTGCACCGGGACTTCTTCGGCCATGCACAGATGGCGGAAGAAACCGGCGGTTTCACTGTTGGTGGCGTAACGCTGGTTGTTGTTGACCTTGATCACCGGGCCTGCGTTGAGTTTCGGGCCATGGTTGGCGTCGTGTTTCTCGGCGTAGTTGGGGTGTACGCCATGGGCGTTGTCGGCCGAGACCAGCAGCGAGCGCTGAATCGTGCGTACATAGTCCTCGCCTTCCGGCAGCAGGCGGCGCAGGGTCTGCTCGAGCATCGGGCCATCGGCGCCACAGGCGGAGCAGGAACCGACTTCCTCGTGGTCGTTGCAGACCAGCAGGCAGGTTTCCTCGCTGTCGGCATTGAGCAATGCCTGCAGGCCGGCGTAGCAGGACAGCAGGTTATCCAGGCGGGCACCGGCGATGAAATCACCGTTGAGACCGATCACTGCAGCGCTCTGGGTGTCGTAGAAACTCAACTCGTAATCGAGTACCACGTCGGCGCTGAGGCCGTGTTCGCGGGCCAACTGGTCGGTGAGCACTGCGCGGAAATCCACCCGCTCATCGCCGGCGAATTGCGCCAGGATCGGTGGCAGCTCGTTCTGTGGATTGATCGCCCAGCCCTGGTTGGCTTCACGGTTGAGGTGAATCGCCAGGTTGGGGATGGTCGCGATGGGGGCCTTGAAGTCGATCAACTGGCTTTCGACCTTGCCGTCGCGACGGAAGGTGACGCGGCCGGCCAGGGACAGGTCGCGGTCGAACCAGGGCGCGAGTAGGGCGCCGCCGTAGACTTCGACACCCAACTGCCAGAAGCCGTGGCGCTGCAGTTCGGGCTGCGGCTTGACCCGCAGGCACGGGCTGTCGGTATGGGCGCCGACCATGCGGATGCCGGCCAGCAGCGGTGAGGCGCGGCCGAGCTTGAAGGCGATGATGGAAGAGTCGTTGCGGGTGACGTAGTAGCGACCGTTAGGCTCGGTATGCCAGGTTTCGCGTTCGTCGAGACGCTGGTAGCCGGCCGCTTCCAGGCGTTGGACCAGGCTGGCGGTGGCATGAAAGGGGGTGGGAGAGGCCTTGAGAAAGTCGATCAGGCCTTGGTTCAACTCTGCGCGCATAAGTGGCTCCAGACGGCAATGTCGGGAGTTTACCGTATCTTGCAGGGGCCGGGCTTGCCCGCGAAGCTTTTAGCTACCGTGAGAGCGCATTCGCCAACAAGCCGGGCTCCTACAGGGCAATACAGGCGGCAGGAGTGATTCGCGGCGCGGCTCAGAACGGCGCCGGGCACTCGAAGCGCAGTCGCTCGCCGCTCTGCGGGTGGGTGAAGCTCAGCATGCTGGCGTGCAGGCACAGTCTTGGCCAGGCCGCCAGCGCCTGCGGGTGGGCATACAGGCCGTCGCCCAGCAGTGGATGACCGATGGACAGCATGTGCACCCGCAGTTGATGCGAGCGCCCGGTGATCGGCGTCAGCTCTACCCGACACCAGTCGGCATGGCGCTCCAGCACTTTCCAGAAGGTCAGCGCATGTTTGCCGAACTCGTGATCGACCACATGGCGGGGTTTGGTCGGCGGGTCGTAGCGCAGCGGCAGGTCGATGCTGCCACTGTCCAGTTCCGGCTGGCCCCAGCAGAGCGCGGTATAGGCTTTTTCGGTTTCGCGGTCATGAAACTGTCGCGACAGTTCGCGATGGGTGTCCGGGTCGCGAGCCAGCAGGATGATGCCCGAGGTTTCCCAGTCCAGCCGATGGACGATCAGGGCTTCGGGGTAACCGTTTTCCTGCAGGCGGGTAATCAGGCAATCCTTGTTGTCGTCGGCCCGGCCCGGGACAGAGAGCAGCAGAGTCGGCTTGTCTACCACCAGTACGGCGGCGTCCTGATGGATGATGCGGATATTCGACAGCGGCATTAAAACAGCCTCGTAACAAACGCCAACGGCGGCCCGAAGCCTGCATCTCACTGTAGGAGCCGAGCTTGCTCGCGAAAGCGGTCAATCAGCCGACATTGAGTCGGCTGTAGAATCCATTTGCGAGCAAGCTCGGCTCCTACAAAAAGGTGCAGGTTCCGGGCCGCCGTGGCTCCGTCCGGATCGATCAGCGATCCGGCAGGGTGATATTGAGTTCCAGAATCGAGCAACTGCCCTGGTTTTCCAAGGCGACGTGCACGTCATCGGACCCGATATTGACGTACTTGCGGATCACTTCCACCAGCTCCTGCTGCAGGGCGGGCAAGTAGTCCGGGGTGCTGCGTTGGCCGCGTTCGTGCGCCACAATGATCTGCAGACGCTCTTTCGCAACCGACGCGGTGCTTACTTTTTTGCTGGCACGAAAGAAGTCAAAAAGGTTCATTGCTTAGTTGCCTCCAAACAGGCGCTCGAAGAATCCCTTCTTCTGTGCATCGAGGAAACGATGCTCGACGGTCTTGCCCAGCAGGCGGTCAACCGCATCGCTATAGGCTTGGCCAGCATCGCTCTGGTCGTCGAGAATGACCGGTACACCCTGGTTGGATGCCTTGAGCACCGCTTGGGACTCGGGGATAACACCCAGCAGAGTCACGGCCAGGATCTCCTTGACGTCTTCGACACCCAGCATTTCGCCCTTGCTCACGCGCTCCGGGTTGTAGCGGGTCAGCAACAGGTGTTCCTTGATCGGCTCTTCACCTTGCTCTGCACGGCGCGACTTGCTGGCCAGCAGGCCGAGCATGCGGTCGGAGTCACGGACCGAAGACACTTCCGGGTTGGTCACGACAATCGCTTCGTCGGCGAAGTACATCGCCAGGTGGGCACCGGTCTCGATCCCGGCCGGGGAGTCGCAGACCACGAATTCGAAGCTTTCCTTGAGCTCCATCAGTACCTTTTCCACGCCTTCCTTGGTCAGCGCATCCTTGTCACGGGTCTGGCTGGCGGCCAGCACGTACAGGTTTTCCAGGCGCTTGTCCTTGATCAGGGCCTGTTGCAGGTTGGCTTCGCCGTTCACGACGTTGACGAAGTCATACACCACGCGGCGTTCGCAGCCCATGATGAGGTCGAGGTTACGCAGGCCGACGTCGAAGTCGACGATCACTGTCTTGTGGCCGCGCAGCGCGAGGCCGGTACCGATGGCGGCGCTGGTGGTGGTCTTACCCACACCACCCTTGCCGGATGTAACCACGAGAATCTTGGCCAAGGTGTTTCACCCCTAAGGAAAAAGGACTCTTTTTAGCCCCTGAAGAACGTCGCTGAAAAACAACTGTAGACGGCTGGCTTTGGCTCGGAAGCGACGAAATGTTTAAAGTACCGTCGGTAATTTTTACATTTCGTGTTTTCCTAACCCCTTCAAGCCATTTTCGCTACGAAGAAGGCGACATTTCGGAAATGGCGGCAAGTATCCGTTAAAGCCGTATGATGTTCAACACGTCGCCGGACAAGCTGATCTGAACGCCCGAGCCCCACAGCGGATCGCGCCGCAAATCCTCGGAAACCTTGTACTGGCCGGCAATCGAGACCAGTTCGGCGCTCAGTTGCTGGCAGAAAATCCGCGCCTTGGTGTCACCCTTGACACCGGCCAGGGCGCGACCACGCATCGGTCCGTAAACATGGATGTTGCCATCGGCCAGAAGTTCCGCGCCGGGGCTGACGGAAGAAACCACCACCAGGTCGCCGCCCTGGGCGTAGACCTGCTGGCCACCGCGCACTGGCGTGGTGATGATCCGGGTCGGCTTGATCGTGGGTTCCGGTGGTTTTTCCGGTATTTTCTTCACTTCGCCTTCGGTCGGATCGACCGGCCGTTCACGGGCGCCGGAGGGCGGCAGTACTGGCAGGTCGATGGCGATCGCGGCGGCAATGTCCTCGATCCGGTTGGCGCGGATCGCCAGGGTCCGCAGGCCATGCTGGCGACAGATGCGCATCAGACCGGGCAGGTCGACGGCGCCCTGATCGGCGGGAAGTTTGTCCAGGGCCAGCACCAGCGGGGTGTTGCTGAAGAAATTGGGCGCCTGGAGGACCTTGGCCGCGAGTTGGCGGTCGAGGGCATCGAGGTTGTTCTGCGCCAGTTCCAGCACCGTAATGGCGAGCATGCTGCCCTTCAACTGGAACACGGGATCCTGGTCTAGCGGTTCGGTTTGGCTCATGGTCGGCATAACGTGGCTTGTCGCTGAAAGTGCCGAGACTTATAACGAGAACGCCCGCGCCCCGCAAGCCGACTCGAACCGTTGTAGAATGCGCGGCCTTGTGTCTGTCCGGAATCATTAATGGATCGCCCGCGTTTTCGAGCTGCTTTTTTTCATCCACGCTACTGGTTGCTCTGGTTGGGGCTTGGGCTGCTGTGGCTGATCGTTCAATTGCCCTACTGCGCCCTGTTGCGGATCGGGCGCATCCTGGGGGCCGTGATGTACCGGGTGGCCGGCGAGCGTCGGCGGATCGCCGCGCGTAACCTGGAATTGTGTTTCCCGCAGAAGTCCAGCGTCGAGCGCACCCGTCTGCTCAAGGAAAACTTCGCGTCCACCGGCATCGCCTTCTTTGAAATGGCCATGAGCTGGTGGTGGGCCAAACCGCGCCTGGCGCGTCTGGCCCATGTCGAAGGACTCGAGCATTTGCAGCAGGCCCAGCGCGAGGGCAAGGGTGTGATCCTGATGGCGCTGCATTTCACCACGCTGGAAATCGGCGCGGCCCTGCTGGGGCAGCAGCACACCATCGATGGCATGTACCGCGAACATGGCAATGCACTGTTCGATTTCGTCCAGCGCCGTGGTCGCGAACGGCACAATCTCGACTCCCTGGCCGTGGAGCGTGACGATGTGCGTGGGATGCTCAAACTGCTGCGCGCCGGCCGGGCGATCTGGTACGCCCCCGACCAGGACTACGGAATCAAGCAGAGTATCTTCGTGCCGCTGTTTGGAATCCAGGCGGCGACCGTCACTGCGACCAGCAAGTTCGCCCGTCTGGGCAAGGCGCTGGTGGTGCCCTTCACCCAGGAGCGGCTGGCCGACGGCAGTGGTTATCGGCTGGTGATCCATCCGCCGCTGACGGACTTTCCGGCCGAGTCCGAGGAGGTCGATTGCCTGCGGATAAACCGTTGGGTCGAGGCGTCGTTGCGGGCATGTCCCGAGCAATACCTGTGGACTCATCGGCGGTTCAAGAGCCGCCCGGCGGGAGAACCCAGGCTCTACGAGAAAAAACGTCGATAAACTGCAGGGCCCTCTTGCTGCCAGGGAAGGGCCTGGTGTATCAGGTAGCTAGCTGACTGACGGAGTGTCGCGAATGAGCCCAACTGAACCGGTGACTGGCCTGATTCTCTCTGGTGGGGGCGCACGAGCCGCGTATCAGGTAGGTGTGCTGGCAGCGATTGGCGAGCTGCTGCCGCCGGGGACGAGCAACCCGTTTCCGGTGATCGTCGGCACGTCGGCGGGAGCGATCAACGCAGTCAGTCTGGCCAGTGGGGCGATGAACTTTACCGCCGCCATCGAGCGCCTGAGTGCGTTCTGGCAGGGTTTTCGCAGCCATCGGGTGCTGCGCAGCGACTGGCCGGGAGTGATTCACCAGGCCACGCGGTTTTTTGGCCACAGCCTGCTCGGCCTGGGTGCCCAGGTGCCGGTGGCCCTGCTCAACAGCTCGCCGTTGCGCGACCTGCTCGACGAGAAAATCCATCTGCCCGGTATCGCGCAGGCCATCGAGCACCAGCAACTGCGTGCGGTGGCGGTGACGGCCTTCGGTTATGAATCGGGGCAGGCGGTCACCTTCTATCAGGGTAAGGGTGCAATCGATTCGTGGTTGCGTCATCGGCGCATTGGCGTGCCGACCGAATTGACCGTCGATCATCTGTTGGCCAGTTCGGCGATTCCATTACTGTTTGCACCGGTCAAGTTGGGGCCTGAGTATTTTGGCGACGGCGCGGTGCGGCAGTCGGCCCCCATCAGTCCGGCCTTGCACCTGGGCGCCACTCGGGTGCTGGTGGTTGGCGTCAGTGGCAACTCGCGCGGTCTCGACGCCCGCGAGGCCGTCGAGCGGCGCTATACGGGCCAGCAGCCGAGTCTGGCGCAGATCAGCGGACACATGCTCAATAGTACATTCATCGATAGTCTGGAAAGCGACATCGAACTGTTGCAGCGCCTGAATCAGTTCGGTCGGATGCTGCCACCCCATCAGCCGCGCAGCCTGGGGCTGGCGCCGGTGGATGTGCTGGTGATCGCTCCCAGTCAGCCGCTCGACGAAATCGCTGCACGCCATCGTCACGAATTGCCGCCGGCGTTGCGTTTGTTCCTGCGCGGGCCGGGTGCGACCCGGACCAGTGGTGCCGGAGTGCTCAGCTATCTGTTGTTCGAGGCCGGTTATTGCAGCGAGCTGATCGAGTTGGGGCGCCGTGACGCCTTGGCCAAGCGCGATGAGCTGTGCCGGTTTCTCGGTCTGCCCCAGGCGCTGATGTTGCAGGCGGCTTCAGCCAGTTGACGGTGCCTGAGGACGCGCCAGTGATTGTCTCGGCGCGTCCTTGCTGGCGAGGCAGGGATATTTCTATCGCTTCCCGGTTTACTCGGCGATCTGCAACTTGCGCGATTCGGTATAGACGTAGCGCACCTTCTCGTATTCGAACGGCGAGTTCAACTGGCCATAGCGAAAGCTGGTGGTGTAGCGCTTGTCGACGGCGCGCAGCAGGTAGATCTCCGGATGGTTCTCGCTGGCCTGGGATACGTTGAGGAAGTTGATCTGCGATTCTGCTGCCAAGTCGAACACCAGACCGCCGGTATCGCGCAGGTTGGACGGACCGAAGAACGGCAACACCAGATAGGCACCGCCCGGTACGCCATAGAAGCCCAGGGTCTGACCAAAGTCCTCGCTTTGGCGCGGCAAGCCCATTTTGGTCGCCGGGTCCCACAAGCCGGCAATGCCGATGGTGGTGTTGAGCAGCAACCGCCCGGTGGTCTCCAGTGAGCGCTTGCCCTTGAACTGGAGCAGGCTGTTGAGCAGGTTGGGCACATCCCCCAGGTTGCTGAAGAAGTTGCTCACGCCACTGCGCACAAAACCCGGCGTGACGTAGCGGTAACCGTCGACCACCGGCAGGAACACCCACTGGTCGAACCGGTAATTGAAGTGATAGACGCGACGGTTCCACGACTCCAGCGGGTCGTAGACATTCAGCGCGTTGAGCGTCGAGCGCTCGAATTCACGTTGGTCCAGGCCCGGGTTGAACTTGAGAGTCTTCAACGGCTCGGTGAAGCCGTCCGGATCGGGCGTTATCGGGGCTTGGGCCTTGCTGTTGTCGGCCTGGGCATAGCCGGCGCAGAGCAGGGCGGCGATCAGCATCAGATGTTTAGCCACGGAAGAACTCCAGCATGGCGTCGGCGTTGACGCGGTAATTGAGGTTGCCGCAGTGGCCACCGTGCGGATAGACAGTCAGGCGATTACCGAAGGTGCTGCGCAGGAAACCCAGGTCGCCAGGGCCGAGGATGACGTCGTCGGCGTTGTGCATCACGGCGATTTTCGGGCTGTCGTGCAGGTAGTCCTTGAGCGCGTAGAGACTGACCTGGTCGATCAGTTGCAGCAGGCTGCCGCCGTCGGTGCGGGCTCGCCACATCGGGATCACCTGTTCGGTCAGGTAGCAGTCGAAGTCGCATTGCAGTGCGCGTTTGAGCATCGGCGTCAGACTGGTGCCTTCGGTGATCGGGTACTTGGGCGGTGTGATCAGACCTCGGCGGTTGATCAGGTCCGAAGTAAAGGCGATGTCCGCTGCCGAAAAACGGAAGGAGGTGCCGATCAGCATCGCCATCTGCTCGTTGGTCAGGTGCTGCTTGGACTGCTGGAAATCGTAGAGCAGGGCGTCGTTGAGGTCGATGTAGCCCTTTTGCTGGAAGTAGCGGGTCAGCTTGGCCAGCACCAGTTCATAGAAGGTGGTGCTGTTGTTGATGCCCTTGACCTCGGTCTGCACCAGCTTGTCGAGGTTGGTGATGGAGGTATAGAGGTTGACCGGCGGATTGAGCAGCAGGACTTTCTTGAAGTTGAAGCTGCGCCGGGTCTCGTCCAGCTTGCTGACGAACGCTGCGTCCAGCGCTCCCAGGCTGTAGCCGCTGAGGTAGTAGTCGGTGACCGGCAGTTTCGGGTTCTGCGCACGCACGGCCTGCATCACCCGGTACATGTCTTCGGCGTCTTCCTGGGTCACCCCTGGGGTGGCGAAGCGCGAGGCGGCGCTCATGAAGTCGAAGCTGGTGGGCGACGACAACTGGACCACGTGATAGCCGGCCTTGTAATAGAGCTTTTTCAGGTACTCGTTGATGCTGCTGTCATAACGCGCGCCGGTGCCGGCGATCAGGAAGATCAGCGGTGCGGCGTGGTCCTGACGGGCGATGCGGTAGGTGAGTTTCTTCACCGCCCAGAAATTGTCCGGGAGGATGAACTCGCGTTCCGGGCGCAATCGCAGGCTGTAGTCCGATTGGTCGATATCGTCGTCGTCGGGTAGTTGCGGGCGCAGGTCCGGCGGGGTGGTGGCGATGGTCGCCTCGAACGGGTTGGTCAAAGGGTAGCCATAACTGGCGGCGTCGACATCGACGGCCAGCGCGGATGCACTCAGAATGAGGCCGCCGACAAAAGTGGCGAGGCGCAGAGAATGGAGCATGACTACATCCTTTAGAAGGAAATGCGGAGTGGGAGTCGCAGGCTATGACCACTGGGGTGCTGCCGAAGTGCCATGTCCACAGACGAAATAATCCAGTCTCTGTGCATTCATCCAGACAATAGCTCACAGAAGATACACTTTGCTGCAGTTTGCTGACCAGTTAACCCTTGTTAAAGCTTGCAAGCGGCGCCTTGGCGATTATGCTGGGCGCCGTTTTTGCCTATCGGAGTCGTTCATGTCTCGTCGTTTGCCGCTGATTTTGCTGCTTATCGTCCTGCCGCTGTGGCTGGCTGCCAGTTATGGCGTGCGGTATGGGTTGATGGAGGATGGGCAGTGGGTCGGTATCTGTGTCGACGAGGCGCTGCGCTGGGAATGCCAGGCGCGTTCGAGTCTGGGCTGGCTGATTCATTTCGAGGTGCTGGGATGGACGGCTCTGGGTGCTGCAGTGCTGGCGTTCGCGCTGCCGCGTAAGCTGGGTTGGGGGCTGGCGGTATTGGCGCTGCTGATCGGGTTTCCGGCGCTGGCGTTGTACAACACCAGCCTGGCGGTGTTCGCCGTGGTAATCGCCGGTTTGCGGCTGGTGCGGTCGGCCTAGCGGCTGGATGCAAAAAAAACTGGTCTTGGACTGCCCCTAAGAAGTTGGACACTAATCCAACCCTTGGCGGGCAGTCCACCTTGTGGGAGCCGGCTTGCTGGCGATAGCGGCGTATCAGGCACTGCCAATCTCATTGAATGGCCGTTTGCGGCGGATCTCCAGCAAGCTGGCTCCCACAGGTGAGTGGTGAGCCTGAACGTCAGCGGCGAATACGCAAGCTGCGCCACAGCGCCACGACCAGCAGCACGCTGACCGCCGCCCAGCCCCAGGCCTGCGGGTTCTGCAGGCCTTCACGGTACAACTGCGGCACGATACCGGCGCCTATGATGAAGGCCAACAAAGCAGTCTCTCCCCGGGGCGCGCGCACCGGGCGCAGCAGAAATACCCATGCTGGCAATAGCAGTGCTGCACTCGGGAAGCTGCGATAACGCGGGTCCAGCGCCAGCTCCAGCATCATCACCGCTCCCGCGAAGCCGGTTGCTGCCAGCAGCCAGCCGGAACGCTGCTCCAACCATTCGAAGGCGCCCTGGCGCCAGCCCGAGCGATTGCCCAGGGTCAAGGCCGCATGGGCCAGTACCAGCAGGTTCAGGCCCACCAGCAGGCCGGCCCATAGCCATTCGCCGGTAGAACGGCTGGTCACCCGTGCCAGTTCGCCCCAGGCGCCGATGGAACAGGCGGCCAGCGCACCGAGCAGCGGTAGCAGCAGGGCACTGCGGGTGCTGCGTACACGCCCACCGATCAACAGGGTGGCGACAAACAGTACGGCGCCGAATGCCAGCCATTGTGGCCAGTGCGGCAGGTTGGAGACAGGTCCTGCCAGTATGCCCTTGTCCTGGCGGTCGGCATCGAACAGGCCCCAGTAACCGCCCACCGCACCTTCGCTGCCACGCTTCCAGGGTTGGTCGAAGGCTTCGATCAGGTTGTAGTGCCAGCCGTTCTGTTCGGCCAGGTTGACGAAACCGCGAATGAACCGCGCTTCGTTGACCCGGCTCGGCAGTGCGGTTTCCCGTTGGCGACCTTCGCTTGGCCAACCGGTCTCGCCGATCAGGATGTCCTTGGGGGCGAAGCGGTTGCCGAAGGTCTGGCGGATCTGCGCGACATGATCGATGGCCGCGTCGATGCCTGCCGGATCGTCCTCCCAGTACGGCAGCAGGTGGATGGTCAGGAAATCCACTGCGGGGGCCACCTCTGGGTGGCTGAGCCAGAACTCCCAGACATCGGCGTAGGTCACTGGCTGCTTCACATGGGCCTTGACCTTGTGGATCAGCCTGACCAGTTGGGCCGTGGTCACTTCCTTGCGTAGCAGGGTCTCGTTGCCGACGATGACCGCGCTGACCACGTCGGCATTGGCATTGGCCGAGGCGATCAGGGCATCGACTTCTTTTTCGGTGTCCACCGGGTTGCTGTTGACCCAGGCCCCGATCATCAGCTTCAAGCCATGCTTGCGCGCCAGTTCCGGCATGGCTTCCAGGCCGGTCATGGAGTAGGTGCGAATGCATTCGAAGCGCGTCGCCAGCAACGCCAGGTCGGCGTCCATGCGTTCCAGGCGTGGTTTGAACGGCTGGTCGAAGGGCGACTGATCCTTGTCGAACGGTGTGTAGGACGCGCATTGCAGTTTGTGGGTGGGGGTCGCGGCATCGGGCAGGATCACCGGCTGGCCGAGGCCATACCAGAATCCGCAGAGGGCGAAGAGCCCCAGCAGGCAGGCGAACAGATAAGGCAATAGCGGGAAGCGGGCAGTGGCGGGCATGGTCAGGCTATCTGGGAGCAAAGCCGGGCATATTACCCGGAATTACTCAGGCCTTGGGCTCGCGCAGTATTTTGTCATGCAAAGTCGTCGGTGTCGGATGAGGTGTTTTCCCAACTGGGCGATTGCTGGCTTTCTGATGTCGCTTCTCGCTGTCTTGAGGTCGCTGTCAGATCAGGTTGGTCGACGGGCTGGGTTGATGATCGGTGTATCAGTACTCCACTGATGATCGAACGGGTTTGGCCGTGAGGCGTGAAGGGGGCGCCGTGCACCATAACTATACGTTGAGGCCGTCCGGCATCCGCCGGGCGCAGCACTTTCGGGGAAGTAACGATGAAGATGCGACGACTCTTAGGCGCAGGTGCCGCTCTGGTGCTTGCCATCAGTTCCAGCCTGGCCAGTGCCGACACCAAGACCGTGACCATCGGTTACGTCGACGGCTGGTCCGATAGCGTTGCCACCACCAACGTGGCCGCTGAGGTGATCAGGCAGAAACTGGGGTATGACGTGAAGTTGCAGGCCGTGGCCACCGGGATCATGTGGCAGGGCGTGGCGACCGGCAAGCTCGATGCCATGCTTTCCGCCTGGCTGCCGGTGACCCATGGCGAATACTGGGCCAAGAACAAGGACAAGGTGGTCGACTACGGCCCCAACTTCAAGGATGCCAAGATCGGTCTGATCGTGCCGGAGTACGTCAAGGCCAACTCCATCGCCGATCTCAAGACCGATGAGAGCTTCAAGAAAAAGATCGTCGGCATCGATGCCGGCTCAGGTGTGATGATCAAGACCGAGCAGGCCATCAAGGATTACGGCCTCGATGGCTACAAGCTGCAGGCCAGTTCGGGCGCGGCGATGATTGCCGAGCTGACCCGTGCCGAAGAGAAGAAGGAATCGATTGCCGTCACCGGCTGGGTTCCACACTGGATGTTCGCCAAGTGGAAGCTGCGCTTCCTCGAAGACCCGAAAGGTGTGTACGGCGCGGCAGAGACCGTGAACAGCATCGGCAGCAAGGAGCTGGACAAGAAGGCGCCGGAAGTGGCTGCGTTCCTGAAGAAGTTCCAGTGGGCATCCAAGGATGAAATCGGCGAAGTGATGTTGGCGATTCAGGACGGTGCCAAGCCTGAAGCGGCGGCCAAGGACTGGGTAGCCAAGCACCCCGAACGCGTCAGCGAGTGGACCCAGTAATCCCCCGACAGCTCTAGCTCGCGGTACCCAAGGCCGTCCGGCGTTTTCGCCTGACGGCCTTCGTGTTTCTGTTCGTTGAACATTTGTCTGCATGGCGGCCAAGAGCGTAGAACTGAACTAATGTCGTTCTAATACTAAGGTCGTCTGGTTTCCCTTTCACAGCCGCCTAAAGTAAAAAATGTTTCATCTCATCTGTGCTGCGAGGATAAAAACAATGAACGACAGCATTTACCTCTCGATCCAGAACAGTCCGCGTTTCAAGGAGCTGGTCAGGAAACGGGAACGATTCGCCTGGATTCTCTCGGCGATCATGCTCGGGTTGTACTCCGGTTTCATTCTTCTGATTGCATATGGGCCGCAGGTGCTGGGCGCCAAGCTCAGTCCGACCTCGTCGATTACCTGGGGGATACCGCTGGGCGTCGGTCTGATCGTCTCGGCCTTCATTCTCACGGCAATCTACGTGCGTCGCGCCAATGGCGAGTTCGACGACCTGAACAATGAAATCCTCAAGGAGGCTCGGCAATGATCCGGCGTCTATCCGCAGCCTTGGGTTTGATGGCCTTCGCCCCCGCGCTCTGGGCAGCCGACGCGCTGACCGGCGAAGTCCACAAGCAACCCCTCAATGTCTCGGCCATCGTGATGTTCATCGCGTTTGTCGGTGCCACCCTGTGCATTACCTACTGGGCGTCCAAACGTAACAAGTCGGCGGCCGACTACTACGCGGCGGGCGGCAAGATCACCGGGTTCCAGAACGGCCTGGCGATTGCCGGCGACTACATGTCGGCAGCCTCGTTCCTGGGGATTTCCGCACTCGTGTATGCCTCGGGCTACGACGGCCTGATCTACTCCATCGGTTTCCTGGTGGGCTGGCCGATCATCCTGTTCCTGATCGCCGAGCGCCTGCGCAACCTGGGCAAATACACCTTTGCCGACGTGGCCTCCTATCGCCTCGGGCAAACTCAGATCCGCTCGCTGTCGGCCTGTGGGTCGCTGGTGGTGGTGGCGTTCTACCTGATCGCGCAGATGGTCGGTGCTGGCAAGCTGATCCAGCTGCTGTTCGGCCTGGACTACCATGTGGCGGTGATCCTGGTAGGGATCCTGATGTGCCTGTACGTGCTGTTCGGTGGCATGCTGGCGACCACCTGGGTGCAGATCATCAAGGCGGTTCTGCTGCTGTCGGGCGCCTCGTTCATGGCCCTGATGGTGATGAAGCACGTCAACTTCGACTTCAACATGCTGTTCTCCGAGGCGATCAAGGTTCACCCCAAGGGTGAGGCGATCATGAGTCCTGGCGGCCTGGTGAAAGACCCGATCTCGGCATTCTCCCTGGGCCTGGCGCTGATGTTCGGTACGGCTGGCCTGCCTCACATCCTGATGCGCTTCTTCACCGTGAGCGATGCCAAGGAAGCTCGCAAGAGCGTGCTGTACGCGACCGGCTTCATCGGCTACTTCTATATCCTGACCTTTATCATCGGTTTTGGCGCGATCCTGCTGGTCAGCACCAATCCGGCGTTCAAGGATGCGGCGGGTGCCCTGCTGGGTGGTAACAACATGGCTGCGGTGCATCTGGCCAACGCCGTGGGCGGCAGCATCTTCCTCGGATTCATTTCGGCGGTGGCTTTCGCGACCATTCTCGCGGTGGTTGCCGGCCTGACCCTGGCGGGTGCCTCGGCGGTTTCCCACGACTTGTATGCCAGCGTATTGCGCAAGGGCAAGGCCAACGAGAAGGACGAAATCCGCGTGTCGAAGATCACCACCGTTGCGCTCGGTGTGTTGGCGATCGGCCTGGGTATCCTCTTCGAAAGCCAGAACATCGCGTTCATGGTGGGTCTGGCGTTCTCGATTGCCGCCAGTTGCAACTTCCCGGTGCTGCTGCTCTCCATGTACTGGAAGAAGCTGACCACCCGTGGGGCGATGATCGGTGGCTGGCTGGGTCTGCTCAGTGCGGTAGGGCTGATGATCCTCGGTCCGACCATCTGGGTGCAGATCCTGCATCATGAAAAGGCCATCTTCCCTTACGAGTATCCGGCGCTGTTCTCGATGGCCATCGCCTTCGTCGGGATCTGGTTCTTCTCCATCACTGACAAGTCGGCCGCGGCGGAAAACGAGCGGGCGCTGTTCTTCCCGCAGTTCGTGCGTTCGCAGACCGGTCTGGGGGCGAGCGGGGCGGTTTCCCACTGAGTATAGGCTTTTATATATAAGCAGCGAGCAAGCCAATGCCCTGGTCGAAAGACCGGGGCATTTTTATTGGGGAAGAGGGTAGGTGGCTTTGAGGGGGCTTTCGCGGCGGTCCGGGCAATGCAGGCCAGCCAGAGGGCACTGTCTAGTCCTGAAATAGGTGTAGACCTTCTTCAGGACGGGACACACAAATGAAAACGGCCTCTAGATAGAGGCCGTTTTCGCTGCAGCGCAGGTGTTACGCAAGGCAGATCTTACTTGCGGTCTTCCAGCTTGGTGATGTCGCGCGACTCGTAGCCGGTGTACAGCTGACGTGGACGGCCGATCTTGTAAGGGCTGGAGAGCATTTCCTTCCAGTGGGAGATCCAGCCGACGGTCCGCGCCAGGGCGAAGATCACGGTGAACATGCTGGTTGGAATGCCGATCGCCTTGAGGATGATCCCCGAGTAGAAGTCGACGTTCGGGTACAGCGAGCGCTCGATGAAGTACGGATCGGTCAGGGCGATCTCTTCCAGGCGCATGGCCAGTTCCAGCTGTGGATCGTTGTTGATGCCCAGTTCCTTCAACACTTCGTCGCAGGTCTGTTTCATCACGGTGGCGCGTGGGTCGCGGTTCTTGTAGACCCGGTGACCGAAGCCCATCAGCTTGAACGGATCGTTCTTGTCCTTGGCCTTGGCGATGAACTTGTCGATGTTCGAGACATCGCCGATTTCATCGAGCATGGTCAGTACCGCTTCGTTCGCACCGCCGTGGGCAGGGCCCCACAGTGCGGCGATACCGGCGGCGATACAGGCGAACGGGTTGGCACCCGAGGAGCCCGCCAGACGCACGGTGGAGGTCGAGGCGTTCTGCTCGTGGTCGGCATGGAGGATGAAGATCCGGTCCATGGCCTTGGCGAGCACCGGGCTGATCGGTTTGATCTCGCACGGGGTGTTGAACATCATGTGCAGGAAGTTCTCCGCGTACGACAGGTCGTTGCGCGGGTACATCATCGGCTGGCCCATGGAGTACTTGTACACCATCGCTGCCAGGGTCGGCATCTTGGCAACCAGGCGGACCGCCGAGATTTCGCGGTGCTGCGGGTTATTGATGTCCAGGGAGTCGTGGTAGAAGGCTGACAGGGCGCCAACCACACCGCACATGACGGCCATCGGGTGGGCGTCGCGGCGGAAGCCGTTGAAGAAGCTCTTCAACTGCTCGTGCACCATGGTGTGGTTCTTGACGTTGCTGACGAACTGGGCCTTCTGCTCGGCAGTTGGCAGTTCGCCATTGAGCAGCAGGTAGCAGGTTTCCAGGTAATCCGATTTTTCGGCAAGCTGCTCGATCGGGTAGCCACGATGCAGCAAAATGCCGTTATCACCGTCGATATAGGTGATTTTCGACTCGCAGGATGCGGTCGACATGAAGCCTGGGTCAAATGTGAACCGGCCCGTGGCCGTCAGGCCCCGCACGTCGATTACATCGGGACCAACGGTGCCGGTTAAAATGGGCAGCTCGACGGGGGCTGCGCCCTCGATGATCAACTGCGCTTTTTTGTCAGCCATGTGGCCTCCTATTTATGCTTGAAATCATCTGACAGACCCCCCACGCAGGGCCCGCACCACTATAGTGAGATAAATTCGAAAGTCAATTTGCCAAAAGTCTTACGCCAGAAGGCTTTGAACAGCATTTTTCCTCGAAATTGACGGCTGTTTACGCCTTTTGTCCGGTTAACGCAATGCACCGTTAGGGGTAGTCCTTTGCGTTGTCATTAGTAGCCTAACTGTCTATACTCGGCGTCCGACCGCCATGGGCTTTTGGGCCTGATTTATTGGGGGTCGTCACTCCCTGGGTGGTGGGTACCTGACCAGTGCACTTGCCCAACAACTTTGCCCTGATTGTTAGGGGCTCTTCAGTGTGAAAAAAGCCGTGAAAAGCCAACGACCTGTAAACCTAGACCTAAGGACCATCAAACTCCCAGTCACTGCTTACACGTCCATCCTTCACCGTATTTCCGGTGTCATCCTCTTTGTCAGCCTGGCCATCATGCTCTACGCATTGGACAAGTCGCTGAGCTCCGAGGAAGGCTTCGGTCAGGTGAAAGCGTGTCTGACCAGTCCGCTAGCCAAGCTAGTGATTTGGGGCATCCTGTCCGCCTTGCTGTATCACCTGGTTGCCGGCGTGCGCCATTTGATCATGGACATGGGCATCGGTGAGACGCTGGAAGGCGGCAAGCTGGGCTCGAAAATCGTTATCGCCATTTCCGTGGTGGTAATCGTTCTGGCAGGAGTTTGGATATGGTAACCAACGTCACGAACCTCTCGCGTTCGGGCCTCTATGACTGGATGGCACAGCGCGTGTCGGCGGTTGTTCTCGCGGCATATTTTCTGTTCCTGATCGGATACATCATCGTCAACCCGGGCCTGGGCTATGCCCAATGGCATGAGCTGTTCTCTCACGGTTGGATGCGCATCTTCAGTCTGTTGGCCCTGGTGGCCCTGGGCGCTCACGCCTGGGTCGGCATGTGGACCATCGCGACCGACTACCTGACGCCGATGGCGTTCGGCAAGTCCGCGACTGTAGTGCGTTTCCTGTTCCAGGTGGTATGCGGCGTCGCAATGTTCGCGTACTTCGTCTGGGGTGTGCAGATTCTCTGGGGTATCTGATTCATGGCTAACATTCCAACGATTTCTTTCGACGCCATCATCATTGGCGGCGGCGGCGCAGGCATGCGTGCCGCGCTGCAGCTGGCCCAGGGCGGTCACAAGACGGCTGTGATCACCAAGGTGTTTCCGACCCGTTCGCACACCGTATCCGCCCAGGGTGGCATCACTTGCGCCATCGCCTCCGCGGATCCGAACGACGACTGGCGCTGGCACATGTACGATACCGTCAAGGGTTCCGACTACATCGGTGACCAGGACGCTATCGAGTACATGTGTCAGGAAGGCCCGGCCGCGGTGTTCGAGCTGGACCACATGGGTCTGCCGTTCTCCCGTACCGAGTCCGGTCGTATCTACCAGCGCCCGTTCGGTGGTCAGTCCAAGGACTTCGGCAAGGGCGGCCAGGCGGCACGTACCTGCGCCGCGTCCGACCGTACCGGTCACGCTCTGCTGCACACCCTGTACCAGGGTAACCTGAAAGCCGGCACCACCTTCCTGAACGAGTACTATGCTGTTGACCTGGTGAAGAACCAGGAAGGCGCGTTCGTTGGTGTGATCGCCATCTGCATCGAAACCGGCGAAACCAGCTACATCCGTTCCAAGGCCACCGTACTGGCCACCGGCGGTGCCGGTCGTATCTATGCGTCCACCACCAACGCCCTGATCAACACCGGTGACGGTGTCGGCATGGCGCTGCGTGCAGGCGTTCCGGTACAGGACATCGAAATGTGGCAGTTCCACCCGACCGGCATCGCCGGCGCCGGTGTACTGGTAACCGAAGGTTGCCGCGGTGAAGGTGGTTACCTGATCAACAAGCACGGCGAGCGTTTCATGGAGCGTTATGCTCCGAACGCGAAGGACCTGGCCGGTCGCGACGTGGTTGCCCGTTCGATGGTGAAGGAAATCATCGCCGGCAACGGTTGCGGTCCGAATGGCGACCACGTGATGCTCAAGCTCGACCACCTGGGCGAGGAAGTGCTGCACAGCCGCCTGCCAGGCATCTGTGAGCTGTCCAAGACCTTTGCTCACGTTGACCCGGTCGTTGCTCCGGTTCCGGTCGTTCCAACCTGCCACTACATGATGGGCGGTGTTCCCACCAACATTCATGGCCAGGCTATCACCCAGAACGCCGAAGGCGAGGACACCATCATCCCTGGCCTGTTTGCAGTGGGTGAAGTGGCTTGCGTATCGGTTCACGGCGCCAACCGCCTGGGCGGCAACTCGCTGCTCGACCTGGTAGTCTTCGGTCGCGCGGCTGGCCTGCACCTGGAAAAAGCCCTGACCGACGGCATCGAATACGATGACGCCACCGACGCTGACATCGAGGCTGCCCTGGCACGCCTGTCCGCGCTGAACGGCCGTACCGACGGTGAAGACGTGGCTACCCTGCGTCGCGAGCTGCAAAGCTGCATGCAGAACTACTTCGGTGTATTCCGTACTGGCGAATACATGCAGAAGGGTATCGCCCAGTTGGCTCAACTGCGCGAGCGTATCGCCAACGTCAAGATCAACGACAAGTCGCAGGCATTCAACACCGCACGTATCGAAGCCCTGGAACTGCAGAACCTGCTGGAAGTGGCCGAAGCCACCGCCATCGCTGCAGAAGTGCGTAAAGAGTCCCGCGGTGCCCACGCCCGTGAAGACTTCGAAGACCGCGACGACGAAAACTGGCTGTGCCACACCCTGTACTTCCCGGGTGAGAAACGCGTTGCGAAACGTGCCGTGAACTTCTCGCCGAAGACTGTTCCGACTTTCGAACCTAAAGTCCGGACTTATTAAGGTGACCGCTATGTTGCAAGTCGAAGTTTATCGTTACAACCCCGACGCCGACTCGGCACCGAAAACCCAGGTGTTCCAGGTCGATACCGGTGGCAAGGACCTGATGGTGCTGGACGTACTGGCGTTGATCAAGGAACAGGACGAAGGGTTCTCCTATCGTCGTTCCTGCCGTGAAGGCGTCTGCGGCTCCGATGGCATGAACATCAACGGCAAGAACGGCCTGGCCTGCATCACGCCGCTGTCTGCCGTGGTCAAGGGCAACAAGCTGATCGTTCGTCCGCTGCCAGGTTTGCCGGTTATCCGTGACCTGGTCGTCGATATGAGCATCTTCTACAAGCAATACGAGAAGGTGAAGCCATTCCTGCAGAACGATACGCCGGCTCCGGCCATCGAGCGTCTGCAGTCGCCGGAAGAACGCGAGAAGCTCGACGGCCTGTACGAGTGCATCCTGTGCGCTTGCTGCTCGACGTCCTGCCCGTCCTTCTGGTGGAACCCGGACAAGTTCCTGGGCCCGGCCGCCCTGCTGCAAGCCTACCGCTTCCTGGCAGACAGCCGCGACACCAAGACTTCCGAGCGTCTGGCTTCGCTCGATGATCCGTTCAGCGTATTCCGCTGCCGCGGCATCATGAACTGCGTCAACGTATGTCCCAAAGGCCTGAACCCGACTAAGGCCATTGGTCACATCCGTAACATGTTGCTGCAGAGCGGCGTGTGATTCAGTTGTTGCAACCGTAGGACCGCAACACCCGTAGAGGCTGCGGCGCAGGCTTCAACCGGCGCCGCAGTTTAACCAGAGCAATAGCTTACAAAGCTGTTGCTCTTATTTTGAAGAAATGAAGACCAGCAGGGGCATCCGGGCTGGTACCCGGACTATCAGCGTGATTCTGAGTGGCTTGTTTTGGTCGCTGTATTGCGATTGCTTCAAGCGTGCTTGGTGTATTCGCCGATGGTGTCCCCTAACCGAGGGTGACCAAGCATGCAAGAAAGCGTGATGCAGCGCATGTGGGAAAGCGGCTATCTTTCAGGTGGTAACGCAGCCTATGTGGAAGAGCTCTATGAGCTCTACCTGCACGACCCTAACGCTGTGCCAGAAGAATGGCGCACCAAATTTCAGACGTTGCCTTCCGACGGCAACTCTGCCACTGATGTATCGCACTCGACGATTCGCGATCATTTCGTGCTGCTGGCAAAGAACCAGCGCCGCGCCCAACCGGTTTCCGCCGGTAGCGTGAGCAGTGAGCACGAGAAGAAGCAGGTTGAAGTGCTGCGATTGATCCAGGCCTTCCGGATGCGTGGCCACCAGGCATCCCAGCTCGATCCGCTGGGACTCTGGCAGCGTCCTGCACCTGCTGACCTGTCGATCAATCATTACGGCTTGACCAATGCCGATCTTGATACGACCTTCCGTGCCGGCGACCTGTTCATCGGCAAAGAGGAAGCGAGCCTACGCGAAATTCACGAAGCGTTGCAGCAGACATATTGCCGCACCATCGGCGCCGAGTTCACGCACATCGTCGACTCCGAGCAGCGCCAGTGGTTCCAGCAGCGTCTGGAAAGCGTACGTGGCCGTCCGGCGTTCTCCCCGGACATCAAGAGCCATCTGCTTGAGCGCGTCACCGCTGCTGAAGGTCTGGAAAAATACCTGGGTACCAAATACCCGGGCACCAAGCGTTTCGGTCTGGAAGGTGGCGAGAGCCTGATCCCGATGCTGGACGAGATGATCCAGCGTTCCGGTTCCTACGGCGTCAAGGAAATCGTCATCGGCATGGCCCACCGTGGTCGTCTGAACGTACTGGTCAACACCTTTGGCAAGAACCCGCGCGAGCTGTTCGACGAGTTCGAAGGCAAGAAGAAGGTTGAACTGGGCTCCGGCGACGTGAAGTACCACCAGGGCTTCTCTTCCAACGTGATGACCACCGGCGGCGAAGTCCACCTGGCCATGGCATTCAACCCGTCCCACCTGGAAATCGTTTCCCCGGTGGTCGAAGGGTCGGTGCGTGCCCGTCAGGACCGTCGCAACGATGCCAGCGGTGACAAGGTTCTGCCGATCTCCCTCCACGGTGACGCAGCGTTCGCCGGTCAGGGCGTGGTTCTGGAAACCTTCCAGATGTCGCAGACCCGTGGCTTCAAGACCGGCGGCACGATCCACATCGTGATCAACAACCAGGTCGGTTTCACCATCAGCAACCCGCTTGATGCACGTTCCACCGAGTACGCCACCGACGTCGCGAAGATGATCCAGGCGCCGATCCTCCATGTGAATGGTGATGATCCGGAAGCCGTATTGTTCGTGACCCAGCTGGCTGTCGACTACCGCATGCAGTACAAGCGCGATGTGGTCATCGATCTGGTCTGCTACCGCCGTCGTGGTCACAACGAGGCCGACGAGCCAAGCGGCACCCAGCCGCTGATGTACCAGCAGATCACCAAGCAGCGCACCACCCGCGAACTGTATGCCGAGCGTCTGGTTCAGGCCAAGGTGCTGGACGACGCACGTATCCAGGCCAAGGTCGACGAGTACCGCAACGCTCTGGACAACGGCCTGCACGTGGTGAAAAGCCTGGTCAAGGAACCGAACAAGGAACTGTTCGTCGACTGGCGTCCCTACCTGGGCCACGCCTGGACCGCGCGTCACGATACCCGTTTCGATCTCAAGACCCTGCAGGAACTGTCCGCCAAGCTGCTGGAAACGCCTGAAGGCTTCGTGGTCCAGCGCCAGGTCGCGAAGATCTACGAAGATCGTCAGAAGATGCAGGCCGGCGGCCTGCCGATCAACTGGGGCTACGCTGAAACCATGGCGTACGCGACCCTGCTGTTCGAAGGTCATCCGATCCGCATGACCGGCCAGGACATCGGCCGCGGTACGTTCTCGCACCGTCATGCCGTACTGCACAACCAGAAGGATGCGAGCACCTACATCCCTCTGCAGAAGCTGTACGACCAGCAGCCACGTTTCGACCTGTACGACTCGTTCCTCTCGGAAGAGGCGGTACTGGCCTTCGAATACGGCTACTCGACCACCACGCCAAACGCGCTGGTGATCTGGGAAGCCCAGTTCGGCGACTTCGCCAACGGTGCCCAGGTAGTGATCGACCAGTTCATCACCAGTGGCGAGCACAAGTGGGGCCGCCTGTGCGGTCTGACCATGCTGCTGCCGCACGGTTATGAAGGTCAGGGGCCGGAGCACTCCTCGGCTCGTCTGGAACGCTACCTGCAGCTGTGCGCCGAGCACAACGTTCAGGTTTGCGTGCCGACCACACCGGCTCAGATCTACCACCTGCTGCGTCGTCAGGTCATCCGTCCGCTGCGCAAGCCGCTGATCGTGCTGACCCCGAAATCGCTGCTGCGTCACAAACTGGCGATCTCCACACTGGAAGATCTGGCGGAAGGCTCGTTCCAGACCGTTATCCCGGAAATCGATACCCTGGACCCGAAAAAGGTCGAGCGCGTCGTTCTGTGCAGCGGCAAGGTCTACTACGACCTGCTGGAAAAACGCCGTGCCGAAGAGCGTGACGATATCGCCATCGTGCGTATCGAGCAGCTGTATCCGTTCCCAGAGGACGATCTGGTTGAAATCCTGGCGCCGTACACCAACCTCAAGCATGCGGTCTGGTGTCAGGAAGAACCGATGAACCAGGGCGCCTGGTACAGCAGCCAGCATCACTTCCGCCGTATCCTCAGCGGTCACAACAAGTCCCTCGTACTCGAGTACGCAGGACGTGACGCGTCTGCTGCACCGGCGTGTGGTTATGCCTCGATGCACGCTGAGCAGCAGGAAAAACTGCTGCAAGATGCCTTTACTGTTTAACGCCTCGCGCACCTGAAACCGAATTTAAGGAACCACAGATAATGGCTATCGAGATCAAAGCCCCCCAATTTCCGGAATCGGTTGCCGATGGCACCGTTGCCACCTGGCACAAGAAGCCGGGCGAAGCGGTCAAGCGCGACGACCTGATCGTCGACATCGAAACCGACAAGGTGGTACTGGAAGTCCTGGCTGAGGCCGACGGCGTCCTGGGCGCCATCGTTGCCAACGAAGGCGACACCGTTCTGTCCGCACAAGTGCTGGGCACCATCGAGGAAGGTGGTGTTGCCACCGCTCCGGCTGCTGCCGCTGCTCCTGCTGCCCAGGCCGCCGCGCCTGCCGCCGCCGATGGCGAAGACGATCCGATCGCTGCACCGGCTGCCCGCAAGCTGGCTGAAGAGAACGGTATCAACATCGCTTCCGTTGCTGGCACTGGCAAAGGCGGTCGCGTGACCAAGGAAGACGTGGTCGCAGCTGTTGCCGCGAAGAAAGCCGCACCTGCCGCTGCTCCAGCCAAGGCTGCTGCGCCTGCCGCTGCCGCGCCGGTATTCGCCGCAGGCGACCGCACCGAGAAGCGCGTACCGATGACTCGCGTACGTGCCACCGTGGCCAAGCGTCTGGTCGAAGCCCAGTCGAACATGGCGATGCTGACCACCTTCAACGAAGTGAACATGAAGCCAATCATGGACCTGCGTTCGAAGTACAAGGACCTGTTCGAGAAGACCCACAACGGCGTGCGCCTGGGCTTCATGTCGTTCTTCGTCAAGGCAGCCACCGAAGCGCTGAAACGCTTCCCGGCGGTCAACGCTTCCATCGACGGCGGCGACATCGTCTACCACGGTTACTCCGACGTCGGCGTAGCGGTCTCCAGCGACCGTGGCCTGGTGGTACCGGTCCTGCGTAACGCCGAGCTGATGAGCCTGGCCGAAATCGAAAACGGCATCGCCACCTTCGGTAAGAAGGCACGTGACGGCAAGCTGTCGATCGACGAAATGACCGGCGGCACCTTCACCATCACCAACGGTGGTACATTCGGTTCTCTGCTGTCGACGCCGATCGTCAACCCGCCACAAGCGGCCATCCTGGGCATGCACAACATCAATGAGCGCCCGATGGCGGTCAAGGGTGAGGTCGTGATCCTGCCGATGATGTACCTGGCACTGTCCTACGATCACCGCCTGATCGATGGCAAGGAAGCCGTGTCTTTCCTGGTCACCATCAAGAACCTGCTGGAAGACCCGGCTCGTCTGTTGCTGGATATCTGATTGCCGTCGGCGCAGGCGAGGTGTTCGAACCCGCCTGCGCACACATGATCAGCTCCATCCCACGACGGTTCCCAAAAGGAACCGTCCGGTTTGATTCGATAAGGAATGACACATGACTCAGAAATTCGACGTGGTAGTGATCGGTGCGGGTCCTGGCGGCTATGTCGCCGCCATCAAGGCTGCGCAACTTGGCCTCAAGACTGCCTGCATCGAGAAGTACCAGGACAAAGAGGGCAAGCTGGCCCTCGGCGGTACTTGCCTGAACGTTGGCTGCATTCCTTCCAAGGCGCTGCTGGACAGCTCCTGGAAGTACCATGAAGCCAAGGATGCGTTCGGCGTCCACGGCATCACCGCCAGCGACGTGAAAATCGACGTCGCGGCAATGGTTGGTCGCAAGGCCAACATCGTCAAGAACCTGACCAGCGGTGTTGCCACCCTGTTCAAGGCCAACGGCGTGACTTCGATCCAGGGCCACGGCAAGCTGCTGGCCGGCAAGAAAGTCGAAGTGACCGGTCCCGATGGCGTCGTGCAGGTTATCGAAGCCGAGAACGTGATCCTGGCTCCAGGCTCGCGTCCGATCGATATCCCGCCTGCTCCGGTTGACCAGAAGGTGATCGTCGATTCGACCGGCGCCCTGGAATTCCAGAGCGTACCGAAGCGCCTGGGCGTGATCGGTGCTGGCGTGATCGGCCTGGAACTGGGTTCCGTGTGGTCCCGCCTGGGTGCCCAGGTGACCGTCCTGGAAGCCCTGGACACCTTCCTGGTCGCTGCTGACACCGCGGTTTCCAAGGAAGCCCTGAAAACCCTGACCAAACAGGGCCTGGACATCAAGCTGGGCGCTCGCGTCACCGGTTCCGAGGTCAAGGGCGAAGAAGTCCTGGTCAAGTACACCGACGCCAACGGCGAACAGACCATCACCTTCGACAAGCTGATCGTGGCCGTTGGTCGCCGTCCCGTGACCACCGACCTGCTGGCTGCCGATAGCGGCGTGAACCTCGACGAGCGCGGCTTCATCTTTGTTGACGATCACTGCGCCACCAGCGTACCGGGCGTCTACGCCATCGGTGACGTGGTTCGCGGCATGATGCTGGCACACAAGGCCTCGGAAGAGGGCATCATGGTGGTCGAGCGCATCAAGGGCCACAAGGCCCAGATGAACTACGACCTGATCCCGTCGGTTATCTACACTCACCCGGAAATCGCATGGGTCGGTAAAACCGAACAGGCCTTGAAAGCTGAGGGCGTTGAAGTTAACGTCGGCACCTTCCCGTTCGCCGCCAGTGGCCGTGCCATGGCAGCCAACGATACCGGCGGTTTCGTCAAGGTCATCGCTGATGCCAAGACCGACCGCGTACTGGGCGTCCACGTGATTGGCCCAAGCGCTGCCGAGTTGGTACAGCAAGGCGCGATCGGTATGGAATTCGGCACCAGCGCCGAAGACCTGGGCATGATGGTCTTCTCCCATCCGACCCTGTCCGAAGCGTTGCACGAAGCAGCATTGGCAGTGAATGGCGGTGCCATCCACATTGCCAACAAGAAAAAACGTTAAGCGAATAATAAGAAACCACGGCGGATTGCCCGTCGTGAGCCTTGTGCGCAAGACTCACCGCGGAACATCCGCTGGACGCAGTCTTGCGTCGTTGTACCGGGCAACCGGAAGGCGATGCAAGCAGCAGTCACAGGTGGTGCGGCCCTGGTCATCAGTGCAGCACCGAACGCGCAGTACCTAACGAAGACGGTAAAAAGCATGAATCTTCACGAGTATCAGGGTAAGCAGCTGTTCGCTGAATACGGCCTGCCAGTATCCAAAGGCTACGCGGTAGACACCCCGGAAGAAGCAGCAGAAGCTTGCGACAAGATCGGTGGTTCCGAGTGGGTAGTCAAAGCCCAGGTCCACGCCGGTGGTCGCGGTAAAGCGGGCGGCGTCAAGCTGGTTCGCAGCAAAGAAGACGCCAAAGCCTTCGCACAGCAGTGGCTGGGCAAGCGTCTGGTGACCTATCAGACTGACGCCAATGGTCAGCCGGTCACCAAGATCCTGGTTGAATCGTGCACTGATATCGCTAAAGAGCTGTACCTGGGCGCTGTCGTTGACCGTTCGAGCCGTCGCATCGTGTTCATGGCTTCCACCGAAGGTGGCGTGGACATCGAGAAAATCGCTCACGACACCCCTGAGAAAATCCTCAAGGCCACTATCGATCCACTGGTTGGCGCTCAGCCATTCCAGGGTCGCGAGCTGGCATTCCAGCTGGGTCTGGAAGGCAAGCAGGTTGCTCAGTTCGCCAAGATCTTCGTCGGTCTGGCCAAACTGTTCCAGGACCATGACCTGGCCCTGCTGGAAGTCAACCCGCTGGTGATCAAGGCCGACGGCGATCTGCACTGCCTCGATGCCAAGATCAACATCGACGCCAACGCCATGTACCGTCAGCCTAAGCTGAAAACCTTCCACGATCCGTCCCAGGACGATCCGCGCGAAGCCCACGCTGGCAAGTTCGAACTGAACTACGTCGCGCTGGAAGGCAACATCGGCTGCATGGTCAACGGTGCCGGCCTGGCCATGGGTACCATGGACATCGTCAACCTGCACGGCGGCAAGCCAGCCAACTTCCTCGACGTGGGCGGCGGTGCTACCAAAGAGCGCGTAACCGAAGCGTTCAAGATCATCCTGTCCGACACCAACGTCGCTGCAGTACTGGTCAACATCTTCGGCGGCATCGTTCGTTGCGACATGATTGCCGAAGGCATCATCGGCGCCGTGAAAGAAGTTGGCGTGAAAATCCCGGTTGTTGTGCGCCTTGAAGGCAACAACGCTGAACTGGGCGCTAAAGTACTGGCAGAAAGCGGTCTGAACATCATCGCTGCTACCAGCCTGACCGACGCTGCTCAACAAGTTGTCAAAGCTGCGGAGGGCAAATAATGAGCGTCCTGATCAATAAAGACACCAAGGTTATCTGCCAGGGTATCACCGGTTCGCAGGGTAGCTTCCACACCCAGCAAGCGATCGAGTACGGCACCAAGATGGTCGGTGGCGTCACTCCGGGCAAAGGCGGCACCGAGCACCTGGGCCTGCCAGTGTTCAACACCGTGAAAGACGCTGTAGCAGCCACTGGCGCCACCGCCAGCGTGATCTACGTTCCAGCACCTTTCTGCAAGGACTCGATCCTGGAAGCAGCCTTCGGCGGCATCAAGCTGATCGTCTGCATCACCGAAGGCATTCCTACCCTGGACATGCTGGATGCCAAGGTCAAGTGCGACGAGCTGGGTGTTACCCTGATCGGCCCTAACTGCCCAGGCGTGATCACTCCGGGCGAGTGCAAGATCGGCATCATGCCAGGTCACATCCACTTGCCAGGCAAGGTCGGTATCGTGTCGCGTTCCGGCACCCTGACCTATGAAGCCGTGAAGCAGACCACCGACGCCGGTTTCGGCCAGTCGACCTGCGTTGGTATCGGTGGTGACCCGATCCCGGGTTCGAACTTCATCGACATCCTGAAGCTGTTCCAGCAAGACCCGCAGACCGAAGCGATCGTCATGATCGGCGAGATCGGTGGTTCGGCTGAAGAAGAAGCGGCTGCCTACATCAAGGCCAACGTGACCAAGCCGGTTGTTTCCTACATCGCGGGTGTGACTGCTCCTCCGGGCAAGCGCATGGGCCATGCCGGTGCAATCATCTCCGGCGGCAAAGGCACTGCAGACGAGAAATTCGCTGCTCTGCAAGACGCTGGTGTGAAAACCGTGCGTTCGCTGGCCGACATCGGCAAGGCCCTGGCCGAGCTGACCGGTTGGGAAGTGAAGAAGTAAGCTTCGGCTGACTTCCTGCTTCAGGCAAAGGCCACCTTCGGGTGGCCTTTGTGTTTTCTGGGTGCCAGGAGGCAAGCCCAGACAATAAAAAATCATATGAAAACGCGACATGAGAATGTCGCTTATCGGACAATATGCCCTCTAACAGTGCGTTTCGCGCGCAAATTCGTTAGTCTGGCAGCCATTTTGTGTTCGCTCCCCAAAAGGGATCGACGCGCTAAACGGGTCAACCCCATACGGGTCGACAGCATTTCCCTAACCCTACGGGAAATCCCCCTCTAAATTCCGATTCAGCAGTGTGGTATTTCCTTAAATGAAAGTGTTGAAAGGCCAGGACATCCTGGCACTGGGCTTTATGACGTTTGCCCTGTTCGTCGGGGCCGGCAACATCATCTTCCCTCCAATCGTTGGTCTGCAGTCCGGTCCCCATGTCTGGATGGCGGCGCTGGGCTTCCTGATCACCGCCGTCGGCCTGCCGGTCATCACTGTCGTGGCGCTGGCCAAGGTCGGCGGTGCCATGGACGACCTGAGCAGCCCGATCGGCAAGATCGCCGGCGGCCTGCTGGCGGCGGTCTGCTACCTGGCGGTCGGTCCACTGTTCGCCACGCCACGCACCGCGACGGTGTCCTTCGAAGTGGGTCTGGCGCCGCTGACCGGTGAAAGCCCGCTGGCGCTGTTCCTCTACAGTTCGGTGTACTTCCTGCTGGTGTTCTTCATCTCCCTGTACCCAGGGCGTTTGCTGGATACCGTGGGGCGTTTCCTCGCACCGCTGAAGATCATTGCGCTGGCGGTACTGGGCATCGCGGCTTTCGCCTTGCCAGCCGGTGATATCGGCACGGCTACCCCCGAGTACGTCGCAGCACCTTTCTCCCAGGGGTTCATCAATGGCTACCTGACCATGGATACCCTGGGCGCCCTGGTGTTCGGTATCGTCATCGTAAACGCCATCCGTTCACGTGGCGTCGAATCGCCACGGTTGATCACCCGCTACGCGATCATCGCCGGGCTGATTGCCGGCGTTGGCCTGGCGCTGGTGTACATCAGCCTGTTCCGCCTGGGGGCGGGCAGCCATGAAGTAGCGGTTGGTGCCACCAATGGTGCGGCAGTCCTGCATGCCTATGTGCAGCACACCTTCGGTTCGTTGGGCAGTGGTTTCCTCGCGGTGCTCATTTCGCTGGCATGCCTGGTGACGGCGGTAGGCCTGACCTGCGCCTGTGCCGAGTACTTCAGCCGGGTCCTGCCGCTGTCGTACAAGACCCTGGTAATCATCCTGGCGGCGTTTTCGCTACTGGTGTCGAACCTGGGGCTGACCAAGCTGATTGCGTTCTCGATTCCGGTGCTGACGGCGATCTATCCACCGTGCATCGCGCTGGTGGCGTTGAGCTTCTGCCAGTCGTTCTGGCGTTCGCAAGGGCGGATCGTGGGGCCGGTGATGCTGGTGTCGCTGCTGTTCGGCATGATCGATGCGCTCAAGGGTGCGGGGCTGGCGGATTGGTTGCCTTCGCAACTGTCCCACCTGCCGCTGAGTGAGCAGGGGCTGGCCTGGCTGGTGCCGTCGGTCGTGATGCTGGTGGTGGCTGTGGTCATCGACCGGATGTTGGGCAAGCCTAGCGAGGCGATTGCCTGATTTGAGTAGCTTGTCTGGCCTGTCATGAGCGGGCAGTGGATAAAACGAAGAGCCCTGTGTCGGATGCGACATGGGGCTTTTTGCTTCTTCGGGACTTATATAAAAAACCATGTACCTCGTATCGGTTATTCATGGCTTGAAATAACCCACCCTGGCCAGGAATCAATCGCGCAAAAAGTAAAGCCCGCTCAGGGCGGGCTTTATTTTTGCTATCGAAGTTCTTCTATAGAAGGAACTTCAGTGACTCAAGAACCGGTAGCCTCTTTGGCACTTTCTTCGGCGGCCGCCTTGTTCGATTCAGCCTGAGCTTTGGCAGCTTCGGCGTTTTCCTTCGCGGCGTCGTTCACCTTATCCTGAGCTTCGTTCATTTTTTGCTGAGCTTGCTCGGCGTGTTGGTTTGCGTCTTGAGCTTTGTCCTCGGATTTTTTATCGCAGGCAGCGAGACCCAAGGAAGCGGTCAGCATCAAGGCAATAGCTAAAGTCTTACGCATGGGGTTGTTGCTCCTTTGTGGAAATAGTGACTACTGGCCTTTTGAACGCTCAGCCATGGCTTAAGTTCCTTTATTTCCAAAGATATATAAGTGTTTGAAGTGCGGAACTTTTTTCAGTGTCCATAATTTGGCGTTGCCAGCCACCCGACGAGGATTGTCATTCATGAGCCAAACCGCCGTCTTTGAGCGCGCCACGCGTTTTCTCAGTGCCCTGCGGCATTGCCAGGTCCTCGGCCTGCAACTGCATGATATCGATGACCGGGGAGTGACCCTTATCCTGCCCTATAGCGAAAAAATCATCGGCGACCCCGAGAACGGCCTCATCCATGGCGGGGCCTTGAGTTCGCTGATGGATACCGCCTGCGGGATGGCAACCCTGTGTGTCCTGCCCGAATTCGAAGTCTGCCCGACCCTCGACCTGCGCATCGACTACATGCACCCGGCCGAGCCCGGCAAGGACGTCCATGGTTATGCCGAATGCTACCGGGTGACCCGCGACATCATCTTTGCCCGAGGCCATGCCTACCAGGACGATCCGGACAACCCCATCGCCCACGTTGTCGGTACCTTCATGCGCATGGGCAAAGGCATCAGGGGCAGCCTGGGATTCGGCAATTCGATCAGCGGCGGTGCGGCATGAGCAACGTATTCAAGGAAGAACTCCAGCGGGCCCACCAACAAGGCGACTACGGTCAGCTCCTGCAACGGATTCCCTACGCCAAGCTGATCGGTATCGAGTGCTCACGGCTCGGTGATGAGTTGCTGTTCTGCCTTCCAGCGAACAAGGACAATATTGGTAACCCTTTATTACCGGCGATCCATGGCGGGGTCATTGCCGGTTTCATGGAGCTGGCGGCGGCGTTGCATCTGCTGGTATTCACCGGTTCGCCCGGGGCGCCCAAGGTCATCGATTTCTCCGTCGACTACCTGCGCGCCGGGCAGTTTCGCGATACCTACGCCAAATGCCAGGTCTGCCGCCAGGGGCGGCGGGTGGCGAATGTGGCGGTGACCGCCTGGCAGAGTACCGAGGCCGAACCGATAGCCACCGCCCGCGCCCACTTCAAGATCGAGGAAGCGTTGCCGGGCACTTGAAATCCTCGTCACAGTCCCCAACTTTGATGACAACCCGCCGCCAACCTTGCAGGGCGGCCATTGCCATCCAAATTGGAGTTTGATGACCATGAGTGTGGAAACTCAAAAGGAAACCCTGGGCTTCCAGACCGAGGTGAAGCAACTGCTGCACCTCATGATCCATTCGTTGTATTCGAACAAGGAGATCTTCCTGCGCGAATTGATCTCCAACGCCTCCGACGCTGTCGACAAATTGCGTTTCGAAGCCCTGTCCAAGCCCGAGTTGCTGGAAGGTGGCGCGGAACTGAAAATCCGTGTGAGCTTCGACAAGGATGCCAAGACCGTCACCCTCGAGGACAACGGTATCGGCATGAGCCGTGACGATGTGATCACCCACCTGGGGACCATCGCCAAGTCCGGCACCGCCGACTTCATGAAGAACCTCTCGGGCGACCAGAAAAAGGATTCGCACCTGATCGGCCAGTTCGGCGTGGGCTTCTATTCGGCCTTTATCGTCGCTGAGCAGGTCGAAGTGTTCAGCCGCCGCGCCGGCCTTGCGGCCAGCGAAGGTGTGCACTGGTCGTCGAAGGGCGAGGGCGAGTTCGAAGTCGCGACCATCGACAAGGCGGATCGCGGTACCCGTATCGTCCTGCACCTGAAATCCGGTGAGGATGAGTTTGCCGATGGCTGGCGCCTGCGCAACATCATCAAGAAGTACTCCGACCATATCGCACTGCCGATCGAAGTACCGAAGGAAGCCGCCGCTGCCGCCGAAGGTGAAGAGCCGCCTGCGCAGGAATGGGAAACCGTCAACCGTGCCAGCGCGCTGTGGACCCGTCCGCGTACCGAGGTCAAGGACGAGGAATACCAGGAGTTCTACAAGCACATCGGCCACGACTACGAGAACCCGCTGAGCTGGAGCCACAACAAGGTCGAAGGCAAGCTGGAGTACAACTCGCTGCTCTATGTGCCGGCCCGTGCACCGTTCGACCTGTACCAGCGTGAAGCGCCGAAGGGCCTCAAGCTGTACGTGCAGCGCGTATTCGTCATGGATCAGGCCGAATCCTTCCTGCCGCTGTACCTGCGTTTCATCAAGGGGGTGGTCGACTCCAACGACCTGTCCCTGAACGTCTCGCGGGAAATCCTGCAGAAAGACCCGATCATCGATTCGATGAAGTCGGCGCTGACCAAGCGCGTCCTCGACATGCTGGAAAAACTGGCGAAGAACGAACCCGAGCAGTACAAGGGCTTCTGGAAGAACTTTGGCCAGGTCCTGAAAGAAGGCCCGGCCGAAGACTTCGCCAACAAGGAAAAAATCGCCGGCCTGCTGCGTTTCGCCTCGACTCAGGGCGAAGAAGGCGAGCAGGTGGTTTCCCTGGCCGAATACCTGGCTCGTGCCAAGGAAGGTCAGGACAAGATCTACTACCTGACCGGCGAAACCTATGCCCAGGTCAAGAACAGTCCGCACCTGGAAGTCTTCCGCAAGAAAGGCATCGAAGTGCTGCTGCTCACCGACCGTATCGACGAGTGGCTGATGAGCTACCTCAACGAATTCGATGGCAAGAGCTTCGTCGACGTCGCGCGTGGCGACCTGGACCTGGGCAACCTGGACTCGGAAGAGGACAAGAAGGCTGCCGAGGAAGTCGCCAAGAGCAAGGAAGGCCTGGTTGAGCGTCTCAAGACCGCCTTGGGCGACGCTGTCAGCGAAGTGCGGGTGTCCCATCGCCTGACCGACTCGCCGGCGATCCTGGCGATCGGTGAGCAGGACCTTGGCCTGCAGATGCGCCAGATCCTTGAGGCCAGCGGGCAGAAAGTACCGGACTCCAAGCCGATCTTCGAATTCAACCCGAGCCATCCGCTGATCGAGAAACTCGACGCCGAGCCGGACGAGGATCGTTTTGGTGACCTGTCGCACATCCTGCTCGACCAGGCGGCCTTGGCAGCCGGTGACAGCTTGAAGGATCCGGCGGCCTATGTGCGCCGACTGAACAAGCTGTTGGTCGAGCTGTCTGCCTGATAACGCTGTAGGAAAACCCGCTTCGGCGGGTTTTTCATTTTTTGGATGTCTTTACGGAGTATGTAATGAGCCAAATCACTGTCAGTTCCGTGGCCTATGAGATTGATGGCCAATCCTACGAAGGTCGCCTGGCTTTTGATGCCAGCCAGAAGGGCGCGCGTCCGGGGCTGCTGATGGCACCCAACTGGATGGGCGTCAGCGCGGGGGCTGAAAAAATTGCCCAGTCGGTGGCGGCCAAAGGGTATGTGGTGTTGATCGCCGATCTCTACGGCAGTTCGGTACGCCCGCAGAACGGTGACGAAGCGGGCGCGGCCATGATGCCGTTGAAGAATGATCGGGCTGAGCTGCGCAAGCGTATGCAGGTCGCTTTCGAAGCCTTGCAGGGGCAGGCGCTGGCAGCGGTTGACACTTCGAGGCTGGCGACTTTCGGCTTCTGCTTCGGTGGCTGCTGTTCGCTGGAGCTGGCCCGCACCGGCGCGCCGCTGAAGGCTGCCGTGTCGTTCCACGGTACGCTGGATACGCCGAACCCGGCGGATGCGAACAACATCAAGGGGGCGGTGCTGGTGTTGCATGGCGCTTCCGATCCGCTGGTGCCACGCGAGCAACTGCCGGCGTTCGAAGAGGAAATGAATGCTGCCGGGGTCGACTGGCAACTGCTCAGCTATGGTGGGGCGGTGCATTCGTTCACCGATCCGCATGCGAATGTACCGGGCAAGATGATGTATGACGCGAAGACCGCCAGCCGGTCATTCACGGCCATGCATAACCTGCTGGAAGAAGTGTTCGCCGGCTGAGATCTCTGTTGCCCTTGAGGGCTCTATCACCGCTTCCCACACAGTCATCGTGCCAGAGACATGTCTTGGAGGCGCCGTAGAATCCTGTGGGAGCCGGCTTGCTGGCGATGGCGGTCCCGAAATCCCCAGACCGCCTGTCAGGCCAGCGAGGGCTCTATGGCCTGACAGGCAGCTCAATACGCCCGGTTTCCCCAGGCACCTTCGGCCAGTCCCCGGCCGCCCAGCGTGCGCGAGCCTGGTCGATCAGTGCTGGATCGCTGGCAACGAAGTTCCAGTTCATCCGCCGTGGCCCGTCCAACGGCGCACCTCCAATCAATACCAGATGCACATCACCCTCGGCCGCCAGCGTCGGGCTCTCGCCCTGGGGCAGGATCACCAGGCTGCGTGGCTCCAGTCGCTCTCCATCCAGCTCGACCTCGCCTGCGAGTACGTACAGCGCCCGTTCCTCATGCTCGTCGGGCACCAGCAGGGTGGTCGCCGGCTCCATCCGTATCTCGGCATAGACCGTTGGCGACAGCACTGGCACGGGGGAGGTCAGGCAGAAGCCGCTACCGGCGATCAGGCGGATCTTCACGCCCAGGCTCTCGCTGGTCGGCAGGCTGGCGGCTGGGTGGTGGCTGTAGTGCCCGGCGCCCTGTTCCTGTTCCCTGGGCGAGGCCAGCCATACCTGCAAGCCATGCAGCGTCGAGCCGCTGGCGATCAGTTCGGTCGGCGTGCGCTCGACATGGGCGATGGCGCTGCCGGCAGTCATCCAGCTCACCTCGCCGGGGCCGACCTGCTGGTCGGAGCCCAGGCTGTCCTTGTGCTGCAACCGGCCCTCGAACAGATAGGTCAGGGTCGACAGGCCGATATGCGGATGTTGCCGGATATCCATGCCGCTGCCCGGCGGATAGCGGGTTTCCAGCATGTGATCGAAAAATACGAACGGGCCGACACTGCGGCACAGGGCCGAGGGCAGGGGACGCAGGATAGGTTGACCTTCGACGTCCTCGGCGCGAGGACGAATCACCAACGGTGTACTCATGGGGCTTCCAGGCTAGGCGGGCAATGCGCAGAGCATAACCCGCTTTTGCGTCAGCGCCCTTACTGACTGAAGGCACCTTCGGCCAGCAGGGTCTCGATGCTGACTTCGCTGGTGGTCATCAGTTTGTGGATCGGGCAGCGGTCGGCCACCTTGTGCAGTTCGTTGCGCTGGGCATCGCTCAGCACGCCCTTGAGGGTCAGCTTGACCTGCAGGTCATACTTGCCTTTCTGTTCCTGGCTGTTGTCGCGCTTGACCTCGACGGTGACGCCGGTCAGCGGGATGCCTTTCTTCTGCGAGTACAGCTTGAGGGTCAGGGCCTTGCAGGCGCCCAGAGCGGCATCGAAATAGTCGTGCGGGTCCGGTGCGGAACCTTCCCCGCCGAGGGTTTTGGGTACATCAGTGAACAACTGATGATCATCGATCTGTACGCTGTGACGAAACCCTTCGTGGGATTCGGTGTTGATGGTGATGGTCATGACGAACCTCTTGGCGAACGTGACGGGATAATGCCTGAATCTTATAGAACACCGAGTCATGATGGTGTTCAGCTTTATTTGGCGATCATGCCCGGTGTGCCGAGCATATCGGGCATGACGAGCGAGTCTGGCGGTGGCCGCAAAAAAAACGCCCCGAACCAGTCGGGGCGTTTTTCATGTCGCGATCAGGCCGGGCTTACTTGCCCTGCCAGCGCTTCAGCACCAGGGTAGCGTTGGTGCCACCGAAGCCGAAGCTGTTGCTCATCACGTTGTTCAGTTGCACGTTTTCGCGAGTCTGGGTCTGGACCGGCAGGTCGGCGACTTCCGGATCCAGCTCGTCGATGTTGGCGGAACCGGCAATGAAGTTGCCTTCCATCATCAGCAGGCAGTAGATCGCCTCGTGCACGCCGGCAGCGCCCAGGGAGTGACCGGACAGGCTCTTGGTCGAACTGATGGCCGGAGCCTTGTCGCCGAAGACTTCACGCACGCCTTTCATTTCCGCGACGTCGCCGACCGGAGTCGAGGTGCCGTGGGTGTTCAGGTAGTCGATCGGGCCGTCGACGGTGGACATTGCCATCCGCATGCAGCGCACGGCGCCTTCGCCGCTTGGGGCAACCATGTCGTAGCCATCGGAGGTCGCGCCGTAGCCAACGATTTCGGCATAGATCTTCGCGCCACGGGCCAGAGCGTGTTCCAGTTCCTCGACCACCACCATGCCGCCACCGCCAGCGATGACGAAACCGTCACGCTTGGCATCATAGGCACGTGAGGCTTTCTGCGGGGTGTCGTTGTACTGGGTGGACAGCGCGCCCATGGCGTCGAACAGGAACGACTGGCTCCAGTGCTCTTCTTCACCGCCACCGGCGAAGACGATGTCCTGCTTGCCCATCTGGATCTGCTCCATGGCGGTACCGATGCAGTGGGCACTGGTGGCGCAGGCGGAGGAGATCGAGTAGTTCAGGCCCTTGATCTTGAACGGAGTGGCCAGGCACGCCGAAACGGTGCTGCCCATGGTGCGGGTCACGCGGTATGGACCCACACGCTTGACGCCTTTTTCGCGCAGGGTATCCAGCGCTTCCATCTGGTTCAGGGTCGAAGCACCGCCGGAACCGGCGATCAGGCCGGTACGCGGGTTGGACACCTGCTCTTCGGTCAGGCCGGAATCGCTGATCGCGTCTTTCATGGCCAGGTAGGCGTAGGCCGCCGCGTGGCCGACGAAACGATAGATCTTGCGGTCGATCAGTTCTTCGAGGTTGAGGTCGATGGAGCCGGAAACCTGGCTACGCAGACCCATTTCGGCATATTCCGGGTTGAAGCGGATGCCAGGGCGGCTTGCACGCAGGTTAGCGGAGACGGCCTCTTTGTCATTGCCCAGGCAAGAAACGATGCCCAGACCAGTGATAACGACGCGGCGCATGCGGATAACCCTTAGAAGTTGTCGGTGGAGGTGAACACGCCGACCCGAAGGGCTTCGGCGGTGTAGATTTCGCGGCCGTCGACACTGACCGAACCGTCGGCGATGGCCAGGTTCAGCTTGCCTTTGAGGACGCGCTTGATATGGATGTTATAGGTGACTTTCTTGGCGGTTGGCAGGACCTGGCCGAAGAATTTCACTTCGCCCGAACCCAGCGCACGGCCACGACCCGGCAGACCTTGCCAGCCGAGGAAGAAGCCGACCAGTTGCCACATGGCATCGAGGCCCAGGCAGCCTGGCATCACCGGATCGCCTTCGAAGTGGCAGGCGAAGAACCACAGGTCCGGGGTGATATCCAGTTCGGCGACCAATTCACCTTTGCCGTACTTGCCACCCTCTTCGCTGATATGGGTGATGCGATCCACCATCAGCATGTTCGGGGCGGGCAGTTGCGCGTTACCTGGGCCGAACAGCTCACCGCGACTGCAGCGCAGCAGATCTTCCCGGGTAAAGGCGTTTTGTTTGGTCATGCGAGCTCCTCAATAGTTACATGCGGCAGGGGGGACTGACTCTTCCCGGCCGATCGAAGCCCTCATGCCTCGAATCGACAGCCTACACATAGACTATTGCGTTGTAGTGAAAGTCACAGCACACGGGACATGAATGTACACTTGTGCACTGAAATTATAAATCAAGCCGGTTTCACGGCTTGTTTGGGTGCCTAAGACTGCCGCACTTTCGTCTTTCACGCCAGTCGCACGTGGCATTCAAGGCACCCAACGCTGGAGAATCCGCTGCAGGTCAGTGCGTTTGAAGGGCTTGGCCAGGTAATCGTTCATACCGGCCTGCAGGCATTCTTCGCGGTCGCCTTGCAGGGCATTCGCGGTCAGGGCGATGATCGGCAACTGGGCGTTATCAGGCAGTTGGCGGATCTGCCGGGTGGCTTCATAGCCGTCGACGAGCGGTAGCCGACAGTCCATCAGCACCGCCGCGAAACTGCCGTTTCTCGCCTGTTCGACCGCCTCGATGCCATCGTGCGCCAGGCTGACCTCGAAGCCCAGGCTGTGCAGCATCGCTTCGATCACGGTCTGGTTCACCGGGTTGTCTTCCACCAGCAGGACCTTGCGCCCCTTTCCATGGCCCGCCAGCAGTTGCGGCAGAGCCTCCGGTTCGGCCAGGTACTGCAGGGCCAGCGGTATTTCCAGGGTGAACACCGAACCCTGGCCTTCTTCGCTGCGTGCATGCAGGGTACCGCCCATGCGTTCGGCCAGGGTCCGGGCAATCGGCAGGCCGAGGCCGGTGCCGCCATAACGGCGGGAAATCGAACTGTCGGCCTGCTGGAAGGCATCGAACATCAGTTCCAGGCGTTCTGCGGAAATGCCGATGCCGCTGTCGCGTACGGTGCAACTGAACCAGATCAACTCGTCGTCCAGTACCTGCCAGGCGGGCTCGATGCTCACGCTGCCGTGTTCGGTGAACTTGAGCGCGTTGCCGATCAGGTTGACCAGGATCTGCCGGATGCGTGTCGGATCACCCTTGACCTGCAGCTTTTCCAGTCCGGCCGGGAATCGCAGGTTCAACTGCAGGCCGCGCTGTACGGCGCTGTGCTGGAATGCCTGGGCGCAACTGCCGATCAACTCGCCAAGGGCGAACGGAATGTGTTCCAGCTCCAGGGCCGAGCGTTCGATTCGCGAGAAATCGAGGATGTCATTGATGACCTTCAGCAGGTGTTCGGTGGACTCCGAGGCCAGTGCCGCGTATTCGGCCTGTTCCTCGCTCATTTCCGTGGTTTCGAGCAGTTGCAGCATGCCCAGCACGCCGTTCATCGGGGTGCGCAACTCGTGGCTCATCATCGCCAGGAAGTCGGACTTGGCGTTGTTCGCCCGCTCCGCTTCTTCGCGGGTCTGGATCAGTTGCGCGATGGCCTGGTGCTGCTCGCGGCTGGCTTGTTCAAGGCCGCTGGCGAGGTTGTTGATGTGCCGCGCCAGGTCGCCCAGTTCGGTGTCGTCCGGCACCGGCAGCGGGGTCTTGTAGTCGCCTTGCTGGATAGCCTTGACCGCATGGCCCATGGCGCTGATCGGCTGCGACAGGTTGGCTGCCAGGCGGCGTGCGAGCAGGAAGGTGAAGAGCAGGGCGAACAGTGCGAGGATCCCGGCCTTGAGCAGGATTTCCTGCTGGCGCTGGTTGAAGGCGCCGTTGGACATGCCGACGATCACGCGGCCCAGATAATCCTCGCCGGTCGCAGTCGTGTTGGCGTAGGCGCCTTGCAGGAAGTCGCTGTCGAGCTTGATCCGCTGCAGGCGCACCGGAGCCTGGAATATCTCGACCTGCTGGGTGCGACTGTGGCTTTCGGCGGGTTGTTCGACATAGACCAGGATATTGTTGCTCCGGTCCTGGACTTCGAGAAAACGCACATGAGGCGTCGCCAGGCTGGCTTTCATCAGGCTTTCGAGCACGTCGCTGTTACCGGAAATGACCCCGTATTCCGTGGCCGGCGCCAGTTGGTTGGCGATCAGTTGGCCGGTGTGGTTGAGTTCCTGGCGCAGGTCCTGGATTCGCACGAAGGTGAAGAAACTGATCAGCAGCAGGGTCAGCAACAGCGCCGGGCCGAGGCTGATCATCTGGGTACGGGCGTTGATGCCCCAATGCCGGCGAAGATTCATGGATGCGGTTCTCCTTCGGCCAACTGGGCGGCGACGGACGCTTCGTCGATCGTCTCCAGGCTCAGCGAGCGCGCAACCTGCGGGTTGCTCAGGACCTTGAAGCGGGAAGGATAAAGGGTGCGCGGCCAACTGGAAGGAGGCTGGTCGAGCAGGTTGTCGAGGACGGCCAGCCAGTCGTTCTGGTCGCTGTAACTGCTGGCCAGGCTGCCAGCCTTGACGAAGCCGGCATTGGGGCCGATCAGTGCCAGTTGCCGGGCATAGCTGCTGAGCAGCAGGTTTTTCGCGGTCTTGGGGTTGTACAAGGTCGTATCGTCGATCCCCAGCAACACATCGCTGTTGCGCAGCAGGTCCTGCAATGGCCGGCTGTCGACGGTGTTGTCCCAGCGCTGGGCGACGATTTCCAGACCCAGTGGCTGGGCGGCCTGGCGCAGTTCGGCGAGCAGGAACTCGCTGTCCTCATCGTACAGCACGCCGACGCGCCGGGCCTGCGGCAGCACGGCCCGTATCAGACGCAATTGCCGAGCCGGCGGCGGATCGCTCCAGAGCAGGCTGAGCTGATGGGGAAGTGATTGGCCCAGGCGTTGGTGGGCTTGCAGGCGGCTGATACGCAGCACCAGTGTCGCCGGGCCCTGACTGTCCGACAGGCGCCAGTCGAGGCTGGGCGGGTCGAGCAGAATCAGCCGCGTGCCGGCTGGCAGTTGGCCCGGCGCCGGCAATTGCCCGAACGGCACGAAGCGCACCCGGTCTTCGGGTCGCTGCCGAGCCAGGGCACTGGTGAAACCCTGCACGCCGGGGCTGTCTTCGGCTCCTGTGAGCAGCACATCGGCGGCCCGGGCCTGTTGCTGGGGTTGGGAGACCAGCAGCAGGCCCAGCAGGCAGACCATCAGCTTTGGCAGCCAGCTGCGGCACGCCCTTGTCATCCTTGACTGACTCTCGTTCATGCTCAGAATTCCAGCTCGGCGCTGAAGTAGAGAACCTGGCGCTGGTCATAGTTGTTGTCGGGCCAGGTGATGGGCTGGTCGTCAAGGCGCTGCTGCATCACTCCCGACAGTTCGAGGCTGGCTTTGCGCAGCGGAATGCGCTTGGCGATGCGCAGGTCGACCCGCTCGAAGCGGTACTGGTTGATCGCGTCGTCACCGTAATAGAACAGCGAACTCGACCAGCCCGCGCCCCAGTCACGCAGCCAGCCGGCCGAGCCGCTGTTGCGAGCGGTGAACTGGGCGTCGGCGCTATTGCTCGCCTGCACATCGACATAGGCGTAGGTCAGCCGCAGCCGGTCGGCGTTGCTCACGCGCCAGTCGAACTGGGTTTCGCTGCCGCGAAAGCGCGCATTGTTGGCATTGCTGGCGATGTACTGGTTGTTGCGCAGGGGCGAACTGATCATCGAGGTGATTTCGTCGTAGAACAGTTTTACGTCGAGATTCAGTCCGATATCGGCAAAGAAACCGTTGTAGCCCAGCTCTCGCGAGCGCATCAGCTCCTTGTCGAGGTTGCCCGGGCCGCGTGTCTTGACGAAATACTGGCCGCTGTTCTGGCCGTAGGTCGGCGAATCCAGATTGGTGACCCGGTAGCTCCAGTTGACGTTGTTCTCGAACATGTCCGGCGAGCGGATGGCTTCCGAATATACGGCGCGCAGGCCATGGCGTGGGTTGATCAGGTAGTTGACGGCAAAACGTGGGGTCAGCGAGTCGTCGGTCAGTTGCGTGTATTCGTACATGGCGCCGCCCTGGAGCAGCCAATGCTCGCTGGCGCGCCACTCGAGCTGGCCGAACAGGCGCCAGGTGTTGTCGTCGAGCGTGCCGTTGAAATAGGTTTCGGAGTTGGCCTGGTCATAGCGATAGTTCATGCCACTGACCAGACGCAGGCTGTCGGACAGGCTCAGGGTGTCCTGGATTTCCAGGTCATAGCGGGTTTCGCGGGTGCTCTGGTCGATATCGCCGCAGACCGTATTACTGCCGCCGTTGCCCCATTGATCCAGCACCTGGTTGGCCAGGGCTTGCTCGGTGGCACTGCCGGCCGGTGGGCTGCCCACCGAATAGCTGGTCATGTGACGCGCCAGGTTTTCCGCATAGTTGGGGTTGAGCTGCCACAACTGGGTCAGTTGCGGGCTGAACGATACCTTGGCATCACAGGCGCGCCAGACCTGCTGGCGGTCCCAGTGTTGCGCCGAACCCTGTACATACAGGCTGTGCTGCGGGCTGAGGTCGAGGTTCCAGCGCAGGGAGGCGGCGTAGTCCTTGGCTACCACGTCGGAGTTGTCGCCGGCCTCCTGGATGTTGGGGAACACCGCCTGGTAGGTGTACGGCCGCTGGTTGGTGCCTTCCTTGGCGTTCAACTGCCAGTCGAGGCTCTGGCTGTCATCGAGCATCTGGCTGACTGACAGGTTGAAGCGGTTCAGCCGCCGGCTGTCGCGGTAGTCGGCACCGACGCGGTTGCTGTCGAAACCGTCGTCCTGCTGGCCGGACATCGACAGACGCAGGTCGCCGGTGTCCCAGCCGACGCCCTGGCTGGCGTACCAGTCGTTGATGCCGCGTTCGCCACGGGTGACCTTGAGCCGCGAGCCGTGGGTGCTGCCGGGCGACTTGGTGAGAATGTTGACCACCGCCATCAGCGCGTTGGCGCCATAGCTGACGGTGTTCGGTCCGCGGAAGACCTCGATGCGCTCGATATCCTCCATGGCCACCGGAATGTCGCTCCAGTCCACCGTCGCCAAGCCCGCCCGATACACCGAGCGCCCGTCGATCAGCACCTGCATGCGTCGGGCATTGGCGGCATCGGTACCGTGATAGTTGATCGCCGCCTGGTTGCCGTTGGTGTAGCCGACCATCATGCCCGGCACCAGCCGCAGCAGTTCGGCGATATCGCGGGCGCCGCTGGCCTTGATCAGTTCGTTGTCGATGACCGTCATGCTGCCGGGCACCGACGCCGGGGATTGTTTCAGCCGTGTCGCGGTCAATACCTCGGGCAGCGGCTGGTTTTCCAGGAACAGGTCGTCGCCCAGCACGGGCGTGCTGAACAGCAGTGCCAGGAGGACAGAGGATCGGCGAGGGGGAGGGCCAGGATGCACGGCTCAGCCTTGATAACGGTAATAGCCGCCCATGTTAACCGAGCCGGACAGGTTTGCCATGGCACTGGGCCTGCATTCTGTCCTTGAAAGCGGAAAAATCCTCGAATCAGTGTGTAACGTGCCGAATGCGTTTGGGACTGGATGCGGCCCGGTGGCTCCGTATAATGCGGCCATCGCCATTGGTAAAAACGGATTGCATATGACTGAACAGCACCCTATTGCGGTCCTGGGGGGCGGAAGCTTCGGAACCGCCGTGGCCAATCTGCTGGCCGAGAACGGTCATCGGGTGCGCCAATGGATGCGCGACCCTGAACAGGCCGAGTCCATTCGTGTCAATCGCGAGAACCCGCGCTATCTCAAGGGAATCAAGATCAATCCGGCGGTCGAGCCGGTGACTGACCTGGCCGCCACGCTCGACGGCTGCGAGTTGTTCTTTGTCGCCCTGCCATCCAGTGCCCTGCGCAGCGTGCTGGCCGATCATGCCGAGCGCTTGCGGGGCAAGCTGCTGGTGAGCCTGACCAAAGGCATCGAGCCCCAGACCTTCAAACTGATGAGTGAAATCCTTGAAGACATCGCCCCGCAGGCGCGGATTGGCGTGTTGTCCGGGCCGAACCTGGCCCGTGAGGTGGCCGAGCATGCCTTGACCGCCACGGTGGTCGCCAGCGAGGACGAGGAACTCTGCAGCCGGGTCCAGGCGGCATTGCACGGCAGCACGTTCCGGGTCTACGCCAGCGCCGACCGCTTTGGCGTCGAGCTGGGCGGGGCGTTGAAGAACGTCTATGCGATCATTGCCGGCATGGCGGTGGCCCTCGGCATGGGCGAGAACACCAAGAGCATGCTGATTACCCGCGCCCTGGCCGAGATGACCCGGTTTGCCGTGAGCCAGGGCGCCAATCCGATGACCTTCCTCGGTCTGGCCGGGGTCGGCGACCTGATCGTCACCTGTTCCTCGCCCAAGAGCCGCAACTACCAGGTCGGTTTCGCCCTGGGCCAGGGTCTGAGCCTTGACGAAGCGGTCAACCGCCTCGGCGAAGTGGCTGAAGGGGTCAATACCCTCAAGGTGCTCAAGGCCAAGGCCCAGGAACTGGGCGTCTACATGCCGCTGGTGGCGGGCCTGCATGCGATCCTGTTCGAGGGCCGTACGCTGGAGCAGGTGATTGCCCTGCTGATGCGCGGCGAGCCGAAGACCGACGTCGATTTCATTTCCACCAGCGGTTTCAACTGATTCCACGCAACAGGAGCAAGACATGAACGAAGCCAAGTATGAGTCAATCGTGCTGCGCGTGGTGTGGATGCTGGTATTCCTGCTGGTCTGGCAGGTCGCGCAATTCATCCTCGGCGCCGTGGTGCTGATCCAGTTGGGCTACCGGCTGTTCTATGGTGCGCCGAGCGGCAACCTGATGAGTTTCGGTGACAGCCTCAGCCAGTTCCTCGCCCAGATCGGCCGTTTCGGCACTTTCCACAGTGACCAGAAACCCTGGCCATTCGCCGACTGGCCGACCCCGCGCGCGCCGGAAGGCGAGGCCGCGCACAGCGTGCCGCCAGCGCCGCACCCCGCGCGTGACGAGGAACCCAAGGTATGAAGCTGTGGGTGTTGCGTCATGGGCAGGCCGAGCCGCAGAGGAGCAGCGACGCCGAGCGCAATCTGACCGCCCATGGGCGCCAGGAAGTAATGCACAGCGCTGCCCACCTGATCGGCCAGCCCCTGGCAGCGATCTACGCCAGTCCCTATGTACGGGCCCAGCAGACGGCGCAACTGGTGCGCGACGTCCTGGGCTTCGAGCCGTCGATCATCACCGTGCCCTGGCTGACGCCCGACAGCCATCCATCGCGGGTGCTGGAGCAGCTCGATAGCGCCGACAATTTGCTGCTGGTCAGCCACCAGCCGCTGGTTGGCAGCCTGATCAGCCTGCTCGAAGCGGGCCATCTGCGCAGCCCGCAACCGATGAACACCGCCAGCCTGGCGGAGCTGGAAGGGGACTGGCCGCTGGCCGGGGCCATGACACTCAACGGTGTTCGTCACGTCTGATCGCGTTCACGGGGTCAGCACGGCCCCGCTCAGTTCGCTGCGGGCCTGTTTCAAGGTCACCGTATTGACCTTCGCCCCCTTGAAGGTGCACTGCTCCAGGTAGCCTGAGAGCATGGCGTGGCGCAGGTCACAATAGTTGAAGTTGTTACCCCTGAACCCGCTCGACAACAGCGCACCCTTCAGATTGGCCGCCATGAAGTTCGCCTCGTGGTACTGGCCGAAGAAGCGTACGCCGGCCAGGTCGCCGCCACTCAGGTCGGCTCCGGTCATGTTGACGTTGGTCACTTGCAGGGTCCGCAATACCTGGCAGATCGTGTTCTTGTTCCAGTGCCTGAACGGCTGGCGGATGTCGATGTCGTCGAAGGGCAGGGGGGCGGTGCTGCCGTCCAGGTTGGCGGCGATGTTCAGGGCGCAGTTCTTCAGGGCCTTGGTCATCTGGGGTGACAAGGTGGTCGGCACCCGCAGGTCGAAAAGCTTTTTCTGCACATGCAGCGACACCCGACCGCCACCTTCCAGTGCCACACCGTCCCAACTGCGCAGGATGTTGGGAAACCGGATGGCGCTGGCCACCATCAGCTCAAGCAGGCCGTAAAGGGGATAGGCACGTAGCGCGGGGGTACTGGCGATAAAGTCGCGGGCCGAATCCAGTGAATCCTTGAGCCCCAGCAGGGTCATGTCCCTTTCGATTCTCGAAGGCTCCACTATCGCGTCCTGTCCCGGCCAGGAGGGCCGGTAACGGTCCGTCCCGGCTACGAGTGGAGCCTGGCCTGCTTTGGGTCGGCGGTTGTGCAAGGGAATAAGGCTGCGCAAGAGATTGCCTATCGTCGACATGAAAGCCTCGTAAGGGACTGGGAAACCGGCAATTCGACAGCAGCGGCCGTCCTGCAACTATCAGATTCCACTCCCCGTTTCTTCAGTGCAGGGGATGGGACCGCGAGGTTCGAGCAGGCGTCGAGTGCGAAGCGGTGGGCAGGGCTGGCGACCGTGTTGGAGGAGGTCAGCCAGGCTCTCGACTGACATCAGCGCTTGCGTGTGCTGGGGGGGTGAAAGATAGTTGAGCGGTTGAAAACGGCTTTCTCACGCCTACCCTGAAGATCAGGCGGGCCGTGATCGAGCAACGCTGGTTCCAGGCCTGGAGCGCGCACGGGCAGCCGATGCTGTGCCAGGAATGACTAACAATAATCGAGGAGTGCAAGATGACCTTGTGGCGCACCGTTCCGAACATTGACCAGCTCAATGCAGCGGGGAAGAACACCATCAGCGAAGTGCTGGATATTCGCTTCGAATCCTTCGACGACCAGTCGCTGACCGCCAGCATGGTGGTCGACCACCGTACTCACCAGCCGTTCGGCCTGCTGCATGGCGGTGCCTCGGTGGTGTTGGCCGAGACGGTTGGCTCGATGGCCAGCTATCTGTGTGTCGATACCAGCCAATACTATTGCGTGGGCCTGGAAATCAACGCCAACCACCTGCGGGGTGTGCGCAGCGGACGGGTCACGGCGGTGGCGACCGCGATCCATATCGGTCGCAGCACCCATGTCTGGGACATTCGCCTGACCAACGACGACGGCAAGACCCACTGCGTCTCGCGCCTGACCATGGCCGTTGTACCTGTTGGGCAGACCCCGCCGAACCGCTGAACGACGCCATGGTCTTGGCCGGACTGTCATCATTCCTGGCAGTTACGGTCATTGCTGGCGGCGGGTGTCCTGTCGACAATGGACACCTGTTTTCCCTTGAAAGGGCTCCGGTATGTCGCAGCACGTGTTCTTCGCCCACGCCAACGGGTTTCCCTCGGGAACCTACGGCAAGCTGTTCGCGGCCCTGTCGCCGGAGTATGAAGTTGCCCATCTGCAACAGCATGCCCACGACCCGCGTTTCCCGGTGGATGACAACTGGCGCAACCTGGTCGACGAACTGATCCACCATCTCGAGCAGCAGCCCGGGCCGGTCTGGGGCGTCGGCCATTCCCTGGGCGGGGTCCTGCACCTGCATGCGGCGTTGCGGCGGCCGCAGCTGTACAAGGGACTGGTGATGCTCGACTCGCCGGTGCTGACCCGGGCCGACCAGTGGGTGATCCGGGCGGCCAAGCGCCTGGGCTTCATCGACCGGCTGACCCCGGCCGGGCGTACCCTGGGCCGCCGCGAGGAGTTCAGCGATCTGGAGGCGGCTCGCCAGTATTTTGCGGGCAAGGCCCTGTTTCGCGGTTTCGACCCGGATTGCTTCGACGCCTATCTGCAACACGGCCTGCGGGCCGAGGACGGTCGCTTGCGCCTGAGCTTCGATCCGGACACCGAAATCAAGATCTATCGCGGCGTACCCCATACCAGTCCGGGCCTGGCCCGACATCTTGAAGTACCGCTGGCGATGGTGCGCGGTCGCTCCAGTCGCGTGGTGATGCGTCATCACTCACGCACCGTAGGGCGTTTGCCCCAGGGTGAATCCCTGAGCATGCCCGGAGGCCACATGTTTCCACTGGAACGTCCACTGGACACCGCGCAACTGCTCAAGGATATCTTCGCCCGCTGGGAGCGGCGCGCCAGCGAAGGGCGTCAACCATGAGCGCGGCGGTCGAGGAAGTGCGCCTGAGTCTGCCGCATATCGAACTGGCGGCTCATCTGTTCGGCCCGGAAGACGGTCTGCCGGTGATTGCCCTGCATGGCTGGCTGGATAACGCCAACAGTTTTGTGCGCCTTGCGCCGAAGTTGAAGGGGCTGCGTATCGTCGCCCTCGACATGGCCGGCCATGGGCATTCCGGACACCGCCCGGTGGGGGCCGGTTATGCCCTCTGGGACTATGTCCATGATGTGTTGCAGGTGGCCGAGCAACTGGGCTGGCAGCGTTTCGCGCTGCTGGGGCACTCCCTCGGTGCGATTGTCTCGGTGGTGCTGGCCGGGGCGTTGCCCGATCGGGTTTCGCATCTGGCGCTGATCGACGGTGTGATCCCGCCGACCGCCAGCGGTGAGAGCGCGGCCGAGCGCCTGGGCATGGCCTTGCAGGCGCAATTGCGCCTGCAGGACAAACGCAAGTCGGTGCATCCAAGCCTGGCGCAAGCCGTCGAGGCGCGGATGAAGGGCCTGGTGGCGGTCAGCCGCGAAGCCGCCGAGTTGCTGGCCCAGCGCGGCCTGATGCCGGTTCCCGGCGGCTACACCTGGCGTAGCGACAACCGCCTGACACTGGCTTCGCCGCTGCGCCTGACCGAAGAGCAGGCCATGGCCTTCGTCCGTCGGGTGGCGTGTCCGGCACAACTGGTGGTGGCCGAGCAAGGCATGCTGGTTCAGCATCGCAGTCTGCTGGAGCAGCTACCCTTCAAGCAGCAGGTGCTGCCGGGTGGTCATCATCTGCACTTGAACGACGAGGCCGGGGCGGCCCTTGTTGCAGACTGTTTCAATCGCTTCTTCGGCATTCCTTGACTTGCGCCCGGCAACTGTCGAGGCTTGACGGGTTGAAAGGGAGACAACCATGCCAGACCTCGATACTGCCGCGACTTCATGTCGTCCCGTTACGGCATCCGTGCCCACTGTTCAGGCGCTGCCGATCCGATGAAATTATCCACCACCCTGGCTGCGGCCCTGGGCCTGGCCTGTGTCAGCAGTACGCTGCTGGCCGCCGACGTACCGGGCAGCCATGACCTGCCGCTGGTACCGCGCCTGGCCGATGCCCAGATCGTCGACTACCGGGCACCCGCCGAGCTGGAGCGTATTTATCCACAGGGCTCGATCCGCAAGATCAGCAACCGGCTGCGCAGCGAAGGCCAGGTCAATGCCCGTGGGCAGATGACCTCGGTGACCTACGAGCTGCCGCCGGAACACAGCGCCAACGAAGCCTTTACCGCAGCCCGTGAAGCCTTGCAGAAGGAGGGCGCGCAGTTGCTGTTCTGGTGTCAGGCCCGCGATTGCGGCGAGAACAGCCTGTGGGCCAATGAGGTCTTCGGCAATCCGCTGCTGTCCGGGGCCGACGATCAGCAGGCCTACCTGTTGTTGCGCCTGGCCGCGCCGCAGGATGATTCGCTGATGGCCTTGTACAGCATTACCCGGGGCAATCGCCGGGCGTACCTGCATGTCGAGCAGTTTGCCGCGAATGCACCGTTGGGCGAGTTGCTGCCGACGTCGGCGACCTTGCTGCGCGAGTTGCGCGATACCGGCAAGCTCGACCTGCCGAAGCTGGTCGGCGAGCCGCAGGCTACCTGGGTTTCGCTGATCTCCAGGGGCCTGAATCTCGATACCACCTCGCGCATCAGCCTGTCGGGCAGTGCCGCCGAGGCCTGGCGCCAGGCGCTGGTGGCCGCCGGAGTCAGGGCGGCCCGGCTGGAACTGGGGGACGGCAAGACCGCCGGCCTGCATCTGGAACTGTTGCGATAGTCGTGACGCGGCGAACGCACATTCGTGAGTTCGCCTAAGCTTTCTTCTCTGAATCTCTCTGTGGAATCCCCATGCTCAATAATGATCGGCTGTTGGTGCAGATACTGCTCCTGGTGCTGTTTGGTGCCAGTTTGTGGGTGATGGCGCCGTTCTGGTCGGCGCTGTTCTGGGGCGCGGTGCTGGCCTTTGCCAGTTGGCCGCTGATGCTGTTGCTCACGCGTCTGCTGGGTGGACGCGAGACGCTGGCCGCCGGCGTGCTGACCCTGGGCTGGATGGTGCTGGTGGCGGCTCCGCTGGTGTGGCTGGGGCTCAACCTGGCGGACCATGTGCGCGATGCGGTGGCCTTCGTCAAGGATGTGCAGGTCGACGGCCTGCCCGAGGCGCCTTCCTGGCTGGCGGGGGTACCGCTGGTCGGTGAGCGGCTGGTGGGGATCTGGAACACCATCGATGAGCAGGGCGCGGCGCTGATGGTGGCGGTCAAGCCCTATCTGGGGCAGGTCGGCAACTGGTTGCTGGCCCGCAGCGCGCAGATCGGCAGCGGGATTCTCGAACTGACCCTGAGCATTCTCTTCGTGTTTTTTTTCTATCGGGATGGGCCGCGTTTGGCGGCGTTCGTCCTCAGTCTGCTGGAGCGACTGATTGGCGAACGTGCCGGTTATTACCAGGGGCTGGTGGCCGGTACGGTGCAACGGGTGGTCAATGGCGTGATCGGTACAGCGGCGGCCCAGGCCGTACTGGCCCTGATCGGCTTCCTGATCGCCGGGGTGCCGGGTGCACTGGTGCTGGGGTTGGCGACCTTTCTGCTCAGCCTGATTCCCATGGGACCGCCGCTGGTGTGGATTCCAGCCACGGCCTGGCTGGCCTGGAAGGGCGAGTACGGTATGGCGGTGTTCCTCGGCATCTGGGGCACGTTCATCATCAGTGGCGTGGACAACGTACTCAAGCCGTACCTGATCAGCCGGGGCGGCAATTTGCCATTGGTGGTGGTGTTGCTGGGCGTCTTCGGCGGTTTGATCAGCTTCGGTTTTATCGGTCTGTTTATCGGCCCCACCTTGTTGGCGGTGGCCTACAGCCTGCTGCTCGACTGGAGTGCGAGCCAGGGGCGGCACGACGAGAAAGTCTGAGGGCCCGCACTCTCCCTGAGTGGGAAGCTCTGTGAGCGGTGCCCTCAGGGATCAGGCTGCGGCAGCGGTGCTGCTGGTCGCCGTCACGGTATTGCGGTTCTGATACTGGGTGTTGAGGCTGACCATCAGGCGGCTGAGGGCTTCGGCGATGTTGTCCTGAGCCTTCTGAGTGGTGCTGGTCGAGGTGCCACTGGCATCGGCCAGGGCCTTGAGCAGCAGGGCACTGGCGGTATCGCCGGTGCTGACGGTTGTCGTGCTGTCGGTGGTCACCGCGCAGTTCGAGCTGCTGTCAGTGCTGCCCTGCAGCGCGCTGGCCAGTTCGGCCTGGCTGATACTGCCATCGCCATCGGTGTCCAGTTGGCTGAACAGTTGGCTGCTCGACAGTTGGACCGGCGGCGCAGGCGGCGCGAAGGCTGCGGCCAGTTCGTCAACGCTGAGGCTACCGCTGGAGTCCTTGTCCAGGGCGGAGAACAGCGAAGTGCTGTCGGCGTTGCTGCCGGCATTGCTCAGGCCGGTGGCCAGTTCGTCGTTGCTGAGGGTGCCATCGCCATTGCTGTCCAGCGCCTTGAGCAGGGCATCGGCCAGTTGGGTGTCAGGCGCGCGGTCGCCATGTTCCGGACGCTTGAGTGCGGCCAACTCGTCAAGGCTGATGCCACCGCTGCTGTCGCTGTCGAGCGAAGTGAAATTCTGGCTCAGATCCGCCAGCAGTTTGTTGTCGCCATCTTTTGACTGGGCGGTCTTGAGTTCATCCTGGCTGATGGAACCGTCGCCGTTGGTATCGAGCTTGGCGAGCAGTTGTTTCTGGAATTGTTGTTGGCGTTGCGTGGCCGTTGTCGTGCTGTTGTAGCCGACATAGCTCAGTAGACTGCTGACGCTACCGATCATGATGCTCACTCCCTAAGTGTTGGCAAGACCGGTGGCGCAACACCGGCTCATGCAGACTCCCAGAGGCAGTTGTCGAGGATATGTGGGCTTTGTACCGGCCGCTACACATGACGATCAGGCGCGAGGCAGGCTGACCACGGCGGTCAGGCCGCCACCGGGTGTGTCCTCCAGCAACAGCTCGCCGCCCAGGCGTTGCGCGGCTTCACGGGCGATGGTCATGCCCAGGCCGACCCCGCCGGAGTTGCGGTTGCGCGAGCCTTCCAGGCGATAGAACGGTTCGAATACCGCCTCGCGCTTGTCGGCGGCGATGCCGGGACCGTGGTCGATGACCCGGATGATCAACTGGCGCCGGCTGTCCTCGAGGGTGATCAGGGCATCGCCGGCGTAGCGCAGGGCGTTGTCCATCAGGTTGTTCAGACACGAACGCAAGGCCATCGGCTGTACCAGCAAGGGCGCGCAATGCCCACTGGCACGGACCTGGGCTCCTTGATCCTGGGCGTTTTCACACAGGGACTCGACCAGGGCCTGCACATCCATCCATTGCAGGGTTTCGCTGGTGCGTTGTTCATGCAGGTAGCTCAGGGTGGCATCGAGCATACCGATCATGTCGTTGAGGTCCTGACGCATCTGCCCCTGCAGTTTTACGTCGTCGATCTGTTCCAGACGCAGCTTGAGGCGTGACAATGGCGTGCGCAGGTCGTGGGACACCGCACCGAGCATGCGGCCACGCTGCTGCACCTGCTCACGGATGCGCTGCTGCATCAGGTTGAAGGTGGCGGCGGCCTGGCGTGCTTCCCATGGACCGGTTTCATCCAGTGGTGGACTGTCGAGGTCTTCACTCAGGCGCTCGGCGGCCTCGCTCAGGCGCTTGATCGGCCGGGTCAGCAACTTGGCGCCGTACCAGGCGGCGATCGTCAGGGCGATGAACTGGAAGGTCAGCGGTACCATCGGCCCGCCGAACCATGGCCGTGGTGGTCGATGACCGTGCGGTGGCGGGAAGCGCGGGTCGAACGGCTCCGACATCGTTGAGGACGAGGGCGGTGGTGGGGGAGGTCCACCACCGTAATGATGGAACCAGATAAAGGCCAATAGATGCGCCAGCACGATAGCCAGCATCAACACGCCGAACAGGCGTCCGAACAGCGTGTTGAAGCGGGGACGCATCAGCCGATGTCTCGCGCGTCGAACAGGTAACCTTCACCGCGCACGGTCTTGATCAACTGTGGCGATTTCGGATCGTCGCCCAGTTTCTGCCGCAGCCGCGACACCAGCAGGTCGATACTGCGATCGAACGCTTCGATCGAGCGACCCCGGGCAGCGTCGAGCAACTGTTCACGGCTCAGTACCCGGCGTGGTCGTTCGATGAATACCCAGAGCAGGCGGAACTCGGCATTGGACAGCGGCACCACCAATCCATCGTCGGCGATCAACTGGCGCAATACGCTGTTCAGGCGCCAGTTGTCGAAACGGATGTTGGCCCGTTGCTCGGTGCGGTCGTCGCGTACCCGGCGCAGGATGGTCTGGATGCGCGCCACCAGTTCCCGTGGCTCGAACGGTTTGGCCATGTAGTCGTCGGCGCCCAGTTCCAGGCCGATGATCCGGTCGGTGGGTTCGCAGCGCGCGGTCAGCATCAGGATCGGGATATCCGATTCGGTGCGCAGCCAGCGGCACAGCGACAGGCCATCCTCGCCTGGCAGCATCAGGTCCAGGACCACCACATCGAAGGTTTCCAGTTGCAGGGCCTGACGCATTGCCGCGCCGTCGGTGACCCCAATGCCCTGGATGCTGAAACGGGCCAGGTAGTCGATCAGCAGTTCACGGATCGGAATATCGTCGTCGACGATCAGCGCGCGGACATTCCAGCGCTTGTCATCGCCCGGCGATAGGGTTTTGTTGACATCGGCCAGAGGAGCGGGAGTGTTCTGCATGCGTGTGATTATCTGCCGGTAAAGCCGCGAAGCGCGAAACGTTCCGCGAGGTTGTTGCACGTAGGGAGGGCCCGGCCCGCAGGCACGAGTGTCCATTTCAAGTGTAGCCGCGCGAGACGCTACAGGCATCGCATGTTGAGCGGTTGTCGGTTATGTAACAGTTTCGACATAAAGCCCCGGCATCCGGCGCCCTGGCTGCGGGTTCCGGGGGTAGCGCCCTGCCGATTCTAGGGCGTAATGCCTGCGTAAACTGACTCTTTACGCCTTCTTTACGTATCGCCCCAGGCGTCGCTCTCGTTCCTTTACGGCCTTCCTTCCGACAATGCTCCCACACGCGGCAATCGCCGTATCACGGAGAAATCCCATGGGCATTCTGGACGCGGTGTCACTGCTGCTGGCAGTGGCGCTGTTCATCTATCTACTGGTTGCGCTGTTGCGCGCGGATCGGAACTAGGAGCGGCGGTTATGCAGGCTTATGACTATTGGCTGATCTTGGCCTTCCTGGCGCTGGTGCTGTTGCCTGCGCCCGCTCTGGGGCGGTTTTACTACAACGTGATGGAGGGGCGGCGTACCTGGCTGACGCCGGTATTGGGGCCGGTGGAGCGGGTCTGTTATCGCCTGTCCGGTGTCGATGACAAGGAGGAGCAGAGCTGGCAGAAGTACACCCTGGCACTGCTGGCCTTCAACTTCGCCGGTTTCGCACTGCTGTTCGCGATCCTGCTGTTCCAGCAATACCTGCCGCTCAACCCGCAGAACCTGCCGGGCCAGGAGTGGACGTTGGCGTTCAATACCGCGGTCAGTTTCATGACCAACACCAACTGGCAGAACTACAGCGGCGAGGCCTCTCTCAGCTACCTGAGCCAGATGGCCGGCCTGACCGTGCAGAACTTCGTCAGTGCCGCCACCGGCCTGGCTGTGCTGGTCGCGCTGTGTCGGGGTATCGCCCGTCGTTCGGCGGCAACCCTCGGCAACTTCTGGGTCGACATGACCCGCGCCACCCTCTATGGCCTGCTGCCGCTGTGTCTGTTGCTGGCGCTGTTCCTGGTATGGCAGGGCGTGCCGCAGACTTTCGCGCACTACGTCAATGCCGTGACCCTGCAGGGTGTCGACCAGGTGATCCCGCTCGGCCCGGCGGCCAGCCAGATCGCCATCAAGCAGTTGGGTACCAACGGCGGCGGTTTCTTCGGTGCCAACTCGGCGCACCCGTTCGAGAACCCGACGGCCTGGAGCGACCTGATCGAACTGGCCTCGATCATTCTGATCCCGGCGGCACTGGTGTTCACCTTCGGTCACTACGTCAAGGACCTGCGCCAGAGCCGCGCGATTCTCGGTTGTATGCTGGCCCTGCTGCTGATCGGGGGCGCGGTCTCGCTGTATGCCGAGTACCAGCCGAACCCGACGCTGAACAATCCGCTGGTGGAGCAGACCGCGCCGCTGGAAGGCAAGGAAACCCGTTTCGGCACCACCGGTACGGTGCTCTGGGCGGTGACCACCACCGCCGCGTCCAACGGTTCGGTCAACGCGATGCACGACAGCCTCAACCCGCTGAGCGGCATGGTCGCGCTGGTCAACATGATGGTCGGTGAAGTGATCTTCGGCGGCGTCGGCGCGGGCCTCTACGGCATGTTGCTGAACGTGCTGATCGCGGTGTTCCTCGCCGGCCTGATGATCGGCCGGACCCCGGAATATCTGGGCAAGAAACTCCAGGCCCGGGAAGTGCAACTGCTGGTGGTGACCCTGCTGGTGATGCCGATCGGCACTCTGGTGCTCGGTGCCATCGCCGCCAGCCTGCCTGGCCCGGCCGGTGCGGTCAGCAATCCCGGCGCCCATGGTTTCAGCCAGTTGCTGTACGCCTACACCTCGGCCAGTGCCAACAACGGCTCGGCGTTCGGCGGTTTCAGCGGCAACACCTCGTTCCACAATCTGATGCTGAGCCTCGCCATGCTGCTGGGTCGCTTCGGCTACATCCTCCCGGTGCTGGCCCTGGCAGGCAGCCTGGCTCTGAAGAAAACCGTGCCGGTCGGGCAGAACAGCTTTCCGACCCATGGCCCGCTGTTCGTCACCCTGTTGACCGTGACGATCCTGCTGGTGGGTGGCCTGACGTTCCTGCCGACCCTGGCTCTGGGACCGATTGCAGAGCATTTGAGCCTGATTGTGCCTGGACTGAAGAACTGAGGATCTGATGATGAACATGCCGCTTCCCGCAACAAAACCGGCTGTCGTCGAACAGCCCAAGACCACTTTTGCCGACCTGTGGCGGCCGGCGCTGGTACAAGCTTTCGTCAAGCTCGACCCGCGCCAGTTGCAACGCGCGCCGGTGATGCTGGTGGTGGAACTGACAGCGATCCTGACCACTGTCCTCTGCCTGATCCCCAACAGCGCCGTGCCGACCTTCGTCGCGGTGCAGATCGCCATCTGGCTGTGGTTCACCGTGCTCTTCGCCAACTTCGCCGAAGCCCTTGCCGAAGGGCGGGGCAAGGCCCGCGCCGACAGCCTCAAGGCCGGCAGCGAGGGCTTGAGCGCACGGCGGCGCAAGGCTGACAACAGCTTCCAGGTGGTGCCCGCCAACAGCTTGCGCAAGGGGGATGTGGTGCGCGTCGAAGCCGGCGAAATGATTCCCGGCGACGGCGAGGTGATCGAGGGCATCGCCGCGGTGAACGAAGCAGCGATCACCGGTGAATCGGCACCGGTGATTCGCGAATCCGGCGGCGACCGTTCGGCTGTCACCGGCAACACTCGACTGGTATCCGACTGGTTGCTGATACGCATCACCAGCAACCCGGGCGAGTCGACCCTGGACCGCATGATCGCCCTGGTGGAAGGCGCCAAGCGCCAGAAGACGCCCAACGAAGTTGCGCTGGACATCCTGCTGATCGGTCTGACGCTGATCTTCCTGCTGGTGGTGGTGACCCTGCAGCCGTTCGCCCACTTCGCCGGTGGCAGCCTGCCGCTGGTGTTCCTGGTGGCGCTGCTGGTGACGTTGATCCCGACCACCATTGGCGGTTTGCTGTCGGCCATCGGTATTGCCGGGATGGACCGCCTGGTGCGTCTGAACGTGATCGCCAAGTCTGGTCGGGCGGTGGAGGCGGCCGGCGACGTGCACGTGCTGTTGCTGGACAAGACCGGCACCATCACCTTTGGTAACCGCCGTTGCAGTGCGATTCATCCGGCGCCGGGTGTGCCGGTGCGCGAGTTGGCCCAAGGCGCCTTGCTGGCCTCGCTGGCCGACGAGACCGCTGAAGGCAAGTCGATCGTCGAATACCTGCGTGATCTTTATCCACAGCCGGAACCGGCGGCTACCGAGCTGACCGCCGTGCCGTTCAGCGCCGAAACCCGCTTGTCCGGTGTCGACCATCAGGGCCGGGTGTATCGCAAGGGGGCGGTGGATTCGCTGCTGGCATTCCTGGGTCAGCAACGCAGTGACCTGCAACCGGCGCTGTCCCGGGAGATCGACAAGATTGCCCAGAGTGGCGGCACTCCCTTGCTGGTCTGTGGCGAAGGCAAGCTGCTTGGCGCTATTCACCTCAAGGACGTGGTCAAGCCGGGCATCCGCGAGCGCTTCGCCGAACTGCGCAAACTGGGGATCCGCACTGTCATGGTGACCGGCGACAACCCGTTGACGGCGGCGGCGATCGCTGCCGAGGCCGGGGTCGATGACGTACTGGCCGAGGCCACGCCGGAGAAGAAACTGGCGCGTATCCGTCTGGAACAGAACGACGGTCGCCTGGTGGCAATGTGCGGCGACGGCGCCAACGACGCCCCGGCACTGGCTCAGGCCGATGTCGGCATGGCGATGAACGATGGCACCCAGGCCGCGCGGGAAGCGGCGAACATGGTCGACCTCGACAGCGATCCGACCAAGTTGCTGGACGTGGTGCAGATCGGCAAGGAGTTGCTGGTGACCCGGGGTGCGTTGACCACCTTCTCGATCGCCAACGATGTGGCCAAGTACTTCGCGATCCTGCCGGCGCTGTTTGCGGCGATCTATCCACAGCTCGGGGTGCTCAACGTCATGCAGTTGGCCAGTCCGCAGAGCGCGATCCTCTCGGCGATCGTCTTCAACGCGCTGATCATTGTCGTGCTGATCCCGCTGGCGCTGCGTGGCGTAAGAGTGCAGGCGGCCAGCGCCGCGCACCTGCTGCGACGCAACCTGCTGATCTATGGTCTGGGCGGGATTCTGGTGCCGTTCGTGGGCATCAAGGCCATCGACCTGCTGCTGACCGCGTTGCATCTGGTGTAGCCCCTCCAGCCCGCTCTCTTGCAAGCGCGGGCTGGCCTGGCCCAATCGCTGCATTACCCGAATTGAGGAACTGAACATGTCTACCGTATGGCGCCCAGCCCTGAGCCTGTTGGCCCTGATGACCCTGTTGACCGGTATTGCCTATCCGCTGGTGGTGACCGGTGTGGCCCAGGCCGTTTTCCCCGACCAGGCCAATGGCAGCCTGCTGATCGATGCCGATGGCAAGGTCCGCGGTTCGTCACTGATTGCCCAGGACTTCACTGGCGATGCCTGGTTCCACCCGCGCCCATCGGCCGGGGCCTTTGCCACGGTGTCCAGTAGCGCAAGCAACCTGGCCCCGAGCAACCCGGCGCTGGCGACGCGAATTTTCGATGATGCGGCCAAGCAGGCCGTACCAGGCCAGGGGCCGGTTCCCCTGGCGCTGCTGACCACGTCCGGTAGTGGCCTTGATCCGCACTTGCCACCGGCCGCCGTTCGCTATCAACTGGCGCGGGTGGCGCAGGCGCGCAACCTGCCGGCGGCCACCGTCGAAAAACTGCTGGAGGCGCACATCGAACAGCCGTTGATTGGCCCGCCGGTGATCAATGTGCTTGCATTGAATGCGGCGCTGGCCGATCTCTCGAAATAACTCGGTGAGTGCTGTTGTTTGTGGGAAATTGGACAAGCTTTGCTGGCCTCTTCGCGGCGAACCGCCGCGAAGAGGCCCTCCAGCCCGACCCAAAACCCTAATCCCCTATCCGGGTGGCAGTATCCGTTCCAACAGTGAGAACCCCATAGATGAGTGATTCCGGTCGCGCCGACGCGCTGTTAGCCGAACTGCCCCGCACCGGCCGTGGCCGGCTCAAGGTATTCCTGGGTGCCGCGCCGGGCGTTGGCAAGACCTACGCGATGTTGCAGGCGGCGCATACGCAATTGCGCCAGGGTGTGAAGCTGATCGTCGGTGTGGTCGAGACCCATGGCCGGGCAGAGACCGAGATGCTGCTCACCGGGCTGCCGCAACTGCCTCAGGTGCGCTCCGAGTATCGTGGCGTACAGCTTGAGGAAATGGATCTCGACGGCCTGCTCAAGGCCCGCCCGACACTGGTGCTGGTCGACGAACTGGCCCACAGCAATGCCCCAGGCAGCCGCCATCTGAAACGCTGGCAGGATGTCCAGGAACTGCTCGCCGCCGGCATCGACGTGTTCACCACGGTCAACGTTCAGCACCTGGAAAGCCTCAATGACCAGGTGCGTGGCATCACCGGCGTGCAGGTGCGCGAGACGCTGCCGGATTGGGTCCTGCAGGAAGCCGATGAGCTGTTGCTGATCGATTTGCCGCCACGGGAATTGCTCGAGCGCCTGCGCGACGGCAAGGTCTATGTACCGGAGCAGGCCCGGGCGGCAATCGACGCGTTTTTCACCCAGACCAATCTCAACGCCTTGCGCGAGCTGGCGATGCAGACCGCTGCCGCCCAGGTCGACAATGATCTGGCCCTGGGCTATCGGACCCTCGGTCAGGCCGCGCCGGCCATTCGCGGGCGTTTGTTGGTCGGCGTGGACGGCGATGCCCAGGCCGAGCGCCTGGTGCGGCATGCCAGCCGGGTCGCTCAGCGCCGTCATCTGCCCTGGAGCCTGGTGCATGTGGATAACGGTCGCCATCGTGACGAGCAGTCGCGGCTGCGTCTGCAAAGTGCCCAGCAACTGGCCGAGCGGCTCGGTGGCGAAGTGGTCCTGCTGCGGGCCGGGGAGGTGGCCAAGACCCTGATCCAGCATGCCGCCGAGCGTCGGGCCAGCCTGGTGCTGGTCGGCCAGTCCCGTCAGCGCCTGCGCCGGCGATTGTTTGGCGGCGGATTGGCCGCGCGGCTGTTGAGTAATGCCCGTGGGCTGGAAATCAACGTCCTCGACAGCCTGGAGGAGCCGCACCCGCCGCGCGTTCGCGAACCCCATGCGGTGGTCTGGCTCGACTACCTGCTGGCGCTGCTGGCAACGGTGTTGGCCAGTGGCCTGGCCTGGGGGGTGGCCAGTGTGTTGCCGCTGCCGAACATCTCCCTGGTATTCCTCGCTGCGGTGCTGCTGGTGGCGGTGCGCAGCAGTCTTGGCCCGGCCCTGGCCTGCGCGGTGCTGTCGTTCCTGACCTATGACTTCCTGTTCATCCCGCCGAACTTTTCCTTCGCCATCCAGCGCGAAGAGGATGTGCTGACGCTGCTGTTCTTCCTGATGATGGCGGCGTTGACCGGCAACCTCGCCGCCCGCCAGCGCCGACAATTGCAGGCGCTGCGCGATACCCAGGAGGAAACCAGCGAACTGCTCGACCTGTCGCGCAAGTTGACCGCTGCCACCGATCGTCAGGCGGTGATCAGTGCGGCGTCGCAACACCTCAGCGGTTGGGAGGAGCTGGAGTTGTGCCTGCTCAACCGTGATGGTCAGGGGGGCTGGACTGTCGAGAGCGGTGGGGCGTTGGTGTTTTCCGAAGCCGAACGTGCTGCCGCCGACTGGGCCTGGCAGCACGATCAACCTGCTGGAATGGGCACCGGCACCTTGCCGTTCGGACGTTGGTGGTGGTGGCCGCTGTCGGCGGAGGAGGGGCCGCTGGCGTTACTCGGTGTGCGTCCCCGCGAAGGCCAGGCGTTGACCGGCCAGCGCCGTCGCCTGCTGACCGCGTTGAGCCAACCACTGGCCCAGGCCCTGGCCCGGGCGCAACTGGCCGATGATCTGGAGGCGGCGCGTCTGCACGGGGAAACCGAGCAACTGCGCAGTGCCCTGCTGGCGTCGGTTTCCCATGACCTGCGCACGCCGCTGACTTCGATGCGTGGCAGTATCGACAGCCTGCTGGCCCTGGGCGAAGCGATTCCGCCGGACGATCGCCAGGAACTGCTGGAAGGCACCCGCGACGAGGCCGAACGGCTCGACCGCTATATCCAGAACCTGCTCGACATGACGCGCCTCGGTCACGGCGCGCTGAAACTGGCCCGGGACTGGGTAGCGCCGGCGGATATCGTCGGCAGCGCCCTGAATCGCTTGCGCGCGGTGCTGGCGCCGTTGCAGGTCAGCACGCGGGTGCCCGATGAGCTGCCGTTGCTCTACGTGCATGCGGCGCTGATCGAGCAGGCCCTGGTCAATGTCATGGAAAACGCCGCGCGGTTTTCGCCGAGCCAGGGTCGCCTGCAAATCGGTGCGGGAGCTGCCGACGGCGAACTGTTCTTCTCGGTCAGTGATGAAGGCCCGGGTATTCCAGAGGAGGAGCGGAGCAAGATCTTCGACATGTTCTATACCGCTGCTCGCGGTGATCGCGGCGGCCAGGGCACGGGGCTTGGGCTGGCGATCTGTCAGGGTATGGTCGGTGCCCACGGCGGGCATATCGGCGTGGCAGAGGGGATCGACGGTCGGGGTACCTGTATCACCTTATTCCTGCCCTTGCAGGAGCAGCCGGGATTTGAAAGTGAAGCCTGATATGCTTCGACGATTCCTCATGACGATGCGCCAACCATGAATCCGATAGCGACCATTCTGGTCATCGACGACGAACCGCAGATTCGCAAGTTCCTGCGTATCAGCCTGGCTTCCCAGGGCTACAAGGTACTGGAGGCGGGCACCGGCACCGAAGGGCTGGCGCATGCCGCCTTGAACAAGCCCGACCTGCTGGTGCTCGACCTCGGGTTGCCGGACATGGACGGCCAGCAGGTGCTGCGCGAGTTTCGCGAATGGTCCGGCGCGCCGGTGCTGGTACTGTCGGTGCGGGCCAGTGAAGCCCAGAAGGTCCAGGCCCTGGACGGTGGTGCCAATGACTATGTGACCAAGCCCTTTGGCATCCAGGAGTTTCTCGCGCGCATCCGTGCGCTGCTGCGCCAGGTGCCGGCTGGCGAGGTCCAGGAGGCGGCGCTGATATTCGGTCCGCTGACCGTCGACCTGGCGTATCGCCGGGTGTCGCTGGAAGGCGTGGAAGTGGCGTTGACCCGCAAGGAGTATGCGGTGCTTGCCCAGTTGGCACGGCATCCCGGGCGGGTCATCACCCAGCAGCAACTGCTCAAGGACATCTGGGGGCCGACCCATACCGAGGATAGCCACTACCTGCGGATCGTGGTCGGGCACCTGCGTCAGAAACTGGCGGATGATCCGACCTGCCCGCGTTTCATCGTCACCGAGGCCGGTATCGGCTATCGCCTGCTCGATAACCGGGGCTGATAACGGGCTGATTTTGGAGTGAAGGTGCGAGCGGGGTGAGGGTGGCTTGTGTGGCAGGCTGCTCACCTCCAACCTCAGCGGCGCTCCTCCTCGTAGCGTTCGAGGGTATCGCGGGCGATCTCGCGCCCCAGGGCGATCAATTCGGGCGCCTTGTAGAACTCGAAGAACCGGCACACCCGTTTGGGCACGTTGATCAGGATATCCGGCGGATAACCGGCGATCTTGTACTGCGCCAGCGACGTCTGCATCACTTCGAAACTCTGGTTGATCAGGTCCAGCAATGACGCCGGGCCGACATTGTCGATGATGAACGAACCGGTCGCGGACTTTGGCGCACCAGCGTCCTGCGGTGCCGCCGCCGGTTGTTGAGCGGTCGGTTCGGCGGGGTCGAGCCAGGCGTTGGTGATGTCTGCCGCGTCCGCGGCGAGGGTCTGCTGCTCCAGGCGCAGCAACTCCTCGGCCTGCTTGCGCCGGAACGGCAGGCGCGACCCCATGGAACTGAGCAGCGCATTGAAGCGGCTCTTGAAGGCGGGCGGGCGCTGGATCACCGGCAGTTGGTACTGCTTCTGGTTGGTGGAGTTGAGGTTGACGGCGATGATCAGGTCGCAGTGGCTGGAGACCACCGGCACGATCGGCAGCGGGTTGAGAATGCCACCGTCGACCAGCATGCGATTACCCTGCATGACCGGGGTGAACAGGCTCGGTATGGCCGCCGAGGCGCGCATGGCCTGGTGCAGACAACCTTCCTGGAACCAGATTTCCTGTTGGTTGGTCAGGTCGGCGGCGACCGCTGTGTAGGGAATCCGCAGGTTTTCGATGTCGATTTCGCCGACGATCTTGCGGATTTGGCCGAAGACCTTTTCGCCACGGATCGCTCCCAGCCTGAAACTGACGTCGACCAGGCGCAGGACATCCAGATAGTCCAGGCTTTCGATCCAGTTGCGGTACTCGTCGAGCTTGCCGGCAGCGTAAATACCGCCGACCACTGCGCCCATGGAGCAGCCGGCGATACAGGCGATCTCATAACCGCGCCTTTCGATCTCTTCGATTACCCCGATATGGGCGTAACCGCGGGCCCCACCCGAGCCCAGCACCAATGCGACACGTTTTTTCATCATGCACTCCTTTCCAGCCGGTCACCCACAATGCACCCAAGGCAGGCTGCGGTACAATCGCCACGTCCTTGACGAGGACGGGCTGGCGCCGATTTCCACTGATTGGTTAAGCTTGCTGGAGCGGACAAGGCACTTTTTGCCTGGCGTGCCGTCATAAGCTGCACGACTGTTTTTTTCTTGAGGTGTCATCGATGAAAGCCTGGATCTGTGTGCCGTTGATTGCATTGTCGTTGGCCGGTTGTGCGGGCAAGACCGCTTACCGCGAAAGCTGCGGGACCCAGCTGGATGCGGCCTGGCATGAGCTGGACCTGGCCAAGGCCGAAGGCTTTGCCGGGACCGTGAGCTATTCCAAGGCGCTCTCGTTGTTGACCGGGGCCAAGACCCAGCAGCAGTTCGAAGCCTACGAGGGCTGCTCGGCCAAAGCCGAGAAGGCGCGGTTCTACATCCGTGAGTCGCGCGCGGGTCGTTGATCGGGGTCGGGAGGCGGGGCGCCTGACGGTGTCGGAGCCCTTTCTCTGCAAGGGATTGGAATGCCTGTTGTGTAGCCGGTTTCATCCGTGAAGAAAGCGATGCGTGTTTTCAGCAAGACCTCGTCATCGTTCTTCGCGGATGAAGCCGGCTCTCAACGGTAAGAGTGCTTGCCACAACGGCAGGGTAGAGCCAGGCTTTAGCGGTTCGGTACTATCCTTGCTGTTTCCCCACGTTTGGATGTCTGCCGATGCGCAGTAAACTGCAAGCCTGCCTGCAAGCCGTCAATCAGGTGATATTGGGCAAGGATGCGCAGGTGCGTCTGGCGCTGACCTGCATTCTGGCCGACGGCCATCTGTTGATCGAAGACCTGCCCGGCATGGGCAAAACCACCCTCAGTCATACCCTGGCCAAGGTCCTTGGCCTGAGTTTCCAGCGTATCCAGTTCACTTCCGATCTGCTGCCCAGCGACATTCTCGGCACTTCGGTGTTCGACAAGGACAGCGGCGGCTTCGTGTTCCATCCCGGGCCGATTTTCGCCGAACTGGTATTGGCCGATGAAATCAACCGGGCCACGCCCAAGAGCCAGAGCGCCCTGCTCGAAGCCATGGAGGAAGGCCAGGTGACCATCGAGGGCGCCACCCGGCCGCTACCGTCGCCGTTCTTTGTGATCGCCACGCAGAACCCCGGCACGCAGGGTGGCACCTTTGCCTTGCCCGAGTCGCAGCTCGATCGTTTCCTGATGCGTGTGTCTCTTGGCTACCCGGCCCAGGCGGCGGAAAAGGCCCTGCTGCTGGGGGCTTCGCGGCGTGACCTGCTACCCCGTCTGCCGCCGATCCTCAGTCATGGCGAACTGGCCGCCTTGCAGCAGGAGGTCAAGCAGGTGCGGGCCAGTGATCCGCTGGTGGACTACGTTCTGCGTCTGGTCGGCGCGACCCGTAGCGAAGCACAGTTCGCTTGGGGCCTTTCGCCCCGGGCGAGCCTGGCGATCCTCGCCGCATCCCGGGCCTGGGCGTTACTGGCCGGGCGCGATTACGTGATTCCGGAAGACGTGCAGGCGGTGCTGCCGGCGGTGGTCGGCCATCGCCTGCGTGAGCGTGCCGACCCGACCGGCCTGGGCGGCGGCGCGCTGGTGCAATGGCTGCTGCGCGAGGTGTCGGCGCTTTGAGCGCCCGGCTGCGCAAGGTCTGGCAAGCCTGGCTGGCCCGGCGTCTGCCGCCGTCGGCACGGGTGGAACTGACCCAGCGGCGCATCTTCATCCTGCCCAACCGGGCGGGCGCGGTATTCGCCGCTCTGCTGTTGCTGATCCTGCTGGTGGCGATCAATTACCAGAACAGTCTCGCCTACGGCCTGTGTTTTCTGTTGTTGTCGGTGTTCGTCGTGGCGATCTTGCATACCTACCGCAACCTGCGGGGGCTGGTACTGAGTGCCGGGGTCGGGCCGGCGGTGTTCGTTGGTGAAGAGGCGCGCTTCGTGGTGCGCCTGGAAAGTACCGGGAAAAGCCATCAGGCGATCCACCTCGGTTGGTCGGCGCAACCGACGCAGCTCGCGGATGTGCCGCCGACGGGCGTTCACGAACTGCAACTGACCCGACCGACCCAGAAACGCGGCTGGCTGGTGGCCCCGCGTATCGGTGTGCACAGCAGTTTTCCCCTGGGTATTGTGCGGGCCTGGAGCTGGGTCGATCTGGGCCAGCAGGTGCTGGTTTATCCACAGCCGCTGGAAGGCGAACTGCCCATCCTGGCCAGCCTGGCGGAAGACGAGCCGGAGGTGGGCGTGCGGGCCCACGGTCAGGGTGTCGACGATTATCAGGGCCTCAAACCCTACCAACCCGGCGACTCCTGGCGGCGCTTGCACTGGAAGGCCTATTCCCGTGGGCAAGGCTTGTTGATCAAGGACTTCGCCCGCCTTGAGGGGCAGGAGCATTGCCTGGATTTTCTCGCCTTGGGCGGTGATGTCGAGCAGCGTCTGTCGCGGCTGTGCCATTGGGTTCTGGAACTGACCCGGCGCGAGCAACCGTTTGCCCTGCAGTTGCCGGGTCAACGCCTGGCGACCGATAGCGGTGCGGCCCATTGCGAGGCCTGCCTGCGCGCCCTGGCGCTATTCGGAAAACCGGCGTGAACGGTGCGCCGACGATCTCCCGGGCCAGCCTGGTCTGGTTGCTGGTGGCCCAGGCTCTGGTCATGGTGCCGTTCTGGTTCCATGTGCCGGTTTGGATGGTTGCCTTCTGGCTCGGCTGCACGTTCTGGCGTATCCAGGTGTATCGCATGCGGGCGGCGTTTCCCGGGCGCTTGCTGGAATTGCTGTTGCTGCTGTTCACCATCGGCGGCATCTGGCTTTCCCGCAGCAGCCTGATCGGCCTGGACGCCGGCGCGGTTCTGCTGGTGGCGATGTTCATCCTCAAGCTGGTGGAAACCCGCACCCATCGCGATGCGCTGGTCCTGATCTTTCTCGGGCTGTTCTGTGTAGCGGTGGCCTATCTGTTCGAAGACAGCCTGCCCTGGGCGCTCTACAGCCTGTTGCCGATCGGCGCACTGCTGGCGGCGCTGATCGGCTTGCAGCAGGGCCCCGAGACCCGGCCGCTGGCGACCTTGAGGCTGGCCGGTACCCTGCTGGCGCAAGCCTTGCCGCTGATGCTTGTGTTGTTCGTGTTCTTCCCGCGGATCGCGCCGTTGTGGTCGTTGCCGCTGCCGAGCGACAAGGGCCTGACGGGGTTGTCCGAGAGCATGTCGCCGGGCGATATCGCCGAACTCGGGCGCTCCGCCGACCTGGCGTTTCGCGCCAGCTTCGACGGTCCGCTGCCTGCGCGCCGGGAGCTGTACTGGCGCGCGTTGACGCTGGAGCAGTTCGATGGCCGACGCTGGAGCCAGTCGGCGGGGATCGCCTCCAGTCCGGCGCCGAAATGGCAGGCCAGTGGTGAACCCTGGCGCTACAGCATCATCCTGCAACCGAGTGGCAAGCCCTGGCTGCCTACGCTCGATGTGGCCAGCAGCGACCTCGACGATGCGCGCCAGTTGGCGGACTATCGGCTGCAGCGCCAGCGACCGGTGCAGCAGGCGCTGCTCTATCGGGCCAGTTCCTGGTCACAGGTGCCGCGCGATCCGCAGCTCGATGAGCGGGCGCGGCGCCGAACCCTGCAGTTGCCGGTCCAGGGCGACCCTCGGACGCGTCAGTGGGCTGCGCAATTGCGGCGCACTTATCCACAGCCTGACGCGTTGGTGGCGGCGCTGCTCAAGCACTTTCACGACGAGCCCTATCACTACACCCTCAGGCCGCCGACCCTGGGCGCCGACAGCGTCGACGGGTTCCTCTTCGACAGTCGTCAGGGCTTTTGCGCGCACTTCGCTGGCGCGATGACCTATGTACTGCGGGCGGCGGGTATTCCGGCCAGGGTCGTTGCCGGTTATCAGGGTGGCGAATTGAACACGGCGGGGCATTTCCTCGCGGTGCGCCAATACGACGCCCATGCCTGGGTCGAGTACTGGCAGGCCGGGCAGGGCTGGCGCAGTGTCGATCCGACCTACGCAGTGGCGCCGCAGCGGATCGACCAGGGACTGGAGCAGGCTCTGGCCGCCGATGAGGGCATGCCGGGCGTCTCGGCGTTCTCGCCGCTGCGTTACCGCCAACTGAGCTGGCTCAATGCATTGCGCCTGGGCTGGGATAATCTCAATTATGGTTGGCAACGCTGGGTTCTGGGTTATCAGGGCGAGCAGCAATTCAGCTTGCTGGGGCGCTGGTTCGGCGATCTGTCCTGGGTGCTGCTGCCGGTCGGACTGGTGCTGATTCTGGCACTCTTGTCGCTGTGGCTGCTGCGTCCCTGGCAGAGCAAGACCGATCCGCAACTGCGCGCATTCGCGACCTTCGAGAAGCTGCTAAGCCGTCGCGGCCTGGTACGTGAGCCGGGCGAGGGCCCGCTGGCTTTCGTCGAGCGCGCGGCCTTGCGGTTGCCGCGCCAGGCGCAGAGTATTCGTGACTTTGGCGAGTTGTTCGTCGGTCAACGTTATGCTGAACAAACCCCGTCGATGGATGCATTGCAACAGGCGTTGCGGTCATTGCGTCGTAGTCTTGGAAGTTCGATTTGGGAGTGATGTCGATGTCGGCCCTGGTGGATCATTTGGTGGTTCAGGTGGTGAATCTGGAGGTACGGTTGTTGGCCTGTCATGCACGGGTCGATGCGCTGACCGATGAGGAAGGGCTGCACGATCTGCGTATCGCCGTGCGGCGCCTGCGCAGCCTGTTGCGGCCCTTGCGCGGTTTGCCGGGCGTCGAACCATTGGAGCAGGCGGCGGCCGAAGTGGGGCGACTGACCACGCCGATCCGCGATCGTGAAGTGCTGGCAGCCTACCTGCACCGGCAGGGGCATCATGCTGCGGCCACGCGACGGACCGCGCAATTGGCCGAGGATTACTGGAAAGTCGCGCGCAGTCCGGAACTCAAGCATCTGCTCGATGTACTCGATGCCTTCCCGCGCTTCTTGCGGGCCGCTGAGCATCAGGGGCTGCTCAAGGGCTTGCGCAAACGCATCGAGAATCGCCTGGCCAAGCAATGGCGGGCGCTGGAGGAGGCCTTGCACGCTCCGGGTCACGACCGTCATCGTCTGCGGCTGCTGATCAAGCGGGTGCGTTACGCCGCCGAAGCCTACCCTGAACTGGACCGGCTGCCGGCCTCGGCATTGCGGCGGCTCAAGGCTGCCCAGGAAGCCCTGGGTGATTGGCATGACTGCTGGCAGTGGTTGGCCCAGGCGCAGACTCAGGAAGACCTGCAACCCTGCGTCAATGGCTGGCGCACGACCATGGCCCGCGCCGAAGAAAAGGCCGACCGGAGGCTGGAGAAACTCGGCGAAAGCTGCTTTGCCTGAGGCCACGACCTGTTTGACCGGTGATTTGGCGGCAATGGACGCTTTACCCGGCGGGGAGGCTGGTTAAGATCCCTTGTTGCTACGATGCACGCTGTGCAGCGTGTATCAGAGAATTCTTAGCCGAGGTGTGCATGGGTTTTTCAGATTTGCTCGAAGTGGTCCGTCGCGATCCCCAGGCTGTGGTCATTCCGGCCGACTGGGCCCAGGGCCGTGCCAGCTTTGGTGGCCTGGTGGTTGCGCTCCAGTACGAAGCCATGCGTGCGCGGGTGTCGCTCGAGCGTCCTGTGCGCTCATTGGCGGTGACCTTTGTCGGCCCGGTCGAGCCGTTGGTGCCGGTCAGTTTCGAGGTCGAGGTGCTGCGCGAGGGCAAGGCGGTCAGCCAAGTCCTGGGAAGGGCGGTGCAGAACGGCCAGGTGGTGACCCTGGTGCAGGGCAGTTTCGGTGCCTCGCGAGCGTCGGCGGTGGCGGTTGAGGCCGAGCCGGCTCCGCTAATCAAGCACTGGGAACAATGCCAGGAGATACCTTACGTCAAAGGCGTGACGCCGGAGTTCACGCAGCATTTGTCACTGCGTTGGGGCGTTGGTGGCTTTCCGTTCTCCGGCAATACCTCGCGGCAGATGGGCGGCTGGGCGCGCCTGCGCGGTGACGTCAGGGAAGAGCCATTGAGCGAGACCCATCTGTTGGCCCTGGTGGACGCCTGGCCACCGGCGCTGTTGTCGCATCTGAAGCAGATGGCAGCCGGCAGCAGCCTGACCTGGACCATTGAGTTCGTTCAGCCGTTGCTGGAACTCACGACTCTGGACTGGTGCAAATACCTCGCTGTGATCGAACATGCCCGCGATGGCTACGGACATGTGGCGGCGGCCTTGTGGAGCCCGGACGACCGTTTGATCGCCCTGAGCCGGCAGACCGTCACCATCTTTGGCTAAGGTTGCGCCAGTTTTCGGGAGCCGGATCAAGGTTGCTCTAGGCCTCCAGCATATGGCGCTTGCGCTGCAGGCCGGCGGCGGCAACCAGGCCGATCACGCCGATGGCGACGTTGGTCGGGTCCTGGGTGAAGACCCCGCTGGCCACCAGCAGGAAGGCCAGGGCAAACAGGACCATCGACAGCAGTTGCAGGCCTTCGCGGGTACCGTCGCTCGAAATGCTCGGTGCCACGCGCCATTGCCAGGCGGGAAAATCAGGATGACGTTTGCCCATGGTGATGCTCCTTGGTTCGTTGATTCGATGGACCAAGGATAAGTCGGGCAAACGTCGGCGACGAATCAACTCTTGCTATCGCGTCTATAGCTTGAGTTGACCAATGGCCTTGTTCAATTCACCGGCCAGGGTTGCCAGCTCATTGCTGGTGCTGGTCGAGTCGACGGTCTGTTGTACGGTGTTTTCGGTGACGTCGCGGATGCTCACCACGGCGCGGTTCATTTCTTCCGCGACCTGGCTCTGTTGCTCGGCGGCCACGGCGATCTGGGTATTGCTCTCGCGCATCTGCGCCACCGCACCGGTGATTTCCGCCAGGGCGGCCCCGGCTTCCTGGGCCTGCTGGACGCAGTCGTCAGCCTTGAGCGAGCTTTCCTGCATGAAGTCCACCGCATCGCGGGTACCGGACTGCAACGCCGAGACCATGGTGGTGATTTCATCGGTGGAGGTCTGCACACGCTTGGCCAGGTTGCGCACCTCGTCGGCGACCACGGCGAAACCACGACCCATTTCCCCGGCCCGGGCGGCCTCGATGGCGGCGTTCAGGGCCAACAGGTTGGTCTGCTCGGCGATGCTGTGGATCACGTTGACCACGCTGTTGATCTTCTGGCTGTCCTCGGCCAGGCGCTGGATCATCTCGGCGGTCTGCTGCACACCGCTGGACAGGCCGGCGATCGACTGCTGGACGCGGTTGACCACTTCCTTGCCGCTGCCGGCCAGGGTATCTGCGGTCTTCGACAGATCGCGGGTAGCGCCGGCGTGCTGGGCAATGTGGTAGACCGTCGCGGTCATTTCGTTGATGGCGGTGGCGGCCTGGTCGGTTTCGCTTTGCTGGCCGAGCATGCCGTGCTGCACGTCGTTCATGCTCGAGGCCAGCCGCGCCGCACCGACATCCAACTGTGCGGCGGTGCGGGCGACGGTGCCGACCACGCGCTGGTAGCCGGCCTGCATGGCATTGAAGGCGCTGGCCATCTGGCCGACTTCGTCCTTGCAGGCCAGCGGTACGCGGGTAGACAGGTCGCCGGTCCGCTCCACGTGCAGCATCACGTCCTTGAGGGTGTTGAGCTGGCTGAGCAGGAAGCGGATCAGCAACTGCGAGGCGCCGAGCATCGCCAGCATCAGGATGAACACGGCCACGGCGTAATGGGTGAAACGGTCGCTGAACACTTGCGCCATGCTGGGCGCATAGGCGAGCACGGCCACCCGCTGGTTGCCATGGCTGAGCACTTCAGCGCCGAGCAGAGGGTTGTCGCCGAACAGTGGCATGTAGTCGTAGGTGACCCAGCCCTGGGCATCAGCCAGGCGTGGCAGCATCTGGCCGTTCAGGCTGGGGGTCTGGCCGCTCTGGAAGACGAGCAACTGGTCATTCTGCGGCAGGGGCTGGCCGGCGGGCCAACTGCCCAGCAGTCGTGCTTCGCTCTGGGCGGCCGCGCGCGCGGCGTCGGTGCGGGCCTGCTGCTCCAGCTGTACCGCGTACAACACCAGTAACAGGGTGGTGACGAAGGCCACGGCGTTGACGGCCCAGAATTTGTATTTCAGCGAGATGTTGCTAAGCCAGGCACCCATGGAAGGTCTTCTCTGATTGAGCGGAAACAGTATTGGCAAGGTGACATCATTGTGCCACGCCCCCGGCGGTACTTCTTGATGTGGGTCAAGCAATCGATGGCAAACCAAAGAATGCCCGGGCGCAAGCGGTGCTGTGGGCCGCCAGGTCGGCTTCGCTTTCACCGCGATGCAGGGCGACCTCGCGCAGCACTTCAGTGAGGAAGGCCGGTTCGTTGCGACCGCTCTTCGGTTTGGGCCGCAGGCTGCGGGGCAACAGGTAGGGCGCATCGCTCTCCAGCATCAGGCGGCCCCGGGGAATCTCCCGTACCAGTGTGTGCAGGTGAGTGCCACGGCGCTCGTCGCAGATCCAGCCGGTGATGCCGATATGCAGGTCCAGGTCCAGATAGCTGAACAGTGCCCGTTGCTCGCCGGTAAAACAATGCACCACGGCGGCGGGCAGGCGGTCGCGGTAGTCGCGCAGGATCTCCAGCATCCGTGAATTGGCATCGCGCTCGTGAAGGAACACCGGCAACTGCAGTTGCGCCGCCAGGGCCAGGTGTTCTTCGAGGACTTTTTCCTGTTGTGGGCGCGGCGAGAAATCGCGGTTGAAGTCCAGTCCGCATTCGCCGACTGCGCAGACATTCGTTTGCGTGAGCAGGTCTTTCAGACGAGCGGCGCTGTCGGCATTCCAGTCGCTGGCGGAATGCGGATGGATACCGGCCGTGGCGAACAGCTGAAGACCGCTTTCATCCAGCGTCCGGCATAGCTCCAGAGCCTGTTCGCTACCCTCGAGACTGGTGCCGGTCAGTACCAGTTGGCAGACCCCGGCGGCCTGGGCGCGGTCCAGTATTTCCCGGTGTTTTCCAGAAAAAGCCGAGTTGGTCAGGTTGACGCCGATATCGATGAGTTGCATGGTTCGTCCTCAGGCTACAGGCCCAAAAGCATATCAGAGCTGTAGATTTATAATAAAAACCAAGAACTACAACGAGTTATGACTGTCTTTCAAGACCGCGAGCCAGTAGCGGCCGTTTTCACGTCCGCTCGCGCCGCCGTCTTGTGCATTTTAATTCGCGTTCGAGAGACGCCCGGTTTCCATCGACTCGTATCAGGCCTGGCGGCTTGCGGCGGGACAGTATTCTTTGCGGTGAACGGATGAAGCGAGCCTCGCTGTTGCTCCTGCTGTGCCTGTCCCTGCTGCCGCTGCCGGCGGTTGCGCGCCTGGCCGGCCCCCAGGAAGTCGGTCAGGCGGGGAAGGTCCGCGACCTGGCGGAAATCCGCAGCAGCCGCGTTCTGCGGGTGCTGGTCAACCAGAGTCGCAACAGCTCGGGAGAAATCCAGGGCGAGGCGATCGGTGTCGAGTATCACCGCCTGCGGGCTTTCGAGCTGTACCTGAACGGACATGCCCGGGACAACCAGGAAATTACCCTCAAGCTCATTCCCAAGGCCAAGGACCAATTGCTGGGGGCGCTGCAGCGTGGTGAGGGCGACCTGGTCGCGCCGGGTGAACTGCTTGAGGCGCAACCGGGGCATGCGGTCAGTGCCAGCGAGCCGATCGGCAACCCGGTGCCGCTGCTGCTGGTGGGGCTCAAGGGCGAAAGGCGCGTTACCCGTGTGGAACAGCTTTCCGGGCGGACGCTGACCCTGAGCACCGGCAGTGCCGCCATCGATGTGGTGAACCAGATCAACCAGAAACTGGCGTTGCACAAGCTGCCACCGGTGAAGGTCGAATGGGTCGACCCGAGCCTGGCGGTAGAGGATGTGCTGGAGATGGTCCAGGGTGGGATCTTCCACCTGACCATCGTCGAACAGCCGATTGCCGAGCGCTGGGCCAAGGTCATGCCCAAGCTGCGTTTCGACCGGCAGGTACTGGTCGGCGAGCCGGGGCAGATGCATTGGTTCGTGCGGCGTGATGCCTCGATGCTGCTGGCCAGCATCGATCGTTTTTTCAAGACCTACAAATCGCCATCCGACCAGGATGTGGCGTTCCTGCGTATCTATCGACGGCTGTACCAGGTGCATTATCCATTGGCCCGCAGCGATCGACAGAAGTTGGAGAAGCTGCGGCCGGTTCTGCAACGTCATGCCCAGGCCCAAGGCATCGACTGGTTGAACCTGGCAGCGCTGGCGTTCAAGGAGTCGGCGCTGGACCCCAACGCCCGTGGGGCGAGCGGTGCCACCGGATTGCTGCAGATCACCCCAGCGGCGGCGCAGCGGGTCGGCGTCGGTAATATCCAGAATGTCGATAACAATGTGCAGGCCGGCGCCAAGTACCTGGCGATGATCCGTCGCAAATTCTTCTCCAGCCCCAAGCTCAACGAGCGCGAACGCATGGCCTTTGTCCTGGCGGCCTACAACATGGGGCCCGAACGGGTTCAGGGCATGCGCACCGAGGCGCGGCGGCGCGGCTTGAATCCCAACCAGTGGTTCTTCCAGGTCGAGCGGGTCGCGATGGAGCAAGTGGGAATGGCCCCGGTCAACTATGTTAATAGTGTGAACAAGTACTACCTGGCGTTCGATCGCGAGCGTGGCTCGCTGGAAGGGGCTTCCCTGGAGCGAAATGGACGAAAGATTGCTTCACGAAAATGATCTATTTTTTAGATTGTTATGTCGGGTTTTTTGCGCTTTTTCAATTTTAAAATCTGATTAATATAGCGCCCATCAACTCGACATTTGAAGAAGGATTCAACCATGAGCACTCTGATCCAACGCGTTCTGAACACCCGTGCCGGCTACGGCCTGACTGCCCTGCGGATTCTGGTGGGGGTCATCTTCGCCGCCCACGGCGCCCAGAAACTCTTCGGTCTCTTCGGCGGCTACGGCCTGGAAGGCACCGCCCAATGGATGGAAAGCATCGGCCTGGCGCCGGGTCACCTGATGGCGCTGCTGGCTGGCGGTACCGAGTTCTTCGGCGGTCTGGCCCTGATCATCGGTCTGCTGGCGCGGCCTGCGGCGTTGGGCCTGAGCTTCACCCTGGTGGTGGCGATTTTCTCGGTGCACATCCACAACGGTCTGTTCATGAGTAACAACGGCTACGAATTCGCTCTGGCACTGCTGGGCGGTACCCTCGCAGTCCTGATCGAGGGTGCAGGCAAGGCTTCGATCGACGGTGTGATCAGTCGGTAATTTTTCCCCAAGGCTGCACAAAAATGGCCCGCATTCGCGGGCCTTTTTGTTGTAGGGGTTTTGTAGGACATCTGCCTGGCGCGATTCTTGACAGTGCCCCCAGGGCTTCTCTAGGATGTTCTGCATGCGCCGATTTAAACAGCTACTTGCGGGGCGCCAGAGGAGTCCACAGCACTCCGCCAGAAGCCTGATCCAGGTTTCGAAATACCGCTAAAGCGCTGGTTCGGTGTTGCCTCACACCTGCCCGGCAGATCGTTGAGGCGGAGACACGCACGTTGAACAACCCACGCCCTGTCATACGTCTGGTGCCGATCACGGCCAACCTTCCTGAACGGAATCCGAAAATTCTCCTGTGCGGCGAGAATCAGCCGACGCTGCTGCGTTGCCTGGATGGCTGGCCGCGCCGCAAGGGGCGTGCCTCGGCGTTCCTGATCCAGTTTGTCGACGACGGCGATTCGCTGGAGCGCTTTGCCGATGACAGCTTCGATATGGCGGTGATCCAGTCGCCGAGTGCGGAACAGGCCGAAGCGGTGATCCGCCAACTGACGCGCGTGGCGCGACAGGGACTGATCACCCGGCGTTGACCCCTGGTGGCTCTGTGGGGGCTGGGGTAACAAGCGCCTTAGCGCTCGCAATCCCGCGTGCCGTGGAGTCATCTGATCGTGGTTCGATCGTCCTGAAACCGAAGGCGGTAAAGAGCGTTCGCTAAACAGCCCCTCCCGCGCAGGTGTGGCTAGCTGTCCATCATCTCGGCCGCTTGCTGGGTCGCCTGGCTGGTACGGGTGGCCAATTTGCGCACTTCATCGGCAACCACCGCAAACCCGCGCCCTGCATCACCGGCTCGCGCCGCTTCGATGGCCGCGTTCAACGCCAACAGGTTGGTCTGGCTGGCAATGCCCTGGATGGTGGAAACAATCTGCGTCAGCTTGCTGAGGGTTTCCTGCATCACTCGATGTTGTTGGGCCTGAGCCTCGCGCATCGTGCGTTCTTCATGATGGGCATGGATATCGGTGATCGCGCCCACCACCCGTTGCGGTGAGCCGTCCTCTGCACGACGCGTTTGCCCACGGCCACGAAACCAGCGGTAAGTGCCATTTTTATGCTTGAGCCGATAATCCACATCGAAGGGTGTCTTGCCGCTGTGGTCGTCAACATGGGCGATAAACGCACTGATGGCCCGCGCGCTATCGTCGGGATGCAAACGTGAGGTCCAGCTTTCCAGGGTGTTGGGGAATTCCTCAACCGTGTTGCACCCCAGCAGTCGGCGCATTTGCGACGACCACCAAATGGTATTTTTCGGGTTCGCCGGGTCGCCGGCCACCACCTCGATGTCCCAGAGCCCGTCATGCAGCATCTCCCGGGCAATATCGAAACGGGTGGAGGCCAGTTCAAGCGCCTCGTTGTGCAGGTGCTGTTCATGAATGTCACGAACGCTCCCACCGATGGCCAGCGCCACGCCTTGCCCGTCACGTCGGGACACACCGCTGACTCTGTACCAGCGATAGTCACCGCCCGATACAGGCTTCATCCGCACGTCCAACGCAAACGGCGTGCGTCCACTGCGATCGGCGAGATGCCGGGTGAGCGCCTCCCGATGCAGTTGCTGGTCAGCCGGGTGCAACTGTTCGCTCCAACGGCCCAACTGATCAACACCTTGGACCTGGCTCGACGCAGACCCCGTCCATTGCATCGCACATTCCGGCGCGGGAGCACTGGTTCCCTCCAGTTCCAGCGCCCAGAACAGTTCACCTGCGCCTTGGGTGATCAGGGCCCAGTGCGCCTCCAACTGGCGCAACTGTCTGTCGCGGTCGGCCAGGCGTTCATTTGATCGGGCGACTTCCTGGGCGAGTGTGTGGGTTTGATCCTTCAGGGTTCGCCGCTCATGCAGCAGTTGGTCTACCCCGGCCAGGATGCGGCGCAATAACGGGTTATTCGACGACAGCGGCGTGTTGGCCTGGTCAGGCTGCTCCAGCCTGTTGGCGAGCGGTGCCAATACCCAGCGGGTGGTTCGGCTGAAAAAGAGCATGGAACACCTCTACCTCTTTCAAATGGGATCAACAGCAAGGCTTACGTCGGGCTGGCCGCCATGGCCCTGGTGTCAAAGGCTGTCGCCCCCGGCAGGGTTTGCCAGGTCGACGGGCCGGCGGCTATTTCCTGGACACTGAGCAGGCAGTGGTCGAGTTCGCGCTGCAACGCAGGGATATCGAGATCCTGGCCGATAAAGACCAACTCCTGCCGGCAATCGCCGACAATGCTGTTCCACTTGGTCATGATGCTCTGCAACCGATATTCATCCTGCGGCCACTGCGACTGTTCGATGAAGTTCCACCAGCGCGCGACATAGCCCCACTGGAACTGCCTGCCGCTTTGCACCAGCAGGCCGGTTTCCAGGTGTCGGCTGGCGAGCCAGAAGTAACCTTTGCTGCGCAGCAGACGCCCGTTGCGCCAGGGCTGTTCGAGAAAATCGAGCAAGCGCTGTGGATGAAACGGAGCACGTTCGCGATACACCCAGGATGTCACGCCATAGGTGTCCGACTCGGAGGCCGGTGTGTCGTCGGCCTCCATTTTCTTCATCCAGCCCGGCGATGCCGCAAGGCTGGGCAAATCAAACAGGTGGGTACCGAGGATGTCGGATAACTCAACGTTGCCGTGAGTCATCGGCACGATTCGCGCGCTGGGGTTGAGGCCGGCGAGGATCGCGTGCACGGCCTGGTAAGCAGGCTCATCGATCAGGTCGCGCTTGTTGACGAGAATGACGTTGGCGTACTCCACCTGCTCGATCAGAAGGTCCGCCAGAGGGCGTCTGGCTGCGTCCTCCTGTGCGTCGTCGCGGGCCACGGTGTCCGGTGACTCCAGCAGCGCCTGAAACCGGCTGCCATCGACCACCGTCACCAGGGTATCGAGCCGCGCCAGTTCGCTGAGGCTGAAGCCCTCGGCGTCAAGGAAGGCGAACGTCTCCGCGACCGGCATCGGCTCCGAGATTCCCGTGGATTCGATGAGCAGGTAATCGAAGCGTTGCTGACGGGCCAGTGCACTGATCTGTTCGAGCAGGTCGGCGCGCAGCGTGCAGCAGATACAGCCATTGCTCATTTCGATCAACTCATCGCGGCCACGGTGCAGTGATACGTCGCGCTGCACCTCTGCGGCATCGATGTTGACCTCGCTCATGTCATTGACGATGACCGCCACTCTCAGCCCTTCGCGATTGCGCAGGATATGGTTGAGCAGGGTGGTCTTGCCGGCGCCAAGGAAGCCGGAAAGCACGGTCACCGGCAGTCGGCCCGCCTGGGCGCCGTCAATCATGGGTTCACCGCTGGTTGGCTGGCGGCCTTGTCCAGGTAGCTTTCGAACAGGTCGACCACCACAAAACCCTCATCTGCCGCGTCGCCCCACAGATCTTGCGTGCGGAACTCGACATGGTAGGTCGGCTGATGTGCCGCACTCGTATCACCATGACCAATCGCGTCCGGGAATGGCCATTTTTCCGAGGTGCGATGCAACACCACGCCCTGCTTGCCGCGCACATAGGCCGGCATGCGGATATGTCCGGCCACATACTCGTCCCGCACGACCACCCGGTCGCCGACCTCAAAGGGCGCGCGACCGGTGATCGCCGGGCGACCTGTGGCATGCGCGGGGTTCGCCAGCTTGAAGTGGGAGCCCAGGGCCTGATCGAGCTCGGCCTGGGTGATGACGCCGGTTTCGACCAGCAGGGTGGCGGTCGCGATGACATAGCGTTCGTAGTACTGGGTGCCGACATGTTGCCGGACATCCAGGCGTTCGACGGCATGACGTACTTCGTCCACGCTGAATTTTTTCAGGTGGTCGACGCCGATGAACATCAGACTGTAGGCCAAGTGCTCCCAGTCCTGCTTGAACACGGGGTTGTAGCTGAGGCTGTTGATGGTATGGGGAACTTTGCCAAAGCCTTGGAAACCGCCGAGATCGTGGAAACCATCCATTGTGAGTACCTCTGAAAAGTGAAGGAAACAAAGCGTCCCGGCTACGCTACGCGCGGTAGCGCCACGCCGATCAGGACATCCTTGGTGATCAGTTTTCGAAGTGCTTCTTCATCCATGGACTCGCTGCCCACAGGACGCATCGGCAACACCAGGTAGCGACTTTCAGCACTGGTATCCCACACCTTGACGGTGACCTCGTCCGGCAATTGCGTGCCCAGTTCCCGCAGGACGGTGCGCCCTTCGCGCACCAGGCGGGCACGGAATTCGAAGCCCTTGTACCACTCCGGTGGCAAGCCGAGGACGGGCCAGTTGGTACAGGAGCAAAGGCTGCACACAATCACGTTTTTCAGCGTGGGCGTATCTTCCAGGGCAACGATGTATTCACCCTGAGGGCCGGTATAGCCAAACTGGGCGCACGCGGCGGTACCGTCCCTGAGCAACAGTTCACGAAATTGCGGGTCCACCCAGGCCTTGGCCACAACCCGAGCACCATTGTCCGGGCTCCATTGGTGTGCCATCAGTTGGGTCAGGTGTTCGATGTAACCCTCGGGGATCAGGTCCTTTTGCTTGAGCACTTGCAATAACGCATTGGCTCGCTCTCCCGGGGTTGATGGGGTGCCTGCATGTTGGGTCATCAATTGATTCCTCATCGTTGAACTTCGAAGCAGCGCCTGACGGCTTTATTGTTTTTGCGCTGCATGGGCCGCACTGGCTAAAGGTTTTTCCAGTCAACCGACGCCTCGAACGCTGCGGCGGCCTGGTAAATCGTGCCTTCGGCATAGTGCTTGCCAACCAGCATGAGCCCGACCGGCAAACCGTCCACCCGGCCACAGGGAATTGACATGGCCGGATGGCCGGTGATGTCCTGTGCCGAGGCATTGCCGATCATTTCCAGTGCTCGAGCCACGTAGTCGGTGATCGAGCAACCCGGTTCCGGGTGAGGCTGGGCAAGTATCGGAACGGTAGGCATCACCAGCAGGTCGTAGCGGGCCAATGCGGCGTCATAACCGGCACTGGCCAGGCGCCTGAGGTTTTGCGCCTTGGCGTAGAAACGGCCGTTGTAGCGCTGAAGGCCGTATTGCCCGACGAACATGCACAGCTTCAGAGAGGCGGACAGATCGTCCGCCTCATCACGCCAGCCGACTTGTTTGTCCAGCAAGGCGACGTCATACAGTCCCTTCCAGTTAAAACCGGCGCCGTTGCCGTGCATCATCTGCATGGTCAGGCCTTCGCAACCGATGGGATGCCACAGCGAACCGGCGATCTTGTGCTCAGGAACGGAGACTTCCTCGACCTGTGCGCCGAGCCGCGCAAACTGCGCGATTGCACTGCGTACCGATGAGGCTACCCGGGGATCGAGGTTGGGCAGTTCAAAGCCTTCCTTCAAGATGCCGATCCTGAGTCCGTTAACGCCACGCTCCAGGTAATCGCTGTAGTTGTCGACCTGGGGCGCGGCCTGGCGAGGATCGAGTTCATCCGGGCCCGCCATCACCTCCAGCATCAATGCGTTGTCCCGCACATTGGCGGTGATGGGGCCGGCATGGTCGATCGTCGCCTCGATGGCCATGATCCCGGTGTATGGCACCAGGCCGTGGGTCGGCTTCATGCCGTAGGTGCCGCAGAACGCCGAAGGAATCCGGATGGACCCACCCTGATCACCGCCAACCGCCAGATCGACTTCGCCCGCGGCAACCAGGACCGCGCTGCCGGAAGAGGAACCCCCGGCAGAAAAACCCTGACGGTGGGGGTTATGCACCGGGGCAGGATCAGAGGTGTGACTGCCGCCGGACAGGCAGTAGTGTTCGCATGTCGCCTTGCCGAGGATGGTTGCTCCGGCATCCAGCAATCGGCTGACGACAGTGGCATCGAAGGACGGGACGAAGCCTTCAAGTGGCTTGGCACCATTCATCATGGGCACACCGGCCAGTGAGATATTGTCCTTGAGTGCAACGGTCTTGCCCGCCAGTTTGCCCTCGCGGGCGCCGTTGACTTCGGTACGGAAATACCAGGCGTTGAACGGGTTGTGCTCAGCCGATGGACGATAGCTGGAACTGCGTTCGTAGCGTACAGGCGGGATGAAGTCGGGCAATTCGTCAATCAGGTCATAGGCGTCGAAGCTGGACTGCATGAGGGCGAGGTATTCACTGGCTTGCTCGCTGTTGAGCTGCATGTGCAGGCTGTTCGCAATGTCCAGTAGCTGCTCAAGGGTGGGGCGAACGATTGCCATGATGGATTTGTCCTTACGGTAAGTGGCCGAATAGCACTGCAGGCTCGTCAAAGGAGTGGGGCTGGCGCTCAAGATAGTCCGCATCGCCAGTCGCATGCTTGGTTGAAAAAGACATCGACTTGGTTGAGCCGGACACCCCTGCGCCGAGGCGGCAGGGGGCCTTGCCCGGTTGACGCTTGCGTCAAAAAACGCGGGCGTAACGCAGGTTTATGCGCAAGTCTTCCTTGGGGCCGTTGTCCACCGAGAGGTCCTTGCCCAATTGCAGTTGGATCTGGTCCTTGGGGGTGACGAATTTGGTGGCCGTCAGACGGAAGTTGGTGGTACCCAACTCGTTATCCTGATTGACGTGCTCGACGTTCGTCTCACCTCCCCAGGTACGCCCGAAGCCAATGCCAAATGCCGTGGTGGCGTCTGGCATGTAGCGCCCCATGATCTGTGCTGCGTAGGACACGTCCTGCTTCAGGCGGTCGGCATTTGCACCATAATCAGTGTTGTCGCCATACCATGTGGCGCCGCCGACCAGGTCCATAGCCCATTTTTCCGTGAAGTGCTTGACGTAGGCGCTCTGCAGTTCGAATTTCCAGCGGTTCTCGCCGATATTGAGCGCGTCATCCTTGTCATAGGTACCACTGGGGACATACAGATAGGGGGCGATACTGAGGGTGTCGCGGGCTTCGTTGAGCCGCCACTTGACCGGCGCGGTCAGGATCAAGTCGCCCACGCCGCGCGTACTGCCCAGCGCAGAAGCGTCACCTGAGCTGGAGACGTGGCCGAAAGGCAAAAGGAATTGCGGGTCGATGGTGACCGTATCACTGAGCGCGTAGACATGCAGCAGGCGCAGGATGCCGACGTCTGAGGTCAACTTGAAGTCGGAGCTGGTCTTGTGCCCGTTGCTGTAAGCCGAGTCGGTGGTGGCGTGCTGGTAATAAATCGCCCCGATGGTCGCGCCGACCGGGTATTGCTCATAATCGCCAGGGGCAACCTCACCGGCGTTTGCGTGAAGCGCGGGCAACAGGGTGGAAAGTGTCAGCAGGCGGATCTTGTTCATCATTTATTTCTCGCACAGGGAGGCCGCACCACCCGAGGAGGGTGGCGAGGAGGCTGAAATTGGGCGGTGAAGGCCGATGGACCTCAGGCTGTTGGCGGCAGTGCGTCGCGCAACATGCCGGTCTGCGAGTGACAGTTGATGTACTCGAATATCTGGCTCTTGGCGTCCGAGACGGACACTTCGTGGTACAGCCGCAACTTTTTCAAACCTGCGGCCACGCGAAAGAACGTGACGAAAATACGCAGATGGGTAGGGTGCGACTCTGCCCAGCGCTCGAGCTTTTCGACTGAGCGCCAGTGACCGATGTTGTAGCTCAGATCGAGAAAGTTGCCGTCCATATCGATATTGCGTACGAACCTGTTGCTGTAGCAGCCCAGGGGGCCGCCGTTGTCACGCAGGAAATCCATGCCGTCCTGCAAGGTCGGCAGAATTTCGTCGAGGTACAGCGAGCGCTCGTCCGCTTCGGCATCCGCCCAGTCCTGGCCTGAGCGAATCAGCGTGAGATTGTCATGGCCCAGAACCACGACCCGGCCACCCCGGGTCGGGTCACCCACGGCCACTTGCAGCTCATTCGTGGGTTGCATCCAGTCTGTCTGGGAGATCGGGAAGCGGTCGCGCATCGAGCCCCAGTAACCGTGCTCTTCGATCTCGCCACTGATCGTATCCATGACGGCGCCGACACCGGGCAGGTTTTCCTGGAAGGCATACAGGGTCTCGAACTGCTCGGCGCGCGGGGCGGTGATTTCGCGGAAGTAGCCAAGGCCCTCACCCAGCCGCTCCGGCGAACTCCACCAGTCATTCACCTGGGGTGAACACAACCAGCGGCAGTAGGCTGCAGGGTCTTTCCAGTATCCGACCACAATCAGATTATCAAAGCCGCTGCTGTCGGTGTGGTGGGTCAAGTCATGGGTCTGCGGGCCATCGGCCAGGCTGAAACTGCCGACGATGTGACGCATCGCCTGCAAGGCGGCCTCGCGCTGATCATCGCCGCGATATTGCACGCCCAGGTAAGCCATCACCACCTGTACCAACTGCTCATCAGCCCGTGCCACCCACATCGGAAACGGCGGCTGGTACTCGTCGGGTACCCGACGGGACAGGGTGCGTGGGCATTTGAGATGTTTGTCGATTGCAGATTCCATCTTGAGCTCCTCGTTATTTTCGTTCAGGCCTACGGCTACGTATCAACGCTTCAGCGGCTGGCTGCGCTTGACGATCTGCCGTTGATGCAGCAGCTTCATGGCCGCCCATTCAATCAACCAATAAGCCGACTCTTCAGGGGCAAGGTCGCGCCTGTGCAGAAGCCAGGAGCAATCAGCCAATCGTTGTGAACACTGTCGATACATGGCGTGCCTCATCAGCGGGGTATGAGCTGCTGTGAGGTGGAAATTAGGCTGTACGCAGAAGGGGCGCTTGGTTCGTCGAGACAACCGTTTGGTTGGAAAAGACAGCGCTGGGCCTGACGCTCCAACGATGATCGGGGTTGGTGCGCCGGTGCCGAATGTCGGCATTTTGTGCCTTGAAATGGGGAGGGTGAGGGATTCAAGAGTCTCTTCGGCGTGGAGGCAACCTCGATGAAAAAACGCCGTTGCCCCCCCCAAGGATGCCCGTGAGTGCGCTTGGCCTATTAATTGCTGTCAGTGACAAACCTGTTACACCTTCTCGAGCTCTTATTACGTCGCTGTACCGAGGTCCGTGTCATGAACCCAAGCACTCAGTATTCGACCCTTGCCGTTCCTGCACCACGTCGCTTTGAGTATTGGAAAGAAGTGGTTTGCCGCCATTGCCTGGCGGCCGATAGCAAACCCTTGTCCCAAAGCAGTTTCGACGGTGCACTCGCCGTCAATACCGTCGGCGATCTGGACCTCTGTTCGTTGTCATCGCCACTGCATTACTGGGAACGTTCCGAGCGGCACCTGCGCAGCGGTCCGGCAGAAGACTTATGGTTGGGTTTCGCTCGAAATGGCCATGGCCAAATTGAGCAGGGCGCAAGAAAAGCCAGCCTGGCAGCCGGGAATCTGTTTCTTTATGACGCAACTCAGGCGTTTCGCTTCAGCCTGGGTGGTACCGAAAACCACTTGGTCCGTATTCCGCGGGCCTTGCTCTGCGAGCGGCTACCGCGTATCGCGGAATACACCGCGATGGTCCTCGACGACCGGCGCCCCGGCGTAATCCCCCTGCGCGAGATGCTGCGTCAGGCCGCAAGTACGCCGGAGTCGTTGCAGGATGAGCACATCGCCAAGCGTTATTCCGCGGCGTTGATCGACCTGCTGGTGATCAGCCTGGAACTCCAGGACCTCAACACGACCCACCAGGAGCTGGATCTCTACGGCCGTATCATGAAGTACATCCAACGGCATTTGACCGAGCCAGACCTGTCGATCGAAGTCATCGCCCAGGCCCACAATGTATCCACCCGAACCGTTACGCGGGCGTTCGCGCGCTACCAGAAAACCCCCGTTGCAGAGATCTGGAAAGAACGCCTGAATGCCAGCCGTGAGGCGATCGAACGCGGTCAGGTCCGCAGCGTGTCCCAGGCCGCGCTGGACTTCGGCTTTTCTGACTTCTCCCACTTCAGTCATGCGTTTCGCAAGGCATTCGGCGTCGCGCCCAACACGCTGCTACACCGAAATTGAGAGGGAGCGCTCAGGGAGAACCAGCCACCAGGGCTACGCGTGGCTGATGTGGAGTTCAGCGCTCGTATGAGATGTGGTTAACGTACCAGGTGGCTTCGCCGTCAGGAATCTGTACGACACATTCATCGCCTTCTTCTTTCTTCAGCAGAGCCCTGGCCATGGGGGAGTCGATGGAAATGTAGTCATTTCTCTCGTAGATCTCGTCATACCCGACGATCCGAAGCTTTTTCTGTTCGCCTTCGTCGTTTTCTATCTCAACCCAGGCGCCAAAGAAGACCTTGCCTTCCTGCTCTGGGGAGTAATCCACGACCTTCACATCCTCCAGGCGTTTGCGCAGATACCTGACGCGCCCGTCAATCTCCCGCAGCAGCTTCTTGTTGTACTGGTAATCGGCGTTTTCGCTCCTGTCGCCCAGCGATGCTGCCCAGGCGACCTTCTGTGTGATCTCTGGCCGATACACGCGCCATAGGTGATCGAGTTCGCCTTTCAGCTTCTCGTGACCGGCTCGGGTGATGATGTTCGTGGCCAATCAATGATCTCCTTGAGGGTGTGTCTGCATGGGGTGAAGCCGTGCCTGAAAGTTTAACTGTCAGGTTATCGGGTGTCTTGAGGTCGGTTGGGCGGGCGCGAGGCTGTCAGCCCTCGCGCAGCACTGTCAGCGGGCTGGCATTCAGCGCCCGGCGGGTGCCGAACACACCTGCACCGCCGACCAGCAGGGCACCGAGCAGCGGCAGCAGCAACAGCCACGGATGCGGATGCCAGGGCAGGTCGAAGGCGAATCGGTACAGCACCAGGCTCACCAGTTCCGCCCCCAGCGCGGCGAGCAGGCCGCTGGCGGCGCCCAGCAGGCCGAACTCGATACGCCGCGCCTTGACCAGCAACCGCCGCTCTGCACCCAGCGCCCGCAGCAGCGCGCCTTGGCGAATGCGTTCGTCCAGTGTCGCCTGCAGGCCGGAGAACAGCACCGCCATGCCTGCCGCCAACACGAACAACAACACGTACTCCACTGCGATGGTGACCTGCGCGAGGATACTGCGCAGTTGTTCGAGCAGGGCCTCGACCTGCAGGATGGTCGTCGCCGGGAACGCCCGGGACAGCTCGACGATGTCCTTGTCGTGCCCGGGCGCCAGATAGAAGCTGGTCAGGTACGTGGCCGGCAGGTCCTGCAGGGTGCCGGGCTGGAAGATCATGAAGAAGTTCGGCTGGAAATTGTCCCAGTTGATGCTGCGCAGGCTGCTGACCTTGGCCTCGCGCTGGCTGCCGCCGACACTGAACACCAGGTGGTCGCCGAGCTTGATCTTCAGGCTGGCGGCGACCTTGGCCTCCACCGACACCTCGGGAATGTCGCCACCGGGCGTGGCCGACCACCAGTTGCCGGCCGTCAGGGTATTGCCCGGTGGCAGGTCGGCGGCCCAGGTCAGGCTGAGGTCGCGCTGGATCGCCCGGTCGCCGGCAGAGTCCTTGCTGGCGATGTCCTGCACCGCTTCGCCGTTGATGCTGATCAGACGGCCTGGCACTACCGGATAGATCGGCGCCGACTGCGCGGAAAGTCTGCTCAGGTGATCGCGAAAGCCATCCTTGTCTGCGGGCAGGATATTCAGGGCGAAGTAATTCGGTGCATTTTTCGGCAACTGGTTCTGCCAGGTATCGAGCAGTTCGCCGCGCAGCAGCGCGATCAGGGCCATCGACAGCAGGATCAGGCCAAAGGCCAGGGACTGGCCGGCGGCGGCCAGGGGATGGCGCAGCAATTGGCCAAGGCCCAGGCGCCAGGGCAGCGAGGCCCTCGCCAACAGCCGGCGCAGGCTTTGCAGGCCCAGCAGCAACAGGCCACCGAGCACCAGCGCAGCAATCACGCCGCCGCCGAGCAGGGCGAAGGTCAGCACCAGGTCCAGGCTCAGGCGCCACATGATCAGGCCAAGCGCCAGCAGAGCGGTGCCATAGACCATCCAGGTGCTGGCCGGGATCGGCAGCAGATCGCGGCGCAGTACCCGCAGGGGTGGGACCCGGCCCAGTGCGGCCAGCGGCGGCAGGGCGAAGCCGGCCAGGGCCACCAGTCCGGTACCGATCCCGGCCAGGGCCGGTGTCAGGCCGCCGGGGGGTACATCGGCCGGCAGCAGGTCGTGGAGCAACTGGAACAGGCCCAACTGCGCCAGCCAGCCGAGCAGGGCGCCGCTGATGCTGGCCAGCAGACCCAGGATCGCCAGTTGCAGGCTGAACAGGGTCATGGCCTCCCGACGTGACAGCCCGAGACAGCGTAACAGGGCGCTGGCATCGAAGCGGCGGGCGGCGAAACGGGTGGCACTGAGGGCTACCGCCACACCGGACAGCAGCACCGCGACCAGGCTTGCCATGTTCAGGTAACGCTCGGCCTTGCCCAGCGCGCCACCGATCTGCTGGTTGCCGTCGCGGGCATCCAGCAGGCGCTGGTTTGCCGCCAACCCCGGTTTGACCAGTTCGCGGTAGGTCGCCAGGGCGCTGGCCGGCCCACGCCAGAGTTCGCGGAAAGTGACCCGGCTGCCGGGTTGCACCACGCCGGTGGCTTGCAGGTCCGCCAGGTTGATCAATACGCGTGGGGTCAGGCTGTAGAAATTGCCGGCCCGATCCGGCTCGTAGGTGAGCACCCGGGCCAGGCGTACGGTCTTCATGCCGACGTCGATGCTGTCGCCGATCTTCAGGTCCAGGGCGGTCATCAACCGGGCCTCGACCCACGCTTCGCCGGGCGCCGGACCGCCACCTGCGGTTTCGGCACCAAACGGCGCAGCGGCGCTCTTGAGTTCGCCGCGCAGGGGATAATGCTCGTCGGCGGCCTTGATGCTCGACAGCTGGATACCGTTGTCGGTGGCGATCACGCTGGAGAACTCAACGATCCGTGCGTGCTCGAGGCCGAGTTCGCGACCGCTCTGAATCTGCTCCGGGCGAGCTTGTGAGGTGCCGTCGAGGACCAGGTCGGCGGCGAGGAATTCGGTGGCGCGCAGCAGCATCGCGCCGTTCAGGCGGGCGCCGAAATAACCTATAGCGGTGCTGGCCGCTACCGCGACCAACAGGGCGAAGAACAGCACCCGCAATTCTCCGGCACGGGCATCGCGCTTGAGTTGGCGGACGGCGAGGCTGAACAGGCGCAACAGCGGCAGGCGTGCCATCAAGGCTCCAGGGGCGCGACCAACTGGCCGGCATCAAGGCGGATCAGGCGCCGGCAACGATGGGCCAGGCGTTCGTCATGGGTCACCAGCACCAGGGTGGTGCCGCGCTCCTGGTTCAACTCGAACAGCAGGTCGCTGATGCGCTCGCCGGTATGGCTGTCGAGATTGCCGGTGGGTTCATCGGCGAACAGCACGTCCGGTTCGGCGGCGAAGGCCCGGGCTATGGCCACCCGTTGCTGTTCACCACCGGACAACTGGCGCGGTGAGTGGCTCAACCGCTTGCCCAGGCCGACCCGCTCCAGCAGGCCGCGGGCGCGCTCGCGGGCGTCGCTGCGGCCGTCCAGTTCCAGCGGCAGCATGACGTTTTCCAGGGCGTTGAGGCTGTCGAGCAACTGGAAACTCTGGAACACGAAGCCGACATGCTCGGCGCGGATACGCGCGCGCTGGTCTTCGTCGAGGTTGCTCAAGGCGCGTCCGGCCAGCGTCACCTCGCCGCCGCTGGGCAGGTCGAGGCCGGCCAGCAGACCGAGCAGGGTGGATTTGCCGGAGCCGGAGGCGCCGACAATCGCCAGGCTGTCACCTTTGTTCAGGTGCAGGCTAAGGGGGTGCAGGATGGTCAGTTCGCCTTCCGCGCTGGGAACCACTTTGCTAAGGTTCTGCGCGATTAGAATACTTTCGCCCATGGAGAATCCGATGCGAGTTTGGTTTTTGAGTGCCGGCCTGGCCTTGATGTGCATGGCTCAGAATGCGGCGGCGGGCACGGTCCTGATCGTTGGCGATAGTATCAGCGCGGCTTTCGGCCTGGATACCCGTGTCGGTTGGGTGGCATTGCTGGAGAAACGCCTCAGGGACGAAGGTTTCAAGGACCAGGTGGTCAATGCCTCGATCAGCGGCGACACCAGCGCGGGCGGCCAGGCACGGCTGCCGGCGCTGCTTGCAGAGCACAAGCCTGAGCTGGTGATCATCGAGCTGGGCGGCAACGATGGCCTGCGTGGACAACTGCCGACGCAATTGAAACAAAATCTTGCATCGATGATCGACAACGCCCGCGCCAGCGGTGCCAAGGTCCTCTTGCTCGGCATGCAATTGCCACCCAACTACGGTGCTCGTTATACCAAGGCCTTCGCCGAGGTTTACCCGGCCCTGGCCGAGGAGAAAAACGTCGCGCTGGTGCCGTTTTTTCTTGAAGGCGTGGGCGGCCACCCGGAGCTGATGCAAGCCGACGGGATTCACCCGGGGCCCGCTGGTCAGGACAAGTTGCTCAATAACGTCTGGCCGACCCTGAAACCGCTGCTTTGAGCTTTTTAAGCGGCGGTTTTTCGGCTAAGGTGGCGCCCCCTGTCTGGAGCCCCCGATGCAGCGTCCCGCCTGGTCCCTTTTTGCCTATCAACTGATCGAGCCCGACGAGCAGTTGGATCTGTTCGCCTGCCAGGAAGTGCGGGTGCATCTGGTCGCGCGTCAGTTGGAACTGGGTGGCTCCGCCGATCGCACGCTCTGCGGCACGCTGCTGCCGGCACAACCGCGTTGGTCGGGGGTGGACAAGTCGATCTTCCGCGACCAGCGTCTGTGCCCCTTGTGCCGGGCGATTCTCGAATCCCAGAAGCGCGGTACGCCGCCTATCTGGCCGGAATTGCGTTTCGAACTGTAAAACCTGCCTGTCTGCCAGCTGAAGCGTCGCCAATGTCCTGCCGGGCGGTCTTCGGCAGGTGTACAATCACGCTTTAATTTCTCCGTTGATCATGCGAAGGATTTCCCGGATGCTGTCGCGCTTTCCTGCCGTTACCCGTTGCCTGTCCATTGCCGCACTGTGTGCGGCGGGTCCCGTTTCCGCGCTGGAATTGCCATTGCCGCCGCCGGGCGAGGATATCGTCGGCCAGGTTCAGGTGATCAAGGCCAAGTATGAAGACACCTTTGCCGACCTGGGTACCACCTACGACCTGGGGTACTCGGAGATGGTCGCGGCCAACCCGGGTGTCGATGCCTGGTTGCCGGGCGCGGGCACCGATGTGGTCCTGCCGACCCGTTTCATCCTGCCGCCGGGACCGCGCGAAGGGATCGTTATCAACCTGGCCGAATATCGCCTGTACTACTTCCCCAAGGGCCGTAACGTGGTCTACACCTTCCCGCTGGGGATCGGGCGCGAGGGCTGGGGGTCGCCGATCGCCCACACCACCATCATCGCCAAGACGCCGAACCCGACCTGGACGCCGCCGGCCTCGATCAAGGCCGAGCACGCCGCCAACGGCGATCCGCTGCCCAATGTGGTGCCGGCCGGCCCGGACAACCCGCTGGGACCGTTCAAGTTCACCCTGGGCACTCCGGGTTACCTTATCCACGGTTCGAACATGAAATTCGGTATCGGTACCCGTACCAGCCATGGCTGCTTCCGCATGTTCAACAACAACGTGCTGGAAATGGCCGGCATGGTGCCGGTCGGCACCTCGGTACGGATCATCAACGAGGCGTACAAGTTCGGTATCAGTGGCGGCAAGGTCTACCTGGAGGCGCATACGCCGCTGGATGACAACGGCAACCCTTCGGTGGTCGACAAGCATACGGCGGTGATCAACGCCCTGCTCAAGCGTGACGACCTGGCCAAGAACCTGCGGGTGAACTGGGACGAAGTGCGCGACGTGGTCGCGGCCGAGGATGGGCTGCCGACCGAAATCGCCGTGCCGGGTACGGCGCCGGTGGCGTCGAACGCCCCGATCGACCTGCAGCAGTAAAAGGCTTCGAACGACCCGCCTGGGCCTTGCGCTTCAGGCGGGTTTTTCATGCCCGAGCACAAAGCGTGCGGGCACAAAAAAGCCGATCCAAGAATGGATCGGCTTGATAACAGCCCCGAAGGACTATTACTTGCGGCTTGCTTTTTCCAGCATACGCAGAGCGCGCTCGTTAGCTTCGTCAGCAGTCTGTTGTGCTTTTTGAGCAGCAGCCAGAGCTTCATCAGCTTTGCGGTAGGCTTCGTCAGCACGAGCCTGAGCACGAGCAGCTGCGTCTTCGGTAGCAGTCAGACGAGCTTCGGTTTCTTTGGATACGCTGCTGCAACCGGTAGCCAGAACTGCGGCCAGGGCCAGAGCAGAGAATTTCAGAACGTTGTTCATCGTGTTCCCCTTCAAGGACTTTCTAGTAATGACCATAACCCCAGAGTGAGGAAATAGTCGGCGTACATACTACCCATTACTTGTAGTAAGTAAACTGACGTTGCGCAAGAAGCAAAAAAAATTCTTGGTACAGAATGTTTTTCAGCTAACTTTTCATGGCGCTGTATAAAAAATATGCAGCCGTAACACTCGTTCCGAGCGCTTTGTGCGGTTTTCAACCGGCCTGATATGCTAGTGATGGCAAGGTCCGGTTTGTATCCATGAGTCGTTCTAACTGCAGCGAGTGACTCTTGTTCTCTACCGTCGATGTGGCGGCGAGTACCTTTTGCTACTTGAAAAGTGACTTTAACCGCAAGCTTGCGTCATAGAACATGACATTCCGGCAATGTTTCAGGCCGCGTTCAGGTTTTCACCCGCAAGGGCCTGTTGGCCCGCGCTATGATCCGAACGGCGCTGGCTGACGTGACGAGCGTGCCTTGAGCATTTTCGCCAAGGGTGCCTACTATTTGATACGTGCTCGTGTGTTCAGGGAGCGGTCGGCTTTTCTCGTTGTCCAAACAGGCACGGGGTGGCGTAGAGGTTCCTTCGCCGGATAAACATCGGTAAGGTAGGGTCGAATACCAAGACCCGCGAGGAGTAGTGATGAGCGAGGCGTTGTCCATCCACCATGACCAGGCTGGTCATCAGTTCGAGACCAATGTGGACGGTCATCGTGCCTACCTGACCTATATGGATCTGGGTAAGCAGACCTTGGATATCTACCGCACGTTCGTGCCCAACGCGTTGCGCGGCCGTGGCATAGCGGCAGCGCTGACGGAACAGGCGCTGGAGTACGCCGAACGCATGGGCTACACGGTCATCCCTTCCTGCTCTTATGTGGAACGCTACATGGAGCGGCATCAGCGGCACGCCGCGAAGACCTGAGTCCATCGAACACCTGTAAAAACGCCGGGCATTGCCCGGCGTTTTTATTTGCATGCAGTGGCTGCGCTATATCAGTTGCGGCCACGCTTGGGCAGGACATCCTTGAGCTTGGCATGCATGCTGCGCAAGGTTTTCTCGGTGCTCTCCCAGTCGATGCAGGCGTCGGTGATCGACACGCCGTATTGCAGGTCGGCGAGATCTTTCGGAATCGACTGGCAACCCCAGTTCAGATGGCTTTCGACCATCAGGCCGATGATCGACTGGTTGCCTTCGAGGATCTGGTTGGCGACGTTCTCCATGACCAGGGGTTGCAGCGCCGGGTCCTTGTTGGAGTTGGCGTGGCTGCAGTCGACCATGATGTTGTTCTGGATCCCGGCCTTGCTCAGCGCCTGTTCGCAGAGCGCAACGCTCACCGAGTCATAGTTGGGCTTGCCATTGCCGCCACGCAGTACCACATGACCGTAGGCGTTGCCCTTGGTGGTGACGATCGAGACGCCGCCTTCCTGGTTGATGCCGAGGAAACGGTGCGGCTTGGAGACTGACTGCAGGGCGTTGATCGCCACGGTCAGGCCGCCGTCGGTGCCGTTCTTGAAACCGACCGCCGAGGACAGACCGGAGGCCATTTCGCGGTGGGTCTGGGATTCGGTGGTGCGCGCGCCAATGGCCGACCAACTGATCAGGTCCTGCAGGTATTGCGGCGAGATCGGGTCGAGGGCTTCGGTCGCGGTGGGCAGGCCCATCTCGGCCAGGTCCAGCAGCAGTTGACGACCGATGTGCAGGCCATCCTGGATCTTGAACGAGTCATCCAGGTACGGGTCGTTGATCAGGCCTTTCCAGCCGACCGTGGTCCGCGGCTTCTCGAAATACACGCGCATGACCAGATACAGGCTGTCTGACACCTCGGCCGCGAGCACCTTGAGGCGTTCGGCATATTCGTGGGCGGCCTTGATGTCGTGGATCGAGCAGGGCCCGATGACGACGAACAGGCGATGGTCCTTGCCATCGAGAATGTTGCGAATCACCTCGCGGCCCCGGGTGACGGTGCGCAGGGCAGCCTCGCTCAGGGGAATGTCACGCTTGAGCTGATCAGGCGTGATCAGTGTCTCGTTGGAGGCGACGTTAAGGTCGTTGATCGGTAAATCAGCCATCGTGTTACTCGTCAGGTCACGGGTGCCGGTCGCCAGCCCCGCGCGGCGGAGCACAGCGATATGAGCGTGTCGGGGAGCCGAACCTTAGCGCGTTAGGCCGTGGCCGGGCAATGGGCAGAGAACTGTTTAATCCGACAAGGCTCTGCTGACGGTGACAGCCAGCGCAAATACCTGCTTGCGCTTCAGGCGCCAGGCCGGAGTAACATGCGGGCTAGTCTGGGCCCGGAGTACGCATCCGCAGGGCCGAGCCGTTCCGTCAGGCCTGCAGACTTGCGGCAGACCCTGGCGCGTATTCCCGAGGAATTGCCATGACCGTTTCAACCAACAGGCCGCGTATCGGCATTATCGGCACCGGCGCGATCGGCGGCTTCTATGGGGTGATGCTGGCGCGTGCCGGGTTCGACGTGCACTTTCTATTGCGTAGCGAGTTTCGCGCGGTGGCCGACGACGGGCTGCATATCGACAGTGCCGTCCACGGCCAACTGCACCTCAATCCGGTCCAGGCCTATGTCTCGGCCGAGGACATGCCCCCCTGCGACTGGTTGCTGGTGGGTACCAAGACCACTGCCAACGCCGATCTTGCCCCCTTGATCGCCAGGGCTGCGGCACCCGGCGCCAAGGTGCTGTTGCTGCAGAATGGCCTGGAGGTTGAAGAGGCGTTGCGCCCGTTGTTGCCCGACTCGCTGCACCTGCTCGGCGGGTTGTGTTTCATCTGTGTACATCGCCGTGGCCCCGGAGTGGTCGTGCACCAGGCGCTGGGCGCGGTGAATATCGGTTATCACAGTGGTCCGCTGCACAATGACGAAAGCGCTCGGCAGGCGCTGGTCGAAGAGGGCGCGGCGTTGTTCCATCAGGCCGGCATCGAGTCCCACGCCATGGCCAACCTGCAGCAGGCCCGCTGGCAGAAGCTGGTGTGGAACGTGCCTTATAACGGCCTGTCGGTGTTGCTGCGGGCCAGTACCACGCCGCTGATGGGCGATGCCAGCAGTCGCGAGCTGATCCAGACGCTGATGGCCGAAGTAGTGCGGGGCGCGCAGGCCTGTGGGCATGTGTTGCCGGCCGGCTATGCCGAGCATCTGTTCAAGATTACGGAAAAGATGCCGGACTACTGGCCGAGCATGTATCACGATTTCGTCCACCAGCGGCCACTCGAGCTGGACGCGGTGTACGCCCGCCCGCTGGCCGCTGCCCGTGAGGCTGGCTGCGAGTTGCCGACGATTCGCGCCTTGTACCAGGCCCTGGGTTTCATCGACGCGAGCAATGCCTGAGGCTACGGATCAGCCCGACAGCAGGGTGCCGCACTGCCCGGCACGCTGCTAAGCTCAATCCATCTCCGCCATTCTGGTAATCGAGGAGGCCCCATGATTCGTTCGATGCTGTATGCCACCGACCTCGGGTTGTATGCACCTTACGTCATGCAGCATGCACTGGGTCTGGCACGAACGTTCAAGGCTGACCTGCATGTGGTGCATGCCGTGGAGCCGATGGGGCTGTTCGCGGAGTCGGTGTTGCAGAGCTATCTGGACGAGCAGGCATTGAACGAATTGCACAGCCAGGGTCTTAACACCGTGATGGCTAATATCGAGCAACGGGTATTGGACAGTTTTCGCGAGGAGTTGGGGGATGGGCAGCAGGATCTGGCAATGATCCAGTCGGTCCAGGTGATCCAGGGGGATCCTTCGCAGGTCATTCTCGCTCACGCGCAACGGTTGGCCGTCGATCTGTTGATTGTCGGAAGTCACAGTCATGGTTCCGGCGCTGAGGAACACCTGGGTCGTACTGCGGCGCGGGTCGTGCAGTTGTCGCGGGTGCCGGTTTACCTCGTGCCGTTGGTGCAGCGTCGTCGGCATGACGACAGTTGAGGCGAAATTCAGAGGATTTATAAAAAGTTCTAGATTTATTCTTCAAACCTTCCATATAGTTATATATCGCCGCTGCTGCCTGTGGCGTCTACCTGCTTTGAGGGATACATATGAAGCTTCAACAACTGCGCTACATCTGGGAAGTGGCGCACCACGACCTCAACGTTTCCGCGACGGCGCAAAGCCTCTACACCTCCCAGCCAGGTATCAGCAAGCAGATCCGCCTGCTCGAAGACGAGTTGGGCGTCGAAGTTTTCGCTCGCAGCGGCAAGCATCTGACGCGGGTCACTCCGGCCGGTGAACGTATCATCACCACGGCTGGCGAGATCCTGCGCAAGGTCGAGAGCATCAAGCAGATCGCCCAGGAATTCTCCAACGAAAAGAAGGGTACCCTGTCGATCGCCACCACCCATACCCAGGCGCGTTATGCCTTGCCGCCGGTCATCAGCAGCTTCATCAAGCAGTACCCGGATGTGGCGTTGCACATGCACCAGGGCTCGCCGATGCAGATCGCTGAAATGGCCGCCGATGGCACCGTGGACTTTGCCATCGCCACCGAGGCGCTGGAGCTGTTCGGTGATCTGGTGATGATGCCGTGCTACCGTTGGAACCGCTGCGTCGTGGTACCCCAGGGGCATCCGCTGACCAAGCTGCCGAAGCTGACCCTGGAGGCCCTGGCCGAATACCCGATCGTCACCTATGTATTCGGGTTCACCGGGCGCTCCAAACTGGACGAAGCCTTCAGCCATCGCGGCCTGACCCCCAAGGTGGTATTCACCGCCGCTGACGCCGACGTGATCAAGACCTATGTCCGCCTGGGCCTGGGTGTGGGGATCGTGGCGAAGATGGCGGTCGATACCGTACTCGACAAGGACCTGGTGGTCCTCGATGCCAGCGAGCTGTTCGAGTCGAGCATCACCAAGATCGGCTTCCGTCGTGGCACCTTCCTGCGTGGTTTCATGTGCGATTTCATCGAGAAGTTCGCCCCGCACCTGACCCGCGAAGTCATGGCCAAGGCCATCCAGTGCCACAACAAGCAGGAACTGGAAGACCTGTTCGAGGGTGTCGAACTGCCGGTGCACTGATTTTCGGGTGCAGGCGCAGACATGAAAAAGCCCCGAGGTGTTCGGGGCTTTTTCATGTCTGCCTGTCAGGGGCTGGCGGTGTGATCAGCCTTTGCTGATCAGGTTGCCGGCATGCAGGCCGCACTCTTTCTGTGTCGCTTCCTCCCACCACCAGCGGCCTTCGCGCTCGTGCTGGTTCGGCAGCACCGGGCGGGTGCAGGGCTCGCAGCCGATGCTGATGAAGCCGCGCTCATGCAGGCCGTTGTAGGGCAGTTCGAGCATGCGGATGTAGCTCCAGACTTCTTCGCTGGTCATCTGGGCCAATGGGTTGAACTTGTACAGGGTGCGTTCCGGGGTCGAGAAGGCGCTGTCGATTTCCAGTGCCGCCACCTGGCTGCGGGTACCCGGGCTCTGGTCGCGCCGCTGGCCGGTGGCCCAGGCCGTCACGTCGGACAGCTTGCGCCGCAGCGGTTCGATCTTGCGTACGCCGCAGCATTCGCCATGACCGTCCCTGTAGAAACTGAACAGGCCCTTTTCCTTGACGAAGGATTCGAGCCGGCTGTGGTCGGGAGAAATCAGCTCGATATCGATCTTGTAGAACTCGCGGACCTGTTCGATGAACCGATAGGTTTCCGGGTGCAGGCGGCCGGTGTCGAGGCTGAACACCTTGACGTTCTTGTTCAGTTTCCAGGCCATGTCCACCAGCACCACGTCCTCGGCACCGCTGAAAGATATCCACAGGTCGTCGCCAAACTGGGAGAAGGCCAGCTTGAGGATGTCCTGGGGCGATTTGTTGGCGTATGTCGCGGCGAGTTCGGCGACGTCGAACGATTGACTCATCAGGCGGTTCCTACAGTCATTGGCGCTTTGCGCTCATATTGGCGGCAATAGTAACAAAATACTGCCTGTGGGAGATGCCAGGCTTGTGGGTCAGGCGTTATGGCCTGTTCGCCGGCAAGCCTGGCTCCTGCAGGAGGGGGCGGGTACGCCAGTGGGGCTCAGAGTGTCTGCAGGGTGTCGAGCAGCACTTTGACCTTGGTAATGGATTCCTGGTACTCGGCTTGCCAGTCGGAGTCGGCGACGATGCCGCCACCGCCCCAGCAACTGATCTGGCCATCCTTGACCAGCAGGCTGCGGATCGCGATCGAGCTGTCCATCTCGCCACGTACGTCCAGATACAGCAGCGAGCCGCAGTACAGGGCGCGGCGGGTCGGTTCGAGTTCGTCGATGATCTGCATGGCACGGATCTTCGGTGCGCCGGTGATCGAGCCGCCAGGAAAGCTGCCGGCGAGCAGGTCCAGTGCGTCTCGGCCGCTGGCCAGTTCGCCGGTCACGCTGCTGACCAGGTGATGCACGTTCGGGTAGCTTTCCAGGCTGAACAGCTCCGGCACCCGCACACTGCCGATCTTGCAGGTACGGCCGAGGTCATTGCGCAGCAGGTCGACGATCATCAGGTTTTCCGCGCGGTCCTTGCTGCTGCCCAGCAGCTCGTTGGCGTTGGCCGCATCTTCGCTGGCGTCGCGACCACGGGGCCGGGTGCCCTTGATGGGGCGGGTTTCCACCTGGCCGGCGCTGACCCGAACGAAGCGCTCTGGCGACAGGCTCAGCACCGCGTTATTGTCCGGCAGGCTCTGGAAGCCCGAGAACGGTGTCGGGCACGCGGCTCGCAAGGCCAGATAGGCGACCCACGGATCGCCTTGGCAATGGGCACGGAAACGCTGGGCAAAGTTGACCTGGTAGCAGTCGCCGGCCTGAATGTACTGCTGGATGCGTTCGAAGGCCTGGCGGTAGGCGTCGGCGTCAAGGTCGGCGGCCATCGGTGTCGTCAGTTGGAAGTGGCCTTGCTCGGCGGCGGGCGCCTGGCTGAACAGCTGCAGCAGGCGCTGCCGTTCGTTCTGTTCGACGGTGGGATGGAAGACCAGTTGGCTGGTGGCCTGCTGGTGATCGCTGATCAGCGCCCAGGCGTACAGGCCAAAGCGCGCGTCGGGCAAATGCAGATCATCCCGGGCGCGACTGGGTAGCGCTTCGAGATGACGGCCGAAATCGTAGCTCAGGTAACCGATGAGGCCCCCGGCGAACGGCAGTTCGAGGCCGGCGGGCAATTCGGCCCGGCCCAGTTGCGTCAGGGTGCTTCGCAGGCGCGTGAGGAATGCTTGGCCGCCTTCGTTCGGCAATACCGCCAGTTGTTCCAGTGGCCAGGCGCTGAGCAGGTCGTAGCGCCCGCGCTCGGCGGCCGGCCGGCCGCTGTCGAGCAGCACCGCGCCGGGGGCGTGACGAATGGCCGCGAAATAACGGGCGGGGTCGGGGGAGTAGGGCAGCGGGTGTACGGAGCAGGTCAGCATGCGCAGCGGATCAGCCTTTGGTGCGGGGAGGCGATTGTAGTCTCCTGTAGGAAATGCTCCTAGAGGCATGTCGGTAGTGGTTATATCCATGTCCCGACAAGCCTCCCCCACAGGTGTCAGATATTGTGCGGAGCAACGTGACCGAACAGGCCCTGGACATAACGCACCCGCTCCTCCGCGGTTTCGCTGATGCCGGCTGCCGCCAGTTCCTCCAGGTGCGCCTCCACCGCCTGGGCGCGCGTGGTCAGGCCGCAGTCGTTGGCGATCTGGATGTTCAGCCCCGGACGGGCGTTGAGTTCGAGGATCAGCGGGCCCTTGTCCTGGTCCAGCACCATGTCCACGCCGATATAGCCCAGGCCGCACAATTCGTAGCAGCCGGCGGCCAGCTTCATGAAACCGTCCCAATTGGGCAGTTGCACGCCGTCCACTGCATTGGTGGTGTCGGGGTGCTTGCTGATGATGTTGTTCAGCCAGGTGCCACGCAGGGTCAGGCCGGTCGCCAGGTCGACGCCGACGCCGATGGCGCCCTGGTGCAGGTTGGCCTTGCCGCTGGACTGGCGGGTTGGCAGCCGGAGCATGGCCATGACCGGGTAGCCCATCAGTACGATGATGCGAATATCCGGTACGCCTTCGTAGCTGATGCTCTTGAAGATCTGGTCGGGGGTCACCCGGTATTCGATCAGCGCGCGGTCGCGGTGGCCACCCAGGGAGTAGAGCCCGGTGAGGATGCTGGACACCTGATGCTCGATTTCCTCATGGCTGATGATTCGTCCGGAAATGGTCCGATAACGCCCCTCGAAGCGGTCGGCGATCACCAGGATACCGTCGCCGCCAGCGCCTTGGGCCGGCTTGATGACAAAGTCGCTGCGGCCACCGATGATCTCGCCGAGCTTGTCGATGTCCTTTTCGGTGGAAATCACCCCGTACATTTCCGGTACGTGGATACCGGCGGCAATCGCCCGTTCCTTGGTGATGATCTTGTCATCGACGATCGGATACAGGCTGCGCTTGTTGTACTTGAGCACATAGTCGGCGTTACGCCGGTTGATCCCCATGATGCCCTTGGCTTCCAGGGCCTTCCAGGTTTTCCACAGGCCGAACATCAGGCGTCTTCCTTGAGAAAGGCCTTGAAGCGTACCAGTTCGGTCAGGCGGTAGCCGCGATAACGTCCCATGGCCAGCATGAAGCCGACCAGGATCAGCAGGATCGCCGGGAAGGTGAAGACGAAGTACACCAGTTCCGGCACGCTCATGATCAGGTGCGCCAGCGAGGCGGCGAACAGGGTGCCGATCGCGACTTTCATCGCATGGCCGCCACCGCGCTCTTCCCAGGTGATGGACAGGCGTTCGATGGTCATGGTCAGGATCACCATCGGGAACAGCGCCACCGACAGGCCGCGTTCCAGGCCGAGTTTGTGGCTGAACAGGCTGATGGCGGCGATCAGTACCACGACGAACGTCAGCACCACCGACAAGCGCGGCAGCATCTGCAGTTTCAGGTGTTCCAGATATGAGCGCAGCGACAGGCCGAGCGCAGTGATGATGGTAAATAACACGATCCCGAAGCCCAGCTGGGTCTCGCGAAATGCCAGGGCGATCAGTACCGGGGTGAAGGTGCCTAGGGTCTGCAGGCCGATCAGGTTGCGCAGGATCAGGATCACCAGCACGCCGATCGGGATCATCACCATGATCATGAAGGTCTGCTGGGTCTGCAGCGGCAGGCCGTAGAGCGAATATTCGAGGAAGTTGGCGTCGGAGTTCTCGTCGGTCAGCTTGGCCAGACGGATGGCGTTCATTTCGCTGTTGTTCAGGCTGAAGTTGACGCTGGCCTTCTTGCCGCCTTCGACGCTGATCAGATTGTCGTCGCCGGTCCACCACACCAGACGGTCTTCAGGCAGGCCCTGTTCGCCGGTGTCCGGGTTGAAGTACAGCCAGTCACTGCCGTTGAAGCTGCGCAGCCAGAGTTCCGGGGTCTGCGGCTGGTCGGCGACCAGGCGGATGGTGTGGACCTTTTCCAGCGGCACGTGGGCAATCGACAGCAGCAGTTCGATGATCTGCGCCTTGTGCGCGGTCGACGGGTCGCCCGCCAGCAGCAGCTTGACGTTGTCGTCGCCGAGGTTGTTGACCCGCTTGATGGTTTCGCCAATGAAGGTCTCGACATCGGCCGAGTGCTGGCGGATCGGTGCCATCAGGGCTTCGGCGGCGACTTTTTCCGGGCCTTCGATGGCCATGCTGTCACGGAAAGTCGGGCCCTTGACCTTGGGCTTTTCGCCGGTATAGCGCTTGGTCAGCACCAGGCGGTAATAGAGTGTCTGTTTGCCGCTGACCCGGCGGGCCGACCAGGTGACCTTGCGGTTGCCGTCGGTGCGGTTGACGCTGACCCCGTAGTTGTTGGAGATGAAGCTCTCGTTGAGGCTCACGTAGTCGCGGCTCAGGGGCGGCACGAACATCTGGATCTTCACCGGGTCCTTGCTGGCGGCGACGAACTCGACCTTGGCGTCGATGTTCCACAGGTCGTCGGTGGCGTCTTCGGTGACCGGAATTCCCAGGACAAAAATCTGATAGGCCGTGACTGAAATACCCAGCGCCACCAGGATGGCGATCAGGACTTTCAGATGAAGGGTAAGAGAACGCATGCAAATTACTCGGCGGTTTGAGCGTCGGCGATGCAGGCGGGTTTGCCGGCAGCGTATTTAAGGCTGGGATCTACCAGCGCGTCGAAGCGCTTGAGCGCTTCGGAGCCAATCAGAAGCGGGTATTGGAAAGCACTTCGGTCGGTCAAGTTCACTTCGATCGTGCGCAGGGCCGTACCCATGCAGATATTCAGGGTCACCACCGGACGGGCGGTGTAGGCCTTGCCCTCATCCGGGTCGTAATCGCCGGAGCGGCGCTTGATCTTGCTGACCCGGGCCAGCGGCAGTTCGATGGGGTGTGAATGGGCAGCGTCGATGGCCAGATAGAAGCGTACCCAGCTTTCGCCATCGCGCTTGAAGCGTTTTATGTCACGGGCACTGAGCGAGGCGGTCTTGGCGCCGGTATCGAGCTTGGCCGCGACTTCCAGGTCGATGCCGGCCAGGTTCGCGTATTCGTTCAGGCCGTACACGGTCTTTTCGGCGGCAAGGCCCAGGCCCGGCAGGCCGAGCAGGAACAAAGGCAGTAGGGGGAAGGGCTTGAGTTTCATAAGTCCTGGCGCGTATTCAAGGTGACTGGCAATACCGCGCAAGCTTCCTTGTGCGTCTGTCAGATGAAGATGACAGGCATGGCATCTTCAGATGCGCGCGGCATTCTAACATGCTGATTTTGTGGCGCCAGCGCCGTGGGCGTAGCGTGTCGAGGGTCTGTGGCGGGACACGGTATTGGCCGGCGCTCTTAGACTATTGTCGACAATATCAATTAATTCTTTGACTGGCTTGCTGGTTTTGGCTAGTTTTGTGGTCATTGATCTTGAAGGTGTCGACAATATGTTGGAGCCGCTGCTGACTCTCCAGGAAGATTCGGAAACGCTGTCCGAGAACGTCTTCCGGCGTATCCAGGCGGCCATCGTCAAGGGTGAAATCGCCCCGGGCAGCAAGATCTCCGAACCGGAACTGGCGCGTACCTATGGCATCAGCCGTGGTCCGCTGCGCGAAGCCATTCACCGCCTGGAGGGGCAGCGCCTGCTGGTGCGGGTTCCCCATGTCGGCGCACGGGTGGTTTCGCTCAGTCACGCCGAGTTGATCGAACTCTACGAAATCCGCGAGTCCCTCGAAGGCATGGCCTGCCGTCTCGCCGCCGAGCGCATGACCAATGAAGAGATCGAGGAACTGCGCCAGGTGCTGCATACCCACGAGCGTGATGCGGCGTTCCAGGCCGGTGTCGGTTATTACCAGCAGGAAGGCGACTTCGACTTCCACTATCGGATCATCCAGGGGGCCGGTAACCGCACCCTGACCCAGATGCTCTGTGGCGAGCTGTACCAGCTCGTGCGCATGTACCGCATCCAGTTTTCCGCGACACCCAATCGGCCACGCCAGGCCTTTGCCGAGCATCACCGGATTCTCGATGCCATCGCCGATCGCGACGGCGAACTGGCCGAATTGTTGATGCGCCGTCACATCGGCGCCTCGAAACGCAATATTGCCCGTTACTATCAGGACGGCGCTAAACCGACAGCCACTCCACGAGGTGAGTCATGAGTCAGGGTTCCAACAACAATACGCCCGGCCAGCGTTTCCGCGATGCGGTCGCCAGCGAACATCCACTGCAGGTGGTCGGGGCGATCAATGCCAACCACGCGCTGTTGGCCAAGCGTGCCGGCTTCAAGGCGATCTACCTGTCGGGCGGCGGGGTCGCCGCCGGTTCTCTCGGTCTGCCGGACCTGGGCATCACTGGCCTGGACGACGTGCTGACCGATGTGCGGCGCATCACCGATGTCTGCGATCTGCCGTTGCTGGTGGATGTCGATACCGGTTTCGGTTCCTCGGCGTTCAACGTCGCACGTACCGTCAAGTCGATGATCAAGTTCGGCGCGGCGGCGATCCACATCGAGGATCAGGTCGGCGCCAAGCGTTGCGGGCACCGTCCGAACAAGGAAATCGTCTCCCAGCAGGAGATGGTCGACCGCATCAAGGCGGCCGTCGACGCTCGCACCGATGATAGTTTCGTGATCATGGCGCGCACCGATGCGCTGGCGGTGGAAGGTCTGGAGGCCGCTCTGGACCGGGCGGCTGCGTGCATCGAGGCCGGTGCCGACATGATTTTCCCGGAAGCCATTACCGAGCTGGATATGTACAAGCTGTTTGCCAATCGGGTGAAGGCGCCGATCCTGGCCAATATCACCGAGTTCGGCGCGACGCCGCTGTACACCACCGAACAACTGGCGAGCGCTGACGTCTCGCTGGTGCTGTACCCGCTCTCGGCGTTCCGGGCCATGAACAAGGCGGCGGAAAACGTCTACACCGCCATTCGTCGTGACGGCACCCAGCAGAACGTGATCGACACCATGCAGACACGGATGGAGCTTTACGATCGTATCGACTACCACACCTTCGAGCAGAAGCTCGATGCGCTGTTTGCCCAGAAGAAGGGCTGATTTGTTGCCCCGCCAGGAGCATGGCTTGAGGGCCCTTTCGCGGGCAAGCCGCGCTCCTGCAGGGTGTAGAGGCTGACTAGATGCCAATTCCTGACAACCTACAAGAATTTTGGAGAGAGCAATGGCTGAAGCAAAAGTATTGAGTGGCGCCGGTCTGCGTGGCCAGGTCGCCGGGCAAACCGCCTTGTCCACCGTCGGCCAGGCCGGTGCCGGCCTGACCTATCGCGGGTATGACGTGCGTGAACTGGCCGCCGAGGCGCGCTTCGAGGAAGTCGCCTACCTGCTGCTGTACGGCGAACTGCCCAACGCCACCGAGCTGGCGGCCTACATGGGCAAGCTGCGCACCCTGCGCGATCTGCCGCAGGCGCTCAAAGAGGTGCTGGAGCGTATTCCGGCCGACGCCCATCCGATGGATGTGATGCGTACCGGCTGTTCCTTCCTGGGCAACATCGAGCCCGAAGGCGACTTCTCCCGTCAGCATGAAACCACCGACCGCCTGCTGGCCGCGTTCCCGGCGATCATGTGCTACTGGTATCGCTTCAGCCACGACGGCCAGCGGATCGACTGCGTGACCGACGAGGCCTCCATTGGCGGGCATTTCCTGCACCTGCTGCATGGCAAGGCGCCGAGCGAGCTGCACCGCAAGGTGATGGACGTGTCGCTGATCCTTTACGCGGAGCACGAGTTCAACGCCTCGACCTTTACCGCGCGGGTCTGTGCCTCGACCCTGTCCGACCTGTTTTCCTGCATCACTGCGGCCATCGGCTCGCTGCGCGGCCCGCTGCATGGTGGTGCCAACGAGGCGGCGATGGAGATGATCGAACGCTTCGGTTCGGCCCAGGAGGCCATCGACGGCACCCTCGGCATGCTGGCGCGCAAGGACAAGATCATGGGTTTTGGTCACGCGATCTACAAGGACAGCGATCCGCGCAACGAGGTGATCAAGGGCTGGTCGAAGAAGCTTGCCGATGAAGTCGGTGACACCGTGCTGTTCCCGGTTTCCGAAGCCATCGACAAGACCATGTGGGAACAGAAGAAGCTGTTTCCCAACGCCGATTTCTACCATGCCTCGGCATATCACTTCATGGGCATTCCGACCAAGTTGTTCACGCCGATCTTCGTCTGCTCGCGCCTGACCGGCTGGGCTGCGCATGTGTTCGAACAACGTGCCAACAATCGCATCATTCGTCCGAGCGCCGAGTACACCGGCGTTGAACAGCGCAAGTTCGTGCCAATCGAACGTCGCTGACTGAAGAACGCACGGCCCGAGGCGGCCCTTGTCCTGTAGGGGCCGGGCTTGCCCGCGAGGCTTTTAGCGGCCTCAAGGCCCTCTTCGCGGGCCAGCCCTGCTCCTCAGAGGCAGCGTCGACAAGCCGTGTGTGCTTTTGACTTAACCGTGATCGAGTCCCAGACCATGAATACCCAATACCGTAAACCGTTGCCCGGCAGTCATCTGGACTTCTTCGATGCCCGCGCGGCGGTCGATGCCATCCAGCCGGGTGCCTACGCCACGTTGCCCTACACTTCGCGGGTCCTGGCCGAAAACCTGGTACGTCGCTGCGAGCCGGCGACGCTCACCGATTCGCTCAAGCAACTGATCGAACGCAAGCGCGACCTGGACTTCCCCTGGTTCCCGGCCCGCGTGGTCTGCCACGACATTCTCGGCCAGACCGCGCTGGTGGACCTGGCAGGCCTGCGTGACGCGATCGCTTCCCAGGGCGGCGACCCGGCCCAGGTCAACCCGGTGGTGCCGACCCAGCTGATCGTCGATCACTCGCTGGCGGTGGAGTGCGGCGGTTTCGACCCCGATGCGTTCGCCAAGAACCGCGCCATCGAGGATCGGCGCAACGAGGACCGTTTCCACTTCATCGACTGGACCAAAAAGGCCTTCAAGAACGTCGACGTGATCCCGCCGGGCAACGGCATCATGCACCAGATCAACCTGGAGAAAATGTCCCCGGTGATCCAGGCACGTGACGGCGTGGCCTTTCCCGATACCTGCGTCGGTACCGACAGCCATACCCCGCATGTCGATGCCCTGGGCGTGATCGCCATTGGTGTCGGCGGCCTCGAAGCCGAGAGCGTGATGCTCGGTCGGGCCTCCTGGATGCGCCTGCCGGAGATCGTCGGCGTCGAGCTGACCGGCAAGCTGCAACCGGGCATCACTGCCACCGACATGGTGTTGGCGTTGACCGAGTTCCTGCGCAAGCAGAAGGTGGTCGGGGCCTACCTGGAGTTCTTCGGCGAAGGCGCCAGTGCGCTGACCCTGGGCGACCGCGCGACCATTTCCAACATGGCCCCGGAGTACGGCGCCACGGCGGCGATGTTCTACATAGACCAGCAGACCATCGACTACCTGAAACTCACCGGTCGTGAAGACGATCAGGTGCAACTGGTTGAGACTTACGCCCGTCAGGCCGGCCTCTGGGCCGACAGCCTCAACGGCGCGCAGTACGAGCGTGGTCTGCAATTCGACCTGTCGTCAGTGGTGCGCAACATGGCCGGGCCCAGCAATCCGCATGCGCGGGTCGCCACCAGCGACCTGGCGGCCAAGGGCATCGCCGGGCCATGGAGCGAGGTGCCGGGGCAGATGCCCGACGGCGCGGTGATCATTGCCGCCATCACCAGTTGCACCAACACCAGCAACCCGCGCAACGTCATCGCTGCCGGCCTGCTGGCGCGTAATGCCAACCGGCTGGGGCTGACCCGCAAGCCCTGGGTAAAGTCGTCGCTGGCGCCGGGCTCCCGGGCGGTGGCGCTGTACCTGGATGAAGCCGGGCTGACCGATGAACTGGAACAACTGGGCTTTGGCGTGGTGGCTTTCGCCTGCACCACCTGCAATGGCATGTCCGGTGCGCTGGATCCGGTGATCCAGCAGGAAATCATCGACCGTGACCTCTACGCCACGGCCGTGCTCTCGGGTAACCGCAACTTCGATGGGCGTATCCACCCATACGCCAAACAGGCATTCCTGGCGTCGCCGCCGCTGGTGGTGGCCTATGCGATCGCCGGGACCATTCGCTTCGATATCGAGAAGGACGTGCTGGGCCGGGACGCGGATGGCAAGGAAATCCGCCTCAAGGACATTTGGCCGAGCGACGAGGAAATCGATGCGATGGTCAAGGCATCGGTCAAGCCCGAGCAGTTCCGCAAGGTCTATACGCCGATGTTCGCCATTCACGAGGACCACGGGCCGAAGGTCGAGCCGCTCTATGACTGGCGGCCGATGAGTACCTATATCCGCCGTCCGCCTTATTGGGAGGGCGCACTGGCCGGTGCCCGGCCGCTCAAGGGCATGCGGCCGCTGGCCGTGCTGCCGGACAATATCACCACCGATCACCTGTCGCCGTCCAACGCCATCATGCTCGACAGCGCGGCGGGCGAGTACCTGGCGAAAATGGGCCTGCCTGAAGAAGACTTCAACTCTTACGCGACCCATCGGGGCGACCACCTCACCGCGCAGCGCGCCACCTTCGCCAACCCGAAACTGTTCAACGAAATGGTCGTGGAAAACGGCAAGGTCAAGCAGGGCTCCCTGGCGCGGGTCGAGCCGGAAGGCCAGGTCATGCGCATGTGGGAAGCTATCGAAACCTACATGGAGCGCAAGCAGCCGCTGATCATCATTGCCGGTGCCGACTACGGCCAGGGCTCGTCCCGTGACTGGGCGGCCAAGGGCGTGCGGCTGGCCGGGGTCGAGGCGATTGCCGCCGAAGGCTTCGAGCGCATCCACCGCACCAACCTGGTGGGCATGGGCGTGTTGCCGCTGGAGTTCAAGCCAGGGACTGATCGCAAGACCCTCGGCATCGACGGCACCGAGACCTTCGACGTGATCGGCGAGCGCACGCCTCGGGCGACGCTGACCCTGGTGATCCAGCGCAAGAACGGTGAGCGGGTCGATGTGCCGGTGACCTGTCGCCTGGATACCGCCGAAGAGGTTTCGATCTATGAGGCGGGTGGTGTCCTGCAGCGTTTTGCCCAGGACTTCCTCCAGTCGGCCACGGCAAGCTGATAACGGAAGCCTTTCAGGCGCCGGCTTGCTGGCGATACGGACGACGCGGTCTGGCAGTTGAAACGCGTCGATGCCATCACCAGCAAGCCGGCTCCCTCACAAGAGGGCGAGTTTCCCACTGGATAATTGCCAACCCATTCCGGTCTTGCCGCCAACCTGGCGTCCAGACCCCCGCAGGAGGCTTCATGGCCCACGCAGCACAAGTCCGCATTCCCGCCACCTATATGCGGGGCGGCACCAGCAAGGGGGTGTTCTTCAACCTCGCCGACCTGCCCGAGGCCGCGCAATTGCCCGGCGCGGCGCGCGATGCGCTGCTGTTGCGGGTGATCGGCAGCCCCGACCCCTATGAAAAACAGATCGACGGCATGGGCGGGGCGACCTCCAGCACCAGCAAGACGGTGATCCTGTCGCGCAGCATCAAGGTTGAACATGACGTCGATTACCTGTTTGGGCAGGTCTCGATCGACAAACCGTTCATCGACTGGAGTGGCAACTGCGGCAATCTGTCGGCGGCGGTCGGCTCGTTTGCCATCAGCGCCGGCCTGGTGGATGCCGCGCGGATTCCACGTAATGGCGTGGCGGTGGTGCGGATCTGGCAGGTGAACATCGGCAAGACCATCATCGCCCATGTGCCGATCACCGAAGGCCGGGTGCAGGAAACCGGAGACTTCGAACTCGACGGCGTGACCTTTCCGGCTGCCGAAGTGCAACTGGAGTTCATGGACCCGGCGGCCGAGGAGCAGGGCGCCGGCGGTTCGATGTTCCCGACCGGCAATCTGGTGGATGACCTGGAAGTGCCTGGTGTCGGCACTTTCCGGGCGACCCTGATCAACGCCGGGATACCGACAATCTTCGTCAATGCCGCCGATATCGGTTACACCGGTACCGAGTTGCAAGGCGATATCAACGCTGATCCCAAGGCCTTGGCGCGGTTCGAGACCATCCGCGCCTACGGTGCGCTGCGCATGGGGTTGATCAGCCATATCGACGAGGCGGCCAAACGTCAGCACACACCGAAAGTGGCATTCGTCGCGCCGCCGGCCGGTTATACCGCGTCGAGCGGCAAGCCGGTGGCGGCAGGTGATGTGGACCTGCTGGTGCGGGCGCTGTCGATGGGCAAGCTGCACCACGCCATGATGGGCACCGCAGCGGTGGCGATTGGCACTGCTGCGGCGATTCCCGGCACCCTGGTGAACCTGGCGGCGGGCGGCGGCGAACGCAGCTCGGTGCGTTTCGGTCACCCATCCGGCACCTTGCGGGTCGGTGCCGAAGCGACTCGGATCGACGGCGAGTGGACCGTGGTCAAGGCCATCATGAGCCGCAGTGCGCGGGTGCTGATGGAAGGCTGGGTGCGGGTGCCGGGCGACGCTTTTTAAGTCGCGTGATGTCAGGGTAACCGCATTCGCGGGCCCTGCCACCACATCTTTCGGATCCTTACTTGAACCGCCGCTCCACGCCTTTCTCCACCAGGATCTTCGCCGAGATCTCTTCCACGGAGAAGTGCGTGGAATTGATGTGCGGGATATTTTCCCGGCGGAACAGGTTTTCCACCTCACGCACCTCGAATTCGCACTGGGCGTAGCTCGAATAGCGGCTGTTGGGCTTGCGCTCGTTGCGGATCGCGGTCAGGCGGTCCGGGTCGATGGTCAGGCCGAACAGCTTGTGCTGGTGGGCGCGCAGGGCCGTCGGCAACTGCAGGCGCTCCATGTCTTCCTCGGTCAGCGGGTAGTTGGCCGCGCGAATCCCGAACTGCATCGCCATGTACAGGCACGTCGGTGTCTTGCCGCAGCGCGACACGCCGACCAGGATCAGGTCGGCCTTGTCGTAGTAGTGGGTGCGGGCGCCGTCGTCGTTGTCGAGGGCGAAATTCACCGCCTCGATCCGCTCCATATAGTTGGAGTTGCCGCCTATCGAGTGGGATTTGCCTACCGAGTACGAGGAGTGCTCGCTCAACTCCTGTTCCAGCGGGGCGAGGAAGGTGGAAAAAATGTCGATCATGAAACCATTGGACGTTGCGAGAATCTCACGAATGTCCTGATTGACAATGGTGTCGAAGATGATCGGACGGAAACCGTCCCGTTCTGCGGCACTGTTGATCTTCTGGACCATGGCCCGGGCCTTGTCCACGCTGTCGATGTAGGGTTGCGTGGATTTGGCGAAGGTAATGTTCTCGAACTGCGCCAACAGGCTTTGACCCAGGGTTTCGGCGGTGATGCCGGTGCCATCGGAGATAAAGAAAGCAGATCGTTTCATTTGCGCCTTGGGCCTTAAGCTGATGACGATTCTTGGAGTATGATAGGCGGGATTTGCCGGCCTGGAGTGGCTGGCATTCTCACTTATTTTCCAGGTCCAGGCCACAGAGCGGACAGACCAGCCATCTCAGCATGGCCCGCTCCTGAGCTTTATCCAACACAGTCAGTGGAGAGATCACCTTGGTAGAGTACGTAGTTTCCCTCGATAAGCTCGGCGTCCATGATGTGGAGCACGTAGGGGGCAAGAACGCATCCCTTGGCGAGATGATCAGTAACCTCGCGGGCGCCGGTGTGTCGGTTCCCGGCGGCTTTGCCACTACGGCTCAGGCGTATCGTGATTTTCTCGAACTCAGCGGCCTGAACGACCAGATCCATGCAGCGCTCGACGCGCTGGATGTCGACGACGTCAATGCCCTGGCCAAAACCGGCGCGCAGATCCGCCAGTGGATCATGGAAGCCGAATTCCCCGAGCGTCTCAACAGCGAGATCCGCACCGCTTTCGCCGCGCTGTCGGCGGGCAATCCGGACATGGCCGTGGCCGTGCGTTCCTCGGCCACCGCCGAAGACCTGCCGGACGCCTCCTTCGCTGGCCAGCAGGAAACCTTCCTGAACATCCGCGGCGTCGAAAACGTCATCCGCGCGGCAAAGGAAGTGTTCGCTTCGCTGTTCAACGACCGCGCCATTTCCTACCGCGTGCACCAGGGCTTCGACCACAAGCTGGTGGCCCTGTCGGCTGGCGTGCAGCGCATGGTCCGTTCGGAAACCGGTACCGCCGGCGTGATGTTCACCCTCGACACCGAGTCGGGCTTTCGTGACGTGGTGTTCATCACCGGCGCCTACGGCCTGGGCGAAACCGTCGTGCAGGGTGCGGTCAACCCGGACGAGTTCTACGTTCACAAGAACACCCTGGCTGCCGGTCGCCCGGCGATCCTGCGCCGCAACCTGGGCAGCAAGGCAATCAAGATGATCTACGGCGACGAGGCCAAGGCCGGTCGTTCGGTCAAGACCGTCGATGTCGACAAGGCCGACCGCGCGCGCTTCTGCCTGAGCGACGCCGAAGTCAGCGAACTGGCCAAGCAGGCGATGATCATCGAGAAGCACTATCAGTGCCCGATGGACATCGAGTGGGCCAAGGACGGTGACGACGGCAAGCTCTACATCGTCCAGGCGCGTCCGGAAACCGTGAAGAGCCGCACCCAGGCCAACGTCATGGAGCGCTACCTGCTCAAGGAAACCGGCACCGTGCTGGCCGAAGGCCGGGCCATTGGCCAGCGCATCGGCGCCGGCAAGGTGCGGATCATCAAGGACGTGTCCGAGATGGACAAGGTCCAGCCCGGCGACGTCCTGGTCTCCGACATGACCGACCCGGACTGGGAACCGGTGATGAAGCGCGCCAGTGCCATCGTCACCAACCGTGGTGGGCGTACCTGCCACGCGGCGATCATCGCCCGTGAGCTGGGTATTCCGGCGGTGGTCGGTTGCGGCAACGCCACCGAACTGCTCAAGGACGGCCAGGGCGTCACCGTGTCCTGCGCCGAAGGCGACACCGGCTATATCTTCGAAGGCGAACTGGGCTTCGACATCAAGAAAAACTCCGTCGATGCCATGCCGGAACTGCCGTTCAAGATCATGATGAACGTCGGCAACCCGGACCGTGCCTTCGACTTTGCGCAGTTGCCAAATGCCGGTGTGGGCCTGGCCCGCCTGGAGTTCATCATCAACCGCATGATCGGTGTGCACCCCAAGGCGTTGCTGAACTACGCCGGGCTGCCGCTGGAAATCAAGGAAAGCGTCGACAAGCGTATCGCCGGCTACGATGACCCGGTCGGTTTCTATGTCGAGAAGCTGGTCGAGGGCATCAGCACCCTGGCGGCCGCGTTCTGGCCGAAGAAGGTCATCGTGCGCCTGTCGGACTTCAAGTCCAACGAATACGCCAACCTGATCGGCGGCAAGCTCTACGAGCCGGAAGAAGAAAACCCGATGCTGGGCTTCCGTGGCGCTTCGCGCTACATCAGCGAATCGTTCCGTGACTGTTTCGAGCTGGAGTGCCGTGCACTCAAGCGCGTGCGTAACGAAATGGGCCTGACCAACGTCGAGATCATGGTGCCGTTCGTCCGTACCCTCGGCGAAGCCAGCCAGGTGGTCGAGCTGCTGGCGGCCAACGGCCTGGCCCGCGGCCAGGACGGTCTGCGCGTGATCATGATGTGCGAGCTGCCGTCCAACGCGATCCTGGCCGACGAGTTCCTCGAACACTTCGACGGTTTCTCCATCGGCTCCAACGACCTGACCCAGCTGACCCTGGGCCTGGATCGCGACTCGGGGATCATCGCGCACCTGTTCGATGAGCGTAACCCGGCGGTGAAGAAGCTGCTGTCCAACGCCATCCAGGCCTGCAACAAGGCCGGCAAGTACATCGGTATCTGCGGCCAGGGGCCTTCCGACCATCCGGATCTGGCGCGCTGGCTGATGGAACAGGGCATCGAAAGCGTGTCGCTGAACCCCGATAGCGTGCTGGAAACCTGGTTCTTCCTGGCCGAAGGCCAGGCGTAATCCGAAAGAGGGGTACCGGCGCCTCGGCGCGGGTACTTTGTGTCATATGGGGCGAAGCCGCGCAGGCATCGCCCTTTTTTGTGCAAGAGCCTTATGCAAAGCAGCAGTGATCTTTTTCCGGTGGCTTTGCTCAGCGCCGAGCGTCGTGGCGACCTGAGCGAAGATGTCTATCGTTTGAAACCGGGCAACAGCCCCGATCTCACCGTCGAGCTGGCGGTGACCCGCCTTGGGCTGGCCGACGAACCGCAGGCCCGCGGCGTGCCGGTCATTCTCCTGCATGGCAGTTTTTCCAACCGACGTTTCTGGTTCTCGCCCAAGGGCATTGGCCTGGGTGCCTATCTGGCGCGGGCCGGTTTCGATGTCTGGGTTGCGGAGATGCGCGGCCATGGCCTTTCCGTGCGCAACCAGGATTATCGCAAGAACCGCGTCGCCGATTACGCCCGTTACGATCTGCCGGCCATCGCGGCTTTCGTTCGTGAGCAGAGTGGCCAGATTCCACACTGGATCGGCCACTCCCTGGGCGGCACGACCCTGGCGGCTGCTCTGGGCGGCCTGTACCTGGGCGCGCCGGCAGTGGCCTCGGCGGCCTTGTTCGGTTGCCAGGTCAGTCGTACCTATTGGCCCTTGAAGATTCCGCCGGTGGAGTGGAGCGGGCGTTTGCTGCTCAAGCGCTTCGCCCATCTGTCGGGCTCGCGTCTCAAGCGCGGGCCGGAGGATGAGCCGATCGGCCTGGCGTTGGAAAGCATGCGTTGGTATGGCCTGTTCGGTCGTTTCGGTGACAAGGAGCGCAACTGGTGGGAGGGTCTGGCCGAGGTCGATGTACCGGTGCTGGCGGTGAGCGCCGAGGGTGACCGGCAGGACCCGGCATGGGCCTGTCGAAAGTTGTTCGAGCAGATCGGTTCGCCGCTCAAGCGCTTTATCTGTCTGGGTCGCGAAGCCGGGTTCAGCTCGCCATTCGGGCACGTCGAGATGCTGGTCAGCAAACCGGCGCAGGCCGAAGTCTGGCCGTTGGTTGCCGATTGGCTGCGCGATCCGCAGGCTTTTCTGCCGGTTCAGTCAGCCGAGGTTCAGCCAGCGCTCTGACAAGGGCATTTCGCTTCAAGGTGGTTGCGGCTAACATATGACGCATTGAGCATTTCTGGTCATTGTCTAAACAATCGACTGGATAGAGCGTTTCTTCAAGCAGGTGCCGAGGATGCTGGGTACCTCGATTACGTTCTTTCACCGACAGGAGTTTGTCCATGAACCATTACGTCACTCCCGACCTGTGCGATGCCTATCCGGAGCTGGTGCAGGTGCTTGAGCCGATGTTCAGCAACTTCGGTGGTCGCGACTCCTTCGGTGGCGAGATCGTGACCATCAAGTGTTTCGAGGATAACTCCCTGGTCAAGGATCAGGCCGAGCTCAACGGCAATGGCAAGGTGCTTGTCGTTGATGGCGGTGGCTCGCTGCGACGTGCGCTGCTTGGTGACATGATCGCCGAGAAGGCGGCGAAGAATGGTTGGGAAGGGTTGGTGATCTATGGCTGTATTCGCGATGTCGATGTGATCGCGCAGACCGACCTGGGGGTACAGGCCCTGGCCAGTCACCCGATGAAAACCGACAAGCGCGGTATCGGCGACCTGAACGTGCCGGTGACCTTCGCGGGTGTCACTTTCCGGCCGGGTGAATACGTGTATGCGGACAACAATGGGGTGATCGTCTCGCCCAGTCCGCTGAAAATGCCTGAGTAATTTTCGAAGTAGACCACAGGGGTAGGGATGTTCGAGGAAGACAACGCGCAATGGGGGCTGGTGCATGCCCTGGTTCTCGATGGTAAGGGTGGTGCGCGCTCGATTGCTCGGACCGAGCTGGATGACCTGCAGTTGCAGCCTCAGGAAAGCCTCTGGCTGCATTGGGATCGCAGTCATCCGCAAACCCGGACCTGGCTGCGTAACTCCAGCGGCCTGAGTGATTTCAGTTGCAATCTGTTGCTGGAAGAGAACACCCGCCCGCGGCTGTTGCCGTTGCCGGACAGCGAATTGCTGCTGTTCCTGCGCGGGGTCAACCTCAATCCAGGCGCCGAGCCCGAGGACATGGTTTCGGTACGGATCTTCGCGGCGGCCCAGCGGGTGATCTCCCTGCGCCTGCGGCCATTGCGGGCAACCGACGAATTGCTGGTGCTGCTGGAAGAGGGACAGGGTCCGAAAACCGCTGCCGAACTCATTCTGTACATTGCCCAGCACCTGACGATGAAGGTTCAGGAACTGATCGGTGAACTCTCGGAAGTGGTCGATGCCGAGGAAGAAAAGGCGGATTCCGACGAGCGGTATTGTCCCGAGCATGGGGCGGTCGTGCAGATCCGTCGTCGGGCGGCCGGACTCAAGCGTTTCCTCGCGCCGCAGCGGGATATTTTCGGCCAGTTGACGCGGATCAAACTGGGCTGGTTTGCCAGCGACGATGCCGACTACTGGAACGAATTGAACAACAGTCTGACCCGCTATCTAGAAGAGCTCGAATTGACCCGCGAGCGCGTGGGGCTGCTGCTTGAGGCCGAAGACCGGCGTCTGAACCAGCACATGAACAAGATCATGTACCGCTTCGGGATCATCACCGGGATCTTCCTGCCGATGAGTTTTCTCACCGGTCTTCTGGGGATCAACGTCGGTGGGATTCCAGGGGCCCAGGACCCCTATGGTTTTATCATCGCCTGCCTGCTGATCGTCGGCGTGGCGTTTGGGCAATGGTGGTTGTTTCGTCGTTTGCGCTGGTTCTGAAGGATGTTGCATGTGACCCGGAAAATCCCGATCGCGTCTTTTCAAGACAGTCCGAGAGGTGCATATGCACGATCCGTTTGAACAGTCTCTGCGTGACATGCTCAATGCTTCGCCGTCCACTCCACGTGATGACGATGCGTGCCTTGGGCGTGTGCTGAAAACCGCCAACCGCCAAGTTGGCGCGGGCGATCTCTTCAGTCTGCTGGGGCGTTGGTTGCAAGCGCTGATGATTGCCCTGAACAATGGATCGGCCCACGTGATGCCGGTTTCTCGTCGTACCCCTACTAGTCGCAGTGCGGATAAGGCTGATTGAATATGGAACTTGATCTCTGGACTCGGAGTCTGGTGACAGCGATGACAGCGTTGTGGACGAAGGTTGCGAACTTCATCCCGAACCTGTTTGGTGCTCTGGTTGTGGTGCTGCTGGGCTTCGTCGTGGCGAAGCTGCTCGATACCCTGTTGTCCAAATTGCTCGCCAAGCTGGGGCTGGACCGCCTGATGGCCGGTACCGGACTGACCAAGCTGCTCAGCCGGGCCGGTATGCAGGTGCCGATCTCGACGCTGATCGGCAAGATCGTCTACTGGTTCATCCTCCTGGTATTCCTGGTTTCGGCCGCGCAATCGCTGGGGCTGGAGCGTGTCTCTGCGACGCTCGACATGTTGGCGCTGTATCTGCCCAAGGTGTTCGGTGCGGCGCTGGTGCTGCTGGTCGGCATGCTGCTGGCGCAACTGGTCAATGGCCTGGTGCGTGGCGCGGCCGAAGGCGTGGGCCTGGATTATGCCAGCGGCCTGGGACGGGTAGCCCAGGGGTTGGTGGTGATCATCAGTATTTCGGTGGCGATCAGTCAGTTGGAGGTCAAGACCGACCTGCTGAACCATGTGATCGTGATCGTTCTGATTACCGTTGGTCTGGCCGTTGCATTGGCCATGGGCCTTGGAAGCAAGGAAATTGCCGGACAGATTCTGGCGGGAATTTATGTGCGTGAGTTGTACCAGGTTGGGCAACAAGTGCGAGTTGGCGAGGTCGAAGGTCAGATCGAAGAGATCGGCACGGTTAAAACCACACTGCTGACCGACGAGGGTGAGCTAGTCTCTCTCTCCAATCGGATCCTGCTGGAACAGCATGTGAGTAGCCGCTAACCCGGCAAACCCTGCTAATGTATGCCGCCGCAAAAAGCCCCCAGCCTGGGGCCGCGGCGGACATTGACCTGACTGTCGGCACGACTCGTTTTGAATAAAACCCAATCGCTATCCATGCGCTATGACCCCCGCGAGCTCACCGATGAGGAGCTGGTGGCGCGTTCGCATGCGGAGCTGTTTCACGTGACTCGCGCCTACGAAGAGTTGATGCGTCGCTATCAACGAACTTTGTTCAGCGTTTGTTCAAGGTATTTAGGGAACGATCGTGATGCGGACGATGTCTGTCAGGAAGTGATGTTGAAGGTCTTGTATGGCCTCAAGAACTTTGAGGGTAAATCGAAGTTCAAGACCTGGCTGTACAGCATCACCTACAACGAATGCATCACGCAGTACCGCAAAGAACGGCGCAAGCGTCGTCTCATGGATGCCTTGAGTCTCGATCCACTCGAGGAGGCGTCCGAGGAGAAGACACCGGCACCCGAAGAAAAGGGTGGGCTTGACCGTTGGCTGGTGCATGTGAATCCGATCGATCGGGAGATTCTGGTGCTACGTTTTGTCGCAGAGCTGGAATTCCAGGAGATCGCCGACATCATGCACATGGGCCTGAGTGCTACGAAAATGCGCTACAAAAGAGCGCTTGATAAATTGCGTGAGAAATTTGCGGGCATTGCTGAAACTTAGTTCGACGCAAATACCTCTTACGTTCAGACAAGTTCTGCTAGACTTGTCGCCGAGTTGTCCCCCGGTTTGGGGACTGATTCACAATCACCAGATGGGGATTTAACGGATGAAACTGAAAAACACCTTGGGCATTGCCGTTGGTACACTTGTAGCCGCAACTTCGTTCGGCGCTCTGGCACAAGGCCAAGGCGCGGTCGAGGGTGAAGTGTTCTACAAAAAGCAGTACAACGACAGCGTCAAGCACGTTGAAGACGGCTACAACCCAGGCGCTTCGCTGGGTTACTTCATCACTGACGACGTATCGGTCAACCTGACCTACGACAAAACCAACTACACCCGTTCGAACGACGGCACCGGCAGCCAGAAGCTGGGTGGTGACAAGTTCGGCCTGAAAGGTCAGTACCACTTCGGTACCGTTGGCGATGCAATCCGTCCATACGTTGAAGGCGGTGTTGCTCACGGCAGCCTGACCAACGTTGCTGCTGATGGCCACACTGGTCGTGATCAGTCGACTTTCCTGACCACCGGCGCTGGCGCCAAGTGGTACATCACCGACAACCTGTACGCTCGTGCCGGCGTTGAAGCTGACTACAAGCTGGACAACGGCAAGTGGGACTACGCTGCTCTGGTAGGCCTGGGTGTGAACTTCGGTGGCAGCGGCGGCAAGGTTGCTCCAGCACCTGCTCCAGCTCCAGTTGCTCAAGAGCCAGCTCCGGCTCCAGAAGCTCCAGTAGCTGAAGTGGTTAAAGTTGAGCTGGACGTGAAGTTCGACTTCAACAAGGCTGTGGTCAAGCCTAACAGCTACGGCGACGTGAAGAACCTGGCTGACTTCATGAAGCAGTACCCACAAACCACCACCGTGGTTTCGGGTCACACCGACAGCGTTGGTACCGACGCTTACAACCAGAAGCTGTCCCAGCGTCGTGCTGACGCTGTGAAACAAGTTCTGGTCAAGGACGGTATCGCTCCTAACCGCATCCAGTCGGTTGGCTACGGCAAAACCCGTCCAGTGGCTGACAACGCTACTGAAGCAGGTCGCGCTATCAACCGTCGCGTAGAAGCGTCCGTTGAAGCCCAAGCTAAGTAATTAGCCTGGTCGCATGGAAAAGCCCGGCTCAGGCCGGGCTTTTCTTTGCCTGCGATTTGTTCAGAACCTGTCGCTCAGCCTTTCAGTGCCCAGAGTAACAGGCCGAGGTTGACCAGCAGCGACAGCAGCGCCACCGTGCGCCAGACTTTCAGTGGTTCGCGTTCCAGCAAGGGCCGGGGGCGAACGCTCAGTACGTTGCGTTCGGCCTTTTCCAGCACCAGCAACCATTGTTCGGCGGTCTCGTAGCGTTGTCCGGGATCGACTGCGATGGCCTGCTCCAGACTGTGGGCCAGCCAGTCGGGAAGATCCGGGCGATAACGCCCGGCATTGACCGGTGTTCCGAAACGCGGGCGTTGGAACGCCTCGATTTCGCCGTGCGGATAGTGCCCGGTCAGCAGGTAGTACAGGCTGACACCGACGCTGTAGAGGTCCTGGCGAACCTGCGGCGGTTGTCCCTCGAACGCTTCCGGAGCGATGTAGCCGGGTGTTCCGGGGAGTTCGTGACTGGGTTTCTCGCTCAGGCCCGGACAATAGGCCAGGCCGAAATCCAGCAGACGCAACTCACCATCGGCACCCAGGTGCAGATTTTCCGGCTTGATATCGCGGTGCAGGATGTTGCGCCTGTGCAGCATGCCCACCGCCTGCAGGGTGCGTCTTGCCAGTTCCTGCCACTGCGCCAGCGGCAAGGGGCCCTCCTGCTGGAACAGTTCGGCGAGCGTCTGTCCCGGGTATTCGCGCATCAGGTAATACAGGTGCTGGCGCTGCGTCGCAGGGTGCACTTCGGGAAAGCAGCGCCCGGCGACCCGGCGCAGGAACCACTCTTCCAGCAGCAGGCCCTGGCCGGCTTCCGGTTCATCATGACGGCTGGGTGGGAGGGTCTTGAGCAACCAGGCTTGCTGTTGCGCGTCCCGGACCCGATAGAGCAGCGATTGGCGGCTCTGTCCCAGAAGGCATTCGACCTGCCAGCCCTCGAACCACTGGCCGGGCTTGAGCAGCGGCGGCAGCGGCCATTGCTGCAACTGGAGCAAGGTATCGCCGAGGCTGTTTTCCCCGGGCTGCTCGACCCTGACCAGCAAGGCACTGGCGTTATCCTGGCTGCCGGCCAGGTGCGCGGCGTTGACCAGCGTGGCGACCGCATCGTCGGGCTGTGGCTGTTCGCGCAGGATCGCTGCAATCGCCGCATCGCCCAGTGTGGCCCAGACGCCGTCGCTGAGCAGCACGAAGCTTTCGCCCTGGCGCAGCTCGCCGTCGAGGTAATCGACCACCAGATGCTGGTCCAGTCCCAGCGCGCGCTTGAGTACGTGTTGCATGTCCGGCTGTTCCCAGACATGGTCCTGACTGATTCGCTGCAACTGGTCGGCGTGCCAGCGATACACCCGGCAATCGCCGACGTGGGCCAGCGTGAAACGCCGACCGCGTAACACCACGGCGCTGAGGGTGGTCAGCAGCGGTTGCCCGCCGCCGTTGGCCTGTAGCCAGCGATTCTGCGCCAGCAACAGCCGGTCCAGCGCCTGGGCCACGCCCCAGGTGGGCGGCGTGGCGTAATAGTCGAGGGCCAGTGCCTGCAAGGTCGCCTGCGCTGCCAGCGCGCCATCGGCACACTGGCTGACCCCGTCGGCGATAGCGAACAGGTAGCCTTTGCTGGCCGCCAACTCCGGCGTGGGCGTGACCAGGCGCATGGCGTCCTGGTTTTCCGCGCGGGGGCCGGTGGCACTGGCCTGGGCGAAGCTCAGTTGCAGCTCCACGGCGGCTCAGACCCGCGCCGCAGTCACGGCTGCCGAGCCCCAGGTGGTCCGCCAGCGGCGCTTGACGCCGTGCAGGCCGAACCAGGCGAGAACGCCCAGGCTGGCGAACAGCCACAAGGCCAGCTGATAGCTGCCGGTGCTCTGCTTGATCGCGCCCATGCCGGCCGCCAGGGCAAAACCGCCGATGCCGCCGGCCATGCCGATCAAGCCGGTCATTACGCCGATTTCCAGACGGAAACGTTGCGGCACCAATTGGAACACCGCGCCGTTGCCGGCGCCAAGGCCGAGCATCGCCAGGACGAACAGCGCCAGGGCCGCATAGGAACTGGGCAGGTTGAAGCCGACGGCGGCGATGCAGATCGTCGCCACGGTATACATGCCCAGCAGCGTCCGGATGCCACCGAAGCGGTCAGCCAGGGCACCGCCCAGCGGACGCATCAGACTGCCGCCGAACACACAGGCGGCGGTGTAGTAGCCGGCGGTCACCGGGCTCAGGCTGTACTGGTCATTGAAGTAACCGGGCAGTGCGCTGGCCAGGCCGATAAAACCGCCAAAGGTCACGCTGTAGAAAAACATGAACCACCAGCTGTCGCGGTCACCCAGGGCTTTCATGTAGTCAGCCATGGACTTGGCCTTGGGCCGTTGCGGCGCGTTGCGGGCCAGCAGGACAAATACCAGCAGGGTGATGATCAGCGGAATCAGGGCGAAACCGAACACGTTGCTCCAGCCGAACGAGGCCGCCAGCAGCGGTGCGATCAGTGCGGCAAACACGGTGCCCGAGTTACCGGCACCGGCGATGCCCATGGCCTTGCCCTGATGCTGTGGCGGATACCATTGCGAGGCCAGCGGCAGGGCAACGGCGAACGAGGCGCCGGCCATGCCAAGGAACAACCCGAGCAGCAGCGCCTGTTCATAACTGTGGATACCCAACTGCCAGGCACCGAACAATGCGCCGATCACGCAGACCTGGCCGATGATGCCGGCGGTCTTGGGCGACAGCCGGTCCGCCAGCATGCCCATCAGGAAACGCAGCACGGCACCAGCCAGGATCGGCGTGGCCACCACCAGCCCGCGTTGCTGGGTGGTCAGGTGCAGGTCGGCGGCAATCTGCACTGCCAGAGGGCCGAGCAGGTACCAGACCATGAAACTCAGGTCGAAATACAGAAAGGCTGAAAACAGGGTCGGGGTGTGGCCGGACTTCCAGAAGCTTGCATTCATCACGCACCTCAGCGGTAAGAGTCTCAAGGGGGCTATCGCAAGGGGGCTCGAGTGGTGCGCCGGCACGGCTGCACCACCGGCCCGCATTCACGGGACCAAAACGCAAAAGACGTCGCTACCCGCTGCGCTTGCGCGAAGGGGAGGCGACGTCTTTGTCGTAAAGTGGGGCAACCGCCGTTGGTTACCTGCAGGCATGAATAAGCAAGAGCCGGGCCAGAGTGGTTGACCAGACGGGCGCGTCAGCCGAGCAGTTCGCTCATGGCAATGATCTGTTCGGCGACCTGGATCAGCTTCTGCTGGCGGCTCATGGCCTGGCGCCGCATCAGGGTGTAGGCCTCCTCTTCCTTGCAATTCTTCATTTTCATCAGCAGGCCCTTGGCCTGTTCGATGCGTTTGCGTTCGGCCAACTGCTGGTCGCGTGCCTGCAATTGGGCACGCAACGCCTGGTCGCTCTCGAAACGGGCCATGGCCACGTCGAGGATCGGCTGCAGACGCTGGGCCTGGATGCCTTCGACGATATAGGCGCTGACACCGGACCTGATCGCCTGGCGCATTACATCCGGGTCATGTTCGTCGGTGAACATCACGATGGGGCGTGGTTGGTCGCGACTGACCAGCACCACCTGTTCCAGCACATCGCGGCTGGGGGATTCGGTGTCGATCAGGATCACATCGGGGCGTACGCTTTCGACCCGTGCGGGCAGGTCGATGGTCAACCCCGATTCGTCGATGACATCGAAACCGGCCTCGACGAGGGCGACCTTGAGCCGTCCGACTTTTTTCGCGGTATCGTTGATCAGCAGGATACGCAGCATATCCAGGCCTCCGGTCAGTGACGCGCGAGCGCGTTTGGCGCGTCGCTCATGGCATGCAGGCGAAAACCATGGGCGTAGGACACCGGGTCGGTGCCATCCCAGACCTGACCATCGATCAGTTGGCTGCTGCGCATCTCGGCACCGTGCTCGATGCCCAGTGCGTCGGCGGCCTGGCGATAGAGGGCCAGTTGTTGCACCTGACGGGCCACGCCGAGGTAATCGGGGTCCTCGCGCAGCAGCCCCCAGCGGCGGAACTGGGTCATGAACCACATGCCGTCGGACAGGTAGGGCAGGTTCACCGCGCCGGCATTGTGGAAGCGCAAGGCGTGCGGGTCCTGCCAGTGCTGGCCGAGACCGTCTTCGTAGTGGCCGAGCAGGCGTGGCTGGATATGCTCCAGCGGCGCATCGAGATAGTCGCCGCCACTGAGCAATTGTGCGGTACTGCGGCGGTTTTCCGGGCTCTGTTCGATGAACCGGCTGGCTTCGAGAATCGCCATCACCAGGGCTCGCGCGGTATTGGGGTACTGTTCGACGAACGCGCGGGTACAGCCCAGCACCTTTTCCGGGTGATCGGGCCAGATCGCCTGGCTGGTGGTGAGGGTAAAGCCCAGTCCCTGCCTGACCGCGCTGTCGCTCCAGGGTTCGCCGACGCAGAAACCGTCGATCCGTCCGGCCTGCAGGTGCGCGATCATTTGCGGTGGCGGCACCACCACACTGTTGACGTCGTGCAAGGGGTGAATGCCCTGGCTGGCCAGCCAGTAATACAACCACATGGCGTGGGTGCCGGTGGGGAACGTCTGGGCGAAGGTCAGTCTTGCGCCTTTCTGGTGCGCATGCCGGTCCAATGCTTCAGGGCTGGTCACTCCGGCTTTCTGCAGGGCCGGCGACAGGTTGATGCTCTGACCGTTCTGGTTCAGCCCCATCAGTACCGCCATGTCAGTGGCCGGACTGCCGCCGATGCCCAGGTGTACCGCATAGATCATGCCGTACAGGCTGTGGGCGGCATCCAGTTCGCCGCTGACCAGCTTGTCGCGCAGGCTGGCCCAGGAAGGTTGGCGCTTGAGGTTCAGGGTCAGGCCGTATGGCTGGGCAAACCCCTGGGTGGCGGCGACCACCAGCGAGGCGCAGTCGCTCAGTGGCATGAAGCCGAGGTCCAGGCTGGGCTTTTCCGGTGCATCGCTGCCGTTGACCCAGGCGAGGGGGGAGACGGGAAGTTCGTTCATCGGCTTTTCACTCTGTCATAAAAAACGTCGTACCCGACCAGCACCTTGGGCTCTGGCGGGTTACGACGTCTTTGTCCTTGCAGCCCGGCCGCCGTTGGCCAGGGTTTGCAGGGTTGTAGCAAGGCATATGCCACTGTCGCCGGCAGTCCTGCTCGGCCATCAGCTTCTCATCATGATCTGGCACGCAAACCGGCCCATCATCGCCGCTGGTTGATCGACAGACAGGTGGATGCAGAGTGCAGGCTGACGAACGCTTCGCGATGATGTGTCCCGGAGGGCTCTCCGCGCAGCGAGTATCGTTCGTGCGGGCTGGCGCTGACGGTGTGTGCCTGGCTTGCGATGAGCTGAGGGTCGGTTGCTACCTGCCGTCCGACTGGCAGGGGCTGGTGGTAGGGCGCAGTGCGCTGAGGGTGGTTTCCGGCGACTGGAGCAGTGCGGCGTTGCCCGGTACCTGCCTGATGAAACTGCAGGTATTCATCGACATGGGTGTTGCCTTCGAGCGTGACCGCGCCTGCGCGCAACCCTGGGCCGCCTTGCCGATGCCGTTCACCGTGAACCGCAGCCGGGCCACCCTGGAACGTTGGTATATCGAACAGGCCCTGCGTGACGATCCCGGCTATCAATTGTTTGCCAGTGTGCTGCGTCAGAGTGCGAGTTACTGGCTGGTGCGGTTTCTGCTGGAGCAGGGTACTGCCAGCGAAAAACTGATCGGTCTGGCGCGGCGCTACGGCGTTTCGGTCTCGCATTTTCGGCGGCTGTGCCACCAGGCACTGGGCGGCGCGGCCAAGCCGGAACTGCGTGACTGGCGTGCGGCCAAGGCACTCCTGCGGATGATTCGGGGCGGCGGCTCGCTGACCGATGTGGCGCTGGAATACGGCTATGCATCGTCGTCGCATTTTTCCAAGGAAGTGCGCGAGTTGCTTGGCGTCGCTCCGAGTCGGCTGCTCGATCTCGTGGAGCAACCGGATTGACACCGTGCTGGCTGCGAGCGCTGCGGCGTGTGCTCTGCGCAGTGCTGCTCTTTCCTCTTGCCGGGGGCGTCAGTGCCGCCCCCGGCAAGAGTGGCGACTACGTGGCCCGTGAGGAAGGCCTGCGCAGCTTCTTTTCGGCCTTGTCGGCGCCGTTGGGCAAACCGATCATCGTCAGCAAGGTGGCGGCCGGCAAGCGGATCAGTGGTGAATTCCCGCTGCATTCGACCCGCCAGACGTTCGATCGTATCGTCGCCCAGTTGGGGCTGATCTGGTACAGCGACGGACAGGCCATTTATCTGTATGACGCATCCGAGGTGAAAAGCTCGGTGGTCGCGTTGCGGGTGATCAGTGTCGATACCCTCAAGCAGTTCCTGCGTCAGTCGGGCCTCGAAGACTCGCGTTATCCGCTGCGCAATGACGGGCGTCGGACATTCTATGTCTCCGGCCCGCCGATCTATGTCGACCTGGTCATGCAGGCGGCGCAACTGATGGACAACCGACCTTCGGAACTGCTGCTCGGCCAGCAGCGGATTGGTGTGATCCACCTGCTCAATACCTTCGTGGGTGACCGCGAGTACGAACAGCGCGATCGCAAAATCTCGATTCCCGGGATGGCGACGGTGATCGAGAGCCTGCTCAAGGGCGAACCGGGTGGGGTCGAGCCGCAGGTCGAGGTCAAGACGGTGAGCGGCAGCCCCTTGCGCATGCCGCAGTTCCCCCTCGAAGGACTGGCGACGCCGATTTCCCCGGATGATCCCACCGCCCCGCGGGTTCTGGCCCGCGAGGCTGCCGCCGGGAACATCCGCGTGGTGGCGTACCCGGATACCAACAGCCTGCTGGTCAAGGGCCTGCCCGAGCAGGTGCGTTTCATCGAGAACCTGGTGGCGGCGCTGGATGTGCCCAAGCGTCATGTCGAGTTGTCGCTGTGGATCATCGACCTGAATCAGGACGAACTGAATCAGCTCGGAGTGAGCTGGCAAGGCGGGCTCAAGGTCGGCTCGCAACTCGAGCTGTCGCTCAACGCCGGTTCGGTGACCACCCTGGATGGCATTTCCTTCATGGCCCGGGTCATGGCCCTGGCCCGGAAGAACCGCGCCAATGTGGTGGCGCGGCCGGTGATCCTGACCCAGGAAAATGTACCGGCGCTGTTCGACAACAATCGCACCTTCTACACCCAATTGCTCGGCGAGCGCAGTGTCGATCTGCAGAGCGTGACCTACGGCACCCTGGTCAGCGTGCTACCGCGCTTCGCCATCGCCGATGAAATCGAGATGTCGCTGAATATCGAGGACGGCAGTGAGGTCGAGCGTGGCGAAAACGAGGGGACGGCGCTGCCGGTGGTCGGGCGGACCCGGATCAATACGGTGGCCCGGGTGCCCCAGGGCAAGAGCCTGCTGGTGGGCGGTTTCACCCGTGACGATTACCGCGAGCAGGTCGCACGCATCCCGTTGCTCGGTTCGATTCCGTTGATTGGCGGCTTGTTTCGCTACCGGATCAACAGTTCGGCGAACACCGCCCGGGTGTTTCTGATCCAGCCCCGGGAGATTCTTGGCGCCTTGCAGGAGAGCACCGAGGAACTGGGCAAGGGCCTGATGAGTGCCGAGCAACAGGAAGCGGTGCGCCGCGCCTTCATGCGTGCGGTGGATGGCTGATGGTATCGATCAATTCCGCCACGAGCCGCGCCTTCATGGCCCGTCTCGACGCCGCCCGGCAGGATGCGCAGGCACAAGCCGAGGTCGAGTCGACTGATCAGGACTCCAGCCCGGTGGCGTTGTTGCAACGTTTTATCCAGAACAGCGACGAGATGTCGGCGGCCCTGACCCGCTTTCGTCATCGTCGGCATTTCGAACTCAAGGCCGACAGTTGCCCGGAGAGTTTCGAGGCCGTGCTCGACGACGATGCGCTGCCCAAGGCGCAGCAGGTGCTGGCATTGGCACGGGTCGCCGACAAACCCGTCGAATGGTTGTTGCAGGCGGCTCGAGGGCTGTTTCCCGATGACAGCGATCTGGTGCTGGTGCTGCGCGAGCTGCTGCGGCGCGGCCAGTTGTCGGCCGATGCCCGCCAGCGCCTGGAGCGGCTGTTGGAGACAGTGGTAGCCCAAGCATCGCCCCGACGGCTCAAGGCCGGCATCAACAGTGCCCTGAAAGCTCGGTTGTTCGGTCGGGCGATGGCTCTGCGGGCGGGGTTGTTGCGTGAAGCCTATCGCGATTATCTGGAAAGCGAGGTCGGCGCCGCCTGTTGCTATGAAGATTGGGTGGCACTGTTCGGCGCCGCAAGGCGCGCCACGGTACTGGCCTTTATCGAGGCCGCGCTGCTGACGGATATCGCTGCCCAGGATCCCAGTTGTTCGCGTCGTGAGTTCGGGCCGCTGCTGGCCCGGCTCGCCGACCTGAAACGCCTGCGTTCGGCCGATTCGGCGTTTGTCGGCGGGATGTTGGCGGATGAACTCATGCGCCAGTACAACGGCGAGGAGTCCGATTGGCTGGTGTTTTTCTTCGGCGTGCTCAGATACCCCGATGAACTCGACCCGCTGTTGGCCGGGGTGCTCGGCGAGCGGGTGTTGCTGGCCTTGCACTGCCAGCGTTCGGCACTGCTGCAGGTGGTCCGTCGCGCCTGCCTGCAACTGCCCCACGAGCTGTTCGCCGACGACGATGCCTTGTCGCGATTGGCCGGGCAGTTCGTCGCGCTCGCCGACATAGCCCTGGCCCATGAGCGGATCGAGCGCCGGCAAGGTGCCGCGTCCCTCGACGGCGCGGGTGACTAGATGGCTCTATCCAATCGATTCCTGCGCGCTGTGGCGGCCCGTCCCGAACTGCTGATCCTGTCGTTGATGGTGATGATCATCGCGATGCTGATCATTCCCCTGCCGACACCCCTGGTGGATTTCCTGATCGGGCTGAACATTGTCATTTCCCTGCTGATTTTCATGGGGTCGTTCTACATCGAACGCATCCTCGGTTTTTCCACTTTTCCGGCCCTGTTGCTGTTGACCACGCTGTTCCGTCTGGCGCTCTCGATCAGTACCAGCCGGCTGATCCTGACCCAGGCGGATGCCGGTGACATCATCGCCTCATTCGGCGAGTTCGTGATCGGCGAGAACCTGGTGGTGGGGTTCGTGATCTTCGCGATTGTCACCGTGGTGCAGTTCATCGTGATCACCAAGGGCTCGGAACGGGTGGCCGAGGTGGCGGCACGGTTTTCCCTCGACGGTATGCCGGGCAAGCAGATGAGTATCGACGGTGACCTCAAGGCCGGCGCCATCGACGCGGCCCAGGCCCGCGAGAAACGCAATGTGCTGGAGCGTGAAAGCCAGCTCTACGGTTCCTTCGATGGGGCGATGAAGTTCATCAAGGGCGATGCGATTGCCGGGATCATCATCATCTTCGTCAATTTTCTCGGTGGTATCGCCATTGGCGTCGGACAACTGGGCATGGACTTCGGCGCCGCCTTGTCGATCTACACCCTGCTGACCATCGGTGATGGACTGGTGGCGCAGATCCCGGCGCTGCTGATCGCCATCGGTGCCGGTTTCATCGTCACCCGGGTCAATGGCGACGAAGCCAACCTGGGACGCAACATGCTCGCGCAGATGTTCGCCAATCCTTTCGTGATCGGGGTGACTGCGTTGCTGGCGCTGGCGGTCGGGACGCTGCCGGGCTTTCCGCTGGCCACCTTCGTGGTCATTGCCGGGGTGCTGGCGCTGGTGGTGTTCCTGCGCTGGCGCCAGCAGCGTGTGGATTCGGGCGACTCTCGTCCAGGCGAGCCGCAGGCCCCGGTCGAGGCTGAGCAGGTTGGTGAACTGGGGCTGCAGGGCAGTCTCGACGACATTGCGACCGAGACGGTGGCGCTCATGCTGCTGGTTCCCTCGTCAAGGCTGGAGGCGCTGCTTGACGCCAAGCTCGCCGAACGCTTTCGCAATCAGTTCTTCGTCGACTACGGCTTGAAGATCCCACTGCCGCAACTGCGTGCCTCCGAGGCGCTGCCCGAACATCAGGTCGCGGTGCTGATCAACGAAGTACGTGCCGACCAGTTCGATATCCACTTCGAGCACTGGCGGGTCCTCGACTACTCGCCAGAGCTGGCGGCCATGGGCCTGCCGCTGGTGCGTGGGCGCGACAGCAACAACCTGGAAAGCATCTGGGTCGCAGCCTCGGGCAAGGGCACCGCGACGGAGTTGGGTTATCAACTGCGGGCGGCCCATGACGAGTGCTACCGCTGCCTGGTGACCTTGCTGGCGCGCAATATCAACGAGTTCTTCGGGGTGCAGGAAACCAAGGCGCTGCTGGACGAAATGGAAGGGCGCTACCCGGACCTGCTCAAGGAAGTCTACCGCCACGTCACCGTGCAGAAAATCGCCGAGATCCTGCAGCGCCTGGTCGGTGAGCGGATCTCGGTGCGCAACATGAAGCTGATTCTCGAGTCCCTGGCGCACTGGGCTTCCAGGGAGAAGGACAGCATCACCCTGGTCGAGCATGTGCGCGGTGGCTTGGGCCGCTACATCAGCAACAAGTTTGCCCATGGCAACGACCTGCGTGTGCTGCTGCTGTCGCCGGAGTTCGAGGAAGTGGTGCGCAACGGTATCCGCCAGACCTCCGGCGGCAGCTTTCTGAACCTGGAGCCCGCGCAGTCGGAGGACCTGATCGATCGGCTGAGCCTGGGCCTTGAGGGCCTGCATGTGCCACAGAAGGATCTGGTGCTGCTCTGTTCGGTGGACGTGCGGCGCTATATCAAAAAGCTGGTCGAAGGACGATTTCGCGAGCTGGACGTGATGTCCTTCGGCGAGATCAGCGAGACCATTTCCGTAAATGTCATCAAGACCCTCTGAAGGAAAAGTACCCATGCAGAATTTGGATATCGCCGAACGCCTGCGGGCCGCGCTGTTGTACAGCGGTTGCACGGATGCGCAACTGGGACGGTTCGATAGCCACAGTACGATCGAGATGGAGATGAAGGAGCAGCCCAACATCTGCGTCGATGTCATCGACGGCGACATCTGGCTGTGGAGCGTCTTGGCACAGATGACCCCGGCGATTTTTGCCTACAGTGCCGAAGCGCTGTTGCGTTATCTGTTCAAGGGTAACGCCGATGCCCGCAGCGGGCAGTTGCAGTTGTTCGAGGTCGATGGGCAGTTCGAGGCCCGGTTGATGCTCGGCGAGCTGGCGCTGAGCAGCGACCGGTCTTTTGCCGAAGCGATCGACGGGTTCATGCAGGACACCGAAGAACTATGCCGCATCATTCGTCAATGAACGCCTTGCGGCTCGAACGCCGGGGCGCTCATCCACGGCGGCTCAGTGGTCCGCTGATCGAGGCGGCGTTGCGTGGGGTCTCCATCGGCGAAGTCTGCGAGGTGCGAAGGCACTGGGCTTCGACCGAGTTGCTGGCCAGGGCCCAGGTGATTGGCTTCAAGCCCGATGTGGTGGTGCTCAGCCTGCTGGGCGAAGCCCGCGGGCTGTCGCGTGAGTCGATGATCGTGCCGACCGGCTCGACGCTGCGGCTGTACTGCAGCGCTGCGATGCTGGGCAGTGTGCTCGACGCGCGCGGCACTATCGTCGAGCGCCTGGCCCCGGCGGCGGGGTTCGCTGGCCGGGATTATCCGGTGGATGCCGATCCGCCTTCTTACCAGCAACGGCGGCCGGTGAACGAACCGCTGATGACCGGCATCCGCGCCATCGACGGTCTGTTGACCTGCGGCATCGGCCAGCGCCTGGGTATCTTCGCCGCCGCCGGTTCCGGCAAGACCTCGCTGATCAACATGCTGATCAGCCATACCGAGGCCGATGTGTTTGTCATCGGTCTGATTGGCGAGCGTGGGCGCGAGGTGACCGAGTTCATCGAGCACCTGCGCCACAGCCACAAGCGTGCGCGTTGCGTGGTGGTCTACGCGACCTCCGACCTGTCCTCGGTCGACCGTAGCAACGCGGCGCTGCAGGCGACGGCGGTCGCCGAGTATTTTCGCGACCAGGGGCACTGTGTGGTGCTGCTGCTCGACTCGCTGACGCGTTATGCCCGCGCTCGTCGCGACCTGGCCCTGGCAGCGGGCGAGATGCCGGCGCGACGGGGTTATCCGGCCTCGGTATTCGACGCCTTGCCGCGCCTGCTCGAGCGCCCGGGGCACACGGCGCGGGGCAGCATCACGGCGTTCTACACCGTGTTGCTGGAAAGCGATGACGAGCCCGATCCGATCGCCGAAGAGATCCGTTCGATCCTCGACGGCCATGTCTATCTGAGCCGCAGCCTGGCCGCCAAGGGCCATTTCCCGGCAATCGATGTGTTGCGCAGTGCCAGCCGGGTCGCGCCCCAGGTGACGAGTGAGCCGACGCAACGCCTGGCGATCGCGACCCGCGAAGTGTTGGCGCGGCTGGAAGCCTTGCAGGTGTTTCTTGATCTGGGCGAGTACAGCCCGGGCGCCGACGCGGCCAATGATCATGCCATCGCCTGTCGGGATGGCTTGCAGGCCTGGTTGCGTCAGGCCGCTGCCGAACCGAGCCCGCCGGACGAAACCCTGCGGAGTCTGCATGAACTCATTGGCTGAGATCGATCGACTGCTGGGTGTCGGCAACTGGCGTCTGCGTCGGCACGAGGTGACGCTGCTGCGGCTCAGACAGCGGCGGGCGCAGTTGCTGTGCGAGTGGTCGGCGTTGGATCAGCAGGAGCAATCGCTGCGGGCGCTGCTCGACAGCCATCGGGTGATGAATCGCGTGCTCGATCACTGGCAGTTGCTGGAGACATTGCGACGTCAGGCGGTAATTCGCCGGCAGATCCAGATCCTGCTGCTGGAGCGCCACCCCCTGCGTGAGCAGCAAGTGCAACTGGAGCAGGAAGCAGGGCAACGGCAGCAGGAGCTGGAAAGCCTGCAACGCAGGCAGTCCCGATACGCCGCCGTGCGCCAGCGCTTGAGCCGACAACTGCGGCTTGAGCGATTGCGCCGCGATGAATGTGAAATCGATGAACTGATTGGAGGTAAGCGATGAACGGCATTTCGCCTGTGTGGCCTGCCGTCGTGCCCGCTCCGGACGAGATGGGTGGGCCGCAATGGATCGACCTCGGCAGGCACGATCTCGACGAGGAAACGATACCCGAAGGGGTTGCCCTGCTGCTTGCGGTGTTTGAGCCACCGTCCGGGCTGGCTCGTCCACGGGACAAGCAGGCGTACCCGCAGGCGTTGATGCTGGCCCAGGCGGGCAAGCACCTGGCGCCGGGTGACAGAGCTGGAGTGAGCGCTGAACTGAACTTGGCGATGAGCCCCGAGGCGGACGCCCTGGTCAGTGACGGCAACCCTCTCACGCCGGCCGCGAAGAACCTGGGGTGGGCTGGAGAAGGCCTGTCCGCCGGCAACCGGTGGGCTGGCGGTGTCCCGGGGCCCGTTGTGGAGGTACCCGTTGCCCTGGCGCCTGGCCCGGATGGGCCGGTAACTGCAGGCAACCAGGGCGACGCGTCTGCCGGGCCGGCGCCGGAGGGGCTGCAGGAGCCTGCCTTGCGGGGCATCGGCGAACTGCTTCACGGCGTCACGCTGACCAGGCCAGAGCCCCAGGCGCCGTCGATGCACACTCCGCCTGAGGGGTTGGCTGACGAACGAGCGGCGACCTCCGGACAGCAGGAGCATACCCCGTCCGAATCCGCGGAGCAGGACGATGAAACGAACGGCAACTTCCTCCAGCTGCCCTTCAGTAATGAGCGTGCCCAGGGCCAGGTGCTGATCAGCCGGGAGGGGCCAGGGGCTGGCGGGTTGTTGATCCGTGCGACCGATAGGCAGGTGTTCGAGCAACTCGAAGAACACTTCGCACAGGTCCGCAAGCCAGGCTGGCGATTGGAGGGGGCAACGCTCTCCACGCCGGGCCATGATGGGGTTCGATTATCGTGATCCGATCGTTCCCGACCTTGCGTCAGCTCGACCCGCAGGATTATGCGCGTAGGCAGGTCGTCGAGCGCTGGCAACAAGCGGGTTACCCGGTCGATCTGCATCGGCCGTCGCCGGCGGGGGGCTATCTGGAGTTTTGCGCCCAGGGCCGAGGCGGTGACTGGCAAGGGCTGGTCGACGCCCGGGAATGGCTCGACGGTCTGTTGCCAGCCTTGCAGGCGTTGCTGAAGGTGCCCTGTGCCATTGCGCGGATCGCCGAACTGTTCCAGGCCCTGGCGCGCCCGCTCGAGGTCGAGCTGGATTGGCTGGGTTACGAGCGGCTGTCATCGGTTGCGGTGAGCAACGCGTCGGCGCTGGCTCAGCCCTTGCCCAGGATCGCGACCCACCGGGGCTCGTTGTGGCTGTTACGCCTGCCCGAGAGTCGGCCGCCACCCCTGTCATGCAGCCCGTGGCTGCTGAGTCTGCCACAGTTCCTGCGGCTGACACTGGGCTACAGCCGGATACTGCCGATTGCCCTGCACCCGCTCGCCAGGGGCGATGTGCTGCGGATCAGTCGCTTGACCCGGCAATGGCAACTCGCAGGCCAGCCGGTCGGCGAATTCACCTTCACCGAACAAGGCCTGCAGATGACCCTGTCACCCCCTTCGTCCGATACACCGCACGTCGAGCCTGTCGCGGCGCTGGGCAGTCTGCCCGTGCACTTGGAGTTCGTGTTGCATGAGCAACGTATCAGCCTGGCCGAGCTGGCGGCATTGATCGAGGGCCAGGTACTGACACTTGATTCATCGGTGCTGCGCGCTATCGAGATCCGCGCCAACGGCCGGACGCTGGCCCGGGGTGAGTTGGTGCAATTGGGTGAAAACCTCGGTGTGGAGTTGCAGCAGATCTTCCGGGGGCAGCCGGATGAACAATGATGTCTCGCTGATCGCGCTGCTGGCGTTTGCCTCGTTGCTGCCGTTTCTGGTGGCGGCAGGCACCTGTTATCTGAAGTTCTCCATCGTGTTCGTGATCGTGCGTAATGCGCTGGGGCTGCAGCAGGTGCCATCGAATATGAGCCTTAATGCGATCGCGCTGTTACTGGCCGTGTTTGTGATGAGTCCGGTGGTGCAGCAGGGGTATGACTACTATCAGGACCACCAGGTGCGCCTGGACAGTGTCGGGTCGCTCATCGAGTTCAGCGAAAACGGTCTGGGCAGCTACAAGGACTACCTGCGCCGCTACACCGACCCCGAGTTGGCGGTGTTTTTCGAGCGTGCCCAGCAGGTCGGCGAGGCTGAGTCGATGGAACTGGCCGATGCGCAAATCGAGCCATCGCTGTTCGCCTTGCTGCCGGCCTACGCCCTGAGTGAAATCAAGAGCGCCTTCAAGATCGGCTTTTATCTGTACCTGCCCTTTGTCATCGTCGACCTGGTGATCTCCAGCATCCTGCTGGCGTTGGGCATGATGATGATGAGCCCGATGATCATCTCGGTGCCGATCAAGCTGGTGCTGTTTGTCGCCCTCGACGGTTGGGCGCTGTTGTCCACCGGGCTGGTCGGGCAATACCTGACGTTGCTGGAATGAGCCGCGGATGAGCGACCTGGTGTATGCCGGCAACAAGACCCTGTACCTGATCCTGCTGATGGTCGCCTGGCCGATTGCCGTGGCGACCGTGGTCGGGCTGGTGGTTGGCCTGATCCAGACCGTTACCCAACTCCAGGAACAGACCTTGCCGTTCGCCCTCAAGCTGCTGGCGGTCGCGGCATGCCTGTTCCTGTTGTCTGGGTGGTACGGCGAAACGCTGTTGGGCTTCAGCCGGGAAATCATGCGCCTGGCGTTGAGGTGAGGCGTTCGTGTCGATAGCCTGGTTTTTCGACCTGCACGGCTGGCTTGCAGCGGCGATCATCGGATTTGCCCGCCTGGCCCCGGTCTTTTTCATGCTGCCGTTTCTCAACAGTGGCGTGCTGAGCGGGCCGACGCGCCCGGCGGTGATCATCATCGTGGCCCTGGGGTTCTGGCCCAGCAGCGGCCTGGCCCTGCCGGCGCTGGACAGCCTGGCCTTCTTCGGCCTGCTGATACGTGAAGTGGGGATCGGCACGCTGCTGGGCTGCCTGTTGTGCTGGCCGTTCTGGGTCTTGCACGGCATGGGCAACCTGATCGACAACCAGCGCGGAGCGCTGCTCAGCAGTACGGTCGATCCGGCCAACGGCGTGGACACCTCGGAATTGGCGAACTTTCTCCAGTGGTTTGCGGCGGCGGTGTATCTCGAAGGGGGCGGCCTGCGACTGATGGTCGAAACCGTGGCCCATAGCTACAGGTTATGCGCGCCGGGTCTGGATTGTCAGGTAAATCTGGCGCGGCTGATGGCACTGCTCGATGATGTGCTGGGCAAGATTCTGGTCATCAGTGCGCCGGTGGTCGCCAGCCTGTTGATCAGTGAGGCGCTGCTGGGCTTGTTGTCGCGCTACGCACCGCAGATGAATGCCTTTTCCGTTTCGCTGACGATCAAGAGCCTGGTGGCGCTGGGGGTGCTGATGCTGTACTTCGGCACCCATGTGCCGGATGAGATCCTGCGCATGAGTCAATCGCTGGACAGGGTGACGACTCACCTGAGCGATCCGGGGCCGCATTGACATGTCTTCCAGTGCCTCGAAGACCGAGCAACCCACACCCAAGCGCCTGCGTGATTCGGCGCGCAAGGGCCAGACCTTCAAGGCCAAGGATCTGGTCATCAGTTGCATGATGTTGTGCGCGATCCTGTTTCTGGTTTCCGGATTGTCGTTGCTGGAAGTGATGGAGGTCTATCGGCGGATCATCGCTGCCGGTCTTGCCGACGACACCCAGGGTTATACCGCGCAACTGCTCAAGCTGGCCTTGCTGTGCATCCTGCCGCTGGCGTTGGTCTGCGTGTTGAGCAGTGCGCTGCCGGCGCTGTTGCAAAGCGGTTTCGCCCTGGCCAGCGAGGCCCTGAAACTGAACCTGGGGGCGCTCAACCCGCTCAACGGATTCAAGAAGCTGTTCAGCCTGCGCACCCTCAAGGACAGCATCAAGGCGGTGCTTTACCTGGGCAGCTTCGCTGTGGCCCTCTGGGTGGTCTGGCATTCGGAGCGCCAGGCGTTGTTCGCCCAACTGTTCGTCGAGCCACTTGAACTGTTCCCGCTATGGGGACGCATGCTGCTGACCCTGTTGCTGTCCTTCATGGCCTGTGCGTCGTTGATCGTGCTGCTCGATGCCCTGTGCGAGTACTGGCTGCATATCAAGGACCTGAAGATGGACCTGCACTCGGTCAAGCGTGAACACAAGGAACAGGACGGCGATCCGCAGATCAAGCAAAAGCGCCGTCACCTGCACCTTGAGCTGCTTTCCGAGCAGGTCCGCTCGGACATTCGGGGTTCGCGGGTCATCGTCGCCAACCCGACGCATATCGCCATCGGCATCTACTTCCGTCCGGACATCAGCTTCATCCCTCTGGTCAGTGTGATCGAGACCAACCAGCGGGCTCTCGCAGTGCGTGCCTACGCCCGGGAAATGGGCATTGCGGTGGTCAGTGATATCCGCCTGGCGCGGCGGATCTATCGCACGCACCAGCGCTACAGCTTCATCCAACTGGAGGAAATCGAGGAGGTTCTGCGTTTGCTGATCTGGCTTGAACAGGTCGAGCAGGCCTGAACCGGTTTCGACTCGCACAGGCCGGCATGAGCGCATTTTGGCGGTGGCGGGGTGGGGATTTTGGCTCAATGCGGGCGTCAATCAGGCTGGCGCCATCTTCAGGAGTGTGGCCGATGAGTCGCAAAGATACGCGAGAGGACGAACAGATGGCTTTCGAGGCGGTGCAGGCCGTCCTGGAAGGCATGCCGCTCAAGGATGTGCGCGGGATCAGCAACGAGCAGATGGATAGCCTTTATGCCTATGCCTATGAGTTCTACGAGCAGGGGAGACTGGACGACGCGGAGAAGTTCTTCCATTTCCTGTGCATCTACGACTTCTACAACAGCCAGTACTGGATGGGACTGGCGGCGGTGCATCAGCTCAGAAACAACCACCACAAAGCCATCGAGCTGTATGCCGTGGCCTTTGCCCAGAGCAAGGACGACTACCGCCCGATGTTCTACACCGGTCAGTGCCAGCTCGCTCTCGGGCAGGGTGGCAAGGCCAGGCTGTGTTTCGAGTATGTACTCGAACGGGTCACCCACGATGATTTGCGCAGGCAGGCCGAGATTTACCTCGATGCCTTGAGTCATCTCGATAGCCGAGCAACGGAGGATCAGCAATGACCGATATCAATGGAGTTCTGGGCTCCGCTCCCCTGGTTGTTCCTGACGCGAGCCCCTACGCCGAGGCGGCCCGCAAGGCGGCCAGGACCGACGATTTCCAGCGGCTCAATCATGAGCTGCTGGCCAGTCTGGAGTCGGTGGACTACGAGTCTGCCGGAGGGGCCAGGAACGATGCGCGACCGAGGCTGCAGGTGCCGCCCACGCGAGTGGGAGAAGATCGCCTGAATGCCGAGGGCGAGTTCGTGCGCTTGATCGCCTCGCTGGTCGAACTGCTGGGCAATACCAGCCTTGAGACCCTGAAAAACCGGCTGTCGCTGCTGCGCTCCGTGGCGCAGGCTTCCCAGCAGTCGCTGCAGCGGCTGTCGGCCGATTATGCACAGTCGTTGGCAGAGCTGGCGGCGGCCCAGGGAGCGGTCGATAGCAGCCAGGAGCGGTTGGAGGCGTTGAAGGCCCGGCTCGACCAGGCCCAGTTCGAGCTGGAAGCCGCTGAGTCTCACCTGGCGTCCCTAGATCCCTCGTCACCGGAATACGCCGGGGCGCTGGCCCGACGCGACCGGGCGATGGGCGTTGTCGACACTCTGCAACAGGGCTTCAGGCAGGCCGCAGAGGGCCATGTGCGGTTGCTCGATGCCGCCAAAGTTGCGGCCATCAAGGCCGAAGCGCTGGTCAGGCAGATTCAGGACCTGGCCGTCAGGCACCCGGCCACCGACGAGGCAGGCCAGGAACACCTGAACGCCGCCGGAGCGCTGGTCCTGGCGATGGCGAGATTGATCGAACTGCTGGGCGATGCGGCCGACAGGCAGTTGCAGGCCGACCAGGAGCTGTTCCTGACCATGCAGGCCGCCCGCCAGGATTTCATGCGGATCAAGTCCGAGGAATATCAGGAGGAAGTACGCAAGGCCGAGGCGGCCCAGAAGGCCATGGGCTGTATCGGCAAGATCCTTGGCTGGCTGGTGCTGGCGGTCAGTGCGGTGGTGGCGGTGGTCAGTACCGTCGCCACGCTGGGCGCTGCGGCACCGGCCGCCGGCGCGTTGATCGGGGCGGCGATCGGCGTGGTCGGGGTGCTGGCCTCGCTGTCGGACATGATCGTCAAGGAGGTGACCGGAAACTCCTACATGGAGAAGGCGATGAAGCCGGTGATGGAGGTGTTCCAGAAGCTGGTCAAGGTGATGGCCGATATGTACACCCAGGTCCTGATGACGATGGGCGTCGCCGAGGAAAAGGCCAAGATGGCCGGTGCGATCATCGGCGCCATTGCCGCCGTGGCCACGGTGATCGCGGCGGCGGTCGTGGGGATCCAGGCGGCGGGACCGGTGCTTGGCACGGTGATGAACAAAGTCATGGAAAAGCTCGGCGACGCCTTCTCCCGGCTGGTGCCGGAACTGCTCAAACAGGCGGCCACCAGCGTCGGCAGGGGCCTGTCCCGGCTGGTTGAACAATTGCGTGGGCTGGTGGCCTCCGCCAGCGATGACGTCACGCTGAGCCAGTTGAAGAACCGCCTCGAAGTGCTCCTGGTGACGGTCCAGATCGCAGGCACCGCCAGCCAGGCCGGGCTGCAGGTCAAGAGCGCCGTGCATCAGCAACAGGGGGCGGAGCATCTGGCCGATATCCGCGTCAGCATGGCGATCGTCGACTCGCTGGGGGACTACCTCGAGGAAGCGTTGGGGGCATTCGCCCGGTTGATCGAGCACAAGGACGAGCAGATGAGGCGTTTCATGAGCGATATGCAGCACCGTCACGGCGCGGCCCTTCAGGTCGCCCGCAATATCAGGCTTTGAACGGAGGTAGCCGCCATGCTCGAAATTTCCGCTGGACCGCTGATGCAACCTGTGACCGCCGAGGTGATCCCGCCCGAGTCACCCGCAACGCCATCCTCGCCCCTGACGAAGTCTGCTCTGGAGGGCGCGCTTTTGCAGGACCGTCTCGATAGACAGGTCACGCCCGGTCGGGTGGCCCAACTGAGTGTCCTCCGGTCGAGCGTCATGGGCGAGTTGAAACGATCGTTGGAGGGTTTGGGTTTCAGCGACGTTCAGTTGGCAGCCCTGACAAGGCAGATGGATGAGCAGCAACTTGAAACGTTGCGGACACTCGGCTCGTTCGGGCATGCCGAATTTGTCAGCCTGATCGGCCAACTGGACGACCAGGCGTTTCAACGGCTGACCGATGTCAGCGAATTCAGCGAGGCCGACCTGGACATTTTGCGGCGTGAAGTCGCCCGGCAAGCCGGCGATGCGCAATTGGAGTCGTCGGGCTTTGACCCGAGGGTCTGGGAACAGCATGTCGGCGTGCTGCTGACGGCCATCATCGCCTTGAATATCGCGCGGGTGGCCAACGCCCAGTTGCGCGGGCACTTCAGTGTGATGGCGGCGAATGCCGCAGTAGAGCAGGGCAAGGCGATCCGCGAGGGCGGTAATGCCAGCCTGTACGCGGCCCTCGGTGGGGCGATGGTTGCCGGTGCCTTGTCGGTGGGGGGCCTGGCCCTGACGCTCAAGAGCTATCAGGGCAAGCACGCCGATATCGTCAGCAACAAGCGTGAAGCCCTGAACGCCGGGCGCCTGGAAACCGATCTGCGCCGGCAGTTGCGCGAGTCCGACAAGCTGAATGTGTCCACGCCGGAAGATCGCCAGGCCTATCGAAGCTGGCTGGAGGACCGGATCATCGATGCCGGCAAGCGTCGGGAGAATGCGCTGTGGCTGAGTGAGTTGGGTTCGCGCCGACCGGATCGATTGATCGCGATGGGTACCAGCCTGAATTCGATGGCCATGGTCATCAGCAACGTGTTGAGCGCGGCCATTCGTCTCGACGAGATCGCTCAACATGAGCGTGAGGTCTTGCAGCAGAGCAATCAGAACGTCCAGAAGAGCCTGGCGGACGAAGAAAACCAGGTCGATGCCAGGGACACGGCGTTGCTGCAGAAGCTGCTGGACATCATCCAGCAGATCACCCAGTCGCGTAACAGCGTCATCGAAGCCCTGGTGCGAGCCTGATGGAAATTTCAAACCACACCACTACCGCGATTGCCAACCTGGATATCGATGCTGCCGTCTTGCAGGCGGCATCTGAGCCGCAAGAGCCGGTTCCGGTGGCGGCGCCGAACGAACCGTTGGATGCCGTGTTGAGAGACATCCAGGGGCAGTTGGAACGACTGCGCCCGAAAAACCTGCACGGCGCGCGACAATTGCTGGAGGCGGCGAAAGCAGCGCAGGGCGCACCACCCCACGAGGCATCGGAGCTGACGCCTTACCTGGCGTGTGTCGAACAGGTCCAGCGCTGGCAGGATGATCTGTTGCAGTCGGGCGACACGATACGCAAGGTGATTGCGCTGCTGGACGAGAACAGCAACAGTCGCCAATACGGCGAGAAGGTGCTGGGCCAGCGTCTGAAGGTCCTTGAGCCGTTATCCGCCGCGATGATCGAAGGCACCGACGGCAGTGCGGCTATCGTCACCTGGCAAGCATCGGTCATCGAGCAACTGAGTGGTCTGCTTCCGGGCGAGATTCGTGCGCAGGGGGACAAGATGCAGGTGCCGGTGCCGGCGTTTTTTGACCAGTTGATCGAGTTGATCGATCTGATCGGCGACGGCTATCTGAGTGTCCACCAGAATATCGTGCGCAAATACTCGGCGTTTTTCGACACGTTCAACAGTAAGATTACCTCCAAACTCCAGCAGTGGATGACGGCGGTCAATGAAGGCAAGGACATCGAACTCGATGTGGCCGAGCTGAAAAAGGCGCTGCAGGAGCTGATGGCGGATCTGGACGGCGTATTGTTCAACGGCTCCAAGGCGGATGCGAAAAACTGGTGCGAGGCGTTGGGGTTGCCGGCCACTAGCCTGAAGGAAAATGCCGATGGAACATGGTCGGTGATGATCGACCTGAGCCCGCTTGAGCAGATGATCGACGATCTGGACAAATTTGACCTCGATGACCAGGGTAAGGTCGTGCTGGACAGTGCGAGCTTCCAGGCCTGGCAGTCCGGTTTCAACGCTCAGACCGATCGTCTGAAAAACAAGCTCCAGGAATTCACGCAGAAGTATTCCAGTGCCAACTCTACCTACGACAACTTCATCAAGGTTCTGTCCAACCATATCAACCAGTTCGCCGATATGTTGAAGGCCATGGCCCATTTCTGATTCACCCGCCTGAACCCTTTCACTACTGCTTTGAGACGAAGCCTGCGGAACTGTCCGTCGGCTTCGTCCTGCCTTGGAGAAACAACCGATGAGCTATCTGACACCGGGCAATTGCGAGTACTTCATCGAGCAACAGGTCATGGTGCTGCTGGCGGGCTATTTTCAACTGGAGCGGCGAAAGGTTCTGCTCGACTCACGATTGATCGAGGACCTGTACCTGAATTCGATGGGCATCATCGAGATGGCGATGTTGCTTAACGACGCCTTCGAGATTGATTTGCCCGAGAGCGGCGTGGCCGGCTGGCGCACGGTTGCGGACGTGTGTCGGCTTGTAGGAATTACCCAACAGAAAAGTAAAGTTGGGGAAGTAGATGGCGTGCGGTAAAGACTTTTCTTTTGTTGTCTGTCCCTCGTTGCATGAAGTTTTTTGAATCTTCAAACCTTGTGGTGTTTTTCTTGTTTTTATGGAGAAACGTCCTACGGATTGTTGTTGGTCAAGTTTCTATAGTCGCTGGGTTCCTCATGATGAGTCCTGGTTGCCCAAGGCTCGTTTTTGAATGTCAGTCCATCTGCATAGAGATTTCAAGATTGATATGGGTCTTGCCACTGATAACTTCCTGAAACAATCGTTCGCGTTCGACGAATGGATACTGCAAGGCGATGGAGTGCTGTTGCGCAATGGAAAGACCGTTCATCTGCCACCTAAAGAGTTGCAGGTTCTGCGTTTGTTGCTCGCGGGGGCTGGTCGGCTGGTCACCAAGGACTATCTGCTGGACTGCGCATGGGCGGGCAGCGATGCGGCCGAGGAGTCGTTGACGCGCTGCATCTATGCCCTGCGCAAATTGCTCGGACCGGGTCGTGGTCATATCACGACGGTCTACGGCAAGGGCTATCGTTTTTCCGGGGGGGTTGTGCCATTGGCTCCCGCGCATGAAGAGTCCCCGCTGGCGCTCACGTTGGCGGTATTGCCGTTTCGTCACGCGGATGAGTCGGCGGCGGCGAATCTTCAGGAGGCCATGATTCGGCAACTGAAGGCGGCTTTCGACGGTGCCCTGAGGATTCTACCGGCGGCGCTGACGATGCCTGGGCCTGGCGCGGTCGATACCCGGCAACTGATGGAGCAACTGGCTCCTGACTACTACCTGAGTGGCCGTTTTCATACCTGGGGCGATCAGTTGGAACTGTCGGTGGAACTGATCCGGGGAAACCGTCACCACCTGGTCCATGGCCCGATGGCCGTCAAGGGGGCGTTCGACGACCTGCTCCAGTCGGTGGTGTCGATGGTGGCTCACCATTTGCCCAACCTGCGTCCTGCCGTCGGAGGGTGTTCGTCCTACCCCGTGGCTTTGGCTTTTCTCAAGGGTGTGTACGGTTTGCAGCGGTGCACCCCACACAGCGTGAGGGAGGCTCTGCTGTATTTTCGCCAGTGCGTGCAAATGGAGGCGAGCTACGTCCCGCCCTGGTGCGGTGTGGCCGACGCCTACCTGGCGCTGGCACTGCTGGAGTTGGTCGATCAGTCGAGCGCCGTGGACCATGCGCGTGATGCGGTGGTTCAGGCCCTGTCCCTGGAGCCGGGAAACGTGGCGGCGCTGGCGCGGCTGGCCCTGGTCACCAGCCTGCAGGGTTGCGACGATGCTGCCCAGGTACTGTTCCAGCGCTGTCTGCTGGGTTGCGATCGGGCTGACATTCATTATCTGCACGCCTGGCATCACTGGGCGGGCGGTCGTCATGAGCGGGCGCTGGAATGCCTCGATACGGTGCTGCGGCAGGATCCTTCCTCGATTCCCGCGCAACTGATGCGTATTCGGATCGCCTTGGCCCACGACCCCCGTGCCGCTTTGGCGATGACTCGTGAGGTGCTGGATGGGCAGGCCGATGAACACCCGGTGTTGCGGGATCAGTATGCCTCGATCCTGGCCCACTGTGCCCGCTTGGGCCCCTGTCTGAAGTCGTCAGCCGAGCATCACCCAGGCGAGGCATGAACCGCCGATACCGGAACGTGGCATGGCTACTGTTGGCCTGGGCAGGGACGGCGCCGGCTTTCTGCTGGGACAGCGCCGGACGCGATCATGGCATCGAGCCTGCGCTGCTGTATGCCATTGCCCATGTCGAAAGTGGCCTGCGGCCGCAGGCGATGAACCATAACCCGGATGGCAGCCGTGACATCGGTCTGATGCAGATCAACAGCCTGCACCTGCCGCACCTGTCCGCACAGGGCATTACCGAGCAGCGGTTGCTGGAGGACCCGTGTCTGAGCGTACGGGTCGGTGCCTCGATCCTGGCGCGGTTCATCGTGCGCCATGGCTACGGCTGGACCGCCGTGGGGGCCTACAACGCCGGTAGCGCCGAGGATCGCCATGGCACGCGGCAGCGTTATGCACACAAGGTCTGGCGTTTCTATCGGGTACTGGTGCCGTGAGTTTGGGACGATTCTGATTGAAATATGGCCCAGGCAGTGAGTAGGCGATCAGGATCGGTCAGATTGGCCTGACTAACATCGGCGCACGCTTTCCCTATCGAAGAGGGTGGTGATGTCGGATAACGCCTTTTTACCTTGTGTGCTGAGAGTGGGCAGTGGCCTGTTGCAGGGTTGTGAGTTCAGGCTTTGTAACAGCCGTACGCTGTTCATCGTCGGCACCACGGATCTGCTTGGCGATGATGGACTGGCTTCTGCCGTTCCCGATGAGGCGATCTTCGTCCCGCTGGAGCAACGCGGCTGCAATTTCGAAGTGTTGCTTGGCCCACAAGGCGTGAGCCTGCGAATACTCGGTGAGGAGATCGAAGAGCGCGCCGTGGTGTTCCAGCGCAGCGAGCGGATCGGCGAGCTGGTCATTGCCTTGCGGCCCGAGGGCGAGCCTTGGGTACCGGGACTGTTCAATGCCCAGACGCCTGCCGAGCCAATGAAGAGCACCCGCAACAGGCGGCCCATGCTCAAGAGAATGGTCGTCACGGTTCTGCTGTTCATCCTGCTGGCGGTCTGCGCGGCGGTTTCGTCCCTGCCGATGGATAACTCCTGGACGGATATCGCGGCCCTGGTCGCCGGTACCCGCGGGGCGACCCATGTGTTGCAGGGGCGTGATGGGCGGATCTATGTGTTCGTGACCTCGCAATACGATGCGGGCTGGAGCCGTCAGGTGCTGATGCGCCAGCGTATTTCCAGCTCGGTACTGGACGTGCTGGAAGAGGGCCGGCGCCTGGAGGGGTTGTTGGCCGAACGAATTCCCGCCTTGAAGGTTCGGCGTATCGACCTCTCGCAGCCCTCCAGCGTGCGGGTGCTTCATGGTACGGCGCAGGGTCCGCTCGATGCCGAACTCAGGCAGCAGGTCTCGCGACTCCTGCTGGGCGAGGCCGCCTATCTGCGCCAGGTGGACTTTGAGGAACTTGATGAGCGCTTGCCCGACACCCTGGCAGCCCAGGGCCTGGAGCAGTTGGGGCTGACGTTCGAACGGATCGAGCAGGGCGACGGCACGCTCTTCACGATTGCCGGCGACCTGCGTGATGCCGAGCGCGAAGAGGCTCGGCGCTTTGTCGATGAGTTCTACCGACGTTGGGGGCGCCGCCACGTGCGCTTCAACATCGAGCTTCGCGACGACCCGTTCAAGGGCCGCTCGTTTCAGCTCGGCCCCGAGGGCTACATCAAGACGAGCCAATCGTCCTGGCATTTTCCAACGACGCAACAAGTGAGGTGATGGATGGATGTCTCAAAACGTATCGTATTTGCCGACGATTTCCTCGGCAAGCAGGCCGCCGCTTTCGAGTCGGGGGCCCAGGACCTCAAGGACATACTCGACAGAGCGCTGGCCACGTTGAAGGACGATCCTTCGAATCCGGGGTTGCTGGCCAGTTACCAGTCGGCGTTTTCCTCCTACACCGTGTTCCGCAATGTCCAGACCAACACGGTCAAGGGCTTCAAGGACACCAGTCAGACCATCATCCAGGCGGCGCGCTGACGCTTCGCCACGATTCGGCCGGCGGCGCTCGCCGGCCATTGCGAGTAATGACCATGTTCCATTCCAGCCAGTCTGTCGGTCTGCTTGAACAGATCGATGCGGTCGAGCTGCGCAGTCCCCAGGACAGTTCGGCAATCTCCCTGGAGTCGCGTCTGATCGCGGGGCTTGCCGGTTCCGTGGTGGATTCGGCAGGGCAGGTGGACGGGATCTGGCAGATCCTCAACGGGCCGGATGTCACCCATCCCGAGCGGTTGGCGCTGTTGCAGGAACGGCTCGGGCAGTACAGCGTCGACATCAACCTGCTCAATACCCTGGTACGCAAGGCCGTGGGCACGGCAGAAACCCTGCTGCGTTCGTCATGAAAGCGTACGCCTGGCTCATGCTGCTGTGCGTGGCTCTGGTGGGGTGTCGTCAGCCCGACCTGCTCGAAGGGCTCGACCAGCAACAGGCCAACGAGGTGGTGGCGGTGCTGCAACGCAACAACATCGGCGTCACCAAGCAGGACAACGGCAAGTCCGGCTACAGCGTCAAGGTGGCACGGGTGGATTTTCCGGCAGCGGTGGACCTGCTGAACCTCTATTCCCTGCCGTCCAGGCCGCGCCTGGAGGTGGCCGAGCTGTTTCCCGCCGACTCGCTGGTCGCCTCTCCCCGGGCGGAAAAGGCCCGGCTCTATTCCGCTCTGGAGCAACGGTTGGAACAGTCCCTGAGCCTGCTCGAAGGCGTGGTCTCGGCGCGGGTACACGTCAGCTACGACCTGGATGCCGGGGACGGCGGTCGCAAGGCCTCACCCGTGCATCTGTCCGCGCTGGCGGTGCATGAACGTGACGTCGAGCCGGGTTTGTTGATCAGCGATATCAAGCGTTTGCTGAAGAACAGTTTCGCCGCACTCGAATACGAGCACATTTCGGTGGTGCTCAGTCGTCGAGCCCCCATTCAGCACGTGGCACCGACCGCCGCCGAGCCGCAGGGCGACGGGTTGTGGATGGGCGCAGCGATACTTGTCACGATCCTCGGGCTGCTGGCCGCTGCTGGCTGGCTCTACCCCTGGTGGGTGAAGCAGGGACGCGCATGAGCGAACTGGACGAATGCCTGCGGCAGATTCTCTGGCAGCCGCTGGACTATCTCGACAGCGGCCGTTTGGGGCTGCCTGCGGCGTTCGACGAGGAGCCGGCCCGAGAGGTGCTCAATCGTATGCTGCTGGAAGGGCTGCAACTGCGCCTGTCGATGCCGACCTTGGGGGCATTCGCCGCCGTCTGGATTCGCCACTGGCGGCATCTGCCGCATATCGCCCGCTTGATCGGCGCACAACGGCTATGGCCGCAGTTGGCGCGGGGGGCACGGATGGCGCGGCTGTCCACCGAGGTCCGGGATTTTGCCCGTTGCGCCCTTGGCCCCAGATTGTCCTGGGAACTGAGCCCTGAGTCTGCGTTGTTGCCGCAGGTGGATGGCGTGGGGCTGGCCCACCTGCTGGCCTTTGGCGAAGTGTTGCCGGCAGCCTTGTACGAGCGCCTGGTGCTGCTGTTTCCCGAGACGGTGATCGCCTGGCAGGCACGGTTGCCAACACTGGCGCCTGATCCTGCGCTGTTTTTTCTGGCGGTACAGCATGCTCGACACCATTCGTAGTCTCGAAGAGCTACCGGCGGACGATACCGACACGGTGCATATCAGTCGCCGAGAGTTGGTGACGGCTCGCCGCTGCCGGGCGTTGGAGCGCCAGGCGCAGCGCCGTGCCCGTGAGTTGCTCGACGAGGCCCAGGACCAGGTCGAGGCGATCCAGGAGGCGGCTTTTGCCGAAGGTTATGGCCAGGGACTGGTTCAGGCGGCGGTCGATCTGGCCCGTGGGTTGTGCGAGTCCCAACGCCTGGCCGGTCAGTTGCACAGGCAAATGGCTGAGGCGGTCCGGCAATTGCTCAAACATCTGCTGGACGATCCGCGCTGGTTCGACGAAATGCTCGAACACTGGTTGGCGGAGCAGGTCGATCCCCCGCAGATGACCTTGCAGGTGTTATTGCCGCAGCGTTGCCGGCGCCGGGTGGCGGTCTTGCGCGAAAAACTGGCACAAACGGCGGTGGCCTCGGTCACGTTCGAGTTTTCGGAACAGGAGCGGTATGTCGTTCGCCTCGGCGAGCAGTTGTTCGAGTTCGAACTCGAGCCGGCCCGCGAACAGTTGGCGCCGCGTGTACTGAGCCAACTGGCGGCCCTGCCCGACAGCGTGCGTGAACTCGATGAGCAGGCTCGACACGCCTTGGCGAGACTGGTCACGACGTTCACCGGCAACCCTGCAACGCTCCAGGAAATCGATGATGAGGATTGAAAACAACCCGGGACATTCGTTGATCGCAGCTCCAGCAGAGCTTGCCGCTCCCGCCAGGGAACAGCGAGTGAGCGCAGCCGAGCCCGCAGAACCGGGCTTCGAGGATTTCTATCAGCACTTGTTGGCGCGCTCAGGTAGCGGTGAACAGGCGATCCTGCAATTCATCGGCACTTATCGTGGCAGTGGCGACGGCCAGCCTGACTATCACACCGTCAATGAGCAATTGAAGGTTGTCGGACAGGCCCTGGCGCGTTTCAAGGAGGAAGGCCTGGCGGGCTCGGACCAGGAACGCGAGCTGCGTGGGGTGATGACCCGGCTGCTGGGCAGCAGTCTGTTCATCAACCAGTACATGCACCAGATATTCCAGCCACCGGATGACGATAGTTGGGAAAACGCGGACTGGTGACCTCGCTTGTCAGGGAACAGCCCGGTTATAATCGCCGGTTCAATTCGCCGCCATCCGAGTCATGTCCGCCCATGTATAACCTGGCCCGCCAGCTGCTGTTCAAACTTTCCCCGGAAACCTCTCACGATTTGTCCCTGGACCTGATCGGTGCGGGTGGCCGGTTGGGGCTCAACGGCCTGCTGTGCAAGGCGCCTGCCGCGAACCCCGTGACCGTCATGGGGCTGAATTTTCCGAACCCGGTGGGTCTGGCTGCGGGCCTGGACAAGAATGGCGCGGCCATCGACGGTTTCTCCCAACTGGGATTCGGTTTCGTTGAAATCGGCACGGTGACGCCACGGCCGCAGCCGGGCAACCCCAAGCCAAGGATCTTCCGTCTGCCCGAGGCCGAGGCGATCATCAATCGCATGGGCTTCAACAACCTGGGGGTGGACAACCTGCTGGCCCGGGTTCGTGCTGCACGCTACAGCGGCATCCTCGGGATCAACATCGGCAAGAATTTCGATACCCCGGTGGAGCGTGCTGTCGATGATTACCTGATCTGCCTGGACAAGGTCTATGCCCACGCCAGCTATGTCACGGTCAACGTCAGCTCGCCCAACACCCCGGGCCTGCGCAGCCTGCAGTTCGGCGATTCGCTCAAGCAGTTGCTCGAGGCACTGCAGCGACGCCAGCAGGAACTGGCCGGGCAACACGGCAGGCACGTGCCCCTGGCGATCAAGATCGCCCCGGACATGACCGATGAGGAAACCGTGCTGGTGGCCCAGGCGCTGCAGGAGTCGGGTATGGATGCGGTCATCGCCACCAACACCACCCTGAGCCGGGTGGGTGTCGAAGGCCTGGCCCATGGTGACGAGGCCGGCGGTCTGTCCGGTGCGCCGGTGCGTGAGAAGAGCACCCACACGGTCAAGGTCCTGGCGGCAGAGCTGGCTGGACGTCTACCGATCATCGCCGCCGGCGGGATCACCGAGGGCGAACACGCGGCCGAGAAAATCGCCGCCGGTGCGAGCCTGGTGCAGTTGTATTCGGGGTTCATCTACAAGGGGCCGGCGCTGATCCGCGAATCGGTGGATGCCATCGCAGCCTATCGTCGCTGAAACGGGACGGATGAATCGCGGACATTAAAAAGGGCTCCACCTGGAGCCCCTGGGCCGAAGCCCGCCGCCCGGATGGGGCGTGCTTGGTTAAATGGTCATGCTCAAATTGTGGTGTCGGAGTCTGCCCTGATCAGCCGACAGCGTGAAGTTCGTTGAGTCTGTGGATGCCCGCGGTGCCGGTCATACCGTCCCAGTTGTCGCCACGTCCTTCTCGCCAGCCGTTGATCCAGGCTTGGCGTACCGACGGTAGAGTAAAAGGGCAAAGCTCGCGGGATTTGCCGTTAACGCCGTATTGATATCCGCGTAAAAATGCTCTTTCCAACGGATCACGCTTAAGTCTTCTCATAGGGTGTTGCCCTCACTGGTTGACTGTTATATGTCCCGTCGACCTCTCGTCGAGGCCGGGCAGATCTCATCTGCGGGTGCCCGCTGCCGGCGTGGCGGGCTCCGCTCCGTACGAAACGACCCGCGCACGTAGGTGGGCGAGTTCCGTCAGGAGCGGGATGTTGACGCCATTGCGACGTCAACCTGAGTTGATTTCTAACCAATGCGCAGGTGCATGTGAATGATCGTTTTGTCATAAGAACGTAACTATATGGATGTTAAGGCCATAAGATTGGCTGGTCATTTGCGCGGTCATCGGCAGAAAATCCAGCTATGATCAGCCCTTGCATGAACAGTGGGTCTAATTCGCCATTGCGAATACCGGCCCGTTGCACTCAGGTATTATTCGACGAAGGGTCACGATGTGACTTTTTGTTACGGAAAGATTGAACTGCTCCGGCGTTCAATTTCATTTGTCCCGTGCTTTTTCAAGCATCCGGGCGATGGAATCAGTCGGGGTGGAACGGCGTAATGGTGCGCCACACGAGCACTCTTCGAGAAAAGTGCTCGATCGAAACCGAGCGGGCGATGCGTCGCCCGTTCATTGACTGCTCAAGGCCCTGGAATTCCCATGTCGGATCGTTACGAACTCTTCCTCACTTGTCCCAAAGGTCTTGAAGGCCTGCTCCTTGAGGAAGCCATCGGGCTTGGCCTTGAGGAGGCGCGGGAGCACACCTCGGCCATTCGCGGCCAGGCTTCCATGGAGACCGCCTACCGGCTGTGCCTCTGGTCACGTTTGGCTAACCGCGTCTTGCTGGTGCTCAAGCGTTTTGCCATGAAGGACGCCGAAGACCTCTACCATGGCGTGCTGGATCTCGACTGGCAGGACCATATGCTGGCCGATGGCACCCTGGCGGTGGAGTTCAGCGGCCATGGTTCGGGTATCGATAACACTCATTTCGGCGCGCTCAAGGTCAAGGATGCCATTGTCGACAAGCTGCGCACGCCGTCCGGCGCCCGTCCGAGCATCGACAAGGTCAGCCCGGACCTGCGTATCCATCTGCGCCTGGACCGTGGCGAAGCGATCCTCTCGCTCGACCTGTCCGGGCACAGCCTGCACCAGCGCGGCTATCGCCTGCAGCAAGGTGCGGCGCCGCTCAAGGAAAACCTTGCGGCTGCCGTGCTGATCCGTGCCGGCTGGCCGCGCATTGCCGCCGAAGGCGGCGCTCTGGCCGACCCGATGTGCGGTGTGGGGACCTTCCTGGTGGAAGCGGCGATGATCGCCGCCGACATCGCACCTAACCTCAACCGTGTCCATTGGGGCTTCGACGCGTGGCTGGGGCATGTGCCGGCCGTGTGGAAAAAGGTCCATGCCGAGGCCGAGGCCCGTGCCGAAGCCGGCCTGGCCAAGCCACCGCTGTGGATTCGCGGTTATGAAGCCGACCCGCGGCTGATCCAGCCAGGTCGCAACAACGTCGAGCGCGCGGGCCTGAGCGACTGGATCAAGATCTACCAGGGCGAGGTCGGAACCTTCGAACCGCGTCCCGACCAGAACCAGAAGGGGCTGGTGATCTGCAATCCGCCGTACGGCGAGCGTCTGGGTGATGAGGCGAGCCTGCTGTATCTCTATCAGAACCTCGGCGAACGTCTGCGTCAGGCCTGCCTGAACTGGGAGGCGGCGGTGTTTACCGGCGCCCCGGACCTGGGCAAGCGCATGGGCATTCGCAGCCACAAGCAGTATGCCTTCTGGAACGGCGCTTTGCCGTGCAAGCTGCTGCTGATCAAGGTCAGCCCCGATCAGTTTGTCACCGGCGAACGCCGCACGGCCGAGCAGCGTCAGGCCGAGCGTGACCTGATCGAAGCTGGCGAAGAAGCCCCGATCGCGGCACCGGCCAGCGAACCGGCGCGCTTGAGCGAAGGCGGGCAGATGTTTGCCAATCGCCTGCAGAAGAACCTCAAGCAGTTGGGCAAGTGGGCCAAGCGCGAAGGCGTGGACTGCTACCGGATCTACGATGCCGACATGCCGGAATATGCCCTGGCGATCGACCTGTATCATGACTGGGTGCACGTCCAGGAATATGCCGCGCCCAAGTCGGTCGATCCGGAAAAGGCCCAGGCCCGGCTGTTCGATGCTCTGGCAGCGATTCCCCAGGCACTCAACGTCGACAAGAGTCGGGTGATCATCAAGCGCCGCGAGCGCCAGAGTGGCACCCGCCAGTACGAGCGTCAGGGCGCCCAGGGCAAGTTCACCGAGGTCAATGAGGGTGGGGTGAAGCTGCTGGTCAACCTGACCGACTACCTCGACACCGGCCTGTTCCTCGATCACCGGCCGATGCGCCTGCGGATTCAGAAGGAAGCAGCCGGCAAGCGCTTCCTCAACCTGTTCTGCTACACCGCGACCGCCAGTGTGCACGCGGCCAAGGGCGGTGCGCGCACCACCACCAGTGTCGACCTGTCGAAAACCTACCTGGATTGGGCGCGACGCAACCTGTCGCTGAACGGTTTCTCCGACAAGAACCGGCTGGAGCAGGGCGATGTGATGGCCTGGCTCGAAGGCAATCGCGACGAGTTCGACCTGATCTTTATCGATCCGCCGACCTTCTCCAACTCCAAGCGCATGGAAGGGGTATTCGACGTTCAGCGTGATCATGTGCAACTGCTCGATCTGGCCATGGCCCGTCTGGCACCGGGTGGCGTGTTGTACTTCTCCAACAACTTCCGCAAGTTCCAGTTGGAAGAGAACCTCACCGCACGTTACGCCGTCGAGGAAATCAGCGGCCAGACCCTGGACCCGGACTTTGCCCGCAACAGCAAGATTCACCGCGCCTGGAAGATCACCGCCCGCTGATTCATCAGTGGCCTCGGAGTCCTGGTTTTTGTGGGCTCCGAGGTTTTTCGGACTGGCTAATCTGCTGGCTAATAGCTATAACTCAGTCCAAGCCAAAGTGATGTAAACACACCGGCGTGATGAGTTGTCGCCTATGTCGTCGCATGCCGTACGCCCCAAGATTCTTGGCTTTATCAGCGAAGAGGCCTCTGCCTGGCTGGTCGCAATGCTGGTGTTGCTGCTGGGTGGGTTGCTGACGCTGCTGCTGGCCGTGGGCACTCGTGATCTTTCCCGGCGCCAGTTGCAACAGCGTTTCGAACTGCTTGCCAGTGAGCGTTTCAGTCGTATCGAGGAGCGTTTCGAGGATCAGGAACAGCGTCTCGACAGCCTGCGACGGTTCTTCATCAATTCCGATAGTGTCTCGCGTCGCGAGTTCGCCGGTTATGCCCGGCCGTTGCTGTTGCGTACCCAGGCCTATGGCTGGGCGCCACGGGTCGGTGGCAACGCACGGGCACTGTTCGAACAACGGGTACGGGCCGAGGGCCTGGATGCTTTTGCCATTCGTGAGCTGGATGCCCAGGGGAACCTGCGTCTGGCGAGCGTGCGTGACCAGTACGTGCCGTTGCTCTACAGCGAGACCCAGAGCCCTCTCGGCTCGCCGCTGGGTTATGATCTGTTGGCGCAACCGTTGCGTCGGGAGGCCCTGGAGCGTGCTCACGATTCGGGGGGCATGGCTATTTCGCAGCCAGTGGCGCTGGTGGGCGTCGAGCCAGGGTATGACCGGGGGGCGTTGCTGGTGGCGCCGGTGGTCATGTCCGCAGCCGTCGGGCAGCCGCAACCGGGGCCGCTCGGTTATGTACTGGCGGTGATCAGCATGCGGCAACTGGTGGCCGATGGTTTGCCAACGCCGGACCAGGACAACCTGTCGATGCGTATCCTCGACATGTCGACCGAAGGCGAAAACGCGCTGTTGTACCAGTCGCCCAATCCGCCCGTGGACAGTGCGCTGGTTGCTGTTCGTCTGTTGCGGCTGGCCGACCGCGATTATGAGGTGACCATCAGCCCCAGCGAGGCGTTCATGCAGGCCAATCACTCTTCGGTGATCAGTCTGGTGGTGCTGGGTGGTTTGTTGAGCCTGATGCTCAGCGCCTTGCTGTACAACTTGGTCAGTCAACGCCAGCGTGCCTTGCGTCTGGTGCAACAGCGGACCGCGCAGTTGCAGGTACGTGACCGGCTGCTGGAAAAGCTTGGCGCACACATTCCCGGCAGTATTTATCAGTACCAGCTCAATCTCGATGGCAGCGCGCATTTCGTCTACGCCAGCGCCGGAACGAGAGACATTTTCGAGGTTGATACCCAGCGTCTGCAGGAGGATGCTGAACCGGCGTTCGCCCGCGTGCATCCGGATGACCTGCAGTCGTTGCGGGCATCGATTCAGGTGTCCGCGGCGCAGTTGAGCCCTTGGCGCGAGGAGTTCCGCGTGGTGTTGCCCTTGCGTGGCCTGCGCTGGTTGCGCGGGGAGGCCACGCCGGAGCGACTGTCCACGGGCGACGTGCTCTGGCACGGCTATCTCTCGGATATCTCCGACCTCAAGCGGGTCGAGGAGGAGCTAAGGGCCTTGTCGGTCACCGATTCGCTGACCGGCATCTACAACCGGCGCTATTTCCAGGAGCGGCTCCTGGCCGAGCTGGCGCGGGCTCAGCGTGGGGGCGGGAGCCTGGCGGTGATCATGCTCGATATCGATCATTTCAAACGCATCAACGACCAATACGGCCACGCCGAGGGCGATCGGGTACTTCAGGAGTTGTGCCTGCGGATCAATCATCGCCTGCGGCGCACCGATGTGTTCTGCCGGCTGGGTGGCGAAGAATTCATGGTGCTGTGCCCCGACACCAACGCCGGCCAGGCCGCGACCCTGGCGCTGGAACTGTGGCACGAGCTGCGCGCCACGCCGTTCGAGCGGGTGGGGCAGGTAACGGCCAGTTTTGGTATCGCCGGTTGGCGGGCGGACGAAGGCGCGGATGCGCTGTTGTTGCGCGCGGACTCGGGGGTGTACTCGGCCAAGCAGAATGGCCGGGATCGGGTGGTGCTGGAGCAGGCCTGAGGATCCGCCTGGAGTGTTGTGCCATGGCGGCGGTCGGGCTTGTGGGAGCGGCGGGCTCCCACAAGTGGCACGGCAGTTATTCGGCAGAGCTGACTGGCCGTGGCTGGCGATACAGGTCAAGCAACACCTGGTCGAGTATCGATGAGGCGCCCCATGGCTTCGGATCGTTGAGAATCGCCACCACCGCCCAGGTCGTGCCATTGCTGTCGCGGCTGAAGCCGGCAATCGCCCGAACCGTGTTCAGGGTGCCGGTCTTGATATGGGCCTCGCCCGACATTGCCGTGTGCTTCAGGCGCTTGCGCATGGTGCCGTCCAGGCCGGTGATCGGCAGCGAACTGATGAACTCTGCGGCATAAGGGCTTTTCCAGGCCGCCTGCAGCATGCTCGCCATTTCCCGGGCACTGACGCGCTCGGCACGGGACAGCCCGGAACCGTTTTCCATCACCAGGTGCGGCGCGGTAATGCCCTTCTGTGCCAGCCACTGGCGGATGACCCGCTGGGCGGCCTTGGCATCGTCGCCATCGGCCTCGTTGCGGAACTTCGCGCCCAGGCTGAGGAACAACTGCTGGGCCATGGTGTTGTTACTGTACTTGTTGATGTCGCGGATGATTTCGGTCAGGTCCGGCGAGAAGGCGCGAGCGAGGAGTTTGGCATTCTTGGGCACCACGTCCTGGCGATCCTTGCCCTGGATGCTACCGCCCAGTTCCTGCCAGATGGCGCGCACGGCACCGGCGGTATAGGTCGGATGATCGAGCAGCGACAGGTAGGTCTGGGAACTGCAGCCCTCGGCCAACTGACCGCTGACGGTGACGAGGGTCGAACCGTCGGCCTGCGGTACCGGGTTGTAGCGCACGTCGCCGCTGCACTGCTTGGCATTGATTACCTTGACCTGGTTGTCGATGCGGATGCTGGCGATCGGTGGCTCGACCGACACCAGCACCTTGCCCGAATCGTTGCGGGCCACGAAGCGCAATGCCTTGAGGTTGACCAGCAATGCATCGGGCTTGACCAGGAACGGCCGGTTTTCGTCGTTGCCGTCGTCGTTGAACTCCGGCAGTTGTTGCGGGGGCACGAAGAAGCTGCGGTCGAGCACCAGGTCGCCGGTCACCTGGGTCACGCCGTTGGCCCGCAGGTCGCGCATCAGCAGCCAGAGTTTTTCCATGTTCAACTTGGGGTCGCCGCCGCCCTTGAGGTACAGGTTGCCGTTGAGAATGCCGTCGCTCAGGGTTCCGTCGGTGTAGAACTCGGTTTTCCACTGGTGGTTGGGGCCGAGCATTTCCAGGGCGGAGTAGGTGGTGATCAGCTTCATGGTCGAGGCCGGGTTCACCGACACGTCGGCGTTGAACACCGTCGGTGTGCCGGGGCCGTCGAGGGGCAGCATGACCAGCGACAAGGCGTCATCCTGTAGCTTGTTGGCCTTGATCGCTTGTTGGACTTTGGGGGACAGGGTGGTATTGACGGGAGCGGCGTAAGTGGGGAGTGCCACAGGAAACAGCAGACTGGCGAGTACCAATGGGCGCAAAGATTTGATCATATGAAATAAAGCCCTACAGCCGAGGGGGAAATACGAGGGCATGGATGAAAAAGCCCTCAACGCTCATGAAAGTGACGGCATTATGCATCAGGCGGGTGCCAATGGGGGCTAGCCGGTTATGGCGTTTGCGCGATTTTTTCCTGCCGTTCGGTCGGTGCTGCACATAGATCCGGGTAATTGTGCCCTTAAACTGCTAAAGTGCCGGCCGTTATTATTTTTGAGGATTTTTTCATGGCGACCAACCGTTCCCGGCGTCTGCGCAAAAAACTGTGCGTTGATGAGTTTCAGGAGCTGGGTTTCGAGCTGAACCTGGATTTCAAAGAAGACCTGAGTGAAGAGGCTATCGACACTTTCCTCGACGCTTTCCTGAAAGAAGCCATGGAAGCCAACGGTCTTGGTTACGTCGGCGGCGACGACTTCGGTCTGGTCTGCCTGATCAAGCGTGGCTCGGTTTCCGAAGAGCAGCGCACTGCCGTTGAGGCATGGCTCAAGTCCCGTAGCGAACTGACCTCGGTTGAAGTCAGCCCGCTGCTGGACGTCTGGTACCCGGAAAAGCCGCTGAATCCGGTAGCCTGATGCCTTTCGGGCATTTGCTCGAGGCACAAAAAAGGACACGTCAAAGCGTGTCCTTTTTTTATGAGCTGATTTTTCTGAATCTGACTCCGCCCCGCAGAAATCAGCCTCAGTCGTAAATGGCCTTCTTCTTCCAGTCAGCGTCTACTTCCTTGAGCCCCTGGGTCAGTTCGTTCACATCATCTTCAGCCGGTTTGGTCGTCGCCAGTACCATCGCATTGGCCCGAGCCAGCAGTTTTTCCATCAGTTGCAGTTGTTCGGCATAAACCGCCGGTTCCGGCTGTTTGCGCAGGTACTGTGCGCCCCGCTCGAAGGCCAGGCGGGCTTGTCCCGGTTGTTCCTGTTGCAGAGCCTGCTGACCCAGGTTGTTGAAGAACTCGATATGCAACAGCACCAGGATATGGCGAACCTCACGAACCCAATGCTTGGCTTCGTTGGCTGGCAGGAAACCTTCCTGCGCCGCCCGGGTGATCTGACCATGCAGGGCTTCCAGCAGGAAACGTACATCCTTGGCCTTGGCTTCGGTCTGGATCGGGCCGGGTGGATTATTGACCGGGATCGATTCGCCCTGGGCAACCAGGCCACTGAGTTCGGCGACCCGGGCCTTGATGCGGTCGTTGCCTTTATCCATGTTCAGCAGGCGCTGGGTGGCATTGAGTTCCAGGCGCGTGAGCAGCAGCTTGAGTCCTGGACTCATGAACTGGCCTGGGAATGTTTCGGTCAGTTCTCCGCAACGACGCAGGCGGTCACTGAGTTCGACCTTGAGACGAGCCTTTTCCAGCTTGCTGTTCTCAGCCATATGGTTGAGGAAGCCAATGCCGATCAGGAGAAAGATCCCGGCTGCGACCAGCAGGGTGATCATGAGTGGTGTCACCGTTAAGACCTCTTCAAGGTGTAATGCATAATCAGTGTAGTGGCTTGGCGTTAGGGCTGATAGGGTTGATTGATGTATTGCACGGCGCCCACGTGCTTTTCCAAGGATATATGCACATTGCCACTATTTGTGGCGGTGGACTATAGCGTCTTGTCGAGCGCCAGAATACAGGCGTCAATCCAGAGACGCGAGGTTGACCCCAAAAGGGCCGTGAACCGGGGCGAAGTCATTGATTTAAATAAATTTATCGTTGGGGGTTGACGACTTCCCGATCCGTCCCTAGAATGCGCGCCACTTGCAGCGTAAAGCACACAGCGTAACGCGGCAGGGAGTGAATGTTGTAGTGTGTCCCCTTCGTCTAGTGGCCTAGGACACCGCCCTTTCACGGCGGTAACAGGGGTTCGAGTCCCCTAGGGGACGCCAATGCGGGAATAGCTCAGTTGGTAGAGCACGACCTTGCCAAGGTCGGGGTCGCGAGTTCGAGTCTCGTTTCCCGCTCCAATTTTAAACAGCGTTGCTTTCGGGCAGGGCTGAGTGAAACCAGAACCAAGTCTTCGGATGCGGATCTGGGCACCGAAACACACACCATGTGTTCCGGGCAGCGTGTCCCCTTCGTCTAGTGGCCTAGGACACCGCCCTTTCACGGCGGTAACAGGGGTTCGAGTCCCCTAGGGGACGCCATTTGCGGGAATAGCTCAGTTGGTAGAGCACGACCTTGCCAAGGTCGGGGTCGCGAGTTCGAGTCTCGTTTCCCGCTCCATATTCAATGAAAACGCCGTTCAGTGATGAGCGGCGTTTTTGTTCGTGCGTGTTATTTGGGGGCGTAACGCGCGACCCGGCAGCCGGCGAGGCCTTCAGGCTAATCCTTCAAGAAGTTGAGAATCGCCGTGCGGGTTTCTTCGGTTTTCTCTTCCAGCACAAAATGCGCACTGTTTTTTATGATCAGGGATTGAGGATGTTCGGCAATCTGCGGCATCTGCTCTGCCAGGGTTTTGCCGCGCGAATACTCGCCACCGATCGACAGGACTGGCATTTCGAGTTTTTGTCGGGCGTATGCCTGATTGTCAGGTGCGTCATTTGTCGTCCATGTCGAGTAAAGCGCAAATGCCGCTTCCATCCGCCCTGGTCTTGCGTAACCCTTGGCCAGTGCGTCCCTGTCGACTTCGGGGACGGAGGGATTGCCACGCACGACAAAGTCATTCCAGAACATATCCACATAGATACGCTCACGGCCCTTTATCAACTGCAAGGCCGTATCTCCAAAGAATCGGAAGTGCCACTTGCCCGGGCGACCATCATAGCCTTGTTCCCAGCCAGGAATACCGGGCAAAAAAGAGTCCATGAGTATCAGTTTTTTGACCTCGGTCGGAAACTGCGCTGCATACAGATAGGCAATATTGGTACCTATATCGTGACCCACGATCGCCGTTTCCTTGAAGCCGAGGCTGCTCATGAGTGCGCGCATATCCTGGGCCATGGTTTTCTTATCGTAGCCGGTGGGCGAAATGGAAGATTCACCGGCACCGCGAAAGTCTGGAACCACGGCTGTGTAACCTTGACTGACCAACTGTCCCATCAGCAGCTTCCAGTTTCTCCAGTCTCCCGGAAAACCGTGTATCAATAACACCGGCTTTCGCCCGTCGCCGGCAATCAGATAATGCATTCGCATACCGTTGATATCGGCAAATCCATGTTTGAATCGCTCGCCTTCTATGACTTGCGATTTGTTGTTCTCGGTGGCGTAAGCCGTGTTGAAAGCACAGAAAAACAGGCTGGCAGCCAGGGCGGCGGTTTTGGGCAGGCGTAGCGTAAACATGTTCATTGCTCCTTTTAATGGATGCTCTGATCTCTGCAAGAGAGCTTTGACTGTCTGCGGCACGTGTAGGAACACAATGCTGATCATCTGGTAAACAGATTCAACACAGTATTCATACCGCATAAGGGTCATTGGCACTTCTTCAACTACGCCTGGTATCTGAATATAGCAGATCGGCCCAATTGCAGAGTCTTATCCTCGGGCGCGTGGTTGCGCTGAGGTCCTGTATACATACAGGCGAGAGAGTGGTGTAGGGGATGTTTTCGGCTTTATCGGCTTATCGTGTCTTGACGAGGTTATCATTATATTTTTTAAGTTTTCGGTTTCGAATATTTCTGAATATTTTAAATTACATAAAGTAAAAACAACGGGTAAATCATTGTGGTTGATAAAGACTGTCTGCCTTTAAGGAACTAATGAGAGTGAACGCCCGGCTGGTCGCTTCGGGCTGCATCACTGACCTGCCACAACGGTTGAGCAGTGACTACAACGACAGCATCAATCTTCCGGCGAACAGAATCAGCACCACACCCATGCTGCGTTCGAACCAGTGACCCATTTTCAGAAAGGCCAGGCGTACCCGTTCGCTGGAAAACAGCAGGCTGACCAAAATGAACCAGAGCGCATTGACGCCGCACATCCACAGGCCATAGAGCGCCTGGATCGGCAGCGGTGTCGAGGCGCTGACCACCGTGGTAAAAATCGCCAGGAAGAACAGCGTGGCCTTGGGATTGGTGGCGTTGGTCAGGAAGCCTGTCGAGAAGGCTCTCAGCAGGCCTTGGCGTGACGCATTGTCTGCCGGCTGCAAGGCAATGTCCGTCGTTGCTGTCTGCGGTTTGCTTCTGAGCAGGTTGATGCCCAGGTAAAGGATGTAACCGCCACCGATGAGCTTGGCGACAGGTAGCAGCCAGGGCGCACTGTGCATCAGTGCGCCGACGCCGAGCAGCGTGTACAGCACGTGCACCGAGATGCCTGCGCCAATACCGACGGCGGTCAGTAGCCCGACCAGCCGGCCGAAGCGCACGCTCTGGCGGATGGTCACGGCAAAGTCCGGGCCGGGAGCGACCACGGCGAGAAAGTGGATGGTCGCCAGGGCGATGAATTCATGGAGGTACTGGGAATACATGACGGTTTCCAGGAGAGCAGGTCATTGAGAGACGGAGGTTGAGATCACCGACAGGCAGGCTTTCTTCTGTGTCGTCAGAGGGTGTGGCGTTGGGCTGTGCCAGCGATCTACCTTGTCGATGGCCAGTATAAAAATGGCCAGAACCTGTGATAATCCATTCAAATCTCAATGGACCTGTGCGTCATGAGCATCAATCCGCCGCTGGCATTGCTCGGTGAAATGGCGATTTTCGTCAAGGTGGTCGAAACCGGCAGTTTTTCCGAAGCGGCCCGCCAGATGGGTTCGTCACCGTCGGCGGTCAGCCGCTCGATTGCCCGTCTGGAAAAGGCGCTGGCGACCCGGCTGTTGCAGCGCACCACGCGCAAGCTACGTCTGAGCGACAGTGGCGAGGAAACCTTCAGGCGTTGCCGGGAGATGGTCAATGCCGCCCGCTCGGTCATGGCAATCAGCGGTCAGTACACCGATGAGGCACAAGGCCTGGTGCGGGTCAGTGTGCCCAAGGCAGTAGGGCGCTTCGTGGTGCACCCTTACATGCCGGCGTTCCTGCGACGTTATCCACAGGTCGATGTGCAGATGATCCTCGAAGACCGGCCCGTCGATCTGATCGAGGATAATGTCGACCTGATTCTGCGCATCACCGATCACCCGCCCGTCGGTCTGGTGGGGCGTCAATTGATGCCCATCGAGCACCTGTTGTGCGCGACTCCGCACTACCTGGCCGAGCATGGCACGCCGCAGCATCCCCACGATCTGCTCGACCACAGCTGTATCTACGTGGGGGACACGCCCAACGATGCGCGCTGGAAATTCAGGCGGGGCGGCAAGACGCTGACGGTCGCGGTGCGCGGTCGTTATGCCGCCAATCACACGGGGGTGCGACTGGACGCGGTGCAGCAGCATATCGGGATTGGCAGCCTGCCGTATTTCACGGCGCGGCATGCCTTGGAGCAGGGGCTGCTGGTGCAGGTGTTGCCAGCCTGGACCTTTCTAGCGTCCTACCATGGCGGCTTGTGGCTGCTGTATCCACCCACACCTTATCAGTCGCCCAAGCTGCGGGTGTTCATCGACTACCTGGTGGAGTGCCTGGCGCGGGAGCCGACGCTGAAGTCAACGCAGCCCCAGACTTTGTAGGCGCGGGTCAAACCACAGAAATGGGTTTTACCGGGTGCTCGGGATCAGTGCTTGCTGTCCTGTTCCGACAGCGCCAGCAACTGCTTTTCCTGGTTCCAGTCGAAGGGCTCGTCGTTCTGTTCGGCTTCGTAGCGGCGCTCTTCCAGAGTCTGGTACAGCTCCAGTTCCTCGTCGGGCATGTAGTGCAGGCAGTCACCGCCGAAAAACCACAGCAGGTCGCGTGGCACCAGATGAGCGATCTGCGGGTAACGCTGGATCACCTGGCACAGCAGGTCCTGGCCCAGGTACTGGCTTTCGATAGGGTCGACTGGCAATTGTGCGCGCAGTTCATCGAAGCGCTCCAGGAACAATGCGTGGCTTTCCTCGGGCACCTGTTCGGCTTCGCCGACGGCGACCAGAATGCTGCGCAGGTGGTCGAGCAGGACCAGGTGATCGGCAAGTACGTTGGACATGGCGGGGGCCTCAAGAACAAAAACAGGCGCGGGAGTATAAAGCTCCGCACGCCTGTTGTCCCGTTGGGCTCGGTGTGGCGACGGACGGGACGTCGCCAGACTTGTGCAGCGTTAGCGCACCTTGCCGGCGCTCGGGCTCAGTTCCTCCTTGCTGAAGTCGTCCACGTCGATCACCTTGCGTCGCGCCGTCTCGGCCTCATGCAGGGTTTGCGCCTCTTGCGGTTGCAGGACACCGGCTTGCAGCGCGGCGTCAATTGCCGATTCCCCGGGTGCTGGCTCAAGCTGGCCGCTCTTGAGCGCCGTGTGCAGTTTTTTCTGCGCGTCGTGGCTGGTGCGCAGCAGGTCGTGGGCATGCTGCAAGGCGCCCACCGGATCGTCCGCCGATTGCGGGCGGTAGCAGCCGGCGAGGATCGCTTCCAGGGCCGGATCGCCCTTGGCCCGGCCCAGCACGGCGGCGACTTCGGCATCGAGGGCGTCCGAAGGTCCGGTATGTCGGCGACCGAACGGGAACACGATGACCCGTAACAGGCAACCCAGTACCCGGCTGGGGAAGTTGCGCAGTAGTTCGTCCAGGGCCCGTTCCGCGTGGCCGAGGCTTTCCTCCATGGCCCAGGCGAGCAGCGGGTCGAGCGCCTCGGGTGAGTTCAGGTCGTGGTAACGCTTGAGCGCCGCCGAGGCCAGGTAGAGGTGGCTGAGCACATCGCCCAGGCGGGCCGACAGTCGCTCGCGGCGTTTCAGTTCGCCACCGAGCAGCATCATGCTCAGGTCGGCCAGCAGGGCGAAGGCCGCTGCCTGGCGATTCAGGGCGCGGAAGTATTTCTGGCTCAGGCGATTGCCCGGCGCCGCCTCGAAATGCCCGAGCCCGAGGTTGAGCAGCAGGGTGCTGCCGGCATTGCCCACGGCAAAACCGATATGCCGCAGCAGCAGGCTGTCGAACTCCGGCAGCGCCTGGTCGTGGTCCTCGCGGGCGGCCAGGGCCATTTCCTTGAGTACAAACGGATGGCAGCGAATCGCCCCCTGGCCGAAGATCATCAGGTTGCGCGAGAGGATATTCGCGCCTTCCACGGTGATGAAGATCGGCGCGCCTTGCCAACTGCGGCCCAGGTAGTTGTTGGGGCCCATGATGATGCCCTTGCCACCGTGCACATCCATGGCGTGGCCGATGCATTCACGGCCGCGTTCGGTCAGGTGGTACTTGAGGATCGCTGACAGTACCGAGGGCTTCTCACCCAGATCCACCGCATTGGCGGTGAGCATGCGTGCACTGTCCATCAGCCAGGCATTGCCGCCGATCCGCGCGAGGGCTTCCTGGATACCTTCGAAGGCGGCCAGCGGTACGTTGAACTGTTCGCGGATCTGCGTGTACTGGCCGGTCACCAGGCTGGTGAACTTGGCCGCGCCGGTACCGACCGCCGGCAGGGAGATCGAACGTCCCACCGACAGGCAGTTCATCAGCATCATCCAGCCCTTGCCGAGCATGTCCCGGCCGCCAATGAGATAGTCCAGGGGAATGAATACATCCTTCCCGGCGTTCGGACCATTCATGAAGGCGGCGCCCAACGGCAGGTGGCGCCGGCCGATCTCGACGCCGGGGGTATCGGTGGGGATCAGCGCCAGGCTGATGCCCAGGTCTTCCTGCTCGCCGAGCAGGTGGTCCGGGTCATGGGCCTTGAACGCCAGGCCGAGCAGGGTGGCGACGGGGCCGAGGGTGATATAGCGCTTCTCCCAGTTCAAGCGCAGGCCCAGTACTTGCTCGCCGTTCCATTCGCCCTTGCAGATGACCCCGGTGTCCGGCATCGCCCCTGCATCGGAACCTGCCAGTGGCCCGGTCAGGGCGAAGCAGGGGATGTCGTCGCCGCGAGCCAGGCGTGGCAGGTAATGGTCGCGTTGGGCTTCGGTGCCGTAATGCAGCAGCAGTTCCGCCGGGCCGAGGGAGTTGGGGACCATGACGGTAGACGCCAGGTCGCCGCTGCGGGTCGCCAGTTTCATCGCCACCTGGGAGTGGGCGTAGGCGGAAAAACCCTTGCCGCCATATTCCTTGGGGATGATCAGGGCAAAGAAACCGTGCTGCTTGATATGGGCCCAGGCTTCGGGCGGCAGGTCCATGTCCTGGCCGATCTGCCAGTCGCTGACCATGGCGCAGAGTTCTTCGGTCGGGCCGTCGATGAAGGCCTGTTCTTCCTCGGTCAATTGCGCCTTGGGATAGGCCAGCAGTTTGTCCCAGTCCGGGCGGCCACTGAACAGTTCGCCATCCCACCAGACGGTGCCGGCGTCGATGGCATCGCGTTCGGTCGCGGACATCGGCGGCAGGACCTTGCGGAACCAGGCGAACAGCGGGGCGCTGAAGAACCGGCGCCGCAGGTCGGGTAGCAAGAGTGGTACGGCGACCGCCGCGAGTACCAGCCAGAGCACCAGCATCAGGCCGCCAGGAGCATGACCGAGGGTCCCCATCGCGAGAAGATACAGCGCCACCACGCCAAGGGCAGGCAGGGCGGCGATGCGCCGGTGCGCCAGGTAGGCGGCGCCGAGCAGCAGAACCAGTATCCACAACAGCAGCATATTCAATCCTCCGTGAGACAGGGCAAAAACACTTCAGAGCTTAGTCGGCATCCGGCGAGTCGGACGTCGGGGCGTGTATCCAGCTAACTGCATTCAGGACGCTTCATCGATAGTGACCACCTGGCGGTGGTGGAGTTCGTCTAAAGCGCGTTGCGCGCCAGCGACGATGATTGGGCGTAGACTGCGTCGGCATTTATCCTGTGAGAGGTCGTCATGCTGAAGATCTGGGGTCGGAAGAATTCATCGAATGTCAGGAAGGCACTGTGGATTGCCGAAGAGTTGGGGCTGTCCTACGAGTCCATCGATGCCGGTGGTGCCTTTGGTGTCGTGAGCACACCGCAATACCGTGAAAAGAATCCCAATGGCCTGGTGCCGATGATCGAGGATGGCGACTTCGTCCTGTGGGAGTCCAACACCATCGTCCGCTACCTGGCGGCCAAGCATGCCGCCCACTCCGCCTGGTCGCCGACGGATTTGCAGGTGCGGGCCCACGCCGAGAAGTGGATGGACTGGACCACGTCGTCATTCGCTGCACCGTTTCGCACGGTGTTCCTGGGTGTCTTGCGCACGCCGGTCGAGCAGCAGGACTGGACCGCCATCAACGCGGCCTTGAAAACCTGTGGCGAGCTGCTGGCCATGGCCGAGCGGACTCTGGCTGAACAACCCTACCTGTCGGGCCAGGAAATCGGCATGGGCGATATTCCCCTGGGCAGCTTCATCTATGCCTGGTTCGAAATGCCCATCGAGCGGCCAGCACTGCCTCATTTGAGTGCCTGGTACGAGCGGCTGAAACAGCGCCCGGCCTACCAGCGTGCAGTGATGACCGCGTTGACCTGATAAGTACTATTAACGCCGGTTGCTGTACTTGTGCGGCGTAGCCAAGCACCATATCGCTGGCTCGCCGCTGTTGTTCCTGATCCGGCGTGTCCTTATGCGGGGCTATGGAAGGCCGGCCATGCGGTTGGTTTTCGTGCAGTTTCCCGATTTTTCCCCTCCTTCTTGGTGCATCGTCCGATATGAGTTCCGCTCTGTCCATCCGGCAGCTAACCAAAACCTACGGCAACGGTTTCCAGGCCCTGAGTGGTATTGATCTGGACGTGGCCGAAGGTGATTTCTTCGCCTTGCTCGGCCCCAACGGTGCCGGAAAATCCACCACTATCGGCATTCTCTCGACCCTGGTGAACAAGACCAGCGGTACGGTGAATGTGTTCGGCCACGACCTGGACCGGCAACCGGCCGCGCTCAAGCGCAGCATCGGCGTGGTGCCGCAGGAGTTCAACTTCAACCAGTTCGAGAAGACTTTCGACATCGTCGTGACCCAGGCGGGCTACTACGGCATTCCGGCGAAAATCGCCAAGGAGCGTGCCGAGCAGTACCTGACCCAACTGGGCCTGTGGGACAAGCGCGACGTGCCATCACGTTCGCTGTCCGGCGGCATGAAGCGCCGACTGATGATCGCCCGGGCGCTGGTGCACGAGCCGCGTCTGCTGATCCTCGATGAGCCGACCGCCGGGGTGGACATCGAACTGCGGCGTTCGATGTGGACCTTCCTCACCGAGTTGAACGAGAAAGGCATCACCATCATCCTCACCACCCATTACCTGGAAGAGGCCGAGCAGCTGTGCCGCAATATCGGCATCATCGATCACGGTACCATCGTCCAGAACACCAGCATGCGCCAGTTGCTCAGCCAACTGCATGTCGAGACTTTCCTGCTCGATCTCAAGCACGCACAGACGGTCGCGCCGACCTTGATCGGCTATTCGAGCCGGCTGCTCGACAGCCACACCCTGGAAGTGCAGGTCGATAAATCCGTGGGCATCACTGCATTGTTCGGCCAACTGGCCACGCAGCAGATCGAAGTCCTCAGCCTGCGTAACAAAACCAATCGCCTTGAGGAGTTGTTCGTGTCCCTGGTGGAAAAAAATCTGTCGAAGGTGGCTATATGAGTTCGGAGCTGCAAGCCAACCTGGTCGCCCTCAACACCATCGTCTATCGGGAGTTCCGCCGTTTTATCCGGATCTGGCCGCAGACCCTGCTGCCACCCGCCATCACCATGGTCCTGTACTTCGTGATCTTCGGTAATCTGATTGGTCGGCAGATTGGCGATATGGGTGGTTTCACCTATATGGAGTACATCGTGCCGGGTCTGATCATGATGTCGGTGATCACCAACTCCTACGGCAACGTGGTCTCGAGCTTCTTCGGCAGCAAATTCCAGCGTTCCATCGAGGAACTGATGGTTTCGCCGGTTTCGCCGCATATCATCCTGATCGGCTACGCCTTGGGCGGCGTGCTGCGTGGCCTGATGGTGGGGATCATCGTGACCTTGCTGTCGCTGTTCTTCACTCACTTGCAAGTCCATCATTTGGGCGTGACGGTGCTGGTGGTGGTGTTGACGGCAACGATCTTCTCGTTGCTGGGATTCATCAACGCGGTGTTCGCGCGCAATTTCGACGACATCTCGATCATCCCGACCTTCGTGCTGACGCCGCTGACCTATCTGGGCGGGGTATTCTACTCCATCAGCCTGTTGCCACCGTTCTGGCAGACCGTGTCGCTGGCCAACCCGGTACTGCACATGGTCAACGCCTTCCGCTACGGCATTCTGGGGGTATCGGATATCCGCATCAGCGTGGCGATCAGCTTCATGTTGGTGGCCACTGTGGTGCTGTACTTCGGCTGCACGCGACTGCTGGTCAGCGGACGTGGCATGCGCCAGTAACCGGCACTCAACCGCGCGTTTTCACTTATTGCGGCGCTGTTCCCGGCGCCGCTGCCACTGCCGAGCCACCCACCAGCGCCAGTAGCCCATGGTCAGGCAGTAACCCAGGACGGCCAGTAGCAGTCCCAACAGCACCGAACCCAACAGAAATGGCTGCCACAGTGTCGACAACTGACCGCTGATCCAGTCCCAGCTCAGTTCGTCCGGCAGGCTGCGCGGCGGCACCTGCATGACCCAGGCTCCGAGTTTGTAGGTGCAGTAGAAGATCGGCGGCATGGTCAGCGGGTTGGTCAGCCATACCAGGCTGACGGCGATCGGCAGATTGCCCCGCCAGGTAATCGCCAGGCACGCCGCCAGCAACATCTGCAGGGGGATGGGCATCAATGCGGCGAACAGCCCGACCGCCATGGCCCGTGACACCGAATGGCGATTGAGGTGCCAGAGGTTCGGATCATGGAGCAGCCGGCCGAAAAATCGTAAGTGCTTGTGTTCCCGGATGCTCTGCGGGTCGGGCATGTAACGTTTGAATAGGCGACGCGGCATAGGGCTTCTCGGTCGGTTCAAGCGGGCAGTATGCTCGGATTCTACCGACGGCCGATTCAGACTTTGTGACAATTGATAAAGCACCTGTCGCTCAATCGGGCTATTCCGAGAACTATACGAGTTCACGGAGTGTGAGATGCGCACAGGGATGTTGGCGCTGGCGCTGGGACTGCTGAGCTTGCGTTTTCTGGGGCAATTGCCGCCGCTTGGGTTGTTGTCGGGGCTGGTGCTGTGCGGCTTGATGCTGTTGCCGTTGCGCCGTCTTGCGCTGTGGCGCTACCCGGTTGCGCTGTTTCTGTTCGGCTTCAGTTGGGCCTGCCTGCAGGCCCACTGGGCCTTGGCAGATCGCTTGGCGCCCGAATTGGAGGGACAGAGACTGTGGCTGGAAGGGCGGGTGGTGGGCCTACCGGAAAACGACGGGGCGGTGCAGCGCTTCGTCTTGGAGGGTGCAACCTCCCGGCGCGCCGCCTTGCCGCCGCGCCTGCGTCTGGCCTGGTACGGCGGGGCACCCGTCAGTGGCGGTGAGCGCTGGCGGCTGGCGGTCAAGCTCAAGTCACCGAGCGGCCTGCTCAATCCCCATGGGTTCGACCGTGAGGCCTGGCTGCTGGCACAACGCATCGGTGCCACCGGCACGGTCAAGGATGGTCGGTTGCTGGTTGCCTCCCCGGGCTCCTGGCGCGACGGTATTCGCCAGCGGCTGCGCGAAGTCGATGCCTGGGGGCAGTCGGCGACCCTGGTGGCGCTGGTGCTGGGCGATGGTTCGGGATTGGCGGCCGAGACCTGGCGGATCCTGCAGGACACGGGCACCGTGCATCTGCTGGTGATCTCCGGGCAGCATATCGGGCTGTTCGCCGCGCTGGTCTATGCCCTGGTGGCGGGGCTGGCGCGTTACGGCCTGTGGCCGCGACAGCAACCGTGGTTGCCCTGGGCCTGTGGTCTGGCCTTTACCGCAGCCTTGGCTTACGGCCTGTTGGCGGGGTTCGGTATCCCGGTGCGGCGGGCTTGCGCGATGATCGGCCTGGTGCTGCTCTGGCGCTTGCGTTATCGCCACCTCGGGGTTGCCTGGCCGTTGCTGTTGGCGCTGAACCTGGTGCTGTTGTTCGAGCCCCTGGCCAGCCTGCTAGCGGGTTTCTGGTTGTCCTTTGCCGCCGTGGCGGTGCTGATCTTCTGTTTCGCCGGGCGACTGGGCCGCTGGAGCGTCTGGCAAACCTGGACCCGTGCGCAATGGACTATCGCGCTTGGACTACTGCCTTGGTTGCTGGCGCTTGGCCTGCCCATCAGTCTCAGTGGCCCGTGGGTCAACCTGGTGGCGGTACCCTGGATCAGCCTGTTGGTGTTGCCGTTGGCCTTGCTGGGCACCCTGACCTTGCCGCTGCCCTGGGTGGGTGAGTCGCTGTTATGGCTGGCCGGCGGCCTGCTGGAAATCCTCTTTCAGGGATTGGCGCGGGTGGCAACATGGGTGCCAGCCTGGTTACCGGAAACCCTTGCACCCTGGGCCTGGGGGTTGAGCAGCCTGGGCGTCCTGCTGCTGTTGTTGCCCGCCGGCGTGCCGTTGCGGCCCCTGGGTTGGCCGTTGGTGGCATGGGTAGTGTTTTCGCCATTGTCCAGAGTGCCTGAGGGGCACGCCGAAATCTGGCAACTGGACGTCGGGCAGGGCCTGGCGATCCTGGTCCGCACCCGGCATCACAGCCTGCTGTATGACGCGGGGCCGCGTTTCGGCGACTTCGACCTGGGGCAGCGGGTGGTCTTGCCGTCGCTGCGCAAGCTGGGCGTACGCGAACTTGACCTGATGCTGATCAGCCATGCCGATGCCGACCATGCCGGTGGCGCCTTGGCGATCCTCAACGGTTTGCCGGTGACTTCAGTGATGAGTGGCGATGCCCAGGGCTTGCCGGCGCCATTGCGTGCTGGTGGTTGTCCCAATGGTGAGCGTTGGCAGTGGGACGGAGTGAGTTTTGCGCTCTGGCAATGGACAGACGCGCAAGACAGCAACCAACGCTCCTGTGTCCTGCAGATCGAGGCACACGGAGAGCGACTGCTGCTGACCGGGGACATCGACATCCAGGCCGAGCAGGCTTTGCTGGCGAGTCCGTTGGCGGTCAGTACCGACTGGTTACAGGCGCCCCATCATGGCAGCCGCAGTTCATCCTCGATGGCTTTTCTCCAGCGGCTCAAGCCCAAGGCCGTGCTGATCTCACGCGGTCGTGGAAACAGCTTCGGCCACCCGCATCCACAGGTGATGGCGCGTTACCAGGCATTGGGCATGACGGTGCATGACAGTGCCGAAGAGGGCGCGGTACGTCTGGTGCTGGGGACTTTTGGCGGTGTGCAGTCACAGCGCCAGGAGAAGCGTTTCTGGCGTTGATCCAGGCGTTGGGAGCGGAGCGGGCTGAGCCGGTTCCTTGTGGTGGTGGGACTTTGTGGCGAGCCAGTGCAGAAATGCTGATCCTGCGCGATTCAAATAGCCCAGGGTTATTAAACCGTCCCCTGATGCGACATCACGTTCTTCGGCCCGGCCGACCCCTATGTTAGAGTGGCGCACTTTTTCGAGGGGGCTGTCACTGTGTGGGAATTGGTCAAATCCGGCGGCTGGATGATGTTGCCGATCATTCTGAGTTCCATCGCGGCCGTGGGGATCGTCGCCGAGCGTCTCTGGACCTTGCGCGCCAGCCGCGTGACCCCGGAGCATCTGTTGGGGCAGGTCTGGGTCTGGATCCGTGACAAGCAACTGGACAAGGAAAAACTCAAGCAGCTGCGCGCCGATTCGCCCTTGGGCGAAATCCTCGCTGCGGGCCTGGCGAACTCCAAGCACGGTCGCGAGATCATGAAGGAGTGCATCGAAGAAGCCGCTGCCCGGGTGATCCACGAACTGGAGCGCTACATCAATGCCCTCGGCACCATCGCCGCCATGTCGCCGCTGCTCGGTCTGCTGGGTACGGTGCTGGGCATGATCGATATCTTCAGCTCATTCATGGGCTCGGGCATGACCACCAACGCGGCGGTACTCGCCGGTGGTATTTCCAAGGCGCTGATCACCACCGCCTCAGGCCTGATCGTCGGTATTCCGGCGGTGTTCTTCCACCGTTTCCTGCAACGCCGGATCGATGAACTGGTGGTCGGCATGGAGCAGCAGGCGATCAAACTGGTCGAGGTGGTCCAGGGTGACCGTGATGTGGAAATGCCTGAGGGCAAAGCGTGAAATTCCGCCGCAAACCCCGGGAAACCATCGACATCAACCTCGCGTCGCTGATCGACGTGGTCTTTGTCCTGCTGCTGTTCTTTGTGGTCACCACCACCTTTACCCGCGAAACCCAACTGCGGGTCGACTTGCCACAGGCGGTCAGTGGTTCGCCGGCCGAGGACCAACTGGTCAAGCAACTGGATATCGCCATCAGCGCCGATGGGGTGTTCTCGGTGAATAACCAGATCCTGCCGAAGAATGACCTGTCGACCCTCATGGAAGCGCTGCAGAAAGAGTCCGCTGGCGACACCAACATGCCGCTGTCGATCAGTGCCGACGGCAAGACCCAGCACCAGGCCGTGATCACCGCGATGGATGCTGCCGGCAAGCTCGGCTTCAGTCATTTGCGCATGACCACCGTCGAGGCGGCGCCGGCGCCCTGATGGCTCTCTCGGATCGGTTGTTGCGCGCCTGGTATGAGGGGCATCCGGCCCTGGTCCTGCTGCGTCCGCTGGAATGGCTGTATCGCCGCGTGGTGGATGGCAAGCGGGCGCGCTTCGTCGCAGGCGAAGGCGATATCTACCAGCCACCAGTGCCGGTGATCGTGGTGGGAAACATCACGGTGGGCGGTACCGGCAAGACCCCGATGATTCTCTGGCTGGTCGAACATTGCCGACGCCGCGGCCTGCGCGTCGGTGTGGTCAGCCGTGGTTATGGCGCCAAGCCGCCGAGCCTGCCGTGGCGGGTGCGTGCCGACCAGGACGCGGCGGTGGCAGGTGACGAACCGCTGCTGATCGTTCAACGCAACGCTGTGCCGCTGATGATCGACCCGGATCGCAGCCGCGCGGTGCAGGCCCTGCTGGCCGAGGAAAAGCTCGACCTGATCCTCTCCGACGACGGCATGCAGCATTATCGCCTGGCCCGTGACCTCGAACTGGTACTGATCGACGCCGCCCGTGGTTTGGGCAATGGCCGCTGCCTGCCCGCCGGGCCACTGCGCGAGCCGCTGGAGCGACTGCAGAGTGTCGACGCGCTGATGTACAACGGGGCCGACGCCGATCGTGGCGATGGTTTCGCCTTTCGCCTGCAGCCGAGCGCACTGGTCAACCTGCTGAGCGGCGAGCGCAAGCCGCTGGCACATTTCGCCGCTGGGCAGGCGCTGCACGCGGTGGCCGGTATCGGCAACCCGCAACGTTTCTTCAATACCCTCGAAACGCTACACTGGCAGCCTGTGCCCCACGCGTTTGCCGATCATGCCCAATACAGCGCCCAGGCCCTGAGTTTCAGGCCGCCGCTGCCGTTGGTCATGACCGAAAAGGACGCGGTGAAGTGCCGGGCGTTCGCCGCCGCCGACTGGTGGTACCTGGCGGTCGATGCAGTGCCTTCCGAAGCGTTCGTGACCTGGTTCGACACCCAATTGCTGCGCCTGTTGCCCGATCGTCTTTTGCCCTAAACCCCTTTTTATCCAGGGAATTCCTCATGGACACCAAACTGCTCGATATCCTCGCTTGCCCGATCTGCAAGGGGCCGCTCAAGCTCAGCGCCGACAAGACCGAGCTGATCAGCAAGGGCGCCGGCCTGGCGTTTCCGATTCGCGACGGCATTCCGGTCATGCTGGAAAGCGAGGCGCGTACCCTGAGCACCGATGAGCGCCTGGACAAATGAGCACGCCGTTCATCGTCGTGATTCCGGCGCGGTTTTCCTCCACGCGCCTGCCGGCCAAGCCACTGCAACTGATCGCCGGCAAGCCGATGATCCAGCACACCTGGGAACAGGCGCGTAAAAGCAGCGCCCAACGGGTGGTGGTGGCCACTGACGATCCACGGATCGTCGACGCCTGCCAGGCCTTCGGCGCCGAAGTGCTGCTGACCCGTGAAGACCATGAGTCCGGTACCGATCGTCTGGCCGAAGTCGCCAGCCTGCTGGGTCTTGAGCCGGAGGCGATCGTGGTCAACGTCCAGGGCGATGAACCGTTGATCCCGCCGGTGGTGATCGATCAGGTCGCCGCCAACCTGGCGGCCCATACCGAAGCGCGCATGGCCACCCTGGCCGAGCCGATCGAAGAGCTTGAGGCCCTGTTCAACCCGAACGTGGTCAAGGTGGTCAGCGACGTCAACGGCCTTGCCCTGACGTTCAGCCGTGCCACCTTGCCCTGGGCCCGAGACGATTTTGCCAAGGACCGCGAGCACCTGCCGGAAGGCGTGCCCTACCGTCGTCACATCGGTATCTATGCCTACCGGGCCGGCTTCCTGCAGGACTTCGTCAACTGGGGCCCGTGCTGGCTGGAAACCACCGAGCGCCTGGAGCAACTGCGGGCGTTGTGGCATGGCGTGCGGATCCATGTGGCCGACGCCCTGGAGGCGCCTCCCACTGGCGTCGACACCCAACAAGACCTCGAACGCGTTCGTCGCTTGCTGGAGGCCTGATGCGCGTTCTGTTTGTCTGCCTGGGCAACATCTGTCGTTCGCCCACGGCGGAAGGCGTGCTGCGCCACAAGTTGCGCGAGGCCGGTCTGGCCGAACTGATCGAAGTCGATTCCGCCGGGACCGGCCATTGGCATGTCGGCAAGGCCCCGGACACTCGCAGCCAGCGCGCGGCAAGGCTGCGTGGCTATGATCTGTCGGCGCAGCGCGCCCGGCAGGTCGGTAGCGCGGACTTCAATCGCTTCGATCTGATCCTGGCCATGGACCAGAGCAACCTGCGCAACCTCAAGTTGCTGCAACCGGCTCAGGGCAAGGCCGAACTGGACCTGTTCCTGCGCCGCTATGACGGTGTGGTCGACGAGGTCCCGGACCCTTACTACGACGAAGAACATGGCTTCGAACAGGTGCTGGACCTGATCGAGCAGGCCTGCGATCGCCTGGTCAACGAACTCAAGGGGCGCCTATGAGCCTGCAACCGCAAGCCGATGTTTCCCTCAAGCCCTACAACAGCTTTGGTGTCGACGTGCGCGCGCAGTGGTTCGCCGAGGCCCGGGACGATGACGATGTGCGCGAGGCCCTGGCTTTCGCGGCGCAGCGTCAGTTGCCGCTGCTGGTGGTCGGAGGGGGCAGCAACCTGCTGCTGACCGCTGATATCCAGGCGTTGGTGTTGCGCATGGGCAGCCGTGGCATCCGCCTGCTCAGCGATGATGGCCAGCGGCTGGTGGTCGAGGCCGAGGCCGGCGAACCCTGGCATCCGTTCGTGCTGTCGACCCTGGACCAGGGTTGGTACGGCCTGGAGAATCTCAGCCTGATTCCCGGCACGGTAGGCGCTGCGCCGATGCAGAACATCGGTGCCTACGGGGTCGAGATCAAGGACGTGTTCGCTGGCCTGACTGCCCTCGATCGAGAGACGGGCGAGTTGCGCGAGTTTTCCCTGGAACAGTGCCAGTTCGGTTATCGCGACAGCCTGTTCAAGCATGCCCAGGGACGCTGGTTGATCCTGCGGGTGCGCTTCGCCCTGAGCCGTGCCGAGCAGTTGCACCTGGGCTACGGTCCGGTGGCCGAACGCCTGAAAGAGCAGGGCGTCAGTCAGCCGGGCGCCCGTGATGTCAGCCGGGCCATCTGCAGTATTCGCAGCGAGAAACTGCCGGATCCGGCGGTACTCGGCAATGCCGGCAGCTTCTTCAAGAACCCGCTGGTCTCGGCCGCCCACGCTGCCGAACTGAAGCAGGCCCATCCCGGCCTGGTCGGTTATCCACAGGCCGATGGGCAGGTGAAGCTGGCAGCCGGTTGGCTGATCGAAGCCGCCGGCTGGAAGGGCTTTCGCGACGGCGATGCCGGCGTGCACCGCTTGCAGTCGCTGGTGCTGGTCAACCATGGCATGGCCACGGGCGGCCAACTGCTCGCGTTGGCCCGCCGGATCCAGGCCGATATCGCCGAGCGTTTCGCGGTCGAGTTGGAAATGGAGCCGAACCTCTATTGAGGAGGCTATGCTGATGGTTGAAGCGCCAAGGCACTCTTCATCATCAAGGCACTCTTGATCGGGGCTCTGTTAATCGAGACCCTCTTAAATCAGGGCCTTCTCAAGGCCCTCGTCAACGCTCTATGCAGCCTGGCTGCCGGGGGCTTTTTGCATGAATGGCTTTCCCTTGGCCGCTCAAATCGGTAAAAAAGTCTCAAGAACGGCCCGATGAAGCACCTGCTTCTCAAGAGAGCCGAATTAGCCTGAGTCGATCTGCAGCCGTCCGTACTGTGCTCGCAGATGGCTCGACCCCATAAAACTGAACTATGCGGGCGTGCCCATGATTACCCTGAAACTCAATGGTCAAGACCATTCCCTGGACGTCACCGAGGAGATGCCGCTGCTGTGGGCGATCCGCGATGTGGCGGGTTATACCGGGACCAAATTCGGCTGCGGCATGGGCCTGTGTGGTGCCTGTACCGTGCATATCAACGGTTTGCCAGCCCGATCGTGCATCACTCCGATCGGCTCCGTCGTGGGCCAGAACGTCAATACCATCGACAACCTGCACAGCGATCCGGTCGGCCAGGCGGTACAACAGGCCTGGCTCGATGGCGGCGTGGCGCAGTGCGGCTTCTGCCAGGGTGGGCAGATCATGTCGGCCACGGCCCTGCTCAAGGTCAACCCCAAGCCCAGCGACGAGCAGATCGAAGAGGCGATGCTCGGCAATATCTGCCGATGCGGTACCTATAACCGCATCAAGACGGCCATTCATGCCGCTGCCGCGCACTTGCAGGAGGCCAAGGCATGAGCCAGTCCCTGAACGATTTCGCCCTGAGCAACCTCAGCCGGCGTGGCTTTCTCAAGGGCGTTGGCGCCACCGGCGCGCTGGTGCTGGCGGCGACCTGGGGCATGCCCGATGCCTTCGCCGAAGGCGAGAAGAAGTACGGTGCGGACGGCATGCCCAATGGCTGGGTCGACGACCCCAAGGTCTATGTCAGCATCGATGCCGATGGCAGCGTGACGGTGATCTGCAACCGTTCGGAGATGGGCCAGGGCGTGCGCACCAGCCTGAGCATGGTGGTGGCTGACGAGCTGGAGGCCGACTGGGCGCTGGTCAAGGTCCGTCAGGCACCGGGCGATGAGGTGCGCTTCGGCAACCAGGACACCGATGGTTCGCGCAGCATGCGTCACTGGTACGAGCCGATGCGGCGCTGTGGCGCGGCGGCGCGGACCATGCTGGAGCAGGCGGCTGCGCAGCAATGGAACGTGCCGGCCAGCGAGTGTCGGGCGCAGTTGCACAAGGTGGTTCACAGCCCGAGCGGGCGCGAACTCGGATACGGAGCCCTGGCCGCCGCTGCCGGTGCCCTGGCGGTGCCGGCCCGGGACAGCTTGCGGCTCAAGCAACCCTCGGAGTTCCGCTATATCGGCAAGGAATCGACGCGGGCCATCGACGGTGCCGATATCGTCAACGGTCGGGCCGTGTACGGTGCCGATATCCATTTCGACAAGATGGTCTATGCCACCGTTGCGCGGCCGCAGGTGTATGGCGGCAAGCTCAAGTCCTTCGATGCGGCGGCTGCCCTGAAGGTGCCGGGTGTGCTCAAGGTCGTGGAAATCGAACCTCGTCCATTGCCGTCCGAGTTCCAGCCGCTGGGTGGCGTGGCGGTGATTGCCAGTAACACCTGGGCGGCGATCAAGGGGCGCGAGGCGCTGAATATCGTCTGGGACGATGGCGACAACGCCAGCTACGACTCGATTGCCTATCGCCAGGAACTGGAGGCCTCGTCACGCCAGCCGGGCAAGGTGGTACGCAATACCGGCGATGTCGATGAGGCGCTCAAAAGCGCCGACAGCCATTTCGAGGCCGGCTATTACCTGCCGCACCTGTCCCAGTCGCCGATGGAGCCGATGGTCGCCATCGCCCGTTTCAGTGACGGCCAATGCGAGGCCTGGGCACCGACCCAGGCGCCGCAGGTCACTCGTGAGCGAATTGCCGAGCGGCTGGGCATCGGTTTCGACAAGGTCACCGTCAATGTCAGCCTGCTGGGCGGTGGCTTTGGCCGCAAGTCCAAGCCGGACTACGTCATCGAGGCGGCGATCCTGGCCAAGGCAATGCCGGACACGGCGGTGCGGGTGCAGTGGACCCGCGAGGACGATATCCATCATTCCTATTTCCATACCGTGTCGGCGGAATACCTGCGGGCCAGCCTGAACCAGGACGGCACGCCCTCCGGCTGGCTGCACCGCACCGTGGCGCCGAGCATCACGGCGCTGTTTGCGCCGAACATGAACAACGAGGCGGCGTTCGAGCTGGGCATGGGTTTCACCAACATGGCCTACAACATTCCCAACGTCCGCCTGGAGAACCCGGAGGCGAAGGTTCACACCCGGGTCGGTTGGTACCGTTCGGTGTCGAACATTCCCCACGGCTTCGCCATTCAGAGTTTTGTCGACGAACTGGCCCACAAGGCCGGGCAGGATCCACTGGCCTATCAGCTCAAGTTGCTCGGGCCGGATCGTCAGATCGATCCCCGTACCTTGAGTGAACAGTGGAACTATGGGGAATCGCCGGAGCGTTACCCGATCGACACCGGGCGCATGCGCACCGTGCTGGAAACCGCCGCCAAGGCGGCCGGCTGGGGGCGCAAGCTGCCCAAGGGGCGTGGCCTGGGCCTGGCGGTGCACTACAGCTTCGTCACCTATGTGGCGGCCGTGATCGAAGTCGAGGTCAAGGACGATGGCACCTTGATCGTGCACAAGGCCGATATCGCCGTGGATTGCGGGCCGCAGGTCAACCCGGAGCGGATCCGTTCGCAGTTCGAGGGCGCTTGCGTGATGGGCCTGGGCAACGCGGTGTTGGGCGAGATCAGCTTCAAGGAGGGCAAGGTCCAACAGGACAACTTCCACATGTATGAAGTGGCACGCATGTCCCTGGCGCCCCGCGAGGTCGCGGTGCACCTGGTCACGCCGCCGGGCCAGGTGCCGTTGGGCGGTGTCGGTGAACCGGGCGTGCCACCGATCGCCCCGGCGCTGTGTAATGCGATCTTCGCCGCCACTGGCCAGCGTATCCGCAACCTGCCGGTCCGCTATCAGCTGCAAGGCTGGAACAAGGCGCAGGCCTGATGGACAGCGTCGATCTGAATGTCTTGCGCAGTGTCCTGCAATGGCGCCGCGCCGGGCAGCCGGTGATGCTGTACAGCGTGGTCCAGACCTGGGGCAGCGCACCCCGCCAGCCCGGGGCGATGCTGGCCCTGCGCGGGGATGGCGTGGTGATCGGCTCGGTCTCGGGTGGCTGTATCGAGGACGACCTGATTGCCCGTCTGCACGATGGGCGCTTGCTCTTGGACGGGACGCCGGTGCGTCTGGTGACCTATGGCGTGAGCCGCGAGGAGGCGGCGCGTTTCGGCCTGCCTTGTGGTGGGACGCTGCGCCTGACCGAAGAGCGGGTCGACGATATCACCTGGGTCGAGCAATTGCTGCAGCGTTGCGAGGCCCATGAAATCGTCGCCCGTGAGCTGGACCTGGTCAGCGGCCAGGTAACCCTGCACGAAGCCGGTCGACAGGATGGGCTGAGCTTCAATGGGCGCACCCTGCGGGCGATCTACGGGCCGCGCTGGCGCCTGCTGTTGATAGGCGCCGGGCAGTTGTCGCGCTATGTGGCGCAAATGGCCCGGATGCTGGATTTCGAGGTGCTGGTCTGTGATCCGCGGGAAGAGTTCATTCACGGCTGGGAGGAGCAGCACGGCCGTTTCGTACCGGGTATGCCCGATGAAGCCGTGCTGAATATTCAGACCGACGAACGTACGGCGATTGTCGCGCTGACCCACGACCCGCGTCTGGATGACATGGCTCTGCTGACGGCTCTCAACTCCAGCGCTTTTTATGTCGGTGCGCTGGGCTCGCGGGTCAATAGCCGCAAGCGGCGCGACAACCTCGCGTTGCTGGGGTTGGGCAGTGAAGCCATCGCGCGCCTGCACGGTCCGATCGGCTTGCCTATCGGCAGTCATACGCCGGCAGAGATCGCCTTGTCGCTGCTGGCCGAGATCGTCGCGATCAAGAACGGCGTGGAATCACGGCAGAAGAAAGCGGAGCCGGCACTCAGTGAATGAGGCGGTTGCGGCCATCATCCTGGCGGCAGGGCAGGGCAATCGTTTCCGGCAAGCCGCTGGGGCCGATCAGGACAAGTTGCTGGCACCCTGCCGGGGACGGGACGGTGTGACGCGTCCGGTGTTGGAGCAGGTACTACGCAACCTGCCTGACAGCCTGGGCGCGCGCGTGCTGGTTACCTCGGCGGATCGGCCTGAGGTGATTCGCCTGGGCCGTGCCCATGGCTGCCAGGTGCTGTTGCTGGAGTCCACAGGCATGGGCGACAGCATTGCCGCTGGGGTCGCTGCCAGCGCCGAGGCCAGTGGTTGGCTGATGGTGCTGGGAGATATGCCGTTCATCCTGCCGGAGATCTTTGAGCGCGTGCTGGTTGGGATGACCCGGGCGCGGATCTGCGTGCCGGTGCTGGCGGGCGAGTATGGTCACCCGGTGGGCTTTGGTGGCGATTTCGGCGCGGCGCTGCAGGCGTTGTCGGGTGATCGCGGGGCGAAGGTGCTGTTTGCCCCGCACCAGGTAGAACCGGTGCCGGTAGAGGATCGTGGGATTGTCTGGGACGTTGATGTACCTGCCGCCTTGGTGTTTGAGGGGCAGGGGTGAGGGTAGCGGCCTATTTGCGAGCATACAGGATGAGTCGTATACAAAACGGATGAACGACGCGTCCCTGTAGGAGCCGAGCTTGCTCGCGAAGGCGCCCGCCCACACACTACAAACCTTGAAGCATGAAAAAGCCCCGCCTGCATCACTGCAGGCGGGGCTTTTTCATGGGCCATTGAAATCAGGCGTGAGGCTTATGCTCTTCGTCTGCTTCCACGGCTTTTGGCGCGTGCTCGACCACTTCATCGGCGGATGGCGAGTGTTCCTCGGTCACCGCTTCGTTGTGAACAACAGGTGCCGCCGGGGCCTGTTCCGCTTCGACCACCACCGGAGCCGGTTCGGCGACAACGGCCGCTTCCTCGGCAGGAGCAGCGGCGGCGGCAGCCAGTTCGGCGGCCTTGCGCGCTTCTTCCTCACGCTTGCGACGACGCACTTCACGTGGATCGTTCGGTGCCCGACCATTGCTGCTCAGGACCACGGCAGGCTCTTCAACCACCGGGGCAGCTTCTTCAGCGACGACCGGAGCGGCTTCGACAACCGGAGCCGGCTCAGGCTCGGCGACGGCTGCAGGTTCTACTGCGGCCGGTTCGGCCGCCGCAGGCTCGGCAACTGGCGCTTCGACAGCGGCCGGTTCGGCAGTCCACTGGAAGGTGGCCTGGATTTCCTGGGCAGGTTGCTCAGCCTTCTCGGCAACCGGTGCTTCAACTGCCGGAGCAGCTTCTACAACCGGTGCTTCAACGGCTGGCGTTTCCTGAACCTGGGTTTCCACGACAGGAGCTTCGACAGCTGGCTCCGGAGCCACGAACACTGGCAATTCGGCGGCAGCGGTTTCAGCAGGGGCTTCAGCCACTGGCTCGGCTTGATGAGTCGGAGCCAGTTCCACTTCCGGTGCAGCGGTCGTTTCAACCGGGCCGGTCGCTTCCACGACAGGGGCTTCAGCTGTCGCCGTTTCCAGGGTGCTCGCGGTGGCGTGCTCGGCCTGCTGGTGGGCTTGGGCTTCGGCGCTGGCGCTGATCGCGCTGCTGGCAACGGCGGCGGTCACGGCCAGGCCGGCAGCCAGGTCGGCGCTGCTGGCTTCGGCCTGATGGCCTTCGCCGGCTTCTTCCGAGCCTTCGATCACGTTACCGTTGGCATCGCGCTGACGCTCGCGACGGTTGCTGCGACGACGCTGACCACGGGAGCGACGACGTGGACGCTCGCCGCCTTCGGCGTTGTCCTGGCCATCATCGAGCAGTTGCTCTTCACCCTGTTGCACTTCTTCTTCGTGGGTCGCTTCGGCCTGTTCGGCGCGTGGCTGACGTTCTTCACGAGGTGGACGTGGCTGGCGTTCTTCGCGTGGCGCGCGGGCTGGGCGTTCCTCGGCGACGGCAGCGGCAGCCGTGGCAGCTACGGCGCCAACTGCCGGGGTGGCGTCCAGTGGCTCGCGCAGCTCGCGGACACGCTCTTCGCGCTCGCCGCGTGGCTTGCGATCTTCACGTGGAGCACGCGGTGCGCGTTCTTCGCGTGGAGGGCGTGGGGCACGCTCTTCACGGGCAACAGGCGCATCGTCACGGGTTTCGCGTGGTTCGCGCGGTGCACGTTCCTCACGTGGCGCACGTTCTTCGCGAGGCTCGCGCGGTGCGCGCTCTTCACGAGGGGCACGTTCTTCACGTGGCTTGCGTTCTTCGTCGCGACGACCGTTGCGGTTGCGGCTCTGCTGGCGACCGTTACGGCGCTCTTCATTGCGAGCTGGACGTTCGGCGGCCGGTTTCTCGACCACGACAGGTGCAGCCGGTTCTTCCTTGCTGGCGAACAGGCTGACCAGCGACTTCACCAGGCCCTTGAACAGGCTTGGCTCGGCAACTGGCGCCGGAGCGGGAGCAGGGGCGGCAGCAACCGGCGCGGCCACTTCGGTCGGCACGGGTGCGTTGGCGCGGGCCGGAGCGGTCTTGACGGCGGCTTCCTGGCGAACCAGGGTGCGGGTCGCTGCGGCTGGCTGAACTTCTTCCGCTTCGGCGGCGGCTGCAGCGATCTCGTAGCTGGACTGGCTGCTGCTGGCTTCCGGGTTGTCGTCACGCAGACGTTGCACTTCGAAGTGCGGCGTCTCGAGGTGATCGTTCGGCAGGATCACGATGCGGGCACGGGTACGCAGTTCGATCTTGGTGATCGAGTTGCGTTTTTCGTTGAGCAGGAACGCGGCCACCGGGATCGGCACCTGGGCGCGGACTTCGGCGGTGCGGTCTTTCAGGGCTTCTTCTTCGATCAGGCGCAGGATCGCCAGCGACAGCGACTCGACGTCACGGATGATGCCGGTGCCACTGCAGCGTGGGCAGACGATGCCGCTGCTCTCGCCCAGGGACGGACGCAGGCGTTGACGAGACATTTCCAGCAGGCCGAAGCGCGAGATGCGACCGACCTGGACGCGAGCGCGGTCGGCTTCCAGGCATTCGCGGACTTTCTCTTCCACGGCGCGCTGGTTCTTGGCCGGGGTCATGTCGATGAAGTCGATCACGATCAGGCCGCCGATGTCGCGCAGGCGCAACTGGCGGGCGATTTCTTCAGCGGCTTCCAGGTTGGTCTGCAGCGCGGTCTCTTCGATGTCGCTGCCTTTGGTGGCGCGCGCCGAGTTGATGTCGATGGACACCAGGGCCTCGGTCGGGTCGATCACGATGGAACCGCCGGACGGCAGCTCGACGACGCGCTGGAAGGCGGTCTCGATCTGGCTTTCGATCTGGAAACGGTTGAACAGCGGTACGCTGTCTTCGTACAGCTTGATCTTGCTGGCGTACTGCGGCATGACCTGGCGAATGAAGGTCAGGGCTTCGTCCTGGGCTTCGACGCTGTCGATCAGTACTTCGCCGATGTCCTGGCGCAGGTAGTCGCGGATCGCGCGGATGATCACGTTGCTTTCCTGGTAGATCAGGAAAGGTGCGGAACGATCCAGGGACGCTTCCTTGATGGCGGTCCACAGCTGCAGCAGGTAGTCGAGGTCCCACTGCATTTCTTCGCTGCTGCGGCCCAGGCCAGCGGTGCGAACGATCAGGCCCATGTCGGCAGGTGCGACCAGGCCGTTCAGCGCTTCACGCAGTTCGTTGCGCTCTTCGCCTTCGATGCGACGGGAGATGCCGCCGGCACGCGGGTTGTTCGGCATCAGCACCAGGTAGCGACCGGCGAGGCTGATGAAGGTGGTCAGGGCAGCGCCCTTGTTGCCACGTTCTTCTTTCTCGACCTGGACGATGACTTCCTGGCCTTCGCTCAGGACTTCCTTGATGTTGACGCGGCCTTCCGGCGCTTTCTTGAAGTATTCGCGGGAGATTTCCTTGAGGGGCAGGAAACCATGGCGCTCGGAGCCGAAATCGACGAAAGCAGCCTCGAGGCTGGGTTCGATACGGGTGATACGGCCTTTATAGATGTTGGCCTTTTTCTGTTCGCGCGCACCGGATTCGATGTCCAGGTCGTAGAGGCGTTGGCCGTCTACCAGCGCAACACGCAACTCTTCGGGTTGAGTTGCGTTAATCAGCATTCTTTTCATGTAGTACCGTCGGTTTCCGGGCTGCCGGAAACGGCGTTCGGCACACACGACTTCTCACGGTCGGTGTCAGGTGCGTCATGGAGTGGCGGGCCATTCCAGTGTCTGGCGAGATTTCGACCGAGTGGCGAAGTCGCGACCGACGCTTCCTGCTTGCTGTGGTGGCATAAGCCCCGCTTTAAGCAAAACTGAGTCAGGAGGAGGAATCAACCGCGGGTGTGGACGATATGAAGCGTCTTGAACAAGCCTAATGCTACACAGTCCGACGGTTGTGCATCTCCACCCTACACGTATCCCTGATAATTCGGGTGCTGCCGCGCGCAGAATCCGCAGCGGGTTGCATTTACCGTGAACGCCGAAAGGGGAGTTCACGCATCATGGCTAATCAGGCGTTGTTTCCGGCACTTTCGCTCGGGTTTGTCCTGCGACTGACTGCACTTTGTGAACTGTCCGTGAATATCGGCTCGGGAGACGAGTGGTTACTCAGCTTCCCGGCTCGCTTCAGGCCTCATGTCACCTGCGCTCGTTACAGTCACGAACCTGCCCAGTGTAGCGAAAGCCCCGTAGGACGGCCTCGCGTCCTGATGAATTGCGTGGGTCAGGGTCGGCTGTTTGCCGTTGTTCCGCTGCCCGGCCGCTTTTGGCGGCGTTCGCGACTATAGCAGCAATGATTAAGTGCTTCAATTCCATAAAAAATTGTTATCATCCGCGGCATGACGACGACTACCCCCCCGACCTCTGGCGTGCAACTGCTCGAGGTTGCGCCGGAATATGCCGGCCAACGCATTGACAATTTTCTGCTTGCCCGGCTCAAAGGCGTGCCCAAAACCCTGATTTATCGCATCTTGCGTAAAGGCGAAGTGCGCGTGAACAAGGGGCGGATCAAGCCCGAATACAAGCTGCAGGCCGGCGATATCGTTCGTGTGCCTCCTGTGCGTGTTCCCGAGCGCGACGAGCCGGTGCCCGTGGCCCAGGGGCTGTTGCAGCGCCTGGAAGACTCGATCGTGTTCGAGGACAAGGCGCTGATCGTGATCAACAAGCCGGCCGGCATTGCCGTGCACGGTGGCAGCGGCCTGAGCTTCGGCGTGATCGAAGCCTTTCGCCAATTGCGCCCGGACGCCAAGGAGCTGGAGCTGGTGCATCGCCTGGATCGCGACACCTCCGGGCTGCTGATGATCGCCAAGAAGCGCAGCATGTTGCGCCATCTGCACGAGGCGCTGCGCGGCGACGGTGTCGACAAGCGCTACATGGCGCTGGTGCGCGGTAATTGGGCCACCTCGATCAAACAGGTACGGGCACCGTTGCTCAAGAGCAACCTGCGTTCCGGCGAGCGTATGGTCGAGGTCAATGACGAAGGCAAGGACGCGTTGACCGTGTTCAAGGTGCTGCGCCGTTTCGGCGACTTCGCAACCATGGTCGAGGCCAAGCCGGTGACCGGTCGGACCCACCAGATTCGTGTGCATACCCTGCATGCTGGCCATTGCATCGCCGGCGACAGCAAGTACGGGGATGATGACTTTACCCGCGAGATCCGCGAGCTGGGCGGTAAGCGTCTGTTCCTGCATGCTTACATGCTGACGGTGCCGTTACCCGATGGTGGCGAACTGAAGTTGCAGGCGCCAGTCGACGAAATGTGGGCCAAGACCGTGGAGCGCTTGAGTGCGGGCTGATTACAAACTGCTGATTTTTGATTGGGACGGCACCTTGGCCGATTCCATTGGTCGGATCGTCGAGGCGATGGGGGCGGCGGCCGAGCGGTCCGGCTTTCCCTTGCGCGACGAGCGTGCGGTCAAGGGGATTATCGGTCTGGGCTTGCCAGAGGCCATTCGTACCCTCTATCCAGAAATTTCCGATGAAGAGCTGGTGGTTTTTCGCCAGCACTACGCGGACAGTTATATCGCTCTGGAGGCGGTGCCTTCGCCGTTGTTTCCCGGGGTCATCGAGTCCATGGCGGCGTTTCGAGAGGCTGGCTACCACTTGGCGGTGGCAACCGGCAAGGCTCGCCGCGGGCTGGATCGGGTGTTGAAGGCCCATGGCTGGCTGGATTATTTCGATATCACCCGGGCCGCCGACGAGACCGCGAGCAAGCCGCATCCGCTGATGCTGGAGCAGATTCTTGCCCATTGCGGCGTGCCGGCCTCTCAGGCGTTGATGGTCGGCGATTCGGCCTTCGACCTGCAGATGGCCCGCAATGCGGGCATGGATAGCGTCGCGGTGGGCTACGGGGCCTTGTCCCTTGATGAGTTGCAAGTATTCGAGCCGCGTTTGGCAATCGACAGTTTTCCTGAGTTGCACACCTGGTTGAATCGCCAGGCCAATTGAATTTATTGGGGTGAGCGCGTATGGCTGATGAATGGAACGCACCGTCCAAGGCGAATGCCGAGGGTGACGATAAAAGCTGGAAGCTGCTGGAGCGTACGCTGCAGGCCGGGATGATTGAACAGCGCCGGGCTCGGCGCTGGGGAATTTTTTTCAAGTTGCTGACCTTTACCTACCTGATTGGCGTGTTGGTGATGATTTCGCCCTTGATGAACGTGGAGAAGAGCGCTGGTCGTGGCGCTCATTACACTGCGTTGATTGAGGTGCGCGGGGTGATCGCGGACAAGGAGTCGGCCAGTGCCGACAATATCATCGGCAGTCTGCGTACGGCCTTCGAAGACCCCAAGGTCAAGGGCATCATCCTGCGGATCAACAGCCCGGGCGGCAGTCCGGTACAGTCGGGCTACGTCTATGACGAGATCCGTCGTCTGCGCGGCCTGCACCCGGATACCAAGGTCTATGCGGTAATTTCCGACCTGGGGGCGTCAGGGGCGTACTACATCGCCAGTGCGGCGGACCAGATCTATGCCGACAAGGCCAGCCTGGTCGGTTCCATTGGCGTGACAGCGGCCGGCTACGGGTTTGTCGGTGCCATGGAAAAGCTCGGCGTCGAGCGTCGCGCCTATTCTTCGGGTGAGCACAAATCGTTCCTCGATCCGTTCCAGCCGGAGAAGGCTGATGAAACGCGCTTCTGGCAGGGTGTGCTGGATACCACCCACAACCAGTTCATCGCCAGCGTCAAGAAAGGGCGCGGCGATCGTCTGAAGGACAAGGAGCACCCCGAATTGTTCTCCGGGCTGGTCTGGTCCGGCGAGCAGGCGTTGCCGCTGGGGCTGATCGACGGCCTAGGCAGTGCCAGTTCGGTGGCTCGGGATGTGATCGGCGAGAAGAAGCTGGTGGACTTCACTGTCGAGGAGTCGCCGTTCGATCGTTTCTCGAAAAAGCTGGGGGCCAGCATGGCTGAGCAACTGGCCATGTGGATGGGCTTCCAGGGTCCGACCCTGCGCTAGATTACCTACTCAACTGTAGGCGTCGGGCTTGCCCGCGAACCACCAGGGGCGGCCATTCGCTGGAATATTTGTGGCAAGCCGGGATATGGGCGCGCCAGCAGGTACGCCTTCGCGGGCTAGCCCGGCTCCTGCAGATGAGCGCCGGATGGTCGGGCTCAGGGAATCTCGACGCCTTCGGTCAGCAGCATGTCCACCAGGCGAATCAGCGGCAGGCCGATCAGGCTGGTGGCATCCGGGCCTTCTGTGCTCTGGAACAGGCTCACACCCAGTCCCTCGGCCTTGAAGCTGCCGGCGCAGTCATAGGGCTGCTCGGCGCGCAGGTAGCGTTCAATGCGCGCTGAATCAAGCGGACGCATGTGCACGGTAAAGGCCACGCAATCCACCTGGCAGCGCCCGCTCTGGCTGTTCAGCAGTGCCAGCCCGGTCAGGAAACTCACGCTGGCACCGCTGGCGGCCAGCAGTTGCTCGCGGGCTTTTTCGAAGCTGTGGGGCTTGCCGAGGATGCGCCCGTCGAGCACGGCGACCTGGTCCGAGCCGATGATCAGATGCTGCGGATGGCTGGCGGACAAGGCTCGGGCCTTCTCTTCGGCCAGGCGCCGCACCAGGGCTTCGGCAGGCTCCCCGGGGCGGTGACTTTCGTCGATATCGGGCGAGCTGCAGGTGAAGGGCAGGCGCAGGCGATCGAGCAATTCCCGGCGGTAGACGGAGCTTGAGGCGAGTAACAACGGCAACATGCGCTTCTCCTGAAGGTGGTCGACGATTCTATCCAGAGGCGAAGCCGACGGACAGGGCTGAATTTCCTTTGACATGGGCGGGGGCATCCCTATAATGCTGCGCCTATGTTGAATGACCCGATTCCACCTCACGTTGACCCGCGCAAATTGGCTGATCGTGGCACCACCCTTCAGGGTGAACTGCTGCTGGCCGATTTGGAGAGACTCTGCGACCCGCTTTCCGACACCGTCGGTACGGTGCAGGCTAAATTAGTTTTTGAACGAGATGAACGTAAGTCTGTGGTTATCCACAGCTTTATCGACACCGAAGTCAAGATGGTTTGCCAGCGTTGTCTTGAGCTGGTCACCCTGCCGATTCACAGCGAATGCAGTTATGCTGTGGTGAAGGAGGGTGCGAATACCCAGTCGTTACCGAAAGGTTATGACGTGCTGGAACTGGGCGAAGATCCTTTGGATCTGCAGGCATTGATCGAGGAAGAGCTTCTGCTCGCCTTGCCCATTGTGCCTGCTCATCATCCGGAAGAATGCCAGCAGCCGGCGGGGCTCGATGAGCCCGAACCAGCCGAGGACGAGGTAACGCGGTCCAACCCGTTCAGTGTATTGGCGCAGTTAAAGCGTGACCCAAACGTTTAGGAGTTAATCAATTATGGCTGTTCAGCAGAACAAAAAATCCCGCTCTGCCCGTGACATGCGTCGTTCGCACGATGCCCTCGAGGCCAGCGCTCTGTCCGTGGAAAAAACTACCGGTGAAGTTCACCTGCGTCACCACGTTTCGCCAGAAGGCGTATACCGTGGCCGTAAAGTGATCGACAAGGGCGCTGACGAGTAAATCTTGTCCGCTCAGATCATCGCGATCGACGCAATGGGCGGGGACTTCGGTCCCCGCAACATTGTTCAGGCAAGTGTTGCCTGCCTTGGCGCTACCCCCTCGCTGCAACTGACCCTCGTCGGTCAACCCTCCCTTCTTGAAGAACTGATTGCTGGTTATCCGGCGGTTGATCGTGCGCGCCTGACGGTTTTTCCGGCGAGCGAGGTCATCACCATGGATGAGCGCCCGTCCCAGGCTTTGCGCGGCAAGCCGGACTCGTCGATGCGGGTGGCGTTGCAGTTGCTGCACGACGATCGTGTCCAGGCGGTGGTCAGCGCCGGTAATACCGGAGCGCTGATGGCGCTGTCGCGGCATGTGCTCAAGACCTTGCCCGGTATCGACCGGCCGGCGATGGTCGCGGCGATCCCGACCCAGCGTGGTTACTGTCAGTTGCTTGACCTGGGGGCGAATGTCGATTGCACCGCCGAACACCTGTTCCAGTTCGCCGTGATGGGGTCGGTGGCGGCCGAAGCGTTGGGTGTGGTGCGGCCGCGAGTGGCCCTGTTGAACGTCGGTACCGAGGACATCAAGGGCAATCAGCAGGTCAAGCTGGCGGCCGGCCTGTTGCAGCAGGCGCGTGGCTTGAACTACATAGGATTCATCGAGGGGGATGGCCTGTATCGTGGCGAAGCCGACGTTGTAGTCTGCGACGGTTTTGTCGGCAATATCCTGCTCAAATCCAGTGAAGGGTTGGCGACCATGATCGCCGAGCGGGTCGAGGCGCTGTTCCGGCGCAACCTCGCTTCGCGGCTGGTGGGGGCTCTGGCCCTGCCGTTTCTGGGGCGTCTGCGGGCCGATCTGGCGCCAGCGCGACACAATGGCGCCAGTTTTCTCGGCTTGCAGGGTATCGTGGTCAAAAGCCATGGCTCGGCCGGTGTCCAGGGCTTGCAGAGCGCTATTCAGCGGGCGTTGATCGAGATTCAGGAAAACCTTCCCGAGCGCCTGCATGGGCGTCTGGGGGAGCTGTTGCCGTAGGCGTTTTGCTCGGCAGGCGCTTACAATGTGACCGCCCGGTTCAATGGGCCATCCAACTGACAGTTTATTTACGTTTCGCCGGTTACGTTCCCGTGGCGGAACGTCAACTCTCCGACGATAAGATCATTAGGGGCTTGTTTCATGTCTACCTCCCTCGCATTCGTCTTTCCAGGGCAGGGCTCGCAGTCCCTCGGCATGCTCGCCGAGCTGGGCGCGCAGTACCCGCTGATCCTGGAAACCTTCGCCGAGGCCTCTCAGGCCCTGGGTTATGACCTCTGGGCACTGACCCAGCAGGGCCCGGAAGAACAGCTCAACCAGACCGACAAGACCCAGCCGGCGATCCTCACCGCCTCGGTCGCCCTGTGGCGCCTGTGGCTGGCTGAAGGCGGTCAGCGTCCGGCCTATGTTGCCGGCCACAGCCTGGGTGAATACAGCGCACTGGTTGCCGCTGGCAGCCTGAGTCTGGCCGACGCCGTTCGTCTGGTCGAACGGCGTGGCCAACTGATGCAAGAAGCCGTACCGGCCGGTCAGGGTGCCATGGCGGCGATCCTCGGTCTGGATGATGCCGTTGTCGTGGCGGTCTGTGCCGACGCCGCCCAGGGCGAAGTGGTCAGCGCGGTCAACTTCAACTCGCCTGGCCAGGTGGTGATCGCCGGCGCCAAGGCCGCTGTCGAGCGCGCCATGGAAGCCTGCAAGGCCAAGGGCGCCAAGCGTGCCCTGCCGCTGCCGGTCAGCGTGCCGTCGCACTGCGAACTGATGCGCCCGGCTGCCGAGCGCTTCGCCGAGTCCGTTGCCGCCATCGACTGGCAGGCGCCGCAGATTCCACTGGTGCAGAACGTCAGCGCCGGCGTTGCCGCCGACCTCGACAGCCTCAAGCGCGACCTGCTGGAGCAGCTCTACAAGCCGGTTCGCTGGGTCGAGTGCGTGCAGTACCTGGCGGCCCAGGGCGCGACCGAACTGGTCGAGTGCGGTCCTGGCAAGGTTCTGGCCGGTCTGAACAAGCGTTGCGCCGATGGCGTCAACACCTCCAACCTGAATACCCCGGATGCCTTCGCCGCCACGCGCGCGGCGCAGGCCTGAATTAGGAGAAGCCTGCATGAGTCTGCAAGGTAAAGTTGCACTGGTCACCGGCGCCAGCCGTGGTATCGGCCAAGCCATCGCCCTCGAGTTGGGCCGTCTGGGTGCCGTGGTGATCGGTACCGCGACGTCCGCCTCGGGTGCCGAGCGCATTGCCGCTACCCTCAAGGAGCACGGTATCCAGGGCACTGGCCTGGAACTCAACGTCACCAGCGACGAGTCGGTCGCTGCCGTACTGGCGAGCATCACCGAGCAGTTCGGTGCGCCAGCGGTGCTGGTCAACAACGCCGGTATCACCCGTGACAACCTGATGATGCGCATGAAGGATGATGAGTGGTACGACGTGGTCGACACCAACCTCAACAGCCTGTATCGCCTCTCCAAAGGTGTTCTGCGCGGTATGACCAAGGCGCGTTGGGGTCGAATTATCAATATCGGCTCGGTGGTGGGTGCCATGGGCAACGCAGGCCAAGTAAACTATGCGGCAGCCAAGGCAGGCCTCGAAGGTTTCAGTCGCGCACTCGCGCGTGAGGTCGGCTCGCGGTCGATTACGGTAAACTCGGTAGCGCCAGGCTTCATCGACACCGATATGACCCGCGAACTGCCGGAAGCACAGCGCGAAGCCCTGTTGACACAGATTCCGCTGGGCCGTCTGGGGCAGGCTCAGGAGATCGCGCAAGTGGTCGCTTTCCTGGCTTCGGAAGGTGCGGCATACGTGACCGGAGCTACAATTCCGGTGAACGGCGGGATGTACATGTAATTCAAATGTGACGGATTGCTTCAAAAAAATGTCATACGAGCTGTCTAAAATCCGTTATAAAGCTGCAACTTATTGACGGGCAGAGGGACAAGGCGGGTGAAGGCGTAAGCTTTCGGTTGAAAAGCTGAAAAGCCTTTCTATACACTTACCCACCGGCCAGCTGCCTGAATTTTTCCATTAGGAGTGAAAACAAGGTATGAGCACCATCGAAGAACGCGTCAAGAAAATCGTCGCCGAGCAACTGGGTGTCAAGGAAGAAGAAGTGACTAACCCTGCTTCCTTCGTTGAAGACCTGGGTGCCGACTCCCTTGACACCGTTGAGCTGGTGATGGCTCTGGAAGAGGAATTCGAGACCGAAATCCCTGACGAAGAAGCTGAAAAAATCACCACCGTACAAGCTGCTATCGATTACATCAACGCCCACCAGGCGTAATAGTTTGTAATCGTTGCCTGCTGTCATGGAAAAACCGCACTGCCATCGTGGCGTGCGGTTTTTTCTTTAGGTGTGAGGCAAACTGCTCAACAGGATAAAGGAGAGTGCTGTGTCGCGTAGACGCGTCGTAGTCACCGGTATGGGGATGTTGTCGCCATTGGGTACGGATGTTCCGAGTACCTGGCAGGGCATTCTGGCTGGCCGCAGTGGCATTGGTCTGATCGAACACACAGACCTTTCTGCCTATACCACCCGTTTTGGTGGCTCGGTAAAAGGCTTCAATGTCGAAGAATACTTGTCGGCCAAAGAAGCCCGCAAACTCGACCTGTTCATTCAATACGGCCTGGCAGCCGGTTTTCAGGCGATCCGCGATGCGGGCCTGGAAGTCACCGATGCCAACCGTGAGCGTATCGGTGTGGCCATGGGCTCGGGTATTGGCGGTTTGACCAATATCGAGGAAACCAGCCGTACCCTGCATGATTCCGGGCCTCGGCGTATTTCGCCGTTCTTCGTGCCTGGCTCGATCATCAACATGATTTCCGGTTTCCTGTCCATCCATCTGGGGGCACAGGGGCCGAACTACGCCATCTCCACCGCCTGCACCACCGGTACCCACTGTATCGGCATGGCCGCACGCAACATCGCCTACGGCGAAGCTGACGTGATGATCGCCGGCGGTGCCGAGATGGCCGCGTGTGGCCTGGGCATGGGCGGCTTTGGCGCATCGCGCGCGCTCTCGACCCGTAACGACGAGCCGGCCCGTGCCAGCCGTCCGTGGGACAAGGGCCGCGACGGTTTCGTGCTGTCCGACGGTGCCGGTGCTCTGGTGCTCGAAGAACTGGAGCACGCCAAGGCGCGTGGGGCCACCATCTACGCCGAACTGATCGGTTTTGGCATGAGCGGTGATGCGTACCACATGACCTCGCCACCCGCCGACGGCGCCGGCGCGGCACGTTGCATCGCCAACGCCCTGCGTGATGCCGGGATTACTCCCGACCAGGTGCAGTACATCAACGCCCACGGCACTTCGACCCCGGCCGGCGACATCGCCGAAGTCGCAGCGATCAAGACCGTGTTTGGCGAGCACGCACACAAGCTGGCGGTCAGCTCCACCAAATCGATGACTGGTCACCTACTGGGGGCCGCTGGTGCCATCGAGGCGATCTTCAGCGTGCTGGCGATCAACGACCAGGTGGCCCCGCCGACCATCAACCTCGACGAGCCGGACGAAGGCTGCGACCTCGACTTCGTGCCGCACGAAGCGCGACGCATGCCGATCGACGTGGTGCTGTCCAACTCCTTCGGGTTTGGTGGCACCAACGGTTCGCTGGTGTTCCGTCGGTTCGCCGAGTGATGCAGAGCTGGGTCGACGGTCAGCCGGCTGATTCACTGCCGCTCAAGGACCGTGGCCTGGCGTATGGCGATGGCCTGTTCGAGACCCTCGCCGTCAAGGGCGGTCGGCCGGTGCTGCTGGAGCGACATCTGCAGCGCCTGACCGAAGGCTGTCGGCGCCTGGGGATGAACGCCAATCAGGCGTTGATCCGCAGCGAAATGCTGGTCTACAGCGCCGCCATGGGCGAGGGCGTGCTCAAGTTGATCCTCACGCGTGGTGACAGTCTGCGCGGTTATGCGGCGGCGGCGGATGCGCAGCTGCGGCGCATCCTGCAAGGCAGTCCATTGCCGAGTTATCCACCGGCGCTGCAGAACCTGGGTATCCGTCTCTTTCCCTGCACCACCCGTTTGTCGGAGCAGCCGTTGCTGGCCGGTCTCAAGCATCTCAACCGTTTGGAGCAGGTGCTGGCCCGTAGCGAATGGCAGGATGCCGAGCATGCCGAAGGGCTGATGCTCGACGGTGCCGGGCGGGTGATCGAAGGCGTATTCAGTAACCTGTTCCTGGTCAGTGAGGGCGTATTGCGTACCGCTGATCTGAGCCGTTGCGGCGTAGCGGGGGTCATGCGCGCCGAACTACTGGATCAGGCCCGGGCTCTGGGCATCCCTGTGGATATTTCAGACATCAGCCTGGAGCAACTTCGGCAGGCGGATGAGGTCTTTCTTTGTAATAGTGTTTACGGTGTCTGGCCGGTTCGTGCCTTGGCCGATCTGAGCTGGTCGGTGGGTCCGCTCACCCGTAAACTGCAAGGCATTGCCCGCGCATTATTGGAAGTCTGAATTGAGACGTAAATTCTTCTTGCTGCTGCAGACAGCTCTGGTGCTGGCGGGATTGTTGCTGGGCGTATCGGCCTGGAAGATCCATTCGGCGCTGGAGCAGTCCCTCAACCTGACGCAGGAGCAACTGCTCGATGTGCCGACTGGCGCCACGCCGACCGGCACCTTCAACCGCATGGAGGCCGATGGCACGCTGCGGGATGCATTCTGGCTGCGTCTGTACTGGCGTTTCAACCTGGCTGGGGTGCAACTGCACAGTGGCGAGTACCGCCTTACGCCGGGCATGAATGTCCGCACCTTGCTCGGCCTCTGGCAGCGTGGCGAAGTGGTGCAGTACAGCCTGACTCTGGTCGAAGGCTGGAACTTCCGCCAGGTGCGCGCTGCGCTGGCCAAGAACGAAAAGCTCCAGCAGACCCTGACCGGGCTCAGCGACAGCGAAGTCATGACCAGGCTCGGCCATAAGGATGTGTTTCCGGAAGGGCGTTTCTTTCCGGATACCTATCGTTTCGTGCGCGGGATGACCGATGCCGAGTTGCTGGAAAAGGCCTATGACCGCTTGCAGAACGTCCTGGCCCAGGAATGGGAAAAGCGTTCGGCCGATGCGCCGTATACCGATCCTTACCAGGCGCTGATCATGGCGTCGCTGGTGGAGAAGGAAACCGGTGTGCCGCAGGAGCGCGGGCAGATTGCCGGTGTCTTCGTCCGGCGGATGCAGCTTGGCATGCTGCTGCAGACCGACCCGACGGTGATCTACGGCCTGGGCGAGCGTTATACCGGCAAGCTGACCCGTGCTCATCTGCGCGAGGCCAATCCCTACAACACCTACCTCAACGCCGGTCTGCCGCCGACTCCGATTGCCATGGTCGGTCGTGAGGCGATCCATGCGGCGTTGAATCCGGTGGAGGGCAAGAGTCTGTACTTCGTCGCCCGTGGCGATGGCAGCCACGTCTTCTCCGACGATCTGGATTCGCATAACAATGCGGTGCGCGAGTTCCAGCTCAAGCGTCGGGCGGATTACCGTTCCAGTCCGGCACCGGCTCAGGCTCCTGCGGCCACGACGAATCCTGCGCCGGACGCTGAAGTGAAGCCCGCTCCGCCAGCCCAGGATGCCGGCGAGCCTGCGGCGACACCGGCGACTGCTCCGGCCACTGCACCGACAGAAGTGCCGTCAACCACTGAGCCTGAGCCGAAAGAGGCGCAGTGATTCTGGCTGCCGTCTCGTCTGGGCCGAGTTTGCTCGGCCAGCTCCGAAAAGCCTGATCTGAAAACCGACATTTCCTTCTGAGTTCAGGCAGCTTCCTATGGAGGCTGCCTGTTTCGTGCTGGATCATCGACTACGTTTGGGGGCTTGCCACCCGTTGAAATACCAATGATGAAACAGACTTTTAGCTCACGGCACTAGCAAGCAGGTCCAGATCAATACCTTCGACGCTCAAGGCGGTAAGCTAGATCCCAAAGACCTGCCGAGGGAAACCGGTCTCGGCCGGGAGCCCGAACGATGCGAACGTACACCCTGGCAATCCCGGCTTGGTGTCAACCAAATCCGCAATGTCCTTGATCCAGTGCGAGCGTGGCGCGATTTTCTGCAGCAGGAACCAGATAATAGACACTAGACCATAGAGCCTGCTCAGCGCGTTGGCTTCCAGGTTCAGTGCGATGAAATATGGCTCAGTCAGTAATGTGGACAGTGGGTTGCGGGATACCTGATTCCAAATCCGGGTGTGATGAGCGCAGCGGTTGCGCAGAAGGTTGATCTCCTGCAACCAACGGGCGAAGATCCGCGCGTCCGTCAAAGCAAACCTTGCCAGAATCTGATTTTGATAAGTGCCATTGAGCATTTCGAAGTAGCGGGAAAGGGCGCCAAAATCCCATGCCTCCACCGCTACCCAAAAAGGAATTGGCCTCCCCGAGCGGCGATGCCACTCGATGGAATCCTCGGTACTCCTGTTCAGCAGCTCCTGCTGCCGAGCCATCCACTCGTTCCACTTGTTCCGGACCTTGCCGCGCGAAGTGAAGTTCTTGGTGTGCTTAGGCTGGATGAACTTGGGATCGGTGTATGCCATCGGGTGGTGATAGCCTACGACGTGAGCAATCACGCTCTTCAGGTTAACCTCTAGTCGCTCTATAGCATCAAGCATAAGTAGCCGAAGATGCTTGTCGAACTGGTAGAGGGCAACAGCGTCGTCGAAATCGGCACCCGCTACAAATAAGTCCTGACGGAGCGGTTTTCCCGAAATCGAACAGATTTTAGCCTGGTTGGTCGCAGGGTCCCAGTCAAACTCACGGGCGGGATACCAGTAGCCGCTAAGACGGTAGTACCCCAGCTGAGCAAGCTTACGCTCTGCGCGCGCCGGGTCGGCTATGTGCATATTGCGCAGAGTGAGGAGAGTGACGAGGTCTGGGTAGGTCCTGAAAGGCTTCGGAGCCAGCAACTTCCATGTCTCCAAAAACAAGAAGGCCCGAACGTAATGCCGGACTTAGCCAGCACCAGAGGATCGGGCGCGATTGGGAATAATACTGCCAAATGCACCATTTGACGTCAACCGAAATCGGTTGACAAAAAAGCGTCAAAATATGTATAGGAGTGACAATCGAAAACCGAGATTGTAGGGGAGGAGCCTCTCTGGAGTTCATGAAGTCTGGCTATCTGACATGCGCCCCTGCATCGCATCCAGCGCATCACAACCATCCTGCAACAGCAGATAGGCAGCGCCAGCAAAGTGGTAGAGATCGCGGTCGCAGGTATTGCCGATGCTCATGCAGGTGAGGCTGTGAGCCAGATCGCGAGCGGCCTTGATTCGTTGCACGGCGAATTCGTGCAGGTCGTGGATCGGGGCTTTGAGATTGAGGAAGAGAACGGGCGTAGGAGTGAGGTTGCTTTGCAGTGGACGATATTGAGTCATCGATAAAGCTCCAATATTCAGGAGCCACCACCTTTTGCGGCTAAACAAGATAGGGTGGCAGCTGTGCACGGGTTAGCCGACCGGGTCCTATTGGAGCTACACCCGGCACACCCGCAGGTGTCCCGCGCACAACTGCCATAACGCGAACGTCAGGCAGTAGTAAGCCCCCGCATTGTAATCGCGGTGCTCAAGCTCCGTTAGGACTTTCGACCGGCTAAGATCGATCACCGATGTGTCGGTGACGACCGAACTATAGTCCAGCCGCTTTTCAAATAGTCGCTGCGTTTACACCTTGAAATACGAGCCACTGCAGAGGCCATTAATGGCGCTTTGTATGTGCAGTGCCTGCGCAGCCGCCACGCAGGCGTTTCAGTGGGCTTGCTGGGTGGTTTTGTGATGTTGCCACGCCTGCATCACCACCGCCTGCAACTGCTCCAGGCTGCCGTCGTTGACGATCAGCACGTCCCCGGGCTGGCGTGCCACGCCCAGTTCCGAAGAGTGGGCATTGACCCGTTGCAGGTTGGGGCGGGTGATGTGCCAGATGACACCATGATGCTCGCGCAGGTACTGCGCTTCGTTTTCGAAGCGGATGTCCTTGATGATGATCGTCGAAGCGCTGGCCGGCAGCGGCGGGCGGCGCTTGAGTGGGATCAGTGGCAGTTGGGCGCGTTTGGCGGCGTAATCGGGGTCGAAGACCAGGGCATGTCGTTCGATCAGGGCGACGGCATCCTGCGGGGAAATGTTCCAGCTCGGATCGATCTGCGAGTAATGCCCAGCGTCCCAGATCTGCGCGTCCGAGAAGTCGAAGAAGGCTTGGGCCGCCAGGCGCAGGGGCGCGTCGGCGGCAGACAGGTTGGCCGTGCCCGACCAGGCGCTGTCGTCGCGCGGCGGATTGATCTCGCGATCCGCCCGCTGCAACCAGTGGTCTGGGTTATGATTGCGCATCCACTCCGTGCCGACTTGCTGGAAGAACTCGCGCGGGGAACGGTTCCACCGATCAATCTTCTGTTCTTTTAATGTATCGTCCCAGGTTTGTTCATCGCTCAGGCCGAAGAGGGCCTGGCAGCCGACCTTGAGTGGGTCGGCCAGGGCAAAGGCGGCAATCTCCGCTTGGGTGAGCAGCATTGACGCTACCGTGTCTTTGCCGGATCTGGCGAGTGCGGCGAGCCCGATGATGGTTCTCAAACTGTTGCTCCTGGAGCCTTGGCAGGGTAGCCGGCGCAGACGGCGTCCCTGTTTACCTGTTGTCGAAAGGATACCCATACTGCTGTGTTTAGATTTTTTATCAAGATAAAACAACCGGCTGGCGCGCCGCAGCGCGTGATGGGGTTGCAGCATGGCTGAAGCCTATCCCTGGCAGAATACCCTCTGGCAGCAACTGGCCGGGCGTACCCAGCATGCCCATGCCTACCTGCTGCATGGCCCGGCGGGGATCGGCAAGCGCGCGTTGGCCGAGCGGCTGATGGCGTTGCTGCTGTGCAAGAGCCCGGCGGGCCTGGAGGCTTGCGGGCAGTGCAAGTCGTGCCTGTTGCTGGCAGCCGGCAGCCACCCGGACAACTACATCCTGGAACCCGAGGAAGCGGACAAGGCGATCAAGGTCGACCAGGTACGTGACCTGGTCGGTTTCGTCGCCCAGACCGCGCAACTGGGCGGGCGCAAGGTAGTGCTGATCGAGCCGGTGGAGTCGATGAACATCAACGCCGCCAACGCCTTGCTCAAGAGCCTTGAAGAACCCTCCGGCGACACCGTGCTGCTGCTGGTCAGCCATCAGTCCAGTCGCTTGTTGCCGACCGTGCGCAGCCGCTGCGTGCAGCAGGCCTGCCCGCTGCCGAGCGAGGCGATGAGTCTGCAGTGGCTGGCTACGGCCTTGCCCGATTGCAGCGAAGAGGAGCGGGTGGAGCTGCTGACCCTGGCGGCCGGCTCGCCACTGATGGCGGCCAACCTGCAGGCCCAGGGCGTGCGCGAGCAGCGAGCGCAGGTGGTCGATGGGGTGAAGAAGCTGCTCAAGCAGCAGGTGTCGGCGACGCAACTGGCCGAAGGCTGGAACGCCATCCCGCTGTTGCTGTTGTTCGACTGGTTCTGCGATTGGTCGAACCTGATCCTGCGCTATCAGCTGACCCAGGACGAGGAGGGTCTCGGCCTGCCGGACATGCGCAAGGTGGTGCAGTACCTGGCGCAGAAGGCGTCGCGGGAAAAGGTTCTGAATATCCAGGACTGGATCCTCGCCCAGCGCCAGAAGGTGCTGAGCAAGGCCAACCTCAACCGGGTGCTGCTGCTCGAAGCGCTGCTGGTACAGTGGGCCGCTTTGCCTAGCCAAAACTGATGCCCTAGAATCGGCTTATCTGCATTTCGGGAGTCTGCATGAACGAACCTATTGGTCCTGGCCCGCGCAACGGCATTCTGTCGCTGACCATCAAAGACAAGTCGGTGCTGTACGCGGCCTATATGCCCTTTATCAAGAATGGTGGCCTTTTCATCCCCACCAACAAGAGCTACAAGTTGGGCGACGAGGTGTTCATGCTGCTGAACCTGATGGATGAGCTGGAGAAGATTCCGGTCGCCGGCAAGGTCACCTGGATCACCCCAAAGGGGGCTCAGGGCAATCGCGCGGCGGGTATCGGCGTGCAGTTCAATGACGGCGACAATACCGCCCGCAGCAAGATCGAAACCCATCTGGCCGGCGCCCTGAAGTCCGACCGTCCCACTCATACGATGTAGTTGCCATCTTTCCTATGCTTGTAGATTCCCATTGTCACCTCGACCGTCTGGACCTGACCGCGCACCAGGGTTCCCTGGATGCCGCCCTTGAGGCGGCGCGCCAGCGCGGTGTCGGCCATTTCCTGTGCATTGGCGTCAGCGCCGACAACGCCGCCGAGGTGAAAGCCCTGGCCGATCGTTATGCCGATGTCGACTGTTCGGTCGGCGTGCATCCGCTGGACGTCAAGCCCGATGCGACCCCGGCGCTCGACTGGCTGCTGCGCGAACTCGATCACCCGCGCGTGGTGGCAATCGGCGAAACCGGCCTGGACTACCACTATGAGCCCGAGGCGGCCGAGGTTCAGCAGGCCTCCTTTCGCCTGCACCTGGAGGCAGCGCAGAAGACCGGCAAACCGGTGATCGTGCATACCCGCGGTGCCCGTGCCGATACCCTGCAACTGTTGCGCGAGGCCCAGTTGCCCCAGGCGGGCGTGTTGCATTGCTTCACCGAAGACTGGGACATGGCCAAGGCTGCGCTGGACCTGGGTTTCTATATCTCGTTGTCGGGCATCGTCACCTTCCGCAATGCCGATGCCTTGCGCGACGTGGCCCGCCAGGTACCGGCCGATCGCCTGCTGGTGGAGACCGACTCGCCGTACCTGGCGCCGATTCCCTATCGTGGCAAGCCAAACCTGCCGCAATACGTGCGGGAAGTGGCAGAGTACCTGGCGATGCTACGTGGCGTGCCTTACGAGCAGTTTGCCGAGCAGACGACGGAAAACTTCAAACGGTTGTTTCCGCTGGCGCATGTCGGCTGAGCCGGGTGTGCCTGGGGTCCATTGGCGGGCAAGCCCGCTACCAAAGGGGCAGCAGGTAAATCGCAGGCAAAAAAAACCCGGGTTCTGGGGGGGGAATCCGGGTTAAGACCATTAGGAGTAAAACAAAGGCGCGCGGTCCCTTGGCACCCTTATCGACGCGACACTTGGGGGATATGCCCGCCGACAGTTCAAGTATTGGTCACTATCGCGCTACGTCCAGTCAGGCCTGCTCATTTTTTAAACAGATTTGGAATACAGGCGCTTTCCTTGAGTTCTCACTCGTTCGCTCGGCGTCGGGGCCTTGTCGTAGAGCGACGCAGCGTGACCCTGACGAAGCCTTTTTGACCAGCGAGGGCTGATTCGTCGACAGTGAAAACGAAAAGCCGCTGATGATCCGTGCAATTTGGCGCGGCTCAGGCATAATAGTCTGCTTCGATTTTGCCCCTACAGACCTTTTCTTATGCACAAAGAACCCCGTAAGGTCCGTGAGTTTCGTCGCCGCGAGCAGGAAATTCTCGATACCGCGCTAAAGCTGTTCCTCGAACAGGGTGAAGACAGTGTCACCGTCGAGATGATCGCGGATGCCGTCGGTATCGGCAAAGGCACCATTTACAAGCATTTCAAGTCCAAGGCGGAGATTTACCTGCGCCTGATGCTCGACTATGAGCGCGACCTGAACGAGTTGCTGCACTCGGCCGATGTCGACAAGGACAAGGAAGCGCTGTCGCGCGCCTACTTCGAATTCCGCATGCGTGATCCGCAGCGCTACCGGCTGTTCGACCGCCTGGAAGAGAAAGTGGTCAAGGGGCACCAGGTGCCGGAGATGGTCGAGGAACTGCACAAGATCCGCGCCTCCAACTTCGAACGCCTGACCCTGCTGATCAAGGGCCGCATCAGCGAAGGCAAGCTTGAGGATGTGCCGCCGTACTTCCATTATTGCGCCGCCTGGGCGCTGGTGCACGGTGCGGTTGCGCTGTACCACTCGCCGTTCTGGAGCAATGTGCTGGAGGACCAGGAAGGATTCTTCCAGTTCCTGATGGATATCGGCGTGCGCATGGGCAACAAGCGCAAGCGCGACACCGATCATTCGGTGGCCTGAGTTCTATACTTCTCACAGGTATTGGCTCCCAGGAAAGCACTTGCTAAAAGCTGATTTTAAAGTCAACTTTTAGCGGATTCCCGAGCCCTCCGCCGGAGTTTCCCATGATCGTCGATCGTCAAGGCAGGCGTTTTCGCAATCTGCGCATCAGCCTGACTTCCGCCTGCAACTATGCCTGTACCTATTGCGTGCCCAACGGCAAGCGGCTGGTGGCGGCCCAGGACGAGCTGTCGGCCGAGGCCATGGCCCGTGGGGTGGCGTACCTGATCGAGGCGGCGGGCATCGAGCGGCTGCGCATCACCGGCGGCGAACCGTTGGTCAGCCCCAAGCTGGAGGCCTTCATGGGGGCGGTGGGCAAGCTCGGTCTGGATGACATCAGCCTGACCACCAATGGCCAGTTGCTGGCGCGCAAACTGCCGCTGCTGCTGGAGGCCGGGATTGGGCGCATCAACGTGTCCCTCGATACCCTCGACCCCGGGGCCTTTCGGGGGATCGCCCGTGGCGGTGACCTGGCCAGCGTGCTCGATGGCATGGAGCAGGCGCGGGCTGCGGGGCTGAAAATCAAGGTCAACATGGTGCCGCTGCGCGGGCAGAACCTGGATCAGGTGATGCCGCTGCTCGACTATTGTCTGGAGCGTGGCTACGAGCTGCGTTTCATCGAGCTGATGCGCATGGGGCACCTGGCCAGCGACAACAATGCCTTTCTCCAGCAGTTTGTCAGTCTCCAGCAACTGCTGGAGCTGATCGGCGAACGTTACGCCTATCTGCAGGCCAATGCGCCGGTCGATGCCACGGCGGTACGCTACGAGATCCCCGGCCATGGCTATTTCGGGGTGATCGCCAACGAGAGCGTGCCGTTCTGCCGGACCTGCTCGCGCCTGCGGCTGTCTTCCACGGGGTGGCTGCATGGCTGCCTGTCGTCGAGCAACCGGCACTATGTCGGCGACTTGCTGGACAAACCGCGCCACGAGGCCCTGCCGGCACTGCAGCGCCTGTTGGTCAAGGCGTTGGGCGACAAGCAGTCGGTGGCATTCTCTGGTGGCGCCACGGTGATGAAAATCATCGGCGGTTGATCGGCTGACGATCTGGCGCGGAAGCTGCATCCTGCGGCTATTCGCCGGTTTTCCGTCACCGGCCTCTGGAGGATTAGGATGCGTAGCCTGGTTATGCTGCTGGCGCTGTTGGCGCTGGGCGGCTGCATGAAAGTCAGCGATCTGGAAGAAGGGGCGCGTTACCAGATGAGCGACGCAGGGTTGCTCGATCATAGCGACACGCGCCGGATTCACTCGTTCCGCATCCAGCCGGATTCCTTCATCTACATCGCTCAGGGCCCGTTCACTCCGCCCGGCAGCGCCTACCCTCGGCCCAACGTCGTGGCCGAAGAGGCGTTCAACGGCTTCATCGAATACTTCCCGATGGTCCGCCGCGCCCGTGCGCCGGTCGGCCTGGACCAGGCCATGGCCGAAGCCCGTTCCGCCGGTGCCCACTACCTGCTGTACACCCGTTTCGCCAAGGCCGACGACCGCATCGGCAACTACGATGAATGGGCCGACCAGGAAGCGGTCGACCGCCTGGGCCTCGACACCGGCGTGCTGCAGATCATGCTGATCGAAACCAGTACCCAGTACCTGATCGATACGGCACGGATCAAGAGCCGTGGCGGTTTACTGACGTTCCATGACAACAAACCGCAAGACCTGATTGCCAAGCCGCTGGCACAATACGCCCGTAGCCTGCTGGGCTTGAGCGATCAGTAAGTCATATCGGAGCGCACATGAGTGAATCAGGCAAGGCCAACGACCTGTTGGCGCAGATCCCCGGGACGGAAAAGGGACTGCCGCCGGTTCACCTGTGGAACCCGGATTTCTGCGGCGATATCGACATGCGCATCGCCCGCGATGGCACCTGGTACTACCTGGGCACGCCGATCGGGCGCAAGCCGATGGTCAAGCTGTTCTCGACCATTCTGCGCCGTGATGGCGACGATTATTTCCTGGTCACTCCCGTAGAAAAGGTCGGCATCCAGGTCGACGACGCACCGTTTGTCGCGGTGACCCTTGAAGTCGAAGGTCAGGGCGAGGCGCAGCAACTGCGTTTCACCACCCAGGTCGATGAGCAGGTCACGGCTGGCACGGAGCATCCGATCCGGGTGCTGATCGATCCCCAGAGCGAAGAGCCGGCGCCCTATGTCCATGTGCGCAGCAACCTCGAGGCGCTGATTCACCGCAATGTGTTCTACCAGTTGGTCGAACTGGCGGTGACACGGCAGATCGAGGGCCAGTCCTGGCTGGGCGTGTGGAGCAGCGGCGAGTTTTTCCCCATTGGCCTTGAGCCCTGAGGCTTTGCGTTCATCCTCGGCGCGATAAATCCCTTGCAGCCATGGGAGGTATCAAGGCCTGCGTATCTGCCTGCTCAGCCTGGCAACAGCGAAAAAGCGTACAGCCGTTGATGCTTTTACCTGCGAGCTAAACAGGAAATACTGGAAACCAGCGCGGCTGCTGTTCTACCCTAACGCGTTGGCTTCCCTTTCCCGACACCTGGACTTCGGTTTCTGCCCCGAGCGACCAGTGTGCACAAAGGGCAGCGTTCCTCCCGACTTCTGTGACGACGCCTGTGAAACTCATCATCATTGCTGTTTATGTACTGTCCATCGCGTATGTCCACCTGCGTGGCCAAGTCCGGCACAAGCTGGGCCGCCAACTGAGCGACCACTCCAGCTTCCTGGCACCGATCAACTGCTTCCTCTACCTGTTCTCGAAAATCCCGAGCCGTCCTTACCTGCGGGTCAACGACTTCCCCGAGCTCAAGCCATTGCAGGACAATTGGCAGGAAATCCGCGAAGAAGCCCTGGCGCTGCTGCGGGCCGGCGAAATCAAGAAGTCCGAGCGCCCCGATGACGTGGGTTTCAACTCGTTCTTCAAGACCGGTTGGAAACGTTTCTACCTGAAGTGGTACGGCGATAACCACCCATCCGCCCTCGAGTTGTGCCCACGCACCACCGAACTGCTCAACAACATCGGCACGGTCAAGGCCGCGATGTTCGCCGAATTGCCACCAGGCTCGCGCCTGGTGCGCCACCGCGACCCCTATGCCGGCTCCCTGCGTTATCACCTGGGGCTGTCCACGCCCAATGATCCGGGCTGCTACATCAATGTCGACGGCCAGAACTACCACTGGCGTGACGGCGAACCGGTGATGTTCGACGAGACCTTCATTCACTACGCCGAAAACACCACCGACAAGGACCGGGTGATCCTGTTCTGCGATGTCGAGCGGCCGCTGAAGTATCGTTGGGCTGCGGCCTTCAACCGCTGGTTCAGCCGCAACGTGATGGCGGCCGCTGCAGCGCCCAATGGCGACGGCGACAAGACCGGCGGGATCAACAAGGCCTTCACCAAGCTGTATGGCATCCGCCTGCGCGGCAAGGCCCTGAAGAAGACCAACCGCACGCGCTACTACCTGGAGAAGTGGGCGATTTTCGGTGGTTTGCTGGCGTTGTTCCTGCTGATCTGACTTCAGCCACTCTCGCACGAATATCGGCCGGGTCCCTTGCGGGAGCCCGGTCGTTTTTTTAGGCGGCGTTTGAGGTCTGGCAGTCGACGAGCACGCGGTTTCGGTTTGGCTCAGTCAGAATTTTCGCTGCCTATTGGGGATCAATCGCATAGCCCGATCTGATCGTGGCGCCTCGATCCGGGCCGCCAGCTCCGTATGCTCAAGCTACGGAGCCGATCAGGAGCATTCAGTCATCGTGGAAAAAATGAGCAGGCGCATCAAGGCCCTCGCCCAGAACGTGGCGACCCATCCGGCCTTGAACAACGATTTTTATGAACGCTGGATCGGTGGTGCACTGGATGTGCGCGATCTGGAGATTTTCGCCCGCAACTACTGGTCGAGAACGGTCAATACCTCAACCATGGTCGCCCGATCACTGATCCATGCCAGCCATTTGAGCGCCAAGGTCGAAATCGCCAGGCACCTATTCTACGAGTTTGGCCAGGGGCATTTGGCGAAGGCCCACATCGTGCTCTTGCAGAACTACCTGCTGGACCTGTTGAGCCGAGCTACGGGGCGAGCCTATTCGATGGTCGATCTGGAACATGTACCGGTGCTCGCCACCACCCGATATTTCATCAAGGAGCAACAGGATCTCTATCAGCAAGAGGGGCAGCCTGGCGGTTCGCTGCGGGTATTGGGCGCGCTATTGGCCCAGCAGTGGCTGGCCTTCTCGATGTTGACCCGTCTTTACGAGGGCGCGCGCAACTACAAGTTTCTCTATGCCAGCGACGATGATTTTCACCAGCATTGCGAGTACTTCTACGTGCACATCGCCGATGCGGAAAAGGACCACAAGGAACAGGCCATCCGCGCCGCCAGTGCCGAGTGCAAGACACTGGAGGATTTCGAGTACCTGTCGACCGCGTTCAGCAATTTTCTGCATGTCACCGAACTGTACTGGCGCGGCATTTCCAGGGCCATGAAAGGCTAATGGGCTGATCGTCGCCTCAGCGCTCGAGCACTCCGCGGAACGTCGCACTCAAGGCCCGCAGCGTCTCCTGTGAGCGGGCATCCGTGGGGCGCGCATGCAGAATGATTTCCGTCAGCGGCAGCGGTGGCAGTCCCAGTTGTTCGCCGACTTCGATCGCGCCAGCCGGTGCCACCCGTTTTGCCAATGCGGCAACGCCCAGTCCGGCACTGACTGCCGCGCCCACCGCCATCACGCCGCCGCCGACGAATACCTCGGTCCAGGCGATCCCGGCATCATCCAGCACGCGTACCGCCAAGTGCCGCACGCCGCAGGGCGCGGCCAGGGTTGCCAGGCGCAGGACGCTGCCCGGCACCTGTTGCCAGGTCGGGGCGGCGAACCAGCCGAAGCGCTCGACCACCAACACCTCACCGTCCTGCCGGTCATCCTCGCGACGGACGATGGCCGCATCCAGTTCACCGCGGTCGAAGGACGCGCTCAGATCGCGGGACGAGGCAATACGCACTTCAATGAGCAGCAGCGGGTCGTATTGGGCCAGTCGACTCAGCAGCACCGGCAGATCCGGTCCGGCGACATGATCGCTGATGCCGATGACCAGGCGGCGGGTCGGCGCTGCGGTCATGTCGCCCAGCGCGCGGGCATGGGCCTGGAGCAGGTTGCGCGCGGCCTGGATGAACTGTTCGCCACACGGCGTCAGCCGCACATGACGCGGGGTGCGTTCCAGCAGGCGGTAACCCAGGCGTTCTTCCAGGCGCTTGAGCTTGAGGCTGATGGCCGCCTGGGAGGTGTCCAGGGCCTGGGCGGCCCGGGTGAAACTGGCGAGGTCGGCGATCAGGACAAAGGCCTGGACGGTATCGATATCGAGAGGTTTACCGCCATCAATCATATCAAATCCTTATCACACATATATCTTGCGATATCTTGTTATGATTTATGACATTGCGCAAGCTGGCTCCAGGTTATCCCCGTCGGTCATCTGCCCTGGAGTGCAGCCATGTTTGCCAAACACTATTCACACCGCTTGCCCGCCCACTACGACATGGGCCTGATCCGTCGTCGAGCCAGCGAGCTCGGGCCGCGCTGGGACGACACTCCGGGCCTGCTGTTCAAGGCCTTTATCGCCCGCGAGCGTGGGGTTTTCGGCGCCTTGGCCAATCAGTATGCGTCGGTCTACCTGTGGTCGGAGCCCGCCGCAGCGGGCGCATTTCTGATGGACGAGCGTTTTCAGACAGTGATCGATTCGTTCGGTCGTCCCGAGATCGAGGCGTGGTTGGCGCTGGATGTTCAGTGGGGTGACGCCGCCGAGGCACGGGCCCTTTATCGTGAGCACGTGCAGGTCGAGCCGGAGGCGGATCGGGCTGCCTTGCTCGCGGCACAGATCGAGCAGAGCCAGGTCATCCGGGGGCGGGAGGATACCGTTGCGGTATTGCTGGCGCTGGACACTGCGAACTGGCGGCTGGTGCGGATCACCCTGTCGTCGGCCTTGCCCGATCGCAGCCGTGCCCGCGAGGCCTACGAGGTGCTGTACCTGGCGCGTCCTGGCGCAGAGGTGCTGGGTCATGAATAAGGGGGAGGAGGGCGAAACGACCGACTCGATGACGGGCGCGTTGTCGGCCCATCTGCTTGGGGTGGGGCTCGCTGCTCTGGCGATTCTGGTGCCGACCCTGATCGCCTGCCTGTTGCTGGGCAGGAATTTTCACTGAAAAGATTCAAGCGGCAACACAATCCGAATAGCATGGGTGACTTCATTGATTCTGGAAGCACCCATGTCCCTCGAAATACGCGAAGCCCGGCCCAGCGATGCGCCGCAGATCCTGACCTTTATCACGGAGCTGGCCGACTACGAACGCGCCCGTCACGAAGTGATCGCCAGTGTCGTGGACATCGAGCGTAGCCTGTTCGGCGAAGGTGCCACGGCCCATGGCCTGATTTGCCTGCGCGATGGCGAGCCGGTCGGTTTTGCGGTGTTCTTCTTCAGCTACTCGACCTGGCTGGGGCGCAATGGCCTGTACCTGGAAGACCTGTATGTGTCGCCACAACAGCGTGGAGCGGGGGCGGGCAAGAAGCTGCTGCGGCATCTGGCGAAGATCGCCTGTGCCAATGACTGCGGACGTCTGGAGTGGAGCGTACTGGACTGGAACGAGCCGGCGATCCGTTTCTATGAGTCCATCGGCGCGCAACCCCAGAGTGAGTGGGTGCGCTACCGAATGGATGGCGAAGTATTGAGGCACTTCGCCTATTCAGAGGACTAGGCTGGCCTCACTGGAACCACTGCCACAGCAGCGCACCCACCAGCCCGACCTCGAAGAACAGCGGCAGGTCGATGATCATCGCCACAGGATCTCCAGGAGCGGCGGCAGCTTGGTCAGGCCGATCAGCACGATGATGCTGGTGATGGCTGCGAGGCAGCAGACGATCAGGCGAGTGGCGTGGGTCAGTTCATCACTACCGGTGGCAGCGTGCCCAGCAGCGAGACGGCGAGTATTGCGCCCAGGCCCAGCAGCCATTCGAGGGTGACGCTGCGGCGCAGCACGGTGATCCGACCATGCCGGCTCATCACCAGGTTGAACAGGGCCAGGCCGAGCATCAGCAGCACCAGCAGAACCTTGATCAGCAGGATCAGCGCGAAGCCCTGGAACAGCGGCGTCGGCCAGAGCGCGCCAGTGAGTACGCGGACGTTGATCAGCCCGGTGACGATGATCACCGCGACCATCACGTAGCCGAGAGTGCTGAAGTGGCGCAGGATCCGTTCGACTTCATGCCCGGCCGGGCGACTCAGTACCAGGATCAGCAACATCAAACCGCCGACCCAGGCGCCGACACCGCTCAGGTGCAACAGTTGGTTGAACATCAGCAACTGCCCGCCAACCCCATCGAGCATCGCCCCATGACCAACGGGCGCCAGGGTCGCCACTTGCAGGAGCGCCAGCAACAGGCTGACTCTGGGCGGTGCATGGGTGCTGAGGGCGATCCACAGCAGCAGGCTCAGACCCAGATGCCAGGTCCAGACCTTGCCGAAAAAGGTATGGCCCAGCACCAATTGCAGGGTAGGCAGGCGGATGGCGTCTGCCCAGTCATCGGTCATGCCGACGATGGTCAGCAGCAACCAGGCCACTGCACTGAAAAGGGCCAGTGCAGCCATCCAGCGGCGCATCGTCAGCAACTGCGAGTCAAGCACCGCAGAGGGCGCCGGGCCGATCAGCAGGGGCCGTAACAGGCAGGCCCCGAACAGCGACAGGACCATGGTGAAATGCAGGAAACGACACAGGACCATGGCATCGAGCATCAACTCAGTGGCTCACCTTGAAGCCGTAGTTGCCTTCGCTCTTGTGGGTGTCGACCGAGACTGCATGCCAGTTGACCTGGTAGTCGCCGGCTTGCAGCGCGGTGGCCGGGGTCACGACCAGGACCTTCTTGTCGGCCGGATCGGTGGCAATGCTTTTCACCTCGACCTTGGCGCCGCCGCTGCTCAGTTCGACCTTGGTCAGCGCGGCTTCGACGCCTTCGCTGAAAACCAGGCGCAATTCGCTCGGCGCGCTGACGGTGCTGTCCGCTGCCGGGGTTTCGCTCTTGAGGTGGGCGTGGGCGAACGCCGAGTCGGTCGCGGCGAAACCGCCGAGCAGGACAACGGTGCCGAGGATTTTTTTCAGGCGGGAAGATGACATCGGTCAGTACCTTGAGGGTGTGAACAGGTGAGGATGCCGCGCAGTGGCATGGAGCCCACGATAACTGCTATGGAAACGTTTGGCACCTGCAATACACAAAAGGGAGCTGGGATGACCGGCTCCTTTTTTTGTGTTGCTGGTGTCCGATATTGTGTGGCTGATCCTCTGAAAAATCTCCCGGGGTTGTGCGTCATGTCTGATAAATAAGCCTGCATGGCAGTGGCTGGCATTGGGCATCTAGAATGCGCTGACGGTGGTGTAAGCGTGTCGGGTGTTCAGCGGCTTCTATCCTTACTATTGAAAGCAGTGCTCGTGCGGCGTATTCCTGCATGGAGCAGAACGGGAGAAATTTCCACATGTCGATCCGGCTCAGCATTGTTTGCCATGCCCGCACCGAGGCTCAGCGTCTGGGGCGTTTTGCGCTGGACGAGCCGGTTGAACCCAAGGGGCTGGCCAAGGCCGCCGAACTGGCCAGCCGGCTGAAAAAGCCGGTGCGGATCCTCAGTGCGCCGGAAACCCGTGCCTGGCAGACTGCCGAAGCACTGGGCAGCGAGATCGAGATCGTTCCGGAACTGGGGGATTACGATTTTGGCGAATGGCAGGGCCTGGCCCTGAGCGATTTGCAGGAGGGTGATCCGCAGGGGCTCGAGGCCTGGATCAACCAGCCGCAGATTGCCCCGCCGGCGGGAGAGTCGGTGATCGAACTCTGCGCCAGGGTCGGTGCCTGGCTCGACGGCTTTCAGGAGGACGGGCATTTTTTCGTCGTGACCCATCCCTTCGTGATCCGCGCGGCGATTCTCCATGCGCTGCAGGCCGGCCCGAGCTCGTTCAACGCCATCGATATCGAGCCGCTGTCGGTGGTTGACCTGCGCCGCAACGGACGCTGGCGTTTGCGCTTCTGAAAGGAGATGACGGGGTGGTTGCCATTTCCTGTCGGAGCTTGGCATTATCGACGTCATGAACAGAATCTCGCTGCACCTGACCACCACGACCACCACCACCCGCAAGGGGTGCGAGGTGACTGTGTGAGTGGTTGATACGCAGTGAACCAAGGCCCCGCCAGCAATGGACGGGGCCTTTTGGTTTCCGGGCCTTTGCTGGTATCACCAGGAAGGAGTAATACCATGCAGGTTCATAGCCCCCAGCGTTCGGCGCTGTTGATCATCGATATGCAGGTTGGCCTGTTCCATGGCCCGCAGCAACCCTGGCAAGGGGATCAGGTGCTGGCGCGCATCACCGCGCTGATCGGGCAGGCGCGCGAGGCACGGGCGCCGATCTTTGCCCTGCGACATACCGGACCACAGGGTTCGCCGATCGCGGCAGGGAGTGCGGCGTGGCAGGTGTTGCCGGAACTGGGGCTGGACCCGGCGGAGGATCACCTGCTCGACAAGACCCGACCCAGTTGTTTCTTTGAAACCGGTTTGGCCGAGCAATTGGACGATGCCGGGGTGAAACGGCTGATTATTGTCGGGATGAAGAGCCAGTATTGCGTTGACAGCACCTGCCGGCTGGCTCGGGACCTGGGCTTCGAGGCCGTGCTGGTGGGGGATGCCCACACTTGCATGGAGACGCCCGGGTTGTCGGCCCAGGCGATTGTCGAGCATCACAATGCGACGTTGAACGGCGCGTTTGTGCAAGTGTTGAGTGCGACACAGGTGAGTTTCTGAGGCGATGACAAGCCCGCCACACAAGCGGGCTTGTCACAATCTGTGCCGTCAGACCTTCAGCGTCGCCATGTCGATCACGAAACGGTATTTCACGTCACCGGCGATCATCCGGCTGTACGCCTCGTTGATGTGGCGGATGTCGAGCATTTCGATGTCGCAACTGATGTCGTGTTCGGCACAGAAATCCAGCACTTCCTGGGTTTCTGCGATGCCACCGATCAGTGAACCGGCCAGTACCCGGCGTTTCATCACCAGCTTGCCGGCATGCAGCGCCGGGTCGACCGGTTCGATCAGGCCGACGAGGATGTGCACGCCATCGAAGGTCAGGGTGTCCAGGTAGGGATTGAGGTCGTGCTGCACCGGGATGGTGTCGAGCAGGAAGTCGAAACGTCCGGCGGCGGCCTGCATCTGCGCGTCGTCGGTGGACACGATCACATGGTCGGCACCCTGGCGGCGGGCCTCCTCGGCCTTGCTCGCCGAACGGGTGAACAGGGTGACTTCGGCGCCCAGGGCCTTGGCGAACTTGATGCCCATGTGGCCCAGGCCGCCCATGCCGAGAATCCCGACCTTGTCACCGGCCTTGACGCCGTAGTGCTTGAGCGGCGAGTAGGTGGTGATGCCGGCGCAGAGCAGCGGCGCGGCGCTGGCCAGGTCGAGTTTTTCCGGGATGCGCACGACGAAATGCTCGCTGACCACGATGCTGTCGGAGTAACCGCCCATGGTGTTGCTGCCGTCTACCCGGTCCGGGGTGGCGTAGGTCATGGTCGGATTGTTTTCGCAGTACTGCTCCAGGTTGGCCTTGCAGGCAGCGCAGTCACGGCAGGAGTCGACCATGCAACCGACGCCGACCAGGTCGCCGACTTTATGCCGGGTGACCTGGCTGCCGACGGCAGTGACCTTGCCGACGATTTCATGGCCGGGCATCAGTGGGTAGACGGCAATGCCCCATTCATTGCGGGCCTGGTGAATATCCGAGTGGCAGACGCCGCAGTAGAGAATCTCGATGGCCACGTCGTCCGGTCGTGGTGAACGGCGCTGGAAGGTCATCGGGGCGAGGGGCGTGGTGGCAGACTGGGCGGCATAACCAATGGCGGTATACATGGGGCAAACCTTGCAAAAGCGCTGATGGATGAGGTGGACCATTGTCGTGATCGCTCCCGAGCACGACCATGACGATTCCTCCGGGTGTCATGCCTAATCCTCCGGGATCGGTGCTCTGGCACTTTCCTGTGGCGCCAGACCTGCGATGATGTTGTTATCCCTTTTTCCGTGAAATATTTGCCATGCAGTTGACCCGTCATCTCGACGCCAATGCAATGCTGGTTGCGTTGCTCCAGCCGCTGGCGACCCGCCCGGGATTTTTGCCGACCCTGTTGCCCGAGGTGCAGATCGTCTCGGCGTCCGGCAATGTCGCGCGTTGCCCACAGATCTACGAACCGAGCCTGATGGTGATCGTGCAGGGCAGCAAGCTGGCCTACCTGGGGCCCCGGACCCTGGAATACGGTGCCGGGCATTATCTGATCCAGGCGTTGCCGGTGCCGTTCGAATACGAAACCTTTGCCACTCCAGAGGAGCCCCTGCTCGGGGTGTCCATCGGGATCGACCGGGCGTTGTTGAGCGAGTTGGTGCTGGCGATGGGCCTGGCGAGCGAACGGGGTGCCTCGGCGCAGACGCCGGAGTCGATGACCTCGGTGGCGCTCGACGATGCCATGCGCCATAGCGTCGAGCAGTTGCTGCGTTGCCTGCACGATCCGCTGGAGTGCCGGATCATGGGCCAGGCGCGCTTGCGTGAAGTGTTGTTCACTGCCCTGCGCGGGCCCCAGGCCGACGTATTGCGGGCGCTGGTCGAACAGCAGGGGCAGTTTGCCCGGCTGGCGGCGTCTCTCAGCCATTTGCATGAGCATTTCGCCGAGCCGCTTAACGTCGACACGCTGGCGCGTTATGCGAACATGAGCCCCTCGACCTTTCATGAGCATTTCAAGCGCAGCACCTTGCTGTCGCCGGTGCAGTACCTCAAGCGCCTGCGCCTGCTCAAGGCCCAGCGGCTGCTGGCGGGTGATGGCCTGGGCGTAGCGCAGGTGGCGCATCGGGTGGGGTATCAGAGTACGTCGCAGTTCAGCCGGGAGTACAAGCGCTACTTCGAACGCACGCCGGGGGAGGAGGGGATGTTGACTGGGCAGTCGGCTTGAGAGCGGGATCTGGGGGTTTGTAGTGTGTGTGGCGGCCTCTTCGCGCCGAACCGCCGCGAAGAGGCCCTCTGCTCCGGCGAAAGACTTCCCAGTAAAAAGGCCCCTGCGAAGGAGCCTTTTCAGTGTGCCGCCAGCCGAATCACATGTTTGGGTAGGTCGGGCCGCCAGCCCCTTCCGGGGTGACCCAGGTGATGTTCTGCGCAGGGTCCTTGATGTCACAGGTCTTGCAGTGCACGCAGTTCTGGGCGTTGATCTGGAAGCGCTTCTCGCCGTTTTCCTGGGTGATCACTTCATACACGCCAGCCGGGCAGTAGCGCTGCGCCGGTTCGTCGTACAGCGGCAGGTTCTTGCTCAACGGAATGCTCGGGTCCTTGAGCTTGAGGTGGCACGGCTGCTCTTCTTCATGGTTGGTGCTGGAGAGGAACACCGAACTGAGCTTGTCGAAGCTGAGTTTGCCATCGGGCTTCGGATAGTCGATTTTCACCGAGTCCTTGGCCAGCTTCAGGCAGGCATAGTCCGGCTTGTTGTCGTGCAGGGTGAAGGGCAGCTTGCCGCCGAACAGGTTCTGCTCGACCCAGTTGAAGCCGCCGCCGATGATCGGGCCGAACTTATGGATCGCCGCGCCGAAGTTGCGGCTGCTGAACAGCTCCTCGTACAGCCAGCTGGCCTTGAACGACGTGACATAGTTGTCCAACTGGTCACCCCCCTCGGCGCCGGCCAGCAATTTCTCGGCCACGGCTTCGGCGGCGAGCATGCCGGACTTCATCGCGGTGTGGCTGCCCTTGATCTTGGCGAAGTTCAGGGTGCCCAGGTCGCAACCGATCAGCGCGCCGCCGTTGAAGACCATCTTGGGCAGCGAGTTCAGGCCGCCCTTGCAGATGGCGCGGGCGCCGTAGCTGATGCGCTTGCCGCCTTCCAGGTACTGCTTGAGTACCGGGTGGTGCTTGAGGCGCTGGAATTCGTCGAACGGCGACAGGTAGGTATTGCTGTAGGACAGGTCGACGATCAGGCCGACCACCACCTGGTTGTTTTCCAGGTGATAGAGGAAGGAGCCGCCGGTGTTTTCGGTGCCCATGATGTCCAGCGGCCAGCCGGCAGTGTGCACCACCAGGCCAGGCTGGTGCTTGGCCGGATCGATTTCCCAGATTTCCTTGAGGCCGATACCGTAGTGCTGGGCATCGGCATCGCTGTCGAGCTTGAAGCGCGAAATCAGCTGCTTGCCGATGTGCCCACGGCAACCTTCGGCGAACAGCGTGTATTTGCCACGCAGCTCCATGCCGGGGGTGTACAGGCCTTCCTTCGGCTTGCCTTCACGGTCGACACCCAGGTCGCCGGTGATGATCCCGCGGACCACGCCGTTCTCGTCGAACAGCGCTTCCTGGGCGGCGAAGCCCGGGTAGATCTCTACGCCCAGGTTCTCGGCCTGCTGGGCCAGCCAGCGGCACAGGTTGCCCAGGGAGATGATGTAGTTGCCTTCGTTGTGCATGGTCTTGGGCACAAAGAAGTCGGGAACCTTGGTCGCGGTCTCGCCGTTGCGCAGCACATAGATGTCGTCACGCTTGACCGGGGTGTTGAGCGGCGCACCGAGTTCTTTCCAGTCCGGGAACAGTTCGTTCAGGGCCCGTGGTTCGAACACCGCGCCGGAAAGGATGTGGGCACCGACTTCGGAACCTTTCTCCACGACGCAGACGCTGATTTCCTGACCCGCTTCAGCCGCTTTCTGTTTCAGCCGGCAAGCGGCGGACAGGCCTGCGGGGCCGGCACCGACGATGACCACGTCGAATTCCATGTATTCGCGTTCCACAGACTCTCTCCTACTCTCAAGGCTCAACAGTTTTCTTCTGATTGGAGATTTGGTGCCCCGCTCCAGAAGGGGAGACATCTTTCTCTCTAGGTGGCGCCATTATATCTACACCACTATCAGCGTCCAATACAAACGTTTGTTTGAATTCGCTGGAAGCCAGATAAATCAAAGAAGCGCGGCTTATGACTGGCCATTTTGCCGTATTGACCAGAATAGGCGTTCCGGTCAAGATACGAGCGGTTTTGCGCCCGGCGTAGGCTAAACCTGGGTCGCAAGAGCACGTCTAAAGACCGGACGAAGACACCGAAAGTGAAGTGGCACGCCGATTCTGGCGCGAAGTTTACACGTCCATCGGTCCAGTGACTGTACAGTCACGTCGGACGGACGGTCATGCAACCGGGAAAAGCCAGGTTTTCGTGTAGATGTCGGCGTTTTTGGAGGTGCCCTTGAGCTTCATGCGCGCGCCAATGAGCATCCAACCGCCAGGTACGCCTGGGCGACTTTCTTTTCACCGGAGAGTGAGGAATCCATGAAGGTTCTTGTAGCTGTCAAACGCGTTGTCGATTACAACGTCAAGGTTCGCGTCAAGGCGGACAATTCCGGCGTCGACCTCGCCAACGTCAAGATGTCGATGAACCCGTTCTGCGAAATCGCAGTGGAAGAAGCGGTACGTCTGAAAGAAAAAGGCGTGGCCACTGAAATCGTCGTCGTCTCCATCGGCCCGTCCACCGCCCAGGAGCAACTGCGTACCGCGCTGGCGCTGGGTGCCGACCGTGCCATCCTGGTCGAGTCCGCCGACGAACTGAACTCCCTTGCCGTGGCCAAGCTGCTCAAGGCCGTGGTCGACAAGGAACAGCCACAACTGGTCATCCTTGGCAAACAGGCGATCGACAGCGACAACAACCAGACCGGTCAGATGCTGGCTGCCCTGAGTGGTTACGCTCAAGGTACCTTCGCTTCGAAAGTCGAAGTGTCGGGTGACAAGGTTGCCGTGACCCGCGAAATCGACGGCGGCCTGCAGACCGTTTCGTTGAGCCTGCCGGCCATCGTCACCACCGACCTGCGTTTGAACGAGCCGCGTTACGCGTCCCTGCCGAACATCATGAAAGCCAAGAAGAAGCCGCTCGAGACGCTGACTCCGGATGCTTTGGGCGTTTCCACCGCCTCGACCAACAAGACCGTGAAAGTTGAAGCACCGGCTGCACGCAGCGCGGGCATCAAGGTCAAGTCGGTTGCAGAACTGGTCGAGAAACTGAAAAACGAAGCGAAGGTAATCTGATATGACTATCTTGGTAATCGCCGAACACGATAACAAGGTCGTGGCCCCGGCCACCCTGAACACCGTTGCAGCCGCTGCGAAGATCGGTGGCGACATCCACGTGCTGGTCGCTGGCCAAGGTGTTGGCGCCGTCGCCGAAGCCGCCGCGAAAATCGCTGGCGTGTCGAAAGTGCTGGTGGCCGATAACGCTGCCTACGCGCATCAACTGCCGGAAAACGTCGCTCCCCTGGTAGCCGAGCTGGGCAAGGGCTACAGCCACGTCCTGGCCGCCGCCACCTCCAACGGCAAGAACATCCTGCCGCGCGTTGCTGCTGCGCTGGACGTCGACCAGATCTCCGAGATCATCTCGGTAGAAAGCGCTGACACCTTCAAGCGCCCGATCTACGCCGGTAACGCCATTGCCACCGTGCAATCGAGTGCTGCGGTCAAGGTCATCACCGTGCGTGCCACCGGTTTCGACCCGGTTGCCGCCGAAGGTGGCTCGGCTGCCGTTGAAGCCGTTGGCGCGGCTCACGATGCAGGCAAATCGTCGTTCGTCGGCGAAGAGCTGGCCAAGTCCGACCGTCCAGAGCTGACCGCTGCCAAGATCGTCGTATCCGGTGGCCGTGGCATGCAGAACGGCGACAACTTCAAGCACCTGTACGCCCTGGCCGACAAGCTGGGCGCGGCCGTCGGCGCGTCCCGCGCGGCAGTCGACGCAGGCTTTGTACCGAACGACATGCAGGTCGGCCAGACCGGCAAGATCGTTGCGCCACAGCTGTACATCGCCGTCGGTATCTCCGGCGCGATCCAGCACCTGGCCGGTATGAAGGACTCCAAGGTGATCGTCGCGATCAACAAGGACGAAGAGGCGCCGATCTTCCAGGTGGCCGACTACGGCCTGGTCGCGGACCTGTTCGAAGCGGTACCTGAGTTGGAAAAGCTGGTCTGATCCAGCGGCTTCACTTATAAAAGAGCCCGGTCTTTTGACCGGGTTTTTTTTTACCGAATCATCGTGCCGACACCCCTTCATGCGTGCGCTGGCATCATGCTTACACCGGTATCCTGCTCCTGCAGTCAGCAGTATTGATTGGAGAAATTTGTCATGGACGTGCTTCGCGTCGCTGCACTATCGCTGCTCTTGGGACTGTCCACCCAGGCCCTGGCCGTGGGCAAATGCGAGCGTCTGATTGTCACCGGCAGCCCGGACGCGCCGCCCTACCTGTGGCGTGACCCCGAGGATCCGGTCCACCTGATCGGCGCCAGCGCCGACCTGTTGCGCCAGGTGGGTAGCGAACTGGGGCTCAAGATCGAGGTGCTCTACGGCGGCAAGCGCTCCCAGGCCCTGGAGGAAGTGCGCAGTGGGCGTATGGATCTGCTGGTGGACGCGCCGATCAGCGTCAACGAGCTGGATTCGCTGGACTACATCCACCCGGCCCTGGTGCAGAACGATTTCCTGGTCTGGACGCGCAACGATTCGCCGCTGGTCTACAACGCTGCCAGCGACTTGCAGGGGCATAGCGGCGCCGTCTCGCAGAAGGCCCGGATGACGCAACCGTTCGTGGCGTTCAGCAAGGCGCAACTGACCCTGCAGTACACACCGGCATTGCCCCAGGCGTTGCAGAAACTGTTGCTGGGCGAGGTCGAGTATGTCCTGGCCGGGCGCTATGCCGGCATGGTCACTGCGCAGAGTCTGGGCATGGCCAGGGATATTGGCCCACGACCCCAGCCCATCGATCAGCCGGGTCTGTTCCTCGCGGTCTCGCATAACTCGGCCTGCAATGACGCCTGGTTGCGCGGACAGTTGGCGAAAAAAATGACAGAATTGCCCGCTTCCGGCCTGACCGAGGCCGCGTTGCAGCGCAATCTGGAGCGTTGGAAGGCGCAATTGCAGCCGGCCGGCGCGCCCAAACAGTAGGAATTTGCTTTTGAGTATTCGACCTTTATTCGCGGCCCTGGCTGTCGTGGCCCTGGCGGGCTGCGCAGCCGATCCGGCGCCGAATGAACAGATGCGTCTCACCGAGCGTGCGCTCGAACAAGCCCGCGCGGTGGGTGCCAAGGCCGACGAGGTCGCCGAACTGAAACTGGCCGAAGGCAAGTTCGAGCGTGCCCAGTCCGATATGGCCGACCAATCCTTCAAGAAAGCCCGTATGCGTGCCGAACAGGCCGAACTGGACGCGCGCCTGGCCGAAGCCCAGGTATTGACGCAAAAGAGCCAGGAAGAGCTGAAGCTGCTCAATACCCGCATCACGCGCTTGCGCAAGCAATTGAGGGACGTGCAATGATCTATGCGAGCCGAAGGGGCGGCGTTCTGCTGGCATTGATCTGTGCCGGTCTTTACGGCTGTGCCGGCCAGCAGGCCAGCGAGACGGCCCTGCAGCAGGCTTCGGCCAGCTTCCAGAAGGTCAAGGAAGATACCGACGTGCTGCGCTTCGCGCCCAAGGACGTGATCCGTGCCGGTGAGTCACTGGCGCGCGCCGATCGCTTGTCCAGTTACTGGGGCAGTGGCAGCGACGTGGCGCATTATGCCTACCTGAGTGAGCGCTACTCGGACATCGCCCGCCAGCATACCGAGCAGGCCCTGAACCAGGAGCGTGCCGCCAAGCTGGAGCTGGAACGCCAGCGCCTGCAACTGGCCCTGCGCGAATCCAAGCTGCTCAGCGTGCAGCAGCAGGGCAAATGGCTGGAAGACCAGATCAGCCAGGCCAGCACCCAGACCGACCGTGGCCTGGTGATGACCCTGGGCGATGTGCTGTTCGATACCGGTGAAGCGGAGCTGAAGAGTTCTGCCAACCGTGCGGTGCTCAAGCTGGTGCAGTTTCTCCAGCTCAACCCGAAACGTATCGTGCGCATCGAGGGCTATACCGACAGCACCGGGGAGAAGGACCACAACCTGCAACTGTCCCGCGATCGGGCCCAGTCCGTGGCGGACATGCTGGTGGACCTGGGCATCGATGAAAAGCGCATCGAAGTGGTCGGTTATGGCGATGAATACCCGATCGACGTCAATGCCACCGAGCGGGGCAGGGCGCAGAACCGGCGGGTGGAGATCGTCTTCTCCGACGAGAAGGGCCATCTCGGCGCGGCTCGCTGAGGCTACAGCCGACCCAGAACAGACCCGGTTTCCGCAAGGTGCCGGGTTTTTTCATGCCTGGTTACGTCACGGGTGTCGATCCGAAAAGCCCGCTCGCCACAAGGGCTTCGGCTCACTGCGACAAAACCAGGCCAATTCCACCGATAAGTGTGCCCATACAGTTTTGCTTCTCTCGTCACTGTATTGTCGACTATTGTAGAAACTGTGCCAGTACACTTTGAAACTGTTCCGGTATCGTTACGTTCAAGAATAAAAACGCCGCTGAAACCGAGTACCGCTTCATGACCAACCTATTGCTCTACCAGCGCATTGCGCAGCAACTGGCCGACGATATTCGCCGTGGTGTCTATCAGCCCGGCGAGCGCGTGCCTTCGGTACGCAAGATGAGCTCGCAGCTCAATGTCAGCCATGCGACGGTGTTGCAGGCCTACGCTAACCTGGAAGACCAGGGACTGATCCGTGCCCGGCCGCAGTCAGGCTATTACGTTCACCAGACCCCCGCGCTGACTGCGCCGACGCCGGACATCGCCCGGGTCGAGCGTCCGGGCCTGGTCACCCGCAGCAGCATCATCCACCAGGTGCTGGTCGAGTCCCGCCGCGAAGGGGTGTTTCCGTTCGGCGCGGCCGTGCCGTCGGTGGACTATCTGCCGGTTCGAGCCCTGCACCAGCAGTTGGCCAAGGTCACCCGCTTTCATAGTCCGCGGGCGTTCAGCTACATGTTCAGCCCCGGTTTCGAGCCGCTGCGCCGCCAGGTGGCGATTCGCATGCGCGATGCCGGCGTGGTGGTCGACCCTTCCGAGGTGGTGATCACCCATGGCTGCGTGGATGCGCTGCAGATGTCGCTGCGGGTATTGACCCGTCCTGGCGATCTGATCGCCGCCGAGTCGCCGACCTACTACGGCTTGCTGCAACTGGCGGACCTGCTGGGTCTCAAGGTCATCGAGATCCCCAGCGATCCGGCCATCGGCATGAGCCTTGAGGCCCTGCAACTGGCGGCCAACCAGTGGTCGATCAAGGCCCTGGTGCTGACCACACGGCTGAGCAACCCGCTGGGCGGCACCATGCCCGAGGAGCGCCAGAAGCAGTTGCTGCGCCTGGCTTCGGATTTTGATATCCAGATCGTCGAAGACGATATCTACGGCGAACTGATGTTCGAGGTTGGCCGTACCAAGGCGCTCAAGGCCTATGACCGGCTGGATCGGGTGATTTATTGCTCGAGCTTCTCCAAGACCCTGTCGCCCGGCGTGCGCATTGGCTGGATGATCGCCGGCAAGTTCCAGCAGGAAATCCAGCGCTTGCAGACCTTCAGTACCCATTCTGCCTGTAGCGTGACGCAGATGGGCGTGGCGGCCTACCTGGAGAACGGCGGCTACGACCGGCACCTGCGCTACATTCGTCAGGAGTATCGCAAGAACCTCAGCGCCTTTCAGTTGGCGGTGCAGCAGTATTTCCCCGAAGGTACGCAGATGACCCGTCCGACCGGTGGTTTCATTCTCTGGGTCAGCCTGCCGGGACGGGTCAATACCCAGGAGCTGCACGTGCGCGCCTTGCAACAAGGCATCAGCATTGCGCCGGGACTGATCTTCAGCAATACCGAACAATTCAACCACTGTATCCGGCTCAATTGCGCGATTCCGTGGAACCGCGAGGCCGAGCGGGCGTTGATGACCCTCGGCATGCTGGCCAGCCAGTTGTGCCAGGAAACCGCAGCCGGGTTGTTCTGAGTCGACTGCCGGGAAGCGCTTGAGGCGCTCCCGGCGGCGGCATCCGGGGACGATTGCGGCGCTCGTGACTTGTCATCGACTGCTCAACGAGCGAGCATAGAGAACTCTGTTGTTCATGCCGTAGGGTTTATGAAAGCGACTTTCGCTGTACGCCTGCTATTGCTTGCCTTGCTGACCGGCTTGGGCGTTGGCGGTACAGCCATGTCGCAGGTTCAGGAAAAGTCGCCAGCCACCAGCAGTGCGGTACAGAAAACCAAGGCCACGCCGCCGAAGACAACCCAAGCTGCGACGAAAAAGGCCGAGGCCACTCCGAAAAAAGCTCAGCCGAAAAAGACTGTTCCGACAAAGAAGGTTGCAACGACAAAAAAGGCCGCAACGAAAAAGTCCCGTTCGGTCAGCAATGAGGTGGTGAAGACCCGACTTCCTCCCGCCAAGCTGGACCTGAGTCTGCCCCAGGATCTGGTCAACAAGATGCAGCCGGTCGGTAAGGTGCCACTGTCCAAGAGTCGACCGCTATTGCCGCAGATGTTTGTCGAAAAGCCGGCCTCCCAGACGCCGTTTCAGCTCAACGGTCGACTGCTGAGCAATGAGATGGATCTGCAATTGCGCAACGAAAGTCGCCGGGAAGTGGAAGGCGCAGCCCTGGACTTCGAGTTCAAACAGTAGATTCCGACAGTCAGTTACGACATTTCGTCAGTGACTGGTGAGTCATCGTCCTTATTATTGAAAAACCATTGTGCGACTAATTTTAAACAGCCGTTTTAGCGGTTACTCTGTCTTTTACACCCCGGGTCCGTTGCAGGGAGCGTGTCGCCATGAACTGCCGTGAAGGGTGTGGTGCCTGCTGTATCGCTCCTTCCATCAGCTCGCCGCTGCCTGGCATGCCTGCTGGAAAGCCGGCCGGAGAACGTTGTGTGCATCTCTCGGTCGAAAACCTCTGTGAGCTGTTTGGCAGGCCGGAGCGGCCGGCCGTGTGTGGTGGTTTCAAGGCTGACCCGCAAGTGTGTGGCAGTAGTCGTGAAGAGGCTATCCGGCTGATCGGCTGGTGGGAACAAATGACGTCGGCTTGAAGCGTGTTCACCTTCAACAATAAGGAATAAGAAAATGGGTTCGCTGCATCGTATGGCTGTGGTTTGTGGTTTGACTGTGCTGTTGACCGGTACCGCGTATGCGGAAACCTGGGAGACGGCCAAGGACGAAAACGGGATCAAGGTGTCGCTCGCCGAAATCGCCGGTTCCAAGTACAAGGCCTACCAGGGGGTCACGACGATCAAGGCTTCTGTCGCCAAGATCCGTGCCCTGCAGGATGACGTGGCCAGTGCCTGTGCCTGGATCCACGAGTGCAAGTCGCAGAAGCTGGTGGACAAGAAAGGCGATGAGAGCTGGACCTACACGCAGTTCAAGGCACCTTTCCCGGTCACCGATCGCGATTCCTACCTGCATATCACCACGATTCAGAACGCCGACGGCAGCTTGACCCGTAAGCTTCAGGGCGTGCCGACCTACAAGCCGGAAGAAAAAGGCTATGTGCGTGTGGCCCAGGTTGAAGGCTTCTGGAAACTGGTGCCCAAGGGCGACAACCTCACCGAAGTGACCTACCAGGTGCACACCGAGCCGGGTGGCAGCGTGCCTTCGTGGCTGGCGAACAAGTTCGTGGTCGAGGCCCCTTACAACACGCTGCTGGCCCTCAAGGAGCGCGCCGAGAAGTGATCGGCTGACGCCTGTCTGCTGCCACGCCTGTGGCAGCAGATTCTTCAGGACTGACGGCGCCCCCTGTGAACGATCCTGCTCATCCCACGGTCCAGATATCTGTGAGCCCGTGCTGGGCTTGAGCCAGGAGACACCGATGAAGATGTGGGCAGTCACTTTTGTGGATGATCATGGTGTTCAGCGCGTCGAGCGCTTCGATTACGAGCAACAACCGAGTATGGAACAGGCAGCGCAATGGATTCGCGCCAGGCTGTTGCCGGTTACCGCCGAGCTGGATCTCAATGACCTCGATGGGCGCATGGCCGAGCCGACACTCAAGAGTCTCAAGGAGCAGAACAGTATCCAGATCCTGCGCATCGCGCCGGCTTCATGAAAGTCGATTTTTCCACCGTAGCGCCTCTGGCAGAGATGCTGGCATCGCGCTACTCTGCAAACGAGATCAGCGAATGATTCGCTAAGGTTGTCTGATCTTGTCAGCTACATGCTTGTTTCCCGGCGACGGACATCTGTCGTACTGCCAGCGCCGTGGGTGCCTGGTTCGGGATCGCGGAAAGTCTATCCAACGCTTGCTGAGGAGGACGTTTCATGAGCACAGCCTATCAAGAAGACATCAGCAGCCAAGTGCTGCGCCGCATGAAAGAAGGCGGTTTTGATTTCGCACGTATCCATCCCATCGAGTTCTATGCCATTTTCCCGGACGAGGAGCGGGCGCGCAGGGCTGCAGGTCAGTTTCGTGGTGAATCCTTGAACGCTCAGGTCAGCCCCAGGGACGACGGTGCCTGGTATCTGGAACTGAGCAAGGTGATGTACGCCACCTATGGCGGCATCGATGATTTCGAGCACGACTTCGGCGCGGTGGTCGAGCCGCTGGGTGGGGTGATCGAGGGATGGGGGGTCAAGCATCCGATACGGGCGCTCAACTGAGCGCACTGAATGTCTGGTAACAACGGCTGGCCTGCGGGTCGGCCGTTTTTGTCTGGGGTGTTTGTGCCGGGCAAAAAAAGGCCACCGTCAAGGGTGGCCGAATGGGAAGCTCATTGTGTGGACGCGTATGGGGTCGATCCACCTGCCGACGTGTTTGAGCGCCTGGCAAAAAGGGGACAAGTTGCGCAATGGCTCCGGGTCGGTCGCCTTGGCTGGCTTGATGGAGTGATTATCCGCCAGCCTTTGCGCAAGCGGAAATCAACTCTGGCTATGTGCGTGATAGCTAAAGGCCATTGATTCTTGGCTTGAAGGTCACGCTGGGATTTATCCGCGAACAGGCCCGTAGGCCTTGCTCAAAACCATAAGGCCTACTGACTGGAACACAGTGAACGGGCACCTACTGAAGCGGCACCTTGCGTTTGCTCATGTGCCTGAGATAGTCCACCAGCAGATCCAACTCACCCTCCGGCAGCACCGCCGGGGAGAATGCCGGCATTTTCGCCTGCGGCCAATGGCGCAGACTCTGCGGATCGCGGATGTAACGCTTGAGATAATCTTCGGCGAAATACTCGATCGGGCTGTAGGGCACGTTCAGGTCCGGCCCCACTTGTGCGTCACCCGCGCCATTGAGCGTGTGACAGGCCAGGCAGTTTTTCTGGAACAGCGCGAAGCCCCGGTTCACCGGATCGTTGGCCGCCAGCTTGGGATCCGGCAGCAGTGCGGGGAAACGCTCGGCTACCGAGGCCAGGCGTTGAATGCGGGCTACCTGAAAAGGCCATTGCTCGGGGCCGATGTGCCCGGCTTCCGGGTGCGTCCACACCAGGTAGAACGGCCCGGCGCCTGGCTTGCCCTCGGCCAGTGGTGGCCAGGGTTTGGCCGGGTCCTCCACCGCCAGCCAGGCCTGGGCGCCGGTCTTGCCGAGCAGCGGCGCGGCGTTCATCTCGGCGGCAAACCCGTCCAGTGCCACGGCCTGCAAGTGATCGTCCGGCCGGATGCCCTCCAGCAACGCCGCTAACGGCACGGCTCGATACGTCATCTGGCGTTTGTAGGAGACGTCGTTGTCGATGGTGATGGTCTGTGCCTTGGGGTGCGCCAGCAATGCCTCGGTCTCCCAGGTCTGACGGCCGGAGCCGAGATCGAGGGTCAGTTGCGCGGCATGCAGGTGGCTACAGAGCAGTACGGTCGTCAGCAGTATCAGGCGTTTCATTCGTGGTTTTTATTCGATCGGGGTGGTGGTAGGGGTGGATTGGTCGGCAATGTCATCGTCGTTGTCGAAGACCCAGGTCGGGGTGTCTTCGACATGATCGAACAACGCATCGCGCAATTCGTTGTAGTTGCCGCCGTTGACGATACCGAAGTAGCCACGCCGGATCAGCGTGTCCTCGGCTTCCAGGGCATGCTGATTGGTGTCGCTGTAGATCACCACGGTGGCATTCGGGTCGAGCACCACCAGGCGCAACTGATAGGCCAGGCCTTCGGCGCTGATGCCGGTGCCATTTTCCAGGGTCAGGTCGACCTGCAGGGAGTTATGGATATTGCCGGCGGCGAAGTCACTGTTGTTGCGAAGATCGAGGATCAGCGCACCGTCGCGGATTTCGTCGACGGCGCGGTTCACATCGATGATGCCCGCCTGGGCGCAGAAGCTAGCAAGTAGTGTCGTTGCCGTTATGGCTGCGGCAATCCATTTGCGCATGAGCCTGTCTCCATCAAGTCATGGCTCAAGATTGGCACACAAAACCGTACCCCGGTAGTTGACCAGGGTGAGAATTCGGTTTTGTGGAAAAACGCCACGGTCTCTAGCCGGCCAATTTGGTGAGGTTCGGCAAGATGAGCAATAAAGTGGTGGCGAAAACGATCAAACCGGCTTGACGGACTTTCGAGTGCTTGAACATGGCTAACTGCCTTTTTTTGTTATTCCTGGGGTAAGACTCAACACACGCTATGAAGTGCCCCGGCAAAACCCGGCGGCACTTTCCACAGAGATAACCTTAGGGCCCGCGTTTCATTTGGCTTAGAACTATTTGGTCTTTTGATTTCAATTTTTTATTTAAAACTGCATGAGATCTACAGCCAGCTGGCTAGCGGGCCTTTTGCTAGACGCCTGCAAGCACTCAAACGGTTAAGCACTTAGCACACTACCGTTCGTCCGAGCGTGATGGGCAAGGTCCATGAGGGCTTCGAGCTGAACCCGGGCTGGCGCCGGTGCGTTCTACACTTGCCTTGAACGTGGGTTTCAAGGCAGGCTCGGAACTCACTCTTTGATCTTTTGTGTCAGGTACTTTTATGTCGTTACACATCTGCATTCTGGAAACCGATGTCCTGCGTCCAGAGCTGGTCGAGCAATATGAAGGTTATGGGAAAATGTTCGAGCGTCTGTTCTCCCGTCAGCCGATCAGTGCCGAGTTCAGTATCTACAACGTGATGCAGGGCGATTATCCGAGTGACGACCTGACCTTCGATGCCTACCTGGTGACGGGAAGCAAGGCCGATTCCTTCGGCAGCGACCCCTGGATCCAGACGCTCAAGACCTACCTGCTCAACCGTTACGAACGTGGCGACAAGTTGCTGGGGATCTGTTTCGGCCACCAGTTGCTGGCATTGCTGCTCGGTGGCAAGACCGAGCGTGCCCATCAGGGCTGGGGCGTCGGTATTCATCAATACAAGCTGGCAGCCAAGGCACCCTGGATGAACCCGGTGCGCGAAGAGCTGACGCTGTTGATCAGCCATCAGGACCAGGTGACCTCTTTGCCGGAAAACGCCACGGTGATCGCCAGCAGCGATTTCTGCCCTTACGCGGCGTATCACATCAACGACCAGGTGCTGTGCTTCCAGGGGCACCCGGAGTTCATCCATGACTACTCGCGGACACTGCTGGAGATTCGCCAGCAGCATCTCGGCGAGTCGATCTACTCCAAGGGCATCGCCAGCCTGGACCAGGAACACCATGGCACCACCGTGGCAGAGTGGATGATGCGCTTCGTCGCCCACAAGCCTGAGGCCAAGTCCGCCTGATTCCACGCATCACCCCAGGCTGACAGCATCCCTCGCTGGCAGCCTCCACGAGCAGATATCTACAGCCAGCCCGATCTCTTGAAGCTGGCCCACAATCCCGTGCAGCCGATCGCAATCGCACTGAGCACGGCGAAGTAGCCGTAATGCCAGCTCAGCTCCGGCATGTTCTGGAAATTCATTCCATAGATGCCCGCGACGGCGGTGGGAAATGCCAGGATCGCCGCCCAGGCGGCGAACTTGCGTTGCACGATGCTCTGGCGGGTCGACTCCAGCAGCGCGCCGACCTCGATGGTCTGGCTGGCGATGTCGCGCAGCGTCGACAGGTCTTCCATCTGCCGGGTCACATGGATCTGCACATCGCGAAAATACGGCCGCATGTTCTTGTCGATGAACGGGAAGTCCAGGCGCGAAACCTCCTCGCTGATCTCCACCATCGGTGCCACATGGCGGCGCAGACGCAGTACGTCACGGCGCAAGTGATGGATGCGCTGGATATCGCCCTCGTTCAGCGTGCTGCAGAGCACGTTCTTTTCCAGCTCGTCGATCTCGGCATGGATGGCTTCGCTGACCGGCTGGTAGCTCTCGGTCACGAAATCCAGCAAGGCATAGAGCACGAAATCCTCACCATGCTCCAGCAGCAGCGGACGCGCTTCACAGCGTTGTCTGACATGGGCGTAGGATTTTGAGTGACCATTACGGCAGGTGATGATGTAGCCCTTGCCGGCAAAGATGTGGGTTTCGATGAACTCCAACTTGCCTTCATGGCGGATCGGCGAATAGGTGACGATGAACAGCGCGTCGCCGAAGGTTTCCAGCTTGGGACGGCTGTGTTTTTCCAGGGCATCCTCGATGGCCAGTTCATGTAGGTTGAATTGTTTCTGCAGGTTGGCCAGTTCCTGGGCATTGGGCTCTTCCAGGCCGATCCAGACGAAATGCCCCGGCTTTGCCGCCCAGGCCGCGCCTTCGTCGAGGGTGATGTTGGTGACTTTCTTACCGGCGCTGTAGACCGCTGCGGCAACGACTCTACCCATAATACTGATCGCTTCTTCTTTTAAAGGGAAAAGACAGACAGCAGCTTAGCCTGTCGATGCTTTTCAGAGTCGGCAAAGTAGCGGGAGTTCGTGGGAAAACCGCAACTTTCATGTTGCGGCGCGAAGAGGGTAGGGCGTGCGCGTTGACGGTCTTGACGAGAGACGATCAGGCCGCTTGCAACTGTCGATCCATTGAGGCGATGCACTCACGCATCTGCTCCCGGCATTGGGCGATCAGCATGGGTATGTCGTCGAGTGTCAGCCCGGCGGTGGGGATCGCCGGCAGCGAGCGAATCAGCACCTCACCGCTGTGCCAGCGATTGAGGCGCATCTGTTTGATGTAGCTGCTGACACACACCGGCACGATGGGGACGCCGGCCGCGATAGCCATCTGAAAGGCCCCTTTCTTGAACGGCAACAGGTCTTCGCCCAGATTGCGCGTGCCTTCGGGGAAGACCCAGATGGAGGTGTCCTTGTGCCGCAAGGTTTCGGTGGTGGTCAGCATCGACTGACGTGCCTTGCGCGCATTGCCACGATCGATAAGCACATTGCCCGACAGCCAGAACAACTGACCGAACAGCGGTACCCACTTCAGGCTTTTCTTGCCGATGCACACCGTGCGCCGTGGTACCACGTTACCGAACACGAACAGGTCGTAGTTGGACTGGTGGTTGGCGATGACGACGCAGCTTTGCTGCTTCTCCAGTAACGATTCCGCCTCGGCCTGGACCCGTAGACCCAGGATGCGCATGGCCGGCCAGGCATAGAGGCGTGCGCACAACCGGCTGTTGTCCGGATTGAACGGACGGCAGAGTCCGAGCAGTACACCGATCACGCCAGCAACGATAAAGTGCAGCCCCATCAATAACATACGTAACAAAAACAGCATCTAACGGGCTCGCCAGGGTAAAAGGTGATGCAGTGTACGGATGTGCACTGTATTCGGCAATTAGCCGGCCATAGGCAGGAGATAGGCGATGTTTTAGCGCATGTTTCTTAGACGGCTGTGAGGTAGGGGGCAGAGCGGTTGTAGGGATGGTGAATGTGTTTGTAGGAAAGAGCCCGGTTCAGGGCTGGGCTCTTTACGGATAATGGCTTCGAGGATCAGGCCATGTAGTCCTGATCGAGAATGATCGCGTGATCCAGGGTCTCCAGCAGTTCCTTGCGCACTTTCAGTTTGGTCTTCTTGTGCGCGTTCATGTTGATCTTCTTCAACTGCCGTGCGGCATTCAGCGCCGTTTCCTGCAGATCCTGCGGGGTGACCAGCTTGTCGAGGAAGCCGGCGTCTACCGCGTCTTGTGGGGAAAACATCTCGCCATTGATCACCGAGCGGTGGAATGCCGAGCGCCGCAGCCGATCACGGGCCAGCTCGATACCGGCGTGGTGCATGGTCATGCCGATCTGTACTTCGTTCAGGCCGATGCTGAAGGGACCGTCGACGCCGATGCGGTAGTCGGCCGACAGCAGCAGGAACGCGCCCTTGGCGACGGCGTGACCGGGGCAAGCAACGATCACCGGGAACGGATGGGACAGCAGGCGGCGGGCGAGGGTGGAGCCGGCGGTCACCAGGCTGACGGCTTCCTTGGGCCCGGCGGTCATCACTTTCAGGTCGTAGCCGCCGGACAGGATGCCGGGCTGGCCGGTGATGATCACCACGGCGCGGTCGGTGGTGGCCTGGTCCAGGGCGGTATTGAAGGCGGCAATCACGTCCGGGGAAATGGCGTTGACCTTGCCATTGCTCAAGGTCAGTGTCGCGATACCGTCTTCGAGGTGGTAGGAGATCAATTCACTCATGACGTCATTCCTTATAAAGAAGTGGGACAGACGTTACCCAGCCGCAGGGGGCAGGTAAAGCGCCATGACTGACTGGTGAGTCAGGCATTGCGGCCCGGATGGGCGTGCCAGGTGCAGCCAAGCTCCTCCTCGCCCTGGGTTGAAGAGGGCAAGGTAAGCCGGAGATTGGCAGGTTTGCCCTGATCAACCGGAGCGCCCCTGGAGAAAAACCGGCGGTTTGACTTAACCGCATGAAAATTCTGAAAAAAACCTTTGCCATTGGAAACGCTTTCGACTACATTAGCGCGCCTCGACAGACTGAATCGGTTTGACGAGATACGGTGAAGTGTCCGAGTGGCTTAAGGAGCACGCCTGGAAAGTGTGTATACAGGAAACTGTATCGAGAGTTCGAATCTCTCCTTCACCGCCACATTCAAACGTTAGAGCCCTGATTATTCAGGGCTTTTTCGTTTGTGCGCCAGGCATGGCGCGTTGCGCGTAAGCGCAACCAGTATGGCTGTGGTGGCCATGCTGGTGACTTGGAGGTGAAAGTCCTCTACACACCCGGCAAGGGGAAGTGTTAGCC